>Ga0268360_1000003_pt1 | contig 785206 bp, 625 predicted proteins | sample BioMet11_FD_192465 | JGI IMG/M metagenome (GOLD analysis project Ga0268360, IMG submission 192465) | Sewage microbial communities from Oakland, California, United States - Biofuel 11 (Illumina Assembly) | ecosystem: Engineered > Wastewater > Sewage > Unclassified | place: USA: California... | reverse complement strand
GGATGACGATCACTTGACGATGATTAGAACTGCCTAGCGTCGCTTCGCTCCGACGGCGATCAACATCACCCCGGAACAGCGATCGCCATCAGATCGGAATCACTGATCGGCTTCGCCGGAATACGCAAGTGAGAAAATTGCGGCGGTGCATGGCTTATGGAGTAGTCACCGTGGAAAACGGCTGAGGAAGATGGGCCGGACCCGGAGCGGTAAATTGATGCGGAGACCGCCCGCTGGCACGGGCGCGATAGACCGGACGGTTCGCCTGAAGAACAACAGAGGGTGGCGTGCGTACTACGAATGCACGCCACCCGTTGGGACCAAACGCCGCCGCCCGCTACCAGTTCATCCGGAGAGCGAGCTTCAGGTAGCGCGGCAGGTTGCTCTGCGTCGGGTTCAGCATGCCAAACGACGCGCTGGTCACATCAACTGACGCAATGCTGCCATACTGCGGGTGGTTCATCAGATTCACCGCCTCGAAGCGGAATTGCGTTTCGAGCGTTTCGTAGATTTTGAAGGTCTTGCTCAGCGATGCATCCCAGTTGTTGTAGGCCGGGAGGCGCACGTCGCTGAACTCGTAGGGGAACGCGCGGGTCGTGTAATTCAGGTTCGGCGCCACTACGTTTTTCCCGGTGGACGGGTTGACCCACAGCGCGGTGTTGAACCACTTGTTCATGGTTGGATCGGACAGCTTGGCCGAACCATTGGTCACCTGCGCCGCGTTCGGATAGGCCAAGGCAAAACCGCTGGCGTAGGTCATGTTCAGGTTGAGCGCCCAACCGCCCACTAGGCCGTTGGCGATGGCGGGCAGATGCGCGCCAAAGCGCCGGCCGCGGCCGAAGGGGAACTGATAGATTGCCGTGATGTTGAACTTCTGGGGTACATCGATCTGATCGGCGGGCTCTTTCACCAGCGGCGTCGAGTGGATATCGGTAACCCGGAAATCCTGCGGATTTTGCAGCCGCACCTGTTGAAGAGTCTTGCTGAACGAGTAGCTCATCAGCAGCGACAGGCCATCGGAAAAGCGCTTGGTGACCTTGCTCTGAAAGCCGTCGTAGCGCTGTTTGCCGATGGGGATGTTGTTCAACGTCACCTGAGAGAACTGCGGATAGTCATACATCAACTGCAGCGCCGTCACGTTTGCGCCATTCATGGACGCGTTGGACGGGATCAGGCCCGTCATCGGATTGGCCACCTTCTTCGTGTAGTAAGAACTGGCCTGGCCGAGCAGTTGGTATGGAACGTAGTTCAACGACGTCGACAGCGGCAGCTTGGACGTGATGTTGCCGACGTAGCCGACTTCCACCAGGAAGTTGCGCGGCAGTTGATGTTGAATATCGAACGAGTACTGCTGCGAGTACGGCAGGGGACGGTCCATGTAGTTGCTATTGAGCCCCAGGCCATAGAAGCTGCCCGCTCCGCCGCTCGATCCCACGCTGCTGAGCAATTGCCCGTTGTTCTGATTGGCAAATGCATTCGTCAGGTTCACGGCCGGCGTGAGATTGCCATCGGTGGAGACGGTGGCCGTGGTCTGTTGGCTGAACCCCGTATTGGAGCCGGTGGCGTTCTGTCCCAGGAAGAACAAGCCGTAGCCGCCGCGGATAACCCATGTGTCCTTGAGCCGGTAGGCGGCGCCGACGCGCGGTCCGAAATTATTCCAGTCGTTCGCAAAGGACGACTTGGTGAAGCCATTCACTCCGGCGAAGCGCGTAGCGCCTTTCAGATTCAGTGAAGTGACCGTAGCCGCCAGCGGGCTGTCGGCGTCCAGGTCGAGCGTTGTCATCATGCGGTTGTAGCGCTCGGTGGCCGGCGTCTCAATATCCCAGCGCAGGCCGAGATTCACAGTGAGCCTGTCGGTGACACGGATGTCGTCCTGCAGGAACGCAACATAGTAATTGTGTTTGTAGGCCGTATCGATGTTCCGGTCGACGTAAGCCGAACTCGGATAGCCCAACAGTAACGTAGCCAGCTCGTTGCCGGACACCGCGTCGCCTGTCGACGCGTCGGCCTGCGTCCAGTTCTTGCCCAGCGTGTAGTTGCCGCTCGCCATGCCCGGATTTTGCGAATTATCGAGGTAACGGCGGACTTCAAAGCCGGTCTTGATGAAATGCCGCCCGCGTACGATGTTCAGGTTCGGCTGAATGGTGTAAACGTCGTTGCTGCCGTAATTCATCAGGCGGCCTGAGCCAATGCTCTGATAGTTGCCCAAGGAGAAGTTCGGGAACTGCAAACGGGTGAATTGAGATACGAGCGCCGAGCTGAATCCCAGTTTTGTCGGGTCGAAATTCTGGCCGAAGATGTCGCCTGAGGCCGATTCCCAACGGTTCAATCCCATGCGCAAGTCGAAGACCACCGAGGGCGAAATCGTCGACGTCCAATCGAAGGCAAAGTCACGGCCGTTGCGGAGCAGCGGAGCGTTGCCGGCGGGTTCGGCCGGATTATTTTCCGATACCGATCGGACAAACACCAGCGAGCGGTATTCCTTGTACGGGTTCTGGCCGTAGCGGAACGACGCCGTGTTCTTCGCATTGATGTGGTAGTCGAGCTTGCCGATCCACTCGTCCATGTTGCCGATCCAGCGCGACGGGAAGGCGTAATTGTTCACGTGCGCCGGGCCTGTGCCGCTGGAGGTCGGCTGCGGATAGTAGCTCAGCACGGACGCCGCGATGGGGTGAATTAACGCCGCCGGAATTTGATTGCCGGCGAAGGCCGTACGCTTGCCCGCCGAGGTCGTGCTCGTGGGGTCGTAGATCGTCACCAGATTTCCCTGGGCGTTGTAGAGGTCGGAGAAATCGCCCTTCCGCCAATTCATCTGCGGGAAGGTATAAACGCCCGGGTCGGCCGACCGCTGGCGTTCCGCCTCATAGCTGATCATCCAGAAAAGCCGGTTTTTGCCGTTGAAAATCTTCGGCAGGATCACCGGACCGCTGGCCATAAAGCCGTAGTCGTTGATGTGGTTCGGCGACTTCGGCTTGCCGGCGGAGTTCATTTCGGACTGATTGGCGTTGAGCTTGTCATTCTGGAAAAACTCATAGGCGGTGCCATGAAGTTGGTTGCCGCCAGCCTTGCTGACGATCGTGACAATGCCGCCGCCCGTGCGTCCGTACTGCGCATCATAGATGTTCGTGAGGACCTTGAACTCCTGCACGGCATCCATTGTCGGCACGCTGATGACGGAGCCGTCCGACTGGACATTGGCGATACCGTCCAGCAACACTTCGTTCGTCTTCGAGCGGCTCCCGTTGACGGCGAAACCACTCGTCCCGCCACTGTCGAACGCACGCAAATAGCGGAAAGTGCCCGCCTTCACCACGCCCGGCGCGGACCAGGCGATCTGGAAGGGATTGCGGCCCTGCGTGGGTAAATTGTCGATCAGTTCCTCGGCCAGCGTCTGGCCGCGCGACGCCGTTTCCGTTTGCAGCGGCGAAACGACGGCGTTCACCGATACCGCTTCGTTCACCGTACCCAACGCCAGTTTGACGTCGAGCTTCAACTTATCCAACGTCTGCAGCACGATGTTGCTGTGGATGTACCGTTTGAAGCCCGCGTTTTCCACTGCTAATTCGTACGTGCCGGGCACCAGGAACGGTGTCAGGTACGCACCGCTCTCGTTACTCTTGGTTTGCACTGCGACCGCCGTTTCGGTATTGGTTACCGTCACGGTTGCCCCGTATACCGGCGAACCGCTCGGGTCGGTGACAACGCCTTCAATACTGGCGCGAACCTCTTGCGCGTGCAGCTCCCACCCTACCCCCAGGAGGAGCAACAGGGCTACTCCACGAACTACTCGATTCATTTCACTCCTTTCTCGTCTGACCGTTTGCTCGTTACTGCTGAGCGACTAACCTGCGGCCTTACCCCTTGCAAGCGAAGGCCTAACCACACCGTTTTTGAAACGTGATCAGATTTATTCTACGCTTATCACTTTTAACGTCAATTAACTTTACAAAAAATTCGCAGCGTTTCATCTTTTTCACAATCGCGTTACGCATCCGCGCAACCGGCTTGTGAAAGGGCGCCGGGCGAGGCGGCAACGCGCCGCCCGCCGAGCAGATAAGTTGTTGATATGTATTTGATTAGTGAATTGTCGAGGGTCTCGCCCGGAGCGCCTCCGCGGCGTCGGAAATTCTCCGCGGGCAGCAACCGCCAGTTGGCGCGGGATTTTCTTGCTCAATAGCCTCACCATACGTCTGCCCCACGTGGCAGTGGTTATCCCGGCGTCAACGCCCGGATGGAGAGTGGAACCTTACGCCGCGCGCAGTTTCACGTCGCTGCCCAGGGCAGCGCCCATGTCGCCTTCCGCTGCTTTCCACCAAAGCGGCCAATTGCATCGGAACTCCTCAATCTGCTTCTCCCGTTCCGCGGAGACCGGCATCCCCAACGAAGCCGGGCACAGGTGGCGTTCGGCGGCGATTAGTTTGAGCCCCCAGGGCGTGGGGAAAACGTCAATTTGGTTGAGCAGAACGTCAAGATGCGCCCGTAGACGGGTAAACAGCGGGCCGCGTGGCGTCATGGCGCTCCGCCATAATGCCAGCGGGAGTTCGGGCAGGACACCGGCGACGCCCGAAACCGTCCCGTCGACGATCCCCTGCGTGAGAGCTTCGGCAAGCACCGCGTCGCTGCCGACAATGCGGACCGCCGCATGCTGCGCGTGATTTGCCGTAAGCCGTTCCAGCAGCCCAAGTTCTCCGCTGCTGTCCTTCACCCCGACAATGCCCGCGCCGGCGTCGATCAGCCGGACAGCCAGTTCCGTTTCAATGCCTCCGGTGAAAGCGGGCAGGTTATAGATCAGCACCGGCACGCGCGCCTCGGCTGCCACTCGCCGGAAAAACGCGGCCAGATCGTCCGTTGTATACCGGAAAAAATGTGGCGCGGGAACCAGCACCGCATCCGCGCCGGCTTCTTCCGCGTCGTTTGCCAGCGCCTGGATCTCGTCCCAGCGCGTTGCTCCGACGCCACTCACGACCGTCCGGTCGCGGCCAGCCAGCCGGCGGGCGCACTCCGCCGCCATGCGCCGTTCCTCGCGTGTGGCGCCGGCGTATTCACCGGTGGCGCCATTGACACACAGCCCGCTGACTCCCTGCCGCAGAACAAAACTGGCGTTCCGCTCGAACTGGTCCCACGCGACCTTCCCCGCTTCATCGCGCGGCAGCAGAAGCGCCGCGGTCACACCGTGCATTTGCAGTTTTATGGGCATATGGATGGATTTCGCGGCGCCTGCCACACGGCCGGGCCGTATTCACTTCCAGATACGCATCATATTGACTGATATACGAAATGTCAAACATAAAACCGGAACGTTGTTTCGTTTTAATAAAATCAATGACGCGATCTGGCACCAGGACTGATTCCCGCCAGTCCGGCCGTTTACGAACAACCGCTGCATGGACCGGCTCGCTTGGCGAGCGCTGCGGAGTACGTCTCGTGAGCGGCGCCGGCATCTGGCCCGCACTCGCCTGCTCTGGGAGTGGAAAAGTCTCACGGACGAAGAATTCGAGCCGCGGCGCGGGCCTGTAAGGAATAACGCCCGCTGCCCGGCGACGGTGAGTGGCGCTGAAGTGGCGCTAAGGCCGACGCGCCGAACGGCGCCCCAGGCGCGGTCTTGCGTACAAGCCGCAGTTCGGTGTGCCAAAATCCGCATTCTACGCAATAATTGACGTATTGTATGGAAAAGTCGAAACGTCGTGTCAGCAAGCAAGTAGAACCCAGAGAAAACGGCTACGAATCTCGTTCGCTAGCCAAGGGCCTGAGCATACTGGAAACGCTGATTGTCAATCGCAAGTCCATGCCACTTAAGGATTTGGCCGCGGCAGTGGGCTTGGGAAAGGCTTCCGCGTTGCGGCTTTTGCGGACGCTTGAGGCAACCGGCTACCTGGAACGGGACGGCAGCGAAAACTACAGTTTGACGCGGGACTGGCCCAATCCATCGCAACGGTGCTGGCTGAACCGGGTGCGCGCGGCGGCATTACCGGTGCTGCGGGCTATCAATGAAGAATTCGGCGAGACCGTAGCTCTGGCCTTTCTGTTTGACGATCTGATCCGCGTCGTGGATGTCATTGAAAGCACTCACCAGATCCGCATGTCCAACTATCGCGGCGGCGTGTTGCAGCCGTATGCTTCCTCGCTCGGCAAGTCCATCACCGCGTTCCAGACCTCCGAGACCGCCCAGCGCCTGCTCTACACCTATGGCATCTTCCGTCTGACGCCGGCCACACTGATCGATTTCCGCGCCATTCAGGAAGATCTTGCACAGGTGCGTGAGCGCGGCTATGCCTGGGACCGTGAAGAGACTGTGCCCGGCGGCATCTGCATTGGGGCTCCGATCCACACGCCAGCGGGCGATGTGGTCGCCGCGCTGAGCATCTCCCAGCCCAAGGACCGTTGTTCGGCGGAGTTGGAGGCGTTGTTGCCAGAGCGCATCCGCTTCTATGCCGAACAAGTGGAGGAGACGCTGAAGCAGCACGTCGAGGAGACCAACGCGCACACCACGCGACGGAGTTCCCGGCCAGCGCCGTCGACGAATAAGGCCGGACAGTAGAACCCGTCCCGGTTAGCTGCACGCGGCCCCGAACGGCTCCGCTCGCGGAGGACAATTCGGGCTCCCGCACCTCTTGTCGCCATGGGTAGCCTCCAGGCCGCCCCTTCATGCCGGGCACAGTGATAAGCCCCGGCATGTTGAGCCTTGAGCAGCGGTATACGAGTGCTTGCCGCAAGGAGAGATGGCTTGCGCGTCAACCGCGATCTATAAATGATCTTGAATGCGCCCCGCTCCGTTGACGGCGGCTCCTGTAACCGCTGCGGCACTCTCCACGGGAGAGAATTCGAGCAGGGTGGGAAGCGTGGAGCTAAGGCCGTTTCGGTTTTTCTGCAGACACTCAAACTGCCGGCGTAGATCTGCCGCTTCGGCACGGAGAAGTGCCTTGAAACGGAGCCGCGGCCGTGAGGGAGCGGTTGTATCCCATTGGCTATCAGCCGCTTGCGGTGGGACCGCTCTTTTCATTCGCGGTTCTGTGCTGGCAACGGCGTCTATCTCCAGACTCCGCAGGAACGGCGCCCATCCGATCTACACTAATTCCGAAACAGCTCTAAGTTCATTTTCTCCCGGCTTTCCCTCCCCGGTAGTTCACGCCAGCGCCCTGCGTGTGCCCGCGTCGACCTTGTGCAGTATCACCAACCATCTCAGGGTGGTTCCCTGCCCTGGCCTGCCCCTGGATAGTCAGCTTACCGGCCAGCCTGCGCCCGTTTCTCGCCCCGTCTGGGCACTCTTCTCCCGCCGCCGGAGAACGGCCAAGCACGGTGAACGCCAGCGCCAGTTAGGTTGAGCGTGCAGGTGGCCGATACGCCCACGCGCCCCGTGGTGTTGCACGTGACCGTGATCCGCGGCACTTCACGTCGTTGTGGCCGACGCCGTTGATGGAGCAGTCGAGCGTGTTCCAGTCGGTCCAGGCGCTCTTGAGCGACTCCCAGGACTGAATGCCCTGCCAGGTCACATCGAAGTCGAGAACGAGCCCGGTGAGATCGCCATCAGGAACGTAAGAGAACAGTGGGTGCCCAAACGGATCGTCCTTCTGGAACGGGACCAGCACGGCAAAGTCGGCGAGGTCGCGGAAGACCCCGGAGACGGTGAAGCCGTTGTCCGACGCGCCCCATAGCGCGGCCGCCGCACCGTAATCGTCGAAGCCCTGCAGGTGCATCGTGCGATGTGGCTGCAGTTTATAGATTTGGTCCAAGAACGGCTGCCTTTTCTACAATGAGGTTGGTGAGCATCGAAAGCGACAAAACGCTCGAGGAGCTTGAGGGCGAAGATTGGGGCGAGCAACGCTTCCCGTCCTATGTAGTGACTACTTGCGTCCAGATGCGCCGAAAACCGCTTCGAGAGTTGAGCGATGAAGAGATCCGGCTGGCTCTGGGACAGCAGATGGGTGTCCGATTCCTTCTGCCCATAGCGTTGCAGCGGCTCCAATCAGATCCGCTGGTTCGCGGCGACATGTACGAAGGTGCCTTGCTGAAGAACGTATTGGATGTGGCAACTCCAGCCGTTGCGACTGAGGATTGCCTGGCCGATCTCGATCGCATGGTTGAGCGCTTTGAGCACGCAGCCGCTGAGATGGACCAAGTTTGGAGAGAAGAGTGCTTGCCCGCCATCGCGAGCGCGATTGAACAGTATCAGACCCGCAGAAAACGTCACGAATAAATGAACACTGACAGGCTCGCACCTGGAAATGTCGTCCCTACGGCACTGATGCCGATGGAAACCGCCGTGTTCGCTGGGATCTGGGTCAACGTGCTGATCTGCGACGGCGTGGCCACGACCGCTGTCTGGCCGGCCGGAATCGTCAGGGTGAGCCAGACCGTACCGCCCACGTAGATGGTGAATGTGAGGCCGGAGCCGGTGGGCGCGGCCTGCACGTAGCCTTTCACATCACCGACAGTGACCGGACGGTTCAAGTAGAGTCGCTGAGCCGCATTCGACTCAATGCCCAGTGTCCCCTGCATCTGGAACACGAGGCCCGCGACCTTCGAGAGGCCGTCCGCGCCGAAGACCCAGTCCTCGCGAATCGGCGCGTCGCCGTCAGGAGACTCGTTGCCGTTCGTGTCCACGGTGAAGCCGGCGGCGAGCATGCCGGTGGTGACGTAGTTGTTGGTCGGCAGGCTCATCGTCGCCGTTGCCAACGCGCTCGCGTTGCTGATCGAGGTCGAGTCGGCCGAGTTCTCCCACATCGGCTCCTCGATGATCCACACATCGCCGGGGTTGATGACCATGGGCAGATCCCAGGTGAGCGACATCGCGGGGTTGGCGACGATCTTGCGCGGCGGCCTGGGGCAGCCGGCCCGCTGTCTGATCGATTTGATCCGCGCGTGCGCGGACCTGTCAATCAATACTCGCGGGAGTTCGAGATCGTCAACTGGGGTGCGCTCTCAACCGGCTGGCGGTGTTTCCGCCGGGCGGCAGCGTTGCGCGAATCGCACGGCCAGGGTCTACACGCAGCCATTACAATTGCGTCCTGCGATCGGCGGTACGATTGGTGCGTATCGAATCCATTCCTACGTGAGGCAGTTCCATAGTGGACATTCCGCGGATCTTCAACGTCACCGAAAGCGCTCATCGCATCCATAACCCGTTCACGCCGGAGAAACTCGCCGCTCTCGGCGCGGCGTTGCGGATGGAGCCGGGAACGCGCGTGCTCGATCTCGCCAGCGGTTCGGGCGAGATGCTGTGCACCTGGGCGCGCGACTACGGCATCCGCGGCACCGGCGTCGACATGAGCCAGTTGTTCGTCGGGCAGGCGAAACTCCGCGCCGAAGAGCTCGGCGTCGCCGATCGGGTCCAGTTCATCCACGGCGACGCGGCCGGCTACGTCGCCGACGAGAAGGCCGGCGTGGCCGCCTGCGTCGGCGCCACGTGGATCGGTGGCGGAGTCGCCGGCACCATCGAGTTGTTGGCCAAGAGTCTCCGCCCGGGCGGGATCATTCTCATCGGCGAGCCCTACTGGCTGCGCTTGCCACCGACGGAAGAAGTCGCCCAGGGATGCCGCGCCAGCGCCATCGCGGACTTTCTCCTGCTGCCTGAATTTATCGCTTCGCTCGACAAGCTGGGTTACGACGTCGTCGAAATGGTGCTGGCCGACCAGGATAGCTGGGACCGGTACGAGGCCGCCAAGTGGCTCACGATGCGCCGCTGGCTCGCGGCGCATCCCGGCGATGACTTCGCGAAAGAGGTCCGAGCCGAACTGCACTCGGCGGCCGGGCGCTACGCCGCCTACACCCGTGAATACCTGGGCTGGGGCGTGTTCGCGCTGATGGCGCGGTGATGCGGCGCTCGCAGCGGTGCTGATGTCGAGCGGCGTGCCGGCGTCAATTTTCAGCAGATCGAGAACGGGCCGGTCGATCACCAGCGTCAGGCTGTTGCCCTGTTTGGTGAGCTTCTTGACCGTGGGTATCTCGTACTTCCAATGTGACCCGCCCCGGAAATTGCTACTGGGGGAAACTGGAAATCCGACCTGGTAAAGTACCTCCCAGGCCCGGTTGACCGGTGGCCTGAAGTTGGAGGCCACCGATTCAAACCGAACGTCGAGCGGGCCGCCGGCGGTTGGAAGCGTCGAGGTTCCAGCACCTCGCGAACCTCCGCGGCGTGCGAGTGCAGCCGAGGTCAACGTTCGAACAGCACTCGCGTGCCGTATGCCACACTGCCTGGTTGCGGTCTCAGGTCAAACCTCGCGCCGGGCGCGGCCCGCCAGACGCCAACCCGTCCAGGCCAGGACGCCGCCCAGCAGCAGGAGGGCGAAGGTCGACAACGCCGGGGCGCTTTGCGCTCCCGCCGGATTCAGGAGGGTTGAAGGACCCGTTTGAGGTGAGTTGTTCACCGTTCCCGCGTAGTTGAACAGGGCCGTAGAGTCCGCCGAACCGGCAGTGCCGTTGTGACCGTTCAATCCCGTTCCACCTGCTCCCGCCATGGACGACGAGCCGGTCGCCGTCGAGTTGGTAATAGTGAGCGACCCGGCATTGACGAAGACCGCCGGGCCCGCGGCCGCTCCGCCGCCACCGCCTGCGCCAGAGCCGGTGCCACCGCTACCACCGGCTACGCCCGAGCCGAGTAAGCCGCCGCTGCCTAAAGGGCCGCCGTCCGACCCGCCGCCACCGCCGCCCGGGCCACCACTGCCAGCTCCGGTAGTGGCGCCTGTGCCGCCGCCGCCACCGCCAAATCCGCCAGTGCCACCGATGCCAATAGCTGCGCCACCACCGCCCCCGCCGAATCCGCCGTTGCCGCCAGTGCTCGTAGAACCGGCCGAACCGCCAACGTTGGTGGCATAACCCGTGCTGCCGTTGCCCGCGGTGCCCGTGCCCAGCCGTCCGCCGCCGCCTCCGCCGCCGGAGCCACCGTCACTGCCGTTCTGGCCGGAAGAAAGATCGGTACCCGCTCCATACATGCCACCCCCGCCCGGTCCGCCTGTGTTCGCCGTGCTATTGCCCCCGCGAAAGACCATACCGCCACCGCCGCCGCCCGGATATACCGTGCTGACGTACGATCCGCCCGCGCCGCCGGCGGACGAGCAATTCTGGAACCGGACATTGAGCAGCGTGACCGCCGCGCTCGCCTGGTTCACAAAGAGGCCGCCGCCCAAGCCCGCTCCTCCTCCGCCGCCACCGTCTCCGGTGCCGCCCGCTCCACCTTGTCCGCGACCGTTGCGGATCACCAGGTCCTTCAGCGTCACCACGCCGGTGTCGACGAAGAAAACGCGGTAGCTGGATGCGCCGTCAATCGCGATCCTGCCTTGAGCGCCGGCGTCAATTGTGACGTTTCCGGTGATGGGCGGCAGCGGCCCGGTGAGGGTAATCGAGCACGTCGACGTAGCGCAGGCAAACGTGATCAGGTTGGCGCCGGGCGACGCATTGGCGGCGAGAATCTGGGAGCGCAAATCACCGGGCACGCCCGCGCCAGTGCCGGCTGCACCGTTCGAATTTGTGTCCGTGAACATCGTCACGGAGAGGCTGGCCGCGCTGGCAGCGCAAGCGCCAAGGCCGAGCAGAACGAAGATGGAAATTAAGCCGTGACTGGCTTGTCTCGCCTTGCGTCGAAGGCGCGATCTGATCATCATTCGATAGTCCCTTTTCATTCCCGGAGCCTGACTATGGTTTTGGCAACTCATAGTCCAGACGCAGGTTGCCCTTGTGTAGTACGTATGTATTCTACCCCAGTTTGCCATCTGAACCGGTTGTCGTCGCGCCTCTGCCCGGACATGCTTCAAACCAAATCGGAAACCGCGGAAAATGAAGCCGGAAAACTTCTGTGTGCCTCCGAGCCGACCGCCGGCAATTTGGCAGTTGGTCCGAAGGAGCGATGCTGTTGACGCCCGTTGGCCGACGGCTACCTGCGGCCGATACAAGCAGGCCGGTGGAACTCCATCGCCGAACCCTGGCGGCAGGGCTCTGACAATGATGATGCCAAGATATAGGGGCGTGTTTGCGCTCCCGATCACCAGATAGCGGGTGCGCGAGAATGCAGAGCCCGTTGTTGGCGCCGGGTGGGACTCGGGCCACCACGCGAGCGATCACGAACCCGAGTCCATCCGGCGCCAGCATTCGGCGCTTCGGCATGTATAGAGGCGCGGATACAAACCGAAGATACGATCGCCGGCGAGGCTGCACGCGACATCGCAACGCTGCGCGGCAGAGTGGCGTGCAGCGATTGGCAGCGCCGCGAATACATTCGCCAACGACGATTTCGCCTTGGAAACCGTGCTCGTTTGGTCAGCACCCTGGATGGTGCTGTATCATGCCATCCGCAACGCGGGTCGGGCGGCTTTGACAGGAGGCAAGCCGCCCGATGCCCTGGAGGCTGTTGTCGCCGATCGATAGGAGAGTGTCCGTCCTATCTCGAGTTTGCAGGTACTTTGCACAACTCGGACCGGTTTTCGTACACCTTCACGAGAGCGGAAACGAAGTCATTCAGGTCGCGGCGCTCAGACAACAGGATTTCGTGCGACACCCAGAACGACTCGCGGCACATGCGCACTGCCTCGGGACAATCGGTGCGGTGGAATCCATACTTATGGAACACGCCGTTCTCGTAGAGCGGATGCGGGTAGCTGCCGATGCCCGGAATGCCTTCGGCCGCCAGCGCCTTGAGGAACAGATCCCGCGAAACGCCCGGCATGCGATCCAGCCGCAGGCGCACCATGTAGAGGTAGTAGCTGGGCTCGGTCACGCGCGGATCCAGTGCGAGCGGCTCAATAAAGTCGAGTTCCCGCAACCGTTCGTCGAGATAGCGCGCGTTTTCCGCGCGCAGCGCCACTTGTTCCGGCAGACGCTGTAATTGCACCAGAAGCACGGCGGCCTGCCACGCGGTCAGGCGTTGGTTGGTGCCGAGATTCTCGTGCTGGTACCACGCGCCGCCGGGAATCCGGCCCTGGTTGAAGATCGAGCGTGCGCCATCGATCAGGTCGGAACGGTTGCCGATGAGCATACCGCCCTCTCCCGCCGTCATGTTTTTCGATTGTTGAAAACTGAATGACGCGATGTCGCCGAGCGTGCCGACGCGCCGGCCGCGCCAACTCGCTCCGTGCGCGTGCGCGGCGTCTTCGACAACCAGCAGGTGATGCTTCGCCGCCAAGCTCGAAATGGCGTCCATATCGGCCGGCCGCCCGCCGAAGTGAACGGCGATGATGGCCCGAGTCCGTTCCGAAAGCGCTTCTTCCACACGCTTCGGGTTAATGTTGTAGTCCGCGCCGATATCGGCGAAGACGGGCGTAGCTCCGACGCGCAGCGCCGCCGTAGCGGTGGCGATGAAGGTGATCGGTGGAACGATGACTTCGTCGCCGGGCCCGATTCCCGCCGCCAGCAGGGCCGCCTCCAGCGTGACCGTACCATTGCTGGCGGACACGCCGAAGCGGGCTTGGTGGAAGGCGGCAAACGCCTCTTCAAATTCTTTGATCTTGCTGTTGTAGCCGCCCCAGGAGCGGCTTTCCAGAACTTCGGCGAGCGCGATGCGCTCGCGCTCGTCGAAGATGGGCCATCGCGCAAAAGCATCCCTACGAACAGGAACACCGCCCGCGATCGCTAGTATTGACATGGTTGATTGGACTTCCTGACCTTTAGAACATGTACTTCAGACCGATCTGAACAATCCGGTTGCCGCTGCCGTTGAGGATTTTCCCCGCGTTCGGAACGGCCAATCCGCCGTCGCGCGTATCCGCGATCGTCGAAGCGGGATTGGACAGATTGAAATGGTTGAATGCGTCGAGGGCGTCGCCGCGAAGTTGTATCTGGTGGCGCTCTTTAATGACGAACGTCTTCTGGACACCGATGTCCCAATTCCAGGAACCCGGGCCAAACACGCTGTTGCGTTCTGAGTTGCCCCATTGCCAGGGCTGAGGTGCAACGAAGGCACTAGGGTTGAACCACTGCACACCGCTGACGATGTCGTGGCCGGACTGCTGCCCGGAGTACACACTGGCGTCCTTGACGGCATCGGCGCGCCCGCCCCACCAACCGATGTAATTCGACGGCACGGAAAAGCCGACCGAGAACGGCGCGCCGCCGCGGTAGGTGGAGATGCCGGAGATCGACCAGCCGCCGGCCACGCCGTTCAGAATCGGGTTCGCGATGCCGAACTTCTTGCCACGACCGAAGGGCAGTTCATAGAGGTAGTTGACCGTCAGGACCTGATGCGGAACGCTGTCCGTGTTGCCATAGTCGGCGTTGTAGTCCTGTACGTTCTGCACGCCGCCGGTCAGCGGAACGTTGTCCTTGCTGTTGGTATACGAGTACTCCGCCTGAATCAGGAATCCGGCGGAAAAGCGCTTGGTCAACTCCAACTGCAACTGGTTGAAGTTCACTTTTCCACCAGTGCTCGTCCGGTTGATGGAACCCCAGGGCTGATAGGGCCGCTGGAGCTGAGTAGGTACGTTAGCTTCCTGCACGCCCGGACGGTTCATGTCGGCGGCGTAGTACAGGTCGTGGTGCGTCTGCGCTCCGACGTAGGATGCGCGAACGGCCCAGTTTTCGCGAAGTTGCTGCTCCACGGTGAAGTTCCACTGCTGCACAACCGGATTGACCAGGTTCCGATCGGTCATGTAGATGAGCGGGTTGGCGGCAGGACCGCTGCCCGCGTTGGCGGGGAACGGATCCGAAAACGTCAGGTCGGGCAGGTAGGGACTCGTGGGCTTGCCGGGCAGCTTCGAGGAATAGCTCGCGCCGGAGCGCCATGGCGGATTGAAAATGTTTTCATGCGCGCCGACAAAACCGGGAATGAAGCTATAGTAAACGCCCCATCCGCCGCGGATCACGGTCTTGTTGCTGGCGAACGGACGATAGGCGAAGCCAAAGCGCGGAGCGAAGTTGTTCAGGTCCCTCTTGAAGTATGACTTCGACCAGCCGGCCTGCTGCGTCGTCTCATACGGATAAGCGCCCATCAGGGACGCGATGGCCAGCGGGGGCGTGGTGACGGTGCTGGAATTTTCCGGCAGCGCCAGCTTGTTGTTGGCCGGATCGAAGTAGCTCACGCGGTTGTCGCGCACCTGCCACGGCGCCTGGTATACGTAGCGCAGGCCGTAGTTCAACGTGAGTTTGGAGTTGAGCTGATAGGTGTCCTGGCCGTAAAATTCCCAGTCGCGCGAGTAGGTGACGATCTCGGTGATCGGCCCAGCATAGTTGCTGGAGGAGGCGGTGCCGAGCAGGAAATCCGCGAATGCATTGCCTTGCGAAGCCGTCAGCCCCGGCCAGCCCTTGCCGCCCGTCCAGACGCCGTTAAAACTGAAGGTGCCCAGCGGGTTGCCCAATGCGGCCGAAAGCGCCGGTCCGCCCTGGCGGATGTAGTTCTTGTACCCGGTCTCGTCCACGCCGAACTTGAACGTGTGGCGGCCATACACTTTGGTGAAATTGTCGACCAGTTCGATGTCGTACTCGGGGAACGAGTAGCCCTTGCCGTAGTCGTAGAACATGCCGCTGTAGCCGCTGATGCTGGTGGTGGGAAGACCGCCATTGTCGGCAGCGGGGATCTGCGGGAACAGAGACGACGGCTGGATGTTCGTGTTCTGCCCGGTCCGCATAGCCGCGTGAACCACCCAGGCCGCACGGAATTCGTTCACGGCCGTCGGGCTGAAGATGTGGTTTTCGGTGCCGCTGACCGCAAAGTCGGTGTAGCCGAAATTCGCATTGTTGCCATAGGCGTCAGGGTAGTTGTTGCTGGCCAGGTACCAGGGCGAGCCCTGCGACCAGTGGAATACGCCGTAGACGGAGTCCTTCGAAGAGAGCACCGCGTCCATACGGTAATCCACGCCGTTGACGCCGATGTTGCTGGTCTTCGGAACCACGTAGTTCGGCGAACCGTTGGGAAGACCGGCGGAGGAGAGGTTGGTCGGCGCCGGAAGATAGCTGAGAAGTTTCGCTGACTGCGGCGCAAACATGCTCGTGGGAATCTGATTGTTGACGAAGGCGCCGCCGGTCCAGGGGTTATACAGTTGCGTGCCCTTCACGCAAAGGCCGCCCGAAAACGTGGTGCACAGTGCGGAAAAATCGCCGTTGCGCATCGCCATGGAAGGCAGCGTGAGATTGGCGGTGCCGGATGTCTTCTGCTGGACACCGCGGTACGAACCGAAGAAAAACACCCGGTTTTTGATCAGCGCGCCGCCGAGATCGGCGCCGTACTGGTTGAGGTTGTATTTTGCCCGCGGTTGCCCGGTGGCGTTCATGAGGAACTGGTTGGCGTTCAGATCCGTGTTTTCCAGGTATTCGTACGCCAGGCCGTGGTACTCGTTGCCACCCTGCTTGGTCACCATCGTGACAGTCGCGATGTTGCGATACTCGGCATTTTGGTTGCCGCTGTCGATTTTGAATTCCTGCAGTGAATCCGGGGCCGGCATGTTGACCTCGCCGAGGTTCGTCACGCCGTAGGTATAGGACGACCCGCCGTTGCCGACGTCATTGACGCTCACGCCGTTCAGGGTGAAGTTGTTGCCGCCCCAGTACAAACTGCCGGAAATGCGCGGATTGCCGCCGGACGTGGAAACGCCGGGGGCCAATTGGATTAAGGAATCGATAGATCGCGTCGCCAGCGGCAAATCCGCCAATTGGCGCGTGACCAGCGTGCTGCCGATCGTCTGGCTGTCGGTATGAATCAAACCCGCCTGGGCAGTCACTTCGACGGTCTGGCGGACTTCGCCGACCTGCAATGTGAAGTCCTGGCGAACCGTCTGTGACGCCAGCAACTGAATATTGGGGGCGTCGCTTGTCCGGAAGCCCTCCCTGGTAACAGTGATCCGATAGTGGCCTGCGGACAGGTTGGGAACCGAGTAGGTTCCGCTCGGATCTACCGCAGATTCAGTAATAACTCCGGTGTCCTGGTTGTAAATTTTAATCTTCGCGCCTGGAACCGCGGCGCCTGACGTGTCATTCACCTGGCCCACAATCGAGCCGGTGATGTTTTGGCTATAGGCTTCGAACAGGCCCAAAGCGAGAACGGCCATTAAGTAGGCTATCCGTTTCATCGTTCGCTCCTTAGTGCGAGACCCTACATGTCTCGGAATTTTATCGGGACGGCGAAAAATTTGTCAAGGGCAATTATAATTTGCTAGGAACAAATTCATCAGATGTGGCTATAAATTGGCACTAGAACAAACTTTTTTGTCTAGGACAAAGTGCTTGTTGCAGGGCCTACCGGAAAATTCTTGACGCTCGCCGCCGCTTGGGCTAAGCTCGACCTTTCCATGCAGCTCATCGGATTGAGCGGCCGCGGAGCGGCCGCAGTGCTTACAGACCGCGGGCGCCGCGGCGGGCGGGATGCGCGTTTTCGCCAGGGTGTGACGTTGTGACGGGGCTTCACCTGGCATTCCCAGACTATGTAGTGGTGTTCGGCTACTTTTTCGTAGTCCTGGCGGTCGGCCTGTACTTCAACAAGAAACAGACCGCCTCGGCGGACTACTTCGCCGGCGGGCAACAGGTGCCCTGGGCGCTGGCCGGCATTTCGCACTACATGTCCAGCTTCAGCGCGTTTACCTTCATTGCGTATTCGCAGATCGCTTATACGTTCGGCTGGGTATCCATCACGCTGTTCTGGGCCACGACACCGGCCTGCATTCTCGGCGGGCTGGTCTTCGCGCGGCGCTGGCGGCGCGCCCGCGTCATCACGCCGGTGGAGTTCCTGGAGCGGCGTTTTAACGCGCCATTGCGGCAACTCTTCGCCTGGGCCGGCATTCCGGTCAAGATCTTCGACGACGCGCTGAAGGTCTTCGCCACGGCGTTAATTCTCTCCGCGGGAGTGGGCGTCAACCTCCGGTCGGCGATCATCGGCTGCGGCGCGGTTACCGTAACGTACACCTTGCTCGGAGGGCTGTGGGCCCTGGTGGTCACCGATTACGTACAGTTCCTCATGAAGATTGCCGCCATGGCCCTGCTGCTGCCGTTAGCCATATTGGCGGCGGGCGGACCGATCCATGCGTTTCAGGGCCTGCCGCCGGGCTTCCTGCATCTCACCGGAGGTCCTTACGGCTGGACCTATGTCGTGAGTTTCACGCTGCTGATCGTGATCAGCTACAACGCCACCTGGGCATTGGCGCAGAAATACTACTCGGTGCCTGACGAGCGTTCGGCCAGCAAGGCGGCCTATCTCTCCGCGGCGCTGAACTTCGTAGGCGCACCGCTCATGCTGCTGCCCGGCCTGATCGGCCGGAAACTGTTGCCCGATCTGATCGCGCAGCATCGGACGGCGGATACTTATATTTTGCTGGTGTTGAAGCTGCTGCCCGTCGGCATGGTGGGAATTATCGTGGCGGCCATGTTCTCCGCCACGATGGCGGCCATCAGCGCGGATCTCAACGCACTGGCGAGCGTGCTCACGCGGGACGTCTATCTGCGGATCATCCGCCCGGACAGCAGTGAGCGCACGCTGGTGAAAGTTGGCCGGTCCTGCACGCTCGGGCTCGGCGTAATCGTGATCGGACTCAGCCTGTGGATCGCGCTGAGCCATCAGGAATCGCTATTCCATGCCATGGTGACGGTCTTCGGCTTGCTGCTGGCGCCGACGATGTTGCCGGTTCTCGCCGGACTGACTGTGCGCTGGGTAACGTGGAAAGGTGCGCTGACGGGATTCATCACGGGGCTGATCAGCGGCATCGTTACGTTTTCCATGAAGATCTGGTATCTGCCGACGGTGCCCGGCATCTCGGCCGAGTGGGTCAATTACACGTTCGAAGGAATTTCGATCCTGGTGAATATCGCGGTTACCATGCTGGGGCTGTGGTTGGGGAGCAAGCTCCCCGCGCCGGACGCCGCGGAACAAAAGCGGATTGCCGTGTTTTTCAAGGCACTGGATACACCCATATCGCCCGCCGAAGTCCCCGCGGCCGGGAGTGGATCGTCGCGGCCAGCATTGGGCGCGGCTACCATCGTAGTGGGCGCGCTGCTGATCATCGCGGGTTTGGTCTCCAGTTCCAGCCAGGCGCGCTGGATCGATCTTCCGGCCGGCGGCGCGCTTGTTGCGGTGGGCCTGAGATTCCTGATCAGAAGAAAACGAGTGACCGTATGAAATTACGCCGATTGAATCTGCTGCTCTTGTTGGGCATTTCCGCATCGCTGGCGCAAGCCGGCGCGAGTATGGATGACTGGCTGCTGCCCAATCTCGCGTTGCGGCTCAGCGTGAATGTCTCCAACCCGGGACCGGCCCGCGTGCATGCGCTGGCCACGCTGCCGCTGGCCAAGGCTCGCGCCGTGGCGCCGGACTTTCCCGGACGTCTGGCGATCGCCCTGCTGGTCAATCCGGCCGGCTCGTCCAGGCCAGCTTCCGTCATCGCGTCCCAGAGCGACGACCTGGACGGTGACGGCACTCCGGACCAGTTCGAGTTTCCGGTCGATCTCGCGCCCGGCGAACAGCGGCGCGTGGATATCTATTTCTCCACGACGTTGAGCGACACGATCACCTGGCCCAAGCGCGTGCAATCGAAACACGGCTATGGCTACAACCGGCAGGTGGCGACCCTTGAATCGGAACTGGTCGGGTACCGCACCTACGGCGGGTTTTTCTTTGACATGATGGGCCGCCCGGCAGGCAACTTCGGGCTGAACAACGACACGGCGGCCTACATTCCGGTCTTCAGCGATCTCGGCACCGGCCGGGATGTGTTTCATATCGGGAACAGCCTGGGCCTCGGCGGGATCTTTCTGCGGCGCGCGGACAAAGTCTACCAGCCGCCGATGAACATCCCCGACTACGCACACCGGGCCTCGCCGGTCATGTCGCCGCACTACCGCATCATCGCGCAAGGGCCGCTGCGGGCGATGTTCGAAACCGTGCTGAGCGATTGGACGATCGACGGCGACGTGGTGCGGCTCCAGGCGCAGTATTCGATCGACGCCGGCGAACCCTTTATCCGCTGCCGCTTCGAGGCGGTGCCCGTCCAGGTGGCGGCGGGCCACGAATATGAAGTTGGCATTGGCGTCCGGGATCTGCCCGCCGAGTCGCTGCTGCCGGGAACCGGGCATATCGTCCTGACCGGGAAGCAGAACGAGCGGGATGGCGTCATCGGGCTGGGGTTGTTCTTCGATCCACGCCAATTCGCTCCAACCGCTCAGGTGCGCACACCGGAGTCGATGAACCGGGCCGTCATCGCCACGGAACGGCTGAAGCCGGGAAGCACAGTTCGCGGCCAATACACCGTCTGCGGCGCGTGGAGCGGGAGCGGCATCGCGGAGCCCGGCGCCTACCTGGCCACGTTGTCCGAGGCAATTGCAGCGACGGTTACGGTGGATGACTTGCGCTTAACCCACACCCCGCGTCCTGACAGGGTGGACGCGGAAGCCCAATAAGTGATATTGGGAAGTCCATGAAGGCATCCAAGAAAAACGTGTACTACATCGAGGTCGTCGGCCGGGCCTTGGACGTTCTCGAGGTCTTCCTGGATGAGTCGGCCCCGCAGTTGTCTCTTAAGGATATTGCCGGGCACCTGAACCAGAGTATGAACACGGCGTTCCGGCTTCTCTACACGCTCAGTGAGCATGGCTATATCGTCAAGACGAACAAGATGTACCGGCTTGGCCCCAAGCTCCTGGATCTGTCCAATGCCGAGTTGCGGAACACCGACCTGATCGCAACCGCCAGTCCGCACATGGACGCACTCCGGGAACGTTTTGGCGAGACCGTGAACCTGGGAATCATGATAGACGCCCAGATCCGGTACATCGACGTGCGGCAGAGCCTGGAGCGTTTCCGGCTGGCGGAAGTGGTGGGCGACAGCGATCCGCTGCATTGTACGGCGTTGGGCAAGGCAATTCTCGCGTTTCTGCCACCGTCGACCGCGCACCAACTGCTTTGCGCGCGCGAGCGGCGGCGCGTTACCGAGCACACCATCACGTCGCTGAGTCTCATGAAGGCCGAGCTGCAACGGACGCGCGAACGAGGCTATGCGCTGGACCTGCAGGAGAGCACACTCGGCGGGTTCTGCATTGCCGTCCCGATCCGGGATGAGTCCGGACATCCGGTGGCGGCGATCAGCGTCGCGGGGCCCTATATTCGCTTCAATGAGGCGCATGTGCGGACCGTAGTCGCAGCGCTGCGCGAGGTGGCCGCTGTCGTGATGGAGAAACTCTACGTCGGACGTCGCGGCTCGGCTCGCACTGCCCGCTCGCGGCGCTTGGCGCCCGGATCGCGCGCCGCACTGCTTTGAAGCCGGCGCAATCGGGCATCTTCTCACAGGATGTCCCGCAAATATGGAGGGTATGGAATGCCGATGACTGAGTTGCGAATCGGAGTGATCGGTTCGGGATTCATGGGCCGCACAAACGCGGAGACGATCAGCCGTTATCTGAAAGGCGCCCGGCTGGTGGCGATCGCAGGAGGAAGCCGGGCAGCACAACTCGCCGCGGATTACGGCGTGGAATGCGCTCCCAGCGTGGACGCCTTGCTGGCGCGCCCTGATATCGACGCTGTCTTTCTCAGCACTCCGCATAGCACGCACGCGGCGCTGGCCACAGCGGCCGCCGCACGCGGCAAACATGTCCTGGTCGACAAGCCGATGGCGGCCGGAGTCGAGGAATGCACCCGCATCATCGACGCCGCGAAGCAAGCCCGGGTGAACCTGATGGTCATGTTCGGGCAACGCTTCCGGAAGCTGAACATGGAAGCGTACCGGCTGATTCAGGATGGCGCCATCGGGCGGATCCAAGCGATCGAAAGCTACGCGCTCAACACCGGAGGACTGGCTGCCCTGCCCGCCTGGCAAAGCCGCCCGGAAAACCTCGGGACGTTGTTTGGACATGGCGTGCATAACTTCGATCTGGTCCGCTGGCTGACCGGCGATGAAATCTCGACCGTGTCGGCCCGTGTTCAGCGGGAGGCCGCGTCGGGCAATGAAGTCTCCACCATGGCCGTGCTCGGGCTGCGCAGCGGCGCGATGGCGACGGTCTGGGTAAGCTGGTCGATTCCCTCGCCGGGGATTCCAGCGACCACATTTTCCGCACGCGTGGTCGGCGAAAAGGGCATTCTCGACCTGGATCCATATGCCTCGTTGCGGCTGGGACGCGACGGAAAGTGGGAGACAATCGCTACGCAAGCGCCCATCGACTTCCTGGGAAAAGGAATGCTTGATCCCGTCCGCCTGGAGTCGTACACCGCGCAGGGAACCGAGTTTCTAAACAGCATTCGCGAGCAGCGCCGGCCCTCGGTGACGGGCGAAGACGGCCGCGCGGCCGTGGCGGCGGCCCTGGCCGCTTACCAATCCTCTGACGAACGCCGCACGATCGTCCTGGATTGATCCATGACACTGGTAAGATGCGTCGCGCCGGCGCTGGCTCTCGGCGCCGGCTTGCTTGCCGTGTGGCTGCACGGCGCGCCCCCGCCGCCGCCGAACCACCAGCAGGCGTTGTTCCGGCAGATCTTCGGTGACCGCATCGTTGCGATCGACCCGGCCATTCGGGCGAAGCTGTTGTCCCGCCCGCCCGGCGAACGCATCAAGCTCGACACGGATGGCGACGGCAAAATCGACACCATCTATTTCATCGACGACGATCCGAAGCATCAGGCGCAATTCCGGCCGATTCTCGTGAAGGCGATCGACCGCGACGGCGATATGGACCGCGATGGCGACGCGGATCTCGACAGCGACCTGTATGTTGTCGATTGGAACGCCGACGGGATCGTCGACACCGTAGTGGAATACCGGGACACGGACCACGACAACGGGCTCGATGAAATGGCGATCTACACCTACTCGGCCCATGACCGGGACCTCGGAACCGATGCAATCCAGGTCTGGTGGTCGCGGGACGTTGGTCACCATCACCAGTTATGGGACACCATCAACTATCGCTACCAGCAGGCCGAGGCGCAGTTCCGGACGTACTTCGGCGGCGACGAGATTTTTGCCAGCTACATCTTCGACAGTCGCCACGCGCGCTGGATTCCGAGCTGGGAAAATCCCTTTGTCTTCTACGACGAGGATGGCGACGATCTGGCCGAAGTGACCATGCGCTTCTCCGGTTCCGGCAACCAGATGCAGAGCATGCGGTATGGCTTCGACGCCGACAACGACACGGCCGGCGACAATCCCCACGATTACGATTTTTCGTTCACCTGCCTCGCTTCGCGCACGGCCGGCGATCACACCACCGTGCCGGTGCCGGCGGCGCTGATGGAACACATCGATCTGCCCGGCGGTCCCGCCGAGCCGTTACTCGCCTGGAAGTACGCACGAAAGTTCGGGGAGCATGCCCCCTGGGGCAAGGTACTGCTTACCTGGGTAGAGAACGATAACAACGTGGATTCGCAGCCGGGCGGCGATCCGCATCAGCGCTGGGAGGGCGTGATCAGCAGCGGTTCCGAGTTCTTTCCGCAGATCGGCGGCCCCCCCGTCGGTCCTTACAACGCGCGGTACGAAGTGGACACGGACAACAGCGGAAAGATGAAGCTCTACTATCTGCCGGCGGACCGGCGGCTTCATCTCCTCGGCGCCGATCAGTCCTGGTTGAAGGTGGACTACAACTTCGACGGGAAGATGGACATGGAGTTCCGCTACCGCGATACCGATGGCGACGGCAAGATCGACACGCTCGAAGTCGACACCGACGGGGACGGCCGGCCCGACCACACGATTCACCTGCCGCACGGGCCGGCTCCACTCGTGGCTCTCGACTACAAGCCGCTGGTGGCTTTCTATAACTCGGTTCTCGACGAGGCGCTGGCGCAGAACCAATTAGTGATCGATGCGATGAAGGGCGTCCTGCGCGCGGCCGAGCCCGCGTTCCGGGAAGACCCGGTAGAAACCTATTTCCAGCGCGATCTGGTCAACTACCACCACGAATTCGGGATTGGCGAGCGGATCCGCAACAGCCGCGGCGGGACCCGCTATTATCAGGACCTGATTCGCGAACGCTACTTTGTGCGCCTGCGCACCGCGCTGGCCGGCAAGCCGCTACTGCTGCGCGCCTTCGAAGCGCGGTATGACGCCGGCGACTACGCGGGCGCCGCAAAACTCCTTTCCTCACCGCGGCCCGAGTGGCATGACGCTTTCACCCACCGCCTCACCGTGAGTGTGACGAATCCGGGCTCGACCTGGAGGTTGGACGAGCCGGTGGTCCTGCCTGTGACGCGACTCCGCAGGATGGCGCCGGACTTCAACCCGCGCAATTTCGTCGTGGTGGACCGCCCGCGGCGAATTGCGGATCGCGAACGCCCGAGCCAGGCGGACGATCTCGATGGCGATGGCGCAGCCGACGAGGTTGTCTTTCTGGCCGACCTGCGCCCGGGGGAAACGGCGCGCTACTACGTCTACTACTCGCCGCAAAGCGGCAGCGCGCGCCACTACCCGCCGCAGGCCAACGCGAGCACCGGGCCCGATGGCGGCGTGGCCTGGGAATCGAAGTGGATCGGCTACCGGTTTGAAGGCGGTGGAATCAGCTTGATCGGAAAAGACGCCGGCGCCGGCCCAGGAATCCGCGTCCTCGATCCAGACGGAACTTCAGGCATCGGCGGCGCCGTGTTGTGGAACGGCGCGCGGGCCAAGCCACTGCGCGGGACCGGACGGATTCTGGCGGCCGGGCCGGTACGCGTGACGGTCGGACTGGACCTGGGCGAGGCGACGGTCCGTTCGTCGATGTACGCCAATGGCCGGTATGCGGAAAACCACGTCCGGTTCCAGAAGACGGCGCACTTCGGCCCAGCCTTTATGAAGCTGGCCAACGACCACTGCTTTTTCGATCCCGCCGCGGGCTATTTCGGGTCGTGGGGACGGCAGAACAACCGCGTGCAGGAGGTCGGACAAGCCGCCGTCTTCGCACCGCGCCGGGCTGCGTTGAAGGATGGCGATAAGGAACGGCGGCTCGTCTTTACCACCGTTCCCGGCCAGGACCTGACCTGGTACACCATTGGCGATTGGCGGCGCGGCCGGACGTTTCCCGTCGCGCCGACCGAGATCAACTGGCGGAAAGAAACCCGCGCGCTCGCCGCCCGGTTGCATACGCCGGCGGTCATAGCCATCGGCGCCGCGGAGAGGCGGCCGGCTACTTCCCGCCAGCAATAGCGGACGCTGCGGGGCCTTGCGCATGGAGATCCCGCAGCAGGTTCGCGCCGGCATCGGCGAGCAGGCCCGCCGCCGATGGGATCACGCGCGACGCCACTACTTCGTATCCCGAAGACGCATCGGCGTCGGCGGTGGGCACATAGCCGATGTAGTCGTTCGCCAGACCCGCGAAGATGGTGATCGCGAACGGTGAACGCTTGCGGATCTCCAGCGAGATCTCGACGAAGAACTCGCCGGGGAAAGTCAACAGCGCGGTGTCGCCGATACGTACGCCGGTGAGCTCGGTCGTGAGCGCCTTCGGCTCCGGCCCGGGAGTCTGCTCGCGCAGCACTGCGTAGTACTCTTCCATCCTGGCGAACAGGCCTTGCTGCTTAGCGCGCAACAGATCCGTGGTGCCCGGCTCTTTCGCTTCCAGCTCGCGGATTCGTTCGAGGGCCTGAACCCGGCGCGCACGCATCTCGGCCACCGGGCCAAACGACTTCAGGGGCAGCGATACCTTATGGCTCTCCACTTTCAGGCAGCCCTGTTGCGGCGCCAGCGACGCCAGCCCGCCGAGAATCGCGTTCGCCAGCCGAAGTCCCAGTTCCTCGGCTTTCTCAAAAGTGCGGAACGGCGCAATTACACCGACGGCGCTGAGATCGCTCTTGTGGCCGATGCTTACGTTGCCTTCGGCGCCGTTGAAGAACAGCACCTCCGCCCGCTGCCCGAGCCCCTCGCGGAGCCGCTTGATCGCGTAGTACGGAAAATCGGCTGTGATGTCGAGCGTGTTCGGGCCAAGCGTAGTTGGATGGCACGAGAAACTGACGCTCATCGCCAGCGGGGTGCCGTCCAACGCTTCCGCCAGGAGCACGCCCGCATACGAATCGACCGGCTTGCCGTCCGCGGTGCGGCGGTTCACCGCAATGCCGTCGGCGCGTACCAATCCGCTGCGGATGCGTCCCTTGCGCAACGACGTGACAGCCTGATCCACACTTTCGAGAATGCCCCGGGAAAGCTGTTGCATGTAGGCCTGATCCAGCGTCTGCCCCGGATTGAAAAAGTGATTGAACGTCACGGGACCGCAGTGCGTGTGCGTGGCGGCCAGGACGACGTTGCACGCCGGGATGCCGGTCCGCTGTTGCACCTGGGCCCGCAGCTCGTTGGCAAAACTGCCGTTGAAGCCGATCACTTCGACACTGATCAGGGCGACTTTGGTCGCTCCATCGTCCAGCACGAGCGCGCGCGCATGCAGGTCGTCGTGCACCTTCATCGCGACGCCCTGCCGCGCGTCAAAGCCCGCCATCTGGCAGCCTAGCGGCGGCGTGACAATCGTACTTCCAACGCCAACCAGCAATTCAGAGGGCATGTACCGCAGTTCCTTTCCGTTGCATCATTCTTTCCACGGCTAAGAGGTTCAGCATGAGAAATCGGGGGTGATGATAATTCTCCGCGCGCGTCATACCCGGCGTGAGATCCACCTGGCGATTGCCCGCCACCTGCCAGAGCGGCGAACCGGCACGCCGCATGGGAAAGTGTTCGCGCGTGTAGCGGTCGAGCTCCGTATAGAACTCCGTCGCCCACGCGTCCCCGGTCTCCTCGGCCAGGAGCAGCGACCCGATCAGCGCTTCCTGGTGCGGGAACAGTGTTTTATCGAGCGTCCAGGCGTTCGCGTCGACATTCGTCAAATTGCGGAACAGCCCGCCGTACACGCGGTCGCGGGCGACCTCGCAGTGGCGGCGGAACATGACGCTGACGCGGTCGAACAGCGCCGCGTCCTTTCGACGCCGGGCTTCGTCCAAAATCATCCACAGCGTTTCAATCGCGTGGCCCGCATAGACGAGTTGCTCGTATTCGTTTTGCGGCCGTGAAAGATCGTGATTGATCAACTCGTTCAGCAACCCGAAGCGCGGATTGAAATGATGATCCAGCACGGCGTTCACGGACCGCTCCGAGATTTGTTGCAACTCGGGGTCGGGGTGGATGGCCAGCATCTGCGTCGTAGTCCGGATCAACACCATCCAAACGCCGCCGATCCGCGCGCCGGGGAACGGCCGGGCCGTGGGCCCCAGGTACGTCTCGCCGATTGCTGGATAGTAATCGGTCCGGTCGTAGCGGCGCACGCACTTCAGCACGATGTCGCGCGCTTCGTCCCAATAGGAGCGCTCGCCGGTGGCGCGCGAGAACTCGGCCAGACCCTCGGCGACAAACATGTCGCTGTACAGTTCCGGATCCGGCGGACCGCCCGCCGCTCCATCGCGAGTTATATACGCCGGACGAAATTCATCCGGACTCGCGGGTTTGGTACGCGCCATCAGCCGTACGGAGCGCGCGGCGATGTCGAGATACTTCTGCTCGTGCGCGAGATGGTTGTAGAGAAACGAGTAGACCCAAATCCCGCGGCCTTCGAACCAGGTCCGCTTCTGGTCGGAAACGCGATCTCCGTTCGGGCGCACCGAGCAGAGAAAGCCGCCGAACTTTTCGTCATTCACGAAGCGCTCGTGAAACGGCAGGTAATCCTCAAACAGATCCTTGCGATACTGCGCGCGCATCGCCGCAAGATCGAACGAGACGGGCGCAGCCGTTTTGCTCCAACTAGATGTCTGCATGGTTGTAGGTGACACTGCGAAGGCCCACGCCACTGGGGGCAATGGACCGATAGGAAGGGGCCGCTGACAGAGGCGCCGGGCGGAATCGAACCGGCGAATAAAGGGCTGACCGACCCTGCGCCAAGTCACTGCAATTTGTAAGCTTCGCTGACATTACGGCAACATTTGTCAACCAGAATGATTCACGACAGTGACTTCTGCCAGTATAATTTGTTTGCCGATGACAAATCACAAAAATCTCCCGCGCCGCGACAACCGGCGGCGTCGATCGAGAATTGGCTGGCCCGATGCCAGCGCGCTGCCGTCATGAAGCCGCCGCATTGTCTGGCGCGCGCGAGGCCGGCCGCAACACGGCGGGCCGTCTACGCCGCGCGATTTTCTTCCGCCGAGTCGCTCCAGATCAACCGGCCGTTACGGTAGACGCGATGGATCCCTACTGGCGCGGACTGCGGTTGCTCGTATGTCGCCGGGCTCCCGATCCGGGCTGGATCGAAGACGACGATGTCGGCGAACAGTCCTGCTCGCAAGCAACCCCGTTCTTTCAAATGAAACCGCTCCGCGGGCCGCAGCGTGATTTTGTGAACCGCCTGCGCGGTTGTCATCCAGCCCCGGTCGCGGCACAGCTCGCCCAGCAGATGCGGAAACGTCCCGTACAGCCTCGGGTGCGGGCGCCCGTTCGTCACGTAAAAACCATCGCTGATGATATTCGACAACGGATGGCACAGCGCCGCGCGCAGGTTCTCTTCGCTCTGGTTGATCTCAAGCTGGTTGACTTCGCCGCGCTCCTCCACCAGCAGATCGAGCATCGCCTCGGCCGGCGGCAGGTTACGCTCTGCGGCTACGGCGGCCAGGCTCTTGCCCACGAGCGAGGCGTTCTTCGCCGAGCCGACCGCACCGACCAGGATGCCCTCCCAGCCCTGCGCCAGGTCGCGCTCCGCCTCCGCGCCGATGCGCCGCCGCTGTTGAGGATCGGCGAGCCGGCCGATCAGACCGTCAATCCCGCCCTCCAGCGCCCATTGCGGAAGCAGTTGCGTCATCACCGTGCTGCCCCGCGTGTACGGGTAGCAATCGAACGACACGTCGACGCCGCTGGCCACCGCCCGCTCGATACGGTCGAGGACACGGCGCTGGCGCGGCCAATTGCGTGGACCGACGGCCTGCAAGTGAGAGATCTGGAGCCGGCAGCCGGTTCTCCGCGCCAGCTCCAGTTGCTCCTCGACCGCCTCCTCCAAGCGGTCGGAGTAATCCCGCATGTGCGTGGTGTAGATCTTCCCGTATTTCGCCACGACCGCGCACAGACGGACCAGTTCTTCGAACGGCGCGCTCGCTCCCGGCGAGTACATCAGGCCGGTGGAGAATCCCACCGCGCCCTGCTCGAACGCCTCGGCCAGGAAGCGCTCCATGGCCGCAACGTCACTCTCCGGCAACGCGCCCAGACGGGTGCCGGCCACGGCAATGCGCAGCGTGCCATGCCCGACCTGCGAGACCGCTCCCAAACGCGACTTCGCTGTCAGATCGTCGAGATACTCCTGCGCCGAGGCCCAGCCCCAATCGCCGTGGCCCGCCAGAATCCCGTTCGCAAACTCGTGCAGTTCGCCGCGGGACGGGCGCGCCGGATAGGGCGAAAAGCCGCAATTGCCCACCACCTCCGTGGTCACGCCTTGCAGCATCTTCTCCGGACGGTTCTCCAGAAGCTGCAAGTCGGAATGGCTGTGCGCGTCGATGAAGCCCGGCGCGACGGCCAACCCTGTGCAATCGATGCGCTCCGCATCCGGACACGGCGGCAACTTGCCGGTTGCCGCGATGCGCTCGCCGTCCACCAGGACATCGTCCCGGCGCGGCGGCCCGCCACTCCCGTCGAACAGCAAACCTCCAACGAGCTGAAACATGTTTATGCCAGTCCTCACGGTCCCGGACGGAAGCGCAAGCCGCTTACGATAAGCGGCTTTACTCCTTCCGCCAAGTCTCTTGAAGCCATCTTCCGCCCATCCGGCGCGCCGGACGCCACGCGGCGTCCGGCATCGTCCGAGAGCGCGAAAGCCGTTCAGTCCCCGACGTTCTCGGGATACTGCTGCGCCAGCGCACGGATGTCGTAGCTGAACTTCAGGAACAGCGCTTCCCAGCGTTTAGCCTGCTCCGGCGTGTACTTGTAGAACCCTTGCGCATTGCTCACGCCGCGCCCGCCCGCGTCCACCACCTGCTGCATCAGCTTCGGCACTTCCGTGCTGTTGCACAGCTCGGGGAACAGGTCCTTCATCACGTTGCGGTAAGCCGGAATTCCGGTCAAGTCCATGAAGCGGAACGGCCCGGCCAGGGTCAGCCACCAGCCCATATCGTTGCGGGCCGAGCGGTCGACATCGGCGGGCGTCGCATAGCCGTTTTCAACCAGGTAGAACGCCTCGCGCAGCATGGCGTACATCAGCCGGTTGGTAATGAACCCACGGATGTCACGCTTGACGAGCGTCGGTTCCTTGCCCCACCCGCGCGCCAGACGAACGGCGCGATCGGCATTTTCCGCGGTCGTATGCGCTCCGCAGATGATCTCCATGAAGCGCGTAACATGCGCGGGCTCCGCCCAGTGAATGCCGAGAATGCGTTCCGGGTGCAGCGCTCCGGCCTGCAGAATCGCCATCGGAATGGCCGACGTATTGCTGCCGATCAGCGCGTCCGGCGCGACGACGGCCTCGATCTTCGCCAAGGCCTCTTTTTTGGCCGGAACGTCTTCAATAATCGACTCGATCACCACGCCGCAACTGGCGAAGTCGGCGTAATTTTCCGTCAACTGCAGGTGCCCGATCAGCGTGTCCGGATCGCCGCGCAAGGCCCCGGCGGCCTTCATTTCCACCAGCCGCTCGTGGATGGTCTCGCGTGCGTTGCTTCGCTTGGCCAGGCTGCGAGTCAGACCGATCACGCGATGGCCTGCCGAAAGCAGGGCGGCGACAATGCTCATGCCCATGAGTCCGAGACCGGCCACTCCGGCGGTCACGGCCATCTCATCTCGCATGTCTCCGGCGGCAGCGCATTTCCCCGGCGCGGCCGCTGCATCGTTCTTGTTCATGATTTGGATTTCAACTCCTTCTCGCTACGGCGTCGATCTCGACTTTGATTCCATCTCCGAGCCCGGATTGAACAGTAGTCCGGGCGGGCAGCACGCCGTGAAAAAAACTCGAATAGACGCGGTTGAACGCTTCGAAGTCGTGAATGTCGGCCAGATGGCAGGTGCACTTGACGACGTCGTCGAAACCGAATCCGGCCGCGCCGAGGATCTTGCCGATGTGCTCCATGGTGAGCCGCGTCTCCGCCTCAATCGTGCCATGGACCACTGCGCCCGTTTTGAGATCGAGCGGACCCTGGCCGCTCACGTAGAGCCAGCCGTCGATCAGCACGCCGGCCGAGTAAGCCCCGGTCGAGGCCTGTTTATCAGGATGTTTTACTTCACACTTGGACATGATTGCGCGACCTCCAGCGCTTTTTTCCGTTCTTCGTAGGTTGTCACCAGGAATGTGCTGACCACCACCAGCGCACCTCCCAGGACGAGATTCCAGGTGATCTTATCGCCCACGGTCAGCGCGGACATCAACACGCCGAAGACCGGGAGCAAATAGATCGACAGCGAAGCCTGCGTGGCATCGATGCGCTCGAGAACCATATAGAAGAGCACCATCGAAATGCTGAGGCTGAACAGCGCAATCAGCAGCAGGCTGAGCCAGGCGCCGGCGCCGATCGTAGCGAGCCGCGCCAACGAGTCGCGCTCCAAGCCGGCGATCAGCGCGAGCAGCACGACATCGGCTACGAGGAAGCTGTAAACGAGCACCTCCGCGGCGCTGAAATCTTCCAGCAGCTTCTTGCTGTAGGAGTTGATAAAGGCGCTGCCGAAGCAGCTCACAAAAATCAGAATATTGCCCAGCAGGAAACGGCTCTGCGTCAGGCTGACCGATTTCCAGTCGATGTCGGAGACCAGCAGCACCCCGCCGATCGCCAGGACAAACGACACCCAGCGCAACGCCGTCATGCGCTCGCCCAAAAACGACGCGGCCAGCAACGCGGTCAGCACCGGAATGGTCAGCGTCAGCACGGCCGCGTTCGCGGCCAGCGAGCGCGCCACGCCCCAGGTCAGACCGAGTTGCGACGCCAGCGTGCCCACGATGCCGAGGAGCACAAACTGCGGCCACGCGGAAGCCAGGCTGCGACCGCCGCGCGAGGCGGCCATGCGCCGCCGGCGGCTGATCCACGCCCACGGCAATAGCAGCAGCGTGGAGAGCGCCAATGGCAGAAACGTGACCGTGACGGGGCCGAGTTGCTCCGTGGCGATCTTGGCGCCGGAGAACTGGAAGGCCCACATCAGGTTTACGAGAACCAGGATCAGAAAATGGCGGGTCATTAAGAATTCCAACTGGAGCCCAATCCAACGATGGGGTTCCGTTTGTTGCCGTCGCAGGTCTCCAACGCAAAATGGGGTTTGCGGGTCTTCCCTTGCCCGCGCATGAAGCCGGCGCGCCCATCAAAGGCGCGCCGCTGATGCCGCCCGGCGGCGGCTTCCTTTCGCGGTATGCAAAGAGCCCGATAATGCATCTTTTTTTATAGCACTCACGTGGAACCAACGCTCAGACGGCCGTCTCCCACGGGGGGAAACGGCCGCCTGAGCCGGCTGCCTTAGAAATGGAGCCGGATGGTATATTGCATTTCACGACCGCTGTTGGCTTGCGCCGTCGAACGGCCGAACGTCGAACTATAGACACTCATGTTCGGATTAGCAGCCATGAAGCTGTTAGTCATGTTATAGGCTTCGAGTTTAAACTCGACCTTCATACGATCCGTAACCGGGAAGTACTTCGATAACGCCGCATCGATGTTGGCGAAATTCGGCCCGGTTATACTATCGTACTGAAATGGATTTGTCCGCGACGTATAAGGCAGCGGCGCCTTAAATACGGACGTGTTGAAGTAATAGCCATCGGCGATGTTGCTAGCCGGATCGCCGTTGACGATCATCTGTCCGAAGCGCAGGAAAGAACCCGAGTTATACGTGAAGACCCAACTGGCGGACCAGTCGCCCAACACCGCATTGACGAGTTTGGGCGCCTTGGACAAGAACATCCGGCCCGTCCCCATTGGCAGTTCATAGCTGCCGGAGACGTTCAGCCGGTGCCGCGGGCTGGAATTCGGGATGAAGGTGAATTTGTTGTTGTACTGATCGAGGCTATTAAAGAAGCCCTGTCCCGATTCGTGGTTGTAGTTGTACGAAATCAGGAAGCTTAGGTTGTTCGAGAGCTGACGCTGTATTTTCACCTGCAGTGCGTTGTAATTGTCCGCAAGGCCAGGAGTGTTCATCTGCGTCAGCGATCCGTACTGCGGGTATTGCTTCAACAGGCTGGAAACAGCAACCGTCGGCTGGTTGCGGAGCTGGCCCGGAAACGTCTGCGCCGTGCCATATCCGTAGAACGGATTGCTTACCTTCTGATCGACCGCCGCACCATAGGTGTAGGAGAGCTGCGGGTTGACCATATTGAGCGACTTGCTATACGGCAGGTTGCGTCCGAAGTTGCCGAAGTAGGTAACTGTCCCGACCAGGTTCCTGATGATTTCGCGTTGCAGGGAAACGCTCACGCGGTCGTAGCTCGCGGTGCGCATGTCCTGCGCTTCCCACGACGCCGAGCTGCCCAGGTCCTGGTAGCGACCAAGTGAGTTGCCCAACGGCAGAATCAGCGGATTGGTTGACGGGAACGGATTGGCCAGCGTGGCCTGCGGTACACCCAGCAGAGGATCCGTCACCGTTGTCGATGCGCTATAGCCGTCCAGCGGAATGCTGGTGCTTTGGAACGGCGTGATCTGGTTGGGCGGGACGATGGAGCGCGAATAACCGGCGCGCAGAACCGTGGTCGGAGTGAACTGGAATGCCATGCCGGCGCGCGGCATGAACGACACCTTGCTGGTGTTGTACAAGTTCGGGTTGTTGCTCGTGGCGAACATCCATGCGCCGTTATAGGAGTACGGAATGGTCGCGATCGAGGTGACCGCGGCGGGCATGGTGATCGGGTTGGTCTGGAACTGAGGGATCGGATTGGTCAGATCCAGATACCGCGAGATGCGATTGTGCGCCTCGGTCGGTGCGGTCGAATACTCATAGCGCAGGCCGAGATTGATGGTCAGGCGGCGGCTGACACGGTAATCGTCCTGCAGGAAGGCGCCGTAGGCGTTCGTCCGCAGCCGCTGCATCGCCGCATACGAGGCGGTCGAACCGCTGTCCAATGCGCCGGTGAGGAAGGTCGCCCACGGATCGCCGGACAGCCGGGTGTCCGGCGACTGGAAGGTGTTGGCCGTCATGTCAGCTTTGGAGTTGAAAGTCGCAAAAGTCGGGTAGCTGTCCATGCCGTAGTCACGGCGGTACTGCAGACCGGCCTTGAAGGAATGCGCGCCCAGCGTTTTGAGGACTTTGGTGCTAAAGGCCAGGTTTTTCGGATGTTCAAACCAGTACCCGGCATTGCCGAACGAGTTCGGCCCAACAGTGAACGCCGGCATGTAGATCGCCGACAGCTCCTTGGTGTAGGGTGCGTACCAGCCATTGGGCCACAGTGCATTCAGGCCCTTCTCACCGATCGCGTGAGGCTGCCAGTAGTCGTCGTGGGCCGACGTGTAGCTGCCGTTGAAGTCGAACACCGTGGACGAATTCATCGAATACACGGCGTTTCCCGCGACATTCAGTGCCTGCATCGCGCCGCCATCTCCATAGGGGATCAGGAGCGAGTCGACGGTGTGGTGCTCGTCGATGGTGCTGTGATATTGGCTGTAGCGCCCGAAAACGCGCCACTTGTCGGTGATGTTGTAGTCGGTGCGGTTGATGAAATTCCAGTACTTCGTCACGTCGGAGAAGGTCTCGCGGAAGTTGTTGGCTCCCGTGATGTCGTCTCCGGCGCTGGTCGGCTTCCAAACGTCGGCCATGAGGCGAGCCGCCGTCGAGTCGATGGAGCTGGCCGGCAGAACGTTGCCGCCGAAGGCGTTACGCAGATACTTCCCGGAGGCGGTATCCAGATGGCTGCTCCACGGGTCAAAGACCTGGCGCAGACCGCCAGCGGCGTTGAGCGACTTCGAAAAATCGCCGCTGCGTTCAAGATCGGTCGGCATCGTGTACGCGGCAGTCCGCGGATTCTTGGTGCGCCACTGCTCCCAGCCGGTAAAGGTGAAAAGTTTATCTTTCTTAATTGGGGCGCCGACCGTGCCTCCCCAAATGTTGTTGCGGACCGTACTCGGCGATCGCGTGTATGCGTTGGTCACGGCATTGAGTGCGGGGTTGCGGCCAAAGTAATACGCCGTTCCGTGAACGGCGTTGGTGCCGGAACGCGTTGCCACGCTCATGGTGGAACCGGAGCTGAAACCGAACTCGGCGTCCACGCTGTTGGACTGAACCGCGAACTCCTGCACGGCGTCCATGGCCGGCGAATAGGAGCCCTTGTTGGTGAGCATCAGCGCCGAGCCATCGAGCAGCAATTCAAGCCGGCCGCCGGTGCCGTCGATGCTAATACCGGTCGCCGCCCACATGTAGAACGGGTTGCGCGTCGTCCAGTAGGTGTTCACAACCGCCGAATCGAGCAGCGCAAGGCTGAACGGATTGCGCGCCAAAACGGGCAGGTCGGTCAACATCTTGCGGTCAATGGTCATTGACTGGTTCGATGTGGTGAGCTCGAGCGCCGGAGGCGTGTCGCTGACCGTCACTTCCTGGTTGAGCGCGCCAGTCTGCAGAACCACGTTGACGCTGACGTCAGCGCGCACCTGCACAACAATGTTCTCTTGGACAAAACGCCGGAATCCGGCCGACTCAGCGGCGAGCTGATAAGCGCCCGGTTCAACGATATCGAAGACGAACCCTCCGTCGGCGCCAGAGGTACGCCGTGCCGCGACTCCCGTATTGACGTTCGTCAGCGTAAGTGTGGCATTCGCAACCACGCCTCCGCTCGCGTCCGCCACCGTCCCACTGACCTTCGCTCGAGCGTCCTGGCCCGAGGCTTGCGAGATTAAGGCGAGAGCCAGGCCCCATGCCAACATGCAGGGGCCAAACCGTCGTAACTGATGAAGCATGTTTTCCTTCCCTAAATCAAAGCGAGGTAGCGGCCACAGCGATGTTACACGCTGGCCGCTTAGGGTTCAGTCTGCTTCTGCGGACTTCACGTGTCAATTGAAAATATCGAAACGGTAATAAACTGGTGATAGCAAAGGGCCAATATCGCGTTTTTTCGCTTGTGTTATTTTCTTCATCGTACTAAACTACCTGAAGTTGGCGGTTTTCGCGCCGCTGCGCTCCCGCCGTATCTCCATGGCCGAACGAGACAAAGCACTGATTACGGCCCTCATCCGGCGGGAAGGGCAACTCTCCCGCATCGAGATTCACCGCCTGACCGATCTGCGGCCGGCAACGATCACAAAACTCACCAAAGAACTGCTCGACGAGGGCCGGATCGAAGAGGCCGGCCGGTCCGACAATCCGACTGGCCGCAAGCAGGTTCTGCTTCGCTCCAACGTTGAATTCGGGTTTGTCGTCGCCGTCGATTTCGACGCCGAGAACGTGCGCGCCGCGGTGCTCGATTTGGCGCCGCGAGTGCGCGGCCCCGTCATTCAGGAGCCGACCGTTGTGGATCAGGGCAAAGGCGGCCTGATCGCGCAATTGCTGCGTTGCACGCACCGCGCGTTGGACGCCTCTGGTATCGCTCCCGAAAAGGTCTTGGGCATCGGCGTCGGCGATCCCGGACTCGTGAATGCCGTTGAGGGCGTGTCGATTTTCGCGTCCACCATCGAATTCTGGCAGCAGGTGCCACTGCGTGAGATCTTTGAGGCTGAGTTCTCCACGCCCACGCTGATTGCCAATAACACCCGCACCAAGGCGGCTGCGGAGCGAGCTTTAGGCGCGGGCGCGGGCTCCGCCGACATGATCTTCATCGAGTACGGCCGGGGCATCGGCTGCGGCATCATCACGGGCGGTCATCTGCTGGAGGGCAGCCGTTGGGCGGCCGGGGAATTCGGGCACACTCACGTAACCGAAGATGGACCGGCTTGCCACTGCGGGAGTTTCGGCTGCCTGGAGGCCATCGCGGGAATCGGCGCGCTGGAAGCCGGCGCGCGGCGGGCCATTGCGCAAGGCGGTTTCTCCCAGGCGTTGTCGCTGGCCGGAGGAGAGGTTGATCAGCTCACCGGATGGCACGTGCTCCAGGCCGCGCGCGACGGAGACAAAATGTCCGTCGCGTTGGTCGAAAGCATGGCAACCTGCCTGGGCTTGGGTTTGGCCAATCTCGCCAACTTATTTAATCCCTCGTTGATCGTGCTGGACAAACGTCTCGCGCTCGGGGGCGACCAGCTTCTCGAACAAATTAAGCGTGTCGTACTACGCCAGGCGCTAGGCCACGTCACGGAGACCCTCCAGTTTCGCTATGCCGCGCTGGGCGACGACGCGAGCTTGCTCGGCCCCGCTCTTCTGGTGGTGGACCGCATCTTTGAAATGGAGCCGGTCCGCACCGTTGGCCGGATCGCCAGGATCGCCGGCCGCCAGAAGGGCCGCAAGGCGGTTTGCGATGCCTGACCGCGGTCGCGTCCACGTCCTGCCAATGCGTTTTTTCGTCCCGTTTTGCGCTGATTCATGGAGGCGGCTGGACCATACTTCCGCGCGCAGCGCCCACTTCAGCGCCCACTGCTTAGGAGTCTAATAACAATGTCATCATTTGAAATTCACGGAATTGTCCCGATCGTCCCCACGCCGTTCCTCGAATCGGGCGAAATCGACTATGAGAGTCTCGGCAGCGAAATTCGCTTTGCCACCGCCGCGGGCGCTTGCGCGGCCTGTTTGCCGGCTTACGCCAGTGAGTACTACAAGCTCACGGAGGACGAGCGGCAGTTGGTTGTCGCCGCGGCTGTCAAACACGCGGCGGGTAAGCTCCCGATCGTCGGCCAGGCGAATCATCCCTACGCCGCGCACGCCGCCCGGCTGGCCCGCGCCGCGCAGGACGCCGGCGCCAGCGCCGTCTCGGTCGCCGCGCCCCGCATCTTCCCACTGACGGAAAACGACCTGTTCCGTTATTACGAGACCATTCTCCGGGCCATCGACGTGCCACTCGTGATGCAGGACTTCAACCCCGGTGGACCGACCGTTGGGGCGGACTTCCTGATCAAGCTGCATCGCGCCTATCCGCACTTCCGCTATATCAAGCTGGAAGAGTCCCTGATGGCGACGAAGGTTGCCGCGATGGTGGCCGCCACCGAAGGCAAAGTCGGCGTGATTGAGGGCTGGGGCGGCATGTACATCATCGAGCTGATGGAAGCCGGCGTATCGGGCCTGATGCCCGGGCTCGCCGTCGCCGACCTGCTCGTCGCCGTGAAGCGCCTGATGGAAGCGGGCCGCAAGAACGAAGCGTACGAGCTGCACCATGCGATCCTCCCGCAGATCCTTTACAGCCTCCAGAACATGGAGCTGTTCCATCACGCCGAAAAGCAGTTGCTGCAAGCTCGCGGCATCCTGCCGCGCGCCGTGGTCCGCGAAGCCACGGTCAAGCCCAGCGAGCAGGAGCAGCGTCACATCGACTTCCTGAACGGCCGCATCCTGGCCTTGCTCGATCGCCTGAACATGCCGCACAATCCGGCCCTGGCGCGGTAAACATGAATATCGCGGAACTCGATACTCCGGCCGTACTCATCGACGTGGATGTGATGGAGGGGAATCTCCAGCGCATGGCGGATTACTGCAGGCAGAAGTCGTTGAACCTGCGGCCGCACACCAAGACGCACAAGATTCCCGCCTTCGCGCGGCGGCAAGTCGAACTGGGCGCAACGGGCATTACCGTCGCCAAGTTGGGCGAAGCCGAGGTCATGGCCGCGGCCGGACTGAATGACATCCTCATCGCTTATCCGATCTTCGGCGAGCCGAAGTGGAAGCGCCTGGTGAGCCTGGCGGAGCGCGCCAGGATTACCGTCGCCATGGACTCGCTGGAAATCGCTCAGGCTATCTCCGCTCACGCCGTAGAACACGGCGTGAGCGTGGGGATCCGGGTTGAATTCGACACCGGTTTCCACCGCTGCGGTCTGCCCATCACAGACCAGTCCATTGAAATCGCGAAACAGGTCCGGGACCTGCCGGGCTTGCGCTGGGATGGCATTCAACTCTATCCCGGCCAGATCATGGGCACGCGGGCATCGCGCGAGATCTCCATTCCCGCCGAGAACCGGACGATCGCCAAACTGCTGGAGTTGCTCGCCGCGAGCGGCATCGAATGCCCCGTGGTCAGTGGCGGCAACACGCCGGCCGCTTATCAGTGCCACCGCTTCCAGGGCGTGACGGAGATCCGGCCGGGCACTTACATCTTCAACGACCGGAATACGGTCGACGCGGAAGCTGCGACCTACGAGCAGTGCGCGGCGACCGTGCTCGCGAGCGTCATCTCCACGAGCGTCAAGGACAAGGCGATGTTGGACGCGGGCAGCAAAACGCTGGCCGCCGACACGCTGCTATCCGGCGCTCGCACGGGCTATGGGTACATCCTGGACGATCCCGGCCTGGTGATCGAGGATCTCTCCGAAGAACATGGTCATCTCGACCTGCGCGGGGCGGCGCGGGCATGGCGTCTGGGCGACAAGGTGCGAATCGTCCCGAACCACATCTGTCCGTGCATCAACCTGCAAGACCGCGTTTACGGAGTTCGTGGAAGTGAAGTAGTTGAGGAGTGGAGCGTCGCGGGCAGAGGGAAGCTGGCCTAGGCCAGTCCCCGGCGGCGTCCGCGGTTGCGTTTGTCAATTGCCGTGGACGCCGCCGGCCGCTGCGCGACATTCGAGTTGGAGACCCAAGTCAGCGGCGCTCGGCAGCGAGCCGCCGTTGGGGTCGGCACGGGATCAAACGGATCGGCGCCGCTTTTACCTCAAGCGACCGTGCTGAATCATGGCCGCGGCGCCGCCGGGATCAAGGCTTGGCCAGGCGTCTGGAGTCTGGCCGGTAGAAAAAAGCCTGTTGAATTCACCTGCTCGGGAGCCAATACAATCATGCGCAATACGCACAGAACAGTAATTAGCCAGCAGCTTACGGTGAGCGCCTTACTCATCTTCGCCGCTTTTGCGGGAACGGCACGGCTTGGTTTCGGCGCGGACTTCCAGCCGAAAGATCTGGCATTATCGGCGACGGGCGCGGTCGCCCGCTCATGGGAGCCCGGCGCCGTGACGGTCCCGGAACACGAACCGGCGCGCGTCAACGACGGCAGCAACCTGAGTTATTGGGCCGTGCGTGCCGAGGACCTGCCCGCCGACATCGGCGTCGAGTGGCCCACGGAGCAGCGGGTTGCGAGTGTGGTGGTCCGCTATCTCGACGGCCGCATGGTGCGCGGCCCCGTCATGGCCAGGACCCAGGAATGGGCGCGCCTGCAGTATTGGGACCGCGGCGCGTGGCACGACATCCAGGCCCAGATGGTTGGCCAGGAGACGTCGGGGGTGCGTTACGCTTTTGCGCCGGTCGTCACGACCCGCCTGCGCCTGCTCTATACCGAGCCGCCAGATCCCGAGTCCCGCCGCATGCCGGAGCGCCTGGGCATCTATGTCTGCGCCTTCGAGGCGTACGGCGAAGTGCCCTTCCAGTTGGTGAATGCTCAGCCGCGTCTGGTGGGGATGAGGGCCGGGCACGAAGGCCCGTATTACAACGAATGGTCGAGCGACAACGGGTGGGACCGGGCTGGCGCGCTTGTGATTGAGCCGAAGACAACCCGGGTCGTCACGGACACGCTCTCGCCGATGCTGGTCGTCGCCGAAAGCAAGTGGGCCAAGACGGCCTGCGCCATTGAGAAGCCGCACGCGGGACGGACGGTTCTCAAGAATGGCTTCCTGGCGCTCGAAGTTTCAACCAAGGGCACGTTCGAGGAGCGCGCGCTGACCAATCTCGTTACGGGCGAGAGCATCGCCACGGCGAATTCGCGCCCGTTCCTGATCCGCAGTTCGAAGGGCGATCTCTCCCTGGCCGATTTCAAAGTGGTTGGAGAAGATACCGCCGGATCCAGCGCCGATGTGAGTCTCCTGCGCGTGAATCTGGCTTCGGAAGCAGTGGACGTGGCAATCCAGTATGAGCTGCGGCGTCAGGATCACTTCTACCACAAATGGCTGACCATCAAAAACAAGAGCGGCGCCGATTTCCAGGTCCTGGATGTGACCGTGTCCGCGCTGGGCTTCGAGCGGCTGCTGGACCTGTTCGCGGGGCCGGAACTGACCTATCCCGTATTGCGCCAGAAAAATGGCGGCTTTTTTGAGTGCCTCGAATCGATCTACTGGGATCACCGCGGCGATGCAATGACTTACTATCCGGGCGTCACCATTAAGGCGGGAGCGACGTTCGATAGCGACAAGGCGGTGGTTGGCGTCTATCGCAACGCTGGCGAGCAGATTGAAGGATTTGACCGGGGCGTCCGGGACTGGGTGATCGAATATCACACGCAAGTGACGCCGCTGCAAAAGGAATTCCCCGAAATCTACCTCGAAGGCTGGTCGGCGAAGATCGGCACCCAGGAACTGCAAAAAGACCCCGCGTGGACCGAGCGCTTTTTCTCGACGGCGCAGAAACTCGGCGTGCGCTACATGGACACCTTTGAGCCCTCGAACCTTGCGTTGCTAATGCCCGCCGATCTGACCAAACGCTGGGTTGACCTCGCGGACAAATACGGCATAGGCACCGGCTGGTGGAACGACTTCGGTTCTGAGTACGGCTGGGGGTTCATGGCGCCGTACTGGAAATCCGAGTATTGCAAGCTGTCTCCGGCCACCGACCAGTACATGCGACAGGCCGTGGAATTGGTTCGCAAATATCACCTCAGAGGGTTTCACTGGGCCGACTTTTGGACCGTCTTCCCTTGCGACAAAGCCGAGGGCGGGCACCTGCCTGGGAAATACTCGATCTATGCTCAGGGACAGCGCATGCTGCAGTTCGCCAAGGAGATGCATGAAGCATCGCCGGGGCTGCTGCTCAACGCGGACAGCGGGCTGGACAATCCCCAGTACGGCCGGTATTCCGATGGCCGGCATCACGGCGGCGGATATGACTCGAACCCCGCCATCGAACCGGATATTCACCTGGACCGGCTATATGCCGACATGAACCGCAGCTACCTGTACGGCTTGGCGCACGAGAACCTCTTGCGGCCGTGGTATCACGTGCTGAACTGCGTGAATCACTTTGGACAGGAAACCCACCTTCACGACCGGGCTGGCTACCGGTATGGCCTCCTGAGCGCCCTGGCGCTCGCCGGCCAACTGACCTTTAATGATGCTCCGGACAACATTCCCGAGAGTGAAATCCAATTCACCCAGCATTGGGAGAACTGGGCCGTCGCCAACAAGGACTATCTGAAACAGAACGATAAGCTTTTCGAACGCTCCGTTCACTTTGCCGACGTCTTGCAGGGGGACGCGGAGTCCTTGACCGGCTATTCGCACATCCGGGGCGACCGCGGGTTTGTGTTCTTGATCAACCCCGGGCCGGTGGAGCAGATCGCCGAACTCACCCTGGCATTGGATGCCCCGGCCGCCACGCACTTCGTGGCGAAAGAGGTTTATCCGGGCGGCATGACGCTCCAGGGACCGTCGGCCGGCGAGTATGTCCAGGGCGGCAAACTCCGCGCGACCGTGCCGGGCAAACAGGTGAGGATTCTCTGGATCGAGCCGGCATCCGCCAACGCGGGCCAGCATGATTTCCAGCCCGAAAACGCCCGCACGGCGGGTGCGCACCGCTATATCGGCAACTGGAGCGTGGCCGATTCTACCCTTGATACGGCAACTCTTCAGGCGAACTTCGAGCTGCCGCAAAGCGCCAGCAAGTACCTGACCAGTGCGGCGCCGGAATCGCTCTGGATGGAAAGCCCCTGGGCGTATGACAAGGCCTATCTTGTGCTGCTGCTGAAGGACGAGAACGTCGAGCAGAACAACCAATGGCTGCCGGATCATCTGCTGGCCGGAAACGGCCCATTGACGGCCTGGATCAATGGCACGCCGAAGACCATTTATCCGTTCCGGACGGCAAGAAATCAGCAGAAGGGCAAAGCCCGCTGCTATTTCGTCAGTCTCGACAACGAGACGAAGTCCGGTTCATCGAACGAAGTGCGGATCACGCTCCCCATCGAGCGCGGTCTGGTCTTTTCGGGCGCCTACCTGGACCTGCCGGATCAGATGCCAGACGGGCAATAAACGGCGCGGCGGGCGGAACTGAGGCCTTTCGCTGACAGATCCGCCTGCCTCAAGCCCGTGGCCGGTGATCGAGCGGGATAGGGGAGACATCGATTCGAGCCCCCCCTATCCCGCTCGTTTGTGTAAAGCGCCACTGTTGTCCGAAGCACCTGCCAGGCGTCACTGAACATCCCGCTCTGTCCCACGCATACCGCCAAGACGTCCCAAACATTTTCAACGTGTCTTGTCGCAAGCCTCTCAGCACCCGCAAACCGCGGCGGGCTGCGGCGCGAATTTGCGGCGTCAGGCTCATCTTAAGGAAATGGGCCTTGCGCGTACTCTCCGTCTACGGTCGGAAAAGTGGCCGGCCTTCCTTCGCCGGTAACATCGCACAACGAAAAAGACCGGGCCCCCGCTCGCGCGGCAGCCCGGTCTGTGTGAAAACGACAGCCTGTCCCTGAACTACTTGTGGGACTTGTAGAACTCGACGTAGTCCGAAAGCGGCTTCGCCTTGAAGTCGCCAGCGTGACCAGCCTGGCCGAACTGCGTCATGCGGAGGGCAACCACCTTCTGCATGGCGGCGCGGGCGGGCTTGTTGTAGTCGCGCGGATCGAACTTTTCGGGGGTCTCCATCAGCACCTTGCGGATGGCGCCGGTCATGGCCAGACGGTTGTCGGTGTCGACGTTGATCTTGCGGACGCCGTTCTTGATACCGAGCTGGATCTCTTCCACCGGCACGCCCCACGTCGGCTTCAGCTTGCCGCCGTACTGGTTGATGATGTCCTGCAGGTCCTTCGGGACCGAGGAGGAGCCGTGCATGACGAGGTGCGTCGTGGGCAGGCGCTTGTGGATCTCGATGAGGATGTTCATCTTGAGGACGCTCCCATCGGGCTTCTTCGAGAACTTGTAAGCGCCGTGGCTGGTGCCGATGGCGATGGCCAGCGCATCCAGACCCGTCTTCTCGACGAACTCAACGGCCTGATCCGGATCGGTGACATGCTCCAGGCCCGTGCCACCGGCGCCGTGACCGTCTTCAATGCCGCCCAACACGCCGATTTCGCCCTCGACCGTGACGCCCTTGGAGTGCGCCAGCTCGACGACCTTGCGGGTCTCGTTCACGTTGTACTCGAAAGTCGACGGGGTCTTGCCGTCCGGCATCAGGGAGCCGTCCATCATGACCGACGTGAAGCCCAGCTCGATGGCCGATTTGCAGGTCTCGAAGCTGTTGCCGTGGTCGAGGTGCAGCACCATCGGAATCTCGGGGTACAGCTCGGCGGCAGCCAGCATCAGGTGATACAGGAAGTTGTCGTTGGAATAGGCGCGGGCGCCGCGGCTCGCTTGCACGATCACGGGCGACTTCGTCTCGCGAGCCGCTTCCATGATGGCCTGAATCTGCTCCATGTTGTTGACGTTAAACGCGCCAACGCCATAACCGCCCTTAGCCGCTTCGTCCAGAAGCTGCCGCATTGTGACCAATGGCATCTGAAATCTCCTTAAGATCTGCTCAGAGAAAAAACTCTGATGAATCACCCCCATGATATAACACCGGATCGTCCGTTTTGATGACGGTCATGTAGAGTTTCGCCGCACCCGCGGTGCGCACGCGCTTGACGATTGCATCGGCCGCGCGCGGGATCTCTGTGATTCGCCGTATGTTACCCTGAAAGTTCCCACAAAAATGAAGACTTCCGACGAGAGCCACACTGAGAACCTCAGTCTCGGTGCGCGCTTTGAACGGCTGGTGGCGATCATGGCGCGTCTGCGTGCGCCGGGGGGGTGCCCCTGGGATCGCGAGCAGAGCTACGACACGATCAAGCCCTACACGATTGAGGAAACCTACGAAGTCCTCGACGCCGTCGACCGGCGCGATTACAGAGGGCTTTGCGAAGAACTGGGCGACCTGATGTTGCAGGCCGTCTTCTTTGCGCAGATCGCCGCGGAAGACGGCCGCTTTTCGATCGCCGACTCGCTCGACGCCATCAATGAAAAGCTGGTCCGCCGCCATCCGCACGTGTTTGCCGACGGCGACGCCAAGACTTCCGAACAGGTGTTGACGCGCTGGGACCAGATCAAAGCCGGCGAAAAGGCCGAGCGCGGCGAGCAACCCAAGCTCTGCCTGGACGGCGTGCCGCGGGCGCTGCCGGCGCTCATGGAAGGCCTCAAAATCTCGCAAAAAGTGGCAAAAAAGGGCTTCGAATGGGCCGATTTTGACCAGGTTTTGGAGAAGTTTCACGAAGAGACCGCGGAATTGGCCGAAGCACGGGCGGGCGGCGCGCAGGACAAGATCGAGGAAGAACTCGGCGATGTGCTGTTCACCGTGGTGAACATGGCGCGCTGGCTGAAGGTGGATCCGGAGCAGGCGCTGCGCAAGACCAACGCCAAGTTCCGCGCCCGTTTCGCCTACGTTGAGCAGTCGCTCGCCAGACAGGGCAAAACGCTCGACGCGGCGACGCTCGAAGAGATGGAGGCATTGTGGCAACAGGCAAAGTCGCAGCCCACATCGCGCTGAAGCCGCTCAGCACGCTGGACGAGTTTCGCGACGCCGTGCAACTCCAGAAAGAGATCTGGGGCTTCGCCGACATCGAGTTGCTGCCGCTGCGCCTGTTCGTGGTGGCGAGCAAGGTCGGCGGCCAGATCATCGGCGCGTTCGACGGCGACATGATGATCGGGTTCCTCATCGCGATTCCCGGCATCCAGCAGGGCGAGCCGTATCTGCACTCGCACATGATGGGCGTGCAGCCGCCGTACCGGAATCAGGGCATCGGCCGGAGGCTGAAGCTGGCGCAGCGCGACGAAGCGCTGGCGCGCCACGTGCGGCTGGTGGAGTGGACCTTCGATCCGCTCGAAATCAAGAACGCGTACTTCAACATCGAGCGCCTGGGCGCGGTGGTGCGCCGCTACATTCTGAACCAATACGGCACGACGACCAGCCATCTGCACGGCGGCCTGCCGACCGACCGCTGCGTTGCGGAATGGCACCTCGACAGCCGGCGGGTTTTGAACGTGCTGGCCGGCAAGCCCGTGGAGCATGTTGGCATTGTCGAAAAGATCGAAGTGCCGGTCCACATCGCCGAGCTGCGGCAGCGTCATCCGCGGCAGGCGCGCGAGATTCAGACCCGCGTGAGCGACGCTTTTCAAGCGTATTTCGCGCGCGGCCTGGCGGTCACGGGGTTCGAACGCACGCCCGACGCGGGTGCCTACCTCTTCTCTCCATGGCCTTCCAAATAAACGAGCTGCGCCTGCACCGGCTCTCCATGCCGCTGGTGCACTTTTTTGAAACCAGCTTCGGCCGGACCGACCGCCGCGAGATTATTCTCGTCGAAGCCGTGTCGGACGGCGTCTCCGGCTGGGGCGAGGTCACCTGCGGCGAGCATCCGTTTTACAACGAGGAATGGACGGACTCCGCCTGGCTGCTGCTGAAGAACTACATCGCGCCGGCGGCGTTGGGCAAGACCTTGGAACACGCGGCGGACGCGGGCGCTCTGACGCGCGGGATCCGTGGGCACCAGATGGCGCGCGGCGGATTCGAAGCGGCGTGCTGGGATCTGGAAGCGCGCCTCAATGGCGTCCCGCTGTGGCAGGCGATCGGCGGCGGAGCGCGCAAGGAGATTCCCTGCGGTGTCTCGATCGGCATTCAGGCAAGCGTCGCCGCACTGCTCGACAAGATCCGCACGGAACTGGAGGCCGGCTACCAGCGCATCAAGATCAAGATCAAGCCGGGCTGGGACATCGACGTGCTCCGCGAGGTGCGCCGCGAGTTCCCGGACATCGCGCTGATGGCCGATGCGAATTCGGCGTACACGCTGGACGACGTGGAGCACCTGAAACGCCTGGACGAATTCCGGTTGATGATGATCGAGCAACCGCTCGCGCACGATGACATCATCGACCATGCGCTGTTGCAGCGCGCGCTCCAAACGCCGATCTGCCTGGACGAGTGCATCCGCACGGCGCACCAGGCCGAGCAGGCGATCCGGCTCGGCGCCTGCAAGATTATCAACATCAAGCTGGGCCGCGTGGGCGGTTTCGCCGAAGCGAAGCGCGTGCATGACGTGGCGCAGTCGCATGGCATCCCGGTATGGTGCGGCGGAATGCTGGAGAGCGGCGTGGGACGGGCGCACAACATTGCGCTCGCGACATTGCCCAACTTCCTTCTGCCGGGCGACGTGGCGGCGAGCCGGCGCTATTGGCGACGCGACGTGATCGACCCGTGGGTGGAAGTCACGCCGCACGGGACGATCGCTGCCGGCGACGCGCCGGGCTTCGGCTATGCCCTCGATACGGAGTTTCTGGCGACGGTGCGCACAGCCCAGGAGACGATCAGGCGCCCGTGAAACGGAAGGTGAATCAGCGCCGGAGGAAAGCCCTCCGGCAGCGTGACCCGCGCTGTCAGGTGACGGCGGAACGGGCATAAGTATGCTTACGGCCACATCCAAAACGGCGCGGCAGGCAGGCCGGAAGAACGTGCCGATCTACACGGCGGTCACGTTGATGACCATCTTCTGGAGCCTGAATTACATCGCCGCGAAGATCGCTCTGCGCAGCTTTCCGCCGGTGCTTTACGCCTGCATCCGGATGACGCTCGCCGGCGTGCTGATGTTTGCAACGTATCTCGTGTGGGTGCGCAAACGGCCGCAGGCCGCCATCCGGCATTGGCCCCGGCGCGACCTGCTGATCCTGGCCGCCATCGGCGTACTGGGCATGGTGGGCAACCAGATTCTGTTTGTGACCGGCGTCGGATTGACCTCGGTGGCGCACGCGGCGTTGATCAATGCGACCGCGCCCGTGCTGGTGCTGCTGCTCGCGTGGCTGCGCGGTCAGGAGCGGCTCACCACGTTGAAGGTCGCCGGTATGGCGATGGCGATCGGCGGCGTGGGCGTGCTGCAACTCGCGCCGGGACGCTCGGCGCGCGGCGCCACGGTGCTGGGCGACGTACTGGTGTTTTTGTGCGCGTTCTCGTTCGCGCTGTACGCGGTGCTCGGCAAGGAGCGGATGCGCAAGTTCGGAGCGATTCCAGTGAATGCTCTCGGCTTCGGCGTGAGCGCGCTACTGCTGATCGGACCGGTCGCGTACCTGGGCCGGAACTTCGACTACGCGGCGGTTCCGGCGATGGGCTGGTGGATGCTGGCCTACATGGTCGGCATCGCTTCGGTGCTGTGCTACATCATTTACAGCACGGCGCTCGAAACACTGCCCGCCTCGCGCGTCGCGTCGTTCAGCTACGCGCAGCCGTTCATCGCGGCGCTGTGCGCCTGGTGGCTGCTGGGCGAGCCGGTGACCGTGCCGGTGGCGGTGGGGGGGCTCCTGGTGCTGCTGGGCGTGTGGCTCACCAGCCGCGGATGAGACCACGCGGGACCGGCCTGGCGGCGGACTCGCCGGCCAAAACAACTGGAGTGAATTCGATCTGAAAAGATGGCGCGCTTATTTCATCTGCTGAGTTCGAATCGCAACTACCGCTGCACGTGGATGGCGCAGGTGGTGAGCGACGTCGGCGACAACTTCAACAACATCGCCGTCTTCGGACTCGTCATGCAGCAGACGCACTCGGGCATGGCTGTGGGTGGCGTCATGCTGGCGCGCGCCGTCGGCGCGATTCTCGCCGGGCCGATTGCTGGCGTCGTGCTCGACCGCTTCGACCGGCGGCGCATCATGGTCATCAGCGACCTGTGCCGCGCCGCGGTTGCGCTCGCATTTCTGCTGACGATTCACGAAAAGAACGTCGCGCTGCTGCTGTTTCTCAGCGGCCTGTTGATGTTCGCCTCGCCGTTCTTTACGAGCGGCCGCTCGTCGATCATGCCCACCATCACAACGCGCGACGAGCTGCATACGGCCAACTCGCTGACGCTCACCACGGCGTGGACCTCGGTGGCATTGGGCAGTTTCCTGGGCGGCGCGATTGCGGCATGGCTGGGCTACTACGTGGCGTTTCTGTTCAACGCGCTCTCCTTCGTTTTCTCGGCGACGTTCATCGGCCAGTTGCGTCCACCGGGCAAGAGCGGCTTCCGCGCCGAGCGCAGCCTCGCGCCGCGCGCCCGCCGCCGGCCGTTGCAGGAGTATCTGGACGGCCTGCGCTACATCGGCAGCGTGCCACTGCTGACCGCGCTCGCGTGCGTCAATGTCGGCTGGGCCTCGGGCGGCGGCGCGGCGCAGATTCTGTTCAGCCTGTTCGGCGAGGTCGTGTTCCATCGCGGGCCAGCGGGCATTGGCGAAGTGTGGGGCTGCGCCGGCATCGGCCTGATCAGCGGCGGCATCGTCGCCAACCTGTGGGGGCGCAAGCTGAGCTTCGACCGCTACCGCTGGGCCATCGTACTCTGCTACGTGGTGCATGGCGGCAGCTATGTGCTGTTCAGCGTCTGCCCGAATTACGCCGGCGCGTTGTTCTTCATCGCGCTCTCGCGCATGGGCGTGGCCGTCAGCACGGTGCTCAACTACACGCAGCTCCTGCGCCACACGCCGGACCGCTTCCGCGGGCGCGTGAATTCGACGATGGAGTCGATCACGTGGAGCACGATGATGCTTTCGCTCACCGTGGCGAGCTACTATTCTCAGAGTCGTTCCCCGCGCGAGATCGGCGTCGTCGCCGGCGTGTTCAGTTCGCTGACCGCGGTCTATTGGGCCTGGGCGCTGCTCTCGGGCCGGCTGCCGGAGCCGGAGCGGGAGGGCCTGGAGCAAGAGGAGGACGAGGAGGTCAAAGTCCGTGTCTGAGACGCCGCTGATTCATCGAAATGGCTTCGATCTGAAGGGCAAAGTAGTCCTCGTGACAGGCGCGGCGAAACGCATCGGGCGCTCCATCGCGTTGCGGCTGCATGAAGAGGGCGCGCGGGTTCTCATCCACTACTCCAGCTCGTCGGTCGAAGCAGGACGTACGGCGGCCGAGTGCGGCGGCGCGGGCCTTTACCGGGCCAACCTGGAACACGTCGCCGAAATCCGGCGCATGTTCGCGGAGATCGCCCAGCGCGAAGGACGCCTCGACGGACTCGTGAACAACGCCGCGCGCTTCACCCAGATTCCCGTGCTCCAGGTCACCGAAAGCGACTGGGACTTCATCCACTCGGTGAACCTGAAGGCGGCGTTTTTCGTGGCGCAGCAGGCCGCGCTGCTGATGCGGCGCAACCCCGATGGCGCGGGCCGCATCGTCAACATCAGCTCGATGGGCGCATTCCTGGCCTGGGCCGAGCACGTGCATTACTGCGCTTCGAAAGCGGGCGTCGTCGCGATGACGCGCTGCCTGGCCAAGGCCCTCGCGCCCGGAATAACGGTGAACTCCGTCGCGCCGGGCGTAATCCCGTTCGACGAAGTGAACGAGGAACGCATCCAGCGCATGGCGCGCTCGACGCCGGCGGGCCGCCCGGGCACAGGAGACGACATCGCCGACGCGGTGCTGTACTTCCTGAAGGCGTCGAACTTCGTCACCGGGCAGACGCTGCAAGTGGATGGCGGGATGGGGCTGCGATAGCGCGATCCCGTCGAGGTTTCAGTGATGAGCAGCGCGGCGCGCTGCTGATATCACTTCGTGATACTATCAACCAGTGAAAGCGAAACACGTCGCGACGCTGCGGGCGATCTTCGAAACGCCGGTCCGGGCCAACATCGCATGGGCGGACATCGAGGCGCTCCTGGTTGCCTTGGGCGCCGAGGTCAGTGAGGGCTCCGGTTCGCGGATCCGCATCGCCTTGAATGGGGTTCGCGCGGTTTTCCATCGCCCGCATCCCCGAAAAGAAACGGATCGGGGAGCAGTGATGGCAATGCGGCGATTCTTGCAGCAGGCGGAGGTGCAGCCATGATGTACAAGGGATATGAAGCGGTGGTGACGTTCGACGACGAGGCCAATCTGTTTCACGGCGAAGTCATTAACACGCGAGACGTGATCACGTTCCAGGGTACGTCCGTCAAGGCGTTGCGCACGGAGTTCCGGAAATCGGTGGACGACTACCTCGACTTCTGCAAGTCTCGCGGCGAGGAGCCAGATAAGCCATTCTCCGGGAAGCTGGTCCTGAGGATCACGCCAGATCTGCACAGAACCGTTGCGCTGAAGGCGCGGCGCGAAGGCCAAAGCGTGAATGCGTATATCGCCCAACAGTTGGCGGCCGATTGCCAGCGCTGAAGAATTCCGTTCCGGGTTCTCTCAGGAAGCTGGCTTCAATCTTGATTTGGCAGCAGTCCCCAAGGCGGGAAAGAAGTCGCTGTCGCGATTCCCGCCGGGTTAGCGCCTGGCGGGCGGAAAGGGATATAGCGAACGGACGGCGAGAACCAGGTCGTGCGGCTCGCCGGGACGGGCCCCGGAGTAGAAGCCGACAGTCGCGTTGAGACGAATGAAGAAGGCATCGCCAGCCTGGGCGGGATAACGTCCCTCGTTGCCGTCGGCGCCTCCGCCAGCCACCATGTCGCCGTGGCCGCGCAGGATGAAGTAGATCTCCTCCTCCATGTCGTGATGGTGCGGGATATTGGTGCCGCCGGGCTCGAAGTCCATCAGAAACAGGCTGACCATTTTCCGCGCGCAGGCGAGTTTGTCGCGCTTGCTCTCGGTGGTGCCCATCAGGAGCTGGAAGCGCACGGTGCCGCCGTGATCTTCGAGCGGCTGCGCCGCAACATCGGCCACATTGGCAATCTCCAATCCAGGCACCGCGTCCGCAGGCGGAGCGTTGTCGAGTTTGTAACCCATCACCAGCAGGCGGATGGGACGCGCCGTGGAATTCACCACGCCATGCTGCACGCCCGGCGGCAGGTAGAGGAAATCGTTGGCGCGCAGAGGAGCCTGAAACGCGTCATAGAGAAGGGTCCCGGCGCCCTCCAGAACGAAATAGATCTGCTCTTCGTGGGGATAGTTGACAACGGCGCTGGCGCCGCCGGGACCGACGGTCAGTTCGCCGTAACGCGCTATGCCTCTGAGCTGGGAGGCCTGGGTATCACCAATGCCGAAGAGCGGCCTGTAGGAGGCGAAGCGCGCGTTCACGGTGAGATCATCCGGCCGCGGCGCGGCGGTCGAGAGACCGCGGCGGAGAAACGTCGGGTCGGCTCCGAAGAGCGGAACCACGGCGAGCGCGATGAGCACGAGCCGATTCATATGTGCCGCCACTGCGCCACTTACCTGCCTCATCATAGTGGGACCGGAGCCTCCTGCAAAAGCGACGTTGTACGGGGATGAGTCTATGCCAATTCGCGGCAGGCGGGGCGCCCAACCCGCTGCCGGGCACGCGTTCTGCCCCGCGCGTCCCGCTTCCATCCTTCGCCGCCAATGGCATGCCCCAATCGGATCGGGCGGCGCTCGTAGTAGCCTAGTAAGGTTCCCTCCACGCCGTCACGGCCCGGGACGGATCCGAGGCGGAATCCGCCAGGATCGACGACAAACCACTGAAGTGCTAAAGAAAGCGCAGGGTCAAGACGATAGGAGCAATAGGAGACGGTGTACGCGCGCGGAAATGATGCGCGCCGCGGTTGAAGAGTACCAGTGTTCATCGCTTCATTACTGATTGGATTGCTGGCCGGCGGGGCGGTGGTTTGGTACGGTTTCCGGCATTCGAAAAGGGAGCGAAGCGCCCCCGGTTGGCCAGCCGGTTCCTGGCCACGCGCGTTCGCCGATGTCCTGCCTCTCGCCGTGATTGGCGTAGATGCCAAAGGTGTTGTCACCGACTGGAATCCGGCGGCGGAAGGCGTATTCGGATGGAAGGCCGACGAAGCGATCGGCCGGCCCCTTCCCATCGTCCGTAAGGTGCGCCAGTCCGTGTTCCTGGCCGATCTTGCCACCGACGCGCTGCGGAGTTGGGAGCCGGCAAGAGAGCGGCGCGCGGTGCGCAAGGACGGCACGGAGATCGCGGTTGCGGTCTGGGCCGCTCCGGTCCCGGCACTGGTTCAAAGCGGCGCCGTCGTTTTCGTGATCATTGCCGACGTCTCTGAAAAGCGGCAACAGGAACACCGCCTCCGCGAGAGCGAAGAACGCTATCGCTGCCTGTTCGAAGACGCGCGCGACATCATCTGCACGATGGACATGGCGTGCAACTTCACGTCCATCAACCGTGCGGGCGTCGAGATTACCGGCTACTCGCGGGACGAGTTGCTGAGCATGAACCTTGCCGACATCATCTCCGCCGACGATCTGGCCGCCACCCGGAGCGCGATCGCCCGCCGGCTGGAAGCCGTGGCGAATCGCACGCCGCTCCCCGATCCGACCTACCGCATGGACGTGAAACTGAAGGGTGGCCGCTCGATGCGCGCCGACATCCGCCCGCGCGTGACCATCGAAGGCAGCCGGCCGACGGGATTTCACGTGATTGTGCGCGACGTCAGCGAGCAGGAGCGGTGGGCGAATGCCTTGGACCAGAAAAACCGCCAGCTTTCAGAGGCCCTGGACGAAGCGCGGCGGGCCAGCGAGGTCAAGAGCCGTTTCCTGGCGAATATGAGCCATGAGGTCCGCACGCCGATGAACGGTGTCATTGGCGCATCCGAACTCCTCCTGGCCGACATCCATCTCCGGCCTGAGCAACGGCAGTACCTCGACCTGATCCGCTCCTCCGCGCTGGCCCTTCTACGCGTCATCAACGACATCCTGGACATCTCCAAAATGGAAGCCGGCAAGATGGAACTCGTCCTATTGCCGTTCGAGATCGCCGCGGTGCTGACTGACGTGGAGTCTTTTCTCCGGGTCGAGGCTGCGCAGAAAGGGCTGGAGTTCCGGACCGAGGTCGACGCCGCGGTTCCGAAACTGGTCTGCGGCGACGCCGTCCGCTTGCGCCAGATTCTGCTCAATCTGGCGGGCAATTCAGTGAAGTTCACCGACCGGGGCGGAGTTCGAATGCACGTGGCGCTCGATGCGGACACGTTGGAGCAGGTTGTCCTGCGGTTCACGGTCACCGATTCGGGCATCGGCATTGCGAAGGAAGATCTGGCCCGGCTGTTCGACAGTTTTGTGCAGGTCGACAACTCGCCGGCCCGCCGCCACGGTGGCACGGGACTCGGGCTGGCGATCTCAAAGCAGCTTGTCGAACTGATGGGCGGCTCCATCGGCGTGGAGAGCCAGCCCGGCGCCGGCAGCACTTTCTGGTTCACGGCTCGCTTCGGCAAGACCGGCAGTTTGAAAGAGCGTCCCGCCCCGGCAGTTCCTTTTGTGCCCGATGCGGCATTCGCGGGAACGGCTGTGCTGGTCGCGGAGGACGACAGAGTGAACTGCGCCATCATCACCCGCATGCTGCAGAAGCTCGGGTGTTCGGTGAAAGTCGCTTCCAACGGCCAGCAGGCCGTCGAGGCCGCCGCAGCGGACAATTACGGTCTCATCTTCATGGATGGCCAGATGCCCGTGCTTGACGGGTTCGCGGCCACCGGGCAGATCCGCCGCGCGGAAGGCGGCGTCCGGCACACGCCGATCATTGCTGTCACAGCCAGCGCGATGGTGGGCGACCGGGAGCGCTTCCTGACGGCTGGAATGGACGACTACATCACCAAGCCGTTGGCGCTCGACAAGCTGGCGCTCGTCTTGCGGCGCTGGGGCCGGTCCGCGAAACCGGCGACGCCCGTCAAGCGTCCTGCAAACTCAGATCCACTCTCCCTGCAACCCGCCACGACCAGCCGTGATGTGAGTTCGGCTATTCGGAGAGCGGCGCAACGGCCGGCGCCCGGGGGCGGCAGAACCGGTCAATAGGACGGCGCCGATTTCGCGCCGGCTGCCAGCCGCCGGCGGCGGTGATACGCTCTCGCGCCAAGGAGTACGCACAGGATCGCGGCATAGAGCGCCGGCAGGCGCATGTCGGATTTCACCAGCCAGAAGTAGTGGATCACTCCGGCCAGCGCACTGACGTAGATCAGGCGGTGGAGACGCTGCCAGCGCCTGCCACCCAAGCGCCGGATCGAGCCCGCGGTCGAGGTCAGCGCCAGGGGAATCAGCAGCAGAAACGCCGTCGCGCCAGCGGTGATGAAACGCCGCTTGACCACGTCCGCCCACATCTCGGCGGGGTCGAAGAACTTATCCAACCCGATCCACGTCGCGAAGTGCAGGCAGGCGTAGAAGAAGGCGAAGAGCCCCAAGAGGCGGCGAAAACGGATCAGGTCCGGCAGGTTCAGGATCCGGCGGAGCGGGGTGACGGCAAGGGTGATCAACAACAGACGCAGAGTCCAATCGCCGGTTGCGTGCGTGATGAACTCAATCGGATTCGCACCCAGATCGTTGCGCGCCGCCCTGGCGGCCAGCAGCGCCGGCGGAAGCAGGCAGAGCCCCCAGACCACAGGTTTAGCCCACCGGCTCGTCAATAGGTTTGGCATCTGGCTCAATAGTATTTGCGAAGGTCCATCCCGGAGTACAGAGCGGCAACCTGGTCCCCATAACCGTTGAATTTCAGCGTGGGGCGCTTGAAAAACTCACCGAGCCGGCGTTCTTTGGCCTGGCTCCAGCGCGGATGGTCGACCTCGGGGTTGACGTTGGAGTAGAAACCGTACTCCCGGTCATTGGCCATATTCCACGTCGTGGGCGGCTGTTTTTCCACAAACCTGATCTTCACGAGCGACTTGATGCTCTTGAACCCGTACTTCCAGGGCACGACCAGACGCACCGGAGCGCCGTCCTGCTTGGGTAGCGTCTGCTCATACATGCCGAAGCAAAGCAGCGTGAGGGGATGCAGCGCCTCATCGAGGCGGAGACCTTCGCGATACGGAAAATCGATGCCGGCCGCCCCGCTACCGAGCATTGTGCCGGAGTCGTAGTAGCTTTCAAAGGCAACGTACTTGGCTTTCGGATTCGGCTCGGCGGCTTTGAGGATCGCCGCGAGGGAATAGCCGATCCACGGCACGACGATGGACCAGCCTTCCACGCAGCGGTGGCGGTAAATGCGCTGTTCGAGGGGGGCCGCTTTCATCAGGGAGTCGAGGTCGTAAACGCGGGGCTTGGCGCACTGCCCCTCGACGGAGACCTTCCAGGGACTGGTCCGCAGCTTGCCAGCGAGGCGGACGGGGTCGCCCTTGCCGGTACCGAACTCATAGAAGTTGTTGTAGCTGGTGACATCCTGCCACGGCGTCACCTTCTCGCCAGTCGTCGAGAGCCGCCCGAAGGGAACGCCCGAGAGTTTTTCAGCCCGCAGTGCAACCGCGCCCAGAAGCGTCCCCGCCGCGGAACTCAGGAAGACGCGGCGATTGAGGTAAAGGCGCCGCGGCGTAACATCCGACCAGCGAACGTCCGGAGCCCGTCGGATCAGCATACTGTACATCGTAATCCATTTTTGAAGCAAAAGCGCAGCGCCGCCGTCGGAGCGAGCGTCAAATCCCTTCCCCGGCACCAGCTTCTCCGCCGCCTTGAGGACATTCCGGACTGCCGCGCAGGCTTCGTCCGATTTGAGCCGCGTCCTTTCATTGAACAGGCGATCCGCCCTTGTGCTATTTTGTCCTTTCCGGTATACGATGCTTAAATTCCTTCGCCTCAACGTCTGCCCGCGTATACAAGCCGACCCCAACATGATTGCGGGAACTGGCATCCCCCGTATCATTCACCAGACATATCCAACAAAATATCTGCCGGAGCGGCTGCGCGACAACGTGGCGTCATTAAAGAACCGGAATCCCGGATGGAAACATTGCCTCTATGACGATGAAGATATTGAGGCATTTATTTCCGCTGAATATGGACCCGCAATTCTGAACCGCTACAGGAGAATCAACCCGAAGTATGGAGCAATGCGGGCCGACTTGTTCCGCTACCTCTTGCTGTATCGCCAGGGCGGGGTCTATCTCGACATTAAGAGCTCATTTAGTCGTCCGCTGGACCAGGTGTTGCAGCCTGCGGATTCCTATATTCTCTCCCATTGGCCCGCGCGTCTCCGGGAGTGGGGCGACCTCTGGGAGCTCAAAGCGGCCGGCACGGAGGAGTTTCAACAGTGCTTTATCATCTGTGCTCCCGGCCACCCATTCCTCAAGGCCGTAATTGAGAACGCGCTCAGAAACATCACACACTACTTGCCGAGCATCCATGGAGTCGGCAAAATCGGAGTCCTGCGGGTAACCGGTCCGATCGCATACACTCTCGCAATCTGGTCCATTTTTGAACGCGGGCCGTATCGCCTTGTGGATAGCGAAAACGACTTGGGGTTTGTCTACAGCATCTATGAAAATCAGACGCATGAATCGCTGTTTCAAAATCACTATTCGTCAGGGACCGAACCGGTCGTTAAGCTATCGCCAGGCAGATGGCTATTCTCAGAATCACTAGGCATCGCCAAGACCTCCGCGAGGCATCTGCGTAATTTCTACAGAAACCGCGTCCGTCATTGATTTAGCATCCCGTCAGAACGCTCACGGCACGCCGTGGACCGGGCAACATGGCAACAGCACAGGCTGCTCAACGCTGGGGGGAGATTGGCTGCCCCGGCAGGGAGGCGCCGTGCCGGTCGTCTCAACCTCGCGCCTCTTCCCCGCCCTCAATCACCAGTAAAGTTCGAACGCCATCCGGAGTTCGCGAGACGAGTTCGACCGGCACGCGACAGCCCCGCCGCTGCGCCCGTTCAGAACTTGACCATCACACCGGCGCTCAATGCAGCCTGGCTCCGGCGGAGATCCGGGAACCAGACGTTGCCCGCGCCGCCACAGGCGACCTGCGCGGCGGCCAGATTCGCTGTCCCCGCCGTGGCACCGGTGTTGCAGACGTAGTAGCCCGGCGCTCCGTTATTCCCGCCGGGCGGCGTGATGCCGCCGCGTCCGGTAAAGTACGGCACATTGGCGTGCCGGTAACCGAGTTCCGTCCACCAGGTGATGTACTGCCGCGGCATCCATTGAAACGTCACCGTGGAATCCCACATGCGGGCACTGTCGCCGGGGTTCGCCGTGAAATAGGGCGAGCCCGAGACGGCGTCCGCTCCGTTGATGGGCGGCAGCAGCGTCAGATAGCGGCCCGGGTTGCTCATGAGCCCGCCGCCCAGCGTGAGCGCATACCGGTCCTTGTTCCACCAGAACCGGTTGTAGAGCATGCCCCCCAGGAACGACTGCTTCGGCCCGCCCCGGCCGCCATGACAGGTCACGCCTCCGCCGTACTCGCAACCCGCATCGACGGTCAGCGAGAAAGCCATCTTGTCAATACCCCGGGCCTTCCCCGGCTGGTTGTAGTAGCGCACCTCCATGCTGTCGTCGGTATGGAGGCGCGAACGGCCCGGGTTACCCAACGTGTCTGTGCCGTTGCCGTAGTTGTTGAAGGCAAACGAAAGCCACTCGTGCGGGCGGTAGAGGATCTGGCCGCCCAGGCCGTGGCGCCCATTGTACTTGGCATAAGATTGCCAACCGTTGATGATCCACGGCTCGATCTTGAGCTTGTTCGTCGGAAACCACTGGATGCGCAAACCGTCGAAGAACCAGGGCGTGTTGGAGGAGACATACGACGGCTGATAGGCCCAATTGTCGAAGTTGTAATAGCTGAACAGGCCAATGTAGGACACGAAGATGCCGGCGTCGACATTCAGCCCGTGATTGACGTCGAAGTGGTATCCGCCCCACGCCTCCGAAAAGTAGCGGTATGCGTTGCGCAGGTCCCACTGCCCGACGCCCGTGCTGGCATCGTTGCGCGGCGTGGCCGTGGCGAACATCCCGTTCATCGTCAGGAGGCGCCCGCGCACGTTCTGCCAGTGGAAATCGCCGCCGACACTGACCTGCTCCAACTGGAACTCGCCATTGCGAAACATCTCGGTCGAACCGCCCATGGTGTGATCCCGCGGCTGGTTGAAGTCCGTAATGAAGTGCGTATCGAAACGAATCTCCGGCGTGAAGAACTTCGTATCGAGCACGGCGTCTTTGTTCCGCGAAGTGCCGTTGAGCCAGGTGAAATCGCCGTAGGCGAACGGCGTGAAGTTGTCCGGCGACGGACTGGGATCGGGCGCCCGCAGGGCTTCCGGAATGACCGGCGCTGGAGCGATGCGCGGCTCTGGCCGGACGGCGGCCACAGGTTCCGCCACGGCCTTGGGCGCGAGCGCGGCGGGCGGATGCAATGCGGCTTCAAGCTGTTCGATGCGCGCTTTCAGCGCCGCCAGCTCCCGCGCGATGGCGGCTGTCGCACCTTCGTCCCGTGCAAACAGTTGAAAGTCGACGCGCACGTCGCCGGGCCCCCGCACTTCCACGCTCACACTCGACGCGGCAAAGCCGGAGTGTACAACGGTGAGTTGGTACAGCCCCGCGTCCAGGCCGGTCAGGCTGAAAGCGCCATCGGCGCCAGCAGATCCGGTGTGGTCCTCGTCCGCCTGAGCGCGGCGGGCAATGATCTTCGCATCCGGCACCGGCTCGCCGGAACCAGCGTCGCGAACGACGCCGCGAATACCTCCCCGCGGTTCTTGAGCACTGGCGGGCCACGCCGTTTGCCACGCCAGACAGGCAAGCCAAAAGCCGAAATACAATCCTGTGCCACGCATGCCAATCCTTCTTCCCCGGCCGCCGCCGCGGGTGCTGGCGGCTCCAATGCCGCCGTTCCGCCGGTCACACGACGCTTGTGCGGAGTACCCCAAGCCGCACCCAAGACGATTCTGCCGGGGCCGCCATAAAGAAGGCATAAGGAAGGCATGAAGATTCCGTCGGCGTCAGCACCGCCCATCCGTTGTCCGCCCCGCCGGAACGTCCCGAAGCCTGTCCGGCACGGAAGAGGCATAAAGGAAAAAGCCGCGGGTTCCTTATGCGTTCTTTATCCTTACCGCCCTATGCTGCTCTGTGGAATCAACGCCGAAGCGCTACCAGACCGCGGCAAGCGCCAGCCGTCGCGACAGGGAACGGCAGCCGTCTTGCAGCATCACGCCGCCTGACGCAATGCGTCGCGTTGGCGCGTGTCCCGCCTTGAAGCCCGGGCTTTCCAGGTCCGCCGTCTGCTGCTACGTTGGTAGTGGAGTGTTCCGCGCCTGCCTCGACGAAGAAGCCGGTTTAGCCGAACGTCTCACCCTTGCTTCAAATGCACCGGCGCGCCGTGTAGCGCACCTCCTGGCCCCGTCGCATGCCTGGCGGCTTCCGCTCGCCAGTGCCTTCCGCCGTGCAAAAGGAAGCACGTGACCATGCGCAAGAATAACCTCTGGTTCAGAATTTTCCACTGCCCGGCGAGCCTGCTGATTGCCGCCGTCGCCTGTGCGCTTCCGTGCGCTGCGCAACAATCCGGGATGCCGCCGGAACTTGTCTTGCGCTCCGACTCGAATCTGGTGCTGGTCCCGGTAACGGTAGTTGACCGGCGCGGCGCGTTCGTCAGCGGCCTGTCCTCCGCCGATTTCTCCGTACTGGAAGATGGCGTGCCGCAGCAGATCCGCTCGGTCAGCGAGCAGGATGTGCCCGTCTCTCTTGGCATCGTGCTGGACGTCAGCACCAGCATGCGGAGCGGGCTGGGCGCAGCCAAGGATGCACTGCGCGTACTTTTGGGCGGGGCAAATCCCGCAGACGACGCATTTCTCACCACGGTCTCGACACGGCCGTCGCCCGTTCCCGAATCCACACACAACTTCGGCGCCCTGCTCGCGCGCGCCGCGCTCGAAAACGCCCACGGCGATACAGCCCTGATCGACGCCATCGACGCCAGCTTGCGCCACCTGCGGCTCGGCGCGAACGTCCGCAAGGCGCTGATCGTGATTTCCGATGGCATGGACAACCACAGCCGGCGCTCCCAGGCAGAGCTCCTGAAACGGGCTCTCGAATCGGGCGCGCAGATTTACTGCGTCGCCATCGACAGTGCGCCGTTAACCGCTAAGCCAGCCACGCTGACCGAGGAAAAGGCCGGCCTCCTGCGGCTCGAAGATCTCGCCACGCGTACCGGCGGACTCTCAATCCGCACCCGCGGCGCCGCGGATGCCATGAACGCGGCAGCGCAGATCGGCCGTGCCTTGCGCAACCAATACGTGCTCGGTTACGCGCCTTCTCTGGCCGGCCGCGACGGCAAGTGGCACCGCATCAAAGTGCGCGTCGGCGACGCGAGCATGCGGGCGTACGCCAGGACGGGATATCGTTTCGAAGACGCCGACTGACGCCGCGCCTGACCAGCGCGCAGACGAATCGCCACAGCGAACCCCGGCGACCGAGGCGAAATCACTGCTTGATGATCGTGCCGTCATTCAAGCGAAGCTCGCCCCAGCCGCCGTTCAGCCGCTTGTGCTCGCCCTGCTCATTGGCGCCGAAGGGGTACTTGGCCGCCAGCTTCTCGTCCACCTCAATGCCCCAGCCCGGCGCATCGCTGGCCCACAGGTAGCCATCTTTGAACGCCGCGCAGCCCTGGAAGATCTCGGCCTGAACGCCGGTGATAATGCCGCCTTCCTGAATGCCGAAGTTATAGCTGGCGAGGTCAAGGTGTACATGCGCCGTGTGGCCGACCGGCGAACAGTCGCCCGGCCCGTGCCAAGCCGTCTTCACGCCGAACTGCTCGGCCAGCAGCGCGATCTTCCGCGCGGGCGTCACGCCGCCGACCTGCGAAACGTGGCAGCGGATGTAATCGATCAGACGCTCGGTGATCAGCGGCGTCCACTCGTGCGGGCTGTTGAACAGCTCGCCCATTGCGATCGGCGTCGCGCACCGCGAGCGCATTTGCCGGAACCACGCATTATCTTCCGGCGAGAGCGGATCTTCCAGGAAGTAGAGTTTGAACTGCTCGCAGTCCTTGACGAACTGGATCGCCTCGCGCGGCGAGTAGCGTTCATGCATGTCGTGCATCAGTTCCACTTCGAAGCCGAGTTCTTTACGGCACGCTTCGAAGACCTGGAGCATCAACCGAAGATTGGCGCCGCGATCGTAGACCGGTCCTTCGTGGAGGCCTTGCGGACTGCCTGCCGCGGGTCCGCCGCCCGGCCGCCGTCCGCCCCAAGCGCCCACGCGCACATGATTGTATCCACGCGCCAGCGCCTGGCGCACGCTCTCCACGGCATCCTTCGGCGTCGCGCCGCCCGCGTTGGCGAAGGTCTGAACGGCCTCGCGGCACTTGCCACCCCACAACTCATAAACCGGCAAGCCGGCCTGCCGGCCTTTGATGTCCCACAGCGCTTCGTCCACACCGCTGATGGCATTGTTGAGCACGGGGCCGTTCTTCCAGTACGAACTGTCGTAACAGAGCTGCCACGTGTCTTCGATGCGATCGGCCGGTTTGCCGATCAGCAGCGGGCGCAAGTATTTCTCCACGGCAATGCGCACCAGGTCGGCCCGTTGCGTGAACGTCGCGCAGCCGTAACCGTACAATCCGTCCTGATCGGTGACGACCTTCACGACGGTGAGCCGCACGCCAGCCGGCTGCGTCTCGATCACGGTGACGTCTTTGATTTTCGGCGACGGCATTCCACGCGTCGCGCGCGCAACCTTCTCCTGCGCCCGTGCCTGACGGCCGGTCAAGCTGGCCGCGGCGCCTCCGGCGATCATCTGCAACAATCCGCGTCGGTTCATCCTGGATGCTCCTTATGCCGGCCACTTGGCGCCAGGCAATGCCCATCTACGCCGCCCGCCGTGATCGCGGAACTTGAAGACCACATTCTTGATGGGTTCGCCGAGTACTTCGATCTGGCTCAGGTCGCGAGTTCCCACGCCCAGCTCTTCGGCCAGCCGGAGCGTGTTATCGCAACTCTCAAACGGCGCCTTGCCCCGGTCGGCCAGTGGATCGAAGCCCATCACGGCCATCGCCACCGCGTCAGTGGTCACTGCGTTGGTGCCCGCGATCAGAACGCCCGGCTGGATGGCTTCCGTCGTTCCGAGCCTCGGCAGTTCGGCGCCGGCGATTGTTTCGATCCCATCCAGAATCGCCAATTGCACGGGTACGGCCGCCGCAAGATCGGCAATGATGCGCGGAATCCGGTAGCCGGGCTGGCGCGGCGAAGTGGGGTCCTTTTCCGCCGGCGAAGACTTCGGCGGTTGGCGGCTGCCAAGGTGGCCGATGTCCGTGCGGCCCGCATAGGGCCGCGGCGCCGGCTCATCGACGGGAACCTTGTTGCCATAGATCGTGGTCGGCGTGATGCCGAAAAGATTCTTGATCGACAGCGTCACGCCCGCCGTGCCGTGCTCTTTGATCTTGTTCATCGAGATCAGCACATCGGATTCGGCGTACGCCGTGCTCAGATCGTAGGCCGGAAACAGGAGCCCGCCATGCGGCACCGGGAATCGCGAGTACGGCTTCTTGCCCTTGTAGGGCATGTTCGTGTTCAGCAGTTCCACGCGCGGCGCGGCGCTCAGCAGCAGGTTCGGATCCCAGCCGGATTTGAGCATGAACTCTTCGAGCGACGCCGGCCATTCCCAGGCGCCTTCGACAACGCGGATGCGCCGCGCGCCGGCCCGGTCCAGCAGATGGATCACGCCGCCCACCGTGCGCGCGTGCGTCCAGAAAGTGCGGCCCTGCGACAGGTAGCCCTGGCGCGTGTTTTCGTCGCCGGTCAGATTGATTTTGATCGTGACCGTCTTGTTCTTCACGATGCGGCCCAGCCCGCCCAGTTGATCGAACATCTTCGCGGCGGAGGCCAGGAACTCGTCCCCGTAGCTTTTGCACCGCCCGATGGCAACCGGCGGCGCCGGGGCCGCTGCGCGCATGCGGGCCGGTTGCAGTAATGCGAAACCGGCCGCTCCCAAGCCCGTTACGAACTGCCTGCGATTCATGCCCGCCCCTTTCTCGCGAACTCGAGGGCCAGATAGGATTTCGGCGCATTCTCCGGCAGATGGTATTCCACACCGGCGTAGTCTTCCGCCGGCTGGCCTTGCATCGCGGCGGCCGGCGCGCCGATTGTCCACAACCGCGCGCTGCGATAGCCGTCGCGGAGCCAGATGGTCCGCGGTCCGAAGCGCCAGCGGTCCGCATAAGAGAGACATTGCAGCACAGCGGTCCGTCCATCCGGAGACGCCGTGTAGCGCGTGCAGCCCGAGCTTGGGCTGTTGAAGATTTTCACCAGATCGCGGCCATGACTCAGGAGCAACTGCGCATCGATGGCCAACTGATATGGATCGTCAATCGCGTTGCGCGCCACCGCCAGCCGGCCTTGCCCCACCGTCAGAAGATCGAACTGCGTTGCGAAGGCGGGCGCCACCGGCTGGCCGGTCTTGCCCCACGCCGCCCCGGTGATCAGCAATCCGCCCTGTTCCACAAACTCCGTAATCTTGCGCCGCAGAGGCGGATCCGGCAGCTCGCTGTCGACGTAGATTAGCGCCTTGAGCCCGGTGAATGGCTGCTCCAGCGCCCGCGATTTCCAGATCGCGCGGAACAGCAGGTCGCGGCGCGCCATCAGGTTCAGAATCTCGCCCGTCAGATCGAGGTCGGTGCCGGTGAAACTCGAGATCACGCCTACCAGCCCCAGCGAGCGGTACGCCTTCCACGCCGCATGCTCTTTGAAGAAACCCGCGGCGCTCGCAATGTCCTTCCAGCGGGCTGTGTTGCCGCCCGCGAGATCGGCCCGCAGCTTGTCATCGAGCGCAATCACCCACCGCCCGCCCGCGGCTTCCGAGTCGCAGATCGCCTTGACATAGCTCTCCGCCGGAATGGCGCCCTTGTCCGCTGGCGGATCGAAGGTCACCCAGAGCGGCGCCTTCAACCGCGCGCACGCCATCTGGATGTACCAACCGTTCGAATCGAGCCACGGCACGCCCGTCGGTCCCGCGCTGGCATCGGCGCCCGGCGCGGCCAGACTCACGCCCGGCCAGACGTTGTCGCCGATCACGACCACCGGCGCCGTGGAGTCCCAGTTGACGGCCGCGCGATCGCTCCACGCAAGCACTGGAAAATCCGTGTCAGGCGCCTCTCCCGGAAGAGCCACCGCCGTCAGACCCGCGGCCTTCGCGGCGGCGATTGCCGCCTTGGAATCCGCCTTGCCGTCCACCCAGCCCACGACCGCGAGATGGCGGCTACGCGCCGCGTCGATCAACGGCTGCGCCGTGCGCTGCTGCTCGGCGTCCGCGGGCAAACCCGCCGCCCAACTGATCGCAATGCAGTCGATGCTGGAGTCCTTCAGAAACCCGAGCGACGCGGGGTCGTGCCAGCGTTCGAGCGTCTGCTGAACCTGCGCGTCGAAGCTTTTGCTCCCGGCACGCATGGCGATCTCCAGCGGCCCGCTGGGCCAACGCAACGGCACCAGGTTTTCGAATTGCATGATCGCTCCCCTCCACACTGCCGGGCCGGCCACGGCAGAGCTTCAATCTACCATTGGCTGGGCCTGTGAACTGCGCCCGAGGCTCCGGCGAAACGCCGCGTTCCACCAAAACCAGTAGAGGCGTGAGTATATCGAAGTTGAGGGGTTCCTCGCCGCCCCGAATACTATAGACCGGATTGGCCGATCGTGTCCGTCCGCCTTTTGCCCGTGCACTTTTCGCCCTCGAAAGAACTGCCCGCGTCCGCCATGGCCGCCGCGGCGCGGACGACCCTTTCAACCCGCCGCTTGCGGTAAGCGGACAGTAAACGTCGAGCCGCGGCCCACCGTGCTCTGGACGTCAAGCTGCGCTCCATGCTGGTCGGCGATCTGCTTGGCAATCGCCAACCCAAGGCCCGTTCCACCCGCCTCCCTGGACCGCACTTTATCCGCCCGCCAGAAGCGCTCAAAGATATGCGGCAGGTCGGCGGGCGATATTCCGCTCCCCGTATCGGTCACGCGGATTACGACTTCCGCTTCGTCCAGCCGGCCCGCCAGCGTGACTTCGCCACCCGGCGGCGTGAACTTGAAAGCATTGTCCAGCAAGATCAGCAACAGCCGCCGGAGCTTCATCTCGTTCGCCATTACCGGCAAGGCCCCATTGCCGAGTTGCAGTGCGATGCGGATGTTCTTCTCCGCGGCGCGGGCAGCGGCCTGTTCAGCCAGTTCGCTCAAGAGCGGCGCGGCGTCCATCAACTCGAGGTCCGGAGCCGCGCGGTGCGAGTCGCCCCGGGCGAGCAGCAGCAGATCGTCGATCAGCGCGGTCATGCGCCGCGATTCCCGCAGGATCTTCCGCATGCTGTCCACCAGTTCTTCCCTGCTCCGCTCCCGGCGCAGCGAGTATTGCGCCGCGGTATCGATTAGCGTGATGGGCGCGCGCAACTCGTGCGAGGCGTCCGCCGTGAACTGCCGGGTCCGCGCAAAGGACTGCTCAATTCGAGCGAGCATATCGTTCAGCGTCTCCGAGAGCTGTTGCAATTCATCCCGCGAATCCGGCACCGCGAGCCGCGCCGACAGGTTGCTCTCCGTAATGGCGCGAGCGCCGTCCGTGATCCGTGCGACGGGCCGCAACGCGCGCCGTCCAAGCCAGACTCCGCACAGCGTCGCCGCCGACAAAATGAACACGGTGGAAAGCAGCAGCACCGACGTGAAGGCGCGGAGAATGCCTTCGTACTTGCGCTGCGGATCGGCCACGCCCAGGATCAGCGTCCGCCCGTGAACGGTCACCTTCTGCCATGCCAGCCGCAATTCGAAATCACCGGTTCCGCCCGTGACATAGCGGATCTCGTAGCCCAGCTCGCGCGGCGGCTTCACCGGCACGTGGTGATGCGCCAGACTGCCCGATTCGGCGATGAGGTTGCCGTTCGCGTCCAGTATCTGATAGAGCTCGGCGAGTTGCGAAGTCTCGTTCAATTCCTCCGCAATCCCCTCGTTCCCGGCTGCGTCGATGTTCTCCAGAAAGCGCTGCAGTCCGATGAGCCGGTACCGCAGGCCCTGATCGAGCGCGTGGTTCAGGGCGCCCCGGACGCCGAACCAATACCCGCCGGCCGCCAGCGCGAAGATCGCCGCGACGCTGCAGAAGTACCACAGCGCCAGCCGGAATCGAAGTGAACGAACGTTCAGCACTCCTCGCTCCGCAGCCCGTATCCGATACCCCGCTCCGTGTGGATGAGCTTGGCCTGCCCGGCGCCGTCAATCTTCGCGCGGAGGAAGCGGATAAAGACCTCCAGGTTGTTGTAGGTTACGTCGCGCTCGCCCCACACCTCTTCAATCAATGTGTCGCGCGGCACGACGCGGCCGCCCGCGCGCATCAGACATTCCAGAATCGAGAACTCCGTGCGCGTCAGCGCAATACGCCGCTTGCCGCGCGATGCCTCGCGCTTTTCGACGTCGAGCACGAGGTCGGCAAACCGCAGGCGCTGTCCCGGGCTGGCCGCGCCGCGCGTGCGCACGCGGATGCGGGCGAGCAGGACGTCGAAGGAAAACGGCTTGGTGAGGTAGTCGTCCGCGCCCGAGTCGAGCCCGCGCACAATCTCCTCCGGCGCGTCGCGCGCCGTCAGCAGCAGAATCGGCGTCCGGATGCTCTCGCTGCGCAGCCGTCGCGTCACTTCCAGGCCGTCCATGAAGGGCAGCATGATGTCCAGGATCAGGATGTCGAAGGCTGTGCGTTCGGCTGCCCGCAGCCCCGCCGCGCCATCGTGGCAGACGGATACCGCATGGCCCTCTTCTTCGAGTTCCCGGCGGACATACTCCGCCACGTCCCGGTCGTCTTCCACCAGCAAAATGCGCATCGCAGCCGCAGCTTCCAGCTTATATAGCTTTGCCCGGAAACCTGAAGATCAACTGAAAGCGCAAGCCGCCGCTGCGCGCGCTGGTCATTTGTGCCTCGGACGACGTTGTTCCGCACACGACTATCTCCGGCAACGGTGATCCAACTCGTGCGCACGCGGAGCGGGCCTGACAGCACGGGCGGCGATGGCTCGGCAGGACAATGAGATCCATGCGGTTACCGGAACCGCTGTATTCGTGAACCGCGGCGGGAACGACTGGGTCGAGGCCAGTCCCGACACAATTCCTCGCGGCCGCTGGAACGGCAACCTACTCTGGGAATCAAGCACGGAATCAGGTCAGAGCCACCGCAGCAGCCTCAGACTTCGGTGAGCCGCTTGATCGAGCGGGCGCGGCCGGTCTCTTCGTCCACATCCACCACAACAGCGCGGAGTTCGACGCCTCCCTTGGCGGTTTCGAAGCGCACCGGCAACTGCGTCAGGTAGCGATGCAGCACGGCTTGGCGCTCCACGCCGATGACGCTCTCGTACGGGCCGGTCATACCGCAATCGGTCTGGTAAGCGGTGCCCCCGGCGAGCACCCGCTCATCGGCTGTCGGGATGTGGGTGTGCGTGCCGATCAGCGCGGAGACGCGCCCGTCGAGGTACCAGCCCAGGGCGACTTTCTCGCTGGTCGCCTCGGCATGGAAATCGACGAAACGCACTTTCACGTCGTCGGGGATCTGCTGCAGCAGTTCGTCGGCCTTCTTGAAGGGATCGTCGAGCGCCGACATGAAGACGCGCCCTTGCAGGTTGATGACGGCGCACTGCACGCCGTTGCGGGCCTTGCCAATCCACAATCCGGAGCCCGGCAGGCCGTCGGGATAGTTCGCGGGCCGCAGCAGGCGCGGTTCGCGCGGCAGAAAATCGTAGATCTCGCGCTTGTCCCAGACGTGGTTGCCGGTGGTCAGCACTTCCAGCCCCATGCCGAACAGCTCCTGCGCCACGCTGGGCGTAACGCCGAAGCCGCCGGCTGAGTTCTCGGCGTTGGCGATCGCCAAGCTGATCTTCTCTTCGCTGATGATGCGCTGCAGATGGCGTTCTACGATGCGCCGGCCGTAGGAGGCGAAGATGTCGCCGACAAAAAGTATGTTCATGAGGAAAGCGCGCGCCGTCCCCTCGCGAGGCGGCGCTGTCGATCACGGAAAAAATGTGGAGCGCACCACTGTGCCGTACCGGCCTTGTATCGACCCCAATTGGATATGGGGGGATCCCGCCGAGCGCCTTCAGGCTTCTCCTCCCGCCTTGCAGCGGGCAGAGCATGCTCACCGGCGCGTTCTTTCGAGCCAGGACCCTGCACTGTGTGCATCGGATCGAATATGAAGACCGGATACCTGCCTGGCAGGAACGCTCCTTATCTCCCAGGGTAAACGGGAAGCTGCCACCGCGCCAGTCTCACGTCGCCATGGCGGGACATTTTCGTCAGGGTGGCGCCCTGCCCCGGCAGGCTGGGTCGGCGGCGTGGCGATGCAGGATGCCACCGCTCGCTCACGCTCGCGGCTCCGTTTCCAGGCTGGACTCCGCTTCACCAGGCGGTTCAGCCGGCGGGCTGCTGCTGGCTCAAACAGTGCAACGTGCCGAAGCCGAGCACCAGGTCGACGGCGTGGATGCCGACAACCGGACGATCCGTGAACAGCTCGCCGAGGATGCCGAGCGCCACGCGGTCGTTCGGATCGTTGAAGGTCGGCACGAGCACCGCCGCGTTCGAAATGTAGAAATTGGCATAGCTCGCCGGGAGACGGCCCCCATCGAAGAACAGCGGCGCGGGCATCGGCAGCGCCACGACTTCGGGCTTCGAGCCATCCTCCAGACGGAAGTCCCGCACCCGCTCCCAGTTCTCCGCCAGCGGCCGGTAATTGATGTCCCTGCGGTTGTCTTCGCGGATCAGCACCAGCGTGCGCGGGTTCACGAAGCGGCAGATGTCGTCGATGTGCCCGTGCGTGTCGTCGCCCACCGGGCCTCCGGCGAGCCAGAGGAAGTTCGTCACGCCGAGGTTATCCTGCAGCGCGGTTTCGAATCCGCTCTTCGAGAGGCCGGGATTGCGCACCTGCACGGTGGGATGCAGGTAGCACTCTTCGGTGGTCAGCAGCGAGCCGCGGCCGTTGACGTCGATGCCGCCGCCTTCGAGGATGAACGGGCGCCCACCGGCCCGCGCATCAAACAGTCGTTTGCCCAAATGTTTCGCGGCCATCTCCGGCACGCGGCGGTCCTTTTGCCAGTCGGGATACTTCGCCCAGGCATTGAAATGGAAATGGACGACAGCGGTCTCGCGCTTCGGTCGGGAGCGCCGCACGAAGACCGGCCCGCTGTCCCGCATCCAGCCGCGATTGGTCGGATGAACAAGGAACTCGACGTGCGCGACATCGGCGCCGGCCAGCGTCAGATAGCTCCGCGCACGCTGCTCTTCGGCCAGCGAGCCAACCAGCAGCCGGACTGTTTCACCCGCGGAGATCTTGCGGACCATTTCGCCATAGACCCAGCGAATGGTGTCAAGTTTGCCGGGCCAATCGGTCGCGTTGTGCGGCCAGCTCAGCCATGTCGCCGCGTGCTTTTCCCACTCGGCCGGTATGGAGAAGCCCAGCGCCGCGGGAGCGGGTTCCAACGGGATATCGGTGCGCGCCATACCGATGAGGATAGATGGTGCTACGGGCGAGCGTCTATCGCTTACACTGGTAAATGCGTTTTCGGAATTAAATCATGGCCAAGAAGACCACTACCCCTGCGCGGCATTACCGCGAAGACATGTCCGAAATGCCGGACTGGATGAAGAAGAAGAAGTGCCCGAACCGTGACAAGTATCTGTCCGGCGCGCGCATTCTCCCGAAGAACATCAAGGGCAAGGAGAAGCTTGCCGACCTGGTGGACGAGACATTCCTCGCCTACAATGGGGCGCGGCTCAAGGAAGGCTGCCAGCTCTTCACGAAGAAGATGCTGGAACCCGACGTCACCATCGGCATGAGCCTTTCCGGCGCCCTGACGCCGGCGGGCCTCGGCTGCTCGTCGATTGTGCCATTGATCAAGGCCGGCTTCGTGGATTGGATTGTCGCCACCGGCGCGAACCTCTATCACGACCTGCATTTCGCCTTCAACTATCCGCTGCGCGCGGGCAGCTTCCAGATCAACGATACCGAGCTGCGCGATAACGACATCGTGCGCGTCTACGACGTGCTGATCGGCTACAGCGACTGCCTGATGGCGACCGACGAGACGTTGCGCGAGATCCTGGTGCAGCCCGAATTCCAGAAGGAAATGGGCACCGCCGAGTTGCACTATCACCTCGGCAAGTACGCCGCCGAGTGGGAACGCAAAGCGGGTTTGAAAGATGTCTCGGTGCTGGCGGCGGCCTATCGCGCGGGCGTGCCGTGCTTCACTTCGTCGCCCGGCGATTCGACCATCGGCATGAACGTCGCGGGCGTGGAGTTGCGCGGCAACAAGCTGCGGCTGAACCCGGCCATCGACGTGAACGAGTCGACGGCCATCGTGCTCGCGGCCAAGCGCTCCGGCGGCAAAAGCGCCGTGGTGCTGTGGGGCGGCGGAAGCCCGAAGAACTTCATGCTCCAGACCGAACCGCAGATCCAGGAAGTGCTGCGCATCAAGGAATTCGGCCAGGACTACTTCCTGCAGGTGACCGATGCGCGTCCCGACACCGGCGGGCTGAGCGGCGCCACGCCGAGCGAGGCCGTCAGTTGGGGCAAGGTGGATCCCGACCGTCTGCCGGACGCCGTGGTCTGCTACACCGACACGACCATCGCCATGCCGCTGCTGACGCATTACGCGCTGTCGCGCCGGCCGGCGCGCAAGCTGAAGCGCCTGTACGACCAGCGTCCGGCGATGCTGCGGGCGCTGACCAAGGAATACTTCGCCCATAACAAGGTGAAGATGCTCGACGGCTCCACGCCCAAGTTCGAATAGGGTGGCGGAGCAAGGTTGTTTATGACTCGCAATGGCGCCGTGACCCGGCAGGGAGCGGCGCCTGTTCTGTGTAAGTTGCCGTTCCGCGCTCCTGGCGCCGGATTGAGATCGCAGACTGCAGGGACCGCTCTCTGCGTCCGCGGCTGTGTGCTGAGAGGCCGGCGCCCGGCAGAAACGGCGCTGGCGGCAACAGTGTTTGACATGACCGCCCGACGGCCATCGCGGCTCTGTTTAGAGCAGAGCCACGGCGGCGCGGCGCGGTCAGGATGGATGACTGCTCACCGCGGCCCGCGCATATTTGCCCGGGCGCTGCCCAAAACGAACTCATGACCAAGAAAGCGCTGCTGGCGATTGCCCAGAAACATGGAACTCCCGTGGTGGTCATCGACCACGAAGTGATTCGTGCGAACTACGCCACCTTCCGCAAGCATCTGCCCAAGGTGCAGGCCTACTACGCGGTGAAGGCGAATCCCGCGCCGGAGATTATTCAGACCCTGCACAAGGCCGGCGCGAGCTTCGATGTCGCCTCGTTCCCTGAGTTCATGCAGGTCTACGAGAACATCAAGAACAAGCCGGCCAAGGAGCGTCAGGACTTCGTCTGGGACAAGATCATCTACGCCAATCCGATCAAGCCGCAGGAGACGCTGCTGGCGCTCGACAAGTACAAGCCGCTGATCACCTACGACAACCCGGAAGAGCTGCGCAAGGTACAACGGTTCGCGCCGCACGCGGGGCTGATCCTGCGCTTGCGCGTACCGAACACCGGCTCCATGGTGGAGCTGAGTTCCAAGTTCGGCTGCGACCCGAGCGAGGCGTCGTTCCTGATTGAAGAGGCTTTCCGGATGGGCCTGACCGTGGAGGGCGTGAGCTTCCACGTGGGCAGCCAGTGCATCAACTTCGACAACTACGTGCAGGCGCTGAACATCGCCGCGGCCGTGATGAAGGAGGCGCGTTCGCACGGCCACGAGTTGAAGATCCTCGACATCGGCGGCGGCTTCCCGGTGCCGTACGAAACGCACGTCGATCTGTTCCCGCAACTCGCCACCAAGCTCAACTCGGAGATCGACCGGCTCTTCGCGCCGGGCATCGAGATCCTGGCCGAGCCGGGACGCTTCCTGGTGGCTACGGCCGCGACGGTCATCGCGCGCGTGATCGGCAAGGCGGTGCGCGACGGCAAGCGCTGCTACTACGTCAACGAGAGCGTCTATCACACGTTCTCGGGCATCGTCTTCGACCACTGCCAGTACCGGGTGAAGGCCTTCAAACGCGGCGATCCGGAGATCTGCATGGTCTTCGGCCAGACCTGCGACGGCATGGACGTTATCACGCAAGCCGAGGCGCTGCCCGGCCTCGACATCGACGATCTCGTTTACTCGGAAGACATCGGCGCCTACAGCAGCGCGTCGTCCACCTGGTTCAACGGCTTCGCGCCGGCCAAGGTTGTACACGTGAACCAGTAAGGCCTGCCCCCCGCCGCCGCCCCGCGGGCGCACGGTCTTTCGCGAATGGACCGGGTAACCTGAAGATATGGTCATTGCCGGCCGGAAAAAGTCGATCGCGTTTTTCATCACGCTCGGCGCCGGACTGATCCTGCTCACCGTCCTGCTCTACATCGGCTGGGTGCTGCTCAACTGGCGCACGGGCATCCTGTGGTTTCTCGGCGTCCTGCTGGCCATGTTCATCATCGCCGGCGTCGTATTGAACACGATTTTCCTGGTTCGCGAGATCCGCCGGAACGCGCAGCACGACGCCTTCATCAACGCCGTCACGCATGAGCTCAAAACACCCGTCGCCTCCATCCGCCTGTACCTCCAGACGCTGCAGACGCACGCCGTCGATGAGGAGAAGCGCAAAGAGTTTTATGCGATCATGCTGCAGGACGCCGACCGCCTGCTGACCACCATCGAGCAGGTGCTGCGCACGGGGCGCATGGGTATTTCCGGAGCGAAGCCCAACCGGGTGCGGCTGGACCTGAACGAGTTGATCCAGGAATGCCTCGCCAACGCGGTTAAGCTGCATCAGGTGCCGCGCGAGGTGCTGCACTTCACGCCGGCGCAGGAGTTCACGGTCTTCGGCGACCGCGAGGAGATCGGCACGGCGCTGGCCAATCTGGTCGACAACGCGGTCAAATACTCCGGCAAATCGCTGGGGATCTCCGTGCAGACCAAGCAGCTGGACAACCGATTCGTTTGCGTGCGCGTACGCGATCAAGGGCCGGGCATTGAGAAGTCGGAGCTGAAGCGCATTTTCGGACGGTTTTACCGCGTGCAGGGACAACTTGCCGCGCGGGTGAAAGGCACCGGACTGGGACTGTTCATTGTCCGTTCGGTCGCCAAACGCCACGGCGGACGCGCCTGGGCGGAAAGTGAGGGACCGGGACGCGGAAGCACGTTTGTGCTGCAGCTCCCGTTAGCAAGATGAGCCGGGTTCTGGTTGTCGAAGACGAACGCCATATCGCCGAAGGGTTGCGTTTCAACCTGGAGGCGGAGGGCTATCAGGTGCAGGTGGCCGAGACCGGCGAGGCCGCGCTGGCGATGCTCTCGGCGGATGCGCCAGGCTTCAACCTGGTGGTGCTCGACGTGATGCTGCCGGGCATCGACGGTTTCCAGGTGATCTCCGAGATGCGGCAGGGCGGGCAGTTCACGCCGACGCTGATGCTGACCGCGCGCAGCCAGCCAGCCGACGTGCTGCGCGGATTCGCCGCCGGCGCCGACGACTACCTCACCAAGCCCTTCGAGTTGCCCATTCTGATCGCGCGCATCCGCAGCCTGCTGCGCCGCGCCGAATGGATCCGGGCTGCCACGCAAGCTCCTAAGCCACAACGCGGCGACGCCGACCGGTTCGAATTCGGCGAAAAATCGGTCGATTTCAACCTGCTGGAGCTGAGCGTGCGCGGCCAGGCGTTCCCGCTGACGCTGATGGAAGCGAATCTGCTGCGCTACCTGATCCAGCATGAAGGCAAGCCCGTCTCGCGCAAGGCGATGCTGGAAAACGTCTGGGGTCTGCACGAGGATACCGACACGCGCGCCATCGACAACTTCATCGTGCGGCTGCGGCGCTACATCGAGGACGATCCCACCAAACCGCGCCATCTGCTCACCGTGCGCAGCGTGGGCTACAAGTTCGTCGCCGCGCCGAAGTAGCATGCGACCGACGTGCGAACGTCAATGGCTGGCGACACCGGGACGTAAGCCGGGGCGGGGTTGGCGTGCAGACAGCGCAATGAGCAGACCGGAGCCGAGGATCAGCGCTCCGCCAATCAGCATGGACGGAGCTGGCTCTTCATGCCAGACGAGGTAAGAGATCACAGCGCCAGTGATCAGTTGGGTGTAGTGGTACTGCGAGACGTTTCCGGCGGAAGTGTGTTTGACGGCGAAGTAGAAGCTGAGCGTGCCGGCCGCGCAGAAGACACCCATCATGCCCAATGCCACGCCGAGTGCGGGCGTGAGCGGCCGCGGATGCAGACTGGTGAGCGTCAACCCGGCCAGCGCGGTGACGACACCCGAGCAAAAGGCGAGGCTCTCGGGCGTTTCGGTGCGCGTGAGCACGCGCGACCAGACCATGTTCACCGAGAAACAGGCGACGCACACCAGACAACTGGCCAGCCCGATCGGATCGATGTGCCGCGCGTGGCCAAAGGGCGCGACCGCGACCACCACTCCGCCAAAGCCGGCGAGCAGGGCCAACGTCTTCCTGGAGGTTATGCGCTCTCCAAGAAAGACCGAGGAAAGCAGGGCGATGACCATGGGCGACGTGAAGATGAGGATGTAAAACATCGTCAGCGAAAGATGGCGCAGCGCGACCACGACGCAGACGTTGTTCGTCATGTCGAGCAGGGCGCGCAACACCTGGCGGACCAACGAGCGCGGGCGCAGATTGGCGAGGCTGCGGCGCACCGCCGCTTGCAGCGCAAGTGCGATCGCCATGAAGAAACCCATGAACGCGACGATCTCGTCCGGCGGCAGACCGGTTTGCCCGATCCACTTGATGCAACTGTCGCCGAGTACCCAACAGGTGAAGCCGAGGATAGCGAAGGCAATGGCGGTCAGCTCGGAGACAGAAGATTTCATTGTGGCCCGTCGCGCCGGGCGGTGCGGGATCGGGAGAGGATCCGATCGGACACGACGTACTTCCAGGGTACCGGATCGTGCCCCACCCGGGGCGTACGGATTCGCGGCAGCTCCGTCGGCGCCGCCGTTGTGCGGGCGTGGCCGCGAGCCGTATCGACGGCCTGTGGCACGCCGGGATCTTCACTTGGCGCGTGGCAATTCACTTCCACAGCGTTGCGATGTACACAGGATTCGGGTAGATCACGCCCATAATCTTGTCGATCATTTCATGGCCGACATCCGGACCGTTCGTGAATATAACGGCGCCGCTCCGTCGCCGTGGCACGAAGAAGGCCAGCGTCTTGACGTCGCTGTCACCGCCGGTGTGATCCAGGATCGTCTCCCCCGCGACCTTTGTGATGTGCCAGCCGAGTCCGAAGCCTGCCTCCACACTGCATTTCCGCGGAGCTGTAGATAGTTCGCAAAGGACTGATTCGCTTTCGGGTGTTATGTTGTTGCGCGTGATTCGCCGCCGATCGTCGGCGATTTGCGGGAGCAGATGTTCGTTGCGCATCACGCTGAGCACAAATCGGGTATAGTCTCCCACGGTGCAGCGCAACAGATCGGCGGCCGACCAGGTCGTCCGGTCGCCGTTCTCCACCGGTTTTGCCTGGCGGCCCGTCCACCAATCTCGTGGGGTGTAGGACGTGTCTTTCATGCCGATCGGATCGAATACAAGCGTTTGTGCCAGTTCTTCGAAAGACCGGCCCGTCTTCTTTTCCGCAAACCGGGCCACATAGTCGAAGCCTTCGCCGGAGTACCCGAACGCCGTGCCCGGCTGCCATTGGAACTTGAGAACGTTCCCGGTCAGGTATCTCCAGTTGGGAAACCCGGTTTGATGAGAAAGGCACAGGCGTGGCGTCAGAAGACCGCTCCAGGCGTTCTGCTTGATGTCCGGGTCTGTCCAGTAGGGCGAAATGGCCTCATCCAGCGACAGTTCGTGATTCGAAGCCAGCCGCAGGATGATCTCCGCGGTGATTGGTTTGGTCAGAGACGCGACGCTATAGAGCGTATGCTCATTGGCGTGCGGTCCACCAGGGACCTGGTCGCCATAGAAAGCGGTCCAACTGATCTTTCCGTCGTCGATGTACGCAATGGCAACGCCGGTGACGTTGAATGCCTTTAGCCAAATAGGCATCCTCTCGCCCAGGCGGCTCAGTGCAGGCGTTGCCGACGGTTCCGCGCTAGCGATCTGCTGCCCGGCGGCGCATGCGAGCAATAGCGGGAACAAGCTCCGAGCTTTCATGAACAAACCTCCTGCAAAGTGACTCTGTCGACGCGGTTCGATGCGGTGCGGCGCGCAGAAGCCCCGCGCAGCAGCCGCTGGACGCAACGCGGGACGCGCCGTATATCGTTAGGGCTGGGAATCCGCCGTCCGGTTAGCATTCCTGGCTCCATCGGAAGTGGCCGCGCGTGACTCCGGCCGAATCCGGGGACAAACGGCAATGAATGCGTGCGTTCGTGCAACGTGCGCGTGGTCCGGCTCGTCGGTCAATTGACACGCCTGCGCGGGCGGCGGCAATCTGTGTGCGCACGCGGGCGGCTACAATGCGGAGTGAACGGGGCGCCCAGGTTGGAAAAGAAAGTGCTTAGCGGGCTCGGGAGAGCCGCCCACCCGTCAGCGAGAAGATCGAGAAAGGAGTGCGAAACATGCGAAAGCTCATGATCGTGCTGGCCGGAGTGCTGGCGCTCGCTCCTTTCGCGCAAGCGGATAAAAAGAAGGCCGAGCAGAACGGCCCGACGCAACGGCTGGTGGCGAATGGCGAATCGTCCGACGACAAAATCGGAATCGCGGCAAAAGCGTTTCTCGATCGCGACTCGACGAAGCAGGCCGTGGGCGCCGATCCCGGCCCGGGCTATATCGTTGTCGAAGTCACCGTAACGCCCAAGGGCGATGAGAAACTCCAGCTCGACCTGGACGACTTTCTGTTGCGCAGCGACAAGGATGGACAGCACTCGCGTCCGCTGACTCCGTCGCAGGTGGCAGGCAACGCGGTCATGGTGGTCAAGTCGGTCGGCGGTTCCCAAGGACGCGGGATGGCCCAGCAAAACCGCGTGCCGTACGGCTACCCTTATCCGGGCAGCTATCCCGGCGGCGGGTTGCCGCAGACTCTGCCGGGCGCCGGAGTGCCCACGACGGGCAACGCGACGGCGGACACCTCGGACGCCGCGGCCAGCATTGAAGACAAGGACAAAGACAAGGGCAAGCCGAACCCGCTGCTCGACGCGCTCAAGGCGAAGGTGCTGAAGGACGGGGAGATCGACCACCCGGTAACTGGCCTGCTATATTTCCAGATCGACGGCAAGGTGAAGCCCAAGCAACTGGAACTGGTCTATCGCAAGGCGCCGCCGCGTGTCAGTGTGCGCTTCGTCGACCCCAACAAGAAAAAGTGACCCAGCTCAACGAACTCGACACTCCCGCTCTGGTCATCGACGTGGATGCCATGGAGCGGAACCTGCGCCGCGCGGCGGACTATGCGCGCGAGCACAAGCTGCGGCTGCGACCCCACACCAAGACGCACAAGATCCCGGCGCTCGGCCGGCGTCAGATTGAACTGGGCGCGGCGGGCCTGTCGGTCGCCAAGACGACGGAGGGCGAAGTCATGCTCGCCTCCGGAACGCCTGACCTGCTGCTGGCCTACCCAGTGCTGGGCGACGCCAAACTGGCGCGTCTTGTGACGCTGGCCCGCCAGGTGCAGGTCACCGTCGCGCTTGACGAACTGAGCGTCGCCGCCGGTATCAGCGCCGCCGCGTCGCGCGCGGGCGTCGAAATCGGCATTCTCACGGAAGCCGATGTCGGCCTGCATCGCATGGGCGTCGCGCCGGGGCCGGAGCTGCTCGCGCTGGTGCGGGCGATCGAGAAGCTGCCCGGCTTGCGCTGGCGCGGCGTAGCGTTCTATCCCGGTCACATCAAGGACCACGCGGCCGAGGGCGCGGCGGCGCTCAACCGGCTACGCGCGGAGGTGCCGGAGATGGTGGCCTTCCTCCAGCGCGCAGGAGCCGAACCGGAGATCGTCAGCGGCGGCTCGACCCCGCTGTTGTGGGATTCGCACACGATCCCCGGGATGAACGAGATCCGGCCGGGCACGTACATCTTCAACGATCGCAACACGCTGCTCGGTGGCGCCTGCGCGCGGGCCGATTGCGCCGCCACCATCGTGTGCACGGTTGTCTCGGTGCAAGTCGGGCGCATGATGATCGACGGCGGTTCGAAGACGTTTTCCTCCGATCGCTGCAGCGCGGACGGCGACGCGCTGTGTGGCGAGATCGAGGGCGACGCCGGGGCGCGCTTCCACAAGATGAACGAAGAACACGGCTACGTCGACCTGTCGCAGGCCGTGCGCCGCTACCGCCCCGGCGACCGCGTGCGCGTGCTGATGAATCACGTCTGCACGGCCGTCAACCTGCACGAGCGCGCCTGGGCCGTGCGCGGCGGCGAGGTCGTCGCTTGCTGGACGGTGGCGGGACGGGGCAAGTTGCAGTAATGGAGCATCATGGTTTTCTCGTTCAGACATAAGCGCGGCGCGGCGCTGGCGGTCATCGGGTTCGCCGCGCTGCTGGCGCCCGCGCAGGAGCCGACATTTCGCGCCAATGTGCCCGTCGTGCTGGTCCCCGTGACAGTGACCGGCCGCCAAGGCAAGTTCGTTGAAAACTTGAAGGCGGAAGACTTCACGCTGCTGGCGGACGGCAAGGCGAAGGCGTTCCATCTGGACACGGCGGAGAGCGTTTCGGCGCCGCTCGCCATCGTGGTCGCGGTCCAGACGAACGACATTTCGACAACGGCGAACCTGAAGGTACGCGAAGTCGGCAGCCTGATTCAACCGCTCATCGCGGGCGACCGCGGGCGCGCGGCGGTGCTCGGCTACGGCGACACGCCGGTGGTGCTCGCCGATTTCACGAAGGATCCTGAAGTCATCAAGGACGCGTTCCTGCGCACGTCAGCCTCGCAGGGCGGCAATGCGGCGCGTCAGATCGACGCGGTGGCCTATGCGGCGCAAATGCTCGACAAGCGTCCGCCGGGCGAGCGCAAGATCCTGATCCTGATTGGCGAGAGCAAGGACCGTGGCAGCGCCACGCCGCTCGGCGAAGCGCTCAAGGTGATTCAGCAGGCTGCCGTAACGGTCTACGCCGCGGCGTGGTCGCCTTATGAAACGGCCTTCACAACGAAGGGCACGGACACGCCGAACGCGACCAGCGACACCGACCTGCTGGCGGGCATCGGCGAGTTGGGCCGGCTTGCCAAACGCGATTCAGCCAAGGAGTTGGTGCACGCCACCGGCGGCGAGAAGCTCAGCTTCGCGACGGTGAAGGGCTTGGAACGCGATTTGACACGGCTGGGCGAAGAGCTGCACGGCCAGTACTTGCTCAGCTTCCCCGCGCCGGATGCCGAAGCGGGCTACCACACGCTGGAAGTGCGGGTGAAAAACCAGCACGGGCTGAAGATCCGCGCGCGCGATGGGTTCTGGGTCGCGGAAAAAGCGGATTCTCCAAAGTAGGGCCGCGACGGTCGACGACGGAGCCGGCGCTCCTGCGTCTGCGCGTGTTTGCGGGCGGGCTTTGGAAAGCCCGCGCGGCTCTGGAGAGCCGCCCCACTCAAGACGGATTCTGGGTCCCCGAAAAGGCGGATTCGCCAAAGTAGGGCCGCGACGGCGCCACCCCATTGCCGAGCTACGCCAGCGGACGGAAGCGGCAACTGAAGTGGCGCAGGAACTGCGGCTGCGCGGCGATCTCGTAACCGCGCAACTCCTCCTTCCGCGCGTTCACTTCGAGAATCGCTTCCACTACATAGTCGATATGGCTCTGCGTGTAGACACGCCGCGGGATGGCAAGCCGCAGCAACTCGTACGGCGCGTGCTCGCCGAACATGACCGAGCCGATTTCGACGCTGCGGATGCCCGCGTGACGGTAGAGTTCAACCGCCAGCGCCTGCGCCGGAAACTGCTGGCGCGGGATGTGCGGCAGCATGCGTCCGGCGTCGATGTAGATGGCGTGCCCGCCCGGCGGCTCGACGATCGGCACGCCATGGTCGGCGATGTGGCGTCCCAGATAAGCGGTCGATGCAATCCGGTAGGCGAGGTAGTGCGGATCGAGGATCTCTTCAAGCCCGACCGCAATGGCGTCCAGGTCGCGCCCGGCCAGCCCGCCATAAGTCGGGAAGCCCTCAGTTAGAATCAGCAGGTCCTTCTCCTGCTCGGCCAGACGGTCGTCGTTCGAACACAGCAACCCGCCGATGTTGGCGAAGGCGTCTTTCTTGGCGGAGAAGGTACAGCCGTCGGCGAGCGAGAACATCTTGCGCGCGATGTCACGCGGCGACCACGACGCATAGCCCGGCTCGCGTTCGTGAATCAGCCAGGCATTTTCGGCAAAGCGGCAGGCGTCGAGATAAAGCGGGATGCCGTGGCGGCGGGTCACCGCGCGTACTTGTTCGAGGTTGCCGAGCGAAACGGGCTGGCCTCCACCCGAGTTGTTCGTCACGGTCACCATGACGAGCGGGATGCACTCGCGGCCGTGTTCGGCGATCAGCCGTTCGAGCGAGTCCGAGTCCATGTCGCCCTTGAACGGCAGGCGCGCCTGCGTGTCGCGCGCCTCGCTCTTCAGCAGGTCCACGGCCTGCGCGCCGGTAAACTCGACGTTGGCGCGCGTCGTATCGAAGTGCGTGTTGTTGGGCACGATGTGGCCCGGCTTGCACAGCACACTGAACAGAATCCGCTCCGCCGCACGCCCCTGATGCGTGGGGATCACGTGCCGGAAGCCCATGATCGACTCGGCCACGCTCTTCAACCGGAAGTAGCTCGCACTGCCGGCGTAGCTTTCGTCACCGCGCATCATGCCCGCCCACTGCTCCGTCGACATGGCGCTGGTCCCAGAGTCGGTGAGCAGATCGATCAGGATGTCTTCCGCGCGCAGCAGAAACAGGTTGTAGCCCGCCTCGGCGATCAGCCGGGAACGCTCTTCCGCCGTCGTCTGGCGCAATGGCTCGACGCTCTTGATGCGAAACGGTTCGATGATGGTCCGCACGAGAATCTCCTCCGGCTGGAGGATACCATTTCGGATCGCCCGCAAGCGCCGCAAGCCGCGCCGTGAGAAAATCTCGGGAAGCCTGCCCGCGGCGGACAGACGCACGCCAAAGCACGCAAACCGGCCTTCGGCACCGGGCAAGGCTGAATGGATTCACGAGAGGATCAGATATGAAAATGGGCGACCACTGGAGGAGGACGTGGTCGCCCAAGCGGGTACGGGGCATCGGAGGAGAGCCCCGTGGGCTTTGATTTGATTGTAGTCGATGGTACTGAATTTACAAAGTACCTGGGGCGGTGTTTACACTGATTTTTTATGCAATTTTCCCGTCTTGCGGTCGTTTTCGCCTGCTTGCCTGCGCTTCTCGGCGCGCAAGGTGCTGAATGGATTAGAGAAAATTACACGAAGCAGGAATTTCGGATCCCAATGCGCGATGGCGTCAAGCTCTTCACCGCCGTCTATGCACCGAAAGATACCTCGCACCGCTTCCCATTTTTGATTAACAGATCTCCATATAGCATTTCGCCGTACGGCGAGGACAAGTACCCCGCGCGCCTCGGGCCATCGCCCGAGATGGCTCGCGCCGGCTACATTTTCGTTCAGCAGGACGTGCGCGGCCGCTACATGAGCGAGGGCCAATTTGTCGAGATGCGCCCGCAACTGGAGGCTCACGCAAAGCCCCAGGATATCGATGAAAGCACGGACACTTACGACACGATCGAGTGGCTGCTCAAGAACATCCCGCACAACAACGGGCGGGCCGGCCTGACTGGAACTTCGTATCCCGGCTTCTACGCCGCGGCGGGCCTGTTGTGCGGGCACCCGGCGCTCAAGGCCGTGTCGCCACAAGCTCCGATGGTCGATCTGTTCCTGGGCGACGATAACGCCCACAACGGCGCGTTCTATCTTGCGGCCAATTTCGGTTTCTACCAGTATTTCGGGGAGCATAAACACCCGCAGCGGCCGGGCAACGAGTCGCTGTTCGAGATGGGCACCAACGACGGTTACGCCTTTTACCTGGGCCTCGGATCCATTGCGGAGGGCGAACAAAAGTATTACCAGCACCGCAATCCGTACTTCGCGGAACTGCTGCAACACACCGCGTACGATGACTTCTGGCAGGCGCGCAGTCTGACGCCGCACATTCACGACGTGCAGCCCGCGGTGCTCGCGGTGGGCGGCTGGTACGATGCCGAGGATTTGCAGGGTCCGCTGCGGCTGTTCATGAATGCTTCCACGCGCAATCCGCAGGCGCCGGTATCCCTTGTGATGGGGCCATGGGTGCATGGCGGCTGGCACGGACCGCGTGGGAATCATCTTGGTCCGGTCGAGTTCGGTCAGGACACTGCCCGGTTTTTCCAGGAGTCGATCGAAACGCCGTTCTTCGAAAAATGGCTGCGCGACGGGCAGGATCCCAAACTGCCGGTGGCCTGGATGTTCGAGACGGGCACGAACAAGTGGCTGACGTTCAACGCGTGGCCGCCGCCCGCGGCGCAGCGGCGTACGCTGTATTTCGCCGAGCATGGCGGGCTGAGCTTCGATCCGCCGCGGCAGAAGAAGGGCTACGACCAGTACGTCAGCGACCCGTCGAAGCCCATCCCCGCCACGTCGTTCATTGCGCCGGGCATGGCCCGGGAGTACATGATCGACGACCAGCGCCAGGCGGAACGGCGGCCGGACGTGGTGAGCTACCAGACAGCGCCGCTCGACCATGACGTTACGCTCGCCGGCCCGATTGGAGTGCGGCTCATGGCGTCCACGTCGGGCACGGATTCCGACTGGGTGGTAAAGCTGATCGACGTTTACCCCGCCGACACGCCGGATCCGTCGCCGAACCCGGCCGGCGTGCACCTGGGTGGTTACGAGCAACTCGTGCGCGGCGAGCCCTTCCGCGGCCGCTTCTGGAAGAGCTTCTCCAAGCCCGAACCGCTGCCGTCCAATCAGTTCGTCGAGATCCACTACACCATGCCCGACGTGCTGCACACCTTCAAGCAGGGCCACCGCATCATGGTGCAGGTGCAAAGCTCGTGGTTCCCGGTGGTGGACCGCAACCCGCAGAAGTTCGTGCCGAGCATCCCGTTCGCCAAAGCAGCAGATTTCCAGCCCGCCACGGAACGCATCGGCCATTCGGCGGCCGAACCGAGCCGCCTGGAAGTGCTCGTACTAAACTAAACGGACCGCTGCGACTGACCGCAGTTCCCGCCCGGGCTTGACTCGCGCGATTCGGGCGAGTCGCCGAACACCTGCGCGCGGAAGACTGCAAGACGTGCCGCCGGCTCGCGGTAAGCGTTCTTCCGCAGGCCTCCTTTGCGCGACAAAGCTTCCAGGAAACCCTCGGCCGTATAGCCGTGTTCCGCAACCTGCGGCAGCAGGAGTTGCGTATGCCCCTGGTACTCCAGGCTCGCGCCGTCGCGGCCTATCCGGAATTCCTGCCAGCTCGCGATGCGCTTCAAGGGCGTGAGCACGGAGATCTCGAGATCGAGCCCTTCCGGGATGCGCTCGCGCACGGGAAAGCGCGGATCGTCGAGCGCGGCGGACAACGTCAAATCCGGCGCCGCCGTGGCGAGCGGCTCCTCACCGCCCCGGAAACCGACGCAGCCGAACAACTCGCCATCCGGCTCATGCAAGCTCACAAAAATGCCCGCGCGCCGTTTGAGCGCAGCGACAGCCGGGTCAGGCGGAACGGCTTTGCGTTCACCGGTCGCACTGAGGTGCCGCAGCGTCTCCCGCGCGCTCGTCAGCAGAGCCGCCCGCGCCGCTTCGTCCAGCCAGAACGAATCGGCCGGGAAGTAGCCGAGCGCGCCGTAGCTGACGCTGTGGTGGAAGTCGCCCGTAATGTCGCCCGAAGTCTGGTAATCGAGCGTGTCCTGGAAAACGCCGTCACCGCCCAGCAGGCCGAGCGTCGCGAGCAGCAGCGCAATCGGCGCCTGCCCGCAGACGGTCGCATCGAGCTCGTGCATGGCGTCCAGGAACAGCGCCGGGTTCAGACTGCCGGCCGCTTCCATCGCCGCACCGTCGAGATGCGACAGCCGCGCGGCGATGTTCGCATCCACGGGAAACGGTTCGTAGCCGAAGTTTCGGCCGTAGTGGGTCAGATCGGAGCTGGCGACAAGAATATCGCCGGGCCGGATCTGCGCCGCCAGGGCCTGCGCCGCGGCTTGCCGCCCTGCGCTGTCCAGTGCGCCCACATAGAGCGGCACGATGGCCGCGCGGGGCACGGCGCGTTGCAGCAGCGGCAACTGGATCTCCACCGAGTGGTCGCACACGCGGCTCTCGTCAACAAGAGCAAGCGCATGGCTCGCGGCCAACGCGTGCGCTGCAGCCACATCCACGCGCACCTCGCCTAACGGGGTCGCGATCGCGCCGACATCGGGAATGGCGACTCCCGCGGGCCCGCCGCGATGACTGAAGCCAAGCAGGAACACCCGCTCGGGCCGCGCCACCTGCATGTGGCGGTAGGCTGCGGCGGCAACCGTTCCCGAGTAAACCAGCCCGGCGTGCGGAACGACAAACGCCAGGGGATGCGGCAGCAGGCAGGGGCCCGTGCGCCGGCGCGACTCCGCGAACAGATCGTCCAGAAGCGTCTCAAGCTCGCCGCGTTCGTCCGGATACCACGAACCGGCGAAAGGAGTCGTATGGGAGGAGGTCATAAGTTCAACCGCAGCGTTTCTGTGCCCCGGCGCCGTCTTCGCGAACTTGCGACGAGCCGGCCCGCCAATAGCCCGGAATCGCCCGCTGGCACAGTGGGCAGGTCCCTTCGGCCGTAAGGCGGTTGCTCGTCACTTCAAAACCGTAGCGCTCGACGAGCACCGCGCCGCAACCGGGACAGACCGTATCTTCCAAGTGCCCGACACGCCCCGGCAGATTGCCTGCATACACGTAGCGCAAACCGGCCGCGCGCCCAATCGACACGGCCCGCAGAAGCGATTCGACGCTGGTGGGCGGCGGCGCGGTCATCTTGTAGTCGGGATGGAACGCCGAGACGTGCCACGGAATGTCGGGTGAAAGACCAGCGATGAAACCGGTCAGCGCTTCCAGCTCCGCCTGCGAATCGTTGAAACCCGGCACGATGAGCGTGACAATCTCCAGCCAGAAGCCCATGCCGTAGATGCGCCGGATCGAGTCGAGAATCGGCTGCAGACGCCCGCCGAGTTCGTGATAACGGCGGTCGTCGAAGCTCTTCAGATCGACCTTGTACAGGTCCACCCACGGCCGCAGGTACTCGATCACCTGGGGCGTGGCGTTGCCGTTGGAGACGAAGCCGGTGGTCAGGCCGGCGGCGCGCGCCTCGCGGAACACGGCCACGGCCCACTCGGCGGTGATCAGCGGCTCGTTGTAGGTACTGACGACGCTCGACGCCCTGTAGCGCAGGGCTAACTCGACAATCTGGCGTGCGTCGACGGCCTGGAAATCAAGCGTGGAACGCGGATCGCGCAGCGCCTGCGAGCTGACCCAATTCTGACAGTAGCCGCAATGCAGATCGCAGCCGAGCATGCCGAAGCTGAGCGCGCGCGTGCCTGGCAAAGCGTGAAAGAACGGCTTCTTTTCGATGGGATCGCTCTGCAGGCCGTTGACGTAGCCGTAGGGCACCTGCAGCTTGCCGCCGCGGTTGAAGCGCACGTGGCAGACGCCGGCGCGGCCTTCCGGAATCGGGCAGCAATGACCGCAGGCGTAACACCGGATGCGGTCGCCCTCCAGGGTTTCATAGAGATCGCCCTCACGGGTGTGCAAGGCGAGTTGTTCGGCCAGCGTCATAGTCGCCGCCTGACTACATTCTAGATCCGCTCGCGCGAAGCGGACCCGGAAAGGCGGCGCTCGATATGACGGCGGGGGACCGTCCCCGTACGTTGTGACGGAGCGGCCCCCCGCTTGGTAGCGTTCAAACGCGGAGCGCTACCACTGCACTTTCGCGCTCACCTGACCGATGCGCGGCGCGCGGGCGCTGGTGACAATGCCGAAGTTGTCGCTCGAAATGTTGCCGCCCGGGTTGCCGAACTGCGCATGGTTGAACGCATTGAAGAACTCGGCGCGGATCAACAGGCCGACATGCTCGGTAAGCGGCGTGACCTTCGCCAGACTCAAATCGAAGTTGGCGAAACCGGGGCCATGGAAGAAGGCGCGGTTGGAGTTGCCAAACACGCCAATCGCCGAAATGGCGAAGGCATCCGCGTTGAAGTAGCGGTTGCCCGGTTTGCGGGGGTCGTCGATGTGGACTTGGCCGACGCGATCCGGCATCTCCACGCCGCCCTGGTTGCCGGTCAGCGAACGGTCGCCGCTTTGGCTGAGGCCGACGGGGAAGCCGGTGGCGAAGCGCGTGATGCCGCTGATGGTCCAGCCGTTGGTCAGACGCTTGGGCGCGGAGCGGAACAGCGTGTCGAACGGAAGGGCGTAGACGTAACTCGCCACGAAGTTGTGCGTGATGTCGAAGGACGAAAGCGAGCGGCTCAGCCGGTAGTTGGAGAAGTTCGTGTAGCTGTAGAAGCCCGACGAGTTATCGATCGACTTGGCCCAGGTGTAGGCGGCCAGGAAGGTCATGTTCCGCGCCTGGCGCTGAACGGTGGCCTGGAACGAATTGTAGTTCGAATTGGCCGTGTTCTTCATAAAGGCGTTGGTGCCGAAGTCGTTGCCGAACGGCGACCGCGTGCCATACACCAGCGAGCCGTCGGGACGCGTGAAGACGGTGTTCTCCTGATACTCGCCGCATTCCGTCGTGCCCGCCATGACGCCCGCGCCCATCAGGCTCATGCACAGCGCTGGATTGCCCGGGTTCGAGTCGATGGCGGTGAGCAGGCGGTGGCTCTGGTTGCCGACGTAGGCGAGCGTCAAGGTCGCCGAGGGACTCAGCGCCCGCTGGAACGTGAGGTTGTAGTGCTCGGAATAGGGCTGATGGTTCTTATACCAATAGCCCGGCGTATAGCTGAGCGGCAGGTAGTTGGAAAAGTCCAGCGTCTTGTCTCCCGGCGTCGGGAAAACATACGGGAAGTGCTGGCCCTGGCTGGCGCCCGTCGCGCGCGTGCGGAACGGCTCGTCGAACATCACCGGCGCGTAGTTGGTCCAGTACAGGCCGTATGGCGGATCGCCCACTTCCCAGAACATCGTCATGTCCTCGATCGCCGTGTAGTACATGCCCCAGGCGCCGCGGATGCTCGATTTGCCGGCTCCGCCGAACAGGAAGCGGAAGAGGCCGCGGTCGGCGGTCGGCGACCAGGCAAAGCCGACGCGCGGCGCGAAGTTGAGATAGTCGGTCGGCGCCAGCGTGCTGGGAATGCCCGGATCGCCGGGGAAGACGTAGCCCTTCGGCGCGTTGGGATAGATCTGCGATTGCATGCCCGGCACCAGCGTCTCCAGGCGGTTCTGCGTGTCGTACCATGGCATGCTGACCTCCCAGCGCAGGCCGAGGTTCAGCGTCAGGTTCGACTTCACGCGGAAGGCGTCCTGAATGAACGCGCCGCCGTAGCGCGAACGCGAATCGAGCATCTGCGTGCTCGCCTGGGTGTACGAGGTCGGCGCGCCCAGCAGGAAGTCGATGAAGCTGTCGCCAGTCTCGCCGCCATCGAAGGCGAACTGGCCCGCGGGCGCCCACAGATTGCGTTCGTTGACCTGCAGATAGCGGAACTCGCCGCCGAACTTCAGGCTGTGCCGGTTCAGGATCTTCGAGAAGCTGTCGGAGATGTGATACGTGTTGTTGTACTGGCCGGTCGTGCTGATGGAGCTGCCGAAGCTGTAATCGGTCAATTGCACGAAAGGCACGTACTTGAAATTGCCGGTGCCGCTGAAGTTGATGCCCAGCGTGTTGGCGCCGGTCGCAAAGCCGAGATCGGAGAGGCTGGCCTCCTCGCCGCCGGGCTCGCCCTGCACTGTGGCCATGCGGTGGAAGCTCGCGCGAAACTCGTTCACCGCCATCTGGCTGAAGGTCCACGTGTTCGACATGTTGAACTGCTGCGAGCGGGTCGGCGTCGTCGTGAAGAAGCCAGGGAACGAAGTCGACTGCGGATTGAAGGCCGTCGAATCGTCAAAGAAGTAGTAGAACGACCAGTTGCCGAAGCTCTGCGTATTCAGATCGACGCGTTGGCCGGTCTTGTCGTCGTTGATGTGGCCGTTGGCCGCCGCCGAGGAGAAGTGGTTCGCGCCCACGTTCGCCTTCGGAATGTACTTCAGCATGTTCGTCGCGACCTTGGAAAAGGCGCCGGACGGAATCACGCCATTGGGAAAGACGCATTCGCCGGAGGTGCAACCGGCAAAGGAATACGGCTCGCCGGCATTGACGCCGTAGCCCAGGCGCTGGCTCAACACTTGCGCCCAGTAGGCGCCATTCACAACATTCGGCTCCCCGGCCGTCGAGAAGTCGGCGGGGGAGAACTGACCGCCGCGTTGCGCGTCGGTCGGCACCAGCACCATGCCGCTGGAGGCGCCCTGAATCTCACGCGTGCCCTGATAGTCGGTGAACCAGAAAAGCTTGTTGCGGATGAACGGCCCGCCCACGGCGTAGCCGAACTGATTGCGCTTCAGCGCGGCGCGCGTGGGGTCGAAGAAGCCTCGCGCGTCCATCTTGTCATTGCGCAGGAACTCGAAGCCGCTGCCGTGAAAAGCGTTGTCGCCATTCTTTGTGACGGCGTTCATCACCGAGCCGGAGAAGCGCCCGTATTCGGCGTCGAAACTGTTTGTGATCAACCGGAACTCGGCCACCGAATCGAGGTTCGGGATGACCGCCGCGCCCATGGTCCGCGACTCGCTGACGTCGCCGCCGTTGACCAGAAACGCGTTCGCCGTCTCGCGCTGGCCGTTCACCGACACCTGGCCGGAAGAGAGGCTGCCGGAAACCGACAGCGACGCACCGGCCGAGCCGGTCGACGCCGGCGCCACACCGGCCTGCAAACCCAGCAGGTCGATAAAACTGCGCCCGTTGAGCGGCAGGCTCAGCAGCTTTTTCTGCTCAATCACGTCGCCGAGCTGCGTGCTGGCCGTCTCCACCTGCGCCGAGTTGGCCACCACCTCCACCTTGCTCGACAAATCGCCGACCTCGAGCGTCGCATTGATCTGGCGCTGCTCGTCGACCGTCAGGACGATGTCGCTGACGGCGAAAGTGCGGAACCCGCTGGCGCTCACTTCCAGCTTGTAACGTCCCACCGGCAATGAGAGCAGGCGGTACTGTCCCGCGGCACTGGATTTGGTTTCCCGCACCAGATTCGTGTCAAGATTAGTGGCCTTGATGATGGCATTCGGCACTACGCCGCCGCTCGGATCGACGACCGAACCGAGCAGCGAGGCGGTCACATCGGCGCGCAACGGGGTCGTGCCACCCCAGGCCAGCAGGAGGGCACAGCAACCGACCCGCCAGCGCGCCAGCAAACTATGAAGATGAATCATGGATTTCTCCCTATTGGAAGACAAATCTCCCCTTAGTCCTCCAGGTGCAACGTTATCCGAAGAAACGCGCATCTACAAGCAGAAACGCCAGTGTGGCGCGACCATTTTGCGGCGCAGGAAAACTACGCGACTCCGGACCCGAAACGACGCCCGATTTTCAGGCCCGGAGGAGCAGCCGGCAATGCCCGTCGCCTCCGTGCGGCGGCTCTCCCGCGGCAAGCGCGACCGCTCCGGCGCAGGGCGAATTCCACCACCCGCCTGCGTGTGGACGCGCACCCGCAAGCAATTTGCGGCGGTAGTTGCGGCCGCCAGCGGCGTCCGTTGCGTATTTGTCCCACAAATGGCGTCTGGCATGGGAATTGCACATGGCGCCAAAGTATTTCCGCGCTCTCCCGAGTGCAAGTAGCTTGTCCGCGCAAGGAGGCCTCGTGAAGTCTCACCGGCCGCAGACGACCTACGATCTACTCCGCCAGCACGGCGTAGACCGGCGTGCTTTTCTCAAATACTGCACCACCCTGGCGGCCGCCATGGGGCTCGAAGCCACCGCGATTCCGCAGGTGGTGCAGGCCATGGAAACGAAACCGCGCATCCCGGTGCTCTGGCTGCACGGGCTCGAATGCACCTGCTGCAGCGAAAGCTTCATCCGCAGTTCGCATCCGATTGCGCAGGACATTGTCCTGAACCTGATCTCGCTCGATTACGACGACACGCTGCAGGCGGCCGCCGGCGAGCAGGCCGAGGAGATCCGCAAACGCGTCATGCGTGAGCACAAGGGCGGATACCTGCTGGCGGTGGAGGGCAACGCTCCAACGCGGGATGGAGGGGTGTACTGCACCATCGGCGGCGAGGCCTTCGTCGACATCCTGCGGGAGACGGCGGCGGATGCCAAGGCGGTGATCGCCTGGGGCTCCTGCGCCTCGCACGGCTGCGTGCAGAACGCCCGCCCCAATCCGACTGGCGCCAAGCCGGTGCATGAGATCTTCTCCGGCAAGCCCATCGTCAACGTGCCCGGCTGCCCGCCGATCGCCGAAGTGATGACTGGCGTGCTGACCTACATCCTGACGTTCGGCCAGCTTCCGGAACTGGACCGCCAGGGCCGCCCGAAGATGTTCTACGGCCAGCGCATCCACGACAAGTGCTACCGCCGGGCGTACTTCGACGCGGGCCAGTTCGTCGAGGCCTGGGACGACGACGGCGCGCGCAAGGGCTGGTGCCTGTACAAGATGGGCTGCCGCGGCCCGTCGACCTACAATTCGTGCTCGACCTTCAAGTGGAACAACGGCGTGTCGTACCCGATCGGCTCGGGCCACGGCTGCATCGGATGCAGCGAGGCGCATTTCTGGGACAACGGGCCGTTCTACGAGCGGCTCTCCACCATCCCGCTGCCGGGCATCGAGGCGACGCCCAACGCCATCGGCAAGACGCTCACCGTGCTGGCAGCCGCCGGCGCCGGAGCGCATCTGGTTTCGCATTGGGCGCAACGCGCAGGCGTGCCGCTGACGGGCCGAAAGCACCCGCCGGAACCCGCTCCCGAAGAGAAAGACAAGCAAGGATGAGGAGGTGAGGCATGGCGCAACGAATTGTTGTCGATCCGGTAACGCGCATTGAAGGCCACCTCCGCGTGGAGGCGATGCTCGACGGCAATAACCACGTCCAGGACGCGTTGAGCTCGGGCACGATGTGGCGCGGCATCGAGGTCATTCTGCAAGGCCGCGACCCGCGCGAGGCCTGGGCTTTCTGCGAGCGTATCTGCGGCGTCTGCACAACGGTGCATGCGCTCGCGAGCGTACGCGCGGTGGAAAACGCGCTGGCGATCCAGGTGCCGCGCAACGCCGACGTCATCCGCAACATCATGTTCCTGACGCAGATGGTGCAGGACCACGTGATCCACTTCTACCATCTGCATGCGCTCGACTGGGTGGACCTGGTCTCCGCATTGAAGGCCGATCCGGCGAAGACCGCGGCACTGGCGCAAGCCGTCTCGCCGCAGTGGCCGACCTCCACGCCGGGCTATTACAGCGACGTCGCCGGCACGCTGAAGAAGTTCGTCGACTCCGGGCAACTCGGCATCTTCCAGAACGCCTACTGGGGCCACCCGGCCTACAAACTTCCGCCCGAGGCCAACCTGATGGCCGTGGCGCACTACCTGGAAGCGCTGCGCTGGCAGAAAGAGCTGGTCAAGATCCACACCGTCTTCGGCGGCAAGAACCCGCATCCCAACTACCTGGTCGGCGGCATGGCGGCGTCGTTCAATTTGCAGGGCGACAACGCCATCAACATGGAGCGGTTGAACCTGGTCCGCGAGAAGATCGTGGAGGCGATCGACGTCGTCGAAAACCTGTACATTCCCGACCTGCTCGCCGTGGCGTCGTTCTATCCCGAGTGGACGAAAATCGGCGGCGGCCTGGGCAACTACATGGCTTACGGCGACGTACCGCGGAACGGCATCGGCGATCCCGCGCATTTCCGTTTCCCCCGCGGCGTAATCCTCAATAAGAACTTGGCTCAGGTGCTGCCGGTCGACCCCGCCGATCCGGAACAGATCCAGGAGGAGATCGCGCACTCGTGGTACTCCTATCCCGGCAACCAAGGCGGACTGCATCCGTGGGAAGGCGCTACCGAGCCACACTACACCGGGCCGCAGCCGCCCTACCAACAGCTCGATGAGAAAGCCGCCTATTCGTGGTTGAAGTCGCCGCGCTGGCGTGGCAATGCCGTCGAGGTCGGACCGCTCGCGCGCGTGCTGGTCGGTTACGCCAGCGGGCGTCCGGAGTTCAAAGAGGTCGTGACCGAGGCACTGGGCAAGCTTAAGGCCGGTCCCGAAGCGCTTTTCTCGACGCTCGGCCGCACGGCGGCGCGCGGCCTGGAAACGCGGCTGGCCGTGCATTGGCTGCGGGAGGAGTACGACCGCCTGATCGCCAACCTGAAGGACGGCGACTCGGCGACCGCCGACACGCATCTGTGGAACCCGTCGTCGTGGCCGCGCGAGTGCAAGGGCTACGGCTTCACCGAGGCGCCCCGCGGCGCGCTGTGCCACTGGATCCGTATCAAAAACGAGAAGATCGCCAACTACCAGATCGTGGTGCCCAGCACGTGGAACGCTTCGCCGCGCGACGGCAAGGGCCAGCGCGGGGCTTATGAAGCGGCGCTGATCGGCACTCCGCTGGCGGATCCGAAACGGCCGGTGGAATTGCTGCGCACGATTCACTCCTTCGATCCGTGCCTGGCCTGCGCCTCGCACGTCTTCGGTCCCGGCGGCGAGGAACTGGCGGAAGTGGTTGTGACGGGTTGAGGAGGTTGCCATGGCCACCACCGCCTATCGCCGTCTCGGCTTCGCTCCCGGACAACCCGTCTACGGACGGAAGTACGTCTGGCAGCTTCCGGTGCGCATTGCACACTGGGTCAACGCCGCCAGCCTGATCACGCTCTTTCTCACCGGGCTCTACATCTCCAGCCCCGTGCTCGCACCCAACGGCGAGCCGTACAATCACTTTGTCATGGGGCGCGTCCGCGAGATCCATTTCGCGGCGGGCTACACGCTGCTGTTCGGCTTTCTGCTGCGCGTCTACTGGTTCTGGGCGGGCAACAACTATTCGCGCTCGGGCTTCCCGTTCGTATGGAAACGCGCCTGGTGGGCCGACCTGCGGGCACAGGCCTGGCAGTACCTCAAACTCGAACGCGGCCACGTCCACCTCGGCCACAACGCGCTCGCGGGACTGGCGTACACGACGTTCGTGATCGGCCTCGGCTGGGTGCAGATCGCCACCGGGCTGGCGATGTACTCCGAAAGCAATCCCGGCGGCTTCTGGGACCGCGCGGCGGGCTGGATCATCCCCCTGCTGGGCGGCTCGTGGCGCGTCCACATGTGGCACCACACCTGCGCGTGGGGCTTCGTGGTCTTCGCCATCCTGCACCTCTACATCGTGATGTTCGATTCGCATCAGTTCAACAACGGGCTGATCAGCTCGATCATCTCGGGGTACAAGTACTACGAAGAAGGCGACCTCGACCATGACCGCTGGCTCAGCTAACGCCATGCCGGAGGAGGCTGTCCCAGCCCGGGCGCCGGTGCTCGTGCTCGGGCTGGGCAACCTGTTGCTGCAAGACGACGGCATAGGGTTGCAACTGCTGGCCGCGCTGGCCGCCGAAGACGAATGGGCGGGCATCGAGTTCGTCGACGGCGGCACGCAGGGCGTCGCGTTGCTGCCGTTGCTGGGAGGGCGCCGCGCGCTGCTAGTGCTCGATGCGATCGCACTCGGCGCGGCGCCGGGCACAGTGCACGCAGTGACCGTCGACGAAGCGCTGCTCATCGTCGCCTGCCGCCCCCGCACCTCCCATGGAAGCAACGCCCGCGAGTTGCTGATGCTGGCGCGTTTGCTCGATCAGATGCCGCCGCACGTGGTCATCGCCGGCGTGGAACCGGGTGTGGTGCGTACCGGCATCGGGCTGACGCGCGAGGTCGAAGACGCACTGCCCGCGGCGCTCGAACAGGCGCGCGCCGTGTTGCGCGAGATGGCGTCCCGCGCGACGGTGTAGCACGTTCCAGAGCCGTTGCTACACTGGGACACAGGATCCGAGCGTCCATACATCGTCATGGAAATCATTCTCATTGCAACTCCCGTCTGCCAATTGGAGACGGGCGCGGTCGTTGCCGTGGCCTACAGCAAGAATAAGAACGGCGAAGAAAAGCCGGCCGACGCGCCTGTGGAGACGTCGCCCGCCGGGCTCGACGGCGTTACCGGCGGTTGGGTCGCCGAGCTTTACGCGGCGAAGGAATTCTGCGGCAAAGCGCTCGACATGGCGCTGCTGCACCATCCGGCGGGATTGAAGGCGCCGCGTCTGCTGCTGGCGGGCGCGGGCTCAAAGTCGAAGTTCGGCGCGGCCGAAGCGCGCAAACTGGGCGGCGCGGTCCTGCGCAAGTTGAAGGCGAAAGGCGTGTCCGATTTCACGTTGTGCCTGGATGGCGAACTGGCGGCGGAGAGCTTTGTCGAAGCGTTCACCGAAGGCTTCGTGCTCGGCGATTTCGAACCCGACGCGCACAAGACCGATCCGAAAAAAGACGATAAAAAAATCGAGCGCATTCAGATTGCCGTCCCCGCGGCGGCGCCCGCGCTCACGGAAGCGCTCGAACGCGGACGCGTGATTGCGGAAGCGCAGAACTTCACACGCATGCTCGTCACCGAGCCGTCGAATCTGCTTTCGCCGTTGAAGCTCGCCGGCTTCGCGCGCGCGATGGCGGCGGATTACGGCCTGGAGTGCGACATCCTCGACGAGCCGCGCATGAAGCAGCTCGGCTTCGGCGCGCTGCTCGGCGTCGCGCAAGGCTCGGCCGAGCCGCCTTGCATGATCGTGCTGAAATACGTCCCCGCCACTCCGGCGCCCAATGGCGATCACCTCGCGCTGGTCGGCAAGGGCGTCACGTTCGATTCGGGCGGCATCTCCATCAAGCCCTCCAACGACATGGACAAGATGAAGTACGACATGTCGGGCGCGGCCATTGTGATTGGAGCCATGCGCGCGCTGGCGCAGCTCAAGCCTGCGATTCCCGTCACCGCGTTCGCGCCGTGCGTCGAGAACATGCCGAGCGACCGCGCACAGCGGCCCGGCGACATCGTCAAGAGCTACCAGGGCAAAACCATCGAGGTCCTGAACACCGACGCCGAAGGGCGTCTGATTCTGGCCGACGCGCTGACCTACGCCGTGCGGCAGGGCTGCACGCATCTGGTGGACGCGGCTACGCTGACCGGCGCCATCGCCATCGCGCTCGGGCATCTCTACGCCGGCGTCTTTTCGAACAACGAAGAGTTCCAGAACAAAGTCATCGCGGCGGGCAAGACCGAAGGCGAACGGATGTGGCCCTTCCCGATGGACGACGATTACAACGATTACCTGAAGAGCGCCTTCGCCGATCTGCCCAACATTGGCGGGCGCTACGGCGGCTCCATCACGGCGTCGAAATTCCTCGAAAACTTCGTCGAATCGAAGCCGTGGGTGCACCTCGACATCGCCAGCACGGCGTGGCTCGACGACGCGAAGCCGCATCTCGCCAAAGGTCCGACGGCCGTGGCGCTGCGCACGATGGTCCGGCTCGCGCTCGATTGGCGGGCGTAGACAGGCAGCCGCGAGCAGCGCGTGAACAGATGCGCCTGTGCTGCATGCACGACACCGCTCTTCTTATTCGCCGCACGGTGCAAACACGGCACGTATCTTTCGGCGCGGTATGCGCGCTGTGCCGGTAATTCGATACATTAGGGCTTGGTTGTCCCGAGCCGCGCCCGCGCGGACGCAAGCGCGGGATGATCGCCGGCGCCCGTTCCGCACCGCAACGCGGGAAGCGCACGCAGACGCCAGATAGAGAAGAAATGGACGGATCACAAGCAATGCCGCAAAAGAAAGTCAGCGCCCTTCCGGTCTTTCTCGCCTTTCTCGCCATGGGCTTCGGCGACGCCGCCGGTCCGCTGGTGAGCCAGGCCAAGGAGTATTTCGGCCTTTCGAACTTCGCAGCCCAGCTCATCCCGTTCATGGGCATGCTGATGTTCGGTGTGCTCTCCGTGCCCATGGGCATCTTCCAGGACCGCAAGGGCAAGAAGGTGGTGCTGCTGCTCGGACTGGCCGTGATGTTCGGCGGCCTAGCGCTGCCGGCGCTGAAGTACGTCATGCCATATCCGTTCGAGTTCTTCCTGGTGACCGTGCTGCTGATCGGCGCGGGCGCGACGATTCTGCAGGTGGCGGGCAACCCGATCATGCGCGACGTCTCGGCCGAGGGCAAATACTCGCGCAACCTCTCGCTGGGCCAGTTCGTGAAGGCCATCGGTTCGCTCTCCGGAGCGCTGATTCCGGTGCTGGCGGCGCGCTATTTCAATGTCGGCAAAGAAGCGATGTTCGCCATCTTCCCGATCTTCGGCGCCGCGGTGCTGATTGCGCTGTTCGCGAACCTGGGCCTCGCGGTGACCGACGAACGCGGCGCGGATCATCACCCGGCGACCTTCGGCTCGTCGCTGCAGATGCTGAAAGACGGCTACGTCGCGATGATGGTCTTCGCGCTTTTCCTCTACGTCGGCGCCGAAGTCTCCTTCAGCTCCGGCATCCCGATTTATCTGCATGACCGCTTTGCAGTGGACACGACCCGGATCGGCCTGCTCGGCACGGGTCTGTTCTTCCTTGCCTTGACGCTCGGCCGCTTCTCGGGCGGCGTGATCCTGAACTGGATGAAGCCGAAGACGTTCTTTGTCATCACCTGCGTGCTCTCGCTGCTGGGCCTGGTCTGCATGTTCCTGCCGAGCGCGACCCTCGCCGCGACGGGCTTCTTCGTGATCGGACTCGGCTGCGCGAACATCTTCCCGCTGATCTTCTCAATCGTCATCGACCGCCTCCCGGCGCGCGCCAACGAGCTGTCGGGCCTGATGGTGATGGCCATTGTCGGCGGCGCCATCCTGCCGCCGCTGATGGGACTGGTGTCCGACGCGACGCATTCGGTGCAACTCGGTTTCGTCGTGCCGCTCGTCGCCCTGCTGTTCATTACCTGGACCGCGCTGAACAACCTGCGCGCGGCGAAGGCCTGAAAGCGGCGCAGTGTAGTTTGGAAAGTGTGAAACGGTTATGTCCATTCGATTCGATAACGACCCGCGCATCGTGATGACGCTCGACGCCGGCGGCACGAACCTGAAGTTCTCCGCCATCCGTGGCAACCAACTGCTGGTCGGCCCGGTGAGCGTGCCTTCGGAGGCCGACAATCTCGAACGCTGTCTGGCCAATATCGTCCACGGCTTCGAGAACATCCGCACTGCCCTGCCCGCCGCGCCGGTGGCCATCAGCTTTGCCTTCCCCGGCCCGGCCGATTATCCGGCGGGCATCGTCGCCAACGTGGGCAACCTGCCTGCGTTTCGCGGCGGCGTCGCGCTCGGACCGATGCTCGCCGAAAAGTTCGGCATCCCGGTTTATCTGAACAACGACGGCGATCTGTTCGTCTGCGGTGAAGCACTGGCCGGCTTCCTGCCCTACGTCAACAGCCAGTTGGAGCAGGCCGGCAATCCGCGCCGCTATCGCAACCTGTTCGGCATCACGCTCGGCTCGGGCCTGGGCGGCGGCATCGTCATTAACGGCGAACTGCTGATCGGCGACAACTCGGCCGGCGGCGAAGCGTGGCTGCTGCGCGACAAGCTCGACGCGAAGATGAACGCCGAGGAAGGCGCCTGCATTCGCGCGGTCCGCAAAGTCTACGCGCATCTGGCCGGCATCGCCCTGGAGCAGACGCCGGAGCCCAAGACGATCTGCGAGATTGGCATGGGCCAGGCCGAAGGCAACGTGGCCGCGGCGCGCGAAGCGTTCCGGCGGATGGGCGAAGTGGCCGGCGACGCGGTCGCGCAGGCGCTGACGCTGGTCGACGGTCTGGTGGTCGTCGGCGGCGGCATTTCGGCGGCGGCGCCGTTGTTTATGCCCGCGCTGGTCGAAGCGATGAACGGCGTCTTCGAGCGCGACGGCAACCCGATGCCGCGGCTGATTCCGCACGCCTTCAATTTCGAAGACCCGGAGCAGCGCGCCGCGTTCCTGAAGAGTTCGGCGAAAGAGCTGACCGTGCCAGGCTCAACGAAGAAAGTCTTCTACGATCCCATTCAGCGCACGGCGGTCGGCCTGTCGCGCCTCGGCACCAGCGAAGCGGTCGCAATCGGCGCCTACGCCTATGCGCTGAACCGGCTGGGATAATCTCCAGAACGGCAAATCCGCACGACGGCGAAGGGAAAGCGAGAGCGGAGACCCAGTCCGCGTGTACAATCGGGAAAGCGCAGCATGAAGCAGGACACTTCCAGCCAGACGCTCCAAAAACGCGGGATCCGGCTCACGCGACAGCGCCAGATCCTGCTCGAACTGATCGAGAAATCAGGCGAACATCTGGACGCCGAGACGTTGTTCAAACTGGCCAGCGCGCGGGATCCCAAGATCAACCGCGTCACCGTCTACCGCACCATCAAGATGCTGAAAGCAGGCGGACTGGTCGACGAACTCGACCTGATGCACTTTGGCGGCGACCAGCACTACTACGAGACGCGCAAGAAGCAGGAGCACGCGCACATCATTTGCCTGCGTTGCGGCCGCGTAGAAGAATTTTACGGTGATGCGCTCACGCGGCTGCGGCGGCAGGTGGAGACGACATTCGGCTTCCAGATCCTGATTGCCCGGACTGAAATCGGCGGCTATTGCTCGCACTGCCAGGTTTTGCGCCTACAGGAGATCGAGGCGGTGTTGAAGCAGCAGGAGGCCGCCGACGCCTCCGCGAAGAAAGAACGAAAGAAGCCCGCGCCGCCGGAGTAGGTGCGTCAGGCAAGCCGATGCTACACTGGGATAGAGACCAATGCGTCGGCTGATTTTCTGGGAATTCCCTCGGATGAGCTGGCAGTACGACATCGCTGTCGCACTGATCCTCGCGTTTATCTTCCTTACACCACGCGACCTCTTCAAGGATCAGCCGCGAGCTGTCGGCGTGGTGCAGATCCCTGGTTCCCAGAAGGAAGCCGTTTTCTGGATCGATCCCAAAGAACTTCGCGACACCGCCCCGGCCCTGCGCGGCCAGCGCGCGGTTGAGCTCGTGCAGCGGCGGACAGGCAAAAAAATGGAGCTTGTGCGCCTGGAAACCGTTGCCGATCCGGGTGATGAAGTCAAAGGGTTCATGGCGTTTCTCAAGCCCTAATTCCAACCGCTGAATCGTCTCCATCATGATGTCTGCCCGTATCAGCCGCCTTATTGCCGCCGCAGCGCTATTTGCCGCCGCCGCGGGCGCACAATCCGTAGACGCGACACTCGGCCGGATGGACGCCCTGTCTAAAGGGTTCCGCGGCGTGGTTGCCGACGTAAAGAAAATCTCCTTCTCCTACTTCGCCAAGGACAAGGATGAGGAATCCGGACGCATCTCGGTGTACCGCGCCTCCGCGCAGGATGTCCGCATGCTGGTGGAGTTTACAAGGCCGGAGGAACGCGCGGTCGCCTTCGCCAAAAGCAAGGTGCAGATGTACTACCCGAAGCTCAAAACCGTCCAGGAATACAACCTGGGCAAGGACGCCCGGCTGGTGGACCAGTATTTGCTGCTCGGATTTGGCTCATCGGGCTCGGATCTTCGGAAGAGTTACAACATCAAATACGTGGAAGTCGCTTCCATCGATGGCGGCAAGGCCGATCATCTCTTCCTCGAACCCAAGGCGGGCGAGGCGCGTGAACACGTCCGCGGCATCGATCTCTGGATCGCCCAACCGGGTGGCTACCCCGTGCGCATGAAGGTCCTGGAGCCGTCCCGGGATTCCATAGAAGTTCAGTACAGCAACGTGAGAATCAATTCCAGTTCCGTCACGGAGGCCTCGGTGCGGCTGAGGCTGCCCAAGGGCGTCAAGAAGGAGACGCCGCAGAAATAATGGAGGCGAAGACGCGTAGTGGCGCGAAGCGCCTCGCGTTCCTTGATTGGACACGCGGTTTTGCAGCCTGCATCATGTTGCAGGGCCATGTTTCGCATTCTTTCACGCACAAGGACCTGCGCAACGACGGCTTCTACGTGTTCAGCCAGTTCTTCGGCGGCCTGACACCCGCGGTCTTTCTGTTTCTGACCGGCGTGACGCTCGGCTTCCTGATGGACTCGCAATGCAAGAAGCAGATTGCCGGGCCGCGCCGGGTTCTTGCGACGCTCGTCCGGGCGCGTTACCTGCTGGTGATCGGCATTTTGTTCCACTTCCAGATGTGGGCGACGGCCTTCGGCCAGAGCGAATGGGTGAACATCCTCAAGGTGGACATCCTGAACTGCATGGCGGCGACAATCGCCCTGCTCGCGCCGATGGCGCTGCTCGACACGCAACGGCGCGTACGCTACGCCGCCCTTGCGGGATTCGCCATCGCCTGCGGCTCGCCCTTCGTCACGCAGATGGATCTGAGCTGGATGAACCAGTTCGTCCGCAACTACTTCGTGCCCAGCCACATGTTCTTCTCCGTGTTCCCGTGGGGCGCATTCGTGGCCTTCGGGTTGTGCTGCGGCTCGGTTATCCGCCAGGTGAAGGAAGACGATCTGCCGCGCATCATGCCCTGGGTGGGACTCATCGGCCTGGTGCTGATCTCGGCGTCGCGTTACGCCGCCAACCTGCCCTTCACGCTGTACCCGAAATCGGACTTCTGGCTGGATAGTCCTCTGCTGATCCTCATCAAGCTGGGCGTGATTCTGCTGCTGACCTGCTGGGCCTTCATCATGACGCGCTGGGTCAATCCGCATGGCTGGAGCTTCGTGCGCCAGTTGGGCACCACCTCGCTGCTGGTTTACTGGGTCCACACGGAGCTGGTTTACGGCCGCTGGCTGGGCGCCTGGAAAGAGTCGCTCACCGTGCCGCAGACGGTCCTGATGGCGATCTTCGTGATTGCGCTGATGGTCCTGCTCTCGGTCGCCAAGACCGGCTGGGAAGGCTTCCCCGGTGTGCCTACGCTCGCCAAAAACTGGTGGGCGTCGCTACGCCAGCCTACGCCCGAGCCGAGCGCCGGCGACTAACGAACTCCGGCACGCCGTCTCAGAGATCAAGGCCTAGAGGCAAATCCTCCCCGCCGGGTCCGGCCGCGGCGCTCAGCCCTTGCGCTCCAGGCTCTCCAACTCCCGCCACATGTCCTCGTCAGTCGGAGTCCATTCGGCAGGCGGTTGCGCCTCGCTATGCACCTCGGGCTCGGTCAAACGGCCGTGGCCATAGGGACAAATCGATTCGACTTGCGGCGGGCCGAGCAGCGTGGGCGTGCTCCACGAGCCTTTTTCGAGCGGCATGCGCAGATGGCGCAGGCACGTGCGGCAACGCGTCTGCTGATCCCAGATGACGATGTAGACGAGCCCCACGCCGAGCAGGAACAGACCAAAGAGGGCGGAGGTCCAGAGCAGATCCTGCGGGTAGCGCGACACGCGGTAGTGAAGGAACGGCTCAGGCTCCGGAAGCAGCCGGTCCATCAGGTCCCAGACCGCGCGCAGAAATACGGCGACCACGGCCAGCTTCGCCACGAAGTACGCCCAGTACTTCATAACTGCCTCCTCACCCATTAGATTGATCCGGCGGGTGGAGGATACAAGGCCCTTTTGTAACAATGCGGACGGCCGCTTAAGCGCGGACCAGGTTTCGCGCCAGGAACAGCAGGTTGGCCGGACGCTCGGCCAGACGGCGCATGAAGTACGGATACCAGGCCGTGCCGTAGGGAACATACAGACGGACGCCGTAGCCCTGGCCGGCGAGCTTCGATTGCAGGTCGCGCCGCACGCCGTAGAGCATCTGGAACTCGAAGTCCTCGCTCCTGCGTCCGGTCTTTTGAACGGCGTCGAGCACGCCCGCGATCATCTTCGGATCGTGCGTCGCCAGCGCCGGAAATGTCCCCTCGTCGATGAGCCGGCGGGTCAGTTTCAGGTAGTTTTCGTCGACCTGCGATTTCTTGGGAAAGGCGACGGAAGCCGGTTCGTCATAGGTGCCCTTGCAGAGCCGGATCGGGACGCCCAGCTTGTTCAGGCGCTTCATATCTTCCTCTGTGCGATAGAGATACGCCTGCAGGACGCAGCGGACGCGGCCGTACTTCGCGTGCATCTCCTCGGCCATGGCAATCGTCCGGTCGACGTATTCGTGCGACTCCATGTCGATTTCCAGCCGGCTGCCCTGCTCCGCGGCCAGACGCGCCAGGAGGTCGGTGTTCTCCTGGCAGAGGCCGGTCGAAAGATCCAGGCCGAGCTGTGTCAGCTTGACGGAAACCGTGTTCGGGAGGCCCGATGCGGCGATCGCGCGGTAAACGTCCTCGATGGTGCGGCGGAACTCCACCGCCTGATCCGCCGTCGTCACGTTTTCGCCGAGCTGATCGATGGTGGCGAGCAGTTTGTCACCGTAGAGCTGGCGGCACACCTCCATCGCTTTATCGAGCGTCATGCCGGCCACGAACCGGCCGGTGAGCCCGCGCACCAGTCGCGACGTCTCCATCCAACGCCGCATGCCCTTGTGGTGGGAAAGATACAGAAGTGTATGCCGGAGGATTGCCATAGCGATGCCACCGTCACTCTATCATCTCGGCTGATATAGCACCACTTTGAGGTGCTGGCAAAATGGGCTTTACGCGGCGATCTTTCGGCCAGCCGCCCCGCCCCGCAGCCGCCAGTGGTAAAACAACGCGCCGGAGCCCAGGGTGACAGCCGCGGCGAGCGAGATGACCGGCTCCAGACGCACTCCGTAGATGATCATCCAGATGCCCGGGAGCACAAAAACGAGCGGCATCAGCGGCCAGGCAAAGCTGACCACAGGCAGTTTGCGCCAGCCCTCGCGGCCGCGGAAGCGGAACAGGCTGATCACCGCCAGAACCGCGAAGAAGTTCAGCAGATAGCCGATGTACAGGATCAGCGGACCGAAGTTGACCAGCGTCATCAACGCCGCGCAGGCGCCCTGGCAGAGGATGGCGTTCACCGGCGTACGCCACCGCGGATGCACCTTGGAGGCCGCGGGAATGAAGGCGCCGTTCTTGGCCATGGCGTAATACAGGCGTGGGCCGATGGTCACCATTGCGTTGACGGTCGCCACGAGCGACAGCGCAATCAAGCCGCTGATCAGGGCCGCGCCCGCGCCGCCGAAAAGCTTCTGCGCGGCGAACGACCCCACGGCCTGCACCCCGCTCATCTCCTTCAACGGCGCGGCGTACAGGAAGACGATGTTCAACAGGATGTACAAGACGGCGACCAGCACGGTGCCCATCGTCAGCGCCAGCGGCAGCGTGCGCTCGGGCTTGCGCAGTTCCTCGGCGATGTAGGTCGCCGCGTTCCAGCCGCTGTAGGCGACATAAATCCAAAAGAGACTGATGACGAACTGGGCGGGCAGCGACGTGGTCGAAGTGCGCGCCATGGGCTCGGCGAGGTGATGCCAGTTGCCGTGCCCGATGGCGATCCCCAGCGCGATGAAGGCGATGATGACGAAGATCTTCAACGATGTGAGCGTGTTCTGCACCCGCGAGATGAAGCCGACGCCAAAGATGTTCAGCACGGTGAAAGCCACGATGATTCCAGCCGCGGCGATCTGCGCGCCGCCGAACTGCAGGCCGAACGACGGCGTGCCGATGCGGTACCAGGCATGGTCCTGGCGCAAGGCCGGGAAGAAATATCCGGCGTAATCCGAGCACGCCAGAGCCGAGGCCGCGATGGGCGCCGAAAAGCCCGCGAAGAAGCTCGTCCAGCCGCTCATGAAGCCCCACGTCGGCCCGAACGCGCGCGTCAGGTAGACGTACTCGCCGCCGGAGGCCGGAAAATTGATGCCCAACTCCGAGTAGCAAAACGCGCCGGCCAGAGCGAAGACCGCGCCGACCAGCCAGATGGCCAGCACCAGTTTGGGCGCGCCAAGATCGCCGGCCAGATAACCCGTCGTCGTGAAGATGCCCTGCCCGACCATGTTCGAGATGACGATGGCCGTCGCGCTATATAAGCCGACCTGACGCAGCAAAGAAGGGCTGGATGACATGGTTCCCTTGAATTGTACTGAAACGGCGCGCGCAGCGGATCGCACGCCGGCGCAAGGCAGTGCGAAATGCCCGAAAGACGGCCCACGCGGCTACCGGTCCACCGCGGAGCCAGCCCGAAATGACGTGGAAAACGGCCGGCTTCCGTTGTAGATTAGAGGCGGTTTCGCCATGGACGTGCTGATTCGCGATCTCGACGCCTCGACATACCGGTCGCTCCGCGCGCGCGCCGCGCTGGAAGGCCGCCCGCTGGGGGATGTGGCTACCGATGCCCTGCGCGCCTATCTGGCGCGCAACCCCGCAGCCGGAGACATTGCCCATCTGCTCGACGCGCCCGAAGAGGGTACGCCGGCCCGGCAAGAGCACAACGGCAAGCCGGTCGACGAGGTCGTCTACCTGTACTGCATCTGAGCGTTGCCGTCCCGCGACGGCGCAGCCCCCGCAAAATGCGCAGGGCCGCCCCAGAAGTGGAGCGGCCCCGCGGTTGTGACAATGCAGCCCGTTACTTGCTCAGCGACGGCGGAATCGCGTCTTCCGTCGTGCCGAAGCTCTTGTTCGGCTCCGGACCCATCTGGAAGACCAGCGTGCCGCCCTTCACCAGCGCGGAGTGGTTGAACCACAGCTTGTTGTACGGCTTGCCATTCAGCGTCACCGACTGGATGTACTTGTCCGTCGCAGCCTTGCGCTTCGCCGTGACCAGCAGATGGCGTCCGCCGCCCATGTCCATGCTCACGTGGTCGAACAGCGGCGTGCCGAAGACGTAGTTGCCGCTCACCGGATCGACGGCGTAGAAGCCCAGGGCGCTGATGACATACCAGGCCGACATCTGGCCGCAATCCTCGTTGCCTGCCAGGCCGTCGGGCTGGTCGGAATACTGTCCTTCGAGCAATGAGGCGATGCGCTCCTGCGTTTTCCAGGGCGCGCCGGCGTAGTCGTAGAGATAGGCGATGTGATGGCTCGGCTCATTGCCGTGCGCGTACATGCCAACCAGACCAGTCATATCCACCGGCACTTCGCCGTTGATCTCGGAGCTTTGATTGAACAGCGCATCGAGCTTGTCGACCATCGCCTGCCGGCTGCCGAGCAGGTTGGCGTAGCCCTGCGGATCGTGCTGCGCGAGCCAGGTGGCCTGCCACGAATTGGCTTCGGTGAAATCGCGCCATTTCTTGGACGTCCCGGTCTGCTTGGGATCGAAGGGCGTGGCCCACTCGCCGTTCTCCAGCTTGGGCCGGATGAAGTTCGTGGAGGCGTCCCACAGGTTGCGGTAGTACTTCGAACGCTCGCGGAACTGCTCGTAGTCGGTGGTTTTGCCGAGCGTGCGCGCAAGCTGGGCGATGGCCCAGTCATCGTAAGCGTATTCGAGCGTCTTGGTGGCCGATTCGGCTTCCTTGTCGCAGGGAATGTAGTGCAGCTTGCGATAGTAGCCGAGACCGCGATAATCGTCCTCCATCGCGCGCTTCATGATGTACGGGTAGACCTTTTCATAGTCGATGCCCTTGAAGCCCTTCACGGCCGCTTCGGCGATGACGACCACCGAATGGTAGCCCGTCATGCAGCCCGTTTCGGCGCCCATCAACGGCCATACCGGCATGCCCGCCGGGCTCTCGGCCGCCATGCGGATCAGGCAATTCACCAGCACCGGCTCGCGCTCCGGCTGCATGATCGTGTAGAGCGGATGCAGCGCGCGGTAGGTGTCCCACAGCGAGAAGGTGCTGTAGTTGTGCTGGCCCTTGGCCAGTTGATGGACCTTCAGATCCATGCCGCGATACTGGCCGTCGACATCGTCGAACAGCGTCGGCGCCACCATCGTGTGGTACAGGCTGGTGTAGAAGATCGTCTTGTTCTTGAGGTTCGTTGTCTGCACGCGGACCTTGGCGAACTCGTGCTGCCAGGCGTCATGCGCGGCGCGGCGCACGCGCGCGAAGTTCCAGTCCGGGATCTCGGCGTTCAGGTTCTTGCGCGCGCCCTCGACGCTGACGCCGGAGATGCCGACGCGGACGAGGATGATTTCATTCGCGGCCGTCTTGTAGTGCACCAGGCACTTCAGCGACTTGCCGCTGGCCTCATGCACGCTCCCGTCCAGCGTCTTGCCGGAGGAGACGATCTCGGCCGCGGCGAACGGCTTGGAGAACTGCAGTACGAAATAGATGTGCCGGCCGTAGGCCCAGTCGCCCATCTGGCGTCCACCCGAAATCGTGCGGTCGTTTTCGATCTTGATATCGGAGGCGAGCACGTGCGGCTGCGCACCCGGCTCTTCGCCGAGCACCGCGTGCGCCCAGTCGACGATGAAGTGGCTGCTGTCGCTCTTGGGGAAGGTGTACTTGTGCAGGCCGGCGCGCTCGGTGGCGGTCATCTCGGCCTTGATGTTGTAGTCGTCGAGCAGCACCGAGTAGTAGCCCGGCTGCGCGGTTTCGTTCTTATGCGAGAAGCGCGAACGGTAGCCGGTCCCCGGCTTATCCGGCGCTCCCGGCTCGGTGAACGCCTGCCCGGTGCCCGGCATCACCAGCAGGTCGAGGAGGTCGGCCCCGCCGGTGCCGCTCAGGTGGGTATGACTGAAACCCATGATGGACGAATCGGAATAGTGGTAGCCCGAGCACCAGTCCCAACCGCTGGTCTTGGTGTCGGGACTGAGCTGCACCATGCCGAAGGGCACGGTGGCGCCCGGATAGGTGTGGCCGTGGCCGCCCGTGCCAATGAACACATTCACGAATTTGGTCAGGTCTTCCGGTGCAGCCTTGGACTTGGCGACGGGAGTAGCGGCCCATGCGGCGCCCGCGGCCACCAGGGCCGAGGCGAACACGACGCTGAATCTACGAAATCTCATTATGCCTTTCCTGCTCTCCGCATTCCTGCTGTTCTGTTTTGCCCGGCGCGAGTGTGCATCGCACGAGGAATACACCCCTACACAGGCCTACCTTGCCCGCCGCGGAGTCTTTCACCCGCTGGCGAGCCCAAACTAGAAGCCTATCGCGAATCCCGCCCGGAGTGCCGGACCCGAAGGCCTGAGATATGATGACGCTGCGGTCCCGCTCCGAATGGGGTCGCACGCCGGCTGTGGCAGGGAGTTCCCGCCATGGCAGAGCACAAGGAGTTCGCATGTCTTCCTGGAGATTTCGCCTGACTTCCCTCGCCGGACTGCTTGGCGGCCTGCTGCTCGCGGCGGGCAATGCGCCCGCTCAGGTTGGAAAAGCCACGGTCGCCTCGCCCGACGGCAACATCCGGGCGCTGTTCATGCTGACGCCGGGCGCCAACGGCTTGGGCGGCGGCCAGCTCGGCTACGAGATCACTTACAAAGGGAAGCCCGTCATCGAGCGCTCGCGGATCGGCTTCGAACTGCAGAACCAGCCGCCCATCGGCGACAACCTGCTGGTCGTCGCGGCCACGAACACGCATATCGACGAGACGTATGCGATCCCGGCGGGCAAGTCGAACCCCGTGCACAACCAGTGCAACGTGGTCATTTTCGATCTCAAGGAAGCCATGGCGCCGGGCCGCAAACTGACCGTCGAAGCGCGCGCCTACAACGGCGGCGTGGCGTTCCGGACCATCATTCCCGACCAGCCGGCGGTGAAAGAGCTGCGCGTGGTCAACGAAAAGACCGAGTTCGTGCTGGCTTCCGACGCCACCACCTATCCGTTGATTCTGCGCAACTTCCGCACCTCCTGGGAAGACAACTACCGCACGGTCGCGCTGAGCGGCATCGCGCCCGAGTCGGTGATCGGCCTGCCGCTGCTGACTGAAATGCCGGGCGTAGCTTACGCCGCCATCACCGAAGCGGACATCGACAATTACCCGGGCATGTATCTGCTGCACGCGGGTCCGAATCCGAAGGCGCTCGAAGCGCGCCTCTCGCCAAGGCTCGACGAGCCGGGCCTTGCGGTTGCCGCGCAGACGCCGGTTGCCACACCGTGGCGCGTCGTCATGATTTCGAATGAGGTTGGACGTCTGATCGAGTCGCAGATCGTCAATAACCTGAACCCGCCGTGCGCCATCGCCGATACGTCCTGGATCAAGCCGGGCAAGGCGTCCTGGGACTGGTGGAGCGGCCCGGCGGCGGACGGCGTGAGTTTCAAGATCGGCTCGAACACCGAAACCGCCAAGCACTACATCGACTTCTCCGCCAAAGCGGGCTTCGAGTACTTCATGTTCGACGCCGGTTGGGCCGCGCACGGCACGGGTCCGAACGATTCAGGCGCCGACATCACGCAAACCAAAGCGGACGTGAATATGCCGGAGATCCTCGCCTACGCCAAGTCGAAAAACGTGAAGGTGTGGCTGTGGTCGCATTGGACCGACATCGACCGCCAGATGGACCAGGCCTTCCCGCTCTTCGAAAAATGGGGCGTTGCGGGCGTCAAGATCGACTTCATGGATCGTGACGACCAGTGGATGGTGAACTTCTACCGGCGCGTGGCGAAAAACGCGGCGGAGCATCATCTGATGATCGATTTCCATGGCGCCTACAAACCCGACGGCATCGGCCGCACGTGGCCCAACGTGCTCACGCGCGAGGGCGTCCTCGGCCTGGAGTACAACAAGTGGAGCGCGCGCGTGACGCCCGATCACAACGTCATGCTGGCCTTCACGCGCATGCTCGCCGGCCCGATGGACTACACGCCCGGCGGCTTCCGTAACGCCACGCGCGAGGAGTTCGAACCGCGCAACCAGAAGCCGATGGTGATGGGCACGCGCGCCCATCAGACAGCGCTTTTCGTGGTCTTCGAAAGCCCCTTCATGATGGTCTCCGACTACCCCGGCGCGTACGAAGGCACAAAGGAACTACCCTTCCTCAGTGCCGTGCCCGCCTCGTGGGATGAAACGCGCGTGTTGAACGCCAAGGTCGGCGACTACATCACGATTGCCCGCCGTCATGGCAAGGAGTGGTACATCGGCAGCATCGCCGGCTCGCACGGCGCCACGTTGGAGATTCCCCTCGAATTCCTGGGCGACGGGCAATTCACCGCCGAGACGTACTCAGACGCGCCGGATGCCGCGGTGCATCCGACAAACACCGTCGTCGAGCAAAAGAGCGTGAATCGCAGCACCACGCTGAAGGCAATCCTGGTGACCGGCGGCGGCCAGGCGATCCGCATCCGGCCGGCAAAGTAATGGAAATGGGCGAGGTGGAGCCCTCCGGCTCCGCCTCGCATCGTGACGCGGCCGCACAAAAACAGGCGGAAAGGGCGAAACGATTGCCGCCGGGCACGCCCGTTTGCTAAACTAAAAATCGTTCGACCGCCTCCGGGCCCGTAGCTCAATTGGCAGAGCAACTGACTCTTAATCAGTAGGTTGAAGGTTCAATTCCTTCCGGGCTCACCATCCCCCTTTCCATCGTCAAAGTTACTTGGAGCAGCGCCGTGTGCGCCGCCGTTTTCGTTCAAGGCCTCACGGAACTTGGATTGGCGCCCTGCAATGTGCCATCCTGCTTCACTTAGAACCATGCAAGCCTTCCTCGCAGCGCTCCTGATGAGCAGTTCCATCGCATTGGCCGCCGGACCCGCGCAGATCGATTCGATTTTCGCGCCGCTGGCGGACCGCAAGACGCCAGGCGCCACCGTGCTTGTTCGCAAAAATGGCAAGACGCTCTTCGCGCGCGGCTACGGCGTGCGCGACTTGAAGACGCACGCCGCCATCGACACAAAGACCAACTTCCGCCTCGCTTCCTGCACCAAACAGTTCACCGCCATGGCCGCGATGTTGCTCATTCACGACGGCAAGTTGCGCTACGACGAGCGGCTCACCGAAATTTTTCCCGAGTTTCCCGCGTACGGCCGCGCGATCACGGTGCGGCATCTGCTCACGCACACTTCCGGCCTGCCCGATTACGAAGAGCTTATGAACGGCGGTCCGTGGACCGAGACGCGCCAGATCCACGACGACGAAGTGCTGGCGCTTCTGGAGCGGCAAACCGCGCCGAAATTCGCCGCCGGCGCGAACTGGTCGTACAGCAACTCGGGCTACGTCGTGCTCGGAATGATCGTCGCGAAAACCGCGGGCATGCCCTTCGGCGAGTTCCTGCGCCAGCGCATTTTCGCGCCGCTCCACATGGACCGCACGCGCGTCTATATCAAAGGTCAAAACAGCGTACCGGACCGTGCGTACGGGCATTCCCAGGAGGCCGGCCGGTTCGTCGAGACGGACCAGAGTTCGACATCGGCGACGCTGGGCGACGGCGGCATCTATTCGAATCTGGAGGATCTGGCCAGGTGGGACGCCGCACTCGCCCGGCACACTCTGCTGAGCGCGCAAGAGATGGAGCCCGCGCTGCAGCCCGTGCGTCTGAGTGACGGCGCGGCGCCGCGTTGGCCGCGGGAGCCGGGCGACGACAATCTACACCCCGGCCAGCCGGTGGCGTATGGCTTCGGCTGGTTTCTCGATCCGCACGCGGGCCGGACCCGCATGTGGCACTACGGCAGCACACGCGGGTTCAGCACCGCGATCGAGCGTTTTGCCGCGGAACGCCTCACCGTCATCGTGTTGTGCAATCGCACGGACCTGGACGCGAGCAAGCTCGCGCTCCAGGTGGCCGATGCGTTGCGCTGAGCGCGGCTACTTCGCCGGGTAGGCGTGCAGTTGCGGCCCGACAACGTTCGAGAAGTTGTAGCCGCGGCGCTGGTCGTCATTGATTGTCCAGAACATCGCGCCGATCATGCCGGGGTAGCCCGCGGGCTGGCGCAGCTTGTACGTCGTGCCGGCCGGAGCCTTGCCCGTGATGATGTACTCCATCGCCTGGCTGACCTCCTTCGGCGTAGCGTCGCCCGTGAGGAAGCCCACGGCCACTTTGTCGGCGGGAACCGGCGGGAAGAACAGCTTGGGATCGCCGCCGACGTTGAAGCCGTGGAGCAGCAACTCGGTTATCGCCGCGTGATAATCCACCGTGCCGGGCTGGTAGATCTCACCATCGAGGCCCTGTAGCGGCGGCGTGTTATAGTCCTGCACGTCGATGAACGAGAGGATGTCGCGAATGGCGTACGTGATCGGCAGATACGAGCCGAACTGGCCGCCATAGCTCGGATAGCCGGACGGGATCTGCGTGCCTTCGGGCACCAGACTGATCATGAAGCTCGGCCCGAAGTGTTCGCGCAACTGGCGCAGCCCCGTGATGATGTTCACGATCGCGGGCGTGGTGGGATGACGGAAATCCGTGTCGCCGGGATCGATGGAGAGCGACGGGCTCTCGAAGTCGATGTCGATGCCGTCGAAGCCGTAGTCGGAAACGATCTTCGTAACGGTCGAGACGAACAGCGGAACGCTCTTCGGATCGGCGAGCGTGAAGTGCACACCGCCGCCGCCGAGCGAGATGATCACCTTCTTGCCCTGGCTCTTCAGATACGCAATGTCGGCCTTGAACGTGTCGGTGTCCAGACCCGCGGGCGTACGGAAGTGCATGGTCCCTTCGGGCGCGTTGTGATCCGGCGTGGCGAAAGCGACCAGGATGTAATCCCACTGCGGCGAGACGTCGCGCAGCGAACTGTTCGTCCCGGGCCCGCCGTAGCCGGCCCAATAGCCGATCAGTTTGTGACCATTCGGCGCGCCGGTCGCCGCAATCGCCTTCACATCGGCATGCGAGCCCGAACGGCCGCGCCGCGCGGGACACGGCTTGGCCGCCGCGTTGAGCGCCTGTGCATCGGGGAAGCTGAACGTGCTGCCGAGCCCTTCGGCCGCGCCGGTATACCAGGGGAGCAAGGCCGTGTTCTGCAGGTGATACGCCGTTCCTCCGGCGCGCGCAACGAAAGCCCTAGACGCGGGAATGTTGTTCTTCGGATTCGTGTTGGTCGGCTCCAGCAGGAAATATCGCGAAGCTGCGCCGCTACCGCCGCAACTGCCCTGGTCGCCGCCCGGCATGGTCGCCGGCCGCATCCAGGCCGGAAAAGCGTTGCCCGGAGCCTTGGCGCCGCGCGCGTGCGAGCCAGTCTCCCACAGCGGATCGTGCAGCGGATCCTTGAAGAACTCCGCGAGTTGCTGCGTCAGCGGCTGCACGTCGTCGTCCGTGACCACAGCGGGCGCGGCGTGCAGGAAGCTGGCGAGCACGAACGAGTTGCCCGTGGCGCCATCCACGCCGTGCGTGCCCCAGGCGCAACACACCGTCGCGTCGCCGAGCGCGTAGAACGTCGTGTTATGCGTGACGGCGACCACGAGCTTGCCCGCCTGCTTCGGGATCTGCTGGAAAATCTGTTGCTGAACGTAATCCATGTCAGCGACCGCGAGCGCGCGGCCGGACTTCTTCGACGTGAGAATGTAGCCGTAGCCCGCGGGAATCGTGACCTTGACGGGTTTCGTCTCCGGCTGGCCGAGCAGCGTGTGCCAGTCGCTAGCCTGCGGGAATGTGCTGCGCAGCATCGCGTCGGCATACTGCGTCGCGCCGCCGGTTGGAAAAGCGAATTTCGCGAACACGGGTGAGCGCACGACGGCCGCGGCATCGGGCGCGGCGTCCATGACGAAGCTCTGACCGTTGACTTTCTTCGAGTCGAAGGTGAGCGTCACCGGCACGAGCACGGTGGGAATCGTCGTCGTGCCGCCCTTCGCCGGATCGCTTCCGGCAAACGTGTAGGAGTCTTTGCCGGCGGCGTGCTGAAACACCGGCACCGTGCCTTGTGCATGCATGCACGGCAATGGCAGAAGAAGCAGGAAAAGGCTGATAAGTCGGTTGGACATGTGGGGCTTCCGGGGTCCTCGCAAATCAGGACACAGCGTGAGAGGACACCGTCTATTCTTACGCACGCGGCCGTGAGCGTGGGCGGCGCGGGCACGCGGTGTTACGTGGCGGCAGCGTTTTTAACGGTCCCTCCACCCGGCGGTGGGACAATGAAAGAGATATGTGCATCAAGTCCCCTGCCGATCTGGAGAAACTCAAGGAGATCGGCAGCATCGTCCGCAAGGCGCTGGATGTGACCGCCGCCGCTGTGCGGCCGGGCATCACCACCGCCGAGTTGGACGCCATTGGCGACCGCGTGCTGACCGACAACGGCGCGCAGTCATCTCCGCCCAAGGTCTACAACTTTCCCGGGGCGTTTTGCATCAGCGTGAACGACGAAGCCATCCACGGCATCCCCGGCGACCGCGTGATCCGCGAAGGCGATCTGGTCAAGCTCGATCTGGTGGCCGACAAGGACGGCTACTACGCCGACGCCGCGGTGACGATCTGCGTCGGGCAGGTCAGCAAGACCGCCGCGGCCCTGGCGCGTTGCGCCGAGAGCGCGTTTCGCCGCGCCGCCCAGGTGGCGCGCGCCGGCAACCGCCTGACCGACATCGGGCGCGCCGTCGAATCCGAGACGCAACGTTGCGGCTTCCAGGTGATGCGCGCTTACTGCGGTCACGGCGTCGGCGCGGCCATCCACGAGTCGCCGCAGGTGCTGAACTATCCCGACCCGCAATATCGCGCGAAGCTGACCGAGGGCCTGGTGATCACGATCGAGCCGATCATCTCCGCCGGCAAAGGCAAGGGCGTTGTCCAGCGCAACCACTGGACCGTGCGCACGGCCGACGGCAGCATGGCCGCGCACTACGAGCACACGCTCGTGATTACCAAGGGCGACCCGATCCTGGTGACCGCGGCGTAAACGCTCGCGCGCTTGCAGGTCAAGCGCAAGAGGGCCAAACGGCTCGTCCTAAACGCCTTCGCTACAGTCGACCATACTGTGTCCGTTTCGGCACAGGACTACGCGGGTGTTTGGGGTGCGTGTTCGAGGCTAGCCTTCGGGACTATGTCGGCGAGATACCGCACAGGCACTTTGCTGTTCCGCACAAATCGCGGGATTGTCGGGCGATGGTATTGTGTCTATTGAAGCGAGTTGTCACTACACCATCGCGGCTCCTGATTCATGCTGACGCCGCTCACAACGGTTCGAACACGGCTGGTGCGCGAATCGTAGAGTTTGATGTCCCCTATCCACACTGACCGTCTGGAGTCGAGTGGACGAAGATCGTGCCCGTCGGTGGCATAGATCAACAGTCCGCTTTGAGACCAACCTCCCCAGTCGCTTAGGTTGCCGTCGACGAAACTCCATCCTCCGTCCAGAGTTTTCCGCCAATATACTGGAGAACCATACCCGCCACAGCAGGCGGAGAGTATGGTGGTGACTCCGTCTGGACTGATTGTCAATTTATACGGCTCCACGATTTCCGAAGCCTCTGACGCCGTGGTCGTCTGACGCTGCGAGGCAATGTCGTATTGCACCTCATACAAAGGGCCGTTTGTGTCATGTGTTCGGGAGAACGCCGCCATGGTCTTCCCACGGACAAACCGCAGCGTGAGACTGTCTGGCGTAAAGGCTGGGGCAGAACCTTCGCCAAGATCCAGAGGCGTGGAGCCGTTCACATCAGAGATCATGACATGGCTAGGAGCGCCGCGCGGAAACGCGCCAGAAGTTGTCCATGCAACCAGCCTCCGGTTCGGCGCAAGCACCGCTGCATAGCCTTGCATCGTCCGCACTTTGTGGTTCAAGTCGATGTCAACGATCTCGATGCTCCCGTCATCTTCTTGGAGCATTATTTGAGAGCGACTAATCGTCCCGATGACTTGGAGCAGAGGGCGATCTAGCACGGCCAATAGAGTTTCGCGCCTTGTCTTGCGATCAAAGCGGTAGAGGACCCGTCGGTTGCCCGCCGTGAATAGGATCGACCTACCACCCGACGCGCACCAGGGGCTCTGGTGGTCGCGGCGGGTGATTGTCAGTTGCCGACGTTGACCCGTCTGTGCATCAACCTGCCAGATCTGCGCCCAACTTCGGCCGGCTTTCAGGTACGTGCGACCGCTGTAGACGATTGTCTGCGAGCCCGCCGGCTGCGCCAGCATAATGCAAGCGGAGGTTATCCATGTCAACGTTTTAGGTGAAAGCATCCGCATTCCTGCGAGACTGATTCTCGCACAGCCAAAGTTAACATGGAGTATGGTCGTGCTTCTTTGGGTCGTTGACCTAACACGCGCCGAGCCCACAACTTCACGCCTGCGGCGTAAAGCCTGGAGCGAACTTTGGACCACTCAGAGGACGAGGCTTTCCAAATGACGACTCAGCCTCAGGTCGGAATTAGGATCTACTTTATCTGCTGAAGTCACAGGTTTCCTCACCGCCCCGCCATCAAGTAGACGGCGTTGTTGCCCGTACGCAAATCCTTGCCGTAGATCACTGCGAAGCCTACGCCGAGCACGCGCACCTTCGCTTGCAGGCCCGTGTCCCAAAGCCATTTCGTCGCGCCTGGCGCCCCCGGCGCGCCAGTCATCTTGCCAGTGTCGAGAAACGGGCTGAGCTTCACCGTGACAAGTCCGTTGTTGAAGATGTGCTTGTCAATCTCCGAGTTCGACACGAAGTAGTTCCGGCCGAGCGGAGCGCTGCCCTTGCGGCCGTCGCGCGTGCCGATGTGGGCGCGCATCCACAGATCGTTGTCGCGCTCCAGGCCGAGCATGGACAGCTCGTCGAAGGGCACGCTGCCGTACATCCGGCCCGCGCGAAACTGCTGTGTGACAGCGGCATCGTCGCCGGTCATCCGTGGCAGCCAGTGCGCGGTCAGGCCCGCCTGCAATTTCTCGAAGGTGTGCGCCGGCGACGACCAGATCCGGCCCGTCTCCGACGCAAGCCGCAGGCTGCTTTCGAAGCGCCGCTCGGGGACGTGCCACAGCGCGCGGTTCACCGCCGCCGTCTCCTTGAGTTGATAACCCTGCAGCAGCGTATTCCGCGGCAGCCCGGGTCCTTCGAAGACGTTGCGGAAATCGCGCTGGGAAAGCTCGCCGCCGAGCGACCAGTTCCAGGCGCCGCTCTCGAACGACGTCACCTCGCCGCTAACCGCGCTCCGCCGCAGGTTCAATGCTCCGAGCACCGGTGCGGGTCCGGCGAACGAAGGCCGCAATTCCCAATTCTCGTTACGGAGATCCGCGCCGAGCCGGTAGCGGTACTTCGGGTTGCCCCCGAGCGGTCCCGACAGGCCCGCTTCCACACGGCGTTTCTGGTCGTCCCAACGCACCAGCGACGTTACATTGATCGCCGACCGCGCTGCATTGAAGTATTCGGGATAGACGGTCTGGTAGCCCACGCCGCGCAGGATGGATAGCGCCGCCGCCAGCTTCCCCGCCCCGAATCCGTCGCGCTCGCTCGCGGCGAACGCGGCGTCGAAGGCGCCATCCTGGCGGGGCTGCAAGCGCAGATCGAAATTCGGGAAGATCCCGAGCGCGGCGAGACGCTCGCGAGTGGTCAACAAGCCGGGCAATAGGAGCGTTTCGCCCGGCGCAAACGCGAAGGCCCGGTCGAGCAGAACCGGATCCACCTGCAACCCCGGCGCCACGTCCACGCTCGCGAGCTTGGGCTTGCCGGCGCGGTTCCAGTATTTCAGCGCCGCGTCCAGGTTCCCTTCGAGGAAATAGACGGTCGCCAGGAATTCGGCGCTGTACGCATCGCCGGGCTCAAGCCGCAGCGCACGCCGGAGCCACGTCGCCGCCTCGGCATAGTCTTTCTGTTTGAAAGCGACGCCGCCGAGCTCGGTGGCAAAGCGTGCTTCGTCCGGCCGCAAAGCGTGACCGCGCAACAGCGCCGCGCGCGCCTCGTCCCAGCGCCCCAGTTGCGCCAGCGCGACGCCGTAACGGTACTCGGTGTCCGCGTCGCGGCTGACCAGCGGCCGCGCCCGATCGACGACATCCTGCCAGCGCTGTGCGTCGAACGATGCGCCAAGGGCCGCTTTCGTATCCGCTTGCGGCGTGCTTTGCGCCAGGCTCACGCCCGCTACGCCGAAGATCAGAAAGCTCAACAGGACGACGGCACGCCAGCCTATTCCGGCACGGCGAGCAGAGTCCAATTGCCCGCGGCCCGCCACTCCTTTTCGAAATCGGAGCGGTGCTGCGAGAGCGCGCCGCGCACGGCCGGATCGTTCTTGAGCAGCACGTCCTGCTGCCAGTCGAGTCCGGTCACCACGACGTAGTGCAGGTCCCCGTGGCCCGTGTTGAGGGCCACAATCAACGGCCGGCCCTTCTCGAGATGATGCCGCAGATCCTGCCATTCGCCCTTGACCGTGAAGGTCCTGAAACCATGCTGGCGCAAATACCGTTCCATGTCCGAGGCGTAAATCCCGCGCGCCCGTGGCGCGTAGAGCGCGCGCTGGATTGCTAACGCGTCGGCCGATTCCGGCTGCCCTTGCTGGCGCTGCCAGTACCGCACGACCATCGCGATACTGGCGGCGCCGCAGCCGTTCTTCTCCTGGCTCACAAAGGGAACGTCCAGCCGTACGCCCGTGGACTCCGCTCCGCGCACGGCGGCGCACAGGCACGCCAAGGCGACTGTTCGGGCGAGCCGGCTGGACATGACATGGCTCAACGGACGGCAACGATAACCAGGATCAACGCCACGAAGCCCAGCATGATCAGCAGCAGATCGCGGTCGTCCATCCGGCCCGCCGCAAAGTCGGCCTGAGCCTTCTCGGAACGCGCCGCCAGACGCGCCAGTTCTTCGTCGTTTAGGGACGCCACGGCGGTCTTCACGCGAGTCTGATCGATGCCGGTGGAGCCCAGCATTTCCTGCACCTTGGGCGCGGCAAGAAACGCGTTCACAGCTTCCAGATTGCGCTGCCGGGCCCCGGACGCGGCCAGCACCTCCCGCTGCAATTCAGCGGGATTCACAATGTGCGTCTCGGCGGCAAGAACGGGGGTGGATGCAACGGCGGCGGCCAGAATGCAACTGACGAGACTTCGCAGTGCAGAGAGATTCATCACGCAACTCCTCCTGGAGGAATACGAAAAGCTCTACACCCCAAAATTGAATGGCTGAATGCCCAGAGAGAGATTACACGCGGTCTTTTCCCTCATTTATACCACGCTGGGATTGAAACCGAACCCCACGCTGGCGGCAGCCCCGCGCTACTCGTACCGCAGCGCGTCCACCGGGTTCAATTGCGCCGCCCGGTTCGCCGGCCACAGCCCGAAGAACAACCCGACCGCCACGGAGACCACCACCCCCAGCGTCGCCGCCCATAACGGGACCGAGGTGGGCAGACTCGGAAAGATCAGGCGCGCCGCTGTGGAAACGACCCAGCCGAACAGCATGCCGATCAACCCGCCCAGTCCGGTCAACACGATCGCTTCGGTCAGGAACTGGAACAGGATGTCGCTGCGCTTGGCGCCCAGCGCTTTGCGGATGCCGATCTCGCGCGTACGCTCGGTCACCGAGACAAGCATGATATTCATCACGCCCACGCCGCCCACCAGCAGGCCGATGGAGCTGAGCACAATCATCACGATGGCCACCATCGACGTGATACGGTGAAAGTCCTCGAGCATCTGCGTGCCCGACGAAAGCCAGAAGTCGTCCGGCTTGCCCGGCGGGACGTGACGCTCGATGCGCAGCACGGACGCCACTTCCTCCTGCGCCTGCGGCAGCATGCCCGGACCGGCGACGAAGACGATCATCATCTCCTTCGCGTTGGGAAACAGCTTCTTCATCGTGAAGAACGGCATCAGAACGCGGCGGTCCTCCTGCCCGGGAAATGACGCGGCGGGCTTGGCCATGACGCCGACCACCTGGTACTCCTGCCCGTTGACCGTGACGCGCTTGCCGACCGGGTCCTCCTCGGGCATCAGGCCGCGGTAGACGGCTTCGCCGAGGACCACAACCGGCTGGTGGCGGCGGCCTTCCTCGTCGGTGAAGTAACGGCCGAAGATCATTTTTTCGGCGCCGCCGATGGCGTAGGACTCGCTCGTGCCGGCCAGCTCGATCTGGAATACTTCGCGGTTCTTGTACTTGATGCGCTCGAAGAAGTTGTTGAACATGTTCGGGCTGAACATGTAGGGCGAGATGTGAATCACCGACGGGCAGCGGTCGCGGATCGCGACGGCGTTCTCCCACGTCAGCGGCTTGCGTCGCATCTCCTCGCCTGTGATATTGCCGCGAAAACCGATGTTGAATTTGTAGGCGAAGCCCGTGTCGGGGCCGAAGCTCTTGGTGATGTTGGTAATGGCGCCGTTCACGCCGGTGATGATGGAGCCGACCGCGATGACACAGCCGGTGCCGATAATCACGCCCAGCACGGTCAGCAGGCTGCGCATCTTGTGCTCGCGGATGGTCGCGAACGCCATGCCCGCGGCGGACTGCATTTCACGGAATCTCATCGCCCGGCGCTCCTCACTTCTCCGCCCTCAACGCTTCGATGGGATCGAGCTTCGCCGCGCGCCGCGCCGGATAGACGCCGAAAAACAGTCCGACCAGCGCCGAGACCCCGACGCCGATGACAATCGACGTGGTTGGTAACACCATCGGCACCGGCGTCGCCGTCCGCACCGCCAGCGCCACGGCCCACGCCAACAGCACGCCCATCACGCCTCCGGCGCCCGAGAGGACGGACGATTCCACCAGAAACTGGCTCAGGATGTCGCTCTGCCGCGCACCCACCGATTTGCGGATACCGATCTCGTGCGTCCGCTCGGTCACCACGGCCAGCATGATGTTCATGATCACGACGCCGCCCACAATCATGAAGACCGACACGATGGCGACGGCCGTCGCGGAAATGACGCCGGTGAGCTGCTGCCAGATTTGCACCAGTGAATCGGACGCAAAGATGCCGAAGTTGTCGTCCTCGCCCGGACGCATGTGCCGGTAGGCGCGCAGCAGCATGCGCGCCTCGTCCTGCGCCTTGCCGATCAGCGCCGGATCGATCGCCGTGGCATTGAAACCGATGCCCTGCCGCGAGCCGTACATCTTGAAATACATCTCGATCGGGACTTGCACGAAGTTGTCGCGGGACTGGCCGAAGACACTGCCGAGCTTCTTTGACGCGCCGATCACTTCAAACGGCCGGCCGTCAATGCTGATCGTCTTGCCCACCGGATCGGCGCCCGGGAAAAACTTCTCGCGCACATCGTTGCCGATGATGACCACCGCCGCCCGACGCCGGTTCTCGCTGTCGGTGAAGAACCGTCCGGTCTCGGTCTCGATGTTCGAGATCGCCGCCATGTTCGGCGTGTAGCCTGCCAGGCTGACGTCCTTCAGCTCTTCGCCCGCGTAGCGCAGCGCGACGCTGCGGCTGGCGCTCATGCCGAAGTCCGCCGTGTACTGGGCGTGCGAACGCAGAAAATCGTACTCCTCGCGCGTCAGCTCCGGATTCTTCTTGAGCAGTTCGAGCAGCTTTTTCGGGTCGATATCGCCCAGCACTCCAATGCGCCGCATGCGGAAGCCGCTGGCGCCCATGTCGGAGACCTGCTGGGCGATGTAGACGTCCATGCCGTGAATCACGCCCATCACGGCGATGAGCGTCGTGGTCGCGAGGATCACGCCCAACAGCGTCAGGAAACTGCGCAGCTTGCTCGACCACAGCGAGGCCAGCGCAACTTTGACGGCTTCGACAAAAGCCCCCCGGGGCGTGTGCTGGGAAACGGACATCGGGATCCTGATCTCATTACGATTGTACGGGCAAAGGAGTTCCCGAACGAGTTAATCCTGGTTCATTTTCGAAACCGCCCCGGCCGGCCGCTCCGCGTGCGGCTGCAGGCTTTCCAGAGCGGCGCGCAGGTAATCGATCATCTCGCCCGCCGAAACGACCGGCGGCATGGGCAGCCGCAGTACGCCGGCGGGGGTGAACGACGAGCCCTCGGTGCCGGCCACCAGCCGCATCAGCATTTGCGGATCGAGATGCGCCTCGGGATGGAACTTGATGTTCACGCCGCCGCCGCGGCGGTCGACGGCCTCGATGCCGATACGCTGCGCGATCGATTTCAGCTCGGAGAACGCCACCAGGTGCCGCACGGCTTCGGGCGGCTCGCCGTAGCGGTCCGACAGTTCGGCCAGCAGGTTCTTCCCCTTGTCGCCGTCGCCGGAATCGGCAATGCGCTTGTAGGCCCGCAGACGCTGCTGTTCGTCGCCGATATACTCCGCCGGAATGCGAATGTCGAGGCCGAGGTTCAGCGATGAATGGATCTCCGGCAAGACGGCCTCGCCGTGCAGTTCGCGCGCCGTCTCGTCGAGCAGCTTCAGATACGTCTCGTAGCCGACCGAGACGATGTGCCCGCTCTGCTCGCCGCCGAGCAGGTTCCCCGCCCCGCGCAGTTCCAGGTCGAGCGCGGCGATCTTGAAGCCCGCGCCGAGGTCTGAAAACTCCTTCAACGCCGCCAGGCGTTTGCGCGCCACCTCGGTCAGCTCGCCGTCCTCCGGCACCAGCAGGTACGCATACGCGCGCCGGTTCGAGCGGCCGACGCGGCCGCGCAACTGGTACAGATCGCCCAGCCCGTAGTTTTGCGAACCCTCGATAATGATCGTGTTCGCCAGCGGAATATCGAGGCCGTTTTCGACGATCGTCGTGCAGACGAAAACGTCGGACTCGCGGTGCATAAAGCTGAGCAGCACCTTCTCCAACTCGTCTTCGCCCATCTGCCCGTGCCCGACGGCGACGCGCGCCCCCGGCACCTGCTCCTGAATCCACGCCGCGCGCTGCCAGATGGTGTCCACGCGGTTGTGCACGAAATAGACCTGGCCGCCGCGGCTCAACTCCTGCTCGATCGCGGTGCGGATCAGTTCGGCATTGAACTTCGCCACCACGGTCTGCACGGCCAGCCGGTCCTTGGGCGGCGTCTCGATCACCGACATGTCGCGCAGGCCGAGCAGCGACATGTGCAGCGTGCGCGGGATCGGCGTGGCCGACATCGTCAGCACGTCCAGGTTGCGGCGCAGCTTCTTCAGCCGTTCCTTGTGCCGCACGCCGAAACGCTGCTCTTCGTCGACGATCAACAGCCCCAGGTCGGGGAAAACGACGTCCTTCGAGAGCAGCCGGTGCGTACCGATCAGGATGTCCACTTTGCCGTCGGCCAGATCGGCCAGCACGGCCTTGATCTCCTTCGGCGAGCGGAAGCGGCTGATCATCTCGACGCGCACGGGGAACGGCGCAAAGCGGCGCACGAACGATTCGTGATGCTGCAACGCGAGCACGGTGGTGGGCGCCAGCAGCGCCACCTGCTTGCCGTCGCCGAGCGCCTTGAACGCCGCGCGCATGGCCACTTCGGTCTTGCCGAAACCGACGTCGCCGCACAGCAGGCGGTCCATCGGGCTCGGGCTCTCCATGTCGCGTTTGATCTCGCTGACGGCCTGCAACTGGTCGCGCGTCGCCGTGTATTCGAACGAGTCGTCGAATTCGCGCTGCCAGTTCGAGTCGGCGGAGAAGGCGAAGCCCTCGGCCATTTTGCGCTCGGCGTAGAGCTTGAGCAGCTCCTCGGCCATGTCGCGCATCTTCGCCTTGACGCGCGATTTCGTCTTGGCCCAGGTGACGCCGCCCAGCTTGTCGATGGTCGGCGGAGCGTCGCCCGCGCCGCGGTATTTCTGAATCAGGTCGAGGCGCGTCAGCGGGACGTAGAGCTTGCTCTCGCCGGCGTACTCCACCAGCATGAAGTCCTCGACCACGTCGCCGGCCTTCATCTGCTTCAACCCGAGGTACCGGCCGATGCCGTGCTGGGCGTGCACGACGTAGTCGCCCGGTTTCAGGTCCAGACTCTCGGGCGTGAACAGCGCGACATTGGTCCGCTGCCGCGCGACGATGGCTTCTTCCGCAATCTCGAACAGATCGCGATAGCCGAACAGCGCGAGTCTGGCGTCAGGCAGCAGCGTGCCCTGCGGCACGGCGCCTTGCACGACGTAGACGCTCGCCAGGCCCGGCGCCAGGTAGGCGCGATCGGCCAGGTAATCCGGTGTGGAGCCGCGCACGGGCATCCCGATGTGATACGGCAGCGAGTACTCGCCGAAGATGTCGGCCAGACGCTCGACCTCGCCCTGCGCGGGCGCGAAAAAGACGACGCGCCAACCTTCGGCGACCAGCGACCGCGCATTCTCCACAACCGCCTTCATGTTGTTGCGGAACGCGCTCGGCGGCTGCGAAGCGATCTCCAGCGCCGGATGCGACTCGTGCAAGCCCGAGCCTTCCAGCGACAACTCGCGCAGTTCCACTTCCCGCCGCCCGGGGTGGCGCGCGACGAACTCGCCCCAGTGAAAAAAGACCTGTTCCGGCGGGCAATCGGCCTGCGGCGCGAGCTGGTCCAGGCGCTTCCACAGCCGGTCGGCGGCCTGCTTCAGCGCTTCGGGCTCGTCCCAGATGACAACGGCGCCCTGGGCCAGATCTTCCAGCGAGCCTTGCCGCGGTTCAACGAGCGGCGCGGCAAACTCCCAGCCCGAAAACGTCTCGCCCGGCACGATGTCCGCCCGGTTCAGTTTCTCCGCGAGTTGCTGCAGCAGGGCCGGCGACTTGGGCGTCTCTTCGAGCGGCAGCAGCATGCATTCGTCGATGCGCAGCACGCTGCGCTGCGTCTGCGGGTCGAAGCGCCGCATGCTTTCGACGCTCTCGCCGAAGAACTCGATGCGCACCGGCTGCTGCGCCTCGGCGGGAAAGACGTCGAAGATGCCGCCGCGGATGGAGTACTCGCCGACCATCTCCACCGGTTCGCGCCGCGCGTAGCCGATGCTGTCGAGGTGCGCCGCCAGGTCGTCCATGCCGATCTCGTCCTTGACGCTCAGGGTCAAGGCAAGCTTACGGCATACGGCTTCATCGCCCGTGCGCAGCAGCGCCGCCATCACGGGCGCCACGGCGATGGAGTAACGGCCGGAGGCCATGCGGTTCAGCGCCACGGCGCGCGCGGCCTTCAGATCCGAGTGCGGCGAAAGGCCCTGTCCCGGCAGCGTGTCGAGCGCCGGAATCAGCAGCGGCGGCAGCACGCCTTGCCCCGTGTGGAGCAGGCGATGGAAGGTGTCGAGCAGTTCGAAAAGGCGGTCGGCGGAGTTCGGCGATTCGGTGATAACCAGCAGCGGCTGCCCGCAAGCCTGCCCGAGCAGGCTCAAATACAGCGCCCGCGCGGTGGGCGTCAAGCCGGACAATTGCGAGCGTCCGCCGCGCTCCGCGCCCAGACGGCGCACGAGTTCCTGGAACGCCGGATGGCGCGTCAGCGGATGAAACTGGTCACGAACGCCGGGATGAATCACAGCACAGCGGCGCGGGACATGCGCCAATCTTTTATGCTAGCCGCTAATACGTCTTTGCGCTCAACGCTCCGCGCGCCGGTAGTCGCAGACGAGCATCCGCAGATGGCGGCTGCACGGATTCGCCGCCCACGCCGTCCACAACTTTCCGTCGAGCACGATAGCGCTTCCGGCCGGAGCCGCGACATTGACGATCTCCGCCGCTGCCATTGCGGCGCGGTGCGAGCCGGACATCGCGCGCAATGCCGCGGCGCCCTCCGTACCGCAGTCGTCCAGCGGCCAGAGCACGCGGCAATCCCCGGCGCCGGACGCGCTCACGAAAACATCGGACGCCAGCGCAAACGGATTAACCGAGCGGCCCTGCAACGCGGCCAGTTCGAAGCGCGAATCGAGACGGGCGCGCACGCACTCCAACACCTGCGGCTCCTGCAACAGGATTGCAAATGCGCCGGAATCCGAAACCGCAATTTCGACGTGCCGGACGAAAGGATCGGCACGGAACTCGTGCCCGGAGTTCTCGCCGGCACGCTCGAAGAGCGCTTCCAGCGCCCGCACGACGCTACCCGGAACGCGACGCACGGCGTCGAAAACCACGTACCCCCGCGCATCGAATTGCGCCGCTTCGTCCGCTGTCATGCTCCCGTATTTTACGCTGGTAGAAAGGAGAGCAGAATAAGTCCTGATGCCGGAGCGCATCCTGGTCCGCGCAACCAATTGGGTCGGAGACGCCGTGATGAGCCTGCCGGCGCTGGCGGCCGTCCGCAACCGCTTTCCGCGGGCGCACATCGCCGTGCTGGCGCGCCCGTGGGTCGCCGGTCTCTACCGTCACGAGCCGTTTGCCGACGAGATCATCGCCTACCAACCCGCGCGCTTCCGGCGCGGCTCCCTGTGGCAGGCCGGCCGGGACCGTATCGTCGTGGCGGCGCAACTCCGCGAGCGGCAGTTCGATTGCGCGCTGCTGTTGCAGAACGCTTTCGATGCCGCGTTGGTCACCGCGCTCGCGGAGATTCCCGAGCGCATCGGCTACGCCCGCGACCTGCGCGCGCCGTTGCTGACGCGGCCCATCGAACGTCCGCGCGCCGGCTCGATTCCGCCGCACGAGTCGTTCTACTATCTGGAACTGCTGCGCCGCGCGGGCTGGCTGGAACGGTTGCCGGAAAAGCTGGCGGTCGAGTTGCGCTCCGCGCCGCGCGCGCGCTCGGCGGGCCGCGAACGCTTTGCCGCCGAGGGCATCACGCGCACGGTCATCGGCGTCAGTCCCGGCGCGGCCTATGGCGCCGCCAAGCGTTGGCTGCCCGAGGGCTTCGCAACAGCCGCCGCAACGCTCGCCGGACATCTCGATGCAATGGTGGCGCTGCATGGCTCAGCCTCCGAACGCGAGCTTTGCGAGAGCGTGAAAGCGCTGCTCTCCGGGCGCGGCATCCAAGCCATCAATTACGCCGGCAAGACCACGCTCGAAGAGTTCATCGAACGGGCCGCGGCCAGCGCCCTGTTTCTCACCAACGACAGCGGCGCGATGCATATCGCCTCCGCCCTGGGCGTGCCGACGGTGGCCATCTTCGGTGCGACCAACCCGGTGACGACAGGACCCGCCGGACCTCTGGCGCGCATTGTCCGCGAGCCCGTCGAGTGTTCGCCATGTCTTCTGCGCGAGTGCCCGATCGACCATCGTTGCATGACCCGAATTCCCCCGGAAAAGGTTTCCCAAACGGCGATCGATCTGCTACAAATGGCAGTTGAGTGGACACCCGAAGCAAGATCGTGACTTTCTCAGCGTGGAATCCTCCGGCGCTGAAGCCCGTGGTATCTGGATATTTCGACCCGTTACTGGCGCTGCATGTCGAGCGCCTCGAGGCGTTGGCTACCGAACTGGGTCCTCTGACCGTCGTCCTCCTCGATCCGCCGGACGCCGTTCTGCCGACCGATGCCCGCGCGGCTGTCATCGCTGGATTGGAGTGCGTGGAGACCGTCCTGCTTAGCGACGGCCACGCAGCTCCAGCGGCGCGGCTGAAGCTGGAAGACGAAGATCTGGTTCTCCGCGCAGGCTTCTTGCAGCACGTCCTCGACCGCCAGGCCTAAGCTCGATTGATGGAGCCGCAGCGCATTCTCGTCGTCCGCCTGGGCTCGATGGGGGATATCCTCCATGCCTTGCCCGCGGTGACGCTGTTGCGCCGCACGTGGTCCGGCGCAAGGATCGATTGGGCTGTCCATCCCAAGTGGGCCGACCTGCTGGAAGCAAATCCATTGCAGTTGCAGCCGGTCTTTCTCAACCGCAAAAACGCGGCGTCGCGGCGCGCGGCGGTCGCGCATCTGCGCGCCGAGCAATACGACTTCGCCATCGACTTCCAGGGGCTGATCCAGAGCGCCATCGTCACCCGCCTCGCCCGGCGCAAAGCGGCCTACGGTTTCCACCGCTCCGTCGTGCGCGAATGGCCCGCCGCATTGCTTTACTCGCATACGGTCCGGACATCCGAGGCGCACGTCGTCGACCGCAACGTGACGTTGTCTCTTGCCGCCGGCGCCCGGCCCGGCCCGGTCGAGTTCCCTTTGCCGCCCGGGCGGCCGGAGGGCGAACTGCCGGAGCGCTTCGTGCTCGCCGCGCCGCTCGCGGGCTGGACGTCGAAGCAGTGGCCGCTCGAAAACTACGCGCCGCTCGCTCACCATCTGAAGGCGGAGTTCGGGCTGGATCTCGTTTTGAATGGCGCGCCGCACGCTGCGGCGTTGTTACGAGCCGTGGAGGGCGCGTGCGTGCATATCTCGGGCGTGGCGGGCCTCATCGACGCTACGCGCCGCGCCACCGCCGTGGTCGGTCTCGACTCGGGACCGATGCACCTCGCCGCCGCGCTCGGCAAACCCGGCGTCGCGCTCTTCGGCCCCACCGATCCGAGTCGCAACGGGCCGTACGGCAATTCGTTGAGCGTATTGCGCGATCCATCCGCGAAGACAACATACCAACGCGGCTCGGAGATCGATCCGGCGCTGCGGGCCCTGACGCCCGACAGGGTCGCCGCCGCTCTGTCCGCGTGCCTGCGCCGCACGTCATCCGGTCCGGAACATTCGTGCGCCCCGAACGGCGCGCCCGGAGATACTCAGTTCTGATGCCCCTTTTTCCCAAGCCTTACGCCGACCTTGTCCAGAAGCTGCGTGTGCCCATCGGCATCGTGGTGGCGGCGGGCTTCGGCTGGTTCGCACACCCCAGTTGGACATCGCTCGCCTGGGGCCTGCCGCTCGCCGGCGCTGGACTCGCCTTGCGCGCCTGGGCCGCCGGCCATTTGCGGAAGAACCAGACGCTCACCACATCGGGGCCGTACGCGTGGGTGCGCAACCCGCTGTATGGAGGGACGCTGCTCGCCGTGGGCGGCTGCCTGATCGCGGCGGCGCAGCCGGTGCTCGCCTGGGTCACGCTGATTGCGTTTCTACTGATCTACACGCCCGTCGTCGAGCAGGAAGAGCAGCACCTGCGCAAGCTCTTCCCGGAATACGAAGACTACGCGCGCCGCGTCCCGCAGTTCCTGCCGCGCCTCCCGCGCGAGCGTTCCGGGCAGTGCTTCGCCTTCGCGATCTACCAGCGCAACAAGGAATATAAAGCGCTGCTCGGCTTCCTGTGGGCCTACGCCTTCCTGGCCGTGAAAGCGTTCGTCGTAAACCGCTAGCCGCAGCCGTCGAAACACAACCAACAACCGGGAAACGGGCCCAACTTTGAAACGGAGCCACGACCGTCAGGGAGTGGTGGTATCGCGGTTCAGTCCGGGGGACTTGGCAAGTTCGATCCGAAGACGTGGGAACAAGACGTTCTGCGGACAGAGATGACAGCGTGAGCGGGGCGGAAGTGGATCATCTTCGAAGCTCACGCCGAAAGGCAAAACCGCGCATTTGCGCGGTTGTGCTAAGAACGCATGTTTAGAATCAATAAGATTCAGGCCGGCGCCCGCGCATTTGCGCGGTTTTGCTTTTTGGAGCGCGGGCCGGACCTGCTTTTCGATGCGGCCGGGTGGCGCGCGGCGCGGTGCATAAACTGCACGGCGGATACTCGGCGGAGCGGGCTCTGGAGAGCCCGCGCGGTCCTGGAGGACCGCCCCACTTCGGACGTCCGCCGCACTTCGAACAGCCGCTCCACTCGCCCCGAGCGCCCTACCGGCGCTCGCTCAGCGTGTCGAGGAACTGATAGCGTTCGCGATGCTGCTCAGGCTCCGCGCGCGACTCGGTGCGCAGATGCATCACGGGGTAGCCGCCGGCCTTGCGGAAGAGGGGCCACTGCGGCAAGCCGGGACCATTCGGATCGCCGCTCTTCGCGAAGTTCGACCAGTAGGTGGACATCAGATCCGAGAGCTTACGGTCTTCGGGCCGCCACGGCAACGGCTTGGAGGCAAGCACGTTGAAGACGAACTCGATCTCAGCTGAGTGGTAGGCGCCGCCGGGACCTTCGCTGCCATCCGCCACGGGCGGAGCCTGATCGAACTCGTAGCGGTAAATCGGTTGTTGCGCCGTCGCCTGGTGCATTTCGATCCACTTCCACGTCCCGTAGGCGATGAACTGGTCGCCGGAATAGTCCTGCGCCGAGCGCCTGGCCTGCGCGTCCGTCGCGCCGGGATAGGCCTTCAGAAAGGCCGCTGCTTTGCGGTGAAACAGGACGCTCGCGCGGGCGGCGTAGTTCTCGGCTGTCGGTTCCGCCTTCTCGAAAAATGAATGAAAATCGCCCTCGTCGGCGTTCCATCCGGTCAGCAGCGGAACGTGGCTCTGCTCGCCCTTGGCATAGATCGAATAGACGTCCGCCGGCAGGAAGTAGCCGTCGATATTGGGTTCAAAAGAAACCTTGCGCTGCTGTGCCGCCGCTGCCAGCAGTTCCTCCGCGGGCTTCGCGCACAGCGCCGCCAGCGACGTTGCGCCGAAGGCCGTTTGCGCGAACTTGAGGCAATCCTTTTCCGTTTTTGCGCGCGGCTGCAGGTCGAGCGTCGTTCCGAAATAGGCGCCGCTTTCGCCGATCGCCTTCTGGAACAACCCTCGCGCCAGCGGCGACGCCATCAGCGCGCTCACCGAAAACGAGCCCGCCGACTCGCCGAAGATGGTCACGTTCTCCGGATCGCCGCCGAACAACGCGATGTTCTTCCTGACCCATTGCAGCGCCGCCACCTGATCGAGCAAACCGTAATTGCCTGACGCGCCATGTCCCGATTCCTGGTCCAGTTCCGGATGCGAGAAGAAGCCGAAGACGCCCATGCGGTAGTTCATGCTGACCACGAGCACGCCGCGTTTGCACAGGTTGCCGCCATCCTGCCGCCCCTCCGACGAGGCACCTGCGATGTAGCCTCCACCGTGGATCCAGACCATGACCGGCAGCTTGTCCGTAGCCGGCCCGGCCGGCATCCACAGGTTCAGGTGCAGGCAGTCCTCGCTCGGGCCGTTGTCATGAAAAACCATGTCGTCGAAAACGCGGGTCTGCATGCAGCGCGGGCCGAATTCCGCGGCCTGGAGCACCCCGCTCCACGGCTGCACCGGCTGCGGCTCTCTCCACCGCAGCGCTCCGACCGGCGGCGCGGCGTAAGGAATGCCTTTGAACGTGCGCACCTGGCCATCGGCGCTGATGACGCCTTCCAGCACGCCGTCGGGCGTGCGCACCCGGCTGGTCCGGAGAGTTTCAGCACCAAGCGCGCTCACACCCAGCAGTGTCGCGCACAGCATGGCGCATCCGCGCTTGCGCGCCACATTTTTCAGCAGGCTCATAATTCGCACCTCGCCCCGGAATTGACGTTCACACCCGGCAACCCGACGATCCTATCGCAACCCGCCGGGCGCGGCTCAGACGCGCGCGAATTGCGGGATCTTCAACAGCTCGCCGCCGCGCAAGGCCGACTCGTGCGCGACGATGCCGGGCGCGGTGTAGGCCACGGCTTCGTTGACGTCCACGGCCGGGCGGCGGTTCTCGACGACGGATTGAATGAACTCGTGCGCCAGAAACGTGTGCGAGCCTTCGTGGCCGCTGGTGTGCCGCATCTTCTCCGGCAGCATTGCCGTCGCCCACCACTGCGGCTGCTGGTAATTCTCCAGCTCCTGCGCATGCCGGACGAAGCCACCCGAGTCTTTCTCGCGCGTCGCCGTATCGCGCACCAGGATCGGTCCGAGGCCGTTCGGATGCGGCAGGAACATGCTCATGCGCGTGCCGATCCACTGCCCGCGCTCGGTGCCGCGCACGGCGCCGCGCCAATAAACCTGAACCCGGAAGGCCGTGCCCCGATCGCTATTGAAAAGCGCGGTTTCGCCCCAGAACGGGTTGCGGTAGACGTTGTCCTTGACGATCGGATCGTCGTCGCCCCAGCCGATGCAACTCACTTGCGTCAGGCGCTCGCCCGTGACGCCCAGCAGCATGGCGGTGCAATGCGTCGGATAGTGCATCGGCGCAAGCCCGTGGCGCCAGGTGCGTTTGCCGTTCTCATCGAAGTACAGACTTTCGAGGCCCGGATGATGATACTCCGCCTCGGCGCTGACGATGCGGCCGAACTTCCGCGCCTGCTCGAAACGGCGCGCCGTGATGACACCCTGATGGTAGTAGCTGGTCTCCGCCATCATGTAGTTCCGTCCGGACGCTTTCACCGCGTCGAGCAGATTCTGGCAATCTTCCAGCGTTCCGATGACCGCGGGAACGGCGCTCAAAACGTGCTTGTCCGCCCGCAGGATCTTCGTGACGTGATCCAGATGCATGGGCGCGGGCGTGGCGCAGAAAACCGCGTCGATGTTGTGGTCCAGGATCAGCTTCTCCAGCGAGTCATAAGACTTCGCGCAACCGTACACCTGCATCAGGCGGTTGCGCCGGTCCGCGCGCAGGTCGCTGACCGCTTCCACGATACAGTTCGGGTGCTCGTGAAAGTGGAAATCGGCGCCGAAACCGCCGCCCACAATCCCAAGCCGCACCTTCTTCTCCGCTGGCGCCGCGAAGGCGAACCGGGATGGGATCGCGACCGCGCCAGCCTTCAGAAACGACCGTCTGTCCGTCACCACGTTGATCTCCTCGTGCCTCGATGCTGGCGCGACCTTCCGCCGATGCGGAATTCTCCCGCCCCATGTATCGTATCGCCGGCACGCGGCATATTGGGTCTCCCACGGGTTTTCGGTTCACTCAAACACTTGCCCAAGCGCTCAGTCACGGCTAGATACAGTGCCATACAAGCCATACTTCAGACTTTAGTTATGCTTCAAAATCGGGACTAAAGTACTATGCTTCAATGAATTCCCCCTTTGATATGATGGCTGCTGTTTTATGATCGTGGCGGCACGTTCCTGCGGGTGAATCTGTGTGTGGGGGTGAGCAACCCGGCTCAGGCCCCGTTCATCGTTCGTTTCGTTGGTTGACATCTTTAATGGCCATCAGCGCATCACCGCCAAGCCGGCTGCGCTTGTGGATGATTTGCTCGCAAGGCGTCACGAGAGTGCGCCGGTGAGGTACGGTTGTTTCAGCGGCCGCCGCGAGCAACCGGCCTGTGTAAGTCACGAGAGGGTCTGGAAGATTGTCGGTCCATCTTCCAGGCAGTTTGAGACCTACAGGGGAAAGTGAATTGTGAAGAGGATTCGATGATTCTTCGTAGTTTTTCTCTATCTGTACTCGCAGCCGTGACTCTGACTGCTCCGGTTTACTGTGCGGCCATCACTCTCACAAATGGCGGCTTTGAGACCGGAACCACGACGGGCTGGACAGTCACAAACTCCGCTCAGGTCACTGCCGTAGCGGGCCAGACAGTCCAGACCAGCAATGGTAACCAGTGGACCGTCAGCCCCAGCGGGAATTGGATGGCGCAGGTTGTTGGCTATTCGACCGGCGCCGCGGCTTTGGACACATTCTTCGGTGCTCCGGCGGGAACCATCGAGGCGAACATTCCCGACGCCACCTCTGGCGATGGCCTGTATCAGAGCGTGACCGGCTCCGCTGGAGACACCGTGTCATTCTTCTGGTCACTGGTGGAGACGGACTATCCACCGTATGACGATACTGTCTTTGCGATCGTCAGCCAGGACGGCAACCTGCTGCACTACGAAAACCTCGGGTGCCTCGTCGGCGGCGGCGGTTCGTGCGATCACATCGTCGGCGATGGCGGCACTCAGCCCTGGACCAGTTTCTCCTACACGCTGCCGTCCGCCGGCACCTATCAGATCGGGATTGGCGCGATTAACACCATGGACAGCAGCGTTGATCCCTATCTCTTTGTCGACGATGCAGCGGGGTCCTTCTCCTCGAACTTTTCAAACACCCCCGAACCGGCCACCGTTTTGCTGATCGTTCCGGCTTTTGCCGCGCTGGCGCTGCGGCGTAAGCGGCTCGGCCGCTAACGCGCGCCACACACGCTACTACTCGGGCCCGGCTCCGCCAATGCACTGGCGAAGACGGGCCTTTTCGTCTTTTGCGCCAGCGGAACTCCGCGTTGTGGTAGCTTCACAGCAACAGGACCAACCCGTTTATGACTGACGTAATTGCTGAATACCAGAAGTGGAAATCGCAGGGTGAAGAGTTGCGGACCAAGGCCAAACTCGCCATGGAGACGCGCTTCCGTGAACTGCTGCTGGAAGCGGTAAAGGTGGCCGAAGAGTACAAGAGTGATTTTGGCGGCGCGCTTAAACCGCCGGCGGCCATTACCGCATTCCGCTACAAGGCGGGCAAGGCCCGCAAGCCCGCGGCCAAGCCGGCTCCGGCCGCGCCGAAAAAGGCGGATGCGCCCGCCCCTCCAGAAAAAAAGAAGACGCTCCCACCGCCCAAGCTGGACCGCAAACTCGCGGGGCTGCAAAAGCGCCTGGAGACAGCTAAGCGGAAACTCGAAGAGGCCAAGGCAGCCGGAGCGCCGACGCGCGACCTGGATGACAAGGTCTACGAACTCGAAGACGCGCTGCGTGTGGCGTTGAGCACCGATTAGGACTAATACCATTCGCCTGGTGCGGCGACCGCGTGATTCAGTTTAGATGCGGCGTTGAGGCGTCCCAAAGGCGAGCATTCACACGGTCGAAACCGCGAGCAGGCTCATCGGCCGGGACGCTACTTCACCCTTTTTGCGGTAACGGTGCTTCCCGGGAATTCACCGCTCGGTTTCATGGTGAGCTGTATCTCGTCGCCGTTGATCTTGCCCTCATGAGCGAATGTCATGCCGGCCGCGCTCACGACGACGTTGAACATTACCTTGTCGCCCGTGACTTTGCCGTCGGTGATCTGGACGGTAGGGCTCTGGGCGGTCTGCCATGTGCCGGTCAGGGTTTCCCCATCTTGCTTGAACACGTAGTGGACCTGGACCTTGCCCTGAGGGGTCTCCAGGTCAGCCTGCCAATTGCCGGTAAGATCGGCTGCGGAAACGGCCATCGCCAAGAAGGCGATCAAAAGGAAGCCGTAGACAATGCGAGGTGTTGTCATGGCGGTATTGACGCCGGCGCAACCACTAATGTTCCGCGCGGAAACATATAAAGCCAATCGAGACGTCCTGCGCGCGGGAGTCCGCGATTTGTTACAGATGAGGTCCCGGGCGCCGGCCCTGCTGGAATTTTGGCGGAGATGCGTCTGCGGGACCCGGGACGAGAATGGGCCTTTCACGCCGGACGGCCATTGGGGCCTTGCACCGTTCCGTAACTACGCTTCGGCGTCCAGCCGGCCGGCCTGCATGATCGCAGCGAATCTTGAGACCGGACTCTGTTTCTTCCTCCCGCTGGATACAATGATGGCTTCGGCCAGGGAGAATCAATGCTATACAGAAAAGCGCTGAAGTCCAGCGACATGTTGTCGATTCTGGGCTTCGGGTGCATGCGCCTGGCACAGAAAAACGGCCGGATCGACGAGGAGCGCGCGGCGGGCCAGATCCGCCACGCCATCGACTGCGGCGTGAACTATGTCGACACGGCGTGGCCCTACCATGGCGGCGAAAGCGAACCGTTCCTGGGCCGCGCGCTGTCCGGCGGCTACCGCGAGCGCGTCAAACTCGCAACAAAGCTGCCCGCCTGGCTCGTCAAAAACCGCGCGGATATGGACCGTTTCCTCGACGCGCAGTTGAAGAAGCTCAACACGCCGCAAATCGACTACTACCTGATCCACTCGCTACGCGGCGACGGCTGGGACCGGATCGCGGCGCAAGGCGTGGCGGACTTCCTCGACCGCGCCAAAGCCGACGGCCGGATCGTCAACGCCGGCTTCTCGTTCCACGGGCTGCGGGAAGACTTCCGGCGGATCGTCGACGCCTACCCCTGGGACTTCTGCCAGATTCAATACAACTACCTCGACGAAGACCACCAGGCCGGCACGGAGGGGCTGAAATACGCCGCGTCGAAGGGCCTCGCTGTGATCGTGATGGAGCCGCTGCGCGGTGGCTCGCTGGCAACCAATCCGCAGCCACCCGCCATCGAGGCGCTATGGCGTACGGCGGAAACGCAGCGGAGCCCGGCCGAGTGGGCGCTGCGCTGGGTCTGGAACCACCCCGAGGTGACCGTGGTGCTTTCGGGCATGAACGACGAAGCCCAGGTGGAAGAAAACCTGCGGATCGCCGGTGACGCTCATCCGGGCGCTCTGAACGCCACGGAGACGGAGTTGATGGCCCGCGTGGCCCGGAAATACCACGAGATCATGAAGGTCGGCTGCACCGGCTGCGGCTATTGCCAGCCCTGCCCGTCGGGCGTCGGCATCCCCGACGCCTTCGAGGTGTTCAATCTGTTCCACACCTTCGGCAAGACGCAGGATGCCGGCTTCTTATATGCCGTACGCCTCGGCGGCGTGCTGACGGGCCAGCCGGGCTATGCCTCGCAGTGCGCGCACTGCCTGGACTGCGTTGAGAAATGCCCGCAGAATCTGCCCATTCCGGATCTGCTGGAGCAGGTCGCCGCCCAATTTGAAGGCCCGGATCTGCGCGAGCGCGAGGCCATCGCGCGGCGGCTGTTCGAGAGCTGACAGGCAGCCCGGCGCTCCGGTGCACTGGAGATCCTTTGGCATGCCGCGGACAACGGGATGACGGCCCTCCGAGCAGAAGGCCACGGCACTTCGGCGCTCCACAACACGCGCCGGGCACACATCAAGAACCGAGATCGCGCGCCCGCGCACGGATGCATACCCGCGCCGGTCCATTTGCCGGTGGCCAGCCCGAGCGCCGACCGCAAACCAACGGTCCGGCCCACAAAATATCGCGTGCCCGCGCGCACCAACGGCGCTACTTCTTTTTTCCGCCCCGCGGTTCGAACACTTCCGGAGCGTTGGTCTGACCCGGGTGTGCGACGGTGATCGTCATTGTCCGGACGTTCTTTGTCGCTTTGCTACCCGTCGCGATGGACTCCGTCCCGGAGACCTGCTTGAGCACGAGATTGCGCGCCTTGTCGATCCACAACCGGGTCGGCATGCGCTTGACGCCATCCGGCAGGATGCCCACTTCGCGATCGGCCTGTACCACCCAGCAATCGATCTCCTGGCCTTCGACCGTCAGCTTCTCCGAGCCATCGACCGTCGCGCTCTTGGTCCCGGTCTCCAGATCGTAGAAAGCGCCGATGGGCGAGTTGTCCAGCACGCGGATGTCGTTCTGGTCGGCGGCCCGTTTGGTGAACTCCTTCGTGAAGGTCCGGATCTCGGTCATCGTCGTGCCGTTCGAGGCGCGCGTCCAACTGCCCTGCCCGGGATAATGAAACTCGACCAGGAAGCGGTCCGGCGCGGTGAAAACCACCGTAAAAGTCTCCTCGGAAGTGGATGATATCTTGCCGGTTTGAGTCGTTGCCGTTGTCTCTCCCTGGAACTCATAGCTCTTGAGCGCCGAGTATGTCTCGCTGACGCTCTTCAGAATTGCCATCGCATCCTGAGCGCACGCCATACCGCTCAATATCACGAGCACGCCGGCGCTCCGGAGAACCGCTGCGAACTTCGTCATCTACGATGCCTCCATCTTCAGACAGCATATAGAGCATGGGCGCAACCTGGTCCCGCACTCCCGGCCGGCGGATCCGCTCCCGACGGTAGCTCGCCGCTCGTGTGCGGGTGCGCCGCCGTTCATTTTCCAGGCACGGCCAGCCATGCGAGGCCAAGTGGTCCCTAACATCCTGTCACAGGATGTGCTTGAATTCAGCCTCAAAATATGGGCGGTCGACGCCAGACAGCGTTGCGGGCCGCGGTGTCAGGCGAGCGCCTCTTTCATGCGGTAGTGCTTCCAGGCCGAGCCCAGTTCTTCCAGCTTGTCGGGACCAATCTGGTCCGCCACGGCCCGGAACAGCACGCGCTCCTCCACCTCGAAGTGCTCGCGTGTCGCTTCCAGGACACGCCACAAACAACCCCGCGCCGCAGCCTCGGTACCGGCGGCGCGCAGTGCATCGAAGTCGCGGGCAAGCTGCTTATGCTCCGTGCGCATGGCGTTCAGCACAGCGCCAAGACCACCGGCTTTCCCCGGCTCGAGCGAAGCCGCGGCGTCGGGAAGCGCGTCGAACAGGTAGCGATCCTCGGCGATAGAATGCACCATCACCGCATGCTCCAGCAGGAGACCGGCTTCGCGCAGGCGCTCCAGGTCCATGTGCGCGGCGTTGTGTTCGACGTGCTCGAAAACGGTGAGCAACGCGACATGCTCGCCCAGCAGTCCGTCCAGAATGTTCATGCCGCTCATACAGCCAGCCTTGAGCGTACAGTATGACCGACAACGCGTCGCGGTTCTATCGCGAAGTGCGGCACCTCCCTTCGGCACAATCCCTTCAACGGAACAGCAGCAGGGTCGAGACGGCGGTCAGCAGCAGCACGAGCGTCTCGAAAAGCTGCGGTGAAAGGACGTCAACAATCTTGCGGCCCGCCAACGCGCCGGCGACGACTGCGGGGATCATCGCCAGATCGAAGGTCAGACCAGGACGGGTCAACAACCCGTTCCATCCATAGATCGGCACTTTCGCGAGATTGATTACAAAGAAAAACCATGCGCCCGTGGCGACGAATTCTTCCTTGGGCAGGCGCTTGCCCAGCAGGTAGAGGCCCATCACCGGTCCGGCGGCGTTGGCGACGGTGGTAGCAAAGCCGGCCGTGACGCCGTAGATCAGCGGGTGGCCGGCCTCGGTTTGAACGCTTGTCCCGTACCGGCGCCACAGGTGCATCGCCAGCATGATGAGCACGATGGCGCCGACGATCGGGCGCAGCGTCCGCTCGTTCAGGCGCAGAGCAAAAGCGCCGCCCACCATCCCGACGACCACCCACGGAGCCAGCCGGAACAGACGCCAGGCGGCCGCGTGGCGGCGCCAGTAAATCACGGCGAAGACATCCGCCGTGCACAGCATCGGCAGCAGCCAGCCCGCGCCGAGCCGTGCGTCGCCCACGGCGAGCACCATCAGCGGCACGATCAGGATGCCCAGGCCGGGTACGCCCGTCTTGGCGACGCCGGTCAGGACGGCGACCAGGACGCCAAGCGCCCATTGCCAGATTTCCAGGTGAGGCATTGGGGGAAAAGGAAAGGATAGCAGCGTACCGAAACAGCGGCCAGCACTTTTGTTTCCGAAGTGTGCATGGCCCGCGCATCAGGCGGGGCGGCCGCGTTCGGGCGGCTTGGGCGCCTGCATGCGAATGCGGCCACACTTGGGGCAGCGCCATTTCCGTTTCTTATGGAAGACGTGGCCGCGGACTTCTTCCATGGCGATCTTGCAGCGCGGGCACGTCATAACGTCTCAGCATCGCACCGCCGCGGTCCTCAACGGTTGACGTCGACGACAATGCGCCCGCGCACCTGACCGGCGAGCAACCGGCCGGCGGCGGCCAGAGCGTCCCCCAAACCGATGGTCGTGGTCACGGCGTCCAGCTTGGTGGGATCGAGGTCGCGGGCCAGGCGCCGCCAGGCTTCCACGCGCAGCGGCATGGGCGCCATGACGCTCTCCACGCCGCAGAGCGTGACGCCGCGCAGGATGAAAGGCGCCATGGAGGCGGGAAAGTCCATGCCCTGGGCCAGACCGCAGGCCGCGACGACGCCGCGGTAGCGGGTCTGGGCGCAGGCGTTCGCCAGCGTGTGACTGCCGACCGAGTCGACGACGGCCGCCCAGCGTTCCTTCTGCAGCGGTTTGCCGGGCGCCGAGAGCAGGTTCCGGTCGAGCACGGCTCCGGCCCCCAGACCGCGCAGATACGCGCTCTCCTGAAGCTTGCCGGTGGAGGCGGTCACGCTGTAGCCAAGCCGCGCCAGGATGGCGATGGCGATGCTCCCCACGCCGCCCGAAGCGCCGGTGACGAGCACCTCGCCGGAAGCGGGCGTCACGCCCTGACGTTCGAGCGCCAGCACGCATAGCATGGCCGTGTAGCCCGCCGTGCCGATGGCCATGGCCTGGCGCAGGTCGAAGCCGTCCGGAACGCGTACAAGCCAATCTCCGTCCACCCTGGCCCATTGAGCGAGCCCACCCCAATGCAGTTCGCCGAATCCCGCGCCGTTCATCACCACAAGGTCGCCCGGCCGCCACGCCGGGTGGGTGCTGGCGGTCACCGTGCCGGCCAGATCGATGCCCGGCACGATGGGGAACTTGCGCAGCACGGGCGACTTGCCGGTAAGGGCGAGAGCGTCTTTGTAGTTGAGGGTCGACCAGGCGACCTGAACAGTGACAGTGGCCTCGGGCAGCGCGGCTTCATCCAACCGGGTGAGCTGCGCCGCGGAGCCGGGCTGATCGACGAAAAGGGCGTTGAACACGGGCGTCTCCTTCCTGTTCCAGAATGCCTGTTCCAGAATGGCACTGGAGGGGTGGTTTTGAGCCGTCCGCGGAGCGCGGCTGCATAAGGCTTCGTTACGGTTCCGTGAAACCGATTTTCGGCGCAGGATCAACAGGATACACACGCCATATAGATTATTCCATTGACCCCATACAAGATCTTGGGGTAAGGTTGCGAGTGGCCCCAGACAACAAAAAACAAAAAGGGAACATTCCGTCGGGGGTGTCTTTGACCAAAATTCCCAGGAGTGGACGATGGGACAGATCAGTGTCGAAATTGGCGCACAGGCAACGCCTTTCAGGCGCAGCTTAAAGAAAGAGGAGCGCCGCGGGCTGCGTTTTCCGCGGTATTTCACGGCCAAACTCGAAGCGGGGCGCACGCCCTACGACGAGGTGCGCTGGGAGAAGCGCACGGCTTCGATCGGGAACGACAAGGGCGCCGTCATCTTTGAACAGAAAGACGTCGAGGCGCCGGCCGACTGGTCGCAGACGGCCACCAATATTGTTGCGAGCAAGTACTTTCACGGCCGGCTGGGCCAGCCGGAGCGCGAGACGAGCGTAGCCCAACTCGTTCATCGCGTGGTAGATACGATTACCGAGTGGGGCATTGACGACCGCTATTTCGCCTCGCTCGAAGACGCCGAGAATTTCCGCAACGAACTGGCGCACCTGATGCTGACGCAGAAGGCGTGCTTCAACTCGCCGGTCTGGTTCAACGTGGGCGTCCGCGAGGAACACCGCGGCTACGGCTGGTACTGGGACGAAGCGTCGGACGCCATCAAGAAGCTGGACCGCGCGACCTACCGTCCGCAGTGCTCGGCCTGCTTCATCAATTCGGTTCAGGACACGCTGGAGTCGATCCTGGACCTCGTCAAGACCGAGGGCATGCTCTTCAAGTGGGGCTCCGGAACGGGCACGAACCTGTCCAGCCTGCGCGAGGAAAACGGCCTGCTGTGGGGCGGCGGACGCGCCAGCGGACCGCTAAGCTTCATGAAGGGCTTCGATGCCTTCGCCGGCGTCATCAAATCCGGCGGCAAGACCCGCCGCGCCGCCAAGATGGTGATTCTGAACGCCGAGCACCCCGACGTCGAGCAGTTCATCTGGTGCAAGGCGAAGGAAGAAAAGAAGGCCCAGGTGCTGGTCGACGCCGGCTACGATCCGTCGCTCGACGGCGAAGCCTACAGCTCGATCTTCTTCCAGAACGCCAACAACAGCGTCCGCGCCACCGACGACTTCATGCAGGCCGTGGTGGACGACAAGGACTGGTGGACCAAATCCGTCATCACGGGCGAGCCGGTGAAGCGCTACCGCGCGCGCGACGTCATGAAGGCCATCTCCGAAGCGACATGGCTGTGCGGCGACCCCGGCATGCAGTTCGATACGACCGTGAACCGCTGGCACACCTGCAAAGCCTCGGGCCGCATCAACGCCTCGAACCCGTGCTCGGAGTACATGTTCCTGGACGATTCGGCCTGCAACCTGGCGTCGCTGAACCTGCTGAAATACGTCAACGGCGGACAGTTCGACACCGAAGCGTTCCGCCATGCCGTGGACACGGTCACCCTGGCGCAGGAGATCCTGGTCGACAACGCCAGCTATCCCACTGAAAAGATCGCCAAGAACTCGCACGAATTCCGCCCGCTGGGCCTGGGCTTCGCCAATCTCGGCGCCTTCCTGATGTCGATGGGCGCGCCGTACGACGGCGACCAGGGCCGGGCCTGGGCGGGCGTGCTGACGGCCATCATGTCCGGGCAGGCATATCTCACCAGCGCGCGCGTCGCGCAGACGGTGGGGCCGTGCCCGGGCTATGCGCCGAACGAAGATTCGTTCCTGGACGTAATGCGGATGCACCGCGACGCGGTCGCCGGTATCGACTCCAAGCTGGTTCCGCCCGCCGTTCTCGAAGCGGCCAGACAGGTATGGAAGAACACCTGCGAGCATGGCGAGAAGTTCGGTTACCGCAACGCGCAAACGACGGTGATCGCGCCCACCGGCACGATCGGCTTCATGATGGACTGCGACACGACGGGCATCGAACCGGAGCTGGCGCTGGTGAAGTACAAGAAGCTGGTCGGCGGCGGCATGATCAAGATCGTCAACAACACCGTGCCGCAATCGCTCATCCGGCTGGGCTACACGCCGCAGCAGGTGGAGACGATCGTCCAGCATATCGACACGACCGGCACCATCGAAGGCGCGCCCGGGCTGAAGCCGGAGCACCTGGCCGTGTTCGATTGCAGCTTCAAACCCGCCAATGGCACGCGCACCATCCATTACATGGGCCACGTGCGCATGATGGCGGCGGTGCAGCCGTTCATTTCGGGCGCGATTTCGAAGACCATCAACATGCCCGAGGAGTCGACGCCGGAAGAGATCACCAACGCTTACGTCGAGAGCTGGAAGCTCGGGCTGAAAGCCGTCGCCATTTACCGCGACGGTTCCAAGCGCGTCCAGCCGCTGAACACCGGCAAGAGCGATAAGAAGGCCGTCGCGGCGGCGCCCGCCGTCGTGGTCCCGGCCAAGATGCCGGAACGGATCGTCTACCGCATGGAACGGCGCAAGCTGCCCGACGAGCGGCAGGCGATCACGCACAAATTCTCCATCGCCGGCCACGAAGGCTATGTCACGGTGGGGCTGTTCGAAGACGGCACGCCGGGCGAGATCTTCGTGACGATGGCCAAAGAGGGCTCGACCATCTCGGGCCTGATGGATTGCTTCGCCACGGCGGTCAGCTACGGTTTGCAGTACGGCGTGCCGCTGAAGTTCTTCGTGGACAAGTTCAGCCACGTCCGTTTCGAGCCGGGCGGCTATACGGGCAATCCGCAGATCCCGTTCGCCAAGTCCATCATGGACTACATCTTCCGCTGGCTGGCGCTCAAGTTCGTCGGACCCGAAGCGGTGCCCGGCGAGCCGCAGCCCGACACGAGCATGCTGCAAAAGACCGAGGAAGAGGCCCAGCGCAAGCTGCCCTTCGCGGTGGCGATGGACGACGCGCCGATCTGCACCGAGTGCGGCGGGCTGATGACGCGCAACGGCTCGTGCTACAAGTGCGAGAACTGCGGCGGCACGAGCGGCTGCTCTTAAGCCGCGGCGGTTGAATCAACGTTCGTTTCAATCCGGTTGAAACGCTCCGGCGCGTCGTACTCCGACGCGCCGGAGTTGCTTTTCAGGAACGCCGCTCTCCAGAATGGCGGCTGGAGAGAGCCGGTTGCCTGACTTCGGATATCGATCGGTTCTCATAAGAACTAAAGACAGGAAGTGCACATGTTTGGACGTGGTACGTGGGCCATTGTGGGGCTCGCGAAAGAGACGCTCGAAGCCTTCAAGACCAGCCTGGAAAACCGCACGGTGATGGCGAGTTGTTCGCAGATGGCCGCGGCCGCCGTGACCCGGCAATTCACCTCCGACGCGCTGGGTCTCAATCCCTTCCGCGCGCCGCGTCTCGACGAGGAGTTTCCCCTCGCGCTGGAGCAGCAGGAGGCGCTGGCGAAGTTCGCGACCACGGAGCGCGAGGCCGATTCGACGGACGCGCTGCCCGCCGAGGTCCTGAACTGCGCGGGCTACGGGGTCACGGCGGCACAGTTCCAGTTGCACGCCACGCTGCCGTGGTTCGGATTGTGGGCCGTCTCGAATGAGTGGAAGGACGTCAGCGATCTGGCCTCCATCAAGGAGCAGCGGGCTTATCAACTGCTGGAGCGGCCGTACCGGTTTCTGCAGGCGATCGACAAGAAGACGGTGGACAAGGAGGCGCTCGGCGTGGCGGCCGCGGTGCGCAAACAGGTCCCCGTGCTGGTGGACTTCAACGAGGGCCGCGTCTATATCGAGAGCACGAACAAGAAGCTGATCGCCGCCATCATCGTACGGCTACAGTTGCTGGGCGCCGCCATCATCCCCGTGGCCTGGACGTTCGGCCAGCCGCGCTGGACCGTGGAGATTCTCAACCGCCTGTACACGGGCACCGAGTATCAAGCCGATTTCGTCAAACGCGCCGAGGAAGCCGCGCGTTTCACGCCGAAAGAGATTGAAAAGCTGGAAGACCGGGAAGTGGAAGGCATCGTCGCCAACTACTTTTCGATGACTCATCTGGCCAGCGATCTGTGGGCTGGCATCTCCGGTCCCGCGCAGGTGCGGCTGCACGACACCAGTCCCGCCATCGGAACGAAAGCCCCCACCACCGCGACCACGCTGCTGCAGATGACCAACGATTCGCGGATTCTCGCGGGCGTCATCACCTTCCAGGAGCGCGTGGCGTTCACCGCCAAGGACGGCGGAGAACGCACGTTCCGCAAGGAGATCCTGCGCGTCGACGTGAACGATAAGATCAATCTCACCGATGTCGGCGCCGCCCTGTTGCGCGGCTTCGACCTGCCCTCGCTGCGGAAAGACGTCCAGCGGGAAATCCGTCAGACCCACCAGGTGCCTTCCATCGAGCAGTTCTGGGGTAACTGGCTCCACGAATTGAGCAATGCCGTGCGAACGATCGAGTCGTCCTTCCGCGAACTGCTCGAGATCGATGGCAGTCAGGAAGCGGGCATTCTGCCGATGAGAGTGGTGCAGGCGGAACAGGCGACGGAACTCGTGGACGCCTGAAAAAGTGAGCGGCGTTGGCGCTACACCCGGTCGCTCTTCGCGCCCACTGCTCCGCCCCACGCGGCCTGATATTCTGGGCAGTCGGAAGGCAGTGGCGCAGATGGACCATACGACGCAGAAGCGATTCTATTTTCCCGGCAGCGGCGAGTTCGTGGTGCGCGAGCATTTCAAGACCGGCTTCGACCCGGTCAACATCTCGTACCTCGGCGCGAACTTCCGCCAGATCTTTCTCGCTCAGGTGATCGCGCCGCAGCCCGCGGGCTTCTACTCGGCGCAAAACCTGACCGGGCGGCTCACCGGGCCGCAGATTGTCGAAGCGTTCGGCGCGGACCATATGGCGTCGCTGCCGGTGGCGTGGCACCTGCTGATGGCGCAGCGCGCGAGCGATTCCGGCGCGCTGTTCACCAACGGGCTGACCAACATCGTGATCCCACCGGGCGACGGCTATTCGGTCGGCATTTTCTGGTTCCGCGGCGCATGGAGCATCCGCGCCTATCCCTTCGAAGCGGACAAGCCGCGCGGGTGGTTCGCCGGCAACCAGGTGATCGTGCGGATCGATTAAACCGCGGCCAAATCTTTTTCCGGGGCCGCGGCAAAATTCTGCGTCCTCGCGAGATGCCGTCCTCGTCTTAGCTGATGAAAGCGAAAGAAACGTGTGAGAGAGCCGGCGGCCACAGTTCCGGGTAACCCAATGAGCGACGCCGGAACCGCGCGCGAGGTGGAGGACGAAGCGGAGTTCTCCGCCCTGGTCCGCGAGCACCAGTCGATGGTCTACGGCATCGCGCTGCACTTTCTGCACGACCCGGCGTCGGCCGAGGAGGTGGCGCAGGACGTATTCCTGCAGTTGTACCGCCATCGCGACGGTCTGGAAGGACCGGGCCACGTGACGGCCTGGCTGCGGCGGGTGGCGTGCAACCGTTCGATCGACTATGCGCGGAGCCGACGGAGCCAGGCGAGTGTCAGTCTGGAAGAGATCGGCGAGCCGGCGGGCGCGAGCGCGCCGGACGATCCGCTGCTGCGGGAGAAGCTGCGCAAGCTGATTCTCTCGCTGCCCGATAAGGCCCGGATGGTGATGATTCTCCGCTACCAGGAAGACCTGGATCCGGAGGAGATCGCGCGGGAACTGGAAATGCCCGTGCGCACCGTAAAGAGCCATTTACAGCGCTCGCTGGCGCTCCTCAGGGAGAAGTTCGGCCGGGCGCTCGGAGAGAAGCAGGGATGAGCCGTCTGGAAGATGAGTTGAGAAATGCGCTGCGGCGCGAGGAGCCACCGGCGGGCTTCGAGGCCCGGCTGAGGGCGCGCCTGGCGGCGGAGCCGCGGCGGACGAACTGGCTCGCGCGCTGGTTCCGGTTGCCCGCGATGCATCACACGCTGGCGGCGCGGCTGGCCTTTACGGCCGCGCTCGGCATGCTGGTGGTGGTCGGCGTCCGCTACGAACATGAACGGCAGGAGCGGATTCAAGGCGAAGCGGCGAAGGCCAAACTGATGCAGGCTCTGCGTGTGACGGGAACCGAACTTCAGACGGTGCATGAAAAGGTCCGCGAATTGTCCGCGGACGATGAGAACCGGCAGTAACCGGCCGGCGGGCGCCGGGTGTTCCAGCCCGGCGGCAATGCGATCGAGCAAAACGCGCCAGAGCGCGCGCACGAAGAAACGTCGACATTTTTTGAGGGAGAAGTCATGAAACTCGCAGTGTGTCTATTCGCCGTGGCAGTCACATCGGCCCAGGCGCAGACGTTGCTGAAGATCCCGGACTCGTTTTCGAAGCTGGCCGACAAAGCCGAGGAAGTGGTGGACGTCACGCTCGACCCCGCGACGCTCGGTCTGGCCAGCAAGTACCTGTCCGACAAGAACCCGGATGAGAAGGCCGCCAAGAAGGTGGTCAGCGGGTTGAAAGGGATCTACGTCCGCAGTTACACGTTCGCCAAGGAGGGCGAGTACTCCGAGGCGGACGTCGAGTTACTGCGGCATCAACTGCGCGGCCCCGGCTGGTCGTGCATCGTGAACGTGCGCAGCAAGAAGGATCGCGAGAACGCCCAGGTCTGCTTCTTCTCGCAGAACGGCAGCGTCGCCGGCATGGCGATTGTCGCCGCGGAGCCGAAGGAGCTGACCATCGTGAACATCTCCGGCAACATCGACCCGGAGCACCTGGGTTTGCTGGAGGGCCAGTTCGGCATTCCGAAGATCCACAGCCAGAACAAGGACGACGATTAGGCGGAGCGGCGCCGGCGGAGCGCAGGAGGAACGCATGATGCGCAAAACGATCCCGGTGTGCGGGCTCTTGCTGGCGGCCGTGTGCTGGCCAGCGCGGGGCGCGGATCGCGATTTCGAGACCCTGACGGGAGCGATTGAGGGGCGCCTGGGCGTGCACCGGACGCACATTCCCGGCCTGGGCGTAGCCAAGTTCTTTGTGCGGGCGGCGGCGCCGTCCGGCGCGCACGGCTTTCAACTGGCGACGTTCGAGGATTTGAGCTATTCGCCGGAGACGCTGCGCGACTTTCATACCGTGGTCGCCAACGCGCTCGGACCGGCGTGGCAGCCGATGGTCCAGGTGCAGGCGCCGGCGCGCAAGGAATACACCGGCATCTTCGTACGCGGGCAGGGCGGACGGCTGCGCATGATGATTACAACGATCGAAGCGCGCGAGGCGACGGTGATTGAAATGAAGGTGAGCCCGCTCGAATGGCTCGACTGGCTGCGCGAGCCAGGCACGATGGGGAAACGCGCGGGCGGCACGAACCGAAATGAAGGCTGCTGCGAGGAAGAGTGACGGCGAGGCGCCGCGGGGTTCAGTGCTGAACTGCGCTCAGCCCCAGATCAACATACGGGAAAGCCGGTGTGCCAGCCGACTGACTGGATTGCGTTCGATGACCGTCGACCGCAGGCGAATGACGGCGAGGATCAGCCAAATCAAGCTAAAGATAAGCCAGATGCACCCGGTTGCGACCTGCCCGGTGAAGAACCAGATTCCCGACGCGACAAAAGAAACCAGTGCGGTCCATAGGTTCAGCCGGTTCAGCTTCATACAACCTTCCTGCTCATAACTGTAGGACCGGCACTGGACGGCGTCAATGCGAGCCCGGGAGCACTGGCTGCGCTCCGCAAGCCCGCGCGGCTCTGGAGCGCCGCCCCACTGAAGAGGGCGGACGTTGTTACTCGTGGAGCATGCGTTCGAGCGAGGCGCGGGCGTCGGGAGAAACAGTCTTCGCCAGAACCGTCAGAGCTTCCTCGACGGTGCGGGTTTTGTCCTGCGCGAGGGCTTGCAGGTAGCGGGCGAAAGCCTCGCGGCCGATCTGCTGTTCCAGGCGGTAGAGCACCAGGGCGCCCTTCTCGTAGAGGACCGTGTAAGCCTGCCGGTCGCCGCGCGCGATGCCCCAGATGGCGGGCGCGCCGTGCGCGTTCCGTTCCACGTCGGCGATCGCTTTCCGAAAAGCCGCATCGCCCAGCCGGTCGCGCACGATCAGCAGCGAAGTGTATTCCGCAAAGCCCTCATTCAGCCAGTCTTCCCAGGTCTCGACCGGCGCGCCGATCCACCAGAGATGGCCCATCTCGTGCGCAAGGCCGCGCAGCAGGCGGTCGTCGCCGCCGAGGCTCCAACGCGAGTAGCAGACCATGCCGGGCCGGCTGTAGCCGCCGCCCTGCTCGCGCGGCGTGAAGACCACGGTGAGATGGGTGGAATTGGAGGGCCCGAACCACGCCGTCAGGCGTTCCATGACCGTCTGGCTGGAGGAGGCGATGTGCGCCTCCTGCTCCGCCGTCAGGCCCACGGAATCCATGCGCATCAACGGGCTGACGGTGGTGGAGTGCAGCCGCGGCGAGGCCATCAAGACGATGTCGAAAGTGTCAGCCGCCTGGCGGATGCGGTAGCGCCCCGCTCCGGCGGCCTGGATGTTGCCCGCGCCCGTGACCTTGTATTGCGGAGCCAGCGTCACGTTCAGATCGTAGGTGAAGCGGCCCAACTCGGGCGCCACGGGATACCAAGCCGAGTAGAGAGCGAGTTCGACCCAATCGGCCGACGCGGCGTTCTCGCCCGAAGGCTGCAATTTCCCTTCGTAACGGACTCTGAAATGGATGGTCTTTTTCGCGGGCAGCGGGTGTTTGAAGGTGAAGCGCAGCGGCGCGGCGTTGTTCACATACATCACCCCGGCGGGCTGGCCGGTAAAGAACGAGTAGCCGCTGCATTCGTCGCAGCTCGCCGCGGCGACGCGGAAGCCCTTGTTCAACGCGAAGCGAACCTGGGTCGCGCCGGCGTCAACGGCGAAAGCAAAGCGCGCGGTGACGCTGACCTCGCCCGCGGCGGGATTCAGTTGCACCTGCATCCGGTAGTGGTTCGGTTCGGCGGCCAAAAGGGCCGGCAACAGGGAAATCAGCAGCAGCGACGTACGCATGAGAGCCTCTATAAAACTCGTGATAGCACGCGCGGGTCTGCCACGCCTGTAAGAATCAAACCGCTGGGTCCGAAATTACAGAGGTCAACCGGCCCGTGCATACGTTGCACCGGGACTCTCCGGTGACAAGCGGGAGACAAAGCGGCGGAGTACCTGTCCCGCTCCTTACCAGGCAAGCAGCGCTTCGGCAGCGTGCAGAATGTCGTCGGTCTGCGGCAGGATGACGGCCTCGAGTTCGGGATGATAGCCGACCCAGGTGTCCCTGGCGGCCACGCGGCGCACGGGCGCATCGAGGTATTCGAACAGGTCGCTGGCGATGCGCGCGGCAATCTCGGCGCCATAGCCGAAGCTCAGCATGTCCTCATGCACGATCAGCGCACGGGACGTCTTTTTCACGGACGCGGCGATGGCGTCCCAATCGTAAGGCGCGAGCGAGCGCAGGTCGAGCACCTCGATGGAAACGTCCGGACGGCGGCTCTCGATCTGCGTCGCGGCCTGCAGGGATTTCTGGACGGTCGCGCCGTAGGTGATCAGCGTCAGGCTCTGACCGGGCTTCGCAACGCGCGCCCGGCCGAAGGGAATGGTGAAATCGGGGCCCGGATGCGGCGTGCGGTTGTACGGCTCGCGGTACAGCCGTTTGTGTTCGAGGAACAGCACCGGATCGTCGCAGCGCAGCGCGGTGCGCAACAGGCCGCAGGCGTCGAGAGCGTTCGACGGGAAGATGACGCGCAAGCCCGGAATGTGCGTGAAAGCGACCTCGCCGCACTGGCTGTGATAGATGGCGCCGCCGTTCAAATAGCCGCCGATGGCCACGCGAATGACCGCCGCCGCGCTCCAGGCATTGGCCGAGCGCCAGCGGATGGTGGCCAGCTCGTCGCGAATCTGCATCATCGCCGGCCAGATGTAATCGAAGAACTGGATTTCGGCGACGGGCTTCATGCCGCGCGCCGCCAAGCCGATAGCGCGGCCGACGATGCTCGCCTCGGCAATGGGCGTATCGAAACAACGGTCGTAGCCGTAGCGCACCTGGAGGCCGTGAGTCGCCTTGAAAACGCCGCCCTTGCCCTTCAATTCCTTGAGGAACTGCTCACGGCTGCAATCGGCGACGTCCTCGCCGAAAACTACGATCCGCTCGTTGCGCGCCATCTCTTCCGACAGCGTGAGATTAATCTCGTCGATCATCGTGCGCGGCTCGCCCTCGCATTGCGGCTCGGCGTCGAAGTCCGCGCCACAGGGATCGACAGTGGGCGAATAGAGGTATTCCACAGCCGCCGAGGGGGCCGGACCGTCGACGTGCAGCACGCGGTCGGTGAGTTCCTGCAACTCGGCGTCGACCTCGTGGCAGATGCGCTTGTAGGCGTGCTCGTCGAGAATCCCTTCGGAAATCAGCCAGCGCGGGTAGGTGACGATGGGATCGCGGAGCGCCTCGGCCTCGCGTTCCGCCGCCGGCTTGTAGGCGCGCTCGTCATCGGACAGCGAGTGCGAATACGGCCGGATGACGTGGGCATGAACGAGCGCGGGCCCGTGCCCGCCACGCACCCAGTCGATGGCCTGCTGAAGCGCACCGACGGAATCCATGAAGACAGTGCCGTCACACTCGACGGTAAACAGGTTCGGGAAGCCGGCCACGAGTTTCGAGATACTGCCGCCGGCGGTCTGATGCTCCACGGGCGTCGAGATGGCGTAGCCGTTGTCTTCGACGATGTAGAGCAGCGGCAGGCGGTCGAGACACGCGGCGTTCAGCGATTCCCAGAACTCACCCTCGCTGGTGGTGCCTTCGCCGGTGGTGACCAGCGTCAGCTCCGTTGAGTTGGGCGCCAGGTAGTGGCGCGCGTTGGCCGCGCCGACAGCCTGGACGAATTGGGTCCCGGTGGGCGAGGAGCCGGTGAAGATATGGAGCGCGGCATCGGACCAATGCGACGGCATCTGGCGTCCGCCAGAAAACGTGTCGGCCGCGGCGCCGACGCTCGCCAGGAGCATGGTTTCGGGCGTGACGCCAAGAGCGAGAGCCAACGCGCGGTCGCGGTAGTAAGTAAAGAACCAGTCTTCGCCCGGCTTCAACAGCAGGCCGGCCGCGGTCTGGATGCACTCGTGACCGGCGCCGGAGATCTGGAACCAGACCCGGTTCTGCCGCTTCAACAGGATCTCGCGGTCATCCAGCCGCCGCGCCGTCTGCATGATGCGGAAGGCGCGCAACAGAGTCTCGCGGTCGAGCCCGTGATAGCGCTGAGCGGATTTTCCGGTACGAAGGCCACTCCGGGTGGAAACTGCCATCGAATCCAATCTCCCCCTGCCAGTTTAGCGGATGAGTACAGCCGGGATCACGACGACGCCCCGTAAGCGGCGGCGCGAAGACAGGGACCGGGGGACGGGCTTTACAATGGAGGATTGCGGGCGGGACGAAGGCGATGGCCGCAGCGGCGGGGGATACCACCGCTCCCTGACGGTCGCGGCTCCGTTTCGAGGTTGCAACTCCGTTTCAGAGTTGTGGCTGGGTTTGGCGGCTTTTTTGAAAAGACGGTTTTTATGCACGATTTGAGCTATTTTCGATCCAATCTCGAAGCGGTTGCCACCCGGCTGGCGGACCGCGGTTTCACGCTGGACGTGGACGCGTTCCGCGCAACCGACACGAAGCGCCGCGCGGCGCTGACGGAAATTGAATCGCTGAAGGCCCAGCGCAACGCGCAGTCGCAGGAGATCGGCAAAAAGAAAAAGGCCGGCGAGGATACAGCGGCGCTGCAGACGGCCGTGCGCGGCATCGGCGACCAGATCGCGGCGCTGGACGAGCAGGTGAAAGGGATCGACGAAGAGTTCCGGCTGATGCTGGCGGGCATCCCGAACCTGCCGCACGCATCGGTGCCGGTGGGCCAATCCGACGCGGATAATGTCGAGCAGTCGCGCTGGGGCACGGTTCCGCAATTCGACTTCGAGCCCAAATCGCACTGGGACCTGGGCCCGGATCTGGGGATTCTCGATTTCGAGCGGGCGGCCAAGATCACGGGCGCGCGCTTCGCGGTGTACTACGGGTTGGGCGCGAAGCTCGAACGCGCGCTGATCAACTTTATGCTCGATCTGCACACGAAAGAGCATGGGTACACCGAGGTGTTGCCGCCGTTCATGATCAACTCCGCCAGCCTGTTCGGGACGGGCCAGTTGCCGAAATTCGCCGAAGACCTGTTCCATTGCGAGGGCTGGGACCTGTGGCTGGCGCCGACCGCGGAAGTGCCGGTGACCAACCTGCTGCGGGATGAGACGGTGGACGGCGACCGGCTGCCGATCCGGCTGACCGCCTATACGCCATGCTTCCGCAGCGAGGCGGGCAGTCATGGACGCGACGTACGTGGCATCATCCGCCAGCACCAGTTCCAGAAGGTGGAGCTGGTGGCGTTCACCAAGCCCGAGGACAGCTACGCCGAGCACGAGCGGCTGACGCGCTGCGCCGAAGAGGTGCTGGAACGGCTCGGGCTGCCCTACCGGCGGATGCTGCTCTGCACGACGGACATGGGCTTCTCGTCGGCGAAGACGTACGACCTGGAAGTCTGGCTGCCGGGCCAGAAGCTGTACCGGGAGATCTCGTCGTGTTCGAATTTCGAGAGCTTCCAGGCGCGGCGCGCGGGGATCCGCTTCCGCAACGGCAAAAAGAACGAGTTTCTGCACACGTTGAACGGCAGCGGGCTGGCGGTCGGCAGGACCTGGGTGGCTATTGTCGAAAACTACCAGCAGAAAGACGGCTCGGTGGTTGTACCCGAGGCGCTGCGGCCGTACCTCGGCGCCGAAATCATCACGAAGGATGGCGGGCTGAAGTAGCTCCGCCGCACCCTCCAGTTCCCGGGGCCGCTCCGCGGCGGCCCGCTGATCGCACGGCCGGTCACCACGGGACGCGCAATCGTGGTATCGCCGTAATTCTCTGATTTAAAAAAGCTTTCCTTGCAACACAGCGGCCGGTGCAGGCCCGGCGGCTTGCGCACCGGGAGTAACTTGGTGTCGCCCGATCTCAAGATCCGAGCGATGACGAGCAAGTCAAGGGACGAGGTGAAGCGATGAAAGTGATATGTGCCGCAGCGAGGAGAATGTTGGTGTGTCTGGCTGCGCTGTTGTTTTTGGGAACCGGCGCAGCGTGGGCGACGCCCCCACTCACGACGATTCTGGATCAACTGTTCCGTGCAGACGGGACGCCGGTGAACGGGACACTGCTGATCAGTTGGAATGCGTTTACCGCGGCGGACAACTCAAACATCCCGGCCAACACGATGCGGGTCCCGGTGAGCGCGGGCCTGCTGCGCGTCAATCTGGTGCCGACGACCAACGCCCTGACGACGGCCAGCTACACGGTGATGTACACGGTGGACGGGAAGTTGACGAACACGGAAGTATGGGCCGTGCCCGCGAGTTCTTCCCCGTTGGCAGTGCGCATGGTGCGGACTTCGGCTTCGACCATTACATCGCCGGCAGCCGATTCGACGCTCCAGATCTCGGATGTCGTGGGATTGAGCGACGCGCTGGCGGAACGTCCAGCGAAAGGCGGCAGTTACCTGATGGGGCGTGTGCTGGTCCCCGACGCCAATGGCGATCTGTCGGGACTGAGCGGCGCGGCCGATCAATGCGTCAGGGGAGACGGTTCGCTCGGACCGTGCGGATCAAACCCGGTCTTCGTCGACCTGGAGACGCCTAACGGCACGATGAACGGTTCGAATGCTGCATTTACGCTGGCGCTGGCGCCGAATCCGGCGGGCAGCCTGCTGTTGTTCCGGAACGGTCTGCTCCAGAAGGCGGGAGTGGACTACACTCTGACCGGCTCGTCAATCTCGTTTCAGCCGGGATCGGTACCGCAGCCGGGAGATCTGTTGCAGGCCAGCTACCGCGTAATGCAGTGATAAAGATGCGGACCGACGGGCAACCCGAGCGCGAGCAAACGCTAAGGATGAGGCGCACGACATGCCCGGTCAGCAACCAAATCCCGTAATCCTCCCTGCTCCAAAGAGGAAGGCAACGGATGCAGAAAGGCGTGGCGCATAGAACGCCACGCCCGGAAGGCATGCAATGTACGTTATCTTCTCTTGCCGGGGCGGCTTCTATTCGTCCCGTCCGGCACCCGGATCGCACCGGTCCGCCAGAATAGGGCGGCCCCAGACGATTACGACAAGCGGCGGCGAAGACGGCCGAGCGCGAGAAGGACAAGTCCGCCGGCTGCCATCAGTGCCTGAGTTCCCGGTTCGGGGATCTTGGGGACCGGAGTCGGAGTAAAGCCGTCGCCCAGCAAGAAGCCGAAGTTCGTTCCGAATATGCCCGGATTATATGATCCGCCGAGGACGGCAACCATGATCTGGTCGCTGTCGTTGATGCCGGTCAGGTATGTGGGAATGCCAGGCAGAGGTGCGATGGACGTGTAGTCCCCACCGGCATTCCGGATAAAACCAATCTGGGCGCAACCGGCGCAGGTCGTATACCAACCGACAATGTCGCCAGCGGTGTTGATGCTCGCGGCGTATGTCGACACGGCACCGGGATAGTCGATAATCGAGATCGATCCACCGCGGTCAACAAACGCATGGGTATCGGTCCCGTCGAAATAGCTTCCGACCAGGTCGCCAGCGTCATTAACGCCCAGGACGTATGTCGCGACGGCGCCAGGAACGTCGACGTCGGAATATACGCCGGCCGTCTCCGTAAAGCCGTGCGTCACGCCAGAGCCATCGACGTAGTACCCGACCACCTCGTCCGAACCGTTGATGCCATAGGCCACTGTTGAGCTAGAGCCAGGATGCTGCAATGGGCTATAGACGCCAGATTGAACGATGAAGCCCTGGTAACCGGACGTTGCCCAGGTGTAGCCCGTCACGTCGTTCGAGCTGTTGATACCGGTAGGATGACTTCCCGTGATCGAAGAGAACCCGCTCGCCGTGTGCATGAAGCCATAGTACAAGCCTGAGTTCAGATACGAGCCGACGTAGTCTCCGGCATCATTGATCCCAAAGCGGACCGTCGTACCAGACCCGCCAGGCGGATCGGTAAACAATGTGTAGGTCGGGCCTGCAAAAGCAGGCAGCCCGGCCAGGGAGGCCAGGGCAACGAGCACCAGACATGCACGCGAAAGCCTTACACACCCCATACGAGTTACTCTCCTCCTCCGTGCGATCAGGCCCACACAGCTCCTTCTTAGAAAGTGTAAAGGCGCTGGAAGCGCGCGTCAATCAACAAAATACATTAGTCCCTTGGGCAGGTCCGATTTCGCAGGAAAACGGCATTTCCCCCAAAGACAACAGACAAAAGCCGGACGCGCCCGCAGATAGCGGCGCCGTCGCCGGAAACGCCGCAGCCTGGCGCCTCCTGGAAATACCGGCAACTACAATGCGTGCGGCGGCGACCCCACGCGCCGACGCGCCCAGCGCAAAGCCGCGTCTGCCGTTTCAAAAGCGTTCCAGCGCTTTTGTTTCAATGGCCGAAGCGGACTCCACCGGGGTCAAACGATAACGGAAGCGGCGCTCCACGCCACTTGGGATCCGGTAACGTTCGGTCGGGTAAGCATTCGGGCTCCAGCTATCGATGCCGCCCACCCCCATCTGCTTCAGATCGAGATTCAAATAAGTCTCCGGATGGCGCACCATCTGGAATGTGTACGCCGAGCGCTCGATTTCCTCTTTGGAGAAGTGCCGCGCGGCGGCGAAGAGCGGCTGGGCGCCAACGGCCAGCAGACCGATGCCCTGGCCGTTCGTCAGGGCCAGCCAACGGACGCCGGTCTTGTTGCCGTTCTCCTGCGGCCGCATGTACTCGACCCATTCCGCATCGACCGTGCTGCGATAGACGCCCACGCGCTCAAATTCACGGTCGAGCATCGTTTCCCTGGGACCGCGTCCGTACCAGGTGAAGTTCTCCAGCCCGGGGGCCGCAACCAGTTCGGTACCGAACCGCGGCATCATCGACAGGTTCTCTTTACCGGGTTGATAGGCAACTTCGACGATCACGTCGCCAGTCCCATAGATCGTGTACGTCATCGTATAGCCGGCTCCGACCACGGGCAATGCGGCATCGACCACAATGCGCGCCGCGTTCGCGCCGGACTTTTCCACCTTCACCGACTTGACCTGCCACAGCGGACCGGCTTCCTTCCACAACTTGATGTTGTTACTGGGGACCTGCTGTTCCTTCTCGCCGAGAGCCTTCCAGGCGCCACGGTCGTTGTTCGTGGGCGAGCGCCAGAAATCGGGCCGCGGGCCGCGTTGCAGCAGCGCGACGCCCTTGAAGCGGTAATCCGTGATAACGCCGGCCTGCTTGTTGAAACGCAGCGAAAACTCCGGCCCCGTAAAGGTGGCGTCCGCACCATCTTCGGCGATGGCGAGCGACGCGGACTTCGCGGGCTGGAAAGCGGGCGCGGGCGCGGAGACCGGCAAGGCGAACTGATCCCAGGCAAGCTCGTGACCCTTGGCAGCCCAGGCGGTGTCCCGGTTGAGCACGAAGCTCGTGTTGAGCCAGTACTCGACGCCGGGCTCCGGCTGGAGCTTGGGCAACGGCAGATCGTAGACGGCCTCGGCGCCGGCCGCGATGTTCAACTCAGGGAACTGACCGCTGGCCACGGTCCGCCCGCCGGCCTGCACTTCCCACAATCCCGTCGCAATATCCTTTGCGTTGAGGAAGTCGAACCAATTCTTCACTTTCACCTTGCCCGCGCTCAGATCGACGGCTGAGACGTGCAGGTTGCGATAGACGTACTTGAGGGCGTACAGGCCGGGGTGCGGCGTGCGGTCCGCGGCAATCAGGCCGTTGTTATTGAAGTCGTTGTCGTTGCGAATCCCGTTCTTGTCTTCCCACCACCCGCCGTAAGCGTAGAATGCGGCGTTCGGCGTGTTCGCGCGATATTCGGCGGGCACTGGCAGGCGGATGCCCTGATCGACCCAGTCCCAGATGAACGCGCCCTGCGCATTCGTACCCGAATAGAAAATGTCCCAGTATTCCTTCAACCCGCCACTGCTGTTGCCCATGGCGTGTTCGTACTCGCAAAGGATCAGCGGCATATCGGGACGCTTCGCCGCCAGACGCTTCACATTGTCGGGCGTGGGATACATGAACGAATTGATGTCCGCATTGGAGCCGCCGTGATCGGTCGTTCCTTCGTAGTGGAAGGGGCGCGACGGATCGCGGTGCTTCACCCACTGGTAGACGGCGGCCGCATTCGGGCCGTCGCCCGACTCGTTGCCGAGCGACCAGATCACGACGGACGGATGATTCTTGTCGCGCTCGATCATGCTCTGCTGGCGGTCGAGGTAGGCGTCCTTCCAGGCCGGATCGTTCGTGAGGCGATTCCCGGGATCGTTGCCGTAGTGATGGCACTCCAGGTTGGCTTCATCGAGGACGTACAGCCCGAGCGTGTCGGCCAGATCGTACCAGGCCGGATCGTTGGGATAGTGGCTGGTGCGAACCGCGTTGACGTTGAACTGCTTCATCAGGCGCATGTCGCGCAGCATGCTCTCAACTGTCACGCGCTTGGCAGTGTACTCGTCGTGCTCATGACGATTCACGCCCTTGATCAGCACAGCTTTGCCGTTGATGAGGAACCGGCCGCCGCGAATTTCGACCTTGCGGAAGCCGACGTTCTGCGGGATCACTTCGAGCACGCTGCCCGAGGCGTCCTTCAGCGTAAGCAGCAGTTTGTAGAGGTACGGCGTTTCGGCGGACCACTTGTGCGGGTTCGCCACGTTCGCGGCCAACTCCACATCCGTTTCGGCGCCGGAGGCCAGCGTCGCTTCCTTCCGCAAAGGCTGGCCCACCGCGCCGCCATCGGCGTCGAGCAGTTCCGCCGTCAGCGTGATCTTGCGGGATTCCTTCGCGGCGTTGGCGAGCGCGGCGCGCACCGAGAATTTCGCATCCTGGTAAGCCGCGTCGAGATCGGCGCGCACTTCGAAATCGCGCACGTGCTGCTGCGGCGTGGACCACAAAAAGACATCGCGGTAGATGCCGCTCATGCGCCACATGTCCTGGTCTTCGAGGAACGCGCCGTCGCCAAAGCGGTAGACCTCGACCGCGAGCAGATTCTGTCCTTCCTTCAAGTACGGCGTCAGATCGAACTCCGCCGGCGTGCGGCTGTCCTCGTGATAGCCGAGCTTGACGCCGTTCACCCAGGCGTAAAACGCCGAGTCCACGCCCGCGAAATGCAAATAGACCTTGCGTCCCGCCCACCCGGCCGGCACGGTGAACTGCGTACGATAGCTGCCCACGGGATTGAAATCGTAGGGCGGCGCCGGCGCAGCCTGCGGGTCCTGCGGCCACGGATAAATGATATTCGTGTAAATCGGGATGTCGAAGCCGTGCATCTGCCAGCTCGACGGCACCGGGATGGTGCGCCAGCTTTCGTCATTGAAGTCGGTCCGGTAGAACTCGATCGGGCGCTCGGCCGGCCGCAGCGTCCCGTGGAATTTCCAATCTCCGTTCAGACTCAGGAACCACGGTGAGGCCGCGCGGTCGCCTTCGCGGGCCTGGCTGGCCGAGGGATAGACCATCATGGTCGCATGCGGCCGTTCGGTCCCGACATGGATGACGGCGGGATTGTCCCACTCCGGTTTCTGAGCAGGAAGCGCGGTGGCGAGCAGAGCAGTCAAGACAAATGCGGATGCGGATGGATGGGTGGACACAATGAACAACATATCAAGCAGAGGCGCATGGTGGAGCGTACGGCCGCAATATCCGCACGCTTGCCGCAGCCGATCCGGCGCGGAGTGACAGGGCAGCCCGTTTTCGCCGGACTTTCGCGCGAGCCGACGCGACGATGCAGCATCTCGCGGCACCCGACGCCCGGCGGGAAACGTGCCGCGCCGCGCGCACGTATAATGGATGATTCGGATTTGTGTCCGGAATGAAGCTGATGCAATTCAAACAATTTTTCGGAATCGTGTTGCCGGCCGTTTTGTGTGCCGGCGCCTCCCTTTCTGCCGCGGCTCTTCCCCCGGGCACAGCGCTGAGCGCAAGAGAGAAGGCACAGGCCGAGCAGGCCTTCGCCGTGATTCCCGGATGGTTCGAGCCGGCCGCGCACGGGACCTACCTCTCACGCGGGCATGCCGGCGACGTGGCGCTGACGCCCGGCGGCATGAACATGGTCGTGCGAATGGGACAGGGCAAAGCGCCCGGCGTATTGCCCGTCACGCTGCGCGGCGCGCAGATGCTGGCCTGGAACGGCGAGCAGCGGTTGCCCGGCAAGACCAACTACTTCGTGGGCAGCGACCGCTCGAAGTGGCGCGGCGACGTGCCGCAGTTTTCCAGTGTGCGGGCGGCGTCCGTGTGGAAGGACGTGGACCTGGTGGTGTACGGACGGCAGAAGCGCCTCGAATACGATTTTGTCGTCGCGCCGGGCGGCGATCCGATGGCGATCCGCATGCAGTTCGGCAAAGGATGGAAGGCCAGCGTCAACGCGAGCGGCGATCTGGAAGTTACCGACGGAGCGGTAAAGGTGCGCCAGGATAAGCCGGTCGCCTGGCAGCAACTCGCGGGCAAGCGCGTCGAGGTGGCCTCGCGTTTCCTCCTGGATAACGACGGATCGGTGGGGTTTGAAGTGGGCGGCTACGATGCTTCCGCGCAACTCGTGATCGACCCGGTGCTGAACTTCTCCGCGTTCTTCGGCGGCGAGAGCAACGATGCGATCGTTGCCGTAGCCGCGGGCATCGACGGCAGCTACTGGCTGACCGGGACCACCGGCTCGACCATCGCGGAGGTAACCGGCACGACCGCGTACCTGGACGCCCGCGCCGGCTATAACGACATCTTCGTGGCGCAGATCCGGCCGCGCAGCGACGGCACGCCGGCCCTGACGTATTTCAGCTATATCGGCGGATCGAGCAACGATTACCCGGCGGCGTTGGCCATCTCGCCAAGCGGCTTGATGGCTCTGGTCGGGACGACGTATTCGACGGCTTTCCCGACCACGACGAATGCGTTTCAGACGGCGATCGGCGGGAGCGCCGACGCCTTTGTGCTGGAGTTCGACCCGCTGCAGGGCGGCACGGCCGCAATGATCTTTTCGTCGTTTTTCGGAGGCGCGGGATACGACTACGCGACGGGCGTCGCCTTCGACGCGAGCAACAACATCATCGTGGCGGGTTACACCGACGCGAGCACGCTGCCCACGGTGGGCTTGAATCCCAGCTATCAGACCACCAACGCGGGCGGCGTCGACATGTTCCTGTTGAGCGTGCTGCCGACCGGATCGACGACGAGCGATACGCTGCTCTATTCGACGTTCATCGGCGGCAACCTGACCGATATTCCGAACGCGCTCGCCATCGACGCTAAAGGGCTGATCTACATCGGCGGCTTTACGACGTCGGCGGTGTTTCCGCTCGTCGGGTCCTCGTACGGCACGTTCCTGCGCGGCGGTGGCGATGGCTTCCTGGCAGTGATGGATCTGACCCAGGACACGCTTAACCAGATGGTCTACTCCACATATATCGGCGGTGACGACCTGGACGCTCTGACGGGCATGGTCCTGGACGGCAACGGCGGCGTCTGGATGACGGGCTATACGCTCTCGAACAACTTCCCGGTCACCTCGAATGCGGCGCAGACGGCCTTCACCGGCTACACCGACACCTGGCTCGCCCATCTGGACCTGACCAAGTCCGGCACGGACCAACTGACCTACTCCACGCTGTACAACGGCAATCTGTCGTCCTACGGCGACTTCGCCATGACCATGCCGTACGCGATCACGCTGGATTCGCTAGGCCGTCCGATGATCGGCGGCTTCACGAACTGCACCGATTTGCCATCCATCGCGCCGCTGCCCATCGCGGGTTCGACGGCTTCGCTGTCGGCGTTCCTGGCAACCTTCGATCCGGCGCTGAGCGGCAATGCGAGCGTCGTGTTCTCGACGACCTTCGGCGGCGTCGGGACGAGCACAGTGAACGCCCTCGGCCACGACAGCTCGGGCAACATCCTGGTGGGCGGGACTACGACCGCCAGCAGCTTCCCGGTGACTGACGGCAGCGTTAAAGGCAACCCGATCGGCGCTCCGACCGGGTTCTACATGCTGCTCCATCCCGATCCCCAGCAGTGATCGGGTTGCACGCGGCGGGACAGAGTAACGTCCATAGATGTGTATGCCGATGCGACTCGTTGCGAGGGTAGGCTGCGTTGTGTCATTCGCGCTCCCGTTGTACCTGACAGCGGCGGAGGTCGCCGTTTTGGACAACGGGATGCGAATCCAGGCCGAGCGCATCGAACGGACTGACGGCCGCGCCATCCTGCATACGCCGGGCGGCGGCGAGATCGACATCGACGCGGCGCGCCTGGCCGAGGTGGAACACGTGGACGACCCGGTTGCGGCGCAGCCGGCGCCGCCGCCTCAGGCCGCCGCACAGGTCCCGCAGAAATCAGTTCAAGAACTCGTCACCGACGCAGCGCTGCGTTACGGCCTGCCGCCGGCGCTCGTCCACGGCGTAGTGCAGGCCGAATCGGCCTACCAGCCGGCCGCGGTCTCCCCGAAGGGCGCCATCGGCGTCATGCAGTTGATGCCCGGGACGGCACGCAAATACGAAGCGGATCCGGCGAATCCGGAGCAGAACATCGATGCCGGGACGCGCCTGCTACGGGACCTGCTGGTCCGTTACGAAGGCTCGGAAAACCGCGTCCGGCGCGCGCTGGCCGCATACAACGCGGGGGAAGACGCCGTCTCACGCTATGGCGGCGTGCCGCCCTACCGGGAAACCCAGGGCTACGTCGAGCGAGTGATCGGACTGTACTGGAAGAACGTACGCACGGCGTCGATGAATTCCGCCGCCGTCCTGCAAAGCACTGCCGCCGCGCCCGCCAGCGAAGACTCCGGCTCAGGCGCCGGGACGAAGTAGCACTTTCAGCACGCCCTTTTCCTGAGCTTTGGCGAACGCCTCCGGAGCCTGTTCCAACGCGTATTCCGCGCTGATCATTTCGTCGAGCCGCAGCCGCCCGGACCGGATCCAGCGGAGCGCCGGTTCAAAGCGCCCGCAGCGCGAGCCCACCAGCGTAATCTCATTCACAACCGCCGGAGCCGTGTTCAGGAGAACGGGCTCATGTACGGTCGTCTTCATGACCACGGTCCCGCGCGGACGCGTCATCGCAATGGCCGAGGTCAAACCGTCGGCCGAGCCCGTCGCCTCCACGGTGAGGTCAAAGCGCGCTCGCGGCAGCTTCGCACTGGTGCTGGTCTCGCACCCGGCGAGCGCGGCAATGCGCAGTTTGTCCCGGTGATGACCGAACAGATGCACGGCGGCGCCGTGGCAGGCGAGCACCTGGGCGGCCAGCAGGCCGAGCTTGCCGTCGCCCAGAACCGCCACCTCCGCGCCCGGCGCGACCTTGACCTGATCCAGGATCTCGCACGCCGCCGCGACCGGCTCGGTGAAGACGGCGTGTTCATCGGGAACGCGCTGCGGAACCTCGTGCAGATTCGCTTCCGGCAGCGTCAGATACTCGGCGAAAGCGCCGGGATGGCCCATAATGCCCAGCGTGGTCCGGTGCGGGCAGTGGCGGCCCAAACCGCGCGCGCACCACGCGCAGGCGCCGCACGCCAGGTTGATTTCGCCAACGACGCGTTTGCCGAACCAAGGCGAATCCGCGGGACCGGCGACGTCGCCGACGAACTCGTGACCAGGCCGCCCGCGAAAGCCGTAGTAGCCGCGCAGCAGCTCGATATCGGTATTGCAGATGCCTGCCACGCGCAGCCGGATCAACACGAAACCCGGCCGCGGCCGCGGCACGGTGGCGCGGCGTATGGAAACGGAGCCGGCGTCAATGTGAACGGAGATCATAGATGCCTCGGGCCGGCCCGGCGCGAGGCGTCAGGGCAGCCTCCTGATAGAATGACAGTTTCGTGCAAGCACAACTCAAATGCATCGGCAGCGCCTGCGGCGCGACGTTCCCGATCGACGATGTCCTTTATACCTGCCCGCGCTGCGGCAGCCTCCTGCAGACCGATTATCCGGAGTTACGGCTCACGCCCGGCAGCGTGAAAAAACTGTGGCGCGAACGCCGCATGCTGAACACGCCGCTGGACCAATCCGGCGTGTGGCGTTACCGGGAGCTGCTGCCGTTTCTCGATTTCGAGCGGCACAGAGTCGCGACGCTGCGCGAGGGCAACACGCCGCTGCTGCCGGCGCCGAAAGCGGCGCGTTACGCGGGCGTGGATGCGCTCACGTTTAAGCATCAGGGCTTTAACCCGACCGGGTCGTTCAAAGACAACGGGATGACGTGCGGCACCAGCCAGGGCCTGCGCCTCGGCATGACGCGCGCCGCCTGTGTCTCCACCGGCAATACCTCGGCGTCCATGGCCGCCTACGCCGCCGTCGCCGGGATGACGCCCATCATTTTCCTGCCCTACGGCAATATCAGCTTCGGTAAGCTCGCGCAGGCGCTCGAATACGGCGCATTGACGCTGCAGGTGGAAGCGAATTTCGACCAGATTCTGGCGCTGGTGCGTGTGCTGGCCGAACGCACCGGCATTTACCTGCTGAACTCGATGAACCCCTTCCGGCTGGAAGGGCAGAAGACGATCATGGTCGAAATGCTGGACCAGCGCGACTGGCGCGTGCCGGATTGGGTCGTCGTGCCGGGCGGCAACCTGGGCAACGTATCCGCTTTCGGCAAGGGACTGCGCGAGTTGCTCGCGCTCGGCTTCATCGACCGGCTGCCCAAACTCGCCGTCGTGCAGGCCGCCGGATCCGCGCCGTTATACGACTACTTCCACTCCACGGAACGCGGCGAATTCCATCCTGTGACCAAGCCGGAAACGCTCGCTACGGCCATCCGCATTGGCGACCCCGTCTCCTGGCCCAAAGCGATGTTCGAGATTGAGAACTCGGGCGGCACGGTGGAGCGCGTCACGGAGCAGGAGATTGCCGACGCCAAGGCGATTATCGGGCGCTGCGGGATCGGCTGCGAACCGGCCTCCGCGGCGACGCTCGCCGGTTTGAAAAAGCTGGTTGCGGCGGGCACGGTCAAAGCGGGAGACGACATTGTCGCGGTGCTGACGGGCAATGTTCTCAAAGATCCCGATTACATCTACCGCTACCACACGAATCAACTGAAGACCCCGTCCGACGCTCCGATCGCGTCAACTTTCGGCAACGCGCCGCGAGTGGTTCCGAACGATCCCGACCGCATCGCCGCAGTTGTGGAAGAGGCGCTCGGGGCGGCGAAGTAGGCTGTGCAGCCGGTCAGCGAGCCCTTCTGCGCCGGCGCGGAGCCCCGCCCTTTCTGAGGCGCGACCAGTACCACCAGTCTCTTTGATCGGCCTGCAAGCCGGGATCCCGCGCCTGAGCGACCGCGCAAACAAACGTATCCTCCACGCAGGGGTCCTGACGGCGCCCGGTCAGCACGCAGAGCCGCTCGTAAAGCCCGCGGCCGTCGCTTGCGGCAAGCTGGTCCACGGTAAAAACGTCGAGCCGGCGCAGATCGGCCTCGATCGACGGTCCGACGCCGCGCAGATCCTTGAGATGGCGAGTGTCTGGCATAGCGAAACCAGTGTAGTCCGCTTTGCCTGAAAGATGAACGTGCCCGCCGGCTGTCCCGAAGCGGCTTGCGTCCCGCCCGCAAGCACGACAGACTGATAGGCGATGTTGAAGACTTGCGGCTATCTTCTTGGACTCGCGCTCCTATGCGGAGTCACGTGCGCGGCGGACACGACGGCGCCTCCAGCGGCGGCCGGAACCAGTTCCAGCGCGGCGATCACCCAGGTCGCCCGCCATAAGAAGGTGAAGCATCCCAAGCCTCCGCGTTATCACCGGCCGAAGAGTCACCGGCCCAAGAACCGCCAGCAGCAACAATGAACAGCATCCCCTGCGCCACAACGCGGGTGGAATCGGCGCAATCCGAACCGGCCGGCGAGAATGCCGTGCGGCGACTTCGGCGGCATAAGCGCGTACCTGCGCCGGCGCGGCGTGTGCTCCCGTCCGTTCCGGCTCCGACAGGCACGTATTGGTTGTAAAAGACGGGCTTGGCGGTTCCGGAGGAGGAGGAGAATGTGAGAAACCGCCAAGCCGTGAGCGGCAGGTTACCGCCGCGATTTGGTTGATTGCAGGTTACCGGACGTTGGCGTACGTTTCAAGCTTAAAGCGCACCAATAAAGTTAAGATTAACGAACGGCGCGCATTGAAGAAGTGAAAAAGGGGACCGGCTCGTGGCCGGAGGCGGCGCCAAAGACGGTTGAGGATTCGCTGGCGTGAGGTGTGAGCCCTCCTCTGGCGACCGGCGAGGCCTCGATTGCCTCAGGCCCGGTGCGCTGACTCACACCCCATTAAGGTCAAGTAGAGCACACAGCATCCGGGCTTAGGAATAGTACCTTAGTCCCGCAAAGTACTTTTGGTAACAAGTACTTAGGTGGCATGACGGGGTCCGCTTTCCGCCGCCCGGCGAACAAACCGGTCAATGCCCCTCCCGCGCTCCACCCGGCCAACGCGCGGTGCGTGTCCCACGGACAAGGGCCAGACCACGGAAAAAACCGGCCCGGGAACCTAATCGGTTGGCCTCAAATGACCGATAAGTGAGCAGAGGCGCAGCCGTCCGGGCGCTGCCTCGAGATCGGGGGATGTGCTTTGCGGGCACGGAAAGCGGAGCCGGCCAATCCGCCACGCAATAGCTCCATGCAGCGGTTCTGGGCCGAGTACCGGAACAAACTGAGTCGCGTTCAATCGGGGGCGACGCGCCTGGCTTTCGCATCGCAAGACGACTTTCGCGTTGTCCGCCCACGGCGGCAGCCGCGCTGGGGCAGGATCACGATGGCCTTTTCGTTTGCCTTGCGGCGAATCTGCCACACCAACGGCCACGACCGCGCCGAGCGGCGCGAACAAGCCTGGTACCCGTTCTGATGCCGGTGTTAATTGTTCCCGGGCGTGTTCCCTGGCGCGGACCGCCCTGGATTGCCGGTTCAGCCGTCAAGCTTTGAGGCAGCTACTTTAGCGCTGCGTCGAAGAAGCGCAGGTACTGTGCATTCAGGTGGAAGCGGGCCTTGCCGCCTACGCCGTGCGATTTCTGCGGGTAGATCAGCAGGTCGTAGCTCTTCCCGGCCTCCTGCAAAGCGTTCTGCATCTGCAGCGAGTTCGCGAACAGCACGTTGTCATCCTCGATGTTGTGGATCAACAGCAGGCGGCCTTTGAGCTGCGCGGCGAAATTGACCGGCGAACTGTCGCGGTACCCGTCGGGGTTTTCGGCGGGCAGCCCCATATAGCGCTCGGTGTAAATGGTGTCGTAATTCAGCCAATTGGTCACCGGCGCGCCAGCCGCTCCCGCTTTGAATACTTCCGGGGCGTGCAGCAGGCATTGCAGGGTCATGTAGCCGCCGTAGCTCCAGCCCATGACGCCAATGCGATTCGGATCGGCGAAGCCGAGGCTCAGGAGGTACTTAATGCCTTCCTTCTGGTCCTCCACTTCCACCTTGCCGAAGTGACGGTAGATCGGCGTTTCAAACGCATGACCGCGGCCCACCGAGCCGCGGTTGTCCATCTGCCAGATTACGTAGCCCTTATGCGCAAAAACCTGCTCCATTGACAGCCCGCCCGCCCAGCGGTTCGTAATCGATTGCGCGCCGGGGCCGCCGTAAACCTGAACGATCACCGGGTACTTTTTGGACGGATCGAAGTTGGCCGGTTTGACCAGCCGCCCGTAGAACAGCGTGCCGTCCGCGCCTTTGAAGGTATGAATCTCGCTCTTGAGAATCTCGTACTTGTCCAGGACCTCGCGATTCGCTTCCTTCAGCACGCGCACTTGTTTCCCCTCGCTGTCGAACAACGCCGTGACCGGCGGATTGTCGAGGTTCGAATACGAGTCGATGAAGAGATCGCAGGCCGGGCTCATCGAGATCGAGTGCCAGCCGGCGCCCTGCGTGAGCTGGCGCTTGCCACGGCCGTCGAAACCGATGCTGTACAGATGCCGTTCGAGCGGGCTGGCCTCGCTCGATTCGTACCACACGCGTTTCTTCGCCTCGTCAACGCAGGTGAGCGCGGTCACTTCCCATTGGCCCTCGGTCAGGCGGCTGGCGACCTTGCCATCGGCCGACTGCATGTAGAGATGCCGGAAGCCGTCGATTTCGCCGCCGATCAGGATGGCGCCGTTCGAAAGGATACGGAAATCGTCTTTGATGTTGATCCATGCCGGATCGGACACATCCACCATCGGATGCGCCGCGCCAGTCCGGGCATCGGCATAGAGGATTTCAAAGTGATTCTGTACGCGATTCAGCCGGTGGACCGCCACGGTCTTGCTGTCCGGAGTCCAATTGACGCGGGGGTAGAGATACAGGCGCGGCTCGCCCAGATCCATCCAGTGCGTCGCGCCGCCGCTCGCGCTGACCACGCCAATCCGCACGTCGGCATTCGGCGTGCCGGCCTTGGGATAGCGCTCCGGCTCAGAGACCGCGTCAACGGGCAGATGATCCACATGGCCGTAAATGTGCTCGCGGCTGACGTCGAACTGCATGTAGGCGATCTGTTGGGAGTCGGGCGACCACCAATGCGCGGTGCCCAGGTCCAGTTCTTCGGGATAGACCCAATCGGACATCGCGTTCCAGCGGGTCGCAGCGCCGTCAAACGTGAGTTGCGTCTCTTTCTTCGATGCGATGTCGAGAACATACAGATCGTAGCCCCGGCGGAAGCTGACTTTGGTCCCGTCCGGCGAGAGCTTCGGATCGTGCTCGGCCGCGGACGTCGCGGTCAGTTGATCGATTTTGCCCGTCGCCGAGTCCCACAGGAACAGGTCGCCCCGCAACAGCAGCAGGATCTTCCCGCCATCGGCGGACCACTGCAACCGCTCCTCCTGGACGCGCCGGTTCTCCCAGCCAAAGGCCTTGTCCTGGATGACGGTGATGGCGTTCTTTTCCGCCGCCTCAAATGAGAACAGCTCTTTCCCTTCGGTCGAGTTCTTCGACCAGACCATCACCTTCGAACCGTCGATCCACACAAAGCGTTCGCCCTGCGGCGCCCAAACGCGTCCGGGCGCAAAGGCGCCCGCGGCGGGCCGTCCCGCCTCCTGCAAGCTTTCGAGCGTCACCGGTTTCTTCTGGCCCGGCAGAAGGGCGGCCACGGCCATCAACAGGACAGACAGGCGGGAAACCTGCTGCATGGAAAAGGACAATCGGGTTCCAAGCGGCATGACTTTCCTTAGAATATCCGGCAGCGGAGCCGCGCGGCGGCGCCTCTGGCTGAATTGCTCCCGCGATGCGGCGCCATGCCGCTGGAACGGGCCGCTTTATCGCATATTCGAGCCGGCCCGATACAATCAAGGTAGTGGGTGATTTGATCTCAAGTTCCGGCATCCGGCTGCTGGGCCTGGACATCGGACGCAAGCGCATCGGCCTCGCGTTGTTCGATCCGGCCGCGGGCGCCGTAACCGGGCTCGACACACTCCAGCGCAAGACCCGTGACGAAGACCTGGCGCGCTTGACCCGCCTGGCGCAGGAACGCAAAGCCGCGGCTTTCGTTTCCGGCCTGCCGATGAACATGGACGGGACCGAAGGGCCGCAGGCGAAGTTCGTCCGCGACTTCTGCGCCCGGCTGGAGCGCGTCAGTGGCTTGCCCGTCCATTTTCAGGACGAGCGTCTCACTTCGGTCGAGGCGGAGAGCCGGCTGAAAGAGGCCGGCTGGAGTTTGAAGAAACTGCTCACAGAGAAACACAGGGGAATCGTAGACCGCATGTCGGCTGTGTTGTTGCTCGAAGATTATGTCGCCGCGCAAGGCCTCGGCGGAGGCCTGGCATGAGGCGCTTCTTTACGTTGATCGTGCTCGCCGCGCTGGTGGGGACGTTGGGGCTGCTGCACTGGCTGGTGCGCAACGACGTTTACGGGAGTTTCCCGGAGCCCGTCTTTGTCGACATCCCTCATGGCACTTCATCCTGGGAAATCGGCGCGAAGCTCACCGACGCAGGGGTGCTGCGCAATCCCTGGCTGTACCAGTTCTCCCGTCTGACCCGCCTGGGCCGCGGCGCCAAAGCGGGCGAATACCGCTTCACTGAGGCGGCGACGCCGGCACAGGTCTTTGCCCGCCTGGCCGCCGGCGACACGTTCCATCTCGATGTGGTTGTGCCGGAGGGAGCCACGATGTTCGACATCGCGGACAGCGTGGAAAAGGCCGGCATCGGTCCGGCCGCGGCGTTCCTGCGCGTGGCGCGTTCGCCCGCGATGATCCGCGACATCGCGCCGGCGGCGCGCAGCCTGGAAGGCTACCTCTTTCCCGCCACATACCACTTTCCGCGCAAGGCCACGGCGGAGGATGTCTGCCGGGCCATGACGGCACGGTTTCGGCACGTCCGCAACGAACTCGGCCTGGACGGGGACCCGAATGAGACGGTCACGCTGGCATCGATGGTTGAGCGCGAGGCGAAGCTGCCAGCGGAGCGTCCGCGCATCGCCGGGGTCTATGCCGCGCGCCTGCGCGAAGGGATGAAGCTCGATTGCGACCCAACCGTGATCTACGCCGCGATTCTCGACGATCGCTGGACCGGCGTCATACGCCGTTCCGACCTGGACAGCACGAATCGTTACAACACCTACACGAATCCGGGCCTGCCGCCGGGACCGATCGCCAATCCGGGACGCGATTCGCTGCGCGCCGCCATGCATCCGCTGAAGACGGACGATCTGTACTTCGTCGCCGCTCCGGGTGCAACTGGCGCGCACATCTTCTCAAAAGACCTCGCCGCTCACGACAAAGCCGTGTCAAGCTATCGTCGTGACCAGCGCAAGCGGCAGTAGCGGCGCGGCGGATGGCGATTCTCGTCCGGTCGAAGAAACCAGACGTTTCGGCCAGGGCCCCGGCCGCCCGCCCAGCAAGAAACAGAGGATTCTGGCCTGGATCGCCGATCGTGGATGGAATGCTGTCGGCGAAGAGAGCGCACACGCGCTGGAGCGGGTTTTCCCCGACTGTTCGGAAGACACATTGAGAGCCGCGCTGCTTGAATCGGGCCTGCCCCTGGCGCCGCTGGTCGAAGGCGTTCTCCAGGATAGTTACCAACATCTGGAAACCTCGCTCGCCGCACTGCTCGCCGAATACGAGACCGCCCGCGTGGCCGGCGACAAGCCGCGCGCTCATCTGGTCCGCTCGGCCGTGATCCGCGCCCATGAACATGCGGAGCTCGCGGCCCACAATCCCAAGGTGCATCAGCTCAAGCGCGAGGTGAAAACCGAGATGGCGCTGTGGCTCCACACGTGGCTCGAAAATCCGCCGCTGTTCCCTGCCTGGGTGGAATTGCGTAAGCGGCGCCTGCCCGGGTTTGCGGCCGAAGCGCCGCTGGATCGCGAAAGCGGCGGGTGATCGCGGACCGGCTCAGGCAGGGCGCGCGGCAGCGGCGACTTTCGGTTTTGCCGCCGGCGCGGAATGCGGCTGGCGCGCCGGGCCTGTCGATTCCCGAACCATGAACTCCGGATCGATCACGGTCTCCTTGCCCGCGGCATCGATATCCTTCTCCCCGGACGAGAGGATCGAGAAAAGCGTGTGGCCGATCCGGTCCCGCGGGATGTGCACGGTCGTCAGCGCGGGATGGCAAAACTCGGAAAGCCCAATATTGTCGAAGCCGGTGACGGACACGTCTTCGGGCACTCTCAATCCGCTCTCCCGCAGTTCCTTAAGCACGCCGACCGCCATCAGATCGTTTACGCAAACGATGGCCGTAGGCCGGTAGCCGGACGCGAGAATCGACCGGGCCGCCTGCCGTCCGCCCATCAGACTATCCGCATCGGCCGTCTCACGGATCTCGGCAGCCGGAGCGAGCCGCGCCAACACATCCACCACGGCCCGGTAGCGCTCGTTGATCGGTCCAAGCGCCGAATGGTGGCCGACAAAGGCGAACTTGCGGTGGCCGAGCGCCGCCAGGTAGTCGACGACGCGCTCGACGCCTTTCCTGTAGTTCACGCGGATGTTCGTGATGTTGCGCGTCGATGGTCCCACGTCGTAGAAAACCACCGGGATCTCGCTGTCGAGCAGTTCCTGGACCAGGTCCTTTTCCATCTCCGAAACGATTACGGCCAAGCCTGCCACACGCCGGCCGATCATGAGCCGGATGCTCGCCACCAGCCGTTCGGCGCGATAGTCCGTGTTCGCGACCATGACTTCGTAGTCGTGGTCGTGACAGTCGGCCTCGAGCGACCGGTACACATCGAGAAAGAACGGATTCTCCAGATTGGAAACAATCACGCCAAGCGTCTTATTGGGGCCGCCGGCCAGACTTCGCGCGTGCAGGTTCGGGTGGTATTTCAGCTCGTTCACCGCCTTCATCACCCGCGCCCGCGTCGCAGGCTTCACGACGTCAACGCCGTTCAGCACACGGGAGACGGTGGCCGTGGACACCCGCGCCAATTTGGCTACGTCTTCAAGACTCATTCGTCGCAAACACCTTTGCCGCGGGAATTGCGGCGCCCGAAGCTCATTCCCGCCCGGCCACGCCCGGTGCGTCCGGCAATGGCAGCGGGCATCGATATGCCGTCCAGAACGGAAAGTAACCCGCCATCCCGGACGGAGGGACACCGCAGGCCGGCCCGGCGGAATGCTCGAAAATGGGATGAAAGTCCCTCAAATTGAGAGTGTAAAGCATGCTGGCAACGCAGTGCGGCACGGCGTCCCGCCCGGCCGGACAAGCGGCTGCGGGGGGCCGTGCGATCGTAGCGACGGCGAACTCGCGCCGCAACCAATCCGCGGCCCGCGCAGACTCGACAAAACGGGGCGCAGTTGCCGTGAGATCCCGGCAAAAACAACTCCGCGGACACCGGGAGCCAAGCCGCTCAGGCGTCCCACGGAGCCGGGCAGCCGGGGCTACTCCAAACCCGAGTACTAGCCAAGGAGAGGATTGACAGTTGCACGCGCGGTGTTAGTCTGGTTCGAAGTAGTACTTTGTGCAATTTGCGGGCCTCTATATTCCGGAATATTCCGGCTCGGATCTAGTTCTCGCGGTTGAAGGCTGTCTGGTGGAACAGATAGTTCACCTTTCGTGGTCGCTATATTGAGAAATGGAATTGCGCATCTCAGGAATGCCGGTTCCGGACTTCCCCCCACGGGGGCTGGAGTTCGCGAGTCCTGGAATCGCAGATATCCCGGTGTGTGACAACGCAGGTGAGATACTGGCAAGAGCCAGGAAGGGCGGCGGTCCAATTCAATCGATCGCTTCCGTCATGGGCCGTCTTTTGGGCAGGAAGAAGGGGTAATTATGCCTTTTCATGGACGACGATTCCTATTTACTCTAGCTGCATTCCTCTCTCTGAGCGCCGCCAGCTATGCGGCAACCTTTGGGACGGCGGTGCCAGTACGAGGCACCGTCTCAGACATTGCGCTGGACGAAAGCCGCGGGCACTTGTATATCGCCAACTTCGGCGCCGGCCGGATTGACGTCCTGAACACGACCGACCCGAAATTCGGCTTCGCAACGCCCATGCTTGTTTCGAAGCCGCCGAGTTCGCTGGCGTTGTCGCCCGGCAACCACTTCCTGGTCGTCGGCGAGTACGATACCTTCAACTCGTCCGTTTCGACGCCCACCGAGACAGGGGGCGTGGCGATCTTCAATCTCGACCTGGGTTCCCGGCAGGAGTATGTTCTTCCCAGCCCGGTGCTGGCGGTGGCCTTCGGCGCCGGGAGCCAGGCGCTGATTGTGACCAAGAAGGCATTTCTATTGCTCGACCCGACCACCGGCCACTATCGGACGCTCGGGGTTACGTCGCTCGGCGGCGCGCCTCTGCCGGCGCCCGCGGCCATCTGCTCGGTGGGTGTTGCCAGCTTCCCCGCCAACATCGTGCAGGCCGCCACCGGAATCTCCGGCGACCAGCAAACGATCCTGATTCTGACGCAGATCACTCCTCCTTCGGCCGGGACGTGCCCGGGCGATCAGGACGTGGCGGCATTGCTCCGCTACCAGGTCGGTGCAACGGGCGTCGAGGCGTATAGCTGGACAGCCACCCCTCCGCTGGGTCCCCGCTCCGTCAGTGTGAACAAAGACGCTTCGCGCTTCATCGGGGGCTGGGTGCTGCTGGATTCGGACGGCGCCGACCGGGCGGATTTCCCGAATCTGATCACCGGCTCCACGACCGACTACCGGAATGGCGGGCACGCATTCGATTATTCCCGCAATCTCATCTACGCCGATATTCTGGCCGCCACAACCGACACACCCGTCATGCACGTGATGGACGCTGACAATCTGACCGTTCGCGAACGGATCCAATTGCCCCAGATGATGTCCGGGCGCTCGCTGTTTTCCTCGGACATGAACACCGTCTATTCGGCTTCCGACGGGGGCGTCCTGGTTCTTCCCGTGTCTACGCTGAGTACCGCGCCGCAGCTCGCCGCCTTGCAGGAAGACGTTATGTTCCAGTCGGACGTCTGCACGCGCAATGTGATATCGCAGACTGTCGATCTCGTCGATCTCGGCGGCGGCAGCACCGACTTCACGCTTTCCCTGCCATCCGGTACGAATGGAATCCGGCTTTCACAGACGTCTGGAACAACGCCGGCAAAGGTCACGATCAGCGTCGATCCCACCGCGTTTCAGACCAATTCGGGCACGACAACGGTTGCCCTAAGCCTGCAGTCCACGAAGGCGATCAACGTTCCTTTCCCCGTACGGCTGCTCATCAACACGCGCGACATGAGCCAGCGCGGCCAGATCGTGAACGTACCGGGCAAACTGGTGGACATTCTTGCCGACCCGATCCGCAACCGCGTCTACGTGCTGCGCCAGGACAAGAACCTGGTGCTGGCGTTCGACACGACCACGTGGAAACAGATTGACGCCCCGCAACTGCGCACGGGCAACACGCCGATGAGCATGGCGATCACTCCGGACGGCCATTATCTGCTCGTCGGCAATGACCGCTCGCAGTTGATCAACACATACGACCTCAACACGCTGCAGCCGTGGACGCCGTCGCAGTTCTACCCCAACAGCCCGTTTATCCGGACCGATGGCGCCTATCCAGGCTCGGTCGCCGTCGGCCAGGGGACCGCGACGCCGGTGGTCTGGGCGGCCGTGCGCGACGCCGCGCCGCCGTCGACGTGCAGTAACGGCCGGATCTTCTTCCGGGCGAATTTCCCGGCATTGTTCGCCAGTTCGCCAGAGAGTGTGGGCGTTTACGAGAACTGCCTCCCTTCGCCCTACGCGGCAGCCCCAATGGTGGCGGCGTCGCCATCCGGGCAATCCGTCATGCTGGCCATTCCGGACGGCACGGTCGGCTTGTGGGACGGCACCGTCGACGAGTGGGTCGTGATGCGCCAGGATGTGAGGAAACTCAGCGGCGCGTATGGCGCGCTGAGCGATAGCCTCTTCATGACCGACAACCGGGTGCTGGACTGGAGCCTGTTCGCCGAGGCGCAACTCGACAACGGTACTGGTTCCTCTTCCGGCGTCGCCCTGGCGGGCGGCGCGGGCAGCGATGGGTTGCGCACGGTAACGACCACCGCCGCGGCGCCGGGCACGATCGAGCGCATCGACTTCAATTCCAGTGACGGCGCGTATTATTTGCAGGGTTATCACGCCACTTCGCTCATCGAAGCGCCGCATACACAGGCGACATTGCAGACAGCCGCGCTAGGACAGGTCGGCCAGGCCATTTCGGCGTTCACGCGCACGATGGCGGTTCCGGCGGACCGGAGTTCGATCGTGCTGCTGACCCAGTCCGGGTTGACCATCCTGCCGCCCGATTTCGACGCCGCGTTGATGACGCCGGTCGTTACCAGCGTGACCAACGCCGCCGGAACCAGTTCGAGCGTCGCGCCGGAGGAGCAGATCCTGATCAGCGGCCGCGGCCTCGCGCCGGGTTCGGCCGTAGCGGGTGTGGAGCCTCTGCCGTCCACGCTCGGCGATGCCTGCGTCACCGTCGCCAACGAAGCGCTTCCGCTTTACTGGGTATCGCCCACGCAGATCAAGGCGCAGTTGCCGTCCGACGTCGGCGGCGCGGAACAACTGATCGTGCATGCGCCCGGCGGCGTGAGCAGCCCGTTCAGCTTCGATGTCCAGGCCACCGCTCCGGCGATTCTGCCAGTTGATTCCGGCGCGCAGGCGGGACTAGCCAGAGTGGTCCGCCAAAAGAACGGCGAGGTGGTCAACTTCACCAACCCGGTCCACGCAAAAGATTCTATTTCGATCTACATGACCGGGCTCGGCGCCACAACGCCCGCAGTCGCGCCCGGCGCCGTCACGCCATCGGACCAGCCGTACTCCGTAACACTGCCGCTCGTGGTGAGCCTGGGAGGGACGAACCTGCCTGTGTCTTTCGCGGGCCTCGCGGCCGGGGAAGTTGGCGTCTACCGGGTGGACGTCACGGTGCCGTATTACGTCCGCAGCGCCGCGCAGTCCCCTTTGGTCATCACGCAGGGAACCACTTCGACTTCCGTGACGGTTCGCGTGGTGAACCCGTAGACCTGGGGCCGGCACATCCGCGATGATCGAGATGCAGTGAAACGCTGAAGGGAAACAGTTGAATGCTCAAACGACTTGTTCTGACATGCTGCCTCGTGGCTGGCGCCTCCTACGCGCAAACCTGGTACGTTGGCGCCGGCGGAGGCTATGGTTACGCGCCGAAGCTCACGGTCGGCGGCCTGACGCCGGAAGGCAAAGCCGGTTTTGACAATGGAGGCGCCCTCGGGGCCTTCTTCGGGGAAGACTCGCATAAGTACTGGAGCGGCGAGGTGCATTACCTGCACCGCTGGGACAATCTGTCGCTCTCGGCCGGCGGCACGACAGTGCATTTCTCCGGGCATAGTGACATTCTGCATGCCGATTTCCTGCGCAATTTCACGCCGCGCGGCGCAAAAGTGCGGCCGTTCTTCGCCCTTGGCGCCGGCGCGCGGTTCCTGGATGGGACCGGGACAGAGTCCGCCAGCCAGCCGCTCGGCAACTACGCCGCGCTGACGGCGACGCGCGAGACGCTTCCCGTGATCGACGCCGCATTCGGCGTCCGCGCCAAGGTCGGCCGGTCGGCCGAGGTCCGCTTCGAAGTTCGGGACTACATGAGCCCCGCGCCCAGTAAAGTGATCGCGCCGGCGCCGGGAGCCAACTTCAGCGGCTGGTTCAACGACATCGTCGCGACGGCTTCTATCGGCTACAGTTTCTAGCACTGCCACGGTCCAGGCCGGGCATACCACGGCAAACGGGTATGCCGGAGCGGCCTCCCGATGAAAACGAAGGGCGCGCCCGCCGGAGTGGCGGATGCGCCCTTTTTGCATCTGAGCCTGTATTTTTCAGCCCGCGGGGGCCGGCAACGCGTTTATGCCGCGCCGCGCACGATGATGATGGCCAGCACCAGCAGGGCAATGCCCCCCCAGGCCACAGCCATGCTCGATTTCCTAGCGCCCTTCCACTCGCCGCTGAGCAGGCCGTTCACGTTGGCGGTGACGATGTTGATCGACATGAAGACCGGCCAGCCGACCACCTTGCCCAGCGGTCCCATGAGGGCTGTACCCATGCCGTAGACGCTCATGCCGCCAAACCAAAGAGCGCCCATGAGCGCGGAGCCGGTCCAGTGCCACGCCGTCGTGCCCGGGCTGGTGAACAGGCTCCAGGTCTTGTTCTTGAACAGCAGATAGATGGCGTAGCCCGCGTTGGCCAGGAAGCCGCCGGCCAAAGCCGGCACCCAGATGGCGTTGGCATCCATGCCCGCGGCCGCGCCGTGCGCCAGGGCGGCTTTCTGAATCGGCTCGCCGAAGCTGAAACCGATGTTCAACATCGGGGACAGAATTCCAGAGAAGATACAAATCACAAATCCGGCGGCAAAAGCGCCTTTCTTCGCCATGGAACTGCCCGCCGCAAGATCGCGGTCGCGCAGCGCTCCGGCGCGCGCGCAAATGACGATGCCGACAACGACCACGGCAAGGCCGGACAGCAGCACATGGCCGTTGGGCGTGTTCAGATCGGCTGGATGCAACACCAACATCGGGATCAACGAACCCAGGCAACTCGTCATGCCCAGAATGATGGAGAACCCCAGCGCCATGCCGATGCGGCTGATGCCCAGGCCGAAGAGCGTGGATCCGATGCCCCATCCGGCGCCATAGATCGCGACCTGGAGGAACTGCGTTAAGGAAGTGTTCGCATAGACGTCGCTCAACGCTGGAACGGTGGCGAAAGCCAGCAGGAGCGGCAGGCAGATCAGGCCCACCACGGAATACACCAGCCAGATGTTCTCCCATGCCCAGTGCTTCTGCATTCCCTTCATTGGAAGCGCGAAGCTACCTTGAAAAATACCGCCGAGAACCGCGAGCAACGTTCCCAGCAGTGCGCCTGAAGCCATGCCACTCATCTCCCTCGCCGCAGATGCGGCGCGGGCATGATTCTATCAACAAACGCAGCCGGGCATCCGCTGGAGCGCGGCGGGCCCGTGAGCCTAGGTAGTACTGGCCAGTACCAGCCTAGGCAGGAATACGCGAATGTGCTCTACTGCTGTCGAAGATCGGCGCCGGTCCACGCCGCCGCTGGAGTCGAGCATCGAACGATACGTCACCCGAATGAAGCGGTAGCGGCGTGCGGAGTGTAAAATTGAAGCGCTATTCCGGACCATGCGGGCGACGTCGTGCGCCCGGGAGACAGGCGGCGGCGGGCGGCTTCGCGGTGCGACGAAGCAGAGCGCTCAATCTCGACATCAACCGGTGTGGCGCCATGGACAGAATGCCGGTGCGCTCGTGCCGCCACCGTGTTTCACAAACAGGGGTGAGTAGCCAAAATGAGGAGCCGTAAGATTGCCCGCGCAGTTGAGGTCTGGCGGCCGTGTTCCGGATTGGCGGTGCGGTGAGTTCACGAGAGGACGAGCAATAGGCCGGCAATGAAGAGCATTCTTTCCAAGATCGCGCTCCTCGAATCAGTGTTCATGGTTCTGGTCGGATCTCTCCTTTGCGTTCTGCTGGAACGCGACCTCGCGAGCGGCCTGCAAGAGTCGTTCACCGCCAAAGGCTACAGTGTCGTGGCGCGCATCGGCCACGACGTGGAGACGACCTGGGCCAAGCGCAATGCCGCCGCGCTCCAGGAACTGCTGCTGGAGGATGCGAAGCTGCCGAATGTCGAGTGGGCTTACCTGGTATCGCCGGACGGCGAGGTGGTCGCGCATACGTTCGGCGAGGAGTTCCCCAGCGACCTGCTTGCCAACCGGACGGCCGGCAGCGGCGACTGGTACGACTTGCCCGCCAGGAAGGGCGTGACGCCGGTGACCGTATTCTCCCGCACGGTCGCCAGAGGCAAGGCCGGCACGCTCTACGTCGGCCTGAACCGCAAGCCGCACATCGACGCGCTCAAGCGCATGCGGCTGCTGCTCATGAGCAGCATGGTCGGAGGCATATTCGTCTGCCTGCTGATCTTCACCTGGCTGACCCGCAGACTGCTGAGCCCGATTCAGAAGCTGACGGGCGTGGCGTTGAAGCTCAAGGACGATCAGAGCGGCGAGTTCCGGTTCGTGGCGGCGCAGTCAGACGACGAATTGGGCGTCCTTACCGGCGCGTTCAACGGAATGGTGGCCGTGATCCGGCGCCGTACGGAATGGCTGGAGGAGCGCGTCCAGGCCCGCACGGCCGAACTTTCCAAGGCCAACGCCGAACTGGCCGTGGAAGTCGTGGAGCGCCAGAAGGCCGAGCGCGAAGCAACGCTCGCCCGGGAAGGCGCCGAGACCGCCAATCGCGCCAAAAGCGCGTTTGTCGCAAACATGAGCCACGAACTCCGGACGCCGATGAACGGCATTATCGGGATGGCGGAGTTCATCGAAGCAGGCAAGCTCAGCGATCAGCAGCGCGAATACTTCGAGATCATCCGGACTTCGGCGCAGAAGTTGCTCTCGGTAATCAACGACGTCCTCGATTTCTCAAAAATCGAAGCGGGGACGGTCGACCTGGACCTGATCGATTTCGACATGCCAGCGCTGGTCTATGAGACCCTGAAGCCGCTCACATTACAGGCCCAGGAAGGCGGCGTGCAGCTTCTCTGCAACATCGACCCGGCCGTGCCCGATCTGGTCCACGGCGATCCGGTCCGCCTGCGTCAGGTCGTGATGAACCTGGTGGCAAACGCCGTCAAGTTCACAAGCAAAGGTGAGATCCTGGTCTCGATCAAGGTCGAATCGAGCGATGCCGACGGTACACACCTGCACTTCAGCGTGCGCGACACAGGCATCGGCATACCCAAGGAACAGCAGGCGCTGATCTTCGAGCCGTTCCGCCAGGCGGATGTCTCAATGACCAGGAAGTACGGCGGAACGGGTCTCGGACTCTCCATCTGTTCCCACCTGGTGAAACTGATGGGTGGCGAGATCTGGCTGGAGAGCACGGTAGGCCAGGGCAGCACGTTCCACTTTACCGTCCAGTTGGGTCGTGCTTCCGGCGGCTCCGCCCCCGTGATTGAGGGGCTTGAAAAGCACCTTTCCGGACTGCGCGTCCTGGTTGTGGACGGCAATGCGACAAGCCGTGAGGTACTGCACGACTGTCTGGCCCGCTCGGGAATGCATCCGGTGGTTCGGCCCGACGCGTTTTCCGGCTTCGAGGCATTGATTCGGGCCGAGGCCGGAGCCACGCCTTTCCACATTCTGATTTCCGATATGCAACTGCCCGGCGAGAATGGGCTGGCCCTGGCTAAGCGCATCCGGAAGACCGCCGCGTTAACCGGTCTTCCGATTCTCCTGCTTTACTCCGGCAGCCAGAGTCCCGACCCGGGCCGTTGTCTGGTGTTGAATATCGGCGCTGTCCTTTCCAAACCGGTTGAGCAACGCGACCTGCAGGCGGCCATCCTGAAAGCTCTGCATCAGCAGCCCGGTAAACGGGCGCCCCGCCCGGAGCCCGCCGCCGAGGCGCCCATGGTCGCCTCGGGACTCCACATTCTCCTGGCCGAAGACAACAAGGTGAATCAGCTCATTGCGAAAAAGCTGCTCGGACGCCTCGGACATTTCGTCGTTGTCGCCGGAGACGGGAAAGTGGCCGTGGAGGAGGTCAAGAAGCAGCATTTCGATCTGGTGCTGATGGACCTGCAAATGCCCGAGATGGACGGCTATGCAGCGGCCAAGGCCATCCGCGATTACGAGAAGGCCCTCAACCGCCACACGCCGATCATCGCCATGACCGCGCACGCCATGGCCGTGCATCGCGAAAGTTGTCTGGCCGCCGGCATGGAGGGCTACGTCTCCAAGCCGGTGAATGTGCGGGAGCTGGAAGAGCAGATCAATCTGCTGACACCGCAAAAGGCGGGCCAGTCCCACTGACTTCCCGCGGCGTGCCGCACCGGCGCACGGACCGTCGCGTGCGACCGCCGGATTGCGCGGGAAGATTGAATATGAGAGACCGCGTCCGGCCGCCCGGCGCGCCGGCGAAGGAGCGATAGTATGAGCACCAGTCCGTCCCTGCCCGGTTCGGCCGCCCCACAACCTGAACCCGGCCCCGAACGCGTCAGCCCGATTGTGCACTTCCTGCCGTCCTTGTCCGACCTGATCTTTCTGCTGCCCTTCTTCCTCGTCCTGAAGGACCCCAAGGGACTCTCGCTCCTGTTGCAGGACAGCGATACGGGCTGGCACCTGCGGACCGGCGAATGGATCCTGCAAAACGGCCGTGTTCCGGTTGCCGACCTGTTCTCCTTCACCAAAGCGGGTCAGCCGTGGTTTGCCTGGGAGTGGCTGTGGGACGCCGTCTTCGGCTGGCTGCATCTTCATGCCGGACTGGCCGCCGTCGCTGTGGTCTCGCTGTTCGTCATCGCGTTCTCGTTTACTATCGTTTACCGCACGGCCTTGCGTCACAGCCGGAACGTGCTGCTGCTGCTCGCCCTCATGCTGCTTGGCATGGACGTCTCGACAGTCCACTGGCTGGCGCGTCCGCACCTGTTCACACTTTTGTTTACCGCGCTGTTCTGCGCCATCCTCGACCGCGTCCGAAGCGGCAATGTGCGTCTGCTGTGGCTGCTGCCGCCGCTCACCATCCTGTGGACCAATCTGCATGGCGGCTTCATGGTCGCCATCCTTCTGCTGGTGGGCCTGGCGGCGGGCGAGCTCTTCGGCTGGTTTGTCGAGGCGGATCCAAGACGCGCCGCAAAGCAGCTTCGCCGAAGTTGGCCGTATCTCCTGGCGGCGGCCGGCTGCGGCGCGGCGAGCTTCGTCAACCCGTACGGCTGGCAACTGCATCGCCACATTTTCTTCTACCTGTTCCGGGAGAACCATGCGGACCTGATCGAGGAGTTTCAGTCACTGAGCTTTCATGGCCTGGAAGGCGCTCTGTTCGCGGCGTTGCTGCTGGTGGCCATCGTCTGCAGTGTCTGGCACTTTGTCCACCGAGATTTCGGCGCCTCGTTTCTGCTGCTGGGCTGGAGCTGGCTGGCGGCGTATTCGGTGCGCAACATTCCGCTTTTCGTTCTCGTGATGCTGCCGCTCGCCGCCGGCGCGATCCAGCAGATGATCGACCGGGCGGACCTGTCCGCCATATCCACGCGTGCGCGCACGGCGGTCCGGGAGTTCCTCGACACCGAGGCGGACTTTGCCGAGATGGACCGGCAGTGGCGCACCTACCTCGCAAGCGTGCTGTGTGCCGGTCTGTTCGCGGCGTACGCTTTAGCGCCGCACCCGCCCGCCCAACTGCGGGCGCGCTTCGATCCGCGGATGTTCCCTGTGCGGGCCGTCGATACCTGCATCGCGGGACTGAATGCGCCGCGCATCTTCGCCCACGACCAGTGGGGCGGCTATCTCATCTATCGCCTGTACCCGCGCCTGCGTGTGTTTGCCGATGGGCGCAGCGACTTCTACGGTCCGGCGTTTCTGAAGGAATGGTCCGGCCTGCGCAAGGGCGCCTACGACTGGCAGAAGCGCCTGGATAAGTACTCGATCGACACCGTGATGCTGCCGACCGACGCCTCGCTCGCCAGCACGCTGAAGGAGTCGCCACGCTGGCGCGTTGTCTACGACGACGGCGTCGCCATCGTGTTTCGGGACGTTCAAAAGTCCCCGGCGCCAGCCCTATAGACGCGGCTCGTCCGGCGCAGGCAGATACGCCGCCGCCAATTGACGAAAGGCGGCGAGTTGCCCGGCCGTCCAAGCTTCGTCGCGGCCCAGCTCAGCACGCATCAACCCGGCCACGCGCGGCGCCATCGCGACAGCCGCCCGGGCGTTCAGCGTGAGCGCCCGCAGACGCCGCGACAGCACATCGGCAAGCGTGCGGGCCATCTCCTTGCGGACGGCCCAAACCACCTGCGCTTCCACGTAGGGCAGCGCCGGATCGAGCGCCGTGCCCAGGGTTGGATCGAGCCGGATCAAGTCTTCCATCGCCGTTGCGTCCGAGCCGTACGCCGCCAGCGGGCCGAACTTCGCGGCATTCGCGTGGAAACCGTGAATGCGCAACCGCCGCGTCACGCAATCGCGCTCGTCGAGACCGGCCAGCAGGGCCGCCTGTGTCACGGCGTCTTCGGCCATCCTGCGGTACGTTGTCCACTTCCCACCGGCCACGCTGAACAGGCCGTTGGGATCGACGTGAATCGTGTGGTCGCGTGAAAGCTGCGCCGTGCTGCCCGCGCCGGCAGCCTGCACCAGCGGCCGGATGCCGGCCCACGCGCTCAGGATGTCTGCCCGCTTGGGCGGCCGGTCGAGATAGTCGCCCGCCGTCTCGAGAATGAAGTCGATCTCTTCTTCGAAGGGCCGCGGCTCCGCCTCCGCCCTTTGCACGGGCGTGTCGGTGGTGCCGACCAGCGTGTGCGCGTGCCAGGGAATGGCGAACATCACTCGTCCGTCGCGCGTGTGCGGTACCAGAATCGCCGTGCGGCCCGCGAGAAACGAGTGGTCGAAAACCAGATGCACGCCCTGGCTCGGCGCAATCATCGGCTGAACGTCGGCCGCGCCCATGCGGCGCACGTCGTCGGTGAAGGGTCCCGTCGCATTGATCACGACCCGTGCGCGGATTTCCAGTTCGTTGCCACTTTCCAGGTCGCGTACCCGCGCGCCATTCACGTAGCCGTCGGCGCCGCGCAGCAAGGCCTCCACCGGGCAATGATTCACTACTGCCGCGCCTTGCGCCGCCGCGGTCATCAGCAGGTGGATCAGCAAACGCGAATCGTCGAACTGGCCGTCGTAGTAGACCACCCCGCCACGTAGCCCGTCCGTCTTCAGGTTCGGCAGGCGTCCGAGCGTCTCTTCCTTGGAAAGCACGCGCGACACCCCGAAGCCATAGCGGCCAGCCAGGAGGTCGTAGAGTTTCAAACCGACGCCATAGAACGGCGATTCCCACCACTCGTAATTCGGCACGACGAAGGCCAGATCGCTCACCAGGTGCGGAGCGTTCTCGCGCAGGATGCCGCGCTCGTGCAGCGCCTCCATCACCAGCGCGACATTGCCCTGCTCCAGGTAGCGCACGCCGCCGTGGACCAGTTTGGTGCTGCGGCTGGAGGTGCCCGAGCCGAAGTCGCCGCGCTCGACCAACGCCACGTCGTAGCCGCGGCTCGCAGCGTCGAGCGCAATGCCGGCGCCCGTCGCGCCGCCGCCGATCACCAGGAAATCCCACGCCCCGCGCTCTTCGCCGAGCCGCGCCAACATCTCTTCGCGCCGCATGCTCCTCCGTGTGGCCGTCTATTCGAGTGCCCAGCCGCGCGACCGCTCCACGGCCCGCTTCCAACGCGCCCGCGTCGTAGCCGCCTGTTCCGCGGGCATTTGCGGTTCGAAACAGCGGTCCGCGCGCCACTGCGAGGCAATGCCGTTCACGCCCTGGTACACGCCCATTGCCAGGCCCGCCAGGTACGCCGCCCCCAGCGCCGTCGTCTCCGTCACGGCCGCCCGCACCACCGGGGCCTGCAGGAAGTCGGCCTGCATTTGGAGTAGCAGGTTATTGCGGCACGCGCCACCATCCACGCGCAGCTCTTTCAACTCCTGGCTGGCGTCGAGCTTCATCGCCTCCAGCAGATCCGCGGACTGCAGCGCGATCGACTCCAGCGCGGCCCGCGCGACGTGCGCTTCCGTCGTGCCACGCGAAATGCCCAGCATCGCCCCGCGCGCATAGGGGTCCCAATACGGCGCGCCGAGACCGGCGAAAGCCGGCACCAGGAAGACTCCGCCCGAGTCGGGCACGCTCTCCGCCAGCGCCTCGCTCTCCGGCGCCGTACGGATCAGTTTCAATCCGTCGCGCAGCCATTGCACGACGGCGCCGCCGATGAAGACGCTGCCCTCCAGCGCATACTCGATCGCATCGGACGTCTTCCACGCGATCGTCGTCAGCAGCCGGTTATGCGAGGCCACGGGCGCCGTACCCGTGTTTTGCAGCAAAAAACATCCCGTGCCGTATGTGTTTTTGCCCATGCCGGGCTCGAAACACGCCTGCCCGAACAGCGCGGCCTGTTGATCGCCCGCAACGCCCGCAATCGGGAACGGCCAGCCGGCCAGCGGCGTGCGAACCTCGCCGAATACGCCGCTCGATGGCCTGACCTCGGGCAGCAGCGCGCGCGGCACGCCGAGCAGGCGCAGCATCTCGTCATCCCACGCGGCGGTGTGCAAGTTCAGCAGCAGTGTGCGCGACGCGTTCGAAACATCCGTGGCGTGCACGCGCCCTTCGGTGAGCTGCCAGATGAGCCACGTATCGACCGTGCCGAAAGCCAGCTCGCCGCGCTCGGCACGCTCGCGCGCGCCGTTGACGTGATCGAGAATCCAGCGCACCTTCGTGCCGGAGAAGTAAGGATCGAGCAGCAGGCCGGTACGCCGCTGCACTTCGGCCTCCGCGCCGGCGGCCTTCAGCTCCGCGCAAAAATCGGCGGTGCGGCGGTCCTGCCAGACGATCGCGTTGTAGATGGGCTCGCCGGTTTTGCGGTCCCAGACGATCGTCGTTTCCCGCTGGTTCGTGATGCCCAGCGCAGTGATGTCGCCGGGCGCGAGTCCCGCCGCACTGATGGCTTCCACGGCCACCGCGACTTGCGTGCTCCAGATCTCGCGCGGATCGTGCTCCACCCAACCGGGCTGCGGATAGATCTGCGTGAACTCGCGTTGCGCGACGCTCACCATCGTCGAATCGTCACGAAAGACGATCGCGCGGGACGACGTGGTTCCCTGGTCCAGAGCAAGCAAATAAGCCATGGCTCCTGCCAGTATGCCGCAACTCACCCGGCCTCGGCCGGCGCCCGCCGGGCGTGGAACAGCCGGTCAACGGCCCGGTTCCGCATGATTCGCGACAATGGAATTTCATGGCTGATGAAATCTGGCTGATCCGCCATGGCGAAACGCCCTGGAGCATTTCCGGGCGGCACGCCGGGCGAACCGACCTGCCCCTGACAGAGCACGGTGAAGAAGAAGCGCGCATCACCGCGGCGCGCCTGCGCGATGTGAATTTCGAACTGGTGTTGTGCAGTCCACTGCAGCGCGCGAAACGTACGTGCGAAATCGCCGGCTATCTGCCCCAGGCGGTGCTGGACCCGAATTGCATGGAATGGGATTATGGCGACCTCAGTGGAGTCACTCCCGACGAGTACAGAAAAAGCCATCCGGGCTGGAACACTTGGGACTGCCCGGTGCCGAACGGCGAAACGCTCGACCAGGTTGCCACCCGCGCGGCGGCCGTCATCGCCCGCGCAGCGCAAGTGGCCGGCCGCGCCGCGATTTTTGCTCATGGCCATTTTCTGCGGATCCTGACGGCAACGTACCTCGGACTTCCACCCTGGGCGGCGCGAGGCTTTGCGCTCTCCACGGCGCACATTTCCGTGCTCGGCGCGGACGGCGGCTACCCGGCAATCCTGAGCTGGAACGTGTAACGTGTGGGATCCGGTTACGCGCCATCATTCTATTGGCCTTCGTGTTGGGCTAGGATAGTCTTTCGCCATGCGACTTACCCGCCGTCAATTCCTTGTTTCCACAGCGTCCGTATCTCTGTTGCCCGCCGCGCCGCCGGCCGAGCCGGCCCCGGCGGAATACCCGCTGTACATCGGGGCTTACACCAACGGATCCAGCAAGGGCATCCTGGTGGCGCGCTTCAATCCGAAGACGGGCGCCATCTCGGAGCCTCAACTGGCCGCCGCGACGCCGAATCCGACGTTTCTGGCGATCCATAATTCCAAGCGCTTCCTCTATGCGATCAACGAGGTGGGCAACTGGAACGGCCAGCACAGCGGCTCAGTCAGCGCGTTCGCCTTCGGGCCGGGCAACTCGCTCACGCTCTTGAACCAGGTCTCCTCGAAAGGCGTCGGCCCGTGCCATGTCGCGCTCGATTCGATGGGCCGTATGGCCGTGGTCGCAAACTACTCCAGCGGCAGCGTCGCGTCCTATAAGATCGGCAGCGACGGCCGGCTGAGCGAAGCCGTTTCCAGCTTCCAATACAGCGGCTACGGGCCGAACAAGAAGCGCCAGGAAGGGCCGCACGCCCATTCGAACACGTTTTCCGGCGACAACAAGTTCGTTGTCGGTTGCGACCTCGGCACCGACCATATCCACATCTTCGAAGTCGACACAACGGCCGGCTCGCTCGCCGAACACAATCCGCCCTATGTGCGCGCCGTCCCGGGCGGCGGACCGCGCCATGCCGCGTTCCATCCGAACAACAAGTTTCTTTATGTCTGCAACGAAATGGGCAACAGCGTCACGGCGTTCAGTTGGGACCCCTGGCGCGGATTGCTGACCGAGTTGCAGACGGTTTCGAGCCTGCCCAAAGGCGCGAATGCCGAAGGCAACACCACCGCCGAAATCCGCATTCACCCGCAGAACGGCCATCTGTACGTATCCAATCGCGGTCACGACTCGATCACTTCGTTTGAGATCCAGAAGAACGGCACGCTCGAGTTCAGCGAAAACAAGCCGAGCGGAGGACACACCCCGCGCAACTTCAACTTCGACCCGACGGGCCGCTGGCTGCTCGCCGCGCACCAGGATTCGGGCAACATCACCGTGTTCGAGATCATGAAACGCGGCGGGCTGAGAACGACGCAGAACCAGGTGAAGTGCGGCGCGCCCGTCTGCCTGCGCTTCCTCGCGTAACTGGAGCAACCGCCCGGCGTCATGCGCTTCGCTGTCCTCGCGCTATTGGTCTGCCTGCGTCTGGCCGCGCAGCCGCCCGATTATGAGACGCTTGGCGCACAGGCCTTTCATTTCGGCTACCCGTTGCTTGGCATGGCCGCGTGGCGCGACGGAGCATGGAAGGCCGGCGCCACGCCGAACCAGTTCGCGCATCATCGCGAACTGCTGTCGGCATTCGCGTCGGAAGCCTATCCCGACATGGACACGCTGGCGTCCACGGCTTGGGTCGATCTTACGGCCGGACCGGTCGCGTTGCGGGTTCCCGCGGCCGGCTCGCGCTATCTCACGCTTCAGTTCATCGACGCGTGGACCGAGACGTTTGCGGTCTTAAGCGGCACGGAGTGGCAGGGGAAGGCGGTGATGCTGTATCTGACGCCGCCCGGCTGGTCCGGCGCGCCGCCCGCCGGCTACCGCCAAGTGAGCTGCCCGACGTCGCTCGTGGCCGTGTGGCTGCGTCTGTTTGTGGCGGGCGATGGCGACGTGCCCGCCGTGCGCGCCTTGCAGGACCAGTTCGCCTTCTCCAGTGCCCCGCCCCCGCGTCCGGTCCCGCGAGGTGTGCTGGAGGCTCTCGGCGAGCTGCTGGCATCCAACCCACCCCCGCCGGAATTGCGCGCGGTCTTCGCGCGTATGACGCCCCTCGGGCTGGAGTTCCAGACGGGCTTCGACCCGCATGTGCTGGACGCCGCGACCCGCGAGGCCGTCGACGCCGCCATCGACCGCGCCAGCAGGGATGTTCCTCCGCTGCCGCCGCACGAGCCGCGGCGCGCCGTCAACGGATGGGAGATCTACGACGCGGGCTCTGCCGGTCCCGCCAGCCATGACGAGCGGATCCGGCGTGTCCGCGAAGGGGCCGCAGCCTTCGCCGCTTTGCCCGCGACAGAGTTCGTCTACGCAGTCGGGTATGCCGACGCCAATGGAAACCTGCTACAGGGCGACCGGCGCTACACGATCGCGTTCGATGCGGGCGCCGCGCCACCCGTTGACGCCTTCTGGTCGCTTTCTGTCTACACCGATCGCGGACGGACGGTGTTCGGCGCCCGCAACTCCGTCCAATCCCTGGCGCCAAGCCTGAGCCCGGGCGAAGACGGCACAGTACGGATTACGTTGGCCCCCTGGCTGCCGCTGGCCGAGCAGTCCAACTGGCTGCCCCTCGAACCCGGTGAAGGCGTACGCCTCATTCTGCGCCTGTACCGGCCGCGCCAGGCGGTGTTCGACGGCTCATGGAACCCGCCGCCGATCGAACCCGTACCGTAACCGGCCCGCCACGAAGCCACGTCGGGCAGAATGGAAGAGTGCCACCTCAACCGAGCAACTGGATCGATATCAGCATGACGGTCCAAAGCGGCATGGCCGTCTGGCCCGGCGACCCGGCCGTGCGCATCGAGCGGATTCAATCCCTGGAACGCGGCGCTGCCGTCAACCTCACGCATTGCAGCTTCACGGCGCACACCGGCACGCACGTGGACGCGCCGCGCCATTTTCTCGCCGATGGCGCCGCTGTCGACGCCATCCCGCTGGAGGCGGTTATGGGGCCATGCCGAGTGGTCGGCGTCGGCGACCCCGAAGCGGTCCGGCCGGCCGGGCTGCCCGGTGACCTGCAACGCGGCGAGCGGATTCTTTTCAAGACGAAAAACTCGTTTTATTGCAACGGCTTGCAGCCGTTTCACGAGGATCTCGCGTATGTCTCCCGGGAGGCTGCCGAAGTCTTGGCCGCCGCCGGCGTGCAGACCGTCGGCATCGATTACCTGTCCATCGGCGGCTTCCACCACGACCTCGTCGCGACGCACACGATTCTGCTGCGCGCCGGCGTCTGGATCATTGAGGGGCTCGACCTGTCGGCCGTGGTGCCGGGACGTTATGAGCTCGCCTGTTTGCCGTTGCGCCTGGCAGGCGCGGATGGCGCGCCGGCCCGCGCGGCCCTGCGCAGGTTATGATAATCGCCCGGCTCCGGCCGTAAATGCGAAACCGGGCGCAACCCGCTATTGGGGTTGCGCCCGGCGAAAACGCGATTAGTCTCGGACGAAGGGGGTCAGTGCGAGCGGCCACCGCCGCCGCCAGAGCTCATGCCTCCGCCCCCACCGGCGCTCATCCCGCCACCACCGCTGCGCCCCGACGAGGAAGAGGCCGCAACGGAACTGGCGAAGCCGGTACCGGAGCTGGACGAACCGAAGGAAGGCACGCCGGAATAGGAACTGGCGAAGCTGCTCCGGGCATTGCCCGCGGCACTGTGGTTAACAAACCCTACCGCCATACCGCGCGTGACCGTGCTGGCGCGCAACGAAGGGTTGGATATAAACGCGGGAGTCGAGCGTCCTGATACGGACCGTCCAGGCACACTCGGAACGCCCTTGCCCGGATTCACCGGCGTCACCGGCGAGCGCGGCGCATAGACGTAGACTGGGGCCACGGTGATCGGAGTGTAGTAGGCGTATCCGAAGGGCGACCAGGCGGTGTCATAGAACGGCAGGAAGGTGTACATCCCGAAATACGGGTTGTACAGCCAGTTTCCACCGAGGCCGGACATCCCGGTCCCGTACAGGCCGTACATGCCGTACATCCCGCCATAGAAGCCCGTGTTCATCAGGCCGGAATATGATCCGTAGCCGGAACCTGCCTGGCGGGCCGCCGAGACGTTCGCCACGGAGATGTCACCCGAGCGCCGCGAGCTCCAGCGATAGAGCGCGTCGGTCTCTTTCGTATCGAAGTGCCCCACCGCCCAGGTATCCCCGTTGCTGGCGAACTCATGGCCGGCTTTCACCGTGGCCGTCTTTTCGCCTTCCCTGGCGCTGGCCTCGCCCTGATAAACGCGGAGCCGGCCCGGCGTTGAGTCGAAGCGGTAGATGCCGCCTTTATGCAACTCGAAGGTCGCGGCGCCAATCGTCATCGTGATCGAGTTGTCTGTCAGCAACTCGGCCACTTCGATAATGGCCTCGCCCTTCAGCAGTTCCAGGCGCACATCGGTGAGGCGGGTGGAGACCATCCGGATCCCGCTGGTGTCCCTGATACGGAGAAAGGCGCCGGGCGTCAGGAGAACCTCGGCGCGTCCGTCACCGGTCGTCAGAATATCGCTGTTCTTCAGCTCGGTGAACTGGGCCACCTTGTTCTCGATGGCTTGATTATTGACGAACACTTCGCCGTCCGCCACCTGAACGAGGCCCGCTTTTGCGGAGATCGCGTTTTGAGCAAACGCGGAGGAGCACAACCCGCCTACCAGCGCGGCAGCTAACCACAGGTTCAGTTTCGCCATTTCAGCCTCCAGAACCCTATAGTGGGGCGTTCATTTGATGCGTGTCAATCGCGTCCCGTTTCCCTAATCCGGAGCTTACTGCCTTTTCGCCGAAAACTCGCCGGTGAAATGCCTCTCTGGCCCCAAAGGGCCATCGCGTGCATGAGGCTTGCACAGCATCGGGGTGATCTGCTACCAAAGGTAGGATGCATGAGAGGCTTCGCGACCTGATGAATGGTTCGGCCGACGGAGTTCTATGAAAAAGCCAGGCAAGACAAATGAAACGCAGACCGTGACGCCGCTGGAGGCGCCAGTTGATGTGCGCAGCCACACCGAGCGCTTCGCCGAAGGCATGAAACTCCTTTCAGCGGGCAACTACGCCGCTGCCAGCGTGGTGTTTGAATCCGCCTCGAACGGCCCGGACATTGCCGTCAACGAGCCAGCGCGGATGTACGCCCGGATCTGCCGCCAGAAATTGGAGCGCCAGCGCGAGGAAACGACGTCGCCCGAGGAGCATTACGAGTCCGCGCTCGACCTGATCGTCCAGCAACGCTACACCGAGGCGCTGCCGCATCTTGAGGCCGCATTGAAAGCGGGCGAATCGGCCCGGCTGCGCTATGCACTGGCGCTGGCGACCGGCCACATCGGCGATCCCGCCACGGCCATCCGGCATTTCCGGCGCGCGTGCGATCTGGATCCGGCCGTGCGGAGCACGGCCCGGTCGGATTCCGTCTTTCAGGCCTTGCTGCAATTTTCCGAATTTCGCGAAGCACTCTCGGAAAGAGGCTGAGGCGATTGCCCGTAGACCATAGTGCGTTAAGCCGGCGCGGCCGGCAGGATCCGCTCAGGATCGTATCAATCGGAGGAGGAACGGGCCTTTCGACTTTGCTCAAGGGCCTGAAGAAGTACGTTTCGCCGGCCGGCGTCCAGCGCGCCGGAAGAGTCCCCGCCGCCGAGCTTTCGGCCATCGTCACGATGACCGACGATGGCGGCAGTTCGGGCCGTCTGCGGCGCGAGTTGGAGATGTTGCCGCCCGGCGACATCCGCAACTGCATGGTGGCGTTGGCTAGCGACGAATCGTTGCTGACGCGCCTGTTCCAGTACCGCTTTGCCGCGGGCAAAGGACTGAAGGGGCATAGCTTCGGCAATCTCTTCCTGGCCGTGCTGTCGCAGATCACGGGCGATTTTCAGCGTGCGGTGCAACTCAGCTCGGAAGTGCTCGCGATCTGCGGCCATATCTATCCCTGTACGACCTCCGATGTGCGCCTGCGCGCCCATCTGGCCAACGGCAAGGTCGTGGACGGCGAGACGCGCATCAGCCGCAGCGGCGTCCGCATTGAACGGATCGAGGTTCTGCCGTCCGACTGCAAGCCGATTCCCGATGCGCTGGCAGCCATTCGCAACGCCGACCTCATCACTTTCGGCCCGGGATCGCTTTACACCAGCATCGTGCCCAACCTGATGGTGCAAGGCACCGCGAAGGCGATCGCCCAAAGTCATGCCCTGAAGGCCTGCTTCGTCAACCTCATGTCGCAGCCCGGCGAAACCACCGGGCTCACCGCCGCCGATCACGTCTCCGCGGTGGAACGCCATGCCGGCCGTCATGTGGTCGACGTCGCCGTCGTCAACACCGCGCCGATTTCCGGGGAGCGCCTGTCCATGTACAAGAGCAAGGCAGCCCTGCCCGTCGAAATCGACATGCGCCGGCTGATGGCGATGGGCGTCCAGGTGCTGGCGCGGCCGTTGCTCGCCGCCGGCGAGAAGGTGCGCCACGATCCCATGCTGGCCGCCGCGGTGGCGATCGATCTGGCGAAACGCGGGCGCAGGCGTGCCCAGCGCGCCACGCCACAAGCCAGGTAACCTGCCCGCCGCCCGATTGCGGCCTCGCGCGCGCCGCGGAGGCGCCAGCAGTGCGCCAGGCATAACTCGTAAAATCGATAGTTTGGAAGGAGTTTTAAAAGAGAATGTCCGAACCCTCGTCGGTTTCCGTCGTGATCCTTGCCGCCGGATTAGGCACGCGCATGCGCTCGCGGCTGCCTAAGGTCCTGCATCGCGCCGGAGGAGCGTGCCTGCTCGACCACGTGATTGAAGCGGCCAAGGGCGTTGCGGAGCCCGGCCACATCGTGGCGGTCATCGGCCACCAGGCGGATCGCGTGCGCGCGGAAGTCGCGCATCACGGCATCCAGTTCGCCCTGCAGACCGAGCAGAAAGGCACGGGCCATGCGCTCAGAATCTGCGCCGGCAATCCCGCGCTGGCCACGGACCGCGTGGTGGTCGTCTGCGGCGATTCGCCCCTGCTGCGCGCCGCGACCCTGCAAAATCTGATCCGTCTGCACGAGGAGTCCGGCTGCGCCGCCACGCTGCTGACCACGTTTCTCGACAACCCGCACGGCTACGGCCGCATCCTGCGCGACGAGGCCGGTCACGTCGCGGCGATTGTCGAAGAGAAAGCCGCCACGGAAGAGCAGAAGAAGATCCACGAGATCAATTCGGGCATGTACTGCTTCAAATCCGCCGCGCTGTGGAAGCACCTGCCGGCGCTGACGCCGAATCCGGCCTCCGGCGAAATCTACCTGACCGACATCATCGAGGCGTTCCGCGGCGACGGCCAGGCTACCTCGGCCTGCGTCGTGGACGAACCCGGCGAGGTGCTGGGCATCAACTCACGCGTCGAGCTGGCCGCCATGGACACCATCTTCCGCCAGCGCAAAGCGCGCGAGCTGATGATCTCGGGCGTGACCATCGAGAAGCCGGAGACGGTCGCCATCGACATGCAGGTCACCGTCGGCCAGGACACCGTCATCGAGCCGGGCGCGCGCATTCTTGGCGCGACCGTGATCGGCGCGGAGTGCCATATCGGCGCGGGCGCCGTGCTGAAAAACGTGACGGCCGGCGACGGCGTGGAGATCCTGCCCTACTGCGTGCTCGAAGACTCGACGCTCGAAGCGCATGCCCACGTGGGGCCGTTCGCCAAGCTGCGTATGAACGCCGTGGTCGAGCAGGACGCGCAGGTCGGCAATTTCGTCGAGCTGAAGAACACGCGGCTCGGCGCGGGCGCGAAGGCGATGCATCTTGCCTACCTCGGCGACGCGACCGTCGGCCCGAAAACGAACATCGGCGCGGGCACCATCACGTGCAACTACGACGGCGTGAAGAAACACCGCACGAGCATCGGCGAGGAGAGCTTCATCGGCAGCAACTCGACGCTCGTGGCGCCCGTTGAAATCGGCAAGGGCGCCTTCATTGCGGCGGGCAGCGTGATTACCGACGCCGTGCCGGAAGATGCGCTCGCACTCGGCCGCGCACGTCAGGTGCTCAAGGAGCGCTGGGCGAAGCAGCGCCGCGAAAAGTCCGGGAAATAGGCCGTCGCGGGCCGCCTACGGTCCGCTCTGGAAATCGATCCTCGTGCTGCAGCCCGGCCACCGCTACAGCACGAGGATCGGATGGTAGACGTTCGGCAGCACCGCCTGCCCGATCGCGATCAGTTCCCCACTCCGGGACACCGCTTTGACGAGCTTGACGCCTTCGCGGGCGCGAAACGGCGAGACGCGGAAGTCGCGGCCCTGGCGGATCTGGCTCTCGGTAAGCTGATCCACAATCTCATTGGGATACTCGGGCAGGAGTTCGAGCGCCGGGATCAACGCCTCGTTGAGGCGCTCTTCCGCGGCCAACTGTGCGAGCGTTTCGAGCGATTGCGCCTGTTCGATGCGAAACGGCCCGGATTGCAGCCGGCGCAGCGACTTCAGGTGCGCGCCGCAGCCCAGAGCCTTGCCCGCATCGTGCGCGATCGAGCGCAGATACGTGCCCGCGCCGCAATGCACGCGCACACCCGCTTCGGCGTCCTTCACCCATTGAATTTCGAGGGCGTGGACGGTCACTGCCACGGGCTTCAATTCCACTTCGATGTGCTTGCGCGCCAGTTCGTAGGCTGGCCGTCCGCCGATCTTCTTGGCCGAGACCGGCGGCGGCGTTTGCAGAATCGTGCCGCGGAAGGCGTCGAGGATCTGCTCCAGCCGTTCCCGGTCCACGCTGACTTCGGTTTGGGGGGACGTCGCCTCGCCTTCGGCGTCGTACGTATCGGTCGACCAGCCGAAGCGAATCACGCCCTCGTAAATTTTGTCGTTGCCCGTGAAAAACTGCGCCAGACGCGTGGCGCGATTCAGCAGCAACGGGAGCACGCCGGTCGCCGCGGGGTCGAGCGTGCCGAGGTGGCCGACCTTCTTCGTGCCGGCGATGTGCCGCATTTTGTTGACAACGTCGTGGGACGTCCAGCCCTGCGGCTTGTCCACGACAATCACGCCATTCATAGGTCTGCCACCAATCTAGCAGAGCCCTTTCGAGAGTCCAGCGCGGCGCCGGCCGGTGTTGTGCTTGGCGGCGGAGCCGTCAGGCCTGCGACGCCGTGAGCGCCTGGTCCAGATCCCACAACAGATCGTCGAGGTCTTCCAATCCGATCGACAACCGGATCATGTCGCCCGTGACGCCCGCCGCCTTCTGCTGCGCCGCGTCCAGTTGTTGATGCGTCGTGGAGGCCGGATGGATCACCAGGCTGCGCGCGTCGCCGACGTTGGCGAGATGCGAGAAGAGCTGCAAGGCGTTGACCAACTTCACGCCCGCATCGTAGCCGCCCTGGATGCCGAAGCTGAAGATCGCGCCCGCGCCTTTCGGCAGGTACTTTTGCGCAAGGGCGTAGTAGGGACTCGACTTCAGACCGGGGTACTTCACCCAGCTCACCTTGCCGTTGTTCTCCAGCCACTCCGCGACAGCCTTGGCGTTGGCGACGTGCCGGTCCATGCGCAGGCTCAGCGTCTCGACGCCCTGGATGAACAGGAACGAGTTGAACGGGCTCAGCGCCGGTCCCATATCGCGCAGCCCTTCGACGCGCGCCTTCACGATGAAAGCGAGGTTGCCGAACTTCTCCGCGAAGTTCATGCCGTGGTATGCCGGCGAGGGCTGGTTCAGCAGCGGGTGCGCCGACTTCATCCAGTCGAATTTGCCGCCGTCAACAAGGATGCCGCCGATCGAGCTGCCCTGCCCGCTGAGGAATTTGGTCAGCGAATGAAGCACGATGCTCGCGCCGTGCTCAAGCGGCCGGCACAGATACGGCGAGGCGAAGGTGTTGTCGACGATGAACGGGATGTTCGCTTCCGCGGCAATCTTCGCGACGGCTTCGAGGTCCAGAATGTTGCCCCGCGGATTCGAGATCGTCTCGCCGTAGAGCGCCTTCGTATTAGGCTTCAACGCCTTGCGGAAATTCTCCGGATCGTCCGGCTCGACAAACGTCACGTCGATGCCGAAGCGCCGGAACGTCGCATCGAGCAACGTGAAGGTCCCGCCATAGAGCGTCGACGCCGCCACCATGTGGTCGCCCTGCTGCAACAGCGTGGCCACGGCAATCGTCTCAGCGGCCTGGCCCGAGCCGACCGCCAGTCCCGCCGCGCCGCCTTCCAGGGACGCGACGCGCTGCTCCAGCACGTCGGTCGTCGGGTTCATCATGCGCGAGTAGATGTTGCCGGGCTTTTGCAGCCCGAAGAGCGCCGCTGCATCCGCCGCGTCGTCGAACACGTATGACGACGTCTGATAGATCGGCACCGCCCGGGACTTCGTCGCCGGATCGAAATCGAACCCGGCATGGAGAGAGCGGGTGTTGAAACCCAATTCACGTTGAACGCCTTGCAACCTGGACATATTCTCAAAATCCCACCAATCTGACGGTATTTCATCAACTGGGATCGATGCGCCTGGCGCAAGGCCGCAGCTAATGTGAGGATGCCGCCAGCATAGCGCGCCGCGAGGGCCTCCGCGGGACGCCGGCCGGAGGAGTTGCGATATGCTCAACCCGAGATGAACCGCCGCCATTTCCTGACCACGCTTCCGGCTCTTCCGCCCGCTTTCGCCGCCGCCGCTGCTGACGCCGGGACAGCGCCCCCGGAATTGAAACTCTGGTATCGCGAGCCGGCCCGGCAGTGGGTGGATTCGCTCCCGCTCGGCAACGGACGTCTGGGCGCCATGGTGATGGGCGCGGTGCGCGAGGAGCGCATCTTCCTCAACGAAGACACGCTCTGGTCCGGCTACCCGGGCTCCGTTCCCGGCGGCAACGACCCGCGCGGTCCGGAGTACCTCCAGGAAGTGCGCCGTCTGGTGCTCCAGGAAAAGGACTACGCCGCCGCCGATCAGGTCTGCCGCAAGTTGCAGGGGCCGTACACGGAAAGCTACCAGCCGCTCGGCGAGTTGCAACTCACGTTCGATCATCCGGCGGATGTCGCGGACTACCGGCGCGAGTTGGACCTCGATACCGCGGTTTGCACGACGTCCTATCGCACCGGCTCTACGCGGATCGCGCGCGAGGTCCTGGCGTCGTGGCCGGACCAGGTGATTGCGGTGCGCATCGAAGCCAAGGACGGCGGGCGGCTCAGCCTGAACGTGCGCTTTGCGAGCCTGCTCCAATGGACCGCCGCGCCCGACGGCCCGTCCCGTTTCCGCATGCAGGCCAAGGCGCCGGCGCACGCCGATCCGAATTATCTGAATACGAAGGACCCGGTCGCGTTCAGCGACGAAGCAGGCAAGGGCATGCGCTGCGAAGCCCTCGTTGACGCGAAAGCCGAGGGCGGCGCGGTGAGCGCCGGCGAGGCCGGGCTGCGCATCGAGAATGCGACGGCGGTCACGTTGCTCGTTGCCGCGGCCACCGGATTTCGCGGCTACGACCGGGCGCCCGATCTGAGCGCGGAAGCAATCCATGCTCGTTGCGTGAAGACGCTCGACGCGGCGTGCCAAAACACCTGGGAGCAGATCAAGCAGGCGCACATCGCCGATCACCAGCAACTCTTCCGGCGTGTCGATCTGCGGCTTGGCGGCGCTTCCGGCGCGGCGCAACTGCCCACCGATGAGCGGCTCAAGAACTACGCGCAACGGCCCGACCTGCCGCTCGCGGCGCTGTACTTCCAATACGGCCGCTATCTGCTGATTGCCAGTTCACGGCCGCACACGCAGGCCGCCAATCTACAGGGCATCTGGAGCAACGAGATGCGTCCGCCGTGGAGTTCGAACTACACGACGAACATCAACGTCCAGATGAATTACTGGCTGGCCGAGACGTGCAACCTGGCCGAATGCCATACGCCGCTGTTCGACCTCACCGAAGAGTTGAGCCATACCGGCACGCAAACCGCGCAGATGCTCTACAACATGCCCGGCTGGGTGGTGCATCACAACGCCGACCTGTGGCGCGCGTCGAACCCGGTCGGCGCGAAGAGCGGCGATCCACAGTGGGCCAACTGGCCGATGGCCGGGCCCTGGCTGTGCGAGCACCTGTGGGAGCATTATGCCTTTTCGGGTGACGAGCGCTTCCTGCGCGAGCGCGCCTGGCCGTTGATGAAAGGCGCGGCGGAGTTCGTGCTCGGCTGGCTGGTCGAAGATAACGCGGGCGCGCTCACGACGTGCCCATCCGAATCACCTGAGAATTCGTTCAAAACCAAGGACGGCAAACACGCGGCGACAACGGCCGGCTGCACGATGGATCTCGCGCTGATCCGCGAGCTTTTCAAAAATTGCACGGCCGCGGCGAAGATGGCGGGGGATGAGGATGACTTGACCGGGCGCATGCGCGCGGCGCTGAAGCGTCTGACGCCGTTCCACAAGGGCAGCCAGGGGCAGTTGCTCGAATGGTCCGAGGAGTTCCCCGAAACCGAACCGGGCCACCGCCATATGTCACACCTCTACGGGATCTATCCCGCTCCGGTCTTCACGTGGAAACACACGCCCGATTGGATGGAAGCGGGACGAAAATCCCTCGAATTGCGCCTGCAATCCGGCGGCGGCTACACCGGCTGGAGCGCCGCGTGGATCGTCAACCTGCAGGCCCGTTTGCGCGACGGCGAGAAGGCCGGCGAAGCGGTTGCGAAACTCCTGACGCAGAGCACGCACAAGAACCTGTTCGACACGCATCCGGCGGGCGCGGGCCGCTACATCTTCCAGATCGACGGCAACTTCGGCGGGCCCGCGGGCATGGCCGAAATGCTGCTGCAAAGCCACGACGGCGAGGTCGCGCTGCTGCCGGCGCTGCCGTCAGCGTGGAGCGAGGGCGCGTTCCGCGGCCTGCGAGCCCGCGGCGGATTGACGGTCGGTCTGGAATGGAAGAGCGGCAAGGCAGTCACGGCGGAGTTGCGTCCAGCGCTTGCGGGAAGCTTTGCGCTGCGGCCTCCTAAGGGTCAGAAAATCAGCGCGATCCGCCAGGGCACGCGCGTCTGCCCGCACCACGCCAACGCGGATGGAAGCGTGACCGTACAGCTCGCGGCCGGCTCCGCGGCGCAGGTCGAGTTCGCGTAGCGCCGGCGGTCGCGCACAAATCAGCGAACTTTCAGAGGGGCTCGCGCGTCTTAACAAGTGAGCCCCAATGGCACCTCTATCGTCCGCGGGCCAGTCGACCAACCGGCCCCTTGTGAAAGCTCTGTTCGCCGCGAGCTGTCTGCTCTCCATCGTTTCCTGGTACACCACGCAACAAGGCATGGCGTTGTACCTGTCCTCGTGGTTCGCCCTGCTGGCCTCGCTCGGCATCCAGGTCTCCCTGGTGATGGTGGCCTGGCTGATCGGCTTCTCCAAGTCCAAACGCGGGCTGCTGCTGGCCGTCTACGCGATTACCGCGTTGGTCTCGATCTCGTTCTCCTACGTCAGCTTGTACACCTGGTTCTCGGAGCGCGAACGGCCCGCGCTGATCGAGCGCGGCTTGTACGACCGGCTCTCGACGGCCGCCACCCAAACCGACGAAATCCTGCAGGCTGCCGATACGGAAGGCAAGCGTCACGTCCTCGCGCTGCAGGAGATGTCCGAAGCCGAAAAGGCGCACGGCTACATCTCCCGCGCCCAAGATTCCGACCCGTATCTGGCGGGCGTCCGCGAAGCGGTGGCGAAAGAGGCGCAGACCTACGGCGCGAGCTACAAGGAAGGCGCGGGCACGGGCCTGCGCTACACGGCCTTCGACCGCTATCAGAAACTGGCCCGCGAATCGCTGGCGCAGATTGAACAGGCGCGCGGTGCGATGGCCTCGTTCCGGGCGTCGGCCAAGCCTACCGATCCTTCGGAAAAGCAGCTCAAAGCTTTCCACGATGCGGCGGATCAGATTCCCTGGGCCGAGGTGGAAAAGACGATCCACAACGGCAAGGTCGCGCACCCCGACGTGCCAACCTATGCGGAGTTCGTCGATAAGACGGCCAGCCAGCAGGAAGACCTGATGGTCGCCTTCACCGAGCTGTTCACGAACCCCGGCGGCCGGCACATCTTCTCGCTCGCGCTCGCGGCGTTCATCGATATCGTCGTGTTCCTGCTGGCGTTCTCGTCCGGCCCCTACTTCTTCGGTTCCCCGGAAGAGCGCTGGTGCGAAGCCGGCGCGGCGCTCGATTCGTCGCAGTCGCCGCTGTTCGTGCGCAGCTTCCTGAGCAAGCTCAGGCCCGGGCGGCAAGGCATGCCACGCGTGGATGCCGATGAACTCAGCCCAGGCGAACAGCAGCTTTGCATGATGCTGGTGGCAAAGGGTTCGGCGGCCGTCGTGGAAGAAGCGGGCAAACGTTTTTACCTGCTCGACCCGGCGATGCACGAGTCGCTGCTCGACACCATGGCCACGGGTAACTTCACGCTGAAAGCGACGCCCCACGGCAATCCGGCATAGGCGCCGGCGACGGTCCGGCGTGACGGAGCACCGCGGCAAATCCGGCCGTGGCCGGCTACGCACCGCGAAAATGCCGTATCCCGATACGTTCTCCGGGCAGTAATAGCGTAAAATCGCTTGGAGCAATGGAGGTCCGTACGATGAGCGGATTACGCCCGATCGCACTCGCCTGCCCGCTTCTCGCGCTGCTCCTACCGGGCGGGAGTTGCAACCGGGCCGGAAACCGCCTGGCGCTCCCCGTCCTCACAACCTGCGATCAGGTGCGCCGGCTTCCGCCGTCCGAAGCCCACCGCGGCTATCCGGTCCGCCTGCACGGCACGGTGACTTTTTACGACACCAAGTATCACATCCTCACCATGCAGGACGAATCCGGCGGCGTCCTGATCGATTCGCGCGATCTGGAATTGGACAACGTCGTGCCGGGCGTACGTCTGGACGTCGAAGGCTATAGCGGGCATGAAGAGTACGATGCCGTGGTCGTAAAACCGCGCATCCACGTGGGTCCGCTGACGCTCTTTCCGGCCGCGCGCAAGGTGGCTGCCAGCCGCGTGCTCGAGGGCCGGGAGGACTTCCAATACGTGGCGGTTCCGGCCCGCTTCATGTCCGTTTCTCTCATCGACAACGTCCATCTGCGGATGATCCTGGAATCGCACGGCCGGTCGCTGGAAGCGATCGTTTCGACGGACGAGCCGATGCCGGACTGGCCGGCGGGAACCGCGATTCTCGTGCGCGGGGTAGCGTCCGTTTTTTATGACGCTCAAGGGAATCCCCATTCCGCGAGATTGCACGTGTTTCGCCTCGCGGACGTCGAACTGGCGGGACAGCTCCCGACTGCCGCTTCGCCGGCCCGCGGACCTGGGCCCGGGCTGCCTGTGCTCACCAAAGCCGAGCAGATCAAGCGGCTCTCGGCCGCGCAGGCCGCCGAGGGCTACCCGGTGCGCCTGCAAGGCGTGTTGAATCTGTTCTCCACGCCCTCCAGAACGGTCTTCCTCCAGGACCCGACCGGGGGCGTTCTCGTCTCGCTCGACGACGCTCCGCCGCCCATTCTGGTTCTCGGCACGCAGATCGAAGTGGAAGGCGTGACCTACCCCGGCGACTTCGCGCCGGGCATTCATCAGGCGCAGATGCGCGTCCTGGCGCCCGGACATCGGTTCCCCCCCGTCGAGATTCCAGAGCCCTCCGCCGTTGCGCTGCGCGACGAGAATAAGTGGGCGCGCGCACGCGGCATCGCCCGCCGTGTGAAGACCCTCGCCGACTCGGGGATTCAGCTCGATCTTGACGTGAACGGCGGGCATTTGCCCGTCGACATTCCGGACGCTCCGCCGCCCGAAGAATGCGCGCAATGGATCGACGCCGAACTGCAGATCGAAGGCGTGGTGGGCCCGCTATTCGACCAGAACCGGCTGCTCCTGGGCTTTCACCTTATCGCGCCTTCCGAGAAGTTCGTCACGGTAACACGCCGGGCGCCGGCGGAGCCGTTTGCCGCTCCGGCCGTGCCGCTGGCCAGCCTGCTCCAGTACCGCGCTGACGATCCGCCGCGGCACCGCATCAAGGTCGCGGGTACGGTGAGCGCGGTCAGACTCGACGGCACCATGCACATCACCGCCGGCGGCGCGAGCCTGCGGCTGCTGACGAATGTTCCGCCCTCGGCGCACGTCGGCGACAGCGTTGAAGCGCTCGGCTTCCTGCCGCTCGGCGTAAAGCAGCCCGTGCTGGAAGCGGCCGACATCCGCGTCACCGGACGCGGCGTCACTGACCCACCCGCTGATTCCACCGGAGAGGATCTGATGACCGGCGCCCTGGATTCACGTCTGGTCCGCCTGGACGCGCACCTGATCAGCCAGCAAGCCAGCTACGGCGACGAGGTCCTGGAACTGCGGGCCGGCAAGACCGTCTTCCACGCGGTGCTGGAACAGCCTCAGCCGTTCGGCGAGTTGACCGCCCTGCGGCCCGGAAGCATGCTGCGCCTGACGGGCGTCTGCGATGTCACCTGGGATGTGACGCGCGTGCCGGCCGAACCGCTGTCCTTCCGTCTCCTCTTACGTTCGCCGGCCGACATCGCCGTGGTCCAACTGGCGTCGTGGTGGACGGCTCGCAATACGCTCACCGTGCTGGTGAACATGTGCGTTCTGGTAATTGCCATCCTGGGCTGGGTGTTCGTTCTACAGCGCCGTGTGAACCGCCAGACGGCCATGATCGCGGCGCGCCTCGAGCGCGAGACGCAGTTGCAGGCGCAACTCTCGCAATCGCAGAGGCTGGAGAGCGTAGGCCGCTTAGCCGGCGGCGTCGCGCACGACTTCAATAATCTGTTGACCGTGATCAACGGCTACAGCGACCTCGCGCTGGCGCGCCTGAGCCGCGCCGATCCGCTACGCGCTTCCGTCGAGCAAATTCGAAGGGCCGGCGAGCGCGCGGCGGCCTTGACACAACAGTTGCTGGGCTTCAGCCGCAAACAGATCATCCAGCCCAAACCGGTGGACCTGAACTCGATCATTGCGGAAACGTGCAGCCTGCTCAAACCGCTGGTGGGAGAACTGATTGAAATCCGGACGGTGCTGGCGCCCGGCCTCGGAGCGGTTGTCGGAGACTCCGGCCAGGTCGAACAGATTCTCATGAATCTGGCCGCCAACGCCCGCGATGCGATGCCGCGTGGAGGAACGTTGACCATCGAAACGCGAAATGTCGAAGTGGCTGCCAACGACGCCGGCAGATTCACTGACATCCCACCGGGACAGTACGTCATGTTGTCGCTCACCGATACCGGCTCCGGCATGACTGAAGTCACGCGGCAGAAGGTCTTCGAACCCTTCTTCACAACGAAGGCCGCGGGCAGCGGCACGGGACTGGGACTGGCAACCGTTTACGGGATCGTCAAACAGAATGGTGGCTGGATCGACGTCGAAAGCGAGTTGGGGAAGGGTTCGGCGTTTCATATCTGGCTGCCGCGCACGGATGAAGTCGCGGCCTCCCGTGCCGCCGCCGTGCCGCAAACCGCAGCCCACGGCTCCGAACGGCTGCTGCTGGTGGAAGACGAAGCAGACGTGCGCCAGTACGCGACGCAGGTCCTCAAAGCGCACGGATATGCCGTATTGTCCGCGCCGGACGCCGAGTCCGCCCTGGCGCTGCTGGAAGACCAGACCGGGCCGATCGACCTGCTGGTGACCGACGTCGTACTGCCGCACATGAACGGCCGCGATCTGGCACAGCGCCTGAAAGCGGATCGCCCCGCAATGCAGGTCCTGTTCACCTCGGGCTATGCGCAGGATGTCATCGCCGAGCACGGCGTGCTGGACCCGGGCGTGGCCTACATCGCCAAGCCGTATACGCCGGAAGAGTTGAACGCGAAAGTGCGCGAGATTCTGGCCGGGCCCCCGGATGGTGCGGCCTGACCTTCCCGGAGCTGCCGGCAAAGTCGCGGGCGGCGGGCGCGGATCGTGAAACCGTATCGGCGCGGCGGGCAGGTTGATAGAATCGTCGCATCCTTCGCAACGAGGCTTACAGCATGATCCGCCGCACTCTCCTTCTCGCTCTGGCCGCCGGCGTCTTCGCCTTCGCCCAAACCCAACCAGCACGCATCAAGATCGACACCGATCGCGCGATCAGCGAAGTACATCCCTACCTATTCGGCAATTTCGCCGAGCACCTGGGACGCTGCATTTACGGTGGCCTGTACGAAGAGGGCAGCCCGCTCTCCGACAGCGACGGCTACCGCAAGGACGTGATGCAGGCCGTGCAGGGCCTCGGCGTCAGCGTGCTCCGCTGGCCGGGCGGCAACTTCGCCTCCGGCTACAACTGGAAGGATGGCATCGGCCCCAGGGATCAGCGCCCTGTGCGCCCCGACCAGGCCTGGGGCGATCTGGAGCCGAACCGCTTCGGCACCGACGAGTTCCTGCGCTACACGGAGAAGCTGCACATCACGCCGTACATTTGCATCAACGCCGGCCTGGGCACGGTGGAAGAAGCGCGGCAGTGGGTGGAATACACCAACGAAACGCGCCACACCTACTGGGCCGACCAGCGCCGCAAGAACGGCCGCGAGGCGCCTTACAACGTGAAGATCTGGGGCCTGGGCAACGAGATCGACGGCCCCTGGCAGTTGGGTCACAAGAACGCGGAAGACTACACGAAGTTCGCGCTGGAGGCCGCCAAGGCCATGCGCCGCGCCGACGAATCGATCAAGCTGATCGCGTCGGGCTCCAGCAATTTCGGACCGAACGCCGATTGGATCGCGTGGAACCGCACGGTGCTCGAAAAACTGCGCGGCGAGATCGACTACATCTCCCTGCACACCTACATCGGCAACGAGGAAAACGACTTCGAACGCTTTCTCTCGAACGGCGCCGATCTCGACGAACGCATCGAGGTGGTGGCCGGACTGATCAAGGCCGCGCAATCCGGACGGCCGCATCCGCGCCCCATCTACATTGCCTACGACGAGTGGAACGTGTGGTACCGCGCGCGTTCGAGCGGCAGCGAATTCGCCACGGGCCGTACGCGGCTGGAGGAGCAGTACAACTATGAAGACGCCCTGGCCATGGGCATGTTCTTCAACTCATTCTTCCGCCACGCCGACGTGGTGAAGATGGCGAACCTGGCGCAGATCGTCAACGTCATCGCGCCGATCTTTACGAACAAGCAGGGACTGTTCCTGCAGCCGATCTATTACCCCATCGCCGAGTATGGCAAACAGCGCGGCAACCTCGCCCTCGATGCGCTGGTGAATTCGCCGCGATTCGCGCCCAAGGCGGGCCGCCCGGCGCTGAATGTTCTCGACGTCTCGGTCACTTACAACAAGGCGCGCGGCGAAGTCTTCGTCAACGTCCTGAACCGCAGCAAGTCGGAGGACGTGACCGCGCGCGTGGAGAACGTCGAAGGCCAACTGGGCGGCGCGGTCGACGTCTGGGAGCTGAACCAGTCCGACCTTAAGGCGACGCACACCTTCGGCGACGACCGGAAAGTCCTGCCGCAGACGCGGACCTTCAACGCGAAGCTGGAGCACAACGGTTTCGACTACAGCTTCCCGGCGCACTCGCTGACGATCCTGAAGCTGAAGCTGCCGTAGCAAACTGGATACGGAGCCGCGACACTGAAACGGAGCCGCGACACTGAAACGGAGCCGCGCCCAAAAGCGGAGCCGCGACCGTCAGGAAGCGGTTGTATCTGGCCAGTTATCGGCTACCTGCAAAATGTTCGTGCGCTCACGTTCGCCGTTCTTTGCTGAACAATGAACGCAGGAACGCGGTGGGCTCTGTTGAGCCGACGCCCCGGGAAAGGCCCCGGATTTCGCCCGATGCTACGATGGGATTTCGCCGCCGAGTCGCGGCCGAGAGGTTTCTCATGCCCGCTTCCACTACCCTCCGGAACGTTCCGCTCCTCGATTTGCGTCCCATCCATGAGCCCCTTCGCGAAGAGTTGCTCGCCGCCATCGCGCGCGTCGTGGACTCGCAGCGCTTCATCCTCGGCGAAGATGTCGCCGTGCTCGAAAAGGAACTTGCGGCCTATTGCCATGCCGGACACGCCGTCACATGCGGCTCGGGCTCGGATGCGCTGTTCCTTGCGCTGCTCGCCGCTGACGTCCAGCCCGGCGATCGCGTGGTGACCACGCCGTTCACCTTCTTTGCCTCCGCCGGCGCGATTGTGCGCGCGGGCGCGACGCCGGTTTTTGTCGACATCGATCCGGCGACGTACAACATGGATCCGGAGCAACTGGAGCGCACGGCCCAGCGCGTGCCCGGCATCAAGGCCGTGCTCCCGATCCACCTCTACGGCGGCGCCGCGGACATGGACCCGATTCTGGACATCGCGCAGCGGCGCGGCTGGAAAGTGATCGGCGACGCCGCGCAATCGATCGGCGCCGAGTACAAGGGACGCGACGTGGCGGCGCTCGGCGACATCGTCTGCTTCAGTTTCTTCCCGACGAAAAACCTCGGCGGCATGGGCGAAGGCGGTCTGCTGACCACGGCCGATCCCGCCACGGCCAAGCGTCTCGCGGGGCTGCGCGTGCATGGCTCGCAGGTGCGCTACTACCACGACGAGGTCGGCATCAATTCCCGCCTCGACACGCTGCAGGCCGCGATCCTGCGCGTAAAACTGCGGCATCTGGACGAATGGACTGCGGCGCGCCAGACCAACGCAAAGCTGTACATCGAGCTTCTGAGCCGCGGTGAACAACAAGTCGGTCTGCCGCGGATCGCGGATTACCAGACGCGGCATGTTTTCAATCAGTTCGTCGTACGCTCGGCGCGGCGCGACGAACTCAAGGCTTATCTGAAAACCAACGGCGTCGGCAGTGAGATTTACTACCCGCTCCCGCTGCACAAGCAGGCCTGCTTCCGCAATCTCGGCTACCGCGAAGGGGACTTCCCGGTGAGCGAGCAGGCCGCGCGCGAAGTGCTCGCCTTGCCCATTTACCCTGGACTCTCGCGCGAAGATCTGGTCTACGTGGCCGAACTGCTCCGGGAGTTTGCAGCCTAGCGAGCCGAGGGGCTTTTCAAGGATTTCCCCGCATTACGCCGTTGCTCCGGTTCGGCTCAGGGACCGCGGCCGTCTCGCTCGCCGTGCGCCGCGGCTCACGGCACGAAGTCGCTGACGATCCGTCGAGTTACAGGGCCAGCTTGCCGCGGTACTGCATCGCCTTGAGCGGAAACTTCACCTTGAGCGCGAAGAGCCCCATTTTCGTCACGAACGTCACTTCCTTGTCCGCGGCGTCGATGGGACCGCTCGCACGCGGAAAGTACAAGCTCACCACGCCATCGAGCGCGGCCTTGCGGATGTCCGTGGCGGGGATCGGTTCCTTGCCCACGCGCAGCAGGTACGACGCGCGCATCACGCGCTCCAGCGCCGCATCGCGTTCCTCGCTGCTCGCCGGCGCCGTCCGGCTCGCGTTGCCCAGGTCGCCAATCATCAGGCCCGACACGCTGATTACATAAAACTTGGCCGCGTCGGCCGCGCTCTGCCCCGGTGTCGCCGCAAGCAACGGCTCGGCGCTTTCCCAACGGACCAGAACGTTGATCTTCGGCAGCGGTCCACTCGGTCCCGGCCCGGCAGCCTCGGTCGGCTCGGTGCGGGTTGCGAGTTCCTTTCCGTCCGGTCCGATGATCGGCACGCGATCCCCTTTGCGTCCCCGCGCAGTCTCCTGCCCGTGCTTGTCCTCCAAAACCACCTCCGCCGACCCGGCCCGGGCCCAGGGTGAGTCGGTCTGAAGCCGCCGCACCTCCTGCTCCGACCATTCGGCGGGCTCCTTCTCGTTCCAAAAACGGCGCGTGTCACCCGCCCCGGCGATCCACGCCGCGGCGAAAGTGAACAGCACCGCGACCGCGCCGCGTCTGCCAATCATCCGGACTCCTTTCGTTGCCGTACCTTCCTCTGAGCAGGAGTTGTCCCGGCGTCCCATGACCATTTGACTCCGTTCCCGGACAACGAGGTACACGAACGCCGCGCGTGCAATGGGCTAGAGATCATTGCCGGGCGAGCTTCGGCAGATCGGCGTGCGAGATGAGCTGGATGCCCTTGCGCTTGACGGTCTCCAGCACCACGGGCGAAGTCCATGCCTCGACCACGGCGCTGCGATCGGCGGCGACGTTCTCGTAGCCGGTGTGGCCCAGCGCCTGCATCTCGGGATCGTTCGTGCCGCAGTGGTCGACCATCACGTACGTGCCCGGGCGGAGCTTCTCCAGACGCGCGGCGAGTTTGGCCGCGCGCACCGGGCCGCTGTCGAATTTCGCGCCGGCGCCGGATTGCCACACGCCGTTCAGGTAATTCACCCCCTGCTCCATCACCGGGAGTCCCGTGTCCGACGAGATGCGTTTCACCATCTCGATCCACTCCGGCTTGAGCCGGTCGAAACCCATATGCACCGAGAGATACGAGATGCGCGGCAGATACTTGCGCGCGACTTCGATCTGGCGGCGCAGTTCGCGCTCGGCCTCGTCGGTTCGCGGGCTCGCTTCTTTCAGACTCGTGTTCGGCGGGAAGTCCTTGCGCGGCCAGACCATCGGGAAGAAGTAGCCGTCGTCGTCCACCAGACTGGGCGCGGCGGTGAGCGGACGCCACTTCACGCGCTCCCACTCGCTGGTCAGGCACAGGTGCACGCCCACGTCGAGCCCGGGATTCGCCTTGAGCAGTTGCACCGCCTCCAGGAACCACGGCCCGGGCACGATGACGTTGGTGGAACGCAGGATGCCCTCCTTGTACGCCCGGATTGTCGCCACGTTGACGGCGTGCGCCGCGCCCATGTCGTCGCCCTGAATCAGCAGGCGGACCGTGCCCGGACGCGGCTGAGCGATCGCCACAGCCGTGCATGCCACGGCCAGCCCGGCAAACAGCAAACGAGTCCTCATGTCTCAAAAGCTACCAGGAACTGCCGGTGCGCTGCCGGTATACTGCAAGAAGATTGCAATCATAACCAATGAGCCTTTACTCCGCGACCGGATCGCCTACCACCGAGTTCACGCCCGCTGAACTGAAACAGACCCTGTTCCGCCTTTTCGACACCCTTGGACCACGCCAGCGCGTGCTGTGTATCCCGCCCGATTTCACGCGTTTTCATTCGCGTGCGGGCGAGCTGACCCGCCTGGCATACGAGTATTACGGCGCGCGGCTCGCCGCCGTGCTGCCCGCCATCGGCACCCATTCGCCGGTGACCGATGCTCAGATTGAGACGATGTTCGCCGGCGTGCCGCGCACGCTCTTTCATGTCCACGACTGGCGGCATTCCCTCGCGACGCTGGGCACTGTGCCCGCCGCGTTCATTCGCGAACAATCGGAAGGCAAGCTCGACTTCGACTGGCCCGCCCAGGTGGACCGGCTGCTGGTGGAGGGCGGTTTCGACCTGATCCTCTCGCTCGGGCAGGTCGTGCCGCATGAAGTCATCGGCATGGCCAACTACAACAAGAACATCTTCGTCGGCACGGGCGGCAGCGAGGGCATCAACAAGAGCCATTATCTCGGCGCGGTCTACGGCATGGAGCGCATCATGGGGCGGGCGGACACGCCGGTGCGCCGCGTGCTGAACTATGCCTCCGAACACTTCGCGCGCACGCTGCCGATCGTCTACGTGCTGACCGTGATCGCGGGCGATGGACGCGGCGGACTGGCCTTGCGCGGCCTGTACGCGGGCGACGACGTGGAATGCTTCGAGCGGGCCGCGGAGTTGAGCCTGCGGGTCAATTTCGAAATGGTCGCTCAGCCCATCCGCAAGGCCGTCGTCTGGCTCGATCCCGAGGAGTTCAAGAGCACCTGGCTGGGCAACAAGGCCGTCTACCGCACGCGCATGGCGCTCGCCGATGGCGGCGAACTGATCGTGCTCGCGCCCGGCGTGCGCGAGTTCGGTGAAGACCCGGCGATCGACGCGCTGATCCGCAAGTACGGCTATACCGGCACGCCGAAGATTCTGCGGATGGTCCGGGAGAACGACGACCTTGCCGCCAACCTCGGCGCCGCGGCGCACCTCATCCACGGCTCGTCCGAGGGGCGTTTCACCATCACATACTGCCCCGGCGCGCTGACCCGCCAGGAGGTGGAGGACGCCGGCTTCCGCTATGCGCCGCTCGACGCCATGGTCAAGAAGTACGATCCGGCGCGCTTGCACGACGGGGTGAACGACGTGAACGGAGAGGAGATCTTCTTCATTTCCAACCCGGCTCTGGGCCTGTGGGCGCACCGGGACCGCTTTGCCGCGTAAAAAGTACCAGGTACTCCCAAACCGCTATCTATCGATTGACCGGCCCTGATATGCTTAATGGCAATCGGCTCTTTCGGGAGCCTGGAGGAGGAAAGCGTAGAGGAGGAATGCCCACGTGCCGCATGCCATGGACGCCAGTGCAACCACTATGAATTCAACGTTTCAGTCTCTTTGTGACAGGATCCGCGCGAAAACAGCCCAGGTCGGGATCGTCGGTTTGGGCTACGTTGGCCTGCCCCTGGCTGTCGAATTCGCCAAGGCGGGCTTCCATGTCACCGGCATCGACCTTTCCGCTCGCAAGGTCGACAAGGTCAACCAGGGTGTGAGCTACATCCAGGACGTGCCGACCGCGGAACTCGCGGAGCTGGTGCGGAAAGGCCTGCTGAAGGCTACCACCGACTTCGCGGTGGTCAAGGAACTCGACACCATCAACATCGCCGTGCCCACGCCGCTGCGCAAGACCAAGGACCCCGACATGAGTTTCGTGGTCTCCGCCGCGCAGGAAGTCGCACGCTATGCCCATCCCGGCCTGCTGATGATCCTCGAGTCGACCACCTACCCCGGCACGACCGATGAGCTGCTGTTGCCGATGTTCGAGAGCGTCCCTCTCAAAGTGGGCGAAGATTTCTTCCTGTGCTTCTCGCCCGAGCGCGTCGACCCCGGCAACCCGAAATACCAGACCAGGAATATCCCCAAGGTCGTTGGCGGCATCACTCCGAACTGCACTAAAGTCGGCGCGCTGTTCTATTCGCAGGCTTTGGAGCACGTCATCCCGGTGAGTTCGACGAAGGTCGCCGAGATGGTCAAGCTGATGGAAAACACCTTCCGCATGATCAACATCGGCCTGGCGAACGAAATGGCGATGATGTGCGACCGGATGGACATCAACGTCTGGGAAGTGATTGACGCCGCCGCCACCAAACCGTTCGGCTTCATGCCTTTCTATCCCGGCCCCGGCCTGGGCGGGCACTGCATTCCGATCGACCCGTTTTACCTCTCCTGGAAGACCAAGCAGAACGGCGTCGAGGCGCGCTTCATCGAGCTCGCCGGCTACATCAACGGCAACATGCCGCACTTCGTCGTCGACAAGGTGCAGAACGCGCTGAACGACGTCCGCAAGCCGCTGAACGGCTCGCGCGTACACATCCTGGGCGTGGCGTACAAACGGGACATCGACGACGTGCGCGAGTCGCCGGCGCTCGATGTGATCCACCTGCTCTCCAAGCGTGGTGCGAAGGTCACCTATAGCGATCCGTACGTGCCCTCCATCCAGGTGGAACAAACCACGTACACGGCGGATGGCAATCCGGACCTGATCGCGCAGGCCGACTGCGTCGTGATCATCACCGACCACAAGTCCATCGACTACGCGGCGCTGGTCGAAAATGCGCAGCTCATCGTGGACACCCGCAACGCGCTGAAGAACATCCAATCGCCGAAGATTGTGCGGCTGTAAAGCGCAAGTTCGAGATTTCGGCGTAAGGTACAGAAAAGGCTCCTCTTTCGAGGAGCCTTTCCCTTTATCGAAGCTGCTCTGCGACGTCTACTCGGCCGGGACCGAGGGCAGGCCGGAAAGCGCCATGGCAACCTCGTCCGAAGCGTATTCCGAGTCCACCAGCTTGCCGGCGTGGTAGTCGATGTACGCCTGCATGTCGAAGTGGCCGTGGCCGGAAAGGTTGAACAGAATCGTCCGGCTGACGCCCTCTTCCTTGCAGCGCAGCGCTTCGTCGATGGCGGCGCGCACGGCGTGGTTCGACTCCGGCGCCGGGACGATGCCTTCGGCCCGCGCGAACTGAACGCCCGCTTCGAAGCAGGCGGTCTGCTGGTATCCACGCGCCTCAATCAGTCCCAGGTCCTTCGTCATGCTCACCAGCGGCCCCATGCCGTGATAGCGCAGGCCGCCGGCATGGAAGCCCGGCGCGGTGAACGACGAGCCCAGCGTGTACATCTTCATCAGCGGCGTGAAGTGCGCCGTGTCGCCGTAATCGTAGGCATAGGGCCCCTTGGTCAGCGTCGGGCACGCCGACGGCTCGACCGCGATCACGCGGACCTTCTTGCCGCCGCGCAGTTGCTCGCCCAGGAACGGGAAAGCCAGGCCGGCGAAATTCGATCCGCCGCCGGTGCAGGCGATCACGATATCGGGATAGTCATTGGCCATCTCGAACTGCGCCAGCGCTTCCTGGCCGATCACGGTCTGGTGCAGCATGACGTGGTTCAGCACCGAGCCGAGCGCGTACTTGGTGTCGTCGCGCTGCGCCGCCAGTTCCACCGCCTCGGAGATGGCGATGCCCAGGCTGCCAAGATGGTTCGGATACTTGGCCAGGATCGCCCGGCCCGATTCGGTTTCAGTGGACGGTGAAGACACACAACGCGCTCCATAGGTCTCCATCAGCGCGCGGCGGTACGGCTTCTGGTTGTAGGAAACGCGCACCATGTACACGGTGACGTCCAGCCCGAAAACCGCGCCGGCGAACGCCAGCGACGAGCCCCACTGCCCCGCGCCCGTCTCGGTCGTCAGACGCCGGACGCCCGCTTCCTTGTTGTAGAACGCCTGGGGCACCGCGGTGTTCGGTTTGTGGCTGCCCGCCGGGCTGACGCCCTCATTTTTGAAGTAGATGCGAGCCGGAGTATCAAGCGCTTTCTCCAGCCTCCGCGCGCGGTGCAGCGGCGAGGGACGCCACTGGCGGTAGACCTCCCGGACGGGCTCCGGAATCTCGATCATGCGCTCGGTCGAAACCTCCTGCTTGATCAACTCCAGCGGGAACAATGGAGCCAGATCGTCGGGGCTGATCGGCTTCCTCGTCGCGGGATGCAGCACCGGCGGCAAAGGTCGCGGAAGATCGGCCGTCAGGTTGTACCAGTATTTAGGGATGCGTTCTTCGGGGAGAACGTACTTCACGGTGTCGTTCATGGGGAAAACAGTGAGTCTATCACCGCCAGCCGTCCCGCTGGGCGCCGGCGGCTGCCGCAGACTCGCCGCGGCAGCTTATTCGGAACGGAAATCCGCGCGGTGGAAGCCCGGGCGGCCGGTCAAAGTGCCCGTGACCGTGCAAGTCCGCCCGTCAAGATCATGTTACAAACCGTTGACAACTGTGCAAATAAGCGGTTACATTCAAGCCGGGTAGAGCACGGCCGCAAATCCTGCGCAAGCTGCGTAGTTTCCCGGATCGTGCAGAAAGGAAACGGCTTATGTCCAGCAGAGTGGCCGCCATCTGGCACTTCCAGCACGCCCCGGCGAGCGCCGTAAGGTGGCATGAAGCCGTTCTCCACGCCGGCCTGAAGGCTTGGCGCGCGACGGGCCGGTTCGTGCGCGCGTTTCTTAGCGTCGATCCAATCTTCGTAAGGCACGTTTGACCACGTGCCGCCCGCGCCGCGTTGGCAAGACAAACTGTCTTCGCTTTGAAGTCCGTTCCTGCCGCAGGCGCAGCCGGGGAGCGCGGCGCGGGGCGAGCGTTTCGCGGGCAGTGCCGGCCGTTACGGCTGGCTGAGGCCAGGACCATCTGCGCGTGGCACGCAAAGCCAGTTGTAATAGGGGTCCCGCGGAACGATTGCGTCTTGCCGGACGGGACCTTTGCCGGTGAGCACGAAGAAATCGTACCGGTATCTGGATAGCGTCTCCGTCATACGGTCGCCAGGATCGCCCGGATTTGCCTCGAGTACGATTCGCGGCCGGAACTTCCCGAGAACCTGATTGGCGCCCGCCAGGACCACATGCTCGAAGCCCTCGACATCGATTTTCAGGAAATCCGGTTCGATCTTCAGTTCACTGACAATCGAATCGAGAGTCCGGCAGCTCACCTCTATGGTCTTACCCGGCTGCCCGGAGTAACCGTCCGGCGACAGGCTGCCCATCGTCGCATCTTCCGCCTCATGAAAGGGAACCGTCCCATTTGAATCGGCGAGGGCCGCGTTCACAATCGTTACTCTGGAATGAAACTGGTTTCGCCGGACGTTGTTTTCAAGCGCGGCGCAGATTCTAGGAACGGGCTCGACGGCAACGACACGAATGTTTGGATTGACAGCGCAGGCCATGACAGTATAAATGCCGCAGTTCGCTCCGATGTCAACAAAGCAATAGGACCGCCGGACGTTGTCCAGAATTACGGGAGAAGTTTCTTTCTCCCATTGCCGCAAACCCGACCAGAATACTCTGCACCCGATGTCATCGAATTCAGCGGGAAACCACCGGCACTTCCATCCGGAGCCGTAGATTGTGAACGGCTCCAGCGGCCATTGCCACGGCAGGAGCCCGCGCAGCCGCGACGAGAGGAAGCCGCGCTGGCAGGCCCAGGTAATCGGTTTCCGTAAGGGGTGCAGGAGCCCCCGGATCGGCGGCTTCAGCGCTGCAATGAGATCACTCGCCATTTGCCCTCCATGTATGCTAACGCCCATGGGACCGGCCGATCTTTGCGGTTAGCCCATTAAGGCCGTTTCGGTTTTTCTGTAGACACTCAGACTGCCGGCGCAGACTTGCCGCTGCGATACGGAGAAGTGCCTTGAAACGGAGCCGCGACCGTGAGGGAGCGGTTGTATCCCATTGGCTATCAGCCGCTTGCGGTGGGACCGCTCTTTTCATTCGCGGTTCTGTGCTGGCAACGGCGTCTATCTCCAGACTCCGCAGGAACGGCGCCCATCCGATCTACACTAATTCCGAAACAGCTCTAGTAACATGCTTTCAAACGCCGGAGCCCTGTTCGATCGGCTGCGAGATCTATTCACGGAAACAGCAACTCACGCGTGGCCAATGGCCCTGCGCGCATGTGCCAGTTTCCGCCTGCGGAGTGAATTGGCAAATCCCTGGGCGCTACGGATTCTGGCGTTATAGAAGAGCGCCGCCCAATGGAAGCTGGCGCGGCGCGCCAGCACGATCGTAATCCCACCTCAACCAACCATCGGGCAACAGCCACGCCGTCGCGGCGCGCATCTGAGAGCCTTGTGGAGTCCACCCGCCGGAGTTAACAGGTTCGACGGCAGGCGGGGAACGCGAGAGCTGTTCCCCAGGCGGTACGCCACGCCAGCCGTCCCAACCGTCGTGAGCCGCCCGTGCGGCAACAGCCGCCGATCGCGTCCAGTTCCGGGAAAGACGTACAACACGGCGCTGTGTAACAGAGTCTGTTCTTTGATCCAAATCGCGGCAAAAGGACTATCATTGGAATCGGGCGTTGTTAATTGCCAGGTGCCGTACCGGAGCGAGCGTCGACTCACTCCCGCATGAGCTGGCAAAATTAGGCTGCCATCTGCGTATTCCTTGATGGCACGAACTGAACTGCAACAATTCAGCGGCGTATACTACGACGCCCGGGAACGGATGTCCCCATTGAACAGGAAGGATCATCGTTACAATGCCAGATAAACCAAGTTCTAACAGCGACGTGCTGCATTCTGAACATCACAGCACACTGTCCGCTGAGGAGATTGCCAAGGCCGTGGCCCGCCACCAGCGCGACCACAAAGGCGATCAGCAACAGCAGCAGCAGAAGCAGGCCAAGGCCAAAGCGGGCGGCAAGCACTAAGGGCCTGATCCGTCTTTAGTTTCAAGAGTTTATCTCCTGCGATGACAGAGGGAGAGCCGGGATGAGCGCCGTCTCTCCCTCTGCCCGAAGAGGGTAGGAAGAGTTTGTTTGCGTTCCATGCTCACGGCACGGCTCCGCGGTCGTGACTGCGGTGAGCTTCAAACGCTAGAAAGCGTCAATCGCTAGCCAGAAAACGGAGCGGCAAATCAGCCGCTTTGCGGATGCCGATGCGCGGTGTCACGGCGATCTGTAGTGGTGGCCGGCCCCTCCGGATGGTCAGCGGTCCGCGCGTCAGGTCGCACCCGTTCAATTTCTTCGTGATTCCCATCGCCCTGGTCAGTTTCCCCGGCCCGTTTCCAAGCCCCTCCACCGAGCGAATCAGCACGCAGCCCGCCCGGCCTTCCGGCTCGGTCACGACGTTCAGGCAGTAATGAATCCCGTAGTTCAGGTACACATAGGCGTGGCCCGGCTCACCGAAAATCACGCGCGTCCGCGGGGTGATGCCGCGAAAAGAATGCGCCGCCTCGTCGCCCTCGCCGAGGTAGGCTTCCACTTCCAGAATCCGGCCGCCAAGCCCTTTGTATTCAAGCACGCAGCCAAGCAGCCGGCGCGCCACGTCAACGGCGGGCCCAGCGTAGAATTCACGCGGCAGCAATTCGGAAGTCATCTCGCGTTACCATAAGCAACGTAACAAGAAACGGGACGCGAAACGTTCATGAGGCTGTTTGTCGGACTCGATCTGCCGTACGAGATGCGGCGCAATCTGGAGCTGCTGCTGCACTTGTTGAAGCCCAAGGCGCGCATCCACTGGAGCCCTGTGGCGAACGTCCACATCACCACCAAGTTTATCGGCGAATTTCCCGAAGCGTGTCTGGACGAGCTGAAAGCGGCGCTGGGCGCGGTCGCCAGGCCCGGCGAGCTGCGGATTGCGCTGCAAGGGTTGGGCTGGTTCCCGAACGCCGACCGGCCGCACGTCCTGTTTGCCGGGATTCAGGTGCCCGCCGGGCTCGCGACACTCGCGCGCGACACTGAAGCGGCCTGCGCGCAGCTCGGCATTGAGCCGGAAAACCGGCCGTTCCAGCCGCACCTGACGCTCGCGCGGATCCGTGACGGAGAGCCGCTTTTTGAGCTGAAAAAGGCCATTTCCGAGCTTCCAAACACGGATTTTGGGGCGTTTTCCGCGCAGAATTTTCACGTTTACCGCAGCCAGCTCCAACCCGGCGGGTCGGTTTACACCAAGCTGGCTACGTTCCCCATAACGGCATGATGGTTCCAATCGCACTCCTCATTTTGGCCTACCTGATCGGTGGCATTCCGTTCGGCTATCTCCTCGTGATGCTGAAGACGGGCAACGATGTCCGCGCGATGGGCAGCGGCAACATCGGCGCGACGAACGTGCTGCGCACCACCGGCCGCGCCTTCGGCGTGCTCACGCTGCTGCTCGACATCGCCAAGGGGTATCTGGCGGTCTGGCTGATGCTGCATTTCGCGAACGGCGACCTGCGCTGGGCCAGCGCTGCGGCGCTGGCGGTGCTGGTGGGCCATGCCTTTCCCGTGTTTCTCAAGTTCAAGGGGGGCAAGGCGGTAGCGAGTTTCGTAGGTTCATTCCTGTGCCTGACGCCGGCGGCGGTCGGCGTCTGCGCCGTCCTGTTCGTGCTCATCGTGGCCTGGTCCCGCTACATCTCGCTGGGATCGATTCTCAGCGCGGCGGTGTTTCCCATCGTCGTGGCATTTTTCGTTTACCCTGAGTGGCCGGTGATCGCGGCCGCGCTGGCGGCGAGCACACTGGTGATCTGGCGTCACAAGTCCAACATTGAACGGCTGCGGGCCGGCCAGGAAAACGTATTCCGATTCGGAGGGAAGAAAGCTTGAAGCGACTGGCAATCATCGGTGGCGGCAGTTGGGGCACGGCCCTGTCCGTGGTCCTGGCACCGCGTTTCGAGCGTGCACGGCTGTGGGTTTACGAGCAGGATCTGGCGCAGCGGATGCAGTCCTCGCGCGTGAACGACCTGTTCCTGCCCGGCGCGACGCTCCCCGCGAATATCGAGGTCACCAGTTCCCTGCCCGGCGCCGTCGAGGACGCCGAGGTCGTGCTCGGCGTGATGCCGTCGCACCATGCCCGGCGCGTCTACGACGACCTGCTGCCGTACCTGCGCGAAGACATGCTCTTCGTCAGCGCGACCAAGGGCCTGGAAAACGGCACGCTGCTGCGCATGTCGCAGGTGCTGAACGACGTGGTTGGCAATCGCTTCCCGCCGCGCGTCGGCGTGCTGAGCGGCCCGACGTTCGCCAAAGAGGTGGCGCATGGCGAGCCGGCGGCCATCGTCATCGCCTCGCACGACGCGACGCTGGCGCACACCGTGCAGGAAGCCTTCTCGGGGCCGACGCTGCGGCTCTACACGAACTCCGATCCGGTCGGCGTGGAGATCGGCGCCTCCGTTAAGAACGTCATCGCCATCGCCGCAGGCGTCTGCGCCGGGCTCGGCCTGGGCGCGAACACCATGGCCGCACTCATCACACGCGGGCTCGCCGAGATCAGCCGCATGGCGATCGCCGCGGGCGGGCAGGCGCGCACGCTGGCCGGTCTGGCCGGTCTGGGCGACCTGGTGCTGACCTGCAACGGTGAACTGAGCCGCAACCGCACGGTCGGCTTCCAGCTTGGCCAGGGCCGCAAGCTGCCCGAGATCCTCTCCGGCATGCGCATGGTAGCGGAAGGCGTCCAAACGACGTACGCCGCCATGGAACTCGCCGGGCGGCTATCGGTGGAGATGCCCATCACGCGGCAGGTGTACGCGATCCTGCGCGAGGGCCGCGACCCGCGCGAGGCACTGCGCGAGTTGATGGAGCGGTCGCTGAAGGAGGAGTAGGCCTCCTCAATCCGCGCCAGCGCGGCGGGAGTTCGTCCAGGTGAAAAGCCGCCCCTCCTGCCAGCGCGAGCGCACTTCGTGCAGTTCGTCAGGAAACAGTTCCTAATAATTGACGCCAATGGGCTTATTCGCTCGGCAGCAAGCTGCATTTCAGTGCAGTAGCGCAGCAGGCCCGTGCGTGGCTTGCCCGTGTTGCCACTACGAACCGGCGAGCGAAAACGGCGTCGACGGCATGCCGTGGAGCGCTTTCTGCGTTCGCGGCGATGTGCCACAAAGCGGATTGGCCAGCAAGCGGTGCCGGGCAGAACGACTGCGCGAGGCCTTGGCCGGGAGCACGGCAGCGTCGCGTTGACCGCTCTGGCTGCGTTATTTGTCTCGCTTTATCAAGCGCTTGACTCCGCAAGGCGGATAATCCGGTTGCGCCCGCAATAGAGTCCGGACGTCCGCAGGAGTCCGGCTTTCTTTCCCCCGCCAGGTACCCCGTCGAGATCCCCCCTTTTCGACCCACCCGCTCGTGACAGAGCGTTCTTTTCCCCCCCAAGCCGGACTCCTTCAACGGACGATCCCCGACCGAGCCAAGCGGAGCACGCGCAGCCGGTCCGACGCCGCCGCATCAGTCAATTTTCTACTTGAGATATTCACCGTATATGATTGCTGTAATTACAACTTTCAAATCTGCATAAAGTTCTTCATGAGCTATTCAGACGTGCTCTCGCGAGTGCCACGCGGAGAGGCAACATAGCCCGGCGAGCGGCCGAAGAGGATGGAAGCCCGATAGCCTTCGCCGGTGAAGATGCAGGCCGGCTGACGCCCACCGAACGCCACCCGAACAGGGGACAGCATGCGGCTCTGGCCCGGGCCAAGCGTATCCGGCCTCGACAAGCTGGTGGCGGGGTCGAAGCCCCGTGCGGGGCTCATCCCGCCCACCCGCTGCAACGTCCACGGGTGCCCTGAATACAGCAGCCACCACGCGCGCTCTTCCGCCTCAAGTAATAGTCAAAGTAAATCCAAGCAAATAATTGATTTATAGAATCTTATTTCTCTACAGCGCTGACATCCCACTGTGAGCTACCGCTCTGCGTGACCGTAGTGGGATAGCCCTCCGGGGCCGCGCGAGCCCTCCACGACCGGCATCCCGGCGACCCGCTTTTCTCTGAATCGAACCACGAACACAAAGGAGCGGGCGTCTTGCAAATGACTGATAGAAAGCGAGATACAACCGCTGACTGACGGTCGCGGCTCCGTTTCGGACTTGGTCTCCGTGCGACGCGGTGCGCCACATGAAGGGCTGGAAAACCGGCGCCGGGTCCAGCGTCAGCGCGGCAGGGCCTCGATTTTGTGCAGCAGAGTCCGCAGCTTTTCAAGAGCGCTGGCGTGCCGGCCGAAGCGGACCTGTTCGTAGCGCAGCGTGAATTCGGCGACCAGCGGGTTAGCAGCGTCGCCGGAAACGCAAGCGGCAAATTCGCTCGCGGTCTGGAAGGGCTGCTTCTCCAGGCCCCGTTTGTGCAGTGCGTGGAGCATACTCCGGTACAGCCGCGCCGCTTCGTGAATCGCCGCGGACTCCTCTTCCCGCAGCTCGCGGCCACCGCCGCGCCGGAAGAGCGCGGCAATCCGATGGCGCAGCAGTACGCCAGCGATAAGCACGGCGCAGACCACAATCAGGAACCCGCTAAGGCCTGCCGCGCCCGGCGCGCCGGGCCAGCGCAACGCCGCGCCATCCCGGAAGACACGGATCAGCCAGGGCACGCCGAGGCGCCGGGACTGGTCCACGCGAAAGACGAGGGTCAGTTGCCGGTCGGCGTCGTAGCCCACAACCCACTCCTGCCAGAGCGTGCTCGCTGCGTCCAGGTACAGATTGATCTTCGCCAGCAGGCCCGTCCCGGCCACGCCCTCGCCGGCTGCGGGCGTGGGATCGAAGGTGGTCCAGCCCTGGCCCGGAATCCAGGCCTCCACCCAGGCATGCGCATCGGATCCGCGCACCACCAGCCACTTGGTGAGCGGGTTCGGCGTACCGCCCAGGAAGCCCGTCACCACGCGCGACGGGATGGACATTTCGCGCAGCAGGACAGCCATGGCGGAAGCGAAGTACTCGCAATGCCCCGCGCGGCTGGTGAACAGGAAATCGGCCAGCGGATCGGCGGCGCCCGCCGAGGACGAATCCAACGAGTAGGTAAACTCCGTCCGCAGATAGCGTTCGAGCGCCCGGGCACGGGCGGCGTCATCCGGCGCGGCTGCGGTCACGCTCCGGGCGAGGCCGGCGATGCGCGGATCGAGCGGCGGCAGCCGCAGATACAGGCCGCGGGCTTCGGCGTTCAACGCGCCGGGCGGCGCCTCGTCCAGGACCTCGCCGGGCGCAACGAAACTGTACACCGCATAGCGCGCGCCTTCGCTCTGGCCGAAGGGCAGCTTGATGCCGCCGGAGCGTTCGCGAACGAGCCGGTCGGCGCGGATGCGCAGGTGCTCGGGCAGCCCGGCAATGAACAGGTAATCCGAAGTGCCGTCGAGCACGACTTCATAGGCCATGCGGCGGCCCGGGCGCCGGCGCTGATCGTCGGAAACGAGCTGGACCAGGCCGTCTTCATCGACGCGCAACAGATCGCCCGCAAACGTCGAATTGTACCAGCGGAAGCCGTCGAATTGCGCCAATGCCGTGCCGCGCCAGTGCAGCCCGGACGGCGGCATTTCATCCTGGAACAGCGCGTGAAGCACGGGCACGCTGCTGCGCGCGATCGCGCCGGTCTGCCCGAGCGTGACTTCCGACGAGAAGCCCGAGACCCGCTGCGGCAGCGGCATCAGACGCTCTAGCGCGGCGCGCGCCGTGCGCGGCAGGACGAGAAACAGCGCCATGGTGAGCAGCAGAATGCCCATTCCAGCGACAACCGTCAGCGAAACCAGCCGCCGCCCGACGGTGGCCGTGCCCGCGCGCACAACCTCGCGCCCGCGCAACGAACGGCCGATCTCCGAGCTTGCCAGCGCGGCGAGCGATCCGCCGAGGAACGGGATCAGCAGCAGCAGGAACGTTACGTTCGTGGAGAGGACCGACGCCGCCAGCATTTCGAGAAAGGCGACGACGCCGAGCAGCACCGAGTCGCGGCGAGTGTGGCACGTCAGGAGCTTCACCGCCGCCACGAAGATCACCAGGTGCACGACCGCGCGCGTGAAATCGCGCGAAAGCAGGAAATAGTCGGCCGGGAAGAACAGCAGGTAGAGGACGGTTGCCGCGTTCACCCAGCGGACCGGAATGGCGATGCGCACCAGACCCGCGAGATGCGCCAGCCGCGCCAGCAAGGCCGCGGCGCCGGCGGCCAGCGCGGCGATGTCGAGCTGACCCGAGAACGCCACGGCAAGATAGCCGCTCGCAAGCATCACGAGCAGCGACGTCTGCAGAAAGCGATCCAAGCTCTCGCTGAGCTCTAGCGGGCGCTTCCGAACCATGCGGCCTCCAGAGTTTTCGCGAATGTCCGCAAGTCCTCGCCGCTCACGTCGACCGAAGAGCACACAACGAGCACCGGTCCCCGCAGAATGACGGTTGCGCGATCGTAGGGGTTCCATCGCTGCGCCGCTTCCAGAGCGCCGGCGGACGCCTCAAAGCCATAGGCGTTCACCTCCACCGACATCTGCTCGCGGAAGTAGCGGGCGCGAACCCAGGCTCTCGCGTTCAGGCTGTGCATCGGCTCGGGCGCGGCGGCGGCGTTCGCCGTGTCGAGGCCGCGGCGAATCCAGCCTCCGGCGCTTTCGGGTGGCACGGGGATCAATGCCCGCCGCCGCACGGCGCAACCGGGGCAAAGCGCGAGGGCTATCCACGCCAGTGCGCATCGGCGTCTCATGCTGCCAACATACCATCGCCGGAGGCCCGCGCCGCCGCCGCGTGCCTGTGGTAGAACGGTCGAGTGATCCTTCGTCTGGACGGCGACGTTCCCTCCTCGGAATCTCTGGCGGATGAGTTCGATCGGAAGAAGGTCCTGGCCCGCTTGCAGGCCCTCGACTCCAAAGTGCGCCGGCACGGCGTCGCGGGTCTCGATCCCGCGCGCAACGAACTGATCCGCATCGGCATGGAGACCGCGCCGGACGGCCGCGTGACAAAGAACGGCTACGGGCTGTTCCATCTGAGCTGGCTCGCCGAAAAACACCCCGAATGGCCGCGCACTGTTCTGGATGAGATGGATCAGATCAAGGCGGCCATCAAAGCAAAACACGGCGTCCCGCTGAAATTCGTCATTTGGGCGGGCATGGGCGGCTCGGTGGAAGACAAGGCGATGTATCTGGCCTGCGGGCTCCTCAAACGCGGGCCGAAATTGTACATCCTCGATTCGACCGATCCCGCCAAGCTCAAGGCGATTCTCGCCGACATCAAGCGCCGCGCCGGAACGCTCGAAGACGCTTTGAAATCCACGCTCGTCGTGGGCATGGCCATGGGCATGACCTCGTACGAGCCGATTGTGAATCTCGAAAAGCTCGCGGCGCTGTACGAAGAGCTGGAGCTCGACGGCGCGCCGAACTTCATTTACCTGACGCTGCCGGACTCGGCGCTGGACCGCTTCGCAGCGCCGCGCGGCTACACACGTGTGGAGCTGCAGATGGACGGCATGAATGCGACGGCCGGCCGGCACAGTGCGCCGCTGACGCGCGGCAGCCTGTATCCGCTGGCCTGGGCCGGCGTGCCGCTCGGCGGATGGATTGGCGGCGCGGCGCTCACCACAGTCCAGATCCAGACCGCGTTCCGCCTGGCGGCCTTTCTGCAAGCCCAGGCGCTGGCCGGCCGCGACAAGGTGACGCTGGGCCTGTCGCCCTCGCTCGCCGGCGCCGCGCTGTGGATCAAACAGAACTTCGAAGAGAGTCTGGGCAAGAGCGCGCGGCTGGGCATCAAGATCGTTATCGGCGAGCCGCTGCGGCTGGCCGAATACCGCGCGCCGAGGGATCCGCGCCAGGACCGCGTCTTCCTCCTGGTGGAACGGCGCGGCGAGACCGTTCCGGATCGCCAGAAGGCCGGCCTGCTGCGGCGCAACGGCTATCCGCTCGCTCGCGTGACGCTCTCCGCCGAGGCGCCGCTGTCGCAGTTCCTGCAGTTCATTCACTATGCCGTCTTCGGCCTGGCGTGGCTGCGCGAGATGAACTTCGTTACGCAGCCGGGCGTCGAGCTGTACAAATCCATCACGAACACGCTGTATCAGAATTCGATTTTCCAGGGCGGCATCGGCGGTACGGCCGAATGGACGCGGCTGCACAACTCACCGCGGCAGAGCCGCTGGCGCTCGGGTGTCGCACTCCATTACGATCGCCTGCCGTGCGGCTTCGATCTGGCGGGGCGCGACGCGGCTTCGGCCTACGGCGCGCTGCTGCATCAGCTCTGCGCCGCCGGCATTGTGGAGTATGGCGAGCTGACCTTTTTCGGCGACACGCGTTATAGCGCGGCAGGCAAAAAGCTGCGGCGCGTGCTGGACCATGCCGCGGGCCGCCTGTTCCGCGCGGTCCTCAAGATGCCGGCCGACATCTACGAAGGCCCGGCGATGAACCACTCGTATCACGAGATGGTGATCGGCCACGGGCGCTGTCTCTCGACGATACTGATCTGCGAAAAGGCGGAGTCGATCCCCGCGGTGGGATACAACGCCGATTATCACCGGGCGCAATTCCTGGCTACACAGATGGCGCTCGAACAACGCGGCCGGCTGGTCGTGTCACTCACGCTCCGCGACCTGAGCGAGGCATCGCTGAAAGCCCTGGACGAGTTCTTCCGGCAGGCTGCCGTAGAGGTGAAAGCGGCACACTGAGGCGAGGGGGCCGGCCGCCGTCCTTGGAGAGCCGCCCTGTTGTGAGCGCTACTGCACCTTGACGGTGAGCCCGTTGACGACGCTCTTCACGCCCTTGACCTTCTTGGTGAGCCGTTCGGCCTTCTGGCGGAATTTGTCCTTCGACACGGTCCCGCGCAGCGTCACAACGCCGTCTTTCACGTCGACGTCGAAGTTGTTGCCTTTGACATCGGGATCGGCGGCCAGCTTCATCATGACCTGGTCATGAATCTTGTCATCGGAGGAAGACTGCGCGACCACGGTGGGGCCGAGCGCAAAAAGAAGGGTTAGCAACAATACGAATGCGCGTGTCATAACTACTCTTCCCCATTATGCTCATTCGCGGGCTCCGCGGCAGCCCCGGAAACGTCATTCTCCGGCGCATTGGTCGAAGAAACTGACTTCCAGTCGAGCTCATTCAGGAATTTTTCGCTCTCGCGCCAGCGCTCGCTGACCTTTACGAACAGCTCGAGAAAGAGCTTCCGGCCGAGCAGGGCTTCGCACTCGATGCGCGCGGCCGTACCGATCTGCTTCAGGCGCGAGCCGCCGGCGCCCACAATGATGGGCCTCTGCCCGGGACGCTCGACGTGGATCGTCGCCGCAACCTTAACCAGGCGCGGCGACTCGTCCCAGCGTTCGACCGTCACGGCGATCGAGTGCGGCACCTCCTGGCGCGTGACGCGCAGGATCTTCTCGCGCACGATCTCGGCCAGCAGGACGCGTTCCGGCTGATCCGTCAGATAGTCCTCCGGGAAGTACGCCGGACCCACGGGCAGCTTTTCGATGATGGCCTTGCGCAGTTCCTCGACGCCATCGCCGTTGGCGGCCGAGACGGGAATCAACTGTTCGAATTCGTACAGCGCCTGATAGGCGGCAATCAGAGGCAGGAGCGCGGCCTTGTTATCCAGCAGATCGATTTTGTTCAGCACCGCGATGGCGGGAGTCTCGCTGCGCTGGATCCATTCGAGCGCGCGGCGATCCTCTTCCGCCGGTTCGTGCGTGGCGTCGGCGACGTACAGCAGCAGATCGCGCCCGTCCAGGGCCTCGGCCACGGCCTTCATCATGCGGCGGTTGATCAGCGATTGCGCATCGTGGATCCCGGGCGTGTCGAGGAACACGATCTGCGCCGCGGGCGCGGTCCATACGCCTTGAATCGTCGTTTGCGTCGTCTGCGGCTTGTCGGCCACAATGGCGATCTTCGCGCCCACCAGCGCATTCAACAGCGTCGATTTGCCGACGTTCGGCCGGCCCAGAATGGAGACGAAACCTGAACGGTGCGCCGCCTTGGCGGAGGTCTTGTTACGGGAGCGGTTCTTGCTCATGAATCCTGCTTCTCTTCCTCGTCGCGCCTGGCGCGAATGCGAACCCTCTCAACGCGCATCCCGTCGGCGGAGAGCACTTCAATGGTAAGCCCATCGCGCGCGACGACAGCGCCCGGCTCGGGCACGGCTCCAAGCCATTCCGTCACCAGCCCGCCGACCGTGGCCGACTCAGTCTCGGCGGCCGGGCGGTAGTCAAAGAACTCGCGCAGATGATCGACATCGAAGCTGCCGGAGACCGTGATTGAGCCATCCGCGCCGCGTTCCAGGTCGCGCCCCGGCTCATGCTCGTCGAAGATCTCGCCGAAGACTTCTTCCACCAGGTCTTCCAGCGTTGCGATCCCGGCCAGGTTGCCGTATTCGTTGACCACGTAAACGATGTGGCGGCCGTCGTTCTGCATTTCGCGCAACAGCTCGGCCACCGGCTTGGTCTCGGGGACGCCTTTGATCTCGCGCATCAGCTCGCGAATCGTCTTGGTCTTGCGTTGTTCATCGTCCAGCTCGTACAGGTCGCGGACGTGCACAAAGCCGATGATGCGGTCGATGCCGCCGTCGCCAATGGGAATGCGCGAGTACTGCTCGTTCTTGACCAGCTTGCGCAATTCGTCGAGCGAACGCGAAACGTCGATCCAGACAACCTGCGGGCGCGGCGTCATCACCTCGCGCACGCGCTTGTCGCCGAACGCGACGACGCTTTGGATCAGTTTACTGTCGGCCTTCTCGATGATGCCTTCCTCTTCGCCGGCGTTGATCAGCGCGTCGATCTCTTCGCCCGGCGCGGCGGGCTTTTCCGCACCGTTTTCCGGAGCGTTCATCTCGACGAGCGACTCGAAGAAGGCGAGCACCGCGATCACCGGCCGGAGGGGCAGGACGACGAGTTTCAGAAACGGAATCAGCGGCTCCACCCAGCGCGCGTTCGTGCGCCGGTAGAGCAGTTGCGGGCCGATCAAGGAGCAGAGCAACATCACGAGCCACGCGAAAATGAAGCTCCGCAGCGCCGCGAGAACGCCATCGCCGTTCACGAGACTGAGAATGGCGAACGACGAGCCCGCCGCCACCAGCAGGGTGTGCTTGGCCAGCGAGTAGACAAGTGTGTCGCGTTCGGTGGCGGCGCGCAGCCGGTCCTGCAAATGGTCCTTGAAATAGTCGAGCGCGTCGGATTCCCGCGAGCGCAGACGCATCGACTCCAGGGCGAGCAACTGCACGAAGCTCACCAGCAGCAGCAACACTGCCAGCACAAATCCGACGATCAGAATCATGCCTTGCGACCCTGGCGCGCGGCCGGTTTGGCGGCTCGTTCAATGAGCCCGCCCGGCAGACCGAGCTGTTTGCGCCACTTCGTCTCCAGGCGGCGCATCGTGCCGTGATCGGTCTCATGATCGTAGCCGAGCAGATGGAGCACGCCGTGCAACAACAGAATGCGCACCTCGGCGGCGAGGTCATGGCCGTGGGAGGCCGCCTGTTCCCGCGCGCGGTCCACGCTGACGGCGATGTCGCCCATGCCCCCGTCCGGCGAAGCCGCGGGAAAGCTGAGCACATCGGTCGGCATGTCTTTCTTGCGGAACTCGCGATTCAGGCGTTGCAGCGTCTCATCGTCCGTCAACAGACAACAGAAGCGCCGCCCGCCGGCGACGCGGGTGGACACGCTTTCCGCAAACGCGGTCAGCTCCCGCCGGCGCAGCGTCTTCGGCGCCTGCTCAAACAGGATCAATGGATCACGCGGCAGTTTCTTGGCAGCCGCTAAGCCAGATTCAGAGGACATAGATAATTCAATCGAAAGTGTTCAATGCGCCGCTCAGTCGAGCGCCGGTTCGGCTTGCGGCGTATCTTCCGCCGGTTTGTCGAGTTTCAGCGCCATCTGGCGGCCAGCGCCGTTCATATCGCCATAGCGCTCGTAGGCGCGCACGATGCGCTGCACCAGCGGGTGGCGCACGACGTCCTGCTCGCCGAAATAGATGAAGCTGATGCCTTCCACGCCAGTCAACACGTCCACGGCGTCCTGAAGCCCGCTGCGGCGGCCGAGAGGCAGATCGATCTGCGTCAGATCGCCATTGACGACCATGCGCGAATTGAAGCCCTGGCGGGTGAGGAACATCTTCATCTGCTCGGGCGTCGAGTTCTGCGCCTCGTCGAGAATAATGAAGCTGTCGTTCAGAGTGCGGCCGCGCATGAACGCCAGCGGCGCGACCTCGATGACGTTGCGCTCCATGAACTTCTCGACCTTGTCGCCTTCAATCATGTCGAACAGCGCGTCGTAAAGAGGCCGCAAATAGGGATCGATCTTCTCCTGCAGCGTGCCGGGCAGGAAGCCCAGCCGCTCGCCGGCCTCCACCGCCGGACGGGTGAGGATGATGCGCGAGACCTGCTTGTTCAGCAGCGCCGAAACGGCCATGGCGACGGCCAGGTACGTCTTGCCCGTGCCGGCCGGACCGACGCCGAAGACCAGGTGCAGACGCTCGATCATGTCGAGGTAGACCCGCTGATTGACGGTCTTCGGGACGACGGTTTTCTTGCCGAAATTGCGGCTCTTGCCGCTTTCGAACAGCTCGCGGAAGGTGGCCGTCGGATCGGCCGTCAACACCCGCAGGTAGCTGTTCAGGTCGGCGGCCGAAATCTTCAGCCCGTTGTCGGCCAGATTCAGATAGTCCTGCACGATGCGTTCGGCGCGCGCCACCGGCGCGTCCTCGCCCTCGATCTCGAAACCGTCGGCCGTCAGGAGCGTCTGGACGCCGAGCGCCTCTTCGAGCAGGCGCAGGTTTTCATCACGGGTGCCGAAGAAAGTATCGAGCGTGCGGTTCAGGGTGAGTTTGGTTTTCATCTCGCGGATGGAGGCGCAGACAGGGCAGTCTCACCGGGGAGACGACACAAGAGAGGGCCGGTTTGAGTCTGGGGTAACGCTGCGGGGCTCCCGCTGGGGGCGGTGCACATCCACATTCAGGATATCATGCAGTGATCTCGCGCATTTCAAAGAAGTTATCGAGCGCCGTCCGGGATGACGGCGCGCCTGCCGCCGCATAGATGAAGATGGCTCAATTGAAAGTGGAGATTCAGGTCAGATATACTGCCGCTAGCCGCCTGGAATTGGCGGTCGGAATTTTAGGAGGCTGCATGAAGAGAATGATCCGTCTGGTTCTGCCCGCGGCCACGCTGGCCGTGGCGTTTTTCGCTACGAGCGGCATCGGCTTTGCGACCAAGGAAATGGCCAAAACCGAAAAGAAACCCTGCCTTACGTGCCACGAAAAGGGCGCACCGACCAAGACGAACCTGAACGACGTCGGCAAGTACTACAAGGAAAAGAAAACCCTCGTGGGAGCTCCCGCCCCGAAGAAGTAGTTCCTTCCTGTCAATCCTTCCGTACGGGGCAGACGCGCGTGCGCCTGCCCCTTTTCGTGTAAATTCTCAGCTCCTCCAGCCGGCGCAGACGTCCGCACTGCGAAATTTATCCCTTCCCCATCGTTTTTGCGCTTTTTCAGAGAACAATGCCGCGCACGGCGCACTGCTATAGGAGGTGCTCCACACGGGTGGCAATCCCGCGACAGATCCGGGAGCCGCAGCCCTGCTCTTGGGGTGGCTGCTGGTCCCGCTAAGTCTCTACATCTTCATTTCGGCCCTGGACGATTTCGCGGTCGACGCCATGTGGTTATGGCGCCTGGCGAAGCGTCTCTGGCACGGGCCGGAAGCGGAATCCGGCGGCGCCCCGCCGCCCGAACGTCCAATCGCCATCGCCATTCCGTGCTGGCACGAAGCGGATGTGATCGGGGCGATGCTCGACCATAATCTGGCCGCGCTGCGCTACTCGAATTACCGCGTGCTGGTTGGCGTCTATCCGAACGATCCGGACACGCTGCATGCGGTTTCCGAGGCCGCCAAGCGTCATCCGCGCGTGCGTATCGTCTGCGTCCCGCACAACGGCCCGACCGTCAAGGCGGATTGTCTGAACTGGATCTGCCGGGCGCTCGAAGAAGAAGAGCGGGCCATGGGCGCGGAGTTCGCCGGGCTGGTGCAGCACGACGCCGAGGATCTGATTCACCCCACCGAGTTGAGCCTGTTCAATGCCCGGCTCGACGAAGCCGGCTTCCTCCAGTTGCCCGTCCTGCCGCTGCCGACTCCCTGCCGCGACCTGACGCACGGCGTCTATTGCGACGACTTCGCCGAGAGCCAGAGCAAGGACCTGATCACGCGTCATCTGGCCGGGGCCTTCGTTCCGGGCTGCGGCGTCGGCACGGCGCTCCGCCGCGACGTATTGCGGCGCCTCTCCGCCGGGGACGGAAATGTCTTCGACCCGGCGAGTCTGACCGAAGATTACGATCTCGGATTACGGCTCTTCCGGATGGGCGTGAAGCAGGTCTTTCTGCCGCTGCTGGCCGACCGCACCGGCTACGTCGCCACGCGGGAGTACTTCCCCCGGCGGTGGAATGCGGCCGTACGGCAGCGCTCGCGCTGGATCGCCGGGAATGCGCTCCAGGCATGGGAGCGTCACGGCTGGAGCGGGAGTTGGACGGTGCGCTGGTTCCTGTGGCGCGACCGCAAGGGGTTGTGGGGCAATCCGGTCAGCGTGCTCTGCAATCTGCTCCTCGTGGCCGGTTGCGCAACCTGGTTCTCGCACCGGGCATCCGGCGCGCCCTGGGTGATGGAATCGGCCGTCCACGTCACGCCGTGGCTGGTGGCGCTGCTGAGTCTCAACTGCGTATTGATGGCGGCGCGGCTGGGCGCGCGCACGGCGGCGTCGGGGCGGCTGTACGGCTGGCGGTTCGCCGCGCTCGTCCCAGTGCGCTTTTTCTGGGGCAATTTTCTGAATGCCGCGGCGACGTTCCGGGCCTGCCACTCCTGGATGGAAGCGAAAATCCGGGGCGAGCGGCTCGCGTGGGCCAAGACCAGCCACGCTTACCCGACGCGGGGATCGCTGCTGGCGTGCAAGAAGACGCTGCCCGAAGTGCTGGAGCTGCTCGATGATGGGCCCGCGCCGTTTTTCGAAGAGGCGCTCGAGCGCTGCCCGGCGGACATGCCGGCGGGCGACTTCCTCGTAGAAGAAGGACTGGTCGAAGAGGAACAGATGATCGAAGCGCTGTGCCTGCAGCACAGCCTGCCGCGCGCACATCTGGATTGGGAGGCCATCCCCGCGCGCGTCCGGCGGACAATCCCGTTGCGCGAGGCCAACACCTGGCGGATTGTTCCGTTTGAAGTCATGGACGGCGCGTTGCATGTCGCCAGCGCCACCATTCCAAGCGACGAAATGCTCGCCGAACTGCGGCTGTTTACACCGCTCGATATCCGTTTCTACCTGATTTCAAACCGGGAATTCGACGCATCGCAGAGCGCAGTCCAGCGCTATTGACCGCGACCGCGGCCACCCTGCGAGCCTGATTCCCGCCGCGCGCACCGCAAGCGCCGACCGGCCGGCAGATGAGGCCGCACCGGCCTCGGGCGCCACGGCTTCAAGCGCCGGGAGCGGTATCGGTGTTGTCCCGCTGCAACAGCACGCGGACCAGTCCGGCCTGGGAGTGCACGCCGGCCTTCACAAAGATCCGTTTCAGGTGACTGCGCACGGTATGCACACTCAGGCCAAGTTGCCGGGCAATCTCGGTGGGCTTCCGTCCTTCGGCGATTTCGGCCGCAACACGGCACTCCGCCGCCGTCAGGGCAAACCGCTCCCGCAGGAAAGAGACATTCTCGGCGCGCCCCTCCGGCACGCAGACCCGGATTAACGTCAGGCCCGTTTTCCCAAGGGGATGGTCCCTTGGCGCGTCGTCAAACGGGAGCAGCGGAACCGCTTCAAATTGGAGACCGCTCAACGCGTCCCGTCCGTCCATGGACCGTTCGAAGGGGCCATGCTCATTGGGTGAAACCGTCCACTCCTGCGCCCACTGGGATAGAAATGTCTCCAAGCCAGGATACGCTTCGATGATGCCACGCGATCCTGGCACGCCACCGGTAATGGTCCCTTCCCGGTTTGCAAGAACCCACGCCACACGGCCCGCTTTTAGATCAAAGAACATTGATACCCGGACCCCTGTCCCGGACTGCTGTTGATTCAATCGGCCGGCCCTTGAGCCAGTCCAATGAACCTATCCTTCAGAATGCGTAAGTCTTGGCGCAGGGTCTACACCCAAATAGGGGATTTATCAAACGCGAGGTGCATGTACAAGCGCGCCGATTCTATCCTTCCGCCGTTGAATCAACAATTTACAGACTACATCCGGCCAGTTCCGGCATTTTGCCCAGCCAGTTAAAGATGCTTAAATTACGTTACTTACGGACCGCTAACGCAGGCACTTCCGCCTAAAACGACTCCGTGCCGCCGAACCGGCGGGAGTGCCTGCGCCGCGGGCAGCTACTGTTTCAGAAAGGCTTCCAAACGGCGGATAGCCTCCATGAGATTCTCCATAGAATTCGCATAGCTGAAGCGGACGTAGCCTTCGCCATAGGCGCCGAAGGCGGTTCCACTCAAGCACGCGACGCCCGCCTGATCGAGAAGCGCGTCGGCGAGCGGCTTCGATTTCCAGCCCGTGCCCTCCACGTTCGCGAAGGCATAGAACGCGCCTTCCGGCATCGCGCAACGGAAGCCGGACAGCTTGTTCAGCGCACCGACAAAGGCGTCGCGGCGCCGGCGGAACTCCGCAATCATCTCCTCGGACGGCCCCTGCGGTCCACGTAACGCGGCGATGCCTGCGCGTTGCGTGAAGCTGGCGGTGCAGGAGTTCGAATTCACCATCAGCGTGTTCACCGGCTCGACCAGGAACTTCGGCATGACGCCGTAGCCCATGCGCCAGCCGGTCATGGCATAAGTCTTGGAAAAGCCGTCCAAAATGATCGTCTTGTCCTGCATATTCGGGAACGTGGCGATCGAAACGGGCTTCTTGCCATAGCTCATGCGCGAATAGATCTCGTCGGAGAGCACGATGACGTCGCGGTCGCGCAGCATGCCCGCAATCGCCGCGATGTCCTCGGCCGGGATCACGCCGCCGGTCGGGTTGGCCGGCGAGTTCAGGATCACCATCTTCGTCCGCGGCGAGAGCTTGTCACGGAACAGGTTGAGATCGAAGCTGAAACCGCGGTCCTCGAGCAGCGGCATCGGCACCGGCGTGGCGCCGCAGAACTTGATCATCGACTCGTAGATCGGGAATGAGGGGTTGGGATAGATCACCTCGTCGCCCGCTTCGAGCAACGCCAGCATCGGAAAGAAAATAATAGGCTTACCGCCAGGGACGACGCATATACGGCTGGGATCGACGGGGATTCCGCGACTCGCCGAGACAGTCTCGGCAATAGCCTCCCGAAGTTCCGGGAGTCCCTGCGCCGGGCCATAATGCGTCCAGCCTTCGTCGAGCGCCTGCTTCGCAGCGTCGATGATGTGCTGCGGGGTCCGGAAATCGGGCTCGCCGATCTCAAGGTGAATGACACTGCGGCCCTGCGCTTCAAGCGCCCGGGCTTTGACTAGAACCTCAAAGGCGGTCTCGGTACCAATTCGCGACATGGCGGAGGCGAGTTGCATAGGCTAGAGTCCTTTCCACGCACAGCCGACTGAAGCTTCTCGGGTTCAGAAGGCACTAAGAATAATACAATTTGACCATAGCTCCCGGCCCGCGAGCTTGCACGTTCCGCGGGCGTTGCGCGTCTGAATTTATGAGTGCGAATGATCTCCAGCCGCGCGACAATACCGGTGGGCTTTGACGCCATGGACGAGCCGCTCGAACTGCAGGCCGGCGATCGCGCCCCGGAGTGGGGCCAGGCCGAAGAAGAGTTTCTCCGGATCCACCTGAAGCGCGTCTTCCTGCTGATCTACCGCATTGTCGGCAACGTCGAGGACGCCCAGGACCTGGCGCAGGAGACCTTCATCAAGGCCCTGCAGCGCCGGGACCAGCTTCGCGACCTGGACAAAGCCGGCCACTGGCTGTCGCGCATCGCTTCCAATACGGCGATCGACCACCTGCGGCGGCACGGCCGCATGGCCACCGCTTCAATTGACGAGATGGTGGACCCGCTGCGCGCGCCGGAAGAGCTGAGTCCCGAACAGCGCCTCCTGCGCTCCGAACGGAACCGCATGCTCCAGGCGGGGCTCGACCGGTTGACCGAACGGGAGCGGGTCGCGCTGGTGCTGCGAGACGTCGAAGATATGCCCGCCGAGGAGGTGGCAAAGGTTCTGAATTGCGGCAAAGCCACGGTGCGGTCGCACATCGCCAATGCGCGGGTCAAGTTCCGGAAGTACCTGGAAGGGAGGCGCCGATGAAACCGCTCGACGGCCCCAGCGCCAGCCGGACAAAAGTTTCCAGGAGAAGGATCGGCCATGAGCAGTGAGGTTCGCCATCCCGCGTCCGCCACGCTCGCGCTTTGCGCGGGCGGAGAGTTGCCGTTCCTGGCACAGTTGCGTCTCCGCTGGCATCTCAGCTTCTGTGAAAAATGCGCTCGCGAGGTGCAGGCGTTCCAGGCCGCGCGCGAGGAATGGGAACGCGGCGCCGCGGATGATGTGGAAGAGCAGGACGGCGCCGCGGCGTGGAATGCGCTGGAAGCCGAGATGCGCGCCAATATCCGGCTGGGCCTGACGGCCGATTCGCTGGTTTCCGCCGCGTCCGATAACGACGCAAGGACGGCGACCTTCGCAGCGCCTGTGGCGGCGGTGCAGTGGCGTTGGGCCGCCGTCGGAGCGGCTTTGGTTTTCGTGCTGATCGCAGGCTGGTCCTTGCGCCCGCCGGCCGCGTATCCGGTGGCTGCCGCTCCTGTACGGGAAATGCCCGCGCCAGAGCCGGCAAGGCAGGAACAGAAGATGCAGTTGCTGGCGCCGGTGGCGGACGTCTCCCGCACCGAAACGGATTTCGATGGGAGCACGCGCTCCCGGGTGATTGATGGGGAGACGGGGCAGGTAACCCTGCAACAGGTATATGTGGAATAGGCTTGCAGTTCTGGCCGTGCTGACCGCGTGGGCGTTGACGGCGCAGACGCCGCCCGGGTCCTTCCGTGTGGATCTGCCGGCGGATGCGCCGGTCGCGCTGGTCTCGGCCGATTGGGGCGCATCGCGCGTGACCGTCCGGGGCGGCGCTCTGCTGCTGGAACTGCATTCGACGCTGCAGCTCAAGAACACCGGCGCGCGGCGCATTCGCGCGGTCTCATTGCTGGTGACGGCGCAGGACCAGACGCCCGGCGGCCGCGCCTCGGTGACCGTGCCGAGCCTCGACATCGACGCGAGCGACACGTTCCCCGTGCGCATCGACCTGCGGCTGATGCGTCCGCTCCAGACCGCGCCGGGCGCCGTGGTGGATGTGCAACTCGACGGCGTGCTGTTCGACGACCTCGGTTTCTACGGACCGAACCGGATGAACGCGCGGCGCGCCATGCTCGCCTGGGAACTGGCGGCCCGTCAGGACCGCAAAGCGCTGCTGGCGGTGCTGGAGCACGGTGGACCGGCCGCGTTGCGCAACGAAATGGTGGCGACTCTGGCGCGGAGTGCGGCGCAACCGCGACTGGAGGTGCAGGCGGCGCGTTCCGGCCGGGCCACGGTGATGGAGCCCGAACGGGACGTCTCCCTGGCGGCGCTCGTCATTCCTGCGTCGCCGGTGGAGTTGCTGAGCGGAACGGTCAAGATCGCGGACGACGAGGCGCGCGCACCGCGGGTGGTGCTGCGCAATATCGGAGCTAAGCCGGTGCGCTCGGTCGAAGTCTCGTGGCTGGTGCGCGACAGCCAGGGCCGCGAGTACACCGCCGGTTCCCTGCCCGCCGACGTCAGTCTGGCGCCGGGCCAGACGGGCAGCGCCGGGAAGGACGGTGCGCTTCGTTTCTCCCGTCCCGGCGGCGCGCCGTTGACGCTCAAGGCGATGACCGGCTTCGTCAGCTCCGTCGAGTTTTCCGATGGCGGACTCTGGCTGCCCTCGCGCCAGGCGCTCCAGATGCCCCGCCTGCGCGGCGTTCTGCCTCCTTCGGGCGAGGAAGAGCGGCTGACGGAGTTGTACCGGCGCAAGGGCCTCGACGCGGTCATTCAACAACTGCACAAACTGCGGTAAAAGTGCTTTACGCGCCCGGGGCAGAACCCGCTCGCGGGAGACCGTATCCCCATGCTCCGGACTTGCCGGAAGCCGCAACCAACAGCGCGGCCGCCGCCATTCTTCTGCCACGCCCGGCGCCGGTTTCTCCCTTTGCAGCGAGGCGCCCAGGCGAGTAGAATCAGTGCAACTCCATGGCAACATCATCTTCTTCACTCGCGCCAGAGTCCGAGCCGATTTCTCCGGCTAAGGGATTAATCGATGTTTTCGTAAACCCCGCGGCACTGTTCGGGAGGCTTCGGGACAAGCCGGACTGGCTGATCCCGCTGCTGGTGGGCGCCGCCGTCCTGCTGGTGGTGCAGTATGTGATGCATCCTTACGCCGCCCGCGCAACGCTGAGCCTGATCAACGACAGCATGCCGCCGCAGGCGGCCCAGTCAATTCGCGAGAGCGCCAACAAACCGGTGGGCTGGACCATCATCTTCCAGCCGCTTGGCTACGCGGTGATGTGCCTGATCGGCGCCGGCGTACTCACCGGTCTGGCCGCCATGTTCACGGCCGCCGGCAAATTCAAACAGATCTTCTCAATGTTCGCTTTCGCCAAGCTGGTCACGATTCCGGCCATGGCGCTGTCATTGCTGGTCGTCGTGCTGCGCGGCGTGGACTCGGTGAACAGCATGATGGACATCCTGTGGACGCTTGGCCCGGCGATGTTCGTCACGGAAAACAAACTGCTGTTCAACATCCTGACGCAGTTCAGCCTGTTCGAAGTCTGGTACGTAATCCTGCTGGTGATCGGCGTGGAAAAGGTGACCGGCGCCAAGCGCGGCACGGCCATCACGACGGTCGCGATCTACTGGGTGATCGGCGCGGCCACGCAAATCGGCATGCTGGCGCTGAGCGGGCTCCGGTAGGCCGGACCGTTTCGACTTCCCTGCAGCCGGCCGTGCCGGCAAAAAAAGCGGTCCCTTCGCGGGGACCGCTTTTTCGTGTGCGGACGGGCTTTCGCGTGCAAAGCCTCCGGCGCCCGTTGGAAGGCCCTCGGCGCAGGCGGCAGCGCCTACTTCGACGCGGTTGCGGTCCCGTATTCAGCGTTCGTCTTGAAGCTCTCGCCCGGATTCAGACGGATCGGCGCGGTCCACGAGCCGAGCGTCAGGCGCGGATGCGACTTGGCATTCCAGTTGACGAACGACCGCTCAATGCGGGTCTTGTCAAAGCGGCTCCAGACGCTCACGCCATGTGGGCCGCGCACGCTCCAGGCGCCATCGGGCTGTTCCTGCCCATCCCATGTGGCGCTGCCTGTGGGCGGGTCCCCGGCCGGGATCAGGCGCCGCTCCACCGAACTCCCGTTCTGGTTGCGGAAGGTGACAACGTCGTTGTCCAGCTCGGGGCCGGCAAAGTCAGCGCTGGAGTTCAGCACGAATTCGATTGCCGCAGCCCCGGTGTTTTCAACTGCCGTTTCGACTTGTACGCCGTCGCCGCTCAGGCGGAACGCCCGGCGCAGACTCAGCCCGTTCGAGGTCTTGCCAACCAAGGTGAGCACATTCGGATCGGTGGAAGATTCGGCGGTCCATTCGACATTCCAGCGCGCGGCGTGCTGGTCGGGATAGACCGACACGTCGAGGCCGCCAAAGTCCGGGATGCCGCGACCCTCGCCGAGCGCCGGGCGGCGCAGTACGTCGCGCCCCGAACGCTTGTCAATGAGCCGCACAGCGCGGCCGTTGAATTCCGGCACCACGTCCAGACGCCAGGCGGCGTTCTCGATGCTCCGTGCCGGGTACACCCGGATGCGCGCGAGCACATTGTCGGCGTCCTTCAGTGTGCTGCCTTCATACAGTTCCGTGACGCCCAACTGGCGGACGCTCTGCAACATGCGCTGGAACGACGTCCGCGCCACGGCGGGATCGGCGGGGCCGTAGACGCCATCGTGGACGTCGAAACGCAGCGCGCGCATCGCGTCGAGATAATCGAGCGCCAGCCGCGCCTTGCGGACCCGCTGCAACGTGGCGGCGTCATTGGCGACGGCCGCTTCGGCCGCGCGGAATTGCACATGCGCTTCGGCCACGAACTCGTCACTGTAATCCGGAATATCGTAGATCCACAGGTGCCGGCCGCCGCCCTGCGGCGCGTTGCGGACCTCCTTCTGCAGCAGGTCGTAATACTTGCGCAGGGGCTTAGCCGCGGGACCGTAGACGCCTTCCATGAACTCGTCGACCGCCTGGTCCACGTTCGTGTGCGTATCCCACAGCAGGCGCGCCATCACGTAGTCGCGCAACTCCGCGTTCTCCCCGCCGCCGCCCGGCGCATAGTCGCCTTCGAGGAACAGGCCTTTGACGCCGTACTGGCGGTACAGGGGAAAGTCCACGGCCAGTTCATCGAAGTCCGGAAACGGCGCCAGGTAATGCGCGAAATCCGTGTTGTAGTGCCAGATGTAGAGCTGATCGGTGATCTTCGACCAGGCCTGGATGTTCTTCAGGAAATAGGCGTTGCGCGGGCATGTCCCGAAGCTGTGCGCGTTGCAGATGCCGATGGGGCACAGCCGGATGCGCACGTTCGGGCGCGGCGTCACGTGTGCCGGCGGACGCTCGGAATACCAGTAGGCCAGCGTATCGATCAGCTTGTCCGGGTTGGTCTGTTCAATTTCGGCGGCCACGGAGTTCACAAAGCGCAACATGGGACCGGAGTGCTCGCCGCCCTCTTCCTGCTCCACCTTGCGGCAACGGTCGCACTCGCACCAGCCCTCGCAATCGTTCTGCGAAACCGAGTAAATGGCGGCCTCCGGATGCTCGCTGATCCACTCGCGCACGCGCTCCACGACGATGCGCTGCACGTCGGGGTTGGTAAGGCAGAGCTGGCCGTTCTCCGCGCGCCGCTTGCCATCGATCAGCGCGTAATACTCCGGATGATCTTTGAAGTACTTGGCCGGCGGCAGCAGTTCGTAGAAGGAATGGACGAACGGATAGTAGAGCATCTTGCCGCCGGTGGAGGCGTCCAGCCTGGTGAAGTTGCCGTTCGTACGGTTGCGCGCGGCCCATTCCTTGTCCCAGGCCTCGGTGAAATACGGCTCGCGGTACTCGAAGGCCGGCGTCTGCGTCTCGTCGAGCGCGTTGACGCGGATGGTGGTCTGATGCGGGATGCGGGAGACCTCGGGCGTGAACCAGCGGCAGCCGAGTTTGTCGAGCAGCGTGTAGACGCCGTACATCGTGCCGCGCTGGCGGCCGCCGGCAACGATCAGGTTGCGCCCCGCAATCTTCAACGCGAAGCCTTCGGCGCCGAGCTTGTCGAACGGGATGCCGGCATTGAGGCCCCGCAGTACGGTGCTGTCGCCGACCAGGATCAGATCGCCCTGGGGCGCGCTCGCGTCCGTCACAATCGGCAGGCGCGCGCCGGACATCTCCGCGATGAAGCGCTGCAATTCCTGCGCGCCACGCTGCTCGGATGGCGAAGCGGAGGAAGAGACGCAGATCGAATACGTGGAGCGGCCATGATCGACGAGCGTAATGGCCTGGAGAGAGAAGGCGAATAAGGCAAGCAACGCGGCTTTTTTCATAAGAGGCAACTCCCGCGGGCGAGCGGGCTCCTCAAGATTCTACGCTTATCGTCAGGACCGCATCGGCCTGCGTCCGGACAGGGCCGCAAGACCGCCGCCAGACGGCGTTTCAGAAAAGTTGTAACAATCTCCGAACACGAGGCCCGAATTTCCGTCTCTCCTGGGCGAAGGGAGTCACATCCGAAATGCGATATTTGTATACGGCCGGGTTGGCGCTGCTGGCCCTCGGCACAGTAGCCTCGGCACTCGAGCCCAAGCCGCAGGGAATGGCGTGCAGCGAAGAGCGGGCCAACCGCGCTTGCGAGATCCGCGAGAGTCACATGAGCGCGGGGAGCCGGCTGGACATCGACGCGGCGCCCAATGGCGGCATTCATGTGGTGGCCTGGGACAAGCACGAAATCCTGGTCCGCGCCAAGGTGGAGGCGTGGGGCGAGTCGAAGAGCGAAGCGCAGTCTACGCTCGGGCAAGTCAAAGTGATTGCGGAAAACCAGCGCGTGCATGCCACTGGACCGCGTGAGGAACATCACAACAACTGGGGTTGGTCGGTCAGCTTTGAGATCTTCACGCCAGCCAAGATCGATCTCGGCATGAAGACCGTCAACGGCGGCGTCGCGGTGAATGGCATCAACGGCGCGTTGAAGGCCGAGACGGTGAACGGTGGAATTCACCTGGCGGACGTCGCGGGCACCATCAAGGGCCAGACGGTCAACGGCGGGGTGCACGTGCAGTTGAGCGGCGGGCACTGGCAAGGCGAAGGACTGGACGTCCAGACCGTCAATGGCGGCGTGACCGTGGCGATACCGGATTCGTATAACGCCAACGTCGAGGCCCAGACCGTGCACGGTGGTGTGAGCAGCGATTTCTCCGGCGCGAAGATCACGAAGGGCCAGTGGGGCGCGGGACCGAACAAGCTTGAGTTGACGCTCGGCTCGGGCGGCGCTCCGATCAAACTGGAAACGGTGAATGGCGGCGTGCACGTGCAGCGCCGCGCAGCCTGACATCGGTCCGCGGAGTGGGCAAGGTTTCCGCGCAATGGGAGCGTCCGGCTGATGGACGCTCCCACCGATGAAACAGAAACGCCACCGCGTCGTTCCGGTTGCCGAGGCGATCGGAAAGAAGGGGTGGCGTTTGTTGCTTGTGCCTGTCCGCCGCTAACCGGGGAAGCCTCCGCCGCGCGCCTTGCGGAACGGAAAAACGGCGTCCTTCAACGGCGTGCCGACGACTTCGATCCGGTTCAGGTCGCGCGTCCCCAAGCCGCGCGCTTCGGCGAGTTCCAGGAAGCTGTCGCATGCGTCGAACGGCGGCTGGCCGCGCGTCGCCATCGGGTCGTAGCCCATCACAGCGGCTCCGACGGCGTCGGTGCAGACGGGATTCAAGCCCGCGACCAGGACACCCGGCGACACGATTTTCATATGCGGTCCCGTCCAGGGACCTTCGCCGCCAGCCATGGTGGTGATGCCGTCGATGATGGTGAGATGCACGGGCAGCGCGGCGCAAACGTCGACGACAATGCGCGGCATGCGGTAGTCGCCCCGCCGCGGCGTCGCCGGGTCCAACTCCTGCGGAGCGCTCTTCGAAGGCGCGCGCGAGCCCTCGTGCATCACGGCGCCACGCCCGGCTTTCGCTTCGGTGGCGGGTTCGTCCTTGCCCGCGGCATCGCCGTAAATCGTAATCGGCGTCGCACCGAACATGTTCTTCATGCCGAGCGTGAGACCGGCCGTGGCGTGCTCTTTCATCTTCGCGATCGAGACGATGACGTCGCTCTCCGCCCAGGCGTGATTGAAATCGAAGCCCGGGAAAATGTACCCGCCGCGCGGCGACATCAGGCGCGCATAATGTTTGCCATTGCCGAGAACGTTGGTGTTCTCCATCTCGACGATCGACGCGGCGTTCAGCAGTTCAGACGGGTCCCAGCCCGCATCGATCATGAATTCTTCCAGCGGGTCGCCACAGACGAAGCAGCCTTCCAGGACGCGAATCCGGCGCGCTCCGGCCGCCGCCATCAGGCGGATCGTGGAGCCGACAACGGCAGGGTGCGTGTATTGCGCCAATTCCGACGGAGTCGCGCCCAACCGCTGCCGCGGACTGCCCGTCATGTTGATCTTGAGGGCAACCGTCTTGCCGGCGACGAGCTTGCCGAGTCCGCCCAACTGATCGAACATGCGGCCGAGGGTGGGCGTCAACGCGGCGCCGTAATCCGGGCAGCGGCCAATGCTGACCTTGGAGCCCGGAGCCTCCCCGGCGAAGGCGCTCAGACGTGGCAGGAACGGCGTTATCCCGAGAGAAGCCAGACCGGCGAGAGCCGACCGGCGCGAGAGACCATGACGCTGGCAAGGATAGTCAGGCATGGGCGTGCTCCAATTCTACACCAAGATATACAGGAAAGTGCGGAATAACGATTTCGGGGCGCGCCGCGGCGCCGGTCACCGCGACGGGCTTCGGCTCGGCGGCGCCCGGCAGGTACACCCGCGCCGCGCGCACCGGACGCGTCACCTGCAACACGACGGTATGGAAAAACGACTCCGTCGCGTAGTTCAGCACATGCACCACGGAACGCTTGCCGTCTGGCGATTCGGCGGCGTGGGTATGCAGCAGACCGCCGTTGAACAACCGGACGGGGTCGAAGCGGCGGCTCATGAGCAGGTGCGTGTCACTCGCCAGCGTCCATGGATCGTCGAATGCGGCGCGCGCGAGAGCGGCCCGGCCGCGGCCGAGCGAAAAGAGATCGAAGCGCGGATGCGGTACGCCGCCCACCGGCTTCGAGCCGGCGAACAAAGGAGCGGCTCCCGGCCCCGCCAGCACCAGTCCGCCCTGCATGGCAAAGTTCTTGAGCAGGGCGGCGAGCGCCGGGGATGGCGCGGCCTGATCCAGGTAGAGCACCGCGCGGCGGCCATGCAAGTCCGCCGCCTTGACCTGAGCGGTGCTGACCGGCCAAAACGCGATCTGCATGCGGGCGGCCAGCAGCATCGTCTCGCCCGCCACGTACTCGTTATCGCCGCTGAAGTCGGACAGCACCACCAACGGCGCGATCGCGGGCCAGGCGCGCCAGGTGTCGTGCTCCCGCAACCAGCGGGCCGTCTCCACCAGCTTTTTCCAATCCGCCACGGCCTTCTCATTGCCGGCCGCGACGGCGGAGGCAAACTCCGGCGGCAGCCACAGCGGGCGGCGTCCGCCATAGGCAAAAGCCTCGGCCAGGCACAGGTGCAAATGCGGCTGGCGGACCGTGCGCACGTCCTCGGGCGGGTCGGAACGCACCCAGACGGGCCGGTTCCCCGCCCTGGAGCGCGCGTAAAGGTACAACCAGCCGTTGGCGTCCAGCCACGGCTCGCCGGTCGGCCCGGCGCTACCGTCCGCCAGGCCCTTGTAGTTATAGGCCGGCCAGAAGCCGTCGCTGATGGCGACGACGCCATCGGGCTGCGACCAGTCCACTTCCTTCCAGGCTTTCCAGGCGATCGCCGGCACCGCGAGCCCGGCCGCTTTCGCCGCTTCGGCAACACCCGCGGGCGGCGCGTCTTTGAAGGCTACCGCGTTGAACGGCGTGTCGCGCAGCAGGCTGACGTGTTCCGCGCGCCACGACGCGGGCCACTCGATGGGAATCCACTCAGCAGGGAGGCTCATCAGATCAACTCGATTTCCAGTTTCGTCACTGAAGCCGGCGCAATTTTCACGCTAAACTCAGCACCCGACGCGCTAAGGGTCCCGGTACGCGGCTCAACCGTGTGCGGCGCGTCGAAGGTGTTGTGCGCCCGCAGATCCGAATTGGTCAGAACCGTCATTTGGACTGATTTGGCAGACGCGCCGCGCAGCCGGATTGTTCGCTCTGCCGGCGTATCGTGACGCGTGTGAACCAGAGTTAATGTCACCGTCTTGCCGCGAAGCGAGGCGGAACCGCTCAACTCGGGCAGCGGGACCTCGTGCGGCACCTGACGGTACTCGGTGTCGATCGCCGCATCGATCTTCGCGGCGCCTTTGTGAGCCGCGTACATCGCGAAGACGTGATAGGTGGGCGTGACGATGAACTTGTCGCCGTAGGCGCGGAACAACGCATGCAGATTGTTGATCATCTGCGCTGCGTTGGCCATCCCGACTTTGTCGGCGTGGCGCTGGAAAATATCGAGCGTCAGCCCGGTAATCAGGGCATCGCGCAGCGCCGACTGCTGGTTCCACAGGTACGACGGATGGACCTCGGTGCCGGAGGCATGCCAGGCGCCCCATTCGTCGACCACGAGTTTCACATGATGATGAGGATCCCGCACGCCAAGCGCGCCCCAATGGCGCTCAATGATCGGCTCCATACGCACCGACTTGGCCAGAAGATCGTACCATTCGTCCGTCGTGAAATCGATCGGCGACTTGCCGGCCGTGCCGCAATAGTAGTGCAGCGCCAAGCCCCAGACGCGGTCGACGAGGCCGGGGTCCTTGGCCGCAAGCGCATCGAAGAAGCGCTGGGTCCAGTTGATGTCGTCGCCGCTGGGTCCGGAAGCGATGAATTTGAGCTTCACGCCGAAGCCGGGCGTCCAGGCCGTGTAGCGGCGGAAGGCGGTGCAGTACTCATCCGGCGACATGTCGCCGCCGCAGCCCCAGCTTTCGTTGCCCACGCCCCAGAATTCGACGTTAAACGGATCGCGGTCGCCGCCCTGCTCGCGCAGCCGCGCCAGTGTTGTCGTGCCGGCCGGAGCGTTGCAGTATTCGATCCACTCGTCAAAACTCTTCGCGGGCAGGCCGCGGACGTTGCCCGCAAAGTACGGCGCGGCGCCGGTCAACCGGCAGAAGTGCATGAACTCGTTCGTGCCGAAGGCGTTGGGCTCGTACTTGCGCGGACCACCCGCTTCCTCGGCGAGCCCCTCGGTATCCAGCCAGAAGTTCGGGCGCACCGGCCGCGAGGCGCGCGGGCCGACGCCGTCATGCCAGTCGTACGAGTCGGCGAAACAGCCGCCCGGCCAGCGGATCACCGGCGGCTGGAGCGGTTTCAGCGCGTCGACCAGCGCCTTGCGAATGCCCCCGATATTCGGGATCGGACTGTCTTCGCCGACCCAGATTCCGTCATAGATGACGCCGCCGATGTGCTCGGTGAAGTGGCCGTGGAGATACGGTGAAATCACCGGCCCGGGACGGGTCGGATCGACGTCGATGAACGAACGGGAGGCGGCTTGCGAACGCGGGAGCAGCGCCAGCGCCGAAGCGCTCAGAGCAGTATTCAAAAATTGTCTGCGAAGCATGGCTTTGCCTGGATGTGAGGTCAGCCTATCACAGACCGAAGTGTGGGAAAAACCGTCACCGATCCCCGGCGCGGCCCCTCCAACGCGCGTGTTGCGGGCCGGACGAGCAATTATGGGGGAGCTCACGACCAAATTCGCGATTCGTAACACCAGAGCAGCGGAGCAAAGGAAGATAGGGGAAGCCGTGCAGGGCCCGGCGGGCCATTCGAGATCTCACCGGACGCTGGCACTTTTCCCCAGCGGTGAACTGAAGATACGGGAGAGCAGACGCGTGCGCGTTGTTGGCAACAAACGGAATGCCACCGCTCCCGCACGGTCGCAGCTCCATTTCCACGCGAAACGCCACTTCGGAGCCAGCGGCCACGTCGGCTGACTGGGGGCTATTTGCTGTCGAAGCCGGGCGCGAGTTTGATGGCGAGATAGTTCACGACCTGCACTTCGTTGCGACAGGCTTCCATGTAGGCGCCGCGCAACAACTGCTCCTTGCGGGTGCGCAGTTCCTCGCGGATGCTCTGCTGCACCTTGGGATCGCTCAGATCACGCTGGCCGGCCTCTTCGCGCTGGATCACTTTGAGGATCCGCCATACGCCGCCGGAATGAACCGGGCCGGAGAACTGGCCCGCAGGCAACGAGAGGATCAGCTTGCGGATTTCGGGATCGACCTTTTCCAGCGAAGATTGCGGAATGAAGCCCATGTCGCCGCCGTTGGGCGCGCTTTCGGGATCCTCGGAGAAGTTCTGCGCGAGCGCGGCAAAGTCGTCGCCCTGTTTCAGGCGGGCTTCCAGCATCTGGATCTTCTTCTTGGCCTGGTCTTCGTTCTGCGCCTTGTCGCGCTTCAGGTTCTTCACGTCCGGCGCGGGCTGCGGCGTGACGACGATCTGGGCCACGCGATAGTTGTTGTCGCGGTAATTGAAGGCGGCCTTGTTCGCGGTGTAGAAGTCGCTGACATCCTTGTCCGTGACGGTGATACGGGAAAAGACTTCTTTGTTCAACAGCTTCTCCGTGCTGAGGTCGCGGCGCAGTTTGCCCTTCAACTCGTCGACGGTCATCCCGCGGTCGTTCAACTGCCTTTGAAAATCTTCCTGGGTGTACGGCGCGCGGATCTCGTTGAACTTCGTGTCCACCTCGGCTTCGGTGGCGATCAGGCCGAGTTTTTCGGCCCGCTGCAACAGAATTTCCTCATCAACCAGAGCGCGCAGGACGGCCAGTTTCTGAAACTGGATCTGGTCGCTCGAAACGGCATCCGGCTGATTGGGAAACTGCCACTTGAGCTGTTTGTCCACTTCCTGAAAAGTGATGGGGTGGCCGTTGACGGTCGCCGCTGTGCTCTCGGGTTGCGTCTTCTTGCAGGCGGGCACGATTGCGCACGCGGCCAAAATGCCGGACAGGAGGAGAGTGGAGCGAATAGGCATGGACCTTGTCATTGTACTCAAGCGCGGCTCAAGGGGGTGATCATCCCGTTATCTGGAATTCCGGCGCGAATACACACACCGAGTCCCGTTGGCATTTCGCAGGCCGTCGTGGAGTGCAACCCTGACGCGGCGGCCGCGCCTATCTCAGGCAAGCAGTTCGCGAATCTTCACCATGTCCGCGGGGTCGCCGAACGTCGCTGACCGCCGGGTTGGATCGATGTTTTTCAGCAGACCGCACAGCACCGCGCTGGCGCCAACTTCGATGTAGCGCTCGACGCCCGCCGCGATCAGCTTCCGCACGATGTCAAGCCAGAGCACGCTGCCCGGCACCTGGTAGTACAAGCCCTCGCGCGCTTCGGCGCCGGTATGAACGATCTCGGCCCGCCAGTTGTTCACGAGCGGGACTTGCAGATCGGCAAACGGCGTCGCGTCCAGGTCCACCTTCAGTTTGGCCTGGGCGGGCTCCATCAGGGCGCAATGGAAAGGAGCGCTGACAGGCAGGATCACGGTGCGCTTGGCGCCGGCTGCTTTGGCTAACTCCGCCGCGCGGTTCACCGCTCCGGCATGTCCGGCGATGACGACCTGACCCGGCGAGTTATAGTTCGCGGCGCTGACGACTTCGCCTTGCGCCGCCTCCTGCAAGATGCCTTCCAGCTTCTCGGGGGGCAACCGGAGAATTGCGGCCATCGCACCCACACCCGGGGGCACGGCCTCCTGCATATAGTGACCGCGCTTGCGGACCAGCCGCACGGCGTCGGCAAACTTGAGCGCGCCCGCCGCAACCAGCGCCGAGTACTCGCCCAGGCTGTGTCCCGCGACGTAGTCGGCGCGGAAGCCGAGTTCGTTCAGCACGGTCCAGGCCGCGATGGAAACCGTAAGGATGGCCGGCTGAGTGTTCTCGGTCAGCTTAAGCTGATCGTCGGGCCCCTCGAAGCAAAGCCGCGAGATGGAGAACCCAAGGGCGTCGTCTGCTTCCTCGAAAATTGCTTTGGCAACGGGGTAGGCATCAGCCAGCGCTTTGCCCATGCCGGCCGCTTGCGAGCCTTGACCTGGAAAGAGAAATGCTATGGGGGACATGAGAACCCTAATTATTGTACGCTCCGCTCTTCAAAGCCCCAAGTTTAGTACTGTCGTGAGCCCGCTGGGCACAAAACCGCGCCGGGCCGCCGAAAAAAACGCAAAGGCCGGCCGGGAAACGCCATTTCCAGGCCGCCTGCATCATGGCTTCGCCGGTAATTGACTTAGCGCCAGCGCTGGAGTTGACTAGAGGCAGGGGCTGGGCGCCTAAACAATCATGAAGCGAAAGAAATCAGGCGTCGTACCCGCTGAAACGGCGGGACTTTCCATGGACACGACCAAGACGCGGGTGAGCATTCCGCACAAGGCGGCCAAACGCGGCAAGTGCGTCATCTGCGGGAGCCCGGTCGCGCCATTTTCCACGGAAGATCTGTGCTGGATCTGCCGGCGGCTAAAGATCAGCGCCTGGCGGGAATCCGAAAGTCAACCGTCCGCCCAGGATTAGCGTTCCCCCCAACCGGCATCTTCGCCCGCCGCGAGAGCGCGGTTTGTGTGCCCTGCGCGGCCGCCGCTATCAGGATTCGGCGATCACCACCAGCAGATCTTTGGGCTCGACAGTCTGGCCGACCTGCGCCGGACGCTCGACGACCCGGCCGGTTATGGGTGCATAGACCGTGGTCTGCATCTTCATCGCTTCCATTACCAGCAGCTTGTCGCCTTTCTTCACATCCTGATTCAGCTCGACGGCGATGCTCGTGACTGCGCCGGGGATCGGCGCTCCCACGTGACCGGGATGGGCCGGATCGGCCTTGGGATTCGGGCGGACTTCCGTCTTGATCCTGCGGTCGCGGACGGTCACCTCGCGGGGCTGGCCGTTCAATTCGAAAAAGACCGTTCGCGTGCCGTCCGGATGCGGCTCGCCGACCGTCAGGAATTTCACAACGAGCGTCTTGCCGGGTTCGATCTCAACGGTAATCTCTTCGCCCTGGCTCAGGCCGTAGAAAAACGCCGGCGTCGGCAGCACGGTCAGGTCGCCATAGGCGGCGCGCGCCCTGGCGAACTTCAGGAAGACGTCCGGATACATGACGTAGCCGACCAGGTCGGTCTCACCCGGCTTGTGACCGGTCTTCTTTTCGAGTTTCGCGCGGGTCTCGTCGAAGTCGATAGGCGCCAGACGCGCTCCAGGACGGCCGCGGCGCGGTTTGCCACCCCGCAGGATCACGCGCGCGATCTGCTTCGGCCAGCCGCCCTCGGGCTCGCCCAATGCGCCTTCGAACATTTCGACCACCGAATTCGGGATGTTCAGCGTGTGCGTCGCGGGCAGACTGGCAAACTCGTGCACGGTCATGCCGTGCTGGATCAGAAACAGCGCCATGTCGCCAACCACCTTGCTCGACGGCGTGACCTTGACGATGTCGCCGAAGGCGTGGTTCACGTCGGCGTACATGCGCGCGATCTCGGGCCAGCGCTGGCCGAGTCCCAGGTGCTCGGCCTGCTCGCGCAGATTCGTGTACTGCCCGCCGGGCATTTCGTGCATGTAGACGTCAGCGGCGCCAGAGCGCGGCGCGGTGTCAAACGGAGCATAGTTCTGCCGCACCGTCTCCCAGTAGTCCGACGCCCGGTTCAACGCTTCGAAATCGAGGCCGGTGGCGCGTGAGCGATCATGCTGCAGCGCGGCGACGATGGAGTTCAAATTCGGCTGACTGGTCGAGCCCGACATGGACGACAGCGCCCCGTCGGCGACGTCCACGCCCGCATCCGAGGCTTTTAGAATCGAGGCCGCCGCAATGCCGCTCGTGTCGTGCGTGTGGAAGTGCACTGGCAGACCGACGTCGTTCTTTAGCGCCTTCACCAGACGATGCGCGGCGTACGGCTTCAGCAATCCCGCCATGTCCTTGATGGCGAGCACGTGTGCGCCCATGCGCTCCAGTTCCTGCGCCATGCGAACGTAGTAGGCGAGCGGGTACTTGTCGCGCCGCGGGTCGTCGATGTCGCCGGTGTAGCAGATTGCGGCCTCGCAGACCTTGCCGGTGCGCCGCACCGCGTCCATGGCGACGCGCATATTGGGCAGCCAGTTCAACGAGTCGAAGATGCGAAAAATGTCGATGCCCTCCGCCGCCGCGACGTCGACAAAGCGGCGTACGGCGTTGTCGGGATAGGCGGTGTAGCCGACGGCGTTCGACGCGCGCAGCAGCATCTGAAAACAGATATTGGGGATCTGCTCGCGCAGCTTCTGGAGGCGCACCCACGGGTCTTCGAGCAGAAAGCGCATGGCGACGTCGAACGTTGCGCCACCCCACATTTCCAGGCTGTAGAGCCCGTGCAAATGGTGCGCGACATAGCCCGCAATGCGCGTCATGTCCCAGGTGCGCATGCGCGTCGCCATCAAGGACTGATGAGCGTCGCGAAACGTCGTGTCGGTCAGCAGCAGCCGCTTCTGCTTCAACGTCCACTGAGCGAAGCCTTCGGGGCCGAGTTCATTGAGCAGTTGCCGCGTACCGGCGGGGGGAGCGGAGGTGTCGTGCGGCGGGATGTGCGGTTGACGAATCTGCGCGGGCGCCGTCCGGCCCGCCATCTCCGGATTGCCATTCACTTGCACGTCGCCAAGATAGCTGAGCAGGCGCGTCGCGCGGTCCTGCCGCGTCTTGAAGCGGAACAACTCGGGCGAGGTCTCGATGAAGCGCGTGGTCACCTGACCGGTGCGAAAGGCCGGATGCTCGACGACGTTTTCGAGGAACGGGATGTTGGTTTTGACGCCGCGGATGCGGAACTCGCGCAGGCAGCGGTCCATGCGCTGGCAGGCCTGCTCCATGCTGTTGCCGCGCGCGGTGACCTTCACCAGCAGCGAGTCGTAGTAGGGCGTGATCACGGCCCCGCCGTAGGCCGAGGCGCCGTCGAGGCGGATGCCGAAGCCCGCCGGCGAGCGGTAGGTCTGAAGCCGTCCGTAGTCGGGCACGAAGCCGTTGGACGGGTCCTCGGTCGTGACGCGGCACTGCAACGCCGCGCCGCGAACCGCGATCTGGTCCTGCGGCGGAATCGCCATCGCCGGGCCGTGCAATTCCAGGCCCTGTGCCACCTGGATCTGGGCGCGGACGATGTCGATGCCGGTCACCTCTTCCGTAACCGTGTGCTCCACCTGCACGCGCGGGTTGACTTCAATGAAAAACCACTCGCCGCTGTCGATGTCGACCAGGAATTCAACCGTGCCGGCGCTGACATACCCCGCGGCGCGAGCGAGCGCGACGGCGGCCTCGCACAGCGCGCCCCGGATGGCGGGATCCAAGCCGATCGCCGGCGCCACTTCGACGACCTTCTGGTGGCGGCGCTGCACGCTGCAATCGCGCTCCCAGAGATGCACCAGATGGCCATGCGCGTCGGCCAGGACCTGCACCTCGACGTGCCGCGCGCGCGAGATGTAGCGTTCGAGGAACACCGCGCCGTTGCCGAAGGCAGCCTGCGCCTCGGCGCTGGCTTCGTGATAGCGGGCGGCCAGTTCGCCACGGTTCCGCACGATGCGCATGCCACGCCCGCCGCCGCCAAAGGCCGCTTTCAGGATCAGCGGGAAGCCGATGCGCCGTGCGGCGTGTTCAGCCTGCTCCAGGGACGCCGCGGGATGCTCCGTGCCGGGCAGAACGGGTACGCCCGCTTGCGTTGCCAGACGGCGCGCGGCGGTCTTGTCACCGAGCGTTTCCAGAATTTCCGCGCCGGGCCCGACAAAGGCGATACCCGCCTTCTCGCATGCCCGCGGCAACGCCGGATTCTCCGCGAGGAAGCCATAGCCGGGGTGAATCAGGTCCACGCCCTTTTCCGCGGCCAGGCCGACAATGCCCTCAACATCGAGATAAGCCTGGACCGGGCCCAGCCCGGCGCCGACCAGGTAAGCTTCGTCGGCCTTGAAGCGGTGGAGGCTGAGCCGGTCCACCTGGCTGTAAATCGCAACGGTCTTGAGTCCCAGCTCATTGGCCGCGCGGAAAATCCGGATGGCGATCTCGCCCCTGTTGAGTGCCAACAACTTCTGCATGGTGTGTCTACGTAGCAGATGTTTTTTCCTGGAACGACGGTTGAGAAAATGGCGTATATCCTTGCTGAACAGAGGTAACTATGCGCAGAACCGTATCACTCGCTCTTTTCTTCCTGCCCGTCCTGCTCGCCGCCGGCGGTTGCGAATTCGACGCGGAAGGCTGGGGCAACTCAAACCGCTACCGGGAAGACTTCTCCTACGATTTCAAGCTCGCGCCGGGCGGCCGGCTGGAAGTCGAGAGCTTTAATGGCTCGGTCGAAGTGGTCGGCTGGGATAGCGACGCCGTTCAGATTCGCGGCACGAAGAGCGCGTCGCGGCAGGAGGTGGTGAAGGAGCTGAGCATCGACGCCAAGGGCGACAACAATGAAGTGCGCCTGCGCGCCGTGCGGCCCATGCCGAACTGCAACTGCGGCGTGAGCTTCACCATCAAGGTTCCCCGCAAGACCCGCATCGAACGCGCGGATACGTCGAACGCCAGTCTGAAGATCGAGAGCATCGACGCGCCGGCGCGCGTCCACACCTCCAACGGCAGCATCAAGATCTGGGATGTCAGCGGCGATCTGGAGGCGACGACCTCCAACGCGAGCATTGAAGCCGAGAAGCTGGCCGGTTCCGCGACGCTGCGGACCTCCAACGGCCGGATTCACGGCGACGGCATCCGCGGCACGCTGGAAGCCCGCACCAGCAATGCCAGCATCGACGTGACGGTCAGCGAAGCCGATCCCGCCCACCCGATGATTCTGAACTCCTCGAACGGCAGCATCACCTTGAACCTGGCGAGCTGGAAGAATAACGAAATTCGCGCCAATACGTCGAATTCGAGCATCAATCTGCGCCTGCCGGAGGCCGTGAACGCGAACGTCCACGCTTCCACCTCGAATGGCAACATCACCACCGATTACGAAGTCACGACCTCGCACATCAGCAAGACCCTGCTGGATGGCCGGATCGGCAGTGGCGGACCGATGCTCGACCTGCAAACCTCGAACGGCAACATCCGGCTTTCCAAACGCTGACCGGATCGCGCGAAGGGCCGCCCCGTGACGGCCCGCGCGCCAATTCAGCCGCGTTGTTTGCGGTGCGTCGTAGAAACGCGCCCGGTGCTCTGCCACAATAAGCAGAACCTATGGTCCCGCCGCACGACGAGATTCGCGTCTCCCGGGTCGTTTTTGAATACGCCGCCAGAATTGGCCAAGAGCAGGACCCGGTCCTGCTTTTGGCGTTAATTGCCGACATGGGCCGCGACCTGCTGGGCGCGGACCGTTGCAGTATCTGGATGGTGGATCCCGCTTCCGGCGGATTGTGGACCTGCGCCGCACATGGCGTCGCGCCGATTCGCGTGCCGGCCGGTCATGGGCTGGTGGGAACGTGCGTCGCGGCGAACGAGATCATCCTGGTCAACGACGCGCGGAGCGACCCGCGCCTGTCGCGCGATACCGGCGAGCGCACCGGCTACGAAACGCACAGCGTGCTCTGCATGCCGCTGCGCGGCAGTTCCGGACGCGTGATCGGAGCGTTTCAGGCGCTCAACAAACCCGGCGGATTCAGCGCGAGCGACGTGAATCTCCTGCACTTGGCATGCTCCTATTCGGCCAGCGCGATCGAGACGCAGGCGCTGCGCAAGGAAGCCGAGCAGGCCCAGTTTATGCGGCGCGAGTTGGAGATCGCACGCGATGTGCAGGCCCGCCTGTTCCCGCACGTGCTGCCCGCAATCGAAGGGATCGAGTACGAGTGCGAGTGCCGTCCCGCCAAGTTCGTCGGCGGCGACTATTACGACGTGATCGCGATGCCGGGCGGACGAACCTGCATTACGCTGGGCGATGTTTCGGGCAAGGGTATCCCGGCGGCAGTGCTGATGGCGAGCATCCAGGCATCCATCCGGGTCAATATGACGCGCGGTGCGGATTCGCTCGCCCGCGCGATCGTGGCCCTCAACGAGACCGTGTATTCGGCGTCCACCTCCGAGCGCTACACCACCCTGTTCGCCGCATTCCTGGAACCTGGATGCCGGCGCATGATTTATGTCAATTGCGGCCAGACTGCGCCGCTGCTGCGGCGGCACTCCGGATCGGTTGAGCGCCTGACCCGGGGCGGCCCGCCGGTCGGGTTGCTGCCGGGCGTCGCGTTCGAAGAAACGGCCGTCGATCTCGATTCGGGCGACCTGCTGGTGGTTTTCTCGGACGGTGTCAGCGAAGTGAACAATCCGCACGGGGACATCTGGAACGAAGAAGCGCTCGAAGCGACGACCGCCGCCTGCGCCGGCTGCTCCGCGTCCGAGGCGCATCGCAGGATCATGGGTGCGGCGCAAGACTTCGCGGCTGGCGCGGAGCCGTCCGACGACGTCACTCTGGCGGTGTACCGGGCGCTGTAACCTCTTGCAATCGCGGGCCCGATGGTCTCTGTCCGCCACCCGTCGCAGCGCTGCAAACCTGCTTTTTTGCCGTTAGATCTCGCGTGATCGAATAGGACCTAAGTCCCAGTACCACGGTAACTTATCAAAAGATTCAGACACGAATATCCCTTTCTCTATGGATACTGAAGTAAATGTGCTGGACGCGCATTTGGCCTGCGGACAAAAGCGAGGTGTGGTGGCGCTGGCGCTGGCCGCAAGAGAGAGAGGAGAGAGAAATGAAGAAAGTCATGTGGTGCCTGGTGGCGCTGACTGCTGCCTGCGCACTGCCTGCCTTGGCCGGAAACATCGTTATCAATCCCGGTTTCGAGACCGGAGACCTCACGGGCTGGAACGCGACCTATGCGGCCGACGGGGCGCTCCTTGACGCTGACGGCGCCGCCAATACAGGCGGGTACGCCGCCGAATTTGGCGCTACGTCCGATCTTGACGACATCCTGTCACAGACTCTGGCGACGACCGCCGGCCAGAATTACATTTTCAGCTTCTGGCTGACAAATGGCGACTCTGGCAGCGACAACCACTTCCAGGTCACATGGAACGGGACAACCCTGCTGAATTTGGCCAACTCGGATTCATTCGACTATACCCTGTACTCCTTCCCGGTGGTTGGGACGGGCAGCGACACGATCAGTTTCGCCGGCTACAACGGGCCGAGCTACTACTACCTCGACGATGTGAGCGTGGGAAATGGGACTCCCGAGCCGGCTACCGCGGCGTTGCTGGCTACCGGGCTGTTGGGACTCGCCGGCGCCGGTTGGCGGCGCAGGCGCAGAAGTTAAGATCAGGCGCTTTCGAAAATCCTGAATCAACGTTTTGCGGGGCGGTCGGCCTCCCAGTCAACCAGTGGTTGCACGGAGGCGGCCGCCCTTTCTGGCACAACGGCGCCCAATGCCCGCTCCGTGCGCTCCGGCCGCGGGTATCCGGGCAAAAACGCAAACAGACCGGCCGAAACGAGCGTCGCCCCCGATAGCAGGCTGAGCAATGCGGCGTACGATCCCGTTGCATCGAAAGCGCGGCCCATTACCACGGGGCCGGCGGCGCCGGCAACGGCGTACGCGGTCCATGTAAAGCCGTAGAGCGTCGAGAAGGACCGCAGGCCGAAATAGCGCGTGAGCAGATACGGCGTGATGTCCGCTTCCCCTCCCAGCCCCAGACCAATCAATGCCGCGGCGGCGAGCCCGGCGGCGGCGGAATGCGCGTTTGCGAGCAGCAGGATGCCGCCGGCAGTTGCAACCAGCAGCGCTACGCCGACGCGCGGAGCAAAAAAGCGGTCGAGCAGATATCCCGTCATCAGGCGTCCGCAGAAACTCGACAGGCCCAGAACCGACGCCGCGAGGGCGGCCGTTCCTGCCGCAATGCCGCGATCGGTCAACAACGGCGCAAGGTGAGTGATGGCGCCGTTCACGCTGACCGAGCCCAGAAACAGGCTGGCGACGACGAGCCAGAACGCGCGGGTGCGCATGCCGGCGGCCACGGGAATGCCATCGTCGGCGGCTTGCGCGATGTTGTGCTCCCGCGGCTTTTCACGCACGAAGAGCGCCGTCAGAGGAAGGCCCAGCAGCAACACGAGCGTGCCGAGCGCGGCGTAAGCTGTGCGCCAGCCATAGCCGGCGATCAGCCGTTGCGCCACCAGCGGCCAGAGCATAGCGCCAGTGCCCGCCCCGGCCATGACCACCGCGAGCGCCAGGCCCCGCCGGCGATCGAACCACGTCGCAACCGCGCGCGAGTAGCCCATCTGCGTGGTGCCATTGCCGACGATCCCCAGGACGACGAATGTCGCGTAGAGGTGCGTCAGGCTCGGCGTGAGCTGGCTCAGCGACATAACGCCGGCGCCGAAGACGGCAACGCAGGGGAGAACCACGCGGCGCGCCCCGCAGCGGTCAAGCAGATGCCCGAGCAACGGCGAGCAGACGGCAACGCTGAGCGCGGCGAGGCCGAAAGCCGTGGAAACGGCCTCCCGGCTCCAGCCGAACTCGGCGCAGAGCGGCTTCAGGAAGATGCTGAAGGTGAAGACCAGCAGCGAGCCGAAACCGGCCATTACGCCGAAGTAGGCGGCGGCCACGACACGCCAGCCTGGGTTGTACGTCGTTTTGCGCCGCTCCTGCGTCATGCCCCGCCAGCCTCCTTCTTTAGTCGCGAGCGTAGCCGTGCGCGGCCGAGCGTTTGCCGCCCTGGCGGTGCGCTTCGTCCGAAAGCGCATGCACGCCGCTCGCGTCGATCCAGCGGTTGTAGAAGTTGAACAATGCGCAGACCGTGATGGCAAAGTAAATCGCTTCGTCATCCCAGCCGGCAGCATGCAGCGGCTGCATATCCGCGGCCGTGATATGCGGCGAATCGTGGTTCACCTTGTCCACAAACCGGAACAGCGCCTTGTGCTTTTCGTCGAGCGCGGAATGCTCCAGGTCCCGCAGCACGGACCAGACCAGTTCCTCGCTCCCCAGCAGTTCCGCCGCGACCGCGGCGTGCGACTTCAGTCAAAACGGGCAATCGTTGCGATACGACGTGTAGGCGGCGATCAGCTCGCGAATGCCGGGCGTGAGCGGCGCCGGTTCGCGCAGGATCTCCTGCGTAAACCGCGCCAGATGGTTCGTCGCCTGGGGCAGAAACGCGAACAGATGCCAGATCTGCGGGTACTCGGCGCCCGCGGCCTGCATCGTGCGGATGCTGTCGGTGAACGAGCCGGGCTTGGGGTTCTGTTCGACGCCCGGCAGGAACATGGGTTCCATCGGGCTTTTCTTCGTTGGTTTGCCATCAGCCATGGTTTCTCCTTTTCCCTACGTTTGTCCGCGGCGCAAGCGCGAACCGGGCGGTCAGTAGATCAGCTTCAACGCGAGTTGGAACAGGCGCGGCGAGCCGCTTTGCAGGATGCGGCCGAAGTCCGGCGATGCGATGTCGACTTCGGGCAGATAGAAGTTGGCATGATTCGCGATGTTGAAACCTTCCGCGCGGAATTGCACGCGGCGCGTCTCGCCCCACGGGAAGTTCTTCATCAGCGAGACATCGACATTGGCCAGACCGGGTCCGCGCACGGCGTTGCGGCCCTCATTGCCGAACTGGCCCGCCTGCGTCACCGGATCGAGCCGCTGGAACGCGCTCCGGCCGACCCACTGGTTGGGCGTGTGCGCTCCAGCGTTGGGATCGCCGATCATATTCGGACGGCTGGAATAAAAGCCCGAGATTTCGGGCGCGCTGCCCTGCTGGGAGACATTCGCGCTGTCATAAACGGTGAAGGGCGTGCCGCTCGAAAAGCTGCCGATCGTGTTGACCTGCCAGCCGTTCACGAGCAGCGCGGCGGCTTTCGAGGCGTGGCGCCAGCGGGGCAATTCGTAGCTGGCGCTGATGGCCAGCCGCTGGCGGGCGTCGAAGAGCGACGGGCCGTGCTCGGCGGCGAGGTTGAACGGGTTCTGCGCCAGATCGTTCTCGCCGGCCACCAGCCGCGGCGCGGAGCCCGCCACGTTGAACGACGAAACGCCGTCCAGGCTCTTCGAGAACCAATACGAAACGAGGAAACCGAGGCCGCTCGAAAAATGACGCGCGATGTCCGCCTGGAAGGCATGATACGTGGAGTTGGCCTCATTGCTGATCAGGCCCGCCGAGGCGTAGGCGCAAGCCCCGCCGCCCGTAGGACAGCCGGCGTAGATGCGGCGCTGGTCGATGTTCTGCGCCGTAGAGCCCGGGCCGAACACCGGCGGATTCGCTTCGATCATGCGCGGCAGGCGCGTACCCTTGTTGCCGACGTAGCGCAGGTCGAGCAGGTAGTCGTGCGCGATGACGCGTTGAATCGAGAAGTTCCAGTCCTGCGCGTAGGGCGGACGCATCGCCTGGTCCACGGTCAGGATGGTCGCCGGGCGGGCGAACGCCAGACTCGCGAATGGCGGCGCCTGGCTGCCCCACGGGTTGGCGATGTCGAAGCCGGGCCCTGCGACCTGTACGGCCTGGGTCCACGGCAGCGCGCTGACCGGCGCCTGAAGCGGCCCGCCCTCACCGTTGGTAAACGAGTCGTAGAAGATGCCGTAGGCCGCGCGCACGGTGGTCTTGCCGTCGCCCAGCGGGTCCCAGGCAAGGCCCACGCGCGGCATCACGCCCTTGCGATAGACCGGCGCGATGCCGTCGGCGACGCCCGCATCGCCGGGAAACAGGAGCCCCTGCGGCGCGTTGGGATAGACCGTCGACTGCCGGCCCGGCGCCCACTCGTTCAGCCGGTTGCGGATCTCGGTATACGGCGTGTTGAGTTCGTAGCGTACGCCATAGTTCAACGTGAGGCGCGGCGTCAGGCGCCACTCGTCCTGCGCGTAGCCGGCGGCCATGTAGTTGCGCAAGCCGCGGTCGAATTGCCCGCCGCCCTGAAAGAACGTGACCGACTGGCCCGTGAGAAAGCTCGCGAACGAATCGCTGAACGGGAATGGCGCAAAGACGAAGAAGCCGTTCGTGGCGATACCGAAGACAAGGTTGACCTGGTTGCGCGTGAAGTCGGCGCCGAATTTGAAACCGTGCTTGCCCGTGTTGTGCGCCAGCGAATAGCTGCCCTGGTAGGTGTTCTGCACGGTATTGCGCGGGCCCGTGATGGGATCGCCGACGCTCGCGTAGCCGCTGACGATCAGGAACGGCGGGCCCGCCGCGATGCCGAGCGTCGGCGTGTAGTTGAAGCCCAGCGTGGCGGGATCGGTCTGGTTCAGACGCTGGCCAAACAGGAAGATGTTACGGAAGTAGGCGGCCTTCACCGTCTGCACGGTACGCGGCGAGAAGAGGTGCGTGTGCGCGACGGCGACCGAGTGCGTCCGGCCGTCGTTGCCCACGGGGAAGCCCGGCACGTCGGCGCTGCTGATGGAGAGCGGGTCGATGGAGTGCGTGCTCGACGTGGCATAGCGCGCGACAAGCTGGTCGCCATTATCGAAGTAGTGATCCAGACGCAAGCCGCCCTGGTCGCCGTTATTGGTCAGCATCTGGGTCGAAGAATAGAGCGACGGCGACAGGTTCCCAAGCGGGTAGAAGCCCAGGTTCTTCGCGGCGACGGGGCTCAGCATATAGGCCGGCAGGACGCCGCCCGGCACGGGGCCGCCGATGAAGTAATTGATCAGCGGGACGCTCTGGCCGGTCTGCGGGTCGGTCAATCCGCTGAAGTCGCCACTGCGCTCGGCGGGCGTCGGCACGATGGCGGCCTTCGTCTCGCCTTCCCTGTCGCGCAGGCCTTCGTAGTAGCCGAAAAAGAAGTCTTTGTTCTTGCGCAGCGGTCCGCCGGCGGTTGCGCCGAACTGGTTCTGATGGAGCGGCTCGGTCGCGGACGCGAAGAAGTTGCGCGCATCCAGGTTGTTGTTGCGCAGGAACTCGTATACCGCGCCGTGAAAATCGTTGCCGCCCGAGCGGGTCACAACACTCGTCGTCGCCCCGCTCGTGCCGCCGTATTCGGCAGGCGCGTTGGAGGTGAGAATGCGAAACTCCGAGATCGCATCGACAGGCGTGCGCAGGGCGAACCCGCCGTCCACGCTGTTCACATTCGACACACCATCCAGCACGTAGTTGTTGGACTCGGGGCGCTGCCCGTTTACCGCGTAGGCCTGACCGCCGCGCAGCAGGCCGCCCGACTCGGCGAGTCCCGCCGTCAGCGGCGCCACGCCCGGCTGCAGCAGGCCCAATTGCGTGAAATTACGCCCGTTCAACGGCAGGTCCACGGTCTCCTGGCCCGAGACGACATTGCCGAGCGTTGACCCCAGGTCGACCGTGGCACCGCTGGCCGTGACGTCGACTTCGCTGTGCCCGCCGGCAATCTCGAGACGGACTGGGACTCGCACCGTCCGGTTGATATCCACGCGGATCTGTCCCGCGCGGTAGGGCGCAAAACCAGGCGCGGCGACGCTCAGTTCGTAGTCGCCGACGGGCAGGAAACCGAAATGGAATGCGCCATCTTTTCCCGACGGCTGCGCCACGGTGAAGCCCGTATGCGAGTTGCGAGCCGTGACGACGGCCTGCGGGACGGCCGCTCCGGACGGGTCGAGAATCCGCCCTTCCAGAACGCCCGTTGGATCCTGTGCATGCGCGGCCAGGCACACGCAGACTATGGCGACGAAGCCCAGAGTTTTCATGTCTTGCACCCCAGCAGTGGGAGCGATGTTAACAGGATTTCTAAGTACGGTTCAATCGCATAAAAATACTATATTGGCCCGTTCGAATGTCTCGTGGGCACGCGACCGCACGCGCTCCCGCCGGGCGGCATATCGCATTTGCTTATGCTGACTTACGGCATTTGTCAGCTTGGTGAATAGCAGCCTTGCCTCTCGCGATACACTGGAAAGAATTGCTACTGCCGCTGGCGCGCCTGTTGCGTCATGCGCCGCGACGGGCGGTCCGGCGGTGAAAGCGATCCGAATATCCACATGGCACAAGAAATCACTCTCGACTTCCTGGGCGATCTGCGCCGCACGCACAATTGCGGTCAATTGCGCGTCGCCGATAGCGGCCGCAAGGTCGTGCTCATGGGTTGGGTGTACCGCCGCCGCGATCTGGGCGGCGTGATCTTCATTCACCTCCGCGACCGCGAAGGCGTGACGCAAGTCGTCTTTCGAGCCGAGTCGGATGGGGCCCTGCACGGCCGCGCCGAAAGTCTGCGCTCGGAATACGTGATCGCGGTGGAAGGCACCGTCGAAAAGCGTACGGCGGACAATATCAATCCGAACATCGACACCGGTGAGGTCGAGATCGTCGCCGAGAAATTGCTGATCCTCAACACCAGCGAGACGCCGCCGTTCCCGCTGGAAGACCACATCGACGTGAACGAGGACGCGCGCCTGAAGTACCGCTACGTCGACCTGCGCCGGCCGCACATGCAGCGCAACATCATTCTGCGCTCGCGCATCGCGCTGGCCGCCCGGCAGGCGCTGTACGATCAGGGTTTCCTCGAAATCGAAACGCCGTTCCTGTGCAAGACCACGCCCGAAGGCGCGCGCGATTTCCTGGTGCCGTCCCGCATTCAGAACGGCACGTTCTATGCACTGCCGCAATCGCCGCAGATCTACAAACAGCTCCTGATGGTGAGCGGCTACGAACGTTACTTCCAGATCGTGCGCTGCTTCCGCGACGAGGATCTGCGCGCCGACCGCCAGCCCGAGTTCACGCAGATCGACCTCGAGATGTCCTTCCCGCAGGAAGAGCAGGTTTTCGAGGTGATCGAGCCGCTCATTCAGAAAATCTGCGCCGTGGCCGGCTTCGAGGTCCAGACGCCGTTCCCGCGCATCACCTATGCCGAAGCCATGCGCGGCTACGGCATCGACAAGCCCGACCTGCGTCTGCCGCGCTTCTGGCCGGTGGAAGATCTGTTTCCGGCCGAAGCGAAGCTGACGACGCCGGGCCTGCCGCTGGTGGCAATCCCGATCCCGAATACCGGCGCCCTCTCGCGCAAGGAACGCGACGAACTGAAGGCCTACGGCCAGGAGCGCGGGTTGCGCGTTTACGACGACGTCAAGCGCCTGGACCGCGACTTCCCGGAGCCGATGGTGAAAGTGCGCGAGCGCGTGGGCTCGGGCCCGAACGACCTGCTACTGCTCGCCGGCTGGCCCACCGAACCGCAGGGCCACCGGCCGGAAGAGACCGTCTTCCAGGCCTGCGGGCAGTTGCGTCTGTTCGCCGCACAGAAGTACAACGACCGGCACAAGCTGCTGGATCCGAAGGTGCTCAAATTCGTCTGGGTTCTCGAATTCCCGATGTTCGAATGGGACAACGAAGAGAACCGCTGGGCGGCGGCGCATCATCCGTTCACTTCGCCGAACGAGGCCGATCTCGACAAGCTGACCACGGACCAGGCGCATTGCCGTTCACGCAGCTACGATGTTGTTCTGAACGGCACGGAGCTGGGCAGCGGATCGATTCGTATTCACCGCCAGGACGTGCAGGCCAAGGTGTTCGACGCCATCGGCCTGACGCGGGAAGAGGCCAATGGCAAGTTCGGCTATTTGCTGGAAGCCTTGACCTACGGCGCGCCGCCGCACGGCGGTATGGCCCTGGGCCTCGACCGGCTGGTGATGCTGCTCGCGGGCGAACCCTCCATCCGCGAAGTCATTCCCTTCCCCAAGACGGCGAAGGGTACCGATCTGATGTGCGAGTCGCCGTCGCCGGCTAACTCGCGCCAGTTGCGCGAGCTCGGAATCCAACTCCGGCACGGTTGATCCCAAGCGCACTCCGCGGCGCCCAACCGCGCTTCATCGCGCCTTGCCCCAGCCGGACAAGGCGCGATTGTTGTCGGTGGACCGATCCACCGGCTTTCCATTCTGGTAGAGTGTCGGACGCATGGTTACCATTCGTGAGGTCGCCCGTCAGGCGAGAGTTTCCGTTGGAACGGTGTCGAACGTTCTGGCTGGTTCGGCGACGGTGCGCGCCGAGTTGCGCCGGCGGGTAGAAGAAGCGATGCGCGGGCTCGACTACCACCCGAACCAGATCGCGCGCAGTCTGAAGACCCGGCAGACCAAGACCCTGGGGATGGTGATTTCCGATATCACCAACCCGTTCTTTCCGCAGGTCGTGCGAGGAGCCGAGGACGCCGCGATCGCCAGCGGCTACCTGCTGATCTCGCTGAACACCGACGACAATCCCGAGCGGGAGCGGCAGGCGCTGTCCATGCTGCGGGCGCGCAAAGTGGACGGCCTGCTGCTGACCGTCGCCGTATCGCGCGGCGACATGACGCATGTCAGGCAGTTCCGCGACTCCGGCCTGCCCATCGTCTGCATTGACCGCGAAGTGCCCAATATCCCGCTGGATCTGGTGTGCTCGGACAATGCGCGCGGCGCAAAGATGTGCATGCAGCACCTGATCTCACGGGGCCACCGCCGCATCGGGTTCCTTTCCGGGACAGCCGGTTTGTTCACCGCCGTGACGCGTCTGGAGGGGTTCAACCAGGCGCTCAAGGAAGCCGGCATCGAACAAGACCGGAAGCTGGTGCGGCATGGCGATTTCCGTTTTGAAAGCGGGTACCGGCTGGCCAAGGAATTGCTCCTCGAACACGAGCCGCCCACCGCGCTATTTGCCGCCAACGCCATGATGGGCTTCGGTGCGCTGAAGGCGATCCATGAGCTCGGCCTGCGTTGCCCGGAAGACGTCGCGCTGGCCATGTTTGACGACGTTCCCTTCGGCGACGTCATCCAGCCCCGGTTGACCGTGGTGGCCCAGCCCGCCTACGAGATGGGCCGCGTGGCCGCCGAATTGCTCATCGCGCGTCTGGACGGCCGCGAGGCCAGTAGCGAGCCATCGAAGCACATGCTGGTACCCGAATTGCTGGTGCGCGAGTCGACGATCGTCCGCAGGATCTGACGGAATTCGTGCGGCAAGTGCGAATTCTGCGAATTTCTGCCCGTTCGGCGGCAAGCTCGGGCCCACAAACTCTTACACTAGAAGGTTGATGGGGACACCGGTAGCGCCTAACGGCAGCAACAAGAAGCAGAAGACGCTTAAGTGGGTCTCGTACCTCATCTCGGTCGTGTGCCTGTGGTGGGTCTATCACAATTTCCAATGGAGTGATGAGATTCCGCGGTTGGAGGCAGTCCACTGGAGCTGGATCGTCATGGCCGCGTGCTGCGACTTTCTGGTTTACGTGGTGCAGTCGTGGCGCTGGAACGCACTGCTGAAACCCGTGGCCCGCGTGCCCTTTTGGCGCACGGTGCAGGCCATTTACATCGGTCTGTTCGCCAATGAAGTCCTGCCCCTCAAGAGCGGCGAGATCGTACGCTGCTACCTGGTAGCCCACTGGAACCGGCTGCCCTTCCCCAAGGTTCTTTCCTCGGCGATGATCGAGCGCCTGATCGACGGCATCATCCTCGTGGCCGGCTTCTGTTGCATCCTGCGTCTGGGCGGTCTGCCCCGGCAAGTGGAGGCCGGCGTCGCCGTGCTGGTGGGACTGGTCATCATCCTGGGGACGCTGGTTCTGTTCGCCGTGGTGAACAAGCGTTTCGCGCACCACGTCACGACCGGCCACCGTTGGTCCGAATCGCTGTACATGATTGTCGAAGGGTTGCACCTCATGGTGCGCTCGCCATCGTCGATCCAGGCCGTCTTTGGCAGTCTCGTTTATCTCGGCTTGCAGGTCTTTCCGGTGTATGCGATGCTGGCCGCCTACCAGCTAAGACTGACCGTGATCGATGCGATCGTGGTGCTGCTGATCACGCGTCTCGGCACCATTGTTCCCGGCGCGCCCAGCAACATCGGCGTGTTCCAGTTGGTCGCCTTCCTGGCGCTGCATACGGTGCTGGGTGTCGACCCGGAGACAGCGAAAAGCGTCGCGTTTCTGATGTTCCTGGTGATCACCGTCCCGCTGCTGGCCGGCGGCACCATCGCCCTGGCGCTCACCGGCTCGGATTTGCGCGAGGTCTACGAGCAGGCGCGCAACTACCGGCACCACACGGCAAAAGTTCCCCGCGCGAGCCAGCAGGCGCAGTAGCACCGGCCGGCCGGATTTGTTCCCGTTGCTCCAGTGCGTCTCCTACCCGATGCCACCCCGGTTGTAGAATTCAGATTCACAGGAGATCTCATGCGGACATTCATACGAATCACCCGGCGCGGCGCACTGATCGGCGCGCTGACGCTCGGCGCGGTGCTGCTCATGCCGGCGCAAAGCCCCAAGCTGCGCGTGATTGCCATCGGCGCGCATCCCGATGATTGCGAAGAAGGCTTCGGCGGAACTGCGATTAAGATGGCGCGCGCCGGCCACCGGGTGAAGTTCCTGTCCGTCACGAACGGCGACGCGGGTCATCAGAGCATCGGTGGCGCGCCGCTCGCCAAACGCCGCTACCTGGAAGCGCAGGAGTCGGCCCGCCGCCTGGGTATCGCGGAGTACCAGATTCTGGACAATCACGACGGTGAGCTGATGCCGACGCTCGAAGTCCGGCGCCAGATCATCCGCGCCATCCGCGAGTGGAAAGCCGATATTGTGATTGCGCCGCGGCCGAACGACTATCATCCCGACCATCGCTACACCGGCGTGCTGGTGCAGGACGCCGCGTACATGGTCGTGGTGCCCAATGTTGTTTCCGACACCCCAGCGCTCGAAAAAAACCCGATTTTCCTGTACTACGCGGATGACTTCCAGAAGCCCGCTCCCTTCCGGCCTGACGTCGTAATACCCGTGGACGACGTCTGGGATCAGTGGATCTCCGCGCTCGACGCGCATGTGTCGCAGTTCTACGAATGGCTGCCCTGGGTCGCGCACCGGCTCAACGAAGTACCCTCGGGCGCCAAGGAACGCTTGGCTTGGCTGTCCCAGCACGAGAACGGTTTCGCCATGGCGGACAGCGTGCGCAAGGCATTGCAGGATGAACTCGGCCCCGCCGCGGCCAACGTGAAGCACGCCGAGGCGTTCGAGCTGTGCGAATACGGCCGCCAGCCCTCCATCAAGGAGCTGCGCGCGCTATTCCCCGTCACCAAGTGACCGGCCGCGGCGGAGCGCGATATGATGGCCTCCGCCATGCTTCGCGCTCTGCTGCTCGCCCTGATCCTGACCGCGCCGTGGCTCTACGCCCGCCCGCCGGTCTACGTGGTGCTGTGGTTCGACACCGAAGATTACGTCGAGCCCGCCTCCGACGACGCGGCGCTGCGGATCGCCAACGACCTGACGGCGGAAGGCGTCCAGGGCACGTTCAAAGTGGTCGGGGAAAAGGCGCGCGTGCTCGCAAGCCACGGGCGGCGCGACGTGATTGACGCGCTCGCGAAACACGCCATCGGGTACCACTCCAACTGGCATAGCGTCCATCCCACACCATCCGAGTATCTGGAGCCGCTCGGCTTTCTGGAAGGCGCCGCCGAGTTCGAACGGCGCGAGGGTCCCGGCGTCGCCGACGTGCGGCGCGTCTTCGGCGTCCAGCCCGTTTGCTACGGGCAGCCCGGCAATTCCTGGGGCCCGCAAAGCAATCCGGCGTTGCGCAAACTCGGCATCCCGGTCTATCTCGACGATGGCGAGCAGGTCGGGTTGAACGACGAGCCGTTCTGGTATGGCGGTCTGCTGCACGTCTTTCAGATGGGCAAGAACCAGCTTCGCGCAGAGTTGAATGCGGGCGTCGAGGACAAAGCCGCATACGCCAAATTCGACGCAGTTGCGACGCGGCTCGCCGCGCAGGGCGGCGGGTTGATCAGCGTTTATTACCACCCCACCGAGTTCGTCACCACCGAGTTTTGGGATGCGGTCAACTTCAAGAACGGCGCGAATCCCGAACGCGAAACGTGGGTCCGCCCGCACCGCCGCACGGCCGAAGACGCGGAACGCTGTTATGGCGTGTTGCGCCGCTTCGTCGAGCACATGAAGAGCCAGCCCGATGTGCGCTTCGTGACGGCGCGGGATCTGCCTGGCCTGTACCAGAGCGCGCTGCCGCGGCCGGTTACTCCGCATGCCGCCGCCATGCAGCTCCGCCAGGGCATTGTTTTTGCGGAAGTGCAGGGCCAGATGCTCTCACCCGCCGACATGCTCGTCGCCATGCTCGGCCTGCTGCCCCAGACCGTCGACGGCCCCACGGCGGCGGGCGCGACGAGCTATGCCCAGCCATCGATTCCGGCGCCGCCTTTCGAGCGAGCAAAGCGGGACGCCGCGGAGTTCATTGCGCGCACGCACCGGCTGCCCAACGTAGTCATGGTCGGAGCCGCAACGCTCTCCCTGACCGACTTTGCCGCAACTCTCGCGGGCAACATCCTGGAACCCGCGGACACTGTGCCCGTGTTGCGCGGCCAGACCGGCTTCGACCGCTACTTCGCGACCGATCCGCGCAAGCCGTTCGACTGGATTATTCATCGGGCCAGTTTCACCGGGGCGCACCTGCTCGAACTCGGACGGCTGCAGGGCTGGACGCTGAAGCCGGCACGGCTCGCGCAGCGACAGTAGCGGAACGCTCAGCTTTCGGTCTTTTCCACGAGTTTCTCCAGGCGGATCGAGTAAACCGCCATGCGCCCTTCCTTGGCGCCTTGAAAGACGAGCCGCTGGCTGTCGGGAGAAAACGCAATGGCCGCCGTGGCGGCGTCGCGCGAGCGATGCTCGCACAAGGTGAGTTCGCGTTCGGTGACGCGCAGCATGAGCAGCGCGTAGGGCGAGGCCTTGCTGCGGCTGGCGCCGGCAAACACCGTGCCGTTCGCGTTCCGGGCGAAGCAGGCGTATTGACTGGTCTTGGCCACCAGACGGTCGACGCGCGTGTCCACCTCCTGCTCCCGGATCGCGACGGAAGCGCCGGGAACGCCCGGGTCCTGCAAATAGAGCACGCTCTGCCCGTCGGCATTCCACAGAACCTGCAGGACTTTGCCGGGCTGCGTCTCCAGACGGCGCTTGTTCCCGCCGTCCTGCTCGCACACCCACGCCGAGCCGTCCTGGCCGCGCCAGGCAATGAGCGCGCGGCGCGGATTCGGCGCCGGATCCACCATCGCTCCATCGTGGCGCAGCACTGGTTCCGCCCCGGTCTTCGCTGCCGGACGAAATCGCATCAGCGCGCCGCTGCCCGTGTTCACGGCGAACCAGATGGCGGTGCCGTCATCGGCGGGCGCCAGCGACGTCGTCTGCTCAAACGCCTGCGCCGCCGTCCAGTGTTTCATGACACGCGCGTTGCCGAGCGCCACCGAACACAGCTCGGCGCCGTCCAGGTAATACGCCGTCCGATCATCGGCGGAGAGCGTAAAGGCGCCCGGATGGAGGTGCGCCGCATCGGTCAGGACGCGGCTCTGACCCGATTTCAGATCCAGGCGCAGGAGTTGCAGCGAACCCGTCCGGTCGGAAGCAAGAATGGCAAAGTCGCCATGCCGCGAGACCGACCGTCCGGGCGGCGCCGCCAGATAACTCGCGTAAGAGGGATGGGTCAGCCGCAGGACTTCGAATTCAGTGGAAGGATCGCTGTACCGGCCCCAGTCGGCGGGCAGGATTTCATGCTTCGAGGTCTCGCCCCAAAGCGCCGGAGCCGCAGTACTCAGCGCCACGCCGACCCCGGTCAATTCCGTCAACAGCCGCCGCCGGGAAAGGCCATTCGCGCGGGGCTGCCAAAAGCTCATGGCCGCCATCTTATCATCTGGTCCGGGAAGCGCTTCGCGCGCGGTTCAGAATCCAAACTCGCGGTGGGTGTTGGGAACGGCCAGGTTGCGGTCGAGATAGGCGTGGGGATTGACAGCGTTGCCGCCGATGCGGACTTCGTAATGCAGGTGCGGCGCCGTGACGCGGCCGGTCGCGCCGCTCGCCGCGATGATCTGCCCCATCCGGACTTCCTGGCCCGGCAGCACGTCCATGCGCGACAGGTGGGCGTAATACGTCCGGATTCCACGGCCGTGATCGACGATGATCAGCTTGCCATAGCCGCCGAACCATTCGGCCGAGACCACGATGCCGTCAGCGGCAACGCGCACCGGCGTGCCCATTGACGCCGAGATGTCGACGCCGGTATGGAAAATCTGAGCGCCCGCGAACGGATCGTCGCGCTTGCCGTAGCCGCTCAGCAGCCGGCCGACGACAGGCCACATGGAGGGCGTCGTGTTGACCAGGAAACGCCGGTTGAAACTGCTCCCGAACACGTTCAAATTGGCCGATTTCAGCAGGTTGTACTCATTCAGCGACTCGGCGTAGGTCGGTGCAAGTGATTTGTCGGCCAGCTTGGTTTCACTGAAACCCGTGCCGTTCGTGCCGGCCGAATTACGCTTCAGCCCGTAGGCCATGGACACTTCGCTCGCCAGCAGTTGCAGGTGCTCCATCTGGTCGTTGGTCTGGCGGCTCTCGTTCAACAGCTTCTGATAGCGCGACCGCAGGACTTCGGTCTGCGCCCGTAACTGATTGTATTGAGAGACCTTCCAGGCCATTCGGATGTAACTGGAGACCATCCCGAACAGGGTGAAACAGCCCAGCAGAGCAAGGCCCAGAACAGCAAAGATGATTTTCTGGTCTATATGGAACCGGCGGATACGCCCGTGCAGCGAGTGAGCAAGTACAACAATGAAGTAAGGTTGATTCATCGTCGGCCAGGGCCATTAGGTTCCGACGTACCGAAGCGGGAACAAACCAGACACTACCCGCTCCGCCGCCCGGACGGAGACAGGCGGCGATGCCCGTGAATTCTTAACCTAACAGCGACGCCAGACCGTGTCAACCATTGCATCCCGGCGTGTCGGGCCGACACGGGCCGGACTGGCTGGCGCTGGCCCCGGCGCCAGGACGAAAAACTTGTACTAAAGCTCGCCACCGCAGGCGTCCACAGTTGTTCATAATGGTACTTATGAGCACTCGCGTCCTGAGCGCCGGCGCCCTCCTGCTGGCCTCCGCTTTCGCTTTGTCCGCGGCCGACAATATCGTGATCGAACAGATCGTCGCCAAGGTCAACGGCGATATCGTGACCCGCTCTGAGCTGGACCGGTTGCGGCGCCAGACCGAAGCCGAAATGCAGCAGCGCGGCGGCACTCCAGCGCAGATCCGCGATGCGATGAAGGATCACGAGAAAGACCTGTTGCGCGACCGCATCGACTCGCTGCTGCTGATCCAGCGCGGCAAAGACCTGGATATCAAGGTCGACACCGATGTCTCGAAGCAGTTGGCCGAGATCCAGCTCGAAAACAAGATCGCCGACCCGGATAAGTTCCAGCAATGGGTGAAAGAGAACACCGGGATGAGCTATGAGGACTTCAAGCAGGAGATGAAAAACCGCCTCCTGACGCAACGGGTCATCAGCTCGGAGGTCGGCAGCAAGATCAACATCCCGCACGAGCAGGTTGTCGATTACTACGAGAAGAACAAGACGAGCTTCGTCCGGCAGGAGCAGGTGTATTTGCGCGAAATCCTGGTCAGCACGGAAGGCAAGAACGCCGCCGGTATCGCCGCGGCCGAAAAGAAGGCCAAGGACATCGTGGCCCGCGCCCGCAAAGGCGAACGCTTCGGCGACCTGATCCGCGACAACTCCGATGCCCTGTCGGCCAAGCAGGGCGGCGACCTCGGAGGATGGAAAAAAGGCGACCTGTCGTCTGAAATCGAAGCTGCGGTCTGGGATAAGACGAAGGGCTATGTCGCCGATCCGATTCGTGTGCCGGCCGGTTTCGAAATCCTGCGCGTTGACGAGCACGTGAAGGAAGGCCAGGCTTCGCTCGCGGACGTCGAAAACGAGATCAAGGAACGGCTCTACATGCCGCTGTACCAGCCCAAGATCCGTGAGTACCTCACCACGTTACGCCAGCAGGCGTTTCTGGAAATCCGCGACGGTTACGCCGACACCGGCGCCGCGGCCGGCACGGATACGCGCTGGCAGGATCCCGCCATGCTGAAGCCCGAGACCGTTTCCAAAGAAGAAGTGGCGCTACGCAAGCACCTGAAGCGCCTGCTTTGGACGATCCCGATCCCCGGCACTTCCACTAAGATTGAACAGAAATCTTCCAGCCGCTAAGGCGGCGTATGCCGGCGGGCGAGTAACCCGCCGGGATCTGGAGACGCGAGCAGCATGAAATCTCCCACAGTGGCCGACCTGAAAGCCGGTAAGGCGAACGGCGGCCTGTTCCTCGTCCAGTCCAAGGACGTGCGCGAGGGCAAGACCGGCAAGAAGTACATGAGTCTGACGCTCATGGACAGCACCGGCGAAATCGACGCGCGGATGTGGGACAACGTCGAAACGGCCAGCGTCGGTTTCGAGCGCGACGACTTTATCCGAGTCGAAGGCGAGACGCAGGAATACCAGGGCAAACAGCAGCTCATCGTGCACCGCCTGAAGAAGGCCCCGGACGACGAGGTCGAGTTGCAGGACTTCCTGCCGGCGTCGAAACGCGACATCGATGCGATGTTCGCCGAGTTGCAGGCGATCGTGGCGGGCCTCGGCAATCCGCACTTGAAAGCGCTGCTCCAGGCGGTCTTCGGCGACGAACGGATCGCCGCGGCGTTCCGGATTGCCCCGGCGGCCAAGTCGATCCACCATGCCTGGCTCGGCGGGTTGATGGAGCACGAGTTGTCGATGTGCGCACTCGCGCGCCGCACCGGCGAACACTATGCCAACCTCGGCTACCCCGTGGACCTCGACCTGTTGCTCGCCGGCGTGATGCTCCATGACATCGGCAAAATCGACGAGCTGAGCTACGAGCGCAGCTTCTCCTACTCGACGCCGGGGCAGTTGCTGGGCCACATTGTCATGGGCGTGCAGATTGTCGAGGACAAGCTGCGCGGCCTGCCCGATTTTCCGCCCAAGCTGCGCCTGCTGCTGGAACACATGATCCTTGGCCATCATGGGCAGATCGAATTCGGCTCGCCGAAATTGCCGGTGTTCCTGGAAGCCTTACTGCTCGCGCAGATCGACAACCTCGATTCGAAGATGGCCACGATGCTCGCAAGCATTGAGAAGGAAGGCGACGCCGAGGCCGAATGGGCCGGCTACAACCCGGCTCTGGAGCGGCAGGTGCTGGACAAAACGGCCTTCCTGAAAGAGCGTGCGGCCGCTCCGGCTCCGGTTCAAACGCCGCAGCGCGCTCCAGCGCGTCCCAGACAGACCACCGTCCTCGGTTCCGCGCTGCTGGCGGCGCTGGACGACCAGCCGGGAGGCCGCTGAAGCGATGACCCGCCGAAGTCCGCGCGATATTCCGCCGCCCCTTGAGCTGGAATGCCTGAGCGTGCTCTGGCGCCAGGGAGAAGCGAACGTACGCGCGGTCCAGGAGGCCCTGAAGGCAACCCGGCCGCTGGCCTACACCACGGTGATGACCATGCTGGAGCGGCTGGCGCGGAAACAACTCGTCAGCCGGCGCAAGGCCGGGCGGCATTTCCTGTATGCGCCGCAGGTGGATCGCGACACGGTGCGGCACAACGCCGTGCGGAATCTGGTGGACTCGCTTTTCGACGCTTCGCCCGCGCAACTCGCCGCATTCCTCGCGGCGGGCGGCGTCGAACTCGACCCGCGGGCATCTTCCTCCGCCCGCGCGAGCGAGCCGCCGGTGGAATCCGCCGAGGAGCCGGGCGACGGCGACGTCGATGCGGTGATGCTGTGAGCGCCGCAGCCGGGTGATTTTACAGCCAACAGAACGAAAACGTCCCAATACCGCGCCCGGTTCTGGCACGATCTCTGAATTCCGGCCATCTAACGATACAATAGAAATTTGTTTGCAGGCCGGGCTCTCCGCCCTTGGATCTGCCAAGAAGGCAATCGCTCTTGATTAACCGTCTCGTCTTCGAAAACCTGCGTCACCGGAAACTCCGCACCGTCCTCAGCGCCCTTTCCATCGGTTTCCAGGTCACCATGATCCTCGCCGTCGTCGGCTTGAGCCACGGCATACTGAAGGACTCCGCCGACCGGGCCAAGGGCGTCGGCGCCGACATCTGGGTGAAACCGCCGGGCGCCTCGCTGATCGGTCTGAGCGGTGCGTCCATGTCGGAGAAGCTGATGGACAACTACTTCCTCCAGCAGCCGCACGTCGTCAAGGCCGTCGGGACCTACACTGTGCCATTGGGCGGAGTCAGCACCATCACAGGCATCAACTACGCCAAGTTCACCGCGTTGAGCGGCTCCTTCAAGTTCATCGAGGGCCGGCCGTTCCGCAGCCGGACCGACGTCATCGTAGACCGCTGGTACATGGAGACCAACCATAAACATGTCGGCGATACGGTGAAGGCGCTGGGGATGGACTGGCGCATCTGCGGCGTCGTTGAGCCCGGCAAGCTGGCGCGCATGTACGTCCCCCTGGAGACCCTCCAGGACAAAATGAACACGCCGGGCAAAGTCAGCCAGGCGCTGCTCAAGCTCGATAATCCGGCCAACACACAAGCCGTCATCACGAGCATGAAGCGGGATCTGCAGGATTACAGCATTTACTCGATCGAGGAACTGGTCAGCCAGTTCTCCATTGAAAACGTAGCCGGGCTGAAAGCCTTCATCTACGTCATCATCGGGCTGTCGATCGTGATTGGATTCCTGGTCGTTTCGCTCACCATGTACACGACGGTGCTGGAGCGAACACGCGAGATCGGAATCCTGAAGGCGCTCGGCGCATCGCCGGCCGACATCATGGGACTGCTGGTGCGGGAGACGCTCCTGCTGGCCATCGCGGGTTGGCTCACGGGGATTGTGCTTTCCTTTGTCGCCAACTGGGCGATCAATCATTTTGTGCGCGCCAACCTCCAGTCGGTGATCGTGCCGGATTGGTGGCCCATTGCGGCCGTCATCGCCGTGACAGCATCGCTGCTGGGCGCGCTCTATCCCGGTATGCGCGCCGCCCGCCAGGATGCGATCGAAGCCCTGGCTTACGAATAAGGACGCCTCATGGCCGATACCATCATTCAAGTCCGCGATCTGCACAAGATCTACCATGTCGGCGATCTGGACGTTGCCGCACTGCGCGGCGCCAATCTGGAAGTCCCGCGCGGTCAGTTTCTGTCGCTCGTCGGTCCCTCCGGCTCCGGCAAATCAACGCTGTTCAATATCCTGGGTGGCCTGACGAAGCCCACTTCCGGGCAAGTCATCATGGACGGCGAGGATCTGGCCTCCCTGACCGACGCCGGGCGCACGCGCCTGCGCCGCTCCAAGGTCGGCTTCGTCTTCCAGCGCTATAACCTGCTGCCGACGCTCACGGCCGAAGGCAACATCCAGATTGCGCGTTACATCGCCGCCCGCAAGTCCGGCCCGCTGGATAACGGTTTCCGCGAGCTGCTGCGCCTGCTGAAAATCGAGCATCGCCTGGACCACAAGCCGCGGGCCCTCTCCGGCGGTGAGCAGCAGCGCGTCGCCATCGCGCGCGCCCTGGTGAACCATCCCGCGATCCTGCTGGCCGACGAACCGACGGGCAACCTCGACACCGAGAACGCCACCGCTGTCCTCGACGTCCTGCGGGATCTGAACCGGCGGATGGGCCAGACCATCCTGATGATCACCCACAACCCCGAAGCCGCAGCGTATGCGGACCGGACCGTGCGCATGCTGGACGGCCGGGTGCTCGACGCCTGAGCGCTGTCACCGGTCCGCCGCGGTTGCATCATAGGGAGAGAGATGGATGCCATGAACTGGCTCGGAATCATCCTCGTTGCGGTCGGCTACCTCGTGCTGGTGCGCTGGGTGCTGCCGCGTCTCGGCGTGCCCACTTGAGCGTCGAAAACCTGTGACGCCGGGTCCCGGCGTCCCTCACAACCTACTTCCGCTGCCAAGGCCAAGGATGACAAGCCCGAACCGCGCGGATAGCTCGCGGCGCACCTGCGCAACGGCGCGGACGTGTCTTTTCGCTTGGCAACACGCCCCGGGCCGTGGCATCTTCGGGGCATGCGTCTCTTGTCGTGCCTCGTTCTGACAGCCTCACTCGCTCCGTTGCTCTTCGCCGACACGGTCGTCATGAAGAACGGCGATCACATCACCGGCAAGATCCTGAAGACGGACACCAACGCGATCGTGATAAAGACCGATTACGCGGGCGAGATTAAGATCGATCTCCCGTCCGTCGTGTCTTTGACGAGCGATGAGCCGCTCAACGTCACGCTGAAAAACGCCGCGCCGGCCCGCGGCAAGGTCTCCGTCGCGGACGACACCGTCCACGTCGAGGGTGGTTCACAGGCCAAGCGCGCCGACCTGACCGCGATCCGCGACGACGACAACCAGAAGGCGTGGTTGCGCGAGGATGAGCGTCTGCATCATCCCAGGCTGCTCGACTTCTGGGCCGGCTCGGCGGCGTTCGGGCTGGCTGAAGCGTCGGGCAACTCGAACACGACCACGTTCAACACCAGCGCGGCGATGGCGCGCGCCGCGGGCAGGAACAAGATGTCGCTGTACTTTAACCAGGTCTATGCGACGCAGAGCACGACCCAGCCCTACGGCGAGACGGCCAATCGCGTCGGCGGCGGTTTCCGCCTCGATCGCGACGTATCGTCAAAGCTGTTCGTCTTCGGAACGACCGACTATGACTTCGACAAGTTCCTGGGCCTCGATCTGCGGAGCGTTTTCGGCGGCGGCCTTGGCTACCACGCCTGGAAAAGCGGCCGGGGCCATCTCGACTTCGGCGCCGGCGGCGACTACGACCGGGAAAAGTACTCGACCGGCGAAGTCCGCAACTTCGGCGAAATTCTCGTCAACGAAGAGCTTGGCGTCAAGCTGCTGTCGAAGCTGAATTTCATCCAGCGCCTGCAGCTTTACCCGAACATGAGCGACACCGGCCAGTTCCGTCTGAACTTCGACATGACGGCGGACGTGCCGCTCTTTAAGTTCCTCGCCGTGAGCTTCGGCATGAATGACCGCTACCAGACCGATCCGCTCCCGGGGCGCAAAGGCAACGACGTCCTGTTCACCTCGGGCGTGCGCTTCAGCTTCGACCAGACGGCGCGGAAGTAAGCGCTGTGGGGCAGACCTTCAGTCTACACGGGGCGTTCAGCCCCTAAGCGTCAACGGATCACATCCACCGGCAGCGGTTTGCCGCGAAGTTTTGTGCCGCTCACCTTGGACCACGCGCGGTCCGCGGTGACCGCAATCGCGCCGGACCTCGCAGCCGTCGCCAGGCACACGCAGTCCCCCAGAGAGAGGCCGAGATCGCGCCGCGTTCCGAGCAGTTCGCCACAGGCGGCAGCATCGATGAAGGCATTTTCCGTCTCGAGTTGCAGTTCTTCGACGGCGGACTCCGCGGTCTTGGGCGGGACGCCGCTTCGAATCAGCCGAGCAATGACTTCGGCCACATTGATGGCGTGGATGAACGAGCGATCGAGGACCTCCAACACACGTTCCTGGCCCGGCTCGCCTAACAGGACGGTCAACAGCGCGGAAGCGTCCAGGATGTACTCGCCCGTCATTTCTTGGAGCTTTTGCCGGGCTTCCGGCTCTCGCGAGCAGCTTCGGCACGACGGTCCGCGATCAGTTGATCCGAAACCAGCGCGCCCGCGGGGATGTACTTGCGCAGCTTGCTCTGCACGCGGGCCAGCGCCTGCGATCTGGATTCAACGTCCAGGCCGCCCTTTGCATTCACCTTCACGATGATCCGTGAACCCTCGCGTAAAGCAAGCTTGCGGCGCACGGGCGCCGGGATCAGGATGCGCCCCGACTTCTCCAATTGCGCGGTGAACGTCTGCATGATCTCAGTATGCAGCACATCTGGCAGATTTGGTATTTCTGCCAGGCGGTCACACTGTTGTGACACTTAAGGCACCCCCGCTCCCTTACGGTCGCGGCTCCGTTTCTGAATGGAGCCGCGACCTCAAGGAACGGCTGGTTCCGCCTTACTCGCCCTTCAGCTCGAAGAGATAACGGCCCGAACCGGCCTGAACCAAAATCTCTTCCTTCTCTTCCCTCACCGACGTGACGCCTTCAGCGGAACCCGCGGACTTCTTGTCCTGCCAGATCGTCTTACCGCTTTCGCAGACGACGACGGCGCGCAGACCGAGTTTCGGCAGCACGATTTCCGCCGTCGAACCGAAGGGCACCATGACTTCGAGTTTCAGCCCGTCATCGGTGCGCTGCCACGAAGAGAGCACTTTGCCGCGCAGCGTCTCGAAGTTGCCCGCGGCCCACTTCAGATCGCGCGTGACGCCGGGTTGGATTTTGACCTTCTCATAGCCCTCGCCGCCGGGCACGCGCTGGATGCCGGCCAGCCCGGTCATCAACCAGTCGCCGATCGCGCCGAACATCGCATGATTGTGCGAGTTCATCGACGGGCCTTCCTTCTTCTGCCACAGCTCCCAGATGGTCGTGGCGCCGTTGTCGATCATGTAGCCCCAGCTCGGGTACGTGCGTTGCACGGCAACGTCGTAAGCCATGTCCAGGCCGCCAACGCTCGCGAACACCGGCAGGGCGTGCTTCGTGGCGAGGATGCCCGTGGTCAGGTGCGAATCGTTGTGATAGACCACCTGGTTGCGCAGGTAGCCGCCGGCGGCGCCGGCCGTTTCCTTCGTCGCCATGCCGTAGGCTAGCGGCAGGATCTGCGCGGCCTGCGTACCGGTGCCGTAGTAGCCTTCCGCGGCGTTCCAGAAGCGCCGGTTGAAGCCGTCCTTGATAGCTTCGGCGCGCTGGCGCAATGCGGCGGCTTCCGGTTTGCCGAGCACCTCGGCGGTCTTTGCGGCGATGTCGGCGGCGACATAGCTGTAGACGGTTGAAACGAGCGGGCCCGGCGTAAAGTCCACCGGCACCCAATCGCCGTACTTGATGAAATCCGTGGTGCCGTCCTTGCTCTTGCTCCACAGGAAATCGGACCACTTGCGGATGCCGTCGAAGTGCTGCTCCAGCAAACGCCGGTCGCCGTACTGCTGAAAGGAATACCAGAGCACGAGCGGATAAGCGGCGCCCCAACTCGGATCCGCCGGACCCTGCGCGAAGCGGGCGCGCGGCGTCGTGTCGGGCACGCTGCCGTCGGCGGCCTGCGCGTCGTGCATGTCCTGCAGCCAGTTGGTGTAGAAGGCCGCCATGTCGAAGTTGTACATGGCCGCTTCGGCGTAGAGGTGGCCGTCGGCCATCCAGCCCATGCGCTCATCGCGCTGGTTGCAGTCGGTCGGCATCGACATCAGGTTTGAGCTGACGCCCCACTGCACGATGTGCTGGATCTGGTTCAGAATCTCCTTGGACGACGAGAACCCGCCGATCGGCGTGACGTCGCTGTGCACCACCTCGCCGAGCACCGCATCCAGCGTGGGCGTGCCCGGATAGCCGGTGACTTCGACATAACGGAAACCATGCTGCGTGAAGCGCGGCTGGTAGGTCTCCAGGCCTTCGCCCTTCAGCGTGTAGGTGTCGGTGGCGCGCGCGCTGCGCAGGTTCTCGACGTTCAGCGTGCCGTCTTCGTAGAGCAGTTCGGCATGGCGGAGTTTGACTACGGCGCCGCGCGGGCCGCTGACCTTCAGCTTCACCCAGCCGGAGAAGTTCTGGCCCATGTCATAAACGAACATGCCCGGCTTCGGGCTGCTCATACGTTTCGGCGTGATCTCTTGCAGCACACGAATCGGCGGCATCATCTGCGCGCTGACAATCTTGGTAGGCGCGGCCTTCTGTTCCGCCGGCTTCCAGCCGTCGCCCGTGAAACCGGCCTTGTCCCAGCCCGCCTGCTCCAGGCGCGCGTCGTAGCTCTCGCCGTTGTAGAGGCTGTCGTACGTGATCGGGCTCTTGCCCGCCTGCCACGTGTTATCGCTGGCGATCTCGATCTTCTGGCCGTTTTCCAGTTCGATATTCATCTGGACGAGGGCAATGCGGTCCTTGAACCAGCCTTCGCCGAGCAGCACGCCGAGTGCGTTCGCGCCCTGGTGGACGAAGTGCGTGACATCGTAAGCGTTGTACAGGATGCGTTCGGCAAACGTGGTGTTCGACGGGTCGAGCACGTGGTTGCCGACGCGGACGCCGTTGACGTGCAACTCGTAATAGCCCGCGGCGGCGATGAAGACCTTTGCGCTCGCCACCTTGCCGGTGACCTTGAATTCCTTACGCAGCGCGTTGCCGCCGGCAATCCACTGGCCCTTCCAGTCATTCTTGTTCAGCAGTCCCACGCCAAAGCGCGCCACGGCGCTCCATGCGCTCGCCGCGCCCGCCTTGTTCCACGCGCGGACTTTCCAGTAATACGTCTTGCCGCTTTCGAGAGCCTTCCCCGCATACGGCACGTTCACGAACTGCGCGCTCTTGGTTTCGCCCGAGTCCCAGACGTCGCCATTTGCCACCGCGGCATCCTTCGACACCAGGACCTGATACGCCGTCTGCGCGTCGCCGCGCGTCGTCGAAACCGGGATCCAGGACAGTCGCGGCGGCGCTGCGTCGATGGTTTCCGGATTGGTCAGATACTCGCAGCGCAGATTCTGCGGCGCTTGCGGCTGAGCCGATGCAAGCATGGCTCCGGCGAGGAAGAGTGGAACGAAGCTCGATATTTTCATGAGGGCAGCTCCCGAGGGAATAGCTCCGGCGATTTTATCACTTTGGCCGGCAGGACATACCGCGGCCGTGCGCCGTTGAGAGAGCGTCCCGGGGAGCCGTCCCGCGCGCCCAGGCGCCAACGTTCAGGCTCCTGTGCGCTCGAGTAGCGCGGAGTGGCCGCGGCACGGCAAATGGCTTTCCACCAACCGGAATCCCGCATCGCGCGCCGCCTGCACTTCGGCCTCGAAATGCTGTGCCGTCACGTGGCCCGCCGGCTCGACGAACAGCAGCCGCGCACCCGGCTTCGAAGCCCGTGCGACATCACGGAAAAACGCCGCCGCGCTCGGGACCTCGTGTACCACGGCGCAGGCGAGCGTGAAATCGACCATGCCCGCCAGATCGTCCAGGCCCAACGCGTTCCCCGTTGCCAGACGCGTGGTCAAACGCTCCCGCAGGCCCGCCTTGGTTGCGCGGCGCTCCAGAGTCCGAAGCATGCGCGGCTGAACGTCGACGGCAATCACGCGGCCGCTCGCTCCGGCGAGGCGCGCCAGTTCCAGCGTGTAGAACCCCATGCCCGGGCCGGGCTCCAACACGGTCATGCCGGGGCGCACATGCGGCGCCAGAAGTTTCGCAGGTGAATCGAACAGCCGCCGCAGCGGACAGGCAAGCAGGTAGCCGAGCCACCATGGGCAGAGCCGGCCCGGCGCTTGCGCGTCCCGAGCACCCGCACTTTCGCTGGACGGCGGTGTGAGATCTGGCATGCCCCCTCCTCACCACGAGCTTACGCCGGCCGTGGCAATGCCTAGTAACTCACCTTGCCCAGCACGACGGCATGGCGCGCGCCGGTAGCGGACGGCAGGTTCGATGGCCGGCGATGCCAGGTCTCGTACGCCAGCACGGCGAACGCGATCGCTTCTTTGAAATCCGGGTCCATGCCGTAATCGGCCGTGGTCCGCAAGTCCATCTCGTCGGGCAGTTCTTCGTCGAGCGCGCGCAGCAGCACTGGATTATGCACACCGCCGCCGCTCGCAATCAGTTCGCAGTCGTCGCACTCTTCCGGGAGGTTCGCGCACACGGCATCGGCAATGGTCGCCGCCGTCAAATGTGTCGCCGTCGCCACCAGATCGGAGGGCTCCATCTGGCGGCGCAGCAACGATGCGACGAACTCGGCGCCATACTGTTCACGGCCGGCCGACTTCGGCGGGCGGCGGCGATAGAACTCGTCCTTCATGAGCACGGCCAGCAGCTCGGGATCGACCGTGCCTTGCGCCGCCATTGCGCCGTCGGCGTCGTATCGTTTTGCGCCGCCGGAGAAGTGTGCGACCAGTTGGTCGATGACCATGTTGCCCGGGCCGGTGTCGAACGCGACCACTTGCGCCGGCTCGCAATTCGGCGGCAGCAACGTCGCGTTGGCGATGCCGCCGATATTGAGCAGCACACGCGTCTTTTCGGGGTGGCGGAAGAGGAGCCAATCGACGTAGGGGACCAGCGGCGCGCCCTGCCCGCCTGCCGCGATGTCGCGCGGACGGAAGTCGCTCACGACCGGGACGCGCGTCAACTCGGCCAGCACGCTGCCGTCGCCGATCTGCAACGACGATGCGACCTTGCGGCCCAGCACCTTCGCCGGCGTGCCCTCGTGATAGATTGTCTGGCCGTGCGAGCCGATCAGTTCAACGCTGGAGGCGTCAATCCCCGCGTCGCGGCAGCAGTACGCGAACGCCTCGGCATAGACCTGCGGCAGCAGAAAATGCAGGCGTGCGATCTCGCGCGTGTGGGTCGCGCAATTCGACACGGCCAGCAAGGCCGCGCGCAACTCGTCCGGGTAGGCTTCGGTGCGCGCCGCCACGGTCTTCACTTCCACGGCCGCATCGCGCGCGGCGATATCCACCACCGCCACGTCCACGCCATCGAGCGACGTGCCGCTCATGATGCCCGCAACCCTCATGCGTCCCCCCGTTCCTCTCTCCAACCACGTCCAGCCGCCCCACGCGAGCCCATCAGTGCCCCAATTCTTCTTTCAGATCGGCCAGCAGCTTCAGCGCGTCGACGGGCCGCAGATTATCGATGTCGAGATCGCGGATGCGCTCGGCAATCTGCCACCGGACCGGCTCGAAAAGCTGGATTTGCATGGCGGATTCGTGCGCCTTTTTCGTCGGGTGCACAAGCTTCTCGGTGACCGTCTCTTCCGACTTTTCGTGGGTCGCCAGAATCTCCCGCGCGCGTTCGATCACGCCCAGCGGCAGCGCCGCGAGGCGCGCGACTTCAATGCCGTAGCTGCGGTCGGCGGCGCCCGGTTCGACCTTGCGCAGGAACAGGATCTGATCGCCCGCCTCGCGCACGGAGACGTGCAGGTTGCGCACGCCTTCCAGCCGCTCTTCCAGCTCGGTCAGCTCGTGATAATGCGTGGCGAACAGCGTCCAGGCGCCGATGTGCTCGTGAATGTACTCGATCACCGCCCAGGCGAGCGCCAGTCCGTCGTAGGTCGCCGTACCGCGCCCGATCTCGTCGAGCACGATCAGACTGTTCTCCGTCGCGGTATTGAGAATGACGGCCGTCTCCGTCATCTCCACCATGAACGTCGAGCGGCCGCGCGCCAGATTGTCGGAGGCGCCGATGCGCGTGAACACGCGGTCCACCACGGGCAGCACGGCTTCGCTCGCCGGCACGTAGCTGCCCATCTGCGCCATCACGGCGATCAGCGCGGCCTGGCGCAGGTACGTCGACTTGCCGCCCATGTTCGGTCCGGTGATGACGGCGATGCGGCTCGATCCGCGGTCGAGATAGAGATCATTGGGAATGAAGCGTTGCGCTTCTTTCTCCACGAGCTTCTCGATGACGGGATGGCGGCAGGCCACGAGCTTCATCTCGCCCGCCGTGCTGAATTGCGGGCGGCAATAGCGCCGTTCAACGGACACCTGCGCCAGCGCGGCGTAGAAGTCGATCGCGCCGATCGCGTTGGCCGTGGCGTGAATGCGCGTGCCTTGCGCCGCGGTGCGCGAACGCACCTCGGCGAACAGGTCGCGCTCCATGTTCTGGCTGCGCTCTTCGGCGTCCAGCACTTTCGCTTCGAGTTCCTTCAACTCCGGCGTAGTGAAGCGCTCGGCGTTGACCAGCGTCTGCTTGCGTTCATAGTCGGGCGGCGCGAGGTGCAGATTCGCCTTCGAGATTTCGATGAAAAAGCCGAAGACGTTGTTGAAGCGCACCTTCAACGAATTGATGCCGGTGCGTTCGCGCTCGCGCTGCTCGATGGCCGCGATCACCTGGCGCGAGTTGCGGCTCAGATGGCGCAGCTCGTCCAGCTCCGCGTTGTAGCCTTCGCGGATCACGCCGCCGTCGTTGAGCGTTACGGGCGGCTCGTCGGCGATCGCCGCGAGAATCAGGTCGCGCACGTCGGCCAGCTCGTCCAGTTCCGCCAGCGCGGCCTGCAACTGCGCGGCGGCGAGCGCGGCCAGTGGCGGCTTGAGCGCCGGCACCAGAGCGAGCGTGCGGCCCAGCGCGAGCACGTCGCGCGGATTCGCCGTGCCCAGCGTGACGCGCGCCAGCAGGCGTTCGAGATCCTGCGTCCGCCCCAGCGTCTCGCGCAGCTTCGTGCGCTCCACCGTCGCGTTGCGCAGCGCCTCCACGCCATCCAGACGCGCCTCGATCTCCGCGCGGTCGAGCGACGGCCGCAGCAGCCGGCGGCGCAGCAAACGCCCGCCCATGCCGGTTTGCGTCTGGTCGAGAACGCTCAGCAGCGTTGCGTCCTTGGCCCCGTCCAGGTCGGCCGAGAACATCGGCTCGACGAGTTCCAGGTTGCGCACGGTGACTGCGTCGAGCAGCATCGCGCCCGAGCGGTCGTACCACGCCGGCCGGTCCAGATGATCGAGCGCCGAGCGCTGCGTCTCGGTCAAATACTGCAACAACGCGCCGGCGGCCGAGACCGCCAACGGCTTGCCCGCCAGGCCGCAGCCGTCGAGCGCGAGCAATTTGAAATGCTCTTTCAGAAGCTGATCGCAATGGTCCGCGGCGAACGTCCAGCCATCGACGGCGGTCACCACCCAACGGCCCTGCGGCGCCCCGTCGCGCGCGGCATCGCTCACCAGCAACTCGCGCACGTTGAGCTGGTCGAGCGTCGGCAGCAGTTCCACCATGTCCAGCTCGGTCGCGCGGTACTCGCCGGTCGAGATGTCCACCCAGGCGAGGCCGGCGTGGTTCTGCTTTTCGATCACGGCGGCCAGATAGTTGTTTTCGTGCGAGCGCAGCAGGGCGGCGTCGGTGACCGTACCGGGCGTGAGAATGCGCGTGATCTCGCGGCGCACGATCGTTTTGCAATGCCGCGGATCTTCCATCTGGTCGCACAGCGCGACGCGGTAGCCCTTCTGAATCAGGCGGTTGATATAGCTCTCGACGGCGTGAAACGGCACGCCGCACATCGGCACGTCGGCGCCCTTTTCCTTGTTGCGCGAGGTCAGCGTAATCTCCAACTCGCGCGACGCGACCACCGCGTCATCGAAAAACAGTTCGTAGAAATCGCCCAGGCGGAACAGCAGCAAGGCGTTCGGCGCCTGCTGCTTGGCGGCATGGTATTGCCGCATCAGCGGCGTGGAAGGCTCGGCACTCACTGAGTTTCAGGATCGGGCGCGGGATGGGTCGAACGCAAGCGCCCGGAAGAGAGAAAAATGTGCGTCGAAGCGGCCGGCCGGAGCCGGCCGCTTCGACGTACGACATCACGAACGCGGTTCCTGCGTCAGGCGTAAATGCCGCGCAGGCGGATGGCGAACGCGACACGGTCCAGAGCGACCATGTACGCCGCGGTCCGGTTATTCACCTTGTGCGTGTCGCCAAAGGCCACGACGTCATTGAAAGAGTTCACCATGATCTCCTCCAGACGGTCGTTGACCAACTGCTCATTCCAGAAGTAGCCCTGGCGGTCCTGGACCCATTCGAAGTAGCTGACCGTGACTCCGCCCGCGTTGGCGAGAATGTCGGGAATCACGAAGACGCCCTTCTCTTCCAGGATCTTGTCGGCTTGCGCCGTGGTCGGGCCATTGGCGCCCTCGCACAGGATCCTGGCGCGGATCTTGCCGGCGTTCTGCGAATGGATGACATTCTCGCGCGCGGCGGGAACCAGCACATCGCAGGACAGGAACATGGCTTCCTGGGCGTCCATATCTTCACCGCCCGCGAAGTGCGTGATCGAGCCCGTGGCCTCGCGATGTTTCTCCAACTCGAACGGGTTGATGCCTTTCGCGTTGTACACCGCGCCGTCGTACTCGATGATGGCGATAATTTTCAGTCCCGCTTCGTACATCAGCCGCGCAGCCATGCCGCCGACGTTGCCGAAGCCCTGGATCACGACCTTGGTGTCTTTCGGCTGCATGCCGAAGCGCTTCAGTGCCTCAAGCGTGACAATGCGGCAGCCGCGGCCTGTCGCCGCCGGACGCCCGCGCGAGCCGCCCAGGTTCAGGGGCTTGCCTGTCACAATCGCATTCACCGTCGTGCGCTTGTGCATGGAGTACGTGTCCATAATCCACGCCATCGTCTGCGCATTCGTGTTCACGTCCGGAGCCGGTACGTCGCGTTCGGGACCGATCACGTCCATCAGTTCGGCCGTATAGCGGCGCGTGATGCGCTCCAACTCGCCGGGTGAAAGCACCTTGGGATCGCAGATCACCCCGCCCTTGCCTCCACCGAACGGGATATTGACGACCGCGCACTTCCACGTCATCCAGGACGACAACGCCCGCACTTCGTCGAGCGTCACGTCGGGAGCAAAACGAATGCCCCCTTTGGCCGGACCCCTGGCCAGCGAGTGTTGCACCCGGTAGCCAGTGAAGACCTCCAGCCGCCCGTCGTCGAGTTGGACCGGTATATGTATGGTCACTTCCATCGCCGGGCTCCGCAGAACCTTGGTCAGACCGTCGTCCAGGCCTAACTTGTCCGCGGCTTCATTGAAACGCGTTTCGGCGGCAAGCCATGGGTTAAACTCCCGCTCCAACGCAACGTCCTGGTTGTTAACGTCCTCGAGGATCATCGTGGACCTCCGCCTCCATTATGCTCAGCGCCCCAGCCTCCAGCAACCCGGCGGGCGTGACCGTGGACCGCACGTCCGGGCCGGCGGGACACGCCGCGCGCTGGCTCTCCGATATTACGCTCAGCGCATGGCGGCCGGCCCGCCGCGGATGATAGAATCCGCTACCGATGCGCAAAGACGGATTGCTTGCGGAGCTGGCCGCCGAGTTCCTGGGGACCCTGGTGCTGATCCTGTTCGGATGCGGCGTTTGCGCCATGGTGGTGCTGTTCGGTAGCGGCGTACCGGGTGAAGTGGTCAACGGCGGTTTCACGAACATCACGCTCGGCTGGGGGCTGGGCGTCACCTTTGGCGTCTACGTCTCCGGGCGCATCAGCGGCGGGCATCTGAATCCCGCCGTGACGTTATCCCTCGCCGTATTCCGCGGCTTCCCATGGGCCAAAGTTGTGCCCTATTGTCTCGCGCAGATTGCAGGTGCGTTCGCCGGCGCGGCGCTGGTCTTCTTCAACTATCACGAGGCGATCGCGGCGTTCGATCCAGGCCTGACGAAGACCGCGGGCGTGTTCACCACGTTTCCCGCTTTTCCCAACATGCCCGCGGCGGGCTTCTTCGATCAGGTGATCGGCACGGCGCTGCTCCTGTTGCTGATCTTTGCCGTCGGCGACGAATGGAACACGCCGCCGCAGGCGAATCTTGGACCCGTCGTCATCGGGCTGATCGTCGTCGCCATCGGCGTCAGCTTCGGTAAACTGCACGGCTACGCGATCAACCCGGCGCGCGACTTCGGCCCGCGCCTGTGGACAGTGATCGCCGGTTACCGGCACAACGGGCTGACCGATGGCAGCAACGTCTGGTGGGTGCCCATCGCCGGGCCGCTCGCCGGCGGATTGATCGGCGCCGGGGTCTGGGATCTGGTGCTCAGGCCGTTGCTGCCCAGGAAGTAGCCACAGAATATTGGCGCGGCCAGCAACACTTCCTTTGCACCGTATCAGCCTAATCTTGCGAGAGGCGAGCCGCCTGCAACGCGAGTTGGAATGACGCAACCGTCCGATTTGGGAATCAAGGCAACCGACGACGGTGCTAGGCAATCATGCGCAACGCAACGCAAAGCCCCCCAAACAGGGCGATCGAGACAAGAGCGACGAGGATCCACTTCAGCGTGTACTCTCGCAACGTAGAGAACTCCTCGTCATCATGCTTCATCCGATCATCAAGCGTTTCGAACATCACGTCTCTCCCTAAGCAGACATTCTAGATTCTAGCCGAACCACCGTTCAAGAACGACCTGAACCTCCAACGTATACTCCCGCACGATTGCACTTCTTACTCGCTACGGCCTCGCCTCCTCGCACGAAATCGGTGGTGCGGCTGCCTTGCTCAGGCCGCGTGCCGCCGCTTCGGAGCCACATTTGATGGTCTTACACAATCCCATAATTATGATACACTAACTTCCGAAATGCTGTCGGTTAATCACACTTTTTTCTCCGGTCAAGCCTGGGACATCGTCGCTCGGACTGTAACTGCCATCACTTCCGTCGTCGTCTGCATTAGGTCCGTGCTTTGGTTTTTTGGTGAGCGAGAAAGGAAGTGTCTAAAGTGTGACATAGTGAAGACTCCTGTGCTTCGCGACCACAAAGATGTTGATCGGAAGCTTAGTATTCTATTTAATGGCCGGCCAGTGCAAGACGTTGGGGTGGTAAACGTGAGGCTGTGGAATTCTGGGAATCGACCAATAGCACCGGAAGACTATAATCAAGCCGTCCGGATCTACTGCAGCGGCAACGTTCAGATTCTCACGTTTAAGTTGGGTGAAACACAGCCGCCCAATATCGAAGTTGAACTTACGCCTCATAACGGGCATCGCCACGACCACGCAGGCAGTGGCGACGTGTTTCTCGAAGTCGAAAGGATCCTTTTGAATAAGGGTGATTCGGTGGCGTTTCAATTCCTGATCACAGGAGTAACGGACACCAGGCTGTCGATTGTTGGCCACATCTGCGGTGCTCCTGTCCACGAGTGGCATCGCATACGGATGCAAAGTTACTTAAGTCACGTGTCAGCAATTATTGTAAATGCAATTGTTATTGTGGCAATGATGGCAAAGAGCACAGGTAGTATCAATATATTGTTTGCACTCGCTGCTCCAGCATTCATCGTTCCATATCTTCCAAAAATTGTTGAGGATGGCATTGGGTGGTTTAAGGAAAATAAGCCAGGTGCGTTCGCAGCTTTAGGCTTAGGACTAATTAATGAGCAGTATCGGCGATAGCTAGCTTAATCCGGAATCGAAGATTCCGAGGGAGCCCCGAGTACTCGCTAACAGTACACGCCGACCGGCCTTAGCAAGGCCACCGCCCCTGGATTCAGATTTTGCCCGCGACCATGCTTTGCGAAGACAGTGTCACGGCTCTGTCTTTCCCTGAGTGGTGCGATAGGCGAGGTACCCGTAGTCGCGCTTGGCGTTTCGGAAGCTGGCTCCGAACCGCTTCACACCTCGTCGCCGTACCAACGGAAGTCCCCCGGCTTGCCACCCAGGCGCCAATGCTCTGGCACTGTGGTGCGCATCCAGTCCAGCGGCTCGGCGTCCGGTTGCGGTTTCGCCGCGAGCGCGAAAGCCGCCTTCAGCGCCGCGCGCTCCCGCGCCTGCGCGAAGGCCGGATCGACGGAAACGAACAGCGGCGTCCCACTGCGGGTCACCAGATCGAGCCATTGCCGGCTCAGTTCCCAGGGAATCGCCGCCGTGAGCGGGACGCAATCGGCGTCCGCGGCGAAAAACGTGTTGTGCTGCGCAAGGCGGAAAGCCAGCGTGTTGACGCCCATCTTGCGCGTGCGCGCCCACTCCTTGCCGCTCGTATCGTCACCAATGCGCTGCATCTCGAACAGGCCCGCGCCGAGATGCCCGATGGTGTTGCAACCGATAATCTGCGCATCGCCCGCACCGCGGCGAATGACTTCGTACAGGCCGCGCACGATCTCCGCCGTGGTCCTGGAGTGATCCGAGAAATGCCAGCCCGCGTCGGTCAGCTCCGGCCCCATCTGCATGCCCCAGCGGCCCATCAGGTCGTAGGTCGAGTAGTCGTGCTTGATCAGTTCGAAGCCCCATGCGCGCAACCCGTGGACACGCTGTTCCACGTACCGCAGCACGTCCGGCACGCTCGGGTCGAGCACCACGAACGGCGGCCGTACGCCGCCGCCCGCCTGCTTGCCCTGCAACAGCCAGGTCTGCGGATGCTCGGCGACGGAAAGCAACGCCCGGATCCACACGCCCGGCCGGACGCCGCGCTTCCTGATGGCCGCAACCATGCCGGGCATGTCGGGAAAACGCGCGTTGCCGTGTTCGGTTGGACCCGCGCCGTCGGCATTGGGCTCCCACCCCATGTCGAGCACCATGAACGGGCGGTTGGCACCCGCGGGCGCCAGCTCGGCCATGAAATCGGCGTCGCGCAACAGCGCTTCGGCCGACAGGTTCTGCCCGTAGGTGTAATACCAGTTGTTGCCGCCATAGACCGGCGCGGCGGGCAGGCGCGGCTGCTCGCACATCCGGCGGCACAAGGCGCGCGCGGCGGCGAGCGGCGATTCGCCCGCGGCGCTCGCGTGCGTGACCACCGTGGCCGCATCCAGTTTCCTCTCGCCGAGTTCCACGCCCGCGCCGCCGTTAGCTACATCCAGCCACAGCGTGACGCCGGCCGTATCCACCTGCCACGCGGCGATGGAGGCGCAACCGGTCTTCACTCCGCAGCCTTGCGTCGTGCGCCCGTCCGAGCCCAGGAAGTACCACGGCATCAGACGGTGCGGTACGATCCCGCGCCACTCCAGATCGCCGTAGGAACGCTCCCAATGATCGCCCAGAAACTGCCAACTCTCGGGCACGCGGCCCGTCCAACGCAGTCCGATCTTCATGACGGCGTCGCGCGGCGCGCTGAGCGTGACGTTCAGCTCCGCGCCGTGCGCTGACTTCTGCGGTTCGGCGCCCACTTCGATCGCGCCGCCCGTCCAGCGAGCGCCCGCGCGTTGCAGACGTACGCGCTGCTTTTCGCAATAGACGGCGACCGCATCGGGCGCGCGCAGCACGTCCGGCAGTCCGGCGGCATGCGCAGCGCGGGGCACGCTGCGCGCGGAAGCGGCGCCAGCCGCCAGACCGGAGGTCAGAAGAAAGGATCGGCGATTCATGCTGAAGGTGATCTTATCAACAGACGCCAGACAGACGCCGCGCCCGGGCGCGATGATCCGGGATATGGATTGAGCAGGTGGACACGCGGCCCCGCACGGACTGGCGCACGGGGCCGCTGACAGAAACGGCTGCTACTTCTTATCCGCCTTCGCGCGGATGGCGGCAAGCTTCTTCTGCAATGCCTTCACATCCGCCGAAGCCGTCGCGGCCGCGAGCGCGGCGTCGGCCTCGGAGCACAGCAGCTTGACTTGCCCACTCTGATCGAGCTTCTTCGAACCGTACATATCGGCCAGGTCGATGTACTGGTTCGCCACGCCAAGCAGGAACGTGTCTTTGGGAATCTTGAAGTCGGCCTTGGCCAGCAGATCCCGCGCCTTGTCCATGTCCTTGCCGGCTCCGGCAAATAACGCGAAGGCCTGCAGCACGCCGCGCTGTTGCATCTTGGTGAGCGCCGCGTCCTTTTCGGCCGTCTGCAGCGCAACGCCCTTCTTCACGCGCCCGGCTTCGACGGGCAGATCCACGGAGAGCGTGGGCAGCGTGGCCGTCATAGCCAAGTCGCCGTCCTTCAACACCGCCAGCCGGCTATGCGTGATCTCGGCCGCGCGCATCACCATCTGGTTGGCGGTCGTGCGCACAGTGAAAGCCGAACGCTTGAAGTCCGTGTGCCGCTCGCGGGCGAACTTCGAGCCCTCCTCCCAAACGTCGGCCCAGTCCATTTCGCCGTGCGCGATGCCGCTGGCAATCACGAGTTGCAGCACCTCGGCACGGTCGCGGAACTCGCCGTCCTTTCCGGTCAGTTTGTCGAGTTGGTTGGAGGCATCGACAAAGTTGCCCTTCTTAATCGACTGCTGGGCATTCTCCCAGAGAAAGGCGGGGGTTCCCGGTTTCGGTTTCGCTGGACCTTGAGTTCCGCCACAGGAAACTAAGCCCAATGCCAGGGCCGTCACAGCGATCAAGGAAGATGGAATAAGCGCGCGCATAAGATTCTCCCAGCGCACTATTTCCTGTTTTTTCGCCGGTGTCAAGGGCCCTGCCGGCTCCCGCTAACTCACCCCGCTGCGGGCGCTTACGGAAGCAATGCCGGCGGCAGCCTAGCGCCGCGCGTCGAGCCAGCCCAGCAGGATGCGGTTGAAGACAAGCGGCTTTTCCAGCATCAAAAAATGCCCCGTGCCGCGAATCCGGCGCATCTGCGCGCGCGGGAAACGCCAGCGCAGCGCGGGCAGTGTGATGTATTTGCTCGAACCCGCGGCGATTTCGAGAAACGGCAGATCGATGCGGTCCTGGCGCCAGAATTCGGGATCGCGCATGCCTTGAATCGCACCGTCGGCGACATCTTCGGGCACCGCCAGCATGACCTGCAGGATGTGCTCGCGCATGGCCCTGGTCGTCGCCGCGGAGAACATGCCGCGCACAATGGCCTCGCGCGTCTTCAGTGCGTCAGGTCCCAGAAAGCTGCGTCCGCGCAACTGCGCGCGCGCCGCGGATTGCGGATCGGAGAATGCAGCATCGACGGCCACTACCGCGGTCACCTGCTCGGGATGGCGGCGGGCGAAGGCCAGCGCGACCGGCCCGCCCATGCTGTGCCCGACGAGCACGGCGCGCTTCACCTGGGCGTCCTCCATGACGGCGCTGACGGCGTCGGCAAACGAGTCCATGCTGTATTCGGGCGCCGGATCGCTTTGCCCGTGGCCCGGCAGATCGACTGTCAACACGCGATAACGCTTCGCGAGCGCCGGAACATTCGACGCCCAGAATGTTTCATCGCACGTCCAGCCATGCACCAGCACGATGGCTTTCGGACCTTTGCCGTAGCTGGAGTAATGGACTTTGCGTCCGTCGACAAGCGCCGTATTGGCCAGCAGCGTCGCCGTCAGACACAGTCCCAGAAGAACACGCCCCATGGCCGGATTCTATCGCGATCGGCGTGGACTACACGGCCGCCGGCTCAGGGTGCGTGTAGCCTTGGCGGTAAATCCGCCGCAGACGGCGGTTCGCCGCGTCGTTGTCCACGGCGAGTTGCTGGACAGGATCCCACGCGATCGAACGCCCGGTCTCCAGAGCGACATTCGCCAGAATGCAGCTCGCCGTGGAGATGTGCCCTTCTTCGATATCGGCCACCGGCTTCGATCCGCTGGCGATGGCCGCGAGGAAATCCTTCATGTGATAACGGATGGCCGGCGCTACGTGCTTTTCCAAACGCGGCTCGGTCTTGTCCTCGGGATACTGGTCCAGCTCGTAGGTCACGTCCTTGCGGATGGCGGGCTGCTTAGCTCCGAATGGCGTGAACTCATAGCGATAGACGCTGGCTTTGAGCGTGCCTTTGTCGCCCCAGAACGTCGCGCCCCAGGTGTCCTTCGGATCGGGCGCGTCGCCCCACGTGCGATGCTGCCAGACCACCGTCACGTCGTCGAATTCAAACGTCGCGGTCTGCGTATCGGGGATGTTGGCGGCGGAGTTCTTCTGCACGAAGATGCCGCCTTCGGAGCTGATGCGTTTGGGCCAGCCAAGCCCGAGCATCCAGCGCGTCATATCGAGCATGTGCACGCCCATGTCGCCGATAATGCCGTTGCCGTATTCCTTGTACGAGCGCCATGCCTGCGGGTGAATGTTCGCATGGTAGGGCCGTAGCGGCGCGGGCCCGGTCCAGGCATCCCAATCGAGATACGCCGGCGGAGCCATCACCGGCGGATTCGCGCTCAGGCGCATCGGATAGTAGCAGTAGATTTCAACCAGACCCACCTTGCCGAGTTTGCCCTCCCGCACAATGCGGTCACGCGCTTCAACGAGGTGCGGCGTGCTGCGGCGCTGCAGGCCCACCTGCACCACGCGCTTGTACTTGCGCGCGGCGGCAACCATCGCCGCGCCTTCCACGACATCGACCGAAATCGGCTTCTGCTGGTAGACGTGACAGCCCGCCTTCACGGCCTCGATCATGGCGAGCGAATGCCAGTGATCGGGCGTCGCGATCAGCACGATGTCCAGATCGCGTTCCGCGAGCATCTTGTGGAAGTCCGCGTATGTGCGCGGACGTTTCTTCGAGTCCTGGCGCGCGGCGATGCGGTCGGCGGCTTCGTTCAGCATGCGCTGGTCCACGTCGGCCATCGCAACGACCTCGACGGGCGCAACCTGGATCAGGCGGATCAGGTCGGCCTTGCCGTACCAGCCCGGGCCGATGATGCCCACGCGTTTCGGCGGGCCATCGAGCAGCGCGGCGTACGCTTCATTGAGCCCCAGAGCGGCGGGCAGTGCGAGCGAGGTTTGCAGGAATCGGCGCCGGTCCATAAATCAGTGTCCTTTCGCGAACGGAAGCAGGGAGTTGAAGCCAGTATATGCGCCTCCCGCGCTATGCGGCAGCAAGCGCCCGGCCGCACTTGGCCGTTTCCGCCGGCGCGGGAATGGTCCAGAATGGGGCGATGAGCGACGCGCCGAATCCCAATCCGTTCGACTCGATCGAGAGCGCCCAGGAGTTCCTGGGCCTGCTCTCCGAGGCCATCAAAGAAGCCACGCGGGATGTCGTCGCGGACCGGGAGGCGGGCTTGAGCCAGGCCCAGCAGCGCCGCGTGGACGCGCTGAACCTGGCCCTTTACAAGTTGAAGCTGCTCGACGAGCACGTGGACAAGAGCCTGAAAATCCTGAAGGACCTGCACTCCATCCGGCGGATCCTGGTCGGCGAGCGAACGGAAGCCGAAGAGCCCGAGCCGATCGACGAAGCGCCGCCGGAAACCTCCGGACGTTTCGGCGTCTGAAGCAAACGCCAGCCCCCGCTCACTCTGCGAAATTGATTAGGTGAGGTTTTCTTTCACCGCGTGACTCTTCGCGCCGCATCCCCCAGGACGCACCGGCGCCCGCGCCCCGCGTCCAACAACCACCGGCCCGTGCGGCGGGCGTCGCTCGGAAGAGCGATTGCCGAAAGCGTTGTGCCGGGACTGACGTGCCTGGTTCTGGCCGCCGCCGTCATCACCGCGCTCGGCTGGTGGTTCCATGCGCATTACGCGCTGAGCTGGCAGTCGCCGGTCGCCGTTCATTTCCAATTGCCGTTTGTCCTCGCCGAGCGCACCGTGTCGGAAGGCGCATTGCAGGCCCAGGCCGATCAGCAGGGCCGCGGCCTGACGGCGTGGCAGCAATACGCCTGCCGCAAGTTCGGTCCCGACTGCCGCGTCGCCCTGGCCATCCAGCGCGCCGAGAATGCCGCGGGTAAGTGTGAGATCTATCACTACAACACGGATGGCACGCTCGACTGGGGCTACTTCCAGATCAACACCGTGCACCTGAAACGGCCCGGGCTGAACCTGCGCGACCTGCTCGACTGCAAGGCGAACATCGATTTCGCCTACCAGCTCTTCCGCGAGAAGGGCGGCTTCACGCCCTGGAGCACGTACAAGGACGGCCGCTACCTGCGCTATATGGGCGTCAACCGCTGAACGAAGCGGCAGGCCGCCGGATGACCGATTCGCCGCGGCCCGGGCCCGCCGTTAGGGATAGAATTGCTAAGAGTTCGCAAGCATTCGTAAGGACCGGTGCCCACCATGGCCAATCCTCTTGCCCGCCGGGAATTCCTCGCCGCCTCCGCGCTCGCGACCACTGGAGCCGTGCGGACCGGCGCGGCGCAACCTTCTGCCGCGAGCCACGCCCGCCTGTTGCCCGGCTGCTGCGCCTACTCCTACGGCCAATACCTGAAGGCCGGTTCGATGACGATGGAGGACTTCCTTGTCAAAGCCGTCGAGTTGGGCGTCGTCGGCGTCGAGATCACGACGTACTGGCTGAAGTCCACCGAGCCCGCCTATCTCGCCTCGCTGCGGCGCTTCGCCCAACGTCAGGGCATGCCCATCGCCGGCCTCTCCATCGGCGCGCAGATGTGTGAGCCCGATGCCGCGAAACGCAAAGCGATTGTCGCCGGAATCGCCCAATGGGTCGACGCCGCCGACCATCTCGGCGCACCGCATCTGCGCGTCTTCGGCGACACGCTGCCGGCCGGCGCGAGCGAAGCGCAAGGCGTCGAGTGGGTGGCCGAGACAATGAAGGCGGCGTGCGAATACGCCGCCGCGAAGGGCATCACGCTCGGCATTGAAACGCACATGGGCTTGACAGTGAAGGCGTCGAACGTCATAGCGATTCTGCGCCGCGTCGATTCGCCCTTCGCCGGCTGCACGCTCGACATCAGCAACTGGCAGGACAATCCGTACGAACAGATCGACGCCTGCCTGCCCTACGCCACCAACGCGCACATCCGCGATTTCTGGGGCGAAAAGAAGACGCCGCTCGACCTCGACCGCGTCTGGCAGATGTTCGCGCGCCACGGCTTCAAGGGCTACATGTGCGCCGAATATGAAGGCGCGGAAGACCCGCTCACCGGCGTGCCCAAGCTCGTGCAGAAGATCAAAACGCTCAGCAGAAAGTATTCCAGCGTCTGAGAAGCGCGCTGGGGAGGCAACTATGTCGAATCGTCGTGCATTTCTTGGAGAACTGGCCGCGGGAGCGGTCGCCCTGTCGTCCACCGCGCGCGCTGCGGCGCGCGTCCCTGGCGCCAACGATCGCATCCGCTTCGCGCTGATCGGCGGCGGAGCGCGCGGCAAGGAGATCTTCCGTGAAGCCCTGAAGTGCAGCAACGTCGAGGCCGTCGCCGTCGCCGATGTCTACACGCGCCGGCTCGACGAAGTGCAAGCGATCGTCCCCGGCATCCACACCTACCAGGACTACCGCAAGCTGCTCGAAGACAAATCGATCGACGCCGTGCTCGTCGCCACGCCGCAGCACCAGCACGTACTGAGCTTCGTCGCCGCGATCGAAGCGGGCAAGGACGTCTATCAGGAAAAGACGCTGGCGTTCAACCCCGGCCATGCGCGGCGCATGCGGGCGGCGTTGAAGGACTCGGGGCGCGTGGTGCAAGTCGGCATGCAGATGAACAGCGGCGACGGCCTGGCGAAGGCGCGGGAGATCCTCGCGAGCGGCAAGCTCGGCCAACTGACCGCGGTGCAGGCGCATCATTTCCGCAACGCGCCCTACGGCGGCTGGCTGCGCCAGATCCCCGCGGATTGCAACGCGCAGCATATCGACTGGGCGCTCTTCCAGGCCGAAACGAAGCCGTATCCCTTCGACCCGATGCGCTACATGAACTGGCGCTTCTACTGGGATTATTCGGGCGGCAACATTTTCGAGAACATGGTGCACCAGGTGGGCTTCTGGACCGCCGCGCTCGACCTCGACGTGCCCGCCATGGTCAACATGACGGGCGGCAACTTCCGCTCGCCGAAGATGCAGGTGCCCGATACGATGAACGTCTGCATGTACCATCCGGGCAAGCTGATGTTCAATTGGATCTCGATGTTCGGCAACAGTTATTTCGGCGAGACGAACGACTACGCCTTCGGCAGCGACGGCACTCTGACGCATTCCGAATCCGACGCGGTGACGTTCCTCCCGCAACACGGCGACGCCAAGGCCGCGCCAGCCGAAGCGCCCGGCTACAACGACTTCACACTGCGCCACATGCAGAACTTCTTCGACTGCGTGCGCAACCGCAAGACGCCGAGCTGCCCCTTCGAGACGGGCTTCAAAGCGGCCATCGCGTGCCAGATGGCGATCGCCTCGTACCGCCGCCAGAGCCCGGTGCACTGGGATCCGGCGACCGAAGAAATCGTCTGAAAAGGACCTGTATAGTTGGCACAACCTGCCCCGAAGCTGGTCCAAGAGGCAACAATGGATACACTGACATCAGCGACGGCAATTGTTGGTGCTGTATCGGGCATCATCGGTTGCGCATTGGGCCTCTGGAACTTCGTGCAGGGGCTCTTACAACACCGAGTTCGTTTAGACGTCGTCCCCAAGCTCACCGTTGCGGGGCTAAACGGTGCACTCCTGTCAAACTGCAATGAGTTGATTCCGGGTGCGTTTCCGTCAATCGAAGTAACCAACCTGAGCACTTTCGCCGTGACGATTTCCGAGGTGGGATTCTCATTGGTTGGTAGCGAGAATCGAGCCGTCATACTGCCTGATCCAGTTGGTCTCCTGCCAACGAGACTGGAGCCACGAACGTCGGTGACAATCGGGGCCTCTGGGGTTGTTGGCTTTCCGCTGAAGGCACACCGAGCGTATGCAAAAACGGAATGCAAACATACTTCGTTTGGCGACAGCCCTGCTCTGAGGCGACACCGCATAATGGCTTTGAAGAACTCGGATGTGCCGAGTACGTGAATGCCCTAAGGGGGGCTGACGTTTTCTCATCACCGTTCGGCGCCAATCCCGTTTCGAAAACCGGTCTGCCGTCGAACGGCATCTTGGACAAAACCGCGCAAATGCGCGGTTTTGCTTTTCCGCCAGTGCAGCGGAAGACCGCCGGATTGCACAGTTTGGAGGCTGCCAACAATGCCCATCGATTCCACCCGTAGAGCCTTTCTCGCCGCTGGCGCGGCGCTGCCCTTGACCGCGCGCTCCTACGCCCGCATCGTGGGCGCCAACGACCGGCTGCAGATCGGCCTGATCGGCTGCGGCCATCGCTCGCGCGGCCACCGCAAGATGCTGAAGGCGTCGCAGGCGACCGATCCCAACTTCGACGTGCGTAGCGTCTGCGACCTGTGGAGCGTCAATCGCGAACGCGGCGCCGATCACGTACAGCAACTCTTCGGCGTGCGTCCCAAGACATTCCAATACTCCGAAGAGCTGCTGGCCGACAAGGAACTCGACGCCGTGATGCTCGGCACCGGCGACCACCAGCACGCGCGCCTGCTCGCCGAGGTCGTGCGCGCCGGCAAGGATTGCTACTGCGAAAAGCCGATGGCCAACACGCTCGCGGACGCCAAACTCGCGCGCGACGCCGTGCGCGAGACCGGCCGCGTCGTGCAGATGGGTTCGCAATGGTTGAGCTGCCCGTACCAGCATCGCGTCCGCGAGATGATCCGCGAGGGCAAGCTCGGCAAGATCGTTTCCATCAGCCAGAGCTGGAACTTCAACGGGCCGCGCTGGCACGTGCCGAAGAATCCCGACATCGCCGCGCTGCGCGAAGCCGACACCGATTGGAAGCGCTGGCTGATGGGCCGCGAGTGGCGCGCCTTCGATCCGCGCGTCTATTTCGAATTCCGCATCTTCAAGGAGTTTTCGGGCGGCATCACGGACCAGTGGTACAGCCACGGTTCGGGCCTCGCGCATTTCTATCTCGACACCTTCATCCCCGACGACACCGTCGCGAACGGCGGCATCTTCGCCTGGCACGACGTGCGCGAGAACCCGGACACGTTCCAGTGCCTCTCGACCTTCCGCGAGAAGGAAGTGCTGTACTCCTACGCGACAACCTTCGGCAACGCCTATGCCGATCACATGATCCTGCGCGGGACGCGCGGCACGCTCTACTCGCCCGGCGGCGAGGGCAGCCCGCAATGGTGGTATCTGCCCGAAACCGCGAGCGGCTGGGACTCGAACGTGGTCTTCGATCTCCACGCCAGCAAGGTTCAGCCACAACTGGTCACCCTCCCCGGCCACACCGAGGTTCCGCCGCTCGAACAGAGCGACAACCTGAAGGATCACACCGACAACTGGCTGCACTGCATCCGCACGCGCGGGACCTGCAACGGCGGCATCGAGACCGGCTTCGCGCACGCCGTCGCCGTAGTGATGGCCACCCGCGCCTATCGCGAAGGTAAGAAGATGTACTGGGATCGCAAGGCCGAAGAGATCGTCGATCACCCGGAGAGTTAAGGCGCTTTCAACCGCTCCCCGCGATCAAACACGCGTACCGCATTTTGTTGTAAAGGGCTGATCGGCTTCCGCGGCGTCCCGCTACACTGGGAATGTTCCAATGAAGCCCCAGGAGTCCGGCAGCGTTGCGGTATTGGCCGAGAAACCCTCGGTCGCCCGCGACGTGGCGCGGGCTCTCGGCGCAACCCAGACCGGGCAGGGTTACATGCACGGCAACGGCTACATCGTCACCTGGGCGATCGGCCATCTGGTGGCGCTGCCTGAGCCGCACGAAATCAATCCGGCGTGGAAGCAGTGGCGGCGCAACACACTGCCGATGCTGCCGCGCGAATGGCCGTTGAAAGTGTACGACCAGACACGCGACCAGTTCGAAGTGGTCCGCAAAATCTTCTGCTCGCCGCGCGTCGCTTCGCTCATCTGCGCCACTGACGCCGGGCGCGAAGGCGAACTGATTTTCCGCTACATCTACGAAGCCGCAAAGTGCGACAAGCCGGTGCAGCGCTTGTGGATCTCGTCGCTGACCGCGGAGGCCATCAAGAAAGGTTTTGCGTCGCTCAAGCCGGGTGCGGAATATGACGCGCTGGCAGATGCCGCGCGCGGCCGGAGCCAGGCGGACTGGCTGGTCGGCATGAACCTCTCGCGCGTCTATTCGCTGGCCTACGACGAGAATCTTTCGGTGGGCCGCGTGCAGACGCCGACGCTCGCCATGGTGGTCGAGCGCGAGCTGACGATTCGCAATTTCGTCCCCGAAGATTACATCGAGGTCGTGGCGGCGTTCCATCCGCAAGGCCACGACGACGCGAGCAAATACAACGGCACGTGGTTCCGCATGGAAGGGAACCAGCGCGTCACGCGCCTGCCCGCCGATGGCGACGAAGCCAAAGCGATTGTCGCGCGCGCGCAGCAGGGCCGCGCCGCGATCGAGTCGCTCGACAACGAGACGCAGCGCATGCTGCCGCCGCTGCTCTACGACCTGACCGAGTTGCAGCGCCACGCCAACCGCCTCTTCGGCTTCAGCGCGCAGAAGACGCTCGACGTCGCGCAGGCGCTCTACGAACGGCACAAGCTGATCAGCTATCCGCGCACCGACAGCCGGCACATTTCGAAAGACGTGGCCGCGACGCTGCCGCGCGTCGTCAAAACCATCGAAGCGCCGTATCGTGAACTGCTCGCGCCCGGCACCGGCGAGCGCCCGCTGGGACGCCGCTTTGTCGACGACGCCAAGGTCACCGATCACCACGCGTTGATCCCGACGCTCACGCCCCCCGCGCGCGCCAATCTGAACGAAGACGAGCGCCGGATCTACGACCTGATCTGCCGCCGCCTGCTGAGCGCGTGGCACGACGATTACGTCACCGCGGTCACCACGCTCGTCACTGCCATCATCTGCGGCGCGGACATCGATCGCTATCACACCTCCGGCACGGCCGTGCAACAGATGGGCTGGAAGGTGCTCGACCGCCCGCCCGAAAAGAAGGCCGCCAAAAGCCGCGCGAAAAAGGACGACGAGGGGGATGACGACCAGAACGGCAATGCCCTGCCCCCCGATCTCGCCGTGGGCCAGACGCAGGACGTGCTGGACGCCACGGCGAAGCGCAAGACGACCAAGCCGCCCAAGCGCCTGACCGAGGCGACGCTGCTGACCGCGATGGAGACGGCCGGCAAGACGCTCGACGAAAAGGAACTCTCCGACGCGATGAAGGAGACCGGCCTGGGCACGCCGGCCACGCGCGCGGGCATCATCGAAACGCTGCTGAAGCGTGGCTACATCGAGCGGCTGGGCAAGGCTCTGGTGGCCACCACGAAAGGCATACGGCTGATCGAGGTCGTCCACCCCGAGGTGAAAAGCCCGGTGATGACGGGTCAGTGGGAGGCCTATCTGCAACGCATCCAGAAGGGTGCGGCGCAACTCGATCCGTTTCTCGCCGGCATTGAAGACTACGTCCGCGAAGTTGTCGGCCGCGTCGGCCAGGACGGACGTCAATCGTTCACCGCGCCCGCGGCAAATGCGCCGTCCGGCAGCGCTCCGGCGCAGACGGCGGGCGCGCCCGTGCCCACCGGCCCCGTGGTCGCACAGCCCGGTGAAACGCCCGAGGCGCTGCTGCATCGCGTCTTCGGCTTCCCGTCGTTCCGCTCCAATCAGGAAGCCGTCTGCAAGGCCGTCATCGACGGGCGCGACGTGCTGCTGGTGATGCCGACCGGCGCGGGCAAGTCGCTGTGCTACCAGTTGCCCACGCTCGCGCGCGGCGGCACGGCGCTGGTCGTGAGTCCGCTGATCGCGCTGATGGATGACCAGGCCGCCAAGCTCGCCTCGTTCGGTTTCCGCGTAGCGCGCGTCCATTCCGGCATGAACCGCGCGCAATCGCGCCAGGCCTGCATCGACTATCTGAGCGGCCGCCTGCAATTCCTCTTCATCGCGCCCGAGCGGCTCCGCGTGAAGGGCTTTCCCGAGATGCTCGCCAAGCGCAAGCCGTCGCTGATCGCCATCGACGAGGCGCATTGCATCTCGCAATGGGGCCATGATTTCCGTCCCGACTATCGCAAGCTGAGCGAGCATCTGCCGGCGCTGCGCCCCGCGCCGGTCATTGCGCTGACGGCCACGGCGACGCCCACCGTGCAGCGCGACATCGTCGAGCAGCTCGCGCTGGCCGAGCCGGCGCTTTTCATCCACGGCTTCCGCCGCGACAATCTCGCCATCGAAGTCGTCGAGGTTCCGCCGTCGCGGCGCACGGAGTTGGTCGGCGAATTGTTGAGCGACGCCGAGCGCCGTCCGGCCATCATCTACGCTCCGACGCGCCGCCACGCCGAAGCGCTCGCGCGCGATCTGTCCGCCTTGTTCCCCGTCGCCGAGTACCATGCGGGGCTCGTGCCGGAACGGCGCGAACGCGTGCAGACCGCATTTCTGGACGGCAAACTCGAAGCCGTGGTCGCCACCATCGCCTTCGGCATGGGCATCGACAAGCCAGACATCCGCACCGTCATTCACACGGCGTTGCCCGCCAATCTCGAAGAGTATTACCAGGAAATCGGCCGCGCCGGCCGCGATGGCAAATTGAGCCGCACCATCCTGATGCACTCCTACGCGGACCGCTACACGCACGATTTCTTTTTCGAGCGCGACTATCCCGACATCGCGGTGCTCGACAACATCTACAAGCTGCTGAACGAAGACCAACAGACGAAAGAATCGTTGCGCGAGCGTCTCAAGATGGATCCCGACACCTTTGACACGGCGCTCGAAAAGCTGTGGATTCACGGCGGCGCCATGCTCGATTTCGCGGAGAATGCCACACGCGGCGCGGACGACTGGCGCGACTCCTACTCGATCCAGTCCGCGCGGCGGCGCGCGCAGATCGACCTGGTGCTGCGCTACACCGAGACGAGCCAATGTCGCATGTCGGCTCTTGTGGGCCACTTCGGCGACAGCGGCGACGATGCGCGGCCCTGCGGCATCTGCGATTTCTGCGCGCCGCAGGATTGCATCGCCCAGCAATTCCGCGAACCCACGGAGCAGGAGCGCGAGGCCGCGCGTGCGGCGGTGAAGGCCCTGCGCAACGGTCAAGCGCCGTCGACGGGCAAGCTCTACGGACAGCTCTTTCCCAACGAGCAGATCACGCGCAACGACTTTGAAGAAGTGCTCGCCGCGCTCGCGCGCGTCGGCCTGCTGCACGTCACCGATGCGACGTTTGAGAAGGACGGCAAGACGATCCCCTATCGCCGCGTGAGCCTCACGCGCGATGGCCACGATCTGGCGGAAGACGCCGCGATCGATTTCTCCGTGAAGGAGATCCTCACGCCCGCCAAGCGCAAACGCAAATCCGCGTCCAAGGCGAAGAAGGCGTCAAAGAAGTCCAAGGAGAGTGCGTCAGCTCCGTCTGCCAAACGCACGCCGCGCGCCGCGCAACTCGCCCTGGGCAGCGACGCAACCGAGACGGTCAATCCCGCGCTCGAAGAAAAACTGCGCGCCTGGCGTCTGGCCGAAGCGAAGAAACGCGGCGTGCCCGCATTCCGGATTCTGCGCGACCAGGCGTTGCGCGCCATCGCCGCGAACCCGCCGAGCGACCCCAATGACTTGCTCAGCGTCCCCGGCGTCGGCGCGTCGATTGTCAAGAAGTACGGCGCGGCGCTCTGCAAGCTGTGCGCGCAGTAGCCCGAAGCCGCTCTTGTCAAGTGTTCTCGATGACGACCAGATTTCCCGGCCGGGCGGCGCGTACTGCTTTTGTTGGAATCGAGCGGTCGAACGTGGCAAGCTTGCCATGGTTGCGAACGGCGAGGCCGAGCAGATAGGCGTCGGTGATCTTCTGATGCCCGCCAATCATCGTGGGCGCGAATAGCGATTCGTCCGTGAGCGAGACCGAATCAGCCCAGAAATGGTGATCGGTCGAAACGCAGAAACTGCGCAAGCGGCGGATCACTTCAGCCGGCGCGGCCTCGACGGTCGGGTAAGCCGGGTTGCTCAGAACGCGAACACAACCATTGATTGTGATGGGGCAGGTCGCCCAGCCGTGCCGCCGGTTCCTGGCAAACCACCGGTGCGCATCTTCGTGATTCTGATGAGCAGGGTCGAAAAGCGCCACCAGGACGTTCACGTCCAGCAGAGCGACGCTCATCGCTCATCTCGCAGCTTGTTGACGACGTGCAAATCCGGCTTCGTACCACGAGCCCGCGGCGGGAACAGCTCAACGCCATTGCGCATCTTGATGGTCACCTTTGCCGGAAGCGCCTGCCGCGCCAGATCCGAAATCACTTCGCCGAGCGTTACGCCTTTCTGGTGCGCAAGGCGCTTGGCAGCCGTGAGAAGATCGTCGTCCAACTCCACGGTAGTCCGCATATTGTGAGTCTATCGCATCATACATCACTTATTGTGATGTTCGATGCGTCCTCGATCCGGCATACAAGTTCAGAGCGCAGGCGGCCCGGCTGGCGATACTGCGTGACACAACCGCCGTAAACGGCTGCTCCAGCCTCCGACCGGTTGTGATACAACTTCGGTTTAGCTAACGATGCAAGATCTCTTTTCTCTCAAGGGCAAGGTCGCCGCGGTGATCGGCGGCGGCGGGGTGCTGTGCGGCGAGATCGCGCGGGGGCTCGCTCAGGCGGGCGCTTCCATCGCGATTCTCGGACGCAGCGCCGAACATACGGAAGCGAGTGCCGCGGATATCCGGGCTCTCGGCGCCCAGGCGATCGGTGTGCAGACCGACGCGACCAGCAAGACGGGCCTGGAAGCCGCACTCGATCAGATCCTCGAAAAATTCGGACGCGTGGACATCCTGGTCAACGGCGCGGGCATCAACTCCGCGACGCCGTTCCTCGATATCACCGAAGCAGAATGGGACCGCATCCTCGACGTCGACCTGAAGAGCGTCTTTTTCGCCTGCCAGGTCTTCGGCGCATGGATGACGCAACCCGGGCGCGGCGGCAACATCATCAACATCTCTTCCGCGTCGGCCGGCCCGCCGCTGTCGAAGGTTTTCACGTACTCGGTGGCCAAGGGCGGCGTGAACCAGATCACGCAGTTCCTGGCGCGCGAGTGGGCCACGCAAGGCGTGCGCGTGAACGCAATCGTGCCGGGCTTCTTCCCCGCCGAGCAGAACCGCAAGATCCTGACTCCGGAGCGCGTGGCGCAGATCATGGGTCACACGCCGATGAAGCGTTTCGGCGAAGCGCGCGAACTTATTGGCGCGGCGGTGTTCCTCGCTTCCGATGCGGCGTCGTCCTTCGTCACGGGCGCGATCGTGCGCGTCGACGGCGGCTACGGCGCGATGACGATTTAGCGTCAGAGTGGGGCGGTCCTCCAGGACCGCGCGGGCTCTCCAGAGCCCGCTCAAGTTTGTTGCGGGGCTTGGAAGCCCCGCGCGGCTCTGGAGAGCCGCCCCACAACGCGTCAGGAGAGCAGCAATTCGAGGTCTTCGCGCTTGAGGTTGCGGATCAGGCTGTTGTCTTCGCCCAGGATCGCGTCGGCCAGATCGCGCTTGGTCTTCTGCAATTCGAGGACTTTCTCTTCGACGGTATCCCGCGCGATCAGACGGTAGGCGAAAACCTGCCGCGTCTGCCCGATGCGATGCGCGCGGTCGACGGCCTGCGCTTCGACGGCCGGGTTCCACCACGGATCGAGCAGGAACACATAGTCGGCGGCCGTCAGATTCAAACCGAGTCCGCCGGCCTTCAAGCTGATCAGAAACAACTGGCAGTCCGGGTCGTTTTGAAAATGCGCGACCCGCTCCGCGCGATCTTGCGTGGCGCCATCCAGGTATTCGTAGTTCACCTTATCGGCGTTCAGACGCGCGCGCACGATGGCGAGCAAACTCGTAAATTGCGAAAAGACGAGCGCCTTGTGCCCCTCCTCGCGCAAATCGTTCAGGTGGTCGAGCAGCGTGTCCAGCTTGGCGCTCGGCTCCGCGACGCGCTTCGGATCGAGCAGCCCCGGATGGCACGCCGCCTGGCGCAGACGCAATAGCGCCTCCAGCACGTGCATCCGGCTGCGCCCCAGTCCGTCGTGATCGACGCGCTCCAGCAGCGCTTCGCGGTAATGCCGCCGCAGCTCGTCGTACTGCTTGCGCTGCGCGCCTTCGAGTTCGCAGAAGATGGTCTGCTCGGTCTTCTCCGGCAACTCGGCGGCAACCTGACGCTTCGTGCGCCTCAAGATAAACGGGCGCAACGCCTGCGCCAGCAACTGGCGCGCCTCGGGACTGGGATTGCGCGCGAGCCCGCCGGCCATCTTGAGCACTTTGGCCTCGCCGAGCATGCCCGGATTCAGGAATTCGAACAGGCTCCACAGCTCGCCCAGGTGATTTTCGATGGGCGTGCCGCTGAGCGCCAGGCGGTACTTGCCGCGCAGCAGCCGTACGGCCTTGGCCGACGCGGTGGAAGCGTTCTTGATGGCCTGCGCCTCGTCCAGCACCACGTAATCGAACTCGATTTCAGAAAGCTGCTGCGCGTCGCGCAACAGCGTGCCATACGTCGTCAGCACCAGGTCGTGCCCGTCGATCGCGGCGGCGTCGCGCCCGTTGCCGAGATACTCCAGCACGCTCAAGCGCGGTGTGAACTTCGCCGCCTCCTCGCGCCAGTTGAACATCAGCGAACGCGGGGCCACCACCAGCGACGGCCCGCGGCCCTCGGCGCGGCGCTGCTCCAAAGTCGCGAGCACTTGCGCCGTCTTGCCCACGCCCATGTCGTCGGCCAGACAGCCGCCGAAGTTGAACTCGCGCAGGAACTCCATCCAGCCCAGGCCATCGCATTGATAACCGCGCAAGCGCCCGACGAAGCCAGCGGGCTGCGGCAAGGGCTTCACGCCCTGGAAGCCGGCCATCTGATCGCGGACGCGAGCGAAAGTGTCGTCAAACGTGACGTCCGGCTGCGCCGCCAGCAGGGCATCGAGCAATCCCGCCTGGTTGCGCCGGAAGCGCAGATGATCGTCCTCTTTCGCGCCCAGCCCGGCCAGCGGCACGAAGCGCGCCAGCCATTCTTCCGGCAGCAGGCCGAACGTGCCATCGCCCAACGCGACGAACCCGTCGCCGCGGCGCACGGCGGCGAGCAGTTGCGGCAGCTTCGCCGTCGCCTCGCCGTAGTTCACTTCGCCGTGCAACTCGAACCAGTCGATTCCCGACCGTACGTCGACGCGCATCGCGCCGGGACGGCGGAAGACTTTGCCCTCGGCTTCGACGCGCCAGCCCGCGTGGATCAACTCGCGCACCGTGCGCGGCATCGTCTTCTGCAGCAGCCGCCACGGTCCGTGGCCGTCGCTCGAAGGCCGCAGCCCGAGTTCCTTGAGCCGCTCGCGCGCCGCATTTTCGGCCTCTTCGTCGCGCACGACATAGACGCGTTCGGCGGAGTGCCAGATGCCGCGGCGGCCGGGCTCGTCTTCCATCCAACCGCTGCCATAGTCGAACAGCAGGCGCGCTTCGAAGTGGCTGGTCCCGTAACCCTGCTGCTTCTGCACAATCCGCAGCGCGAACTTCGGCGTGCCGCGCCGCTCCTCATAGCGCAACTCTTCGGCGACATCCAGCGCGGGCACCGCCGGACTGTCCAGCAGCATGGTGATAACCGCGTCACGGTCGCGGTTCGGAAATGGAATCGCCTTGGCGGTTAACAACTCCGCGAGCCACGGGAATTGGCCGTCGTCCGCCAGCCGCGCCACCCGCCCGCGCGCGAAGACAAACCCGCCCTCCACGGCGACGTCGATTTCGTTGAGCTTCAGGCGTTCGTTGCCGCGGCGCAGCGAGCCCGTGATCCGCCACTGATCGTTATCATCGCGGCGGACATCGAGCAGAATTTTCCAGGCCTCGCCGTCGTCCCACGCGAGCGGAGTGAGTTGATCCCAACCCATGTTGGGGCTCAGCCGCAGCCGCCCGGTTGCGGCCAGTTTGGGAATCAGGAGTTGCGCCAGCGTGGGCGGCAGCACCTGGCTGCGCGACACGCCGGCGGACGACCGGTAGGAATAAGCGGAGTAAGAGTAGTAATCCTGCGCTCCGGCAAGGTAAGGCAGAATCGCGGCATCGGCCGGATCGGAGGAAGCGGCCGCGCCCGTCACCGGCAGGCTCAGGTCCTTCAGCACGGACCACTCGCCGTTCTTCTTGCGCGTCCGCCGCACCACCTGAAGCGTCACGGCGCCGGCGCTGCGCGAAGAGCTGGCATCGACAATGTACAGAATCTCGGCCTCGGGCGCCTGGGCGGCGTCCTGGCGATGGCCCTCAATGACGCGCTGAACCGTTTTCAGACGTTCTTCCCACAACGGCAACTGCGGGGGCGGTTGCAGGATCGGCGCCCGGCCCCACGGCGCGGCGGAGCGGCCGTTGCCAGAGGTCCAATCTTCGGTGAGCGGCTCCGCGTCGATCAGGTCGAGGTCATCTTCCACGGCCAGATCGGGACTCGCCTGCGCGTCGGCCAGCGCGCGGTGCCGGTCGGCCTCCAGGATGGCCGCCCACAGGTGCTTGCACGGCCCGGTGCCCTCGAAGTACGGGCAGGTGCAGCCGATGGTCAGCGTGCCGTCCGCGAACTTCAACTCGACATCGTAAAGACGGGTTCCGGAGACTTTGGCAATGAATGCGCACGGCGTCGCTTCGATCACCTTGACGGCGCGCAGCTCATACAGCTCCTGACCGCGATTCCGAATCTTCTTGTCAAAATCAACTGCGAGTTTCGCGGCCAGAGTCATTGAGAGGGTTACTCTTTATTCTAGCGGCTTGGACAAGCTCGCCCGCTTCGGGAGGCGTCCAGCGTGGAACGCGCCCCAGCAGAGCCGGTGACGCGGCGGGCGGCTCGATTCTACCGGAACCGCTGTATACTTGCCGCCATGCCGAGATTCATCGCGGTTGCCAACCTGAAGGGCGGAGCCGGCAAATCCACGGTCGCCGTCAACCTCGCCGGGGAATTGGCCGGCAGGAAACACTCGGTTATCGTCGTCGACGCCGATGCGCAGGGCACCGCCGCCTACTGGGCGAGCGCCGGCCGGCTGCCGTTTCCCGTGGAGGCCATGCCCTTTGAAACCGCGCGCGACGCGAAGCGCTGGGCGCCCAAAGTGCTGGAACTCGACGCCGACTATGTGGTGATCGACTGCCCGCCGCACGTCGGCGGGGCGACGGAGGCGGCGCTGGGCATTGCCGACATGGTGCTCATTCCGGTCACCGCCTCCGGCGCCGATCTGGCGGCGACGCTAAAAGCGCTGGAGTTGGTGCGCGCGATCCGCGATGGGCGCAAGGACGGCGGTCCCGCCTGCCTCGTGGTGCCCTCGAAGGTCGACACGAGGACAGCCGTCGGCCGCGAAATCGGCGAGGTGCTGGAGCAATTCGGCGAGCGCGTCGGCCCGCCCGTCCACCAGCGCGTCGCGTTCGTCGAATCCTTCGGCGAGGGCCAGTGGATTGGCGATTTCGAACCCGGCGGACCGGCCTATGCGGACATTGAGGAGCTGGGCAACGCCGTACGCAAGGTCCTCAAGCACCTGTAGACGCTGCCGCGCCGCATCCGGCGTGCGTCCCTCTCGAATTTTGAATCCACATTACGTTGAGTGACATTACTAGTATTAGGAGCGGCGAGATGCAAGGAGACGACGCCCATGCTGGCCGCCTGGCCTACGCCTGAGCCTCAGGACGGCGATTCTCTGCTCGATCAGATCGGCAACACGCCGCTGGTCCGCCTGGGTCGCTCAATGGCGGATCTGCCCGGCGTCGAAATCTGGTTGAAGCTGGAGTTCTTCAATCCTGGCGGCTCCATCAAAGACCGCCCGGCGCGCGGCATCGTCCTGGACGCCGAACGCTCGGGCAAACTCCGTCCCGGCAAGATCATCCTCGACGCGACCAGCGGCAACACCGGCATCGCCTACGCAACCATCGCGGCGGCGCGCGGCTACCGGGTGAAACTGTGCCTGCCCGCGAACGCAAGTCCGGAGCGCAAGCAGATCCTACGCTCGCTCGGCGCCGACTTGGTCCTCACCGACCCCGGCGAAGGCTCGGACGGGGCCTTCCGCAAAGTCCGCGAAATCTACACGGCGCACCCGGAGCTTTATTTCTACGCCGACCAGTACAATAATCCCGCCAACTGGCAGGCGCACTTCCACACCACCGGCCGCGAGATCCTGGAACAGACCGCGGGCCGCGTGACGCACTTCGTCGCCCTGCTCGGCACGACCGGCACGTTTACCGGAACCAGCCGGCGATTGAAGCGCGACCTGCCGGGCGTCCAGTGCTGGTCCGCCCAGCCCGCCACCGCCTTCCACGGCATCGAGGGCACCAAGCACCTGCCGGCGTCGATTGTCCCCGGCATCTACGACCAGACCGTCGGCGACGGTAACCTGTGGATTGAGACCGAAGCCTGCCATGCGATGGCGCGCCGGCTGGCGCGGGAAGAGGGGCTGATGGTCGGCATCTCCGCCGCCGGCAACGTGGTCGCCGCCCGCCGGCTGGCCGAAGACCTGATCCGGCAGGGCCGGCACGGGGTGGTCGTCACCATTGCCTGCGACGGCGCGTCGAAATATATGAGCGAGGAATTCTGGCATGATCCGGATTGAAGAGCCGGCCTGGGAGACGATGCTCGAACACGCCCGCGCAGCCTATCCGAAGGAGTGCTGCGGCATCCTGCTGGGCGTGGAAGCGCCCGGCGGCGAGCGCGTGGTTCGTACGGCCTTCCCCTGCCGCAACGCTTACGATGGCGACCAGCACGACAGGTTCCTGATCGATCCGCTGGATCAAGTCAAGGCCAGCTTGAAGTCTCGCTCGGAAGATGCTGATATCTTGGGATTTTTTCATTCCCATCCAGACTGCGACGCGTACTTCTCGGCGACCGACCTGAAGCACTCCTGGCCCTGGTATTCAAACGTCGTGCTCTCCATTCGCAACGGCCGACTGGCCACGGCGAAGGCCTTCCGCGCCAGTCAGGACCAGTCTCAGGCCGAGGTTGAAGAATTACTTTATCCATCGTCCGCAAACGATTCTAAAATCGAGCAATTATCGGTTAATTCCGTCGCCAAACCGGACGCGGAGCCGTGACCCCGGCAGACGCGCCGTACGACATTCACAAGGAGCAATCGAGTCCATGGCAAAAGTTCTGATCCCCACGCCGCTGCGGGCCCATGCCGGCGGCCAGAAAGAAGTCGAGGTGCCGGGCGCGACGGTCGGCGAGATCCTCGCCGCGTTGACCGCGCAGTTCGGCGATCTGCGCCAGCAACTTTTTACGGATGAAGGCCGCTTGCGGACATTCGTCAACGTCTACTTGAATGACGAGGACGTGCGCTACCTCGACCGGGACAAGACGCCCGCGGCGCAGGGCGACACGCTTTCCATCGTGCCAAGCATCGCGGGAGGAGTTCGATGAGCACCGTTGCCGCACCGCCCGCCGCGCTGACCAGCGAGGAGTTGCAGCGCTACAGCCGCCACCTGATCCTGCCCGAAGTCGGGCCCGAGGGCCAGCTCAAGCTGAAGCGCGCCAAAGTGCTGCTGGTGGGCACCGGAGGACTGGGCGCGCCCATGGCCCTGTACCTCTCGGCGGCCGGCGTGGGCACGCTCGGTCTAGTCGATTTCGACGTCGTGGATCGCTCGAACTTGCAACGCCAGGTGATTCATGGAACGGGAGATATCGGCCGCAAAAAGATCGATTCCGCAGCCGCCACGATCAACGAGATCAACCCCAATGTACGCGTCGTCAAACACGAGGTCGCGCTCAGCAGCGAGAACGCGCTCGACATCCTGAAAGACTACGACATCGTCGCCGACGGCACGGACAACTTCCCCACGCGCTATCTGGTGAACGACGCTTGCGTCCTGCTGCACAAGCCGAATGTCTACGGCAGCATCTTCCGCTTCGAGGGGCAGGCTTCGGTCTTCGCCGTGGAGGACGGACCGTGCTACCGCTGCCTGTACCCCGATCCGCCGCCGCCGGGCGTGGTGCCAAGTTGCGCCGAAGGCGGCGTGCTGGGCATCCTGCCGGGCGTGATCGGCCTGATCCAGGCGACGGAAGTGGTTAAGTTGATCCTCGGTCAGGGCGAACCGCTCAAGGGGCGGCTGCTGCTCTACGACGCCCTCGCCATGCGTTTCCGCGAACTGAAATTGCGCAAAAATCCGGAGTGCCCGGTCTGCGGGCTCCACCCGACTGTCACCAAATTGATCGATTATCATCAGTTCTGCGGAGTACCAAAACAAACGGAGGTTCCGCAGGTGGCATCAGGCGACATCAGCCCGGTTGAAGTGAAAGCGCGGCTCGACCGCGGAGACGATTTCCAGTTGATCGACGTGCGCGAGGTCTTCGAGCACCAGATCTGCAACATCCCGCAAGCGAAGTTGATCCCGCTCGGGGAGTTGCCCAAACGATTGAATGAAATCGATCCAGCGCGCGAAGTCGTCGTGCATTGCAAGATGGGCGGGCGCAGCGCGAAGGCCGCCGACCTGCTGCGCGCTAACGGCTTCACCCGGGTCCTTAACATGACCGGCGGCATCCTCGCCTGGAGCGACAAAGTCGACCCGACCGTCCCGAAATACTGACGGGCACTGCGGCGCGGGGCAGCCTGTGGGCCGTCCCGCGCGCCAGTCCCGTACTCCCGCGGAGCTGTGCCGCTGTTGAGCCCTGCCCGTGGGGACTGCTCAGCGCGGCCATCCTGAATCCCAGAAAGCTCCCGCCCGCTCCTCGCAACTTCCATCCCGCCGCAGCAGATTTGAATCGTGCGCCCATGTGCGGCCTCTCTGCCGGCCGCCGCACGGTGGGATTCGGCAGTCGTGTCCGAACCGTGGCGCCCGCGACGGAGCAGCGCCGGAACCCGTCCAGCCCCAGGAAAAGCACACAATACAGGTGGTTTGAGGTGCCTTATCGAACTCGCTGTGATAGAGTGCGCGTGGATCCAAGTTTCACGATGAAAGACCTTCTGGACGTTGAATACGAGAAATTCTGGCGGCGGCTCCAGCAGATGGGCCTGAACGCCTACGAGGCGCGTTCCTACCTCGTCCTGGTCGGCCACCCGCGCTTCAAGGCCCTCGAACTGGCCGCGCGCGCGCAGGTGCCCCGGCAGAAGATTTACGAGGTGCTGGACAGCCTTGTGGAGAAGGGGTTCGCGCAGGTCGTCCAGGAAAAGACGAAGCTGTTCAGCGCCGTCGAGCCCGCCTTGGCCATCCCCACCTACCTGCAGCGCCAGCAGGAGGAGCAGGAGCGCACCCTCAACGAGCAGAAGAGCTACGCGCAGAATCTGGTCCATGATCTGAAGTCCGCCTATGCCGAAGGGCACGTCGGCCGCGGCACGCTCGATTACCTGCGCATTGTGAACGAGCCGTCGCAGGTCGCCATCCACTACCGCTCGATGCTCGGCGGCGTGGAACGCGAATACCTGGAATTCTCGCGCCCGCCCTACGCCGTGGACCCGCTGGACGAGCAACTGGTAAAGCAGGCGGCGGCGCGCGGCGTGGCCTGCCGCATTCTGGTCGAACCCGAAGCGCTCGACGACGAGCATCGCCAACGTCTGGACGAGTACGCCTCCTACGGCGTCGAAGTGCGTCTGATCTCGAATCTGCCGATGAAGCTTGCCGTCTTCGACGGGACGCAAGGCCTGCTCGCGCTGCTCGACCCGGTGATTACGCGCCCGAGTTGGACCGCCATCGTCTTCGACCATTCCGGCATGGGCGAAGCCATGCGCGGCCTCTTCGAACAGTGGTGGCGCAAGGCGGACGCGCGGCCGTTTACGGATTGAGTTTGTTCAAACCGGCCTCATCCCGGTGTTAGGATCGGAACCACGTATCGTCACACCAGTCCGGAGCTGTGTCCGGCAGCCCACGTACGGGCGTGCAGAACACGGTCTGATGCCGGCGCCCGGCCGTGACGATCGTACAAAACAGCGGCGCCGCGGCGCCGTTCGGAAGCGAGGAAGCTGAATGCCGTTTCGTGCTGTGCGGCCGTTGTGGCCATCGAGGGAGACATCGTGCGCGGCCCGCTGGAGCGCATCGCTGGCGTTGCTGCTCGTCACGCTCGTGCCAGCCATAGCCGCCGGGCCATGGAAGCAGGCGGCGGGTCCGTTGACGACGGAATGGACCGCGGCGGTAAGCCCCACGAACGCTCTGCCCGAGTACCCGCGTCCGCAGATGACGCGCCCGAACTGGGTCAACCTGAACGGCCTGTGGGACTATGCGATCCGGCCGAAGAGTGAGAACGCGCCGGAACAATACGAGGGCTCGATCCTCGTGCCGTATCCCGTCGAGTCGTCACTGTCCGGAGTGATGAAGCCGCTGACGCCCGACAACCGGCTGTGGTACCGCCGCACGATTACGGCCGCGACGCGAAAGGGCCAGCGCGTGTTGCTGCACTTCGGCGCCGTCGATTGGCGCGCCGAGGTCTTCGCGAACGGCGTGAGCGTGGGGACACACGAAGGCGGCTACGATCCGTTTACCGTCGACATCACCAAAGCTCTGCGCCCCGGCGCGAAGCAGGAGATCCGCGTAGCCGTCTGGGATCCGACCGACCAGGGACTCCAGCCGCGCGGCAAACAGACGCTGAAGCCGCAAGGCATCTTCTACACCGCCGTCTCCGGCATCTGGCAGACCGTGTGGCTCGAAACCGTGCCGGACGCCTACATCACGCGCCTCGCCGAGGTTCCCGACCTCGATGGCAAGCGCCTGTGCCTGACCGTCTTCGCCGCGGCGAACGCGCCCTTCACGGCCGTAGCGCGGCTGAATGGCAAGATTGTCGGACGCGTCAGCGGGACTACGAATCAGGAGGCCGCGCTCGCGTTGAGCGAGTTGCAACCCTGGTCGCCCACGACGCCCGTGCTCTATGACCTCGACGTGCGTCTGAAATCCGGCGACGCGGTGAAGAGCTATTTCGGCATGCGCAAGATCGAAGCCCGCGCCGGCGCCGACGGCATCGTGCGGCTGCTGCTCAACGGCCAGCCGCTCTTCCAGATCGGCACGCTCGATCAGGGCTGGTGGCCGGACGGGCTCTACACGGCGCCCACCGACGCCGCGCTGCGCTCGGACATTGAAACCCTCAAGAAGCTCGGCTTCAACATGTGCCGCAAGCACGTCAAAGTCGAGCCGGCGCGCTATTACTACTGGTGCGACAAGCTCGGGTTTATGATCTGGCAGGACATGCCGAGCGCGATGAGCGACATCCGGCCGAGCGGCGTGGAACCCGGTCATGCGGACGTCACCTTCACCGCCGAAGACGACGCCGTGTTTCGCCGCGAATTGCGCGCGCTGGTGGAGGCCGTCGGCAACGCGCCGAGCATCGTCGGCTTCGTGCCGTTCAATGAAGGTTGGGGCCAACACCAGACGAACGAGATTCTCCAATGGGTGAAGTCGCTCGATCCCTCGCGCCTGGTGGACGGACCGAGCGGCTGGGAAGACCGCGGCTACGGCGACATGAAGGACATGCACAAGTATCCCGGTCCCGGCATGTTCCCCGTCGTGCCCGATCGCGTCTCGGTGCTGGGCGAGTTCGGCGGGCTGGGCTTCCCGGTGCCGGACCACCTGTGGTGGAACAAACGCAACTGGGGCTATCGCAACTTCAAGACGCGCGATGAGCTGCAGGCCGCCTACACCAAGCTGATCGAGGATCTGGAACCGCTCGTCGCCAAGGGCCTCTCGGCCGCGATCTACACCCAGACCACCGACGTCGAAGGGGAAGTGAACGGCTTGATGACGTACGACCGCCGCGTGCTAAAGTACGACGCCGCGAAGCTCAAGGCACTGCACGAGCACGTCATCGCGCTGGGCAGCGCGGGAAAACACGAGTGAGAGAATTCGCGAAGGGGGCGGCCGGTGGATGCGCTTGGCGGCCTCGGCTGATTGGTAGTCGACAGTTTTCGTGATGGCCGTCGCAACACAACGTACCATCGAGGTGAGTGCGTCAACGCGCAGTGGCATTTCGGAGAACCGGGATTTGCGTGTGCTGTCCCATGCTTGCCCCGGCTTCCCGGCTTGGAGATGTTGAACCGAGCGATTAAGCTGTGGAAGCCGCAGCGGTAGCTCCACAACTCCATTTCCATCTACTTTTGTTTTAGATATAATCGCATCTGGATCTCCTTCGAAAGGTTGGTATCCAGTGGCAAAAGACCTTCCATATCTGCCGACGTACAAAAACGTCGGTGCTCTGTTCGAGCGAATCGAAAAAGCCAAAGTCCCTGATGCCTTCACGGTAAGATTTCTGGCCGATACCATCGGTCTCAAGGGAACTGGTGACCGCCAACTGATTTCACTCCTGAAAAAACTCGGCTTCCTCGACAATGCCGGAAAGCCGACTACTGATTACAGCCTTCTCAAGAACAGGGCGACAGCGAAGGCAGCAATCGCCAATGGCATCCGCAGAGCGTATGCTCCGCTATACGAAGCCGACGAGAACGCACACAATCTTCCCCTCGATCAACTAAAGGGGCTTATCGCACAGGTGAGCGGCGCTGACGATACGATGACGAAATTCATCAACGGCACCTTCAACGCTCTCATCAAATCAGCGGACTTCACATCTGCTGCGCCGCTTGAACTCGCCGAAAACACGAATAATGGGGCGAATGCTAACGGGAAGGAGCGAGTACCAGAGAAGCCGGAGCAAACAACTCAACCGCCGGTTGCTCGATTCAACCCGGACTTTCGGTTCAATATCGAGGTTCACCTTCCCTCGAACGGAACCGAAGAGACGTACCTTGCGATCTTCAACGCCTTGAGAAAATCACTCGGATGAACGGCTCAAAGGAACTAGCGCACTTCCTCATGCTCGGAAGAACGGCCCAACGGCGGGTCAAAGAACTTCCCGGAACGGTGCCACAGACACCCTTGATGATCTCAGAGCGATTCAACGTCGCTGAAGTCCTGCCCGAACAGAGCCGGGACGCAGTTGAAGCCGCCGAAACATTCAAGTTGTTCTTCGTGTTTGAGAACTACCTTCGAGATTTCATTCTGACCGTTCTTTCGGAAGCAGACAAAGAGAACTGGTGGAGTTCCATTCCGCAGGACGTTCAGGATGAGGTTGAAGCACTGGAGAAAACAGAAGATCGAAAGAAGTGGATGAATCTCGATTCCACACGAGGTAAGCTCGAACTGACCACGCTCCCACAACTCATCCGTATCATGGATGAGAACAATAACTGGAAGAAGCACTTTGAGCCGCTGGTGGGCGACAAGGGCCTTCTCCAACAAACCCGGCTAGTCGTGCATACCAGAAACACAGTCTGCCACATGAGCACCGTCACCGCCGAAGAGCACGCGCGGGTAAAACAAGTGATGCGGGACTGGTTTCGGGTGGTTGCGCCCTAAATCCGGTAATCTGGGGAGCGTACTCAAGCTTCCATTTCCAGCATAAATCGACCATTCTGCCCAGCCATCGTCAAACCAGACCACCGAGGTCGAAGGCGAAGTGAACGGCCTGATGACGTACGACCGCCGCGTGCTAAAGTACGACGCCGCGAAACTCAAGGCGCTGCACGAGCACGTCATCGCGCTGGGCAGCGCGGGAAAACACGAGTGAGAAAACTCACGGGGCCGCGGCGCGTGTTGGCAAGCTGGCATGCCGCTGGTGACTGCGCGCAAGACTCGTCCAACGCCGGAGCAGCTTGGTGAAACTCGTGTCAATGAAACCGAAGAGCAGGACTGTGCGTCATGCGGAAAAGTCAGGTCCGCATGTGACCGGTCTGTATTGCGCCCGATAACTCGAAGGCCACGCGTGGCGATGAGCGTCGGGTGTTAGCTTCAGCGGCCGGCCCGGAGGTATACCGGAGTGCACAAGATAGCGGTCGATCGTCTCACGCCGCAAGCGAGTCCGCTTTCCAATCCGCGCAATTTACTTCATTCGCAAAATCCGCGAAACAGCCCGTGGGCGTTCACGTGGATGCAAACCGTTCTACTGCTCCCGCTCCTGGTGGGCAGCGTGTCCGGCCAGGAGTTGACCTACGGGATTGTCGGCGGCGGAAGTCTCACCGACAGCTTTCATACGCAGAACGTCCCAACGGGTTCCGCGGGGATGCCTTACCTGCGCTATTACTCTTCCTCGCACGATTGGATTGCTGGCGCGAGCGCGGAAGTCAAACTATCGCCGGACTTCGGCATTGAAGTGGATGGGCTCTTCCGGAAACTGCATTTTACGATGGCTGGCGTTCTCGCGAATGGGAGCCTGAACAGCGTTTCTCCGTCCCCGGTGATCACCTGGGAATTCCCGGTTCTGGCCAAGTATCGTTTCCGGCGGCGCAGTGTTACCCCGCTCATCGAGCTGGGGCCGTCGTTTCGCACGACAGGCAATCTGAATGGAACCCGGCCTTCCCTCTACGGCGTTACGGCCGGCGCCGGGATGGAGATTCAGGCGCAACGCTTCAGCGTCGCACCGGTGCTGCGCTACACCCGTTGGGCCGCCGACAACCACAATCGAACGTACGCCGTCAGCGCTCCGAACCAAGTGGAACTGCTCGTGGAATTCAGCCATAGTTCGGAGCTGCGCTCCCGCCCGTTCGGCCACCGCTTCTCATTAGGCGCGGTCGTCGGCACAACGCTGCTGAAAGATCTTCCCGGCACGCAGTCGGCGATTCCGGTTTGGAGCCAACTTCCGGATGGCAGTTGGCAGTCGCAGGAGGGCACGGCAACAACGCAAGGCTTGCGGACGCGCGTCGCCGGACCGGCCTTGGAGGTCGATTTGCCGCACCGGTTTTCCGTGGAAGTCGATGCCATCCATCATCCGCTGCGGGAGCGTTGGACTACCAGTCTCAATGGCGCGACCCTCTACACGCAGCAAACGAGCGAAGCCATCACGTGGGAGTTGCCCGTGCTGGCCAAGTACAAATTCGGCACGGGCGCGGTGCGGCCGCTGGTGGAACTCGGACCATCTTTCCGTCTGCCTCAACAATTGAATACGGACCTTTCCACGACTGGCATCACGACCGGGGCGGGCATCGAATTCCGCATCGGGCCGCTCCGCATCGCGCCGGTGCTGCGCTACACCCATTGGGCCGCCGACCGGACGCCAGCGGCGCAGAATCAGGCGGAGCTGCTAGCGGGAATTTCGTTTTAGGGCGGGCTGTGCCCAAAGGCGGCGGGCCGGCGCGGCGCGTGCTATTCCATGAATTCAGCACGGGGATTCAACACGGGGCGGAAGATGGCCGCACGCTTGCATCCCGGCGCGCTTCTCCTATACTTGTAAGTGCATGATTCCTAGCCAGTTGAGTCCGCTATTCTGGGACGTCGATCTCGTGACGTTCAACCCGGAGGCGTATCCTGGCTACACGATTTTCCGCATTCTCGAATACGGTGACCGGGACGCGGTGGAATGGCTCCGGGCACGATTTTCCAAGGACGAAATCTGTCAGGTGGTCCGCAACGAACGCCGCCTCTCCGCAAGGTCGGCTACGTTTTGGGCCTTGGTTTACGGCATTCCTGAAGAAGAGGTGGCCGCGCTCGCTGACCGGCCGGGCGCGTTCCCGGCAGAGTCGCTGCCGGCTTATTGAAATGCCAGCGCCAACTCCCTTCTGGCACCCGGAAACCTTAGCCCCAACGACTGCGGCAACGCTGGAATTCCTGCGGGGCCAGGCACTCCTCAGCGCGGTGTACCTCGCGGGCGGCACCGGCCTCGCGCTGCGCTGCGGGCATCGCATTTCGGTGGATCTCGATTTTTTCTCGCCGGCCCCGTTCGCCGAAGAAGAACTCATCCAGAAGCTCCAGTCCGCACCCGGTTTTTCCCTGGTGGCAAAGGGCGAGCACACGGTTCACGCAGTCATCCAGAGCACCAAGGTCAGCTACCTCGGCTACGCCTACCCGTTGCTCTTCCCTACTGTTTCCTTTAACGGTGTTCCTGTCGCCGATCCGCGGGACATCGCGTGCATGAAAGTGAGCGCGATCGCCGGGCGCGGCACCAGACGGGATTTCATTGACTTCTATTGGCTGTGCCACGAATATGGCTTTGCCGCATTGCTTGGGCTGTTTGCCAAAAAATTCAAACAGACGAACTATAGCGACGTCCATATTCTCAAGTCGCTCACGTTTTTTGCCGACGCCGAGAAGGATCCTATGCCGAATATGCTCGTTCCTCTCGACTGGGACGAAGTAAAGCGCTATTTCCGCAACGCAGTGACAGCGCTGCTATAGGCGGGGTTCGGCGGAGCCGTTCTGAATCAAAAAGACGCGCGCCACGTCTCCGGGCGGAGGTTGACCGAGGCATCTAACGGCGGGGCAATCGTGAAGACGTGCGGGTCCTTGGCGAACAGGTGGACGCGGTAGATGCGCCACTCCGCCGGCCTCTCTTCGGCGAGGTCCCGCTCGTTCCGGCTCAAGTAGAAGGGTGTCCGCGCCGCCCCATTGGTGGTCTTCACTTCGATCAGGCGTGTACAGCCACTCTGACCGAAGGACAGGACATCGTAACCGGCGCCGTCGCCGTCCTCTGCGGCGACCCATCGGACCTTTCGGGCGAGATCTGCCCGGTCGGCTTCGTACAACTGGCGCCGTTCGAGATCGACCACGAAAGATTCCCCGGCGCTGCCCAGGGAACGGTTGCGGAAGTCGCGTTCGACGGGATCGAACTTCTGAATTAGCCTGCGTAGGCGGATTGGAACCGGTTCGGCGCGCGCTGAGAGAACTGGCGTATCGACAAAGACGGACGACAGTGGCGCGGCTACCGTCTGAGGTGCCGGCACGCGATCAAGAACTCCCTGGTGCTGGGTCAGGTACCGGTCAATCGCGTCGAAGATGGCGTTCTGGTAATTCCGTTTGGGAATGTAACCCGGTATCCAGGACATGCCGAGTTCATCCAGAACGGCGGAGATGTTCTGGTGCTTGAACTCGATAGACCGGTGCGTCCTGCCGATTGCAGCCATCAATGCCCGGCTGTGTCTTGACTTGACGTATGGTAGACCGGACAAATCGGCATCGAGCATATCGAAGTAGTCGGCCACGATTGCATCGAGTTCGTCGTCCGTCCAATGTTTCCCGATCTTTGCTTCGTCGGCCATCTCACGTGCGGTTTGCTGTGTGATCTGGGGCAAGTATAGCGAACTCCGAGTTTTCAGCGTTGCTGGTGAGGTGGCTCAGCGATTCAATGCAGCTCGCCCGCTTTGCGCCGAGCAGAAGGCAGGAGGAACACGTAGCGCGGTTCCACGCGCGTCCTGACTTAGGACCCGCTCTTCACAGAAGCCGCATCCTGCGTTCGGCATTCCCTTGGGGACGCAGGATGAGCTCATTCGCAGCGCAGCGCCACGATGGGGTCGACTTGGGTTGCCCGGCGCGCGGGGACGGCGGCGGCGACCAGCGCGGCGGCCAGCAAGACGGCGACCGCTTGCGATACCGACACAAGGTCGAAACTGTCGATGCCGTAGAACAGGCTGCCGAGGAAGATGCCCCAGCAAAACGCCGCCGCCACGCCAATCGCCAGTCCGGCCAGCACCGGCGCCAGCGAGAAGCGCAAAACCATCCTTGCCACGTCGCCGGGCCGTGCGCCGAGCGCCATGCGGATACCGATTTCGCGCGTCCGCTGCGCCACCGCGCTGGCCAGCACACCGGAAAGCCCAAGCGCGGCGAGGCCGAGCGCCAGGAGGCCGAAGAAACTGGAGAGGTACGCGATCAGACGCTCGCGCGCCAGACGAGTATTGACGTACTCCTCCATCAGGCGGACGCGCAGGATGGGGACGTTGGGATCCTGGTCCTGGAGCGCGCGGCGAACCTCCGCGATTACCGGGGCGGCGCTCCCAGCGAACCGCACCACCAGCGCGCGCGCCTCGGCGCCGTTCGGCCAACTGGGCTCGTAGATAGTCGGGTCCGGGTCAGGCTTGGTGATATCGCCATGGTGCACATCCTTCACCACGCCGATCACCTCCATGCCTTTGCCGGGGGAACAATCTTCGCCGGGCGCGCAGAGGCGGCGTCCCACGGCATTCACTGTGCCGAACTGCTGGCGCGCGAGGGAACGTCCGAGGATGCACACCCGGGACGCATCCTTGCCGGTCCAGCCAGCGGGAGTAACGGCAGGCTCATCCTCGCGCCGGAAGTCGCGGCCCGCCAGGAGGGGAATGCCCATGGTGGCGAAGTAGCCGGAGCTGACAGAATTGTAAACCAGACTAATGGTGATGTGCCCCGCATCTGAAATCGCAAGCCCGCGCATGGTGTTGCTAAGCGGCGTCATGGCCGCCAACGCGGCCGAGCGCACGCCGGGCAGGGTCCGCGTGCGATCGAGGAGTTGATCGTAGAAGATCCGCAAGCGCTGCCCGCTGTATCCCACGCTCGCCGGGTCGATCTGGAAAACCGCGACATTCTTGCGCTGAAACCCGAGGTCGACATTCTGCAGGTTGATGAGCGTGCGTCCGAACAGGCTGGCAGCGACCAGCAACACCAGCGACAAAGCGATCTGGCTCGCGATCAGGATTCTGGAGAGCAGTGACCGGGAGATCGTCTCGTTGGTCATCCCCTGCTCCTTCATGCTCGCCGCAAGTTTTGTCCGCGTGGCACGCAGCGCGGGAACCAGTCCGAACAGGACGGTGGTGAGCAGCGTAACGCCGGCGCACGACGCGAGCACGAAGAGGCTGAGATGAAAATGGAAACGCGCGCCAAAAAACTCGACTTGGGCCAGACTGCGCACCGCAGCGCAGGCCACTGCCAGTCCCAGCACGCTGCCCGCCGCGGCCAGCAGAAGGCTTTCCGTGAGGAACTGGCGAATCAAACGCCCGCGCGTCGCGCCCAGCGCCAGCCGCACCGCCGTCTGCTTCCAGCGCCGTGAGGCGCGCACCAGCAGCAGATTCGCCACGTTCGCGCACGTCAGCAACAGCACCAGAACGGATACAGCCGCCAGGGCTTTCAGCGGATCCAGAAAGATCGTGTTGCGAATGAAGTCGGCGTCCCGCGCCGCGGGCACGAGCCGGCATTCATCCTTCGGGACAATATGAGTCTTGATGGCCAGGTAGACGCCCGGGTGATTCACCTTTTCCACGGCCCGCGCCCACAGATCCGGCATGAAGGTTTGCGCCTGCTGCAGGGAAATGCCCGGCTTCAAGCGCGCCACGCAGGTGAGCACGGGAATGAACGGCAGTTGCCAGGTCGGCGCCGCACTCGGGTTCGTTACCGGGTACATGGCGAAGGGCATCAGGACGTCAGGTTCGTTGCTGTTGAACAGGCCGCCGAAGCCCCGTTCCGCCACCCCGACGATCACGAGCGGATGGGTGTTGACCGCGAACGGCTGGCCGATCACGCGCGTGCTCGCGCCGAAACGCTGTTGCCAGTAGCGGTAGGAAAGGACCACGGCCGGCAGCCCGCCAGCAGCGTCGTCGGCCGGCGCGATCACTCGTCCGGCGGCGGCTCCAACGCCAAGGACCCGGAAATACTCGCCACTGACGTATTCCGCCTTGCCGACTTCCACACCCCTGGATCCGGCCGGCCGCAGGCTGACGTCGACATTGTCGCTGCTGGCGAGCACGCCGTCAAAAAAACGGTTGAGGTCGCGATAGGCGGTGAAGAAGGGATACGTGCGGCTGTAGCCGCCTTCGATCTTCACCAGCCGGCTTGCGTCACGCGCCGGAACCGACCACAGCAGGAGCTGATCGACCAGGCTGAAGAACGCCGTGGTCAGGCCGATGCCGAAAGCGAGCGTCGCCACGGCGACGAACGTGAAGCCGGGACTTGCCCGCAGCGAGCGCGCCGCGAACCGCAGGTCGCGCCCGAACGAGCCGAGCAGCGGAATCTCGCGCTGTTCGCGGTAGGACTCCTTCACCTCTTCCATGGCGCCGAACTTGAGCGCCGCCGCGCGCCGGGCGGCCTCCGGCGACATGCCGGACTGCTCGTACTCCTCCGCCTGCATCTGCAAGTGCGCTTCGAGCTCCTCGGCCAGTTCACTCTCGCGTGACGTGCCCCGGAAGGTCCCGGCGAGCCTGCGCCACACGCGCCGCAGGACTCTCATTTGTCCTCTCCGGGAATCTCCGCCGCGGGCGTGGCGCTCAGCGTGAGAAAGCGAGCCATGACATCCGCTGCCTGCTGCCACTCGCGAAACTCCTTGGCGAGCTGCTTCCGCCCGCGTCGCGTGATGCGGTAGAACTTCGCGCGGCGGTTGTTATCCGAAACGCCCCACGCGGAATCGATCGCGCCTTCCTGCTCAAGCTTGAGGAGCACCGGGTAGAGCGAGCCCTGATTGATGGCCAACAGGTCTTCGCTTGTCTGCTCGATGCGCCGCGCCAGCCCGTAGCCGTGCTGCGGACCCATCACGTCGAGCGTCTTGAGAATCATCAGGCTCAGCGTGCCCTGCCAGACGTCCTGCTTCTCCTTCGTTGAACCACCGGTTGGCATGGCTCCTCCTGTTGGAATCCAAAATGAGAGTAGCACGCCTCATTTGGGATTCCAACAGGAAAGTGCAAAGCCGGACCGTCTGCTGAACCGCCAGCCTCGCACACCGCCAGCTCGGTTTCGCGGCGAACCGCCGATTCCTAGTTGAACCACCGCGGCGTGAGCGCGAACGGTGTGGTCAATCATCATGGGACTCGCAACTCTTCGTGTGATCGAGATCCAACCGCGCGTCGAATTGCGAGGAAAGAGGACTTCACGACAGATGCCGGATCAGGGCCAACGCGGCGGGCGCAGTTCGGCGGGATTGCGGCGTGCGCCAGCAAGGTCAACCTGCGGATCCGGCCGGGAGACCCGGCGATGGAGTAGGGATGCTGCCCATTCTGCGGAGTCTCACGTTCATAATGCAGCAGTATTCGCGCACGCCCTCGATGCGCCTCGGAACGGCAACCGCGCGGCGTACTCAAAGTGGCTTGGTTGCGGCCGTCTTGGGGGGGCGTGAACCTTCACCAGTGTCGTGTCTCTGAAGTATGTTGAATTACTCCGGCAGCGGTGGGGCGGACGTGGACGTCAGCCCCACTCAGGACTTCCGCTGCGAACTTCAGAGACAAGACGCCAGCCCTGCTTGCGTTCATGTGCGTCGCCGTGGCATATACTCATACCTGCTGACGAATACCCGGTGCGAGTCTTGCAACCGTGTCTTTGGGCTGGAATCCTCGCCGCCGGATCTCTTATGGAGTGCCGCAGTGAGGTCATCTCGCCCGCAATTTTCCGGCCTGAATCCCTTCGCCGTGCTCGCCGCCGCCGGCATTGCCACGTTCCTGCTCATCACACTCAGCGCCCCGTTCGCCCGGTGGACCTCCAATAGCGTTTCCGGTCTGCCCCTGCGCGTGCTGCTGGGAACCGTCGTGGTCTGGCTGTGGACCCTGACGCTCAGCCTCGTCTATTGCTCGCTCTGCCGCCATCTGTCCACCCGTGAAATGCTGCGACGCTCTTTAGGCCCGGCGCTGATCGCGGCCTGGACGCCGCTCGTCCTGCTGCCATTGGGTCATCTGGTGCCCATCTTCATCCCCGCGCTTGCGTTGATCGCGCTCTTTACCGCGCGCCAGATCGCCGTGCTCACGCCGCGCCGGCTCGAAGCTCCGCCCGGCGTCGATCCGCTCTCCATCGGAGGCCGTCCGGCGCTGCTTCCCACGGCCCGCTGGATGCACTACGCGCTCATTTGTTCGCTCCTGGCCCAGTGCGCCTTTGTGCTGTGGACGGCGCGGATGCTTCCGGAGGCCCTGTTCGCGCTGGCGCTGGCCGTCGTGGTGCTCACTCTGGTGGCCGCGTTTGCCGGAGCCTACCATCCCCGGCGCGGCGCCGCCTGGGGCGGACTCGCGGTCGTGCTCTGCGTGGCTCTGGCCGCCGTGGCGCTGCTGGCCGGACCCGGCGGCCACCGCTCACGCGGACGGGGCGGGTTCCGCTTCGGCGTGCTCACCATGCTGCGTCCAACTCCAGCGGGCAGCTCCCACGCCGCGGCTGTCCCCGTCGACGCTCCCATCAACCACCGGATTCTCTCGGGCGTCATTCTCCGTCCCGCGGGAACGCATAAGCCCGCGCTCCTGCTCGCTTCCCTGCCCGCGCCGCATTGGAACAGCGTCGTCTCGCCGCTCCATGTCCTCTTCACCGGGGAATACTGGATCTACCGTCGGACCGAGTTCCGTCCGCCGTCGAACTCGCTCCAACGCACGGGCAGCCTGATGGACGCCTACTATGCGACCACTGACGGCATGCCGCTGCTTGTGGAGGCCCATCAGGATCTGCGGGAGCCCGTCGATCTTTCCACCTGTGGAGCGATCGAAGTCGGCGTGGCCAACCGCGACCGCTTCCCCGGCCCCGTCACGCTCGAGGTGCTCGTCGCGTACGGCCAGGGCCGTGCCCGCCAGATCAAGCCGGTCGGCGGTCAACCGGTCGTTTCCGTTCCGGGACACGGTACGGCGCATGAGCGGCTGCGCTTCCAAGTCGGCGCGGTGGGTTTGCGCTCGTTCGACCAGATCGTCTTCCACTTCAAGCTGCTGCCCGACCGCTGGGACTACAGCCCCCGCATCGCCATTGAAGATATCGTGCTCCTACCGCGCACCGGGGCGTGAGGGCGGCGGCGCAGACAAATGGCAACCGGTCATTCATGTGCTCGTCTCCGGTGACGGGTTCGGTGTACGGACTGTCACGGGCTCCAACGACTCTCGTGCGTCGTGTAATCCTGCAGGCGAGCACGCGGATGCCTAGGTTCGTCTCAACAAAACGGTATTTGCATGCACAGTCCCCGGTTTCAGTCCCCGGTTTCCGGTTTCCCTGCACGAAAGATACGGGATAAAGGTTAGCGCTGCCGGCAAAGTCCGGCGAGATTGCGAGCGTGCGCCAGCGAGTTCCACCCGCCTATCTGGCCTGTAGAGTCGGGGATTGTCGCCGGGTTGCTCTCTCGCCCTGCCGCGCCTTCACGCCACGGCAACCCGGCGTTTTTTCTTCCATGAAGTCGTCTGAGCCTTCCAGCGGCGCACCCGGTTTTGAGCCTCCGCGGCTTGATGCTGTGGCAGTTGTTGCGCCAGCAGATCCCGCGCCTCACTGTATTTACCCCGTCTCTCCTCGTGTGCGTTCATCACCGCCAAACTCAGCCACTTCAGCGCCTCTACCTGATCCTGTGCGACCCCTAGCCCATCCCGAAACATCAGGCCCAGGTTGTACTGCGCCGGCGCGATGCCCTGCTCGGCCGCCTTGCCAAACCAGCGCGCTGCCTCTGCCAAGTCGCGCGTTACCCCGCGGCCATCCCGGTACAGCGCGCCAAGATTGAACTGCCCCGCCGCATGGCCCTGTTCGGCCGCCTGCTGAAACCACTGCGCCGCTTCCGTGTAGTCCTGCGACACGCCTTTGCCACTCCCGTACAGCACGCCGAGGTTGCACTGTGCCGAAGCGTCGCCCTGCTCGGCACGACGCACCCATGCTTCAATCACCCGCGAATTCCCAGTTCTGAATGGGAGCATACCTACTTCTTTGGCCTCTGGTTGACGGAGCGTGGGATGTGCTCCGGCGATTTCTGCGGATCGCCGGAAGACCGGGCACGAACCCGCTCCATGAGGTTGCGGCCCAGTGCGACAAATGCATTTCGGCCCTGCGAAACGTAGCGGCTCGGCCGGGCGAGCGGGTCAACGGACCCGGCCTGCGGTGGCCTTTTCAGAAGCCTGACGCACGCTTCCGCACGCCGCCGTCACTTCTTCAGGATACCGGAAAAACCGGCTAAAAAGAGGCGCATATTCCGCGAAAAACTTCGTAACTGATTGATAAAAAAGAGCAAGTAGCCAGCCTTTTCTGGTGCGCTTCGCTGCTGCCTCTGGCTTCCTCTTCATTGCCCCGGATTTCGATCCAGGGATCCGGGGACAGTACACTCAAACTCCCATTTCCCGCGTGAGTTGACCATCATCTACGGCCATCGTCGGTTCATTCTTTTCCTTTTCGGACGGCCGGGAGCCAGAGGATGCGGATGACGCCGGGTGCGTTGTTGCAGGTCTGGAACGAAGGACTCCCAGCCGAGCGCTCAGCCGCGGCGGGTTGCTTCACGAATTCGCTGCGCCACGTGATCCGAACGCCTTCCAAACGACACTCGCGATTCGTGCAATCTTGCTGGTGAGTGCGTGAATGCGCAAGCTCATCTCAACGAAACGGTATTTGCGTGTGCTGTCCCCGGTTTCCAGTTTTCAGTGGGTCTTCAGTGGACGGATTAAGGAACCTGCGACTCTTCCATTTCACCATCATCCGCGATGGGTAGTTTGGCCTTTTCTTCCTGCGACATCGCGAGATACCGACCGACCTCATTGAGTATCTGCTGCGCCGTCTTTGGGTTGCGTGGCAAGTTGAGCTTTGCAACGTATGAGCGACCAGGATGGACAGTGTCCCATAGCGATGTGATTTGGGCTTTCCTGCGTTCGCCGGGAGTTTTGTTGCCGAATCCGTCAACCACTTTGTTCCATACTGGCTGAAACTTCTCAATCAGAAAAGTCTCCCCGAGAGGTATCCAAATGTCATCGACCACGAGATACCGGAAATGAAAATCGCCCAGCTCCAAATTGGAGACTTCTTGAATGCTCTGGGCATGGATTTTGAGACGTTCGAAAAGCGCATCCGTCTCCTTGGTCGGGTCGAGTAAGCCGCCCTTTCGGGCACCCTCGGGGACCGCCTTCCCGACGTAAATCGGCGCGGCGAACTTGCCGGCGCGACTCGGATCGGCAACTGGCCAGTACGCCGCGAAATCGCCCGTGTAGTATATGGCGTAAACTCCAGCACCCGGAAATTTGTGTGCGTAGCGGTTTTTGCTCTTGACGAGAAGGTTCGCCATCGGCATGACGGGCTGTTTCAGCAGCGCCTCACGTACACTAGCCCCCAGGTTGCCTTTATCCAGCGGATTGTATGGGATAGCCAAGCCGCGATTATCGCACCACGCTGAGCCGCTGTCTAATCCCGCCCGCAACTGTCTCCGCGAGGAGTACCGGCACTGCGTTGCCAAGCTGCCTCATCGCCTCGCCCCAGGCGCCGTGCAACACGTAATCGTCTGGGAACGTCTGTAGCCTCGCGGACTCGCGAACGGTAAAGTACCGCACGGAGCCGTCAGGTTTGAGGAGCATGTTCTCACCACCAGGGACTCCATGACCGCCAGCCTTCAAGGTCTTGGCGGGCTCGTCCAGGGCGCTGCCCGTGTGACCGACGTAGCTGCGAGCGCCCGGATTATAAACGTGGTTGTGGAACGTTGAATCGTCACCCGGTTCTGGCTCCGGCAGGCCAGTTAGCGCATCCCTCACGGTCCGCCACGGCGAGGTTGCGAAAAGATCCATTGCTCCCTCGGACCTCAAGCGTTTGACACGCCCGACAAATCGAAGGGGCACTTCCGGACGATCTTTCCTGGCAACTTTGTGTCGCTCCCAGTACTCACCCGTCACCCACTGATCGATCAGCAGGGCCTCCAGCGAGTGCGTTTCTTCCGGGAATGTCCACGCAACGCCAAGATCGGAGCGAAATCCGACAAAAAAAACGCGTTCGCGCTTCTGCGGAACACCGAAGTTAGCGGCATTCAAAAGGCGCGTGACCACGTTGTACTCAAGCCCGGACCAGCTACCTTGCGTGTGGTAGCGCTCGAGCCTGTTCCGATGTTCAGCCCAGCCCTCGTCCTTCCGACGAATGATGTCCGGGTGGCTCAACTGTAGAACGATGTAGCTGAAGTAGTTTGCAAATGTCTTGCGCGTCAAGCCCTTGACGTTCTCCACCAGGATGGCGCGAGGTCTCAGTTCACGAACAGCCCTGACGACCTCTGGAAACATGTCCCGCCGATCGTTGTACGCCTTGTGCCTACCTCCGATCGAGAACGGTTGACACGGTGGCCCGCCAGCCAGGAGATCGACGCCTCCCCGTATCGTTGAATAGTCGAATTGCCGAACGTCCCCCGCGAAGAGTTTCCACCCCTTCAAAAGTGGAAAGCCCATTGCTCGGTTCTCTCGAATGGTCTCGCAGCAGTTGCGATCTCGCTCGACAACGGTGTCGTGATGAAAGCCTGATTTTTCAATGGCAAGCGCCAGCCCGCCAGCGCCAGTGAAAAGCTCCACGGATCTCATGCTGCCTCCAGGAACGCGCGAACGCGTTCGCCCAGTTTCCCGCTGTCCTTTAGCTGGCATTCCCAAACGACCAGCACCTTCCATCCTAGCTTTCGCAGTTGAACTCGGACTCGCTCGTCGCGCCTGTGGTTCTCCTCCAGTTTCGGCTTCCAAAAGTCAAGCCTCGATTTAGGCCACCGCGTGAGCTGACACCCTACCCCGTGCCGGTGCCAAAAACATCCGTGTACAAAGATGATTTTACGCCGACTTTTGAACACCATATCGGGACTTCCTGGAAGGCTCCGATCATGCAGCCTGTAGCGATAGCCCATCTGATGCACCAAGCTCCTGACAAGCATCTCAGGTTTAGTGTCCTTTGAACGAACGCGGCTCATTCGTTCGCTTCGCTCGGCAGTGGTCAGGGTGTCCATCCGGCTCTTTCTCGACCACTGTACTCCTGATCGGTCCAGATGGCCGATACCGTTAATCTTTTTGTGGAATCCGAAATCTGGCGACAGTACCCTCAAACACCGTTTTCCAGCATGATTCCCCTTCCCGAGCTCAGGTTCCTACTTTGATCACTCTGGGTCAGCCAGGAACGGCCGCAGTTCGACTTTCCGATTGCAGTGCTTCGACCCCTCGGCGGCGAGCTTGAGCGCCACATCGAGGTCAGGCGCCTCGATGATCCAGAAACCGGCGACGTACTCCTTCGATTCCACGAACGGCCCGCCGGTGAATACCGCCTTGCCGCCCCGGTTGTCGATGACGGTGGCCATGCCGGGCGACGCAAGACCGCCGGCGAAGACCCAGCGGCCCTCGGCCTGGAGCCGGGCGTTGAACGCGTCGATGGCAGCCATCTCGCCCGGAGTGGCGAGGCCGGTATTGTCATCGATCACGGAAACCAGATACTTCATCTCGGATCATCTCCTTGGTTTTGCGGCCTGCTCCGGGGGTCCCGCACTGCTACTACCGACAGATCTGCACCGCCTCCGGAATCCGAATCCGGAATCCGGCGACTATCCGGGCACAACTATCCACCATACCGTCCCCGGTTTGAGCTGGCGGTCCACGCTTGCCGGTCTCGCTCTCCCGGTGCTGTGCCGCATCGTTCCCGTCACAAGTGCGGACCGGCTGAACATCAATCCAAATCTCCAGCGTCACAGGCACAACCCGGATAACCACCACACGGCCCCACTATAGAATGGCTCCTATGGCACAACCTTCCCGGCGCGCTTTGCTCGTCATCGACGTTCAACTCGAATACTTCACGGGGCAGATGCCGGTGACGCATCCGGCGGGACACTTTGCACGGGTTCTGGAAGCCGTCGATCTGGCGCACGCCAAGGGCATCCCGGTGGTCGCGATCCAACACACGTCCACGCGCGACGGCGCGCAGACATTCGTCAAAGGCACCGAGGGTTGGCGGATCCATCCCGAGATTGTGCGGCGCGGGTGGGACGTGCTCATCGGGAAGACGCTGCCCGGCAGCTTCACGGGCACCGGCCTGGAAGAGTGGCTCAAGGCGCACGGCGTCGGGACCGTCGTCATCGCGGGCTACATGACGCAGATGTGCTGCGACACGACGGCGCGGCAGGCGCGGCACCTGGGTTACGAAGTCGAGTTCCTGAGCGACGCGACCGGCACGCTCGATTTCACGAACTCCGCCGGGCACGTCTCCGCCGAAGAGTTGCATCGCGCCGCGCTGGTGACCCAACAGTCGGCGTTCAGCACGGTGCTGACGGTCGAAGAGTGGAGCGAACGAGCAGCGGCGCGGCCGGAGCGGTAATTCGGCGGGCGAGCGGACGGACGTGACCGGCATGGGACAACGCACTCCGGGCAGGTCATCGCTGCTGACAGGCGTCGCCCTTGGCGCGGCCAGCGGCGTGGCAATCGAAATCGGCATCGGCGCCGCAAGCCATCGGCGCGAGGCGTGGGACTCGGGGCTGTACTGGTCGATGGGGTTGCCGCTGATGCTGCTGGCGGCGCTGGTGTGTGGGTTCGTGGCGCGACGGCGGGCGGCGGTGACGGGCTATTCGCCATTTGCGGGCGGGTTGGCCGCGATGGTGGTGAAGACCGGCACGGGCAGCATGCTGCCGCTCGGCGTGATCTTCATGGCTGTGGTGGGACTGAGCGGTGTGGCGGCGGCGTTCGTGGGCGGCATGGCCGGGCGGTGGATGTTGGGGGTGGCGGAGCAGGGAGGGCGCGGGACGCGGAGCGGACCGGGATGAGCGGTGCGTGACTTGCCGCCTGTATATGCCAGATATATACTAACGGCATGGCGGAACGGAGAGACCCGCTCGACGCTTGTACGGGATTCGACTGGGACGATGGCAATGCACCGAAGAACTGGGCGCGGCACCAGGTCACCCCGGAAGAAGCGGAGTCCGTGTTTTTCAATGAACCGCTGGTCATTCGTAGCGATACCGGCCATTCGAAGCGGGAGAAACGATACTACGCATTGGGAAGGACCGGCGGCGGGCGCGGACTCTTTGTTGCGTTCACTATTCGCCGCTCGCTGTTGCGTGTGATTTCCGCGCGGGATATGAACCGGAACGAAAGCGACGCCTATGCCAGATACGAAGAAAAAGAGGGTGCCTGAGTTCAAGTCGGAGGACAAAGAACGCGAGTTCTGGGCGGGCCACGACTCGACGGAATATGTCGATTGGGAGTCCGCGCGGGCGCGCAAGCTCCCGAATTTGAAGCCCACGCTGCGGACGATTTCGCTGCGTTTGCCGGTGGCGATGATCGAGGATCTGAAGGTGCTCGCGAACCAGCGGGACGTGCCTTACCAATCACTGCTGAAGGTGTTTCTGGCCGAGCGGCTGGAGCGCGAACGCCGGCGGGCTTGAGAATGCTGCGCCGTCAGGCGGAGTCGCGTTTGGGCGGCCCTTTGCCCGGCAGCCCCACGGGATTCTCCTGCACCTTCTCGCGCGTCTCGCCCTTCATGCCGCTGGCGAGCGTGACCATCTTTTCGCCGAACTTGTCGCGAATCCGGTCGACCGCCGCGAGGGCCTTATGCGCGCGCTCGTTGCGCTCGGCGTTCAATAGATTGAGCTGTCCCTCGGTCTCTTCAAAGCCCGTGACGCTCGCCCCCAGCAGGCGGACCGGCGCGCCGGCGCGCCACGTCTCGTGGAACAGCGCGCGAACGGCCGGGATCAGTTCGTGATCGAGTTGCGTCGCGTGGTCGAGCGTACGGGCGCGCGTGAACGTGGAGAAGTCCTCGTAGCGCAGTTTCAGATGCACAGTGCGCGCGTGCAGGCCGTGTTCGCGCAACCGGCGCGCCACCTTCTCGGTCAGCCGCGTCAACGTAGTTTCGAGCACGGTGCGGTCGGCGGTGTCCGTGTCGAACGTATACTCATGCCCGATCGACTTCGGCTCCTCGTGCGAGCCGATGTCGCCGTCGAACCAACTGCCCGCATCCAGACCGCGCGCCTTGCCCGCGAGCGCCAGGCCCCACAATCCGAAGCGGCGGCGCAGAAAGTCCTCGTCCAGCCGCGCCAGATCGCCGACGTGCTGGATGCCGATCTCGTGCAGACGCTGCTCCGTCACCTTGCCCACGCCGGGGATCTTGCGGACCTCCAATGGCGCGAGAAACGCCGCCTCCGCGCCCGGCTGAATCCACAGGATGCCGTTGGGCTTCGCCTGGTCGGAACAGACTTTTGAAACAAGCTTTGACGTCGAGATCCCGATCGAGCAGTTCAGGCCGGTCACTTGCTTCATGCGCTGATGCAGCGCGTGCGCCGCGGCGAAGGGGCTGCCGAACAGCCGCCCGGTGCCGGTCAGATCGAGATACGCCTCGTCGACCGACGCCATCTCGACCCTGGGCGAGAACTCCTGCAACACGCCGTGCACCTTGTGCGAGTAGTCGCGGTAGCGGTCGGGATGGCCGTCGACGAAAATCGCGTGCGGGCAGAGCTGCGCGGCGGTGCGCAGCGGCAGCGCCGAGTGGACGCCGAATTTGCGCGCCTCGTAGCTCGCGGCCGAGACGACGCCGCGCTCGCCGGCCTGTCCGCCGACGACGACTGCCTTACCCTTCAGCCCCGGGTCGAAGAGTTCCTCGACCGAGACGAAGAAGGCGTCCATGTCGACATGGAAAATCGTGGGCATCGCGTCCGCTCGCTTCCATTCTCCCCGCTTCCGGCCGCGCGCGCCTGCCGGTTGTCACCGAAGGGCCGCATCTGCCATCAATAGGAGAGATGAACGAGAAGACATTTCGCGTATCGGAAGCGCAACGGCTCGACGATCCGCAGCGGCTGGTGTGGATGCCACCCGGCGAGGTCGTGCGGCTCCTCGGCTTGCGGCCGGGCCTGCAGGTGGCCGACGTGGGCGCCGGCACCGGTTTCTTCGCACTGCCCTTCGCCCGCGCAGTCGCGCCCGATGGAGCGGTGCGAGCAGTGGACGGGCAGCAGGGCATGGTTGACATCCTGCGCGGCAAGCTCGCCATCGCCGGTGCGCCGGCGAACGTGCATTGCACGCTTGGCGACGCCACCGCGACCGGCCTTGCCCCGGCGAGCAGCGATGCCGCCTTCCTCGGCAACCTGTGGCATGAACTGGAACGGCATCATGACGTGCTGGCGGAGATGGCGCGCATTTTGCGTCCCGGCGGGCGGCTCGCCATTTTCGATTGGCGCAAGGACTGCCCGAATCCGCCCGGTCCGCCGGTGGAGCATCGCATTGCCATGAGCGAGACAGAGCGGACGCTCACCGCGCACGGCTGGGCGGTGCAATCCACGCACATGGTCGGGCCTTTCAGCTACCTGCTGATCGCGACGCGTCCCGGCGCACGCTGAGCCGCGCTATGGCGCAAGCTGAGCCTTGACCACGCGCGGCAGCCCTGCAAGATCGTTCACCACGTCGGGCGTATGCCAGGCGGCGTCGAACAGCGCAGGTACGCTCGTGCCCTGATTGGCGCCGATCTCCAGGATCAGCCAGCCGCCCGCGCGCAGCAGGCGGCGCGCTTCGGGGATGAGGCGCGCATAAATGGCGAGGCCGCTCGCGCCGCCGTCGAGCGCTGCGTGCGGCTCCCAGTCGCGGACTTCACGTTGCAGAGTTCCGATCTCCGCGCTCTCGATGTAAGGCGGGTTCGAGACGATCAGATCAAAACTTCGATCCGCGAAAGCCGCACCGAGATCGCATCGCGTAAAGCCGCAAGGAGCGCCAAGCTTCGAGGCGTTGCCGCTCGCGATCGTCAAAGCGTCCGAACTGATATCCGTGGCAAACGTCTTCACACCAGTTTCCAGCGCGAGCGTCACGGCCAAAATGCCCGAGCCTGTGCCGATATCCAAAATCCGCAACGGAGCCGCATTGGGAAACGGAGCCGCGACCGTGAGGGAGCGGTGGATCTCTCCGGCTGGGGCGGACTGAAGCCCGCCGCGGGCTCTCCAGTAACCCATCGGGTTACTGGCCGTTGAGACCCCGGGCAGCCCGGGGTCAGTTGCTGAAGCCTGCCCCACTACAAAAGCTTGTCCGGAGCGGGGCCTGGAGGCCCCGCGCGGACCTGGAGGTCCGCCCCACTCTGCAAGCCCAGCCCACACCGCCAGCGCCTGCTCGACGACGTGCTCGGTTTCGGGACGGGGAATCAACACGCCCGGTTCGACGTGAAAGTCGCGCCCCCAGAACTCCTGCGTGCGGGTGATGTACTGCGTCGGCTTGCCCTGCAGGCGCTCATGCAGATAGCGCCCGTAGTGCAACCATTCGATCTCCGTCAGCTCATGCTCGGGATGCGAGTAAAGATAGATGCGCTCGCGCCGCAGCGCATGGCACAGCAGCACTTCCGCCGTCAGCGCCGGCGCGTCGATTTGTCCCTTTCGAAGAAGCTCAAGCCCTTGCTGGAGCGCGGTTCGGAGTTGCATCTTGCGACTCCTCGGCCTGGGCCTGGAGCTTGCGGGAGTTGTAGAACGTCGTGCACGCCGTGATCAGCTCGTCCAGATCGCCTTCCATCACCTTGTCGAGCTGATAAAGCGTGAGGCCGATGCGGTGATCCGTGACGCGGTTCTCTTTGAAGTTGTACGTGCGGATCTTCTCGCTGCGGTCGCCCGTGCCCACCTGGCTGCGGCGGTCGGCGCCGATCGCCTGGAGCTGCTTCTGCATCTCCATCTCGTAGAGCCGCGAGCGGAGCACGCGCTCGGCCTTGGCGCGGTTCTTGATCTGCGATTTCTCGTCCTGGCAGCTCACCACCAGCCCCGTGGGCAGGTGCGTGATGCGTACGGCCGAATACGTCGTGTTGACCGACTGGCCGCCCGGTCCCGAAGAGCAGAACGTGTCGATGCGGATGTCTTTCGGCTCGATCTTGATATCGACGTCGTCGGCTTCGGGCAGCACGGCGACCGTGATGGTCGAGGTGTGGATGCGGCCCTGTTGTTCGGTCACGGGCACGCGCTGCACGCGGTGCACGCCGCTCTCGTACTTCAGCCGCGAATAGACCTTGTCGCCGTTGACCAGCGCGATGACTTCCTTGGCGCCGCCCGCCGCCGAGTCGCTCGACGACGTGACTTCCACTTTCCAGCGATGGTTCTCGGCGTAGCGCGAGTACATGCGGAAAACTTCCAGCGCGAACAGGCTCGCCTCGTCGCCGCCCGCGCCGGCGCGGATTTCGAGCAGGACGTTCTTGTCGTCGTTGGGATCTTTCGGCAGCAGCAGAACTTTCAACTGCTCGGTGAACCGTTCGACCTCGGGCTCCAGCCGGGCAATCTCTTCCTCGGCCATCGCCTTCATGTCCGGATCGCTGTCGTCCGCCATCAACCGCGCGCCTTCCAGATCCTCGGCGGCCTTTTTGTATTCGCGGTAGACGCTGACGATCTCTTCCAGATCGCGGTGCGTTTTCGCGGTCTTGCGGTATTGCTCCGGGTCGTTGATCACGGCCGGATCGGCCATGGCCTCGTTGAGCGCTTCAAATCTCTTCTCGACGTCGTCGAGTTGCTTCGTGAAGTCCATCAGGCGATTACCAGTTCTCCGCCAACCTGCTTCTCAATCTCCATGGCGCCGTCGAGCGCCCGGATGGCGACTTCGACCTGATCGTCGGATGGCGGCTGCGTTGTGATGCGCTGCGACCAGAGGCCCGGGGCGGTGATCCAGGCGAGCAGGCTGCCCTTATGTTTGGCCGCGAATTTGATGATCTCGTAGCTGAGCCCCATGATCAGCGGCAGCGCCAGAATGCGCGTCAGAAAGCGGGCCCAGAACGTGCTGGTCGGGATTAAAGCGTAGACGGCGATGGAGACCAGCATCACCACCAGGAGGAAGCTGGTCCCGCAGCGCGGATGCCACGTGGTGAAGCCCTGCGCATTGGCCACCGTCAGCGGCTTGCCCGACTCAAAATTGAACACGACGCGATGCTCGGCGCCGTGATATTCGAATACGCGGTGAATCTCTTTCGACAGCGACAGCAGCCACAGAAAACCGATAAAAATGGCCAGCCGGACCACGCCGTCGAGCAGGTTCAATACGATCCAGCCGCCCAGGATCGGGAAGGCTTTCTGCAAGCCGGTGGCAATCAGCAGCGGCAGGAACTTGTACATCAGGATGAAGAAGCCCAGGCTGATGATGATCTGCAGCACCATCATCCATTGCGGAATCTCGCCGCTCTTCTTCCCATCCGCCACCGGGACCGCTTCGCCCTTCTCCGCCGCTTCGCGCGCCATCTCCGCTTCCAGGGCGATGTTGGTCGAGAAGCGTAAAGCCTTCAGCCCCAGCCACATGGAATAGACCAGCACGCCCACGCCGCGGATGATCGGGTACTTGAGCAGCGGGTACTTGTCCGAAAGCTTGTCCAGGCGCGCTTCTTCGGTCGCATAGCTGCCGTCGGGACGGCGCACGGCGACGCAATAGCTGTGCGGAGCGCGCATCATGACGCCCTCCATCACGGCTTGGCCGCCTACCAGGATTTCTTCTCCGCTTTCCAGTACCGGGAGCAACTGCGCGTGCGCCGCCCACCGGAAAAACGTCTTCCAGGTCAATGCGAAAGAGCCCTCTCTAGTTCAAGTATAGCTTGCGGCCCGAAGCGGCCCACTTCTGGTTCGCCCGCTTCTGGTTCAATGGATGTTCACGGAGAGCTTTCGATTCGCGGACGGCTACCCCTCGAACTTGTAGCCAAAGCCGCGCACGGTGAGAATGTAGACCGGCGTCTTCGGGTTCGGCTCCAGTTTCTGCCGCAGCCAGGCCACGTGCACGTCCAGAGTGCGCGTCGGGATGGCCGCCGTATAGCCCCAAACCTCTTTCAGCAGCACGTCGCGGTCGAGCGTTTCATCCCGGTGCTCAATCAGATAGCGCAGCAGATGGAACTCGCGGGCCGACAGCGGCACGGGCTCGCCCTTACGGGTGACCTCGGTGCGCCGGAAGTCCACGTGAATGTCACCGAAGCTGTATTCGGTGGCGCCGGACGGATTATTGGGCAACGCCGCGCGCCGCAACAGCGCCTCGATGCGGGCCAGCAACTCGGCGAATTCAAACGGCTTGGCGACGTAGTCGTCGGCACCGAACTGCAGGCCGGCGACCTTGTCGACAACCTCGCCACGGGCCGAGAGCATCAGGATCGGCGTCTGCTTGCCGCGCTGCCGGATGCGGCGGCAGATGTCGAAGCCGCTGATGTTCGGCAGCATGACGTCGAGGACGATGGCGTCGAAGGCACCGTCCAGCCCGAGCGTAAGGCCGGATTGACCCTCGGCCGCGCTTCCCACCTCGTAGCCTTCCGCCCGCAGGCGGTCGCACAAGGTGAGCCGCAGGCCCGGCTCGTCTTCCACTATGAGAATGCGCTTGCTCATTGCTTCAGCGTTCGTCCAGCGGCGCGCCAGTCTAGTCGGGAACCGAGGCCATCCAGTAGCCGCGCCGCGTGCGCACCTTCACATCCGACTTATCCACTTCTACGTGGATGGTGTGGAATCCGCCGTCCATCTTGTTGTTCGGCGAGTAGCTGAGCAGATACTGACTGCGGATTTCCGTGCCGATCGCGTTGATCGCCCGCTCCAGGTCGCCCTGCGTCATGAAGCCGAACTCGCGCCCGCCGGTGAGTTTGGTAAAGACGCGCGCCGGATCCTTGACGAAGATGCGCTTGGTCTGCCGGTACATCTCTTCGACCACCGGAATCAGGTCCATGCTGTCGCCGTCGACTCCCTCCATCTGGCGCATGGTCGTGGGGTCGATCGAAGTGCCGGCCGGATGCGGACGCGCGCCGGGCGGGAAGGGATCGGGCCGCGGCACGTCGGGCGTCGCGGTCAAACCCGAAAGAATCCGGCTGATGTTGAGCGTGTAAACATCGATGTTGTTGAGTTGCAGGTCGGTGGCGACTTCCTTGGGACGCGCCTCGCTCGATTTGTCGAAGATCTCCGAAATCAGCACGATCACCTTGCGGCGGTCTTTCTTGTGGCGCAGCATGTGCACGCCGGTCTGCACGGCGTCGATCATGCGGCTGTTCTGCCCGCCCGGCTTGATCTTGGCGACGGCCTGGTTGATCAGATCGGCATCCGCGGTAAAGTCCTGCAGCACGTCGATGCGGTGATCGAAACTCACAATCGCGACTTCGCCGTCCTGGCCCACCAGTTGATCGTGAATAATGTTGCCGATCTTGCGAATCTTGGGCAGCATCACCTCGACATTGGCGCTGCGCTGGATGCAGATCACCATCGACAAAGGCAGGAACGCGACGTCGCGGTCGATCCGCTGCGGCTTGCCGTTGTCGTAGAGGATAAAATCGTTCACCCGCAGGCCGTTCACCGAATTGCCGTGCTTGTCGGTGACGAGCGTCGGCACCAGGACCACCTGCACGGTGCTGCGGATCACCGGCCCGTCATCTTCGCTCGTCTTCACGGGCGGCGTAAAGGGCTTCTCGTCAGTGCTCTTGGCGGCCGCGGCATTCGCCTTGTCCGGATCCAGGGTGCCGGGCATGATGCGCTGAGGTTGCCGCGGCGTTACGTTCTGCGCGCCCCTGACGGAGACCACGGCGCCAGCCGCCAGCAGCAGCGCGCACACAGACATTGTGACAATACCGGGAGATTTCATGTTCCGTTCAACTTCAGCCGCACTGGCCCTTCCGGGAGGACGTTTTCGCGCTCACTCCGGTTTCGCCGCCGGATGTTCGCCCGCGGAGTGCTCCGTCCGGCCCTGCAACAGGTCCACGACATGAGGTACCAGATCCAAGATAGCATCCAGCGACTCCACGGCACCTTTCGGCGAACCCGGCAGATTGACGATCACCGTGCGCGCCAGCGTGCCGGCCATGGAGCGCGAGAGCGCGGCCCGGCGCGTGTTCTTCAACCCCGCGGCCCGCATCAGCTCGCCAAAGCCGGGAATTTCGCGGTCGATCACCGACCGCGCCGCTTCCGGCGTCACATCGCGCGCCGACAACCCCGTGCCGCCCGTGGTGACAATCGCGTCGCATTCGCCGGACGCGGCCAATTCTTTGAGTTTGGCGGCGATCTGTTCGCGCTCGTCGGGGACCACCGCCGTCCGCACCACAGTGTGACCCGCCTGCGCCAGCCGCGCGGCCACGGCCGGTCCTCCGGCATCGGCGCGGCGGCCCGCATAGGTGCTGTCGCTGACGGTGATGACGGCGCAACGCAGATTCATTTCGCTCTCTACAAGTCCATGATTCTACATTCGCGGCCCCGGCGCTCGTGCAGACCGGAGGAGCCGTGCACGAATCCGGCTTGCAGACATATGTTTTCAGGGGAAATCGAAGGGGTGGTGGGCGCGACAGGACTCGAACCTGTGACCTCGTGCGTGTGAAGCACGCGCTCTAACCAACTGAGCTACGCGCCCCCGACTTTTCTATCGTACCAAATGCCGGAAAGACGGCAACTTCCGAGCGGCAAAAGATTTGCGGAATCACGCGCGCTCAGGCGTAAATGGGCGGCTCGCCCGGCGGACGCGTCTTCCAGCGCCGGTGAATCCACAGCCACTGCTCGGGATATTCGCGAATAGCCTGCTCCAGAGCCTTTTGCACGGCCTGCGTGTCGCGGATCCGGTCGCCGCAAGCCTCGATCGGCGGATAGAACTTGAGAATGTAGCGCCGCTCGGCGTCCGACCAGACCGCAAAGCCCGGAATAATCAGCGCGCCGGTATGCGCCGCCAGCTTCGCCAGCCCGGCATCGACGCATGCCGGCACGCCGAAGAAATCGACGAAGACGCCGCGGTCGGCAGTCGTATTCTGATCCGCCAGGATGCCGACGGCCTGGTTGGCGTGCAGCATTTCGAGCAGCGGCCGCGCCGACTCGCGCCGCGAGATGACGCGGTTGCCGGAGAGTGTGCGGTAGTAGATCGACAGCCGGTCGAGCAGCGGATTGTCGAGCGGGCGCACAACGAAGCCCATCGGCGCGGAGAGCAGCGCGTGCGCGTAGGCGCTCAGTTCCCAGTTGCCAAGATGGCCGGTGGCGAAGAGCACGCCCTTGCCCCGCCGCAGCGCCGCCTCGAAATGCTCGTAGCCTTCGTAGCGGATCCACTCGCCAACGTTCGCTTTCGTGATCCGCGGGAACTTGGCCACCGCCGCCAGCACACCGGCCATGTTGCGAAAGCAGCCGTCGATGCACCGGCGGCGGCGGGCCTCGTCAAACTCAGGGACAGCGAGTTGCAGATTGCGCCGCGCGACGCGCGTGTAACGCGGCACGGCCAGCCGCAGCAGCTTCGTGAATCCGCGCGCCACGGCGAAGGAGATCCGCCGCGGCAGCACACGCAGCGTGCCCATCAACAGCGACACCACCGCCCACTCAATACGATTGCGGAGGGGAGAACGGGCCATGTTTCGAGGTTATTCGATCCAGCCGCCGCCGAGCACGACATCGCCGTCATAAAAGACGGCCGCCTGGCCCGGCGTCACCGCGCGCTGCGGCGTGGCGAAGACGACTTCAACAACAGCAGGATCGGCCGTGGGATGCAGCGTCGCTTCGGCGGCGGCGTGGCGATTGCGGATCTTGACCTGCGCCGGACGGTCATTCTTGAGCGGCCCGATCGAAACCCAATTGACCCGCACCGCGCGCAGCGACTCGCGCTGCAACTGGTCCTCATGGCCGACGACCACGCGCTGCGTCGTGGGATTCGTCTCAATCACGTACAACGGCTCACCGGCGGCGAAGCCGAGCCCCTTGCGCTGGCCGATGGTGAAATGATGCACGCCCGTGTGCTCCGCCAGCGTGCGGCCCGCCGTGTCGACAATTGCGCCGTGCGGCGCCGTGAATGCCCTGCCCTGCTCGGCGAAGTAGGCTTCGATGAAGGCCGCGTAGTCGCCATTCGGCACGAAACAAATCTCCTGACTGTCGTGCTTGGCGGCCGTCGGCACGCCCAGCTCCGCGGCCAGTTCGCGCACCTCGGACTTGCGCAGCCCGCCGACGGGGAACAGCGTGTGCGCAAGCTGCTCCTGCTGCAGGCCCCACAGGAAGTAGGTCTGGTCCTTGGTTTCATCGACGCCCCGGCGCAGTTCCCAACGGCCGGTCGTCTGGTTGAAGTCCACGCGCGCGTAATGCCCGGTGGCGATGTAGCCCGCACCGACGCCCTCGGCCATCTCCAGAAAGCGGTCGAACTTCACGTAGTTGTTGCACAGCGTGCAGGGGATCGGCGTGCGGCCCGCCAGATACTCGTCGACGAACGGCTTGACGACGCTCGCTTCAAAGGCGTCCTCGAAATTCACGACGTAATACGGGATGCCAAGCACGCCCGCGACGGCGCGCGCATCGTAGACGTCGTCGAGCGAGCAGCAGCGGCCCGTGGGCGCTTCGGGCGACAGCGCGGGCAGCCGGCGCTGATTCCAGAGCTGCATGGTCATGCCGGCCACGCGGTAGCCGTCGCGCTGGAGCAGCGCGGCCACGGTCGACGAGTCGACGCCGCCGGACATGGCGACGGCGATAAAGGAATGGGGCGGGATCTCAGGCATGGCTGCCCACGGGCGCGAGTTTGCGCAGACGCGTCACGGAACTCACCACGGCATCCACCAGCGCATCCACCTGTGCTTCGTCGTTGCCGAGGCCCAGGGAAAAGCGCAGGCTCGCACGCGCTTCGGCCGGCGTCAGGCCCATCGCAATTAGTACGTGCGACGGCTTCACTGCGCCCGAAGCGCAGGCCGCGCCCGACGAGACCGCAAAGCCGGCCAGATCCAGCGCAATCACCAGCGCCTCGCCGTCGATCGCTTCAAACTGCAGACTGGACGTGTTGCAGATGCGCGCGACATTGCCCGAGTTCACCTGGACGCCCGGCACGCGCTGGACGATTCCGCTTTCCAGACGGTCGCGCAATTCCTGCAGGCGAGTCGCGATCGCCGCGCGCTCCTGACGCAGCTCCCGCGCGGCGCAGCCCAAGGCGACGATGCCCGGCACGTTCTCGGTGCCCGGACGCCGGGTCCGCTCCTGCCGGCCGCCGAACTGCAACGGCTGCAGCTTCACGCCCTTCCGGACATACAGCGCGCCCGCGCCCTTGAGCGCGTTCAGCTTGTGCCCGCTCAGCGAATAAAGATCGGCGCCCAGCTCCTTCACGTCAACGCCGAGCCGTCCGGTCGCCTGCACACCGTCGCAATGGAACAGCACGCCCGCTTCGTGCGCGATCGCCGCGATCTCTTTCACCGGCTGGATCGCACCGGTCTCGTTGTTGGCGTACATCACCGAGATCAATGCCGTGGACGGGCGCAAAGCGCGGCGCACTTCATCGGGCTCGACGACGCCCGCGCCGTTGACGCGCACGTACGTGATCTCCATGCCTTCCCGGGCGAGTTGCGCGCAGGCGCTGAGAACCGCCGGATGCTCGACGGCGGACGCAATCACATGCTGGCCCGCGGCGCCGCGCTGCCGCACCGCTCCGAGCACGGCCAGATTGTCGCTCTCGGTGCCGCCGCTGGTGAAGACGATCTCGTGCGGACCGGCGTTCAGCAGCGTGGCGACATCGGCGCGGGCGCACTCCACCTCGCGCCGCGCGGCCTGACCGGGAGCGTGAATGCTCGAGGGATTGCCGTAGCACTCCCGCAACACCCGTGAAACGCAAGCCAGAACGGCGTCGGACACGGGCGTCGTCGCGTTGTGATCGAAGTAGTAAACCATACGCCGCCCAGCGTGGAGAGAAAATCTACCCCTATTTTACCAGCAGCGGTCAAACCGGCAGCGCCCAGGTGGGACGGCGTTCCAGAGTCTGTGTTCCCGGCGCGTACCGGGCGAGTGGCCGAAACCCAAAACCGCGCAAATGCGCGGGTTGTATAAAATAACGCGTTTAGAATGAATCACATAGAAATCGCAAACCGCGCATTTGCGCGGTTTTGGGTGTTGCGGAGTCGATATCGACCGCGTCGCCGGTCGACCCGGCAGAGCCAGGAAGTCCCGCGGGCAGACCTGGCGGACGAGGCGCCCGGATCGCGCCCGACACCCGGTGTCCCCAATGCCACCGCTCGCTCACGCTCGCGGCTCCGTTTCCGGGTTCTCTACAGCCCTTGCGCGGTCAGGCAACCGTCCACGTTCAGCACCGCGCCGGAGATGAACGACGCCGCGTCGGAAGCGAGAAACAAGGCCGCCTCGGCGATATCCAGCGGCGTGCCAAGGCGTCCGAGCGGGTGGAACTTCAACACGGCCGCGCGGTCGGCTTCGCCGCAAGCGAATGCCTTCTCCAGCAGCGGCGTTGCAATGTAGCCGGGGCAGATGGCGTTCACGCGCACGCCCTGCCTGCCGTGGTCGAGCGCCATGGCGCGCGTGAGCCCGATCAGGCCAGCCTTGCTCGCGTCGTAGGCCGGGCAGCGCGGCCAGGAGACATGCGCGTGCGCCGACGAGATGTGCACCACCGCGCCGCCCCGCCGCATCTCCGGGATCGCGTATTTCGAACAGAGGAACGCACCGCGCAGGTTCACGGCAAGCTGCCGGTCCCATTGCCCGGCGGGCATGTCGACGACGGTGCCATAGATCTCAATGCCGGCGTTATTCACCAGCACGTCGAGCGAGCCGAGTTCGCGCACCGTTTGCGCGACCGCCCGCTGCACGTCCGCTTCGTTTGAAACGTCGCCGCCGATGGCCGTCGTCCGGCCGGGTGTGCCGATACGCGCGGCTGTCTCCGCGGCGGCCGCGGCGTTGATGTCGAAGAGCGCCACGCGGTAACCCGCCGTCAAAAACCGTTCGGCGATCGCCGCGCCGATGCCGGAACCGGCGCCTGTGACCAGGACCGTTCTCGCGTCTTCCACTACTCGCTCTCCTTTCGCGCTCACTCGTATCGGTAGAGCGTGCAGCGCTCAATGACCAGCTCGGCGGGTGCAAAACGCCAGCGCCCGCCGCCTTCGCTCTCGTCGCCATTCAGCCGCCGTCCGGGCTGCCACGCGCCGTCGCGAAACGCGCCTTCGTCAATCGTCGCGAGACCCGCCAGCTTCGGCCCCGGCGTCTTCGGCACGAACGTCACGCGAAAGCCGCTGCCCACGCCAGTGAACTCGTCTTTGCCCGTGGCGATGATCAGTCCGTAACCGGCCTCGGCGCGTGCGCCGGAATCGCCGTTGAGGCTGATGATCAGGTCGTAGCCGCCGAGCGTCGCTTTCACCTGCGGATGCGTCTTGTCGAGCACGAAGCCGGTCATCTCGCCACGGCCCTGATGTTGCAGAATCAGGGGCGCGAGCTGCCGCAGCACGGCGTAGCTTTTGCCAAGCGGCGCCTCGTTTACGTTCTCGATGGAATCGACGGCGAAGGGCGAGACGCCGATTGCGTCGTGCTGGCCGAGCGCATAGAACACGTTGCGTGCGCCATCGGCGCCGCGCTGCATCTCGGGGATGAAGAGCGGATTGCCCGCGTGCGTGTAGCGCTGGCACCACTCGGCGAAATTCGGCTGGTAGATATCCGGCGAGTAGATGTCGATGTGCGGCGCGGCGGCGCGCCAGATGTCGAGCACGTGCGGCTCGGGCCCGCCGCTGGGCCAGTTGCCCGGCTTATGATCCGGATCGCTCAGCCACGTGTTCACGTAGAGCGGGAGCGGGTACTCCGCCTTACCCGCGGCGGCGACCTTGTCCACGTACGAGGCGTAGTTCCACGCCATGAAGATCTCGTCGGTCTCCGGCCCCGCGCCGAACACCTGCTCCCAGGTACCCGCGGTCTTCGCGCCCGCCGCTTCCCAGCGCGCCTTCAGCGCCGGATAGAGCGCCGCCCGGTTCTTCTTCAAAGCTTCCAGCAACGGCTGCGGAACGTCTTTCGCGAAGGCGGCGTCAGCCAAGTCCGAGCGGTCGCGCGAGTCGCCGAGCACGCCCACTTCGTTTTCCACCTGCACCATCACGACGGTGCCGTTCGCTCCGTCCACTTCCTTGATGTGGCGCAGCAGCGCGCCGAAGGCCTTGGCGTCAGCTTCCCAGTTGGCCGGGCTGAACGTGGAGAGCACCTCGGGCGTGCGTCCCTCCCGCAGCCGGATGCGCGGGAAGCGCTGGTAATCCTGCTTCACCCACACGGGCGCGTAGCTCGACGTGCCGTTTTTCCAACTGCCGAACCACAGGAAGACCAGGCGCAGATGCGCGGCGCGCGCGCTGGCGATCAGCCCGTCGATCCCGCGGAAATCGAAGCGTCCTTCCGCGGGCTCGATCAATTCCCAGGAGACGGCGGCGAGCACCGTATTGAAGTTCAGCGCCGTCATGCGCGGCCAGATGGGCTGCATGTAATCGAGGCTCGACGAACTGGAGTTGTGCAGCTCTCCGCCGAGGATCAGGAAGGGCTGCCCGTCCACGATGAGCTGCGTGGCGGCGCCTTGCTTCCGCAGATGCGGAACGCTTTGCGCCATGGCCGTCAGACCCAGCGCGAGGCCCACAATTGCCGAGAGCACCCAGGATTTGTGCATGGTTCGTTCTTGAATCCGGTCCCCATTATATGCGGCCCAATGCGCCGTCTTGCGCGGCGAATCCGCGGGCCGTCAGCGGGAAAAGCCCAGGTCCTCGCCGTCGTGCACGGCCAGCCCGATCTGCTCCTTCTGTGCGTGGCGGCCGTTGTACCACAGCAGCCAGCGCCGCCCGTCGAAGATCGCAAAAGGTTTGTAGCAGGCATCGTGATCCCAGCCGCCTTCGGTCGGGCCGAGGATCGGATTCGCGGGCAGACGCTGCCAGCCGGTGATGCCGTCGGGCGAGCGCGCAATGCCGATTTGCGCGTGGTCGACATCGCGGAAGCCGATGTAGAACATGTAGTGCCAGCCGCCGTGCCGCAGCACCTGGCAGGCGGTCACCTTGTGATGCTCCCAGAGCAGCGCCGGGGCCGGGCGGAAGATGGGATTCGCCGCAAGCCGCGTCCAGTGCAAACCGTCCGGGCTGGTCGCGTAGCCGATGGCGTCGGGCTCGTATTGCTCGCCCGCGGAATACCACATGCGGAAGAGCCGCAGTTGCGCGTCCCACAAGACATGCGGGCACATCACGGCGACCTTCTCCCATGCGGCTTCCGGCGCGAGCACGGGCGCGGCGCTCTGGCGCGTCCACGTCACGCCGTCCGGGCTGGTGGCGTAACCGATCGCCGAGCGGCCGTTCGCCTGCCCCGTGTACCACATGCGATAAGTCCCGTCGCGCTTCACGACGACCGGCCGGTTGATGTCGTCTTCCCAGCCGCTCGCCGGGTTCGGCCCCAGGACAATGACGGGCTGCGACCAGTGCACGCCATCCGTGCTCTCAAACAGCGCCACGCTTTTCTTCGGCCGCCACGAGCCCCACATGCGGTACTTGCCTTGCTCTTTCAAAACGGCAATGTCGAAGACCGTACCCAGATCGCCGCCGATCACCGGGCTCGCCGGATGCTTGCGCCAACCCGCGCGCGCGGGCGGCGGCGGCGGCAGCGGCGCCAGCAGTTTTTGAAGCCCTTTGGCGCTGGCCAGCAGCTTGCCGTCCGCGAACACGCGCAACCCCGCCGCGCTGTATTCGATGGCCAGTTCGCGGTTGTGATACGGGATGCGGCTCAGGCGGAAATACGATTGCGGACCCGGCGTGACCAGCGGATTGACCTCCACAACGTTATCGGCGCGCGGGCGCAGCCCGGCGAGGCCCGTGATGACGAGGTCGGCAAAGCCGGAGTGGTTGTAGTCCGCGCCACGCTCTTTGTCAGGGCTGTACTTGGCCTGCAGAATCGCGCGCGCCAGCCACTCGCCGGTGTCGGGGTCAAGATTCTCATCGATCCATGGGACGACGGAGCCGTCGCTGAGCTTGCGATGCTGCGAGCGCGCGTAGGTTTTCAGCAGCGCGTAGTAGTCCTTTGCCGAGACGTAGCTTTGCTGGTAGTTGTTCAGCAGATTCGCCAGGGCGACAAGCGTCTGCGTGGTGGCGAAGGGCCACGAGGGGCCGTTCCACAGGCACTCATGGTCCTGGGTGAAGCGAAAGCGCGGATGGCGGCGCTCCGCGGTCGCCGGGCCATACGGCGCCTGGAAGCCTTGCGAATCGGTCAGTTGTTTCCAGGCTGCTTCGTGCCCCGGCTCGGGCAGGTTGAAATACCACGGCACGAAGCCGATCTCTTCGCGCACGCCGGCAAAGGGCGTTTCCGCGCCACGCGGTTTCGTCTCATAAAACGACGCGGCGGGATTCCAAAGTTGCTGCTCCGTAAGACGCCGCAGCGTCGCGGCACGCTCGTCGAACTGGCGCGCAAGGTCTTCACGTCCGGCCAGCCGGGCGATCGCGGCGATGGCGCGCGCGTCGCCGTACATGTAGGAGTTGAGGGTCGGGCGGTAGCCGCTGCCGCCGATGGAGTATTCCATCCCGTCGCGATCGTCGATCTGCCAGAACAGGCCGTTCGGATCGCGATGGTCACTCTCCCAGGCTTCGTAATTGGCCATGAGATCGGGCAGCAGGCTCACGATTTGCGCGCGGTCGAGCGTGACGAGATAACGCGCATACATGGCGTCGGCGGCCCAGAAGCTGTAGCGGCGCGGCTCGCCGCCGCCGTGAAACCAGAACGCGGAGTAGTCGTCGAGATAGCGCGCCGTGCGCAGCCAGCGGCCTTCGTAGATGTGATGGCCCGCCGCGCAGTCGATGGAGTTGTACTTGCCCGCCCACGGGACGTCCGGCAGGAACTCAGTGACGATGTAACCGGCGGGCGTGGGGCGGATGTGCTTGCGAAAGGTCCACCAGCGGAAGTAGTAGATCTCTTCGAGTTCCCGGTCCGCGGACTCGAACACGGGCACGTTGGCCCGCATCCAGGCGAGCGCCTGAGCGTTCGGGATCCCGGCCGGCGCGGGGTTCGTGTCGGCGCGGTTGAAACGCTCGACGTACGCGGCCAGACGATCCGCGGGATGCGCTGGGCGGGCGGCAAAGCAAGCGGAACACGCGAGGAGTGCGGCACAGACAGTGATGCTTTTCATGCGATTCGACAGCAGTCTATCGAACCGCGCGCCCCGCTTGCGCCCGATCGGATTTGTGGCGGCGTTGCAGCACCGCGCGGACTCGCCGTCCGCCGCACCGCACCGCTCAGTTCCGCCCGGGCACCGCGGCCTTGAACAGCGTCGCCGCCGCGCTGCCGGCGTGCAGGAAATACTCGGCGCCGTAAGGGATGAAAAAGATCGAGCCGCGCCCGAGCGGGAAACTCGTGCCGCCCGCGGCAAGCGTCGCGGCGCCGTCCAGCACGACAATCGAATCCGGCCCGTGCAGCGCGTGCCCGCGGTATTGGGCGCCGGCCGCGAGATCGATGCAGCTCACTTCAAACTCATCGGAGGCGGTGCGATAGACGCGTTCGGTCGCGCTCACCGCCGCACCATCGAGCACGGCGGGCACGCCATCCTCGAACGAGAGAATGCGCAGCAACTCCGGCACGTCAACGTGCTTCGGCGTCAGGCCACCACGCAGCACGTTATCCGAGTTCGCCATCAGCTCGACGTTCACGCCTTCCAGATAGGCGTGCAGAATGCCCGCCGGCTGGAACGTGCCCTGCCCTGGACGCAGATGGACGAGGTTCAACAGATAGATCGAGAAGACGCCGCGATCGCGATGTCCTTTCACGGGCGGGAACGTCGCCAGCGCGCGCGCGGCCCAGTAATCGGGAGTGCTCTTGTCCGTGGGCTTCGTCGCTTTCAGCCGCGCCGCCAGCGCGTTCAGCAACTCATCGACGCGCGCCTGCGGCAGCGTCATCACCGTCTGGTAGAGGTCGCGCAGCAGTTCCTGGCGCGCCGGCACGGCGTTGCCCGCTTCGCGCAGGCGGTCAGCAAAGCCGGGAGCAATGGAGCTCAACTCAGGGACGTCGCGCAGCGCGGCCGCGATCCGTTCAAGCGGCCGGAAGCCGTGCAGCATCCAGAAGTCGGTGACGGCGACGGCTACCTCCGGCTTATGGTTGGCGTCTTTATAATTCCGCTGCGGCGCTTTCAGGCTGATGCCGGCGGCGTTCTCGCGGGCGTAGCCCTCTTTCGCCTGTTCGCGCGTGGGATGCACCTGAATGGAGAGCATCTTGGCCACGTCCAGCACCTTGAACAGATAGGGCAGCTTCCGGGCGAATTGCGCGCTCGCGGTTGGGCCGAGGAAACTCTCCGGGGATTCGGCGATCAACTGGCTCAGCGGGATCGCGCGGCCCGCGACGTTCGTTGTCGACGGCGCTTTGGGATGCGCGCCAATCCACAGCTCGGCGCAGGGCTGCCGCTCAGCATTCGCTATGCCCAGCAGGCCCGGAATGTAGTCGAGCCCGCCCCAATCGTAGTGCTGGACCACACCATTCAATTTCAACACGCCACATTCTTGCATCAAGACCGATCGCTCTCCCCTGACAACGCAAAAAAAAGGGTGACACGCAGCTCCCGCGGCCCGGACCGGGCACGGCGTGGAGACACGCATTCGCCGCGGCCGCGCGCAAGCTACATCGACATTATCGAACAGGATGCACGCGGCGCTGACACACTCTGCGCCGGCAGGCAGTCCGGCGGCATAAATTTACGTGCCTCGAGGACGATCCGGCGGCACAAAACGAAAGGCGGGAGTGCGCGCCCCATGCAGGTCCGCTCCTCCCGCCTTCGTGGTAAATGCCGCAACAGACCGCTATTTCGAATCTGGCAGCCGGCGGTACATCAGGTTCTTGAAATACACGACGCTGCCCTTGTTGTGTTGCTGCAGCGCGAGGTAGCCCTGGGTGTACGTGTTCTTGTCTTCGACGGTATCGACGATCACCTTGTCGTTGACCTTGATGACGATGTGGTTGCCATCGGCGATGATGTGCTGGTTGAACCACACGTCCGGGCCGGTGGGATCCTTGAGGTTTTTCACGAAATTGTAGAGGCTGCCCGTGCGCACCGGATCGGAGTGCGTCGCGTTCACCTGCGCTTCGTAACCCTTCGGCCAGCCGGGCGTGAACGCCGCGCGGAAGTACATGCCGGAGTTGCCGCCGTCACTGATCTTGACGTCGGCCTTGAATTCGCAGTTGCCGCACTCCTCTTTCATCCAGAAGAGGTGGCTGTTCTCGCCGTCGCCCTTGATCATGCCGTCCACGGCGGTCCAGCTCTCCGGGTTGCCGTTAGCCTTCCACCCGTCGAGGTTCTTGCCGTTGAACATGCTGACCCACTTGCCGGGCTTCGCAACTTTCTTGTCGGCGCACATCAGCGGCAGGGAGCAGAGCAACCCTGCGACCAGCAGAAAACGGAGTCTCATGGCGGCTATTCTATCGAACGCTTTGCGCCGGGCGGAAGGCGCCGCGCGAGCGCCGGCTGGCTGGCGTGGATACCACCGCTCCTTGACGCTCACGGCTCCGTTTCAAGGCTAGAGCATGTTGACGGCGCGTCCGGCAAGAATGACGATCGCGCCGAGCGAGATGATGCTCTGGGACATCATCAGGAGCTTTGCCCAGCGCGTGAGCGGGGCGACGTCGGTCGGCGAGAAGGCCGTGCTGGTATTGAACGCCAGAAACAGGTAATCGACGAAGCCCGGCCGCCACGGACGGCCCTCGCGCTGCTGCGTCATCTGGGGAAAAAGAAACGAACCGTCGACGTGCGCGCCGCGGGCGTCGCGGGCATGCGGTCCGCCGGCGTCGAGTTTCCAGTACCAGACCGCGAAAACGAGGATGTTGCATACCCACAGCGCGCTCGCCGAGCGCAGCAGGCTGGTGGCGGACTGCTGGTGCGACGGCAAGCCGGCAATGAGCGCGCCCATCGACCACGCCAGCGCGGCCGTGATCAGTCCGATCAGCACCAACCCCAGAATCCGGTTCAGGCCTTTGCGCCCCTGCCAGTGCGTCACGATGGTCGGCGCCAGCCCCGCCACAACGACCAGCGGCAGCAGCCAGGTGGGGCCGAACGTCAGGCTTTCGGGCAAAGCCAGATACAACGCGGAGACCGCCAGGAACGCCAGCCAGACCGGCCAGCGCGGCTCGGGACGATTCGCGTGACGGTGAAGAAGCGACGCAGTGGCCATCTGCGAAACCAGTGTACGCCGCGCCAGCCCCGTGCCCGCCGGAGCCACTTGCGTCCTGCCATCCGGTTCGCGCGACAATCGAAGGCAGATGAACGCTTCCCAGGTCCTCACGCTCACCGCTGGAGTCATGTGTCTTTCGATCGCAGCTCTGGCCGCGCCGCCCCAACACGCCGTGATCACACGGCCCGTGGCGGACATGTTCTCCAAGCCCACCCGAGACGCCGACGTCGTTTCCCAGGCGATCTGCTCGACCACGGTCGATCTGCTGGCGAAGCACGGCAAGTGGTTCCAGATCCGCACGCCGGACGAATACACCGGCTGGGTGGAGAAGAAGGCGCTGCGCAAGTTGGGCGCGGCGAGCTATCCCTCCACGCCGAAGGTGGCGCAGGTGGAGAACCTGCGCGCGCACATCTATCGCGAGCCGTCGGTGACCGACCATGCGCCGCTCGCAACGCTGCCTTATGAAACGCGCCTGGAAGTGGTGCGCGAAGGCACCGGGAAAGAGGCCGCGGGCGACGATGAGCGGTGGATTGAAATCCGCCTGCCCGACGGCGCCACCGGCTGGGTGCAGCGCGGCGACATCACGTTGAACGCGAAGACGCTGACGATCCCCGAACTGGTCGAGTTGAGCAAGCGCATGCTGGGTCTGCCCTACACCTGGGGCGGCTCGTCGTCGTTCGGCTACGATTGCTCGGGCCTGGCGCAGATGCTGTGCCGCCGCGGCGGCGCGAACCTTCCGCGCGATGCGGGTCCGCAGGCCGACTGGTCCGGCATGACGAAGGTGGAACGTGCCGACCTGCAGCCGGGCGACCTGCTGTACTTCGGCGGTGCGCCGGACAAGATCACGCACACCGCGTTTTATATCGGCGGCGGGCTGTTCATCCACGCGACGACGAACACACATCCGGTCATTCAGATCAGCCGTCTCGACGACGCGCCGTGGACCAAACTGCTGGTGGCCTGCCGGCGCTGGAAGAAGTAACGGGCGCACGATTTTTCTGGAGCAAGCCACATGAACCGCCGCAATTTCCTGCTGACCTCCGCCGTCGCGCCGCTGGCCGCGGCCGCGCCGTCCGCCGCCGCGTCTTCGAAAGTTGAATTCGACATCAAGCGGCTGAAGCTGCGCCACACCTGGACCACGGTGATGTCCTCCAGCGATTACCGCGACACGATCTTCGTCAAGCTGACGCGCGACGGGATCGCCGGCATCGGCGAGGGCGCGCCAATCGTGCGTTACCAGGAAAGCGCGGAGACGGCGAAGAAGGCGCTCACGGGCGTTTTACCGCTGCTGGAAGGGACGAATCCCGCCTACGCCCGCACGCTGCTGAACGAAGTTTCGCGCAAGGTGGAAGGCGAATACGCGGGCAAGGCTGCGCTCGACATCGCGTTACTCGACTGGGCCGGCAAACGGCTCGGCGTCCCGGTTCATAAGCTGCTCGGCATCGATCCGGCCGGCGCGCCCGTAACGACGTTCTCCATCGGCATCGACGATCCGGCCATGACGCGCAAGAAAGTGGAAGAGGCGGCGGCGTTCCCGGTGCTCAAGATCAAGGTCGGACTGGGCAAGGACGAGGCCACGATCGAGGCGGTCCGCGCCGCGACGAACAAGCCGCTGCGCACCGACGCGAACGAAGGCTACAAGACCAAGGAAGAGGCCGTCGAGCGCATCAACTTCCTGGAGAAGAACGGCGTCGAGTTCATCGAGCAGCCGCTGGTGGCCTCCAATCTGGAAGACATGAACTGGATCCGCAAACGGGTCCACATCCCGATCTTCGCGGACGAGGCCTGCCGGCATCTGGACGACGTGCCGAAGGTCGCGCAGTGCTTCGACGGCGTGAACGTAAAGGTGGACAAGGCTGGCGGGCTGCTCGCCGCCATGCGCGAGATCGAACTGGCGCGGGCTTACGGGCTGAAGGTAATGATCGGCTGCATGGTGTCGTCGTCGGTGGCCATCACCGCCGCGGCGCAACTCAGCCCGCTGGTCGATTACGCCGACCTCGACGGCAACCTGCTGATTGCGAACGATCCGTACGATGGCGTGCTGGTCGAAAAAGGCAAGCTGGTGCTGCCGAAGGGCCCCGGCCTCGGATTGAAGCCCCAAGCCTGAAGCGGAGTACAACCCCGAAACGGAGCCGCGAGCGTCAGCGAGCGGTTGCATCGTTGTCTTCGCTTAGCGGTCTCGTGCCTCCACAACTGTAATGCTGCAATGAATGAGTGGCTCGTTCCGGGCGCGGAATCGTGCGCGTCAATGCGCAATCCCGGCCGCGAGCAATTGCTGGAGAGAGCAGATACGGCCGCTTGCTGACGCGCGCGGCTCCGTTTCCTGGTTGAGATTCCTTACGAAGGGCCGCTGCGCCGCCACTTTCCCGGCCTCAACGCTCGCTGCGGCTTCCCCGAAAAGCGCTCGTTGTGGAGCGTCAATCGGTAAAGCTTTACTGCTTCGCTTTTGTTTCTCAAATAGAATCAATAACTTAAAAAGACAAAACGGAAAGTGCTTTCCGTTTGCCATGCTCGTTGACGCGGGTTCTGAACGCCTCCGGCCGGCCTGCGCCGGCCGTCAGTTGACCGCTTCCTCGACGGGCGCGTTCGCCACTTCATTGAAGCTGTAACCGAAGCCGCGCACGGAGCGGATGTAGAGCGGATTGGCGGGATCCTGCTCGATCTTCTGCCGCAGCCGCAGGATGTAGACGTCCACCGTGCGGTCGGTCACGGCGCGATCATGGCCCCAGACCGAATCGAGCAACTGTTCGCGGCTGAACACGACGCCGGGACGCGTCATCAGGAATTCGAGCAACCGGAACTCGGTAGCGGTCAGCGAGAGCGCGTTGCCGTTCAGCGTGACGCGGCAGCTCGACCGGTCGAGATTCAAACCGCCGATCTGGAGCGTGCGCGCCGGCGCCTGCTGGCTGCGGAATTGGATCTTGATGCGCGCAATCAGCTCGCGGACGAAGAACGGTTTGACGATGTAGTCGTTCGCGCCGAGTTCCAGGCCCACGATGCGGTCGGTTTCCGAAGCGCGCGCCGTCAGAAAGATCACGGGGATGTGCGCCAGCTCGGGCTGGCTGCGGATGCCCTTGCAGATGTCCAGGCCATCGGAATCGGGCAGCATGATGTCGAGAATCACGAGGTCCGGACGCTCGCGGCGGCACAGGTCGACGGCGCCCTTGCCCGTCTGCGCCCCCACCATCTGGAAACCTTCTTTTTCCAGGTTGTACTTCAGCAGCGCGAACAGGTCCGCGTCATCCTCAATCAGCATGATTTTCTTCATTGCGATCACCCATATTCACAATTGCCATGCCACCATGACAATTCGATGACTATTCGGTTAATGAATCGTGTTGCGCCGCTTCTCCGGCCTCGGAAAGGTCGTTGACCGGCACGGTGAAGCTGAACGTTGACCCTTCATTCACAACACTTTGCACGCGGACGTCGCCGCCCATGGAACGCACTAAATGTTTTACGATCGCCAGGCCCAGGCCGGTGCCGCCGAGCGCCCGGGAACGCGCTTTGTCAACGCGGTAGAAGCGCTCGAACAGGCGCGGCAGGTCGTCCTCGGGAATGCCCTGCCCCGTGTCGTGCACGGCAAGCTCCATCATTTCGCCGCCGCCGCCGTCGGAGACGGGCGCCGCGGAGACCGTGATCGTGCCGTGCTCCGGCGTGTACTTGATGGCGTTGTCGAGCAGGTTCACCAGCACCTGGTGGATCGCTTCGGAATCGCAGAAGATCATTGCTCCGGCGGGCGCCGGTTCGAAGCGCAGCGCGATGCTCTTCTTGTCCGCCACGGGGCGCAGCGTATCGAGGCACTCCTCGATCAGCGGGTTCAGTTCGTAGTTCAGAATTCGCAGCGGCCGGGTCTTCAGATCGAGGCGGGAAAGGGTCAGCAGGTCGCCGGTCAGGCGCGCGAGGCGTTCGGCGTTCTGCCGGATGATATTCAGGAAACGGACGTTGTTTTCCTTGTCGTCCAGCGCGCCGTCGAGCAGCGTTTCCGTGTAACCCTGAATCGACGCGAGCGGCGTGCGCAGCTCGTGCGACACGTTGATCACGAAGTCCTTGCGGATGCGCTCCAGCTTCTCCAACTCGACGTGTTCGCGTTCGAGTTCCTCAAACATTTTTTGCAATTTCTCGCCCGTTTCGTTCAACTGGCGCCCCAGAATGCCCAACTCGTCGCGGCCCTGGTGCTCGAGCCGGGCGCTGAAATTGCCCGTGGCGAGGGTCGAGGCGTAGTCAATAATAGAGCCCAGCCGGCGCGAGATGTAGCGGGCCAGAAAAGCGGCCAGGAGAATGCCCGGAATGAACGCCAGCGCGGCGTAGAGCAGCAGCATGCGGCGCAGACTGGCGATCTGGGCATCGACTTCGCTGAGCGGGACAGCGAGCCGGACCACGCCGGCCCGCACCGGCCCGGCGATGTACAGGAAACGGATGCCGACGCTCGCGCTGCTGCGCTCCGCGCTGCCGATGCGGCCCTGCAAAGCAGCCCGCACCTCGGGGCGGCCCGCGTGGTTTTCCATATGCGCCGGATCGGCTTCGGAGTCGAGCAGCACATGGCCGTCGGGCGCAATGACGGTCAGACGTCCGCCGGCGGCGTGCGCCAGATCGCGCACGCTCCGCGGCGTCAAAGCCAGCAGGTTCTCGCGTTCCATCGTCTGGAACATGCGGATCTTCTCGGTGAATTCGGTCCGCAGCCCGTTCAGATAGGCGTGCTCGGCGTAGCGCGCCGACAGCAGGTCGACAGCCGTCAGCGCGACAGCCATTACGATCAGGACGGCAAGGATCAGCTTGGAGAAGATGCGCGCAGTCATGCCGGGTGTCCGGGAGCGTTACTTTTGCAGGATAGAACTTCCCGCGTGCGCCGGGCCATTGGGTCAGCGGTAGAGCGCATGCGAGTGGATGTACTCGGCGACCGGCTCCGGCAATTCGTCCGACGCTTCGCCCTGCTCGAGCGTGCGCCGGATCTCAGACGAGCTGACCGGCAGCGCGAGCGTCTCCAGACGGTGGATGCGGGCCTTCGCCGGCACGGGATACTCGTAACCCGGCCGCGAAACGACGATGAACTCAACCATGTCGAGCAGCTCTTCCGAGCGGTACCACGAACCGATTTCGGCAAAGGCGTCGGCGCCGATCAAGAAATAAAGCTGGTCGCCGGGCGCAAGCGAGGCGCGCACGCGCTCCACCGTGTGGATGGTGTAGCTGGCGCCGGCCGCCTCTTCCAGGCGCGGGGCGTGGAAACGCGGATCGGCGGCGCAGGCGATTTCGACCATGCGCTGGCGCAACTCATACGGCGTCGTGCTGCCCGCGGGCTTGTGCGGCGGCTGGCCGGCGGTGACGAACCAGACCTGATCGAGATGGAAACGGTCGGCGGCCTCCGCGGCGACCGTCAGGTGCGCGCGGTGAATGGGATCGAAGGTACCGCCGTAAAGAGCCAGCTTCACGCTCACCTGCCTTGGAACCGGGCCGCGGCCGCGCGCGCCAGTTCGTCACAACGGTTATTGTCCGCGTGGCCGGCGTGACCCTTGGTCCACACCCACGTGGTGCGGTGACGCGCCAGGGCCTGATCGAGCGCTTCCCACAGGTCCCGGTTCAGCACGGGCTTCTTCGCCTTGGTCATCCAGCCGTTTTTCTTCCAGCCCGCCATCCACGACTCGACGCCGTTTTTCAGATACTCCGAATCGGTGACAACTTCAATGGCGCAGGCTTCGGTCAGCGCCTCCATGGCCTTCAGCGCGGCCGTCAGCTCCATGCGGTTGTTGGTGGTGTGCGGCTCGCCGCCGCTCAGCTCCTTCTCGAACGTGCCATAGCGCAGGATGCAGGCCCAACCGCCCGGCCCCGGATTGCCCAGGCAGGAACCGTCGGTGATGGCCTGGACCTTTTTCAACTCATTGCCCGCGGCGCCCTCCGGCTGTGCGGCGCCGGAAACGGCGGCGGGCTTCGCGGTACGCGGCTTCGAAACTTTGGAATTCATGCGATAAAGAATGTCTCCGGAGATCGGCCAGCCCAATCGCGGCGCGGGGGTCAGGCCACCTGCTCCCGCATCCGGCGCGGCGGCTCCGGAGGCAAGGCTTCAATGCCGAGTTCGGCGTCTCGAATTTCGCGCTCAAAATGGCGGTCCACGTGACCCAGGATCTCCGCCGCGTCGTGCGACTGGTAGACGGCGACGCGCAGCTTGGCGCCGTTCCGCACGCCATGGGTGAAATAGGTGGCGAACTGCTTCATCTTGCCGATGGCGTCGGCGCCGCCGTGCTCGATCAGCATGCCGTAGTAGCGGTGCATGATCCGCCAGCGGTCGTTTTCGGATGGGCGCGCATACGCGCCGGTCGCGACATATTCCTGGATCTGGCGGAAAATCCACGGATTCGACGCCGCGGCGCGGCCCACCATCACGCCGTCGCAGCCGGTTTCTTCAACCATGCGCACCGCGTCCTCCGGCGTCACGATATCACCATTGCCGATCACCGGAATCTTGACCGCGGCTTTCACTTCGGCAATACGGCTCCAATCGGCGCGGCCGGCATAGCCCTGCTCGCGCGTCCGCGGATGCAAAGCGATCGCCGCCAGACCGTTGTCCTCGGCCATGCGCGCCATCCGCAGATGCACCAACTCGTTGTCGTTCCAACCGGCGCGGAACTTCATAGTCAGCGGAATCCTGATGGCCGCGCGGCAGCGCTTCAGTAGCTCTTCCACCAGCGGCAGATCCCGCAGCAGGCCCGAGCCGCCGTTGCAGCGCACCACCTTCTTCACCGGGCAGCCGAAATTGATGTCGACCGCATCGAACCCGTGGCCCTCACAAATGCGCGCGGCCTCGGCCATGATTTCCGGATCGGAGCCGAACAACTGCGCGGAGATGGGATGCTCTTCGGGTTCGAAGTACAAATACTGAAAGGTCCGGCTGGGCCGGATGTGATGGTGCCGCTCGGTGGCCAGCACGCCGTGCGAGCTGGTGAACTCGGTCATCATCAGCCCGCAGCCGCCCTGGGCGCGGATCAGCCGCCGGAAAACGGTGTCGGTGACGCCAACCATCGGCGCCAGCACCGTGGCCGGAGCGACCGTGACGCCGCCCATGCTGTAACTGGCCGGGAACTGAACCATTTTCTTTCACCATTGTAACGGTTGGCGGCAAAACGGCCCATCCCCTGTAAGCAGTCCTGGGCGCATAGTAGTATGTCTACCTGTAGAATGATACACTCAAGCCATGACCGACGAAGCGCGGCAGGTGGACATCCTGCAAGGCACGCTGAGCATGATGATTCTGCGGGTGCTCGGCCCGGGACCGGCCAACGGCTACGAGATCGCCCGCGCGATCGAACGCCGCTCGGACGAACTGTTGCAGATTGAGCATGGCTCGCTCTATCCGGCGCTGCGCCGTCTGGAGGCGCGAGGCTTCATCGAGGCCGAATGGCGCGTCTCGAAGACCAACCGCCAGGCGCGCTACTACAAGCTGACCGAGGCGGGCCGGCAGCAGGCGGTTGTCGAGCACTCGCGCTGGTGCTCGCTGGCCGAAGCGATTACGCGCGTGATGAGGCCGGCATAGGCGCGATGCAGAAGCGATGGCGCGCCTGGTTCCGGCGGGCGGACGGTCTGCCGGAGGAGATGGAGTTTCACTTTCAGGCGCTCAAGGAAGAGCGTCTGGCACTCGGCGACAGCGAGCCTGAGGCCGAACGCTATGCCCGCATGAGGCTGGGCAACGCCAGTGCGATCACGGAGACCGTCCGCGAGACCAGCCCGCGCGACAGGCTGGAGCGGGCGGCGCGGCACGTGCGTCTGGCGCTGCGCACCGTCGGCCGGCACAAGCGCGCGTACCTGCCGGCGACGGGCATTCTCGCGCTGGGCATCGGCATGAGCGTCGCGATGTTTTCGCTGGTGGACGCCGTGCTGCTGCGGCCATTGCCCTTCCCGGACCAGGATTCCGTCGAGGTCATCTGGAAAGTCGATCCGCGCGCGGGCAAATACGTCGAAGAGCTGGCTTACCCCGAACTGGGCGACCTGCAACAGCGCATTCGCGATTTCCAATCTGTCGCCGTGATGCCGACTTCGCTTTACGGCTACTCGCGCGTGCTGCAGAGCGGCGTCCGCGAGCCGGTGCAGATTGAAGGCACGCCCGTGTCGCACGACTTTTTCCGCGTGCTCGGCGTACGCCCGGTGTTGGGCCGCGACTTCACCAGCGCCGATGAGCATCCCGGCGCCGCGCCGGTCGCGATTCTCTCCGATCGCACCTGGCGGACCTACCTGGGCGCGGACCCGCACATTGCCGGGCGGATGATCCGGCTCAGCGGCGTCGGCGTTACCGTGATCGGCGTCATGGCGCCGGGCGTCGAGTTCCCGCGCGGCGCGGGGCTATGGTTCCCGCTGGGCGTCGATCAGAATGTCATCGAGCACCGCACGGCGACGTTCCTGCAGGCCATTGGACGCGTCCAGCCGCACGTCTCGCACGCGCGCATCGCCAGCGAAGTGGACCGCCTGATCCGGGCTCTCGCCGTGGAGCATCCCGAAGCGTACCCACCGGCGCAGCGCGCGGTGGTCACGCCGCTGGTCCAATACTGGACGGGCTCGTCGCGCCCGCACCTGTGGATCCTGCTGGGTGCGTCGGTGCTGCTGCTCGCAGCTTCCATCCTGAGCGCCAGCAATCTGATCCTGTCGCACGTGCTGGCGTGCCGCACGGAGATTGCCACGCGTCTGGCGCTGGGCACGCGGCGCGGCCAACTGCTGGCGCAGTTCGGCGCGGAGGGCGCGGTGACGGCGGCATTGGCCGTCCTGGGCGGGCTCGCTTTCGCGCACGCCGCCATCCGGTTCCTGGTGCAGTGGGCGCCCGCCGGCATCCCGCGCCTCACGGCCGCCGAATTGAACCTAAAGAGCTTCTGTTTCGCCGCCGGCGCCGCCGCGCTCGCCACGCTGGCCTGCACGCTGGTGAGCGCGTGGTCAGCCATGCAAGTCGATCTGGAGGCCGCGCTGCGGGAAGGCGCCGCGCGCACGTCGCTCTCGCGGGGCGGGCTGCGAACCCGCAACCTGTTCATCGCGGCGCAGACCGCCGTGACGGTGATTCTGCTCGCCATGGCGGGATTTTTCGTACTGAGCTACCGCGCGATGATCTCCTCCGGCATTGGCTTCGCCCATCGCGACGCGCTGTCGGTGAATCTGGCGCTGCACGGCTCCGGACTGTTCGGAACCCATAGCGTTTCCGCGGCAGACAGGCGGTTGTTCTATGCGACGTTGCTGCAACGGCTGCGCGAGACGCCGGGTATCACGTCGGCGGCGGCCGTCCTGGTGCGACCGCTCGAAGGCGCGATCGGCTGGGAGCGGCGCTATGAATTCGAGTTCGAAGGCGGGCGCGACAAGGACCGCGAATTGCCCAAAGCCAATTTCGAAGCCATTACGCCCGACTATTTCCGCACGGTGGGCACGCCGCTCGTCGAAGGGCGCGACTTCGATGCGCACGACACCGAACAGAGCGCGCCGGTCGCCATCATCAGCGAGAATCTGGCGCGGGCGATCCGCGCCTCCGGCCACGCGCCCGTGGGCCACCGGCTGCGCATGTCATGGCACAGCGTGGACGACTGGCTGACCATTGTCGGCGTGTGCGGCACTGCCCATTACCGCAGCGCCGCCGAAGAGAGCCGCGACATCTTTGTGCCAACCCTCCAATCGGTAGGGACGAACTACCTGGTGATCCGCGGCCGGCAAAGCCCGTCGGAGTTGGCCGCCATCGTCCGCCAGACGCTCGCCGGGCTCGATCCGGAACAGGCGGTCGCGGGCATCGCCACCATCGGCGAATTGATCGACGCGGACACGGCCCGGTGCAAATTCAACATGATCCTGCTGCTGTGGTTCGGCGTCTGCGCGGCGATTCTGGCGGCGACGGGCATCTACAGCGCGATCTCCGAAGCGCTGGCGGCGCGGCGGCGGGAGATTGCCATTCGCATGGCGTTGGGCGCGCCGCGCGCGCGGCTGGCCGGCGACATGATGCTCCGTCCGCTGGGCGCAGTGCTGCTCGGCGAGTTGGCCGGCATCCCGGCAACCGTGTGGCTGGCCACCGTGGCGTCCGAGTTGCTGTACCGCGTGACGCCGCGCGATCCGGCCGTGCTCGGCGCGGTGGCGCTCTTCGTCTTCGGCGTATCGCTGGGCGCGGGACTATGGCCCGCGTGGTGCGCTTTGAACGGCGAGGCGGCGGCGCCGCTGCACACCGCGTGAGACGCACAGCCGAGGCACTGAAACCGACGCAACGGAGCGCCGGGGGCGCGCGTAATATCAGGTAGAGGAAGACGCGGATTATGCTGCGGAAATACCTGTTACCCTTCGTCCTCGGCGCGCTGGTTGCGGGCGGAGCCGTCTATTTCGCGCGCCGGCCGGCAGCCGGACCGGTGACCCAGCCCAGCCCGGCCCCCGCAAGCCAACCCCAGGCCGCGCCCGCCGCGGAGCAGCCTCCGGCGGCCCCGGCGCCGCAGAATGCCGCGGCGCAGCCCGCACCGCAACCGGCGCCGCCACAACGGTCCGCGAACCGAAAGGCCCAGACGGCACCGACCGCGCAGCCCTCGGCCGCGGTTCCGGCGCAGCCGGTGCAAACCGCGCAGGCGATTCCTCAACCGCCCGTTGAGCAGCCGGCGCCGCAGCCGCCTGTTGCGCCGCGGCGCGAGGTTCAGCCGTCTCCGATCCTGCGGCCCGAACCGGTGATGGAGGCGCGCAGCCGCACGCCGCAGACGGTCACAATTCCGGCCGGCACAACGCTCGCCGTGCGCTTGCGCCAGCTTGTCAGCACCGAGCACCAGGCTATCGGCGACTCCTTCGCGGCGACGCTCGATCAGCCGGTTGTGATTGACGGCTTCGTCATTGCCGATAAGGGCTCGAACGTGCGCGGCAAGGTGACATCGCTGACGCCTCCCGGACGGGTGAAGGGCCGCGCGGCCATCTCGCTGGAGTTGACGGAGATCAACACGACTGATGGGCAGCGCGTCGAAATTCGCACCGACACCTATCACAACGAAGCGGCGAGCAATAAGAAGGCCGATGCAACGAAGGTCGGCGCGGGCGCGGTCATCGGAGCCGTGATCGGAGCGATGGCGGGGGGCGGCAAGGGCGCGGCGATCGGCGCGGGCGTCGGCGGAGCGGCGGGTGGCGGAGCCGTCCTGGCAACCAAGGGCGAACAGATCCGGCTGACCGCGGAAACACGGCTGACCTTCCGCCTGGCGGACGCTATCACGCTCACTGAAAAGCTGAATTGAAGCGCGGGTGGGCGAGACCGCGCTCAATAGAGAACGGTGAAATCGCGGGAGCGGATGGGCGCGTGTTCCAGCTCCGTCACGCCGTGTACGTCGCTGAAATGCGGCCCGCGGTGGAGATAGCCGGAGAGCGTATCCAACTGCTGTTTCGTGCCGGCGGCGATCACCTCCACGTTGCCGTCGTCGAGATTGCGCACCATGCCGGTAACGCCGATTTCTTCGGCCGTCCGGCGCACGAAGTCACGGAATCCGACACCTTGAACGCGGCCCCGAACGATATATTTGCGAGTCATCTTTTCAGACTTCATTGTTTTGAGAAACGCGCGCCCGAGTCAACCGCGCCGCCCGGCCCGGTCCAGGCGCGGCGCGAGTCCGTGACCGCGTATGGCGCAGGCGCACTTGTCCCCCAACCGTTCGGTGGCGTATAACGGTGGCTGCGGTGGCCCATCATTCCCGATCAGCCGACAGAGCTGGTACGAAAGCAACGATCCACGAAGTCGCCAGCAAGGCGAAAGTTTCGATCACCACGGTTTCCAGAACGATCAACACCCCGTCATTGGTCGATCCGAAGACGGCGAAGCGCGTCTGGAAAGCCATTGATGAGTTGAACTACTACCCGGACGTACACGCGCGTTCGCTGGTCTCGGGCAAGAGCAACATTCTGGGACTGATCGTCTCGGATATCACGAACCCGTTTTTCCCCGACCTGGTGAAAGGGTTCGAGGATGTTGTTGTTCAGCACGGCTATGAAATCATGGTCAGTTCCACCAACTACGATCCGGCGCGCATGGCGCTGTGCGTCCGCCGCATGATCGAGCGGCAGGTGGAAGGCGTGGCGATCATGACGTCCGAAATGGAAGAGCACCTGGTGGAGCAGTTGGTCGCCCGCCGCGTGCCGACCGTGTTCCTGGACGTCGGGACACCGGGCGAGGGGATCAGCAACATCGTCGTCGAGTACGCCCACGGCATCAATGAGGCGGTGCAGCATCTGGTCGATCTCGGCCATCGGAAACTCGGCTTCGTGAGCGGACCGGAAACGTTGGAGTCGGCCCGCACGCGCCGGTCCGCGTTCCTCGCAGCGCAGGTGCGGCTCGGTCTTCCTCAGAACGATGAATGGATCGGGCAAGGCGACCACAAAGTGGATGGCGGCGTGCGGGCAATGAACAAGTTGCTGCAACTCACGGACCGTCCCACCGCGGTCATGGCCTCCAACGATCTCACCGCCATCGGCATGATGAGCGCCATCCGCAAGGCCGGCTTATCCGTGCCCAAGGATATCTCCGTCGTGGGCTTCGACGACATCTGGCAGGCGGAGTTCACCGACCCGCCGTTGACTACCGTCCGTTTCCCCAGAGAACAAGTGGCGGAGCAGGCCTGCCGTGCGTTGATGTCGGACATCGCCAAGCCGAACGGCAGCGAAAGACAGTACGAGTACCGCGTGGAGCCGCACCTGATCATTCGCGAATCGACAGCGCGGCTGTAGGACGCGGGGCAGCTTCCATCAAGGTCCGGCGCCGCATACGATAATCGTTCAGATGCGTATCTCCGCCGCCGCGCGTTGCCTCATTCCGTGCCTGCTGTTTGGCGCCGCCGTCTGGCTGGCCGCGGCGCAATCGGACGCCGGCAGTCCGATCCGCTTCCGTTACGCGCCGATCGACTTCACGCTGGACAGTTGCGAAACGTCCGACCGGCATGCGCCGGAGACCATGGCCGGCGGCGTGGCCGTCTTCGACGCCAATAACGACGGCTACCTCGACATCTTCTTTGCCAATGGCGCCGACATCCGCACGTTGAAAAAGTCGGATCCCAAATACCGCAACCGGCTGTTCCTGAACGACGGCAAGGGCCATTTCACGGATGTCACCGACAAGGCGGGACTGGCCGGGACGGGCTATGACACGGGCGTGGCCGTCGCCGATTACGATAACGACGGCTACGAGGACATCTTCGTCGGCGGCGTCTACCGCAACACGCTCTATCACAACAACGGCGACGGCACGTTCACCGACGTCACCGGCAAGGCCGGCCTGACGTCGAAACCCGATCCGCAGTACGGGCCATTGTGGTCGGTCGCGGCGGCGTGGGTGGACGTCAACAACGACGGCCTGCTCGATCTGGTGGTGGTGAATTACCTGGCGTGGAATATCGACACCGAACCGGCCTGCCCGTATCAGGGGCACCGTGAATACTGCCATCCGAAGATGTACAAGCGGACGCCGAATCAGCTCTTTCTGAACCAGGGCAACGGCACGTTCAAGGACATTTCCGTCGAGGCCGGGCTGCACGATCATCCAGGTAAAGGCATGGGCATCGGCATTGCCGACTACGACCTGGACGGGCGGATGGACTTCTTCGTCACGAACGATAAGGTGTACAACTCGCTGTTCCACAATGTCAGCGAAAAGGGCAAGGTGAAGTTCGAGGAAGTGGCCTTCGAGAGCAACGTCGCCTTGCGGGACAACGGCGCATTCATCTCGAACATGGGCGTGGATTTTCGCGATGTGGACAACGACGGCTATCCGGACATCTCGATCGTCGCGCTCGACGGCGAGACGTTCCCGCTCTTCCGGAACACGGGCAAAGGCGACTTCGCCGACGTCACGCGCGAGAGCCATCTGCTGACGTTGAGCATGCCCATGGCGGGCTATTCGCCGACGATTTTCGACTTCGACAACGACGGGTGGAAGGACATCTTCGTCTCGCGCGGCCAGGTGCAATCGCCGCTCGCCGCGCCGCAGGTTCCCGTGCATCAGCACAACTCGGTCTTCCGGAACACGGGCGGCGGAAAGTTCACGGCGCTGACGGCCGAAGCCGGTTTGACCGCGCGTCCGCCGGCGCGCCATCGCGGCTCGGCCGTGGGCGATCTGAATGGCGACGGCCGGCTCGACGTCGTGGTCACGGCGCTCAGCGCGCCCGCCGAAATCTGGATGAACGAAAGTCCCGGCGGCGCGCACTGGCTGGAACTGGCGCTGGAGGGAACCAAGAGCAACCGCGATGCGATCGGGGCGCGCATTAAGGTCACAACGAAGTCGCTGACGCAGTACAACCACGTCACGCACGCGGTGGGCTACGCCTCGTCGAGCGCCGGTCCGGTACACTTCGGCCTGGGGCCGGACACCTCGGCCACGGTCGAAATCCACTGGCCATCGGGCCTGGTGCAGACGCTCAAGGATGTCGCGGCGGATCGCATCGTACACGTGAAGGAACCGTCGAAATAGAGTCTCTGATTCGCCGGGGCTGCATCACGGGCGGCGCGCCGATCATCTCTCAGCTTTTAGGAGGATTATGCATTCGGCGCCATCTCATGAACGGCAGGCCACCGGGCGCCGCTTCCCGCAAAGGATGCGCGACGCCGCATGAGGGCACGGGCACGCGCGATCGGCGTCATGGCGGTGGGCGCGCTGGCCGCCGCCGCGCTGCACGCTCAGGATAATTACGAAGTTCAGGTGTATGGCTCGGAGTTGACGCCGCCGGGGCAAACGATGGTCGAGTTGCATTCGAACTTCACGTTTCAGGGTTCGAAGAACATGGTCGACGGAGTGCGGCCGGACAACCACGCTTTGCATGAAACCGTCGAGATCACGCAAGGCATCACGCCGTGGCTCGAGACCGGTTTCTATGTGTTCACCAGCTACCGCGCGGGTGAAGGCTGGCAATATGTCGGCAGTCACATCCGCCCGCGCGTCGCCATTCCCGAGGATTGGAAATGGCCCGTCGGCTTGAGCCTCTCCAGCGAATTCGGCTACGAGCGCCCGAGCTACGCTTCCGACACGTGGACGTGGGAGATCCGCCCGATCGTCGACAAAACGCTCGGCCCGTTGTATCTCTGTTTCAACCCCACGCTGGAGCGCTCGCTGCATGGCGCCGAAGTCGGCAAAGGCGTCACGTTCTCTCCGAACGCGAAGATCGGGTATGCATTGTCGAAGAAGGTCAACGCCGGAATCGAATACTACGGCGCGCTGGGATCCATCACGGGCTTCGATCCAATTCGCGATCAGCAGCAGGCGATCGTGCCCGCAATCGACCTGGATCTGAGTCCCAACTGGGAGTTCAACTTCGGCGTCGGCGTCGGCATGACGGGCGCAACCGATCATTTGCTGGTCAAGATGATCCTCGGCCGGCGGCTGCGGTTCGGCCGGAAATCGTGAGGCGTCGGCCTGGAACCGGCGCACCGCCGTCTGACGTCTATTCCATTTGCCACTCAAAACACTCATCGCGTGCTGGATCGTCATGGCCGGGCTCAGCGGCGTGCGGGCGGCAACGCCGCAAACCTTTCGTATTCCGCCGCTGACCACGACGGTGAACGTCGACGAGCAGCCGCTACACATCACGGTGGCGGGCACCATCACCGCGGCGCCCGCTGCGCAGCACCAGGAATCCATCCAGGTGGATCTGGAAACCGATCTCTCGGACATGCAGGCGCACATCACGGAGTTGCTGCGCCCGCACGTGAATCAAGCGAACCGCTGCGGGTTGCGGCTCAACCTGGAGCATGCCAGTCTCGCGCCGCAAGCGCCCAACGCGGCGCTCACCGCGCGCGTCCATGTGGAGAAGTATGTCTGCGCGAAGGCCTTCGGCCGGCAGATGATCACCAAACTGCTGGACGGAGATGGCGTCGTGACGGTGCGGCTGATGCCGGCGATTGAGAACGCAGAAACGCTCAAACTGTCCGGCGAAGTTGTCGCGATTGACGCGGACGGCCCGATCGGCGAGTTGCTGCAGTCCGACACCGCGGGTCCACGGCTGCGCGAAAAGGTGCGCACTGCGCTGGCCGACACGCTGCAAAAGAGCCTCGGCAAACTGAAAGCGGAACTGCCGCCAGCGCTGCACGGACTCGCGGCGCTTCAAACCGCGCGTTTCACCGATGCGGGCGCGAGCCGCTTGGGGCTCGGCCTCGCGGGCACGGTGCAGCTAGCGCCCAGCATGGCGCAAATCATGCTCGAAAAGCTGAAAGAACAAGCGCACTGAACGGGTCCGCCGCGCGCCGCCGGATGGACCGTCCCGCCTGCGCGATAGAATTGCAGTGGCGCAGACCGAAACGCGCCAGAGCACATTCCTTTTCGGGACTCGAACACCAGCTATGCAAATCAGATTGAACTTGAGACAACTTGCGGCGTGTGCGGCAGGCGCAATTCTGCTTGGCGCGTTAGCCTGTGCGCAAACGGCGCCCGCGCAGAACGGTGAAAAAAAGAAGGCCGAGGCAAAAGTGCCGGCGCAGGATTGGCCGGGAATCAACCGCTATCACGAGGCGAACCTCAAGCTCGGCGCGCCCGCGGCCGGTGAGAACCGCGTGGTCTTCATGGGCGATTCGATCACGGACGCGTGGGGTCCGCACTTCAGCGACAAGTACTTCCCCGGCAAGCCGTACTTCGGCCGCGGCATCAGCGGGCAGACGACGCCGCAAATGGTCGTACGTTTCCGTCCCGACGTGATCGCGCTCAATCCCAAGGTGGTCGTGATTCTCGCCGGCACGAATGACATCGCGGGCAACACCGGCCCGGAGACGCCGGAGATGATTGAAGACAACTTCGCGTCAATGATCGATCTGGCGAAGGCAAACAACATCCGCGTGGTGCTCTGCTCCATCACTCCGGTCTTCGACTATCCGTGGCGGCGTGGTCTCGAGCCTTCCCAGAAGATCGTGACCTTGAACAGATGGCTCAAGGAGTACGCGGCGAAAAGCGGCGTGGTCTATGTCGATTACTTCTCCGCGATGGTCGACGAGCGGTTGGGCTGCAAGGCGGATCTATGCTCGGACGGCGTACACCCGACCGATGCGGGATACAAGGTGATGGTCCCGCTCGTGGAAAAGGGCATCGCCGAAGCGCTCGAAAAGAACTGAGCCCCCACACGGGGTCGCGAGAGTGCGGCCCCGTTTCAATCACTGGGCGTTTTTCGCACAGCGGAAACCGATATCGGGCGCAGCGAAGCGCGCGGGAATCGACGTCCATTCATAGGTGACGCCATGCGCCAGCGGGCGGTCGAAGGCTCCGCCGCGAATGGTGTACCACGGCTCGGCCGCGGTGGGCGGCGGCTTCAGAATCGACGCGAAACTCGCCACCGCCTGCGCACTCGGCGTCTTCAGTTCGTGGACGAACTCCCACACGTTGCCGGTCATGTTGAGCGCGCCGTACGCGCTCGCGCCAGAGTCGAGAGCATCCACGGCGACGACGCCCTTGCGCGCGGGTGTGCCGTTCGCGACATTCGCACGCGACGCATCGGCCTGATCGCCCCAGGGATAAACGCGGCCGTCCGTGCCACGCGCCGCCTTTTCCCATTCCAGAGCTTCGGGCAGACGTTTGCCCGCCCATTCGGCGAACTCCTGCGCCTCAATGTAGGTCACGTTGACCACGGGATCCGTGGGACGGCTCGCATTGAAGCCACTCGGCAGCGGATGCTGCTTCGCCTGGCAGAAGCGCGCGTAGGCGGCGTTCGACACCTCTGTCCGGTCGATATAAAACGCGGGCAGCGATGCGCTGTGTTTGTCCTCACCAGCCAGGAACGATCCTGCCGGCACGAGCACCATTGCGCCGCTGTCCATGGCAAGCGACGCGGGCAGTTCCTTCGCCGGCGCCGGATTCGTGCCCGGCTTTGTGCTCGCGGTCTGCGTGGCCGCGGGGCGCAGTGCGAAGAACACGACGACGAGCACGGCGATCACGGCCAGAGCGCCGACGGCGATGAGCGGCAGCTTCGAGCGGGACGGCTGAACCGCGTCCGATGCAACCGGGCCCGCTTGCGTTTCCGGCGTCTTGCCCGTAACCCGGTCAAGCTCCGCGATGACCTCGCGGAAGCTCCGCGGCCGCTCTTCGGCCTTCTTCGCGGTGCAGCGGGCGACGAGCGCGACCAGTGCCTCCGGCGCGCCCGCCTGGCGCAGCGGCTCGATGCTCAGCGGCTCGTTCAGGATCTGATAAAAGAGGCGCTCGACCGTCTCGCCCTCAATGGGCTTCTGACCGGTGAGCAGTTCGAAGAGCAGGATGCCGTACGCATAGATGTCCACGGCATCGGTCGGCGTCTCGCCGCGCACCAGCTCGGGCGCCATGTAATACGGCGTGCCGAGCGCAAAGCCCGCGCGGGTGATCGAGAGGCCCTCCGCGCGCGCGATGCCGAAGTCCATCAGCTTCACCTTGCCCGCCGCGTCGATATGCACGTTGTCGGGCTTGATGTCGCGATGGACGATGTGTTGCGAGTGAACGTATTCCAGAGCGCGGGCGACATCCCGCGCGATGCGCAGCTTGTTCGCTAGATCGCCGGTGTGACCGTCGCGAATGGCGTGCCGCAGATCCTCGCCGACCAGGAACTCCATCACGATGAACGGGCGGCCCTGCTCCTCGCCGTAGTCGTGAATACGAATGATGTTCTCGTGCTCGATGTTGCCGGACATGCGGGCTTCCTGGAGGAAGCGCGCCTTCGCTTCGGCGTCCTGGCAACCGGCGTCCGTCAGCACCTTGACCGCGACGGTGCGGCCGATCACCGTGTCACGCGCGCGGTAGACGTGCGACATGCCGCCGCCGAGAAATTCGAGCAGTTCGTATTTGCCGAGACGCGCAGGCAGTTCCATGGTTCGTATTTACCTGGCGGCCGTGGCAACGCAGTGCAGGCCGTTCAGGAAGTCCTTCTGAAAGACGGGCGCAAGACCGCCGGTGCTGAGCGTGAAACGGTAAGTGAGCTCCTTGCCGTTGATGCTCACCGGACGCGCTTCCCGGCCCTGGCGCACGACCCATTCGAGCGTGTAGTTGCCGCCCGCTCCGCTCCAACGGTCGGCGTCGGCGAAGAAGTGGAAGACCGACCACAGCCCGTCGCGGTTCTGTACTTCCAGATCGCTGCCGCCCGCAAGCTTCGCGCTCAGGCGTACGCTGCCGCTGCCAGCGGCGGGCCAGACGTGCTGCGCGGCGCCTTCCTGGCCGGTGAAGCGCGCGCTCTGGCCGTCGATCGCCAGCAGCATTTCCTTGATCTGGTCGGAACGCTGCGCCTGTAGCGAGTAGCGCAACGCGGGCTCGGATGAACCGCCCGGATAGACCGCGTCGGAGAAGCGCGCGGCCTGGTTGAAGAAGTTCACGAACGCCGGATTCAGCGCCAGACCGCCGCTCGGATTGACCACGTAATCCGTGCCCTGCTTTTGCAGGAACGGCCGCAAAGCCTCTTCGTAGAACATCCACAGCTTGCCGTCGCGCGGCCGGAAGATGGAGTTCACACTGGCGAGCGACGCCTCGGCCGTGGCGTTCGGATTGAACGGGAATTTGCCGGCGATGTCGCCGTACGCCGCGCAAAACGCACGCGCCTTGGCATTGATCTCGCCCGCGCCCATGCCCTTGGTGAGGGCGTCGACGCTCTCGATGGGCGCTTCCAGAAGTTTCAATACGACGGTGTCGACGTGCGCTTCGGGATCGATGCGAAACGTGTAGCCCATCTTCTTCACAACGTTGTGCGCCGCGTCGGCGCTGGAGCGCACGGGCATGGCGCGGTTCGGATCGGGCGGACCGGTGAGATCCGCAATCTGGTTGATCGCGGTCTGCAGGCTGGCGAGCGAGCCCATGTACTCGTTGTTCTGCGGCCAGACGTATTGGACGACGGTCGCCGGCGGCGGTACGACCTTCTGCACCGCGTCAAACGCTTCGGTCACTTTCGGCGAATCCACGGCCGTGTTCTGCGTGGCCACCCAGAAGAGCGCCAGCAACGGCGTCTGCGAGCCGGAGAGCGTGTTCAGCTTCTTCGCGGCGTCCTTCAAACCGCCGTAACGCACGACGCTCGTGTTGCGCAGGAAAGCCCGCCAGCGGTCGATGTAATCCGCCGTGTAGCGCGTGCGCAGATCCTCGCCGAGCTTCGCCGGATCGGGCTTCGCGGCAGCGTAATCGCCGAGCACCCAGCGCTCGCCGCCGAAGAATTTGTCGGCCCGCTTGATGTTATCCTGCATCGCCGCCCAGCCCGCCTTGGTGAAGGCGCCCGGCACGTCGCGGTTATTGATGACCACTTCGGCCGAGCCGGGAAACTGCTCGTTGAAGTTGATCTTCTTCGCGCGCCGCGAGGCGTCGGCCAGCATGAACTGGTAGATCTGCTCCATGCCGGAAAACTTCGACAGATGCTGGCGCGCGCGGTCGATGGCCGCGGCGTCGTTCTGCTCGCTGAAGGGATTGCCGTGCGGCAGGTCCTCGCTGTAGAAGTCGAACTGCTTCTTCGCGAGCGGCAGCAGGACATCGACGGAACGCCCGGCGGACCAGTGCGTAACGAGCACCGGCGAGAGCCAGTTCGTACTGCGCTTCCACTCGGAGGTCGTCAGCAGATACGCCTTCAAGGTGTCGTATGTCGGGCCGTATTCGTCATTCGGCCCGGGCGGCACCTGCACGCGCTGCAGCGTGGCGAGCATCTCGGTCTGGGTCTGCGCGAACAGCAACTGCTGGAAGCGCGCGTAATAGATGCGGCGCACCTGCGGGTAGATCCCGCTGCCGCTGTAGAGCAGCCAGCGCAGATGCAACGGTGCGCCGTTGGTCTCGTAGTCGGTTAATTCGGCGAGCACCTGGCGCAGGTTTTCGAGTTTCTGCAAAGCGTCCGGCGTGGGCAGGTTCATGCCGCTCGCTTCGGCGGCCGGAATGCCGCGCGCCGCTTCCAGCGCGGCCGATTCGAGCGCGCGGTTGCCGAAGAACGACACGGTGAAACCGATGCAGAAGATCAGCAACAACGCCGCCGCGCTCGCCAGCAGGATGCGGCGCAACAGGCTGGTTTGCGTACTGCTGCCGCTCGCGCCCAACGCGGCCTCGTCGCGCAGGATGACGTCGTTGAACAGGTGGCCGAGGAACAGCCACTGCGGCACCTTGCGCGTAGTCCCACCAATCGGCGTAGGCGCGGCCGTGGGCAGGGCCGGCGTCGGAATGCCGGCGCGGAAGATGCCCGTCGCCGAGCTGGCCGCTTCGAAGGGCGAGCGTTGCGTAGCGGGGCGCTGGGCCTCGGCCACGGCCGTGTCGTGGACGATCACGGGACGCACGCCGGAGAAATAGAAGCCGCGCAGAAACGGGCTCGCGCGAAGCTGGCTCGGGCGGCACAGGTCCACCAGAAACTGCACGGCGGTCGTGCGCAGCTTGCGGAACTCGCGCGGGAACTCGTAAGCGCCGGGAGCCTTTTGCGGATCGTTTTCGCGTGGCAGAAAGTCGTTGCGGCGATCGGCGAGGGCATAAAAAACGCCGTCGAACGCCGTCGACAAACGTCGCGTCTCCTCTTCCGCATAGATGCCCGCTGCGCCCGGCGCGCGCAGCGGAACGGTCGCGCCGAGGACCTGCGCCGCCTCGTCGTTGCTGAGGTTGCGGAAGTAGTCCTCGAAGAAGGCCACGCGGTTCATCTTCGTGAACACGACGTACACCGGGAAGCTGATGCCGTAGTGCTCGGAGACCTCGCTCAAACGTGCTTGCAGAGTGCGCGCCGCGGCAGCAACCGTTTCGGCCGCACCCGGCCGCGTGAACGTCTCGGCGTCGATGCAAACCAGCGCCGCGCGCGGGGCCGAGCCAGATGAGCCCACCACAGACCGCAGGCTGCCCGGACGGAGCCGCGCGAGCAGCCGGCGCCAACGCGCGGGCTGCGCGAGCAGCGCGCCGCCGGCTTCGACAAAAGCCATCTGCCGCGCGAACCACAGGTTCGCCGCGCGCGTCGGAACGACGTTGTTGTCCTGATGCGTCTGCCCGGCCAGCAACTCCGGCTCCAAACCGGAGTGCAGAATCGTCGTCGTCTTGGTCGAGCCGGCCTCGCCCAACACGAATACGACGGGCAGGCCGCTCAGCTTCGCGCCTTTCGCCAGGCGCGCCTCGGCATCGCGGATCAGCGCGTCGATCTCGTCGTCGCCATCGGACGGAGTCTGCGCGCCGCCGGGCGCGAGCGTTGTTTGCGCCTGCCGGAACTTGAACCACCAAATGAGAATTGCAGCCGCCGCAAGGCCCAGGAATGCGAGGATCGTGAACAGAATATAGAAAGTGCCGCCAGCAAGATGGAGCAGGCTCCCCATGGTCCAGGCCAACGCCAAATAGACCAACAGTGCCACGCCCACGGCTAAATAGGTCATCGGAAGTCTCCTCCTTCAGCGGCCCGCAATGGCAAGAGTTTCCAGACTCGAAACTCCGGAACCCAGCACCAGTTTGAAGATCACAAACAGCACGACCATAAGCGCGAAGCAACTGGCCGCAATAATGGTGAGTTTCCTGACCCACGGGTCGGCGCCGGCGGTCCGGCGCGGTTCCGCGGGCAACGCCCACGCGGGCGAAAGGCCGCTCGCCGCTCCCCGGATGCGGCGGATCTTATCGGCTGTCGCGTCGCTGATGGCCTTCAGCTCGCCGTGGCCGCCGAGGCTGTAGCGCCCGGCGAAACCCAGCAGCAGACATAGGTGGTAGGTTTCGAGCACGTCCGCCAGATCCTGCGAATCGTTGCGGCTCAGCAGATCCTTGAGGTTCTGAAAAAAGACTTCACCGGCGACGTGATGGCCGAACAGCTCCTCCTGCAAGGGCCGCCGCGGCCAGTCGGCAAACACGGCGTCGCGCGAGTTCAGCACCGACTCGTCGACAAAAGCGACCACGGCAAAAATGGCGAGCTTGATATCCTCGCCGTTGTAGCCCTGCGCGCGGGCCTGCTGGTCGGCCGCCTTCAGTCCTTCCAGGATGTTGTAGCGAAACGTCGCGGCGTCGGAAACGCTCTGGCGTCCCGTGCGCAAACGGCCGCTGACCGTCAGTATCTCCTGGAACGCGAGCGCGAGATTTTCCCTCCGCCTGGCGGACGCGTTCTGAGAGCCTGCATTGGGTTGCATGGCAACCTCCTCCTTGTGCGTACGATCAGGATTCCAAGATCACATGTAATTCGAGCGTTGCCTCCGGCAGATCGCCCGGAACGTACACCCCGACCTGACGGGTCTGGACGATGTGGTCCCAGCATGGCCCTCCCCGGCTCACGCTGAAATACTGCGTATCCACGCGCGCGGCGAGCGCCGGCGGCGGCACGGGCAGATGCGTCAGCACCATACCGGGCAGCGCACGCTCGACGAGCCGTCCGACGAAGGCCTTGGAGCAGACCTTTACGAGTTGCGGCGTGCGGGTGATGATGTCCACTTCGCCAAGCGCCGCGCGCACGCCGAGAATCCAGCGCGAGCGGTCCAGACAGCGCTGGTCCGTGACATCGCCCTCATAGAAATAATCGGCGCCCGGACGCAGCGGGATCGTCACCGCATTGGTCGGCAGCACCGTTTCCAGGTTCACGCGGATGTGATGGTCCAGCGCGCCGAAACACTCGTCGAGCGCCAGATGATTGTACAGCGGCAGATCGCGCGGATGCGCCTCGATGGCGAACGTGCAGAGCGCTCCTCCGAGCCGCAGCAGTTCGACGTACAGGTCTTCAGGATGAGCACGCCGCGCCGCGTATATCTGGCGCAGCGGAGCGAGCGCCGAATTCACGGTGTGCAGCAGCCAGAACTGGGCGATGTCGCGCGTGGAATACTCGGCCCAGGAGCGGCCCGCCGTTCCGCCGCCCGCGGACATTGCGGCGCTCTTTTCCTCCAAAATTCCGATCAGGCGATGCAACATCTGCAGCAGGCGTTCGCTGGCGCCGATCTGCGTGCAGGGCGGAATGAAATCGGGATCGAAGATGAAGTGGCCGGAGCCGTCGCGCTGGATCCGCGCGAGCGGCAATGCGACGGAGCCTTCAGCCAGCTCGGTGTCAAGCACCAGCGTCAGGTTCTTGCGCCCGAAGGCCACCGGCTTTTCGTCGCGCCCGGTGGTCTCGTCGTAGGCCATCCTCGACTCGGCCGTATACCGCGCGCCGGGCGCCGCGGGGATGTCCGGCAGAGCGCAGTTCACGCCGTTCTGCCGCCGTTCGGGGATGGCGAGCAGAACCGTCACTTTGTCGCGCGTGGGCGGAAACACATCGGCGATGTTGCGAGCCGGCGGCAGAGCGTCGCACTCCGGCATGTGGAAGGCCAGACCGTCGGGCAGGATGCCACGGGCATGCACAACCGAGAGCGTGCCATTCCGCAACGCCTCGGCGTCCAGCCCGTAACCTACGAGCCCATAGCTTTCAAACCACAGCGCCGACGCCGCAAACTGGATCGAATCCTCGAAATAGCGGCTCTGCACTTGAAAATGGTGCGGGCCAAGATACATCCCCTCCGACCAGACGACCCTGGATAGGTATTTCATAGCTCGAGTCCGACGAACACGGCGACGAGTCCTCCTTCACCGCGCTCCATATCATGCAAGAGATTATCCCACCTTGCCCAGCCAGCGCCACCCGTAACAACGTGACTTTACCATGTGTCTTCATCGCCGGCGAGAATTGAACGGCGGCCATGCTGGTGTCATCATACGGTGGAGACACGGGCGGTCACGGAGGAGAAATTATGGGGGAAAGTCCACTCTATGAGCCGGTAGAACTGCTGCGGGACGACGGAATCCGGACATACACGGCGCGGGAAACGGCGAGCGGCAGAACGGTCACGTTGTACGTGTTGTCCGGTATCCAGGCGCAAACAGCGCAGGAACTCCTCGGCCAGGTTCAGACGCTCAAAGAGCGGAAGGTCCCCGAACTGCTCGACACCGGGACGAAAGACGGCGCGCCGTTCGTCGTCACCGAATGCCTGCCGGGCGTGGTGAGCCTGCGCGAGTTTATCGTCACCGAGGCGGAGAAGTACGGGCTGCCCCGGCCGCCGGGCAACCTCGACCATCTGACACGCGTGGGGAAATGGCGCGTGCCGGTCATGCCGCCCGCGCCCGCCGCCCAGACGCCCGAGCCGGCCGCGCCAGTTCCAGCGCCGCCGCAGACGGGACCCGGCGAGTTCACCCGCATGTTCCAGGCAGGCGGCCCCGCTGCGCCGATGGGCGAAGCTACTCCGCGCCCACCCGTCGCCGCACCAGTTGCCCCGCCTCCTCCTGCGCCGGTTGCTGCTGCCGCTCCGCCGCCTGTCGCTCCGCGACCGCAGACGGGACTCGGAGAGTTCACGCGCATGTTCCAGGCAGGCGGTCCCGCTGCGCCGATGGGCGAACCGGCTCCGCCGCCACCTGCCGCCACGCCAGTTGCGCCGCCGCCTCCTGCGCCGGTTGCTACTCCCGCTCCGCCGCCTGTCGCTCCGCGACCGCGGACGGGACCCGGAGAGTTCACGCGCATGTTCCAGGCAGGCGGTCCCGCTGCGCCGATGGGCGAACCGGCTCTGCCCCCACCTGCCGCCACGCCAGTTGCCCCGCCTCCGCCTGCGCCAGTTGCTGCTGCCGCTCCGCCGCCTGTCACACAGCAGCCAGCCAGTGGTCCAGGAGAGTTCACCCGCATGTTCCAGGCAGGCGGCCCCGCTGCGCCGATGGGCGAAGCTGCTCCGCCTCCACCCGTCACCGCGCCAGTTGCGCCGCCTCCTCCTGCGCCGGTTGTTGCTGCCACTCCGCCGCCTGTCGCTCCGCAACCGCAGACGGGACCCGGCGAGTTCACGCGCATGTTCCAGGCCGGCGGCCCCGCTACGCCGATGGGCGAACCGGCTCCGCCTCCACCCGTCACCACGCCAGTTGCGCCGCCTCCTCCGCCTGCGCCAGTTGCTGCTCCTGCTCCGCCGCCTGTCGCTCCGCAACCGCAGACGGGACCCGGCGAGTTCACGCGCATGTTCCGGGCCGGCGGCCCCGCGGCGCCGATGGGTGAGAGTGCGCCCCCGGCGCCTCCGCGAGCGCCAGTGTATTCTCAACCTCCGCAGTCCGCGCCGGGCGAGTTCACGCGTTTCTTCTCTTCGCCGCTGCCAGCATCGACGCCCGAGCCCAGCTTCCCGATCTCTGCTCCGCCGCCTCCGCCGCAGTACACGCCAGCGGCGCCGCCCGCAGCTCCGGCTCCGCAGCCGCAGTCGTTTGCGCCGCCGGGCGAGTTCACACGCATTTTCGGAAAGAGCGATCTCGGCCTGCCTGCAGCGCCCACGCCGCCCGTGCAGCCCGGAGCCTACGCGCCGCCGCCGGCCGCACAGCCCTTCCCTGCCGCGCCCGCCTATCCGCCACAGACTCCTGCACCAGGCTTGGCGTCGCAGCCGGCTCCACCCGCGAGCGGCCCCGGCGAGTACACGCGCATGTTCGGACCGCAATCGCGGCCGGCGGCGCCAGCGCCCACACCGGCGCCGGCTCCGCTGCCCATGCCGGGACGCGATGCAGCCGCGAAGAACAAAACTTTGCTGCCGCTGATCCTGGTCCTCGCGATCCTGTTCCTGGTCGCCGTGGTCGTCATTCTCCTGTTCGCGTTGAAGAAGTGAGCGAGCGCGCCAGTCACCGCTCGGCCCGGCGCATGGAATCCCGATGGAGCACTTACAGATCGACGAACTCAAGCTCAGCGGCGACTGCGCCGCATTACGGCAAGCCCTGGAAGAAGCGGGCTACACGGAGCCGCGCATCTGCGCCCGGCTCGGATTGCGACAGCTTGCCGACTATGAGATGGACGCGGCCCGGCGGCCCGCGTTGCCGCCCCCGGACGACGCCGTCGATGTGCTGATCCGCCTTTTCCTCGCCGGCGATTTTGTGGAGGCGGCCGCGCTGACAACCCATCTCAGCCACGCTCTGACGGGCGTCCTGCAAAGCCTGGGTCTGCTGAAGGTCAACGCTGACGGAAGGTTTTACGGGACTGTCGCGCTCTATCCGGCCGGCGGCTTGCTGATCGCCTCCGACCGCTGGTCGTGGCCCGATGGCGCGACTTTCGAAGCGCCGCCGGACACGGTCTATCCGGCGCTGGTGCGCAATACGCGTCTGTTTCTGGATCTGCTGCCGGACGGGCCGTGCGAGCGCCTTCTGGACCTGGGAGCGGGCACCGGCATCGCGGCATTCGTCGCAGCGCGCAACGGCGCGCGGCAGGCGTGGGCCTCCGATGTCGCCGCGCGTTGCACGCGATTCGCCGAATTCAACCGGCGCCTCAACGGCCTGGACAATGTCACCGCTATCACCAGCGACGTGTATGACGGTTTCAACGGCGAGACCTTCGACCGCATCGTTGCGCACGCGCCGTACATGCCCGTGTTGGCGGCAAAGTGGGTTTTCCTGAGCGGCGGCGAGGATGGCGAGCAGATCACGCGGCGCATCGTGGAAGGTCTGCCCCGGCGGCTCGAACGTGGTGGCATCTGCTGCCTGCTGACCATGGGGACCGACCGCCGCGACGGCCAGGGGCATGACGTTCCCTTTGAAGCGCGCGTCCGCGACTGGCTCGGCGCGGCCGCGGGCGAATTCGATGTGCTGTTTCTCGTCCGGCGGACTGTCGAGCCGCAACAGTATGCACTCGGCGCGGCGCCGTACGAACCGCGCCCGCGCGCCGAGGCGCATGCCTGGCGCGACCTGTTCGCCCGGCTCGGTGTGACCACGCTCGCATACGGTTTCCTGGTCATCCAACGCCAAGCGCAAGCCGACCAGCCGTTCACCGTCCGGCGCACGGCCGCGCCGGAGTTAGGGCGGGCAGACTGGCAATGGCTGCTCGCCTGGGAGAGCGCGGTTGCAGGCGGCAAGGCCACGGCGCTCATTCTGGACTCGCGCTTGCACGCCTCCCGGCGAACGGTCTTCGAGGTCACGCATCGTCTGACCGGCGAAGGCTGGACGCCGCGGGCTTATCAATTGCGCGCCAGCCACCCGTTCGATGTGACCTGCAAGGCGGAGCCGTGGGCCGCGCAGTTGATCGCGCTGTGCAACGGCCGGAGCACCGGCCGGCAACTCTACCGTGTCTTCCGTGCGCAGGACTGGATTCCGGACAGCACAAGCGAAAGCGAATTCGCCAGCGCCGTGGTCCCGCTCGTATCCGGCGGCTTCGTGGAGATCGAGGGGCTCAGACCGCCTCGGGCAGCAGAATGATCAGCTCAAGCTGCGGCGACGGCAGATCGCCGGGCACGTAGGCGGCCAAATTGCGCGCGCGGCCGATCGCCTCCCACACGACCCCGGACTGGTTGAGGCTGAAGTATTGGTAATTCAGCTTGACCGGAATGGAGCCGGGCGGCTTCGGCACGTGCGTCAGCCCGACGCCGGGCAAAGCCTGGCGGACCAGATGCTCAATGTGGCTGGCCGAGCAAACCTTCACCAGGTAGGGCGTTTTCGTAATCACTTCCGCCTCGTTCATGGCGGCGCTGATAGCGAGGTACATGCGCGTGCCGGCAAGATACTTGTCGTCGGCCAACGCCGTCGCGTAAATCGATGGCTGCACAAGTTTTAGCGGCAGCGAGATGCAGTTTGCCGGCACCACTGTTTCGAGCAGCATGCGCACGATTTCGTCGAGCTGAGTAAAACACTCCGCGAGATTACTGTGATCGTACAGCGGCAGATCCCGGGGCTGGACCTTGTTCGAAAACGTTGTAAGACATCCGGCGAGGGAGAGCATCACGTCATACAAACGGCCGGGGTGGCCGCGGCGCACTTCAAACAGATGCTGGAACTCCGGGAAGTGAGAATTTATCGTGTAAAGCAGCCAGAAATTTGCAATGTCGGATGCCCCGAAGTCAGCCAAACTCAAGTTCTTCTGGCGCCGGGTCCCGCTCAGCATACTGCTTTTCGCCGCCAGCAATTCCACCAGCCGCCGCGCAATGGAGCATAGATAATCGCTGGCGGAAATGTCTAACAAAGGTGGGACAAACTGGGGATCCAACTGTAATACGCCCGTCTCCGCGCGGAGGATCCGCGCCACCTGCAGGACGGAACACTCCTGACGCGAGTCCGCGCCGGTGAGCAGGCGGTAGTTCTTGCGCGCCACCTGGACCGGACGCTCCGCCAGCCCGGAGTTCTCGTCGCGCACCATCACCGCCTCGGCCTGATAGCGAGTGTCGGCCCGGCTCTGCGGCATGGATACGTTCAGGCCGGGAAGGCGGTAATTCGGCACAGCCAGATAGACGTCGAGCACGTTCTGATCGGGCTCAAAGCAGTCCTGGAGCGGTTTTGAAGGGGGCGGCGCATCGGAACCCGGGAAATCGAACAGCAGCCCGTCCGGGAAAATCCCGGACGCTTCGGCCAGCGCGAAGGCTCCGGCGGCCAGCGCTTCCTGATCGATCCGCAGAGTCAGCAAACCCCAGGGATGGGCATTGAGCGATTCGAGCCGGAAGCGCAGCGAATCTTCTATGAAGCGGTCCTGCGACTGCAAGTGCTGCGGACTGAGGGCGGTGCCTTTCATCCAGATCACCGGCTGCAATTGCCTCATGGGATTACAAGCTAGCAGAACTTAGGGACGAGCGCAAAAGCTTTCATTTCAGCCCTTTCTAACAAGTGCCAGCTCGTGTTAAGATCCTCATGCACTGCATGGATATCTATTGTAGAATTCGATGGATGTCTAGATCGAGGAGGGATCTCAGATGGCGAAACCGAGCACACAACATAAGCTCGATCGTGTGCGTCCGCCACGCGTTCACGTCACCTACGACGTGGAAGTGGGCGATGCGATTGAGCTAAAAGAACTGCCCTTTGTCATGGGCGTTCTGGGCGATTTTACAGGGCAACCCGAAGCGCCCTTGCCAAAACTTCGGGAGCGCAAGTTCGTCGAGGTGACTCCGGACAACTTCGACAACGTACTGGAGGGCATGAAACCGCATCTGGCCTTCTCGGTCGAGAACAAGCTGAGCGACGACCCGAACGCCGGGCAACTCAAAGTCGACCTGCATTTCAAGAGCATGGACGACTTCGATCCAGCGCAGGTCGCCAAGCAGGTAAAGCCGCTCAAGGAGATGCTCGATCTCCGCACCAGACTGTCGGACCTGCGGGGTTCGCTGCAGGGCAACGACAAACTCGATGAACTCCTGGTCGACGCCGTGAACAACACGGAGAAGCTGGCCAAGTTGAAGGCTGAGCTGGAGAAACCAGGAGGCGAAAAATGAGCGATACGCAGCAGAGCCCAATCCAGCAGAAGGCGGAAGAACAGGTTCTGGAAACCGGTCTGCTCGACCAGATCGTAGAAGAAGGCAAGCTCGGACGCGACGTCGCGGCGCGGGAGCGCGGCAGGGATCTGGTGCGTGAGTTTGTCGCCCAGGTTCTCGAAGGGTCGATGACCGTGTCAAAGGATGCGGAGGCGATGATCAACGCCCGCATCGCGCAGATCGACCACCTGATCTCGCTCCAGTTGAACGAGGTGCTGCATCATGCGGCATTCCAAAAGCTGGAAAGCACGTGGCGCGGACTCAGGTACCTGCTTGATCAGAGCGAGACCGGCGAGAACCTGAAGATCAAGATCTTCAACGCCACCAAGAAGGACCTGCTCCGCGATCTGCAACGCGCGCCGGAGTTCGATCAGAGCGCCCTCTTCAAGAAAGTTTACGAAGAGGAATTCGGCGTCTTCGGCGGCGCGCCATTCGCCGCCATGGTGGGCGACTACGAGTTCGGGCGCGGCCCCGAAGACATCGAACTGCTGGAGAAGATCTCCCAGGTGGCCGCCGCGGCGCACGCGCCGTTCCTTTCGGCGGCATCGCCGGAGATGTTCAACCTCGACAGCTACACGAGTCTCGACGCGCCGCGCGACCTTGCCAAGGTATTCGACACCACCGAGTACGCCAAGTGGAAGTCGTTCCGCCAGAGCGAGGATTCGCGCTACGTTGCGCTGGCCTGCCCGCGCGTGCTGATGCGGCTGCCCTACGGCAAGGCCACGAAACCCGTGGAGGAGTTTGCCTACGAGGAGCACGTCGACGGTTCCGACCACTCCAAGTACCTGTGGGGTAACGCCGCCTTCGCGCTGGGCGCGAAACTGACCGCGGCGTTCGCTCTGTACGGCTGGTGCGCCGCGATCCGCGGTGTGGAGGGCGGCGGACTGGTCGAAGGTCTGCCGGTGCACAACTTCTACACCGACGAAGGCGACATCGCCATGAAGTGCCCGACCGAAACGCCGATCACCGACCGTCGCGAAAAGGAACTCGCCGACCTCGGCTTCGCCCCGCTGGTGCACTGCAAAGGCACCGACTACGCGGCGTTCTTCAGCGTACAGTCGTGCCAGAAGCCCAAGCTGTTCGACAACGAGGCGGCCAACGCCAACGCGCGGCTGTCGGCTCAACTGCCGTACATCCTCGCGGTGTCGCGCTTCGCGCACTATCTGAAGGCGATGATGCGGGACAAGATCGGCAGCTTCACCTCGCGTGGCGAATGCGAGCGCTGGCTCAATCAATGGATCACGAACTACGTTACGCCGGATGACACCGCCTCCGCCTCGGTGAAGGCTTCTCATCCGCTGCGCGAAGCGCGCATCGAAGTGATGGAGGTAGCCGGCAAGCCCGGCGTGTACCGCGCCGTCGCTTTCCTGCGGCCGCACTTCCAGCTCGACGAGCTTTCCGTGTCGTTGCGCCTGGTCGCCGATCTGCCGGCGTCCGCGCGTAAGTGAAGCCAGTTTTTGGAGGGCCGCCCGCCACGGCGGCTGGCCCTCCGTGTGATCGGAGTAAAGCGTTAGAGTTCTTGGAGGAGTAAAGATGGCTGTTGATTATTTCCTGAAGATCGATGGCATTCCCGGCGAAAGCCAGGATGACAAGCACAAAGGCGAAATTGACATCCTGAGCTGGAGCTGGGGCGAGACCCAGACCGGAACGATGTCCCATGGCGGTGGCGGCGGCGCCGGCAAGGTGTCGATGCAGGACTTCCACTTTGTCATGCTGGTCAACAAAGCCACGCCAAAACTGATTCTGGCGTGCGCCAGCGGCGACCACATCAAGAAGGCCGTTCTCACCTGCCGGAAAGCCGGCAAAACGCAGCAGGAGTTCCTGACGTACACCTTCAGCGACCTGCTCGTCTCTTCGTACCAGACGGGCGGCGGCGGAGGTGAGGACGTGCCCAACGAGCAAGTGAGCCTGAACTACTCGAAGATGGAGATCGAGTACAAAGCCCAGAAGGCGGATGGAACGCTGGACGGCGGGATCAAGGCGAACTGGGACCTGAAGGCGAACAAGACGGTCTAGACAGCTCTGGACGCAACAGAAAAACCATGACTGCCACCAGCCTGTTTCAGGCAGGGCGGCTGGACGAGGCGGTGCAGGCGCTTGGAGTCGAGTTACGGAACGACCCGACTGACTCGAAGCGCCGCACCTTCTTGTTCGAGCTGCTTTGCTTCTGCGGTCAGTACGACCGCGCCGAAAAGCAACTGGATATCCTGGCGGACTCGAGCAAAGAAGCCGCCATGGGTTCGCTGGTTTATCGTTCCGCGCTTTATGCGGAGCGTACACGGCACCGCATGTTCGAGTCCGGCGAATTCCCGCGCAACGACGCGCCGCCCGTCGCCGGGCAACTGGATGACCGGGAGTGCGAATCGGTGGAGGACGCCGACCCGCGCCTGGGAGCGCGCCTGGAAGTTTTTGCCGCGGGCGCCTACCTGTGGGTCCCGTTCGAGCACATCTCGGCAGTGGAGATCCAGCCGCCCAAACGCCTGCGCGACCTGCTGTGGATTCCCGCCATGCTCCACACCAGTCGGGCCTTCAAAGGGCGCGAGCTGGGCGAAGTTCTGTTGCCGGTCCTGACGCCATTTGCGTGGAAGCACGCGGATGGAGCGGTCCGGTTAGGACGGATGACCGAATGGGAGGAAGCGCCTAACGCGCAGATGGTTCCGGCCGGCCAGAAGATGTTTCTGGCGGACGGGGAGGAGTATCCGATTCTGGAGGTTCGACGACTGCGCTTCGGCGCCCCGCCGTCCGCGGCGGGCGAACCGCAGTCATAACGGTCATGCCCCTTCGTGACGATCTCCTGACCCCCATTGCCGGGGCCAACGGGTGCGGCGAGAGCCTCCGCTACGCACCCGTTTACGACAAGATCAAGGAGGCGCGGCGCGAGGATGACGACGCTCCGCAGGGCGACTGGCAGTATGAGCGCAAGACCGCGGACTTCGTCCAGGTCATCAAGCTCGCCGGCGAGGCGCTCGCCACCAAGAGCAAGGACCTCCAGCTCGCCGCGTGGCTGGCCGAAGCGCTGCTCAGGCAAGAGGGCTTCGCCGGCTTCCGCGCTGGGCTCGGCCTGATTCGGAGTCTGCTGGAGACGTTCTGGGACGGCCTTTACCCGGAGATCGAAGATGACGACGCCTCCCTCCGCGCGGTCCCGCTGGAATGGCTGGCGGGCCGCATGGACGCGGCGCTGCGCAGCGCGCCCATCGCCCGCAAGGGTCTCGGCTGGTTCAAGTACAAGGAGGCGATGAGCGTCGGCCACGAAGAGGACGCCGACACGGAAACAAAAGCGGAGGCCCGCGCCGCGGCGATCGCCGAGGGCAAATTGACCGGCGAAGAGTGGGATGCGACTTTTGCCTCCACGCCGAAGCAGTTTTACGTCACGCTCGAAGAGGATCTCGACGGAATCCTGGAGACGGCCGAGTCGCTCGGCACGTTATGCGAAGAGAAGTTCGGCGACGACGCGCCATCCTTTGGGCCGCTGCGCCAGACGGTCGAAGAGATCCGCCACACGGTTCACGGCCTGCTGCAGAAGAAGCGCGAACTCGAACCGGACGAGCTGGAGCCCGGCGCGGAGGAGAGTGCGATCGAAACCGGAGAGGCGGTTGCCGAACCGGAACCGGCAGTGGAGCGCGCTGCGTCCGCTGCGCCGCGCCCCAAAGCGCGCGGCGGCGCCCTGTCCGCCGAACCCGTCGACCACGCCGATGCGTGCGCACGCGTTGTTTCCGCCGCCCGGTTTCTGCGCGCCGAGGATTGCTACAGTCCGGCGCCCTACCTGCTGCTCAGAGCCATGCGTTGGGGCGAGTTGCGCGCCGCGGGATCTTCGCTGGATGCGTCGCTGCTCGAAGCGCCGCCGACCGAAATTCGCCAGACACTGAAGCAAGCTGCCGCGCAGGGCGAATGGCAGCAGGTGCTGGACGCAACAGAATCGGCCATGGCGCTGCCCTGCGGCCGGGGCTGGCTGGATCTGCAACGCCAGGCCGCGCACGCCGCCACTGAGTCCGGCTATGAAGCGGTTGCCGCCGCGATCCGCGCGGAGGTCAATGCGCTCCTGCACGACTATCCGGATCTACCGGAGGCGATGCTGTTGGACGATACGCCGGCGGCGAACCCGGAGACCCGCGAGTGGTTGAAAGAGATTGCTCCGGCGGCGCCCGCGCCCGTGGTTTCAAGCTACGAGCCGGTACAGGAAGAAGATCTCGCGACGGGCGAGGAAAAACCGCCCGATGCCTATGAACTCGCGCAGCAGGCCCTCGGCAACGGCGACTACGATGAGGCGTTGGACATTCTGCTGCGCTCCGTCGATCTGGAACGCTCCGGCCGCGGGCGCTTCCAGCGCCGGTTACAGTTCGCAGAAGTCTGCCTGGCTTGCCGCCATGAACGCATCGCGCTGCCGGTGCTTGAGGAACTGACCGCCGGGATTGACGCTCACCATCTGGAAGATTGGGAACCGCCCACGTTGCTGGCGCGCGCGTTTGCTTTGCTGTACCGCTGCCTGGACCAAACCGGCGCCGACGACGAGCGGAAGCAGAAGGCGTACGACCGGGTCTGCCGGCTCGATGCCCGGCAAGCCATTTCCTGCGCCAGGTAGCCCATGCCCAGACCCGAAGCTGACATTGCCGTCACGCCGTCGCTCGTCGACCGGCTGATCGATCTCGATCCGGCGAACACGACCGATCCGCCGGCGACGCGCAGTCAGTCCGTACGCCAGTTGAAGCTGGCGCTGCGCCGCGATCTCGAATGGCTGCTGAATACGCGCCGTATTCCGGAAGAAGCGCCGGAGGCTTACGAGGAGGTGTCGCATTCGCTCTACAACTACGGCCTGCCCGACGTCACTTCGCTGGCGCTCAATTCGCCGCGCGACAAGAATCGGCTGTTGCGCACGATCGAGACGACGCTCGCCGATTTCGAGCCGCGCCTGGCCGACGTACGCGTGCACGCCGTGGACGACGGCGCCACCGCGCCGCGCGTGCTGCGTTTTCAGATCGAAGGACTCTTGAAGATGGACCCGGCGCCCGAGCAGGTGTTTTTCGACACACTGCTGCAACTGGCCACCGGAGATTGCCAGGTAAAGGTCGAGTAAGTGCGCGACGAACTGCTTCTCTATTACGAACGCGAGCTGACGTTTCTGCGCCAGATGGGAGCGCAGTTCGCCGAGAAGTACCCGAAGATCGCTTCGCGTCTGAACCTCGAGCCCGACAAATGCGAAGACCCGCACATCGAGCGCCTGCTGGAAGCGTTCGCGTTCCTCGCGGCGCGCGTGCACCTCAAGATCGACGACGAATTTCCCGAAGTCACCGAGGCGCTGCTCAGCATCGTCTATCCGCACTTCATCCGGCCCGTGCCGTCGATGACCGTGGTCGAGTTTCAGGTTCGGCCGGACCAGGCGCAGATCGGCACGGGTCTCAAGATCGAACGCGACGCGGCCCTACTGTCACGTCCGGTGAACGGCGTCCCTTGCAAATTCCGGACCTGTTACGAAACGACGCTCTATCCGCTCAGCGTGACCGAAGCGGAATGGAAGAGTCCCGACCGTTTGCCGTCGCCAGTCAAGGCCGCTGATGCGGTGGCAGCGTTGCGGGTCGAGTTGCGCTGCTGGCCGGGCGTGACGTTCGACAAACTGAACCTCAACCCGTTGCGCTTCTTCCTGGATGGCGAAAGCGCGACGGTCCACACGCTGTACGAGCTGCTGTGCAGCCGGTGCACGCAGATTCTGCTGCGCGACCCGACGCCCGGCTCGCGCGTGCGCCCGGTCGCGTTGCGTCCCGATGCGCTGCAGCCCGCCGGCTTCGCGGAGGACGACGCGATGCTGCCCTACCCGCGCCGCTCCTTTGCGGGTTACCGGCTGCTGCACGAGTACTTCACGTTCCCCGACAAGTTCTTCTTTCTCGACCTCACCGGCCTCGACGCGCTCGCCTCGGCCGGCTTCAAAGACCGCGCCGAAATCGTCTTCCTGATCGCGCCGTTTGAACTCACCGAACGCCGCCAGGCGCTCGAACTCGGCGTGTCGGCCAAGACGATGAAGCTCGGCTGCACGCCGGCGGTGAACCTCTTCCCGCAGACGGCCGAGCCGATTCTGGTCACCCAGCGCAAGTTCGAATACCCGATCATTCCCGACATCCGCCGTCCGAACGCGCTGGAAGTGCACTCCGTCGACGAGGTGGTGAGCGTACGGACCGGCACGCAGGAACTGGTCCGGTTCGAGCCGTTCTACTCGTTCCGTCACGCCACCTTGCGCAGCGGCGGGCAGACCTTCTGGCTCGCCTCCCGCCGCCCGTCCTCGCGGCGTGACGACGACGGAAATGAGTTGTACCTGTCGCTCGTGGACCTGGCGCAGCGGCCGGTCGAACCGGATGTCGACAGCCTCACCGTACGGCTCACATGCACCAATCGCGACCTGCCGTCGCGGCTGCCATTCGGCAACACGGCCGGCGATTTCGAGTTGGAAGGCGGCGCACCGGTGCAGGCCATCGTCGCCCTGCGCAAACCCACGCCTGCGCTGCGCCCGCCGGCCGGCAAAGGCGCTTTCTGGCGTCTGATCTCGCACCTGTCGCTCAATTACCTGTCGCTGGTCGACGAAGGCCGCGAGGCATTGCAGGAAATTCTGAAGTTGTACAACTTCAGCGATTCCTCGTCGTCGCTGAAACAGATCGAGGGCATCACCGCGGTCACTTCACGCAAGCAGTTCGCGCGCGTGAATTCGGAAAACGGCATCACCTTCGCGCGTGGTACGCGCGTCGATATGGAGTTCGATGAAGAGAACTTCGTCGGCAGCGGCGTATACCTGTTTGCCTCGGTGCTCGAACATTTCCTGGGGTTGTACGTCACGTTGAACAGCTTCAGCCAGCTCAACGTGACCACCCGCCAGAGGAAGGAGGCGCTGAAGCTATGGCCCCCGAGAGCCGGCGAACGGATCCTCCTGTAGAGACTCCGCCGGACGAGATAACGGAATTGGAACGGCAGCTTCGCGCTGGCGCGCAGGACTTCGAGTTCTTTCAGGCCGTCCGCTTGCTCGGCATGCTGTTCCCCGCCCGCCAGCCGGTCGGCAGCTACGCCAATCCAAGCCAGGAAAACGTTCGTTTCGGCGCCAATCCCGATTACACATTCCCCGCGAGCCAGATCGCGCGGCTCGACTGGGAAGCAGGACAGCAGCCGCGCATGCAGGTCAACTTCATGGGACTCACCGGGCCCATGGGCGTCCTGCCGCTGTATTATTCGGCTCTGGTGCGCGAACGTCTCCGCGCCCGCGACACGACGCTCGCCGCCTTCTTCGACATCTTCAATCACCGCGCGATCTCGCTGTTCTACCAAGCCTGGGAGAAGTACCGCTTCACAATCGCGTATGAGCGCGGCGAAGGCGACCGTTTTTCGCATCACCTGCTCGACCTGCTGGGTCTCGGCACGCCGGGCCTGCAAGGGCGCCAGCCGCTGCCGGATGACGCGCTGCTGTTCTATGCGGGCTTGCTTTCGCCGCACGCGCGCTCCGCCACGGCGCTACGGCAACTGCTGATGGATTATTTCGACGTGCCCGTCGAGGTCGAGCAGTTCATCGGCGCATGGCACGCGCTCGACGCGGACACGCAATGCACATTCCGCGAACCCGGCGGATATTCGGAACAGCTCGGTTGCGGCGCAGTTGTGGGCGACGAAGTCTGGGACCAGCAATCCGGCGTGCGCATCCGCCTGGGACCGCTGACATTGAGCCAATACAAGGAGTTCCTGCCGACCGGCTCGGCCTACGAACCATTGCGAGCATTAACGCGCCTGTTTGCCGGCGACGAGACGGATTTCGAATTGGAGCTTGTTTTGAGGAAAGAGGAGGCGCCTCCCTGCAAGTTGGGAGCGGAGGGGGCCGCAGCGCCGCAACTGGGCTGGTTGACCTGGGCCAGTTCCGCGCCCCTGCCAGAGAATCCCGAAGGAGCCGTCCTTCGGCTTTAGAGTCCCCGGCCGCCGCCACACTGGAGCGATCGGGGAGGAGGAGAACCGCATGAGTGTGAATCTGAAATCGCTGATCGGGAAGCTGAACGGTCCGACGCGCAGTGCTCTGGAAGCCGCCGCCGGGCTGTGCCTTTCCCGCACGCATTACAACATCGAGATCGAACACTACCTGCTGAAGGCCATGGAAGCCGCCGACACCGATGTCGCGCGGATCTTCTACCGCTTCGGCATCAACCAGTCGCGGCTCTCGGCGGAGTTGACCCGCAGCCTCGACAAGTTGAAATCCGGCAACGCCCGCACGCCGGCGATCAGCCCGTCGGTCCTGCGGATGATGACGCAGGCCTGGACGCTCGGCTCCATCGACTACGGCGCGGCGCAGATCCGCACCGGCTTCACAATCCTGGCGCTCACGCAGGATGAAGAGCTGGCGCGGATCATGCGCGAGGTGAGCAAGGAGTTCGAGAAGGTCGAAGCCGACGCGCTGAAGAAAGACTTCACCGCCATCATCGCCGGTTCGCACGAAGATGCCGTGACGGCAGCCGAGAGCGAGGCGCCCGCCGAAGGCGCGCCCCAGCCCGGCGGCGGCAAAACCGCAAACCTCGATCAGTACACCGTCAATCTCACCGAGAACGCGCGCAAGGGCAAGATCGATCCGGTGCTGGGCCGCGACACGGAGATCCGCCAGATCATCGACATCCTGATGCGCCGCCGCCAGAACAACCCGATTCTCACGGGCGAGGCAGGCGTCGGCAAAACCGCGGTGGTGGAGGGCTTCGCGCTGCGCATTGTCAATGGCGACGTGCCGCCGCCCTTGAAGAACGTCACGCTGCGCACGCTCGACCTGGCGTTGCTGCAAGCCGGCGCGGGCATCAAGGGTGAGTTCGAAAACCGGCTGAAGGGGCTGATCGAAGAGGTGAAGTCCTCGCCCACGCCAATCATTCTCTTCATTGATGAAGCGCATACGATGATCGGCGCCGGCGGCCAGGCCGGGCAGAACGACGCCGCGAATCTGCTCAAGCCCGCCCTCGCGCGCGGCGAGTTGCGCACGATCGCCGCTACTACCTGGTCCGAGTACAAGAAGTACTTCGAAAAAGACCCCGCGCTGGCGCGCCGCTTCCAGGTGGTCAAGGTCGAAGAACCGACCGAAGAAGTCTGCCGGGTAATGATCCGCGGCATCGCCACTTCGCTTGAGAAGCACCACAAAGTGCGCATCCTCGACGACGGCGTCAATGCGGCCGTGAAATTCTCGCATCGCTATCTGGCGGGCCGCCAGTTGCCCGACAAGGCCGTGAGCGTACTCGACACCGCCTGCGCGCGGCTCGCGCTCGGGCAGAACACGACGCCGCCGGCGATTGAGGACGCCACGCGCCAGCTCGACGATCTGGCCGTGCAGGAGCGTGTCTTGCTGCGCGAGACGGCGACCGGCGCCGATCATGCCGAGCGCCTGGAGCAGATCAAGACCAAGCGGGCCGCGCTCGAAGCGCGCCTCGTCGAATTGAAAGAGCGTTTCGAAAAGGAGAGCGGGCTGGTGGCGCGGATCCGCGAACTGCGGACGAGCCTGGAACAAGGCGCGGGCGACGGACAGGAGACCAAGCGCGCGGAACTCGACAAGCTCAATGCCGAGTTGGATGCGTTGCAGGGCGACTCGCCGCTGCTGCGCGTCTGCGTCGACGGCCACATCGTTGGCGAGGTTATCTCGGCCTGGACCGGCATTCCCGTCGGCAAGATGTTAAAGGACGAGGTGCAGACCGTCCTCACGCTCGAGGATCATCTCGGCCAGCGCGTCATTGGGCAGAGCCACGCGCTCGAAGCGATCAGCCAACGCATCCGCACCTCGCGCGCGAGCCTGGAAGATCCGAACAAGCCGATCGGCGTGTTCATGCTCGTCGGCCCCAGCGGCGTCGGCAAGACCGAGACCGCGCTGGCGCTGGCCGACCTGATGTATGGCGGCGAGCGCAACCTGATCACGATCAACATGTCGGAGTTTCAGGAAGCGCATACGGTGTCGACATTAAAGGGCTCGCCTCCCGGATACGTCGGCTACGGCGAAGGCGGCGTACTGACCGAAGCGGTCCGGCGCCGGCCGTACTCGGTCGTGCTGCTCGATGAAGTCGAGAAGGCCCATCCCGACGTGCTCGAACTCTTCTTCCAGGTCTTCGACAAAGGACAGATGGAAGACGGCGAAGGGCGCGAGATCGACTTCAAGAACACGATCATCATCCTCACATCGAACGCGGCGACGGACACGATGATGAAGCTGTGCGCCGATCCGGAGACCATGCCGCTGCCCGAAGGCATTGTCAAAGCGATGAAGCCGGAGCTGAACAAGATCTTCAAACCGGCCTTCCTCGGACGCATGGTGATCATCCCCTATTACCCGATTCGCGACGAGGCGTTGAAGCGCATCATCGGGCTCAAGCTCGGCAAGATCCAGCGCCGGCTGATGGAGAATCACAAGATCAGCCTGGTCTGCGACGATGCGCTGATCGAGGAGGTGGCGCGGCGCTGCACGGAAGTGGAGAGCGGCGCGCGCAATGTCGACAACGTATTAACGAACACGTTGTTGCCCGAGATCTCGCGCCAGATTCTGGGCCGGATCGCCGAAGGTCAGAAGCTGGAAGCGATCCATGTCGGCGTTGGCGCCGACGGCAACTTCGTGTATTCTTAGTCCCCTGCGGAGCGGGCCTGCCGCGGGCGGTGTATTGCCCAGGCAGGCCCGTCCCAACTTCAACGCCCCCGCAACCAGCGAGAGGAGAGTGAATATGATCAGTCGCGAAAACCGCTTTCTCTTCGTCGAGACGCCGCTCGGTCCCGACAAGCTGTTGCTCGAGTCGTATACGGGCCGCGAGGCGATGTCGGAACTGTTCTCGTTCCAGTTGGAACTTGTATCGGAGAACCTGGCGATCGATTTTGCCAAGCTGCTCGGCAGCGGCATCACTTTCGGCGTTGCCGGTTTGGGCAACGCGGAGAAGCGCTGCATCCACGGGATTGTGACGGCGTTCTCGCAATTGCCGACACGCGCGCGCGTCGCCCGTTACCGCGCCACGGTGTCACCCTCTATCTGGAAACTGACGCGCACCCAGCACAGCCGCATATTTCAGCAACTGAGCGTGCCCGACATCGTGCAAAAAGTTCTGGCCGGGTTCGCCGTCGAGAGCAATGTGCACCGGACCTACGAGCCGCGGGAATACTGCGTCCAATACCGCGAATCCGATTTCGAATTCGTCTCGCGGCTGATGGAAGAGGAAGGCATCTTCTACTTCTTCGAACACAGCGAAGGCAGCGACAAACTGATCATCGACGATTCGCCGCTGGCCCACAAAAACATCCCGGGCACATCCACGCTCACCTATGACGAGATCGAGGGCGGCGAGCGGGACGAGCTCTGTATCTTCGACTGGCAGAAGACCCAGCACTGGGATTCGGGAAAGGTCACCTTGCGCGACCATTGCTTCATCGCGCCGAATAACACCTTCGAGCAACAACAGGGCATCCTGCCCGACGTGCAGGTCGGCAAGGTGAGCCACGAGCTTAACGTCGCCGGCAACGATCCGCAGATGGAGATATACGAATACCCGGGCGGATACGCGCGACACTTCGAAGGCGGAGGAGGGGACCAGGCGGCATCCAATATCGGCCAGGACGGTCAGGAAGCGGCGCGCACCGCCATCGGCAGGATCGAAGCCGCGCAGTTCGTGATCCGCGGCCAGAGCAACGTCTACGATCTCATCCCCGGATACCGCTTCACCCTGGCGCACCACTTCAACGGCGACGGCGACTACGTGGTCACGTCGGTCACGCACTCTGCCGCGGAAGGCGGCATGGCCTCGGAACGCGGCGCAAAACAGGAACCGCATTTCAGCAACATCTTTACGTGCATCCCCTTCGCCATTACCTTCCGCCCGCAGCGCGCCACGCCGAAACCGCAGGTGCGCGGCTGCCAGACCGCTTACGTCGTCGGCCCGGACGGCGAAGAGATTTACACGGACGAGTACGGCCGCATCAAAGTCCAGTTCCATTGGGACCGCCAGGGCGTCAAGAACGACAAGAGCTCGTGCTGGGTGCGCGTGGCGAGCTATTGGGCCGGCAAGATGTGGGGCGCGTTCCACCTGCCGCGTATCGGGCAGGAAGTGGTCGTCGATTTTCTCGAAGGCGATCCCGACCGTCCGATCGTCGTCGGCAGTGTCTACAACGCGGAGAACATGCCGCCCTACGCGCTGCCCGATAACAAAACGCAGAGCACCATCAAGTCGCGCAGTTCCAAAGAGGGCAGCGCGGACAACTTCAATGAGATCCGTTTTGAAGACAAGAAAGGCAGCGAAGAGGTCTACTTCCAGGCGGAGAAGGACCTCAATTCACTGATCAAAAACGATGAGACCCGCGACGTGAAACACGATCGCAAGGTCAAAATCGAACACGACGATTCGAAGGACGTCACTCACGACCTGACGTTGACGGTGGGCCACAACCGGACAGGCACCGTCACCAATGACGATGCACTCACGGTCAACCACGACCGGACCGCCACCATCGCGAACAACGACTCAGAAACGATCGGCAAGGATCAGACGCGCACCGTCGGCGGCAAGAGCACGTCGACGGTGGCACAGAACAACACGGAGACGGTCGGCGGGAATGAGAGTGTGACCATCGCGGGAAGCCAGACCGTCACAATCGCCGCGAGTGAATCACACACGACCGGCGCGTCACGAACCACAACAGTCGGCGCGGCGGACTCCACCACCGTGGCGGCCACCGTGACCCTAAACGCTGGTGGCGGAGTCACCATCATGTCGGGCGGACCTATCTCGATTACAGCGCCCATGGTGAGCGTCACGGCGGCGATGGTGCAATGCGCCGGCGTGGTGCAGTGCACTACGTTAATCGCCACGTCCGTTGTTTCGCCGGCTTACACGCCCGGCGCCGGGAACATGCTGTGATGGCGGATGGAGCGGCCTGCGCGAAGCCGAAGAGCGAAGAGGAACGGTTCCTCGCAACTCTGGCCGGGTTGCTGAAACCGGAGGTCAATCCCGCGCCGTACCAGGCCAGCGTTGCAGCTTGTCTGGGTCATGCCGCTGAACCCGTGCGACAACTCGCCGCCGCGGTGCTCGGGCGCATCGGCGCGCCGGCCGCGGATGCGCTTACCGGAGCGCTTTCCCCGCAGCAGCCGGTCTCTGTTCGCACGATTGCGGCGTTGGGACTCGCTTCGCTTGGCGCGGCGGCCGAGGGCGGCGTGCGCGAGTTGTGCCGCTGCCTCACCGATACCGACGAGGGACTTCGCAAGGCGGCCGGCGCCGCACTCGCAAAGATCGGCGCTCCGGCCGTGCCGGCGCTCCGCCTGATGCTGCGTTTCACGAATCCGGAGCCACTGGACGCGGCAGTATCCGCGTTAACATTCATTGGACCGCCCGCGGCGGTGGCGGCGCCGGAACTCGAAACGCTCGCCGGACGCACGCCGCTGCCACTCCAGTTGGCATGCATCGCGGCGCTGGTCCGTGTCACTGGCGATGCCGGCCGCGGGCTGCCGCTGTTGCTTCGCGCTATTGCCGCGCCGGAGCCCGCTACGCGTAAGTTGGCGCTTGACCGGATTGGAGAATTGCAGCAGGCAGGCGCGCCGGCCGAAGCGTATCTGCTGCACGCGTTCGGTGACCCGGAAGCGGCGGTGCGAGCCGCGGCTGCGCTGGCCGTGGCGCGCACACGCATCCCCGCGGCGCACAGTCTGACAGCGCTTGTGGCGCTGCTCGACGATCCGGCGCCCGAGGTGCGCGTCAGTGCATGTGTTGCGCTCGCCGCCCTCGGCCGCGACGCCGCGCCGGCTTTGCCGCGATTGCAGGCCCACGCGCAGGACAACGATGCCAATGTAGCTGCCGCCGCAGGCGCCGCCGTGAAAACGATTGAGGAGGCCCGCTGAAAGTGGCCGTATGCGCTGACGTCCAGCAGCCCGACGGTCCCAGGCGCGACTGCGATGCTGACGCAGCGAATGGGGGCTGAAGTTTCGATCGAGTTCGGCTGTAGGGAGGAGATATGGCTTATTGCACGAATTGCGGGGCGCAAACAGACGCCCGTTTTTGTACGAAATGCGGTCGACCCGTAGAAGCGCCCGCGGCAGGGGCTCCGGCACCGACGGCGCAACCGCCGGCGCAACCGCAAACGCCAGTTCAACCGGTGGCCAAACGCAAGGCCGGCCCGTTGATCTGGATACTCGGCGGCATCGGTGCGATCTTTCTGCTGATCGTGATTCTCGTGGCCGGCGCGGGCCTCTTCATTGCCCATAAGGCGAAGACCGCGGGCTTCGACACGGAACTCGCACAAAGGAACCCGACACTGGCCGCGGCAAAGGTTATGGCCGCGATGAACCCGAACGTCGAGATTGTGAGCATGGACGAAGACCGCGGTACGCTCACGTTGCGCGAGAAAAAGACGGGCAAGACGGTCACCATCAACGCCAATGACATGAAGGAAGGCAAGCTGACGTTCTCGGATGAGAGCACGGGCCAGCACGTGACCTTCGGCGCCGACAGCGCGGCTAAGCTCCCGGACTGGGTGCCATCCTACCCCGGCTCGAAGCCAGAGGGAACGTTCTCGGCATCCGGCAACGAGGGCGAAAGCGGCATGGCGCATTTCGAAACCAGCGACGCAGGCTCGAAGGTGCTCGACTTTTACCAGGACAAGTTGAAGGACGCCGGGTTCAAGATCACGTCGACGTTCAACGGCGATAGCGGTGACTCGCGTGGCGGGATTGTGACCGCCGAGGACGCGGCGAACCGGCGCAACGTAATGGTGACGGTCCGGTCGACAGCCAATGGGACCGAGGTCGCGCTGACCTACGGGACGAAGAAGTAGCTGGAGGATCGAGAGACAGGAGGAGATCGATGAACGTTTATATTCGGACTGCGATTCTGATGGCCGCACCGCTGGTCCTGTTGAAAGCGGATTTCAGCTACGACCAGACATCCAAAGTCACCGGCGGCGCGATGGTCAGCATGATGCGCGTGGCCGGCGCGTTTTCCAAGGACGCCAAGAAGGCCAATGAGCCCACTACGTCCAACATCGCCGTGAAGGGCAACCGCATGGTGAACCGCACGGCCGGCACCGCGCAGATTATCGATCTGGACGCGCAGACCATTACGCGCGTCAACTTCGAGGCCAAGACGTACTCTGTCCTCACCTTCGAGCAGATGAAGAAGGCCCTGGATGACGCCGCGCAGAAGATGCGGGAGCACCAGAAAGACCAAGCGGATATCCAGTTCGAAGTGTCGCTTAAAGACACCGGCGCCAAAAAGACGATCGCAGGCATGGACGCGCACGAGGTCGTGATGACGCTGAAGATGAAAGCCAGCGACGAGAAGAGCGGAGCGCACGGCGGCATGGACGTGGTCACCGACATGTGGATCGCGCCGAACGTACCGGGCTATGACGAAGTCCGCGCATTCTACAAGAAGATGGGCGAAAAGCTGAACTGGACGCCCGGCGGGAATCCGATGATGGCGGGCCGGCCCGATATGGCGAAGGCCATGGCGGAGATGTATAAGGAAGGCTCCAAGATGGATGGCATGCCGGTCTACGAGGTCGTCAAAATGGGCGGTTCGGTGGAGGGCATGCAACCGGGTGCGCCGCCGGCTTCGCCGGAGCAGCCCGCGGCGCAGGCCCAGCAGGAGCAGCCCAGCTCGATTGGCGGCGCTCTCGGCGGAGCTCTGGCCGGGCGTTTCGGGCTTGGCCGGAAGAAGAAGCCGCAAACCGACGATTCGCAAGCGGCCGCCGCTCAGCCTCAGCAGGCACAAGCCTCGGGCGGCTCGGCCAGCCTGATGGAGATGACGATCGAAATGTCGAACTTCTCGTCAGCCGCCGTGGACGGTGCGAAGTTCGACGTGCCCGCGGGATTCTCGAAGGTGGAAGAAGAAGCCTTCCCGCAACACGGCCGGCGCAACCGGTAAGCCAGACATTCCACCCCGTCCCGCGCTGGTGTGCGAGGCGGGGTGGACGTGTCTACGGGCGACAGGTAGGAAAACTCAGTTCCTCCCGGCGCGGATACGGCGCTGTTCCGCAGGTTGTTACTGCGCGAGCCCGGTACGCGCCTACGCCGCCGCGACGCCAGCCTGCTTCTGGGCAATCGGTCCAATGATCGGCAGCACTAGTGGAGTGTTGTTATACGCCTTGTACATCAGCACCAGCCACAGCAGGAATCCGCCGAGCCCGATCACCAGCCACACCAGCGCCGAGATCAGCGTGAACATCAAGCCAAGCAGGTGATAACCCATCGCGCCCAGGATGATGTTGAATCCGAAGTGCAGAATGATCCACGCAACGTTGAAAAAGATCGACTGGAAAGCGTGAAAACGAATCCGCGGATTCTGGTTGTACGGGGCGAGGACCAGAAAGATGATTCCGGTGACGAGCCCCACCAGGTAGCACAACGCCCCGGCGACGTTTTCCTGCAACCCGGCCGCGGCCGGCGCTCCGGGGCCCGGCGCAAACTGTCCTCCTCCGCTGGGCGCCTGGCCGGGGGCGGCTTGGGCCGCAACGGGCGCGCCGCACTTGGGACAAAAACTACCTGTCACTTCCGTTCCGCAGTTTCCACAAAAAGGCATCTGAATGTCTCCTCTCCATCAGCAGTCTCTCTGCACAGAAACGTATTCGAACTCACGCGCCGTATCAGTTGTTACGGCCGGGAAAGCCGGGTAACTTCGTTGGCTCTCCCGTAATCTGAGAAGTCTCGTGATCCAGGACTTTCAGCAGCTCCATTTTGGTATCTCCGGAGGTCATCTTGACGAGACCATACGGCGAGACCTTCGTGGAAATCCAGACATCGGCGGTGTTGCCATTTGCCGTGCTCCGGTAGTGGTCGCATTCGAATGTGCCGGCAGGCACCGTGACCTTTTCCGCACCGACCTTTTCACCGAGCCCGTGAGCGCCGCCCTGCGCCGTGGCATTTGCCATGTGCGCTTTGAGCATAGACACCGGCATCTCCATCGGCGGCTGGCCCGGCGCCTGCATGATCATGCGCTGAATCTCGGGCGCCTGCCCGGCGCCGGGCATGGTCATGAGTTGCTTCATCACCATACTGCCCTTGGCGATGGTCGAACGGATCTCGAGCCAGTACGCAGCGCCCTCTTTGCCAACAACGGCGTAAGTGAACTGGCTCTCACCGCCGCGCGCGGCGGTCAAATGATAGGTCGCTCCGGAGCCGACCACCGGCTGAAACGCGCCCGGCATCTGGGGTGGCCGAAACACGCTCTGACCCGCGACGGGAAATGCCGCCGCGCATAGCGCAGCAAATATAAATGCCTGCTTAAACACCGCTCCTCCTCTGGAACGAATCCCAGTATATACCGGGTCGCCGAGTTTCTTGCTCTTCCACGCATCCATTCGCAGGCGGAGCGTCACAGAGTCAGATAAACCGCGCCAGATCCCACGGTTTGCGATACTCGCGGAACAGCAGCGCGTTCGCCTCTGTCGAATTCGTGAACGTCTCGCTCGCCGCGTCCCATTTGAGTTTCTGTCCAGTCTTTGCCGCGATGTTGCCAATTAGAGGAACCACGGTCGAGCGGCAGCCAACGTCGATGTTGGCGAATGGTTCCTTGCGCGCTCGCACACAATCCACAAAGTTCTTGGTATGCAGTGCCGTTGGCTCCGCCTCGTTCATATGGAACGCCTCGGGCCGCGACGGCGAGGCCGTGCCGGATTCCTCGGGATAGAACTCCATGCCGATGCGATCGACGAACAGCGCGCCTTCGGTCCCGTAGAACGCCATGCCATGCGGCCGGTCGTTCTGGCCCATCGCGGCGTAGTAGCGCATGCCCGGCGTGCGTCCGCCCAATCCGTGCGAGTTCACGATATTGCACTCGTAGCTGAGCACGAAGCCGGGGTACTCGTAGGTCGCCTGATGCACATCGGGCAGGTCGCCCTGCACTTTGCCTGTGCGAAAATGCGTCCACGACGAAGCGACTGTCAGCGGCGTGTCAACGCCCATGATCTGGTGGACACTGTCGAAGCGGTGCATGCCGTAGTCGGAGATGACGCCGTTCGTGTAATCCATGAAGTTGCGGTAGCTCAGGCGGTCGGGATTGAACGGCACGCTGGGCGCGGGACCGAGCCAAAAATCCCAGTCGAGCCCCGCCGGCACGGGCGCATCCGGACTGGGCGCCGCATGGCCCTGGTTACGATAGTTCCACACGCGTACGAAATAGACCGGCCCGATCCTGCCGCTCTGCACGATTTCCGCCGCCCGCGCGATGTGTGCGGCCGAGCGATGCTGCGTGCCGACTTGCACGATGCGCCGGTTGCGCCGGACCGCGTCGCGAATGAAACGGGCTTCGCGCAGCGAGTACATCACCGGCTTCTCAAGGTACAGGTCCTTGCCCGCCTCGCACGCGAGGATCGCGATGCTGCCGTGCCAGTGATCGGGCGTCGCCAGGATCACCGCGTCGATGTCTTTCGACGCGAGCAGTTTGCGGAAGTCGGCATGCGTCGCGGCATGCGGCGCCCACCGCCGCGCCTGCTCGATGCGGCGTTGATCGACGTCGCACAACGCCGCAATCTCGACGCCGCGCGGCGCACCGGTCAGACGCGGATCGGGCTGGCCGTCGTGGAAACTGTCCGGCGCCAGAGCCCTCAGATCGTCCGGATTGCCGCGCATGAGCCGGGCATCCAGACTGCCCCGCCCGCCGCAGCCGATCAGGCCGATGTTGAGCCGTTCGTTCGCTCCCGCCACGCGGCCACGCGAAAGTGCGGTCCACGTGGCAGCCGCGCCCGCCGTCTGAATAAACGCACGCCGTTCCATCGCCATTTCCCTCAACAATGCTACGCCGCCGGCCGGCCAGTCCGGGCGGTGATTTCAATTGGTTCCGTCGAATGCGAGCCACGAGCTGCGCACCGTCTCCGCGGGCGGTTGTTGAGCACTGCCGCGCCCACAATCCACAAATCACTTATATCTCAGCTACCCGCCGGCCGATGAGATAGTTGAGACCGCGCGCGGCCTCTCCACCACAGAGATTCCTTGCAGAGTGGAGCCCGGCTGAGGAAAGAAAAGGTGACAGCGGATGGAATCATAGCGCCATCGCGAGGCGTCCGGAAGAGAGGGGATCGGGACAGATGCGACAGGCAAATGTAATACACTTGAATTTCCCTGCGAACCGCCGGCATCAGGGCAGGAGAACACTATGAGGATCGAGAAGCCGTCCGGCAGCCAGTCGACCTATCCCAGGCAGGAGCGGCGGCATGCCATACGATTCCCTTTGAAGAGCCCGCTACGCTGGACTCTCCTCGACAGAAAAAGCGGCCCCCTCACGGGTAGTGGCGAGACAACCAATGCCTCGAGCAACGGATTTGCTTTCCGCTCGGATTTAGCCTTGCCGGTAGGATCTCATCTCCAACTCGATGTGGAATGGCCCGCGGAGTTGGACGGCCACGTCCCCATGAAACTGGTAGTCGTCGGCCGGGTCGTGCGCGTCGACGGATGTATTGTGTGCGTTTCGATTGAAAAGCGCGAATTCCGGACGGCGGGCCGCAAGGCAAACCAGCCCCGGCATGAGTCCTAGCGCCCGCCCTTCAACGCTCGGCCGGTTGCCGGCAATTCTTCCGCCTTGCACGACGATAAGCTAAAAGGCGAGGTTGCGCCCGTCATGAAAAGCCGCAAGTACGCCGCACTCGCCTGGTTTTTCGTTGCCTACCTGGTGGGCGTGATTCTATTCGGAGCATGGGTCCGCATCACGGGCTCAGGCAATGGCTGCGGCAGTCACTGGCCCGCCTGCAATGGCGAAATCCTCCCGCAGGCTCCCGCAACCCAGACAATCATCGAATACACTCATCGCCTGACAAGCGGCCTGTGCGGCATCATCGCGCTGGTGCTGGTGGTGTGGGGACGGCGCGTGAGCCGGCCGGTCTTCCGCGCAGCGCTGGTCGTGCTCTTCTTTCTCGTCATCGAGAGCCTGCTCGGCGCGCTGCTGGTGAAACGTCATCTCGTGGTGGACGATGTTTCAGTCGCGCGCGCTTACACGGTCGCCCTCCATCTCGCCAATACGCTTCTATTAACCGCGAGCGCAGCGCTGCTCGCCTGGCGGGCGTCGCTGACGCGGGCGCAGGGACAGCCTACTCTGTCCCCCAGTGGACGGAGCGGACTGCCCCCTTCTTCGTGTGAACGGAACGGGCTGGTTCCCGCCCCTGCTTCCTCCCACCTGTTGCTGGGCGTTGCGTTGATCGCGTTGCTGCTGACTTCCATGTCCGGCGCGGTCACGGCGCTCGGCGACACCGTCTTCCCGACGCAACCGGCGCTCGATGGAACGCTCTTCGCCAAGCTCCGGGCCGACGCTTCGCCGAGCCAGCACTTCCTGGTGCGCTTGCGGGTAATTCACCCCGGCGTGGCGATCCTTGCGGCGCTGCTGGTGGCGGGCGTGCTCATACGGAACCTGACGCGGTCGGGCGGCGCCGCGACCGTGCATGGCCGGCTGGCCGCGCTGGCGCTGGCGGCCGTCGTCTGCCAGATGGGACTGGGCTTCTTCAACGTGCTGTTCGCCGCGCCGGGCTGGATGCAGATGATCCATCTGCTGGCGGCCCAAGTGGTGTGGATCCTGACGTGGCTCGTGTACGTGTCCGGCCGACGCACCTTGGGCGAGACGGCTTCGCTCGGATAGCGAGTTATTTGGCTGGGCTGAAAGTCCGCCCCGCAGATCCCAAGCCGCCGGTACATCTAGGCCGGAGGCAGAGCATCGGACCAGACGGCGAGCACGTTGCCCTCGGTATCCGCAAAATGGAAGCGGCTGCCGCCGGGAAACTCGAACGTCGCCTTCACGATCTTGCCGCCTGCCGCGACGATCTTCGCCTGCGTCTTGGGGAGGTCCCAGGCATACAGCACGACCAGCGGCCCCTTGCCGCCGGGCTTAATTTCGGTCGTGAATCCGCCGCGCATACGCCCGTCGTTGAAGCAGGTATAGCCGGGCCCGTAGTCGGTGAAGTGCCAGCCGAACACGGAATGGTAGAAGCCCTTCACGCGGGCCGTGTCGGCGCAACCGAACTCGACATAATCCAGCCGAAAATCGTTCTTCTCAGGCATTCCAGAATAATAGCCGAGTCTGTCAAGAATGGCGAGGGCCCTTGCGGCGCCACTGGCCGCCGGGCCATTCCGGCGCCGCTTGGTTGCCGGGCGCTATCCAGACCGCGTAGAATCACACTTCCGACACAATGCCCGTACTTCAAGCCGTTCCCGCATTCCTGGCCGCCACTCCCGCGCGGCTGTTGACGATGGGTCCGTTCGACGTGACCATCATCGCGCTCTATTTTGTCCTGGTACTCGCGATCGGTTTCTACCTGAAGCGATTCGCCACTACCGGCGAAGACTTCTTCATGGCCGGACGCGACATGTCGGCCTGGGTAGCCGGCCTGAGCTTCATCTCGGCGAATCTCGGCTCCCTCGAAATGATGGGCTACGCCGCCGCGGCTTACCAGTACGGCATGATCATCTCCCACGCCTACTGGATCGCCGCCATTCCCGCCATCCTGTTTCTGTCGCTGGTGATGCTGCCGTTCTATTACATCTGCAAGACGCATTCGGTTCCGGGCTATCTGAAGCTGCGTTTCGGCGAGGGGCCGCGCACGCTCGCCGGCGTGAGCTTTGCGGTGATGACCATCCTGATGTCGGGCATCAATATGTACGCGATGGCCGTCATCATGAAGGTGATCCTGGGCTGGAACATCCACTTCAGCATCTGGGTCAGCTCGGTCACCGTCGCCCTTTACGTCATGGCGGGTGGGCTGCTCTCGGCCATCTTCAACGAGGTGCTGCAGTTCTTCCTGATCTGGTTCGGCTGCCTGCTGATCCCCATCATGGGACTCATTGAAACCGGCGGCTGGCACGGCATGGTGCTGCGCATTCAGGAGAACCTGCCGAAGGTGAACCCCGCTCTGGTCGGCCAGGACTTCACGCATCTGTGGCGCAACGTCGGCAGTTTCACGTCGAACCCGATGGGCATCCACTGGGTCGGCATCGTGCTTGGCTGGGGCCTGGCCATCAGCTTCGGCTACTGGACCACCGATTTCCTGGTCGTCCAACGCGTTATGGTGGCGCGCAGCTTGCGCTCGGCGCAGTTGGGCACGATTCTGGGTGCGTTCCTGAAGATGATGGTGCCGCTGATCGTCATCCTGCCCGGCCTGCTCGGCCTGGGTCTGCTCGACATCAAGCTGCTGCCTGAACCGGAGGCCTTGGCCGTCGGCGGTCATAGCTATAACGAGGTGCTGCCGCTGATGCTGGCGCGCTATTGCGGGCCAGGTCTGCTGGGCCTGGGCGTCACTGCGCTGATCGCCGGCTTCATGAGCGGCATGGCGGGCAACGTGAGCGCCTTCGCCACGGTCTGGACGTATGACATTTACAAACCGCTGATCCGCAAGACCGCCTCCGACAGCCACTATGTAAAGATGGGCCGCTGGTGCACGTTGCTGGGCGTATTCATTTCAATCGGCGCGGCTTATTTCGTACAGCAGTTCTCCAACATCATTGCCTACGCCCAAGTCATTTTCATCTTCTTCATCGTGCCGCTGTTCGTCACCGTCATCCTCGGCATGCTGTGGAAGCGCTGCACAACGGCGGGCGCATTCTGGGGCCTGCTGGCTGGCATTGGTACGGCGGCAGTGCTCTTCGTCTGGGTCCGGATCGAGCCGTCGGCGGTACTCTACATTACGGGTTCCAGCGCGGCCAAGGACATGGCCGAGAACGTCTACCGGGCTTGGTGGTCATTCCTGGCTACGCTGATCGTCACGGTCGGAGTCAGCCTGGTGACCAAGCCGCGTGAAGAAAAAGAGATTGCCGGTCTCGTCTATGGACTGACCGAGATTCCGAAGGAAAAGGACGTCCCGTTCCTGGGCCGGCCAGTCGTTTGGGCGTCGGTTGTAGGCGTGATCTTCATTTTTCTCAACGTCTATTTCTGGTAAGGAGCAGGTTGACATATGCACGAGCACACGCGCGTTTCCATCTGGTTTTTCATTGGCATCCTGCTGCTGGCCTATGGAGTGTTGATTATCGGCGCGGACTTCTGGACGCAGGCGCATCCGCCCGCCAAGGCCGTCGTGCTGGCTCAGTACCGGGCCGGCTTATGGTGGGGCATGCTGCTCACCGCAATCGGTTTACTTTACTCGGTCCGGTACCGCCCGAGAAAACACTGACTCATCCGTTCAATCTCACACCTGATCAAGTTGCGACAGGGACATTCGAACGCACGCTCGTGAATAGCCCATTTCGTCTTCTTTGCCAGGAGTGACTTTGCATGTGCCTCGAACCCAAGGATAAGTCGCCCGCCCGTCTGTCCGATTTCGATCCAAATCCGCTCGTCGTGCTCGGACCGCATCGGGAGATTCTCTACGCCAACCCCGCCGTGCATGCCCTGGGCGCGCAAGATGGCGGCAAGCCGCCAGAGGGCCGTAAACTCGGCGAGGTCCTGAACTGCATCCACGCCAGTGAGCCCGACGGCTGCGGCGAAACGCCGTCGTGCCTGTACTGCGGCGCCAATCTGGCCATTCGCGCCGGCTTGCAGGGCGCTCCCGCAGTGCACGAGTGCCGTATCGCGGCCAAAACGCCGCACGACTCAACAAGCCTGGAATTCAGCGTGCAAAGCCGGCCCATCGAATGGAACGGAGGCCCGGCGGTTTTCTGCGCCTTGAACGACATCAGCAACGAGAAGCGGCGCCGGGTCCTGGAGCACACTTTCCTTCACGACATAGCAAACACCGCGGGCGCCATTCAAAACCTCTCCGAAATTCTGCTCACGGAGCGTAAGGACCTGGATGAGTCGGAGTTGACCGAGATGCTCCAGATGGTACGGGACAGTTGCGGCATCATGCTGGACGAGATCCGCAGCCAGCAGACGCTGCTCGCGGCCGAAAGCGGCCAACTCACGCCCACCTGGAAGCTGGTCTCCATCACCGACTGCGTGGCGGATGCGGCCGCGGTGGCAGCGCATTTCGCGCAGGCTTCCGGGAAGAAAGTCGTTCCGTTGTGCCCGGCCTTCGGGACAAAGTTCAAGACAGATCCGGCATTGCTGGGCCGTGTATTGAAGAACCTGCTGAAGAATGCGCTCGAAGCCTCGCACGACGGCGGAGTGGTACGTCTCGCGGGAGCCGTCGCGACCGGGCGTGTGGAGTTCACCGTTTGGAACGCCGGTGCGATGCCGGAAGCGGTGCGTCTGCAGATCTTTCAGCGTTCCTTTTCGACAAAGGGCGTGGGCCGCGGAATCGGCACGTACTCCGTGCGTCTTCTCACGGAGACGTATCTCCAGGGGAAGGTCAGTTTCACTTCTAGCGAACAGGACGGAACAACGTTCAGCGTCTCAATTCCACTGGATCCGGAAATGCCCGGCACGAACTAGCGGCGGAGTTTTCGCGGCAAAAAAAGGGGGACGGCGCCCGCGGGCCCGTCCCCATTTCCTATGTCACACCATGCGCTACTTCAGACCGAGAATCTTGCGATTGCGGCCGGCATCGCTGGCGGCGCCGGCAAAATCGTCAAAGGCCTTCGCGGGCACGTCGATCAATTGCGCGGCGATGAACGGAGCGCCCTCGGCCGCGCCCTGCGTGCTGTCCTTATAGCAGCACTCCCATTCGAGCACGGCCCACGAGTTGAAACCAACAGCCGTCAACCGCGTGAAGACCTGCTTGAAATCCACCTGGCCGTCGCCCAGGCTGCGGAAACGTCCTGGACGCTCTTTCCAGTTCGAAAAGCTGCCGTAAACGCCGGCCTTGGCCGATGGACGGAACTCGGCGTCTTTTACGTGAAACGCCTTGATGCGGCTGCCATAGACGTCGATGAAACCGACGTAGTCGAGGCACTGCAGGACGAAGTGCGACGGGTCGTAAAGGATGTTCGCGCGCGGATGATTGCCGACCGCTTCGAGGAAACGATCGAAGGTCACGCCGTCGTGCAGATCCTCTCCCGGGTGCAATTCGAAAGCCAGATCGACGTCGAACTTGTCGGCGTAATCGAGCAATGGCTTCCAGCGTTTGGCGAGTTCTTTGAACCCCTCTTCCACCAACCCGCCCGGACGCTGCGGCCACGGATACATGAACGGCCACAGCAGCGCGCCGGAGAACGTTCCCAACGTCTTGAGGCCCAGATTCGCGGAAGCTTTGATGCAGAGCTTCATCTGATTGATAGCCCACGCCGTGCGGGCCTTCGGATCGCCGCGGACTTCCGGTGCGGCAAACGAATCGAAGAGGTCGTCATAGGCCGGGTTCACGGCGACGAGTTGGCCGATCAGATGCGTCGCCAGTTCAGTAATCGCAAGGCCGTTGGTCTGGCCCTGCAATTCGTGGCAGTACGTCTTCGACGCGGCCGCTTTCGGAATGTCGATCAGGCGCGGTTCCCAGGCCGGGATCTGCACGCCGGCGTACCCCAGCGATTTCGCCCAGGCCGTGATGTCCGGCAGATTCGTGAAGGGCGGTTCCGCGCCCATGAACTGCGCGAGGAAAATTGCGGGGCCTTTGATTTGAGCCATGGTTAGCCTTTCCGGAGATTGGAGCGATTCAAAGCTTACTCGACGAATCTATCGCTTCGCGGGGGCCGAATGCAAAAAGCGGCGCAGCGTTCGCCAGTTCCGCGCGACCCCGCATTTCTGGCGGCCCGGCGAGCCGAGGATCTACAATAACTCTGTCGGCATGCGCCCCGGCAACATCCTGGAGAAACAGCAATGCAGCAGCGCCGGCTTTACGCCGTATTGACCGGTGACATCATTCGATCCACCACCCTCTCGCCTCAGGAATTGGATGCGGTCCGCGCGGCTTTGATCACGGCCGTGAACGTCGCACGGCGGTGGAAACGCGGCCTCGTCCAGGGTCAGCCGGAATTCTTTCGCGGCGATGCCTGGCAACTCCTGCTGACCGACCCGGCTTTGGCCTTGCGCATCGCTATCCACCTGCGCGCCTCCCTGCTGGCGACGGGCCTGGCGGATACACGCATTGCGATCGGGCTTGGAGAGGTAGATGCGGTCTCTTCCGAGCGGATATCTCTTTCCACGGGGCAGGCCTTCGCTCTATCGGGCAAAGCCCTGGACCGGATGACCCGTTATTCCAACATGACGATCGAGGTCCCGCCGTCGGCCGAAGCATTGTCCGCCTGGCTCCGGATCGTCGCTCATCTTTGCGATGCGCTGATCTGCCAGTGGACCAAACGCCAGGCGGAGCTTGTGCGAGCGGCGGTCCAACCCAAGGAGCCGGACACCGGACTGATCGCACGGGCGCTGCGCCCACGCATCTCAAAACAGGCCGTTGCCAAGGGGCTCGGCGGAGCCAATTGGTATGTACTGCGCGAAGCTGTCCGGCTATACGAAAAGACGGCGTGGACTTACCTTGCCCATTGTGATGCTCAGACAACCAAAAACGGTTGTCTGGCTGTAGACAACCAAAAACGGTTGTCTGCGAGCAAACAACCAAAAGAGGTTGTCTAGTGACCGCGATTACGGCGTTCACCGCGCTCCTCGCGGCGCATCTCCTCGGCTGGTTCGTCTTCCAGGCGCCATGGATCGCCGCGCGAAAGCAGCGGCTTTGGGTGCGGGCCCTGCGCGCCAGCGGCGTGACGCTGCTCTCGTGTCTATTGCTCGGCGCTTTCCGTTGGCCCATCCTGCTCGTGATCTTCCTGACGCACGCAGCGGTGGAGGAAGTCAAAGCGCATCGCGCCGCGGCCTCGCTCGCCGCGCTGCTGGCCCGGCAGTCCGTGCATCTTGCGGTTCTGCTTGCTCTAGCGCTCAGGTTCCCGGATGCGGCGCAAAGCGGCTGGTGGATGAGTGGCGCCCCGCCCGTCCCCGCGCGCTGGTACTGTGCATTCCTCACATTGGTCTCGGGGCTGATTCTCTGCGTTCCCGCGGGCGGCATCCTCATCGCCCGGCTGACCCGGCGCTTTGCCGATGAGGTTGGCAGCAGCGAGAGCGTGGGGCTGAAGCACGGCGGAAAGTACATCGGCTGGCTGGAGCGATTTCTCGTCATGCTGCTCCTGTTGATTGATCAGCCGGGCGGCATCGGATTTCTGATAACCGCGAAGTCGATTCTACGCTTCGGCGAGACGCGTGACCCTGCTTATCGCAAGGTCGCCGAGTACATCATCATCGGGACGTTTCTCAGCTTCGGCTGGGCGTTGTTGATCTCCGTGTTGACGCAGCGCGCACTGAAGTACTGGGTTCCATAACCGTCTGCGTTCCTACCGGCTCAGAATCTGAGCCTCCAGCGGAGCGAGCGTGATGCGCATCGAGCGTAGCGGACCGGCGCCCCACGTTCCATTCACTTCCTGCACGGACACGGAACCGGCAGGCTTCTCCTGCACGGGGCTCGGACTCCGAAAAACAGTCTTATTGCTGTACCGCACGCCGAATTGGCCGCCCGGCTGATTGAGCGTGCCGTCGACGATTACGTCGAACGACCGGCTGTCCATCGCGGAGCAATTCGCGGCGACGACGACTTCGCGATCCATCAGAATCCGCGAAAATGCGACGATCCCCTGCGGAAACGGCGACACGCCAAAATTTCGCCCGTCGCCCGAAACCGGGCGGAAATAGAAGCGGCCATAACGCAGCGCCGGTTCGGCCGCACGCACTTGAGCCAGCGCGCGGATCTGCCGGTAATAGAAGCTGTCCGCTTCGAATCCTGGCCCACCCCACAACGCCTCGCGAACGGCCGGGTCGCTCCCGCTGCCGTGCAAGCCCTGCTCCGTGCCGTAGTAGAGGCATGGAATCCCGGGCAGCGCATACAGGCATGCCAGACCGAGCGTCACCTGATCGTCGAACTGATGCTCGTTGCCCGGCTGAACGTAACGGATCCTCTCTTTGACGTCGTGATTGTCGAGGAACGTCACGAAGTAACGCGTGGCGTCGCCGTGCGAGCTGAGGATGTCCGCTTCAATGTTTTTCCGCGACTGATACATGCTCACCAGCGCGGACGGTGCGGCAAAGCCCTTCACAACGGGCTTGAGATTGAAGAAGAGCGGATAGTCCAGCGCCGCGTCCACGCCAACCATGTCGGTCTGATCGGACGTCGTGCGCCCGATGAAGCGCGCGATCTCTTCTTCGGCATCGCCGGAAAAGACCTCGCCGAACGTGAAAAAGTTTTTCTTCCCGATGCTCAGAGCAAACTCACGCATCGAGTTGCCGAACAGCAGCGGCAAGCCGCTTTTCAAATAACGCAAAGTATCGATACGGAAGCCATCGATGTCGAAACGCGCAATCACGTACTGGTAGGCGCGAATCAGAAACTGTTGCAGTTGCGTGTTGTCGGTTCGAAGTTGCTTCAGCGAGGCGAAGTCGCCCACCGTGTCGTCATCCGGCCCGGGCAATCCCTGCCGACGGTAAAACGAGTTGTCGTGCAGCTCCCGCGGCCAGACAAGCGCGTTCGCCGGCGGGTTGGAGATGGCGGCAATATCGGTCCAGTCCGAATGAGCCTGGCCCGTCTCATCGCGCCACTTAACGGCCCGCGCCGCGTTGCGGAAGTCCGCTTGAGCGCCGCCGGACTGCAGGCAACTTTGCTCGCCCGCATCGCAAGCGTATGCGAAGACGTTCCCGGTGTGGTTCAGGACGATATCGAGGATCACGTACAGGCCCGAATTGTGCGCGGCATCCACCAGCGCGCGCAGCTCGTCGTCGGCGTGCGCAGGGTCTTGCGCAAAGCGGGGATCGGCGCGCAGGAAGTCGTGAATGCCATAGCCGTGGTAGGTGCCTTCCTCGAAAGGCACGTTCTTCAACACCGGGCTGAGCCAGATCGCGCCCGCGCCGAGGCCTTTGATGTAGGCCAGCCGGTCCCGGATGCCAGTGAAGTTGCCGCCTTGAAACCCGTAGTAGCCCGGGTCGTCGAACGGTTGATGCCGGGGCGGCGCGGCGGAGTTATTGAACCGGTCGACCATCAAAAAGTAAATCCACTCATCGCGCCAGTCGATGGGCGACGGAAACGCCTTGAGCGGACCGCCGGTGTCCTTGACCTGACTAAGAGTGGCATTCACCTCTGCCGAGCAAAGCGCATCTGGCATCCTTGTATCCTCACTTCGAAATTTGTTCAATTCGTTCGCAACGCGCCGGGCGCTTCTCTTGCCTGCATCCCGGCAGAGAGGGCACGCCTCAATTTTTGCCGCCCGCTGTCACGCGTAACTGATTCGTCACGGCGAAGACGCCCGAGACCCCGTTGGCCTTGATGCCGGCAACGTCCTTATCTGCCTTGCTATCGACAACCCCGGTCAACGTCACCTTGCCGTTCGCAACGATAATGTGAATCGGCGGAACAGGCTGCAGGCCGTAGCGATCGAGCGGGGGGCCGCCATAGATCGCGCGGTAGGTGGCCCGGCGAATGCGGTCGTCCATCGGTGACAACGGCAACACCGTAATCCGGTTCACGACCTTCTCCACGCCCTCAATGCCCTTCACGGCGTTTTCGGCATCGCTCTTCAATACTGGCCGCGTCACGTACCCCAGCAGCGTCACGGTGTATCCATCGACGCGATAACTCAGGTCGTCAAAGACGCCGTAGTAGGGCAGCATCAGCAGCTCGTGCCGTACCCGCCGGATCAGGTTGTTTCTCGCCCGCTGGCTCTGGGCGGGAATAGTCGCCGCAAAGGCAACGAGCGCTAAAAGCAAGGTGAAGACTCGCATGCATCCCTCCTGATTTGCGATCTCGCCTCAGCCAAGAACCCGTCGATTTACGGCATTTTCGCATGAGCCGGCGACGTTTTCCATGCCGTGCCTGTTGGCGGTGTATGCTCTTACCGAGCCGGCTGGCGCGAAAGAACCGGACCGGCTCGCACCCCTATGAGCGTCAACATCTCCCGCCGCCAGATTCTGGAAGCCGCCGGCGCGCTCGCCGCTCCGGCCCAGATCGCATCCGCCGTGCAAGCTCCGGCCAAGGCCGTTTCACCGAAGTCCACGGCCGTCGACTTCCGCTATGCGCCGTTGCAGTGGCAGACTGCATACTGCTTCCCCGACGATCCGCACAAGAGCCTGGTGGACCAGAGCGGACGCCTGCTCTATGGCAACCCCGGGCGGACCGGTGCCGAGTTCTACCCAGTGCTGGTCGAGTTCTCACTGCTCGGCATGGAGAACGACCACGTTGTGCGCCAGGAACTCGAAGCGCCGGGCGTGCCGGTGGTCCACACGCTGATCGAACGGCCGGGCGCGCGCTTCGAACTCATCTCCTTCGCCACCAACCGGGCGGGCGAAGGCCGCGTCGACAACGTGCTGATGCGAATCACGGCTATGGGAACGCGCACGCTGCGCGCCGTGCCGGTTGTCGCGCTGCGCACGCGGCAGACATTGAAGGCGGAGGGCCACGCCATTTTTCTTGACGGTGCGACGAAGACGCAGCTCGCCGCGTGCAGTCACGATTTCTGGTTCGAGGATTGGGGCTCCTCGTATCACGCCACGCTGCCCGCGCTCGCGTTGCCTGCTGAGGTCCTGTTCCGTTTTCCGCAGGAAGGACAGCTTGTGGAAGCAGCGAACGGTCCGGCGCTGCTGGACGAGGCGCGCACGTACTGGAAGAACTGGCGGCCTTTCGGCGGCGCGGTCGATTGGGAGTTGCCGCATCCGTATGCCGACTTCCTCACGGCCTGCGCGCGCAATATCCTGCAAGCGCGCGAGGTCCGCGATGGGCGTTTGACGTTCCAGGTCGGTCCTACGTGTTATCGCGGGCTGTGGGTTGTCGACGGGAATTTCATCCTCGAAGCCGCGCGCTATCTCGGCTACGACAAAGAGGCGCGCGAGGGCCTGCGCACCACGTGGACGTATCAGCGCAAGGACGGCGCGCTCGACGCCGGCGGCGGGCCGGAGCATTACAAGGACGCCGCGATCGCGATGTTCTCCACCGTGCGCCAATGCGAGCTCGCCGCCGACTGGAGCGACTTCCGCGAGCTGAAGCCGCGCATCGCGCACGCCGCTGAATTTCTCGAATCGATGCGCGAGAAGGGACGCATCGAGGGCTCGCCCGCGGGCCGGTACGGCTTGCTGGCGCGTGGCTTTGCCGATGGCGGTTTTGAGAAAGGCAGCGAGTTCACCAACACGCTCTGGTCGCTCGCCGGGCTGCAAGCCGCCACGCAGGCCGAAGGCGGCCCCGCGCGGAATGGACTCGAGCGCGCCGCAAAGTTCTGCGGCGAGTTGCGCGCCGCGTTCGAGGCGGCCGCAAAGCACGAGATGGTGCATCACCCCGCGGGGTTCAACTTCCTGCCCATGGTGATGAAGGACGATCCGGCATGGCAGCGCAGCGAGTGGGACCGCCCGCGTCTGCAAACGGCGCAATGGGCGTTGTCGCACGCTATCTACCCGGGACTGGTCTTCCCACGGAATCATCCCGTAGTGCGCGGTCACAACGCGCTGATGCAGTGGTGCACGCAGGAAGATGTGCCAGTCGAGACCGGCTGGCTGCCGCACGGCGGCCTGTGGACCTACAATGCGCCGTTCGTCGCACACGCCTACCTCTGGTCGGGCGAAACGGCTTGGGCGCGCCGGACCTTCCACGGCTTCCTGAATCACGCCTCGCCGCTCTACTGCTGGCGGGAAGAGCAGCCGCTGCGCGGATCCACGGTGGCCGGCTACGTCGGCGACATGCCGCACAACTGGGCGAGCGCCGAGTGCGTGCTGTTCCTGCGCCACATGCTGGCGCTCGAAGACGGCGCGGCGCTGCGGTTGCTGGAAGGCGTCGGCGCGGAACACCTTGCCGCGCGCGAGCCCTTCCGCCTGAAGCAGACGCCGACGCGCTTCGGTCGCATCAATGTCGAGCTGACGCCGCAGGGCTCCGGATGGCAACTGAAGTTCGAGCGCGGCGCGGGACCGGCGCCCCAATCCGTGCGCATACCCGCCACGCTGGCCGGGCTCAAGTTCAAGGCCGTGAAGAGCGCGTCCGCGAAGCCGGGCGCCACGAGCGTCGAGATCGAACCCGGAGCCGGATCCTGGACGGCCGAGTGGGGCGCATAAACGCCCCGGCCCGCGCGGCCCCGCGAGAGCCGCGGCACTCCGATAAATGACAAAAGCCCCGGACTCCCTTGCGGGAATCCGGGGCTTTTCATTTCCCTTATCCTTGCTGACGCCGTAGGTTGCGGGCCGAACAGCGTCGAGTGCGGAATTAGAGGCCCTTGCTGGCGATGTACTTGACCAGGTCGACGACGCGGCAGGAATAACCCCACTCGTTGTCATACCAGGACACGATCTTCAGCAGGTTGCCGTCCAGGACCTTCGTCAGCAGGCCGTCCACGACGCTGGAGTGCGGATCGTGCAGCATGTCACTGGAGACGACCGGATCGCTGGTGAAGCCGAGGATGCCCTTCAGCTTGCCTTCGGAGGCCGACTTGATCTCGGCGTTGATCTCTTCGGCGGTGGCGGGCTTCTTCAGGACGGCCGTCAGATCGACCGCGGAAACGTCCGGCAGCGGAACGCGCATGGAGTAGCCGTCCATCTTGCCCAGCAGCTCCGGCATCACGAGGCCGATCGCCTTGGCGGCGCCGGTCTTGGTCGGGATCATGTTGATCGCGGCGGCGCGAGCGCGGCGGAGGTCCTTGTGCGGGAAGTCGAGCACCTTCTGGTCGTTGGTGTAGGAGTGAATGGTCACCATCGAGCCCTTCTCGATGCCCCACTTGTCGTGGATCACCTTGGCCATCGGAGCCAGGCAGTTGGTGGTGCAGGACGCGTTCGAGATGATGTTGTGCTTGGAGGCAATGTATTTGTCTTCGTTGACGCCGAGCACGATCGTGATGTCTTCGTCGGTAGCCGGAGCCGAGATGACGACCTTCTTGACCGAACCGCGGAGGTGAGCCTTGGCAGCTTCCGCCTTGGTGAAGAAGCCGGTCGATTCGACAACGACCTGGGCGCCCAGGCTGGACCAGTCGATCTCAGCCGGGTTCTTGACGCAGAACACTTTGATGGACTTGCCGTTAACGAAGATCTCTCCGTCGCCAGCCTTCACTTCAGCGTTCAACCGGCCGAGCACGGAGTCGTACTTCAGCAGGTGGGCCAGAGTCTTAGTGTCGGTCAGATCATTCGTCGCGACGATCTCGATACCCGCCTCGGGCTTGTCGAGGGCAGCGCGCAGAACGTTACGCCCAATACGGCCGAAGCCGTTAATTGCTACTTTGATTGCCATGTTGATGGTCCTCTCTGAACGGATTGCAATTCCAACCCATTAGGATAGCAAAGCCCGCTGTTCATCGCCGGATCCGAATCGGACAAGCGGCCCCGGATATCAGGCCTCAAACCGCAGTGGCGACCGCGTCAGGCAATCCATCCGGGACTTGGCCGGACAGGCTGGAAAGGCCGAATAAACCCCGAATACAACCGCTCGCTTACGTTCGCGGCTCCGTTTCCGGTTTCCTGCTATTGGACCGGCTTCAACGGCGGCGCGGTCGAGCCGCCCAGGCCGGCGTAGGAGTCCTTCACCTTGATCACTTTGCTGTTCGCGAACGTAACGAAAGTAATCTTGCCCGGCGGCAGGCCATAGATCCAGTCTTCCGTGTCCAGCCCATCCTTCGTTTCCCGCAGCTTGTCGCGCGGCATGCCCATCGCCATCAGGACCTGGTCGCGCGTCATGCCCACGGCGGCCCGCTTGGCCTTGATCGCTTCCTGGATCTCCGGCGGCAGGCTTGCGAAGTAGTCTTCCGACGCGCTCCGCTTTTCGAAATCCAGCACCGGCTTGAGGATCTTCTTTACGTCGGAGACCTGGATCTCCGGCGGGATGCGGCCGTCCCAAGTGACCGCGATCGCCGTGCCGATGCTGGCTTTCGGGTCCTGGGTCACCGGCTGAGTGCCGGCCCCGCCAATGCCGCCGCCGACTTCGATCCGCCGGTACCACTTGCCGCGCGGCTTGAAACCGCCGTTGATCTCGAAGACCATGCGGTCGTCCTGGATGTCGACGTGCGTGATCTGCACCAGATCGTCGACGCGCGCCACGGGGCCGAACTCCATGCCGATGTCTTTCCACTCCAGCTTGTCGTAGCTGCCGTCGCTCTTCATCTTGAGCGCCTTCTTCGAGCGCGGCAGAAAGACCTTCACCTTGGCATATTCGGCCGAGAGCCCGCGCACCAGCGTGAGCTTCTCTTCGTCGGTCAGCTTGCGCGTCTTGTCGTCCTTGCCTTTGGTATCGAAGCCGCCTTGCGCGGACGCGAGGCAGGCGCCCCATAGCAGCGCAGGGAGCAGGACGGCCAAGGCAGGCCTCATAGAGGATCGTCTCCCGGCGGGCACGAGCCGGGCGCGCCGGACAAGTTCTGCCGGTCGAGCAACAGCGACGGCTGGTGTTCAATGCGGCCCCGCCAGAGCCACAACATCAGCAGCGCACACGCCACCGTGGTCAGCACACTGCCCTCGGGGCCATATTCACCGCCGCTGAGCCAGACGGCCGTTTTCCACTTCAACTCGTAGCCCGTCAGCCCCAGTGTAAATCCGCTCAGCCGGGCTCCCGCCAGCGGAAGCACGAAATTCCAGCCGAAGTGCAATCCAATGGGCAGCCACAACGCGCCGCTGCGCCACATGGCGAATCCCAGGAGCACGCCCCACAAACCCGTATTGAAGGTGCCCAGCCACCACGAGCCCAGATTCGCCAGGTGCGCCATGGCAAAAAGAATGCCAAAGGTGAAGATCACCGGCCAGCGCCCGAACGAGCCAGCCAGCAACTGGAACGCGTAGCCGCGGAACATCAGTTCCTCACCCACGGCGCCGAACAGCAGCAGGACGCCCACAAAGATTAATTGACCAAGGTCAAAGGCCGCCTGCGGATCGGCGACTTTCTGAAAGCTGGCCATCCCGGTCAGCCAGGCGCTGCCGATCACCAGCAGCGCCGCGACTGCGCTGGCCGCGGTCCCCGCCCAGAACTGGCGCAGCGAAGCCGGGCCCCATCCCATGCCGATGTCTTCCAACCGCCCGCGCTCGTAAATGCGTACGACGAATGTGCTTGCCAGGATGGCCGGAATGAACATGCCCAGCGCCGCGGAAAGCAGTGTCACACGCTGAGGATCGGGGTCGAGCGCGCTATGCAGAATAATTCCGCAGATCGTGCCCGCAATCCAGATGAGCAAGACGAAAAAGCCCGCGCGCAGCAGGAGTCCTAACGGCGAAACGCGCTCCCGCGGCTCCTCCGGCGTAACGATTGGCTCATCCGGCATCTTTATGTTGTCGCAACCTCTTCCATGCGGGAACCGGCCGCCGGCCAGCGCCGCTCGTGCGCCCGACCGGTGAAAACCATTCTCTCACCAAGCTTTGCCGGCTCTCACCCGCCACGAAAACACCCCGGCGGAGCGATTTCGCCGCCCCGAGTATAACCGCAATCGCGTCCCATTATTTAGCGCCACGCGGTGCCGGGCGCGGCGCAGCTACCTCGATCACGGGATGAGCGGCGCCCATTTCACGCTATAGCCGCAATGAGCCGCAACGTCAGAGTGAAACGAGCGTCTGACCCTAGTGAAGGCGCTAGTTCAGATTCGTTAGCGCCCCACCACAAAACGTTCGAACAAGGAGACTCGTCCATGAAAAAGCTCGCTACTTTGACCACGATGGCGTTCCTGCTGGCGACCGCCGGAGCCTTTGCGCAGGCGCCCGCGGCGACGACCGCGACTGCCGGCAATACGCCCGCCAAGACGGCCGCTACCAAGACCATGAAGAAGCACCGGACGCACCGCAAGGCCTCCGCGAGGACCACGACGCCGGCGCCGGTTCCGACTCCGGCCCAGAAGTAGCTCGCGCAATAACTACGACGGGCCGGCAAGACGACCGGCTCGCGAGTGTCCATACACAGTCTGTTGATACCTCTTTGCGCCCCGGGCTTCACCCCGGGGCTTTTATTATTTAGTCAATAGTGTTAACAGCGAAATATACTACGCAAGACTCCGTTCTATACTACCGGAAACCGCCCGCCGCGCTACCCGTGGCGGCACTCGTCGAGCCGGCGCCGCAGCCCGCCGCCGAAGGCGTCCGGCTCCAGACAGGCAGGCCTTCGCACGCGCTGCCCGCGATGCGGCGGTAAACTGCTTGCCCGCACTTTCGCGGAACGGGGATAATAAAAAAGTCTAACCATTTACGTCCCGAAGTTCGGGGCTTGTGGGCAGATGCGGCAAAAGCGTGCCCGCTCGCCCTCCGGGACCGATGGTTGCGGTCTTTGATGTCGTTATTGTGACTTGGCGCAGCCCAGGCGCGGCGGGGGAGAAGCTGCCGTGCCCGTGCGCCATCCAAAGGAGCACGATGAGTCTGAAAATCGCGGGTATCGAAGTTCGCCCGGCAGCCATTCCGCCACTCGATCCCAGCTTCCTCCCTGCCGCGTTATTCACGCGGGAATATCTGAAGCTTGCCGAAAAGCTCGGGAACGAGCCATTGAGCGTTGCGCTGGAGCGCGGCGACGGATCGATCTCCACTTACCGCACCGTCATCATCCCGCCGGCCAAAGGCTACGTTGAAGCAACGCGGCTGTACGTGGAACGCATCGTCAAGGCACTGCTGTGGCAGCGCGGCGGATGGAAAGTCTACGTCGGCGGCCCGGCCGAGATCGGAGCGTACATCAAGGAAGTGTACTCTCCGACCGGCGCCCGCAAATTCGACTTTGACTTCATGGGCGGCGTTTATGAGCGCACGTTTGAAGTGGTCGTAACGAAAGCTGACGATGTGCCCGCGGCCAAAGAGACCACCATGCCGCTGGGCCGTCACTTGAACGGCTGCCGCGTGGGCTTCGATCTCGGCGCCAGCGACCGCAAGGCGAGTGCGGTGATCGACGGCGAAGCGGTGTTCAGCGAAGAAGTCGTGTGGGATCCGAAAAACGCCACCGATCCGGAATACCAGTACAAGGGCGTGATGGACTCCATCAAGCGCGCGGCTTCGCACATGCCGCGGCTCGATGCGGTCGGCGGCAGCGCCGCGGGCATTTACATCAACAACCGCGTCCGCGTCGGCTCGCTCTACCGCGGGATTCCGAAGGACCAGTTCGATTCGAAGATCGTGCCGCTGTTCCTGCGCATCCGCGATGAGCTGGGCGTGCCCATGGAAGTGGTGAACGATGGCGAGGTAACGGCGCTCGCGGGTTCGATGTCACTCAACGAGAACCCGGTGCTCGGCGTCGCGCTAGGCTCCAGCCAGGCGGTCGGCTACGTGAACCGCGAGGGCAACATCACGGGCTGGTTGAACGAACTGGCCTTCATGCCGGTCGACTATCGCGCCAACGGCCCGGTGGATGAATGGTCGGGCGACGCAGGCTGCGGCGTGCAGTTCTTCTCCCAGCAGGGCACGAACCGCATCGCGTCGGCCGCCGGTCTGGCGTTCGACGAGAAGATGGGCCTGCCGGAGCGGCTGGTCGTGTTGCAGAAGAAGATGGCCGCGGGAGACGAAACGGCGCGCAAGGTGTACGAGAGCGTCGGCGTCGCGCTGGGCTATGCAATCGCGCACTACGCGAACTTCTACGACCTGAAGCATGTCCTGATCCTCGGCCGCGTCACGACCGGAGCGGGCGGCGAGATCATCCTCGCCAAGAGCCTGGAGGCGCTGCGCGCGGACTTCCCCGATCTGGCTCCGCAGATCTCGGTCGCTCTCCCCGACGAGAAGAGCCGCCGCGTCGGCCAGTCGATTGCCGCCGCGAGCCTCGCGACCATCTAGCCGCAAGCGCGCTATTGAGAGAAAAGAAACGGCCCGTGTTCCCCGCCCTGGGGAGCACGGGCCGTTCGGTTTATCGGGCAGTGCCCGAACAGGCTAGAAGTGAATGCGGCCGGTGTACTGGATTTCGCGGCCGTAGTTGCCGCCCATCACCCAGGTGCTCAGGCCCATTGTGCCGCTGCCGATGCCGGTATCGGGATCGCTCTTGATAAAGGAGTTCGGCAGGTTGTAGAACTCCATGCGCAGTTCGAACTTGACCTTCTCGGTGATCGGGAAGTATTTCACCAAAGTAGAGTCGAGTTCCCACAGCTTCGGTCCGCGCAGGTTTTCGTAGTACCAGGGATTGGTGCGCACGGTGTAGGCCGGCGCAACAGAGAAGACCGCCGGGTTGAAAGCGTACCCGGCCGGCACGTTCTGGGTCGGGTCGCCGTTGACGACGGCTTGGCCGAAGCCCAGCAGGTCGCCGCTGCGGAAGGTGAAGAAGTGACTGGTGGCCCATCCGCCCAGGATGAAATCCACCGCCTTCGGAGCGTTGGAAAGGAACTGGCGGCCGCGGCCGAACGGCAGTTCCCAAGTGCCGCCGATGCGCAGGTTGTGACGCGGGTGGCCCGGGTCGAGCATCGTGTACTTGTTGTTGTAGTAGTCGACGTCGTTGAAGTACTGGCCAAGCTTCTCGCGGTTGTAGCTGTAGGCCACAATCAGGTTCAGCCCGGCGGTCATCGGCCGCTCGGCCTTGAACTGATACGAGAAGAAATGGTCCTGGCCGCCCGGCCACAGTTGCATACTGAGATCGCCATATTGGGGGTACTGTCGCAGGAGTTGACGGATCGTGACGGTCGGCTCGGAAGCGAGCGAACCCGGCATGATGGCCGACGGCAGCAGGTTGTAGAACGGGTTGGTGACCGTCTGGTCAATCTGCCCCTTGAGCGAGTAAACCAGATTGGGATCAACCTGGTTGAGGTTCATCCCGTTGACGCCGCCCCACATGCTGTTGCCCTGCACGTTGTGCATGAACATCATGAAGAACGTGCCTTCGAGCAGGAAATGTTGCGGAGCCTGGCGTTGGAACGTGATGCCGATGCGATCATTCATCGGGCTGTTCAGCGTCTGGGGCCACAAGCTGCCAATGCTGTTGCCCAGATCGGTGTACCGGCCAAGGCTGTTCCCCATCGGCAGACGCACGGGGTTGGTCGGCGGGAACGGATTGTCGAGATAAGCGCGAGGCGTCCCATTCAGCGGGCCCAATACGCTGGTCGACTGCGAGAATCCGTTGGTCGGCAGGTTGCCAGTCTCCGGGTGGAGCGCCAGAATCGGCGTCGTGAAGCGGGCGTAGCCGCCACGGATCGACATCTTGTCATTGAGACGATAGGCAAAGCCGATACGCGGCAAAAAGAGGTTTCGCGGCGCATCGTACAGTCTGGGGTGCGCATCGCTGGTGAAGATCATCGCACCGTTGTACTTGTAGTTTATCGAGGCCAGGCTGGTCACGGCCGAAGGCATAACGAAACTCTGGAGTTCGGGGATCGGGCTGCTCAGGTCCAGTTCGCGGACAAGATGGCGGCTCTGCTCCAGAGGAGCGGTTTCATACTCCCAGCGCAGACCGAGGTTCAGCGTAAGGTTACGGCTCACCTTGACGTCGTCCTGGAAGTAGAAGGCCCACTGCTGCTGGTGCATGTCCAGATTCGGATAGATGGAGGCGTTGCCGCCGTCGAGCACTCCCAGGAGTGCGGAGGCGTACGTATTGCCGGACGTCGATTGGTTGTAACCGAGGAAGGAACTGCCGGTGTCAATCGAATCGAACGTCATGGAGCCCGGCCCGGCACTGGCGTTGTTCTGGTCGTAGGAGTAACGCATCTGCCAGCCGGCCTTCATCGTGTGCTTGCCCCTGATGTGGGAAACGTTTACGGTTGGGTTCTGCGAACGGCCGTGCACAAGCCACCAGTTGCCCACGCCCGTGTAGGACCGGGTGTTGCCGGCCTGGTTGTAGTAGAACCTGGGGTAGTAGATTCCCTGCTCCGGGGACAGCACGTTCTTGTACCATCCGGTCGGGTAGAACTTGGCCCATTCGCTGGTCGGAACCTGCGCCCACTGCGAGGCGTAGTCATCCTCAACATAGGTAGACCCGAAGCGGAAGTCGATCGTCGTGCTCGGGCTGATGGTCCACAGCACGTCCATAGCCGCGTTCAACGCGTCCATGATGCCGCCATTGTCCGACGGTACGGCAATTGTGCCACCCCAGTTGGGGTTGTCCAGACGGGTCTGGTACTTCGAGAAACGGGCGTACATGCGCCATTTCTCGCCAATGTTGTAGTCCACGCGGTCCGTGAGGTTCCAGTAGTTTTCCCACCACGGATAAGCCTTCTTGAGGTTGTTGGTGCCAGAGGCATCGTCGCCCGGATTGTTAGGCTGCCAGAGGTCGTTGACCGCCAGCTTGCCGGAGGCATTGATACGGCTCCCGGGAATCACGTTGCCCGCGAAAGGCGTACGAGTTGCGGAGTTGGTTGCCGGATCAAAGACGGTGGTGGTCGGATCGTAAATCGGACGGATTCCAGAACCGTCCGGCAACATCGACTTTGAGAAATCACCGGTGCGTTCAAGCGTAGTGGGAAGGGTCTCTAGCGCGCTCGAAGGCTGCGTGATCTTCCACTTCTCAAAGGCGAAAAAGTTGAACATCTTGTTCTTGATGATCGGGTGGCCGACGGTGCCGCCGCCGATCGTTTCCCGCACGACCGCCACATCGCGGGTGATGCGGTTGGTGAGAGCGTCCAAAGACGGGTTGCGGCCGAAGAAGTACGCTGTGCCGTGGTACTCGTTCGTGCCCGCTTTCTGCGACAGCAACAGCGTGCCGCCGGCGCTGAAGCCGTACTCGGCGTCGGCGGAGTTCTGCTGCACCGAGACCTCCTGAACCGCGTCCATGGGCAGGTTATACGAACCGCGCGCGGAGATGTTCAGCGAGACGCCGTCCAGTTCCTGGTCGTTCTTGCCGCCCGTGGGACCGCCGATGTCCAGACCGCCCGAGGACCACATGTAGAACGGGTTACGGTGGGATACGTCCCAGTACTCGTTCACGACGGCGGGATTCAGCAAGGCGAGAGTGTAGGGATTGCGGGCAAGGACGGGCAGGTCCTTGACCATGTTCGACGAGACTGTGGTTGTAATGGTCGCGCTATTGAAGTCGACCTGGCCAACTTGTTCGCTGACGTTGATCGCCTGGGTTACGTCGCCGATCTTCAGCGCGAAGTTCACCGTGACATCGCCACGCGTGACGGCAGTGACGTTTTCCTGAACCGTTTTCTGGAAGCCTTGCGCTTCTACGGTGACGCTGTAGACGCCCGGCTGGACGAAGTCGAACAGGTAGTGGCCCGCGGAGTCGGTTTTGCGTACCTCCTCGACTCCCGTGTTCACGTTTTTCAGAGTGACCGATGCGCCGGTGACCGAGGCCTGCGTCGCATCCGTGACCAAGCCCTGGATCTTAGCGCGATAATCCTGGGCGGTGGCATAACCAGCTAACAGTCCCAAGAGAACGGAAAGCCAGGCCACCGTTCCACATAATGAGCTGCGTTTCAGGTTCATTTTTCACCCTTGCGATTGTGTCTGCAATCTGCGGGTGTCCGGGTTCAGAGCACAGCCTCCCTTCCCGCCCAACTACCGCAAGGGCAGGCGGAGCTGACACACTGGACTTACGTTCAAAGCGGACCCCGTGGTGCGATTATTCGTCTTGTTGGGAATATTTGCAACAGTAAACTTTTCGGGCCAGGGTTGGCGGCCTTGTTCTTCAGGCCGGCTCGCGTCAGCAGGCTCTGTTCATCAGCAAGGCAAACAAAAAAGCCGGCCCGCCACCCCGGTGAGGGTGACGGGCCGGTTGTTGGCTGGATCGAAATCCGAACCGGTTAGAAGTGGATGCGGCCGGTGTACTGGATCTCGCGGCCATAGTTGCCGCCCATGACGCCAGTGCTCAAGCCCATCGTGCCACTGCCGATGCCGGTATCGGGATCGTTCTTGATGAACGTGTTCGAGAGGTTGTAGAACTCAGCACGGAGTTCGAACTTCACCTTCTCGGTGATGGGGAAGTACTTCACGAGAGTGGAGTCCAGTTCCCACATCTTCGGTCCACGCAGGTTGTCGTAGTAATGCGGATTGGTCCGGACCGTGTAGGCCGGAGCCACGGAGAAGACCGCCGGGTTGAAAGCATAGCCGGCCGGTACGTTCTGGGTCGGGTCGCCGCTGACGATGGCCTGACCAAAGGTCAGCAGATCGCCGCTGCGGAACGTCATGAAGTGGCTGGTCGACCATCCACCCAGGACGTAGTCCACGACCTTCGGAGCATTGGACATATACTTGCGTCCGCGGCCGAAGGGCAGCTCGTAGGTACCGCCAGCGCGCAGATTGTGGCGCGGGTGGCCCGGATCGAGCATCGTGAACTTGTTGTTGTAGTTGTCAACGTCGTTGAAATACTGACCGAGCTTCTCGCGGTTGTAGCTGTAGGCCACGACGAGGTTCAGACCGTCGGTCATCGGCCGCTCGGCCTTGAACTGGTACGAGAAGAAGTGGTCCTTCGCGCCCGGCCAAAGCTGGACGTCCAGGTCGCCGTACTGCGGATAGGTCTTCAACAGGCTGGCGATCGTGACGGTCTGCTGGCGAGCCAGCGAGCCCGGCATGTAAGAAGCGCCATAGAACGGGTTCGCGACGGTCTGATCGATCGCGCCCTTCAACGAATAGACCAGGCTCGGGTCGGTCTGGTTGATGTTGTAGCCGTTCGCGCCGCCCCACATGCTGTTGCCCTGCACATTGTGCATGAACATCATGAAGAACGTGCCTTCCAGGAGGAAGTGCGCGGGGCCCTGACGCTGCAACGTGGCGCCGATGCGATCATTCATCGGGGTCGTCACGTTCTGGTTCCACCAGCTCACGCCATCACCCAACTGGGTGTAACGGCCCAGGCTGTCGCCCATGGGCAGACGGACCGGGTTGGTCGACGGGAACGGATTGTCGAAGTAGGCACGCGGGGTGCCATTCAGCGGTCCGAGGACCGAAGTGCTCTGCGAATAGCCGTAGGTCGGGAGGCCGCCGGTTTCGGGGTGCAGCACCAGGATCGGGGTGGCGAACCGGGCATAACCGGCGCGCAACGAGGTCTTGTCATTCAGGCGGATGGCGATGCCGGCGCGAGGCAGGAAGTTGCCGCGCGGGGCATTGTACATACGCGGATGGCCGTCGGAGGTGTAAACCATGGCGCCGGTGTACTTGTAGGCCACCGAGGCGAGGTTGGTCACGGCCGAGGGCATCACGAAGTTCTGCAGTTCCGGAATCGGGCTGTTCAGGTTCAGATCCTGAACGAGCTGGCGGGTCTGCTCCAGAGGAGCCGTCTCATACTCCCAGCGCATGCCGAGGTTGAGCGTAATGTTGCGGCTCAGGTGGATGTCGTCCTGGAAGTACAGGCCATGCTGCTGCTGGTGCATATCCAGGTTCGGGGCGATGTTGGCGTAACTTCCGCCATCCATAACGCCCAGCAAAGCCGAGGCATAACCGTTGCCCGAAGCGGACTGGTTGTAGCTCAGGTACGAACTGGCGGTATCAACAGCATCCATGTAGAAGCGGCCCGGGCCGGAACCGTTGTTGTTCTGGTCATAGGAATAACGCATCTGCCAGCCGGCCTTCATGTGGTGAATGCCGCGGTCATGCGTGACGGCGACGGTCGGGTTGTGCGACCGGCCGTGGACCAGCCACCAGCCGCCCATGCCCGTGCGGGCCAGGTCGTTGCCGGCCATCTGGTAGTGGATTTCAGGATAGTAGATGCCCTGCTGCGGAGACAGCACGTTCTTGTACCAACCGGTGGGGAAGAACTTCGCCCACTCGCTGGTCGGAACCTGCGCCCAGGCCGAGCCGTAGTCGTCTTCCACGTACGTGGTTCCAAAGCGGAAGTCCACGGTGGTGGTCGGGTTGACCGTCCAGAGGACGTCAGCCGCCGCGTTCAAAGCGTCCATCACGCCGCCGTCATCGGAAGGCACCGCGAGCGTACCGCCCCAATTCGGGTTGTCCAGACGGGTCTGGTACTTGGAGAAACGGGCGTACATGCGCCACTTGTCGCTGATGTTGTAGTCAGCGCGCTCGGACATGTTCCAGTAGTTCTGCCACCAGGCATAGGTCTTTTTGAAGTTGTTCGTGCCGGAGAAATCGTCTCCCGCGCGGTTCGGCATCCACAGGTCGTTAACGGCCAGCTTGCCGGTCGGGTTGATGACGGAACCGGGGATCACGTTGCCGGCGAACGGGGTACGCGTGGCCTTGTTGGCCGCGGCGTCGAACACCGTCGTGGTCGGGTCGTAGATCGGCCGGACTCCGGTGCCATCGGGCATCATCGACTTGGAGAAATCGCCCGTGCGTTCCAGCGTGGTCGGGACCGTGCTGGTGTTGCTCGAAGGCTGGGTGATCTTCCACTTTTCAAACGCGAAGAAATTGAACAGCTTATTCTTGATGACCGGCATGCCGATCGTGCCGCCGCCGATGTTCTCGCGAACAACAGCTTCGTCACGGGTGATGCGGTTGGTGAGTGCGTCGAGCGACGGGTTGCGGCCGAAGTAGTAAGCCGTGCCGTGATACTCGTTGGTGCCGGACTTCTGGGACATCAACAGGGTGCCGCCAGCGCTGAAACCGTACTCAGCATCGGCGGAGTTCTGCTGAACCGTTACGTCCTGAACGGCATCCATCGGGAGGTTATAAGAGCCGCGCGCCGAGATGTTCAGGGACACGCCGTCCAGTTCCTGGTCGTTCTTGCCGCCCGTCGGGCCGCCGATATCGAGACCGCCCGAAGACCACATGTAGAACGGGTTGCGGTGGGAGACGTCCCAGTATTCGTTCACGACCGCCGGATTGAGGAGGGCGAGCGTGTACGGGTTACGAGCCAGAACGGGGAGGTCCTTGACCATGTTACCCTGCACCGTCTGAGCAACGGTCGCGCTATTAAAATCAACCTGGGTAACAGCTTCACTGACGTTGATCTGCTGCGTAACGTCGCCGACCTTCAACGCGATGTTGACGGTGACGTCGCCGCGCGTCAGAACCGTAACGTTTTCTTGTGTCGTCTTCTGGAAGCCGGTGGCTTCCGCGGTAACGGCGTAGTTACCGGGGACGACGAAGTCGAATTCATAGTGACCGGTAGCGTCACTCTTGCGTACTTCCTCGACTCCTGTGTTGACGTTCTTCAAGGTGACCGTCGCGCCCACTACCGAAGCTTGCGTAGCGTCGGCGACGACTCCTTGTACTTTTCCTCGATAATCCTGGGCATTCGCGCTGCCAGCCAGCAATCCAAGGAGGACTGCCAGACAGGCAAGCGCGTGCCAGCTTGATTTGAGTACTGACTTCATTTGCCACCCTTCCGGTTGCCTAGACAACCAGTGAACCCGGTGCGCTTAAGTGCCCGGGCCCGTTTAACGAATCATGAGCTAACACGACCTGGTGGTATGCGGGGAAAAGGAAAGGCAGAGACAGCCTAACCCAGACGTACCCCGTTAAGACCCATTGATCGAGGATGGACGCGATGCGTCGCACATGTAAAGCTCCAAACGGATTCCGGGATGTAGTGCTACAGCCGTTAACATCCTGCAACTCATTGAAAAATAACAACAATCAGGCAACGAGAAAGCATAGGTTAAGTTTTCTGAAACAGCGCCTTTCGCTTCACGACGCGGCGGTTCGTAACCAGCAAATTGAGATCGGCGCATCCGTTTATCGGTTACCGGATTGGCGCCCACTTCGTTCTGTGCGCGGTGGTGCAGCACACCCGCTCGGGAGGCAGTCCGCTGGCGCCGCCGAAGGGCTGTTCGTGCACCGGAATTTACAACACGAGTTGCATTGATACCAGCTTGAGAGAGTATGAACGGCGCTGATCCAGGCACAAGCCGGGCGGCAAGCCGCGATCATGCGCGTTCGCGGTTGGACCGCAGCCGGCTCCGGCAGCCCCGCGGGGAGTACCGGGGAAGATGATCCCGACGCGACGGCCAATGGCCTGGCCGGCGATCGGCGATCAAGCGTGAATCCTGTGTTGTCGCCGTCTCGGTGCGGCGCGGAAAGTCGCCGGGATCGGGGCCTGCCGTCCGCGAACAGCCGCGCTGCCCGCGGCAGTGGCTCGCCGCGACGGGATGCAATGTCCGAAACCGGGCGGGTGAGGGTCTCGGAGCCGCCCGTTTCCGGGGAGTCGCCTGAGCGCGGGCGATCAATAGCACCGACGCTGTTTCGGGCGGAGTGGCGTCTGTTGCGCAACACGTCCGTAACGTACTTCAATGGCTTGGATCCAGGGAACTTGCCTGGTCATCGATCGTGCTACAATCGGCCTAGGCCAGGATAGAAACAGATCCATGTCCGAAGCCCTACCCCCCCAGGAGTCAACTGAAATCCCCACCGGGCAACCGACGCCTGAGGAGATCCGGACAGCGCTCGACATGGTCCTGGAAAGTCACGAGTTCCGGACCAGCCGGCGCTGCCAGGAGTTCCTCCGTTTCGTCGTTGAAACCACCCTTGCCGGGAACAGCCAGACACTGAAAGAACGCACCATCGGCGTCGAGGTTTTTGGCCGCGCCGCGTCCTACGACCCGGGCAATGACTCGACGGTGCGCGTCAAGGCCGGCGAGGTGCGCAAACGTCTCCAGACCTACTACGCCGGCTCCGGCGTGGCGAACCCGATCCGCATTCACCTGCCCGCCGGAGGCTACACGCCGGAGTTTGAGCGCATCACGCCGTCAACAAGTCCGGAGAGCGTTGCCTCGCCGGTGAATGGCCGCAGCAACCCGCTGCGCTGGCCGTGGGTTGTGCTGGCACTGTGCGTGGTATCCGGCATATCGGTGGGAGCCTATATGCTGGCGGTCAAGGCCGCCGCGCCCCAACCCGACCCGGTGCTGCGTCAATTCTGGGGGCCGGCGTTGAGTTCCAGCAACCCGGTCCTGTTGTGCGTTTCCTATACGCCCGTTTACGGGCTGAATCCCGCGCTGGAAGCGGCGAATGCTCCGCCACCGGGCCGTGTCCAGGATTTCGATCTGCTGACAGAGCATTTTGTTGGCGGCGGCGACGTACTGGCTACAACCACGCTGATCCGTGTGATCGCGAGCATGGGCCATGACTATCGGATCAAAGTGGGACGCGATCTTTCGTTCCGCGATCTGCGCACATCGCCGTCGGTATTGATCGGGTACTCGTGCACGCGCTGGTCGTCGCTGACCAACACCTTGCGCTTTGCCTTCGATCTGAATCCGCGCGCGCCCCGAATCCTCGATTTCGGAAAGCCGACGAAGTGGGTTCTTCCGCCCAAGTCCGCCGACCGCCGAACGGACGAAGACTACGCTCTGGTGTGCCGGATGTTCCACCCGGACACGGGAACGCCGCTCATCCTGCTGGCCGGTGTTACGCAATACGGCACGGAAGCGGCGGCGGATCTGGTTTCCACGCCCGCGCGTCTGCAGCAGGCATTGCGCGGGCTGCCCTCCGACTGGCCGAAGCGGAACGTTCAGCTCATTCTTCACACGCGCGTTATCTCCGGCGAGACCGCGGCGCCACAAGTGGTTGCCTCGCACGTCTGGTAACGGGCGCGGCCGTGTCGTGCAGCGGCGTCGATCGGACGCGTGAGTGAAAAGGCCGCGGCGGTCTGCATGCCGGCCGAAATCGGCAAGCGCAAAACGAAGGTCTGTTGCCGCGCGTTAACAGAGACGATTGTCAACGTCTGGCGTCCAAGGCGACAATTGCATTTACGCCATTGAAAAAGCATCAGCGAGCGGAACGTCCCGTCGGAAAAGCCCCGAGTAGAAATGCCCGGCCGCACGGCGCACAGGCCGGCTCGCCCAAGGGCGGTAAATTCCGGCCGGCCTGGAGCCAATCCGAAGGGCCTCAAAAAGCCGCGGGCGGACGCGCTCAGCGAAGCCGCTTTGCTGCCGGCGGACGGCAAGCGCCGCCCCGTGAGGAACGGCACCTGAAGACGCTGGACCGCGTGTTATCGAAGTTCGGCGTCTGCTCGCGCACCGAAGCCCGCGAGTGGATCGAGGCCGGCCGGCTGAAGGTGAACGGGCAGATCATCCGGGATCCCGAACAGTGGGTCGATCTCGACCGCGATCGTGTCGCCCTGGACGGCAAGCCCTTGCGCGCGGAGCACAAGGTTTACTTCCTGCTGAACAAGCCGAAGGGCTATCTGACCAGCTACACCGACCCCGGCGGCCGCAAGACGGTTTACGACCTGCTGGGACCGATCGATCAGTGGCTGTTTCCCGTCGGCCGGCTCGACCTCGATACCTCCGGGCTGCTGCTGATGACGAACGACAGCACGCTCGCCGAGCACATCACCAACCCTGAAAGCCACGTAGCCAAGACGTATCTTGTGAAATCGTCGCTGCTGCTCACCGACGATCAGATCCGGCAACTCCGCGACGGCGTAGAACTCAAAGACGGCATGACACGTCCCGCACAGGTGCGCCGCCTGCGCGACTCCGAGAAGTACACCTTTCTGGAAATCACGATTACCGAAGGGCGCAACCGGCAGGTCCGGCGCATGATTGAAACGCTCGGCGCCGTCGTCCTGAAACTCGTGCGCGTCTCCATTGGCCCGTTGCGCCTCGGCACGTTGCAGACGGGCGCCTGGCGCCAGTTGAATCCCGACGAAGTGCGCCTGCTGATGCAGTCCGGCGGACGGCGTTAAGGTCCCGGCTCCAACACGTCCATAGGCGGAGCCCCACCCGCGGGGGTTCAACGCTTTCCACCCGTGTTACTCCGCCGCGTGCGGTGACGCCGTGTAGCACTGCTCTGCGCACGCGTGGCACGGGCGCTCGATCCTTCGGGCGAGCGCCCGCTCCATTTCGGGAGCGAGATCTGGACTTTTATGATATGTTTCTGCCTAACGCCACTCAAGAAAGGGCACACGGGATGTCTACGCTCAATCGACGCATTTTCCTGAAGACGGCCGCCGCCGCGGCAGGCTCGCTGGTCCCCGGCGCGGCGCTTCTTTCCACCTTTTCTTCGACGGTCTCCGCCGCTGCCCGGCGCTCGGCTACCGACTGGGTCCCGCTGGGTAAATCGGGCGTCCAGGTTACGCGGCTGGCTTTCGGCACCGGGACATTCGGCGGCAAAGTCCAGCGCGAACTCGGCCAGGAAGACTTTACGCGCCTGGTGCACTACGCCTACGATCACGGCATCCGTTTCTTCGAAACGGCGCAGAACTACGCCGGCATGCACGACATGCTGCGCATCGCCTTGCAGGGTATCCCGCGCGACACCTACCGCCTGATGACCAAATACCGTCTACAGCAGACGGACACGCCCATGACCGTGCTGGACCGTTACCGCAAGGAACTGAACACCGACTATTTCGACATCCTGCTGCTGCACTGTGTGCGCACGCCCGATTGGGCCGAGACCTTCAAACCGGCCCGCGATGCTTTCGACGAGGCGAAGCAGCAGAAGAAAATACTGGCCCATGGGGCGTCGTGCCACGGGCTGTTGCCGCTGCGGGCCTTCCCGGGCCAGCACTGGCTCGACGTCTCGTTGAACCGGATCAACTTCGACGGCACCAAGATGGACAACCTGCGCGGGGACGACAACGGCAAAGGCGAGGTCGCGGAAGTCACCAACCATCTGGCCGCGATTCACGGCCAGGGCACCGGCGTGATCGGCATGAAGATCATCGGCGAAGGCCAGTTCACGACGCCCGAAAAGCGGGATGCGTCCATCCGCTTCGTCATGCAACTGGGCACCGTCGATGCGGTGACCATCGGCTTCAAGAGCCCGGCCGAGATCGACGAGGCGATCAGCCGCATCAACACGCACCTGAACGCGTAGTTCAGGGAGGGCGGACTCGCGCGTGGGTCCGTGCGAAATTGACCGCGGGCGGCCGTGAGCCTCCCGTGGCCTGACATTCCTGGACATCCTCCGCAAGCGTTTCGATTCAGTGTGTTAACCTGGAAAAGATCGTCATTCCCCCGGGACTTGTGCCCGAGGTGTTTCCAAGGACAGACAATGCCCAAGCTTAAAACCCATACGGGAGCCAAAAAGCGGTTCCGGAAGACAGGCACCGGCAAGGTTGTTCGCCATAAGGCGTACGCCCGTCACATGATGACCTGCAAGACCCGTAAGTCCAAGCGTAACCTGAAGAAAGGTGTCGTCGCCGACAAGACCAATCAGGCCAAGCTGAAGGAAATGATCCCGTACTAGACGTCGTGATCAGGGTGTGCGCGCCGGAGCCCTTTGCACGTGCCCGGGCCGCCGCCAGCCGGAAGGTGACTTCCCAGTCGCCCCGCGGAGTTGTACAACTGAAGGAGATCAAACGTGCCGCGAGTTAGAAGATCGACCAACCGCCGGGATTCCCGGCATAAGACGCTGGCGCTCGCCAGTGGCTATTTCCTCAACAAGAGCAAGCTTTACCGCGCCGCGCAGGAAGCCGTCGAAAAGGCGCTGCGTTACGGCTATGTCGGGCGCAAACGGAAGAAGCGGGATTTCCGCCGCCTCTTCATCGTCAGGATCAACGCCGGCTGCCGGCTCAACGCGATCAGCTATTCCAAGTTCATTGGCGGCCTGAAGAAGGCGGGCATCGCATTGAATCGCAAGATGCTGGCCGACCTCGCCGCGAACGAGCCCACTGCGTTTTCGAACCTGGTCGAAAAGGCCAAGGCCGCTTTGACGGTTGCCTGAGGCACACACGGATATGCTGCCTTTTCTGGACGACGAAGAAAATCTCATAGTCCGCCTGGAAAACCGGGTCGGGCAGTTGTCCGATGTGTTGACCAATTTGCATACGCGCTGCGAGCAACTGGAGACAGAAGCTCGCAACGCGCGTGCGGAACGCGAACTGGCCCTCGGCCAGGCGCAAAGCTGGAAGGCCGAAGTCCAGAAGCTCCAGGAAGAGATGAGCACCGCCCGCACGCGGCAGACCGAAGCCGCCGCGCGGGTGCGCGCGCTGCTCGACCAGATTGATCGTCTGGGCCTATTCGATCAGAACCAGGAGTCCTGAATTTCGTGGAACCCCAGGGCGCCGAAAAGCGAATCGTCCGCGTAACCATCTTTCAACAGCCCTATTCGCTCCGTGCCTCCGGCGATCCCGCCGAAACCGAAGCTGTCGCCCAGGGGGTTGACGATCTGATGAACCAGATCGCCGACCGCTCGGCGCTCGGCGATCCCGCCCGCGTCGCCGTTCTGGCGGCGCTGCACCTGGCCGACAAGGTCAGAGTCCTGGAGGCCCGTGAAAAGGCGTTGGAGGAGCGTCTCGGCGACATCCGGCAACGCCTGCAGGAGTCCGGCCAGCGTGCGGATAAGGCCGAAAAAGCGCTCGACGAACTCGAACAGGCGGATCACGAGAAGCAGTCGAAAAACGCCGCGGCGATTGACGAGCGCTCGACTGACTTTTACAAACGGCTGGAAGCCCTGGACGAACGGCTCGCGGCCTTGCTGGATAACCGCTCACGCTGACGCGCGATCCTCCGGCGCGGCTGTTTTCTCTCCACTCCCTCCCGTCCCATAAAGCAAGATATCCTGGGAAATGTCGTGCACCTGCCTCCCAGGCGCCGTCAGAAATCCTCCCCATGGCCATTCATTTCGATCCAACCAATCTCTCCGCCGCGATGGTCGGCGAAAAGCACGGGCTCACCGCCGCGGAAGTCGCCGCGGCGCAGCCCGCCGCGCAGGCTGCACTCACGGCATTCCGGAGCAGCTTCGAGAGCGACAAATACGGCTTCCCGCGCCTGCCTTTTCAAACCAAGCTGATCCGGGAGATCACCGCCTACGCCAAGTCGGTCGCCGGCAAGTATGACACGGTCTGCGTGGTGGGCATCGGCGGCAGCGCGCTCGGCGTGTGGGCGCTCGACTGCGGGCTGCGCGGGCCGCATCCGGTGCAGGCCGCTTTCTCGACGAAGAATCCGCGGCTCGTGATCCTCGATAACGTCGATCCGGTCTTCCTGCAGTCCGCTCTGGCATCGATGGACCCGGCCAAAACGATGGTCGTGCCAATCGCCAAATCCGGCGCAACGGCCGAGACCATGAGCACATTCCTGATCGTCCACGACTGGATGAAGGCGAAGCTCGGCGCGAAGAAAGCGGCGGCGCGCATCGTTGTCGTCACCAGCGAATCCACCGGCGATCTGAAGGCCTTTGCCGTCGCGAACAAGCTCACCACGTTCCACATTCCGCAGAACGTCGGCGGACGCTTCAGCGTCCTCACCCCGGTGGGCCTGGTGCCCGCGGCGCTCGCGGGCCTGGACATCGCCAGCGTCTGCAAAGGCGCGGTCGCGATGACCGAGTTGAGCTGGAAGGAAGACCTGGAAGAGAACGTCGCCCTCAAATCGGCCCTGCTGCACTGGCTGATCTGGACCAAGCACAAAAAGCCCGTCCAGGTGGCTTTCCCCTACGCCAACCGCCTGTGGGGCGCCGCCTTCTGGTTCCGCCAGCTCTGGGCCGAGTCGCTCGGCAAGGCGCAGAACCGCAAGGGGCGCGTCGTGAACGTGGGACAGACCCCGATCGCCGCGCTCGGCGCCACCGACCAGCATTCGCAGGTACAGCTCTACCGCGAAGGGCCGAACGACAAGGTCTACACTTTCTGGGCCGTCGGCAAATGGGCCGACACCGGCCGCATTCCCAAGGACAAGACCGGCTACGACAGCTTTGACTACCTCGCGGGCCGCTCGCTGGCGGAATTGATCGACTTCGAACGCCGCGCCACGGCCGCCTCGCTTACCTCCGCCGAGCGCCCGAACTGCACCTTCACCCTCGACAAGATGGATGCCTGGCACCTCGGCGCCTTCCTCCAGATGTTCGAGTTCCAGACGGCGTTCATCGGCGAAATGCTCAATATCGACGCCTTCAACCAGCCCGGCGTCGAGTTGGGCAAGCATTACACGTTCGCGCTGATGGGACGCGCCGGATACGAAGAGTACAAGACCGAATTCGACGCTTATGAAAACAAGCGGGCGGGCGTGAAGCTCTAGTTCGCCGGCCGATTTCTCACTTCACCGGGGCGCCCGGCAGGCTGGAGACCGCTCTCCTCCGGCGCGCCCCGAAACGTCGCTCCTGCCAGTTCAACTCAGCCGATGCCGGCCGTACAACTTGCGCCGGTCCGGCCCCGCCACGTCCCGCCGCGGGAGTTTACGCGCCAAAACCCGAACAAAATGATATAATTACAGTTAATGAAAGAACGTGTCGTAATCAACGCCATGTACTACTGCGTGCGTGGCGACGCCGCCGGTCAGATTGTTGTCATGAACAGTGGCGGCTATGTGCTCGGCCATTACAACGAGCACACCAGCGGGCTGGTCTGGCAGCGCGTCGTGCCGGCAAGTGACCGGAAAGCGATTGAAGACTGGCTCTCGCGGCATTTTCCGCCGGCCCCGGCCCACACTTCCACGGTGAAGCGCGCGGCCGTAACTCCCGCCTAATCCCGGCGTCCCGGGCCGAGTGCGGGCTGTCGAGCCCGCACTTGTTCCACGCCAGCAGACAAACGTGCCGGTTCCGATCGTTTTAAGGCCGGAACACGATCATGGATGGCGTGCCCACGTCCGTATAGTTCCCGGTAAACTGCAATGCGCCGGTTTCGCGGTTCACGCGGAAAATGGCGATGGCGTCGGCGCGCTGATTGCACGAATACAGGAAATTCCCCGCCGGATCGAAATTGAAGCTGCGCGGATAGTCCCCGTGCGTCCAGGTCTCTCCCGCGAATTTCAGCTTGCCGGCCGCGTCGATCGCGAACCACGCGATACTGTCGTGCAGCCGGTTGGCCGCGTACAGGAACCGTCCGCTCGCCGCGACGGCCACTTCCGAGGTGAAGTTGGTCCCGGCAAAGCCCGCGGGCAAACTGGAGATCGTCTGCTTCCGCGTCAGTGTGCCTTTGTTCGCGTCATAGTCGAACACCGCGAGCGTCGAGGCCTCCTCCTGAATCGAGTAGAACCACCGCCCGTTGGGGTGAAAAGCGAAGTGCCGCGGTCCGTCGCCGCCGGGCAGCGCAACGCTGTCCGGATCGTTCGCCGTCAAGGTTCCCTGCGCCCCGTCGTAACGCCACACGTAGATCCGGTCAGCCCCGAGATCGGCTCCCAGGACAAAACGCCCCTTGGGGTCGCTCAGGATCATATGCCCGTGAGTGCGATCGTGCCCGCTGATGGCGAAGCTGCCCCGCGGAGCGCTCGCCGCTTTGGCCGGACCGACGGCGCCGGTCAACTGTTTCACATCGCTTGCCGGACCCAGGTTGCCATTGGCCAGCACGGGTAGCGCCGCGAACGTGCCGCCGTGATAATTCGCCACAAATACGTGCTTGCCGGACGGGTGAATGGCCACGTACGTCGCGCCCGCGCCGTGCGAACTGACGGTATTGAGCAGCGTCAGGCCGCCCGTCGCGCGGTCGACCGCGTACGCGCTCACCGAGCCCGACGCTTCGCCTTCATACTTCGATGTTTCATTCGCCGCATACAGGTGCGTCCAGGAAGCGTCCGGGACAAGGCACGACGGATTCAGTTCGCTCTTCGCCACCGCGCGGAGCCGCAGTGCGCCCGTGGCCGGGTTCTGCTCAAAAATGTGGATGCCCTGCCCCCGGCCCTGAGCGCCTTCCGGTCCCTCGGGAGAGCTGTACGTCCCCACGTAGGCGAGCACCGGCCGCCCCGCCGCCGCTCCGGCCAACGCCGGCGCCGCTGCCGCCGCCAATGCCATCCGCTTCAAAAACTCGCGCCGCGAGCGATCTTCTATCAATGAGTCCAAGGTCTGTTCACTCCTTCCGTCGCATCCGCTCGATTTCGCCGATACTCCGCCAGCCTATGCCGTGCGCCCCCCGCATGGCAAGCACACGCGACGCCACCCCGCGTTACGATGGTCCTGCGCCCCGCGCCATGCAAACACGCCTTCGCATCCTGCTCACCGGCGCGGTTCAGGGAACCGGCTTCCGCCCCTTCGTCTACCGGTTGGCGCGGGAACTTCAACTCACCGGCTGCGTCCGCAACACCACGGCCGGCCTGCACATCGAGGTGGAAGGCGATCCGGATGCGGCGCGGCGTTTCCGCGAACGCCTTGCGAGCGACCGTCCGCCAGCATCGTTGATCCTCGGCCTGGAAGAGTCGTGGCTGGAGCCCACCGGCGCGACGGAGTTCGTCATCCTGCAGAGCGAGGAGTCCGGCCGCCTCGACGCCGCCGTGCTGCCGGACCTGGCGACCTGCCCCGACTGCCTGGCGGAGATGCGCGATCCGCGCGAGCGCCGCTTCGGCTACCCCTTCACCAACTGCACGCGCTGCGGGCCGCGCTTCACCATCGTGCTCGACCTGCCCTACGACCGGCCGCGCACCGTGATGGACCGTTTCCCGCTCTGCGATGCCTGCCGGCGCGAGTACGAGGATCCCGCCGACCGCCGGTTCCACGCGCAGCCCATCGCCTGCCCCGTCTGCGGCCCCAGACTCTCGGTGCCTATCCAGGCGGCCGCCGACGCATTGCGCGCGGGTGCGATCGTAGCATTGAAGGGCATCGGCGGATACCAACTCCTTTGCGACGCCTGTAGCGAAGCGGCGGTCACGCGGCTGCGCGAAAAGAAAGCCCGCGAGTGGAAGCCGCTGGCGGTGATGATGCCGTCGTTGGACGTTCTGGCGCGTTACGCCGAAGCTGGCGCCGAGGAGCAGCATCTGCTGACGTCCGCCGCTGCGCCGATTGTGCTGCTGCGCGCCAGGGCGCCCGGGGAACACCCGCTGGCCCCCGCGGTGACGCAGGGCAGCCCGTGGCTCGGCGCCATGCTGCCGTACTCGCCGCTCCACCATCTGTTGATGGCTGAGTTCGCCGGCCCGGTGGTGGCCACCAGCGGCAATCTCAGCGACGAGCCGATCGTGACGACGGTCGACGAGGCGCATGCGCGCCTGGACGGCGTGGCTGACCTCTTCGTCGATCATGACCGGCCCATCGCGCGGCCTTGCGACGACTCGGTGACGCGCGTCGTGCTGGGCCGCGAGTCGCTCATCCGCCGCGCGCGCGGCTATGCGCCGCTGCCGGTGCCCGTCCGCCATGCTCTGCCGCGGATCCTCGCCGTGGGCGGGCATCTGAAAAGCACGGTAGCGCTCGCGTTGGGCAAGCAGGTGGTCGTGAGCCAACACATTGGCGACCTCGACACGCCGCAGGCGCGCGCGGGCTTCGAACGCGTCGTCGCCGACCTGTGCCGCCTGTACCGCTTCACGCCGGACGCGGTCGCCTGCGACCTGCATCCCGACTACTGGTCGACGCGCTGGGCTCAGGCGCAGGGCAAGCCCGTCATCCAGGTGCAGCACCACGAAGCGCACGCCGCCTCCTGCGCCGCTGAAAACGACCTGGAAGGCCCGTTCCTCGGAGCCGGTTGGGATGGCACCGGCTACGGCCACGACGGGACCATCTGGGGCGGCGAAATCTTCGCGTTTGATGTTGCAAACCCGGAAACGGAGCACGACCCGGAAACGGAGCCGCGACCGTCAGGGAGCGGTGGGCTTTCCCAGCAAATGGGATCAGAGCCGCGACCATCAGGGAGCGGTGGGTTTGTCATTCCCCATCAAGAAATGCCAGGCGTCGATGCAACCGCTCCCTCACGGTCGCGGCTCCGTATCGAGAACGGGCTCCGTATCGAAGATGGAAGCAGCGTTCGCCGCGTCGCCTCGCTGCGACAATTTCTGCTGCCCGGCGGCGAGGCGGCCGTGAAAGACACCTGGCGCTGCGCGGCGAGCGTCCTCATCGATTCCGGCGTACCGGTGGAAGGCCGCATGGCCGTGCTGGAGCCGCTTGTCCGCAAGCAGCTCAATTGTGTCCCGACCTCCAGCCTGGGACGGCTCTTCGACGCCGTGGCGGGCCTCACGGGCGTCTGCGAGCGGAACCGGTATGAGGGCGAGTCCGGTCTGCGTCTGGAGGCGCTGGCCATGGCGCACGGTCCCGCCGAGCCGTATTCCCTGCCCTGGTCCGGCCTGGAGGCCGATTGGCGTCCGATGATTCGGGAGATGGCCGCGGAGGTGGCGCGCCACGCGCCGGTGGCGCGCATCAGCGCGCGTTTCCATGACACGCTGGCGGCGTGGCTCACGGAAGTCGCGATGAAAACCGGGCTGCGGCGTGTGGCGTTGAGTGGCGGATGCTTCCAGAACGCCTGGTTGACGGCGCGTTGTGCCGCGCGCCTGGAAGCGGCCGGCTGCGCCGTCTTCATTCACCAGCGGGTGCCGGCCAACGATGGCGGGCTCTCGCTCGGCCAGGCCGTTCTCGCGGCAGCCAGGCTTACGCAGCCGAACCGGTAGCGGGCTCGATCACGGCGCTCATCGAGCCTTTGCTGCGCGGCAGACGCCAGTCGGCGCCGAAGCCTTGAATCTGATCGCGCGCGAACTCAGCAGCCTCGCGCTCGCAGGTCATGACAACGGTGCGGCCCGCCGAGTCGACCTCGACAGCGTGCCGGTAGGCTTCATCGGCCGTTTTGAGAAACAGCCGCATCAGCATCTCGATGACGTAATCGTAAGTGTGGTCGTCATCGTTGAGGAGAACGACGTTCCACAACGACGGCGTTTGCTGCTGCTCGCGCACTTCCTGGACCGGGGCGGGCGCTGGAGAACCCATATTTGAATAATCTAGTTTCGCACCTCGAAGCCCGTGGCGGGAGGCCGTGTTAAGGAAATGTGACGCGGCGCGGCGTCGCTGGTACGCGCGGCGCCCACCGCCGGGGAAGTCGCGAGCCGTCTTCCCTTTGCCAGCCTGCCGCGCCGGAGACAGCGGCGTCTCCTGTGCCGCCGCGAGGAGTGCCGGCCGGATGGGAGCCCACGCAGCCCACGGCACCGGACCGGGGCGCAGGCGAAGCCTATGCCGGGCTCACTTCGTCCTTGACAAGAACTGGTTTTTATCACAAACTACACTGCATGAAGGACAACCCATCCCGGGACACGCCCGCGCGCCGCGCCGCGGCGTATTGGTTCATTGACGGGTTTCCCGAAATCGTCGCCGGAGCGGGATTCGCCTTGCTCGGCGGAGATGCTGTCTGGTTCCATCGGATCCAGCATCGCTCCTGGCCCGTCCACACGATGTTCGTCGCCATCGCGTTCCTGGCGCTCCTGGTCGTCTTTTGTTGCGGCCGTTCGCTCAGCCTGTTCCTGAAAGCCCGCGTGACATTTCCGCGGACCGGCTACGTGCGGCCTCCGTCCGACTGGGACCAGGTAACAGTGGGGACGCCGGTCATCAGCCTGGGTTTGGAGAGCGAGCAGCGCCTGCCGGACCGGAATGTCACGCGCTTCCGTGCTTCAACCATCGCCGTCGTGATGTGCGGATACATGCCCGCCAGCATGATTGCCAAGCCGATTGGACTGCCAATTGCGCTGTCCCTCGTCGCGATCCTGCTGTATGCCCTGAACCGTCGCAGCGAGCGTCCGTACCATTGGGCCGCAGTGCTCCCGTTGCCGGTGGCGGGTCTCGCCGCGATGTGGCTGCACCTGAATGAGGATGCAAATCCGTGGGCCGCGGTTCTGCTCGGAGGCGTCTGGCTCGCGGCGCAAGGCGCCTGGAGCTTGCTCCGTTACCTGCGGCGCTACCCCAAGCGCTATCCCGTGGAGCAAATGCTGCCATGAACGAGCATATTCGCGAGATCGCACAGCTCGATCGCCTCATCCACGAGCCGGCCCGTTTGCAGATCCTGATGTTTCTACAGGAAGTGGAGGAGGCCGATTTCATCTACCTTCAACGCGAGGGCGGATTCACGCAGGGCAATCTTTCGGGGCATCTCTCCAAACTTGCGGACGCCGGCTACATCCGAATCCGCAAGATGTTCAAAGGCAAGGTGCCGCTGACAGTCTGCACGCTTACCACCGCGGGCGAGCGGGCGCTGCGCGCCTATTGCGACCAGATGGCGGGCATCTTGAAGGAGCAGCGCAAGTCCGGGCAGTCAAAACGCGGCTAAGTTCGCCGGTCCAGTCGCTGCCATGAAGGCGCGCATGAATGGCGCCGTCAACGCGCCCAGCATGTCATCAAAAGTTGAGTTGCAAGACGCAGCCTGATGAGTTGGTGGAGGCGGCGGGAGTTGTACGGTTCTACGATACTGATTCTAATGGAGTTAACGAGTTAGCAATTCGCTCAACCCGGTCAAAAAGCCCGATTGCCGAGAAGTTGGTACGTATTGAGTACGTGGCTGAAGGGGGCTGTCGTTCAAGAAGATGTCCGGAGGCTTCGCCCGACATTTCGATGTGAAAATGGTTTAAGTGAACTGTGATCAGGTGTAGGATGGACGCCTAAGGAGTTTTAGGCTTGAAAATCGACGACGACCACATGTACCACGGTGCGGCGCTGACTCAGATCGCTGAGCACCCGACGTTCAAGGCAATCAATTCGCTGGAGGCAAATGGCAAGAGGTTGGGCTGTGCGTTTCTGATCAACGCGAAGATTGGCATCTATATCAAGTACGACGCGGTTGGCCCCACGGGGAAGAAATACCCAGAGTTCAAGTTCACATTCTCGACGAAGAACTTGCAGGACATACAAAACCTAAAGGGCCAGTTGGATAAGCTCTTCATCGTTCTCATTTGCCTTAAGGCGAAAGAGATTTGTGTCATCACCGAGGATATGCTGTCCAAACTCATCGATCTTCGTAAACGCGACAAAGGGAGTATGGAGTCTGCCTATCAGATTCTCGTCCAGGACTTCGAGGGCAAGCAGTTCAAAGTCTACATCAACGCAGCAGGGACCAAAGGCAAGGCGATGGGACTCGAAAAAATCCCTCGGAAGGATTTCCCGAGGAAGATTTTCGCATAGCCTGGGCACTGCTACACGCGAACCGGCCAGTTCCACTGACTGGGACCATCACCCTGCGAGACGCTATGGCTGAAAAAGAAGCCGCCGTAAACGCTGAACGTACACAATTCGACGGAGCCATCGTCATTGACTCTCTGAATGATCGCGGGAGATTGCATCCGCCCGAACTTCCCGTCCGCGCTGCCGGGATGGTTATAAATGACAACTCTGCCGATGCTGGGATTCTGTACTGATTCCATATATGTAGTTGTTGTGTTTTCGACCTTTTGATTGGCAATTGAATCGTCATCAAATAAGCGCGTAAGGTATCCCTTCATATGCGCGCACCTGTCGCAATCGCATCCCATCGGGCAACAACTCATGCGGTAATCAAAGCACACCTGCAGCAAATCACAAGGCGAAGTTATCCACAGGCAAGTGACTGATATGGAACGAGTTACAAGGAAGTCAAGTACGTATTGAGTACGTAGCGAACCGCGTCGTACAGGTATCTCATTAATTGCAAAGGAGATAGGAGTGGTGGAGGCGGCGGGAGTTGAACCCGCGTCCGAAATGGCTTGCCATGACAAGACTACGTGTGTATCCGATTCAGAATCTCAACTCCACCCTCTGCACCGGCAAGGAGTGGTGAAGTCCAGCCTGATTGGGTTTAGATCCTCTGCCCCAGGCGGAGACTTTGGACCGATCCTGTGAGAAGACGTCGTATCGGCCAAGCGCAGGCACTCGAACCGGCGACGGCTACCTAGTTAATTAGGCAGCGTAAGCAAACTGCTGATTGTTGGCAGTTTTGGTTTTCCAGTCGTTTTACGGGAGCCTGGAGCCCGACACGCCTCATCACACCAAATCCATCCCGTCGAAGCCGTTTCGCCCCCTTCCATCTCCAGGATACACCGGGGTGGAAGCCCGCCCGTCCCCTGAAGGCGGTTGCCGGGCTGTGTCAGCACCATTTGAACGTGCATCCACCGCTTATTGGCGAGGCGCATCGAAGCAAACACAAAACACCCCGCTTCCTTCCCTCCTCCGCGGCGGAGCCGGCTACTTCCGCCGCATCAAGGAAGCGGTATGCCTGTTACGGGCCAGCCGGCAGCAAGGCAAACGAGCCCGCGGCCGTTCCCTTTGCCGGGAGAGACGCGGGCCCGGAACAGGGCGGGGAGGAGTTGCTACAGCCGGCTCTCCGCCATAACGGGCAGGACTACGCTTTCCGCCGGCGCAGCTTGCCCAGCAGGATGGCGAAGACGCCGCATCCCAGCATGACCAGCGTCGCTGGCTCGGGCGTGTCGGAGTAGTTCATATCGGTGATCTGGAACGTGGTCTGCCCGAAGGCCGGAAGACCGGTCCCCGGATCGATCGCGTAGATCGGCGTGAAATTGATGATCGCCAGATCGAATACCGGCATGGTGGGACCGGCATTAACGGTGAATTCGCCCGTCGAGTAAAGGTACGGATACGTGTTGTCGATCAGCGGCAGCGGCGCGCTGCCGTCGAAGGCCGCCGCTCCGACGAAGTTGCCGGCCCGGAAGAATGCGGCCGAAATGCCAAAGCTCTGACCATCCGGCAAGCCGTTCCATCCGACCAGGATGTACGGGAAATCCAGCCGGTAGATGGGCGTCGTGAAGGCGAGGATCAGACTGCCGTCCGTCGTGCCGTAAACGCCCGAGTTATCAACTTGGGCTCCGACGCACCCCGGAACTCCCTGGAGCCCGCCCAGTCCCGCATCGAAGCCGCACAAGGTCCCGCCGTTGAGCGGGTCCAGCGCCGTGGGGTCCGCGGCAAATGAAAAATTGACGTTGTCGATAGACTGGGAATACTGGACCAGTGCTCCGCCGGACATCACCTGGCCGATGTCCGCCGGGCCCGGCAGCGCTCCAAAATTGACGACAATCGAGGCCCGTGCTCCCGCGGCCAACGCCACCAGCAGAACTGCCAATTGACTGACTTGTCTCATGTATTGGTTCCTCATTTCGTTTCCGTCAGCGGCGGGTGAGGACGGCCCCACCCGCCGTTGACGGCTGATGGTCACTTGGTTGTCACGGTCAACGGCGCCGTCGGCAGCGACTGGCTGGCAGCCACTCCATTGGACGCCGATACACGGAACGTATAGGCGGTCTTGGTCGTCAGGCCCGTCACCCTCAGCGACGGCGTAGCGGGGCTGCCAACCAACGTCCAGGTGGTGGGCGCACCCGCCGGAGTACCGCGCTCGACGATGTACGAGGTTGCACCGGTGACGGCGTTCCAGGTCAACGTCACCGATGTGGTAGTAATCAGCGCCGCCGGCGCCTGGAAGCCCGTGGGCGTAGCCAGCCGTACCGGCGCCGGGTTCGGCGTCGTGACGGTCACACCCGCCGACGGCAGCGAGGCCGACGTCGCGTTGAACGCCACGATCTTGTAGGTGTATGTTGTGCTGAACGCCACCGTGGTGTCGGTATACGTCAGCGTCGCCGGGTTCGATATCGTGGCGATGTAGCTCGCCACGGTGCCCTGTGTGCGCAGAATCCGGTAACCCGTCGCGGGATTGGATGGATTCTGCGTGTAGGTCCACTTCAAGACTACCGACGGCGTGTTGGTCGTGCTCGCCGACAGCTTCGGAATGGCCACCGGCTGCACTTTAAAGACGATCGGCCGCATCATGTCGTTCTCTTCGTGGCCGAGCAGGTGGCAGTGCCACACGTATTCCCAACCGAAGTTGGTGTTCACGTTGGTCACCGTCACGGGATTGTTGGTCGTCGGATCGATGTTGGTGAACTGGCCGGTGGTGCCCAGGTTCATGGTGACGTCGAGCGGCCGCACGCTGTCCGGGATACCGAACGGCAGGCTCTGCTTCACCGGCAGCATCGCGACGATGGCGTCCTCCAGCGGGTTCATGCGCACCGTCTCTTTCCAACCCAGCTCGTTCGGGTCGGGCGGACGGATGGCGCCGTCCCAGCCCACGCGGTTCAACACCTGCACGTTGAACAGGTGGAAGTGCATGGCATGCGTGTCCACGCCGTTGTGCGTGATCTTCCAGATCTGGGGCTGACCGTCGTTGAGGATCTCCGTGGGCGGATCGATGTACTCGAGCGGGATGGTCGTCTGGGTCAGCCAGTTGGTCAGCGGCAGTTCGACGCCGAGGACCGCGTTCATGCGGCCATAGTTGGTGTCGAAAAGCTCGTGAATGGCCTTCGGCTGCAGGTCGATCGTCGGCGGCAGGGCCGGCGGCGTCGGCGGCGTGCTGCCGATCGGCGTGTAGCTCAGGCTCGTGCTCTGAATGCGCGAGTACGTGTCGGTGTAAGGCACGGCCGGGTTGTAAACCGGATTGTACGCCGTCTCCGGCACGATCATCGATCCGTTGTTCAACGGGAACGAGGTGGCGAAGGCGGTGGGCAAAGCCGTTTTCAGACTGGCCAGACTGAACGGCGTAACCGTACCGGTGGCCGGCACCACGCGGATCTGCATGATGGTGCGCGTGTTCGGCCCGTAGCCGGGCAGCGTCGTCGGCGCGCCGCCGGTGTCCGTCTGATCCGGATCGCCGGTGTAGTAGTCGAGACGGGGATCGAGACCGGGCACGGGCGCCGGTGCGTCGTTGTAAAGAATCAGCGTCTTGCCGGCATAGGCCGTGAAGTCGACGACGATGTCGGCGCGCTCGGCCGGTCCCATGAAGAGCCCTTTATCCTCGACATTCAGCACCACGATGTCGCGGCGATTGTAGTTGTAGCCGACCGGCGTGGATGGGATCACAACCGGCGCCGGCAGCAGGCCGCCTTCGGTGCCGATTTGCACGATGGCCGGACCGGCCGTCGTCGGATCGGGTACGCCGCCGGCGCGTCCGTCTGTGGGCCATGCCGCAGGCCAGCAATTGTACGTCAGACCGGTGACGTTGCCGCCCAGGTAAAGCTGTTCGGGAGTCTGTTCCGGACCGCAGGCCGGAAGCGCGCTGCTGCTGGTGTGGGGAACCGCGTCGACCATCTTCACTTCGGTATTGATGGCGGCGACGGCGGTGGCCCTGACTCCACTGCCAACCGGCGAGGCGATAGTCACGACCGGCGGCGCGGTGTAGCCGCTCCCGGGGTTCGTAACGGTGATGCCCGCAATGGCGCCGGCGGGAGTGATGGTGGCGATGTAGGCCGCGCCCGTTCCCTGGCCGCCCGCATCGGTGATCGTAACGGTCGGAGCGCTGGTGTAGCCCGAACCGCCGGAGGTCAACTGAATCCCCGTGATCGTTCCGCCGTTGGCCGACAGGCTGGCAACGCCCGCCGCGCCTGAGCCGCCGCCACCCGAGAAGGTCACTACCGGGGTGACGTAGCCCGCGCCGCCCTGGCCGGTGACGCTGGTTACCGAGCCAGTGGAGACAATCGCCGTGGCGGCCGCTCCGGAGCCAACGCCGTTAGACGGTGTGATGGTCACCAGCGGCCCCGGCAGCGTGTAGCCGCTGCCGCCGTTCGTGATCGCAATCGCCAGCGGATCGGCGACGTAGAACTGCAGGTTGAGGTGACGGTCGTTCGTTGCGTTAAGAATGCGGAACCGCGCCGGTTTCGCTTCCAGCGTGACGAACGGATAGGGCGTGCCGTTCACGACCGGAGTGTCCATGAACGCTTCGGGAACCATCGACGGATTCGGCGTACCCGGGCAGGTCTGCGCGGGGTTCGTCGGCGTCGGGCACGGCACTTCCGGATGCGGCAGGCTGGTCTGCGGCGGCCAGAACCACGGGCCGTAGTCCCAGCGTCCCATCGGATTGGCGCCCGAAGGGTCGGCCGGGTTCTGGTTCGGCATGTAGACGTGCGGGAACCACAGGTCGCCTTCCTGCGTGCCGGCCGGCACAACGCTCGTCCAGGTCGGGTCGGACAGGAACGTGCCCGTGGCCGGGCTCGGCGTGCCGGAAACGAACGTCTTGTCCTGGATGATCAGCGGAATGCCGTAGGCATAAACGTTGTTGGCGAGCGGCGCGCCGGGAATGACGTGATTCGTGATCAGCCCATCCTCCACCGGATCGGTGAGCAGGTAACCCGCCGCACCGCCGGCGTACACGTTCAAACGCGTAATGCCGTACGCATGGTCGTGATAGAACATCAGCCGGCTGCTCTGCTGATTGGGCCAGTAGTGCGTCATCACGCCAACCGGAGACGTGCCCATGTCGGGCACATCCTGCGTCGCCATGCCCTTGGTATAGGCGGTCGGCTCGCCGAACGGCGTCGTCCATTGATGCGGCGTGCCGTCGCTGATCCACGGCGTGTTGCCGCCGTGGAGATGGAGGTTGGCGCGGTTCTGCGAATACATGGTGCCATCCGGCGCCATGCCCGCGCCCATCGCGGTGGTGTCCACCGGGATGAATCCCTTGCCCGCCGCGCCGGTCGGCAACTGGTTATAGAAGCTCACCCGGACGGGCTTATCCTTACGGGCAATGATCAGCGGCCCCATGTAGTGGGCCTTCCCGTCACCGCCGGAACCGACGTCGGCATACCCGCGGAGTTTCGTTCCGTTGGGCATGTCGGAGTGCATCTGCTGACGGTATTCCTTGATCGCGATCTTGTAATAGTCCGCCTGCGGACCGAGCCACGTGCCCGGCGGCGGCGTATTGTCGGGTACCGCGATGGGAATGTACTGGCCGAGATTGTTGGCGTTTGCCGCACCGAGCCCGGGCAGCGAATCAACAAACTTGCGCAAGATTGGGCTGTACGCCCAGTTCGGACACAAACCCATGTAGTCCGCGTTCGCTTGTCCCGTCGGCGCGCTGCAGACCGGGACGACGGCGCCGGGGTTCAACGCCGCGAGCGGCTTCATGGCTCCGCGGCGGGCTGCCATCCGCGCGGCGGCCGTCTTCCGCTGATATTGCGTAGTCGTGCGCATCTTGCTGACTTGACGTTTGGACGCTGCCACACTGTCCGCGCCGTCAGTCTGAATCGATGTGCCGGATTGTTGATGAATGGCCCCGGAAGACCGGACCGGGCCCTGCGCAAAGGCAGGACCATATCCGATGCCGAGACCCAGCGCCGCCAGGGCGAGCCCCAGCGGCCAGGGACGGGCAGGAACCTTGATGTTCCGTTTGCACATAAGAGTATTTCACCCCCCAAAGTCCAAAACAGGACATTACAGGCATCTGCACGGAATAGTCAAGGGTAAATTTAACAGAATTTTATAAACGAAGAACGGCTGCTGTGGCGAGTCGTAAATTCGTTTCATAACTCAGCAGGCGGCCGCGTTATCGCGAGTGTTTGCGATCCACACAAATGGCTCACGACCAGCCTCCGCACGGCTCAGATAGCCTTGTATGGCGCTATTCAGGTCTACAAGAAAGGTGACGGCGCTCCGCATTCCACGGCGCCCTGACGCCTTTGCCAGCAGGCGCTCGACGAAGCTCAGCCAGAGTCCGCTTGTTGCTTTCAAATGAATGTGATAGCGAGGGCGACGGCTCAGCCACGCGCGGATTTGCATCAGTCTTTGAACGCTATGGTTACCTATCACGAGATGGACCTCCCGGCCATCGGTCACTATCCCGTCGATCTTCCTCAAGAATGCCAGAAACTCGTGGCGGCGCCGTCTATTATGGTCGTCGGGAACGCCGTCTTGTGACGCCGTATTAAATACGTCAGCCAACGGTCTTACAGTGGGCGTTGAATAATCCAGCAACGTATCGCCAGATCCGGCTTGCTTGAGGAGGCCAACAGCCGGCCTTTGCCCCTGAGGCACTATTAAATTCTGCTCATCGTACGCACATAACACTACGATATGTTCGCGCCTGTCAAAATATAGGCCGGCAACGCCGTAGTCCCGCTCCTCGAGATGGAGGTCGCTCGCGATCTTCAAGCCCTTGCCACTATACGGTTGCAGGCCAAAAGCGCGCCAGATGCGGACGATCGCGCTCTGCGACAAACCCGTTTTCGCGGCCATCCGGCGGGTGCTCTCGCGGTTCGACCCTTCCGCCAACGCTTCCAGCGTCGCCGTGATGACGGCCCCGACCTGCTCGTCGGAGATCCTCCGGGGAGCACCTGGACGCCGCTCGTCCAACAGACCCGCCACGCGGCTGCGGAGAAATCGCCGGCGCCACTTGCCGACGGTCACCGGCGTCACGCGCAGCAGCGCGGCCACCTCACGGTTGCCCCTGCCCTCCGCGCAAGCCAGCACAATCCGGGCGCGCAGAGCCAGCGCCTGCGCTGACTTGGGACGCCGCGCGAGCAGTTGCAGCTCGCGTGACTCGTCCTCACTCAGCGCCAGCTCCCGTTTCGGCCGGCCCAATCGCATACCAAAGCTTGCAGTATCTTCGTGGCGCATGCAAGATCTACTGTCTTGTATACGATCATTCAACGAATTTGCAACTCACAATTATGGCGGCGTGGGCCGGCGGCAAGTCCTTCCGGCACACTTCGACACCGGCGTCCACCACCGCCCTGTTTGCGATAGCGCAAACAGGAACCGGGCCGGCGCATGGAACGGCGGATCGCGGCCGCACGCCGGGAGTGTCCGCCGCGGCCGTTTGGGCCAACCGAACGCCGCCGCCATGGCTGTCCGCACCGCACGCGGCAGGAGTTCAATCACGCGTGAACCGGACGGATGCGTCAAGCAACGTGCGCCACGAAATGGCAGGTCTTGCCGCCGCGCCGCAGCGACTCGGCGATCTCGACTTTGACCGGCCGGCCCAGCGCCGTTTCGAAGATCGTTTGGTGCGTCGCACGCGTGCATTCGCAGTGCATATCGTGCGGTTTGGCCGGGTGGTAGCGCGCCGCCGGGCAGTAACACTGCTTGTTTTCCGCGCCGTACCGGACATGCACGAGCGCGCCTTCGCGCCAGACTTCGAAGTTCTTTTTGTAAGCCGCCAGCAACTGCTCCACGCTGCCCTGGCCAAGACGCGCAATGTCCTGCTTGAAAGTGAACCGCCGGAAACAGCCGCGGCCGCAGCCCGCCATCACGCGGACCTTGGTTTCCTCGTCGAGTTCGGCGTCGAGCGAGTCGAACAGATCGCTCATCCAGTTTTTGACGAACTCGTTCTCGCGGTCGGCTTCCGTGGGTTCGGCCGCCTTTGCGGAGTCCCGTTTAATACTGTCCAGCACGACGAGTCCGCAGCACCCCAGGCCGCCTTTCACGGACGTGACAAGAAAATCGCTCCGTCGCATTCGCTGATCCCCCATTGTGGTTCATGTGGCGCCGGTGGCAACCACAAATTGCAGCGGTGGAACGGCACATTGGGTTCGTCGCTCCCGCCGGTGGACGGCACTTTGTTTCCACGAGCCGCCGTTCTTTCACGCCGCGGCCCGCGCAATCGCCGCGCTCTCCTGCTTCTACGAATTCGCGCGGATGCGGTTCCACGAAAGTGCGAAGCATGCGCCGCGAAACTTATGCGTCGCGTTACGAGCCTCCCGTTAAGCCGGCGTAAAGAGTGAGTAAACAGTATTTCCGGCCGTATTCTCTGCATATCGAGCACGCATCTACCGCTCAGTAGCGAGACGGGCCGGACAAACGCGACACGGGCCCCCTTCCTCCCTTCCTCACCGGCGGTCTGACTCCTGCCGCTTCGTGGAGGAGGCGGTGCGCCCGCCTGGTTCGTGGGACGAGGCGTTCCAGGCGTATTGTCCGGCCCTGTGGAAAGGGGACCACCATGCGCTATACCGCGCAACCCGACCAAGCCGGCGCACCTTCCAATACGCCGGAACCCGAAATTGAAACCTTACCTCCCGCCGGTCCCACCCCGGCGCGTCACATCATTGCGCGAGCCTGTGCCGCGCTGGGAATTGTGACCGCTCTCTGGGCGCAAAGTTCGGTGACGTACTACGCCACTTATAAGCTCAACGGCGGTTCGACAACGCTCGCCAACCAGACCTACACCGCGTCAGCCGCTGATACTTCGGGCGTGTGGGTGACAAACTCCGGCGCGTTGACCCTGACCAACCCGACGATTACCACCAGCGGCAATACGTCCTCGCAGGACAACAGCAGCTTCTACGGTCTGAACGCAGGCCTGCTGGTCACCTCGGGCAGCGCAACCGTCAACGGCGGCAGCATTACTACAACAGGCACGGGCGCGAACGGCGCATTTGCCTACGGCTCGGGCTCCACCGTGACGCTCAATAACGTGACCATCAAAGCGAGCGCCGACGGCGGCCACGCCGTGATGGCCACCAACGGCGGAACGATGGCGATCACGAACACCGACATGACCACGCTCGGCGGCAGCTCCAGCGCGATTGCCACGGATCGCGGCGGCGGGACCATCACCGTGACGGGCGGCGCCGTGAACGTTGCCGGCAACAACTCCGCGGACATCTACTCGACGGGCGACATTACGGCGACCGGTGCCACGATGAAAGCGACCGGCGCTGAGATGGCCGTCATCGAGGGCGCCAATTCCATTACGCTCAACCAGTGCGACCTGACAGGCGCCTACGCAAAGTGGGGCGTAATGATCTACCAGAGCATGTCCGGCGACGCTTCGGGCTCGAAGGGCGTTTTCACCATGACCGGCGGTTCGCTCGACTACACGCCCGCAAGCGGCCCGCTGTTCTACGTAAACAACACGACGGCGATCATCACGCTGAAGGGCGTCGCGGCGACTTCCGGGTCAGGCGTATTGCTCAAGGCGGCGGCTGGCAGTTGGGGCGCCAGCGGATCCAATGGCGGAACCGTCACATTCACGGGCGACGGCCAAACGCTCGCAGGCAGCTTCGTCGCCGACAGTATTTCCAGCGTGGCGGCCACGCTCAAGAACAGCTCCGCGCTTACCGGCGCGATCAACACGGACAACACGGCGAAGTCCTTCGCGCTGACGCTCGACGCGGGCAGCACCTGGACCGTGACGGCGAATTCGTATCTCACCACGCTCGCGGATTCCACCGGAGTCTCGGGCTCCAGCGTGACGAACATCCACGGCAACGGCTTCAACGTCTACTACGATTCAAGCCAGTCGGCGAACAGCTACCTCGGTGGCCAGACTTACTCGCTCGCCGACGGCGGCCTGCTGTTGCCACTCGGCTCCACTGCATCGTGCAGTTATTCAGCCACGGCCGGTACCTCCACTTTCGCCGCCAGCGGCGGCAGCGGCACGATCGCGGTCACTGCCTCCAACGGGTGCGCCTGGACCGCGACGTCCGATTCGTCGTGGCTGACGATCTCCTCCGGCGCAAGCGGTTCGGGCAGCGGCAGCGTAGTCTTCGCCGTCGCCGCCAACACGAACACGAGCGTACGCACGGCCACGGTGAGCATTGCCGGGCAGACGGTCACTATCACTCAGGCGGAGGCCAGCGCGAGTGGCGGCTGCACCTACTCTCTGGCGCCCACCGCCGCGACCTTCGACGCGGGTGGCGGGACCGGGTCGCTCGCGGTCTCGGCGGCCTCCGGCTGCAGTTGGACAGCGGCGTCCGGTACTTCCTGGATCACCATCGCGAGCGGCGCAAGTGGGACGGGCAGCGGCACGGTCAGCTACACCGTTGCCGCCAACAGCGGCACGGCGGCGCGCACGGGCACGATCACCGCCGGCGGCGCGACGCTTACCGTCACCGAGACCAACCTCGGCACGACTGCGCTGCGCTTCGTGCCGATGACGCCGTGCCGGCTGGTGGACACGCGCGAGGGCACGGCCTTCGGCGGCGCGCAATTCGCCGCCCAGGAGACGCGCAGCTACACGGTGCCTTCGGGCGGCTGCAACGTGCCATCGAACGCGGCCGCCTATTCGCTCAACGTGGCCGTCGTGCCGGTCAGCGTGCTCGGCTATCTGACACTTTGGCCCGCCGGCCTGCCGCAACCGCTTGTGTCAACGGTCAATTCGGTCGACGGACGCATCAAGTCGAACGCCGCCATCGTGCCGGCCGGCACGAACGGCGCCATCAGCCTGTACGCGACGCACGCGACCGACATCGTGCTCGATCTGAATGGCTATTTCGTGCCGGCCTCGACTTCGACCGGCCTGGCTTTCTATCCGGTCACGCCGTGCCGAGCGGTGGATACGCGGCTGGCCACGGGCGACCTGGGCGGTCCGTCGTTCACGGCGGCTCAGACGCGCAACTTCCCGCTGCGCGGCACGTGCAATCTGCCCGCGACCGCCGAGGCCTATTCTCTGAATATCGCCGCCGTGCCGAGCGGGCCGCTCGGTTACCTTACCGCCTGGCCCAGCGGTGTCGCTCAGCCCGAAGTCGCGACGCTAAACGCCGTCACCGGCACTGTCACCGCCAACGCGGCGATCGTTGAAGCAGGCAGCGACGGCTCAATCGACGTCTACGCCAGCCATCCGACCGATGTGGTCATCGATGTGAACGGCTACTTCGCGCCAGTGGGTACGGGCGGACTCTCGTTCTACGCCATGACGCCCTGCCGCGTCGTCGATACGCGGACGAGCAACGGCAACCTGGGCGCGCCCGAGATGGCGGCCGAAGAGTCGCGTACGCTGCCACTGCGCGAATCCACGTCGTGCTCGGTATCGAGCGCGGCCGAAGCGTACTCGCTGGCCGCGGCCGTCGTACCCGATACGGTGCTGGGCTATCTGACCCTGTGGGCCGCCGGCGCCACGCAGCCCTACGTCGCGACGCTGAACGCAGTGGACGGCGCCGTCACCTCAAACGCGGCAATCGTACCCGCGGGCACCAGCGGCGGCATCAACGCCTACGTGACCCACAAGACGCACTTGATTCTGGATCTGAACGGCTATTTCGCCCAGTAGCGGAAATGCCCCTGAAGCCCCGGGGCAGGCGCCGCGCCGGAAGATTCCACCTCCCATCTTCCGGCGCGGCGCGTTTTGCGAGCGGCTACTCGTCGGCCAGCCAGTGGTAGACCAGGCCGCCCAGCGCGCCGCCGACCAGCGGCGCCAGCCAGAACAGCCACAACTGTTCCAAGGCCCAGCCGCCCACGAACAGCGCCGGGCCTGTGCTGCGCGCCGGATTCACCGACGTGTTCGTGACCGGAATGCCGACCAGGTGAATCAGCGTCAGGCAGAGCCCGATGGCGACGGGCGCGAATCCCGCCGGAGCGCGTTTATCGGTGGCGCCCATGATGACGAACAGGAAGAAGAACGTCAGCACGACCTCGGCGATCAGGCAGGCCACCAGCGAATACCCGCCGGGCGAGTGGGCGCCGTAGCCGTTGGAGGCGAAGCCGCCGGCGAGGCTGAAGCCCGCCTTACCGCTGGCGATGATAAACAGGACACCCGCCGCCGCGATCGCTCCGAACACCTGCGCCACGATGTATGGGAGCAACTCCGCCGCGGGGAAACGGTCCCCGGCCCATAGCCCGACCGAGACCGCCGGGTTCAGATGGCAGCCCGAGATGTGCCCGATGGCGAACGCCATCGTCAGCACGGTCAACCCGAAAGCCAATGCGACTCCGGCGAAACCGATCCCGAGAGCCGGGAACGCGGCGGCCAGCACCGCGCTGCCGCAGCCCCCGAAAACCAACCAGAAAGTGCCGAAGAATTCCGCCGCGGCACGCTTACTTAGTGGCATGAGTCATCACCTCGACGTATGGATCGCAACGGAGGCCGCGCGATCGCGCAGCGCCGTCTGGAACAGTATGGAGGTACGGCGGAATCTGTCAACGGCTAAATGGGCAAGCGCGCTCCCCGCGTCCATTCCGCGCGGAAGGAGGGCGGGCCCTTAGCGATCGTCTTTCCAGTTCAATTCCGCGTCGGAGCGGCGGACGTAGTTGGCATCGAGGACGAGCGGATCGCGCAGTTGCGCGGGCGCCAGCCTGCCAACCGCGCCGGCCAGTGCGCGCGGCGTGACCGTGACCACGCGTCCGTCGAGGACGCCCGTGAACGGCGCCGGATCGGGCGTCAGCAACTCGGCCTCCGGCGGCAGACTGGCGAGCCAGCGCGGAAAGGTCTGGACGCCGGCGGGCCGGAGCGGTTTCAGGTTGGCATCGTACAGCGCGCCGTAGATCTCGCCGCGCCGGGCGTCGAAAAACGGTGCCCGCAGTGCCGCCGCGCCGAACGACGCCATGGCTTCCAGGTTGGACACGGCAGCGGCTGGCAAGCCCGCCGTCTCGGCCAGGCCCTTGATCGCGGCCAGCCCGACGCGTACGCCGGTGAACGAGCCCGGCCCCGCGCCGGCGGCGTAGCCGGTCACCTGCTCAAAGCTCCAGCCGTGGCGTTCCATGATCTCCGCCAAGCGCGGAAAGAGAACGTGCCCGAAGCCGTCGGGGCTGTGCAGCGGCAGCTCTTCGATCACCGCGCCATCCTCAACCAAGGCAATACTGCCGAACTCACTCGTAGTGTCGATCGCAACGATGCGCTGCACCCTATCCCCTCTCCTGATATTCCCAATCTTGAAACGGAGCCGCGACCGTCAGGGAGCGGTGGCATATCCAGAGCACTCTCATTGCGCCGCTTTCTTCACCGGAAACACGACATCCAACGCGTACAGCTTGCCTGCCGCGTTCAGCGCTTCGATCCGCACGTTGAGCACGCCGCTCGGATTCGCCAGCATGTCGGCGGGAATCGTCCACTGGCCGGAGCTGCCGCTGCCCAGCACGCGCGGTCCCGCGCCGTCGAGCACGACTTCGCCCGTAGCCAGATACAACATCCTCCGCGTGCCCTTCGTTTCGCGCTTCAGCTTGATCTCGAATGGCACGCTCTGGCCCGCCGTCAACGTCGTCTCGTCGGGCTTCGGACTCACCAGAGTAAACGGCATCCGCGCCACGCTGGTCTCGACCACCTGCAACTGGTTGGGCGGCTGCTCGTCATCGCCGCGCGAATCGAACTTGTAGCTCTTCAGCATCCCGGCCTTGTGGCCGTCGCGCGAAAGGTGCAGGATCCAGTCGTGAGACGCATCCGGCGGCTCAGCGGTGAACTCTTCGCCTTTCCAGTCTTTCTTTTCCTTGGTGCGCACGCCCGTCGCCGGGTCGATCCAGTACACGTCGTAACTGTGCTTTTCGACGACGACGCTTAACGGCCCCGGCTTGTCGATGTAGATGAGATACTCAACGCCGGGCAAGGCGACACAGCGTCCGCCGTCGATTTCGAAGTACGGCTCCAACTCCCAGTAGCGCGTGTTGCGCATCGTTTCGGCCCAGGTCTGCATGACCTTGGTCTCGGGCGATTCCAACGCGGCGAGATGCGCCACCGGCCATTGGCCATTCATTGTGGAATCCCACAGCGCCCGGCGGAATTCGGCGCCCGTCGCGCCCTCCCGCGCAAAGCCAACGTTGACCAGCGGCAAGGCAAACTTCTGATGCTCGATCGAGCCGAGCGCGGAGTCGCTCGAATTCTCAATAATGTGCGACACCCATTTGTCGCCCAGCAGGCCGGACGAAGTGGCCTTCGCGCCGGAGGTGCCCGGATGGTTGTACGGATCGAAGCGCCGCAGCGCGAGCCCGAGTTCCTTAATGACGTTGCGGCCGTTGGCCACTCCCTCGTAGCTGCCCGCGATCTCCCAGCTCACGTTGTAGGCGTCGTAGCGCGCCACCACATAGCGCAGGAAACGCTCGCGGTCCGCCCAACTTGGAAAGACACGCGTGAGCGTCGCGGCATCGGGCGCCAACACGAGATCGACGGCGAAGCCAGCCTTGGCCAGCGCGCTCATGCGCGCGTCCATCTCGGAGAAATACGGCAAATTCGGCTGTTCCGGCGCGGTGAAGGGCTGGGCGCCCGGCGCGAGCACCAGCGCGCGCAGGTGCGTAAATTTCTGTGCCGCGCGCGCGGCCACCAGCCGGTCGAACGCCGCGCGGTCCATGGTGAACAGATCCGGATGGTCGTCGCCCATCCACAGATGCGGTTTGTATGGCTCCGGGTAAAGCCAGAAATGCAGATTGGCGGGCCGGATGAAACCAAGTTGCTCGTTTTCCGTGACAGTGAAGCGGCCCTGCTGGCCGTCCGCTTCGGGCACGTTGCCGCTGATGCGCCACGTCCACTCGCCGCCATCGTCCGGCGTAAAGCGGATCACCATGTGCTTGGCGCCGTCCCAATAGGCGGCGAGCCGGCGCGTGCGGTACTTCGGCGCGGGCGAGCGGAACTCGCCCCACACGTCGATGCTCGTAAAGGGGTTGGGATGCGCCTTCAGCGTGCCGTCGCTCAGCTCGATACGCAGCTCGCACGGCGACCATTCGGTGACTGCCTGGCACGGGCCCTCGGCATGCGCCAGCAGGGCTGTCAGAGGCAACAAAAGGAGAGCGGAGAACCGCATACGACCAGTGTACAGTTCACCTGAGCGGAAGCGGCCGCGGCGGGCCGAAACGCCCCGGCGTGCGCTGTGCGCTCGTTACGGCTTCATGGCGGCGTTGAGCAGCGCGGCTGTTCTCTCGCGCGCGCTCCTGCGCGCCAGGTCCAGCGCCGTTTTGCCCTGATTGTTCACCGCGCGTGGATCCGCGCCGCGCCGCAACAATGCGCGGACGATCGCCACATCTTCGGTACCGCCGTTTGACGCGGCTAGCATCAATGCCGTGTCGCCGGCGTTGTTTTTCGCTTCAATCGCCGCCCCGCGCGCCAGCAATAACCGCACGGCAGCGGCGGTTGGCATGGCGCCTCCGGCCGCGGCAATCAGCAGCGCGGTATTGCCACGATTGTCTCTGGCTTCCATGTTGGCGCCATGGTCCAGCAGCAGTTGTGCCAACCCGTCGCGCCCCCAGTCCGCCGCGGCCAGCAGCGCCGTATAGCCCCTTTTGTCCCGGGCCTCGATTCGAGCGCCGCTCGCCAGCAGCGCGCGCAGCGCATCCTCCGTGTCGGGCATGTCGATGATGGGACAATTGCACGCCGCGGCGATCAGCGCCGTCTGGCCCGCGTTGTCAACAGCCTCGATGTCGGCCCCTCTTTCGAGAAGCAGTCTCGCCACATCATCCTCGCCCCGCGCGGCAGCCCGGATCAGCGGTGTGGCGCCGGACTCATCACGAGCTTCAAGGTCGGCTCCTTTCGCCAGCAGCAGTCTGACAATCCGGGCGTAGTGCAATCCGGCAACGTCGTCCGGCTTGACGTACCGGCCGTGCGGATCCAGCAGCAGCGGGGCCGAGGCACACGCGGTGAGAAGAGCCTGATTCAGTGTCTTGCGGTTCACGCCGCGGGCAAGGATCTCATCGGCGCGCCGGGCGTCACCCGCCTGCGCGGCCGCGATCAGATCGGCGCCCACCGGCACAGGAGGCGGACCACCGGGAGGTTCAACCGCACGGGCATTGTGCAGACCATCCGGTGCGCCGTGAAGCCCCTTCGTTAGTGCGGAGACGGGTAATTCAGCGGGGCGCCAACTTTGGACAAGCCGCCAACCGGACCATCCAGCCAATACCAGCAGTAGTGTGCCCGCCGTAAGAATCAATGTGGATTTTGGGCCCGCGCGCATGCCAGAGGACTCCTGACAACACACTCGAGAATCACCAGCGCCCGCTCATCATACCGCGAAATTCCAGCCGTGCAACTAACTTCGCCAGACGGTTCCGAGTCGATCCCTCGTTGCGGGCACTGACGGCTCACGCCGCCTGCTCACGGTTGGTGCGACGGCCTTCGCGCCCGCGGCCGAACTCCAGCCGGCGGACTACCAGACCGGCGGCGCCCAACAGAACCACCGCCGCGGCGAACCAGACCTGCCAGTGGGAAAAAATGCCAACGGGAATCAGAAAGGGAATCGGCAACCCCAGATCGACGGCAATGCGCCACGCCGCCATCGCCAGCATGGCCAACCCCAGCCGCACCAGGAACAACGCCACGGAGCGCAGCACGCCGCTATAGGAAGGCGCGGGCTTCGGCGGCGGAGGTTCCAGCTCGCGCCGGGCCTCCTCGGCGGCAAAGTCCGGCGCTTCCAGCCCGCGCAGTCCCCAGCCAGGTTCGGTTCGCGGCGGAGCCAGAACCCCGGGATGCGACGGACGATAGATGATTCGAACGATCATTGCGCTGCGGAGCTTGCAGTTCCCGGTCTTACATCTCCGGAGAACTGACCGGGAATTCCATTTTAGCTAGTTTGATGCCCATGGCGACCGGATGGTTCTGTGAAGGCACGTCCCCGACGGGCGTGCGCAATTGCGCTTACGCCGTCGGCGCCGCGTCCTGCCCGTTGCCAAGCACGATTTCGAGGAACGCTTTCGCCGCATGGCTCAACACCCGCCGCGCCGGATAGATGAGCCGGATCTTGCGCTCCATGCTCAACTCCTCGACGCGCACTTCCTTCAGCGTGCCTTGCGCGAAGTCATGTTCCACACACATTTTCGGCAGGAAGGCGACGCCCTCGTTGCGCGCCACCATCTTGCGGATGGTCTCCACCGTCGGCATCTCGACGTCCATGTTCAACGGCACCTTCGCGCGCTGGAACGCCTTGATCACGACGTCGCGATAAGGCGACAGTACGTTGTGCGCGATGAAGGTCTCCATACCCAGTTCGCGGATCGAGACCGACTCGCGGTGCGCAAACCGGTGCGACGGACTGACGATGAAGCACAGGTGGTCGCTGAAGATCACGCGCGACTCCAACCGGTCGTCCTCCGGGTCGTACGTGATGCACCCGAGTTCCAGGTCGCCGTCGATCAGTTGCGCCGGCACGCGGCTCGACAGCGCCCGCCGCACCTGCACCTTCACCTTCGGATACTGGTGACGGTAGGCGACGATATGCTGCATCAGGTATAACGACGTCGTCTCGTTCGCGCCGATCACCAGCCGCCCGGACGCCATGTCGCGCAACTCCGCCAGCGAGTTGTCCATCTCGCGTTCCAGGTTCTCGAAACGGCGGCAGTACTCCAGAACGAGCCGGCCGGCGTCGGTCAGGATCATCTCGCGTCCTGTCCGGTCCAGCAGCTTCTCCCCGAGTTCGCCCTCCAGCCGCTGGACGGCCAAAGAGATGGCGGGCTGCGTCCGGAGCAGCTTCTCGCCTGCGCGCGAAAAACTGCGCTCGGTCGCAACGGTCAAGAAGACCCTAAGCGGATACAGTTCCATCGTTATCCTCTAGCTATCGCATACGAACGCCACCATGCATTTGCAAAGTTTATCAAATTCGCAATAATTATGCAATAAACGCGTATTATAAATTTGCCAAATCGCCATCCCCCCGCCGACAATGAGTTAGCGCTCGCCGTGCCGGAGAAACCGGCCGCACGGCGGGAATACCTGCCGCCGGATGGGTTCCTTCCGGCTATCCATCCGGCCGCAGGCAACAAGGAGTGCCCTACGCCTATGAGTGAGACGCAGGACGCCAATCGCGTCTATATCTTCGACACCACGCTCCGCGACGGCGAGCAGTCGCCGGGTTGCAGCATGAACGTGCCCGAGAAGTTGCGCATGGCGCACAAGCTCGCGGAGCTCGGCGTCGATATTTTGGAAGCGGGTTTTCCCATTGCTTCGGAGGGCGACTTCGAGGCGGTGCGCACCGTGGCGAACGAGCTCCCATGGGTGCGCGTTGCGGCGCTGGCGCGGGCTTGCCCGTTGGACGTGGAGCGGGCCGCGAGCGCGCTGGAGCCGGCGCGCCAGCCGCGCATCCACACCTTTATCGCCACCAGCGACATCCACCTGCAATACAAGTTGAAGAAATCGCGCCAGCAGGTGCTCGACGAGGCCTGCGCCGCGGTCGAACTGGCCCGCCAGTTCGCCGACGACGTGGAGTTTTCCGCGGAAGACGCGACGCGGACCGACTACGAGTACCTGGAAGAAGTGACCCGCGCCGTGGTGGACGCCGGCGCCAGCACGGTCAACCTGCCGGATACGGTGGGCTTCTCCGTGCCGCACGAATACGGCGCTCTGATCGCGCGCATGACCGCCGCGGTTGCCGGCCGCGCCATCATCAGCGTGCATTGCCACGACGACCTCGGACTGGCCACCGCGAACTCGATCGCGGCCGTAGTGGCGGGCGCGCGCCAGATCGAATGCACCATCAACGGGATCGGAGAGCGGGCGGGCAATTGCGCGCTGGAAGAGGTCGTCATGGCCTTCCGCGTGCGTCAGGATCAACTGCCGTACTCTACCGCTATTCACGCGCAACATCTGTATCCGGCGAGCAAACTGCTCACAGAATATATCGCGTTCGGACCTCAACCGAACAAGGCAATTGTCGGCCAGAATGCATTTGCTCACGAAGCGGGCATCCACCAGGACGGTTACCTCAAGAACAAAGCGACCTACGAGATCATCGATCCGCGCAGCATCGGCATCCCCGAAGGACGCCTCGTGCTCGGCAAACACAGCGGCCGGCACGCGCTGCGCGCCAAGTGCGAGCACCTCGGCTATCCAGTCACGAAAGAAGAACTGGACGTCATTTACAAAGGCTTTATCGAAATCGCCGACCGCAAGAAAAACGTATCGGACCAGGAGATACTGGCCCTCCTGCTGACTTTGAAGGCCAGCGAGCGCATGCAGTCGGGCGCGGCCATTCCGGCCAACTGATTTGTTGCGCGGAGCGTTTCGTCCGAACCGGAGCCACGACTGTCGGAGGACGCTGTCAGCAGCGCGTGGGCGCGTGGCTGCCGCTGGCCGGGGGTGCGAACGATGAGCGGGGTGCACCCCACACAACGGGGTCCGGGCTCATCGTTCGCGCGCCCGGCGGAACCGTCCGTTTTCCGGTCCTGGCGCGAGGAGTTGATAATAGTTAGATGCAGTTGAAAGTATTGGCCCTGCCCGGTGACGGCATCGGGGTTGAAGTCACGCGGGAGGCCGTGAAGGTGCTCCGCCGCGTCGCGGATAAGTTCTCCCATTCGCTCCAGCTTAGCGAGGGCCTGCTCGGTGGAATCGCCATTCACAAGACCGGCCAGCCGATGCCCGACGAGACGGCGCGTCTCGCCCGCGAGGCCGACGCCACGCTGATGGGCGCGGTCGGTTTGCCTGAGTTTGACAATGCCCCGCCGGCGCAGCGGCCCGAGCGCGGTCTGCTGGGCATTCGCAAGACCCTGGAAGTCTATGCCAATCTGCGCCCGGTGAAGACCTACGCCTCGCTGCTCGATTCCTCACCGCTCAAAAACGAGCGCGTCGCGGGCACCGATATGATCATCGTCCGCGAGCTGACCGGCGGCATCTACTACGGCACGCCGCGCGGCATCGCGGGTTCCGGTGACGCCGAGCGCGGCACCAACACGATGACTTACACGCGCGCCGAAATCGCGCGCATCGCCCACATGGCGTTCCGCCTCGCCCGCCAGCGCCGCAAGAAAGTCTCGTCGGTGGACAAGTCAAACGTGCTCGAAACCTCGCAGCTCTGGCGCAAGGTGATGGTCGAAGTCGCCGCCGGATACCCGGACGTACAGCTCGACCATGTCCTGGTCGACAACTGCGCCATGCAGCTCGTGCTGAATCCGGCGCGCTTCGACATCCTGGTGACCGAGAACATGTTCGGCGACATCCTGAGCGACGAAGGCGCGGTGATTGCCGGCTCCATCGGCATGCTGCCTTCCGCTTCGCTCGGCGCCAAGCGGCCGTCGGGCGCCTTCACGGGCCTCTACGAACCGGTCCACGGCTCGGCGCCGGACATCGCCGGTCAGAACAAAGCGAATCCGCTCGGCGCGATCGGCAGCGTCGCGGCGATGCTCGAATACAGCTTCGAATTGAAGGAAGAAGCCGCCGCGGTGAATCGCGCCATCGAGACGATTCTCAACAGCGGCCGCGTCACGGCCGATCTGAAACCGAAGGGCACGCCGGCCACGACGGAGCAGGTTGGCGACGCCATCTGCGAGGCGCTCTAGTTCTTGTTTTGTTGGAGGGCGCTCCAGCCCGGTGGGGCGGCTCTCCAGAGTCGCGCGGGGCCTCCCGGCCCCGCCAGTAACTGCGTAGGCTGAGCTCGAAGGAACGGCCGCTCGGAGCACCGACCCCGGTTCGGGAGGCTGCCCGGCGCGGTCGTTCCCGGAAAGCCTCGGCCGATAAGAAAGATTGGCATTGAATACCATGTCCCGTCCACGCACCATCATCGAAAAGCTCTGGGATTCGCATGTTGTCGACGCGCCGCAAGACGCGCCCGCGCTGCTCTACATCGACCTGCATCTCATTCACGAGGTCACGTCGCCGCAGGCCTTCGCCGGCTTGCGCGAGCGCGGCTTGAAGGTCCGCCGGCCGGATCTGACGCTCGCCACCTGCGACCACTCGGCCCCAACGACGGAGAAGTCGCTCCCGATCGCCGATCCGATCGCCCTGGCGCAGCTCAAACAACTCAGCGCCAACTGCAAGGAATTCGGCATCCCGCTGTTCGACTACTTCAGCAACAAGAACGGCATCGTGCACGTCGTGGGCCCGGAGAATGGTTTTACGCAGCCCGGCATGACCGTGGTCTGCGGCGACTCGCATACCGCCACACACGGCGCCTTCGGCGCGCTCGCTTTCGGCATCGGCACCAGTGAGGTCGAGCACGTGCTCGCGACGCAGTGCCTGCTGCAGCGTAAGTCGAAAAGCTACGCCGTCAAGGTCGCTGGCGCGTTGCGCCCCGGCGTCGCCGCGAAGGACATCATCCTCGCGCTGATCGCCAAGATCGGCATCGGCGGCGGCACGGGCTGTGTCTTCGAGTATTCCGGCCCGGCCATCCGCGCGCTGTCGATGGAAGAGCGCATGACGGTCTGCAACATGTCGATCGAGGCGGGCGCGCGCGCCGGTCTGGTCGCCCCCGACGATACGACCTACAACTATCTGAACGGCCGTCCCGCCGCGCCAAAGGGCGCCGACTGGGACGCCGCGTTGGCGCGCTGGCGGGCGTTGCCAACCGACGAGGGCGCGACCTACGACCTGGAAACGAGCCTCGACGCCTCGGCGCTCGAACCGATGATCACCTTCGGCAACAACCCCGGCATGGGCATGCCCATCAGCGGCACGATTCCCGACCCGGCCGCGTGCGGCGATCTCACCGAACGCGAGACGCTGGCCAAGGCGCTGCGCTACATGGACCTCGAACCCGGCAAGCCGCTGCTCGGCCACGCCATCGACGTCGTCTTCATCGGGAGCTGCACCAACTCGCGGCTCTCGGATCTGCGCGCCGCGGCATCGATTCTGAAGGGCCGCAAGGTCAATCCGAAGGTGCGCACGCTGGTCGTACCCGGCTCGCAGCCCATCAAGCGCGCGGCCGAGGCCGAAGGGCTCGATCGCATCTTCCGTGCCGCCGGCGCCGAGTGGCGCGAGGCCGGCTGCTCCATGTGCATCGCCATGAACGGCGATCAGCTCCGGCCGGGCCAGTACAGCGTATCGACCTCCAATCGCAATTTCGAAGGCCGGCAAGGCAAGGGCGGACGCACGTTCCTGGCCAGCCCGCTCACCGCGGCGGCCAGCGCCGTGCAGGGCGTGGTGACCGATCCGCGGACGTTGCTCAGCTAAGACGCGGTCCTGAAACGGAGCCGCGACCGTGAGGGAGCGGTGGTATTCCGTTCCAGACGTCCGCTGGACATTGCGCTGCAAAAGGAATCAGACCATGAAAAAGTTCACCGCATTCGAAAGCAAGGTTCTCATCTTTCCCGTCGATAACATCGACACGGATCAGATCATCCCCGCGCGCTTCCTGAAAACCATCTCAAAGGCGGGCCTCGGCGACCAGCTCTTTTACGACTACCGCTACGACGCCGCGGGCCAGCCCAAGCCGGACTTCCTGCTGAACCGGCCCGGCGCGAAGGAGTGCCAGGTGCTGCTGGCGGGCGACAACTTCGGTTGCGGCTCGTCCCGCGAGCATGCGCCGTGGGCGCTCACGCAGTTCGGTTTCCGCGCCATCATCTCGACGAGCTTCGCCGACATCTTCAAGAACAACGCGCTGAAGAACGGCCTGCTGCCGGTCGTAGTTTCGCGCGACGTGCACGCGAAGCTGCTCGAAACCGCGGCCTCGGGCACGGTGAAGATCGACCTCGCGACGCAGACGCTGAATTACGCCGGCGGCCTCACCACGCAGTTCCCCGTCGATGCCTTCTCGAAGAACTGCCTGCTCGAAGGCGTTGACGAGTTGGGCTACATCCTCACGAAGCAGGATCGCATCGCGGCCTACGAAGCGCAGCGCCCGTCAAAACTCTCGACGCTCGCGGCGGCGTAGGCGCCAGGCAAGAAATCATCGCACATCGGACGAGGTGGCTCCGTCTCCGGGGCCACCTCGTTTTTTACCCCAGCACCGAATCGCGAACGCGAGCGAGTGGGCAGGCGGCAAGCAACCGGCAAGCAAGTGATACTACCGCTCCCTCACGGTCGCGGCTCCGTTTCACGGTTGTTACTCCAGCACGTGGATATTCTTCCGCGCGCACATCTCCTTCAGAACCTTCGGCCACACCGTGACGCTGACTTCGCCCAGATGCGCCTTGCGCAGCAGCAGCATCAGCGTGCGCGACTGCCCGATGCCGCCGCCAATGCTCAATGGCAGCTCATTGTTGACAATCGCCTGGTGGTACGGAAACGCAAGCGAAGCCGTCTGGCCCGTCGCCGTGAGCTGCTGCCGCAGCGTTTCCGCGTTCACGCGGATGCCCATCGACGACAGTTCGTGCCGCCGCCGCGTCACCGGGTTCCACACCAGGATGTCGCCGTTCAGTCCATGCATGGTCCGCCCGTCCGCCGCATGCGTTTCGGTGACCCAGTCGTCATAGTCCGCCGCGCGCATCTCGTGCGGATAGCCGTCGGCCAGCGTCCAGCCGATGCCGATGATGAAGATCGCCGGGTACTTTTGCAGGATCGCCGTTTCGCGCTGTTTGCGCGGCATATCCGGATACATATCCAGAATCTCTTCGGCATGCAGGAACGTGAGCTTCTCCGGCAGGTTCGGATAGCGTGAGTCCTTGAGCTGCGGGAACAGCTCCTGCACGCGCCGCTCGGCGCCCACCAGCACTTTCCAGATTCGCTCCACAATCTCTTTCAGAAAATCGAGGTTGCGGTCCGCGGCCGTGATCGCGCGTTCCCAGTCCCACTGATCCACATAGGCGCTGTGGTCATGGTCGAGGAAGTAGTCCTTGCGCACGGCGCGCATGTCCGTGCACAGGCCCTCGCCGGGTTGCATCCCGAAACGGCGCAGTGCGACCCGCTTCCATTTGGTCGCCGCCTGCACCACCTGCGCGTCGATAGGGTGGACGCCGCGGTCGTTCGAGATGTGGAATTGCACCGGCGTCCGCGAGCCGTCGCGATCCAGCAGATCGTTGATGCCACTTTCGGCGTCGACGATCAACGGAACTGTCACCATCATCAGGTTCAGTTCCTTGCACAGGTTTTCTTCGATATAGGTTTTCGCCGCGAAGATCGCTTGCTGCGTCTCTTTGGGCGTCAGCAGCGATTGATAATCCCGCGGAAGGACCCGTTCGAGTTCCTCGTAGTTCCCGATTCCGGGGCCGGCGAGGTCCGCGGCTTTGCCTGAAAGTGTAGCCATGGACTGACCTCCGCGGACACTATAGCGCCGGTTCGCGCCGTGCTCCAGCCCTCGTGACGCGCGCTTCATCCGGCGGTCTGAACGCAAATTCGCGGAATAGACGCGCTATCGCACGCGCCGGTAGTGAACGAGCGCCGAGGCCGGGCGGCCTTCGAGATGCACAGGCAGGCCCTGCTCGGCCAACTCGCTGCCCGTCAGCGTACGCGTCGCTCCGCCGTCGAGATTGGTGAGTTCGTAGGAGGCGCGCGAGTCCAGCCCCGTAAGGCGGAAAGCCGCATCGGAATACGCGCTGCGCGGCCGCTTCAACACGACGACGAGCCCTTCCGCCGTCTCCGGCAGATCGAGTTGATAGGCCATCCATGCGTCTTCGGCTTGCGTGTACTCGGTGAGCGGGTAGAAGTCGCCGTAGAAGTACTTGCGCAGATCGCGGTACTGCTGCATGCGGCGCGCAATCGCGGCATAGGGGTAGCGGTCGTAGTCCGTCGCGGGCTGGGCCACGTCGCCGGGCGAGTACAGGTTGTAATTCAGCCCGGTGCTCATGCCACTGCGCAGATCGTAGTCGGCGTCCGGGCTCACCGCCGAGGCCGAAGTGGCATTGAGCGGGACCCATTGCAGCAGGCCGTAAGTGTGGCATTGACGCACGGTCGGCGTCGACGGAAAATCGGTCCGCCAAAGCGGCAGTGTGCGGCTGAGCGTTTCGAGATCGATGCGCCGGCCGCCGCTCGCGCAATTGTCAATCGCCAAGCCGGGATGGCGCCGCAGCAACTCGTCCCAATACGCATAGAGACCTTCGACCCAGCGAACTTCCGTGATGCCCTGGCGGTCGGGCGCGTCGGCCGCGCGCCAGAATTCCAGCGGCGCGATGTTGGCGTCGTGCCGGTAGCAGCCGAGCTTGTATTCGTCGATGCGGGCGGAAATGAAGTCCGTCAAAAAACGCCGCGCCGCCGGATTGCCGAGATCGAACAACCGGTCGTTTTCCTTGATCTGATTGCGCAGACTCTCGTTCCTCACCCAGCGCGGATCGGCCTGCGACTCGCCCCAGTTATAGACGCGCCGGTTCTTTGGGACTTCCAGCAGCCACTCCGGATGCTCGCGCTGCCACGTGCTGCCTTCGGTCACGCGCTCGGGCTCGAACCACAGCAGCAGTTGCATGCCGTTCTTTTGAGCAAGCGCGCCGATCGGTCCGAAACCTTCGGGATAAAGCTCGCGCTTGGGCTCCCAGCTCCCCGTGCTGCTGAACCACGGACCGTTGCCAAACCATTCGGCGTCGATCCAGTAGTAGTCGTACGGCAGCTTGTGCGCGGCAAGCTGGCGCAGATTCTCGAGATGCACGGCCGCGCGCGTCCCGCCCCAATGCGGCGCGGTGAGCGGCATACGCGCGGGGACGCCGTTGACCAGCGGCCGGTGGTGCGCCAGGATGAAGCGCCGCAGCAGGCTGTTGCCGCGCATGCGGTCGCCCTGCCAGAACAGCGTCAGCACCAACGGCGTACGGATCTCCTCGCCGGGATGAAGCTTCAGATGCGTCAGCGCCATGCCCGCGCGCACACGGAATTCGTCGCCCTGCGCCGCGCGGTCAAAGTCGAGCGCCCACTCGCCCGTCCAGCCGAGCCCCACGACCATGCCCTGCCCCTTGGTCTCGATGTTGACGAAAGGCAGATAATCGCTCGACGACCGGCCGCCGCCCGGCTCCAGATGCAGCGCGCCCTTCCGGTTGAGCGCGCGCCGCAGCGGCATGAAATCGTCAATGGAGCACGTCGCGCCCTTGGCGTAGTAGAGCAACGGATCGCGGCCTTGCGCGGCGAGACTCGCGTCCAGCGCGCGGATGTCTTCGAGGATCGGCGTGTCGGACGTACCGGTGTTACGAAAGTAGAGCACGCTTTCGACGGCCGGAAAATCGCGGAATGCGGTGCTGACGATGCGCAGCGCGAGGCCGGTCGCCGGATCGGTGTAAGTGATCTCGCGCCGCTCGCCGGTCCCCTTGACGTCCTTGCGCCAGGTGGGCAACAGGGCTGACGAGGCCTTTCCGCCATAGACGAACGACAGCGGCGGGCGCGTCTCGAAAGAGTGGGCCCAATCCGCTGCCCGGTCCGCCTCGGAAGCCAGCACCAGCCGCGGCAGGATCAACGCCGCGACAACGAGCGGCAGCCAGCGCATCATGCGCAACGAATTCCCGGGAACCATGGCGGGCATTCTATCGCGCCGCTATGGCCAATGGAGTTGTTCCCAACAAATTCCCGCGCTCAGTCTTCGTGATGCTTCCTCAGCCGCGCGATCACCGTCAGGTCTTCGAGCGTCGTGGTATCGCCGATGACATCTCCGCCCGCGGCGACCTCGCGCAACAAGCGGCGCATGATCTTCCCGCTGCGGGTCTTGGGCAGCGCGTCGCTGAAGCGGATGTCGTCGGGCTTGGCCATCGCGCCGATCTCCCTGGCGACCCAGTTGCGCAGTTCGTCCTTTAACTCCGGCCCCGGCCGGAAACCATCCTGCAGCGTGACGAAGGCGGCGATGGCGTGCCCCTTGATCTCATCCGGACGGCCGACCACGGCGGCTTCGGCGACCTTAGGATGAGCGACCAGCGCGCTCTCGATCTCCATCGTGCTCAGCCGATGGCCCGAGACGTTCAGCACGTCGTCGATGCGGCCCATGATCCAGAAGTAGCCGTCGGCGTCCTTACGCGCGCCGTCGCCGGTGAAATACATCCCCGGCAATTGCGAGAAGTAGGCCGATTGATACCGCGCCGGATCGCCGTAGATCGTGCGCAGCATCGACGGCCACGGCCGGCGGATCACCAGGAAGCCGCCCGCGCCCGGCGGCACCGAACGCCCCTCTTCATCGACGACGTCGGCGGCAATGCCCGGCAGCGGGAGCGTCGCCGAACCCGGTTTGGTGGGCGTCGCGCCCGGCAGCGGCGAGACCATGATGCAGCCCGTCTCGGTCTGCCACCACGTGTCGACGATCGGGCAGCGGTTGCGGCCGATCACGTCGCGGTACCACATCCACGCCTCGGGATTAATCGGCTCGCCGACCGAGCCGAGCAGGCGCAGCGACTGCATAGCATACTTGCGCGGATGCTCATCGCCCAGCCGCATGAACGAGCGGATCGCCGTCGGCGCGGTGTACAGAATGGTTACCTTGTGCCGCTCGACGATGCGCCAGAAACGGTCCGGGCCCGGCGTGAACGGCGCGCCTTCGTACATCAGCACCGTCGCGCCATTGAGCAGCGGGCCGTAGACGATATAGCTGTGCCCCGTGACCCAGCCGATGTCGGCCGTGCACCAGTAGATGTCCGTCTCTTTCAGATCGAAGACCCATTTCGCCGAGATGTAGGCGCCCGTCGCGTAGCCGCCGGTGGTGTGCAGAATGCCTTTCGGCTTGCCCGTGGTGCCGGAGGTGTAAAGCAGAAACAGCGGATGCTCGGCGTCGAGCGGGATCGCGTCGCATTCATCCGAAGCGTCCGCCATCAGCTCGTGCCACCAGTGGTCGCGGCCAACCTGCATCGCCTGCTCGCTGCCGGTACGCCGGTAGACGACGACGTTGCGCACCGTCGGACACGTCTGGAGCGCTTCGTCGACGACGTTCTTCAATTTCAACTCGGCGCCGCGCCGGTACGCGCCGTCCTGGGTGATCACGCACGACGCCTGGCAGTCGTTGATGCGGTCGGCCAGCGCCATGGCGGAGAAGCCGCCGAAGACGACCGTATGCGGAGCGCCGATGCGCGCGCAGGCCAGCATCGCAATCGGCAGCGCCGGGCACATCCCCATGTAAATGGCCACGCGCTCGCCGGTGGCCACGCCAATCGACCGCAGCACGTTCGCGAACTTGCAGACCTCGTCGTGCAACTGCTGGTAGGTGAGCGTCACCACCTCGCCCGGTTCGGATTCCCAGATCAGCGCCGCTTTGTTCCGGCGCGCTCCCGCCAGGTGCCGGTCCAGACAGTTGTAGGAGAGGTTGATCTCGCCGCCGGAGAACCATTTGGCGAAGGGCGGCTGCCAGTCGAGCACGCGGTCCCAGCGCCGGTGCCAGTGCAACTCCGCCGCGATGCCCGCCCAGAAGCTGTCCGGGTCGGCCTCGGCCGCGGCGCACAGGCGCCGGTAACTCTCGATGCCCTGGACGTGAGCGGCCTGCTGAAACTCAGCCGCTGGTTCGAAAACGCGGTTCTCCGTCAGGACGGATTCAATGCTCGTCTGATCCGGCATGGACTTGCTAGCTCCTCTTGCATGCGTCGTCGGTCGGGTGCGGCGGTATCCCGCCGCTGCGCCACAGCTTAATGGAGTCTCCAGAGTGCCGCCGCGATGCGCGGAACTCAGCCGCGCGGAGTCATTGAGTCTTGCCGGGTCATCGGATGACACTCCGCTCCTCGCGGCCGGCCCGGGGCAGGCCTATGGGCGCCGGAGAACCGCGCCAGGCGGAAGGGTCTCAGGCGTGCGCGTTGCTGGCCCGCGCGGACGAAAACGCGAGTACGGCCGGCCGCACCAGCTCGCACCAGTCATCCACTTTCATCCGCACGACGTCGTGGTGCGTCCCCGCGTTGAAGCAGATGGCGTCCTCGGCCATCAGCAACCCGTCGCTGTACACCGGCATGTCGTAAAGCGTGCCATTGCCCATCGGCGGCATGGCGCCCAGTTCGCAATCCGAAAACAGTTCCGAGACCTCCTTCTCCGTGGCCAGACGGAGATGCGAGCAGCCGAACGCGTCGCGCAGATCTTCGAGATTGATCGCCCGGTCGGCCGGCAGGACGGCCATCGCATAGCCCTCTTCGAAATGCACGACGACAGTCTTCGCAAAACAGCGAGGGGGAACGTGATCCACCAGGGCAGTCTCCCTGGCGGTGAAGCTGAGAGGATGGACATCGTGGCGATACCAGCATCCCTTCATCTCCAGGAATGAGGTGAGACGGTCGAGCAAAGTCATGGTGACCCTCCCGTTGTGAGCCGAGCATAACGCCCTTCGAACCCGATTGAAAGGGGAATCCGCCGCGCCGTCCGGAGCGGATTTGCAAACTCCGGCCGGCCCCCGGCGGCGGCTTCCGCGGGAGGGGCTGGTTCGTTTTTCTTCGCTTTCGATTCAACGTTTCGGGCAGGCCTGGCGTTATGTCTGATGAGTGGCGCTTGAAGTTACCAGTGCCGGGTTGATCGGTGACGCGGTCTCGCGGGAGACGGCGTTCGAACGCCTGATGACGCTGCACGAGCGTCTGGTGCTGCGGACCGCCTGGCGCCTGCTCGGGAGCCTGCCGGATGCTCAGGACGCCGCGCAGGAGGTCTTCCTGCGGCTGTACAGGCATCTGGGCGGCGTTGACGAAGCGGCCGTGGAGGCATGGCTGTACCGGACGACCGTCAACGTCTGCTACGACGTCCTGCGGCGCCGGCGGCGGCACGCCGAAGTCGATCTCGAACCGGCGCTGGCGGTGGCCGCGGCGGGCGGTGCGCCACCGGAAGAAGAGGCCAAGCGCCGGCTGCTCGGCGAGGCGATCCAGCATCTGCCGCCGCAGGAGCGCGCCGCCGTCACGCTGTGTTCGATCGAAGGGCTGAGCGCGGCGCAAGCCGCCGCAGTCCTGGGCGTGGCCGAGGGCACCGTGCGCAGCCACCTTTCGATCGCGCGGGCGCGGCTGAAGGAATACGTCGGGAGGTTCTGGCGATGAGCGTTCCGGACCATGAGTTGGACCGCCTGCTGCGGGAGCTGCGCGACGAAGCGCTGCCGGAGAGCGCGCTCGCCAGTGTGCGGGCAGGCGTGCGCCGCGAGATCACAGCGCGGAAACGCCGGCGGGCCGTCGCGCCCTGGCTCGCGCTGGCTGCCGCCGCGGCGGCGGTGTGGTTTGCGGCGGTCGTGATGCGCGCCGCGTTGCCCGTGCGTCCGCCGGTGGTTGCAGTTCGCACGCCCGCTGCGCCGCCGTTGGCGTTTCAACAATCCGCGGCGCGGCGTGCCGGTGCGCCGGCCGCGGCCGAGCGAGCCGGACAGCGCAAAGCCGCCGGAAATGTTCGCGCCGGCACCGCAACGCCAGCCGCGGAATCGGGCGCGCTTCGCGCTCGCGCCACCGGGCCGGACAACGAATCGGAACGGCTCCGCGCCATCGCCGGGCTGCGGCGTACGGAGCGCAACGAGCGATCTATCGCGGCCAGCCGTCGTGTTCGCGAGGATGCGTCGACGGCCGCGCCGTCAACCGGGGAAACGCAGTTCATCCACCTGATGACTGACGACCCCAACGTAGTCATTCTTTGGGCATTGAATACAAAGGGAGAAACACGATGAAACGGATTTTGGCTGCATTGCTCTGCCTGGCCGGACTGGCTGCGGCGCAGACGTACACGACGGGAGCCGCTGGCGAGAAACCGCGATGGATCCAAAAGGTCTTCGACGTCAAGTACGCGAATCCTTCTGCGCTCGCGGATCTGCTGTCCGATCTTGTGCCTGCAGGGTCCAGTGAGCGCATCAAGTTCGAGCAGAATCTCCACGTCGTCTCCATCGGAACCCACGATCCGTCATTCCTGGCGATGGCCGAAGAGATCATCAAGCGCTACGACGTGCCCCGGGAGAAAGTCGCGGAAGAACACCGGCACGGGGTCGAGGTCGTAGCTCACATCCTGCTCGCCGGGCCTAAGGGGTCGACTGGCGACGCGGTGCCTCAGAGCCTGGAGCCAGTAGTGAAACAGCTTCGCTCGGTTTTCGGCTACACCGATATCCGGCTACTGGACAGTTCTTTGATCGTCGGTCGGGAAAACCGGAGTACTGAGGTGAGTGGAACATTTGGCCAATTTATGGAGGTGCCGAAAATACCAACCCGGTACCGCGTCGGCATCAAGAACATCTGGGTCAGCCCGAGCGACAAAGGGAACTCCGTCACGCTGGAAGGCTTCCGGTTCGACGTCGTGATGCCGTATGAACAATCTGCCGGCCAGTACCAGTCCATGGACGTGGGCTTTAACACCGAACTGAACGTACGGGAGGGCCAGCAGGTCGTCGTCGGCAAATCGCACATCGGCACTGGCACCGATGCACTGATCCTGGTGCTCTCCGCCCGCGTTGTGGACTGAGCAAGTGGGGCGGACCTCCAGGTCCGCGCGGGCTCTCCAGAGCCCGCTCTCTGGGCCCATGATTCGGCACCGAACCGCGAACGTGGGAGAGCGGGCAAGATCGCAGCAAGTGGTTGCAAAACAAAAAGATACAACCGCTCCCTCACGGTCGCGGCTCCGTTGCCAAGCCAGACTCCGCTTCCAGGTTGGGCTCCGCTGCGCGGCAACCGCCCCGCGCGAGTTGACCGCCGCCGGCCAGTCGAAACCGCCCCAAAACACAACGGGCAGGCCGCAGCATCGCGCTCCGCCTGCCCGTTCGATTTTGCTCGTCTGCCGTTACTGCGCCAGCAACGCCGGGACCGAAGTGAAGGCCGCGTTCGGATTGAAGCGCAGGCCCAGCACGCTGATCTGGCCGGCCGCCGTCGTGGAGAACTCCATCGTTCCGCTGGTGTTCGCCGTCTCCGGGAAGCCGAGCTTCGCGTCGTTCAGCAGGAACTTGTCGTGGCCGTTCGCCGGCAGGCTGATGGTATGCGTGCCGATCACCTTGCCGTTCACGGCGTCGCGGACCGTGACCGTGATGCTTGCCGCCTGGCTGGAGGTGTTCGCCACGGCAAGACCGTAGAAATAGCCGTTCGTATTGTCGAAGGCCAGCACATACGACTTCCCGCTGCGCGTCTCCAGCGGCACCACCGCTTCCTGGGAGCCGAGGTATTGGAAGACCGCCGAGCCCGTCACGCCGCCGCTCGTCTGCAACTGCGCCGAGCCGCTCACCGAGGCGAGACTCGCCGGACCTTCGCTCTCCACAATCAGCGTCGCGCCCGCGGCCAGCGTCTGCTGCACGCTGGAGGCGGTCTGGCCGGTCGTGCCCGTCTGCGGGAAGCTCACCGGCAGCGCCACCGGCGCGCCGTTGTCGTCGAAGAAGTTGAGCGTCGCCGTGGCCGGGACCGTGTTCGTATTGACCAGCGTGAAAGAGGTCTTCCAGCCGCCGCCCGAGGCGAAATGCGCCATCGAACCGCTCGTCAGGCTGCTCGAAACCAGCGCCGGGATGGACGTGAAAGCGCCCTTCGGGTTCACGCGGATGCCGAGCACGCTGATCTCGCCCGCCACGGGCGTAGTGAACTGCAGCGTGCCGAGCAGGTTCTTCGTCTCCACGTAACCCTGCGTCGCGTCGGCCAGGGAGAAGGCCTTGTGCCCGTACGCCTGCAGGTTCAGCGTGTGCGTATTGACGACCGCGCCCGAACCGTCGCGGATGATCACTTGCGCCGCCACGGCGCTTGAGGTGGGATTCGAAACCGCCACGCCGGTCGAGTAACCGTTAGTGTTATCGAAAGCCAGCCAGTACGACGCCGCGTTACGCGTTTCGAGCGGCACAACGGCTTCCTGCCGGGCCGCCGACGCGGACGGCTGATACTGGAAGACCGCGAAGCCATCGACGTTGCCCGTCGTCAGCAACTGCGCGCCGCCGGTCAGTTCCGCGCTGCTGATGAGGCCCGCGCTCTCGACCGGCAGAACCGTGCCTGCGCCCATCGTCTGTTGCAGCGTCGAACCGGCCATCCCGGTCAGCCCGGACTGCGGCAGGCTCAACGGCAGCGTCACGCTCGCGCCGCTGTCGCCGAGGAAATTCCACTGCGCGGTCGCATCCGTCGTGCCCATGTTGACCAGCGTGAACGTCGTCTTCCAGCCGCCGGCGGAAGCGAAATGCGCCAGCCAGCCGGCATTGACGAGACCCGCGACGGCGCCCGCGCTCTGGTTGATCGTGTACGTCGCGCCGGCCACGCTGAAGGTGCCCTGGCGCGACACGCCGCCGTTGGCGGCCACCTGGTAAGTCACCGTGCCGGCGCCATTGCCCGTTGTCGTACCGTTCAGCGTCACCCAGGAGGGCGCGCCGCTCACCGACCAGGCGCAACCCGTGTGCGCGATCACCTGGAACGAGCCGTTGCCGCCCGCCGGTCCCAGGAACTGGCCCGTCGGATTCAGCGTGTACGTGCAAGGCGCGGCCGGCTGCGCAATCGCCACCGCCGTGCCGGCGACCGACACGCTCGCGTTGCGCGCCACGCCCGTATTCGCCGCCGCCACGAGAGTGACGTTCGCCGAACCGGTACCCGCCGCATTGCCAGAGACCGTAATCCAGTCGGGCAGGCCCGTGATCGACCACGCGCAAGCGCTGCCCGTGGTGATTTCCAACGTCACCGAGCCGCCCGCAACGTCCAGGTTGGCGGACTGCGGGCTCACCGTGTAAGTGCACGGCAGCGGGCCGCCAAACAGCACGCGAATCACGCCGTTATCGGCATCGGCCAGATAGATCTTTCCAGACGAATCGGCCGCCATGCCGAAGCTCCGTCCCAGCATCGCGTTCAGCGCGGGACCGTTGTCGCCGTTGTAGCCGCGAATGCCGTTGCCCGCAACCGTCGTGATCACGCCATTCGAGATCTTGCGAACCACGCTGTTACCCAGGTCGAAGAAGAACAGATCGCCCGCCAGGTTGACGGCCAGCGCCGAAGGCCGGTCGATCTGCGCGCTCGCCGCGGGTCCGCCGTCGCCGCTGTAGCCCGCGATGCCGGTGCCGGCGATGGTCGTAACGATGCCCGTCGCGCCGGAGACTTCGCGGATCACGCTGTTATCGAAATCGGCGATGTAGATATTGCCGGAGGCGTCCACCGCGACGCGGAACGGCCGTCCGACCTGCGCGCTCGTCGCGGGCCCGTTGTCGCCGCCGTACGCGTCCGTGCCGTCGCCCGCCACCGTGCGGATGAGCTTGTCGCTCTTCGACACCTTGCGCACGCTGTAGTTGTAGGTGTCCGCGATGTAGAGGTTCCCGGACGCATCCACGGCCACGCCCATCGGGTCGTTGAGTTGCGAATTCGTCGCGAGCCCGCCGTCGCCATTCGAGCCGATCTGGCCCGTGCCGGCGACCGTATAAATGTTTCCGCCCGTCACCTCGCGCACGCGGCCGCCGTTGGGCGCGGCCAGATAGTTGCCGGGCGACGCGATGAACAGGTTGCCCGTTGTGTCGGCGGCGATGCCCATCGCCACCAGTTGGGCGTTGGTGGCCAGACCGTAATCGCCCGCGTTGCCGTAGATGCCGTTGCCGACCGCCGTCGAAATCGTGCCGTTGGCGATCCGGCGAATGCTGTTACGCCCCATGTCCATGGCGAACACGTTGCCGCTCGCATCGGCCGCGACACCCAGTGGCACGGTCAGCACGGCGCTGGTGGCCGGTCCGCCGTCGCCGTTCGCCGTGCCGCCGCCCGCGACGGTCGAAATCACGCTGTTCGACATCACCATCACCCGGTGATGATCGACATCGGAAAAATAGATGTTGCCGGAGGAATCGGCCGCCAGCGCCGCGGGCACGCCGATCAGCGCCGACGTGGCGTCCGTGCCGTCATACGACAGGCCCCACGCCCCGGAGCCGACCACCGTCTCGATGACATTCGCGCGATAGGACGTATCGACGCCATTGATCTCTTCCTGGTGCGCCGCCTTCCAGATCTTGCGGATTACGAAGTTGCCCGAGTCCGCGATAAAGATGTTGTCGCTGGCGTCGATCGCGATGCCGATCGGCTTGTTCAGTTCGGCGCTGCCGGCATCGGCTTTATCGCCGGAATAGGCCGGCGTGCCCGTGCCGCAGATCGTGTAAATGTAGCCGTTGCTCGCCAGAATCTCGCGGACGCGGCTGTTGTGCGTGTCCGCGATGAAGAGGTTGTCCGACGAATCCACGGCCAGACCGAAGGGGTGGTTCAACTGCCCCGCCGAAGCCAGCGCGCCATCGCCGCTCCAGCCCGGCTCGCCGGTTCCGGCAACGATTGTCGCGACTCCGCCCGTGACGCTGAACACGCGATGGTTGATGGTGTCCGAAACGTAGAGCACGCCCTTGGAGTTCACCGCCATGCCCGGCAGCACCGCCATCGCGCTCAGTCCGGGCAGCGCGTGCAGGCCCATCATCTCGCCGAAGTAAATGCCCTGCGTCACGCCGAGCAGGCCCTCCGTGCCCGGCACGGTGCTGATCGTGCCTCCCGAGACCATGCGTACGCGCTGGTTCCCGCCGTCCTGAATGTAGAGGTTCCCGCTCTTGTCGAACACCAGGCCCTGCGGAAAGGCGAGCTGCGCGCTGGTGGCCGGTCCGCCGTCGCCGCTGAAGCCATAAACGCCCGTTCCGGCAATCCGTGTCATGTTGCCCGCCGCGTCGATCTTGACGACCATATGCGACGAGTGCAGCGCTACGTACAAGTTGCCTGACGAGTCCAGCGTCATGCCGCCGATCAGACCCAGGACTGCCGATTTGGCGGGACCATCCACCGGAGGCGCGCCTCCCGCGATGGTTTGAATATTGTAGGTTTGACCGAAGGCCGAAACGCCGATGGCAAACGAAATGATTGCTTTAGCTAGCGAACGCAACGAGAACCCCCACGGCACAGACTGTCTACGGGCGGTCAGGGCAGGGATTTCCTGTCCAGAGTCGCTAGACGCATGTTAGCGCACTGCGATTACTTGATATTTTGGTCAGCGCCGGGTATAGGTTACAAGCGCAGGGACTATGAGGCCCGCGAAAGCGCCCGCAACGGCCTCAAAACGCCCGCGGAACCGCGCCGGATCGCAGCCTGGAAGCCGAACCCAACCTCGCAACGGGGCCGCGCGTGTAAGCGAGCGGTGGTATCCCCTGCCGCCGGTGGGGCGGAATTCATTTCGCGCGGGATTCCAATCCCGCCCGCCGGGAACGCGCCGCACCATGTCAACCGATCGTGCGGCGCGCGGAAGCGCGGCAGGTTTCCGAGGGTCCGTCCGGCCCGCCGCATCACAAGGTTCAATTCGGTGCAGAATAGAGCGGATGCGTGCCACCCCGGCGACGCCCTTCGGGCGGGCGCCGGAAACGCCGCATGCGAGGATGGTAACCAGATGGTTTCACTCAGCCTGGAATGCCCGGAAACCGAAACCGAGTTGCTCTCCGCCGAGCTCTGGGATCATGGCGCGACCGGCATTCAGGAAGAAGATCTCCCCGGCGGACGCGTCCGGCTGCGGGCCTGGTTCAATTCCGCCGACGGCCTCGTTGCCTGTTTCTCCGCCTATCGGCCCGCGCTGCGGCAGGAGGAAGACATCGATTGGGAAGCGGTGAGCAGGCAGGCGTGGCAGCCCGTCGCCGTCGGGGCGCGTTTCTATCTCGCTCCGGAATGGGATGAATCCGATACGCCCGCCGGCCGGATGCGGCTGACCGTGCATCCCGGCATGGCGCTCGGCACCGGCGATCATCCGGCGACGCGTCTGGCGCTGGTCGCGCTGGAAAAGCATCTGCGGCCGGACGAGCGGATTCTCGATGTCGGCACGGGCACGGGGATTCTGCTGGCCGCGGCGTACTTGCTCGGCGCACGCGGAGCGGGCTGCGATATCGATTTCGACAGCGCGCGGACGGCGCGTCAGAACCTGATCCAGGACGTGCACCCACCGCGCGTCTTTGCGGGCTCGCTGCGCGCCGTCGCCTCCGGCAGCGCCGATGTCGTCGTGGCCAACATCAATGCCGCCACGCACCGTCTCTTGGCGGCCGAGTACGCGCGCGTGGCGCGCCGCCGCGTGATTCTGACCGGCTTCCCCGAGGCGCACGAAGAAAGTGTCAAGCAGGCGCTATGGAAGCTCGGCTGGCAGCCGGCCGACCGTGTGACGGACAAGGAGTGGGTGTGCCTGACGCTCGCCCAGGCCACCGATTCGCCGAATTATTAGCCAGTCTTAAAACGGAGCCGCGACCGTAAGGGAGTGGTGGTATATCCGCATTGCCGCCATGGGACGGGACGAGGGCCTCTTGCGCCAGCCATAGGGAAGTCAACAAGTTGGGACGCGTTTTCAACCGCGCGGGATGCGCGGCGATTCAACGCATGGCGGGATGGAAATCCCGCGCGGAGTGAATTCCGCCCACCGCACCGCGCCGGCTTACGCCACCAGCGCGGCCAGTGACGGCAGTAGCAATTCGCGGCAGCGGACCACGTCGCCGACGACAAAGACGGCTGGGGCCTGCACCTCGACGCGGCCGGCGGCGACCGAACCAAGGTCGCTCACGACCACGCGTTCGCGCGGCGTGGACCCGTTTTCAATGAACGCGACGGGCTGCGCACCGGCGCGTCCGGCAGCCAGCAGCGCGGCGGCGATCGACGCGCGATTGCGCACACCCATCAGGATGATCAGCGTGTCGACGCCCGCATGGCGCGCCCAGAAGCCGGCGTCCGCGGCGGCGCGATGCCCCGTCACGACGGCAAACCCCGCCGCGAATCCGCGGCATGTCGGCGGGATGCCCTGAAGCGCGGCCACGGAAAGCGCGGAACTGACCCCCGGCACAACCTCGACCGCATACCCCCGCGCGGCGAGCCACGCCCACTCTTCGGCGCCGCGCCCGAAAACAAACGGGTCGCCCGATTTCAACCGCACCACCAGCGAGCAATGGCGCGCGCAATCTTCCAGCAGCTTCAGGATCAGCGGCTGGACGCTCTCCTGCTGGCCTTCTTCCTTGCCGACGTTGATCACTTCGGCGCCGGGGCGGATCAAAGCGAGGATCTCCGGCGAGATGAGGCGGTCGTGGAGCACCGCATCGGCCTCCCCAAGCAGACGCGCCGCGCGAACCGTCAGCAATTCCGGGTCGCCGGGGCCGGCGCCGACCAGGCAGATCCGCCCGCTCACGGCCGGGCCTCCGCGCTCTGGCCCGCTGCCGCATCCACAGTTGGCGCGCCGAGTTCCTCGTCAAGGATCTGCACAATCGCCCACTCCGCGTCGGCTTGCCGGCCGGCGCGCAGCAAATCGAGCGCCGGGCTGTCGACAATCCGGTACCAGATGCGCCGCCGCTCGCGGAAGGGCAGTCCCGATTCGCGAATCCGGCTCCGGATGCCCGCCGTCAGGCGCACGAATTGCCCGTATTCCGGTCCAATCCACCCGGCCAGACGCTCTTTCAAGCGGACCGCCAGCGCCGGGCAGTGGCCCGATGTCGAAAGCGCCACCACGAGCTGGCCCTGACGGTGCACCGCCGGGAAATAAAAGCCGCAATTCGGCGGGGCGTCAATCGCATTGAAGAGCACGCCGCGCCGCTTCGCCTCGGCAAAAAGCATGCCGTTCACGGCGCTGTCGGTCAGCGTGGAAACGGCGAGAAAGACTCCGTCCAGATCGGCGGCGCACGGCGGGTCCTCGATCAGCCGGACCGCGGCGCCGGCGGAGCGCAAGGCCGCGGCCTTTTCCTCGGCGGGCAATCCGGCGCCAAAGACGGCGCACTGGCGGCCGGCCAGATCGAGCATGACGGGAAAAGGATGCTGCATCGCGTGGCCCTGAGCCCCCAGGATAGCGTGAACCACCAATTCCGATCAACTTAGTCTGGTTTCGTGCTGGAAGTGGCTGGCCGCCCTCGTACACCCCGGCGCCGCCGGCCTCGCCCGCACGCGGCTTGTCCCCCGCGCGACGATCAGTGTAGTCTGAAACGGGTGCGGTCCGGCTCGCAACCCCCGGCTCACAAACCCCGCTCACAATCCAGTGACCGGCAAGCCGGAACCGGGGCCCGTCCCGAACACCAGGATCCCCTTGAAGTATTGGACACCCCGCAGAATTCAGACCTGGATCTTCTGGGCTCTCGCCGCGCTTTATGTCGTGGCGCGCGCCTGGCATCTGGCCGCCATCTGCCTGGATGGCGATGAGATCTTCAGCGTGCTGGTCGCGCGGGGAAGCTGGATCAAGCTGACCGTGGACGCAGCGCGCGACTCGGTCCATCCGCCGGCGTTCTATTACCTGGTAAAGCTGTGGATGAGCCTCGGCGGCGACTCGCTGCTCTGGCTGCGCACGCTGCCGGCGCTCTTCTCCGTCGCCGCGCTCGCGCCGCTGGTGCTGCTGTGCCGCGAGCTGCGCCTGCGCCGCGTCGAGATCAACTGCGCCGTGGGCGTACTTGCCATACATCCGCTGCTGATCTACTACGCCCAGCACGTGCGCATGTACAGTCTGCTGCTGCTGTGCGCCATGACGTCGCTATGGCTCTTCGCACGCGCCATCCGGGCGGCGGCGCCGCGCCAGATCGCCTGGCGCTTCGTCGCCCTGACAGCCGCCAACATCGCGCTGGTTTACTCGCATTACTACGGCTGGCTGATCGTCGGCTGCGAGGGCCTGTACATCCTGTTCTGGAAGCGCGGCCGCTTCTGGCCCGCGGCGGGGTCCACCGCCGCCGCCGTCGCCGCGTTCGCGCCGTGGCTCTACCTCGCCGGCAAGGCGGCTATCGCCAAGGGCGGGCTGTCGTCGAATCTGGGCTGGATTCCGCGGCCGTCACTGGGTGACGTCTGCTGGACGCTCGCCGAATTCATGGGACTCGGCGACTATCCCGAGACGTGGAAGCCCGTCGTCTGGACCATCTTCGTGATCGTGTTGCTCGTCGGCGCTGTGGCGGTCGTGCGGCGCGCCCGCCGCGACGAAGTCCGCGCGCTCCGCGCCGCCGCTTTCCTGGCGTTCTTCGTAGCCGGCCCGGTGCTGCTCGCTTTTGCCGTTTCGCTGCTCGCGAAGAACTCGGTCTGGGGTCAGCGCCATCTGATCTTCGCCGCCGCGCCGCTCACCGTGCTGTGCGTGCTGCCCTTCCTGCGCCTGCGCTGGCGCTGGGTCCAGGTCCTGGGCGCGCTGCTGGGCGTTTTCTGGGCGGGCATGGCCATCCATCATGTGTGGCAAGTCGACGATAAAAAGACGCCCTACGACACGCTCGTTTTCCGCCTGCTCGCAAGCGAGGAAGGCTCCACCGGTCCCATCGAGATGTACGCGCTCGACCGCTACGTGCACTACCCGTTTTTCTTTTACTCGGGCGTGCTGCGCACCGGGCGGATCACCGGCATCTCGGTCCCGCTCAGCGCTGCGCAGCGCGACACACTCCAGGCCGTCGCCAAACGGCTGCGGATTGTGGAAAACACGCCGCTCGAAGACGTGCGCGGAACGCATTTCTGGGTGGCCTACAGCAGCAAGTGGTGGTTCCAGCCGCGAACGCCGCAGCAGATCCTGGCCGCGCGCAACTGCCGCACTGGCGCGGCGCTCACCAGCCGCGACCGTTTCCATACCGTCAACGCCATCCCGGTCTGGTGCGCCGAGCCGGTTAAGTAGCTGGTGGGGCGGACTGAGCGGGGTGGGGCGGGCTTCAGCCCGCGCGGGAATTCATTCCCGCAACGCTAAGTGAATCGATAGGTTGACGGAACCGCGCGGACTTCCAGCCCGCCCCGCCACTCTGTTACAGCTTCGGCGACGGAAACGCTCCGCGCGCCTCTTCAAAACGCACGCCCAACTCGAGCAGCGTCTCCTCGCTCCACGGCAGGCCCACGAACTGCACCCCCGCCGGCAGCCCATCGCTGTCGAACGTCACAGGCACACTCAGCGCCGGCATGCCGAGCAGGTTCCACGGCGAGACGAGCCGGATCGCATCCAGCAGCGTGATGTCGCCCTCGGGCGTCGGAAAGACGCGCTGGCGGTGTGGGAACGCCGTCACGCCGAAGCCCGGCATCAGCAGCACGGGCGTCTCCCGCATCCTGGTGAGCAGCTTCGCCCGCAGCGCGTCGCGCTCGCCCAGCTTCACGCACAGCTCCAGCATCGTCGGCGGAGCGTTGTGCTTGACCGTGTCAATCAGTTCCAACCCCGTCCAGTGGCAGCGCTCTTCGTGTCCATCCGTCAGCGTACGCAGCAGCACGTTCAGCACGTCGATAAAGAAGTAGCGCCACAGTTCGTGCGCGCCGCGCAGCAACTCAAAATCGAACGGCACGACTTCGATGCCCATCTCGCCCAGGAGCTTTGCGGCTTTATGAACGGCATCGCGCACGGCGGGCTGCACGGGCGTTTCACCATATTGCTCCAGCAGCGCCACGCGGCGCGGCATCCGCGGCTGGCCTGTCAGCGGGACCGGCGCCGAGAAGGGATCGCCCGGATCGTCGCCCGCCAGAACCTCGAAGAGCACGCGCACATCGGCGACCGTGCGCGCCATCGGTCCGCCGACGCCCATGAACCCCGTCGGATGCCCGCTGACCGGCCAGTGACCGGTCATGGGCACGCGGCCCGGCGTGGGCTTCAGCCCGCAGATCCCGCAGAAGTGCGCCGGCTCGCGGATCGACCCGCCGCCGTCGCTGCCGATGCCGCCCGCCGTGCAGCCCGATGCGATTGCCGCCGCTTCCCCGCCGCTCGAACCGCCGCTCGTGCGTTCCAGGTTCCACGGGTTGTTGGTCCGGCCGATATAGGCGTTGTCGGTCTCGTAGTTCATCAGGAACTCGGGTGTGCTCGTCTTGCCGACGATCGCGGCGCCCGCGGCCTTGAAGCGCGCCGCGGCCCAGGAGTCCGTCCGCGCGATCTCGTGCTCGCGCAGCAGGCTGCCGGTGCGCGTGGCGTGGCCCGCCAGGTCGAAGCAGTCCTTGATCGACAGCGGCACGCCCAGCAGCGGCGGCAATTCCCCGCCCTGCATCAACCGCCGCTCCGCCGCGCGCGCCGCGGCCAGAGCCTCCTCCGGGCACGTCTCCATGAAAGCGTTGATCGACGGATTGACGCGCTCGATTCTCTCCAATGAGGCTTGCACGGCCTCGACCGGTGACAGAGCGCGGTGCCAGATCGCCGATGCGATGTCGGCGAGCGATCCCTGAATAGGCATGCTCTCAGCGTAACGGAGCGGTTCATCGCCCGGCGCCATCACAGCCCGGCGCCGGGAGGGCAGGCGCGTCCGCGTCTGTCTTGCTACAATCCTGACCAAATGCCGCCGCTGACTTTCACCGAGGCTCGCGCCCTAGTGATCGACAAGGTTCTGCACGCCCGGCGCCTGCCCGACATCGAGTTCGTCGAACTCGACGCGGCCGACGGACGCGTCCTGTGCGCGCCGCTGGGAGCCGACCGCGACTACCCGCCCTTCCATCGCTCGTTGCGCGACGGCTTCGCCGTACGCGCCGCGGATGTGCCGGGAACGCTGGACGTAATCGGCGAGGTGCGCGCCGGACACCGCTTCGAAGGGACCATCCAGCCGGGCCAATCCGTGACCATCATGACCGGAGCGCCCGTGCCGGAGGGCGCCGACGCCGTCGTGATGCTCGAAGACGCGAGCTTGCAGGAGACCTCGGTCACCATCTCCAATCCCGTCCAGCCCGGCGAGCATGTCTGCGCCCGCGGCACCGAGGCGCAAGCCGGCGCCACGGTTCTCAAATCAGGTCAGGTGATCGGCTATCCGGAAATGGCGGTGCTCGCAACCATCGGGCTGCTGAAAGCGCCGGTCTACCGGCGTCCGCAGGTGGCCATCATCACCACCGGCGACGAGATCCGCGATGCCCGCGAGAGCCCGCAGGAGCACCAGATCCGCGACTCGAATCTGTGGTCGCTGGCCTGCCAGATTCGCCGCGCGGGCGGCACGCCGGTCGTCTTTCCGGCCGCCCGCGATAACGTGACCGACATCGCGGACGCCATCGGCAAAGGCCTGCAGACCGATCTGCTGGTGATGTCGGGCGGCGTCTCGGCGGGCAAGTACGACCTGGTCGAGAACGTCCTGAAGCTGTACGGCGCGGAGTTCTATTTCGACCGCGTACAAATCCAACCGGGCAGGCCGGCGGTCTTCGGCCGCGCGAAGGACACCTTCTTTTTCGGGCTGCCGGGCAACCCCGCTTCGACGATGGTGTGCTTCGAGCTGTTCGCGCGCCCGGCATTGGAACTGCTGAGCGGACGCAACAGCACCCTGCTGCCGCTGACCGAATCCGTACTCGCGGTGGACTTCGACCACCGGCCGGGGCTGACGCGCTTCCTGCCGGCGGTGCTGAGCGAGGACGGCGCGCGGATCACGCCCGTGCCGTGGACGAGTTCGGGAGACGTGATGGCGCTGGCGCGCGCTAACGTCTTCCTGGTGGCCGAGCCCGACAAGCCGCATTACGCCGCGGGCGAGCGCATCCGCGTGCTGATGCGATGATGAGGACGGAGCGCGATCCCATGGCCCGGCAGAAACTCAGTCACTTCGACGCCGCGGGCGAGGCCCGCATGGTGGATGTTTCGGCGAAGGCGGAGACGCAACGCACCGCCCGCGCACATGCTTTTGTACGCATGAGCCGCGCCACGCTGCGCGCGCTGCCGGATAATCCCAAAGGCAACCCGCTCGAAGTGGCGCGCTTCGCCGGCATCCAGGCCGCCAAGCGCACCTCCGACCTGATCCCGATGTGCCATCCGCTGATGCTCACGCACGTCGACGTGCGGGTTACCTTGAAACGCGACGGCGTGCTCATCGAAACGGAAGCGTCGACCACCGGGCAGACGGGCGTCGAAATGGAAGCCCTCACCGCCGCGAGCGTCGCCGCGCTGACCGTCTACGACATGACCAAAGCGCTCGACAAAGGCATGACCATCGAGCAGCTCGAGCTGCTCGAAAAAACCGGCGGCAAGAGCGGCACGTGGCGGCGGAGCAAACCCGTCTGATCCGTCCTAGTAGCGCCAGCTCTTCAGATCGGCGCCCACCGGCGCGGACTTTTCCATGCGCTCGACGATTTTCGGCACGTACATCGTGGTGTAGCGCAGCCGGCTGATCGCGTTGGGCAGATTCGGATCGCCGTTCCAGCAATGCTCGGCGCGGTCGCCGTAGGCAATCTCGGCGTCGGCCGGCGGATTCGCCGCCTTCTTGAGAAAGTCCTCCATCAGGTACACGGCGTTGTTCAGGTAGTAGGTGTCCATACTGCCGCAGTAGATGTGCAGCTTGCCGCGCAGCTTTGGCCCGAGCGTCGCCCAGTTGGTTTCCAGTTGGTAACGCAGATCGTATTTCTTCCACTGCTCGGCGACGCCGTGATCGATCTCGCCGGTCTCTTTGTTCCACAGCCGCGCGGGATAGCCGTCCGGGCCGACCGGCGAAAAGACCGCCTCCCAGATGTCCCATTGCCCACCCGAGCGCGTCTTCGACCCCAACGCCGCTTCCAGCATGTTCGTGCTCTCCACCGTCGCCGAGATCTGGCCCAGGTAGTTGCGCGCGGCCGGACGCGGCACCTTCGTGTGCGTCCCTTCGACGAAATACGCGTTCTTGTCGTTGTAGATGTCGATCACCGTGTAAGCGCGGAAATCGATTGGATCGGGGCACGCGCCGAACGCGCCGTTGAACTCGTCGGGGTAGAAAATCTGCGTCGCGAGCGCTTCCCATCCGCCCGTCGAGCCGCCGTAGGTGAAGCGCGCCCAACCCTGGCCGATGCCGCGGAACTGGCGCTCGATCGCGGGGATCAACTCGTACATGATGGCGTCGCCGTACGGTCCGACGTTGGCCGAATTCACGGCGTAGCTGTCGTCGTAGTACGGCGTCGCATGCTGAATCTCAACCACCAGCAGGCGCGGGAAGCCGGGCGAAGTCCACTTCTTGAAGACGTCGTACAACTCCTGCTGCGCAATCCGGTTGTACCCGGCAATGTGGAAGCGTTCGCTGTACTCCGGCTTCAGCTCCGGATCGGGCGGCGTCGTGCGGATCTCCTCGAAATCGGCCGGAAAGTGGCCCTGGTCGATCACCAGCGGATAATGCGCCTCGGGATGCTCATCGAAACCTTCGGGCACCAGCACGTGCGCGCCGAGGTACATGTCGGTCCCGTAGAATTTCGACAGGCGCTCGCTGCGGATGCGGATATGGCGGACGTATTTCGTGTCTTTCGGCGGCTCGACGGGCGGGATCTCCTGGTCGAGCGTCAGCGTCACCGTCGCGTTGTTCGGGCCCACCGCCACCTTCACGGGCTGGCTGTAAAGATTGCCTGGTTTGGACTGCCACTGCTGGCCTTCGCCCTTGTCCGGCGGCAGCTTCAACACGCGCCCGTCGGCCAGATGGAACGTCTCGTAACGGTTCAGCAGCGCCTGGACGGAATACTCGCCGGGCTTCAAGCCGGACAGCTTGCGAATGGGATAGCCCGAGGCGCGCTCATCGACGATCGCCGTCGCGCCCGGCTGCCAGTTTTCGACGTCGATGCCGAAGACAAGCTGCGTCCGTGACGAATCGTTGATCTGGAAGCGCGGTTCCGCCGCGGCGTCTGTGGAAAGCAGGATCAGCAGACGGCCGTCGAGCGGACGGGCGCTGCGCTGTTGCGGAAAAGTGACGGTGAACTGCATGGCGGAGGCCATAGCGGCCACGGAGAGAGCCAGTGGAATCAGGCGCTGCTTGGTGGACATCGGCTTTCCTCACAGGCTAGCCCATTTCCAAAGTCGCGGTGCCGCGCGTCGCCGCCAGCCTGTCTCAGTAACGAGCCGCGAAGGAAAAGAGCGGTCCCGTGGCGAGCCGCTGACCGTCAACGCGATACCACCACTCCCTGACGGTCGTGGCTCCGTTTCCAAATTGGGCTCCGTTGCCAGATAGGACTTCGCTCCGCGATGGGCGTACGCGAGTCAGTGGATAATACATGAGAAGCATGACGGCTCACCCGACATCCCGCGCTGGAGGCGCCGCGTGAAGCGCAACCGGTACCTGGACGCGCTCGCCTACATCCCCGTCGGCATCTACAGCCACGGCGCGCTGGGCTCCGCGAAGGGCGCGGCGTACTCGGCGTTGTTGAGCTTCTTCCCCGTCTTTACCTTCACCACGGCGGCGCTGGTGGAGGCCAACGCGACCACCGTGGCGCAGCGCATTGCGAGCCTGCTCTACGAATTCACGCCGCCCGAAGTCGAGCAGTTCCTGCGTTCCTGGCTCGCCGAACATAGCAGCCATCGCACCTCGCTGCGCGCGGCCGCCGTCGCGCTCTCGCTGTGGGCCGCCTCGGGCGTGATGGCCAGCCTGATGGAGGCCTTCCAGCGCGCCTACCAGCGAAACTGCACGCGCGGCGTCGTGCGCCAGCGCCTGATCGCCATCTCGCTCGTGGTCCTCACGCTGCTGCCCGCCGTCGCCGCCACGGCGCTCGTGATCCTGGGCGACCACGTCGAAAACAGCGTCGTGCATTGGCTCGGCGTCGCCAGCTCGCACGGGCTCTGGCAGCCCGGTTTCCGCCTGCTCAGCCGCGTGCTGCGCTACTCCGTCGCGCTCGCGGCGGTCTGTCTGGTGACGCTGATGCTGTACCGTCTGGGCCCCGACGTCAAAGGGCCGCGGCGCGTGCTGCCCGGGGCGGTGCTCGCCACGGCCGCGTGGTTGGCGCTCACGCAGTCCTTCACCTGGTACGTCCGCAACGTCGCCAACTACAGTGTGCTCTACGGTTCCATCGGCGCCGTCATCGCGTTCCTGGTGTGGATGTACATGCTGGCGCTGGTGGCGATGGGCGGCTGCGAATTCAACGCCGCGCTGGACCGCTCCCGCCGCCGCTAGACTGGGAGTATGGGCTTCCGGCTGGAGATCGATTACCAACCGCGCGGGGATCAGGGCGAAGCAATCGACCAACTGGTGCGCGGCATCCAGGAGGGCGAGCAGCACCAGGTGCTGCTGGGCGTCACCGGCTCGGGCAAGACGTTCACCATGGCGAAGGTGATCGAGGCGCTCGACCGCCCGGCGCTGATCATGGCGCACAATAAGATCCTCGCCGCGCAGCTCTACCAGGAGTTCAAGAACTTCTTCCCGCACAACGCGGTTGAATACTTCGTCAGCTATTACGACTACTACCAGCCCGAAGCCTACGTCCCGGCCTCGGACCTCTACATCGAGAAAGAGGCCACGACCAACGAGGAACTCGACAAGCTGCGGCTCTCCGCCACGCGCAGCCTCTTCGAGCGCCGCGATTGCGTCATCGTCTCGTCGGTGTCCTGCATCTATGGCCTGGGCTCGCCCGAAGCCTACTACGGCATGCTGCTGATGCTCGAAAAGGGGCAAAAAGTCACCCGCGAACAGATCACGCAGCGTCTGGTCGAGATCTTGTACGACCGCAACGACGGCGATTTCCAGCGCGGCACGTTCCGCGTGCGCGGCGACGTCATCGACGTCTATCCCACCTACGACGACAACGCCTTCCGCATCGAGCTATGGGGCGACGAAATCGACGCGCTCTCGCAAGTCGATCCACTCACCGGCCAAGTACGTCAGACCTATCAGCGCCTGCCCATCTATCCCAAGTCGCACTACGTGATGAGCAACGACACCAAAGAGCAGGCGATGCACTCCATCGAAGCCGAGCTCCAGTGGTGGCACAAGGAATTGACCGCGCAGGGCAAGCACGTCGAGGCGCAGCGCCTCTGGCAGCGCACGCAGTTCGACCTCGAGATGATGCGCACCGTCGGCTACTGCCATGGCATCGAGAACTACTCGCGCCACTTCACCCAGCGCCTGCCCGGCGAGCCGCCGCCGACGCTGCTCGACTATCTGCCCGCCGACGCGCTGCTGTTCATCGATGAGTCGCACCAGACCGTGCCGCAGATCGGCGGCATGTACCACGGCGACCGCTCGCGCAAGGAAGTGCTGGTGAACTTCGGCTTCCGCATGCCCTCGGCGCTCGACAATCGCCCGTTGACCTTTGAGGAGTTCGAGAACCGCGTGCACCAGACGGTCTACGTCTCGGCGACGCCCGGCCCGTTCGAGCTGACTAAGACCGGCGGAGTCGTCGTCGAGCAGATCATCCGGCCCACCGGGCTGGTCGACCCCGCGGTCGAGGTGCGGCCGATCCGCGGCCAGGTGGACGACCTGCTAGGCGAGATCCGCAAGCGGGCCGAGCGCCACGAGCGCGTGCTGATCACCACGCTCACCAAACGTATGGCCGAGGATCTGCAGGAGTATTACTCGGAGCTGGGCGTGAAGTGCGCCTACATGCACTCCGAGGTCTCCACGCTCGACCGCGTCAAGATCCTGCGCGACCTGCGCAAGGGCGAGGTCGATGTGCTGATCGGCGTCAACCTGCTGCGCGAAGGGCTCGACCTGCCCGAGGTCACGCTCGTGGCGATCCTCGACGCCGACAAGGAAGGCTTCCTGCGCTCCGCCGGCTCGCTGATCCAGACCATCGGCCGCGCCGCGCGCAACGTGAACGGCATCGCCATCCTGTACGCCGATGTGATGACGGATTCGATGCGGCGCGCGATCGGCGAAACCGACCGGCGGCGCAAGACGCAAGTCGCCTACAACGAAGAGCACGGCATCACGCCACAGACGATCGTCAAAGCGATCGACTCGAATCTGGTTAAGGTCGCCGAGGCCGACTACTTAACGCCGGAAATCGCCGACACCACCGGCGCGAGCGAGCTCACTCCGGAGCAGCGCGCGGCGCTGATGGAAGAGCTGGAGCACAACATGCGCGAGGCGGCCAAGCATTTCGACTTCGAGACCGCCGCCCAGTTCCGCGACCGCCTGAAAGCGCTCCGCGAGCCGCGTCCGTTCGGCGAAGTCTCTTCGCGGCCCGCATCCGAGACCGATCCTGACTCGACCGCGCTGCCGAAAACGGCCTGACCAGCGCGACCACCGTCCGTAGTGGGGCGCCTTCCCGTAGTGGGGCGGCTCTCCAGAGCCGCGCGGGGCCTCCAGGCCCCGCCATCGACGGGTATCCAACCCTCAGCACCGAACCGCGAACGTGAGAGAGCGGGCAAAATCGCAACAAGTACTTGTAAAACAAGTAGATGCAACCGCTCCCTCACGGTCGCGGCTCCGTTTCCAGCTTGAGCTCCGCCGCGCAGCCTCAAACCACAACGCCGGCCGTCGTTGGCAAGCCTTTTCCCGCCCCCGTTTTCATGGCAAGATGCTCTACATCCGGTCGCGGGCTGGCGGCGCGCCCCGCGGCATCCGCTCATCCCGCCCGGAGACGAACGGAAGTTCGCGACCGGCCGCGGTTTAGCGGCATCAGTTATAGATGAATAAACCGTGAGAGAGTCCCTTCTGGAACCCATGTTGAAAAGCAAAACCGACCGGCCCGCGGATCTGAATCCCGCCGAGACGCAGGAGTGGCTGGAAGCGCTCGACCAGGTGATTGAAGAGGGTGGCCCCGAGCGCGCCCGCTACCTGCTGGAGCGTCTGGTCATAGAGGCTTCGCGCCAGGGCGCGCCCGCCGCGCTCGGCACCAACACGCCGTACATCAACACGATTCCGGTGGCGGAGCAACTGCCGTACCCGGGCGACCGCGAGTTGGAACGGCGCATCAAGAGCCTGGTCCGCTGGAACGCCGTCGCCATGGTCGTTCGCGCGAACAAATACGACGACGGCATCGGCGGCCACATCTCGTCATTCGCTTCGTCGGCCACGCTGGTCGAAGTCGGCATGAACCACTTCTTCCGCGCGCGCATCGGCGACCAGCCGGGCGACCTCGTCTACTTCCAGGGCCACGCCTCGCCGGGCATGTACTCGCGCGCGTTCCTCGAAGGACGTTTGAGCGAGCAGCACCTCAAGAATTTCCGTCACGAGTTGCGCGGGACGCCGGGCCTGAGCTCGTACCCGCACCCCTGGCTGATGCCCGATTTCTGGCAGTTCCCAACCGTCTCCATGGGCCTGGGGCCGATCAACGCGATCTATCAGGCGCGCTTCATGCGCTACCTGGAGCACCGCGGCATCCTGCCCGCCAGCGACCGCAAGGTATGGGCCTTCCTCGGCGACGGCGAAATGGACGAGCCCGAGTCGCGCGGCGCCCTGCAACTCGCCGCCAACGAACGCCTGGACAATCTGACCTTCATCGTCAACTGCAACCTGCAGCGGCTGGACGGCCCCGTGCGCGGCAACGGCAACATCGTGCAGGAGCTGGAAAGCCAGTTCCGCGGCGCCGGCTGGAACGTCATCAAGACCGTTTGGAGCGGCGACTGGGACCCGCTCTTCGCCTCCGACACGACCGGCGCGCTGGCCCGCCGTCTGGAAGAATGCGTCGATGGCGAACTGCACGCCATGAGCGTGCGCGGCGGCGCGTACGTGCGCGAAACGCTGGCCGGCCGCGATGCCGAACTCCGGGCCTTGCTCGCGCCTTATACGGATGAGCAGTTGGGCCGGCTGCGGCGCGGCGGTCACGATCCCGTGAAGGTCTACAACGCCTATCTGCGCGCCTTCCAGACCACGGGCCAGCCGACCGTGATTCTCGTCACCACCGTGAAAGGCTACGGCATGGGCGAGTCCGGCGAGGGCCGCTACACCACTCATCAGCAGAAGAAGATGAACGAGCAGGAGCTGATGCGGCTGCGCGAGCGCTTCCGCATCCCCATCCCCGAAGACACCGTCGCCACCGTCTCTTTCTACCGCCCGCCCGAGGATTCGCCCGAGATTCAATATCTGCGGGAACGCCGCAAAGCGCTCGGCGGTTCCCTGCCCGCGCGCGTGCCGGCCAGCGTGAACCTGCCGGTGCCCGAGTTGAGCGAATTCGCCGACTCACTACACGGCTCCGGCGGCCGTCCGGTCTCGACGACCATGGCCTTCGTCGCGCTGCTCAAAACGCTGCTCAAAGACAAGGAACTGGGCAAACGCGTCGTGCCGATCATCCCCGACGAAGCGCGCACGTTCGGCATGGAAGCGCTCTTCCGCCAGATCTCGATCTACTCGCCCGCGGGCCAGCTCTACAAACCCATCGACAGCGAGCAGTTCCTTTACTACAAGGAATCGCGCGACGGCCAGATTCTCGAAGAAGGCATCACCGAAGCCGGCGGGCTCGCCGATTTCACCGCCGCGGCCACGGCCTACTCGAACTACGGCCAGCCGATGATCCCGTTCTTCATCTACTACTCGATGTTCGGCTTCCAGCGCGTGGGCGACGCCATCTGGGCGCTCGGCGACGCGCGCGGGCGCGGCTTCCTGCTGGGCGCGACGGCGGGCCGCACGACGCTCAACGGCGAGGGGCTGCAGCACGAAGACGGTCACAGCCACGTGCTGGCCTCGACCGTGCCGAATTGCGTCTCCTACGATCCGGCCTACGCTTACGAGATCGCGGTGATCGTGCGCGACGGCCTGCGCCGCATGTTCGGCAATAACGAGGATGTGTTCTACTACCTCACGCTCGGCAACGAGAACTACGCGCAGCCGACGATGCCCGACGATCCCGCAACCGTGGAAGGCATCCTCAAGGGCGTCCATCGCGTGAGCCAGAGCGAACAGGGCCCGGCGCGCGTGCAACTGTGGGGCAGCGCGTCGATGCTGAATGAAGCGTTGCGCGCGCAGAAGCTGCTGTGGGACAAGTTCCAAATCCCGGCCGACGTGTGGAGCGCGACGAGTTACAACCAGTTGCGGCGCGACGCGCTGAGCGTGGAGCGCTGGAACCGCCTGCATCCGGCCGAGCCGGCGCGCAAGCCGTACGTTCAGGAAGTGATGGAAGGCACCGCGGGCCCGATCGTCGCGGCGACGGATTACATGAAGATCGTCGCCGACCAGGTGGCGCCGTGGTTGAGCGGGCGTCTGGTCGCGCTCGGCACCGACGGCTTTGGCCGCAGCGACAGCCGGACATATCTGCGCCGCTTCTTCGAAGTGGACGCCGAATCGATCGCCGCCGCGGCGTTGGCGCAACTCGCGCGCTGGGGCCAGTTCGACGCCCAGAAAGCGCGTCAGGCGCTGATCGACTTCGGCATCGACCCGGACAAGAAAGAAGCCGTCAAGAGCTGACCGGCCGAGTGGGGCGGGCGTCCACGCCCGCGCCGGACCTCCAGGTCCGGCTCCGCAGGTTATCAAGAGATCGGAACCTGGCCGGCGTGGGCCTCAGCCGCGGACCGGGCGGACCGCGCCGCACTTCGCGCGATCATGGAAGCGGGAACAACCATGCTGCAAATCTCCGAACAACAGGTGCTCGATCTTCTGCCGATGGGCGAGTGCATCGAGCGGATGCGCGCTTGCTTTGCCAGCCTCGGCCGCGGCGAAGCGGTCAACGTGCCGCGCCGCCGGCTCTTTCTGCCGACCGGCACGGTGATGCACCAACTGATGGGCGCCTGGGGCGGCTACCTCGGCACGAAGATTTACGTCACCAACGTGAAGAAGGGCGCGCTGAACTTTCACGTGCTGCTCTACAGCGCCGACACCGCCGAGCCGCTGGCGCTGATCGAGGCGAATCACCTCGGCCAGATCCGCACGGGCGCGGCCTCCGGCGCGGCGACGGCCCTGCTCGCTCCGGCGAGCGTTGAGAAGGTCGCACTGATCGGCACGGGCTTCCAGGCTTGGACGCAACTCGAAGCCGTGCTCGCCGTGCGCCCGGCGCAGCGTGTCAGCGTCTTCAGCCGCAAGAGCGACCATCGCACGAGCTTTGCCGCAAAGGCCACCGCGGCGTTCGGCGTCCCGGTGAGCGCAGCGGAGTCCGCCGCGGAGTGCGTGCGCGGCGCGCAGGTCGTCATCACCGCGACGTATGCGAAAGAACCCGTGCTCGAAGACGCGTGGGTGGAGGCGGGCGCGCACGTGAACGCGTCGGGCTCCAACCAGGCCGGCCGCCGCGAGATCCCGACGGAACTCGTCAAGCGTGCCGCGCTCATTGCCGTCGACTCGCTGGAACAGGCCAAGACCGAAGCGGGCGACCTGCTGCTCGCGGTCCCCGAGAGCGAGTGGGGCAGCCTGCCGTTGACCGAGTTGGGCAAGATCGCGGACGCCGCGGAATACACTCGCCCTGATGGCATCACGATCTTCGAATCGCTCGGCCTGGGCGTGCAGGACGTCGCCGCCGCCGCGCTGGTCTACGAGAAGCTGAAGCGCTGAACGCACTTCAGATAACGGCGCCGCGCAGGGGCGGCCGCCGCGTCTTCGTCTTGCGAATCTGCGCATGCGGCGAATTGCCGATAGCGCGTGCAACCACTCCCTCACGGTCGTGGCTCCGTTTCGGAGCGGAGCCATTCCTCGAAACGGAGCCGCGCGCGTAAGCGAGTGGTGGGTACTCGAAAGCCAGTCATGCAATAGCGCCGGGCTTAGCTGGGACCGCGCGAGGACCGCTCTCTGCGTTCGCGGCTCGTCGCCGGTGACGACATTGCTCGCGCGGTGAGGCCCGCCATCGCCGCAGGCGTGGTCTGTCCTGCAAAACCCGTCCCGCCGGGTATTCAAGATTCCGGCTCCCGAGTGCGGATATGATGTCATACGAAGCACGGCACAGGACCGTAGCTCGGGAGTGCGTTCCATGAATACTCGCAGACAGTGGCTGCAAGGCGCGGCGCTCGCCGCCGCCGGCGCGCCCATGATCGTGAAAGCTTCCGCCCTCGGACGGAGCGGCGCCGTGGCGCCGAGCGACCGGGTCACGGTGGCCAATATCGGCCTCGGCTGGATGGGCTTTGACGGCCATGTCAAAGACTTCCTCAAGGTCAAGGGCGCGCAGACGGTCGCCTGCTGCGACATCGACGAGACGCACCTGACCGACGCTAAGGCCTTCATCGACAAGGCGCACGGCGACCAGGGCTGCACCGCCTACCACGCCTTCGAGGAGGTGCTGATGCGGCGCGACATCGACGCGGTCAGCATCGCCGTGCCCGACCACTGGCATGCCCTCATCGCCGTGCAGGCCGCGCGCGCGGGCAAGGACATCTATTGCGAGAAGCCGCTCGCGCACACCTTCCACGAAGGCCTGTGCATGGTCCAGGAATCCGAGAAACACGGCTGCGTCTGGCAGACCGGAAGCTGGCAGCGCTCGGTAGCCAACTTCCAGCAGGCCTGCGAACTGGTCCGCAACGGCCGCATCGGCAAAGTGAAGGCGATCGAGGTCGGACTGCCCTCCGGCTACTACCAGCTCAAGGACCCCGAGCGCCAACTGAAGGTCACCGACCCGCCCAAGACGTTGTTCTACGACCGCTGGCTGGGCCCCGCGCCCGAAGCGCCGTACTGCGAGGCGCGCGTGCACATCAACTGGCGCTGGAATCTCGACTACGGCGGCGGCCAGTTGATGGACTGGATCGGCCACCACGTCGATATCGCTCACTGGGGCATGGGCTGGGACGACAACGGCCCTGTCGAAGTCGAGGGCGTGGGCGAGTACCCGCCGGTCACCGATCTGTTCAACGCGGCCAAGCGCTACAAGGTGCACTGCATCTATCCGGACGGCACGCCGATGACCATCGCCGGCGGCTACCCCGAAATCCAGGGCGGCACGAAGTGGATCGGCGAGAAGGGCTGGGTGTACGTCGATCGCGGCAAGATCGACGCGAGCCCAAAGTCGCTGCTCGACGAGAAGATCGGGGAGAACGAGATCCATCTGAAGAGCGCCGGCGGCGAGCACGGCCACTATGAGGATTTCATCGCGTGCGTGAAGACGCGCGGCAAGACACTGACGCCCGCGCGCGTCGCGCTGCACTCGGCCACGCCCGGCTGGCTCGGCCAGATCGCCATGCTGACCGGCCGCAAGATCAAATGGGATCCGAAAAAGATGGAGATCGTCGGCGACGACGACGCGGCCAAGCTCCTGACGCGCACCATGCGCGCGCCGTATCAACTGTAGTCTGGTGGGGCGGAATTTCCGGTGGGGCGGAATTCATTCCGCGCGGGAATTCATTCCCGCAAGTGTGCGTCTTCGCGGGGCGGCTTCAACCTGCGCGGGAATTCATTCCCGCAGGTGTTGAGGGTCCGCTCCCCGGCGCCCAATCGCGTATCTGCCCCACTCCCCGGAAATGGGCAAAACCGAGCACGTGCTCGGTTTTGCCACTCGCGCTTGCGGCCTGCCAAGGCGTCTTCCTCCGCGTCCGGCGCCGCTTTTTAAACCCTCCGCGGGGGCCCTATTCACTCATGGCGTCCGGCCCGGCGCAATGCGATCATGAGACCTGGAAACCGCCGCTCGCGCCGTCGCGCCCGTCAACGCGCGGCGCGGTGCGCCGGCATCTTCCGGGGAGATCGATCCGATGGAACAGACCATTTCATTCACGCTCAATGGCAAGCCGGCCAGCGTCACCGCGGACGGCGAACGCATGCTGCTGTGGGTGCTGCGCACCGACCTTGGTCTGACCGGGACCAAGTTCGGTTGCGGCGAAGCGCAATGCGGCGCATGCACGGTGATCGTGGACGGCGAAGCGGTGCGCTCCTGCGTCACGCCGCTCAAGGACGTCGCCGGCAAGAAGGTCCTGACCATTGAAGGTCTGGAATCCGGCGGGCAATTGAACGCCCTGCAACAGGCCTTCGTGAAACATCATGCCTTTCAGTGCGGCTTCTGCACGCCGGGCATGATTATGAACGCCTATGCCATGCTGCTCAAAAATCCGCGCATCGGACGCGACGGGATTATCAAGGAAATGGACGGCAACCTGTGCCGCTGCGGCGAGCACGTGCGCATTCTGGATGCGATTCAAGAAGCAGGCGTAGCGATGCAGGGAGGTGCGCGATGAAAGCCAACACCGGAAATGAACCGCCGGCGCAAACCCCGAACGACCTGACCCGCCGCGACGCATTGGCGCTCGCCGGCGCGGGCCTCTTCATCCTCTTCTCCACCGAAGAAGCGCCGGCGCAGCGCGAGGACATCCCCGACCGGCCGACCTTCCCCACCGACTTCAATGCTTACCTGCGCATCGCGCCGGACGGCAAGGTGACGGGCTTCGCCGGCAAGATCGAAATGGGCCAGGGCTCGCGCACCGTGCTGTCGCAATTGATCGCCGACGAACTCGACGTCGATTACGACGCGGTCGAGATGGTGATGGTCGATACTGATGTCTGCCCGTGGGACATGGGCACGTTCGGCTCGCTCAACGTGCGGCAGTATTCGCTGCTGGTGCGCGCCGCGGCGGCCGAAGCGCGCGCCGTGCTGCTGCGGATGGCCTCCGAAAAACTCAACGTGCCGGTGGACCGGCTGATCGTCAAGGCCGGCGTGATCTCGGACAAAACCGCCATGGACCGGCAGATCGGCTATGGCCAGTTGGTCGACGGCAAGAAGATCGAACGGCATCTCGGCAAAGTGCCCATCAAGCCCTACCCCGAACTGCGTTACTCGCGCGAGCACCTGCAGCGCAAGGACGCCGTGGCGAAGGTCAACGGCACGGCCGAATTCACCGCCGACGTGAAGCTGCCGGGCATGCTCTACGCACGTCTGGTGCGGCCGCCGGCGCATGGCGCGAAATTGAAGTCCGTCGATACAAGCGCGGCGGAAAAGGCGGGCGCGCAAGTGGTCCGCGATGGCGATCTGATCGCCGTGCTGCACGCCAAGCCCGACGTTGCCGACCAGTTGCTCGCTCTGGTGAAAGCGGAGTTCGACACGCCGGAATCGGACGTCGACGAGAAGTCGATCTACGCGCATTTCGAAAAGATCGCGCCCGCCCCGCGCGTCGTCAAAGAAAGCGGCGACATCGCCGCCGGCGAAAAGCAGGCCGCGAGCATCGTCGAGCATACGTACACGAATTCCTATGGCGCGCACGCGCCCATCGAGACGCACTCGGCCCTGGCGTCGTTCGAAAACGGCAGGCTCACGGTGTGGGCCAGCACGCAAACGCCGTTCCCGCTGCGCGAGCAACTCGTGCGGGCCCTGAAACTGCCGCAACGCGACGTGCGCGTGATCGTCCCCTACGTCGGAGGCGGATTCGGCGGCAAGAGCGCGGCGGGCCAGGCCATCGAGGCCGCGCGTCTTGCAAAGCTCACGGGCAAGCCGGTGCAGGTGGTCTACGACCGCGCGGAAGAATTTTTCTACGACTTCGTCCGCCCGGCGGCAGTGCTCAAAATGCGCACCGGCCTCACCGCCGAGGGCAGAATCTCCTCCTGGGACGCGAAGATCATCGCGGGCGGCGAGCGCGAAGCGATTCCGTTTTACGACTTCCCGAACCAGCGCACGCTCTTCGCCGACGGCGGCAGCGAGCCGTATGGCATGCACTTCTTCGGCACCGGCGCCTGGCGCGCGCCGTCGGTCAACAGCAACACCTTCGCGCGCGAGTCGCAGATGGACGTGCTGGCGGCAAAGGCGGGCGCCGATCCGGTCGAATTCCGGCTGCGTCATCTGGCCGACGTGCGCATGAAGCGCGTGCTGGAAACCGCCGCGCGCCGCTTCGGCTGGAAGATAGGCAAAGCCCCATCGGGCCGCGGCCAGGGCGTCGCGCTCGGCATGGACGTGAACACGTACGTCGCCACCTGCGCCGAGATCGCGCTGGATAAGGCGACCGGCGCGATCAAGGTGTTGCGCATGGTGGTGGCGATGGATCCGGGCTTCGCCGTGAACCCCGACGGCACGCTCCAGCAGATGGAGGGCGCGACGACCATGGGGCTCGGCTACGCGCTCGCCGAGGAGCTGCGTTTCCGCGGCGGCAAGATCCTCGACCGCAACTTCGATACTTACCAGTTGCCGCGTTTCTCGTGGCTGCCGAAAATCGAGTGCATCCTGCTGGAAACGCCCGGCAAGCCGGCCCAGGGCTGCGCCGAGCCGCCCGTGGTCACCGTGGGCGCCGTGCTCGCCAACGCGCTGTACGACCTGACGGGCGCGCGCGTGTTCCAGCTTCCGCTGACGCCCGAACGCGTCAAGCAGGCGCTGGCGAAGGCCTGACCGGCGCGTGTGAATCCTTTCGATGGGCGACGCATCTGTATAGCCTGATGATGATTGGTCAATAGATGACTAATCACTAGAATGGAGCTGCAACATGATCGTCCATCGTCCCGCGGCCGAGCGTGGCGTCACTCGCGCGAGCTGGCTCGACAGCCGCCACAGCTTTTCCTTCAACCGCTACTACGACCCTAAGTGGATGGGTTTCCAAACCCTACGCGTGATCAACGATGACGACGTCGCCCCCGCGGGCGGCTTCGGCACGCATCCGCATCAGGACATGGAGATTGTCACCTGGGTGTTGAACGGCGTCCTGAAGCATCGCGACTCGACGGGTTCCGCCGGCGAGATCCGGCCCGGCGAAGCGCAGCGGATGAGCGCGGGTACGGGCATCTTCCATAGCGAGTTCAATGGCTCGACAACGGAGCCAGTGCGCCTGCTGCAAATCTGGATCGAGCCGGCAGAGTTGGGCGTGGCGCCGGGCTACGAGCAGAAGCAGTTTCCGGAAGACGCGCGGCGCAACCGCCTGAGCGTCATCGCAAGCGCGGACGGCCGCGACGGCTCGGTCACGATCGGACAGGACGCGGCGATCTACGACAGCCTGCTGGACGCGGGCGCGGCGGTCGAGCATCCGCTCGCGGCGGGACGTTCGGCGTGGGTGCAGGTCGCCACCGGCGCGGTCAGCGTGAACGGGCTAACACTGGAACAAGGCGACGGCGCGGCGCTGAGCGACGAGACAGCGGTGCGAATCGTGGCGCAAAAACCGTCGGAAATCCTGCTTTTTGACCTCAAGTAAGCGCTGACTTTGCAAAGAAACTGAGAGAATCGGAAGGATGGTATCAGGCGGCGCGGTACAGGAGTCGGCGCGCTGGTTGCTCCAGCACGGATACCTCCTTTTGGCGGCCGGCGTGGCGGCCGAACAACTCGGCGTGCCGGTGCCTGCCGCGCCGCTCCTGCTGGCCATGGGCGCGCTGGCCGGGCTCGGACACTTCAATCTGTTCACGGCGCTCGTGCTCTCCGTCCTGACCGCGCTCGCCGCCGACCTCGTCTGGTTCGAACTGGGCCGCCGCCGCGGCGAGTCGATCCTCGGCGTGCTGTGCCGTCTGTCGCTGGAACCGGATAGCTGCGTGCGATCGACCCATCGGGCATTCGACCGCTTCGGCCAGGCCAGCCTGCTGTTCTGCAAGTTCGTTCCGGGCCTGAGCACGGTGGCCCCGCCGATGGCGGGCAGCTCGGGCATGGCGCTGCTTCGCTTTCTGGGACTCGACGCGGCGGGTTGCGCCGTCTGGTCGGGTTCGTTTCTGACGCTGGGCTGGATCTTCCGCCGCGAGGCCGAAAGCGTGCTGGAGCTGATTACGCGGATCGGCGTCTGGTTCTTCGTCGTCCTGTTCGGCCCGCTGGCGCTGTGGCTCGGCTGGAAATACCTGGAACGGCGCGCCTGGTTCGCACAGGTCCGGGCGCTCCGCGTCCGGCCCGAGGAATTGCACACGATGATGGCGGCGGAGGAGCCGCCGGTGGTGATCGACCTGCGGCCCGAACGCACCGTGCGCCGCACGGGCCTCAAGATCGCGGGCGCCATGGTGTTGGAGGTGGACGAGTTGAATGTGCATCTCCGCGACCTGCCGGCCGGGGCGCACCTGGTTTTCTACTGCAGTTGACCGAACGAAGCCTCGAGCGCCAGTTTGGCGCTGAAGTTCCATGCGGCAGGATTCGAGAATACGTCGGCGCTGCTGGGTGGGTTCGACGCCTGGATGGATGCGGGCTATCCCGTGGAAACCGTGGTCTGACGCCGTAGCGCACTAGATGCCTGCTTTTGCGGGCGTTCTCGGTTACAATCGCCGCAAGGACCCGCCTTTTTGAAACTGGATCTGGAGATTTCTCCGGGAGAGGTGAAACGCCGTCTGGACGCCGGACAGGCGCTCCTGTTGCTGGACGTGCGCGAACCGCTCGAGTACGCCGTCAGCGCCCTCGCCGATGCCGAACTCATTCCCATGAATACGGTGCCCGAGCGGCTGCCCGATATCATGGGGTTTGCCGGCCGGTGCCTGGTGGTGGTCTATTGCCACCACGGCACGCGCAGCTTGAGCGTCGTGCACTGGCTGCGGGAGCAGGGCGTCGAGAACTGCCAGTCGCTGGGCGGCGGGATCGAACGCTGGAGCCTGGAGATCGATCCGGCGGTGCCGAGATACTAGGGCACCGTCAGACGCACTATTGGCCGCTGACCGGTCGCCATTTTCAGGGGCTAAAGCCCTATTCCGTTGGGCACGGGACGGCACGACTGAAGTCGTGCCCTGATACGAAGCCGGCCATCCTCAATCCGCGCCGCCGCAGACAAACGCACATTGCGGGGCGGAAGCAGCGTGTCTATGGTTTCTGCATATCCGGCAAGCGGTTCATCGGCATGCCGAACTGGCGTGCGGAACGTATCAGGGCACGGCTTCAGCCGTGCCGTTGGAGCTTTTCATCCAGGGCTTCAGCCCCTGCCAGCGCCGGTCTGCCTCTGTGCATCGGAGTAATGCTCCGGAACGCAGCCGCGACCGTGAGGGAGCGGTGGTATCCCTTTGTTTGTCAGCCGTTTGCAGTGGGACGGCTCGTTTGCTTCGCGGCCCGGTGCTGAACGGGCTGTATGCTGAGATGCGGAATACGCGCCGTGCCGGGACGGCTGCGAAACGCGAGATGCCCGGATGTGAGCGCCAATCCGGCCAGAGCAAGCGGAGTAGAATTGCCAACGAGCCTCTCAGCAGGTTCATCCGGAAGGGGACTCTATGGACATCACGCGGCGGCGTCTGGCATTGGCGGCCCTGGCTTCGGCCTCGATCGCGCAGGAAACGAAGGCGATGAACAGCGAACCAACTTATGGCGGGCCTTGGGAGAAGTTCGCGGGCCAATATCAGCCCGCCGAATTCGACTCGCTCGCGATTTCGCTGGAACGCTGGAAAGCGTCGCCGCGCGCGTTGCGCTTCCAGGCGAAGACCAAGACCGAGGCCGCGGCGTGGCAGAAGAAGCTGCGCAAGCGCGTCGAGACGTGCCTGGGCGGATTGCCGGTCACGCACGGCGACCTGCGGACGCGCTCGTTCGAGGTGCAGGATCTGGGCACGTACACGCGCGAGGCGCTGGCGTTCGAATCGCGCGACGGCTCGTTCGTCTTCGCGTATCTATTGAAGCCGAAAAACGTACGCCCGCCGCTGCCGGTGGTGATCTGCCTGCCGGGCCACGGGCGCGGCGTGGACGACATCGCGGGGATCGACGCGGACGGCCGCAACCGCACGATAAAGACGGGCTACGAATACGACTACGCGGTGCAGGTGGTGGAGCACGGCATGGCGGCGCTGGCCATCGAGATGTTCGGCTTCGGCTGCCGCCGCGATCCGGCCGCGCGCAAGGCCGGAGCCGGACAAAGCTCGTGCCAGCCCGCGGCGGGCGCGGCGCTGCTGCTCGGCGAGACGATGGCCGCGTGGCGCACGTGGGACGTGATGCGCGCCTGCGACTTCATCGCGACGCGCAAGGAACTGGACGCGGATCGCATCGGCTGCATGGGCATCTCCGGCGGAGGCACCGTCACGCTGTACGCCGCGGCGTTGGAGCCGCGCATTCGCGCCGCCTTCATGAGCTGTTCGCTGTGCATGTTCCGCGACTGCATCCTGTCGCTGGCGCATTGCATTGACAACTACGTGCCGGGCATCCTCAACTGGGCCGAGATGAGCGACATTGCCGGGCTGATCGCGCCGCGCCCGTTCTTCGTCGAATCCGGCGAAAAGGACCCGATCTTTCCGTTGGCGGGTTCACGCGAGGCCTTCGACGCCGTGAAGCACGTGTACGGAGTCTTCGGCCAGCCGGAATTGTGTCAGCGCGAAGAGTTCCCCGCGGAACACGAATTCCACGGCACGGGTGGCCTGGCGTTCCTGCGGAAGCACCTGGCGTAGAAGGCTTGGTTCGGTTCTGTGCTCGGCGCGATCCTGGTCCCGCGAAGCTACGAAGAATCGGCACGATGTTCCGTAACGCGATTTTTGCCGAGTTGGCGCTTGCAAAGGCGGCCTACTCGGAACCTTACGGAACATCACGGTGTCGGATAGAACGAGAGGACTGAGGGGGCTATGCTTGGGGAACACCGCCCAATCGTCATCGCGAGCGTACTAACGGTCGTCTTTTTGGCCGCACTTGTCGCTGAAACTTTTAGAGACATGTTCGCGGTTCCCACGCTGACCAAGGAAATTGAGTGCACCATCCACCGAAACTGTACGGTCGTCGAGCCTAGCATCCCGTTGCCGCCGTTGGTTGCGCCGAGACTTGCCTCGCAACAGCCCGTTAGGCCTGCACGGAAGCGCGTTGAGCGACCGAAGACCCAGCCGAAATCACAGCATGGACGAACAGTTCGCCAGTAGATTCGGTTGCCGGAATGCAAGTACCAATCCGCGCATTCAGTTCGTCCCCCGAAATGGCCGCAGTATCATTCTCAACCTTGGAGAACGCGGTTAACACGACGTTGATCCAGGGTTGATAACCTAAGGCTTCATAGCAATGCGTGTCACGATCTTAGGAACCGGTTATGTTGGCCTTACCACGGGAGTTGCACTCGCCTATCTCGGCCACGAAGTCTCGTGCGTGGACAAGGACGAAGCGAAGATTGCAAGCCTGCAGCAGGGCGTGCCGCCGATCTACGAACCCAATCTCGAGCAACTGCTCAAGCTCAGCCAGAGCCGTCTGCGTTTCCTGACGAGCTACAAAGAAGCCGTGCCCGAGGCGGACGTTGTCTTCATCGCCGTGGGCACGCCGCCGCGGCCCGACGGCAGCCCCGACCTGCGCTTTGTCCGCGCCGCCGCCGACGAGGTGGGCCAGAATCTCGGCAAAGGCTTCACCGTGGTAGTGAACAAATCCACCGTGCCGATCGGCAGCGGCAAGTGGGTGCGGCTGGTGATCGAGGCCGCGTACTTCGAACGCCACGGCCGCGACGCCGACGGGCTGGTCGGCGTGGGGTCGAATCCGGAATTCCTGCGCGAAAGTTCAGCGATGACCGACACGCTGTATCCCGACCGCATCGTGATCGGCGCCGAGGACGAGCGCGTGCGCGAACGGCTGCTGGAGCTTTACAAGCCGCTCATCGACCAGAGCTTCGACGCGCCGGCGTGCCTGCCCCGCCCCGCGGGCATCGTGCCGGTGCCGCTGGTGCTGACCGACCCGGCCTCGGCCGAGATGATCAAGTACGCCGCCAACGCATTCCTGGCGCTCAAAATCAGCTTCATCAACGAGATCGGCAATCTGGCCGCGAAGGTCGGCGCCAACATCCAGACCGTCGCCGCCGGTGTAGGCATGGACAAGCGCATCGGCCCGAAGTTCCTGCAGGCCGGCCTCGGATGGGGCGGATCGTGCTTCGGCAAGGACACCTCCGCGCTGCTGACCACCGCGTTCGAGCACGGTATTTCCATGCCGATTGTGCGCGCGTCGCGGGAAGTGAACTGGCGCATGCGGGCGCAGGTGATCGAAAAGCTGCTGAGCGTCCACGGCACGCTCGAAGGCAAACGGATTTCGTTGCTGGGGCTCGCGTTCAAGCCCGAAACCGACGATCTGCGCGATGCGCCGGTGATCGACCTGGCGCGGCGGCTGCTCGATCATGGCGCCAAGGTGACTGCGCACGATCCAGCCGCGGCCGAGCGGTTCCAGCGCGAGCAGCCGGAATTGAAGGTCGAACTGGCGGCGGATCCCAAGACGCTGTTCGAGGGCGCCGACGCCATCGTGCTCGTGACCGAGTGGAAACAGTACCTCGCGCTCGACTGGGCGGAGCTGCGCGCGCACATGCGTACGCCGATCCTCATCGACGGCCGTAACGTGTTGGATGGCGACGCGATGCAAGCGGCGGGCTACCGCTATCTGCGCATCCCTTAAAGGTAGTTTCGGTTTTCCTGGAAACACCCGGATGCCGCGCTTGCGGCCGCGAGGAGACCGCTCCTTTCATTCGCGGCTTTGTGCTGGAGGCGGATGCGGCGGGCCGCCGGGCCTCATGCTGGCCACCAACGAGCACGCGCCAGATAAGCCCCGATGGTCCGTCAAATGCCCCCTCTCTGACGTTCGGGGTTCGGTGCTGAAGAGGCACTCCGCACGTGGCAAAGCGAGCCCAGCTTCGGGCGTTGCTGCACCGGGCCTGAACAGCCTCGCACCAAGACGGCGCGAGTCCTGTCTACGCCGATTCCGAAAAACTCTAAGCCCTTTGCCGGGTGTCATCGCCGCGCCACGCGGGGCGGCGACAATGTCGTCTGAAATTTCGGATTCTCCGGAACCTTTGGGGTGAAGACACCGTAATCGTGTATGAACGAGAGGTTCCCAAACATGGCAACGAACGGCAAAAACGGAAAAAACGGCAAGTGGCGCAAACGCCTGATTTGGATGGGTGCGATCGTGGTCGTACTGGGCGGCGCGGGCTACGGCGTCCGTGCGGCGCTGAAGCCCGATAATAAGATCGATCCTTCCAAATTAGCCGCCGTGGAACGGGGCAGCATCGCGCGCAGCGTCGTTGCCACGGGCAAGGTGGAACCGCGCTCGACGGTCGAAGTGAAATCGAAGGCAAGCGGCATCGTCAAGAAGCTCTACGTCGACTACGCCGACTACGTTCATCAGGGCCAGGTGCTGGCCGAGCTGGATAAAGAAAACCTGGAAGCGACCGTGCGCGAATCCAGGGCGAATCTCCAGGCCGCGCAGGCCGCCGAAGAGTCCGCGCATGCTTCGCTCGAACGGAACAAGGTGGACGCCGAAGGTCCCGATCTGCCGTTCCTGAAGACGGCCATGGACCGGGCCCGCGAATTGCACAAGCAAGGGTTGCTGGCGAAAAACAACGTGGAAGACGCCGAGAAGGCGTATCAGTTGGCCCTGAACAAGCAGTCGTCCGCACTGCGCAACCTGGCTGTGTCGCGCGCGGAAATCACCAAGGCGAAAGCCGTGGTGGCGCAGTCTTCGGCCGCGCTGGAGCGCGCCGAGCAGGATCTGCGCAATTCGACGATCGTCAGCCCCATCGACGGGCTGGTGCTCTCGCGCGACGTCGAAGTGGGCAACGCGGTCAGCTCCATTCTTGTATTGGGTTCGGAAGCCACGCTGCTGTTCACGCTGGGCGACATCAGCGACGTATTCGTGCGCGGCAAGGTGGACCAGGCCGATATCGGCAAGGTCTATCTGGGCCAGCCGACGCGCATCACGGTGGAGAGTTTCCGCGATAAGAAATTCAACGGCAAGGTGTACCAGATCAGCCCGCTCGGTGTGGAGAAGGAAAACGTCACGACGTTCGAAGTGAAGGTCTCCATCGCCAATCCGGGCCGCGAGTTGAAGGCGCAGATGAGCGCGAACGCGGAAATCATTCTGGAAGAAAAGCCGAACGTGCTGTTGGTGCCCGAGGCCGCGATCCTCTACGACAAGAACCGCAAGGCGACCGTCGAGGTGCCCGATGTGAACGCCGAGAAGGGCCGCCGCAAAATGCCCGTGCAACTGGGCATCAGCAACGGCGTGAAGACCGAGTTGGTGGCGGGCCTGAAGGAAGGCGCGAAGGTGATTCTCCAGTAACGGAATTCCCCAACGCGGAAAGGAGTGCGCCGTGAGTCCCGTAGATCTCCTCAAGGACACTTACCAGACGCTCACGGCGCACAAGCTGCGCACGGGCCTGACGATGTTCGGTCTGGCCTGGGGCGTCGTCTCCATCACGCTGATGACCGCGGCCGGCGACGGCTTCCGGGAAGGCCAGCGCCGCGTGGCGGAGAAGTTCGGAGACAGCATCGCCATCGTGTGGCCCGGCCGCACGTCGCTCCAGGCGGGCGGCGAGCGCGCCGGGCGTAAGCTGTGGTGGACGGTCCGCGATCACGAAGCGCTGATCCCGCAATGCCCCGCGTGCGAAGTGATCCTGCCGGAATTGACGCGTGGCAGCACATCAGTGCGCAGCGCCTACAACAGCGCGTTGCTGATCGTCAGCGGTTCGAATCCGGCGTACCAGCGCATCCGCTATCTGCCCGCCGAGGAGGGACGCTACTTCTCCACGGAAGACGACCAGCAGGGACGCCGCGTGGCGTTCCTCGGCACCGAGGCGCGCAAACAACTTTTCGGCCGGCACAAGGCCCTTGGCGAGCATCTCTCCATCGCAGGATTCCCGTATGAAGTGATCGGCGTGATGCAGCCGAAAGACCAGGACAGCGACTATGACGGCCGTGATGTGGACAAAGTCTTCGTGCCCTACGGCGCGATGATCAAGGACCTGCCGAACAAGCCGCCGATGCCGCCGGAGACGATCGATCAGTTCATTGTCAAAGCCAAGTCGCTGGCGGTGCACGAAGAGTGTCTGCAGGAGATGAAACGCGCGCTGGCGACGATGCACGGTTTCGATCCCGCGGACAAGGAAGCCGCGCCGACGTGGGACACCGTGAAGGAGTCGCGCGGGTTCGCTTCGATGGCGAACGGCATGAAGTATTTTCTGGGCGCGATGGGCGTGGTGACGCTGTTGCTCGGCGGCATCGGCACGATGAACGTGATGCTGGTGGCCGTGCGCGAACGCACGCGCGAAATCGGGCTGCGCATGGCGGTCGGCGCGACGCGGCGCGAGATCCTGCTCATGTTTTTCCTGGAGACGTTCGTCATCGTCTTCGGCAGCGGCGCCATCGGCTTTGCCTTCGCACACGGGCTCTGCACGGTGGTGAACAAGCTGCCGATGCCGATGTACTTTGCCGGACTGATCGCGACGTGGCAGGTGAGCGTGGTGTGCATCGTGCTGCTGGGGCTGGTGGCGCTGTGCTCGGCCATGTACCCGGCATCGCGCGCGGCGTCCGTCGATCCGATCGAAGCCTTGCGCTGGGAAGCGGGCGGGTAGCCGGCGCGGAAAAGCAGGAAGGAATTCACAGTGTGGAAAGAGATTCTGGCGCAGGCCTGGGTCAGCCTGCGGCGTAACCCGACGCGGAGCTTCCTCACGATGAGCGGCATCGTGTGGGGCATTGCCGCGGTCACGCTGCTGATCGCTTACGGCAACGGCTTCCAGACCGTGTTCACCGACCTGTTCCAGAATTTCTCGAAGACTTGCGTGATCGCCTTCCCCGGCCAGACGTCGATGCAGGCCGGGGGCGAGCGCGCCGGCAAGAAGGTGCACTTCGAGAAGGAGGATCTGGAGGCCGCCAAGGCCGAGTCGCCGGTTATCAAGGTGATCTGCCCCGAGCTGGTGCGGCGCCCGAAGATCGGCTATCTGGAACGCAGCTTCGACATCCAGTTGCGCGGCGTTTGCGCGGAGTACGGCGAAGTGCGCTCGGAGGTCCCGATCGAGGGCCGCTGGTTCACCAAGGAAGACGAGCAGGAGCACCGCCGCGTAGCGTTCCTGGGTGACTGGGCGAAGACGAAACTCTTCGGCGGCCGGCCGGCAGTCGGCGAGTTCATCGCGATTCTGGGCATGCGCTTCACGGTGATCGGGCGCATGGATCAGAAGATGTCGATCGGCAATTACTACGGACCCGACGATCGCGCCGTCTTCATTCCTTACACGACGATGGGCGAACTCTTCAACGCGCGTTATCCGGGCAACGTCGTCATCCAGCCCGTGTCGGCGCGGTTCGAGGATCAGGCGGCGGCGCAGTTCCGCGCGGCGATCGCGAAACGCAAGGGCTTCGACCCGAAAGACAAGCGCGCCATCGAAACGTTCGGCACCTCGGATATGCGGCCGATCATCGATGGGCTGACTATTGGACTACAGGGCCTGCTGCTCTTCATCGGCTCGCTGACGCTGGCCATCGGCGGCATCGGACTGATGAACATTATGCTGGTCTCGGTGAGCGAGCGGACGCGCGAGATCGGATTGCGGCGCGCGATCGGCTCGACACGGCGCAACATCGCGTGGCAGTTCCTCGCGGAGGCGTTCGTGCTGACCGTAGCCGGCGGAATCGTCGGCGTGGCGCTCTCGTATGCGTTCGTGGCGCTGATGCCGCCTCTGCCGATGCTCGGCGAGATCTTCGAAGACAAAACGGGCAAGACCGATCTGCGGCTCACCATTCATTTTTCGACGATGGTCATCTCAGGGCTGGTGCTACTGGTGGTCGGCGTCGTGAGCGGCTTGATCCCCGCTCTGCGCGCGGCGTATCTCGATCCCGTGGAAGCGTTGCGCGTCGAGTAGCGCGGCGCGCGGGAGCGTGAGATATGCTGGCGCTATGTTGATCAGCCGGCGCGACGTGCTGCTGGCGGCGGGCGCTGCGCAGCTCGCCTCGCCACGGCGTTATCACCTCTCCATCTCGCGGGACGCGATCGAGGCCGATCCCGGTGTGCTGGCGCTCGCGCGCGACGCCGGCGTCGGCACGATCTGGCTCGCGTCGTATTTTTACGGGCAGTGGTACAGCGCGCCCGACGAGGTGCGGCGGATGCGCGAGCGCATTGCGCGCCTGGGCCTGCACGCCGAAGTGATCAATCTGGCATTGGGGCATCCGGGCGATTCCCTGGGCGCGAAGAGCGGCAACGTACCGCTGAGTCCACCGCAGCATTGGAAACTCGCCACCGGCGTGGACGGGAAACAGACTTCGGGTTGCTCCGTGCATCCGCCCGCGGTCGAAGAGAACTGCGCGGCGCTCGCAAAACTCGCCGCAGTGGGCGTGCGGCGCGTCTTTCTCGACGACGATTTCCGTTTCGCGCGGGCACCGGGCATGATCGGCGGGTGCTTTTGCGAGCAGCATCTGGCGGAGTTCTTCCGCCGCTTCCCTAGTGACCGGCAAAGTTTGATTGACGCGGTGCGGGCGCGGCGCGACGGGCCGCTGGTGCGCGCTTGGAACGCCTACTCGTGCGACCAGATGACGGCGGCGTTCCGCCGCATGCGGGCGGCTGCACCCGTGGTTCTCGGACCGATGGTGATGTATCTGGGCGCGGAGAAAGCAGGCCTCCGGCTGAGCGATTACCGCGGCGTGCCGCTGCGCGTCGGCGAATTGATGTTCTCGGACGATTCGTTCTCCACGGTGAAGGGCAAGACGGACGAGCTGTTCAGCGTGCTCTTTCACCGCCACTTCGTCGCGCCGGAACTGGCTTACAGCGAGACGACCGCGTTTCCCGCGGACCGTCTTTCGGCCGCGAACATGGCCGCCAAGCTGGCCATCTCGACCATCGCGGACGTGCGCAACATAATGTTCATGAGCGGGCTGACTGCGTTCCCGCGGACGCACTGGGCAACGCTCGCGCCCGCGATGCGCCGGCAGGCCGATTTGCATCGCCGCGTCGCCGGCCACCAGCCGCACGGCTTCTTCCGGCACTATTGGGGCGAGGCGAGCCGCAACGTGGGCGACGATAAACCGTACAGTCTGTTCCTCGCCTCGGGCGTGCCTTTCGAAGTGAGCGCGGCGCCGGGCGAGTGGGCCTTTCTCGCCGACGCCGACGCAACGCCGGGGACGCCGGGCATTCAGCGCCGCGCCACACCAGAGACACTGGAGGCGCTGTTCGATCTGAAGAAACAGCTACGCCCCAGACTGCACGATGTGCCGTATGTGGAAGACGAATTGCCCGCCGTCTGCGCCTGGTATCCCAGCGCGCGTCTGGCGCTCATCTGGAATCTGTCGAGCGAGCGGCTGACGTTCTCACTGGCCTATCGCGGTCACAGGCAGCGCGTGCAGGCCGGTCCGCTGGAACTGGTGGCCGCGCCGCTCGCGTGAAGCCTACTGCTTGGGCTTCTCCGTCTTGCTGGAGTCGTCCGCCACGTCGCCGAAGGTGATGCTGGACTCGGACTTGAACTGTTTATAGTCCTTGTAGGTCACCACCATCTTGATCGGGATCGGCCCTTCGCGGAAGTTCAGTACGTCGTTGGCGATCGTGTAAGTCGGGAACCAATACTTGCCGTCGATCTGCTCGCGATAGGTCTCGAACTTCGGGTACTTGTGGTCGGAATCTTTCTTGCGCGCGCCGACGCCACGGCCGTACGTTTTCACAATCTGCAGGTCGCGGTCGTCGACCCAGATCTGGCCGGCAAAGTAGCGCTGATCCTCCACCATGTGCTTGGGCTTGACGGCAAAGACGTAGCAGGTGATCTCGTCCACTTTGTCGCGGCCGATGTAGACGACGCGGTAGTTGGGAATCTCCTTGGTGGTGAGGACGAACGGCTGCACGCTGCGCAGATCCTGCTCGTCGCCCTTATCCAGCATGAAGCGCTCCAGTGTGCTGATCGGAGCGTAGACGACGCGCTCGGAACGTTTGCCATCGGCGGAGAAGACGATGTCGGTCGTCATCTCCTGTTTCCCGATGGGACGGCCGGCCGTGCCAAGGTCCTCGACTTTGTAGTGCTGGCGGTAGGTGTAGTTTTCCCGTGCGCGCGCGAACTCGGCCTCTTTGGCGGCGAATTTCGTAATGATGTCCTGCTGCTGCTCGGGTGTGAGATCGGCGGCGGGTGCGGCGGGAAGCGGGGCGACGAGAAGCGGCGCGGCGCACAAGGCCAGGGCGAAGCGGGTCAGTCGGGTCATGCAAATCCCCTCTCTTCTTAGAGTACCGATGCGGGCGGCGGGTGGCAGGTTACCAGACACGCTCAGGCAACCGTTCGCGGATCCCAATGATGCAACCGCTCCGTCACGGTCGCGGCTCCGTTTCACGCGAGGATCTGTTTCGCGATGGTGAGCAACTGCATGTGGCTGGTGCCTTCGTAGATTCGCCCGATTTTCGAATCGCGATACAGCTTCTCCACCGGGTAGTCGCGCGTGAAACCGACGCCGCCGAGAATTTCGACGGCGCGCGAGGCGACGGTTTCGGCCACCTGCGAAGCGTGATACTTGGCCATGGCGGCCTGCGTGAGGAACGGCGCACCCGCTTCGCGCAGACGGGCGGCGTTATAGACCAGCAGGCGCGCGGTCTCAAGATCGGTCGCCATGCGCGCAAGTTCGAATTGAATGCCCTGAAAATCGGCGATCGCCTTGCCGAATTGCTTGCGCTCCCTGGCGTAGGCCACGGCGTGGCGCAAGGCTCCGGCGGCGAGGCCCGTCATCTGCGCGCCGATGCCGATGCGCCCTTCGTTCAGCGTCTCGATCGCGATCTTGTAACCCTTGCCAACGTCACCGAGCACGTCGCTCTTCGGCACGCGCACGTTATCGAGCAGCAGCTCGCAAGTGGACGAGGCGCGGATGCCGAGCTTGTCTTCCTTCTTGCCCACGCGAAAGCCGGGCGCGTCGCGCTCGACCACGAAGCAGGTGATGCCGCGGTAGCCGGCGGCGGGATCGACCGTGGCAAAGATCAGGTACAGGCCCGCCTCGGCCGCGTTGGTGATCCACAGTTTCTGCCCGCTCAGCACGTAGGCGTCGCCGTCCTCGACGGCGCGCGCCGCGAGCGCAAAGGCGTCCGAACCGGCGCCGGCTTCCGACAAGGCATAGGCGCCGACGGTATCCGTGGCCAGGCGCGGCAGCCAGCGCCGCTGCTGCTCCTCGCCCGCCCAACGCAATATGGCGTTGTTCACCAGCGTATTCTGGACATCGACGATCACCGCCGCGGAAGGATCCACGGCGGCAAGCTCCTCGATGGCCAGCAGCGCCTGGACCAGTGTCCCGCCCGCGCCGCCGAATTGTTCGGGAATCTCAATGCCCATCAGGCCGAGATCGAAAAACGCGTGGAGCAGGTCCTTGTCAAAGACGGCGCGTTCGTCCATCTCGCGGACCTGGGGCGCGATGCGTTCCCGCGCGAAGCGCCGGACCGTCGTGCGCAACAGCTCGTCATCCTCACTGAACGTGGTGAGAGGGTGCATTCCAACCTCCGATTGGCGATCCCCGCGGACATGCCATCATTAAACCATGCGCGACTGGATGACAACCGCGGCCGGATTGAAGATCGAAATCACCGAGCCGATGCAGCAAACGCTCGAAACGCTGGACCGCAACATGTTGGGTCTGCGCGGCCTGATCGACTGGCAGGAAGAACCCATCGAAAGCTGCATTGTTCCGCCGCCCGAGGATGACGCGGAGTAATGGCCATGACATTGATCGAAGCAGCCAAGGCGTTGCGCAAGGGCGACGTCTCGTCGGTTGAGTTGACTGAGGAATGCTTGCAGCGGGTGGAACGGCTGAATCCTAAGCTGAACGCGTTCCTCACCGTGACGGCGGAGATCGCGCGCGAGCAGGCGCGCAAGGCCGATCAGGAGCGCCGTTCCGGCATGGACCGCGGCCCGCTGCACGGCATCCCGATCGCACATAAAGATTTGTTTTGCACGGCGGGCGTGCGGACAACTTCAGGCTCCAAGCTGTTTGAAGACTACGTCCCGAAGTTCGACGCGGCGGTGGTCGAGCGGCTGCGCGAAGCGGGCGCGGTGATGCTGGGCAAGACCAACATGCACGAGCACGCCTACGGCATCACGTGCGACAACCCGCACTTCGGCGCGGTGCATAACCCGTGGGACGTGACGCGCATTCCCGGCGGCTCGTCGGGTGGCACGGCGGCGGCCGTAGCGGCGGGACTGTGCCTGATGGGCACGGGCAGCGACACGGGCGGCTCCATCCGCGTGCCGTCGTCCTACTGCGGCGTGACGGGGCTGAAACCCACTTTCGGGCTGGTCAGCAAGTACGGCGCGCTGCCGCTGGCCTTCAGCCTGGACCATGTGGGTCCGATCGCCCGCACCGTGCGCGACGTGGCCGTCTCGCTGGCCGCGATGGCTGGCTCCGACCGGCGCGACCCGTCGAGCGCGCGGCGCTCCGTGGACGGCCTGCTGCCGCCCGACGAGATCCCGTCGCTCAAGGGCGTCAAGATCGGCATCCCGGAAAATTTCTTCTTCGAGCGGGTCGACCTGCAGGTGGATAACGCCGTGCATTTCATGGCCTATCGCGCGCAGGATCTGGGCGCCGAGCTGGTGGCGTTGCGCGTGCCGAGCGGACGGCAGTTGAACACGATCGCACAGATCACCCTGCTGGTGGAAGCGGCGGCGGTGCACGAGCCGTACATCCGCAAACAGCGCAAGTTGTACGGCGACGATGTACGGACGCTGGTCGACATGGGCCGCGTGATTCCGGGCGTCGACTACATCCAGGCGCAGCGTTTGCGCCGGCGCATGCAGGGCGTCTACCGCTCCATTCTCAAAGAGGTGGATTGCCTGCTGGCGCCCGCCACACCGGTCATTGCGCCGAACATCGGGGAGCGTGAGATCGCCATCGCGGGCGAGCAGGAAGACGTGCGCATCGCCAGCACGCGCCTGCTGCGCGGCATTAACGCACTCGGGCTCCCCGCGCTCGCCATGCCGGCGGGATACACGCGCGACGGCCTGCCGATCGGGATGCAACTGATCGGGCGTCCGTTCGGCGAGAAAGAACTGCTGCGCATCGGCGCAGCGATTGAAGACGCTACGGGACAGGTAAAGCGGCAGCCGCCGGTCGACGCCGAGTAAGGCAGAACGAGATTACTCGAACACGGCGGGCTCTGGAGAGCCCGCGCGGACGTGGACGTCCGCCCCACTTGGCGGAGCTTACTTCTCGATGGGCATGCCTTCGGCCGACCAGGCGCGCCAGCCGCCGTCGAGCGAGATGGGATGCGTGTAGCCCATCTTCTTGAGGTTGTCGGCCGCAAGCGCGCTGCGGAATCCGCCGCCGCAATAGAGCACGATCGTTGCATTCTTGTCGGGGACGCGCGTTTCGATGTCGCGCTCGATGATGCCCTTCCCCAGGTGGATCGCCCCGGCGGCGTGCCCGGCGGCCCACTCGCTGTCCTCGCGCGTGTCCACCAGGATGTGCGGCGTGCCGGCCGCGAGCATTTTCCGGTAGCCGTTCAAATCGATCTGCTCAACGCGCGACTTCGCGTCGTCCACCAAAGCCAGAAATCCAGGCGAGTGTTTCATGGGACTTCCTTCCGTTGCGGTTCAGATGCATTCTACACGCGGGCCGGGGGCTGCGATCCAGCGGCCAGCGCCTCGCGGACACGCCCATCGCAGGCGGCGAGACGGCGCTCCGCTTCAGCGCGCGGAACGTCCAGCTTGGCCATGACGATGGCCGTACGAACGCTGCGGCCCGAATCGGCGAAGATCCGCGCAACGCGCTCGCGCGGCAGGCCCGTGACAGCCATGACAATGCGCTCGGCGCGATCCACGAGCTTTTCGTTGGTCGGCTGAACGTTCACCATCAGATTCGAATACACGCAGCCGAGGCGCACCATCACGCCGCTCGAAATCATATTCAACACGAGCTTAGTCGCGGTACCGGCCTTCAATCGCGTTGAGCCGGTGATGACTTCGGGGCCGGTGAGGACTTCGATCGGAAATTCGACGGCGGCGGCAATCGGCGAGCCGGGCGAGCAGACGATGCAGGCCGTCAGCGCGCCGCACTTTTTAGCGGCATCCAGTGCGCCGAGCACATAGGGCGTACGGCCGCTGGCCGCGATGCCGACCAGCGCGTCGCGCGCGGTCAGATCACGCGCCAGCAGGTCAATGGCTCCAGCCGCGGGCGAATCCTCGCTTGCTTCCACGGCGTTGCGCAACGCGCGGTCGCCTCCGGCAATCAGACCGACGACCAGATCGGGAGAAACGCCAAACGTGGGCGGGCATTCGCTGGCGTCCAGAACACCGAGGCGCCCGCTGGTGCCGGCGCCGGCATAGAACAGGCGGCCGCCAGAACGGACTCGCGCGGCGATGGCATCCACAGCCGCCACGATGCGCGGCAGTTCCTTGCCGACGGCCTCGACAGCGCGGTTATCTTCGCGATGGAAGACGGCCAGCATTTCGCCGGTGGACATGGCGTCCAGGTTCACGGAGGCGGGATTCACCTGCTCGGTGAGCAGGCTCCCCAGGTTGAGAGAACGGTCCATATTGGTCATTGTCGCCCGCCCGGCGTCCGCGGCGCGACTGAGCTTTCGATGGGTAGCGGAACCGTCTAGGCGGGATCGCCGTAAGCGGAATAGGTAACGCGGTTGCGCCCCTCGCGCTTCGACTGGTAGAGCGCCTCGTCCGCCAGGCGAATCAGGCGGTCCGGCGACAAACCGGCCGGCGGGATACCGGAAACGGCGCCGAAGCTGCTCGTGATCTTCACCTGTTGCGCCGACCACTGGACCGGCGCGGCTTCCACCGACTGCCGCATGCGCTCGGCGTAAGTTTTGAGATCGCGTTCTCCGCAGCCGGGCAGCACGCAAATGAACTCCTCGCCGCCGTAGCGGCCAATCGTGTCATAAGCCCGCATCGAACCCGTCAGGCGCTTGACCAATTCCTTCAGCACCTCATCGCCGCAGATGTGTCCGTAGGTGTCGTTGACAGTCTTGAAGTGGTCGAGGTCCAACATGACCACGCCCAACGGCTGGTTCCCGCGGTGGCAGCGCTGGATCTCACGCGCCAGAATGTCAAACAGCGAGAAGCGGTTCCAACAGTGGGTAAGGGAGTCGCGCGTAGCCTGTTCCCGCAGCGCTTCCTGCATCTGCATCAACTCGGATTGAAGATCGACGATGCGCCGGCCGGCGCGGAGGCGTACTTCCATTTCGGGCAGATCGAACGGCTTGACGATGTAGTCGTCGGCGCCGGCGCCCATGCCTTCAATCAAGTCCTGATGTTGCGCCTTCGAGGTCAGCAGCAGGATATACGTATAGGTCCGGCTCTTCCGGCTGCGCACCTGCCGGCAAAGTTCGGGGCCGGTCATCTTGGGCATCACCCAGTCGACGATGGCAATCGGAGGAGGATCATCGTCGCTCAGGATCGCCAACGCCTGTTCGCCGTCGTACGCCTCGGCGATGTCATAACCCCACCCTTCCAATGTGGAGTGCAGGAGACGGCGCATGGTCGGACTATCGTCGGCGATGAGGACTTTCATGGGGTTCGGTCAACCGTTCGAGCACCTGCCAATTAACGATTAGCATACTTCATCCAGGGCATTTGCATGAAGAACTCCCTTTGTGCGAATAGCGTCGTGGCGGGGCGGGGATCGGCGGCCGGCAGACCCGGCGGAAACTCCGGTCCGCACCGGACGCCCCTCGCCAACGCGTCATTTTTCTGCGAGTCTGTCTCTGAGGAGACGGGCGATGATCGAGACGGGCTTACGGGGCAGGACCGTCGTCGTGACCGGGGCGGCGGCGGGCATCGGCCGCTCAACCGCCCTGCGTTTCGCGCGCGAAGAAGCGCGCGTGGCGGTCTGGGACGTCAAGGCGGACGGCGCGGAGGGACTGGTCGCGGAACTACGCGCGGCGGGCGGCGAGGCCATCTTCCAATGCGTCGACGTGTCGAGCCGCGAGCCCGTGGAGCAGGCCGTGGCCGAGGTTGTGGCGCGCTGGGGACGGGTTGACGTGCTGGTCAACAACGCCGGCATTCTGCGCGACGGCATGCTGGTGAAATGCCATGACGGCGCGCCGGTTTCCGTGCTGGGCGAGGAGCAGTTCGATGCGGTGAGCGGCGTGAACCTGAAGGGCGTCTTCCTCTGTACGCGGGCGGTGGCGCCGCATATGATCGCGGCGCGCGGCGGCGTCATTCTCAACGCTTCGTCGGTGGTCGGCCTGTACGGCAACTTCGGACAAACCAGTTATGTCGCGGCGAAAGCCGGCGTCATCGGAATGACGAAGGTCTGGGCGCGCGAACTGGGACGTTACGGCATCCGGGTGAACGCCGTCGCGCCGGGTTTCATCGCGACGGAGATGATCCGCCAGATGCCCGCAAAGGTTCTGGAACGCATGGAGGCGGGCACGCCGCTGGGACGGCTCGGCGAACCGGAGGACATCGCCAACGCGTATGTGTGGCTGGCTTCCGACGCGGCGTCCTTCGTCACCGGGGCCGTGCTGAGCGTGGACGGCGGGGTGGTGACGGGGACGCTCTAGAAGAAAACGGGGCAAGGAGGATGCGCCGGTGAAGAAAATCTACATCGCGGCCTATCATCAATCGAAGTTCGGCAAGCTCTTCGACATCACGGTCCCGCAGATGATCGGCGCCGCCATCGGCGGCGTGTGCCGGGAGATCGGCGCCGATCCGGCGCAACTCGACACGGGCTCCATCGGCGCGGCGTGCAGTTTTTCATTGAATGAGCAGGGCCTGCTCGCGGGCCTGATGGCGATGACGCCGGGTCTCGCCGGCAAGCCGCTCGAAGCCGTCGAAAACGCCTGCGCCTCGGGCGGTCAGGCCGTACTGAGCGTCGTGCATAAGCTGCAACTCGGCCTGGGCGAGACGGGCATCGCCGTGGGCTACGAAAAAATGCGTGACGCCGAGGGCAAAATGGACGGCAAGCTGGTCGGCAAGGTGCTCGGGTATTTCTCCCATCCGGACGAGCGCGCGGGCAAGACGTTCGTCTTCCCGCACATTTTCGCCGAAATCATGCAGGCCTACATGACGGAGCACGGCGCGACGGAACGCGACTTCGCGCACATCGCCGTGCAGGAGTACGCCAACGCGCGCTTCAATCCGTGGGCACAGATGCAGCAGTCCGCGCTCACAATCGACGACGCACTGCGCATCGAAGGCATCAACCGTTACGTGGTCGACGGGCTGCCGCTGAAGACGTACGACTGCTCGCAGATTACCGACGGCTACGCGGCGCTGATTCTCGCCACCGAAGCGGGACTCGCGCGGCTCGGCGTCAGAAAGCAGGACTGCGTCGAGCTCGCCGGCTACGCGCAGGCAACCGACCCGCTGGCCTGCGCCGGCCGCGATGTGCTGCGCCCCGCCGGGGCCCGGCGCGCCATGACGCAGGCCTATGCGATGGCCGGCGTGAAGCCGGAAGACGTCAACGTCGCCGAGATCCACGATTGCTTCACCGTGATGGGCGCGCTGGGCACCGAGGTGATCGGCAAAGCGCCAGCCGGTCAGGGCGCGCGGTACTGGGTGGAAGGCAAAGCGCGGCCGGACTCCGAGTGCGGCATCAACACGTCGGGCGGGCTGATCGCCAAAGGCCATCCGGTCGGCGCGACCGGCATCGCCATGATCGGCTGGTGCGTGCGGCAGCTCCGGGGCCAGGCGCCCGCGCCGCTGCAGGTGGCGGACGCGCGCGCAGCAGCTACGTTCAACATCGGCGGACCGGTGTGCGCCTCGGTGTGCACCGTGCTGAAGGCTGCCTGAAGCGCGGCGCCTCAGCGCGGAGCCATCGCGTTGTCGCACAATGACGGTGTATGCGTAGCGGGGTAGCGGGATTACTTTGCGCCAGTGCGCTGGCGTTTCAAACGGCCGCGGCAGGCCAACCGAAGATGAGCAATTACAGCGTTTACGAGATCACGGAAGACGACGCGCAGGTCTATGTGCTGCGCGATGCGGTGCGGGGCATGGAAGCGAAAATCGCCCCGCAGGTCGGCAATCAGGCGACGGCGCTGACCGTCCACGGCAAGCCCGTGCTCTGGGAGCCGTATCGAAGCGCGGGCGAGTGGGCGCAACACCCCGGCGCGATGGGCGGCGTACCGTTCCTGTGGCCCTGGGCGAACCGCATCGACGGGCTCACGTATTGGGTCAACGGCAAGCGCTACGCGATCAACACGGAACTGGGCAACGTCCGCGTCGGGCCGGTCCCGACGCCGATTCACGGTCTGCTGCTGACGGCTCCGCAGTGGAAAGTCGTGCGGGCGGAGGCGACGCCGGAGGAAGCCGTTGTCGTGTCCCGCATCGAGCTGTGGCGTGAGCCGGCCATGATGGCGCAGTTCCCGTTCGCCAACGCCGTGACAAGCACCTACCGGCTGAAGAACGGCTATCTGGAAGTGGAGACCATGGTCGAAAACCTGAGCAGCGAACCGCTGCCCGTCTCGCTCGGCTTCCATCCCTACTTCCAGATCGCCGGCGTGCCCCGCGACGAGTGGCAGGTGCACCTGCCGGCGCGCGAGAAATACCTGCTGAACGAGCGCCTGATCCCGACCGGACAGAAGGCGCCCAATCCGTACGCCGATCCGCAAACGTTGAAAGGCGTTGTGCTGGACGACGTCTTCGGCGCGCTCGAGCGCGACGCGGACGGCTGGGCGCGCTTCCGCGTCACCGGCGGCCAAGCGAGCATCACGGTCGAGTACGGCGACGCTTATCCTGTCGCTGTCGTGTGGGCTCCGGCCGGCCGGCCGTTCATCTGCTTCGAGCCGATGAGCGCGCCGACGAACGCCTTCAATGCCGCGCACGACGGGTGGTTCAAACAGTTGCCCGTGGTCGCGCCGGGGGGAACGTGGAAGGGTGTGTTCCGCATCGTACCGGAAAGATTCTAGGCATAGTTTGTTTCTCGCGTGGACCGAAGATTGGGCCACTTGGCCGGGCGCTGGCATTGGCGTCCGGTCGCCCAGGTATAAAGGTCCTTCGTGAGGGCGGCTCTTTTCACTCGCTCCCGCGGCGGAAAGCCAGTGCCGGACGGCCGTCAAGCTTCACCGTGACCGCCAACAAGTGCCAACCCGACAGGCCTCGACGGTGCGCCGGATGCCCCCTCTCTGACGTTCGGGGTTCGGTGCTGAAGAGGCGCTCCGCAACGCAGTAGCGCGGTCACGGGTTCGGGCGTTGCTTCACCGGCACTGAACGGCGCGCGCTGAGACGGCGCCCACTCGGTCTACACTCATTCCCACACAGCTCCAGATGCAAAAAGGGCAACCGGCGGGCCGGATAGCCCACGGGTTGCCCTTTTCGCGAAAACTCGCAGTGGTGACGCGCTACTTCTTGGGAGCGCCCGGCCGGGCCGGAGCGGCGACCGCAGGCTTGGCCGCGGCTGGAGCCGCAGTCGCCGTGGCGGGAGCGCCCGTGCCGTACTTCTTGTTGTAGAGTTCGACGACCTGCGTGGTGAGGTCGATGCCGCTGGCCGCCCACAGAACCGGGCTCTGCTGGCCGGACACATCGAAGACTACGGCAAAGGTATTGGCCTTGGCGTACTCATCGATGATGGCGATCATACGCTGGCCGATTTCGTTGACCAGTTTCTGCTCTTCCTGCTGCAGCTCATTCTGCATGTCCTCGGAGTCCCACTGATACTTCTTCTGCTTGTCGTCGATCTCGCGGCTGAGCTTCTCGCGCGCGTCGACCGACATCGTGTTCGCGCCCTTGTTGAACTGGTCGCGCAGGCGATTGATTTCGCCCATGCGGCCTTCCATATCCTTGCCGCGCGGCTCGAACTTGGCACGGATCGCATCACGGGCCTTTTCGCCGTCCTTCGTGGCGAGGATCGCACCCTGCACGTTGATGATGCCGACTTTGGTCGGCGTCTGCGCCGGGGCGGACGGGGCGGCAAGAGCGAGTGCCACGAGGGCGATGCTCCACTGGACACACTTCATATTCACGGCTTTCAGACTCCTGGGATCACTCAAATAGTAGCACGCCATGCGGTTCCCTCTCAGCCCTAGAACGTCCTGCTGATCGTAAAGCGGAACATCGAACGCCGCTCGGGGTAAGAGATCGGATAGGCGACTGTACGCGCCGCATTTTCATACGACGCACGATTCGGGAACATCGTCGGATCGAGAGCGATGGGCGGCGTGAAATTCGTATTGAGCGTCGTGGGATTATACGCCCAATAGACGCGGAATGGAGCGTTCACCACCGGCATCATGATTTGCAATTCGAGGCCCGTGGATGTGCGGATCTTCTGGCTCCCCGGGATCAGGATCGATTCGTTCTGGAAGCCCGCATACGGGTACTGGGCATTGAGCGTATCGACGCGGTCCTGGTTCAGCTTCAACTGATTGCGGAACGTGACGCGGTTCACGCCGGCGTCGCCGAACAGCGCCAGCACCAGCGGTCCGAAGATCTTGATGCGGTATTCGAAGTTCGCAATGCCCTGCGTGTCGCCGCCGGGGTAGATGATCTGGTAGCTCGGCACGGCCTGGGTCACGGCCTGGTAGGATTCCTGGCCGTTGACGATTACCTTCTGCAGGCGCGCGGAACCGTCCTGGTTCAGCACGGGCACGGTGGTCGTACTGGGAATGTAGGCGAACGGTCCGATGCTGTAATTCTCGAAGCCGCGAACATCCTGCTCGCCACCCATGAAGATGCGGCTGAACGGGGGAGCGGAGCGGCCGCCGTAGCCAGCCTCCATGCGCGCCAGCAGGCGGAAGCCGATCACGTGTCCGGGCCGCAGGCCTTTCATGAAACGCGTGTAGCTCAGCGTCGGTTCCAGGGTCTGGACATTGCCGCCCATCGGCCCGCCCGAATAGCCGAAGCTGGCGAAAAGGCTCTGGCCGCGGCTCGGAGTAATCGGGTGATCGATCGTGTTGTACGTGTACGACGGCGTGATCTTGCTGGTGATGATGCCATGCAACTGATTCGGGCCGCTCAGATTCTGAAAGTCCGAATAGCTGAAGTACGTCGTGGCGCCAGTGGTGAGCGGCGTGACACTCGAGCGGTCAATGCCGTAGGTCAGGCCGAGGCGGGCAAAACTGCGCCGCAGCGGGTAGCTGACGAAGACCGTGCCGCCATAGCCGTTAGTCACATAATTCAACAGGTTCTGCGAGCCGAGTTGGTTATACAGCGAAATCAGATTCGTTCCGGAAAACAGCGAAGCTTCCCTCGCCTGATCGTAATTGAAACGCTGCATGTACACGGTAAAGCCGGCGTTCAGCGGCCTGTCGAAGAGATAGGGTTCCGTAAAGCCGAACGTGACGCTGCGGATGCGGGTGCCGAGTTGCGAACTCAGGCTGAGGGTTTCGCCCATCCCCAGGAAGTTGTTGGTGGAGTAACCCATGCCGATGAACGTGCCGGAGATTTCGGAAACGCCGCCGTTCAGGCTGATGGAGTTCTTGCCGCGTTCCTTCACCTTCAGCGTGATATCGACGGTATTGTTCTTGGTGTCGCGCGTAATTGCCGCGGCCTCTTCGGCCTTCAGCACTTCGAAATAGCCGAGCTGGTTCAGGCGGAGGATGCTCATCTCCCAAAGGCGGGTGTTGTACATGTCGCCTTCGTCGAGCATGATCTCGCGGCGGATAACCTTGTCGCGCGTCGTTGTGTTGCCGCTGAAATCGATGCGGCGGACAAAAAACTGCTTGCCCTCATCCACGTTGATGGTGAGGTTCATCTTGCCGTCGGCGTCCTGCGGATCGAAGTCCGGCTCCGGCACGGCGTCGATGAAGCCGAATTCGCCATAGAGCTTTTGCAGGTTCTTGAAGCCCTTCTGCAGCTTTTCGGTGGAGAAGATGTCGCCCTCGGCCATGCCGAAGATGGGCCGCATCAACGTTTCGGGCGTACGGAAAAGTTTGACGCCCACGAAGTTGATCTTGCCCAAGCGGTATTGGCGGCCCTCTTCCAGGGTCACGCTGAGATCGGCGCTCTTGCCGGGTTTGTTCGGATAGAAGAGTGGGATATGCGTTCCGCTGTCGCTGCCGCCGGTGTCATGAATCGTCGCCTTGTGGTCGGTGACGGCCATCTTGAAGTAGCCGTGGCTCATGTAGAACTGGCGCACGCGCTCCATGTCCTCATCGAACTTGCTGGAGTCGTAGGTGCTCGCAAACAGATTCTCCATAAAGATGGAGTGCGGAATGCCGATCGGGCGCGAGTTCTTCATGGCGCGCACGATGGCGCGCTTGCCGAACACCTTGTTGCCAATGATGTCGATGGTGCCAACCTTGACCTTGATGCCCTCTTGGATCTTAAAGGTGACCTCGACCGAAGACGGCGGGATCTGGCGGATCTGCGGGGTGACGGTGGCGAACTGCCGGCCCTTCTCGGCCAGGAATTCCTTGAGCACCTGAGTGGCCCGCGCAACGCGGCTCTGCTCGTACTGCTGCTCAACGGAGAGCCCAACGTGGCGTTCCTTGAAGCGGTCGAGGATTTCGGAGACGGTGATCGATTTGTTGCCGTCGTACTTGATGGAACGGACCACGCGCCGCTCAGTCACGCTAAAGCGGAGAATCCAGCCCGATTTACCCTTTTCCCTTTCCAGCTCGATGTCGTCGAAGCGGCCGCTGTTCCACAGGGCCATGAAATCGCGGTGCAACGCTTCTTCATCGAGGGTGTCGCCCTTCTTGGTAAAGATGAGCGCTTTCAAAGTGTCCTGCGAGACGCGCCGCGCGCCGCGGAATTCAATCGCTTCCACGACATTCGCGACTTCGCCGGCGGGCATGGGGTGCTCCGGCTGCGCGGCCTTGGGCGCGGTGGGTTGCGGGGCGGCCGGCTTCTCCGGTTCCTTGACAGTCGGAACCTTTTCGAAGGGCGCGGGAGGAGTCTGCTTGTTGTCGGCAGGCTTCTGTTCGGCCGGCTTCGAGGGCTCGGTTGACGGAACGTTTTCAAATGGATTGGGCTTCTTCGGCGCCGGCTGCTGGGGAGCCTGAGCCTGGGATGTAGCAGGAGCCTGCGGCGCGAAGCCGCGAGCCGCCGAGGCGCTGGCGAAGAAGATGACGGTAAGACAGGGTAAGAGAGCTGCCAGGCTTCTCGGCCTGAGGGTCATCGGTTGCAGAGCAGGTCCTTTCTACGGTGCGCCTTGGAAGAGACGTTACAGGCCACAGGCCCGTTGCAGGAAAAGTCCCCATCTTCCGGGCTCAAAACCCTCATTCTACAGGATCGAAAAGGCATAGAACAATTAAAGCGTCAATCCTCCGGCGGCGGGGCGGAGGAAGACGGGGATTCCTGCTGTCCCCGCCGTGGAGCGCCAGCCTGATCTGGAGCTTGCGCGGACGGCTCCGGCGCCGGACGGCCGGTGCAGCCGGACTCCCCCGCCAGACGCCGGTAGAGGACGGGGAAGCGCATAAGAATGACAAACAGAGCGAAATGCACGGGAGCGGTCGCCGTCCAGGGGAACCACAACCGCGCAAACGGTCCGAACGACGGCCAGAAAACGAGCGTCGCAAAAAGATGTACGGCGGCCACGTAGCAAGGGACCGCCAGAAAAGTCCGCCAGAGACGGAAGGCGCCCCAGCCGAGCGCGAACACGACGCCCGCGAAGCAGTAGAACAGCATCAGCACCGCGGCCCCGGCGAGAGTGACCCAGCTCAGACCGGCATGGTACACCACCATGTCGTAGAACCAGCCTGCCGCGATGTTGAACTTCGACCACCAGAAGTCTCCATGTACCAGCGCGTGGAACGCAAACCACAAGCTGCCCACCGCGCCCGCGAGCACGCCGCATTCAAGACCGGCCCACAGCCTGTACAGCAGCGGAGGCAGGTTTTGCCATCCTTCGGCCCGCATCAGCGAAATCCGCATCAAAAACGCCTATGCTAGCACAGCGCCAGCGCCCTATCTGGAACGCGCTCCGCCACACCGCCCGGATATCCAGCACGCCGGCGGCGCAAAGCCGCCAGCGCGGCGGAGAAGGGACGGCCGCGGCGCGTCACTCCGTTTTCGAGTAGTAATACGAGTGGTAGTAGGAATACTTGCTGTACAGCTCGCTGCGCTGCGCCCCGTTCACCACAATTCCGAGGATATTGTTCTGGCACAGGCTGCCCATGGCGCGCGTCACGGCGTCGATTGTCGTGGAGCCCATGCGGACCACCAGCAACAGCCCGTGCGCCAGCGTGCCGAGCAGATTCGCGTCAGCCGCGAACAGCAGCGGCGGGGAATCGAGGATGATCCAGTTGAAGATGCTGGGCAGCCGGTCGAGCATCGTCTTCACTTCGGGCAGGTTCAACAGCTCGAGCGGATTCAGCACGGCCTCGCCCGCGGGCATGAGGTACAGATTGGTTCCCTCGACGTGCCGGATCACCTCGTGCAACTGGGCCTTGCCCTGCAAAAAATCGGTTGCGCCGGGACTGCGCTGGATCTGAAACAGATTGTGCAGCACGGGACGCCGGAGGTCGAAGTCGCACAGCAGCGTCGGATTGCCTTCGAGATTCGATTGGGCCAGCGCCAGATTCGCGGCGGTGAAGCTTTTGCCCTCGGCCGGCGAGGCCGACGTCACCACCAGGGAATGAATCGGCTGCAGGGTCTGCAGGTGGTTGAGGCGGGTACGCAAACTGCGGAACTCTTCCGCCGGCGCCTCGGCGGGACGCGCGGCGTCGATCAGCGATGCTTCCGGCGACGGCGTGTACGGAATGGTTTCAACCTTGTCCAGCAGGTCCGCAAGATCCAGCGCGGGTCCGGCCGGAGCGCCCCGGAACGAAGTGCTCGGCCGTCCCAGTGGATTCAGTCCGGAGGGATCCGATCTCCGCAGTGCATCGTGAACTCGACTCATCGTGTACGCTCCTCGTCGCGGTCTTGCAGGACGCCGGGACAACGGGGCCCGGCATGAGGACGATCCGGCGCCGCCCCCTCAGCTCTTGGCAGTGTAATAGTAAATGACCGCTCCGGACATCAGCAGCACTCCGATCAGAAACGCCGCCGACCAGCCCAACCACGCCATCCGCCGCCGGCGGCGCACCACAAAGTCGTTCTCGAGCATCGGGATGCTCCCCAGCACGGTCAGGCGCGTATAGGCCCGGACGTCCTTCAAACTCTTCAACGACATGTCCTTGAGCTCACGGCCGAACGCCAGGCTGATGCCGAACAGCAGGCCCACGACGGCGGAAAAAGCAATAATGAGCGGCCGCTTGGGCGCGCTCGGCTCGGTGGGAATCACGGGCTGTTCCAGGATCTCCAACGTCTCGCCCTGCTTGCGTGTCTCAAGGTTGGTGGCCATGGAAGACTCCTGGAGCCGTTTCTCCAAGTCGTCGTACCGCTGCGCCGCGCCCTCGCGGTCACGCGTCAGATTGAGATAGTTGGAACGGGCCAGCGGGCTGGCCTCGACCTTGGCCTGTAAGCCCTTGGAACGGTTCCGCGCCGCCGCCAACTGACGGTTCAGATCCTCAATTTCGAGATCCTTCGCCTGAATCGAGGCCTGCAGCACGGAGATCCGGCCCTGCAATTCCCGCGCCGGGTTGCGCGGCGTGGCATTTCCGCGCGTGCGCACTTCGCCCGGCTTCATGGACGCCAGTTTGGCGGCATAATCGTCGCGCTCTTTCTTCTTCAGATTGAGCATCGTCAACGCCCGCTTCACATCGGGGTGGCTTTCCTTATAGGTTTCGCGGAGTGCGGCCACCGCCGATTCCAGCCGCGTGACGTCATTGTCGAGCTGGTTGAGCCGTTCGTCGCGCACCGCCGGAGCCGCCGGGGCCGCCGTCGCGCTCGCATCCTCGCTGGCCTGAGGCTGCAGCGACTGCAACTGGTCCCGCATAAAGCGCAACTGCGACTCAAGCTGCATCTTCTCGCCCGAGGCGCGGCTGATGCCCATGTTCAGATTCTGGATACTCGACTCGGTGGAGGAGACGCTCACCATGAGCGAGTTCGCCTCGTCGGGCAGCGTGCCGGCGTTGGAGGCCTTAAAGGCCGCGATCTTGGAATCGATCTCGTCCAGCGCCTGCTTCGCGGCGTCCGCCTCTTCCTTGAAGAACATCGTGGTTTCCTGCGACTGGGAAGACCGCGAGGTGACGCTTTCCTCCATGAACTTCGAGATCAGATCCGAACAGACCCGCGTCGCCAGCCGCCGGTCGGAGTAGGAGTAAGACACGGTGAACGCAAAGATGTTGCTGCGCCCGGCGGCGCCCGAACCGATGCCGCGCAACTGGCTGATCACGATGTCCTTGCGCATCTCGTCGACCACGTCTTCCATGGGCAGCCGCTTGCGCTTGTCCGGATACAGGTTATAGGTCGAAATCAGGTTATTCAGGTTCGTACGGCTGACGATGCCCTGATAAATCGCATTCACGCGCTGCGACATTTCCTCGCTCATGTTCGACGCCACGAGCCGCGACGGCACACGGGGCGGCACGACGCGCAGTTGCCCGGAAGCCTGATAGGTGTCCGGCCAGAGGAAAGCTACGACCACTCCGGCGACAAGTCCGAGAAATGCCGGACCGATGATCCACGGCCGATGGCGGCGCAGGATGTCGACATAATCCTCAACGTCGAGCGGACGCCGGGCCACGGTTACGGGCTGTTCCTGAACGGAGCCTTGCATGTTGCCACCTTCGCCCAATTTAGGGTACGTAAATATGATCGCCGTCTTCGAGTTGAATATTCTGCTCGACGTGTTTGCCCTGAACGACTTGTTTGTAGTTGAATTTCAACCGCTGGTTGCCGCGCATGATGATGATGCTGCTTTTTTTGGCCCATTCCCGGAAGCCGCATATGCTCATGGCCTCCAGAACCGTGGTCGGCGTGACAAGCGGAAACGGACCCGAGCGGTCGACCTGGCCGCTCACGTAATATTTCTTGCTCTGGACCGCAATTACCGAAACGATCACCTGCGGCGTGTTCAGAATCTTGCCGAACGCTTCGATCGATTTCTTTTGCAGCTCGGCGGGCGTCAACCCCGCGGCCTGCAGGTCTCCGACGAGAGGCAGCGTGACTTTGCCGTCGGGACGGACGCGCACCTGGCCGCTCAGATCGGCCTCCCGCCAGACACGGATTTCGAGAACGTCGTCGGCGCCGATCTTGTAGGTGTTCGGATCGACGGCCGCGGCGGGTTGCGCGCCCAACTCCTTCACCTCAGTCCCCGCCTGCGGTTTGCCAGGCGCGTTTTGAGACGCTGGCGGCACGGAATTCTGAGCGTGCGCGGGACTGAACCCGGCACATCCAAAGCAGGCGAATAACGCGGCGGGCAAGTATAGGGCAGTATGACGACAGCGCACTTGGGCAGATCCTCCAAACTTCTGACAAGCAATGGCGGGCGACTCCGCGCGAGCGCAAAGCCTCGTCCCCTCCGGCAGATATCCTAGTTTGGTATTCTACCATCCGCCTTTACGGCTCCGCCGGAACAGTTGCGGAGCGGCAATCGGATGGCAATACGATACTTTGCGGCATCTGTCCGGCGACTCTCCGGACGAGGCCGCGCGCAGTCTTGCGTTCACGATCCCTGTTAAGCTCGCGGCCTGCCGCGAACGCGGCGTTCAGCGGGCCTTGAAACGATAGCCGGCCTCTCGCAGCAGGCGGTAGACCAGCGAGATGGGCAATCCGACGACGTTGAAGTAACAGCCCTCGATGCGCTCGATGAACTTCGACGCGAGGCCCTGGATCGCGTAGGCTCCGGCCTTGTCCATCGGCTCGCCGCTCGCGCAATAGTCGTGAATCTCGCGTTCGGAAAGCGGCGAGAAGTAGACCTGGGTCGATTCCACCCGCGCCTGTTCGGCGCCAGCGTGCAGGAGGCACACGCCCGTCAGCACGGCGTGGCTGCGCCCGCTGAGCCGGCCGAGCATTGCGCCGGCCTCTTCCACCGAGCGCGGCTTTTCAAGCACATCGCCGTCAACGACCACAACCGTGTCGGCGGCGAGCACATATTCCTCGGGCGACTCCAGCGCGGCGTGAGCCTTTTGCGAAGCCAGGCGGCTCACGTACTCTTCGGGCGTCTCCGCCGCGTTCCGGATCTCCTCTACGCCGGAGACGCGCACGATAAAGGGCAAGCCGGCCTGCGCGAGAATTTCGCGGCGGCGCGGCGACTGGGAAGCAAGAACCAACATAGCGAGCCATCAGGTTATCACGCGGCGGCGGGCGGCCGGCAGACACGCGCCAGGCGATTTGTGCGCCACGCCCGGCGCCGCGCCCCGACGCGCAAATCGGCCGGTGGCGAGCCGTGCCGCATGCTAAAATGACGGTTCCACTTCGAACTCTTCCGATGGAACGCGCAGGACGCATTTTGAGCCGTCTTCGACCGGCCAACGGCAAGCTGACCGCCAGTCAACTCGCTATCTCGGCATGGCCCGCCGCGGTGGGTTTCCGCCTCGCGAACCGGACGCGCGTCACGTTCTTCGAAAAAGGACGCATGATCGTCGAGGCTGAGGATGCGCTGTGGCAGCGGAATCTGGCGGCGCTCACGCCGCAGATCCTGACCAACCTGCGTTCGCTGCTCGAAGACGCGGCGCCCCGGAAGATCGAATTCCGCGTAGGCGTGCGGCGCCGGCCGCCGCAACGCGAGGAACCCTTGCGGGGCACGGGCCTGTTTGCGGCCGAGTCCTCGGGCATCGCGGATCCGTCGCTCGCCTATGTTTACCGGCTCTCCCGCAGAAAGGCTGGCGCGTGAAACTAACTGAACCCGAGGTGCGTGCGATCGCCGATCTCGCCAGCCTCCATCTGACCGACCCGGAAATCGCCCGCATGGCGCGCGATCTCGACCAGATTCTGACGCACGTCGACAAGCTCAACGAGCTCGATACGGCGAACGTGGAACCGATGGCGCAGGTGCTGTTTGAGGCCGAAGAGACCGCCACGTTGCGCGCCGACGCCGTTGCGCCCACGCTCGACAATGCGACGGCGTTGGCCAATGCGCCCGTGTCCGGCGCCGGCCAGTTCAAAGTGCCGATCGTCATCGAGCGCAACTAAGCGCCTTCCATCCGCCGCGGAGTATTCATGGACGTTCGCAATCTGACCATTTCCACCATTCGCGCGGGCCTTGCCGCCAAGACCTTCAGCGCCACCGAGCTGGCGCAGGAAGCATTGAATTTCGCCGCGGCCGAAAACCCGAAGACGAACGCATACCTGACCTTCAGTCCGGAGCGGGCGCTGGCGGCGGCCCGGAGCGTGGATGCAAAGCTGGCGCGCGGCGAAGCCGCCGGAGCGCTCGCGGGCGTGCCCGTGGCGGTCAAGGACGTCATCGTCACGAAGGATCTGAAGACCACCTGCGGCTCGAAGATGTTGGAGCATTTCGTTCCGCCCTATGACGCGACGGCGGTGGAACGGCTGGAAGCCGCGGGCGGCGTGATCCTGGGCAAAACGAATTGCGACGAGTTCGCCATGGGCTCGTCGAACGAGAACTCGGCTTACGGGCCGGTGCGCAATCCCGTTGCGCTCGACCGCGTGCCGGGCGGCTCCAGCGGCGGTTCGGCGGCCACGGTGGCGCAGGGCACGGCGGTGGTGGCGCTCGGTTCCGATACCGGCGGGTCCATTCGTCAACCCGCCAGTTTTTGCGGAGTCGTGGGCGTCACGCCGACCTACGGGCGCGTCTCGCGCTACGGCCTGGTGGCCTTCGCCAGTTCGCTCGACCACATCGGTCCCTTCGGCCGCACGGTGGCAGACGCCGCCACGCTGCTCGAAACCGTCGCCGGCCGCGACCCGATGGATTCCACCAGCGCCTTTGCGCCCGTGCCGGCATACGGCGAGGCGATGCAACAGGACGTCAAGGGCCTGCGTCTCGGCCTGCCGAAGGAATACTTCGCCGGCCTCGCCAACGACACGCGCGACCAGATTGAGAAAGGCATCGAACTGCTGCGCAAGAGCGGCTGCGAGACCGTCGAAATCAGCCTGCCGCACACCGAGTACGCGATTGCCTGCTACTACATCGTCTGCACGGCGGAGGCGAGCGCGAATCTGGCCCGCTACGACGGCGCGCGCTACACGATGCGCTCGGCGCAGACGAAGACGCTCGCCGACATGTACCGCCTGACGCGCGGCGAAGGCTTCGGCGCGGAGGTGAAACGGCGCATCATGCTCGGCACCTACGTGCTGAGCGCGGGCTATTACGACGCGTATTATTTGAAAGCCCAGCGCGTCCGCTCGCTGATCGCGCGCGATTTCGCCCAGGCTTTCGAAAAGGTGGACGCGCTGATCGCGCCCGTCTCGCCCTTCCCGGCCTTCCGCCTTGGCGAAAAGGTGGACGACCCATTGCAGATGTACCTGAGCGACATCTACACGATCACCGGCAGTCTGGCGGGCGTGCCCTGCATGAGCGTACCCTGCGGCGCCACCGGCGAGGGCCTGCCGGTCGGCATGCAGATCCTCACGAAGCACTTCGACGAGCCGGGCATGTTCCGGCTCGCGGCGGCCTTTGAGCGCGCCGGCGGCTTCGGCATTTAGGAACTTGTGGCACTGCGGCGGACGGTGACGTTCTCACGCCGGCCGGCGGGGACGCTGTTTCTCCGAGACCGATTTGATAATCAGCCTCCCGGGCCGCGTCGGATCAATCGGCACAGCCGCATGCAATAGCGCCTGCTCAATCAGCATCTGGACCGCGGGCTGATCCAACGTGTCCGGACTCCTCAAAATCATGTGACGCGCCGCCGTGCCCGTGCCCTGCAAAATGCCATTGGGATCGGGCAGACCGGCGCCTTGCAGGAAGAAGAGACTGACCCAGCGCGGGTATAACGCGATGGAGAAAATCGCCTCGGAGGCACGCTCCGACGGGCCGAAGCCAATCGCCAGAGCGTTGTAGTTGTCATACACCAGTTCGAAGGCGCCGGGCAGATACGATCGCAGCCGCTCAATGGATTCCCGGGCGAGCGCGGCGATCGCGGGAGTGTACTTGGCCACGAACCCGGCCAGTTGGACTTCCGGCGAAACTGGCGGGGTTGGATTCTGTTCCGGACTATGACCGTTCAGCGAAGGCACAGCGTGACTTTAGCACGTTTGCGCGAATTTGAGTCCCCCGAAGCGTGGCCGGATGTGCCACAGGCCGCGCACCGCGGCGCCCGGCGGCGGCAATGCACCCCATCCGCGCCGGTTGCCCTGAATCTTTAACGAACAGCGGCACATCAAGAAAGAGCGTAGGAGGGTTTTGAATGGCTTTTACTCTTTCTCCGCTTCCGTATGCGTATGACGCTCTGGAGCCGCATATCGACGCGCGGACGATGGAATTCCACCACGACAAGCATCACGCTACCTACGTGGCGAATCTGAATAAAGCTCTGGAAGGCGCCCCGGAATTGGCCGGCAAGAGCCTGGAAGAGCTGCTCGCCAACAATCTGGCGCTGGTCCCGGATGCGCTCAAGACGGCGGTTCGCAACAACGGCGGAGGAGTGTGGAATCACGATCTGTTCTGGCAGATCATGGGCAAGAACGCGGGCGGGGCGCCCAAGGGCAACGTGGCCCAGGCCATCGTGGCGAAATACGGGAGTTTTGACGAGTTCAAGGCGAAGTTCAGCGCCGCGGGCCTCGGCCGCTTCGGCTCCGGGTGGGCCTGGCTCGTCAAAGCGGGCAACGGCGTTGATATTGTGAGCACGGCCAACCAGGATTCGCCGCTCTCGGAGGGCAAGAGCCCACTGCTTGCGCTCGACGTTTGGGAGCACGCTTACTACCTGAAGTATCAGAACCGCCGCGCCGATTACATCGCGTCGTGGTGGAACGTGGTCAACTGGGGCGCGGTCGAAGATCTGTACAACGCCGCCAAGTAAATTTTCGAGTTCATCTAAGATCCGCTTGCCGGTGGCTTGTCTGCCGGCAAGCGGCTTTTTTATGCCCGCTTCCCAGCCGGTGTGGTCACCCGCGCCAGCCCACTCGATAATAGGTATTGGTGAGTGAAGAACTTCATTTGCGCTTTCTCCGCCGCGCCCTGGATCTGGCGTTGGAAAACGCCCGCTCTGGCAATGGCGGCCCGTTTGGAGCCGTGATCGCCGCCGATGGCAAGATCATCGCCGAAGGCGTCAACCACGTGACCCGGGAGACCGATCCGACCGCGCATGCCGAAATATCGGCGATCCGCGCGGCCTGCCGGAAGCTCGGCCGGTTCTCGTTGCAGGGCTGCACGCTCTATTCGAGCTGTGAGCCATGCCCGATGTGCCTGAGCGCCATCTACTGGGCGCGCCTGGACGGCCTGTACTTCGCGGCGGACCGCTCCGACGCCGCCCGCGCCGGCTTCGACGATTCCTTCCTGTATGAGCAGATCCCGCTCGACGTTCAGGCGCGCGCGTTGCCCACAAAGCGCCTGCTGGCCGAGGCCGGCGGCGAGGCCTTTGCGGCCTGGCTGAAACGGCCCGACCGCGTGCCCTATTGATTTATTTGCAGTGCGGCTCTATTCGGAACCGGGAGATCGGCCGATACAATGGGCGGCGGGAGAACGGCGAAGCGCGGGACTTTACGTGTTCAAAATGGTCGGCCTTGCAGCACGGGTACGGGAAGCCGGCGGTCTAAGATGAAGCCAATGGCGCGGTATTTCGCTCGCATTTTCAGACTCTGGCCGTTGCTGGCTCTACCGGCGACGCTGGGGGCGCAGTTCCTGACCGAACTTGCGCCCCAGACGAGCAAGGCGTTCGACGAGTATCAAAAGGCGGCCGAGGCCCGTATGGACTGGAAGGCGCATCTGGCGCCCGCGCCCGGCGAGGTAAAGATCGCCGCCAGCGAGCAGCAGTCGATGATCGAGGTGCCCGGCGGGCTGATCCATGATTGGCGGGCCGCCACGGTCGCACCGGGAGCAACCGCCGAGCAGGTTCTGGCGGTGCTTTCCGATTACGCCAACTACAAAACGATCTACGCGCCGGAAGTGGTCGACTCGCGGGTCCTGGGCCACGACGGCAACCGGTGGCGCCTTTACCTGCGCCTGGTCAAGAAAAAGGTACTCACCGTCACCTTGAACAGCGAGTACGAGGCCGAGTATCATCCGCTCGGCCAGGGCCGCTGGAACAAGGTTTCGCGGTCGATCAAGCTGACGGAAGTGAGCGGCGGCAAGGAACTGGCGCCCGGCACCGGCCACGGGTTCATCTGGCGGCTGAATTCGTACTGGCTGATTGAGCCGCGTCCGAACGGCGTATACATCGAGTGCCGGTCAATCTCGTTGTCGCGCAACATCCCCGCCGTGCTCGACTGGATCATCCGGCCGATGATCACCAGCGTGCCGCGCGAGTCGCTGCGTAATACGTTGGATGCGACGGTCCGCGCGCTCGGCAAAGAGCATCCGGCGCTGGCATTGCACGCGGCGGCGGGAACGCGGCGCAACACCGCCAAGGAGTAGGAAACACAGGCAATCGGCCGGCAAAACAGACGGCGAATGGCGCTGGACGCCAAACCTGAGCGGCATAAGGGTTTGCAGCCTCTTTCCGCGTTCTGTCACACTGAGTGGAGATGACTTTCCGCAATGCGCTAGTGGCGGCGCTTGTAGTATCGGCTTTCGCCACGGGTGGCGCAGCTCTGGCCCGGGCGCAGGCGGTAGCCTCTTCCAATGAAACCTTGTATTACAGCGCCGAGTGGCGCTTCGTCCGTGCCGGCGATATTGAGGTACGCAATCTGAACGGTAAGCAGACGGTGATGAAGCTGCTCAGTTCCGGTCTGGTGTCACGTTTGTTTCCGGTCGAAGACCGTTATACGCTGACGCGCGATGACCAGGACTGCAACAAAAGCCTGCTGTTCCAACTCCGCGAAGGACGCCGCCGCCGTGACATCCAGGCCAACTTCGACAAGCAGCGGCGCAAGGCCTCGTACATGGAAAAGGACGTCAACCGGGGCGTGGTCACCACTCAGGTAGAGAGCGATATCCCCGGGTGCGTTTACGATCTGACCGGCGCGCTGAAGCGCCTGCGCCTCACCTATCCCAAACCCGGCAGCTCCTGGACACTGCCCATCTCCGACGGCAAGAAAACCGCCAATATTCGCGTGGAAGCCCAGGAAAAAGAGCTGATTCGCACGCCCTTGGGGCAGTTTCCCTCGACGCGCTACGAAGCTTTCATTTTCAGCGGCGTTTTCTACGGACGTCAGGGGCGGCTTTTTGTCTGGATCACGGACGACGAGCGTCATTTGCCGATCCAGCTCCGAATCCAGTTGCCGTTCTACGTCGGCACCATCACGCTGCAACTAGAAAAAGTCGAAAGGAATTGATGTGAGAAGTCCGGCTTTTACGAAATTCCTGACGGTCGCGGCCCTGGCCGCCCTGACGATGGGCACCTTGCGGGCCCAAGCGCCAGCGCCCGACAACGGGCAATTGACCGATGCGCAGGCGCTCAAACTCTACGAGCGCACGCTCCAGTTGATGGAGGCCGGCGGGATCTTTATGCCCGACCTCAACCAGGCGGGCAAGCCGCTGATTGAGAACTCGCGGCAGACGCTGGACAGCCTGAAGTTTCTCGGCTTCCGTAATCCGCAACTGCAGTACCGCTGGCTCGCGACCGTGCGCGCCTACCTGCTGCTTTCCGACACGCTCCCCAAGCCGGTTCCGTTCCCCGAAGAGTCCCGGCGCCAGTTCGCCGAACTGCGCGACAACGTGGTCCGCACCGAGGTCTACTTCCAGTCGCAACTCCAGCAGTTGCAGCACGATCTGCGTGATCCGGACCGCGACAACATGAAGCGCTACGCCGACGACAATCTGAAAGTCGGGACGCCGCAGGCCAGCAACCCGCGCGTTGTCTTCATGGGCGATTCGATTACCGACTTCTGGCGGCTGAACGAGTATTTCCCGAACAAGGACTTCCTGAACCGCGGCATCAGCGGCCAGATTACGGGCCAGATGCTGGGCCGCTTCCTGAATGACGTCATCTCCGTGCGGCCCGCGGCAGTGGTCATCCTCGCCGGCACGAACGACATCGCGCGCGGCGTCGACATCGTCACCGTCGAGAGCAACCTGACGGCGATGTGCGACCTGGCGGACCACTACAAGGTCAAGGTCGTGCTGTCTTCCGTCCTGCCCGTGCACGACTACAACATGACGGTCAATCCCGCCTTCGAACAGACGAAGAAACGGTCGCCGCTGGTGATCCGTGCGCTGAACGAGTGGATCCAGAGTTTCTGCCAGAAGCGCGGCTACGTCTATCTGGACTATTTCCATCCAGTTCTGGACACGCGCGCCAACCTGACCAAAGAGTACTCGGACGACGGGCTGCACCCGAATTCGGCCGGTTACCGCATCATGGCGCCGGTCGCGCTGTCGGCCATCGAGAAATCTCTGGGTGGGGTCCCACAACCTAAGAAGAGCCGTTTACGTCTATTCTGATGCCATGAGAATTCTTCTTCTCTTCTGCGCCGCCGTCTCTTTGGCCGCGGCGCAGATGTCGATGACCGCCGTGCAGTTGAAACAGTTCATTCACTCGTCCATCGAGAAGAAGTTTCCCGACAAGCAGGTCGTCAAGTACCTGAAGATGTACAAGTTGACCGAGCGGTTAACGGACCGGGATCTGATGATGATGATCGCCGAGAATCCCGGCCCGGAGACCACTGAGCAGCTCAAAGAGATGCAAGAGGCGTCCCGGAGCCTGCCGGTGCCGGACGATGGCAAGCCGGCCACTCCGCCGCCCGCGCCGATGCCCCCGCCTTCGTCGGCCGACCAGGAGCGGATCCTGTCCGAGGCGCGCGAGATCGCTCTCGATTACACCAAGCACCTGCCCGACTTCATCTGCCTGCAATACACCCGGCGCTACATCGACCCGCAAGGCACGGACTATTTCCAACAGGTGGACACCGTGGCGACGCGTCTCAGCTACTTCGACCAGAAGGAAGACTACAAGGTGATTTCGGTCGGCGGCAAGCTGAGCAATAAGGAATACAGCAAGCTCGGCGGGGCCATTTCGAGCGGCGAATTCGGCACCATGCTCAAGGAAATCTTCGAGCCGGAGACCGCGGCCGAGTTCAACTTCGAGCGCTGGGCCAAACTGGACGGGCGCATCTGCCTCGTCTACCACTACCACGTGACGCGCGCGAACTCGAAGTGGTCGATCGATTGGAACAATGGGGAACAGATGTACACCCCGGCGTACTCGGGCAGCATTTTCATCGATCGCGAGGTGCCGGTCGTAATGCGGGTCACGCTCGTCGCCGAAGGGCTGCCGGCGTCGTTTCCGATCCAGGAAGCGAAGAGCATGCTGAACTACGGCTACCAGGATCTCTCCGGCAAGCAGTTCCTGCTGCCGCTGAATTCCGAGATGCGGATGCGCGAGGGCCGATTGCTCGTCAAGAACGAGACCGAGTTCCGCAACTACCGCAAGTACAGCGCCGACGCCGTGATCACCTTCGACGCCGAGGCTAGCGAACCCGTCGAGCCGAAACAGAAATAGGACGCGCGGTGGGAGGCCACTGAGGCCGTTTCGGTTTTTCTGTAGACACTCAGACTGCCGGCGCAGACCTGCCGCTTCGCCACGGAGAAGTGCCTTGAAACGGAGCCGCGACCGTGAGGGAGTCCGCATGGCCCTGCGGGCCGCCAAAAGCGATGAAAGTCATCCGTCCTGGCACCGCGAGACGAGGGTGGCACATAACCGATTTTGTTTCTACAACTTCGGCTCGTATCTTGACTCGTTGGGACGGATGACTTTCAACGGAGCGGTTGTATCCCATTGGCTATCAGCCGCTTGCGGCGGGACCGCTCTTTTCATTCGCGGCGCGGTGCTGGCAGCGGCGTCTATCTCCAGACTCCGCAAGAACGGCGCCCATCCGATCTACACTAATTCCGAAACAGCTCTAGCCCGCAGATGCAACGGCTCGCTCACGTTCGCGGCTTCGTTGCGACGTTGCGGCTCCGCTTCCGCCAGAAATGTCCGCCTGCCGAATCACCAAGAAATCACCGTGCGGGCGCGATTTCGCACCGGATCCGCGCGGCGGGAGGCGGCATCCTGGTAGAATCGGAGAGTTATGTCAGAACGCAACGGAGACAAAGCTCGTACCGGCCGCCTGCTGCAACGCCGGAGCCAGCGCAGATTGAGAAGCCGCGCACTCGCCGCTTCGGTTAAGGCGAAGGCTGAGGCGACGGCTGAAGCCAGGCCCGAAGATAAAAAGACCGCCTGAATTCCCTTCCCCCAGGCTCTCCACGCGGACTCTTTTCCTGAGGCCACCGCTTTCGGTGTGAACCCGTCCATCTCCCGGCAATCCGTTGGGAGATGAGAGGTATTTGTGTGTCTAGCCGTGCCTGAGGACGTGCACGACCTGCCAGACCCAGCCAGCGAACCAGATACCAGCGGTCGCAGCGGCGGCAGTGAGTACACCCACGCGCGTAGCGGTTTGCGCCCGGCGGATCGTCTCCGTCCGGCCTGAGAGCATCATCACTCCGAGCAGCGCCAAAAGGGCGCTTGCGAGCGCACTGGCCAGTACCATGGCGGCCCCGCCCGGGGCCACGCTCGCGGCGCGCGTGAACTCGCCGTGAGCCGCCAGAATCAGGCTGCGCGTCATGCCGCAATTCGGGCACGGGATGCCGAAATGCACGCGGAAGGCGCAGGCGGCGCCGAACACGTGGCCCAGAAACCAGGAGTGCTGCTCGTCGGCCGTGAAGCAGCAACGCAGCGCCCCAACGCCCAGCACGAGCGCGCTCGACGCCGCCAGCGGCGCCAGACCGCGCCACCGGGTGGTTCGCGCGCTAACGGACATCCGGATTGTAAACGACAAAGCAGCCGACGGCCTTGTCATGCAAAGTCTGCCGGCGGTCGTCCCAGAGGGGCCACAACAGGTCGATCATGCCGCCGAAGGGGACGAACCCCAATCCCACTTGCACCAGCAGCCGGATCGCGGCGTTACCCTGCGTCAGGAGCTGCCCATTCGCGTCGATAACCTTCAGTTTCATGACGCCCTGGCCGATCGAGTACCCGCGCTGGCTCACCAGATACACGCGGTTGTATAGGCCGACCAGCAGCGATGCCACGGGAAACATGAGCAGCAGCAGGCAGCACACGCCGCCCGCGGCGCCTGAGCTTTCGCCGCTCGCTCCGACAATCGCGGCGAAGAAACCGCCCAGCACCAGGTAAAGAACGGCCATTGCCGCGAAGACAAAGAGACTGTCGACGATGTAGCCGATGGCGCGATCGGCCCAGGTCGCATAGGTGTATCCGCCAGACGCGGACGGCGCAGGATACTGGGGCGGAGGAACCGGCGTTGGCGAGGGAGGCTGCGCCGCAGCGGCGGGCAGTCCGGTGGGAGCGCCGCAACTGGCACAGAAAGCGGCTCCGGGGGCGAGAGCGCTACCGCATTTCGCGCAGAACATGTTTTAACTCCTGAGCGGGAATAGGAAGATTCTACTCTCCAAACTCCGCCACGGGCTAGTGTTTCTAAAACTCCGGCCCCGTTCCCGTGAGCACCAGCCGCCCATGCTTGACGCCACGCGCGGCGATCAACCGGTCGGCGAGTTGCCGGACTTCCGCCGCCTCGCCTTTCACGATGACCACTTCCAGGCAGTTGTCGTGGTCCAGATGAACGTGCAGCGTGGAGAGGATCTGGTGGTGATACTGGTGCTGCAACTCGGTGAGCTTTTCGCTGAGCAGCCGGACGTGATGGTTGTAGAGCAACGTCACGGTACCGGTTACCAGTCCCGTGGGTTGGACAGCCGCCTCCTGAACCAGTTCCGCCCGGATGAGATCGCGAAACGCTTCCGAGCGATTGGAGTAGCCGCGGCGGGCAATGAGCGCGTCGAACTTCTCCAGCAGGCCATGGTCGATGGCCACGCCAATCCGTTCCAGCTCTCTGTCCTTGCTTTCCGGTCCATCCTTCATAGAATTCGTCCTCAGCCGGTTTCAGACGCCGCGTTTGTTACCGTACAGCAGGATCTGCAGGCGCGGTGTGAAGCGGTAGCCGTAAGTCTTGCACAGTTCCGCGAGCCACTTTGAGCGCTCCGCGAGCGTCGCGGCGTCCACGCCCTCCGGCATCAGCAGCACGCGGTCGTTCGGCGCGCCGCAGCTTTTCTGAATCTCCTGGATTTCGGGCAGATCGTACTGCGATTCGACAACGAACTTCAGCTGATAGGGAAATTCGCGCGTAAGACGGCGCAGGACCACGGGTTGCAGACGGCGCTGCTCGTGGCGGTCCTTCCATACCGGATCGTCAGGAGTCGAGTTCGCCAGCTTAGGCGAGATGCTCATCAGGTCGCAGTCGACATGCTGGTAGACCGTGCCAGCCGTCTCCACCGTAATATGCAGGCCGGCGGAGCGCAGTTCGTGCGAGAGTGCGGCGATCTCGGGAAAAATCAGCGGCTCACCGCCCGTCAGCACCACATGCCGGTAGCGGGGGAGGCTCCGAACCCACTCCATCAGCTTCTGAACGGTCCACTCCTCGCCCTCCGGCGACCAGGAACTGTAGCGCGTATCGCACCAGCGGCAGCGCAGATTACAGCCGGAGACGCGAATGAACAGACTGGGAACGCCGGCGAGCAGGCCCTCGCCCTGAATCGACGGGAAAACTTCCGCAATTCTCATGGCCGGTACGTGACCGGATCCACCGCACCCGCGGCCGCGAAGCCCGCCAACCGGAGCTGGCAGGAGTCGCAATGCCCGCAGGCACGCCCTTCCGGGTCGGGATCGTAACAACTATGCGTCAGAGAATAATCTACGCCCAATTTCAGGCCGGTACGAATAATATCGGCTTTGGAGAGGGCCATGAGCGGCGCGTGGATCTTCAGGTTCTGCGCGCCTTCGACGCCCGCCCGCGTCGCCAGGTTGGCCATCCGCTCAAAAGCCGCGATGTAGTCAGGGCGGCAATCGGGATAGCCCGAGTAATCCACGGCATTGACGCCGAGATAGATGTCCGAGGAACCGAGCACCTCGGCCCAGGCCAAAGCGAACGAGAGGAAGATCGTGTTCCGCGCCGGCACATACGTGATCGGGATGCCGTGCGACATCTCCGCCGTGGGCCGGTCCTTCGGCACGTCAATCGCGGCGGTCAAGGCGGAACCGCCGAACAGGCGCAGGTCGATGACGGCGGTCTTGTGCTCCACCGCGCCCAACGAGCGGGCCACGCGCGCCGCGGCCGTCAGTTCGATGCGGTGGCGCTGGCCGTAGTCGAAACTCAGCGCGTGGCACTCGAACCCGTCGCGCCGCGCAATCGCCAGCGTCGTAGCGGAATCGAGCCCGCCGGAGAGCAGGCAAACGGCGATCTTATTCAACAGTGCACTTCCTTTCTGCAGCCCAGGTCGCGCGGCAGCCAGTGCGCCAGGATCCAGCCCAGCACGGGGAAGATCAGGAGCGCGAAGAGGGCGGTATGCAGCGAACTCCGTTGCGCCACGAACCCGGTCAAAGGAATAAACACGAGTCCCGCCGCGCCCCAGGCGAAACCCATCAGCAGCGCCGACACCGTGCCGGCCTGCGACGGCGCCAACTCCTGCGCCACCACAACGTTCACGGGGATGGTGAACAGCAGGATCAGCCCGCCCAACGCCAGCGACAGGATCGTCCACCAACCTGTGGTCAGGAAGAAGACCAACATGAACGGAATCGAGAGAGCGAACGAGAGCAGGATGACCCGCCGTGCGCCGTAGCGGTCCGAAAGGTACCCGCCCGCGAATCCACCCACCGCGCCGGCCGTCAGGTAGAGCGTCAGCGCCCAGGCGGCGGTGGTCAACGGGTAGCCGCGCTCGCGGTTCAGGTACAGCGCCAGGAATTGCGCGTAGGTCACCTGCACGGCCGAACGGAAAAAGACGCCGCAGTACAGGATGGTGAGCGGCTTCCAGACGGCAAGCAACGCCTGGCGGTCGAAACTCTGCCGGCGTTGCACAGTGCTCCGCGGCGGCCGGATATAAATCAGCATCGCCACCGACAGCAGCACGCCCGGCAGCGCCGTCCAGAGCATCCGGTCACGGCCGAACCAATCCACATACGTCGAGAAAAAGACCGGCGACAAGGCAATGCCCAGCGTACCGGCGGTGATGAACACGCTCATCCAGCGGCCGCGGTTTCGCGTCATCCCCGTGGCGGCCCAGGACGACGCCTGCGGATGGAAAGTGGCCACGAAGGTGCCGCCGAGGAGGGCGAAGACGAGCGCCGAGCGGTAAGTGGGAGCCGCGCCCAGCAGCGCGATGAAGAGCCCCGTCAACCCCGGCGCGAGGACCGAGAACATCCGCGTCTGGAAGCGGTCGGAAAGATAGCCGTACAGCGGCTGCGTAATCGAAGAAGAGAAGGCGAGCAGCCCGCCGAGGATGCCCGCCTGCGTCAGGGTGATGCCGAGGCGGCCGATCAATAGCGGCTGGAAGATCCCCATCGAGCCGCTATACAGATCGACGATGAAATGACCCAGCGAGAAGAGCAGCAGGGTGATAGCGCCGCCGCGGGCAGCCGCCTGACGGGGCTGTGGCACAGAGATGGTTTCAGAAGCGGAACTCATTAAGCGAGTGGGAGATACGCTGATTTGAGGATAACATCCCAGAGTCAGGGCCGCCGGGACCGTTGGGGCCGATGCGCACGGTGGACGATCGGCGAGACGGTGGGCCGGGCTTGTACTCGAAAGGTCCGTTCATAATCCGGCATAATGTTGTTGGTGCGACCGGTGCGCCGGGGAATCGTCTCCGGAAATCCGATTCGCACTCGTGAACAGGCGCAGATCCTTGCCGAATGATTTGCAGCAACGGGATGCGACGGATCTCATCGCGAGATTACGGGACGTCCTCGGCTCGTCCGGGCCCCTGAAGCAATCGGAGACCGGTCTCCAGGTCGAGGATCTGCCGGGTTTGTACTGCCGGGTGACGCTGGATGGCGCGATTCTCGGCGTCAGCCCGGCGTTGGCGCACGAGCTGGGCGCCGCCAGCCCAAAGGGATTGCGAGGCCGGCCCGTCGGCGCTTTCCTGCCCGAACTTATTGCTGGCTCACCGCTCGTGGAAGAGATCCGGGAACGCGGTGAGATTCGGGACGTGCCCGTTCGGCTGACCAGGCCCGGGACAAGCGGCAGCCGCAGAGTGCTGCTGTCGGCGCGCGTTGAGTCTGGAAATCGCTCCCCCTCCTATGCGTGGACAGGCTGTCTGACTGTGCCAGCGGCCGCCGGCGCGCTGGACGAATCGGGCCTCGGCGCGGCAGCAGCGGTGAGCCGGACATCGCTCGACCAGACGCGCCGCGAAATCACTGCGCAGCTTGAGGGTCTGTGCCGCCAGTTCCCGCCATGCAGCACGGACAGCCAGTGGGCGCTGTTGTGCTCGGCCATGCGCCTGCAAACGGTCGCCCTGGCGCAGATCGAAGCGTTGGCCGCCGTTCAGACGCCCGCGGCGCCGGAGCCGTTTGACCCGCGCGCCGCTATCGCCGGCCTCTGTCAGGCTGCGGCCCGCTTGGCGGCGCATGCGGGCGTTCGCGTGCTCTTCGACGCGCCACCGGATCTGCCGGCGCGCATGACAGGTTGCGAATGGCGCATGACGGCATGCGCCAGACTGCTGCTGGGAGCCGCGGCGATCGCGGATGACGTGCGCGCGATCGTCGTCCAGATGGACCTGGAAGAAGGACGGCGGCTGGTGGTCGAATTCTGCCTCTGGACCAGCGGCGGCGTGCTGGACGAACGCTGCCTCCGCCAGGTCGAACTCGCCGGCAACCTGGCCGCGACATTTGGCGGCAAGGTCAGCGTGGAGCCGGCTTTGCCGGAGTGCCGCAAGCTCGTCCTGCGGACGGGAATCGAAGTGCGCGCGCAAGACGGCGGCGGGGCCGTGCCGGAGCAAGTTCCGGCGCTGCGGGCGTTGCGGGCTCTGATCGTAGGCCCAGGCGCGGACCGCGGCCCGGTTCTCGCAAGATGGCTGGAACGGCAGCAGGCGGACGTAACGCTGGCGTCCACCGTGGAAGAGGCGCAGCGGATCCGCGGCGCCAGGCGGCCCGACGTCGCTATTTTCGGACTCTCCGGCCACGCTGAACGGCCCGGGCTCCTGGCGGATATTCCGGTGTTGGAGCTGCGCCGCGCGGGCACGCCCGCTGCGGCCTGGCCCGATCTTTCCATTGAAGACCCGGTGTTCGAAGAGGATCTGCTGCGACCGGTCAGCGACCTGCTGGCGCGCCTTAGCGCGACGCCCGCGGAGCCGCGGACGCCGGCAAGTGGGGCGGCACGGATTCTGGCGGTGGAAGACAACCCGGTCAACCAGACCGTCATTGAGAAGATGCTGCGCAAGTTGGGTTACGAGGTGGATCTGGCCCGCAGCGGAGTCGAGGCGCTCGCGGCGCTGCGCCGGCGCACGTACGATGCGGTGCTGATGGACTGGGAAATGCCCGGCATGGATGGCCTGGAAACGACATCCAACATCCGGCAGTTCCCCGAACCGCTGTGCCGGGTGCCGATTATCGCCGTGACCGCGCATGCCATGGCGGGCGACCGTGAAACTTGCCTGCAAGCCGGCATGGACGACTACGTGAGCAAACCGGTGGAGTTCGACGTGCTGCGCAAGATGCTCGAACAATGGTTGGCGCACCCGGCGCGGCGCCCGCGGCCGTGAGGCCCGGCGGTCTCCGGGTGTTCCCTTTTTCACGAATGACGCGGCCGTGCGCTATCCTGGGCCGTTAAGGATGCCCGGCGATTCCAAACTCGCGGAGAAGTTGCGCACGATGGGCGTGGTGGGCGCCGGCGGCGCCGGTTTTCCCACCTCGGTCAAGGCCGCGTCGCAGGCCGAATACGTGCTGGCCAATGGCGCGGAGTGCGAGCCGCTGCTGCACAAGGACTTCGAGTTGATGCGCCGCCACCCGGCGGAGATCGTCGCCGGGCTGAAGCGCATGGCGGCGGCGACGGGCGCCGCGAACGCCGTGCTCGGCGTGAAAGAGAAGAACCATGAGGCGGTCGAGGCGCTGCGCCCGCATGCCGAAGGCGCAGGCTGCGGTTTCTGCCTGCTCGGCGACTTCTATCCCTCCGGCGACGAGTACGAGTTGGTTTACGCCGCGACGGGACGGCTGATCCCGGCGGGCGGCATTCCCTTGAACGTCGGCTGCGTGGTGAACAACGTCGAGACGCTTTACAACGTCGAGTGCGCCGCGCAAGGCCAGCCGGTCACGCGCAAGATCGTCAGCGTTTCCGGCGCCGTGCGCCGGCCCGCCAGCTTCTGGGCGCCGCTCGGCACGAGCTTCGCCGAGCTGTTACAGGCCGCCGGCGGGGCCAGCGTCGCCGAGTACGGCGTCTTCGTCAGCGGCATGATGATGGGCAGCCTGACGTTCGATTTGAACGGCGTCGTCACGAAAACGACCTGCGGGCTGATTGTTTTGCCCCGGGAGCACCCGCTGGTCGAGCGCAAGAGCCGCCCCGTCGAGGCGATGGAGCGCATCGGGCGTTCGGCCTGCGACCAGTGCAGCTACTGCACCGAGTTCTGCCCGCGCTACCTGCTGGGTTACGACGTGCAGCCGCACAAAGTGATGCGCAGTCTCGGTTTCACGCTCGCCGGCAAGGACAACTGGAACCAGTGGGGCGCGCTGTGCTGCGCCTGCGGGTTGTGCACGCTGTACGCCTGCCCCGAGCAGCTTTATCCCAAAGAAGCCTGCGACGCGGCCAAGACGGACCTGCGCGCCGCCGGAATCCATTTCCACCAGGAACAGCCCGTGCGAGTCCACCCGATGAAGGAGTACCGGCGCGTGCCGCAGGCGATGCTGCGCCGCCGTCTGGCCGTGGAAGAATACGACACGCCGACGCCCTTCACGGAGAACGGGCCGCAACCCACGCGCGTGAAGTTGCTGACGAAACAACACACGGGCGCTCCCGCCGCGCCGGCGGTCGCGGAAGGCGCGCGGGTTCACGTGGGCGATCCGGTCGCGAAAATGGAAGAAGGCGCCTTGGGCGCGTGGATCCATGCGAGCATCGACGGACGCGTCACGCGGGTGAGCGCCGAAGAGATCGAGATCGAAGCGGAATAGGAGCTTGCCGCCGTGGCGAAGAATTCCATCGGGCTGATCGAATTGTCGAGTATCGCGGCAGGCTTCGCCGTAACCGACGCCATGCTGAAAGCGGCCGACGTCGAGCTGGTGCTGGCGCGCACGATCTGCAGCGGCAAGTACATGGTGATGGTGCGCGGCAACGTCGCCGACGTCGAAGCGGCAGCCGCTGCGGGCAGGCTGGCGGGCGACGTTTCGCTGGTGGACACGTTCGTGATCGCCAACGTGCACGAGGATCTCTTCCCCGCCCTGAGCGGGATCTCGCAGGCGGGCAAGCTGGAGTCGCTGGGTGTGCTGGAGTCCTTCTCCGTGTCGAGCCTGATTGAAGGTGCGGACGCGATGGCCAAGGCGGCCAACGTGCGGCTGATCGAGGTCCGGCTGGCCATGGCGCTGGGCGGCAAGGCCTTCGCGACGATTACGGGCAGCGTGTCCGCCGTGCGGAGCGCGCTGGACGCGGGCGCGCAGGTGGTGGCCCGCAAGGGGCTCCTGGTCAACAAGGTGCTGATCCCCAACCCGCGCCCCGAGTTGCTGCGCGAAATGATCTGAGGTTTTCATGCTGAGTCCTCTGGCCGGCAAACCGGCTCCCCAAGAACTGCTCATTGACGTCGCGGCGCTGGAGCGCGCCTTTTACGACAAGACGCCCAACCTGGATGACGCGAACCAGCTCGTCAGTTTCGGCACCAGCGGCCATCGCGGCACAGCGTTGAACGGCAGCTTTACCGAAGCGCACATCCTGGCCATCGCGCAGGCGATCTGCGAGCATCGCGCGGCCGAGGGCATTGACGGGCCACTGTTCATGGGCATGGACACGCATGCGCTCTCGGCGCCGGCCCAACGCGCGGCGCTCGAAGTCTTCGCCGCCAACGGCGTTGAGACCGTGATCCAGCCCGACGGCGGATTCACGCCGACACCGGTGATTTCGCGCGCAATTCTCGTCCACAACCGCGAGCGCAAAACGGGCCTCGCCGACGGCGTGGTTATCACGCCCTCGCACAATCCGCCCTCCGATGGCGGTTTCAAGTACAACCCGCCCAACGGCGGACCGGCCGACACCAGCATCACCAATGCCATCCAGGCTCGCGCGAACGAGCTGCTCAAGGGCGGCAACAAGAGCGTAAAGCGGATTCCGTACGAGCAAGCACTGCGCGCCGCGACGACCCATCAGCGGGACTACGTGCTCGATTACGTACGCGACCTCGCGAGCGTGGTCGACATGGACGCGATCAAAGCCGCCGGCGTGCGCATCGGCGTGGACCCGCTCGGCGGGGCCGCGGTGCATTATTGGGCGCCGATCGCCGACATCTATGGGCTGAAACTGACCGTGGTGAATCCCGCCGTCGACCCGCGTTTTGCTTTCATGCGGGTCGATCACGACGGCAAAATCCGCATGGATTGTTCGAGCCCTTACGCCATGACGGGCCTGGTCGGATTGAAAGATAAGTTCGACATCGCCTTCGGCAACGACCCGGACGCCGACCGCCACGGCATTGTCACGCGCAGCGCCGGACTGCTGAACCCCAATCACTATCTCTGCGTGGCGATCCGCTATCTGCTGACGCATCGCGAGCACTGGAAGCCGTCGCTCAAAGTCGGCAAGACGCTGGTCTCCAGCGGGCTGATCGACCGGGTTTGCGAATCGCTGCAACACGCGGTGCACGAAGTGCACGTCGGCTTCAAGTGGCGCGGCGAGGTTCATGAAGTGCCGGTCGGATTCAAGTGGTTCGCGCCAGGATTGTTCGACGGGACGATCGCGTTCGGCGGCGAGGAGAGCGCGGGAGCGAGTTTCCTGCGCCGCGACGGAACCGTCTGGACCACCGACAAGGACGGGCCGATCATGGGCCTGCTGGCCGCGGAAATCACCGCCGTCACGGGCAAAGATCCCGGCGAGCATTACCGGGAAATCACCGCGCAGTTCGGCGAGTCGTACTATACGCGCATCGATGCGCCAGCGACGCCCGAGCAGAAGGCGCGCCTGAAAAAGCTGTCCGCCAAGGATGTCACGGCGTCCGAATTGGCGGGTGAGCCAATCATCGACAAGTTGACCGAAGCGCCCGGCGACGGCGCACCCATCGGCGGCCTGAAGGTCACGACGAAAAACGGTTGGTTCGCGGCGCGCCCGTCAGGCACCGAAAACATCTACAAGCTGTACGCCGAGAGCTTTGTCAGCGAGGATCACCTGAACCGGCTGGTGGCGGAAGCTCAAGAGCTGGTAAAGAAGACGCTCTGACACACCTGCCGGTCGCCGCTTCCACCGGTGTAAGGATCGAGCGCCCGTAAGAGACCGCCACTGACCGCCGGCTACGCGTCGCCCGCTTTGGAGGATGACTGCGACAGTTCGGAGGCGCCCGTCCCTCGCGCAACGGTGTTCATAAACACACGGGCATGGGCCCTTCTTCTGTCCTGCGCACGCCTTGCGAAGGGTACGGCAATCGCAACCAGCGCGATAACGACTCCAAGTAGCACGACAACGATCATCACGGCACACTACCCGCTTCTTGCGCTCGCGTGTGAGCAGCGCGTCTTTAACTCATCCCGATTCCAAAGTACGTCCTGGGTGGCCGCGCTGTACATGCAGTACCGGACCCGAAAAGTACTAGCAGCCGCGCCGGCTGTCGCCCGGCGTCCTGGACCCGCGGGCGGGAACTGAGCCGGCCGAGGCAGGTGTTCGAGACTCCGGTCACGGTGACGCCAGTCACTGATTGCCGTTCGCCGCCGCGCTACCTTCCAATCAGAGTGAGTCATTCATCGTTGCCGCCGGAGGCTCCGCGAGCCGCGGCCAGGCGCACGCTGCGGGCCCACTTCTCTGGAGGTGACTTGTGTTCGTTGTACTGATCTCGTTCCCGCCCATCCAGCCGGGCAAGGAACGCGAATTCGAAGAATGGTTCGCTGCGACCAACCAGGTGTTTTCGAAATTCAAGGGTTTCGTCAGCCGCCGGCTGCTGAAGCCCACCGAGGAAAGCAACTACGCGGCGGTCGTGGAGTTTGAAAATCGCGAGGCGTTCCTGACCACCCATGGCAGTCCGGAGCACGATGCGGCGGGGGCTCGCGTGAGGCCGCTGTTTGACGGACGGCCGACGCCGCATTTCTACGAAGTCGCCGCTGGCTGAGCCCCGCGAGTTGGCAAAAACACCAAGGCCGGACACTGCCGATCGCGCAGGTCCGGCCCGATGAACGGTGGTGTTGCCGCAAGCCTATTTGCCGCGGTTCAGCGTGCGGTCGTACCACGCCGCCAGATCGGATTTGAACTGCTTGAGCGCTTCAACGTTCAGGTAGATCATGTGGCCGGCCGGATAGTAGCCGAACTCGATGTTGGAGACAAGCTTCTTATCGAGGTTCATCTGCGCCAGGTCGAGCTCGGTCTGGAAGAACGGCGTCGCCAGGTCGAACAGGCCGTTGGCCGAGAAGACGCGCAGCGACGGGTTCTTGCGGATCGCGTCGGCCAGATCACCGGCCACGTAGGCGTCGCGCATCGGTCCACGGAATCCGCCAAAGCCGCCGGGCCCGCGGTGGGTGTGGTCCCACTGGCCCAGCGCTTCGCCCGCGCTGACCTCATACGTCAGATCGGATGCGTAGCTGAGCTGGCGGTCGAGGTAATCGCGGAAGGCCGTAACGTAGGCGCCATTGATGCCGGTGCTCGACGGATCGTGGCCCGGATTCTCACCGGCGGCGTCGACGTCGATGCCCTCGAAACGCGTGTCATAACGGCCCAGGATCAGGCGCTCGTCACGCGCGAACTCCTTACGGAAACGCGTCGGCGAGATGCGCAGATTGGCCTCCTTGATGTAGGCGACGCTCAGGCCAGTGAAGCCGGCCAGCTTGGCGGCGACAGCGTCGAGCCGGGCCTCCGGCAGGTTGTGGCCCTGCTCCAGCGCATCGGTGTATTCGCCGCGCGCGAAGCTCCGGACCGCGTCGAGGAACTCCTTCTCGGTGCCCTTGTGCGGCACTTTCTTGTAGTACCAGGCGGTCGCGGCATATGTCGGCAGATTGCCGACATATTGATTGATCAGGCCGGGCGAACCGTTGAAGTAGTTCAGCACGCTGGAGAGCAGAATGACGCCGTTGAAGCTGACGCCGTCGTTTTCGAGCGAATCGACGAGCGCCGCCGAGCGCGTGGTGCCGTAGCTTTCGCCGAACAGGAACTTCGGCGAGTTCCAGCGATGGTTGACGCCGATCCAGCGCACGATGAACTTATGGAAGGCCGTGACGTCCTGGTCGACGCCGGCAAAGTCCTTGGACGTGCCTTTGCCGACGGCGCGTGAATACCCGGTCAGCGGCGCGTCAACGAAGACAAGGTCGGTGCGGTCCAGCAGGCTGTACTCGTTGGGCACCACCTGGTACGGACCCGCACCGGTCGCCTCGGGGCTGGCCGTCAACACGCGTACCGGGCTGACCGACCCCATGTGCAGCCAGATGGACGACGAGCCGGGACCGCCGTTATAGAGGAACGTCACCGGGCGTTTGGCGCCGGCATCGTCAAGCGTGTAGGCCACGTAGAAGATCGAGCCATAGGGCTTTTCATCGCTGCCGGGAATGTGCAACGTGCCGGCCGTGGCGGTGTACTTCAGCGTCTTGCCGCCCAGGTTCAGCTCATGATGCGTGACCGAAGAAGTCTCTTTCGGGACCGGCGCCGGTTCGGCGGCCTTGGGCGCTTCGCCGGGCTGCGCCAGCCCACGTCCGGGACGCTCTTGCGCGAGCGTTGGAGAAATCGAAGAGCAGGCCAGAAAGATGCCAGTGGCGAGCCACAACGGCATACCGCGGAGAAGGATCGATCGGGACATGCTCCCAATTCTTCCACAACCGCCGGCTGAGGCGGGAGAACGTGTTCGGCTCACACCCGTAGTAAAACTGGGGCGTCCGCTGCCTGTGACCTGCCGATGAATCCTCAGTTCAGTCCAGCGCCGCGATCTCGCCGGGGACGATCTTCTGCGTGCGCGGGAAGAAGCCGCGGTAGCTGAGGTAGCCGACCGTGGCCAGCAGACCCACGTAGACCACCAGTTCCAAGATGTCGGTGATGTGCGTGCGCGGCAGCAGCAGGTAGAGGAACCACAGCGCCGGCTGCGCGATGCACATCGCCCACACCGTGCCGTAGAAATAGCGGCGCTCGTCGCCCTCGCCCTTGGTCGACGGCCGCACGCGCGGCAGATAACCGCACAGGCCGAGAATCCAGATGGGCACGGCGATGGGGAAGTAGGCCGTCTGGTAGATCTGCTTCAGCATCCACTTGCCGGTCGAGATGGCGATCAGCAGCCCGGCGAGGTTCAACACGCCGTAAGTGATGGCGGCGCTCCACGCAAAGGTGTAGCAGACGCGGCGATAGAGCAGGTTGGGCTTATCTTCGGTGAAACGGATGATGTACGGCGCGGGCTCGCAGCCGGGCAGGCGGCCGCGCAGACCGGCGATGGCGGTGCCGATCATCACCACGGCCAGCCAGTAGGCCATGTTGCTGCGGAAGCCATGCGCGAAAAGATCGAACGTCATCGGACCCGGAATCAGAAAAAAGACGAAAATCCAGATCGGCCAATGATTGAAACGGTAATAAAGCTTGTTGCGGGTGCGGATCTTCCGCTCGGTGTCGAGCTGGACCTTCACCCCGCCGGGCGTCGTAGTGCTCATGGCTGCAAAGTTCCAGTTTGGCATAGCGGACGGCTTGGCCGGAACAGGCCCGCCGGCCAATCGGGTATACGCGCCGGATCCGGCGGCGGGTGGCGCAGCGCCGTTCATTCGACGATGGCTTCAATCGTGCCGGGCGCGTTGCCTTCAAACCGGTTGTTGACAAAGACAAAGGCGGACTTGCGTCGATCGGCCGCACGCCCGGCCAGCGCCTTCAACGCCTCGCGGGCGCCGGGATTCGGCTCTTGCACGCGCGCGTAGGGCTGGAACTTCTCGACCGCCGCCGCATAGGGCCGGCCCTGCCGCAGCAACGCGCGGGCAACGAGGAAATCCGCGGTGTAGGCCTGTTCGATGGCGATTTGCTCGGAAAGCTCGGGCATGCGCGTCCAGGCGTTGAAGACGTGCGCGACGTTCAGCGCGCGCAGGCAATCGAAATAGACGGGATCGAGGTATTCGGGATTGCGTACCTCCACCGCATAGCGCCAGCCGCGCGGCAATGCGGCGAGGAATCGCGCAAGGTCCTCAACGAATGGTCCGACACCGTTATAAGCGCGTTGGGGGAACGTGCCGAATTCGAAGATCAGCACGCCAATCCGGGCGGCATAGGACTCCAGCGGCGCGGCGAACATACGCTCGAAAAGTTCGGCGTTCAAAAACGCTGGATTGTCCGAGCCGCCCCTCGCGCCGTAACGCTCGTGCGTGGGCCACGTGCGAACGGTGATCTCCTCGGGCACCTTCAGCGCAAAACGCAACTCCGGCGGCGCGCTCGCGAACAGCCGACGCCAATATGCGGCCGAAGGGAACTGGTAAAACGTGAAGTCGCCGCACACGGCGGGAAACGTCTCGGCGTATTCGGCCAGACACTCGGCTTCAAACTTCTTCCTGGAGAAACGGCCGCGCGTGAAGTAGCGCTCGGCGGTGTAGACCGAACCAAGCCAGCCGGGATAGCGCCACGAACTGGTGCCGAAGTAAATCCCGCGCGCTGCCAAATCGTGCAGGCGCACGGCCAGCGGCGACCGCGGCGCAGGCTCGGGTTCGTCGAAAAGCGACAGGTTCTCCATGGCGTGGACCGACTTTCCTGTGATCGGCCAAACGGGCGGAGAAGTCAACCGCGAGCGTGCCTATGCCGGCGTGACGGGATGGCGCTCTTCCTCGTCGGGCGCTTCCGTGCGTTCCAGTTCGGTGAGCTTGCCGGCGGCGTTCGCCCAGGCCCAGAACACCGCCGTCGAAGCCGTGAGGACGCCCGCGACGACGCCGATCTGGCGCGGCGAAAAACTGAGCGACGCCATGCCCGCCAGCCCCATGGAGAGGATCATGCTCGCATTCAGCAGCGCATCGACGCTCGTGAGCACGCGCCCGCGCAGCGCGTCGGGCACGCGCGTCAGCAGAATGGTGCGGTTCAGCACGGAATTAACGCCCATGGCGATGCGCGACAGCGCGATGAAGACCATGGCGCCCCAGATGGTCGGCATCACGCTGAAGCCGACGTAGGCCAGGCCCATGCCGAGGAACGAGAGCGTGACCGCGTGCTTGTACTGGTCGAAGCCCAGGTCCTTGCCATAGCGGTTGGCGAGCAGCCCGCCGAGCACGAGTCCGACGCCCGCGGCGCTCCAGATGAGCCCCGTGCCGGTCGAGCCGCGTTTGAAAACGACTTCGCCGAAGAGCGTGAACAGTACCTGCGCCGCGCCGCCGCCGGAGGACCAGCCGATCTGCAGCAGGCCGATGCCGAGCAGCAACGGATGGCTGCCCATGTAGACGATGCCGTCGCGGAAGAGCTGCCAGTGGGACTCGCGCCGCGCGCGCTCGCTGAGCGCTTCGGGCCGGAAGTTGCCGTCGGGCGAGCGCAGCACCCAGATAGCGATTGCGCTCACGACAAACGACAGCGCGTTGAAGACGAACGCGCCGCGATAGCCGAATGACGCCGTGCTGATGCCGCCGAGCATGGTGCCGATGGCGAGCGTCAACCATGACGTGGTCTGCGTCAGCGCATTGGCGGTATGCAGATCCTCGCGGCCCGCGATGCGCGGCAGGATGGCCGAGCGGCCGCTGGTGAAAAACGGCGAGGCGAAGGTCAGCAGGCCGCTCAGGGTGTAGAGCAGCCAGGGCAGGCGCCAGGTGAGCAGCAACACGTGGGCCAGGGCGACCACGGCGCGCAGGACATCGCTCAGCAGCATGACCTTGCGGCGGTCCATGCGGTCCAGCACGACGCCCGCGACAGGGCCGGCCAGCACGGCCGGCAGCACGCGCGCGATCATCACGATGCCCAGCGCCGCGCCGGAGCCGGTGAGGTGCAGAGCGAGGCTCAACACGGCGATGGAGTTGAAATGGTCGCCGATCTCGCTCACGGTCTGGCCGAGCCAGAGGGCGCGATAGTTGCGATTACGGCGCAAAAGTTGCCAGAAAAGACGCAAATCGATCCTCAACCAAAGAGCACGCAGAGACGGCGCTAAGCGCCTCTTTCCAGCGTACATGGCGCCGGGCGTGCCGCTGGCGTGGCAGAATCGGAGGTTGTGTCATGCTTTCCCTCGCGAGCGGGGAAACTCTGCCGAGGAGCAGTAGGAGAGTCATGCTGCGCAACTGGATTCTGCCCATCGTTTTCGCCGCAACACTCGCGCCCGCCATCGCGCAGACGCGTGTGCTGATGAGCGCCGTGGAGGTCAAGACCGGCCAGCCGGTCAAGGATCTGCAGGCTTCGCAAATCGTCATCACCGACGACAAAGCGCAGCGGGAGGTGACGGATTTGAAGCCGTCGCACGAGACTGTGGACGTCATGTTGCTGCTCGACACGGGCCTCGCCGGCTCGCTCGTCCAGCCGCTGGCGTACGATCTGATCGACCAGCTCACCAGGCAGGAAGAGATGGCCGTGGTCAGCTACGACGATTCGGCGCAACTGCTCCAGGACTTCACGGCGTCGCGCGACCTGCTCAAACAGTCGGTTGCGCGAGTGAAGTTCGGCAACGAACCGAAGGTGCTGGACGCGCTGACGGCCGCCATTGCCGACGGCTTCGAGCATGCCACGTACCGCCGGGTGATCCTGCTGCTGACGGCGGGTTATGAAGGCGGCAGCCGCACGCCCGAGCGGGAAGTCGTGGCGCTCGCCCGGAAGAATGGCGTCTCGATCTATCCGATCTTCATGGCCGGCCAGATGCGTGGTCTCTTCGAGCGTCTGGCGCGTCAGACCGGCGGCGCAACGTTCAATCTGATGAGTATGGCGAAGGACGCCACGCCGCTCTCGGGCAAGCCGGCGCCGCTGATTTTCGACGCCGTGCGCAATCCCTACCTGGCCACGATTCGCGGAAACGCGCGCCTGTCTGAGAGAATGAAGATTGAGGTTCGCAGACCGGAAAAAATCTTCCTCTCCGCCCTGCCCCTTGAATAACGTTTGACAACCGCGAAGGGTCTGCGCCGCCGAAGGCCAAAGCGGCCGCTAGCGGCTCCCGCGCCCCCCAACCGGCGCGGCGGGGCAGGCCTCCAGCGCGCGAATAACGTCCAGCGCGTTGGCCAGAGCAGCATGGCCGACCTGGCGCTCAAAGGTGTGTTGCATCCGGTCGAAGGCCGCAATCACGCGCAGCGCGCACTTCTTGCCGGGCGGCTTCAACGCCAGCAGAAAGCCGCGGGCGTCGGTGGGATCGATTTTCCGCTGCACCAGTCCTTTCGCTTCGAGGGCTGAGATGACATGGCTGACGTTGCCGCGCGTCGTCGAGAAAGTTTCGGCCAGTTGCGACGGTTTGACCGCGCGGGGCGACTCGAAAAAGATGGCCGCCAGTGTCAAGGCGTCCAGGAATCCAAGACCGTCCGCGGCAAAGGCGGCGCCCGCCATGGTGTCGACATGGTGCGCCGCCCGCTTGACGGCGAACATCGCGCTCTCGCGCAGAAAGGCCTCAATACGCATAGTCCGCTGCATTCAGTTTACTCAATCAATCATTTAGGAGACGACAAAAGTATCATTGCCGTCCGGGCGAAAATCTTCCATCATCGGTCGTAGGTCTCCGCTTGGTCCGCTTCACCGTGACGCACAACACATCGCAACGCTCTTCTTTCGCGCTCTTCATTTCGGCCGTCCTGCTCGCCGCTCCGGGCGCGCTGTGCGCCTTGGCCCAGGAATCGCCGCAGGTCCCTCCGCCGGCGCCGGCCGTACGCAAGGACGCGATTATCGTCACCGGCACTTACGAGCCGATTCCGCTCGACGAGGCGGACCGCGCCGTCAGCCAGGTCCCCATCCGTTCGCAAATGCTGTTGTTTCAGAGCGTGATCGACGCGCTCAAGCTGGACCCGTCGCTCGACCTGCAGCAGCGCGCGCCGGGCGGCACGCAGGCCGATCTGTCGATCCGCGGCTCCAGCAGCGGCGAGACGCTGATCCTGGTGAACGGCATGCGCATGAACGACGTCCAGACGCCGCATCACGATCTGAATCTGACGACGCCGCTCGACGCCGTACAATCGGTCGAGATCCTGCGCGGCGCGGGCTCGTCGATGTACGGCTCCGACGCGCTCGGGGGCGTCGTCAACATCGTGACGGCGCCGCCGGAGACCAGCGAAATCCGCGTGCGCGCGGCGCTCGGCAGCGCAGGCATCAACGCCGAAGGCGCCTCGCTGGCGGGCGTTTTGGGGAAACTCAGCGAGCAACTGAGCCTGACGCGCGACTTCTCCTCGGGCTTCCGCTTCGACCGCGACTATCGCGATCTCGGCGCCGGTTCGACGACGCTGTACAAGTGGGGCCGCAACGCCACGGCCGTCGACCTGGGCTTCGCCGACCGGGCCTTCGGCGCCGATCAGTTTTACGGGAACTACCCCTCGTGGGAGCGCACCAAGACATGGAACGCCGGCATCCGCCAGAACCTCGGCGACCGCACGGAAGCGGACTTCGGCTACCGCCGCAACACGGATCTGTTCGTGCTGTTCCGCGACGATCCGTCGATTTACGAGAACAACCACGTCTCCGAGAGCTGGCAGGCCGCGCTGCGCCGGCGCGAACCGTTGGGCGGGTCGGCGACGTTTTTCTATGGCGCCGAGGGCTACGGCGATTCCATCGACTCGTCCAACCTCGGTCACCATGAACGGGCACGCGGCGCGGCGTACGCTTCGCTCGACGTGCGCGTGCTGAAGCGCTTCTCCTTCTCGGCGGGCGTTCGCGACGAGATCTACCACGGCATGCCGGGCGAGGTGTCGCCATCGGTATCCGTCGGGTATTGGGCCACGTCGAAACTGAAGTTCCGCAGCGGCGTCAGCCGCGCCTTCCGCCTGCCCACCTACACCGACCTGTACTATCGCGACCCGGGCAATATCGGCAATCCGAATCTGCGTCCGGAGACGGCCTGGAGCTACGAAGGCGGCGCCGACTATCAGATCAGCGGGCGCGTGCGGCTGCAGGCGACCGTCTTCGAGCGGCGCGACCGCGACGTGATCGATTATGCGCGCGTGACGCCGGCCGGTCCGTGGCAGGCGCTGAATGTCGACCGGTTGAACTTCACCGGCGCCGAAACCGCGGTGCGTTACCGGCTGCACAGCTCGGTGCTCGACGTGAGCTACGCGGCGCTGCACGGCTCCGGCCAGTCAGCGGGCGATCTGCAGTCGAAATACGTTTTCAATTATCCCGTGCATGATGCGACGGTAGGCTGGGCGGGCGTGCTCGGCGGCGTCACGGCGCGCACGCGCCTGGGCGTGTTGCAGCGTCTGGGCCACGACACCTACGCCCTCTGGGACATCTACGCTGCGCGCGCTGCGGGCCACGTGCGGCCGTTCGTGCAACTCACCAATCTGACCAACGCGGACTACCAGGAGATCACGGGCGTCGTGATGCCAGGGCGCACCGCAATCGGCGGCGTCGAGATCGGCTGGCCCGCGAAGACGCGCTGAGCAGCGCTTGTGGGGCGGATTTCAATCCGCGCGGGAATTCATTCCCGCAAGACTAACTTGAAGTGCGAACTGGCGGACCGAAGCCCCGCATAGACTGAAGCCCGCCCCACCGTTTTTAATTCAGAAAGTAGGTCCGGTACAGCGTGTCGCGCTGTTTGGGAATGAAGCCCGCGTCGCGGATCAGGCGGCGCAGTTCTTCTTCGCTCGCGCGGTTGTGCGCGCCGGCGGCGGCGACGACGTTCTCTTCGATCATGATGCTGCCGACGTCGTTGCCCCCGAAGCGCAATCCCACCTGGCAGGTCTTCAATCCTTGCGTCACCCAGGACGACTGCACGTTCAGAATGTTGTCGAGGTACAGACGCGAGATCGCCAGCGTTTTCAGGTATTCGACGCCGGTCGCCTCTTCTTTCACCGTGCGGCCGAGCGAGGTGTTCTCGCGCTGGAACGACCAGGGGATGAACGCCGTGAAGCCGCCGGTCTCTTCCTGAATGCGGCGCACGACCTCGAAATGATGCACGCGCTGCTCGATCGTCTCGCCGCAGCCGAACATCATCGTCGCCGTAGTCCGCATGCCGAGTTTGTGCGCGGCCAGATGGACGTCCACCCACTCCTGCGTCGTGCATTTCAGCCGGCTGATGCGGTCGCGCACGTCGTCGTGCAGGATCTCGGCACCGCCGCCGGGAATCGAATCGAGCCCCGCGTCGCGCAGCCGCGCGATGGTCGTGGTCAGATCGAGCCCGCTCACCCGCGCGATGTTCTGGATCTCGGGCGACGAGAAGCAGTGCAGCCAGACTTGCGGAAAGCGCCGCTTGATGGCGCGCAGCATGTCCTCGTACCACTCGATCTTCAGATCGGGATGCAGGCCGCCCTGCATCAACACGCCCGTGCCGCCCAGATCGACCGTCTCCTGAATCTTTTCGAGAATCGTGTCGATGCTGTGGATGTAGCCTTCCTTGTGGCCCAGCGGCCGGTAGAAGGCGCAAAAGCTGCAATACTCGGTGCAGAAATTCGTGTAGTTGATGTTGCGGTCGATGATGTAGGTGACGACGCCTTCAGGATGCAGCTTGCGGCGTTGCGCGTCGGCGGCCATGCCGATGCCGATCAGGTCGTCGCTATGAAACAGGTCGACAGCTTCGCGTTCAGTCATCATGACTCAACATCTCCATGCACCGGGTCCTCGGCCAGCACAGGCTCGTTCATTTCCCGCGCATACCGCAAGTACAATTCCAGGCCGGCGCGTTCCCGCTCGCCAAGCTCAAACACGATGTTGTGCTTGAGGTAGTGATCGACCATCGCGCGTGGCATCTCCCGTCCGCGGGCTTCTTCCTCTATGATGCGATCCAGATGCGCGCGGCCGCATTCATATGAGCCTTTGAGGATCCGGCCCAGCTCCGGCGTAATGCCAGCTTGCGGTCCGGCCCACATGGCGAAGACAAACGGCAGGCCGGTGAAATCCATCCACTGCTGGCCGAGATCGAGGCACGGCAAACCAACGCGCCCGGGATCCACCGCCAGCGCCGCATCGCCGATCAGCAGCGCCGCGTCGGCGTGCGCCAGCATCGCATCGAGATCGGGCGGCATCGGAGCGACTTCGGGCTCGACGCCAAGGCAGCGCGAGAGCAGGATGCGCGCCAGCATCACCGACGTGCGGGAATTGCTGTCGGCGGCGAGCGTCCGCACGCGCCGGAATGGCACGCGCGCCACCAGGAGGATGCTGCGCACGGCGCCGCGCGAGGCGATGCCGAGGCCAGGCACCGGCGTCAGGCCTTGCCTGTCCATCTCAATGACGGGCACCAGGCCGACGTCGGCGCGGCCGGCTTCAACGTCGGCGGCGCATACGCTCGGCACGGCGAAAGAGAGGTCGACCGCGGTCCGCTGTGGCCCATGAGCCATGCCATAGGCTAATGGCACCGTGTTCAGGAAACTGACCGCGCAAACTCGCGGCTTAGGCGAGGCAATGTGACTCGGAGGCAAGCCCAATTTTACCATTCGCCCGGGAGACAGAATCCTGCCGGCGCGCGGAACGTAATGCTGCGAGGGGGAAGCCAACGGAAAGCTGGAGAGCCCTTCCGCGCCCGCGGGGAGGACTTGCGGGGGCGGAAGGGCTCGTTCAGGAAGAGCGCACCGGTTGCGGTGCGCGGACCATACACGCCGGGCGGGAACGCGAGCGCCGTCCGGCAAATCAGCGTGGCGGCCAGTGCGTTGCGCCGCCGCGGAAGCGGCTACTTTTCGCCGAAGTTATAACCGATATAGATCGTCCCCTCCGGCACCGAATTCGACCCGAACTGCTGGGTGAAGTTCGGAACATAGCGATAGTCGAATTGCGGACGGATGAACACATGGTCCGTCAGATAGAACTGAATGCCTACGCCGGCGTGGACCTGAAAATGGTTAGAGCTGCCGATCGACTGGGCCGACGTACTGCAGACGGCGGTGCCCACACAGGCGTTCTGGCTGTACGAAAAGTTCGTATTCGCGCCGCCGATACCGCCTTCCAGACGCAGCGCCACACGCTTTGTGGCGAGCGGAGCGTAAATACCGTTAAAGTCGTAAAACATCTGGCGGTACTGCAGCGGGCCGTAGTCCTGGCGTGCCGGCTGAAAGCTGACGTTCGCGCCGAAGCCATAGTTTTTTTGGACCATGACATCGCCGCCGAAGGTCATCATAACGCCGCTCAACGCGCCGGTCTTCTGGCAATACGCATCTCCGGAGTTAGGGTCGCAGGACCCAAAAGCATTCGCCGACGAGAGATTGTCGATGCCCGCGCCGTTGGATTTCACGTGGGCGGCTCCGAGTCCCAGATACGCATCGAACGCGCCCTGCGCGCTCGCCAGTTGGACACACGCCAAAAGCAGGGCAAGCGGAAGATATCGGCCAATTCGTTTCATTTAGTTAGTTCTCCTCTGATCACCAATAGTCAGCGCCTTAAGTCGGCGTTCAAGCGGCAGAGTCAGACTGCTTCGACTCGCAGCAAATGGTCCTTGCGTCGCGGGCCCGCCTCCGCCCGGAATCTTGAGCCGGTTAAACTCCAGATTTGCATCCCCAAAATGCTCCGGCATTTGATGGTTCTGTCCAGCAATGCCCGGACAAATTCCCGGCCGCGATCGCCTCCCGGAACACTACCGGCGCCGTCCTCAAACTCCCAAACACTGCGTTTGGAAAGTTTGCGATCCACCGCGGGACGATGCCTCGGATGCTCGCGGCGGTCAACGCGACCACACTAGTTCCGACGCGAAGTCCCAGGGGATGGTTACACGCACGCCAGGGGTCGGAAAAGACGTTGTTTTCGGCGCAATGGCGTAATCCCGGCAGAGCTTTCAGCCGTCTATAATTTCCCTCTCCGCCCCCGCGCGCCCTCGCGACACCCGGCGCTGCGCGGCATACTCCAAGGCCGCGGCCTGAAGCGGCGCGGCCGGCTCGTTTCCCGCCCGCTCCGCGCCGGGCGGCGCGCAAGTATTACCGGCTATTTTGCCCGGGACCGGTAAGAATCTTCCTGACCGCCCTCGGTGAGCGCCCGTAAGTCATTGAAATAATGGCGTCTACAGTTTGGCCCCGATCTTGCTGCTAGGGGCGGCGTAGGAGCGCAACCAAATGTCACAACCAAACGGCTTCAACAACGTACTCCCGGAAGCCAAGCGTCCTTCGATCTGGCTTCCGACGCTGGGTGTAGCAATCGTTCTCGTGGGCGGCTTCGCCATCTACCAGAACAACCAACTTCAAGATGTGCGGCACGACCTCACAACGTCTCAGAAAGACGTTACGGCGTTGCGTACGAGCATCGCCGGCGCAAGCGACGAAGCGCGCAAGCAGATTGACACTCTGCGCGGCCAGCTCGTCACGGCGCAGCAGCAGAATTCCGAGGTCCTGTCGCAGGCCCAGGCGGTAGCCAAGCATCGCGCCGATGCGGCCGTCGCCCGTTTGGATAAGAAACACGCCGAGCAGGTGGCCGCGCTGGATGCCGCCTTGAATGAGGTGAAGGAATCCAATGCCCAGACCTCCAGCCGTCTGGCCGGCGTCACCAGCGACGTCAATCACGTGCAGACCGACGTCGCCGACACCAAGACGCGCCTCGATAAGTCGATCACCGACCTGCAGAGCGTGCGCGGCGATCTGGGCATGATGAGCGGCCTGGTGGCAACGAACTCAAAGGAAATCGAAGTGCTGCGCAAGCTCGGCGACCGCAACATCTATGAGTTCAACCTGACGAAGAAAAGCGGCATGGAGCGGGTCGGCGACATCCAGATGCGTCTGGTGAAGACGAACCCGCGCCGCAACCAGTACTCGGTGGTGGTCAGCGCCGACGACAAGACCATCGAGAAAAAGGACAAGACTACGAACGAGCCGGTCCAGTTCTACGTCGCCTCGAAAGCGCGCCAGCCCTATGAGGTGGTTGTGAACGAGGTAGGCAAGAACGCGATCAAAGGCTATCTAGCCACCCCCAAGGTCACCACTGCCCGCAACAACTGACGACGTCTCTCGCCGGGAGCATGGACCTGAGTGCTCCCGGTGAGAGCTTGGCGGAAGTGGTTCGCGAGTGCCGTAGGGAGGATGCGGGATGACCTTAAAAACGATGGCAAACGCTTTTGCGGCTGGAGTCCTCACCTGGACCGTCCTGGCGGTCCAGAGCTCCGCCGCGGAGACGGTGCGAGGGCCGAAAGTCCACTCGGAGGCGAGCGCAAGCTCGAATACTCAGGCCCTCCACCGGTCTCCAAACCTGCGTGTGCAGGCAGGGTCTGCGCTGCAGGTTCGTCTGAACCGGTCGCTGAGCACGGCACAAAACAGGCCCGGCGACCGGTTCACGGCGACGCTCACGGAGCCCGTTATGGTGAATGGCAAAACAGCTTTCCCGAAAGGCGCGCAGGTCACGGGCGTGGTGGAAGAATCCGCCGCGTCCGGCCGGTTCAAAGGCCGCGCGCATATGACGCTCGCCCTGAAGTCCATTGAGGTGAACGGCCGCGCGGTAGCGCTCTCCACCAGCCCGAGGACGCACGGGGGAGAAGGTCACGGGAAACATAATGCAGCTTGGATCGGAGGAGGAAGCGGCACTGGCGCGTTGATCGGCGGACTGGCTGGAGGGCCGGTCGGCCTGGCCATTGGCGCCGGTTCCGGAGCCGCCGCGGGACTCGCTGGCTCGCTGGTGACCGGCCGCAAGCAGGACACGATCCCGGCCGAAACGTTAGTGACATTCCGGCTGCGCACGAGCGTCACGGTACCCGCTCAGGCGGAACGCCTGGCGCGTCAGCGGAACTAAGAAAAATCGATCTTACCGGAGCCCCCAAAGCCCGGATCGGAGCCGTTGTTTTAACACCCCAACAACGGCTCCGCTTTTTATCTGCCCCGCCCTCAGCGCGCTCCTATCCCCTTAGTTGTTCTGCGGCGCCGGATACGGCCGCGAGGATTTTCCAGCCTTCGCTTCGGCCATTTCGACGTGATAGCGCGGCAGGATCTGCGCCGTCTGCAGGTCAAGGTTCACCAGCGAGCGGCTATAGGCCGCCAGAGCCGCCACTTCATTGGCGCGCGCCGTAGCCAGATCGCGCTGCGTCTGCACGACCAGAAACGCCGTGGAAGCGCCGAGCGCGTACTTCTTGTTCTCGGCGTCGAGCGTCTGCTCCTGCAACACGCGCGCCTTCAAGGACGACTTGTAGCGGGCGCGCGCCTGCAGCACGGAGATCCAGGCATTCTGCACATTCACGCGGACGTTCTTGATGGCTTGTTGCTCGTTCAACTCGGTCTGGCGCACTGTGAGCGAGTCGCGAATGTAATCGGCCTGGGCGCTGCGATTGCGGATCGGCATGCTGAGTTGGAAGCCGACGCTGTAGTTCGGGAAGTTGCGCCGGAAGATCTGGCCCAGCAGGTTGCCCGAACCGCCGAGGAAATACTGATCCACCGTGTGCGGCACCGGCACGCCATTCAGCGCCAACGTGTTCACCTCGCCCGTCAGGGCGTTGTTCGTGACCGTGCCCTGCACGTCGAGGGTCGGCAGCAGCGCGCTGCGGCTGCCCGAAAGGCCGATCTTCGCGTTATCCACGTTGATGCGGGCCTGCGCCAGATCGGGCCGTCCGGTCAGCGCCATTTCCACCAGATCGTTCAGCTTGGTCGTGTACTCGCTCTCCGGCGCGCTCAGGCGATCGGTCGGAATCACACGCGCGGCGGCGACACTCGGGCTGGCCACGCCGTTACGGCTCAGCGCGTCCTTGACGATGGTCTCCTGCTGCAGCAGCACCGTGTCGGAGTTGGTCAGATCCTGTTCGGCCTGGGCGACGTTCGCTTCGGCGCGCACGACTTCAATCGGCGCCAGCGTGCCGATTTCGACCTGCTTCTTGTTGTCTTCGTAGAACTGCCGGGCGACGTCCAGCGCCTGCTGCTTCACTTTGACGTCCTCGACGTAGCTGACCAGATCCCAATACAGGCTCGCCACGCCCGCGACCGTCGTCATCACCTGCTGCTGGAAGGCCAGATCGGAAAAGCGCAAATTGTTCTTGGCAACGCGGATGTTGCGGTTGTTGACCGCCAGCCCCCAGCCTTGCAGGAGGTGCTGAGTGAATTGGGCCGTCGCTGCGCCGCTGGTGTTCGGGTTCAGATCGTTCAACGGGTTGTTCGACGCCACGCGGGTCTGGCTATAGGCCAGACTCACCGTGGAGCCCGTCAGGAACGACTGCTGGATGCCGCTCTGATAGCTGCGGTAATTGTAGGCGATGGAAGAGAGGCCGGTGGTCACCGTGTTCGACTGGGGCGACGAGTCATGGCCGAAGCCGCCCGCGAAGTAGAAGCTCGGATCCAGGTTCGGGATCGTAGTGCCGGTCTGCGTGATCACCGTGCCACCGGTGGAACTGCTCACGCCGGCCGATCCGCTGGACCCCGTGCCCGTCTGGCCGCTGCCCGTGCCGGACTGCGACGAGGCCGAATTCGCCACCGCGCTCACCGCGGAGGGCACGCCGCGCAGCAGGCCGCCGGCCTTGGCGCGCAGGTAATCCGACTGGGCGATCTGGGGGCCGTAGCGCGCGACTTCGATGTCGATGTTGTTCTCCAGCGCCAGCGCGACGGCGTCCTCCAGCGAGAGATAGATGCGGCCGGCGCGGATCATGTTCTCCAGCCGCGCCGAGTTCTGCATATTGATCGGCGCGATGTCCGGCCGGCGATAGTGCCGCGTCAGGAAATCGCCGTGCGCCACGGGCACGTCCGGCTTATCCGAGTACGAAGTCTTCAGGCCCGCGCTCGCGCCGGGAGACTGCGCCAACCCGGCGGGGCACATCATCAACGCCGAAAGGGCGACGGCAAGTAAAGGGTGGAATTGTCTCATCGTAATATCAGTCCTGCTCACGTCTCTCAACCCGCGCGGTGAATTCGCGGCTCTCTTTCCTGGTAACGGCTGATGTGGACCATATGTTCCCGGAAATCGTCAACAGCGCATTTGTACCGCCGATGTTATCCTGTCGCATGGTGACGAATTCCGTGACATCCGTTCTCGACCTATTCCAGGAAACCGGCGCCTATCTGAAGGGCCACTTCCGGCTGACCAGCGGGCTGCACAGTCCCGAGTATCTGCAATGCGCGCTCGTGCTGCAGCATCCGCGGCACGCCGAAACGCTCGGCAAAGCTCTCGCGCAAGCCATCTCGACGCTTGCCGGCGTACCCAAGATCGATACGGTCGTCTCACCGGCCATGGGCGGCCTGATCATCGGCCACGAGGTCGCCCGCGCCCTGGGCGCGCGGCACATCTTCACGGAGCGCGACGCCGAGCGGAAGATGACGTTGCGCCGCGGCTTCGCGGTGCAGCCGGGCGAAGCCGCTGTCGTGATTGAAGACGTGATCACCACGGGCGGCAGCTCGGCCGAAGTCGTCAAGCTGCTGCGCGCCGCCGGAGCCAACGTTGTCGCGGCGGGATCGATCATCGACCGCAGCGGCGGGCGCGCCGAGCTGGGCGTGCCGCGCAAGGCTCTGGCCACGCTGAACGTGCTGACCTGGGAACCCGCCGTCTGCCCGCTGTGCGCCGAAGGGCAGCCGGTGGTGAAGCCGGGTTCACGGCCGGTCTGAGCGCGCCAGTCCATGCGCCGCATCCGTATCACTGTCGCCTACGACGGCACGGAGTTTCACGGCTGGCAGGTCCAGCCCGGCCTGACGACGATTCAAAGCGAACTCGAAAGGGTGATTGGCACGATCGAGGGCCGGCGCGTGGAAGTCGCGGGCTCGGGCCGTACCGACGCGGGCGTGCACGCCCTGGCGCAGGTCGCGGCATTTTCGATTGAAAACCCCATCCCGCTCGACAATCTGCGCCGCGCGATGAACCGTCTGCTGCCGCGCTCGATCCGCATCACCAGCGTGGAGGAGACAGCTCCGGACTTTCATCCGCGCTTCGCCGCGAAGGCCAAAACGTACGAGTACCGCCTGTGGCGCGCCGAGATCTGCCCGCCGATGCTGCGCCTGTACGTCTGCCATCATCCCTATCCGCTCGACGAGGCGCGCATGATCGAGTATGCCCCGCTATTCGAGGGCGAGCACGACTTCACGGCGTTCGCGGCGGCCGATGAGAAGGACGCTCTGGGCGCGTCGAAGGTGCGGACCATCTATGCGTCAACGCTGCGGCGCGCGGGCGACGAGTTGATCTACCGCGTATGCGGCAGCGGCTTCCTGAAACATATGGTGCGCATGATGGTTGGAACGCTGATCGAGGTGGGCAAGGGCAATCTCGATCGCGCGGCGTTCCTCGCGCGCCTGCAACCGGGCTATCCAGGCAAGTCCGGACCGGCGATGCGCGCCTGCGGCCTGCGGTTGATTTCGGTCGAATACGAACCGCGCGGCGGGGCGGAATTCATTCCGCGCGGGAATTCATTCCCGCCAGGCTAATTTGACTGGGCACTGGCGCGAACACGGCGTCGATTACGCGTGCACCGGTTGCGGCGTGCGGGCCTGATTCCACAGGGCGATGTACGGCTTGAGGTCCTGCATCATCTTGAACCACAGCGCCGGGTCGAGCGACTGCGCGCCATCGCTGACGGCCTTCGACGGGTTCGGATGAATCTCGACGATCAGGCCCTCGGCGCCAACCGCAACGGCGGCGCGCGCCAGCGGCGGCACCAGATTGCGTTTGCCCGTGGCATGGCTGGGATCGAGGATCACCGGCAGATGGGTCAACTCGTGCAGCACGGGCACGGCGCTGATGTCGCACGTGTTGCGCGTGGCGGTTTCAAACGTGCGGATACCGCGCTCGCACAGCATCACGTCGGGGTTGCCGTGACCGACGATGTACTCGGCCGACATGAGCAGCTCCTTGATGGTGGAACTGAGGCCGCGCTTCAGTAGCACCGGCTTGCCGCAATGGCCGAGCGACTTGAGCAACGCGAAATTCTGCATGTTGCGCGCGCCCACCTGGAGCACGTCGGAGTAACTCGCGATCATATCCACGTCGGTGTCGCTCATCACTTCGGTGACGACGGCCAGCCCCGTGCGCTCACGGGCCTTGGCCAACAGCTTCAGGCCTTCCTCTTCCAGGCCCTGGAAATCGTAAGGCGACGTCCGCGGTTTGAAGGCGCCGCCGCGCAGCACCTTGGCTCCGCCCTTGGCCGCGAGTTCGGCCGCCTCGATGATCTGCTTCTCACTCTCGACGGAGCACGGCCCGGCCATCACGATGAATTCGTCGCCGCCGATCTCCACGCCGGTCGGCAAATGGATCACCGTGTTCTCGGCTTTGAATTCGCGGCTTACGAACTTGTAGGGCGCCGAAATGCGGACGGCCTTCTCCACCTGCGGCATGGCCTCAAGCGAATCCAGGCACGCACTGGTGTCGCCGACGCCGATGGCGCCAATCACCACGCGCTCCTCGCCTTCGATGGTGTGGATCTTGTAGCCGAACTCCTCAATGCGCTGGATCACCTCGGCGATTTCATCCTTCGAGGCGTTGCGCTTCATCGAGATAATCATGTTGTCAGGCTAGCGCATCGCGGCCACATAGCGCAAGTGTCGCTGGCCGTCAAGCCACAGAAAACAAAAGAGCAATGCCACCACCTTCACTTGGTGTATAGGGTGTCGAAGGCAGGCCTTGGCCGGGTGCGCCGCCCGCCGCGCGGGCTCAGCAGCGGTGGAACCAGGCGCGGGCGAGGATGCCAAGTTTCTCCCGGGTCGGCAGGCTGACGCGGCGTTCGAGTACCGGATAGCCCTCGGCTTCGATCCGCGCCAGCAGGCGGCTGTAAATCTCAATCAGCGCCCACAGCGCGGAGCGCGAATCGGGATGCACCATGCGGATCAGTGGCTGCGCCTCGGTATAGTAACTCCGGGCGCGCCCGGCCTCGAACTGGAGCAGTTGGCACAGCGGCAGCGTCAGGTGACCCTGAGCGAGTTCCTCGGGCTTCACGCCAAAACGCGCGAGATCCTCCGCCGGCAGATAGACCCGGCCATTCTCCGCGTCCTCGCGAACGTCGCGCAGGATGTTGGTCAGCTGAAAGGCGATGCCGCACTTTTCGGCCAGCAGCAGCGCCTTCGGGTCCTCGAAACAGAAGATGCGAATGATGGTGAGACCGACGATGGACGCCACCAGGTAGCAGTAGCGGTAAAGATCGTCGAACGTCGCCACGGTCCTCGTCTCGAAATCGCTCGACACGCCGTCGATCATCTCGTGGAAATACCGGGACGGGATGCGGTAGCGCCGTGCGGTGTCGACAAAGGCGGGCCAGACGGGATGGTCCGGCATCGCGCCCGCCAGCGCGGCGTCCAGTTCCGCGCGCCACTCGGCGACTCGCTCCAGAGCCGCGCCCGGCCCGTCGCTGCGATCGTCGCACTCGCGCATGAAGGCATAGACGGCGCACATCGCCGCACGCTTCGGCCGGGGCAGCAACAGGAAGGAGTAGTAGAAGTTTTTTGCCCGCTCGCGGGAGATACGCCGGCAATAGGCGTGGGATTGTTCCAGGGTAACGCTCATGCTGCCTTCATCAATGCCACGCGCAGCAGGGAGCCGAGCAGAAGACTCACGCGTTCGGTCTTCGAGACCGCCGGGCGGCGTTTGAGGACGTCGTAATTCTGAGCCCGGATCTTATCCAATACCAGCATGCCGCCGCGGCTGAACAGATCGATGTCGAGAGCGAGCCGGCGGTTGAGCGTGCGCACCAGCGGCAGGCCCGCGTCGAAAAGCACCTGCGCGCGATCCACGGCATCCATCATCACGGCGCGGAAGGCCGGCGTAAAGCGGTGCGCGAAGAGTTCCTTCACGGTGTAGCCGTGGCGCTCGAAAAGATGCAACGGGAGATACACGCGGTCTTTCAACAGATCGACGGTGACGTCCTGCCAGAAGTTGGCGAGCTGCAGCGCCGTGCAGGTCGCGTCCGACAGGCGGAAACGCTCCTCGTCGCGATAGCCGCACAGCATCAGCACAAGCCGCCCCACGGGGTTCGCCGAATTCACGCAGTAGGCGTCGACCTCTTCCCAATTGCGATAGCGCGTGACGGTCTGGTCCTGGACGAAAGCCTCGATGAGATTGTCGAACGGCTCGACCGGCAACTCGTGGCGCGCTACCGTCTCGCGCAGCGCGACGAAAACCGGGTGCCCCACGTCCGCGCCGCGGAAGGAAGCTTTCAATTGCTGGCGCCACCAGCCGAGCAGGCGCAGGCTCTCGGCGGTGTCGCCGATCTCGTCGCCCAGGTCGTCCGCCCAGCGGCAGAAGGCGTAGACGTTGTAGAAATCCTGATGCAGGCGCTTGGGCAGCAGCGCGCTGACGACATGGAAGTTCTCGTAGTGGTGCGTCGCCAGCCAGCGCGTGTAGGCCAGCGACTCGTCCAGCCCCCATGCGGATTCCATGGCCCGCGCGGAGGCCAGGAAATCCTTCGGTTGAGAAAACAGTTCTTGTGCGGACAATGCTCGGGAAGACACGTCAGGGAATAATGGCCGTCTTCATGTGCCCGTTGTGGCTCATCAGATGGCGCAGAACACTGTTCAGACTGGTCAGCGGCTCTTCCTGCTTCACGAAATCCTTCGCCGAAATCTCCCCGCGCGTGACGATGTCGAGCGCCTTGCGGATGATCGACGGCGTGTGGTGGAAGCTGGCGATACATTTGAGCTCGCCGTAGTGCATGAGCCCGGTATCGAGCGAAACGCGCGTGTCCGAAGGACAGCCGCCGAAGAAATTGACCGTGCCGCCGCGCCGCAGCATATGCACGGCAAGCTCCCAAGTCTCGGGCTTGCCGACCGCCTCAATCACCACATCGGCGCCGTAGCCGCCGGTGAGTTCCTTGATGCGCGCGACGGCGTCGTGGCCCGTGGAGTTCAATACGCATTCATTCGCACCCATGCGCTCGGCCATCTCCAGCCGCTCGACGCGGCGGGCCACGGCGATCACGCGGGCGCCGTAGACGCGCGCCAGCCGCGTGAACATCATGCCGATCGGCCCCTGGCCGATGATGGCGACGTTGTCGCCGGCCTGCAAACCCGTATCGTCCAGCCCCTTCACCACGCAGGCGAGCGGCTCGATGAGCGCGGCGTCCTTATAGCTCAGGGTGTCGGGAATGCGATAGAGGTTGCGCTGAACAATGCGCCCCGGAATGCGGATGTACTCGGCATAGGCGCCGTTGTTGAACAGCAGATCCTCGCACAGGCTCTCCTGGTGCTTGCGGCAGAAGAAGCACTTGCCGCACGGCGCCGAGTTCGCCGCCACAACGCGCTCGCCGGTGTAGAAGCCTTCGACGTTCTGACCGACAGCGACAATATCGCCCGCCAGCTCGTGCCCGAACAGCGCCGGCGGAACAATCATCTTGGCGTGATAGCCGCGGCGGAAAACTTTCAGATCGGTGCCACAAGTAAGAGCCGCCCGGACGTGCACGAGGACGTCTTCGGGGCCGATTTCAGGAACATGCACGCGCTCCACGCGGACGTCTTCACGTCCGTAAAGCACGGCGGCCGTCATCATCTCGTTCACGCGCTGAACCTCTGGGGTAGAACCATTATTTTCAGAGATTTGCCGTCCGGATGCAATGCCAAGTCGATCCCTTCGCGGATCCGGTCAAGGGGAAGACGGTGCGAGATCAGCCGGTTCACCGGCACTTCGCCGCTGAAAACCAGCTTGGCGGTTTCGGCCTGCAAATCGATCGATGCGCTGTAGACGCCCATCAGAATCCGCTCCAGCTTGCAGACGCCCGCGCCGGACAGCTCAATCCGCTCGGTGTCCGAGGTCTGCGCAAAGAGGAGAATTCTGCTGCCAGGACGCGAGGCGGCCATGGCCTGCTCGACGATGCCGCGCACGGAGGTCGCCACAAAGACCTCATCGGCTCCCCTACCCCCTGTTAACTGTTTTAGCAGGGCCGGGACGTCGGTGGTACGGGGATCGACCGCCTGGGACGCGCCGAACTCGCGGGCAAGCGCCAGCCGCTCCGGCATGGTGTCGGTCGCGACCACCGTGGCGCCGGTGCGGGCGACCAGACTCGTAAAGGTCAGGCCGATGGGGCCCTGGCCCTGGATCAGGACGACGTCGCCCGGTTGCGGATTCATGGCCACGGTCGCCTTATGGCAGGTGTTCACCGGCTCCACGAAGCTCGCCTGTTCGAAGCTGACGCCGTCGGGAATGGCGATCACGCCCTCGCGGACAACCCAATCCATCACGCGAATGTACTGCGAAAACCCGCCGCCCGCCGGCGCAAATCCGGCCGTCACGCCGACGCGCTTGTAGCCCTCGCATTGGGCGTACAGCTTACGGTCGCAATAGAAGCAGTGATGACATGGGATGTGGTGCAGCGCCACAACCCGGTCGCCCGGCTTGAACTTCGTCACGCCCGCGCCGGCCTGCACCACGACGCCGGCCATCTCGTGGCCGAAGATCCGCGGCGGCGGCAGCAGGTTGTATTCGACCTTCTTCAGGTCCGTGTGGCAGATGCCGCAGGCCTCGACGCGGATGAGCAGTTCGCCCGGTCCGATCTCCGGCACCGGCACGGTCTGCACCTCGACGCGTCCGCCGCCGACGTACACGGCGGCGCGCATGGTTTTCACATCAGACGAAACGAGCGTGGACAAGATTCTCTCCCAAGATCCAAGCCGCTGAACGGCAGTTGCGGTCGAAACGCAACAACGCGGGCACGGCCCATGGCCGCAGCGCGCACGCCAGCGCAATGCGCGCGCGCGAAAAGCGTCCCTGCGCATCGCGGTAACGGTTGAAGTCCATCGGCAACTCTTCTTTTAATCCATCGCTGACAACACGCAAACAGTAAAACGGCAAAGCGTGGCGCACGGCCTCCGCGGCCACCGCCGCAGCCTCCATCTCGACCACCGCGGCCCCGGTCGCGGCCGCCAGACTCCGTTTTTCCGTGGCCGTCACGGCCACGCGCCCCATGGAGAGCAGCCGTACCGGCGCGCTGCCGTCGCCGGGATCGCGAGGCTCCCAGCGCATTCCCTGGCCGTCGATCACCTCAACGGCATGCACGACATCGCCCGGCTTCCAGCGTGCGTCCAGAGCCCCGCAGAAGCCCGTGCTGACAATCTGGCGCACGGTGGCGCGCGCCAGCGCCTCCGCCGTTGCAGAGCCCGCCAACGCGGCGCCCGGGCCATCGCTCACCAGCACCCAGCGCACGGCTCCGGTCGCGGCCCGCCAGGCGCACTGCATGGGCCACCCGCTGAGCCGCTGTTTCTTCTCCGCCCGGCCCAGCAGGCCGGCGAACTCGCGCTCTTCGGCGGCGACGGCCAGGACATCCGCCTCGACGCCGCTGCCGTTGGCGGTCCCGTTAGCAGTAGCCATGGCCTTGAAACCAATCCGCCGCTTTGCGCAGCGCCATACCCGCCGGCGACGGATGAAAGTCCAGCTCCCGCTCCGCCTTGGCGTGCGTCGCCCACATTTTCTTCCGGGCCATCTGCACCGCGGCGAGCGGCACACGCGGTTCATGGCCGCTGACATTGGCCCAGCCTGTCGAAAAAACGCCGGCCAGCCATGCCACCAGCCACGGGATCTCCGTCTTCGGCGCCGGCCGGCCGCTGATCGCCGACAGCGCATCGAAGATCTGGCGCAACGTCAGGTTCTCGCTGCCCAGGATGTAGCGTTCGCCCACCCGGCCCCGCTCGCAGGCGAGCCAGTGGCCCTCGGCCGTCTCGCGGGCGTCCACGACGTTCAAGCCGGTATCGATATACGCCGGCATGGCGCCCCGCAAAAAATCCACAATCGTCTGGCCCGTCGGCGTCGGCTTGATGTCGTGTTCGCCGACCGGCGTGGTCGGATTGACGATCACCACGGGCAGCCCGGAGCGGGCAAATTCCAAGGCGACCTGTTCGGCGCGAAACTTCGACTGCTTGTACGGACCGGCCATGTCCTCATACGCCACCGGCGTCGTCTCGTCGCCGAGCCCGCCTTTGACAAAGCCGATGCACCCCACCGTGCTCGTATAGACGACGCGCTCGACGCCGGCTCGACGCGCGGCTTCCAGCACATTGCGCGTCCCCTCGACGTTCGTGCGGAACATCTCGTCGGGACGGCGTACCCACAGGCGATAGTCGGCGGCGACATGGAACACCAGGCCGCAACCCGTCACCGCGCTATTCACCGCGGCGGCATCGCGCAGGTCGCCCCGCACAACTTCCGCGTCCAGGTCCTTCACGGCCTCCGGCCGGCGGACCATGGCGCGCACGGGAATGCCGTGCTGGCGCAGCACCTGGACGACGTGCCAGCCCAGAAAGCCGGAAGCGCCAGTGACGAGCGCGGGTTTCACGGGCGCCTCCCGCGCGGCTGCGCGGAGCCGGCTGGCGCCGCCTCGCATGTCGCCGGAACGCTCACCGCTGCCCTTCCATGGCGTCCGTCCCGGCGCTCTTCAGCCGGTGGAACTCAGCCAGCGCCAGCACGGGGAAGCTGTCCCGGTAAAGGTGATAGCTCAGATAGAAAACGCGCGGGAAGCCGGTGCCCGTGGCCAGGTCTTCGTCCCAGCCGCCGTCTTCGCGCTGCGTCGCGATCAGATACTCAACGCCCGTGCGGACGCTCTCGCTGGTCGTATCGCCACCCGCCAGCAGCCCGAGCACGGCCCAGGCCGTCTGCGAAGGCGTGCTGGATGCCCCGGCGAAGCTCTTGCGGTCGTAACTTTCGCAGCTTTCGCCCCAGCCGCCGTCCGCGTTCTGGATGGAACGCAGCCACTCGCCGGCGCGCAGCACCGCGGCCTCGTGGTCGTCGTAGCCGGCGGCGCGCAGCCCGCGCAGCGCGAGAAATGTCCCGTAGATGTAATCCACGCCCCAGCGGCCATACCACGAGCCGTCGGGCTCCTGCGCCTTCAACAGGTAGTCGATCCCGCGCCGGATTCCGGCGTAGCCGGGATCCACGCCGCTGCGCACCAGCGCCTCCATGACTCGCCCCGTGATATCCGGACAGGTGGGATCGAGCATCGCATTGTGATCCGCAAAGGGGACATTGCTCAGGAAACGCCAGTTGTTGTCGACGTCAAACGCCGCCCAGCCGCCGTCTTGCGACTGCATGGCGAGCAGCCAGTCGACGCCGCGCCGCACGGCCTCATCCACACCGGCCACGCCAGCGCTGCGCGAGCCGGCGAGTGCGAGCAGCACCATGGCCGTGTCGTCGATGTCCGGATAAAACTCGTTTTCGAACTCGAAATACCAGCCCGACGGCTCCGTCTTCGGCCGCTTCACCGACCAGTCGCCGCGCCGGCGCACTTCCTTCGACAGCAGCCAATTCGCGGCGGGCTCCAGCGTCCCGGAGAGCGCGGTCCCGGCCTCATTCAGCGCAAACATCGCGATGGCCGTATCCCAGACCGGCGAAAAGCAGGGCTGAAAGACGAAACGCTCCGGCTCCGCAATCAGCAGGCGGTCGAACTGCTGCTGCGCGCGCACGCGTTCGGGCGCGTCCGGCGCGTAGCCGAGCAGGTCCAGCGCCATGATCGAGTACATCATGGGCGGGTAGATCGCGCCCAACCCGTCGGAGTGCTCCAGGCGCTCCCGCATCCAGTGCTTCGCCCGTGCGATGGCCTTGCGGCGGATGGAGCGCGACCCGTGGCGCTCCCACCATTTCGCCAGCCTGTCCAGCCGGAAAAAGAGATTGCGCCAGGAGAAAAAATCGTGGCCGCGCTGAAAATCGAGCGGCACATCCGGGCGGAAAAGCTCCTGCAACGTGAAGCCCGCGGGCACGGGCCGTCCGTCGCGATCGAGCGCCTGGACGATCGACAGCGGCATGATGATGGCGCGCGTCCAGGAAGACATCTGGTAGAGCAGACTGCCCAGCAGGACGATCTCCGGCGGGACCGCCGGCACGTGTTCGCGCGGATAGAGATTGAACAGGCTGAGGTTGATCTTGACGTAGCTGTTGGCGGCCTGGATGCCGCCGAGCGCAAGAATCCGCTCGCGCAGCTTCGTCAGCGCCTCGCCATCGACCGGCACGCCGGCCAGTTTCAGCGCAAAATACGCCTTAACGCTGGCGCTCACCTCGGACGGACCGGAAGGATAGATATTGAAACCGCCATCGGGCAACTGACGCTCCAGAATGGAGTGCGCCGCGCGCGCGACCTGCTCCCGCATTGGCGGATTCCATACGCCGTCCCGCGGCGGGTAGATCCAGAGCAGCAGCAGCAGCCAATCGGACTCCAGCGTCGAATCGGCGGTCAGATCGCCGCACCAGTAGCCAGCCTCGTGCTGCAGACCCGCGAGCCGGTTCGACCCGCGCAGCGCCGCGCCGGAGGCGGCGGTCAGCAGAGCGTCAGCAACCTGCAATCCGGGTGTCATAAGGCGGGCTGAATCGAGGAGGCGCGGACAATGCCGCCTTGCAACTCGTGCGGCAACTGGAAGCGCACGTCCTCATCGACGATGTCCAAACTCTCCAGGTGTTCGTAGCCGCGCTGCTGCAGCGCTTCGATCAACTCCTGCACCAGGTGCTCCGGAGCGGAAGCGCCCGCGGTCACCGAAACCGTCTCCACGCCCGCGAACCACTCGTCCTGAAGGAACGAGCAATCGTCCAGCAGGTAGGCCGGCACGTTGGACTGCTGGCAGACTTCGACCAGGCGTTTCGAATTGGAGCTGTTCTGCGAGCCCACCACGAGCAGCAGTTGGCAGAGCGGCGCAACCGCCTTGACCGCGCGCTGGCGATTCTCCGTGGCGTAGCAGATATCCTGCGACTTCGGCCCCGAGATGCGGGGGAACCGGCGCTCCAAGATCTCAATAATGCCGCGCGTTTCATCCAGGCTCAGCGTGGTCTGGGTGAGGAATGTCACGTTCTCGGGATCGAGAACCTGCACGGACTCGGCATCCTCCTCCGTCTCCACGATGATCGTATTCGCCGGCGCTTCGCCAAAAGTACCGTCAATTTCCTCGTGATCGCGGTGGCCGATCAGCAGAATTGTCGCATTCTGACGGGCGAATTTCACCGCCTCGATGTGGACTTTGGTGACCAGCGGGCAGGTCGCATCCACCACCTGCAGCTTGCGTTCGCGCGCCTGCTGGCGGACCGCCGGAGAAACGCCGTGGGCGCTGAAAATCACGCGGCTGCCCTCCGGCACCTGGCAAAGCTCGTCCACAAAGATCGCGCCCTGCTCACGCAACTCATTGACAACGTGGCGGTTATGAACAATTTCTTTGCGTACGTAGATGGGCGAACCGTACTGGGCCAGGGCAATCTTAACCACATCGATTGCGCGCACGACTCCGGCGCAGAATCCCCGTGGACGAAGAAGAATCACCTTCTTCCCGGAATTGCCTTTCAAATGCATAGGAATACCTCATTATATCAACCGGCCTGTAACCTCCCCCTCATCGAAAGGCCACCTTCCGATAGGGGTCCGGCCAAGCCGGCGGCGAGACGCATTCAACCCGAGAGCCTTCTGCTACTTGGACGCCGGCGCCCAGCAGGCAGATTCATCCTACGTATACGCGCCGATATGGATTCAATTGAGAGTTGTCGCCTCGATCAGCGGTAGGCAATGAAGAACAGCCGCCGGAACGGGAAAAGGACCTTTCCGTCGGCCTGTTGAGGGTAATCGTGAACGATCGCGTCGGCCAGCAAACCCAGATAGCGTTCCTGGTCCTCCGCGTTGCCGAGTGCCTCCAGATAGGGGCGTAAGGCCGTGCCGCGGGCGAAGTCCAGGATCCCGGCGGCCGAGTCGAGCACGTGGATGTACTCGGTCTCCCACATCTCTACCCGCGCGCAGCGCGGCGCCAGGAGGCCGTAATAGTACGCCGGGGGCTCCTCCACGATCGCATTGATGGCGCCGCCCATCCGTTCGCGCCACCGGGCGTCCAGCGCAATCTGCCGCATCCGCAGGTGCAGCGGCGAGCCGGAGTGGGCGGGCATCTGCACGGCCAGCGCGCCGCCGTCGGCGACCTGGGCGAGGAGGTGCGGAATGAGCTGGGCATGGCCCTGCACCCACTGCAACGCGGCGTTGGAGTAGACCAGATCGTACGGCTGATCGGCCGTCCAACCGGCAATGTCCGTCTGGAACCAGGCGCCGGCGGGGTAAGTCCGGCGGGCCTCGGCCAGCATCTCCGCGGAGTGATCCACACCGCTGATCCGGGCCTGCGGCCAACGCGCGCGCAGTACGGCGGTCGAGTTGCCCGGGCCGCAACCCAGGTCGACGATCCCGCGCGGACTGGCAAGCTGCACGCGCGCCGCCAGGTCGCTGGCTGCCTGCGTGCGCTCATTGGCGAAACGGAGATAAAGCTGGGCGTCCCAGGACGGAGTGTTCAACGGATCGCGGGCCCTCTTTTGCAGCGTAGCAGCCAGGGCGCCCGTTCCGCGATCCCGATCCGGCGGAAACAGGCCGGGCCAGGGATCGATATGATGGCTCCACGGAGTCATCGGACCATGCCCACCCGGCGCCATCTGCTTCAACAAGCCGCGCTTGCGGCCAGCCTGCCGGCTGGAGAACTCTTCGGGGCGGATTCTGCGGCCCCGTCGCACAAACTGCGCGTCGTCGTGACCGGCGGCCATCCCGGCGACCCGGAATACGGTTGCGGCGGGACGATCGCCCGCTATACCGAACTGGGACACGAGGTCGTGCTGCTGTATCTGAACCGCGGTGAGGGCGGCATCGCAGGCCAAGCGCCTCAGGACGCCGGCGCGATCCGTTCGGCGGAAGCCGTCCAGGCCTGCAAGATTCTCGGCGCCCGGCCGGTCTTCGCCGGTCAGATCGATGGGCAGGCGGTGGTCGACCCATCGCATTACAGTGCATTCCACGAACTGCTCGCCGGCCTGCAACCCGACGTCGTTTTCACTCACTGGCCGATTGACGGGCACGCCGATCACCGCGCGATGGCGTCGCTGGTTTATGAAGCGTGGCAGCGGATGAAACGCTCCTTCGCGCTGTACTACTACGAAGTCACGACCGGCGACGACACGCTGCAATTTGCCCCGACGCAATATGTGGACGTCTCCGCACAGACCGAGCGCAAGCGCAAAGCGTGCTTTGCCCATGCGAGCCAATCCCCCGAACACTTTTACGCGGTTCAGGAGCAAATTGCGAAGTTCCGCGGCGTCGAAAGCGGCCACCGGCAGGCCGAAGCGTACATCCGGCACGTGCAAAGTCCCGATTTCGGGTTGCCGCGTTTGTAAAGGACTTTATTTCAAGTCGCCCTCGTCATCGCGCTCGGCCCGCTGGTCCTGCCGCATCTCCAGGACGTACTTCTTCTCCGGCTGCGCGATGGCCTGGATTTCGAGGAATGCCGCGCCGAGCGCCCCGGCGCTGGCGTGTTTCTTCTTGTAATAGATCCAGACGCGGCTCTCCATCCACAGCGCGCGCCGGTGCAAACCGTAGAGGCCCGCGACCAGGGCGACACCCCACAGCATGAGGGACATGACGCCCCATGGTAAACCGGCGCGGATCAGGACGCGAGAACGGGGAACGGCGTCGCTTCGGCCAAGCCGTGTTTGGAAATGCCGCCGAGCGTCACCGTCATCAGTTGTCCCGGAGTGCGCGGCGTGGCGAGTTCGACGCTCAGATAATTCGTCGTCAGCGCTGTGCCATTCTGAAGCGCCACCGCACTGAGCGTCAGACCGCGCTGCGAACGCCGGAAGGCCAGGTTCTTCCGCGCGCCCAATTCGCGCAAGGCGTGCGTGCGTTCCTTGCGCACCGGCGCGGGCACCTGCGGCATTTCGGCGGCCGGCGTGCCAGGCCGCGATGAGTAAGTAAAGACGTGCAGATAGGTGAACGGCGAGCGCTCGATGAAATCGCAGGTTTCCCGAAACTCGGCGTCGGTCTCGCCGGGAAAGCCCGTCATCACGTCGGCGCCGAGAGCCGCGCCCGGCAACAGCGCGTGAGCGCGCCGGAGCCGGTCCTCATAATGCCGTATGCGATAGCGGCGCTTCATGCGCTTCAGCACGCTGTCCGACGCCGCTTGCAGCGGCGCATGGACGTGACGGCAGATCCGCTCCGTGGAGGCCATCAATTCCAGCAACTCGTCGCTGACGTCCATCGGCTCGATCGAGCTGATCCGCAGCCGTTGCACATCGGTCTCGCGCAGCACCAGCCGCAACAGGTCCACCAGCCGCAGGCGATCTTCCGTGCGGAACCCGGCTTCGCGGCCCCAGCGGCCCAGGTTGATGCCGGTAAGGACGATTTCGGCGTAATTGCGCGCCAGCACGCGGACCTGCTCCAGCACCTGCTCCACGGGCATTGAACGGTTCCGGCCGCGGACCGACGGAATGACGCAGAACGTGCAGACATTCGAGCAGCCGTCCTGAATCTTCAGATTGGGCCGCGAACGGTCGCCAAAGGCGTCGTCGACCGGGGCGGACAGGAACTCGGTCGCCGCCGTTACGTCGCCGACCAGCACCTGCCCATGGTACGGCGTTCCGCCGTCCAGAGGCGCAATGGAGATCAGCTCCGGAATCTTTGTTTTGTGCGAGTTGCCGACGACCCAGTCGACGCCCGAAATCGCTGCAAGCTCCTGCGGTGCGCGCTGCGCATAGCAGCCGGTGACGAGGATGCGCGCCGCTGGATTCTCACGGTGGACGCGGTGAATGCTCTTGCGGACGTCGTCGTCAGCGGCGGCGGTCACCGTGCACGTGTTCAGAATCACCAGATCGGCGCTTTGCGCTTCCGCGGCTTCGGACAAGCCCTGCCGCTCCAGCAACCCCTGCAACGCGGCGCCGTCGGCCTGGGTCGCCCGGCACCCGAAGTTCTGTATGAAGAAGCGCCGCATCCCTGTTTATAGGCTAGCAAGCCGGCCGGGCGGAGCGAAGGCAGGACGGCCGCGGGCGTTCCCGTCAAGAAAAAACGCCGCCTGGCTCTAAAGTCAGACCGCCTCACTGCCGATAACTGGTACGGCATGTCGTTGGACCGGGTTCTCTCGCAACAGGAAATCGACAGCGTCTTCAAGCGGATGCAGAAGACGAAGGTCGCCGACGACCCTGCTAAACTTGCGCAGCCTTACGACTTCCGCCGGCCGGACCGCATTGCCAAAGATCAGCTCCGCTCCATCCACCTGCTGCACGAGAATTTCGCCCGCAGTCTGGCGTCCAGCCTTTCGGCCTATCTGCGCGCCTATGTGATGGTGAACTTGGTTTCGGTGGAACAGATTTCGTTTCTTGAGTTTACGCAGTGTCTGCCATCGCCGTCGTGCATTGTCTCCATGGCGATGAAGCCGTTCGACGCCAACGCCATTCTCGAGATGAACCCGACAATCGTCTTCCCGATCCTGGAGATGTTGCTCGGCGGCAGCGGCAAGACCCGGCTCAAGGTCGACCGGGAGATCACGGAAATCGAGCAGAGCCTGCTCGACGGCGTGCTGCGCATCGTGCTGCACGACCTGGAGGACGCCTGGGCGCCGATCACGCCGATGACCTTCCAACTCGACAAGCACGAGACGGAACCGCAGTTGCTCCAGATCCTCTCGCCCAGTGAGGCCGTCGTGGCCGTCGGCATTGAGATCCGCATCGGCGAACTGGCGGGCATGATGAACGTCGGAATTCCCTCGATCATCATCAAAATGCTGCGGCAGAAGTTCGATCAGCAATGGTCGGTGCGCAAGGCCGAAGCGTCGGAAGACGACCGCCAGCGGGCGTTGGCGCTGCTGCTCCAGGCGCAGATAAAGTTCGACTCACGGCTTGAGGGACCGACGATGGCGATGCAGGAGATCCTGGAATTGACGCCCGGTGACGTGGTGGCCTTTGATTACCCGCTGGATCGCCCGGTCGACTTGCTCGTGAACGGAAATAGATTGTTTCAAGGCCGGATTGTCGAGACCGGGCAAAAACGGAGCTTCGACATCGACTCGATCAATGGGCGGGAATGAGTTGACGGAAGGCGTATCCAGACCCCGGCGCCAAAGGGGCGTACTGCAAACTCCGTTCCATGCGGGTACAGCGTTCGCGCGCGGCAAAATGAATCCGGAGATGCGTTTCCGCGGCCCCGAGTGCGTTCAGGCTTGTGCTACGGCGGTCCGTGAAAGGCGGAAACGGAACGAGGCGGGAACCGAATCAGTCGTCGTCATGTGTGTCCCGATCGTCATCGCGGCTCTGGTGATCGCCTGCTTTGCCCACGGATGCCATAACTTTGGACTCGGCGGGCTCGACAATGATGCCGGCATCGCGCAAGAGCGCTTCGGCCGCCAGCCGGCCGGACTCCATGGCGCCCTGGATGGACGGCGTGGCCCGATGGTCACCGCAGATATAGAGCCCGTCCGCAAGTTGCTGCGGTTGCTGCCATTCCATCGGATAGGTGACGGGATGCGCGTGCTGAATCCGGTAGAGCCGCAACAGCCGCCACTCCAGCGCCACCAGCCCGTACCAGCGCCGAAGCTGGCTGCGAACCATGTTGACGAGAATCTTGTCGTCGCTCGTGGGCCATCCTATGACGGAGGCGGAGACCAGCCAGTCACCCTCGGGGGCATAGGATGGCTGCACCAGATTCGGGACGCAGACGCTGTTCACCGGCCCCCGGCTCCCGCCATTCAAAGCCAGAATCGGTTCGTCGAGAGGAGACTCCTTCGCAACGAAATACAACACGGACACACTGCGCGAATTGATGTTGTGCGAATAGCCCAGCAGATGGCACGCCTCGGGGCCATCCGTAGCCACGACGACGGACCGGGCCTGCAGAACCTCGCCGGAATCGAGAACGGCCTCTCGCTGTCCAGCGGACTTGACCTTGGTCTGAAGCCGGATCGAACCTTCGGGCAAGCCGGAAGCGAGCTGCGCCGGGATCGCCCCGATGCCCTGCTCCGGCAGCGCGCAGTCCCCCTCGGCCAGCATCTTGAAGGCGAACTCAAACATGCGCGACGAGACGGTGAGCTTGCCGTCGAGGAGGATTCCGCCCAGCAAAGGCTTGAAGAAGCTCTCGATCATGCGGGAGGAAAAGCCCCGTCGCCGAAGCGCCTGCAGCGTCGACGTCTCCTCGCCGGTGAAGATGTCGCTGACACTGGTGTGGGTGAGGTCGTTGCGCAGCTTCCAGAGCCGGTACCTGTCGCTCAGCGAGCCGACAGGAGCGAAAAGGTCGTTGAAGAAAGCGCCGGGCTCTCTTTTGGGATCCGTCAGGCGGATGAACCGGCCGTGATGGCGGATCAGCGCCCCGGCGACAAATGGCCGCAGGCGCAACGCCTCGTAATCGAGTTGGTCGAGTGCTTCGGGATAGGCGGTGAGCAGCGCCTGAAATCCGCGGTCCAGCAAAAAGCCATCCTGGCTATCGGTGCGCACACGGCCGCCCACGCCATCGGAAGACTCCAGGATCTCGAACGACACGCCGTGCCGCTGCAAGGTCCGCGCGCAGCACAGTCCGGCGAGCCCGGCGCCGATAATCAGAACGTCCGGTTTACTCATAAGCGTCCCCCACGGCAGTCGCCCGAGCCATGCGACGCGCCGCCAGCTCCGGTCCTGATGGCCGGCGCCGCGGCACGCGCGGCTTCGATGCTGGTGTCCTCCTCTGCTACGACCGACTCATTACCATACCATTCTGGAGCCCCGGTTCCGGCTGTCTTTCGGACAATCCGGTCACGGCTGCAGGCCCAGGAAATCGCGGGCGTTGGCAAAACAGATGGCGCGCAGCATGCGGCCCACCAGTTCGTCCTGATCGGGGAGAATGCCGGCTTCCATGTCACGGCCGAGCAGGTTAGCCAGCACGCGGCGGAAGTACTCATGACGCGGATACGACATGAAACTCCGGGAATCGGTCAGCATGCCGATGAAGCGCGTCAGCAAACCGCAATTCGACAGCGCATTCACCTGCCATTCGATGGCCTCCTTCTGATCGAGGAACCACCACCCGCTGCCAAACTGGATCCGGCCCGCAACGCGCCCGTCCATGAAGTTGCCCGCCATCGTCGCCAGCGCGTAGTTGTCCGTGGGATTGAGATTGTAAAGGACCATCCTGGGCAGGCCGCCCTCCCGTTCCACCGCGTCCAGGAAGGCGCCGAGAGCGTCGATCTGCGGCCAGTCTCCGATGGAATCGAATCCGGTGTCGGGCCCCAGGCCGGCCAGCGCCAGGCTGTTGTTGTTCCTGCGGGCGCCGAGGTGCAACTGCTTGGTCCAGCCCTTCTCCGCATCCAGACGGGCGAAAAAGCGCATCAGGAACCCGGCGAAGCGCTGCTGCTCAGCGGGAGTAGCCGCACCGCGCGCGCGGACCCGCGCAAACACGGCGCTGGCTTCGGCCTCTGTGCCGTCCATGGGCGGGCACACGCTCAGCCCATGGTCCGACAGGCGGCAGCCCGTCGCGTGAAAGAAGTCATGGCGTTTGCGCAGAGCGTCAAGGAAATCGGGAAGCCGCCGGATTTCGACTTGGGCCGCTGCGGCGAGCGCGTCGGTCCAGGCATTGAACGCCTCCGGCTGGTGCACGTTCAACGCCTTGTCCGGCCGGAACGCCGGCAGAATCTTCGCCGGGCAGGCCGAGCCGCGGAGTTGACAGTGCCACCGCAGATCATCCACCGGGTCATCGGTCGTACACAGCGCGTGGACGTGGAATTTTTTCAGGATGCCCCACGCCGAGAGCGATCCGCCGGTCAGACGTTCGTTGGCGCTCGCCCAGATCCGCGGCGCGGACGATTCGTCCAGCAACTCGTCGATCCCGAAATACCGTTTCAGTTCGAGATGGGTCCAGTGGTACAGCGGGTTCCGCAACGTACGAGGCACGGTCCGTGCCCAGGCCAGGAACTTCTGGTAGGGATCCGCCGCGCCGGTGCACAGCTCCTCCGCGACGCCGTTGGCGCGCATCGCGCGCCACTTGTAATGGTCGCCTTCAAGCCAGATCTCGGTCAGGTTCGCGAAGGTCCGGTCGGAGGCAACGTCCCGCGGACTCAGATGGCAGTGGTAGTCGAGAATCGGCTCGTCTTCGGCAAAGCCATGATAAAGACGCCGCGCGGCGCCATTGCCCAGGAGGAAATCTTCATGGATGAATGGCATGACTGGAACTCACGTTCCATTGTTCCTCAGCGGCGGCCGGCGGTGTGAGTCGTAGCGACTGCGTTTCAGGACTGCTCACGAATGGAGGTGAGTTTCCCGGCCATCAGAATGGCGAGTTCCAGCGCCTGCTCGTAGTTGAGCCGCGGATCGACTTCGCTTTCATACGCCTGGCTGAGGTCGGATTCGCTCAAGCCACGAGCACCGCCCGTGCACTCCGTGACGTTATCGCCCGTGAGTTCAATATGCACGCCGCCGAGCCGGCTGTGGCAGGCATGATGGATGTCGAAGGCAGTGCGCAACTCGGTGCCAATGTCGTCGAAGGAGCGGGTCTTGTAACCATTTGACGTCGTGCGGGTGTTGCCGTGCATCGGGTCGCAGACCCACAGCACGATCTTGCCCTCCCGCCGCACGGCATCAATCATCGGCGGCAGAGCTTTTTCGACCTTATCGGCGCCGAAGCGGTGGATGAGCGTGAGGTGCCCGGGAATGTTCCCCGGATTCAGAATGTCGATCAGCCGCAACAGGCCGTCCAGATCGGTCGACGGGCCGACTTTGACGCCGATGGGATTGACAATTCCGCGCATGTATTCGACGTGCGCGCCTTCGGGCGACGAGGTGCGGATGCCGATCCACGGAAAATGCGTGGAGAGGTTGTACCAGCCGGAACGCCGCGGCACCTGGCGGGTCTGCGCCTGCTCATAGTCCAGGTGCAGCGCCTCGTGACTGGTATAGAAGTCGATCCGGTCGGTCTCTCCGGCGCGAATGCCGAGGATGTTCTCCATGAACCGGAGGGAATCTTTGACGCTCGCAATGCGCCGGTGGTAGAGACCGGACATCGGCGACAACTGCGCCCAGTCCAGGTCCCAATACTCCGGGTGGTGGAGGTCGGCAAACCCGCCCTTGATCAGCGCCCGAATGTAATTCAGCGTCAGCGCGGCCCGTTCATAGCCGGCGATCAGCAATCGGGGGTCGGCGGTCCGCGCCTCGGGCGTGAACTCGGGCATGTTGACCAAGTCGCCACGATAGCTGGGCAGCCGGACGCCGTTGCGCTCCTCGTATTCCGACGAGCGCGGCTTCGCGTACTGGCCGGCGAAGCGTCCGATGCGGATCACCGGGCACGCAGCGCCCTGCACCAGCAGCAGGCTCATCTGCAGCAGGACTTTCAGTTTGTTGGTGATGCGTTGCGACGAACACTCCGAGATGCGCTCGGCGCAGTCGCCCGCCTGCAGAACAAAACGCCGGCCCATGGCGGCATCGGCAAGCTGTTCATGCAGCGCGTGAATCTCCCAACTGGTGACGAGAGGGGGCAACCCGGCCAGTTCCGCAAGCGCGCGTTCGAGCTCAACAGGATCCGGATAGACAGGCTGCTGAAGAGCCGGAAAGCTCTTCCAGGAAGACGGACTCCAAGGGCGCAAACTGTTCGTCGCACCCGATTTTTCTAGGTCTGCGGGCATGAACAATTCAGCGTATCACGCACGAGCAGAAACGAACGCCAACGGTCAAAGGACAACGGCCGGGACGAGCGGGAAGAACGCGCACATGCCAAGCGCGCGGCGCGGCAGGAGCCTCTCCTTCGCGACGGGCAGGCAATCTCTGGCCCCTATTGGGCTCGGCGGGAAGAAATGGAGGCAGACAAACGCAGGTTCAGATGAAAAGCAAGCAAAAGTCTGCTACCACTCCAGACCACATCATTTGGAGTGGCCGCACGGCTTTCGGGTGAAGCGCTAGGAGGGCTTTTCCGTGGACTGCTTCTTGTCCGCGGCGTTGGTTTCCGGTTCGCCCTTGATGGCGTCCTTGAAATTCTTAATCCCCTGAGCAAGGCCCTTACCCAGTTCGGGCAACTTCGAAGGACCGAACACCAGCAGGGCCACGGCCAGGATGATCAGCAGGTGTTGGGGTCTAAGGAGATCTTCAAACATACTTACCTTCTATCACAGAAGCGGTACCAACCGGTGATGCGCTACCTGAAAGACGTCTTCAGCGCGCGTTCGGCCGCAGCGCCAAGCCTATCCTAAGATAGGTTCTAGAGAGAAGTCAAGCGCGCCTCGATGTCCGCAACGTCCGTGATATAGACGCTCTCGGGCTCATCGTAGCCGCGGAGTTCGGTCCTTTGCGGCCGCAGCACGGTCTGAATTTCGGGCAAAACATCAAGAAAATCGTATGCGTCCCGACCGATTACGACCGGGCAGTCCAGAACTTTCGACGCCGACTCGAGGCGAAAGGCTTTATTGACGCATTCGCCCATGGCCGTGTAGTCGGCCAGGGCCGCACTGCCCATGTTCCCGAGTCCGGCCACGCCGCAGTTCAACCCAGTGCCGAAGCGCACCGGCGCGGGCAGCGAGAAGTCGCGCTGCAGGCTTCCAACGATGCGCGCCAAGCTACAGAGGGCGCCGAGTACGGCCCGTAGATCGGCCACCGGCGGCCGCGCGCCATCGTGCACCCAAATGGACATGACGGCATCGCCGATGTACTTCTGGGCGTAGCTGCCGCTGGCGGCCAGCGCCAGACCGGCGGCGCGAAAGAGGGAGCCCATCATCTCCGACGTTTTCGATTCGCCGAGCTCGCGCGAAAGCGCCGTAAATCCACGGATGTCCAGCACCAGAACCGTCACCAGCCGCAGATCCAGCAGCGCGGTCGTCTTGTCCTCCTGGGCGTAGGACTCCGCAGACGGCCGGTCGGGCTCCTGGTCCTGGACAAACAGCAGTTCGAAGCCGCCCAGACGGATCACGTCGCCGTTGCGCAATGCGGTCGGACTGGCGATCAGGCGGCCATTGAGAAGCGTCCCATTGCGGCTGCCGAGATCGCTGAGATAGTACTCGCCGGTGTCCATGCGCTGCACCAGCGCGTGATTCCGCGAGACCCGCCCGTCTCCGTTCAGCGCCACGGTGTTTTGCTCGCCGCGGCCAATCCTGCACACGGGAAGTCCGTCGAGCGGGAACTCCCGTGCCTCGCCCTCTTCAACCAGTTGGAGCAGGACTTTGCGCATAGACCTCGACTGGGCCGCTTCGATGTAGACAGTTGGTAGAGCGGCGCACGGCGCCGCGGCAAAGGCCCACAGGCGTCACGGCCTGGCGGGTTTGCTACTTCATCAGGCTAGCACCTGGACGAAGGATGTGAAGGAAGAATCGAGCGTGACAGGTCCGGGGTGCGTACTGTTACGAACGGTTGTCCGGCGGCATCAGCCGGAACGCCGGCGGGGGACTTGCGTCCCCCATAATCCGGCTGAGTGGGCGCTTCAGTAGCGCAGCTTCACGGCGAACTCGAAGTCGCGCGGGCTGCCGGCGCCCGTGATGGTGCCAAACGCCGCGCTGCCGAACGTGCCGTTGGGGTCGTTCAGCGGCGGCGTGTTGGTGACGTTGAACGCTTCGGCGCGGAACTCGCACTGCGCCCGTTCGGTCATGCGAAACGTCTTGGAAAGACTCACGTCGGCGTTCTGCAAACCGGGTCCGCGGACGGGATTGCGCGAGCTGGTGCCGATAACGAACTGGCCGGCGGCGGTGAAGGCCGCGGTATTGAAGAAGCGCGCGGCGCTGCGGCCGGAAAAGTCGTTCGGGTTGGCGATGAGGTTCGGCCGCTGCACGGCGAAACCGAGGCTCGAATTGTTATTAGTCGCTTGCGTGACCGCCACGGTGTCGCCGCTCTGGACGCGGACAAGGCCGGCAATCTGCCAGCCGGCGATGTGGCGCCAGCGCGGGATCTCGTAGGCCCAGCCGGCGGAAAAGACGCGCGGAATGTCGCCGCTCGAAAGGCTCTTCTCCAGATGGCGGTTGAAGGCGTCGGCGGCGCCGGTCGAGTTGAGCACAGGGCCGGAAAAGATGGTCTGCGAAAAGACGCTTGAGGCGTCGTCGATCAGTTTTGAGAAAGTGTAGGCGGCGCTGACGGTCAGGCCGCGCGAGAAGCGGCGTTCGAGCTTGGCGGTAGCGGCTTCGTAGGTCGAGTTGCCGACGTTGTCACGGAAGAGCGCGACGGTTGTGTATTCGGGAAACGCGCGCAGAAGCTGCTGCTGCGCGATGGTCTTGCCGCCGAGCGACGACGATTTGGGAATGATCCCGTAGTACGGGTTGGCGACTTTGGCGAGTAGCGCCGCGCCCATGGCCAGATCGGAGGCGGGCAACTGGTTGATGTTGGCGTCGGGGATGCCGAGCGAGGTGTTCTTCGAGCCCAGATAGCCCAGTTCGACGCTCCAGTTGGAACCGATGGTCTTCTGCAACGTGTAATTCCACTGCTGCGAATAGCCCGAACCGTGATGGCGGTCCGTGCCGAAGACGCCTTGGCCCAGGCCCGCCGTGGGCGTGGCCGCGACGGGCTGAACCGTGGGACCGCTCGCCAGGACGAAGGCCGGGTTCAGGTTGTCGGAGCTCTGCTGGCCGATGGTCTGGATGAAGGGGAACTGCGGCAGGGTGAACGGCGTGGTGATGCCGGATTGTTCGAAGAAGATCATCCCGTAGCCGGCGCGCATGACGAACGTATCGGTCAACCGCAGCGCGAGCCCGACACGCGGGCCGAAGTCGCAACATTCGAGGTTGCGCGCGGTGTGCGGGTAGTCGAGCAACTGCGTTTGCAGATTGAAGACGGAGCCCTGATTGTTGCGCTCCGTCGATGGGAAGTTCAGCGTGTAGCGGGTGCCATAGTTGACGGTCAGCCGCGAGGTCACGCGCCACTCGTCGCCGAAGAAGAACTCTGCAATGTGGGCGCGGGGTTGAATCACGTTGCGCTGCACGTCGATGGAGAAGGCGTTGACCTGGCCCAGCAGCAGCGAGGCCAGAGCGTTGCCGCTGCCCGTGACGCCGGAAGCGTTGGTGCCCGTCGTCGAGAATCCAAAGGAGCCCGTCGGATTGGGCGGGTTCAGCACATCGAGCGCTTCGCGGCGGAAGTCGGCGCCGAAGCTCCAGGCGTGGCTGCGGCGCACGTACGAAAAGGTATCCTGCAACTCGGTGACGGAGGTCGTGAAGTTCGAGTTTGCCGCGGTGGTCGGTCCGATCTGCTGGAAGCCCGCGACGGTGAAAATCGGCAGGACGCTGGCAAAGGAGTTCGATGGCAGACCCGGCACGGTGACGCCGCCATTCTGCAGCGAGGTCTGACGCAAATCGCGGCGCGAATAACCGACGCGCAATTGATTGAGCGCCGTCGGCGTAATCGACCAACTGTAATCGCCGGCGAGACCGTCGCCGCGGGTATGCGCGTGGCCGATGGCGCCGGAGGTCAGGCTGCCGCTGCCGTCGGGCAGCGGGGTCACCGGGTTGTCGTCGTCGAACATCACGCTGTAGCGCACGAAGGCGCGATGGCGCGTCCCGAAATAGCGGTCCAGACGGAAGTCGGCCTGATCCTGGTTATCGGGCTCGACCGCGGTCCGCGCATAGTTGCTGGCGCCCGCGACATCGGCAGTGGGGTAGTGCGCGAGCACGGCGCTGCCAAGCGCGTCAAAGCGGGCCGCCGGAATCGTGTTGTTCGCGAACGGCGTGCGCGGCGAGGTCGTGGGATCGTAAATGGTTTGCGTGAAGCTGCCCTGCCGCTGCGCGGCGGTCGGCACCACGGAGAAGCGCGTCAGCCCCGTGCGCAAACGGGTCCCCTGCCAGTCGGCGAAGAAGAACGTGCGGTCGTGCTGGACGGGCCCGCCGACAGTGGCGCCATATTGATTGCGGCGGAATTCGGCATTCTGGCCCGGCTGGGCGAAGTAGTTGCGCGCGTTTAGATCTTCATTCCGGAAGAACTCGAAAAGCGAGCCGTGAAAATCGTTGGTCCCGCTCTTGCCGATGACCATAACCGTGCCGCCGTTGGAGCGTCCGTACTCGGGCGAATAGGAATTCACGTTCAGCTTGAACTCGGCCATGCCGTCGATAATCGGATAGAAAACGACTTGGCCCGGCTCGGGCTGGAGCACGCTGATGCCGTCGTAAAGATACTCATTGGTGCGCGGACGGCTGCCGTTGATGCGCGGCAGGAACTGCCCCTGCGGCAGAGCGACGCCCGGCGAGAGCGTGACCAGCGGAATGAAGTTGCGGCCGTCGAGCGGCAGCGTGACGATCTTCTTCTCGTCGATGTTGGCGCCGACTTCGCCGCCGGCGGTTTGCAGCAACGGCGACGCGGCGTGGACTTCAATGGACTCGCGGGTCTCGCCCAGCGCGAGTTGCACGTCGATGGCGGCGCGCTGGTCCAGGCGCAGCGTCACGTCCGGGCGGACGTATTCGCGAAAGCCTTCCTTGCGGACGGCGAGGCGATAGACGCCCGCCGAAAGGCCGACCAGATGGTACTCGCCGGTGACACCGGTCTGGGCTTCGTAGCGCGCGCCCGTGGCCGCGCTTTCCATGGTGATGTGGACTCCGCCGGAAGCCAGGCCCGCCGGATCCGTGATGGTTCCGAAGACCTCGCAGCGGCCGCCCTGCGCGAACGAATGGGGAGTGATAACGCACGCCAGGAAGAGGACGGCCAGGCCGTAGCCGCTCCGGCGAAGGGTTTGCCGATCAGCAATGAAGGACAACACACGAACCTCCTTCGAGTGGAGACAAAGCAGCGGAGCGCCCGCCGGAACGAGGGAGACCTCGCCCGGGTTGCGACAAGGCATCCAGCCGGAACTACGGACCAGAGTCAGCAGCAAGACGGCCGGGGCGCGCAGTCCCGCGGCGGAGCAATTTGCAGGTTGGGGGCCAAAGACCGTCGCGTGCCGCATCGCCAGCGCATCCAGCCAGCACCCGGCGGCAGATCAACGGCCTGAATAAGAAAGAGGGATACCGGGACGGGGCGCTCCCCTGGAAAAACCCCGGCAAAAACGATGGCGGGCCACGGTTTCCCGCGGGCCCGCCAGGCGGTCAGTCTTTTTGAATCATCGCTTCGGTCGACTTGACGACGACCTTCACCGCGTCGCCCTTCTTGAGCTTCAGCTCCTCGGCGCTGGCGCGCGTGATCACACTCTCAACCAGGTTGTCCCCTACGCGCACGATAACCCGTGCCATGATTGTGCCCAGGCTGACGTCCTCCACGACGCCCGCCAATTTGTTACGTGCAGAGAGTGGCATGGCCGATTATAACCGGGTTTCTTATTTCCGGTAGTAGGCCGCGTTGATTTCCGCGAATTGGGCCTTATCGTCCGGCAATTCGTCGACGGCGAAGATCGCGCCGTGCTCGCAGACCGACGCGCAGGTTCCGCAATCCAGGCAGCGTTTCGGGTTGATGAAAAGCTGCTTGAGCCCGTCGAGAGTTTCGTTCTTGCGGGGGTGGATGTTCTTGCGCTGGCAGACGTCGGCGCACTTGTAGTCCATGACACAGAGATCGGTAATAACGTGTGGCATACGGTAGTTCTCCAGGAATGATTCCTAATCGGACGGTTTGCAATTCAGAATCCAGACACCGCGCTGACCTGGTCTCGTAACCCAGATCCCGCGATGCGTGCCGATCCTGCGCTCGAAGCTGTGCGGAATTGAAGCTCCGCTCCAGATTCGAACAGCTCGAATGTGACTTTTCGTGACACTCAACGGTCGGTGCACGAGTAGCAAGGGTCAATCGACGCCTGGATCAAGGGGGCGTCGGCCAGTTGCGCATTCCGCAGCATGGCCCGCACGGCCGGCATATTCGCGTAGGTCGGAGTCCGGACTTTGACGCGCTGCGGATTGTCGTTTTCGCCGTCCGCGGTGACCGAGTACAGGACCTCTCCGCGCGGTCCCTCGGCACGGCTCAGCCCGGTCCCGGCGGGCACCTCGACTTCTTCGGTTGGCCCGAACCAATCGCCGGAAGGCAGCTCGCGTAGAGCCTGCCGCAGAATTGCGCAGCTTTCCAGGATTTCGAGAGCGCGGACAACCAGGCGGGCGCGCACGTCGCCGGCGGTCTCCACCGGAATGGTGAACTGCATTTGCTCATAGGCGGCATAGGGCGCCGCCTTGCGAATGTCCTCCGGCAAACCGGAAGCCCGCGCGGTCGGCCCGACTACACCGAAACTGCGCGCCTGCTCGCGGGTCAGAACGCCCACACCAGTGCACCGCGAAAGCGCCGTGCGGTTCGTGGTGAAAATGGGGATGACCGTGCGCGTAATCTCTTTTTCCAGGCGGTCCACCATGGCGAGCAACGCCGGCGCATCCGTGATGTCGCGATTGACGCCGCCGATGCGGTTCATGGCGTAATTCACGCGATTGCCGGAGATGGCTTCGAGCATATCCATCACCTGCTCGCGCAAGGCGAAGCAGGTCATGAACATGGTCTTGAAGCCCATCAGCTTGCCGGCCACGCCGGCCCAGAGCACGTGCGAGTGCAGCCGTTCGAGTTCGCACATGATGACGCGGATGTAGAGCGCGCGCGCCGGCGGCTCGATCTCCGCCAGGTGCTCGACGGCCTGGCAGATCGACAGCGTGTGGACGTTCGAGCAGATGCCGCAGACGCGTTCCATCAGGGCGATGACCTGGGCGAAGTTGCGGCGCTCGGCGAGGTATTCGATCGAGCGGAAGTTGAAGCCGATATGCAGTTCGGCGTCGCGAACCGTTTCGCCGTCGCACACCAGATCGACTTTGTACGGCTCCTCCAGCGCGGGGTGGTAGGGGCCTATGGGAACCCGGTAGCTCATTCGTCCTCCTTGTGCAGCAGCACGCCGGGCGCGACGTCGGAGCGCAGCAGCAGCGGGGCGCAGTCGCGCCCGGTGAACTCGATCGCGAAGTACTCGTGGATCTCACGCTCGATCCAGTCGGCGGCCTCGCACAGATCGTAGATACTGGCGACGGCGCCGTTTTCCGCCAGCGTCGAGACCGTGGCGAGCGTCCCGCCGACATCCCAGTGATAGTCGAGGCGGATGCCGCCGCCCTCGGGCAGTTCCAGCGCCGTGATGGTGACGAAGCGCGCGTCGTGCGCGTTCATCCGCTCGGCCATGCGGCGCACGTCGAGCGACTCAGGATTCAGCCAGAAGGAGCCGCCGTGCTCCTGCCAAGCTGCGTCCACTCCCATCTCCGTGGCAATCGGTCGCAGATCCGTCATTTGGCAGCCCCCGGTTTCTTGCGCGGCAAGGTGTGTTCGATCTTCAGTTGGCCGGACTCGAAGTAAGGCGGCGGCGGCGTGGCTTGCATGGTGACCGCGTGGGCTTCGCAGCCGTCGGCGCAGCGCCCGCAGAAGGTGCACTGACCCGCGTCGTAGCTCCAGTTGTACGTGTCGCGGCGGCTGCGGAACTTGATCGCCGCCGAGGTGCAGACAAAGGCGCAGGTCGCGCAGCCGGTGCACAGCGCCGGGTCGAACTCCACCATTCCGCGATAGCGCGGCGCGACGGGCGCGGTATCCGGGAAACGGAGCGTGACCGGGCCGAGCCGCAGGTTCTCCACCAGCATCTTTACGATGTTCATAGTCTGAGCCTCACTAGCAGGGTGCCCGCCGCCAGCACGACCGCCACGGCCGCGGCGCTCCAGCCATAAAAACGAACCGCGCTGTCGATAGTGACGCGCGCGGTCGCCGCCGCCAGTCCGGCCAGCAGTACGACGGCGAGGATCGAGAGAACGACAAACACCAGCGCATCGGCCACCGCAATGCCGGTATGAGGAATTGCCAGGCACGCCACCAGCCCGATCGACGCCACCCATTCCAGGCCGTGAGCCAGCTCCCACAAGCCCAGTTCGGCGCCGGCGTATTCCGTCATCGGACCGGCGTAGATCTCCTGTTCGGCGTCGGGAATCGAGAAGGGATTCAGGTGCAGCTTGGCGGGCAGGCACAAGACCATGGCCGCAATGCCGAGCCAGCGCAGCGGCGACGCCGGCGCCTGCGCTAGGTCGTCGAGCTGGAAGCTGCCCTGCGCGACGCCCAGGCTGACCGCCGCCATCAGGAACACGAGGTTGTAAGAGATGCTGAGCGCCGCCTCGCGGGCGGAACCGATCTCACCGAAGAGCGAGCGCGAGGAGAAGCCAGCCACGATGAGGAAAAAAGAGGGCAGCTCGAGCAATCCCAGCAGGAGTACCAGGTCACCCGTAAAGCCGCCCGAACGCGGCAGCACCGGCAGCAGGCTGAGCGCCCCCGCCGACGCAGCCACGGAGAGCAGAGGCCAGGCTTTCACGAACTGGCCGCCTGGCCCCTGCCGCAGCGGCGTCTCTTTGCCCATCAGCTTCATGAAGTCGAAAAACGGCTGCATGAAGGGCGGGCCCACGCGGCGCTGAGCGCGCGCCACGACTTTCCGTTCAATCCACAGAAACAGCCATCCCGCCGGAATGGCAAACAACAACCCAGGGAAGATCAACAGCCGGGCTAACGCGGATAACACGTTCATTGCGCACCCTCCTCGGCGGCGGCGTCCGCGGCGGGCCGTTCCGCGCGTTCGGCGAGAATGCTCACGGCCTTGGCGATGCCGCGCACAATCGCGTCGGGACGCGGCGGACAGCCGGGGATGAACACGTCCACCGGTATGTGTTTGTTGAGCGGGCCGTCCACTGAAGGGCTGCCCACGAAGGCGTTAGTGGATGCGGGGCAGGAACCGATCGCCACCACGGCCTTGGGCGCCATCACCTGGCCGTACACCGTACGGATCGCTTCCGCCGTGCCATGCGTGACCGGGCCCGAAATGCACAGAATATCGGCGTGGCGCGGGCTGCCCCTCAATTGAATGCCCAGTTGTTCCACGTCGTAACGCGGCGTGAGGCTGGCCACCAGCTCAATGTCGCAACCGTTGCAGCTTCCGGCGTTCATGTGGAACAGCCACGGACTGCGGCGGCGGCAGGAACAAATCAGGCGTCTCCAGAAACTCATCACATTCCTCCTGTCAGAACCTGGAGCGAATTGGGCCACAGGCCAGCTCCGACGAGCAAGAGAATCAGCAGCACCACCACGACGCCGAGTACGAACGGCTCGCGGGCGGTTTGCTTTTCGGATTGGGCCGGCCCCCACCACACCCGGGTCAGCGCCAGCGTGTAGGCCACCAGCGCAAAGATCGATGACGCGATGAAGGCCACCAGAACGAGCGGCCCCGCCTGGCTGGCAGTCTCATACAGCCGCCAGCGCCCCGCGAAACCGAGTGCCGGCGGCACGCCCAGCATGGCGAGCATGCCGAACAGGAAACCGGCGGCGCTGAGCGGATAGCGGCTGGCCAGCCCGCGGGCGTCCGGCGTGAGCGCGCCGTCGGCCTCGGGGCGGCTGATGCAGATGAACAGTAGCGCCTTCGCCATGGCGTGTACCGCCGCGCCGAGCATGGCGCCGTGGAGGCCGAGCGCGTTGGCCGAGGCCAGACCGAGCAGCAGGAAGCCGATGTCCTCCACGGTGGAGAGCACCAGGAGCCGCTTCAGGCTGGTCTGGCAAAGCATCAACAGACTGCCGCCCAGCGCGGAGAAGACCGCCACGCCAAGCCACAACTCGTATGGCGTCAGGATCCACGGAGCAGATTGCGCCACCAGGAACAACTCGGCCACGACCGCGATGTCGACCACCGCAATCATCAATCCGGAAACGAGCGCCGGCAGATCGTCAGCGAGACTCAGCAGCCACAGCAGCAGCGGTCCCGCCGCCAGCTTAAGCAGGAATCCCGTGCCCAATAACGCGCGCGTCATGCCAGCGTCTCCGCCGTGCAACAACGATTGGCCCGCGATCAGCGCGGCGCCCGAAACGAGCACCACGGCGAAAAACGTCCACACGGCCTTCTTCGCCGCCGCGGAACGCCAGACCAGCACCAGGGTGAGCAACGTGGCGCCTTCCATCAGCGCCAACCGTATATTCGGTTGCGGGACAATCAACCCGCAGACGGCGCATCCACCGGCGGCGAGCATCGGCAGCGCCAGGCGCCGCCAGGCGGGTGTCGCGAGTGCGGCCAGGCAGAGTGCGAGGCAGGCCGCGCCACACGCCGCGGCGAACAGGGGCGGCACGAATTCGGTCGCGGATGCAGCCGCATTCAACTCCGTGATTGGCAACGCGGAGAATGCGGCAAAGGCGCCGGCCGCGAGCAATACGGTCCAGAGAACGGTGCGCTTCTCGGCCCAAACCGTGAGGCGGCCCGCCACTGCCGCAAGTGCCTGGAGCGCCTGCCATACACGTTGATAAGCGGCATCGACATTCGACGCCGCGTAGAAGGCATGCCAGTGGTGTTTAAGGATCGCGGAAAAATCGCTGGCCGGGAGGCGGCCCTCGCCGCTCAGGGGTTCACCGCCCGTGAACACTCCGCCGCCCGCGCCGGCGAGTGCGCCGCCGGCCACGACCACGGTCTTCACCGGCATGGCCAGCGCATACACGAGCCAGCCGGCAACGACCGAGACAATGGCGAGAACCAATCCCCACGTGGTGAACCAACTGCCCGTGGGACCAGCCAGACCGAACCAGCTCACTTCGAGTCCCGCGCCCATTCCTAAAGCGCCCAGGACGGGGTTCAGGAGATAACGGATGGGAAGCTGCGGCGCGATGCTCAACACGATGCTGCCCGCCGAGATGAGCCCCAGCCCCCAGCACATGGAGGACGGCGATTCGTGCGCGTGCTCCGTGACTTCGCTCGGCGCACCGAGGAACACGGAGCTGGTGGCTTTGGCGAAAGAGAAAACCGTGCCCAGACTGGCGAGCCAGGCCGCGAGCGCAACGACGGGGACGCCGGCCTGCAGCGCGGCGCCGTACAACATCCACTTGCCGGTGAAGCCGCTCATCAGCGGGACGCCCATGATGCAGCCCGTGCCGATCAACCACGCGAACGTCGTCTGCGGCATGCGCGCCGCCAACCCGCCGAGCCGGTTCATGTCGCGCGTGCCGGCGGCGTGCTGGACGGAACCGGCCGCCATGAAGAGTCCGCCCTTGAAGAAGCCATGGTTCAGGCAATGCAACAGGGCGGCCGTGATGCCGAGCGGCGTGCCGATCCCCAACCCGGTGATCATGTAACCGATCTGGCTCACGGTGTGGAACGCCAGCATCCGTTTCAGATCGCTCTGGATCATGGCGTACAGCACGCCGACGATCATTGTCACGGTGCCGACCCAGATCATCAGCGTGCCCCAGGCCGGCTGCCACGGACCGAAGCTGTGCATGCGCGCCGCGAGATAGACGCCCGCCTTGACATAGCAGGCCGCATGCAGCAACGCGCTCACCGGAGTGGGCGCGGCCATGGCGTCGGGGATCCACGTATGCAGCGGGAACTGAACCGACTTCGCGATCAGCGCGACCAGCATCAGCACGAAGATGCCGCCGGTGAACGCGCTGGTCACGGCCGGATCGGTCCAGATGGCCGTGCCCGCGCGGCCATAGATGAGGACGATGGCCGCGAGCAGTCCATAGCCGGCGAGGTGCGTCATCAAAAGGACTTTACGGGCGCCCTTCACTGGCTCGGGATCGCGATACCAGAAGCCCACCAGACCGAATGAGCAGAGCCCGACCAGTTCCCAGCACGCGTACATCAGAAATAAGTTGGAGGAGTAAACGAGTCCGACCAGGCCGCCGATGAAAGTCAGCATCAGCGCGTAGAACCGCGTGGCCGCAGGATCGGCCGCCATGTAGTCGATGGAATAAAGGAGGACGATCAACCCAATGCCGGTGCCCATCAGGGCGAATAGCACGCTGAGCGCGTCGACGTGCAGCGCCAGTGTCAGCGGGCCGTCCCAAAACAATAAGTGCAGATCGATGGCGGCTCCGCTCCAGACGGCTGGCAAAGCAGCCAGCACCGCGGCGAGCGCCGGAAGACAGGATGCCACCGCCAATACTCCCTTGGCGCGTGCCGAAAGGAGCCGGCCGAGCAGCAATTGAAGAACGGCTCCCGCCAATAGCACGGATGGCGCGAGTTCCACGAGCAGTGCAGGTGTCATGTTCATCCTGGCGGGCTTTGTTGCACGGCGTATACCAAACTTCCGGAGGGCCTCTGACGCCGTCAGCCGGCATGGAGCGCTATAAACGCATGGCCAGCGTGTGCTAAGCTCAGCCTGGGGCTTGTCCGCCTGTTTGGGGGCAAAACGTTTGTATGCCGCAGCAACGGCTACTTCAAGGCAGAAAAGCCTGGGATCTGTTTCTCGACAAAGGGGTGCTGGATCGCCGGCTCGTGCGGGCGGAGATCGCCCAGTCGTGGGAACGCTGCCAGAATCTCCGCGTCAATCCGCAGCATCCACCGAACGACGAACTGAACGAAACGCGCGATCTCGAAGAGCATCTTTACTGCAAACGGGATCTGTGCCGCATTGCCGATCCCTTCCTGCGCGACCTCCATTACTTCTTCAGCGGTTCCGAATTCCAGGTGATTCTCACGGACGAAGAGGGCTATCTGCTGAAGGTTCTGGGCGACCCTGGCATCGTCTCGCGCCTGCGGGAGATCAACCTGTGCGCCGGAGCGCGCTGGCGGGAGGCCGACACCGGCACCAATGCGATCGGGATGGCGCTGGTGGAACGGCGGCCCGTGCAGATCTACGCCTGGGAACACTTCTGCCAGCCGAATCACATCCTCACGTGCGCCGCGGCGCCGATCGAAGACGCGGAAGGCAACATCATCGGCGTGCTCGACGTCAGCGGCGATTTCCGTTACGCGAACGCGCATACGCTGGCAATGGTCGTGGCCGCTGTGCGCGCCATCGAAAGCCAGATGCGGCTGGAGCAGGCGACGCACAAGTTGTACGCCGCATCCCGCTACTCGACCACGCTGATGCATGGCGTTTCGGACGGCCTGGTGGCCATCGACCGCAACGGCATCGTCACCGATATCAATACGCGCGGGGGCGAGATTCTCGGCATCAATCCGGCCCAGGCGAAAGGGCGGCACGTGGAAGCCGTATGCGGTGCGACGCCGATTCTGCGCGTGCTCGAGAGCGGTCGGGAGTACCATGACGAAGACCTATTGATTGAGCGGGCGGGCAAGCGGATTCGCAGCTCCGCCTCCGTGTTGCGCGACGAATCGGGCGGGCTCGTCGGCGCGCTGGCCGTGTTTCACGAAGTCAACGACAACAAGCTCAGCCGGCGTCCCATCGTGGTGCCGGTACGGCATTGGGACTTCGACGACATTATCGGCAACAGCGCCGCAATGACGGCGGCGAAGGAGTGGGCCCGCCTGGCCGCGGCCAGTTCGTCCACCGTGCTGATCCTGGGCGAGAGCGGCACCGGTAAAGAGTTGTTCGCCAACGCCATCCATCAGGCCAGCAGCCGCCGCGCCTGCCCCTTCATCGCCATCAACTGCGCCGCGTTGCCGGAGAGCCTGATTGAAAGCGAACTGTTCGGCTACGCCGACGGCTCGTTCACGGGGGCGCGTAAGGGCGGGCAGGCGGGCAAGTTCGAAGTGGCCAACGGGGGCACGGTTTTCCTGGACGAAATCGGCGACATGTCGTTGAGCGTGCAGGCCAAATTGCTGCGCGTGATCCAGGAGCGCAAGGTCGCCCGCATCGGCGCGGCCGGCGAAGTCCCCATTGACATCCGGATCATCGCCGCCACGCACAAGGATCTGAGCGCCGAGGTGGAGCGCCGCACCTTCCGCGAGGATCTCTACTACCGGCTCAGCGTGCTGGAAATCTTCGTTCCGCCGTTGCGCGACCGGAGAGAAGATCTGCCGGATCTGGCACGCGTTCTCGCGGCCAAGGTCGCCTCCAAGAACGGGCGCGAGCCGGTGCGGCTGGAAGACGGTTTTCTGCTGAAACTCCAGTCGTATCACTGGCCGGGAAATGTCCGCGAGCTGGAAAATGCGGTGGAACGCGCGATGGTGCGTTGCGGCGACAGCGGCGTGTTGACCGCCGACATGTTGCACTTTACCGGCGAGCCGGTAGTCCCTGCCGCAAAGCGCGAAGAACCGCCGGCAGCCGCCGTGCCCGCGGCCATCCGGCCGTTGCGCGAAGTCGAGCGGCAGGCCATTATCGATGCGCTCGGCTGCTGTGGCGGGAACATCGCGCAAACCGCTTTGCGCCTGGGCATCTGCCGCAATACGCTCTACCGGAAAATGGAAGAGTACCAACTGACTCCTCCCGAGCCGGTACGGCGGAACCGCTTCAGCCCGCCTTCTTCGTCCGAATAGCCTCTTCCTCGGAATGGTCCCGCATGTGCCTGAGAAGACGGTATCATGCCGTCGTCTCCCCGCACTCTGCGGCTTTCCGTGACGGACCGCTGCAATCTGCGGTGCCGTTACTGTATGCCCGCCGAAGGTGTGCCCAAGATCGCACACGCCAATCTGCTCACGCTGGAACGTCTTGCTGACATCGCCGGGTGGTTGAGCGCCCGGGTGGGCATCGAACGGATCAAGCTGACGGGCGGCGAGCCGCTGGTTCGCGCGGGTCTTGAAAGCCTGATCACGGCGCTGCGCGCGATCCCTGGCGTGCGGGAAATCTCGCTCACCACGAACGGCGCCCTGCTGGCCAAACATGCGGCCACGCTGAAGGCGGCAGGACTGGCCCGTGCGACGGTCTCGCTCGATTCGCCGGATGCCGAACGCTACCGCGAACTGACCCGCGGCGGGCGCGTCGAAGCCGTCTTTGCAGGCATCGCCGCGGCCGTGGCGGCGGGCCTCACGCCGCTGAAGCTGAATGCGGTGCTGCAGCGCTCTACATGGGAATTCGACGTTCCGCTGCTGCTCGATTTCGCCGCTTCGCGCGGCCTGGAGTTGCGCTTCATCGAGCTGATGCACACCGGCACCGACGACCGTTGGTATCACGCGGAATTCGTGCCGTTGCCGCTGGTGCGCCGCTGGCTCGCCGGCAACGCGGAGGTGATGCCCGTCGCCACGCGGGCGTGCGCTCCGGCGGTCCTCACGCGTGTCCGGTGGCACGGCGCGGACGTCGCGGTAGGGTGGATCACGCCGCGCTCTCAGCCTTTCTGCGAGCGCTGCGACCGGCTGCGTCTGGACGCGCGCGGCCGGCTTCACCGCTGTCTGATGGATCACTGTTTTCTGGAACTGGCGCAGCTCCTTGACGAAGAGGGTCCCCAGGCCGCCGGCGCGGCGCTGGAATCCTACCTCAACGGCAAGACCGCGCCGCGGGCGATGGACCGGCCCGACGCCATGATCATGATCGGCGGCTGAAGTTACAACCGCATGTCACGAGAAAGACCATGTGCTCAAAAATGCAACATTCGGCGTGGTCGCTTTCAGAGCAGTTTCAGATCTTAACATCCGAATTTGACACGCCGGCGGCCGGCGGGTCTGTGGCCCTGTGTTTGCAGACTCCAGCGCGAGTAATTCAATTCGGGCACCTCGAATCATTCTCGCTTCGCCCGAAGGACTAGGGAGACAATACCAATGCGCGCTGGCAAACAGTTCAGCGGAGAGCGATCGTTCCGGAGCCGCCGCGGCTCCGTGCGATTGGCGGCCACCTTCGGAGCCCTGATCGGGCTGGCGATTCCGGCGGCTGCTCAGAATATCGGATGGGAGGGCGAGACCGGCGTCTTCGTCACCCCTATGGCCTACACCGCCGCCTCCCCGGCCGGCGGGTTGGGCAAGCCCCTCGTCGCCTTCCACTATCTGGATGGCGGCGGCGTGCTGGGCGACTTTTTCGAAGTCTCCGGCACGGTGGGAGCTTTTGGGCGTACTGAGTTCGGTTACACCCGCCCGCTGCACACGCAGGGCGGCAACCCGACATTCAGCCCGCTCTGGAACAACGGCTTCAACATCGTCAACGGCAAGGTGAATCTGCTGCCCGAAAACGCCGGCGGCAACAACGCCATTCCGGCGATCTCGGTCGGCTTCATTGCGCGTTCTCAGGTGCGCAACGTCGGTGGTGCCATTCAAGGCAAGGACACGACGAACGCCGACGTCTACGTAGTCGCCACCAAGATCATTCCGAATAAGGTCCTGCCCATCATCCTCAACGCCGGCGTGCGCGGCACGAACGCCGAGTTGTGGGGCATGGGCGGCAATGCGCCGGATTGGGAAGCGAAAGCGTTCGGCGCCGCCGGATTCGTGGTGAAACTGCCCAAGAAAGCTTCTGTCGTTTTTGCGACGGAGATCGCGCAGCAGCCGAAGCATCCCGACCAACTGCCGACCGCCGTCATTCCGACCACCCTTACTTATTGCTTCCGGCTCTCGCCCGCGCCCGAAAGCAAACTCAATGTCGATTTCGGTGTGGCTCAGATTGCGGGCAAGATCGCACCGGGAGTGGACCTGAAGGCGCGCGCACGCGTCGGCCTCCAGATCTCCTACGGGTTCTAGCCGTCCGGTCCCGAGCAAAGGAGACAGCGTAATGGAAAGAATTCATCTCAACGTAAATGGCATCGACCGGCCGGTCGTCGTTGACCCCGAAAAGAGCCTGGCCGAAGTCCTCCGCGAACAGATGCTGATGACCGGCTGCAAGGTCTGTTGCAGTGACGGCCAATGCGGCGCCTGCACAGTCATCATCGACGGCGAGGCGATCCGCTCGTGCATGATTCCCGTGGGCGAACTCGAGAAGGGCGCCAAGATCACCACCATCGAAGGGCTCTCGAAGCCCGACGATCTGCATCCGTTGCAGGTGGCGTGGATGGCGCACGGCAGCGCGCAGTGCGGCGTCTGCACTCCCGGCTTCCTCATGTCCTCCAAGGTTCTGTTGGACAAGAACCCCAACCCGACCCGCGAAGAGGTGCGGAACTGGTTCGACTTCAACCGCAACGCCTGCCGCTGCACCGGCTATAAGCCGCTGGTGGACGCGGTGATGGATGCCGCCGCCGTCCTGCGCGGCGAGAAGAAGAAGGAAGACCTGCTGTGGGAGCCGCCCGAGAACGGCAGCATCCTCGGCTCCACGTACCACCGTCCGTCGGCTCTGGCCAAGGTCACCGGCACGTGGGATTTCGGCGCCGACGTTGCGCTCCACATGCCGCCCGACACGCTGCGTCTGGCGCTCGTGCAGGCGAAGGTTTCCCACGCCAACATCAAGGGCATCGACACCAGCGAAGCGGAGAAGATGCCGGGCGTGGTGAAGGTGGTGACGCACAAGGACGTCAAGGGCAAGAACGCCATCACCGGTCTGATTACTTTCCCCACCAACAAGGGCGACGGCTGGGACCGTCCGATTCTGTGCAAAGATAAGGTCTTCCAATTCGGCGACGCGATCGCGATCGTCTGCGCCGACACCGAAGACCATGCCCGCGCCGCGGCGGAAAAGGTGCACGTCGATCTCGAAGTGCTGCCCGCCTACATGAGTGGCTACGCCGCCATGGCTCCGGACGCCATGGAAATTCACCCCGGCGTCCCCAACGTCTACTACGAACAGGGCGTCGCGAAGGGCGAAGACACCAAGCCCTACATGGACAGCGCCGCCTATACGGTCGAGGCCGAAACCTACTGTAGCCGCCAGCCGCACCTGCATCTTGAACCCGACTGTGGTTGCGCCTACCTCGAAGACAACGGCCGGCTGACCATCCAGTCGAAGAGCATCGGGCTGCATCTGCATCACGCCATGATCTGCCCCGGCATCGGCGTCGAGCCCGACAAGCTGAGAATCATCCAGAACGGCACCGGCGGCACCTTCGGCTACAAATTCAGCCCGACCATGGAAGCGCTGGTCGGCGTCGCCTGCCTCGCGACGGGCCGTCCGGTTTCGCTGAAATACGACCAGTACCAGAACATCACCTACACCGGCAAACGCTCGCCCGCCCTGGTGAAGTGCAAGCTGGCCGCCGACAAGGACGGCAAGCTGACCGCGATGGAAACGAACTGGTGGCTCGACCACGGTCCGTATTCCGAATTCGGCGATCTGGTCACGTCGCGCCAGGGCCAGTTCACCGGCGCCGGCTACGATATCCCGAACATCCGCGGCAAGGGCTACACCGTATGCACGAACCATGCCTGGGGCTCGGCTTTCCGCGCCTTCGGTTCGCCGCAGGCCTTCCTGTCCTCCGAAATCGCGATGGACATGCTGGCCGAGAAGATGGGCATCGACCCGTTCGAACTCCGCGTCCGCAACATCTACCGTCCGCCAGCCACCACGCCTACCGGCCAGACGCCCGACGTGTACTGCCTGGAAGGCCTGTTCGAAAAGGCGCGTCCGAAGTGGGAAGAGGCGAAGAAGCGCTGCCAGGAACTCTCGACTCCCGAGAAGCCGCGCGGCGTCGGTCTGTCGCTGGGCATCTACGGTTGCGGCCTCGACGGTCCCGACAGCTCCGAGGCGGCCGCCGAACTCACGCCCCACGGCGTGACCATCTACAACAGTTGGCAGGATCACGGGCAGGGCTCGGATCTCTCCACGCTCACCATCAGCCATGAGACGCTGCGGCCGCTCGGCCTGCGTGTCGACCAGATCGAACTGGTGATGAACGACACGCTGCTGCCGAACAGCGGGCCTTCGGGCGGCAGCCGCTCGAACGTCTTCACCGGCAATGCGACCAAGGTCAGTTGCGAGATGCTGCTGAATGCCATGCGCAAGCCGGATGGCGCCTACCGCACCTACGACGAAATGGTGGCCGAAAAGATTCCACTGCGCTACGACGGCAAGTGGGTAGCCGCGGATTGCACGGCCTGCAGCAGCGAGACCTGCCAGGGCGATCCCTTCCCGGTCTACATGTACGAGATCTTCATTCCCGAAGTCGAAGTCAATCTCAAGACCGGCAAGGTCACGGTGGTGAAGTTCACCACGGTGGTCGACGTGGGCACGCTGATCAACAAGACCACGGTCGACGGTCAGATCTGCGGCGGCCTGGCGCAAGGCATCGGCCTGGCGCTGAGCGAGGACTTCGAAGACCTCAACAAACACACGTCCTTGCGCAACTGCGGCTTGCCGTACTGCAAGGATGTACCGGATGACATCGAGATCATCTATCAGGAGATGCCTCGTCCGCTCGGACCGTTCGGCGCGGCGGGCGTCGGCGAAGCGCCGCTGACGGCGCCGCACCCGGCGATTCTCAATGCCATCTACAACGCTTGCGGGGTTCGCCTCTTCAAGGTGCCAGCCCTTCCGAAGATCGTCAAAGCCGCACTGGCGGCCAAGGCGAACGGCGGAAGCCCGGCTCGCGCCTAGCGAGTCCCGCGGCCGGGGCGTCCTTTCCTCCGGCGCCCCGGCCACAACTATTTGGTAGCCGGTCGAGGTATCAACCATGGACGCGCAAAAAGTCAGACAGCGCGAGGCCCAGTGCATTCAGGAGCAGCCTGCTTTTTGCACGGCGGCGTGTCCCATTCACGTGGACGCGCGGAGCGTCGCCGGCCATGTCCGGCGCGGCGATTTCAAAAACGGCTTTGCCGTCCTGGCCCGTTTTGTTCCCTTCCCTTCCATCCTCGCCCGCATCTGCGATCACCCTTGCGAGCGCGCGTGCAAACGCGGCGAGGCCGGCGGCCCCCTCCGCATTCACGCCATTGAGCGCGCCTGCGCCGACTTCGGCGGCGCTGCCCCGCCGCGTCGCAAGGCCGCCACGCACACACAACGCGTCGCCATCGCCAGCGGCGGATTGAGCGGTCTGACCGCAGCCGTCGAACTTGCCGCCAAGGGTTACACGGTCACCGTCTTCGAACCGGGACCGCGCCTGCTCGATGACGTTCGCGCGGCGTGCGGCGATGCCGCGGAGCGCGACCTTGCCGTCGTCGGCCAACTCGCCATCGAAGTCCGTCTGGAAACACCCGCGCCCGATACCACGGCGCCCCTGGAGTTCGACGCGTATTACGATCCCGCCGGTGCGCCGCTGGACCCGGCGACGCTCGCCACCGCGCGGCCGGAGATCTTCGCCGGAGCCGTGCCCGCCGGCGTCTCGCCAATTCGCGCCGTGCAGGATGGCAAGACCGCCGCGGCGTCCATCGATCGTTTTCTGCAAGGCGCTTCGCTCACCGCCGGCCGCGAGCCGGCCGGCCCGGCGGCCACGCGCCTCTATACCGACCCGCGCCATTGGCCGCCCGCGCCGCCGGTCGCCGCCGCCGCTCCGGACGGTGTGTATTCCCGCGATGAGGCTGTGCGCGAGGCCGAACGCTGCTTTCCCTGCGGCTGCCTGGAGTGCGTGCGCGCCTGCGAGTACCTGGCGCATTACAAGTCGTACCCGAAGCGCTACGTGCGCGAGATCTACAACAACGACTGCATCATCAAGGGCTCGCACCTGGCCAATCGCATGGTCAATTCATGCGCGTTGTGCGGGCTGTGCGCCAAAGTCTGCCCGGAGGACCTCTCCATGGCGGACGTCTGCCAGGAGGCTCGCGAAAGTCTCGTCGCCAAGGGCAAGATGCCGCCGTCGGCGCACGATTTTGCGTTGCGCGACTTCGCCTTCAGCAGCAGCGACGCGTTCACGCTCGCGCGTCATCAGCCCGGCTTCCCGTCCAGCGCGGCGCTCTTCTTCCCCGGTTGCCAACTGAGCGGCTCGTCGCCTGATCTGGTCTACAACGCCTACCAGCATCTGACAGCACGCATCCCCGGCGGAGTCGGTTTGATGCTCGGCTGCTGCGGCGCGCCCGCGCATTGGGCGGCGCGGGCGGACCTTTTTGAAACCGCGTTGCAGCGGACGCGCGCCGAATGGGAACGAATGCAGCATCCGCGCGTGATCGTGGCCTGCTCGTCGTGCTATCAGACCTTCCGTCAACACCTGCCTGACGTGCCGGTCGAATCGCTCTGGAACGTGCTGGAAACGACGGGCCTGCCGGACGTCCCGCGAACCCGACGGCGGCTGATGCTGCACGATCCGTGTTCGACGCGCGGCGAGAGCGGCATCGAAGACTCCGTGCGGCGCTTGCTCACGAGCGTCGGCGTCGACACCGGCGAGTTGAACGCGCGCGACGAAATGCCTTGCTGCGGTTTCGGCGGGCTGGTACGATTCGCTCATCCCCAGGTGGCGGACCGGATCGTCAGCCGCCGCGTGGCGCAGAGCGATGCCGACTACGTGACGTATTGCGCGATGTGCCGCGACAGTTTTGCGCGGCAGGGCAAACGCGCCTGGCATCTGCTCGACCTGATCTTCGAAAGCGGCAACGACGCGGGAGCGCGGCCGGATCCCGGCTTTTCGCAGCGGCAGGAAAACCGGGCGCGGCTCAAGGCGCGCTTCCTGCGCGACGTGTGGAGGGAGGACATGGCAACCGAACCGCCACGAATGAAACTGGACGTTGCTCCGGAAGTGATGGCCGTGCTGGAGCGCCGGTTGATCTTGCTCGACGACATCCGCGCCGTCATCGAACATGCCGAGCGTACCGGAGAAAAGTTCGCGGACCCGGCGACCGGGCGTTTTGTCGCCAGCTACCGTCCGGCTTGCGTGACGTACTGGGTGGAGTACTCGACCGGAGCCGATGCGGTCACAGTCCACAACGCCTATAGCCACAGGATGCAGGTGGAGTGACATGGACGAAACACCCAAGCCGCAACCCACGGAACTGATTTGCGCCAGATGCAAGGTGCCCCTGCAACCCGGCAAGGTCCAGGTCACCTACCTGGGCAATGTCTTTCCGATCGATCTCTACAAGTGCCCCCAATGCGGCCTCGTGCACGTGCCGGAGTCGTTAGCCCTGGGCAAGATGGCCCAGGTGGAGCAGGCGCTTGAGGACAAGTGAAGGTGGCCTACGAAACGGCCGCGGCGCCGGGCGGCGTCGAGCTGACGGAAGTGGCGGTGGCGCGCGCCGGATTGAAACCGCCGAGCCGCATCCTCGACGTCGGCTGCGGCACCGGAGCGGCGGTGCGCTGGTTGCGCGGCAGCGGGTTTCGTGCGTTCGGCGTGGACCGTTGCGGCGCCGGGTTCGGTCTGGATCTGCCGCTCGTCCAGGCGCAGGCCGGCCATCTGCCCTTTGCGTCGGCAAGCCTCGACGCGGTGCTGGCCGCGTGCAGTCTCTCGCTGGCGGACTCGCAGGACACGGCTCTGGCGGAATGGGCACGCGTGCTCGAGCCTGGCGGGCGCTTGCTGGTAACCGATGTTTACGCGCGCGTCCCTGAAGCGATTGGCGCGGTGCGTGCATTGAGCGGTACCGGCGCCGCACGCATCATTGTTTGCACAGAGTTGGAGCACAGGCTCGCGGCCGCCGGGTTTGAGATCTGTCTATGGGAGGACCATTCGGACGTGCTGGGCCCGTATGTCGCCCGCTGCATTTGGGAGCATGGTTCGGCCGGCGGCCTGTGGCCCTGTAGTGTGGCCCCGGTCGTGCGGCAGGTACGCCCGGGTTATTTTCTGCTGGTGGCGCGAGCGCAAAGAGGGGAAGGCCATGGAAGATGAATCGGCGCGCATGATGGAGTTGGGTTTGCAGGGCTTCAGTTGCAGTCAGATTCTGATCCTGCTGGCGCTGGAGGCGCAGGGCAAATCCAATCCCGACCTCGTGCGCGCCGTGTCGGGATTGCTCTCGGGGATGGGCGCAGGCAAAACGTGCGGCGCGCTAACTGGCGGCGCTTGCGTGCTCGGTCTCTATGCCGGCAAAGGGCACGACCGCGAGAACTCCGACGAGCGATTGCCGGCCATGCTGACGCGCTTTGTCGAATGGTTCGAGCAGGAATTCACGCCGCTCTACGGCAGCATCGACTGTTCGGAGATCGTGCAGGACGATGCGCGCCTGATGTTCGCGCGCTGTCCCGAGATCATCCAGCGGACCCACGAACAACTCAAAGCGATTCTCGCTGAGAACGCCATCCCAGCGACAGGCCTGGAACGGGAGGAACCTTTGTGAGCGCGGAGCCGAACAGCCGCCTGGCCGCGCTCGTGCTCGCCGCCGGGTACTCGTCGCGAATGGGCGATTTCAAGCCGCTGCTGAGTGTGGGATGCGCACCGGCCTTGGAACGCGCCATTGACGGTTTGCGCGCTGCCGGCATCGCGGACGTGACCGTCGTCACCGGTCATCGCGCTGAAGATCTGCGGCCGTTGCTCCTCCGCAAGGCAGTGCGCGAAGTCTTCAATCCCGACTTTGCGCGTGGGATGTTCTCGTCCGTGACCGCGGGCATTCGCTCGCTGGCGCCGGACGTCGAAGCTTGTTTTGTGTTGCCCGCGGATGTGCCGCTCGTGCGGGAGCAAACAATTCGGGCGCTCGCCGCCGCTTATCACGCGGAGCCGGCGCCGGTGCTCTATCCGGTGTTTCAGAAACGCCGCGGGCACCCGACGCTCATTCGTCGTGATGTCCTCGACGCCGCGCTCGGCCGCGAGCCTGCCGGCGGTTTGCGTGGCCTTTTGAAACTGCAAGCCGGCGTGCGCGACATTCCCGTAGACGACGAGGCGATTCTCCTCGACATGGATACGCCGGAGGATCTCGCCCGTCTGCGCGAGTTCGACGCGAGCTGTACCGCGAGCGTGTGCCCCGTCTGCCTGCGCCGCATCGGCGCGCGGCGGATTGTCGAAGGTGACGACATCTACCTCGTCAAGAGCTGCCCCGAACACGGCCGCTTTCGCACGATCTTATGGCGTGGGCTGCCATCATTTCAGGCGTGGGGCGGCGCGCGCCGAACGCCGTCGCACCCGTCCGTTTGCGCCGCCGAGATCGACCGGGGTTGTCCCTTCGATTGCGGCCTTTGTCCCGACCATCGCCAGCACACCTGCTGCGTCGTGCTCGAAGTCACCCGGCGCTGCAATCTGGCGTGCCCCGTCTGCTTTGCCTCCGCCGGCGGCGCGGCGGCCGATCCGCCGTTCGAGACAATCGCTGACCGCTGCCGGAAACTGCTCGCGTCCGGCGGGCCGTACAATCTGCAACTTTCCGGCGGCGAGCCCACCATGCGCGACGATCTGCCCGAGGTCGTCGCTATGGCGCGCTCTTTGGGCTTTCCCTTTCTCCAACTCAATACCAACGGCCTGCTCCTGGCGGCGGACCCGGACTATGCGGCACGGCTCAAGGACGCCGGCCTGAGCTGCGTCTTCCTGCAATTCGATGGCGTGACGGATGAGGTGTACCGCGTGCTGCGCGGGCGTCCGCTCTTCGATCTCAAGCAGGCGGCGATCCGCAACTGCGCGGCGCAGGAGCTGGGCGTCGTGCTGGTGCCGACGCTCGTGCCGCGCGTCAACACGAACCAGATCGGAGCGCTCATCCGCTTCGCCATCGCGGAAATGCCGGCCGTGCGGGCCGTGCATTTCCAGCCGGTGAGTTACTTTGGGCGTTACCCGCATCCGCCCGCGGACGAGGACCGCATCACGATTCCCGAGGTGCTGCGCGCGATCGAAAGTCAGACCGGCGGCCGCCTGTGCGCCGGCAATTTCGTACCGCCTTCCGCCGAGAGCCCATGGTGCTCCTTCCAGGGCAAGTTCATCGTGGAAGACGATGGCACGGTCCGGCCGGTCGCCGCTCCCGCCTCCGGTTGTTGCGCGCCGCTCGGCGAGTTGGTGCAACTCGGTTGCGGCGACGGCGCCCGCCGCGCGCGCCAGGCCGTGGCGCGCCAATGGAGTTTTCCGGCGGAATCTCCCGCGTCAGAGGTTCCCGCGGGAGTTGACGTCACGAGCCTGGATGCGTTCCTTGCGCAAGGGCGGCACACGCTTTCCGTGACCGGCATGGCCTTTCAGGACGTCTGGAACCTGGACCTGGAACGCCTGCGCGACTGCTATTTGCACGCGTCCGTCGGCGGGTCGGGACTGGTGCCGTTGTGCGCGTACAACCTGACGGCGTCGAATGGCCGCGCGCTTTACAGGACGGTAGATCCGCATGCCTGAGCGGACTCCATTCGACGCGTGGATCGCCGCCAAGGCCGGGCTTGTTACGCTCACGCGCGAGGCCCTACGCAACTATCAGATGGAAAAACTGCGCGAGACGGTGGAATGGGCACGCGCGCACAACACGCTCTACGCCCGGCGGCTGCGGCAGGCCGACTGCACGCGCATCGAATCGCTTCCGTTCATGTCCGCGGACGATCTGCGCGAGAGTCCCGGAGGCTTCCTCTGTGTCTCGCAAAGCGCGGTGAACCGCGTGGTGACGTTGCAAACGAGTGGCACCAGCGGTGAACCCAAGCGGATCTTCTTCACGGCCGACGATCAGGAATCGACCATCGACTTTTTCCATCACGGCATCCTGGCCCTTGCCGGCCCGCGGGATCGCGTCCTGGTTGCTCTGCCGCATGCGGTACCTGGAAGCGTTGGCGATCTGCTCGCGATCGGCATCGAGAGGATGGGTGCAACTGTGTTGCGTTACGGGACGGTCACCGCTCCCGAAGACCTGACCGCGGTAATGCGGCGCGAGCAGGTGACCTGCGCCGTGGGCCCGCCTGTCAGTCTGCTCGCCGCGGCGCGTTGCGTCAGCGGATCGCGGCTCACACTGCGCAGCGTGGCGCTGTGCACCGACCACGTGGCCGGCAGCGTGGTTCGAGCGCTGCGGGAAGCCTGGGGCTGCGAGGTCTTTGAGCATTACGGCGCTACGGAAATGGGGCTTCAAGGCGGCGTGGATTGTGGCGCGCATGCCGGATACCATCTGGCCGAAGCCGACTTGTACTTCGAGATCGTCGACCCCGTGAGCGGAGCGCCGCTGCCGCCGGGCGAATCTGGCGAGGTGGTCTTCACCACGCTGACGCGGCGCGGCATGCCGTTGATCCGCTATCGCACCGGCGACGTCTCCCGTCTGCTCCCGGGCCGCTGCGCGTGCGGCTCAGTGGTGCAGCGCCTGGAGCGCGTGCGTGAGCGTTTGAATGGCGCGGTCGCGCTCGGAACGTGCGGCGCGCTGACGATGCCGGCGCTCGATGAAGCGCTGTTCGCGGTCGCCGGCGTCACGGGCTTTACCGCCGCGGTGGAGGGTGAACCGCCGGCGGCATTGATCGTTAGAGTGGCGGCGGCGGGCCGGTCCTTTTCTGTGGTGCAATGCGAGGTAGAGCGCGCGCTGGACGGCGTGCCTGCCATCGGCGAGGCGCGGCGGCGCTGCGGCTTGCGAGTCGCGGTCGAGTCTGGTTCCACACTCGAGAATCCGGGCGGGGGCAAGAGGAGGATCCAGCGATGGGCCGCATGACGGGATGCCGCAAGGTCTATCTGATTCGCCACGGAGCAATCGCGTCCGTGCACGGGCGAACGTACGTGGGCCAGGCCGAAAAGCCGCTGAGCGCGGAAGGCGTCCGCCAGGTGCTGCGCCTGCGATTGATGCTGGAGCACGCCCCGATCAGCAAGATTATCTGCAGCGGTATTTCCCGCGCCGTGCGAACGGCGGAGATCCTCGCCGCCGAACGCGGGATCGCGCCGCAGGTTTGTCCCGCCTTGCGGGAGATCAGTCTGGGCGAATGGGAAGGGCGCAGCTTCGCCGAAATCATGCGCCGGTTCCCGGAAGAATTCAAAGCTCGCGGCGCGGATCTGGTACACTGGCGCCCGCCCGCGGGCGAAAGCTTCGGCGACTTGCGCGACCGCGTCGCGCCGGCTTTCGAGGAGCTGCTGAAGTCCACGCCCGACGACCTACTGATTGTCGCGCATGCCGGCGTGAACCGCGTCATTCTGTGCGAAGCGCTGGGCATCCCGCTGGCTAATCTGTTTCGCATCGGACAGGACTACGGTTGCCTCAACGTGATCGAATACGGCAGCGCGGGCTGCCGGCTGCAACTGCTCAACTACACACCGTGGGGCATGCCCGCGCCCCAGGGCGGCAAGTCAATCGATCAGGTGCTGATGGCCGTGAGTTAGAAGGCGCCCATGCACAACGTATACCTGGACAACAACGCGACGACGCCCGTACTGCCCGCAGTCTTCGCGGCCATGGCGCCCTGTTTCCTCGAACATTTCGGCAATGCCTCGGCCATCTACGGCGGCGGGCGGGATGCGCTCGCCGCGTTGAAGCAGGCGCGGGAATCGGTGGCGCGCCTGCTCGGCTGTTCGCCGCTCGAAGTCGTCTTTACCAGTGGTGGCACGGAGAGCGACAACGCCGCCATCTGCGGTATGGTGTCGGCCGGCGATCACATCATCACGTCGGCGATTGAACATAGCGCCGTGTCGCAGACCTGCCTGGCGCTGCAGCGTATCGGCTGCGAGACCACACGCGTGCCGGTGGGCTCTTCCGGACAGGTGGATCCGGCCGGCATCCGGCGGGCGCTGCGGCCGAACACGAAGCTGATCTCCGTGATGCTGGCCAACAACGAGACCGGCGTGCTCCAGCCCGTGGAGGAGATTGGCAGGATCGCCGCCGAAGCCGATGTCTGGTTTCACACGGACGCCGTGCAGGGCGCGGGCAAGGTGCCGATCGCGGTCGACCGCATCGGGTGCGATCTGCTGTCGATTTCCGCGCACAAGCTCCACGGGCCCAAAGGCGTCGGCGCATTGTATGTGCGGCGCGGCACGCCGCTGCGCCCGCTGCTGTTCGGCGGCCGTCAGGAGAACGGCCGGCGGCCGGGCACGGAGAACATTCCGGGCATCGTCGGGCTGGGGAAAGCCTGCGAAATCGCGCTCAGCCACCTCCAGGATGGCTTCGTCCAGCGCCTGGCCACGTGGCGCGACCGCCTGGAGACCGGTGTCGTCGCGGCCATTTCCGAGACGGGCATCACCGGCGACCGGGCGCCGCGCGTGCCCAACACGACCAACATTTATTTCGACCACGTAAACGGCAATGCACTCGTGCTGGCGCTCGACGAACTCGGGATTGCCACGGCGCGCGGCTCGGCGTGCCATGCCGCCGAAGCGGATCCGTCCAGCGTCCTTATGGCCATGGGACTGAGCGGCGAACGTTCGCGCTCCAGCCTGCGCTTCAGCTTCGGCGCGCTGAACGTAGCGGAGGACGTCGACCGCGTGCTCGCCGTTTTGCCGGAGGCCGTGCACCGATTGCGCCAGGCCCGGCCCTTTGCCTCCACGGTGTCGAGCGCTGCAGGAGAAACACGATGAACATCTACGAAGAGGTCGCGCGCATGCTGGCCGCCGGCCAGCGCGGCGCTCTGGCGACGATCACCGCGGTGCACGGTTCCATTCCATCCGTCGCGGCGTCGAAGATGCTGGTTCACGAGGACGGCGCGATCACCGGCACCGTCGGCGGCGGCTGCGTGGAAGCCGAAGTGCGCAAAGCGGCCGCCGAGGTCCTGCGCGACGAAAGGCCCAAGACGATGCGTTTCAATCTGGATCAGTTGCCGGACGACGATGCTGGCCTGGTGTGCGGCGGCAGTCTCGAAGTTTTCATTGAACCGCTGCTGCCTGCGCCGACGGTCTACGTCTTCGGCGCCGGACACGTGGGATTGAACGTCTACAAGATCGCGAACCTCGCGGGCTTCGAGGTGGTCGTCGCCGATGACCGCGACATCTACGCCAACCGCGAGCGCTTCCCGCAGGCGCGCGACATACTGACCGGCCAGATGGATGAGTTGCTGGCGGGCCTCACGCCCGCCGAATCGTCATTCCTGGTCATCGTCACGCGCGGCCATCGCCACGACCTGCGCGTATTGCGTTGGGCGCTCGATACCAAAGCCCGGTATATCGGTATGATCGGCTCCGGACGGAAGGTGCTCACGCTCTTCAACGAACTGGAAAAGCAAGGCGTGCCGCGCGCGGAGTTCGACCGCGTCTACGCACCCATCGGTCTGGATGTGGGCGCCACTACGCCCGCCGAGATCGCGGTCTCGATCGTGGCCGAGCTGATTGCGATACGCCGCCAATGCAAGGAGAAACTCCCGCACTTGCGCAACCGCCTCCGCGAACCGGAAGAAGAGGCGTAGCAAGAGACGCGGTCGCGCTGGCCGGCGTCGCCACGCGGCGCCTACTCAGTTGTTGGAGTGAGACGGCAGGTATCGGGGTAGCCGCCGCGAGCCGTGAGAGCGTCGCAGTATCGTTCGCGACCGGACGTAGCTTAGCTCGTCAGACAAGCTGAGGACAGTGTATGCGGCCCTAGAGGCAGGGCTGCGCTCGCATTGAGAATGCGTACGGCCGTTGCACGCGGATAAGAGGCTGGCCCGAATCACAACTGGGCCGGTGACCGCGCGAAACCGTGATCCGGCAGACGGACAGCCGCGCCGGGCACACATCACCACCGGAAGACGCTTGTTTTCAATGCGGGGATGGAGCCGGCGGTCAGAATATTACAAGGGAGAGCCACCGGCTCTAAGACGTCCGTCGTTTCTTGCTGATTCCTAACGTTTACAACAATCCGGGGCGTCTGCTTTCGCTCAAGCAATAACTCCAAAGGACTCAAATACACGTCGTTCGGACACAGTTCTGGCACAGCGGAAAAGCAGGAGCTCCCTCACTTTTCGTCCCCCGCCACACGAGCTGGTGCATCCGTTGAACGTGCATGCATGGTGGGACCCCCGCCGCATCTTTGCGTGCATCGAGCGTGGCCGGGGGAATTTCGGTGCACTCCGTTAGTGACTACTCAACCGAGCGCTTTCGCGCGGGCTTGGTCCTGGCACGAAGATTGGCCTGGACGTTGGCGGCCTTTCACAGCAGGCCCGGGTGATTTCTGATTCGCTCGGCGACGTCGGCGTCGTTAGTAATCAGCGACGGTTCGATGTCGCCTTCATCCAGGAGCCGATCGAGGAACGCGCGCTCGCGATCCGTGAAGGGGAGAATCAGCGCGAGCTTGTCGCGAACCTCGTCCACCAGGCGGGCAACCCGGGCCGACCGATCATCCGGCTCTGACGTTCGCAGAACCGGGATGAGTTCGTTCTGCAACTCTTTCGGGCTGAAGCCCACATCGGCTGCCGTCACGCCTCGCCAGTCCTTCCGATTCAAACCGCCGTAGACGACAAACGCCAGACGCAAGCGATCGACCGCGAATTGCCGAGTGGTCAGCAGTTGATGGGCATCGAACAGATCGCGGCTGGCATGACGCGCCAGCAGCGCGGCGAGCTTGCCGGCCGCCAGTTCGTGGATGTCCATTACCGGGATACCCACAGCGCGCATTGCGCCCAGCGCACGGGATTCCATGCGCTGGATGGGCCAAAGCGGCTGGCGGAACATGTAGTTGACGTCGAGCTTCAGGTTGGCGCCGCCACCCAGGGCGCTGTCGTAGCGCAACGAAAAACGCCCGCCAGCGTGTTCATTGCCCAGTGCACGCACAACTGTCACCCCCTCGCGCGAGCAAACCGCGGCGAGCGCTTCCTCCACCAGCGGCCGTTCCGCGCGCATCGTTGCCACGTCGGAAGCGCCAACGTAATTGAGGTCGACATCGACCGAGAGCCGGGGCAGGTCGAGAACGAACAGGTTCAAGGCCGTGCCGCCTTTGAGCGCGATGCGGCGCTACAGGAAGGGGTGACGACTGAAGCCGGTCAGCAGGCTGAGGAGGTGCATCACCTTTTCGAGCACTTCCGGGCGAAAGCCGGTCGTCGCCGACTCACGCGACAGCCGCTCCCGCGATACGCTCACGCGATCTCCTCCCAGGTCCGATGCAAGACCTCCGGCGGGACGAACAGCCGCCATGGAGCAACGAGCTTGGCGGCGGTCCGCTTGCCGCGCTCCATGTAGCAGGCTTGCTCCGGCAGGTGCCGTTTCAAGCGGCGCAGATGCTTGTCTTCGACCATCAGCGCGCCGCGATGCTGATCGAGAAAGAATCCGACCTTGGCCGCCGTAGTGCCGTTCTTGAGCATCAGCGTGTAGCGGACAACCTGCTCAAGATCCAGGTACTCAATCGATTCGAGCGAACGCCAGATCTCCTCCCACCCGCCACCGAGTTCCGGCCGATCCAGCACGTCCACCATGGTTCGCTCCAGCGTGGTCACCCGAATGTCCAGCCCCAGACGCTCCATTTCGACGACGCCGTACATTTCTTTGCGACCGTCGAGAAGAGCCTTCTGAAACGGCACACCGTGAAATTCACCGCCATAAATTCGAGCTTTGCGCACGGTCCGATGTGACAGGAATACGAACTCTTCGTGGACCGAGTGCGCTTTGCCGTGTAGCTCCAGCGCTGTGTGATACGCCGCCACCGCATCGTCGGCCATCTTCCCGGCGATCAGGTACGGGTTGGGACGGTACGCGCTCGACTCCACACCGAACGGGACCGCCGCATAAAGGCCACGGCGTAACCGCAGCAGCCGTCCCGAGCGGACGTAATGAGCCAGCAACGATTCCTGTGCGCGGCGCTTCTGGGAGTGCCCGGAGCCTGGGCGCGCCGCGAACTCCTCGCCGGTGAAGACGGGATGCCGCGCGAAAAACTCGTATGTCGAATCTGACATTATCGGTCGTTACACGCTAACGAAGCATGTAGTTTGAGATATATCGCCAGATTAGAAAATTGTCAATACCATTCGTAACACTGTATTACATAGGGTGATCCGATCATGATCGTCAGCCAACCGGGCACCGCAAGAGGTCGCGCAAACCGATCGGTGCCTCGCCCGGAAGCGAGCGCAGCGGATGCTCGGATGCGAGCTGCGCCTTCGGTCAACAGCTCCCTCTCACGCGACGACGGCGATGCTACCGATTGAGATAAGTTACTCGGCGTCAATCGGTTGTGGATGGCCGCTGAAATCCGGCGACTGTAGGGACTATCCGCTTTTTGCCCCGATTTTGAAGGAGTGTTCCTACGAAAGTCCCTACAGCTTTTCGGCCCGTTTTTCTACAACCTTTCGGTCGACAACCGAAAATGCCCACGCTGCCGGCGCCGGTCCTGGTCGGCCCATAATCTATGGCCCGTTGGGGTCGTGGAAAATCACCCGGCCAAAGACGAGAGCATCGGCCGAGTCGTGGTTCTCAATCGCGTGACGACGTGGTTCTTCGTTCGCGGATGGCGCACGATGATCGCCGCGCCCGTCCGAGGTGACGCTGATGGAACGGTGGAGCGACGCATTACGCACGGGCACCGCCGATGGCCTGGTGGGCGCGTCGTGTGGCTGGACTGCCGGTGAAGCAAGTGACCGTAGATTGGCCATGCCCAACAACGGTGTCCACGGCTTCTGATCCCACCGCCACGCGCCTCTCGTTCAGCACCTAAAAAGGTGCTTCAGTGGAAGCGGGTCCATGCTCGACATCACGAAAGACATTCAGTCGCTGACCACGTTTCGCCGTCGCTCGGCCGAGTTTGTGAAGCAGCTCAAGAAGAGCAAGCGTCCAATCGTGCTCACCGCCAAGGGCAAGGCCGCCGCCATCGTGCAGGATGCCGAAGCCTATCAGCGGCTGCTGGATATCGCCGCGCAGGCCGACGCGGGCGAGGGCATCCGCCAGGGGTTGGAGGACGTGAAGAGCGGCCGGGTCCGTCCGGCGCGGGAGTTCTTCGCGGAATTCGAAACGCGGCATGGCCTACCTCGTTAACGTCACCGTCCGCGCCGAGCGCGCCTTGGCATTCATCTTCGGCGCGATCAACGCAGAATGCTCCAACGCTGCCGCCAAGCGGTACCGCGGCCTCAAAGCGGCCATTCTGAGTCTCGAACAACAGCCGGACCGCTGTCCGGAAACAGCGGAGACACCGAAACTCCGGCATCTGCTCGATGGCCGCAAGCCCCACGTCTATCGTGTGATCTACCGCGTAACGGAGAAGAGCAAACAGGTCGATGTCCTCCACATCCGGCATGAGGCGCGTCGGAGGTTCAAGCGCTCGGAGGTCGGGTGATCTACGCCTCCACCCTACAGGCACGTACAGATGGTCCACTCCGAAGACGTTGATGGCCAGCAGTTCGAGCGCTTCGGGCGGATAATACACTCATTACACGATCATCGACGATGGGCTCGGGTCGGATCACGCGCCACTCGTACGATCATCGGCGACGCCTGGACTCCGACCGTAGTGCGTGTTGGCGACCTTCCACCCTGAGCAACCGTTAGCTGGCGGAAACGCGAGTACCATGAGTAACCCTACCACGCCGAGTAACCCGACTACGCCTGCAGACTAAGGGAACGGAATCCGACGCCATTCACCCGTTCGGCGGCACGATTTCAATCACCGCAAGGTGTTATGAGTTTGTCCGGTTGCCCCCGAACCATTCGTCGAAACACCGATCGAACTGGGCTTGCCCGACGGGGTTCAGCACGAACAATCGCGAACTGGTCCTTCGCCGTCGGAGCAAACCCGTTCGCACCGAGACGTTGCCCCAGAAGGCATCCAGAAAAGCAGTCGTGACTTTGCATCGGGACTCCGCCAGGTAGGGTTCACGATACAGGTGCGAGAGGAAATCCGCAAAGATGCCGACCAAAACTCGGAAATCTGGATTTGGCTTCTGGAACACTTCAACGAACTGTTTCAAAGGCCAGCGCCAAGGCGTCGCCTCGGACATCTCGACAGCTTAAAGAAGAGAACGGCTATCCAATATCGTATTGACGTACTCCAGACCGACGAGGGCGGGCGTCACATGGTCTCTTTCCGCATCTGCGATTTCTCTGGACTGCGCCAACTGTTCGACGACGAGCTGAGTCCAGGCGCTCTTTACGCCGAACACGTTCGCGGCTATCTGGGCTTGAATCAGATCGTCCGTCCAAAGAACAGAATCCGATGTCGATGCCGGCATCATGGATTCTGCCCCGTACTGACCGAACATCTTCTCCAGTGACTCCCGCCTTTCCGGCTCAAGGGACGCGAGCTCAATGACAGTCACGACCTCAATACTCTGTTTGACCCGATCGAGAAAACTCTGATCCTGATCCTGCCGGGCTGCCTTCTGCCCGGCCGTCTCATGCGTAAATCGAGGGCCGCCGTTGACCGTCGACGAGATACCAGGCCGGATGCTGGCGGCCGATGCCGGGAGGCAGCCGGGGTTCTCGGGGTGCACCGCCGTGCGTCGGCGCGGCTCTTGTGCGTATCGCCTGGCGAGGCGAAAGCCAGTTCGGCCTGGAAACAGCGCACCTCACCAGCCCACGGCCAGGCCGAACTTGAAGTTCCGCCCGTCGTTGAGCGTATTCGTGATCTGACCGAAGTTCGAATTAGAGAGGTCGGTGCCGGGCGCGGCGAACTGCGGCGTATTGAGCAGGTTGATGGACTCAGCGCGCAGTGCCAGGTTCGCGTCGTGCGGCAGCGTCCAACGCCGCACCAGAGCGGCATTCACATTGCGGTAGCCGCCGCGGCGGAACGTGTCGCGTCCAAGGTTGCCCGCCAGGTCGGTGGGCGCCATGTAGCTGAACGCGGTGCGTGGCAGCAGCGCCCGCGACGTGTCCGGATTGTCGATGCTGCGCCCCAGAATCGACGGGTCCAGCAGGTTCGGACGGTCGCCGCCGTTGCCGTCGACGTTGCCGTACCCCGGTCCATCGGAGCCGGCATTGACCGTGAACGGCAGCCCCGATTTCAGCATCAGCACACCCGACAGCGTCCAGCGGCCCAGCTTCCGCGGCGCATCGTAGCTGGCATGAAGCAGAAACGCGTGCGGCTGATCGAAGGTGCTCACGCCTTTCATATCTTTGCTCGACTCAAACATCGACTGGCTGCGCGACAGCCGCGAGTCCACATCGTACGCGGTTCCCGAGTAGGCGCTGCCCAGATCGATCGCTTTGCTGAACCAGTACGCCGCGTCCGCGGTTACGCCGTGCCAATGCGGCACGGTCACCGCGACGCGCGCCGCGTCAAAGTACGCCCGCGAGCCGTTCGTCACAAAGCGTTCCTCCGCATAACGCGGATCGGGACGGCGCTGGTTGATCGTCTCCGTGGTCTGCGGAATGCCCGGCACGGCGACGGCGCGGTTCAGATACCACATGATCAACAATTTGTCGGCACGGCTGCCGACATAGCCCAGTTGCAGGCGCCACTTTTTGGAAATGTCGGGCTCCCACGAAAAGTTGTACTGGTGTTCGTACGGCGCGCGCAGGTTGGGATCGAGCAGATACAGGTTGCCGCGCGGATCGCCGCCGGGCGTGTTCAGCGGGTCCAGCAGATTGGGCGCCGTGATCACCACCTTCGTGCTGCCGGGCGGGCTGAAGCGCACCTGCTGGAAGGTGACCGGATAGATCTCGCCGAAGTGCAGCCCGTAGGCCGTCCGCAAGACGCCCCAGCGCTCCGGCAGGCGATAAGCGATGCCGATCGTCGGACCGAGGTTCGTAACCTGGGTGCGGTACGGGATCTGGTTACGGTTATTCACCTCAACCGGCGTCGTAACGGGCGTGTAGCGCACGCCGTATTGCACGGTCAGATTCGGCGTGAGCTTCCAATTGTCGCCGGCATAGAACTGCATCTCCCAATCGCGGAAGCCGCGGTGCGTATCGCCGATTGACTGAATGTACTGGCTCGGCGCGCCGAGCAGGAAGTTCTGAATCGCCGTGCGGCCGAAGTCGCTGGCAAATCCGTAGAAGCCCCGGTGCACGTCGGTCTCGAGGCCGTTCAACTGCCGCCGCAGGAGCTGGAACCCGGCCGTCCACTGGTGCGTGCCGGCCGCACGCCGCAGCGTGCCGCCCTCTTTGAAAAGATTCTGCGCGCGCCGGATCGGGATGATCCCGTTCGGCCCCAGCGTCTCCAGCCCGGAGATCGACACCATCGGCCCGACGGCGTTCACCTCCGGATGGAGAAACGAACCGAGACGGTCGAAGCCCGTCGTCAACTGCAGGGTGGTTCGCGAATCCACGTCGCGCGACCAGGTGATGCGCGCGGTATGCGAGCGGGTATCGGTATTCGGGTTCTGCCCGGCCACCAGTTCGAAGGCCTTCACGAATTGCGAGGTGAAGTTGTAGGAGAGCGCCAGACGGTCGCGCGCGTTCAGCGCCTGGTCCAGGCGCACGATGGCGTTGTTGCTGTCGATGTGCTGGACCGAGTTCGTGTTGAGCGCCCGCGGATCGACGTCGGTACGGTTGGGCAACTCCGCCGGATAGGCGGCGAGCCAATGCGCGATCAGCGCGCGAACAGCCGGGTCCGCGGCGAGCGGCGTACGCTCGTTGGGCATTGGCACCAGGACGTTCCCGTTCACGTTGCCCCGGCTCTTCTGCTGGGAGCCGGAGAGTGTCAGGTGCGCGCCGCGCCAGAGCCGGCCTCCCGTATTGAAGCCGTATTCGTTATCCTGCGCGGGCTTCACGCCGCCGGCCTGAAAGAACGAGCGCGCGCTGAAGACGCTGTTCTGATGCGTCTCGAAGATGTTGCCGTGCCAGAAGCCCACCCCGCTCGCGAGCGGCGTGACGTGCAGTACGGGCGTAGGCGCATTGCCATACTCCGCGCCGAAGTAGCCCCGCTCGGGATGGAACTCCAGAATCGTCGCGGTGGTCCCCAGGCGCACGTTCAGCTCTTTGAGCGCGTTGTTGTCCACCAGGTTGAAGTGGATGTTCTCGTTGCGGCGGCTCTCGCCGCCCGTCGTGTTCGTGCGCCCCAGCAGGTTCAGCTCGATCCGTTTGGTCTGCGAATCGAGCGCGGCGGGCGCCGGGTCCGCCGCCTTCGTATTCGCCGCCGGCTGGTCCGGAAGCGCAGTCCCCTCGGCTGGAGTGTTCGTTGCCGGAGCCGGCGTTTGCGCCGCCGCGAGCGCGGCCCACGCCAGCAGCGGGATCAGGCCTTTCATGCAAACGCGGCCCGCAGCATGGCGAGACTCTTCGCGACAGCCGTTTCCGCGGGCTCCTTGCCTTCCATCTCCAACGAGATGTAGCCGTGGAAGCCGGCCTTGCGGTAGATCTCCGCGATCCGCTTGTAGTCGAGATCGAGCGTGTACCAGACGCCGCCGCCATAGTACGTCTTGGCCTGCGAGATGATCGCGTGCGGCACCACTTTCTCCAGGCCCGCATATGGATCGCCGGGGAAATTGCCCGTGTCCAGGTTGATGCCGAGCCACGGCGAGTTGACGGTTTGCACGATTTCGAGCAGCGTATCGACGGAAGTCGTCAGCCCCCAGTGGTTTTCCAGGGCGAGCACGACGCCTGCTTTTTCGGCGGCCGGCAGGCACTGCTGGATCGAGTCGATGCACCACTTGATCGCGTCTGACTTTTGATAACCCGGCAACGGCGGCTCGTCGCCTTTCACCTTCATCAGGTCGTCGAAGGACTGGATCGTCTCCCAACGCCCGGAATTCAGGCGCACGGCGGGGATGCCCAACTGCACGGCGAGGTCGATGCAATGAATGGTGTGGTCGATCATCTTCTTGCGCTCGGCCGGATCGGGCTTCACGAAGTTCTGATGGATCGACAGCATCACCAGGTCGAGGCCATATTCGAGCGCCTGACGCTTGATCTTATTGAGGTAGGCTGTGGACTCGCTTTCGAACTGGCGATGCAGCAGTTCCACGCCATCGAAGCCCAGCCGGGCGGCATGGTCGATGGCCTTGTCGATCGGGTATTTCTCGGGAGTGAAGTGCCAGTAGGAATACGTCGATACGGCGAACCTCTGGCGGCGGCGCGGCGTTTCCGCGGCCTGCGCCGGTACGAATTGCGATCCGGCTGCCGCGGCGGCGCCGGCGGCGAGTAGTGCACGTCTGGATAACATTTCGATTACGCCTCAGATCATAAAAACAACGGCGGATACCCCGGATGCCTTCTGGTCCGGGCCCGCCGGATTGCGCCCATTCTACTGAAACGGATTGCAAAAAGGGGCGGCTCGCGGGAGCCGCCCCTGCTGCGTTTTCCATTACGCCTGGCGCTACGTCAGAATCCGAGCCGGAGGCCGAATCGAATCTGGCGTTCGCCGAACGAACCGGTGATCTGGCCGAACCCGCTCGAATTCACGCTCGTATTCGGACCATTGAAGTGCGAGGTGTTCGGCAGGTTGTAGAACTCGGTGCGGAAGTCGAGATCGACTTTCTCCAAGATCTGGAACTTGCGGTTGATCATCAGATCGGTGTTCCACACACCCGGGTTACGGAGGAGGTTGCGGCCGCTGGTGCCGAACGCGACAGTGGTCACCGGCGCGAAAGCGCTGGTGTCGAACCAGGTGCCTGTGGAGCCGACGCCGTGGAGGTAGTCCACGGTGCTCTTCACCTGGTTGGCGGTCTGGCCGTTGCCCGGATCGCTCAGCGAGCTGCCCGAAGCCGAGACTGTGAACGGAGTTCCGGTGTAGGCCGCCATCACGCCATTCACGTTCCAGCCGCCGAACACCTTCTCGCCCACGCCGGACTTGAAGAACATGCCGTTCTTGCCGAAGGGCAGTTCATAAACCCAGCCGAGGTTGAAGATGTGCGTCCGGTCGAATCCGGCCGGTGCGCGGTTGCGGCGGAAGACGCTGGAGGAGTTCCATGTGACGCTCGCCCAGCCATCCTCGTCGGTCATGTCGATCGCTTTCGACCAGGTATAGGATCCCTTGAACATCAGGCCCTTCGACAACTGCTTGTGGAAGGCCGTCTGCAGGGAGTGATAGTCGGAGCTCAAATAGCCGTCCCACATCAGCGTGCCGTCCGTGCGGCCGAACTTCTGATAGTAGGGCTGGCTCGCCGCGCCGCCGCCCGGCGTGCCGGCGTTGATGTCGTGATCCGCCAGCAGGTGGACGCTCTGCGTGCCGACGTAAGCGACGGACACGACGACGTCCTGCGGGAGTTTGCGCTCCACGGTGAAGTTCCAGCTCTGCACATAGCCGCGGTGGAGTTCGCCGGCCCACGGGCTGCGCATGTCAGCCACGGTCGGGAGGGTCACCACGCCCGTGCTCAGGTCGGGACCGTAGACCGCCGGCATGCCGGAAGCGAGGGTGCCCGCCTTCTGGAAGCCGTTGAGGCCCACGAAGTCGAAGTTGACCGTCAGCGGATAGAAGCCGCGCAACGGGCGCGAGAACGGCAGCGGATCGTAGTTGATGCCGTAGCCGGTACGGATGACCGTCTTGTCGTCCAGACGGTAGGCGATGCCCAGACGCGGAGCAAACAGCTTGTGGCTGACGGTGACGCCGACGTTGGTCGGGTTGTCGCCACGGCCGCCCAGGTACACCAGGTTGGTTTCGGGGTCGAGACGCTCAATGCCCTTGCCGTGCGCGCGGGTCATCAGCGGATAGTCTTCGTAGCGCAGGCCGAGGCTGACCGTCAGCTTGTTGCTGACCTGCCAACGGTCCTGCCCGTACCATCCGAACTGCCACTCGCGCGGAGTCATCAGAATGTACTGCAGGCTCTTCTGCATCTCGTCGACGTTGCCCAGCAGGAACGACGCGTAGGCATTGAAGTCGTCGGGACTGCCGCTCGGGCCCAGCACCGTCGTATTGCCGTAAAACGACAGATCGCCGCGCGGGCCGGCGCCCAGCTCGGGCTGGAAGTGCGACATGCGGTGGTTCACGCCGTCGAAGCCGAAGCGGAAGGAGTGCGCGCCCTTGATCCACGAAACGTTGTGGCTCATGGTGTAGGACTCTTCCGTACGGAAGGCCGGCATCCAGCCGGGAACGCCGAGGCCCTGGTAGCTGCCGATGTCGACGTTGGGGAAGCCGGAGGCCGCACCCGTGCCGCTGACGCCGGGCACGCCCAGGATCGAGCCGAAGTCCTTGCCGAAACCTTCGCCAGTCACGGTTTGATCCATGCGCTGGTAGCCGATCACGGCGTCGTACAGCAGATTCGGCGAGAAGGTGTGGTTCTGCCCGATGGACATGTTCATGGTGCGGGTATCGCCCAGACCGGGGTCGGAACCGGGCGAAGGTCCAACGGCGTCGCCGAACAGACCGTGACCGCCCGAGAGGGCCTTCATGATGCCGTAGTGCATGAACCAGTTCTGCTTCTCGTTCTGCGCGTAGTTGACTTTGACATCGTTGTAGTCGCGGTTGAACAAGGGCACTTGCGAGCCGAACCAGTTGTTGACGAAGCCCGCCGAGGTGGCGTCCGGATAATACGACTGGATCTTCTGCGCTTGCGGGCTGATCCGGTTGGCCGGAATCAGGTTGCCCGCGAACGGGGTGCGGCCGACTCCGGCCGAGTCGCCCGTGTTCGGGTCGTAGATCGTCGTGCCGGTGGCGGCGAAATTGCCATTGCGGATGTCCTGGACGGGAACCGAGTACGTGCCATTGGAACCCTGGCGCTGGCGGGTGCCGTCGAAGCTATAGAAGAAGAACAGCTTGTTCTTCTTGATCGGGCCGCCGATCGTGCCGCCGTAGTTGTTGTAGATGCTCAATGCCTTGTCGATGCCGGGCGCCTGGAAGAAATTCCGCGCTTTCAGGTGCTGGTTGTCGTGGTATTCGAACAGACTGCCGTGGAACGCGTTGGTTCCCGACTTCGTGATCACCGCGATCGCGGCGCCGCCCGCCATGCCCTGCTCGGCATCGCCGGCCGACGTCGTGATGTTCACCGTGTCCACCATTTCCGCTGGCATTACATAACCGGCATGGTGCGGCAGCCACAGGTTCACGCTGCTGGCGCCGTCGATGCGGGTCATGTTATTGTTCTTGTTCGTCCCGTTGACGTTTGTCGCCAGTGAACGGCCCGGAGTATCCGTGACCGAATTCTGTAGCGACGCGGGCGTCGCGCCCGGTGTCAAGTTCATTAAGGACTGATAATTTCTATAGCCAGGCAGGGGCAGATTCGCTACTTCCACCTTGCCCAGTTCCGTGTGCGTATCGGCCTTATCAGTCTGTAGTTCGGCCGCACTTGCCTCAACGGTGATCTGCTCGGAAAGCGAGCCCACCTGCAATTGCCGGTCCAGACGGGTGACTGTATTGGCCGTCACCTGCACATCGGTAATCGTCTCTACCTTGAAGCCTTTTTGCGTGATCTTCAGGTTGTAGGTCCCAGGCAGCACGCTCGATAGCGTGTACCGCCCGGCCTCATCGGATTTGCCCTCAACAGAAATGCCAGTGTTCACATTGGTTGCTGTAACCGTTGCGCCCACCACCGCTCCCCCGCTGGGATCCTGAACCACTCCGACGACGGTTCCGGATAATACCTGAGCAAGCGCAGGCGTTCCGCAGCAGATGAGTAAAGCAACGATGCCTGTGCCAAGCAGGTGCTTTATTTTTAACGTCATCTATTCCCTTTCCTCCGGATCACACGGCTGAGCAGTGTGATCCCGATATCTGCGGATTCACGAGAACGGGGCATACTCCGCCCTACCCGTTTTCTCCCCTGGAAAACGCAAACGAGGATATAGGATTATGCGGACAACCCCGAAGCAAATAGACGTAAACCCGTGTGAGTAGTGTAACTTCGGAATTGAAGCGAATCAAGAGGAAACGTTGCCCGCCAGTGGGCGAATGCAACGCTTTGCATAGCAACAGAAAGATTCCACTATAGTGAGGGAAGATGCGCTCCTTCCTTCTGCTTTTCATACTGGTTACTTCGGGACTCTATGCACAGCGCGCCGACCTCGTGGTGGCGTCGAAACAGGCCAAGCAGCTCATGACGGAAGGGCGCTTCGGCGAGGCCGCGGCGGTCTACAAGCGGTTGGTTCAGGCGCTGCCGGGCAATGCCGGGCTGCTGCTGAACCTGGGCATGGCCGAGCATATGGCGGGCGACGAAACCAGCGCCATCCCCACCCTGGAATCCGCGCTCAAACTCCAGCCCGGACTGCCGCCGGCGCTGGCCATGCTAAGCGAGGCCTACCTGCGCACGGATCAGCCGGCCAAGGCGCTGCCGCTGCTGCGCAAAGCCGTGGCGCTCGACCCGGCGCAGCCGGAGCTGCGCCGCATGCTGGCCGGCGCAGCCGTGTCCCTCGATCTGCACGAAGAGGCCGCGCTGCACTTGCGCAAGCTGCTGGAGACCGCGCCGGCCGAGCCGCTGCTATGGTCGATGGCCGGCAAGGAATACGAGGCGCTGGCGCAATCCGCCTTCTTCGAACTCGAAAAGCGCGGGCCCGACTCGGCCTTCCTCGCCGCGGTTCTGGCGGAATCCCGCCTGCGCGGCCAGCAGAACCGCGCGGCGTACTTTTTCTATCGTCAGGCGCTCGAGCGCGACCCCAAACTCCGCGGTGCGCATGCCGCGATCGCCGCCATCTACCGCCAGACCGGACACCCGGATTGGGCGGCCACCGAGGAGCGGGCCGAGACGGCGCTGGGCCCGGTGAATTGCGCCGCTGACAAGCTGGCTTGCGACTTCAACGCGAAGAAGTACCTGGCCGTCGCCGCCGCCGCGAAGTTGAACAAGACCGCGTCGGCCGCCTACTGGCAGACGCGCGCCTGGAACGCCCTGGCGGTGGAGGCTTTCTCCCGCCTGGACCGGCTGCCGGAGTCGGCGCCCAAACTGGAGTTGCAGGCCGAACTGCTGCGCAACCGCAAGCAGTACGCGGAGAGCGCCAAGCTGTGGCGCGCGGCGCTCGCGCTGGCGCCGGCCGACGCCACGGTCGAGCACGAATTGCTGATGACGCTGTGCATGGCGCAGGATTTCGCGGCGGCACAGCCGATGCTCGACCGGATGCTCAAGCAGGACCCGGATTCGCCCGCGCTCAACTTCCTGCAAGGCGACGCCTACCTGAACCAGCAGCTCCCCGAGAAGGCGCTGCCGTACCTGCAACGCGCGGTGCGGGGCAATCCCAAGCTGCTCCAGGCCAAGGCCTCGCTCGCCCGCGTGTACCTGCAACTCGGGCAGGCCGGCGACGCCGCGCAGTATCTCAAAGAGGTCCTGCCCATCGACGAGGACGGGACGTTCCACTTCGAACTGGCGCGCGCCTATCGCGCCGCGGGCAAGGCGGACCTGGCGAAAGAGGCGCTGGATCAATACCGGGAACTGAAGCGGCGCAACGACGAGGCGCAGGCGGAACTGGAGCGCGAAGCCGAAATCACCGCGCCGAAAAACTGACCGAGTGCGTATCGCGCCGGGAGGCAAAAACCGCGCACGTGCGCGGCTTTCAGGAAAAGGCCCCTTTATAATCAGTAACTTGGCGATGGAAACCGCGCAAATGCGCGGTTTCGGCTGATTTCGCCGGCCGCTTAGCGCGGCTCCGTCACGTGCAATACCTGATCGGCCTTTACGTTTTCGAGCACCTGCCGCTGCCCGCTCGGCCACAGGATCTCCACGCGCGGCGCGACCGTCTGCGCACCCAGCCCGAAATGGACGCCATACAGGCTGGATGAGGCGTAGGCGACGGCCGAGTTCATGACGTTCGTCTGCGATCCGATGCGCACCACGGCGCCGATGCCGTCGCGATTGCTCCGGGTCCCGGTGAGCTTCAGCATCAGCCAGTGATTCGAGTTTGCGCTCTCATTGCGCCACAGCTCGGCCGGCCCGCGCAGCGACGCGACCACAATGTCCATCCGGCCGTCGCCATCGAAATCGGCAAAGGCCGATCCGCGATGCGCCTGCGGCTGGCCGAATTCGACCGGCGTATCGGCAAACTTGCCGCCACCGGCGTTGATGAATACCGTATTGGCCTGCTTGTACGCCACTGGCTCGAACATCTCGATCAGGTCGTTGACGTCGGCGTTCGACGAGAAGAGATCCTTCCGGCCGTCGTTATCGAAGTCGACCAGACCGACGCTCCAGCCGGTGTGCAGCGTCGTTGTGCGCGCCAGCCGGCTCGCGCTGGTCACCTCCTCGAACGCGCCCTTGCCCTGATTGCGAAACAGCGGGAACGTCTCGCCGTGCAGCGCCGCGGTCACAATGTCGGGCAATCCGTCGTTGTCGAAATCGCGGAAGTCCGCACCCATGCTGGAGACGGCCTTGCCATGATCCGGCAGCGCCACGCCTGTCTCCAGCGCCACCTCCTCGAACTTGCCGTGACCCAGATTGTGGAACAGGAAGTTGGGCAGCTTGTCGTTGGTGACGAAGATGTCGGTCAGCCCGTCGCCGTCGTAATCGCCAAACGCCAGCCCCATGCCGCGACCCTTGAACGCCGCAATGCCCGATTTCACACTCACATCCTCGAACGTTCCGTCGCCCTTGTTGTGATACAGCCGGTTCGCGATCGGCGTGAGGTAGCGCGGATGGCAATAGACGCGGATGTTGCGGTCCTTGTCGCCGCAAAAGCGGTCGAAATCGAGCGTCCAGTCGGCGTAATTGACCACGAACAGGTCGAGCAGGCCGTCGTTGTCATAGTCGAACCAGCCCGCCATCACGACCCATTCGTTGCTGCTGATGCCTGACTTTGCAGTTACGTCCTCGAAGGTCCCGTCGCCGCGATTGTGATAGAGGATGTTGTGCCGGTAGCCGCCGACGAAGAGGTCGGCATGGCCGTCGTTGTCGTAATCGCCCGCCGCCGCGGCGACGGCATAGCCCGCCCCGGCCACGCCTGCTTCTTCTGTAACGTCACGGAATTTCCAGCCGCCCTCGTTCCGGAACAGGCGGTTGTAGTATTTCGGCGAGTCTTTCTGGAGCGACGGCAGCGCGGCGCCGTTGGTGAAAAAGATGTCTGGGCGTCCATCGCCGTCGTAATCGAAAACAGCGACGCCGCCGGCCATGGTTTCGATCATGTGCTTCTGCGGCGTCGGGCTGTTCTCGAGAACGAAGTGGATACCCGCGCCTTCAGCAACATTGCTGAAGGCGACCGGCGGCGCGCCGGCCGGCCAGCAGGGCCAGATCAGGCACAGTGCCCAAAGGGCTGATTTCGCCATAGTTCGAAACGTCATTCCCACCAGCGTTCGATCCTCCGCGCGAATGATCGCGGCCGCGCCAATAGGAGAATCGGCAACGTACTTGATCCATCGTAGATAATCCCGCGCCGTTTCGCTCCCGCGCCGGGCGCACGTGAGCGATCGGAGTCCGGGTGTGCGATTTGCTGCCTTCCAATGACCTCGCCGGCACTCTGAAAACTCCGTCTCTTGCGTCCGTGTGCGTTTCTGCTCGCAGCCCTGTTGGCCGCCGCCGGGGCCCAGACGCCGCTCGCCTTCTGGAAGGGCACAGTACGGGACGCCGCCGGGCAACCGGTCGCCGCCGCGCGGGTGATTCTGTGCAACACTGCAAAGCGCGTCTAAGCGTCCAGTGCGGCCGACGGCAGGTTCGAATTCCGCGCGGTCCCGCCGGGCCAGTACACGGTGCGGGTGGAGTGGAGCGCGGGCGCGGCCGAGTCTGCCGGTCAGATCACGCTGGAGGCGAACACACCATTGCGCCGGCCAGCGCCTGGCGCACCATCCGCCGGTGCACGCCATGCTTCCTCGCCAACCCCAGAATCGTCTCGCCCGCCGCATATTCGCGGCGCGTTTGCAGGCCCGCGATAACAACACTCTGCCCGCGCTGCGCCGCGGTCAGGACATCAGCTTCGGGGAGTGGCGGATCTTTATTTGGAGAACTACTCCAAGCCGCCCTACCGCGCGCCGAAAACACACGAGTCGAATCAGCGCGCACTGAAGCATCTGAGAGCTGAATTCGAGCTCACGAAGCTCGCCGAGTTGACCGCCGATGACATCGAGTCGTACCTGCGCCGGCGCTTGAAGCAGCGGGTGATCGTGAAGTCGAAGCTGGGCGTTCGCGAGAAGGGTGTGCTGAAGGCAACAACGGTGCACCAGGAGTTGCGCGTGCTGCGCCGCATGCTGAATGTGGCGCTGCGCAAGAAGCTCTTGCTCGCAAACCCGTGCGCGGGCGTGGAGTTCCCGGCGCGAGTCGATGGACTCTTCCGGCCGCACTACATCACTTGGTCCGAACAACAACGGATCGAGTTCAGCGCGCCGGGCTACCCGCGCAACGCGATTCGGATCATCAGCGAGACCGGACTCCGCGTCTACAAGGAGCTCATCGCAATGCGGAAGGATCAACTCGACCTGGACAACGCGATCGTCTGGATACCGGATTCGAAGACGCCGAACGGTGTGGCCGAGGTTCCGCTGACGCCCGTCGCGCTCGAGGCCTTTCGCAGCCAGCTCGCGCTCTCAGGGCGGGGCCGTTCTTGTTCCCGAGTAACCAGTCGTCCGAGATTCACCAGAAGTCGTTCATGACCGTGTGGCGGCTGACGTTGCGGCGGGCAGGCGTGAGTTACTTTCGGATCTACGACCTGCGGTCGACCTACGCCACGCGCCTCAGCGCGGGCGGCGTGGCCGACGAGTGGGTCACGCAGTTGCTCCGCCAGGGCGACGCGAAGGTCTTCAAGAAGTACTCGCAGATGAAGCTGCAGATGAAGCGAGAGGCACTGGCCAAACTCAATCGTCGCGCCAACGAAGGCAACGCGAGTTTTGGCACAGTGCGACCGAACTGATAAGGGGTTTTGGCACAGTTTTGGCACATTTGACGTGAAATTAGACAGGATCGGCGGGGCGTTGAAAATGAAAGTTGTTTGTTTTCAATGTGGGGATGGAGCCGGCGGTCAGAATTGAACTGACGACCCCCTGATTACAAGTCAGGTGCTCTGCCTGCTGAGCTACGCCGGCACTTCTTCCGTCATCGTACCATGCGGCCGCACCCGTCCCGGCGTCATTCCGGGGCATGATCCCACTGCCGCTGGCCGTTCTCCAGTGGCTGGCGCAAGGCGCGCCGCGACCAATGCGGGGCTCCACTGCGAGCACCTCGAAGCACGGTACGATATTCTGCGATGAGGGGTCCCGTTTGAAGCGTTTTCTCCTGTTCGTGTTGCCCACCATCTGCGTGGCCTATTTGCTCGCCCCCCCATCCGGCAAGCCGCAGGAGGCCACCCGGCGCCCGCACTTCATCGACGTTGCCCCGCATTCCAAGTTCTCATACAAGTCCAACAACAACCTGACCGGCCGCAAGTACTTTCCTCAGCCGATGTGCGGCGGCGTAGCGATCTTTGACTACGACAATGACGGCCGCCTCGATATCTTCTTCACAAACGGCGCCAAGTTCCCCGAAATGCGCAAGGTGGATCCGTCGTTCTACAACTGCCTGCTGCATCAGAAGGCCGACGGCACGTTCGAGGATGTCACCGAAAAGGCCGGCCTCACGGGTTCGCAACTCGATTACAATTTCGGCGTCGCGGTCGGCGATTACGACAACGACGGCTACGAGGACCTGTTCATCTGCAGCGCGGGCAAGAACGTCCTTTATCACAACAACGGAGACGGAACGTTCACCGACGTGACCGCGCAATCCGGCATCGGGGGAAAGCCCGACAAGACGCTCAGCGTGGTCGCCGCGTGGTTCGACTACGACAACGACGGCCTGCTCGATCTGGTCGTATCGAACTACACGTTCTGGACGCCGACGCTCGATCTCCATTGCTTCATGGGCAGCAAGGATTACTACTGCGATCCGCGCCGCTATCCGAGCGTTCCGCACCGGCTTTATCACAATCTCGGCAACGGCAAGTTCGTGGACGTGACCGACAAATCGGGCTTCGGCGCCGCGCCCGGCAAGGGCATGGGCATCTCCATCGCCGACTTCAACGATGATGGCTGGCCGGATGTCTTTATCGCGAATGATACCGATCCCAATTCGCTGTTCATCAACAAGCGCAACGGAACCTTTGAAGAGGTCGGTTTGCAGATGGGCGTTGCCTACAATGACAATGCGCAGACGGGCTCATCCATGGGCTCCGACGCAAAAGACTTCGACAACGACGGGAAGGTCGATATCTTCTACAACAACCTGGTTGGCCAGATCTGGGCTCTGTTGCGCAATCGCGGCGATCTGTTTCAGTACTATTCCTACGAATCGAAAATCAAGAAGCTGAGCGCTCCATTCTCCGGGTGGAGCAACGCTTTCATCGACTACAACAACGACGGCTGGAAAGACATCTACTCCGCCAACGGCGACGTCGATGACGTGAACGAGGACTCGCGCCATCACGATACGATGTTCGAAAACACCGGCGGCAAGATCTTCATCGACGTCTCCAGCGAGATGGGCAAAGATTTCCTGGTCAAGGGCTTCCATCGCGGCTCGGCGCTCGGCGACCTCAACAACGATGGCGCGCTCGACATCGTGGTGACGGGACTCAACGAGGCGCCGCGCATTCTGATGAACACCGCGGATAGCGGCAATCACTGGCTGCTGGTGAGTCTGACCGGACACAAGAGCGCGCGCGACGCCATCGGCGCAAAGGTGAAGGTCACCACGGCGTCGGGCCGCGCGCTCTACAACCACGTCGCCATCAGCGTGGGTTTCATGTCATCCAGCGACAAGCGCGTGCACTTCGGCCTGGGCCGCGAGAAGGATATCGCGTCGGTCGAGATTCAGTGGCCCAGCGGAATCAAGCAGGTGCTGCGCAACGTCAAGGCCGATCAGATTTTGAAGGTCGACGAGCCGCCGGCGAACACTGCCAAGAAATAGCCAGAACCACACGTTACGGCGCGTTGATAGCATGTGGTGGATCCCGTGATGAACTACCAACTTGCACGCCGGACGTTTCTCGCGCTGCCGGCGCTCGCCGCCGTTCCCGCTGCCGCACAGTCCGAATCGCAACCGCGTTTCTTTTGGCTTGACGGAGCGCCTGCAACCGATTTGCATGTAGCGTTTCGTGGATCGTTCGAGCTGCCGGCGCCCGACAACGTTGAGTTGCATTTTCTCGGCGCGTCCTGGTTCACGCTGTGGCTGGATGGCGAGTATCTTACGGACGGTCCGGCGCGCTTCCCGCGCGAATTTCCGCAATACCAGACGCTGCAGATGCGGCTTCCCGCCGGCCGGCATGTGTTGGCCGCGCAAGTGCATTCCTTCGGCGTTTCGACGCGGCTGCTGGAAGGCGTTCCGCCGTTCTGGATGGGCCGCGTTCTCAAGGGCGGCGCGGAAGTTGCGGTGCGTTGGAAGGCGTTGCACTTGACGGGATACCAGTCCGGATTGCGCCGCATCAATCCGCAACTCGGATGGATCGAATGGGCCGACACGCGCAAGCTCCCGGAGCATTGGCAACAGGCGCGCTTCGACGATTCCAAGTGGATCGCTCCGGCGCTCGTCAATCCAGAATTGGGCCGCTTGCAGCCGCTCGAAACGGCCAACGTTCAAAACATCGTTCACCCGCTGCGCGCGATCGCCGAAGGCCAGTTGGTTGAGACCTACGGATATGAGCACGACGATCCTTCCGCGCGGTTCTTCCTGCGGCGATTGGCGCCCGGAGACCTTCCGGCGCAAGGCGTCTGGCGCCGCTATGACTTGGGGCGCGTGCGGCTCGGACGTGTGCGCATCACGGTCGACGCGCCCGCCGGATCTGTCGTTGAATGCGCCTATAGCGAAGCTCTCGAGAACGGACGCGTGACGCCGTGGATTACGCTCTCGGCCGGGACGTCGTGCAACCTGGAGCATTTCATCGCACGCGGCGGCGAGCAGGAGTTTTTCGCGCTGTCGCCGAAGGGCGGACGATTCATTGAAGTACACGTGCTGGCGCCGCCGTCGCAGGTGCGTTTCGTACGCGAAGAATACGTCGAGCGCACGTATCACGGCGCACCGGAGGGTGCGTTTCACTCGGATGATGCGTTGCTCGACCGCATCTGGCTCACCGGCATCGAGACCTATCGCGCGTGTTCGGAAGACGCGGTCATCGACAATCCGACGCGCGAGCGCGGGCAGTGGGCCGGTGACGTGGCGACCGTTGGCATGGAGATCGCCGCGGCCGGTTTCGCGGATCTGCGCCTGTTCCGCCGCGGGCTCAAGCAGTGCGCCCAGTGCGCGCGCGAAGACGGGCTGATCGCCGGGTTATGCCCTGGCGGGCGCGCCTATCTCACCACCTACGCCGCGCAGTGGGTGACGGCCTGTCTGCGCTACTGGGAACTGACCGGCGACCGCAACCTGCTGTGCGAATTGCTCGATGCGGCCGAGCGCAATATCGGCGCGTTCGAGAAACAGTGGACGCCCGAAGGCGTCAAGGATGACATCGGCTGGGGCTTCGTCGACTGGGGTTACGTCCGCAATGCGGGGCCCGTCGATGTGGGCGTCAACCTGCATTTCACGGCGGCGTTGCGCGACATGGTCCGCTGGTGCGAAGCGCTGGACGCGACGTCAAAGCGCGACCATTATGCGCGCCTGTCGGACACGCTGAACCGCTCGTTGTCACGCTGGTTCGAAGGCCAGAACTGGGAGTCGATCGGGCTGCATCGCGCAGTGTTGGGACTGCGCCTGGGCTTCTTCTCCGCGGATCGGCAACGCGCCGCGGTGGACTTCATCAAGCGTCACATTCAACGCTCGTTTCCGCTCAATCCCGACGGCCCGCGGCTCAGCGATCCCGCCGCCGCGAACCCGCAACTGTTCACGCCGTACTTCGCCCATTACGCTCTGCCCGTGCTGGTCGAGCGCGGCGAAATGGACTTTGCGTTGGATGTATACCGCAAGGCCTGGGGTTGGGCTCTGGGCGATGGACGGACCACGTGGCTCGAAGTTTTCGACACGCGCTGGAGTCACTGCCACGCCTGGGCCGGGTGCCCGACGTGGCAACTCACGCGCTACCTGCTGGGGCTGAACCGGCGCTTCGATCTCGGCGCGGAACACTACGCTTTCCGCCTGCGGCCCGGCTCGCTCGAACGCGCGCAAGGCCTGTTGCCCACGCTCTCCGGCGCGCCGATTCGCGTCGCGTGGCAACGAAGCGGAGATGCAATTCACTATCAACTGGAAACGCCGCAGCCGTTGACGCTGCACTTTGAATCGGGTGAGACAGTGCACGTCGAGCGCCGCTTCGAACGCAGCAATCTGCGCGTGTAAGCTGGCGCGCGAGCGATCAGTGCAGCGCGTCGACAACCACGCGCTTCGACGACTCGTCGACGTCGAGCGCCGCCGCGTACTTGCGCCCCGCGAGAGCGCCCAGTTCCTTCAGGTGCGCCGTGTAGTAGTCGAAGTAAGCAAACGACGAAATGCCGCCGCGCACCATCTCGTACTCGCGGATCGCTTGGGACCAGCGGTCGAACGCGTCCGAGACATCGACGAAGACGTAGGGCTTGAAGCCTTCGGCGTCTTCCCAATTGTCGGCGTAGTAGAGCCCGCGGATACCGCGAAAAGCCGGATGGTCCGTCTTCACGGCTTCCAGTTCGGCATACAGCAGCGCGTCCTGCACAATGGCGCTTGTGGCCGAATGGTCCTTGTGCATGCTGTTCTTCCAATGCGTGATGATGTACGTTGGTTTGACTTGGCGGATGACATCAGCGACGTAGCGGCGCGCCGCGTCGTCGTTGGGCAGCAGAGCGTCGTGATACGGCCCGACGATCACTTCCGCCCCGAGCGCCTTCGCCGCGGCCTCGGCTTCGCGCCGCTTTTGCTCGGCGTACTTATCGGGCGCGAGCTTCGGATTGCCCGCCTCGCCAAGCGTGAGATGCAGAATCACAATGCGGTCGCCGAGCAGCTTCTGATGCGCCAGAATCGGACCCGCGGTGAGTTCCATGTCGGCCGCATGCGCGCCGATCGCCAGGATCGTACGCTGCTGCGCGCTCGCGGCGAGCGCCGCCAGCAAGATGAACGGCACGCATCGCAATGCGCTATTGCGCATGATTTTCCCTCCTCATCATCCGGCCGGCGAGCATCTGCAAAGCGAAGATGGCGGCGGCGCCGACGATGGGAATTGAAAGCCCCGCAGGCACGCCATGGCTCGCCGCAACGCGGCCCGTCAGCCACGGGACCGACATGCCGCCCGTCAAAGAAAATCCGATCAGCAGTCCAAACACCGTACCCGAGTGGCTCGCATACCGTGCGCCCGCCAGGCCGAGACAGGTCGGATAAATCGCCGCCAGGCTGAAGCCGAGCAGCGCAATCGCCACACCCGCCACGGCGAGTGAAGGCGCGGCGATCAGCAAACCCAGGCTGGCCGCGACGCCCGCCGCGCTCGCCAGAATCAAAGCGTGCCCGCTCAAGTGCAGCAGTAGCCGGCTCAGCACCGCGCGGCCGGCCATGAGCGTGCCCCAGTAGAGCGCGAGCATCCACGACGCCGCTTCCATCGTCGCCTGCAAGCTCTTCGTCAGGTGCGTCGTGATGAACCCGCCGAGCGTCCATTCGTTGCCGGATTCGAAGAACAGCAAAAACGCCAGCACGACGATCAGCGGCTGGCGTGCGAGCCGCAGCACTTCCGCGAAAGGCACGCCGGCGCCCTGGCGCGGCGCGGGAAACGCAAGCGCCAAGCTGAGCAGCGCGGTGACCAGGACGAGCACCGCGGCGCCGTAGAGGATGTTGGTCAGCCCCGCCACACTGAGCAGCGCGCCGATGGTGAACGGAATCGACAGCGCGCCGAAGCCGAAGAAAACGCCGAGCAGATTCAGCGCTGAACTCTTGCGGCGTTCATCCTCATGCAAGTCGGCGATGAGCGTGTTCGTCGCCTGGTTCAGCGCGCCGCCGCCAATGCCGAGCAGCACGATGGCCACCCGCAGTCCCGCAAACGATGCGGCATTCGCAATCAGCATCACCGCGCCGGCGACAAACAGCGGCGCCACGGCGAACGTCAGTTTGAAACCGAAGCGATCGAGCAGCGGGCCGAGCACGAACGTGCCCACCAGCATGGTCGCATTCATGATCAGGAACAGCTCGCCCGCCTGCGCCAGATCGAAACGCAGGCGCGCCGAGATCAGCGGCAGGATGGCCCCCAGGAGGGCCATCACAATGCCGAAGCCGAACATGCCGGAGAACGCCGCGGCGCTCAGCCAGCCGGTGCGAAGATGCGGGACCGCGGGTGCCGTTGTCATTTGATTGTGCGCGAGTAGTAGAAGCGGGTGAACGCCGCGTACACCTGGTCGTTATGGTCCTTGGCGATGCCCGGGACGTTCGGCGAAACGAACGTCGTCGGCGTGAAGCCCTTCGCCAGCAGCCGCGTCGCGGTCTCGGACACAAGCGACATGGAGACAAAGACCACGGCCATGGTGGAGCCGGCGCCGACCTTTTCCGGACGGCCGATATCGACCTGCGAGTCCTCGGGCGCTACGCAGTTGTCGATGGTGATGTCGGCCACATCGGCCAGCTTCTTGCCGCTGGAGTGCGTCGCTTTGGAGATGGCGTAATTGGCCATCGAAGTGACCGCGATCACGGTGAGGCCCTTCTTCTTCGCGTACATCGCCGCTTCGATCGGCGCCGCGTTCATGCCGCCGTGCGAGAAGACGATCATCGCGTCGCCGGGCTCGAAGAGGAAGCTCTGCAAAAAGACTTCGGCGTAGCCTTCCTTGCGCTCCAGCCACAACAGCTCGCGCGCACCGTTCGGCCCGATCACGTTCGACCACATCAGGCGCGGATCGTAGAGCGGGAAGAAGCCGACATAGGCTCCGTAGCGCGGGAAGATATCCATCACCGGGATTACCGAATGGCCGCTGCCATAGAGGAAAACCCGCTTGCCCGCGGCAATCGCCGTGGCCAGGATTTCGCCCACCTGCTGGAGCTTATCCTGCTGCGTGGTGTGGATCTTGTTTAAAACTTCCGAGATGTTTTCGTAGTACTTAATTGCGGACATAGGTTCCTTTCCGATTCAGATTCCGATGGTATTGAGAGCCAGACGCGCGGCGCCCAGCAGCCCCGCGTCTTCTCCAAGTTGCGTGAGTTCGATGCGCACCTGGCGCGCCGAAACAGGCTGCGCCCAGAGGGGCAGGACTTGCCGGATGGCGGGCAGAAACAGATCGCCGGCCTGCATCAGGCCTCCGCCGAGAACAATCATTTCGGGGTTCAGCACGCTTACGAGGTTTGCGATGCCAAGCCCTAGGTAGCGGGCGTTTTCTTCGATCGCGGCCAGCGCCGCCGCATCGCCCCGCCGCGCCGCCGCGACAACCTCTTCGCCCGACGCCGCATGCAGCCGCCGCGCGAGCGCCGGCCCGGCCGACTCCGCTTCCCAGCAGCCGACGCGGTTGTACTCCTCACGCGATTGCGGATTGAGCGCGAACCAGCCCACCGCGCCGGCGATGCCGCCCGCGCCGTTGATCAACCGCCCGCCCGAGAGGATGCCCGCGCCGATGCCCGTGCCGACGGCGAGAAAAATAACGTCGTTGCACCCGCGCGCCGCGCCCAGCCATTGCTCGCCGAGCACGTAGCCCGCACGGTCGCTGTCGATGGTGACGGGCAGATCGAGCGCCGTGCGCAGCGCACTGAGCAACGGCACATGGTCGTGCCCCCACAGGTTCGGCGCCCAGCCCGAGCCCGTGCTCGCATCGAAGATGCCGGGGATGATCAGGCCCACGGCCTGCACGTCCGCCGCCGGAGACGCCGCCAGCGTTTCCCGTACGCCCGCGGCAATCTGCGCCACCGTAACTTCCAGGCCGCCGTGTTCGACGGGTTGCTTCCGGCGCGCCGTCACGCGGCCGGCGGGATCGACGACCGCCGTGGTGAGCTTCGTTCCGCCGAGATCGACTGCAATGACAGAAGACATGGCTATTGTTTCGGCGAGAGCTTCACCACCCAGACGTCCTCGGGACCGATCGCGCCGTGCAGCGTCGCCTGGCCGGCCTCCACGGCGACTTCCACCGGCTGCGCTTTCACCAGATCCAGGCCGCTGTAACTCGCGCCCGCCAGTCGCAGAGCGACCGTCGGCTCGATGGCCATCTTGCCGTGGTTGAAGACAAACACGAGCACGTCGCGCCCGCTTTCGAGATACCGCACCTCGGGCTCGGCGCCCGTCGTTGTAATGGGCCGCGCGACGCCCGCCCAGTCGAGCACGGCGTTGTAGAATCGCACGGCCGAAGCCTCGCGATGCGTCTCGTACGCCGCGCCGACGTACGAGCCGAGCATCAGCGTTTTGCCCTGGCCGTAGCTGGAGATCACCGCGGCGGCGTTGCCATTGGGAAACTCGGCGACGACGTGCGCCTGCGGCCCGAGCGGCGCCAGCGTCTCTTCATACCAGCGCGCCTGCAGCGTCTCGCCCGCATGGAAGCCGGGCAGATCCGAGCCGGTCCACTTGATCACGGTGCGTCCAGCCTTACCCGTCTGCACGTCGGTCTCACGGCTGCCCATCACTTCGTGCAGCCCCATGCCGGGAATGGTCGGCGACGACGAGCCTTTCTCGTTGCTCCAGCCCAGCCGCGCCTCAGCGACCAAGCGCCCGCCGTTCCGCACGTACTCTTTCAACTGCGCGGCCGACGAGGCCGGAATCATCAACGGGTAGGGCAGGAAGATGAGCTTGTACTGCCGCATGTTTTCCTGCGTCAGATGGTTGATGTGAATGAAGTCCACCGGCACGTTCGACGGGAACAGCGCACGATAGATGCCCATCATCGAATCGCGCTCGATGCTGTTCACCTCGCCCTGCGGCCCGCCGTACGCGGTCTCCCGCTGGCGTCCGCCGACGAAGTGCGACAGCGGATTGTAGACGATGGCGACCTCGGCTTTCGGCGGACGCGCTGCCAGGAAAGCCTTCTGATTCACATCGACGGCGTGCGCGACCGAGCCCGCCACCTTCGAACGCTCGGTGAGCGTGCCATCGAGTTGGATCATGCCGTAGCCGCCCGACTCGTAACCCGTGCTCATCGGATACCAAGCGTAATAGTTGATCGCCTTGGCGCCGCGCGAGAGCGCGCTCCAGGCCCAGATCTTCAGGTCGGCCGGCGTCACCGTGGGCGAGACGTTCAGCGCGATCGTCCCGAAGCCCGCCTGCAACTCGCCGATCCAGAAACCGCGCCCGCCATCGGCATATCCGAACGAGCGCGTGAAATCGAGCAGCGCGCCGCGCCATTGGACGTCGCGGTCGACGAACGAGGAGTGCTTCGGATAGAACGACGTGCCGTAGTAATCGACCTGCTCCGTCATGGTCCAGTCGTCGGATTGGCCTTCCCACCACAGCGGCGAGCTGAAGAGCCCGATGCCCGCGGCGTGCGAGGTGGCGACGGCATGCGGGTCGACGCGTTTCACGGCCGCGAAACGGTCATGCAGGTCCTCGCCAAGTTTGTCGGCGATGAAGTTCTTCCAGTCAATGAAGTCGCTGTAGGAGAGAATCGTGCTGAGCCGGTTCGGCTCCACTTCGTCCCACGAATTGAAGTGGCGGTACCACGCGGCGTTCAGCGCGTCGAGCGTGCCGTACTTCTTCTTCACCCACTCGCGGAAACGCGCGATCGTGTTCTTGCAGAAGCAGAATTCGGGGTTGTCGATATAGGTCGGCGTGGCCCAGTTGATGACGTGTGGCTCGCTCCACAGGTCCCAGCCGGCAAACGCCGGGCTCTTCTTCACGCGCTCGGCGAGCGCCGTATAGAACTTCAGTTCCGCCGCGCGCACGCCGGCATGGTCGCGGCAATAGCCGGGCGACGATTCGGGGTGGATCGCCTGCCCGTTCGACGAGACGAAGAGCGAATCGGGATACTTGCGTCCGACCCACGCCGGCGCGGAGTCCATGTAGACCTGAATGACGACCTTCAAGCCCTGCTCTTCGGCGAGCTTCGTAATCACGTCGATGGTCTCGAAATGATACTGGCCCTCCTCGGGCTCGCCGCTCGCCCAATCGATCCAGCAGCGCACGGTGTTGAAACCGAGCTTCCGGATCTGCACGAGATCGGCGCGCCAGACATCGACTTTGGAAAGTGGGTCGCGCTCCAGCATTGGCGCGCGCGCCTTGCCGCCGCCGTACCAGACCGACATGGGAAAGAAGTCTTCCGCCCGCTGGTTTTGCGCGCTCAACGGAACGCCCGCCAGCACGAGGGCGAGGCTCGCCATCAGACCACGGCTCCAGGCCGCATTGCTGCGCATGAGTTAGAGATCCCCCAGGTTCAAAATGATGCGGTAGCGGTCGCCGCGCATGATGGAGACAACGTATTCGAGCGGCCGTCCATCGGCGAGCACGGTCAGACGCTCGGCCGCCAGCGCCGGCGCACCGGCTTTTACGCCCAGCTCACGCGCGTCGTCGGCCTCCAGGGCAACGGCGAAATGCGTCTCGCGCGCGCCCGCCGGCTTCAGGCCGTAGCGCCGCTGCACCACCTGGTACAGAGAACCGGTCGTGAAGTCTTCGGCCTGGATGCCCGGCACCAGGTTGAGCGGCAGACAGGCCGTCTGAATACCCATGGCCTCGTCGTTGGCATACCGGACGCGCTTCAGGCAGAAGACCTGCTCGCCGGACTGAATCCGCAAGTGCGCGGCCAGATCCGCGCCGCACGAAATCACGCTCGCTTCAAGCACGCGCGAGTACGCCCGCAAACCCGATTGCTTCATCTCGCCCGTGAAGCAGGTCAGCGCGCGCGGCCCTTGCGTCAGCCGCGGCGCGTTCACAAACGTGCCGCGCCCCTGCTCGCGGCGCACCAGCCCCGCGGCGGAAAGCAGCTTCAGCGCCTCGCGCACCGTGATCTTGCTGACGCCGTAACGCAGCGCGAGTTCGTCCTCGGGCGGGATGCGGTCGTTCGGCTTCCACGTGCCCGCGTGAATCTGACGCTCCAGCAATGCACGAAGCTGGTAATACAGCGGGATTGGAGAATTCTTGTCCAGCGAATTGCTCATCGCCGGTACGGATGCGCCCATCATGTTCAAAGGTCAGTTTACGGGAAGCGTTGCGAAAAATCTATAGGAAGTTATATCCTTATGATGACTTTTTACCACCCGGCGCGCCAGTCCCTACCGCCGGTCGCGAGCAATGCTGGCAGCCTATTCAATAACCTCCAGTTCCGTCTCCTGTTGCGCCACGCCGGGCCGTGCCTTGGAGCGTTCTTGCGTCGCCTTGACGCGCAGAGTGTAGACGCCTGCAGCCAGTTGTTTGCCAAGCCGCAGATGGTCGCTCGCGACGATTCGTTTGGGGTCCGCCTGCCGCTCAGTGTCGATCCGGACCGGCTCGCTGGCGCCAAGAACCGCGCCTGCGCGGCATAGTTCGACGCGCACAGTTACCGTGCCGGCGTGGGACTGGCCGTTCAGAATCTGATACGCGTACACCACCGTTTCGCCCGGATGAAAGCGCGCCGCCGGCGCCGTCGAGCCAGCGTGTTGCAGCACGATGCCCGATAGCGCCAATCCGCCATGCTTCAGGTCCGGAACTTCGAGGAACTCGCTGGACGAGCCGATGCGCTCGGACTGCCGGTCGCGGACGGCCGCGCGAAGCTGGTAGGCGCCGCCCCGCCGCAAGGGCAGTTCCAGTTGCTGGACCAGCCCCTCCGCCAGGGCCTTCCGATAAGCGTCCTCAGTCAGCGCCACGGTGTAGCTCTTCTCGAATGTGTCGAGCGGCTTGATCTCCGGTCCGAAGATGACGGCGAGAACGTCGAACGCCGCTTTGCGCCGTCCGTCCGGTTCCGTGGTGAAGGTGAGATCGCGCGCCTCGATGTGCAGCGTGGTGTCGAGCACCATGCCCGCCTTTTCGCCCGCGTCCCAGAAGTGCGACGCACAGCGCATGCGGATGCCGCTCTGGACAAACGGCGACAGCGCCGCGTTGGCCAACCGCTGGGCCGGGTCCGTGGAGGGCATCGGCGTGCCGGCATAGAGACTCGAATGAAAGCGCACCTTAAGACCCGGGCGGTTCACGCGGACAACGAGATTGCGCACGCGCGGCGCGCCATCCCGTTCGGGCGGAGGGTCCGTGGACGGCTTGTAGGCGATGAGGTAGTAGCCGTCCTCTTCGTTCAAAACCTGCGCCATGGCGGCCGAGAGATCGTTATCGTTGGTGATGGCGATGCCGCCGGTCTGGTGCGCGATGTCGGCGAGGTTCTGCTGGCTGCCGGCCAGCTCCTGATAGCGCTCCTCTACAGTTGCGCTCCTGATGCTGCTGCTGATCTGTTCGCGCTCGGCTGTGTCGAACGACGCAATCAGACCGCGCGGATCGATAGTGTTCACTGTGACGCCGGAACGCACCGCATGGAGCAGAAACGCTTGGTATTCGCGGCGCAGCATCTCGTTGGGGACGCTTACGTTGCCGTGGATGCAGCGGCTTGCCAAGGCGGGCGTGGGGAGCCGGCCCACGGGAATTCCTTCGGAGAATAGCAGGATCGTTTTGCGCCCGGGCAGTTCGCGCAGGCTGTCGACAACACGGCGCAGGGCGGCGACACTCAGACGAGCATAGTAGTCGGTCGCAACGTCGTTGTCGAAACACGGGGATTCGAAATCCGCATCCAGCACGCCGCGCCGGTGAAGCGCAGTCGAACGGAGCCGTTCGACGGCAGCGCGCAGCGCCCTGCGGTCGGCGGTCACTCGCTCCAGCGCACCGAGCTTGCCGGTCGTCGTCACAATGGCCACCAGATCGCCCGGCTGCGCCTGCTTTTCGACAAAATTCTGCACGGCCACGCGCATGGACATGAAGCTCTGGTCGCTCATCCCCAAGTCGTCCACGACAACGGCGATCGTTCGCGTGACCTGCTCGGGCCGGATGCCTGGAGCGTTGACAGCGGATGCCTGCGGCGCTTGCGCATCGGCCTCCGTAACGGAGTGTGTTTTCGCAATGTAGGAGAAATTCGTGATGCGCTGCGGACGGCCCTCTTCGAGGATCTCGAAGTCATCCGGCTGTAGCGTGGCAACGTGGTTGCCCTTGGCATCCGTGACGATCGCGTCGAACTGCACCAGATCGACGTTCACACGAATTGCGGGCGGCGGAACGGAACTCGAAGGCGGCTGTTGCGGGAAGCACAACCCGGCGAGCAACAAGATCGCAAGCCAGACCAGAGTCGCATGGCGCATACTTAGCCGCTCCTTATGGCGTCTCGATTATATGCCGCCGGACTGCGCATAGTCCGGGCCCGCTGCACGCCTCAAGCGTGATTCGCCTTGACCTGTCTACAGCTTCACACTTCAGACTGCGGACTGGAGGCCAAGGATGAAGGCTGTTTTGAGTGTCCGGAAAACCTGGCGGGATGCGATGCAACTCGACGCGCCGCCGGAGCGCGTCTTTCCCCTGCTGTGCCCGGTGCGCGAATACGACTGGATCGAAGACTGGCAATGCGAAGTGTTGTACTCGGTCTCGGGCGTGGCGGAAGACGGCTGCATTTTCCGCACGCATTTCCCGTCCGACGGACCGATGACGTGGATTGTCACGCGCTACGAGCCGCCGCGGCGCATTGAATTCGCCTGTTTCGTTGCGGGCTCGCACACGATGCGGCTGAAACTCGAACTGCAGCCGCAGAACGCCGGAACGGCATTGACCTGGATCCGCGAATTCACCGCGACAGACCCGGCCGGCAACGGCTGCGTTGAAAACCACACGGACGCGGACCATCGACGCATGATGAGCCGGCTCGACCGGATGCTGAAGCACTATCTGCGCAGCGGGACGATGTTGCACCTTGCGGCGGAGGAAGGGCAACCTGTCAGGTAGATAGATGACGATCGGCCAACTCGCGCGGCAATACGGGCTCTCACGCAGCACGCTGCTGTACTACGACCGCATCGGTTTGCTGAAGCCGTCCGGCCGCAGCGCGGCGGGCTACCGGCGCTACACGGAGCGTGATGCCGGCGCACTAGCCCGGATCTGTCTCTACCGCCAGACCGGCCTGAGCCTGGAGCGCATCCGGGCGCTGCGGGATGACGAGGCGGCTCACGGCAAGACGGCGGCGGCGCTGGAAGAGCAACTGCGCCGGATTGCGGAACAGATGGACGATCTGCGCCGCCGCCAGCAGTTGATCGTCAGGCTGATCGGCAAGCCGCGCCTGCTGGAGGAGCTGAGCCCGATGAACCGCGAACGCTGGACCCGCCTGCTGCGCGCCGCGGGCTTCAGTGAAGAAGCCCTCAACCAGTGGCACGCCGAATTCGAGCGCAGCGCGCCAGACGAGCATCAGCAGTTTCTGGAGTTTTTGAACGTCCCGGCAGCCGACATTCAGCGCATCCGGGAAGCGGCCCGGCAACGGGCCGCACATCAATCCCAGACGGCGTAGGGCGGCCGCCCAGCATGCGGCGGGCCGCAGCCGTCCTCCCTTGACGCCATGGCCTCGCATGGCGCGACCCGTTTTCCAACGTTTGGGACTGGCCGGCGAATGCCCGGGAGCGTCTATCCCGGAGTTCGTTCGACCGTGCCGGCGGCAAGCCGGCCCAGCGTCCTGCGGTCCGGCATGGTTACCCAATTTACAGCAGGAATAACGCCTATCTGCTAATTTATTCCGAAGTACCAGTAATAGTACTTTGAATCAGATTAATAGTACTATCGTATACTTAGTTTTCAAATCACACAACTCATACTAGTAATGAACTACGTCGTCCACTTGCCGGCAGCAACCGGATCAGGACTATCGCGGACGAGTAGCGCGGATTGTCGAGTCAATGGGGAAAAGATGAAGAAATGTAAAGCCTTCTTACCGATCATTTTGGGGTGTCTGAGCGTGGCGGCAGGACCCGCCTTTGCCGGCTCGTTCGTCCTCGTGGATACATTTGGACCCGGCGGCACATTTCAGACCGGACTTACGAGATCGTATGGCGTAGTGGGTTCCACGCCGCTCCTCTCGCTGGCTCCGGCCGTGCAATTCATGCCGGATGTTACCGCCAGCTTGACCACCATCACGGTGGCCGTTGGCAAGGGACTGCTCGGCAGTTCCTTCGGTTTCGATATCAGCCTGCTGGCCGATGCCGATGGGAAACCGGGCAGTGTGCTGGAAAGCTGGGATAATCTGACTCCGAGCTACAGATACATCGCGGGCGGCGACCCGGTGACTGTTACCGGCACAGAGGGCCTCTGGCTCACCGCCGGCACATCGTACTGGCTGCAAATCAGCCCCGCCACCAGTGGCCACTTATTTGGCGGGACTTTGGACCAGTGGAACTACAACAATCAGGGAATCTCGATGAACCTGACGGCGGGCGGACCGCTCGGAGTGGTCTACTCCGGAGTCGCGCCAGCCTTTGAGATCACCGGGAACACGCCGGAACCGGCCTCTCTGCTGATGACTGGCATCGGGTCGGGCCTGCTTGGTCTGGCGGCGTTTCTCCGCAAGCTTCGGAAGTAGCCCGTCGCGTTCGTTTGACGCCGCGTCCCGCCGAATGGCCCGCGCGGCGTCCCTTTCTATCCATGGGCAAGGGCGGCTGGCAATAGCCGGCCCTGCGCGCTGAGCGGGGTCGATGCAACACGCTTGCGGCCTCTGATCCGGCACTCCTGCTTCATCCGCCACTTGCGTGAGGGAGTTCTCCCGGATTTCCCGCGTATTGGAACGCTGGATGTTTCTCCCGCGCCGCCCGCTCAAGAGGGGCGGATGCGGAGGAGGGAGAGACGTCCGCGCGAAGGAATCTGCCATTTTCTTTCGTGCGCTGCTACGGCATCTCCACCGCTGGCGCCGGAAGAACGGGGGACCTTCGAGGGCGATCGCGGCAGCGTTGATGAGGAGGACGTCCCGGGAAATACGCCGCACCCTGGGGCGTAGACGCTGCCGCGGCGCCTGCAACGGGCGTCTCTACTTGACATTCCTCCGCAACCCCGCCAGGCGGCGTGCCACATGTGCGCTCAACGGCCGCGGATCCAGACCACCCTCGGGCCGCCCGTCGAGTCTCACTCCCCGTAACGCCTCCGCCGCCTGTTCATAACATGCCAATGCGCGCTTGACCGGATCGCCGTGCGCCCCGGTACGAAGATAGATGTCCGCGAGGTTTGACCATGTCTGAGCCAGGTGAAAGCGGGCGTCGTCGTTCGACGGATCGCGCTGCAAAGCGGCCTGGAAGATCGCGCTGGCGTCCTGCAGATACGCGATTGCGCGCGCTCTGTCTCCCGCGGCCTCGCTCGCCGGGGCAGCCGTGAGTTTGAGCTTCCCAATCTCGAGCCGGGCCAGCCAGTTCTGCGGGTCCGCCGCCGCCATCTCCTGCTGTAGTGCAAGCGACTGCGCAAAGCTCGCCTCCGCCTCGCGGTCGCGGCGCAATTCATGCTGGATCCAGCCGATCTCGACGTAGTCCCAGGAAAGCTCCATCCTGGTCCGCATATCGCCCGGCGCCGCCGCCGTGCGCTGCATGTCGATCTGCAGGGCTTGACGGTAATGCGCCAACGCTTCATTGCGACGCCCGGTTTCGCTGTAGGCGTGCGCCAGATTGCGGTGGATACGCGCTGTCGTGCGGACCAGCGCGGCGTCGTGCGGCTCGCGGGCAGCCGCCTCCCGGTTCGCCGCCAGCGTCTGCTCGTATGCGGCCGCCGCCTCGGCGGGACGATTCTCGCCGGACAGGGTATAGGCCTCATCCCAAAGGGCCGCCGCCCGGTAGCGCGGCGTCTCGGGGTGCTCGCGCGCCATCGCCCGGCGCAACGCCGTCGCCTCCCGGCGCAGTTCGCGCCAGCGCGGCATCTCGCCCCGCTGCTCGTAAATGTCGGACAGATGCTCATCCACGGTGGCGAGCGCGTCGCGCAGCTTCAGATCGGACGTAGCATCCCGCGCCAATCCCAGGAGAATCTGGCGGGCGCGCCCGAAGCTCGCCAGGGCCCCGGAAAGGTCGCCAAGATTGGCGCGGCCCTGACTGCCCTGCACCTGCCCGATTTTGTCGTAGGCCAACGCAAGCTCCAGTTGCAATTCGCGGTTCTTGCCGGCGGAGGCATCCAGGTTGCGCAGGTACACGAGCGCCCGCTCCACCAGGAGCTTGCGCGCCGCCGTGGAGCCGGGCAGATCCTGAATGGCGTCGTGCAGTTCGAACACCACCGCGTGCGCCAGTTGCCGCAGGTCATTGAAACGCTGGCGCGCCTGCCAGCCCTGCCACCAGATGACGCCGGCGGCGGCGATGGACAGCAGGGTCCCGGCCGCGGTGACCGTGACGCCCCAGCGGTGGCGCGTCACGAATTTCCGGAAGCGATAGACGGACGTGCCCCGCGAGGCCCGCACGGGAAAGCCGCCGAGATGCCGCTCGATGTCGCGCGCGAGTTCCACGACGCTGCCGTAGCGGTGCTCGGGCTCCTTGCGCAAAGCCCGCAGAACAATGTCGTCCAGGTCGCCCTTCAATTGTTGGGGACGGGCAATAAGCGCGCTGGCGGAGACACCTCGCCGCACAACCGAACTTGGGCGGCCGGGCTCCTGCTCGCAGATCGCGCGGTACGTATCCAGCGGAGACGGACCGCGGCGCGAGTACGGACTCTGGCCGGTGAGCAGCTCGTAAAGCACCACGCCGAGCGAATAGACGTCAGTCGATGTTGACAGGTACTCGCCCCGCACCTGCTCCGGGCTCGCGTATTCGGGGGTCAGCATCGCAACTGTCGTCGACGCCGGAGCCGGCTCGCCCGCGTGACCTGCTTCAAACACGCGGGCCAGACCGAAGTCGACCAGCTTGGGGACTCCCATCGCGTCCACCAGGATGTTGCCGGGCTTGATGTCACCGTGAATAACCAGCTTGCGATGGGCATGCGCCACGGCCTCGCAGATGGGCACGAAGAGTTCGAGCCTCTGGTGCAGGGTGAGCTGCTGGTGCTCCGCGTACGCGGTCAGGGGCTCGCCGTCGACGTACTCCATGACGTAGAAGAGCTGGCCCGTGTCCGTGGTTCCGCTGTCGATGAGCCGGGCGATGTTGGGATGTTGCAGTTCCGCCAGGATCTGGCGTTCGCGGCGAAAGCGCCGTACGATTCCGGCCGCGTTGGCGCCGGGCTTCACCACCTTGATCGCCACCTGCTGGCGATACTCGCCGTCGTCCCGTGCGGCGAGATAGACCACGCCCATTCCGCCTTCGCCCAGGCGGCGCAGAATCCGGTAGGGTCCGGCCCGCTGCGGCTCGGCGATGGCTTCGGGCTCGCCCGCCGTGCGCCACTTCGTCACCGGCAGGGCGGAATCGCTGTCGCCGTCTTCTTCAAAACGCAGAAGGTCCCGGACGTCGGCGGCCAATCCGGCATCGCCTGTGCAGGCATCCTCCACGAACTGCGAGCGCGCAGCGGCGGGCTGGTCCAGGGCAGCCTGGAGGATGGCCTTCACCTGCCGCCAGCGCTCCGGACTCATTCCGCACGTTCCCGGCTCAAACGGCGCCGCAACCAGAGACGCGCCGCCGCCCACTCCCGCTCCACCGTCGCCGGCGACGCACTCAGCACCGCGGCGGCCTCGTCAATCGTCAAGCCGCCGAAGAACCGCAGTTCGACCAGCGTGGCGAGTTGTGGATCCAGTACGCCTAACTCGCTCAGCGCGGTGTCCAGGTCGACAATATCGACGGGCTTCGGCTCGGAGGCGGCCTGGGCCTCCTTAAGCTGGGTCTGGATCAGAAGCCCCTGGCGTTTGGCGGCGTTGCGCCCGGCGGCGTGGTCCAGCAAGACGCGGCGCATCATGCGCGCCGCGACGCCAAGCAGTTGGGCGCGGTTGTTCCAGTCCACGCGCTCCTGCCCGACCAGGCGCAGATACGCCTCGTTGACCAGCGCCGTCGGTTCGAGCGTATGCTGCGGGCGCTCGCGCTGCATGTAGCTGGCGGCCAGCCGGCGCAGCTCCGCATACACCTCCGGCATCATCTCATCGAGCGCGGCGCGATTGCCGCTCTGGAGATCGCCGAGAAGCTTGCGGAAGCCGCTGGCCATACCACATTGTGCGATAGGAATGGCTCCCGGCGGTGCAGAAAGCAGAGTTTCCTGTCCGCTTCAGGGTATAGGACTACAGTTGGATCCGAGAGAAGGCTGCCGGCGGAAAACAACCGGCGGTTCGAGATGGGCCGCCGTCCGGCGCGTCCGTGCGGCGCCAGACGGCGTGCGTAACGATTACTTGGCGGGGGTGGTGGAGGGCGCCGGAGCGGGCTTGCTCGCCGCGGCGGTCACGGCCGGAGCGGGCTCACTGGACTTCGCCGTCCCGTTGCTGTGATTATCCGGCATGTTCGGATCGGAAGCGGCCCCGGAAGTGTGCTTGTGCGCGTAGTCGGTAATATAGAAGCCGCTGCCCTTAAATTGAAAGTTCGGCGTGGTAAGAAGACGTTTCACCTTCCCGCCGCAGCCGTCGTGCACCTTCAGCGGAGCATCGGAGAACCTTTGCAGAACTTCGAAAACTTCGTTGCATTTGCTGCACTTATATTCGTAAAGAGGCATCTTTCGCTATCCTGACCGATCTCAATTTCTAATACCATTATGGCTCCTGGGACGCCTGACGGCGGCTGCGGAGCCGAATCTCACGCGATCTACACTCTGAGCACGGCTTCCCGCGACGGACGGGAGCATCGGAAACCTCGCTTGCCGCTTATGATGAGGCGGGCGTCATTAGTGATTCGGAGGAATCACCGGCACAGCCGGCATGGTTCTGTTGCCATTGGCCTTCTGCGCCGCCTTGGCCGCGTCGGAAACGGCCGTGCCATTCAGAACGTCGAGCGCCTTCTTCAACACCGCGTCTTCGCCGGACTTTTTCGGCGTTACCGCTGGCGTCTGCTCGGGTGCTTCTTCGTCCTCTTCGTCAATTGAATCGCCGTCGACATCGTTCACCATGAACGCCGGAACCACGGGATTGTCCTGGATGGCCTTGCCGGCGGGCGAATAGTACTTCGCGACCGCCAGCAGCACCGCCCCGCCGTCTTCGGTCGGCACGGCTTTGCGGATGGCCGCATCGCCGAACGTCCGCTCGCCGACCACCTGGGCGCGCTTGTTGTCCGCCAGCGCGGCGGCGGTCACTTCGGCGGCGCCGAGCGTTCCGCGATTGGTCAGCACCACGAGCGGGCCGGTGTAAATCGTCCTGCCGGGATCGGCTTCGAAGTCCCGCTTCGGGTACTTCTGGCCCTGGACGGTCGCAATCGTCCCTTTATCCAGGAACAGATTCGCTACGGCCACGCCCTCTTCCACCGAGCTGACCGTGCAATGCCGCAGGTCCAGCACCAGCCGCTTCGCTCCGTGCTTGGTCAGGTCCTTCACCGCCGCGGCCACTTCGGCGGCCTTGCCCGCATCCAGGTTGCGCACCTGGATCAGGCCTGTCTGGTCGTCCACCATCTTCGTCGCCACCGGCGCCGGTTTGATTTCGGCGCGCGTCAGCTTGATGGTTGTGGGATCGGGCTTGCGCAGGCGCAGCACCGTCAGATCGACACTCGTTCCGGGATCGCCTTCGAGCAACAGGTCGGCGAAGGCCAGCGGCATATCGCGGGTCTGGATGCCGTTCAGAGACTCCACAATGTCACCGGTCGACAGCCCGGCCTTGTCGGCGGGCGAGCCCGGTATCGCATCGACAATGTTGATCTCGTAGCCGTACTTCCGGCTCAGCACCAAGCCTACGCCGGCGCGCTTCAACGCCTTTTCCTTGTTGTATTGCTTGTACTGCTCGGCGTTCAGGTAGCTGGCGAACGGATCGATGGAAATCAGCAGCCCGTTGATGGCGCCCAGCGTGACGTTCTTCATGTCCGGCTCTTCCACGTAGTCGGACTTGATCTTGGCCAGAACCTCGGCATACACGCTCAGGTGGCGGTACGGGGTCCCGGATTCCTGGGTGGCGACGCGGCTTTGGCCGACGACCGTGCCCACCAGAATCAGCCCCGCCACCAGCGTGGAGAGGCCTACAACAACGTACTTGAATGCTCGGTTCATGGGTTCACGGCTCCGCGCCCAGATTGACTTCCGAAGCCGGGACTGCTCCTGATCTGAAGTATAGCAGGCGGCGTCCAGCGGCCTGCCCTCTAAGTCATAGACGCAATTCAGCGAAATCGGTTGTTAAAACCTTCGGCCGCGGCGCGCTTCACGGACGTCCACGGCCCGGCGATTCCCGCCGAGCGGAGCGCCCGGAGCTGCGGCGGCGCACGATATAGAATGGCTGTATGCCCTTTCCTGTGCAGCGTATGCGGCGGCTGCGGGCGACCGAGTCACTGCGGAATCTCGTGCGTGAAACCAGTCTGGTCCCGTCGCAGTTCATCCTCCCGCTGTTCGTAGTGGAAGGCGAAGGCATCCGCCACGAAATCCGGTCGATGCCCGGTAACTACCAGCTCTCGATCGACGAACTGGTAAAGGAATGCGAGACGACCGAAAAGCTCGGCGTCGGCGGCGTCATTCTCTTTGGCATCCCGTCGCATAAGGACGAGGAAGCTTCGGGCGCCTACGACGACAACGGCATCGTGCAGCAGGCTCTGCGCGCGGTCAAACGCGCCGTGCCGAAGCTCCTGGTCATGACCGATGTCTGCAACTGCGAATACACGAGCCACGGCCATTGCGGCAAGATCGTCGGCGGCGACGTGGATAACGACGCGACGCTCGACTGGCTCGCCAAGGCCGCGGTCTCGCACGCCCGCGCCGGGGCCGACGTCGTAGCGCCCTCGGACATGATGGACGGGCGCGTCGCCGCGATCCGCGCGGCGCTCGACGCGGCCGGTTTCGACAATACGCCGATCCTCAGCTACGCCGCCAAGTACGCCAGTTGTTTCTACGGACCGTTCCGCGACGCCGCCGAATCCGCGCCGCAGTTCGGCGACCGCCGTTCTTACCAGATGGACCCGCCCAACGCCCGCGAGGCGATGCGCGAGATCGCGCTCGACATCGACGAGGGCGCGGACATGATCATGGTGAAGCCGGCGCTGCCCTACCTCGACATCCTCCGTATGGCGCGCGACAGTTTCGACGAACCGCTCGGCGCCTATCAGGTGTCCGGCGAGTTCAGCATGATCATGGCGGCCGCCAACAATGGTTGGATCGACCGCGACCGCGCGATCCTCGAATCGCTGACGTGCATCAAACGGGCTGGGGCGGACTTCATCCTGACGTACTTCGCTCACGCCGCCGCAAGGTTGTTGAGCTGACCAGCCGGGCTTCCGGCTTCCAGCAGGATGGCATTTTTATCCCCAAAGGTAGATTTCATGCAAAAAACGAGTAATCCGCAGCAACTGGCGGAAATCGCAAAAAAGGTCCGGCGGCACATCATCGAAATGACCGGAGCCGCGAAGAGCGGCCATCCGGGCGGTTCGCTTTCCGCCGTTGAAATCCTGGTAACCCTCTACTGGGACGTCATGCGCCACGATCCGGCCAACCCGAAATGGGCCGGCCGCGACCGCTTCATTCTCAGCAAGGGCCATGCCGCCCCGGTGCTGTACGCGGTGCTGGCCGAGTGCGGCTACTGCCCGGTCGACCAGCTCACCACGCTGCGCAAGATGGGCTCCATTTATCAGGGCCATCCGGACGTGCGTTTCCTGCCCGCGCTCGAAGCCTCGACCGGATCGCTCGGCCAGGGCCTGTCGCTCGCGCTGGGCATGGGCTCGGCCTTCAAGCTGGACGGCAGCGACGCCCGCGTCTACACGGTGCTGGGCGACGGCGAAAGCCAGGAAGGCCAGATCTGGGAAGCGGCGATGTTCGGCGCGGTCCACAAGCTGGACAACGTCTGCGCCATCGTCGATTACAACAAGATCCAGCTCGACGGCTTCGTCAAGGACATTCTGGATATCGCGCCGCTCGCGGAAAAGTGGCGCGCCTTCGGCTGGCACACCGTGGAGATCGACGGCAACGACCTGGTCCAGGTGCAGGCGGCGTTCAAAGAGGCCGCCGCGACCAAGGGCCAGCCAACCTGCATTGTCGCCAACACGATCAAGGGCAAGGGCGTCAGCTTCATGGAGAACAATCCGAAATGGCACGGCGTGGCCCCCTCGCCGCAAGAAGTCGAACTCGCACTGAAGGAGCTTGCCTGAGATGAGCGTTGCCACGAAATACGAATTGAAAATGGGCGCGGCGACCCGCGAAGCCTTCGGACGGGCCCTGGTCGAGGTCGCGCGCGAGAACCCCAACGTCGTCGGTTGCGACGCCGACCTGTCGAAGTCGACGATGATGACCTACTTCGCCAAGGAATTCCCCGACCGCTTCTTCGAGTGCGGCATCGCCGAAGCCAACATGGTGGCGATCGGCGCGGGCCTCGGGATGGCGGGCAAGATCCCCTTCGTCTCGTCGTTCTCCTGCTTCGTGATGAACAAGGGCTTCGAGCAGTTGCGCACCGATGTCGCCTATCCGGGCGCCAACCTGAAGGTCGTCGGGACCCACAGCGGCATCTCGATCGGCGAAGACGGCCCGTCGCAAATGTCGATCGAGGATCTGGCGCTGGCCGGCGCGCTGCCGGGCTTCACGGTGATCAGTCCGGCCGACGAAGTCGCCACGAAGGTTGCGGTGCATTGGGCCGCGCAGCATTTCGGCGGCGTCTTCATCCGCACGGGACGCGCGAAGGTGCCGGTCGTTTATCCCGCGGACGCGAAGATCGAGATCGGCAAGGCGTACGAATTGCTGCCGGGCACGGACGTGACGCTGGTGGCGCACGGCCTGATGGTGGCCGAGTGCATTCGCGCCGCCGAAGAGTTGGACGCGGCGGGCGTTTCGGCGCGCGTGCTCGACATGCACACCATCAAGCCGCTCGACGAGGAGAGCCTCGCCAGGGCCGCGCGCGAGACCGGCGCGTTGGTCGTCGCCGAAGAGCATCTGGTCGATTGCGGTCTGGGCGTGCGCGTGGCGCAGGCTGTGGCCAGGCACGCTCCCGCGCCGATCGAGTTCATCGGCCTGGAGACTTATGCCGAATCGGGCACGCCCGGCGGCGTCCCGGAGAAGTACGGCCTGACCAGCGCGAACGTCGTGGCAGCGGCGCAACGCGCCATCGCCCGCAAGGCAAAGTAGTTCGTCTGAAAACGGGAAAGAGGGCGCGCTGGCAACAGCGGCCCTCTTTTTTTATTCGAGCTTGTCTTGGTGCGGGCTAGCGCCGGGCGCGCTTGTGGCTCTTGTGGCTTGATTTCGCCGCGTGGCTCTTCTCGTGGACCGGCGCGGCGTGCGACCGGCGTCCGGAGCGGGCCAATTGCTCGCGCGCATGCCCGTGTCCCGCCCGATGGCGGACACGCGGGCGGTCTTCCGTGTCGCCGCGTTGTTCACGCACCGAAGCGAGCAGACGCCCATGCCGCCGCTCCAACACCGCGCGCCGCGGCGTCCGGTCCAGCCGGGCGCTTTCGCGGGCGATGCCCAGTTTGCCAAATGCCGTGTCCATCAGATGGACCATGCGCGCATCGCGGATCGGACGGCTCTCCGCACCGAGTTCGATGCCGATCAGCCGATGCCCCTGGCGCTCCACCGAGGCAATCAGGTTGTAACCGGCGTCCCTCGTGTAGCCCGTCTTCAAACCATCCGCGCCCTTGTAGAGCCCGAGGAAACCGTTATGCGTGGTGACCGTCTGACCCGCCACGCGGGCCGAGGTCATCCCGAAGTAGTGATACCGCTCGGGGAAACGCGTGATCAGCGTGTCGGTCAGGATCATCAGGTCGTTCGCCGTCGTGTACTGCGCATCGTCCGGCAAACCCGAAGCGTTGCGGAAGACCGTCTGGTGCATGCCGAGCTGGCGGGCCTTTGCCGTCATGCGCGCCGCGAACGCCGGCTCGCTTCCGGCCAGCCCCTCGGCGACCACCACCGCGACGTCGTTCGCCGAGCGGAGGATCAACGCACCGATGCAATCTTCCACGGAAATGCGCGCGCCCGGACGCAGACCGATTTTCGTGGGCGGCTGCTCGGAGGCATAGCGCGACACGTTGAACCGCTGATCAAGGGTGACCCGGCCCGCTTCGAGATCGTCGAAGAGCAGGTACAGCGTCATCACCTTGGTGAGAGACGCCGGATAGTGCCGGGCATCCGGATCCTCGGACAGCAGGACATTGCCGGTCGCCATGTCCTTGACAATGATCGAGGGATTACCCGACGACCCCATCAGCAGGGCGGGTATAGACACGAGAGCTAACAGCCATCGTTTGACGAAGGAATAAGGCCGCATACAATTCGCCGAAAGTATGTTTGAATCCTCTTTAATTCTGCACCTTGCAGGTTGCCCAGGACAACTTTTGGCTGGCAATCTCTGCCGCACCGGCGTGGCATTTCGCGGCTGGTGCGAGTCATTCCGCCGCACCCGGCAGCATGGGCGGAGCTCGCGGACGCAGGCTCGAAGCCGCGCCAGACGGGGTCTTGACGGCTGCGCCGGCACTGACAGAATAGGTGCATGCAGACTCCGTGGGGACCGCTCGACGTCGCGGATGCGCACGTCCATTTTTTGTCGTGGGGCTTCTATTCGACGCTCGCCCGGCAGAAGGGCGGCGATGTTTCGGTCGAGACGCTCCTGGGATCGCTCGCGCTCCCGGCGCCGCCGCGCGACCCGGCCGAGCTGGGCCGGCAATGGGCGGCGGAGTTCGACCGGCACGGCGTCGCGCACGCCTGCCTGATTGCCAGCGTGCCCGGCGACATGGCGTCGGTCGCCGCGGCCATGGCGGCTTGTCCGGGACGCTTCCATGGCTACTTCTTCGTAAACCCGCGCCAGGCCGACGCGCTCGAACGGCTGGAGCAGGCCTTCGCCAGCGGCTTGCGCGGCGTCTGCCTGTTTCCCGCCATGTTCAGCTTTTCCATGGCCAGCGCGGAGGTGGCCGCGATCGTGGCCCGGACCGCGACGCAGCCGGGAGCCGTTCTATTCGTCCACTGCGGCGTGCTTTCGGTCGGCATCCGGCGGCGTCTGGGACTGCCCTCGCATTTCGACATGCGTTTCTCCAATCCGCTGATGCTGCACCATCTGGCGCTGCGCCACCCCACGCTGCCGTTTGTCATCCCGCACTTCGGCGCGGGCATGTTCCGCGAAGCGCTCATGCTCGCCGACCTGTGTCCCAACGTGTATTTCGACACGTCGAGCAGCAACTCCTGGACGAAGTATCTCTGCCCGCCGCCCAGCCTGGAGCAGGTCTTCGAGCGCGCCCTGGCGGTCGCCGGCCCGCGGCGGCTGCTGTTCGGCAGCGACTCGTCGGTATTCCCGCAGGGTTGGAACAAGCACGTCTTCGATCAGCAAGCGGAAGTGCTGCTGAAACTCGGCGTCCCGGCGAGCGAGGCAGCCCTGATTCTGGGCGGGAATCTGGCCCGGATCCTGTCACCCGATCGCTGATTTGCCGGAGAGATTTTCGCCTTCCGCGCCACTACTTTGTCAGGCACGGTGGAATGGTGACTGCATCCGCATGGAGTGGCTGGCTCGTTAAGGCGCAAGACAACACCGGCTTGCCCGCGTTGGACTATCCGCTGCCCGGGGCGGAGCGCGTCGCCGTGCTCGGCACGCGCCTGCGCGCCGAACGCAACGTGCGCTCCTACGTCTACTGGCGGACCGCCGAACTCGAGGACTGGCGGCCCGACGCCCTCGCCGGCCATCGTTCCGAGCTGTTTGCCATCGGTGAGTTGCGCCGGCGCGAGTTCATGGCGCTGAAGGGCCTGCGCTTCCCGCTGGTGGTCTTCTCGGCGCTACGCGAAGGACCGCTCAGCACGGAGCAACTGGACCGGCTGTGGGATCTGTACGGCCTGCCCGTCTACGAGCAGATCCGCGGCGCCGACGAGACGCTGCTCGCCTGGGAATGTCCAGCCCGCAACGGCTGGCATGTGGCGCTGGACCGGGACGGCGAGCCCCAACTGACGCTGGAACGCGTTCGCGCGGCGGGCTGGCGCGGCCGTTTCGTCCGTGGCCGTTGCGCCTGCGGCGAGACGTGCTTGCGGCTGCTGGTGGAGTCCCGTTCGGAGTGTCTCTCGCTCGCCGCTGGCGCCGACTAGAATCTCTGCGCCGCCCCCTGCTAAACTCAAAGACGCCGCGTGCGGATGTGGCGAAATTGGCAGACGCGCTGGATTTAGGTTCCAGTTCCCGCGAGGGAGTGGAGGTTCAAGTCCTCTCATCCGCACCATCCGCCGGACGCTGCCGGCAATCCCAACAAACCATCGCCAAGACCGTGACCGCATTGCGCCGCACCGTGGTGCTGATAGGATGTCCTCGAACAAATCCCTTGTTCGCGGGAGGACTCTGGCAATGAACCGAAGGAACTTTCTGGAAACCGCGGGCGCGGCCCTGTCCGGCGCGGCCCTGCTGCACGGCAGTCCCAACGATACGATTTCAATCGGCTGCATCGGCGTCGGCGGCCGCGGCACATATCATCTCAAGCATCTGTTGAAGATGAAGAACGCCACGGTGCGCGCGATCTGCGACATCAATCCCGAGCATCTGGCCAACGCCCAGGATCTGGTGCAAAGCGCTGGCCAGCCCAAACCCGAGGGCTTCACCGATTGGAAGAAACTGCTGGAGAGCAAGAGCGTCGACGCGGTGGTGAGCGCGCTGCCGGTCTACCTGCACGCGCAGTGCTATCTGGACGCGATCGCCGCGGGTAAGGACATCTATGCGGAAAAGCCGCTGTGCATGACCTGGGCCGAATGCGAGCAGGTGGTCGCCGCCGTTGCGAAGAGCAAGATCATCTTCCAGGTCGGCTTCCAGCGCCGCGCCGATCCGCACTTCATCCAGCCGGTCCAGGAAGTGCACTCGGGCGAACTCGGCAAGCTGATTGAAGGGCGCGTGAGCTGGTCCAACGCCTGGGGTCCGATGGGCGGCTGGTTCGGCCATCGCAAGCTCTCGGGCGATTGGATGGTGGAGCAGGCCTGCCACAACTGGGACGTCATCGTGTGGGCCAACCAGTGCCAGCCCGTGCGCGCGGTGGGCTTCGGCACCAGCGGACTGTTCCGCGACACGCCGGCGCTGGTCGATGGCGTGAAAAACATCATGGCTATTGAACCCGATCGCGACGTAACCGACTACTATTGCGGCGCGGTCGAGTTCGCCAACGGCGTGATCGTGAACATGATCCATAGCTGGGTCGCGCCGAACCTGTTCAACGAGGAATACACGCGGCTCATCGGCCTGCGCGGCGGCGTGGACTTCAACAGCGGCACGTTCTCCTATCGCCCGTCGACGAAACTGGCGGACCGCAAAGGTGCGGCCGTCGATCCCGGTTTCGACGCGAGCTTCGCGGCCGTGCAGGCGTTTCTGAATTCCGTCAGGACGCGCAGCAAGCCGATCGCGACGGTGGAAAACGGACGCGACGCCGTAATGTGTTGTCTGCTGCTGCGCGAAGCGGTGTACTCGAAGCAGGCGGTCACGCTGGAGACGCTCAAGAAGAACTCGTAGCCGCTTTGCAACGGAGCCGCGACCGCGAGAAGCGGTGGCATCCCGGCACACGGGACAACCGTTAGTGGTTACGGCTCTCTTTGGAGGACGCCCGGTGAGAGGGTAAAAGGAAGACAAACCATGTGGAGATCATCGCTACTGCTGCTGTGCGCGACGGCATTGATGGCCGGTCCGGTCAAGGTGAATTGGGACAAGGTCATCATCGTTTCGAAAACCACGCCGACGTTACAGGTGGTCGTGAACCCGCCGCTGCGCCCGGGCTCGAAGATCCACGATCGCACCTACGAGGAACTGCACAAGCTCGGCGCCGATTACGTGCGCTACGTCCCGTGGCTGCCCTACCCCAAGCTCGCCGTGGCGGAACTGGAGCCGCCCGCCAACGGCAAGACGAGTTGGGATTTCTCGCTGATCGATCCGATGACGCTCGATTTTCTGAAGGCGACAGAGGGCCATCCGGCCATGCTGAATTTCAGCACCATGCCGGCATGGCTCTTCAAGACCGCTAAACCGGTCGCCTACCCCGCCGACCCCGATCAGCCGGCGTGGAATTATACGCAAGGCACGGAACTGCGCGACCCGTCGTTGCAAGAGCTGGCCGACTATTACGTGCGCCTCGTCTCCTGGTACACGAAGGGCGGCTTCACCGACGAGTTCGGCCGGCGGCACGAGTCCGGGCACCACTTCAAGATTGCCTACTGGGAGATCTTCAACGAGATCGAGGGCGAGCACAATACGACTCCGGAGCAGTATGTGGCGCGGTACGACGCCATCGCCGGCGCGCTGCACAAGCTCGATCCGCAAATGAAGTTCGTCGCGCTCGCGCTCATGTCGCCGAGCCAGGGGGCGCGCTATTTCGAGTACTTCCTCAATCCGAAAAATCACAAACCGGGCATTCCGCTGGATATGATCAGCTACCACTTCTACGCCGTGCCGCAGCGCGATGAGACGATGGAGATCCAGCAGCACACCTACTTCGCACAGGCCGAGGGGTTCCTGAATGCGGTTGGTTTCATCGAATCCATTCGTAAGCGCCTCTCGCCCGCCACGAAGACGGACGTGAACGAGACCGGCTCGATCGCCGCCGAGGATATGAGCCAGGGCGACGCCGGCTACGTCTTCAAGCCCATTGCCAATGCCTACTGGAACCTCTCCGGCGCGACATATGCCTACGTCTTCGCCCGGCTGGCCGCGATGGGCATTGACATTGTCGGCGAGAGCCAACTGGTCGGCTACCCGACGCAATTCCCGAGCGTAAGCATGGTCGATTGGGAAACCGGCGCTCCGAATGCGCGTTTCCGTGTGCTGGAGTTGCTGAAGAACAACTTCGGCCCGGGCGACAAACTGGTGGACACCGGTGACGTTCCGGAGTACGTGCACGCGCAGGGCTTCGTGACGCGCGATGGCAAGCGCAAGCTACTGCTCATCAGCAAGCGGGATCACGAAATCGAGGTGCCGCTGGCGGCGGCCGCCGGCGCAACGGTCACCGTTGTGGACCAGACGACAAAAGGCGATCCGGCGCGCGTGGAAAAGCTCGCGGGGGATACGTTCCGCCTGCCCGGCTTCGGCGTCGCCGTTGTCACCTGGCCGTGATCGCAAGTTCGAAATGTTGTGAGGGGAGGCTCTTGATCAAAGACGGGGGAGGCCCTGATCCCGGATTGGTAAAACAATCTTGGGAGAAAAGCTTTGACCAACGACGAGATCGTATTGGGCCTGCCCGGTTACCAGATTACCGGGCTTGAACGAACGCCGGGAGGGGTGCGGATTGCCGCCCGTTACGACGGGCCGCGAGCGTGCCCGCACTGTGGCGGCACGCGCCTGCGCAGCAAAGGACTGTACCGCCGGCGGGTGCGGCACGAGAATTGGGGCCTGCGCCACTGCCAGCTCGAAGTGGAAGCGCGCAAGTGGCGCTGCCTGGACTGCGGGCGCCAATTCCGCCAGCGTTTGCCCGGCGTCCTGCCGCATCAGCGCGCTAGCGAAGCCTACCGCATGGGCCTGTTCCGGCAGCACCTGGATGGCGTCAACCGCAGCCGTCTGGGCCGCCGCGAAGCGCTTGGCGCGGCCACCGTGGAGCGCTACTTCCGCCACGGCCTCGAACGCCAGTTTGCCGCGCATCATGCGCTGCGCTGCCCGCCCGTACTGGGCCTCGACGAACACTTCTTCACGCGCAAGAAGGGTTTTGCCACGACGCTGTGCGACCTGCGCAAACACAAGATCTATGACGTGGTGCTGGGGCGTTCGGAAGCCGCGCTGGAGGCCTATTTGCAGCGTCTGGAGGGCAAGGACCAGGTACGCGTGGTGTGCATGGACCTGTCGTCCACTTACCGCGCCCTGGTGCGCAAACACTTCCCCCGCGCCCGCATCGTGGCCGATCGTTTCCACGTCATCCGGCTCATCAACCACCACTTCCTGGCCTGCTGGCGCGACCTCGATCCGGCTGGCGCGAAGAGCCGCGGCCTGCAATCGCTGCTGCGCCGCCATCGTCACAACCTCAAGCCCGGCCAGAAGAGCAAGCTGGCCGGCTACTTCGTCGAGCACCCGGCCGTGGGTGTGATCTACCACTTCAAACAGCATCTGTGCTATCTGTTGTTGCGCAAACACCGCACTCGCAAGCAGTGTCAAAAACTGATCCCGCGCCTGCTCGCCGCCGTGGACCAACTGCGCCAGGCCGGTCTGCCACAGCTCGTTCAACTGGGCGCCACCCTGGATAGCTGGCAGGCGGAGATCGCCACCATGTGGCGCTTCACCCGCAACAACGGCATCACCGAAGGCTTCCACAACAAGATGGAAACCATCAGCCGCCAGGCTTACGGCTTCCGTAACTTCAACAACTACAGACTCCGCGTCAAGGTGCTCTGTGCTTAACTGAAAGGAAATTCGGGATGGGGTCCCCCGACTTTGGCGGAGAGCCCCCGACTTTGGCGGTGAGCCCCGGAGAGCCTGAGGGGATTTGGTGGACCTGGTCGGGTTCGAACCGACGACCTCTTCCATGCCATGGAAGCGCGCTCCCAACTGCGCCACAGGCCCACGCGGTGGACAATTTGAAGTATAACAATTGCGTCCGGGCGCATCAACCGGCGCGGCGATTTTCCTCTTCTTCGGCTATCTTTTTACTTGAAAACGCGGCGGTTGTTCCCGGCCCGCAAAGGCGCTGAAGGGCGCCCAATTCAACCCGCGGCACGCACAATCCCCGTTTACGGCTGGAGATCGCGGTCTTTGTGACTGCCAACCGGCCGGCGGCGCCCGTGAGGCGCTCCCCTCTTGCGCCCTGTTCCCACAACAAATCGCGCTGGGGCCGCGCCCGCGCGCTGCCCGCGCCAGCGGGCCTCAGCGGAAGCACGGCAGGCGGCGCCGGTCGAATTCCGCCGCTCCTGGCGCCAGACGACCGTCCGGTTGGGGCTCACCAGCCTGCATCCGCACCGGTACGACGCCCGCCCAGACGGGCCGACTGTAATCCTCGGGATCGTCGAGCGGCGGGCCCTGGCGGAGCTTCGCGCTCGCCTCGTCCAGAGGGAGGGCGATCACGCTGGTCGCTTTCAGCTCTTTCGCGCTGGGTTCCCGGACCTCTTCCCAGCGGTCCCGCGCCACGTGGTTGGTGAAGCTGTGCAGCGCCGCGGACTTCTCGGCCGGATCGGTCACCGCACGGGCGCGGCCCAGGACGACCACCGAGCGGAAGTTCATCGAATGGTGGAAGGCCGAGCGCGCCATCACCAGGCCATCCAGCAGCGTCACGGTCAAACACACGTCGGCGCCCGCGCTGAGCGCGCGCATCATGCGGCTGGCCGCCGAGCCATGGAAGTAGATCTGGTTGCCCACGCGGACGTACGCCACGGGGATGACATAGGGTTGCCCGCCAGCGACAAACCCGACGTGGCAGATCAGCCCTTCGTCGAGAATCGCGTCGATCTGGCTGCGTTCATAGACGGCGCGTTTCGGCATGCGCCGGATGGTGGCGCGCTCACTGGGGGGCCCGCTCGCAGGAAGGTCTGGCATAGAATACTCATTGTCGCTTAACGCCATCCGAAAGTATCCCCACCATGCGCCTCGTCGAATCCCTTGCTCCGGCCGGCCGGTTTTTTCCCGGACTCTGCCTGTTGACGTTGTTCGGCGTCATCGCCGCGGATGGCGCCGATTTGCCCGTGTACAAAAATCCCAACGCGCCCATGGAAAAGCGCGTGGACGATCTGGTCGCGCGCATGACGCTCGAGGAAAAGACGGCGCAACTGATGAGCAATGCGCCGGCCATCCCGCGGCTCGGCGTGCCGGCCTACAACTGGTGGAATGAGGCGCTGCACGGCGTGGCCCGCGCCGGCCGCGCAACGGTTTTTCCCGAGTCGATCGGCCTGGCTGCCACATGGGATACGGACCTGATCTTCCGCGTCGCAACGGCCATCTCCGACGAAGCCCGCGCGAAGCATCACGAATTCGTGCGCCGCGGTAAGCGCAACATCTACCAGGGGCTGACCTTCTGGTCGCCCAACGTCAATCTTTTTCGCGATCCGCGCTGGGGCCGCGGCATGGAGACCTACGGCGAAGACCCGTATCTCACCGGGAAAATGGCCGCGGAGTTCGTGAAGGGCATGCAGGGCAACGATCCGAAGTACTTGAAGACCGTCGCCACGCCGAAGCACTTCGCCGTACACAGTGGCCCCGAATCGGTGCGGCACAGCTTCAACGCGGTGGTGAGCGAAACGGATTTGCGCGACACCTATCTGCGGCAGTTCGAAATCGCGGTCAAGGAAGGCGGCGCATACTCCGTGATGTGTTCCTACAACCGCCTGGACGGCGACCCGGCGTGCGCCAACCCGCGGCTGCTCCAACAGATTCTGCGCGAAGAATGGAAATTCCCGGGCTACGTCGTCTCCGACTGCGGCGCGGTCAGCGATATCTTTGAAGGCCACAAGTTCGTCCCGTCGGAGGAGCAGGCCGCGGCGCTCGCCGTGAAAGCGGGCACGGATCTGACCTGCGGCGGCGAGTACGCGGCGCTGGTCCCGGCGGTGAAGCACAACCTGATCAAAGAAGCGGAGATCGACCGGGCCGTGAAACGCCTGTTCCTGGCGCGCTTCAAGCTGGGGCTGTTCGATCCGCAAGAGATGGTCGCGTATGCGCGCATCCCGTACAGCGCGAACGACAGCGCCGAGCATCAGGCGCTGGCGCTCGAAACCGCGCACAAGTCCATCGTGCTGCTCAAGAACGAAGGCGGCCTGCTGCCGCTCAAGAAAAGCGTGAAGACGGTGGCGGTCATCGGCCCGAACGCGGACGACGTCGGCGTGATGCTGGGCAACTACAACGGCGATCCGTCGGCTCCGGTGACGCCGCTAGAAGGCATCCGGCGCAAACTCGGTTCCGGCGTCCAGGTGCTCTACGCGCGCGGCAGCGATCTGGCCGAAAACATGCCGGTTTACGAAGTGGTGCCCAGTTCCGCGTTGTTTACTTCCGACGGCGCCGACCGCAAACCGGGCTTGAAGGCCGAATACTTCGCCCATTCCGATTTCGACGGCGTGGGCCACAGCCGTCAGGAGCACACCTTCGCCACGACGAGCCAGCCCGCGGTGCAGGATCCGGCGCAGCTCAAGCCCGTGCTGACGCGCATCGACCCGCGGATCGATTTTCAGTGGTGGGACGGCTCGCCCGATCCGCGCATTCCGGACGACGACATCGGCGTGCGCTGGACCGGCTTCCTGGCTCCGCCCGTGAGCGGGACCTACCGCCTGGGTGGTTACGGCCTGAACGCCTGGGAGATCACGCTCGATGGTCAGCCGGTGGCGCACTCGGCCAACATCCACGAGCGCGGGTACGAGTACGGCACGGTGGAATTGCAGGCGGGCAAGCTCTATCCCATCACTGTGCAGCTTCACAACTATTTGAACGACGCAAACATGCAACTGGTATGGGCCGTGCCCGGCAAGGACTACGCGCAGGAGGCACTCGAAACGGCCAAACAGGCCGATGTTGTGACGCTGTTCCTGGGCCTGTCGCCGCGCCTGGAAGGCGAAGAGATGAAGGTGCCCGTCGTGGGCTTCGCGGGCGGGGACCGCGTCAGCCTGGATCTGCCGAAGATGCAGGAGCAGTTGCTGCAGCGCATTGTTGAGTTGCGCAAACCCACGGTGCTGGTGCTGATGAATGGCAGCGCGTTGGGCGTGAACTGGGCCAAGGACAACGTCCCGGCCATCGTCGAGATGTGGTACCCGGGACAAGCGGGCGGCACGGCCATCGCCGACGTGCTGTTCGGCGACTACAATCCGGCGGGCCGCCTGCCGGTGACCTTCTACAAATCGGCGGACCAGTTGCCGCCATTCACCGACTACTCGATGCAGGGCCGCACATACCGCTATTTCCACGGTGAGCCGCTGTTCCCGTTTGGCTACGGTCTGAGCTACACGCGTTTCACGTACGGCAACCCGCGCTATCCCGCCACTGTGCCCGCCGGCGGCGACGTAAAGCTCTCCATGGAAGTGGCAAACTCGGGCGGTCTGGCTGGCGACGAAGTGGTGGAACTCTACGTCCGGCGCGTGGATGGCGGCGACGCGGCCCCAATCCGTTCTCTCGAAGGTTTCCGGCGCATTCATCTCGAACCCGGCGAAAAGCAGCGGGTGGAGTTCACCGTCACCGCGCGCCAGTTCTCCGCCATCGGCCAGGACGGCCGTCGCACGATCGCGCCCGGCGAGTATGCGATCTCAATCGGCGGCCAGCAGCCGGGCTTTCCGGGCAACGGCACGTCGGCCGTCTTCACCCGGAGCATCCGTCTGACGGGCAGCACAGCGCGGCTCGACTGAGGACAGCCGTGTGATAGCGTGGCTAGTCGGAGAGTCATAACCCTATGAATCCGGCGAAGCTATTCTTTTGCGCCGCGCTGAGCCTGTCGCTGCCGGTGGTGTGCGGCGCCGCAGCGCGCGCGGCCGACAACCAAATTCAGATCAATGGCGAGCGCCGCATCCGGTTTACGGAAGACTGGCGCTTTTTCAAGGGTGCCGCCGAGGGCGCCGAAGCGCCGGCGTTCAACGACAGCGCCTGGCGCACACTCAACCTGCCGCATGACTGGGCGATTGAAGGACCGTTCGACAAAGTTCACAACCCGAGCACCGGCGGACTGCCCATCTCCGGCACCGGCTGGTACCGCAGGCATTTCGCTTTGCCGGCTGACGCCAAGGGCAGGCATTTCCTGATTGAGTTCGACGGCGCGATGTCGAATGCCCATGTCTGGCTGAACGGCGTCGAGATCGGGTCGCGGCCGTATGGCTATGCGAGCTTCGCTTTCGACCTGACGCCGCATCTGCGCTGGGACGGCGACAACGTGCTCGCGGTGCGCCTCACGCCCGAGCCCGACTCGTCGCGCTGGTACCCCGGCGCGGGCATCTACCGTAACGTCTGGCTGACGGTCACTGGCGCGGTGCATGTGGCTCACTGGGGAACCTACGTGACTACGTCCGAGGTCAGCGACGCGCAGGCCACGGTCGCCATCACGACGGAGATTCAGAACGAGGGAGCAACCCCCGCTTCGGCTCAGATTATGACGACTGTGCGGGACGCCAGGGGACGCGAGGTGGCCATGGCATTCCAGAAAAGTGAGGGGCCGGTGCGCTCCGGGGATTTCAGTACTGCCTCCGTCACCAAGCTGGAAATTCCCGCCGGAGGCAAGCAGAGGCTTGCGCAGCAGCTTGTCGTCTCGAACCCGCACCGCTGGGACATGGACGATCCGTATCTCTACAGCGCCGTCACCGAGATCCGGCAGGGCGGCAAAACCGTCGACCGCTACGTCACGCCGTTCGGCATCCGGACCATTGAATTCAGCGCGGACAAGGGCTTCCTGCTGAATGGCCGCTATCGCAAATTGAACGGCGTCTGCAACCATCATGACCTGGGCGCGCTCGGCGCCGCCGTGAACCGCCGCGCGACGGAACGCCAGTTGGAAATCATGAAGAGCATGGGCGTCAACGCCATCCGCACCAGCCACAACCCGCCGTCGCCCGAGTTGCTGGAGTTGTGCGACCGCATGGGGCTGGTGGTGATGGACGAGGCGTTCGACATGTGGCGCATCCCGAAGGTCAAGAACGGCTTGAGCAAGTTCTTCGACCAATGGTACGAACGCGATTTGCGCGATCTGATCCATCGCGACCGCAACCATCCGAGCGTGATCTTCTGGTCGATCGGCAATGAGATTCCCGAGCAGAACAAGGCCGACGGCGGCATGCTCGCCAAACGCCTGACCGGCATCTGTCACGAAGAGGACCGCACGCGCCCGACGACGTCGGCCTTTAACGACCCCGATGGAGCGATCAGGAACGAGTTGGCGGCAAATGTGGACGTGCCCGGGTTCAATTACAAGCCGACGCGCTATGCCGAGTTCCACAAGGCTCATCCGGCCTGGCCGATGTACGGCTCGGAGACCGAGTCGTGCGTCAGCTCGCGCGGCGTCTACCACCTGCCGCTGAAGTTGGAGGGCAAGACGCCCGACTTGCAGGTGAGCAGCTTTGACATCGAAGCGCCGGGCTGGGCCTACTGTCCCGACGTCGAGTTCACTTACCAGCAGGAACAGAAAAACATCATGGGCGAGTTCGTCTGGACCGGCTTCGACTATCTCGGCGAGCCGACGCCCTACGGCAGCCGCGCCGACTGGCCGTCGCGCAGTTCATACTTCGGCATCGTCGATCTGGCCGGATTCCCGAAGGACCGCTATTACATTTACAAGAGCTTCTGGACCACGCAACCGACCGTGCACGTCTTCCCGCACTGGAACTGGGCCGGTCACGAGGGCGAAAAGATCCCGGTGATGGTCTACACCAACGCGCAGGAGGTGGAGCTGTTCCTCAACGGCCAGTCGCTCGGCCGCAAGAAGCTCGGCGTCGACACCTTTGAAATGCCGGTGGGCAAGAATGTCAGCAAGGACGGCAAGTTCATCAGCAAGTTCCGGCTGATGTGGGAAGTGCCGTACGCGCCTGGCGAGTTGAAAGCGATCGGTTACCGCGACGGTAAAGAGTACGCGACGGACACGGTCAAGACAGCCGGCGCGCCTGCGCGGATTGTCCTGACGCCCGACCGCAAAGCCGTCAACGCGGATGGTGACGATCTCTCGTTCGTCACCGTCCGAATCGAAGACAAAGACGGCAATTTCTGCCCGCTGGCCGGCAATCCCGTCGCCTTTAAGCTCGACGGTCCCGCGACGGTCGCCGGCGTCGACAACGGCAACGCCGCCTCGGTTGAGCCATTCCAGGCCAGTTCGCGCAAGGCGTTCAACGGCTTGGCGCTGCTGATTGTGCGCTCGGAAAAGGGCCGGCCGGGAGCCATTCGTGTGACCGCCACTTCCGCCGGACTCGAATCCGGTGAAACGCAGATCGACGCGGCGCAACAATAGCTGCGCGCAAACGTCGTTCATGGACAGCGCACTCACCCCGCGCGCTGTCCCATCTCCATTGCGTCCCAAGACACAAGCACGGCGCGGTGAAGGAACAGAGCGGCCAATGCTGCAAGACGCACCAAGCGGCGGCCCGGGGCGCGGCGACTCTTCTGTTAGAGGATCAGGCCGAATAAAACTATGGGTGAAAAAGTACCCCCGATAAGCGTGGAGGCCCACAGGACTGGGATTCCGGTGGGCCTCCTTCAGAGGGGCTTGCGAAGAGCTGGGCCTCTTCGCAGGGATGCAAGTAAGTCGATGACGACTTTAATTGTGCTGATAGTGTGCAACTCAAATGCCAAACACAGTCATCAGCCTGTTACAACAATTTACAGACTTCCCGCTCCGATTCAGGGCCTTTGCGCGGGGGATATGCCCCAGAAGCAGCCCCATCCTGTGGATCTTCCCCCACCCGCAAACGCAGGCTGCGCACTCAGGACGAGTGTTCCTTCCCCTTCTGCGCGGGCCACGAGCCGGGATGCGCAGCTTCTGTATCCGTGCGCCGTGCCCGCAACAGTTCCTCGAAATCGTCGATCTTGCCGCAGACTTCGTTCAGCTTCCGGGCCAGATTATGGATCTCCGTCTCAGCCCGCCGGTTGACATCGAAATCCAGCTCGCCGCGCATGCGATCCTTCGCGTCCTGGCGGTTCTGGCTCATCATGATGACCGGCGCCTGAATGGCCGCGAGCATCGAGAGGAAGAGATTGAGCAGAATGAACGGATACGGATCCCAGGCACGATGGCGCAACATAACGTTCACCCACGTGTAAACGCAGAGAACGACCGTGAACGTGATAATGAAGCTCCAGGACCCGCCGAAACGCGCCACCGCGTCGGCGATCCGGTCGCCAAAGGTCGCCCGCTGCTCGATCACCTCGTTCGGGTTGCGCGCGGCGCGCACGCGGACCAGTTGCTGCACGGCGTGGAACTGGCGCGCCTGCACGGCCATCATGTCCAGGCCGGCGAGCGGCTTGCGCTGCAACAGGACGAGGATATCGTCGCGCTGGATCTCCAGGCAGACCGACTCCTCCAGGGCGACCGCCTCGGTCTGGTGGTCCGACTGCTGCAGCAGCGAGGCTAAGCCGAAGACGTCGCCGTGCACGGGCTCATCGACGACCACCTCCTGCTCGTCTTCGTCCACCGTGGTCACGCGCACCTTGCCGGAGAGCATCACGTACGCCTGGGTGCCGGGCGCGCCCATCCTGTAAATGCGCTGCCGTGGGGCGAAACTCTTGATCTCGACCTGTCCGGCGAGAACCGCCGTCTCTTCCTCGTCCAGCAGGCCAAACAGCGGGACATGCCGTAACTCTTCGGCTTTGCAGGCCATGATTCACCTCTTCTCATGTGCGGCCGTCACTCCCCTAGCGGCGGACGGTTCACTCACGACCGCGAGTGCATTGTATCGCGAGAGGAGCCCCTCTTCACACCACAACAGGTACGCTTGTAGAGAGTGCCTGCACGATGAATCGTAACTGGTTGCTGCTAATAGGCGGATTCGCCACCGGCCTGCTGCTGTTCGCGGCCTTCCCGCCCCTGAATTGGAACGGACTCGCGGTGCTCGCACCCATTCCTCTGCTGTACGCGCTGGCGCAATTCGATGCCGGAACGGACGAGTTGGCGCACGGCTGGGCGCGCTATCGCGCATGGTTGTGGCCCGCGGCGGCGGGATGGCTCGCCGGCGCATTGCAGTGGGGCCTGATGTGCGGCTGGATCCGCGACACGCTGGCGATTTACGGCGGGTTGACCGGACCGCTGAGCTGGTTGGCGATCCTGCTGTTCGCGGCGATCAAGGGCCTGCACCTGGCGCTGTTCGCCGTGCTCGTGGTGCCGCTCCTGCGGAAGCCCTGGGGCGGACTGGCCGTGGCCGCGCTGTGGACGGGGCTGGAACGGACGCACGGCCCGCTGGGTTTCACGTGGCTGCTGCTCGGCAACGCCGGCATCGGGATGCCGCTGCCGTTGCGGCTCGCGCCGCTCACCGGAGTCTACGGGCTCTCATTCGTTTTCATGGCTGTGGCGTGCGCCGGTACGTTCGTGCTGCTGCGGCGCCCGCGAAAGCACCTGCTGTATCTACTGCCCTTGCTCGCCCTGTGGCTGCTGCCGCCCGTGCAGTTGCGAAATGCGCCCAAGGCCCAGGCAGTGAGCCTCCAGCCGGCGCTCAAAGATGACGGCCCGGTGAGTCTGGAAGAGAATGACCGGACCGTGCGGCGGCTCAGTTTTCTGACGCTGCAAGAGGCGATGAATCCGGCGAAGAGCACGCCGCAACTCGTGCTGTGGCCCGAAGCGCCCGCACCGTTTTACTACTATGACGATCCGGCGTTTCGCGAGCAGATGAACACGACCGCGCGGCTGGCTGGCGCTCCGACCATCTTCGGCGGTGTCGCGCACACCGCGGACGGCAGTCCGACCAACTCGGCCATATATCTGTCCGCGGAAGGGCAGATCGCCGGCCGCTACGATAAACGATTCCTGGTCCCGTTCGGCGAGTTCATTCCGCCAATGTTTGGCTGGATCAAGAAAGTCTCGTCCGAAGCGGGCGACTTCACGCCCGGCGACAAGGCGCAGACTTTCGTGGCGGGCGAACACGCCATCGGACCGTTCATCTGCTACGAGGCAGCGTTCCCGCACCTGGTGCGCGAGGTGGCGGCCGCGGGCGCGGATGTCTTCGTCAACCTGAGCAACGACGGCTACTTCGGCCGCAGCGCGGCGCGGGACCAGCATCTGCTGCTGGCACGCATGCGCGCGGTGGAAAACCATCGCTGGCTGCTGCGCTCGACGAACGACGGCATCACGGCTTCCATCGATCCCGTCGGGCGCGTCTGGGATCGCTTCCCCGACTGGAAGCGCGCCGTCGGGCGCCTGCGCTTTGGCTGGGAAAAGGCCCGGACGCCGTACACACGTTGGGGCGACTGGTTCGCCTGGCTGTGCCTGCTGGCGGGCCTGGCCGCGGCGAGCTTTGAACAGATGCGGCGGTAGGGAATGCAGGCAGGGCAGCGAAGGTCGCGGCTAAGCCAGCCACCATCGCCGGGTCAGCGGATCTTCATGTGTCTCGGTAAGACGAAGCACGAAAGAGGCAGGCAGCCTGACTTCTCTCCCAAATCCTATCTCTTGAAGTGGACGCAGAGATCGAGATTCAGCGGCAAACCGTTTGGCGGTGAGAACTCGACGGTTACGCTTACGCCCGCTACCGCCCGGCCGGGTGAACACTCGAGGTCGAACTCGTAAAAGGTGGACGAGAAGTCTCCCCGGCCGTTGGAAAGTACCTTGGCTTCGACCTTGTCGAATTGCGGAACGACACAAGCCCCGCCCATATCGTTCCTTACTGCTTTGATAAATGCCTGGAAGCGGGAATCCTCGATGGTCGCCTGAGCGCGCCCTGCCGGCATCAGCATGGTGGATCGGGGCGCCGACGTCGCGGGCTGCTGCGCTGCTGCGAAAGCCACCGACAAACTCGCCACCAACGCAACCATGAAGAACTTCATGCCGTGAATCTCCCTATTTGTGAGCACCACAGCGTACCGAAAACCGTCCGCACCGTGACGTGGGACGGTCGCCGGGAGCAGCCGGCAAAACTTGACCCATAATTCGCTCGACTAACCGTGCCGGATTTCGAGCACGTCGCCATCCTGGACGATGTAGTCTTTGCCTTCCAGGCGCAACTGGCCCTTCTCACGCAGACCGGCGTAGCCGCCGTTATCGACGACCGTCTTCCAGTTCACGACCTCGGCGCGGATGAACTTCTTTTCGAAGTCGGAGTGAATGGCGCCCGCCGCCTTCACGGCGCTTGAGCCGATCGGAATCGTCCAGGCGCGGCATTCGTCCTCGCCCGCCGTCAGAAAGCTCATCAGTCCCAGCAGCCTGTACGCCGCGCCGATCATGCGGTCCAGACTCGAACCCGGCAACCCGTAGCTCGCCATGTACTCGGCGCGCTCTTCCGGGTTCAACTCCGCGAGCTCGACTTCGATCTTGCCGCAGATGGCCGTGACGCCCACGCCCGCGGGCACCTTGCCGCGGTACTCGTCTTCAATTTCCGTCAGCCGCGGAGCGTCCGTTTCGCCCAGGTTCAGCACGACCAGCATCGGCTTTTGCGACAGGAACTGGAAGCCGCGCAGCAGCTTGTCGCCTTCCTTGCTGAGTTCCCAGCCACGCAGCGGCTCGTTCGCTTCCAGCTTCGCTTTGGCTTCCGTGAGCAGATCGTATTCGAGATCGAGGTCGGCGCTGCGGATTTTCTTGCGATCCTTCTCCAGCCGCTCCAGGCGCTTCTCAATCACCACCAGGTCGCTCAGGATCAGCTCGATCTCCACGTCCTCAACATCGCGCAGCGGATCGATCGTGCCCTTTTCGTGCGGGACGGTGTCGTCCTCGAAAACGCGCACGACATGCGCAATGGCGTCGGCCACACGCAGGCTCGCCAGGTAGCTCGGATCCCGCAGTGCGTCCTTCGAAATGGCCGGAAAATCGAAAAACTCAACCGTGGCGTGGGTCACCTTGGGTGGCTCATAGATCTTCGCGAGCGCCTCCAGACGCGGGTCGGGCACTTTCGTGACGCCGATGCGCGCCTCGGTCGAGCCGATGTGCGTCGTCTCGCGCACGCCCGTCAGAATCGTAAACAAAGAGGTCTTGCCGGTCATCGGCAGACCCACGATGGCAGTTTTCATTGGACTCCTGTCTCGCTGAACCTAAATCGGCACCTCGACCTGCCGCAGGATCTCGTTGAGGACCCGTTCGGCGGCTTCGGTGGAGCGCGCCACGAGACTGGCGCGCTGGTTGAGAACGACGCGATGCGCGAACACCGGCACCGTCAGCCGCTTGATATCGTCGGGAAGAACATACCCCCGGCCCTCGGCCAGCGCAAGGGCCTGCGAGGCGCGGAAAAGCGCCTGCGCCCCGCGCGGGCTGACGCCCAGGGCGAGCCCTTCGTGCTCGCGCGTGCGGCGGACAATTTCGAGCATATAGCCGACCACGGTGTCGTCCACCGTGACGCGCTCGACCTCATTCTGCGTCTCGATCAACTCCGGCCCGGTCAGCACGGCGGCGAGCGTATGCGCCGCCGGTCCGTGACCGTTGCGCAGGATTTCGCGCTCGCTCTCGTCGCCCGGATAGCCAATGCGCACCCGCATCAGAAAGCGGTCGAGCTGCGACTCGGGCAGCGGGTAGGTGCCGTGGTGCTCCACCGGGTTCTGCGTCGCGGCCACCATGAACGGCTCGGCCATCGGGTAGGTCACGCCGTCGATGGTGATCTGCCGTTCGTTCATCGCCTCCAGGAGCGCCGACTGCGTTTTCGGCGTCGCCCGGTTGATTTCGTCGGCGAGCAGAAAATTCGTAAAGACCGGGCCGCGGCGAAACTCGAATTCGCCGGTTTTGGCGTTGTAAATCGTGACGCCGAGAATGTCGCCGGGCAGCATGTCCGACGTACATTGCAGCCGGTGAAAACCGCACGCGGCGAGCCGCGCCAGGCCCTGCGCCAGAGTGGTTTTACCGACGCCGGGGACGTCCTCGATCAGCAGATGCCCGCGCGCGAGCAGGCACACCACAGAAAGGCGCACCACCTCGTCCTTGCCGCGCAGAACACCGCCCAGCGCGCTCTCCATGCGGGCAACGCGTTGGCAGGCCAATTCCGGAATTTCGGCGCGTGGCGTCACTTTTATCCCTTAACCATGATAGCGGGCGGGACCGCGACGGGCGCGGGCGTGGACGCAGCCGGCCGGTTATACTGCTCCCATGCCGAAGGTACTTTCTCTCGTCTTTCTGGCCGCGGCTCTGTACGCGCAGCCGCTGCCCATCACAACGGCGGAACAGGGCGGCTTTTCGGCGCAACGCCTCGAACGTCTGCACCAGTCCTACGAAGCCGCCACCCAAACGAACACGCCGCCCGGAGCCATCAGCATGATTGTGCACGACGGCCGCATCGTCGACTGGCGCGCCTACGGCCTGCGCGACGTCGAAGCGAAGTTGCCGATGGAGAAGGACACGATCTGCCGCGTCTACTCGATGAGCAAGCCCATCACCACCGTCGCCGTCATGATGCTGGTGGAGGAAGGTAAGCTCCAGCTCTCAGATCGCGTGGATCAATACATCCCGGAGTTCAAAGACCTCAAGGTCTACAAGGGCGGCACGGTGGACAAGCCGGATCTTGCTGCGCCCACGCGGCCGATGCTGGTGCGGCACCTGCTGACGCACACCTCCGGACTCACCTACGGCTGGGGCAACGACAACGTGTCGGAGATGTACAAAAGGGCCAAAGTCTTCGAGGTCAACTCGCTCAAGGAGTTCATCGGCAAACTCGCCAAGCTGCCGCTGATCTCCGACCCCGGCGAGAAGTACGAATACTCGGTCGCGCTCGACGTGCTCGGCTACCTGGTGCAGGTCGTCTCCGGCGAGCCTTTCGACCGGTTCGTGCAGGAGCGCATCTTCGACCCGTTGAAGATGACCGACTCGCATTTTGTTCTGCCGGAAGCAAAGCGCGCGCGGCTCGCCAAGATCTACGGCATGAAAGACGGCAAGCTCGAAGTGCAGGAAGGCCTGGAAGCGAAGGGCGTGCCGTTCGGCGGCATGGGCGTCTTTTCCACCATCGGCGACTACGCGCGCTTCGCGCAGATGCTCGCGAACGGCGGCGAACTGGGCGGCGCGCGGCTGCTCGGGCGCAAGACGGTCGACCTGATGATGATGAACCACCTGACGAACCTCGCGCGGCCGACCACCGGCGGTGACGATGCCGAAGGCTTCGGCTTGGGCGGCGCGGTGCGCATCGCGCCAGAGAAGTCCGGCCGGCCGGGCAGCCTGGGCCTCTACGGCTGGGACGGCGCGGCCTCGACGCGTTTTCGCGTCGACCGCAAAGAGAAGCTCGTGTACCTGCTCTTCACGCAGTGGATGCCGTACGACGGGAACCTGCTGAACCGCTACGAGACGCTGGTGTACCAGGCGCTGGAATAGCCGCAGTCATGGACGCCCATGTGCGCGGGGCGGGACTGAAGTCCCACGCGGACTAAAGTCCGCCCCACCGTCTTACTTCGATAACTGCTGCACGAAGAAGTCGGCCATGATGTGGTTTGCTTCGATCGCTTCGGGCAGCTTCGGATCGTACCAGAAGGCGTGCGGCAACGCATCGTAGACGACCATCCGCGCATCCACGCCGGCCTTGTAATAGGCGCGCTGCAGGTTGATGGTGCCCGACAGCAGCAGGTCGCGCCCGCTGGTGATGAACAGCGTCGGCGGCAGGCCGCGCAGGTCCGAAAAGATCGGCGACAGCACCGGGTCGCGCGGATCGGTAGTCCCAAAGTACTCCGTGTCCTCCGGGTCCACCGCCGGCGGATCGAGATGCCCACTCAGGCCGCCGAGCGAATACATGGCCAGTGAGTCGCCGGCGCGCGAGAAATCGCCCAGCCCGCTGAAGATGCCAAGGGCCGCGGGCAGCGGCAGGCCCGACTGCTTGATGCGCGCCGCCACCTCGGCGGTCAGAATGGCTCCGGCCGAGGTGCCGTAGATCGCGACGTGCCGCGGCTTGTAGCTCTTGAGCAATTCCTTGTAAACGGCCACGGCGTCGTCCACGGCCGCAGGGAAAGGATGCTCCGGCGCGAGCCGGTACAGCGCGGCGACCACCTTGATCTTGCTGTAGCTCGCGATGGGAATCGACTCGGTGTAAGAACCGGAATCCGAGTTGAAGCCGCCGCCGTGCAGGTCGAGCAGGACCTTGTCGCGATTGGCGTCCGGCATTCCCTCCGGCGTGACGATGTGGACCGGTACTCCGGCGACCTTTTCATCGACGATCTGAACAGGGCAGATGCGGCTCCACTCCACGCGCGCGCCCGCCGTGTAGGCGTCCGTGCTCTTGCGGCGCTCGGCGAGAGACTGCGGCGGCCCCTGATCGGGCTGGCGGCGGCTCAAACTGCGCTGCGCCTCCGGGCTGAGGTCCTTCGGCACGGGGACGACCCGTGTGATGTGCGCCGTTCCCTGCTCGTCGATGTAGCTGGTGTCCCGCGTGGGAGCCTGGGCGGCGGTGGTCGGTTGAAGAGCGGCGGGTTGCTGCGCGTAGACACTCGCGGCAACCAGCAACACGGGCAACATGGCGGACGGGGCTGAGAGGCGCATGGAACTCGACTCCCATTATGGACGATTCTTCGCCGTCCGCCCGGCAGGCAGAGCCGAACGTCAACTAAGAGAAGACGCGCTTCCCGACCGGCCCGGGACCGAAGTTCACGCGCGCCTCTTTGAGTGGCAACCCGGCCACTTCGATTTGCGACAGATCGGCCGAGCCGAGGCCCGCGGCTTCGGCGAGCAGCAGCGTGTTGTCGCAACGTAGGAACGACGCATGGCCGCGCGCCGCGCGTGGATCATAGCCCATCACGGCCGTGCCCACGGTGTCGACGCAGACCTGGTTGCGCCCGGCGATCAGCACACCCGGCGTCATCCGCTCGATGCCAGAGTTCCACTCGCCCTCGCCGCCGCGGATGGTCTCGACGCCGTCGACAATGGAGAGGTCCACGGGGCGCACCGAACAAAGATCGACGACGATGCGCGGCACGCGGTAGCCGGGGTCGCGCGGTGAATCGGGATGCAGTTCCCGCGGCACGCTCCGCGCCGGCTGGCCCGTTCCCATGTGGCCCACTTCCACGCGCTCGCGATGCGGATCCTCGTTGCCATCCGGACCGGCGTCGCCGCCATACAGCGCACACGGCGTATTGCCGAAGTTGTTCTTCAACGTCATCGTGACGCCGGCGATCCAATGGTTCTTGAGCTTCGACATCGACACGTACGCGTCGCAGTCGGCGAACGAGTGATTCAGATCATAGGCGGGAAAAACCAACCCGCCGCCCGGCACTTTCATGCGCGTGTACTGCTTCGCGTAACCGCGGTTTTGCACGTTTTCCCACTCGACCTGCGTGCCGCAGTTTTCGATCGCGCGAATGTCGAGACCATAACGCGCCCAGAACTCAGGCCCCTGCCGCGCGGGGAAGAAGCTCTCGACGATGCGGATGCGCCGCGCGCCGGCACGGGCCATCAACTGGCAGAGCGCGAGAACGGTGGAGGGCTCGGTGCGATAGGGTAAGCCGGGCTTGACGGGAAAGCGCATCGGGTTACCGGTCAAGTTCGGCTTCAGCGCCACCGTCTTATTATTGACGATCCGCTGGAGCCCGCCGATCTGATCGGTCAGCGTCTTCAACGTGGAGTAAATGTTCGCGTCGTAAGCGCGGGCACGGGCAATGGCGACCGTACTCGCCGGAGGCGTCTTGCCAAACGCAACCGCCGCCGCGGCGGCGACGCCAAAAGCTTCTCTGCGGGTGAGGTTCATGTCCCAGGCTCCTTGGGCCTATTCTACGGGGACCGCCGTCAAAACAATGTAAGTTAATCCAGGATTCATCGCAACACCGTTTGCCGCCTGTCAGGCACAACGCCGCGCCGGTGCGTTACGGATGGACCACCGTGCAGCCCGGTTGCGCTGCGGCGAAATCACCGCTGCACAGAACAGGAAGGCAATCCCTGCCTTCGTGGCGTGCGGATCTCCTTTTGCGCCCTGAGTGCGCCGGAGAGAATTCGGACGGGCGGACTCGTGCGCGCCAGTGGCTGGCAATACAAGTCCTGCAGAACAGTGGTGCCTCCCGCATCCCCGCTCTGTCCGCCTGGCACGCGCGCGGTGCGTTGATTACGATGAGGGTGACTCGACTGGAAAATCCAATGAAGCCATCCTGTGCGCTGCTATTGATCGCCGCCGGCCAGCTTTTCGCGCAACCCTATACGCGCGGGCTCGGCGTTTATCCGGGACGGCCGTCGGAATACGACGGGCCGGAGCTGCGCGCCGCCGCGCAGTATCGCAATCTGGCGCTGCATCGCGCGGCGTATCAGTCGAGCGCATATGACTACAACCTGACGGCGCAGCTCGCCACCGACGGCATCGTGCAGCACGCGTCACCCCGCTGGATCACCGTGGAGACGAGCGACCGCGGCGCGCTCCATCAGGGCGAGCGGGAGATGGCGCTCGACGGCAATCCCGTGTCGGCCGTGAATGTCGCCGGCCCTGACGCGTGGCTCCAGTTCGCCTATCGCGGCGGCGGCACAACACCGCACGCCGATCACATCAAGGTCTGGCTGCGCCGCGTCGACGACCCCGTGCCGCCCGAGGGCTGGACGCTCACCGTGACCGCTTCGAATGACGGGCAAGCGTGGAAACAGATCGCGCAATACAAAGGTACAAGCTTCCCTGCCCTCGACGATCCGCTCGAAGCCTTTCCGGTCGAGCTGGCGCTCGACACGCCGGCGGAGTATCGCGCCTACCGCGTGACGGTGCACTGCACGACGGTGAAGCGCTGGGGCATCGGCGAAATCGCCATGAGCTACCAGGGCCGCGAAGTGCCGCTCGCGGGGCCGAGCGAGTTTGCCAGTGCGTGGATGAGCGCCGGCTCGGGCGAGGAGTGGCTCTCCGTCGATCTCGGCGCCGAGTGCAGCTTCGACCGCATCAACCTCGCATGGATTCAGCGCGCGGCCGAGGGGGCGATTGAGGTCTCGAACGATGGACACGCATGGCGCACCGTCGCGCCGCTCGGTGCGAGCGACTCGATCAAGCTCGCCACGCCGGCGAAAGCCCGTTGGGTGCGTGTGAGGATGACGCGTCCGGCGACGCCAGGCGAGCGTTACATCCTGAGCGAGCTGGAAGTCTTCGGCCGCGGCGGGTTCGTGCCCGTCGCGCAGCCCGCGCGCATCGCAAATCAGGATGGTACGCTGCAACTCGCGCGCGGTCACTGGCGGCTGGAACGCGCTTCGCAGGTGAACGCTACGGGCGAGCAGCTTTCGCAGCCCGGCTTCCACGATGCGGACTGGCTCGTCGCGACCGTACCGGGCACGGTGCTCGTAAGCTACCTGAACGCCGGCGCGATCGCCGATCCCGGTTTCGGCGAGAACCAGTACACCGTCTCCGACGCTTTCTTCGGCGGCGACTTCTGGTATCGCAATGAGTTCACCGTGCCGGCCGCGCCGCGCGGCGAGCGCCGCTGGCTGAACTTCGACGGCATCAACTGGCAGGCCGACGTCTATCTCAATGGTCACCAGCTCGGCCGCATCGCGTCGAGCTTCGTGCGCGCCCGCTACGACGTGACGGCGCTGCTGCGCCCAGGCGCGAAGAACGTGCTCGCCGTGCTCATCCACGGCAACGCGCATCCCGGCTCGACGAAGGACAAAGGCGGACCGACGATCAACGGCGGCGCGCCGGGCCGCGACCATCCAACCTTCCATCCAACGGTCGGCTGGGACTGGATCCCGACCATCCGCGGCCGTGACGCCGGCATCTGGAGCGACGTCACTCTGACCCGTACGGGCGCTGTGACCATCGCCGATCCGCTGGTGACCACCAAGCTGCCGCTGCCCGACACGTCCTCGGCCGACTTGAGCATCGCGGCGACTTTGCGGAATCACTCCGACCGCGCCGTCGCGGGTACGCTGCGCGCAACGTTTGGAGTCGTCACCGTGGAACAGCCGGTCACGCTCGACGCGACGTCTTCCAAGACCGTCAGTTTCACGCCGGCGACGTCGCCGGCTTTGCATTTGAAAAACCCGCAGCTCTGGTGGCCCGTCGATTACGGCGCGCCGCATCTCTACCCGGTCACGCTCAGCTTCGCGGTCTCCGGTGCGGTGAGCGACGCGCGGCACTTCAACGCCGGCGTGCGTGAGTTCACGTATTCGGAAGACGGCGGCGTGCTGAAGCTGTGGATCAACGGGCGGCGCTTCATTCCGCGCGGCGGCAACTGGGGTTTTCCCGAATCGATGCTGCGCTACCGCGCACGCGAGTACGGCGTCGCCATGGCGTATCACCGCGACCAGCATTTCAACATGGTGCGCAACTGGGTCGGACAGGCGGGCGACGAAGCGTTTTATGACGCGGCGGACCGCAACGGCATCGTCATCTGGCAGGACTTCTGGCTGGCCAATCCGCTCGACGGCCCAAACCCGGACAACAACGCGCTCTTCCTCGCCGCCGCGCGCGACTATGTGAACCGCATCCGCAACCACGCCTCCATCGGCCTCTATTGCGGACGCAACGAGGGCTATCCGCCCGCCGCGCTCGACTCTGGACTTCACGCCTTGGTCGACGAACTCGCGCCCGGTATGCACTACATTTCCAGCTCCGCCGACGGGCCGGTGAGCGGCCACGGTCCTTATCGTGTGATGCCGTTGAAAGAATACTTCGCGCACGCGCCGGAAAAGCTGCACAGCGAGATCGGCTCGCCGAACGTCCCCGAGTTGCCCATCCTGCGCCGCACGTTGAGCGAGCATGGCTTGTGGCCGCTCGGGCCCGAGTGGGCGCTGCACGACTTCCACCCGCGCAACCCGTTCGTGACCGCCATCGAGCACGACTACGGCGGTGCGAAGTCGATCGCAGAGTTCGCCGATCTGGCGCAGTTCGTCGACTACAACGCCTATCGCGGCATGTTCGAGGCGCAAAGCAACCACCGGCTCGGCCTCCTGATCTGGATGAGCCATCCGGCCTGGCCGTCGATTCTCTGGCAGACCTACGACTTCTTCTACGACACCGACGCGGCCTACTACGCGGCCAAGCACGCCTGCGAGCCGCTGCACGTCCAGTGGAACGCGAACGATGGAACCGTCGAGGTGGTGAACTACAGCGCCGGCGACCGGACCGCGCTCACCGCGCACGCCGAGGTGCTCGGCCTCGACGGAAAGGTGCAGTGGCAGCAGACCGCGACCGTCGCGAGCGCGAACGATTCGACCGTCGCACCGATCCATCTGGAAGATCCGGCCAGCCTCGGCCACGCGCACTTCCTGCGCCTGACGCTCACGCAGAACGGTCGCCTGATCAGCCGCAATTTCTATTGGCGCGGCGCGCAGCCCGAGGACTACACCGCCTTGCGCACGCTCGCTCCCGCGCACGTCGCGTCGAAGATCGACTTGCACCGCACCGGCGCGATCTGGCACGGCATCGTTCATCTCACCAATGACTCGCAGACGCCCGCGCTGATGCTGCGCGCGAAAGTCATCGACGAGCATGGCGAGCTGATCGCCCCGGCCCTCTACGACGACAACTACATCGCTCTGATGCCCGGCGAAAGCCGCGACGTGCACGTCACTTTTGATAACGCCGACACCCGCGGTGGGCAGCCGAAAATCCGACTGACGGGGTTCAATCTGGCGCGGTAGACGGGAACGCTTGTCGCCAGATCACATCGTTGATTCGTCGCGGCAACCTGGGAAACCGAGACGCTGACAAGTCGCGTTGCCCGCGCCAGATGGCGCAGAAAATCGGCGATTGCGTCCGTGGACTCCAACTTAGGGCGATTTTGGAAATGGCGTGGACTGGATTGACACCGTTCTTGCGCGAGCGGGAAAGCGGGCGCAGGTGGCTGGCGCCGGTTTTCAGCACCGAACCGCGAACGTGAGAGAGCGGGCAAGCTCGCCGTAATTGACTGATAAACAAGCAGCTGCCACCACTCCCTCACGGTCGCGGCTCCGTTTCGACGCACTACTCCGCTGCAAGGCCGCGGATTCGCGCCGGGAGTTTAGGCGTCTACAGAAAAGCCGAAACAGCCTTAGTGCCCTGGCGAAGACTTGTCGGGTCAACACAAGTCACTATGGCAAGAAACTAGGATAACATCGCCACTCGTGGCGTCGATTGCCCCTGTCTTCGCCTTCCCTGGCCAGCGTCGAATTGACCTCACAAAATCCTTGACAGTCAAGGCCAAGATAGGCTAATCTTTGTCCGTAGGCAATTTAAATCTAAGCCGTTTAATATCAACAACTTAGATGACGAAAGATAAATAGACTGCCACAATTTGCCAAACGCAACAACTGGAGACAAATGATGAAGTACCAAATGGTCCAAGCTGACAATTACTGCAAATGTGTTCGGGATTACCATCTTCTGGGAACCGGACGAAATCGCAAGAAGGTGTTGATTGGCGATTCTGACGATGCAAGAACTGCAACGTTCTTGTATTTTACCAGAGTCCATCAGAATTGGCCCTCGTGGAAGCGCGTGGTATTCAGTAACGGGGAGGTCTTGTATACGTCTCACGGAACCATGCGAGGGAATCACGTTTACGTTTTCTTGCTGAATGATATGACAGAGTCACTATGGCACCTTAAAACGGAGCGCACGAAGCTGCTGGAGTGGTTTGAAAATGCGCAATTCCCAGACGAGATCGCAATGGCAGACTTGATCTTTACAGAAACCGACTGTCAATTCCGGGTTTTCCAACATCCTGACGATTTTGCGATCTGCACCCGTAGACGAATTCCCATGGAGATCATGAAGCTGAGTTTATTGCAACTCCGGAAGTTGAACAACCTAATAGGTGTGCGTCCCCCTGTGGAATTTGCTCCCTCGGCCAATGCTGCATGAGGTGCCGTTGCCCGCGGACGATAAAGACGTCGCCGAGAAATGACGTCTGGCCGAACGAGCGAGGAACTGGGGGACAGCGCACGCAAGCCCCAACGATCGCGAGCCGGAAACCGGCGGCGTGTCTGTATCGGGTTTATTGAACCGCGTTGTATCTGGAGCGCGTCTCCCTGGTGCAAGCTACTAAAGTTGCAGCACCGTCCGCAGTCCTTCGTCCACCGCGCGCTGTAGGCGCGGCGGCAGCGTGCCGGCGCACTCCGTCAGGTAGCTGCGATCCAGCGTGATCAACTGGGAGACGTTCACAACCGAGGCGCGAGAGAGGCCGGCCACCCCCGCGGGCAGCAGGACATTTCCCGGAGCTTCCGCGAGTCCCACATTCGACGTGATGACGGCGGCGATCACCGTCTGAATCCGGCTTCGATTGAAGGCGTCCGCCTGCACCACGAGCACCGGCCGCCGGTATCCGGGCTCCGAACCGCGCGGCGTGGGTAGGTCAGCCCACCAGACCTCCCCGCGCTGAATCCCGTCCATCTTTACCAGGCTTCCTTATCCAAAGACGCGAATTGGGCGCGGAGCAACCCGGAATCCGCTTTGGCGGGAGTCCGGGAATAGACATCGTTCAAGCGCTCGGTGATTGCGTTTTCGTCCTTCTGTTGCAGGTACGCCGCGATCGCCGCGGCGTAGAGCTGGCTCCGGGAAACGCGCAGGCGGCGGGCGGCCGCGTCGGCCAGCCGGAACAGATCGTCGGGCAAGGAAACCGCAGTCTTCATGGCTACAGTATAACCGAAGTTATACCGTATGGTAGGTGCGCGATGTGGGGTGAAATCACCGCGGACCTGCCCCGCTCACGCCTACTATTTCGCACGAATGCGCAGCGCGATGTCTTCCGTGTAGCGCGGCGACTGGAGCGTGCGGGCGCCGCCGGCATGGCGGAAGCGCAGGCGCTTGTCAGTCCGGCCAGTCCGCGGGTTGATCCACTCGGCGGCGTAGCGTCCGGCCGGGAGATTCACGACCAGCGATGCGCGGTGCTCACTCGCGTCCACGCGGAAATGCGGTTCGGAGTCCTTCACCTCGCGCGCGTGGCTGAGGTAGATCGCGTAGACCGCGCCGGGCTTGGCGAGAACGCGCGCCGATGCGCCGTCCGGAACGCCACTCTGAATCACGTCGTTCGCGGGCGCCATTTCGACGAACGGGAGCGCGTCGAAAAAGGCCCGCAGGTAGCTCAACTGCTGGCGGAACGATGCACCGCCGCCGCCCGGCGTCTTGGGATCGGGCGTGAAGTCGCCGCGCTCGTGCCCGACGGTGAAGGTGTAATCGAGGTTGTTGTAAAGCGCTCCGCCCGCCAGCAGGAAGTTCCAGCCCTGGATGCGGTACGTCGCATCGGCGTTGCCGTCGAAGCCCGTCTCGTTGTTGCCGATCACGCGGTTCAGCGCATAGTTCATCCCGACGGACTCGGGCGGACGCGAGTAGTGGAAGTTGAAGATGGACACGCGCGGATCGGCGTCGGCGACGCGCGTCGACCCGTTGGCGATGTTTTGCGAGATAAGATGCCGCGCGGCAAGCGGAGCCTCGGTCGCGGCGATCACGCCCGCGATGTGCCGCTGCCAATCGAGCGTGACCCCGCCGAAATACGGCTCGTTGCAGATCTCGTAATAGAGGTTGTCGAAGCGGTTCAACTCGGTGACGATCTTGCGGACCAGCGCGTCCTCCACCGCCACCAGATCCGCGTGCTGCATTGTCAGCACTTCCGTACGCGGCACGGCGCCCACGCCGTTCACGTTGTTCGCGGCATTGAGCGGGCTCACCTTCCACATCGAGTCTTCGTAGTACGGGCAGAAGAGATTGACTTCGACGACGATGCCGCGCTTGCCGGCCTCGGTAATGAAGTCCACCAGCCGCCGGAAGAAGTCGGGATTCCAACGCTGCAGATCGAAGCGATTGCCACCGTCGGCCGCGCCGGGCGTCGCGCTCCTCGGCCAGGGCGTGATGTAGACCTCGGGCCGCGGCGCGAGCGTGTTGTGATCGATCGAAAAGTCGCCGGCCACCTCGCGGTACGGCCCCACCCACAGGCGCGTCAGGTTCAGATGGTTGCGCTGCAACTCGTCGAGATAGGCAACGTAGTCGAACTCACCGTTGATCACCGCGCCATAGTGCTCGCCTGAGGTGATCAGCACCGTGGGCTGGCCGCGAAAGAGAAAGTAATGCGGGTTCTGCGGATGGAGCTGCAGCGGCTGTTGCGCGAGTGCGGCCGAGAAGCACAACAGCAGAGGGGAAAGCGTGCCGGAGAGTTTCATAGCAAGGTGCCAGCCGGAGCGCCAAGCGCCCACGCGGCTTGAAATCGAGTATACATGGGCGCCGCGCCGCGCTCAGGAGCGTCACGCTGAAGTTGGCCCAGCCAACGGCGGTTTCCCCTGGTTCGAAGCGGCGACGCCACGCCCCTTGCGGGCCCTGGAGGGCCCGCGCGGTTCTGGAGAACCGCCCCACGTTAACGCGGTTTCTCGCCCATGGCGAGGAGCGTTTCGAAGTGCGGCGCTTCCGCTTCGCGATGCACGACGGCGAGGTCGATGTTCTCGAAACCGGCTTTGCGCAGCAGGTCGAGGAGTTCGACCTGCGAGAAGCCGAGCCAGACGTCGGCGTAGAGTTCCCGCGCCTCTTCCAGAGCGTGCTTGACCAGGTCCATGACGACCACGCGGCCACCGGGCTTGAGAATGCGCCACGCCTCTTCGAGCGTCTTGGCCGGGTGCATGGAGTGGTGCAGGCTCTGGTGCAGCAACGCCAGGTCCGCTTCGCCCGCGCGGAGCGGCAGCTCTTCCAAATCGCCGAGGCGGTACTCGACGTTCTTCACGCCATGGTCGCGCGCGACGCCGGCGCCGTATTCGATCATCTTTTCCGAGTTGTCGACGGCGATGACACGCTCGGCACGCTGCGCCAGCATCAGCGTCAACGTGCCTTCGCCCGCGCCGAGGTCGGCAATCACGAGCGGCGGCAGCAGGCGCAGCAGCATCTCCGCCAGCCCCTCCCAACTCCGTCCCGGCACGTAGTTCCGGCCGAAGCGCCCGGCCAGCTCGTCGAAGTAGCTCCGCAGCTTGTCCTTGCGCTTGACCAGGATCAGCCGCAGCGCCTCGCCGTCCTGCCGCGCCGCCGCGATCTCCTGCCCACAGCGGCGCAGCGTCTCGGCCAGGATCTCCCCGGCGCCCGCGGGCGCGGTCATGCGGTACAGACTCTTCTGCCCAACGCGCCGCACGTCCACCAGCCCGGCGAGCTTCAACTGCGAGAGCTGCATGGAGATGCGGCTCTGGCCCATGCCCAGAATCTCCTGCAACTCGGCGACGCTGAGCTCCTCTTTCTCCAGGAGCAGGAGAATCCGCACGCGGCCCTCTTCGCCGAGCAGACGCAGCACTTTCAGGAAGTCCGCCATTCGAAGAAGCAGTATATCAATAAATCACAATTGCTTGATAGAAAAATTGTGCTAAGCTGATCGCTGAGGTAACACGCATGAGCACTGAAGTGACTTCGCCCGTGGCCACCGAGTATAAGGTCGCCGATATCGGCCTCGCCGAATGGGGCCGCAAAGAGATCGCCATCTCGGAATTCGAGATGCCCGGCCTGATGGCCATCCGCAGAAAGTACGCCCCCGGCAAGCCGCTCCAGGGCGTGCGCGTCACCGGCTCGCTGCACATGACGATTCAGACCGCGGTGCTGATCGAGACGCTGGTCGACCTCGGCGCGAGCGTGCGCTGGGCGAGCTGCAACATTTTCTCGACGCAGGACCACGCCGCCGCCGCCATCGCCGCCGCGGGCGTGCCGGTCTTCGCCTGGAAGGGCGAGACGCTCGAAGACTACTGGGAATGCACCTATAAAGCGATCAGCCATCCGGGCGGCAAGGGACCGCAGTTGGTGGTGGACGACGGCGGCGATGCGACGCTGCTGATCCACAAAGGCTACGAGCTCGAGAACGGCTCCGACTGGGTCAACACGCCGTCGGGCAACCATGAGGAGCAGGTGATCAAGAACCTCCTCAAGCGCGTGCACAAAGAGAATCCCACGCGCTGGCACGACATTGTGAAAGAGTGGCGCGGCGTTTCCGAAGAGACGACCACGGGCGTGCACCGGCTCTACAAAATGAGCCAGGAAGGCTCGCTCCTGGTGCCGGCGATCAACGTGAACGACTCGGTGACGAAGTCGAAATTCGATAACCTTTATGGTTGCCGCGAGTCGCTGGCCGACGGCATCAAGCGCGCCACCGACGTGATGGTGGCCGGCAAGGTGGCGGTGGTCTGCGGTTACGGCGACGTCGGCAAGGGCTGCGCGCAGTCGCTGCGCGGCATCGGCGCACGCGTGATTGTGACCGAAGTGGACCCGATCAACGCGCTGCAGGCCGCGATGGAAGGCTACCAGGTGGCGACGGTCGAGGACACGCTCGGCATCGGCGACATCTATGTGACCTGCACGGGCAACGTGGACATCATCACGCTGGAACACATGCAGCGCATGAAGGACCAGGCGATCGTCTGCAACATCGGCCACTTCGACAGCGAAATCCAAGTGGACCGGCTGCGCGCGTCCGGCGCGGTGCACATGAACGTAAAGCCGCAGGTGGACAAGTTCACTTTCCCGAACGGCAATTGCATCTTCCTGCTGGCCGAAGGACGGCTGGTGAACCTGGGTTGCGCCACGGGCCATCCGAGCTTCGTCATGTCGAACAGCTTCTCCAACCAGACGCTGGCGCAGCTCGATCTGTGGCGGAACAAGGACACGTACAAGGCCGGCGTGTACACGCTGCCGAAGAAGCTCGACGAAGAAGTCGCGCGGCTGCACCTCGACAAGATCGGCGTCAAGCTCACCACGCTGACGCAGAAGCAGGCCGACTACATCGGCGTCGCCGTCGAAGGCCCGTTCAAGCCCGACACTTATCGCTACTGAGTTGCAACTGAAGCGGTGAAAAAAATCGGCCTCCGGCAATGCTGGAGGCCGATTTCGTATTTGAGGACTTTCCGTTCGCGGCGTCAGGCCGAGAGCAGCCCGCGCAGGTTCCAGCCGCAGATCGTGCTGCCGAGCACCTTGTCTCCGCCGGGCCCGGGCCAGTGCGTCTCCAGGCTCACCGCGCCCTTGTAGCCATCGGCGAGCAGCGCCGCGATCTGGCCTTTCCAATCGAGGTCGCGCGTGCCAAGCGGACCCCACTCGGGCTTGAGCCCTTCCATGTGGCAATCCTTCGCGTGGACGTGCGCGATGCGGTCCTTCGGCAGCAGCGCATAGCCGCCAGGGAAGGGCGACTCGCCGGCGACAGCCATATTCGCCGGATCCCACACCAGTTGCACATTCGTTTCATGCACGTCGGCGTAGACCTTGACGATCTCGGCAGCCGTCCCGAGGTTGCAGGACTGCTCATTTTCCAGGCCGATGATGACGCCCTGCGGCGCGGCCAGCTTGCCCAGATCCGTGAGCGCGCGGCAAACCGCGTCGTGGCAGCGCTCAGGCGTAACGGTGCGCCAGTAGGAGAAGACGCGCACGATCTTCGCGCCGGTCATCTCGCACAACCGCAACGCGCGCGCGGCGAGCTTCGGCTGGTCATCGATGGTCTGGTTCGAGTTGAACATGTCCTGCTGGAAGCGCCGGTCCACGTCGCCTCCGCCGGGCAGAACGCATTTCAGCAGCGGCGAAGCGATCCCAAGCACGTGCATGTTGTGCGCGTGAATCAGGTCCATGGCGCGGCGTACTTCGTCGTCGCTCGCGTCCATGATGTTCTTGCCCCACAGCACGCGCAGTTCGGCGCCGGTCATGCCGATGGCGCTCATGGCGTCGAGGGCAATCTCCAGTTGCGGAGAAAATTCGTCAGTAATGGCGGCCAATTCCAGTTGAGGAGTCATTTTGTTGATGGAGACGGGAAATGCCGAACGCAAACGGCATCCCTTTTTGAACATGATATCGCGGTGGTGACCCACACCTAGTGGGACCGGCGATCGCTTGCGTCGTCCGGCGTGAAGCTGACGAACCAGACACGCCGCGCGCTACCCTGCCCGGCTTCAGAGCGCCAGGCCCGCTTCCGCCAGCCATGCCGCGAAACACTTGCGCCCTTGCGCCTCCAGGGCCGGTCCGTGCGTTGCCGCTGCGCCGCGGAGCGCCGCCGGGCTGATGCCCGCATGCGCCAATTCACACGCGTGTCCCACCAGCCAGCGCTCGATGAACTTCGTGCGGACTTCGGCGTGACATTGGAACGCGAGCGCTGTGCGCCCGACGGAGTACACCTGGTTCGGCGTGAGCGCGGTGGATGCAAGCAACGTCGCACCCGCGGGCAGATCGAACGTGTCGCCGTGCCAGTGCAGCATGCTGGTCAACGCGCCATCGAGCGGCGCAATGCAGCTCGCGCGACCCGCCTCGGTCAGCGTCAGCGGCGTCCAGCCAATCTCCTTTGCTGGTCCAGGATAGACCCGCGCGCCGAGCGCCCGCGCCATGATCTGCGCACCCAGGCAGACGCCGAGAATAGGCTTTCCAACGCTCAGCCGCCGCTCGGCGATGCGCACTTGATCCAGCACGAACGGATACGCCGCCTCCTCGTAAGCGCCGATGGGGCCGCCGAGCATCACGAGCAGATCCGGCTCGCGAACATCCAGAGAGGAGAGGTCATCGACGCCTGCTTCGACGTAGCGCACAGCGAAGCCGTGCTCATGCAGCACGTCCTCGAACGTTCCGAGATCTTCAAAAGCAATGTGGCGGATGGCAAGAGCGAGAGGCATGTGACTATGATGCCGCGTTGCCGAAGGGCGCCTCTACAAGCCCTCTGCGTCGCACTCGCGAATGACGCGTTCGGCCTCCTCAATGGATAGGTTCGTGACGATATCGGTGCGGCCACTCATGCACTCTGACCAAGCTTTTTCAATGCGATCTTTCGGGACACCTGCGTGTTCGAGACAGTTCAAGAGATCGCAAGTAAGAGCTTTGTTGAGGATCCGGTGATGACCGTCATCGTTCAGCCAGATCTCCGGATGCTTAAGCGGTGTGTTCTCCGGATGACCGTGAAGTATAGGGATCTGAATATGGACAGTGGTGGCAGACATATCTCCTCTTAACAAGCACGCTAGCGCTGTACATTGCACGAGGCAAGCCAGTCTGTCGGTCCCAATTCAAACAGGTGGTACTGTGAACAACTTCTATCAACGCGCCGCCCCGCTGCCTTCGATGATCAGGTTCGCCTTGTCGATGCGCGCGTTCGCAACGGTCTCGTGGAACCCGCTCGGCCACAGCACTTCGAGCGCTTGAACTGCCGAGTCCTTGCCAAGGCCGAACGTCAGCGCGAGGTCGCTTTGCGACGCATAGCTCGAACCCGAGTGGACCGTCTGCCACTGCCAATGGTTTGGCGACTTCACGCGCACGACGGCGCCGATGCCGTCGCGGTTCGATTTCGTACCCTGCAGTTTCACGCGAATCCAGTGGTTGCCGCTCGCGGCGCCGTCGTTGCGAAACAGATGCGCCGGACCGTTGTTCGTGCTGACAACGATGTCCAACGCGCCGTCCCCATTGAAGTCGGCGTAGGCCGCGCCGCGCGCCACCATGGGGCGCTTCAGATCGTCGCCCAGGCGCGCCGTCACATCGTCGAAGCGCCCCTGCCCCTGGTTGTGAAACAGCAGCGGCGCCTCGGCATATTGAATGCGCGGCTGCACGCGGCCGATCTCCTCGTCGATGTGGCCGTTGGCGACGAACAGGTCCGGCCAGCCGTCGAGGTCGTAGTCGAAAAAAAACACGCCGAAGGCGAGGCACAGCAGCGACGAGCGCCCCACGGCCGAGCGCGGCGCTTCGTCGACGAACAGCCCGTGCCCCTCATTGCGATACAGGCTCAGCATCTGGTTGGCGAAGTTGCCGACGATCAGGTGCGCGCGGCCCGAGCCGTCGTAGTCGATGGCGTCCACGCCCATGGCGCCACGCGCCACGCCGTCTTCGCCAAACGCCACGCCCGCCGCCAGCGCTTCTTCAGCGAACGTGCCGTTTTGCAGATTGCGATAGAGCTTATTGGGCTGCGTGTCGTTGGCGACGAAGATGTCCGGCCAGCCGTCATTGTTGTAGTCGAGAATCGCGACACCAAGCGATTTCGACGACGGGTCGAACAACTTCGCCGGCATCGTCACGTCGGCAAACTTGCCGTTGCCCAGATTGCGGAACAACCGGCTCGACTGGCCTTTGTACGACTCCGGCGTGCAGTAGCTCTTGCTGACGCCATCGAGCGAGCACCACAGGTCGCTCTGCGGCGTCCACTGCACGTAGTTAGCGACGAACAGATCGAGTTTGCCGTCGCGGTCGTAGTCGAACCACGCCGCCGATGTCCCGAACGAAGCGTTGCGTATCCCGCTCGCCGCGGTCACGTCCTTGAAGTGGAAATTGCCGTCGTTGTGAAACAGGCGGTCGCCTTCGAGCGCGGTGATATAGATGTCCGGCTTGCCGTCGTTGTCGTAGTCGCCGACAGCGATGCCGATGCCGTACATTTCTACGTCGAGGCCGCTGCCAGCCGACACGCTGGTGAACGTGCCGTTGCCGTTGTTCCGGTAGAGACCCGCCAGCGAGCGCCGGCCGTGCGGCGTCCAGTCTTTGCCATTGACCAGCACGATATCGGGCAGCCCGTCACCGTTCAGATCGGTGAACGCGACGCCCGCGCCCATCGTCTCGGGCAGCCACTTCCTGCCGGCCTTGCCCGCATTGTGGACGAATTGGATGCCGGCCTGCTTCGTGACGTCCGTGAAGCGCCCTGGCAGGAGCATAGCGGGCGACAGGGCAAAAGCGGCGCAGGCGAGTCCGGCGAGGATCAGCTTCTTCATGGCAGTTTGACGCTCTCGTGTTCGTGGATCTGCTGGCGCTCGTTGTTGTCCTCGGGGCTCAGCGCGCGCAGCTTGGCGGTGACGGCCTGCGCGGCTTCATCGGCTTTGAACCGGCGGAACAGAGTCTCTTCGTGCCGCGCCTTTTCGCTGTCGCCCAGACCGCGATAGCAGAGCATCAGGTTGTAGTGGGCCTGCACGTCCTCGGGGTCGATGGCGAGCACTTTTTGAAACGCCTCCGCCGCGTGCGAGAAATCGCGCTTGAGGAAATTCAGCCGGCCGATCTGGTTCTGCACCACGCGGTCGCGCGGATACTGCGACGCTGCACGCGCGAGCGAACGGAGGGCAGCGTCGTAGTCGCCGTCGGCCTTCTCGACCATTGCCTGAAAGAAGTGAATCCGCGCAAGGTTGGGATTGAGTTTGAGCGCCTTTTCGAGATACGGCTTGGCCGCGTCGGTCTCGCCCTCCTGCACCAGCGCGCGGGCGATGTTCAACCAGCCGTCGGCGTAGTCGGGATCGGCTTCGGTCACGCGCGTGAAGGCATACTCGGCGCCCTTCAGGTCGCCTTGCAGCAGCAGGCCGATGCCCCAGTCGTTCCAGCGCTCGCGGTCCTGCCGCCGCACGAGCGGATGCCAGTCCGGCGGACTCTTCCCGTCGCCGAGTTCGAGTTGCACCGTGGCTGTGGCGAGCGTCGTGATCGGCAGATCGGGGATGCGGCCTTTGATCCGGCCGGAGACGTCCGCGGGAATGTTCGACGGTGAAAAGTCGTATTCACGGCTGTCGAAATGAACGCTGACCAGGCGCGGATCCTGATCCGGCTTGGGCTGGCCCGCGTAGCTGAAATGGCTGTAGTACCACGAAAACTTGCGGTAGTTCAGCTTCGCCGTGAGCGTGATGGGACCCTTCGCGTCGCGCGGGATGGTCACGCGATAGTGTGCTACATCGGCGGCGCCGGGAGGGATCAAGCGGACGTAAAGCAGGCTGCGCATGGCCCACCCGTTGCGCTTGTTGATCGGGTTGCCTTCGCCGTCGAGCTGGAACGATTTGTAGAAGTGCGCGCCCTTCTCCACCGGCCCTTTGCCGCCGTCCTCCACATTGCCGCTCCAGAAGATCCGCCGTCCCGTAGCGTCGTGCCCTTCCAGTTCGAGCCACACGTCGAAGGCATCCACGGTCCCGCCGGGGAAGAAGTGGCCGATCTTTTTCGTGCGCACGACAACGTCGACGCGCGCGGTGGAGCCGGGCGTGAAACGCGTGCCGGATTCGCCGAGCGGTGCGGCGACCTTGCTCACTTCGCGCAGGAAAAACTGTTGCGCCGTCTCGGCCTCTTCGCCGACCGCGAACGACGTCATGGCCTGCTGCGGATGGTCGGCGGCGGCGCGGCGCTGCATCTGCACACCGGGCGCATTTTCCGCCGGCGTCGCGGCGAAGATGTCCACCGAGATGAAACCCGATTGCAGGAAGCCCTCGACCGCTTTCAACTGCGTCTGGTCTTCATTGGCTGTGGGTACGGCCGTGTTGGCCGCGGCAAAGCGATGGCTGTGCACCATGCCATCGCGCGCGGCCGGGTCGTTCGCGCGCACCAGCGGCATGTGGCAGCCGCCGCAAGTGAGTGGCTTTTCGGGGTAGTAGAACGAACGCGCGCCCTCGCCCGAGACGCCCGAAGCCTGCCAGTTGTCGTACTCGTTGAAGCCGCGCGTCCAGCGGTAGTTGTTCACCGGCACGTCGAGATGGACCTTGTGGCACGCCGAGCAAAACTCCGCGGAGTCGCGCATGAACGGCTTCAGGAAAGTGCGGCGATGGGGTTCCGGCGCCTTCTCCGTGACGAAGTTGTGGACCCAGTGCACCAGCGGGTTGTCGCTGGAGGCGAGATCGTGCAGCTCGGGGTATTCGAGCGTAAAGCCGCCGTTGCCCATCGAGCCGCGGACCTCGGCGATCGCGTGACACGACACGCAGCCGAGGCCCGCCTGCGCCTCCGGCGTGTCGATCTGCTCGCGCGCCGGACGCTCGAACTTGCCGCTGAACAGCATCGCGTGGTCGTGGCATCCCGCGCACCACTTCGAGCCCTGCGTCCCGCTGACGTCCTGCATGTACTCGATCGATTTCCGATAGAACTGGTTGTTGAACGACGCGAAGTGGTGCGCCGAGGAATTCCACTGGTCGTAGATTTCTTTGTGGCACTCGGCGCAGCGCTTCGATTCCATAAAGAACTTTGCCGGAATCGTGCGGCCGGTGTTGGTTCGCGCCGACGAAGGCCAGAACGGCGAACCGGCGCCGGCCCCTTCCTCCTGCATCGACGCGGGAACAGCCACCGGATTCTGAACTCGCGCGCTCGCCCACGGGTAAACCCGCTGATAGCCCGCATAAGCTCCAAACGCCAGCGTAGCCAGCGCGCCAACCGCCCAGAAGCGCTTTGACTTCAGCGCCAGAGCGACGAGAAATGCGCCGCAAAAGCCCGTGACAACGTGCGCCACGAGAGCGGTGTGATACGCCGTCAGCGCGCCTTTCCACAGCAGAAACCCGCCAAGCGCAACGCTCGCGAGCAGCACCGGCACTGCCCACGCGAAGCGCCGGCGAAGCGCCGGCGAACTCGCGAGCAACCACGCCGCGGCAAACAGCAGAACCAGTCCTAAAACAAAGTGCAGCAGGATGTTTGCGACGTAAAACAGGGACGCCTGCGCGGTGGACCACAGGTACAGGCTGTTGACCAGCAGGATGGCAAACGCGGCCGCGGTGAACTTCCCCGCTCGATGCATCGCTGACTTCCCCTCTCCCGTTCGTCCCCCGGCCATGCGCCGGGCGCATCGCACTCAACAACTCAAGTGCCGGCGCGCCTCCTCCATGGAGCACCGAGCCTGCACACGATCAGCCAGTTGAGCTTGGGGATATGCAAACAGGCAGAATCCCAGTGCGAAAGCCGGCCCCTCTGGCCCATTGGTGCCAGTTGGCCACACTTCCGGGGCCGATTTCAATTATCTAAACATATTAGTACAGCATGCCCGGCGCGCCGGTTATTTTGCCGATGGCGAGAAGCCGACTTCTGCTTTCCACGCTTCCAGCGTGTTGTAGCAGATGGGGCAATAGGTGGCACGGTCGATGAACTGCCACATGCGCGCGGGAATCGAGCCGTCGCCTTTCACCATGTGCGGAAAGAGCTCGCAGTTGGCGGGACGCGCGTCATAGACCGAACACAGCTTGTCCTGCAGGAAGACGCAGCCCGACTCGTCGTCGCGCCGCAGGATCAGCCCTTCCTCCTCGTCGTCCAGTGTGTAGTTGCGCAGGAACTCGCCGAGCCGCATGCCGAGGAACTTGGCCAGTTTCTCCGCGTCGCGCCTGGTGATCGGCGTTTTCGCCACGCGGCAGCAATTGGCGCACGCGGTGCAGTCAATCGCATTCTCCACGTCCGCGGCGAGTTGTTTGAATTTGCGCACGACAAAGACGTGGCTCTTCAGATGCTTGCGGAAGCGGTCGTTTTCGGGCCGTTTCTTTTCGCCGAGACGCTGGATTTGAACGAGGTCGGTGATCATAAAAGGACGAAGGCCGTCCGGACAGGTGGTGCCCGAACGGCCTTCTTTATTGTCTCGCACTCCCGTCCCACGCGAGGGACGGCGGTCTACCAGTTGACGTTGGCTTTCTTGAAGTCGCCGGCGCGGACATAACTCAGGTTGTCCACGTCAATGAGCTTCTTCAAGGCAGCCTTGATCTGATCGGGCGTCAGGGCTTTGACCTTCGCCTCCAGATCAGCGTCGAAAGCGAGCGTACGCCCGAAGAACAGGCCGCTGGCCAGCCTGCCGACGAGTTCGCTGTCGTTGGCGCGAGAGATCTGGCGCCCTTCCTGCCAGCTCTTCTTGGCCGCTTCGACTTCCGCCGCGGTGTAGCCGTCGGCGACGATCTTCTTGACCTCGTCCTTGAAGGACGCTTCGACCTTCGGTGCGTTCTTCGGCGCGCAGATGGCATAGGCGAAGAACCGGCCGACCTGCTCGGTAGGCGTCACCTGCAGGCCGGAGCCCACGCCGTAGCTCAACCCCTCCTTGCCGCGAATGCGCGCAAAAAGATGAGAGTTGAAGCCGCCGCCCAGGATGTAATTGCCGAGCACCATGGCGGGATAGTCCGGATCGGTGTCGCTGATCTTCAGCAGCCCGCCCGAGACCCACATCGTGTTGGCCTTATCGGGCGTCTCGATGGCCTGGACCAGCGGCTTGATCGGCTGGTAGGAGAGCTCAATCCGCTTGAAACTCTTGGGGCTGTTCCACGCGCCGAAGAGCGTCTTGATCTGGTTCTGCGTCGCCGCGGCGTCGAAGTCGCCGATGATGGAAAGCTCGCCGTTGGAAGCGCCATAGAACGCCTTGTAGAAGTCCTTGGCCTGATCCAGCGTCACGGCCTTCGTTTCTTCGATCTGCTCGTCAATCGAGTAGACGTAGCGTGGATCGCCCTTCGGATAGGGCGCGAGGTGCTTCTGCAAATCGATCATCGCCAGCGCCTGCGGCTCGCTCTTGTTCGATTCCAGTTGCGCCAGTTCCTCGGTCTTCAGCTTGTCGAATTCGTCCTGCGGGAAGGTGGGTTCGCGCAGCACTTCGGCCACCAGGTCGAGCACCGGTTTGAGATTGTCCTTGATCGTCGTGACGCGGGCGAATGCGGAGTCCACGCCGCCGCCGATGGACACCTGCGCCTTGAGCTGGTCGAAGGCGTCCTTCAATTGCTGCCGCGTATGCTTGGCCGTCCCGCGCATCAGCATCGTGCCGGCCATGTTGGCCGCGATCTCGCGGCCCTGCAACGTGGTCTCGTCACCGAAATGCAGTTGCAGAACCACGTTCACCTGGGCGCCGCGCGTCTTCTTCTCGAGCAGTGCGGTCTTGATGCCGCCAATCGCACCGCGCACCGTGCGCTTGTCGATATTGGCCGGACTGGCGTCAAAGGCCTCGCCCTGTTCCACCACCTGGTTGCCCTTGTAGTCCTTAACCAGTGCCTGGACGTCCGGCGGGTTCGGGATCTCGGCGCGGACTGGCTTTTTGTCGGGGATGAAGATGCCGGAAGTGCGGTTCGATGCGACGAAGTACTTCTCCGCCGCCTTCTGCACCTGGTCGAGTTTCACGGCCTTCACGCGGTCGCGATGCAGAAACATCAAGCGCCAGTCGCCCTGCGCCTGCCACTCGCTCAACTGCAGCGCGATGGACTGGCTGTTGTTCATCGCCAGGTCGAAATTCTTCAACCATTTCGTGCGCACGCGCTCCAGTTCCTCACTGGTGAACGGCTGCTTCGCCAGGCTCTCGATGGTCGCGATCAGGATGTCGCGCGCATCGGTCACGGACTGATCCAGGCGAACTTCGGCCATGGCGCCGAACATGCCCGGGTCCTTCAACTGATACGTCTCGGTTTCAACAGATGCGGCTTTCTTCGTATCGACGAGCGCCTTATACAGCCGCCCGCTCGGCGCATCGCCCAAGATGTCGGACGCCAGATCCACCGCGGCGAAATCGGGATCGGGGCCGGACGGGATGTGGTAGACAGCCATGGCCGCCTGCGTATCGCCGTTGCGGCGCAAGGTCACCGAACGCTCGCCGTCCTGCGTCGGCTCAATCGTATAGGTGCGGCGCAGCTCGCGCGCCGGCTTGGGGATCGACGCGAAATACTTTTCGATCAGGGCAAGAGTCTTGGCTTCGTCGATCTTGCCCGCCACGACGAGCAGCGCATTGTCGGGCTGATAGAACTGCCGCCAGAAAGCTTGCAGCCGCTCAATTGGCACCAGCTCAATATCCGACCGTGCGCCGATGGTCGAGTGGCCATAGTTGTGCCACAGAAACGCGGTAGAAAGAACGCGTTCCTCCAAAATGTTCTGCGGGCTGTTTTCGCCCATTTCGAACTCGTTGCGCACCACCGTCATTTCGGTGTCGAGATCCTTCTTCGCGATGAAGGAATTCACCATGCGGTCGGCTTCCATGCTCAACGCCCAGTTGAGGTTCTCGTCGGTCGCCGTCAGCGTTTCGAAGTAGTTGGTGCGGTCGAACGACGTGGTGCCATTGAAGCGCGCGCCGTGGTCCTGCAACTCCTTGGGCACGTTCGGATGGTGCGTGGAGCCTTTGAACATCATGTGTTCGAGCAGGTGCGCCATGCCGGTTTCGCCGTAGCTCTCATTGCGCGAGCCGACCATGTACGTGATGTTGACCGTCGCATTCGTCTTGGTCGGATCGGGGAACAGCAGCACACGCAGGCCGTTGCCCAGCCGGTACTCGGTGATGCCTTCCACGCTGGTGACCTTCACCACGCCGGCTTTGGCCGCCGCGGCCGGGACCGCCTTCACCGCGGTTTGCACGGCGTGCGCCGGAGCGGCTGGTTTGGACGCCTGGGCGAACGCCGGACTCAACGAGATAACTGTGAATAGAGCGGCGGCCGCCACTCCTAAAAAGAGATTGTGTCTGTTTTGAGACATAGATTCGACCTTGATCGTAACACTCCGCCACCACAGATTTACAGAGCGCGCCGGAAGCCCCGCCCAGCGGTACCCTATCACTCATGGACCGCGAGCACGTCAGGCGGATCTGTCTCGCGCAGCGCGGGGCGACGGAAGTTATTCAATGGGGCGATGCGCTGGTCTTCAAAGTGGCCGGCAAAATGTTCGCCATGATGAACCTGGAACCCGCGCCCACGGCGCTCTGCTTCAAATGCACGTCCGAGGAGTTCGCGGACCTCAGCGAACGGCCCGGGTGTGTGCCGGCCCCGTACCTGGCCCGCGCCGAGTGGATCGCCTTGGAAACGCTGGACGCCTTGCCCGCCCGCGAGATCGAGCAACTGCTGCGGCGCTCTTACGCACTGGTCGTCGCGAAGCTGCCGAAAAAGGCGCGCGAAGCGCTCTGAACATCCGCTCGGCTTTCAATCGAAAGTCGTCGGTATTTCCGGGCGCCGGTGATGCTCGAACATCAGCGCGATCTGCGCGGGCACGACGCGCGTCAGCGACAGCGGCGGCAGCGCATCCCCGGCAAAGAAGCCGACTCCGTCCGTCTCATAGCTCTGCGTAGCCTTGCCACCTACCAACTCGCATAGGAAGAACAGCTTGTACGCATGGTAGGGAAAATACGGATGCCCATGCAGGTTGCGATCCAGCAGGGCCGCAAGTTTCACGGCCCGCACCTCGTAACCCGACTCTTCGCGCACTTCGCGCTCGACGGCGTGACTCGGCACGTCGCCAACGTCGGCCCAGCCGCCCGGCAGGCTCCACCCGCCGTCCGTCGTCTCTTTCACCAGCAGGATCCGGTCGTCGTGGATCACCGCCGCGCGCACGTCGACCTTCGGCGTCGCGTAACCCTTTTCGCGGCTCAGCAGGTCGGCGATCGGCTCAATGACCTTCGCCGCAGTACCTGCCGCCAGCATCTCGGCGGCGATGCGCTGCACAGCTTCGTAGCGCTCCACGTCGTAATGATCTTTGGTGTAGGTAAAGCCGCTCTGAGCAATCGCCTGCAAGCGCTTTGCCCAGTCGAGCCATTGCGGATCCATGTTTTGAGTGTAGGACGCCGGGCGCGGCGGGATGCCCGCGCCATCAATCGAGAATCGCGAACAGACTGCTGAAATCGTCGGTCCAGAGCTGGCCCGCCGCGCGCGGCAGCCGCTGGCCCGCGCTCTCGATTTCCTCCTGCCCGAGGTAGCTTGGGCCGTTGCCGAGCAGGACCCAGGTCGAACGAAAAACGCCATGCGCGTGGTCGCCCGGGTTATCGATCACCACGGCCGGCCGGTGCAGCGCGGCCGCCGCTGCCTGCACCACGGGCTTCAGATTCAAGTACTGGTTTGAGATATGGACGGCCAGCACGCCCTCCGGCTGCAGGTGCTGGAAGTACAACTCGAACGCCTGACGGGTCAGCATGTGCACGGGGATCGAGTCGCCGGAGAAGGCGTCCACCGCCAGCACGTCGTATTGGCGTGACGGCTCGCGTTCAAGTGACAGCCGGCCATCGCCGAGGACGATTTCAACCTGCGCCGCCGAGTCACTGAGATAGCTGAATTCACTGCGTGCGAGACGCGCCACCAATGGATTGATCTCGTAGAAGCTGTAGCGGTCGCCTGGCCGCCCGTAAGCGGCGAGCGTTCCGACGCCGAGGCCGATAATGCCGACGCGCAGTGCGGGCCGCTGCTCGCCCGCTGCCCGTAACGCGATGCCGATGCCCGAATCCGCGCCGTAGTAGGCCGTCGGCTCGCGCCGCCGCGCGGGCGTCAACCATTGCATCCCGTGGTCGATGGAGCCGTTCATGAGCTTACGCGAGCGCAGGTTCTCGACGGCCTGCGCGCCGGTCGTTTCCTGGATGTGGATCATGCTCGGTCCAAGCTGGTCGACCACGCTCAGCACGCCGTAGAAGTTGCGCACCATCACACGCGCCCGGGTAGCTTCCTGCACACCGGTTGCAATCAGCCCGGCCACTAAAGCGACGGTCAATCCAAGCAGGGCGAGCCAGGCGGGTTGCCAGCGCGCACGGTACACGCGGCTGCGCGGATCGCGGTGGTACACCACCGGGATCAGCACCGCGCAGGCGCCGAGCGCAATCTGCAACTCGTAGTGGCCCGAGAAGCAGCGCGGCGCGAGCAGCGCGGCGAACATCGCGCCCAGCGCGCTGCCCAGCGAGATCAGCAGATAGAACGATGTCAGATACGCCGGGTTGGGCTTCAGCCGGACCAGTTCGCCGTGGCAGAACATGCAGCAGATGAAAAGTCCGCAGCAATACAGCCCGATCAGCAGTCCGAGCGGCAGTACGGCGAACGACGGCGATAAAGCGTAAGCCATGCACGCGAGCGCCACGCCAAGCAGGCGCAGGAACAGCCCACGCCGGTACCAGATGGAGCTGTCAAAACACAAAATGAAGCTCAGCAGATACAGCGCCAGCGGAATCACCCACAACAGCGGGACCGAAGCGACGTTCTGCGTAACGTGCGTCGTAATGGCGATCAGCAGCGCGGAACCGCACGCCGCCAGCGCCATCCACATCAGCTTGTCCGTCAGACTGGGGCGGTTCTCAGCGCCCCCCGCGGCGGGTGCGAGCGGCGCCGCCGCACAGCCTCGCACACCGTAGGCCAGCGCTGCAAACAGGATCACGGCCACGACATAGAGGACCGACCATAACGCGGCCTGATGCGTACCGGTCAGCTTCGGTTCGATTAGCGCCGGGTAGCTCACCAGCGCCAGCATCGAGCCCACGTTCGACAGTGCATAAAAGCGGTACGGCACCGCGCCCGAGCGGCTGCGCGTATACCAACTCTGCAACAGCGGACTCGTTGAGGAAAGCAGGAAATACGGCAAACCGACAGTGAGCGTCAGCAGCAGTAGAATGCGCCATGATGGATCGCCCGCGCCCGAGGGTTTCCAGGTCTCGCCAGGCACGACGGGTAGAACCAGCAGACTGAGCGCCAGCAGTCCAATATGAATCCAGCTTTGCCTTCGCACCCCGGCGCGCCGCGTCAGAACGTGCGCATAGAGGTAGCCCAGCAGCAGGGCCACCTGGAAAAAGAGCAGGCACACGGTCCAGACCGAGGCAGCTCCGCCGAACCACGGCAGGATCATTTTTCCGATCAGCGGTTGGACCTGGAACAGCAGGAAGGCATTCAGGAAGATCGCCAGCGCGTAGAGCCAAGTGGGCGCAAAACCCGCGGCCGGCAAACCTCCGGCCGGAGCGGCGCCCGGGCGCACGTCTTCTTGGATGGAACTTAGCTCGGGCAATGAGATTTCAGACTCCCTCTTGAGGTAGACCTTGATGGTGTAGACGCCGCGCGCCGGAATCCTGTTCCCGCAGAGTCAGAGGCGTGGAAAGACAAAGCGACCCCGCGGCGCAGGGGTTGCGGTGCGCCGCAGGGTGCATCCAGCCGTTTACTTCTTCTGCAGTGCTTCCAGGGCTTCGCCGCTCTTTTCGAGCACGTTGGCATGCAGACTCCTGCCGTGCGCGTCCATCGTAACGATGGCCGGGAAGTCCTTCACCTGGAGATGCCACATCGCCTCGGGGATGCCGAGTTCGAGCAGATTGACGTCGAGCACCTTCTCCACCGACTTGGCGTAATACTGCGCCGCGCCGCCGATGGCATTCAGATAGACCGCGCCGCACTCCTGCAACGCCGCAAGCGTCTTCGGGCCCATGCCGCCCTTGCCGATGACGGCTTTCACGCCGAAGCGCCGCAGCACGTCATGCTCGAAGGGTTCCTCGCGGATGCTGGTGGTCGGACCGGCCGCCTTCACATGCCACTCCTCGCCTTCCTTCAGCATCACCGGGCCGCAATGGTAGAGCACGGCGCCGTTCAGATCGACGGGCGGATTATTTTTCTGCAAATAGGCATGCACGGCGTCGCGGCCGGTATACATCTCGCCGCGCACCAGCACGATATCGCCGACGTGCAGCTTGCGCATCTGCTCGGCGGTCAGCGGCGCGGTGAGCACGACTTCGCGGCCAGTCAGCGGGAAGCCTTCGGCCTGGGCCATCTTCTGCACCGGCTCGGCCGGATCGCGGTACAGCCAGTTCTTGATTGCGCCGGTCTTCGCGTCGAGGACCACGCCCAGGCGGCGGAACGCCCAGCAATTGTAAGCGACCGAAACGAAGAAGCTCGCCGGCAGGCGGTTGGCCGCCGTGATCTTGCAACCGATCAGGCTCGCCTTGCCGCCGAAGCCCATGGCGCCGACACCGAGCTTGTTGGCCTCGTCCATGATCTCGTTTTCGAGCTGCGCCAGCACCGGATTCGGATTGGTGTCGTCGAGCGTACGGAGCAGTTGTTGCTTCGCGAGTGCGTAACCCGTCGCACGGTCCGAGCCGACGCAGACGCCGATGGCGCCCGGCGCGCAGCCCTGACCCTGTGCCTGCCACACGGCGTGCAGAATGCACTTCTTCACGCCCGCGAGATCGCGGCCCACGCGGCCCAGGTGCTCCAGCTCGGCCGGCACGGAGTATTGAATGTTCTTGTTCTCGCAGCCGCCGCCCTTGAGAATGAGCTTGACCTCGATCTCGTCCTTCTCCCACTGTTCGAAGTGGATCACCGGAGTTTCAGGTCCGATATTGTTGCCGGAATTCTTGCCGGTCAGCGAATCGACCGAGTTCGGCCGCAACTTGCCGCGTTTGGTGGCCTCAATGACCGCCTCGCGGATCGCCGCCGCAAACTGGATCTGGTTCGTGCCAGCCGGCGTGTGAATGAAGAACGTCGGCATGCCGGTGTCCTGGCAGATGGCGCCTTCGCCCTCTTCCGCCATGTCGATATTCGTGGCGATGATATTCAGCGCCTGCTGCGATTGCGTGCCGGGCGTTTCGGCGGCCAGCGCAGTTCCCATCGCGCGGCGCACGTCGGGAGGAAGATTGGTAGAAGTCTGGGTAATGAGTTCGAGGAGGCTGGAGGCCAAGGATTGCATGGGTATAGCTCCTAAACCTCCATTTTAAGCCCCGTGGCGGGGCGCCTCTCCTGACTCCGCGGACTTCTCCGGGGCGGACGCTGCAAAGCCCGTGCGATCCCGGACGACCGCCGCGCACCTTTCAGCCGCGCACGCCCAGCTTGCGCAGGATCGTCATCATCGGGCACCAGTTCGTGAACGCCGACTGGAACAAATTCAGCCCCACAAAGGCCGTGAACCAGTAAAAGTACGGGCTCACCGTCATGCCCAGCGCGACGCTCAGCATCACGAAGAACCCGGCAATCAATCTCAACCAGCGATCGACGGTCATGGCTTATTCCTCTGCCTTCCTGGATGCAGCCGGCCCCGCGGGCGTGACGCCCTTGCCGGCAATTCGCGATTGAAAGATGTAGTAGACGATCGGCACGGTGACGCGCGACAGCGCCAGCGACGCGATTTCGCCAGCCATCAATGCAATGGCGAGCCCCTGGAAAATCGGATCGAAGAGGATCACGATGCTGCCCACCACCACGGCGGCGGCGGTGAGCATCATCGGCCGGAAACGCACCGCGCCGGCGTCCACCACGGCCTGGTCGAGCGGCATGCCCTCCTTCAGCCGCAACTCGATGAAGTCCACCAGGATGATGCTGTTGCGCACGACGATACCGGCGCCGGCGATGAAGCCGATCATGCTGGTAGCCGTAAAGAAGGCGTGCAGCAGCCCGTGCGCCGGCAGGATGCCGACCAGCGAGAACGGGATGGCGGCCATGATGATGAGTGGCGTCAGGAAGCTCTGGAACCAGCCCACGACCAGGACGTAAATCAGCACCAGCACGGCGGCGAATGCGATGCCGAGGTCGCGGAAGACCTCGTAGGTGATGTGCCATTCGCCGTCCCACTTCATCGCGTACTTCGCGTCGTCGAAGGGCTGATGCGCGGTGAGTTGCTCGATCTGATAACCGCCGTCCACCGGCAGTTTGGCGATCTCCGGTCCGAGCTTGAGGATCGCGTACACCGGGCTCTCCATCGCTCCGGCGACGTCCGCGGTCACGTAGGTGACCGGCATCAGGTTCTTGTGATAGATGCTGCGCTCGACGGTCGAATTCTCGACATGAATCAGCTCGGCAAGCGGCACCAGGCCGCGGCTGCCCGCGACTTTCAGGTCCTTCAGACGCTCCAGGTCGCTGCGCGTCGCGCGGTCCGCCCGAACCGTAATCGGCACGTCCTCCCGCGCCGTATCAACGTGCAGCAGGCCCGCGCTCGCGCCTTGCGAAGCGATGGCGACGGTCTGCGCGATCTGGTCGACGCTGACGCCGTTCAGCGCGGCCTTCTCGCGGTCCACGTGCCAGATCTGCTTAGGCTGCGGATCCTCGACGTACCAATCGGCGTCGACCACGCCAGCGGTGCGATCGAAGATATCGAGAATGCGGCGGGCCAGCTTCTCGCGCCCTTCGCGCGTCGGGCCGTAGACTTCGGCGACCAGCGTTTCGAGCACCGGCGGGCCCGGCGGGACTTCGGCGACCTTAACGCGCGCATTGTTCGCGCGGGCGATGGCGAGCAGGCTCGTGCGCACGCGTTTGGCGATCTCGTGGCTCGGCAGGCTCCGTTCGCCCTTCGGCTTCAGATTCACCTGAATGTCGGCGACGTTCGATCCGCGGCGCAGATAGTAGTGCCGCACCAGGCCATTGAAATTGTACGGCGAGGCTGTACCCGCGTAGGTTTGAACGTTCACCACCTCGGGCTGCTCGAAGGTCTTTTCGGCCAGTTCGCGGGCGACGCGCGCGGTCTGTTCGAGCGTCGTGCCCTCGGGCATGTCGACGATCACCTGGAACTCGCTCTTGTTGTCGAACGGCAGCATCTTCACCTTGACGAATTCGATGTAGACAAGCGACATCGCGCCGAGCAGCAGCACGACGACCATGGTGAGAAAGCCGTAGCGCATCGCCGGCACGTGGATCAGGTGATCCATGAAGCGCCGGTACCACAGTGTGAGGCGATCCTCCTGCGGCTCGCCCTTGCCGGCGGTGTGCGGGTGCAACAGCCGGATCGCCGCCCAGGGCGTGACGATGAAAGCCACCATTAGCGAGAAGATCATCGCCGCCGTGGCGCCGATCGGGATCGGCCGCATGTACGGACCCATCAGTCCGCCGACGAAAGCCATCGGCAGAATGGCCGCAATCACCGTGAGCGTCGCCAGTATGGTCGGGTTGCCGACTTCATCGACCGCCTCGATGGCGACCTCCGCCAGCGGACGTCCGGCGTTGGTGCTCATGCGCGCATGACGCACGATATTTTCGACAATCACGATCGCGTCGTCCACGAGGATGCCAATCGAAAAGATCAGCGCGAACAGCGTAATGCGGTTCAGCGTGTAGCCGTAAAGATAGAAGACCGTCAACGTCAGCGCGAGCGTCACAGGGATGGCCGTGAAGACGATCAGCGACTCGCGGAAGCCGAGCACGAAGGCGATCAGCAGACTGACCGAGACGACCGCGATGCCCATGTGAAACAGCAGTTCGTTCGATTTCTCGGCCGCCGTTTCGCCGTATTGGCGCGTAACCGTAAGGTCGACACCGTCGCTGAGCAGCGTCCCTTTGAGTGCATCCACTTTGCGCAGCACGTTGCCGGCGACCGTGATGGCATTCGTGCCCTTGCGCTTGGCGATCGACAGGGTCACGGCCGGCTCAAAGCCCTGGCGCGCGGCGAACTGGACGTACTGACTGGGCTCCTCGCCCGTGTCTTCGACCGACGCCACGTCGCGCAGATACACCGGATGGCCGTTCGCGACGGCGACGACGAGGTTCTTCGCCTCTTCGGCGTCGCGCAGAAAGCTGCCCGCTTCCAATACGGTCTCAACGTTGCCCGTGGAAGCCGTGCCGGCGGGGAGCTTGCGATTCGTGGACCCGAGCGCGCCCATCACCTGCAGCGGCGTCAACCCGAAGGCCGACAAGCGGCCCGTGTCGAGCGTGACGCGCAGTTCGCGCCGCTGCCCGCCGATGATCTTCACCTCGCTGACATCGGGCGCTTGTTTGATGGCGTCGTGCAATTGCGCGGCGACCTGACGCAGTTCGAAGTCGTTATGCCGTCTGCTGTGCAGCGTCAGAGCGAGAATCGGCACGTCGTCGATCGAGCGCGGCTTCACCAGCGGCTGCGAGACGCCGGGCGGGATCATGTCGAAGTTCGCGTACATCTTCTGGTTCACGCGAACGATGGCTTTCTCCTCGTCCTCACCGACCTTGAAGCGCACGATGACCAGCGCCGATCCCGGCATCGTCGTCGAATAGACGTACTCGACGCCGGGGATCTCCCAGAGCAGTTTCTCCATCGGCCGCGTGACGCGCTGCTCCACTTCCTGCGCCGGCGCGCCGGGCATTTCAACAAAGAGATCGATCATCGGGACGATGATCTGCGGCTCCTCCTCGCGCGGCAGCATGAACACGGAGAAGACGCCGGCCAGCAGCGCCGATACTATGACGAGCGGCGTGAGTTTCGAGTTGATCCAGCTCTTGGCGAGCTTGCCGGCAATACCGAGTCCAGTATGGTTATTCACTGCCGCACCTCGATGCGGGCTCCGTCAACGAGCCCCTGGGGCGGCCGGTCGATCACCGCTTCGCCCACGCTCAGGCCGGAGAGAATTTCGACCAGATCGCCGCTGTGCGCTCCGGTCTTGACCAGACGCCCGCGCGCCATGCCACTATCGGCGACAAACAGGCGCTCCACCTGGCCGTCGCGCACCAGCGCGCTCGCCGGAACCGCGAGCATTTCGCGTTCGCCGGAAGCGAAGAGCGCACGGCCGAAGACGCCGCTGCGCAGGCCTTGCACGGCAGGCAGGTTGATCTTGACCGTAAAGCTGTGCGAGCCCGGATCGAGCGCGGGCACGACCTCGCCGACGCGCGCGTCGATGTCTTTGTCGAATGCGTCCAGCCGCACACGCACTGCCTGACCCGTACGGATCTGCGCCAGACGATTCTCCTCGACTGACGCCTCCAGGCGGTAGGCCCCGGCCTGTTCGATGGTGACAATAGGCGTGCCCGGCGAGGCCAGCATGCCCGGCTCGGCCTTGCGCTCGACGACGAGTCCGGCGAATGGCGCCGTGACCTTCGCGAAGCTCGCCTGCAACTTAGCTTGCGTCACGCCCTCGTCGGCCTGATGGACGCGCGCGTCAAGCTGGCGGCGTTTCGCCCGCGCCATTTCATACGCCGCGCGCGCCGTCTTCAGCCGCGCCTGCGCCTCGTCATATTCCTGCGCGGTGATCGACTTCTCGTCAAACAGCGACTTCATGCGGCGATGGCTCGCCTCGGCCAGATCCAGTTGCGCCCGCGCCGCTTCCACGCCGCTGTCGGCTTCGGGCTGCGCGTCGAGCGCTTCGCGCCGTGCGGCCTCGGCCTGCCGCTGCGACGCCGCGATATCGCGGGCATCGAGAACAGCGACAACCTGGCCGGCCTTCACCGTATCGCCGGACTGCACGCGCACTTCCAAAATCGAGCCCATCGTCCGCGCCGAGAGCACGCTGCTCACGCGGGCGCGCACCGTACCCGTCGCTTCGTACACTTCGGGCAGTTTCGCGTTCTCTGCTCTGCGCGCAGTGACCGCGACCGGCGGCGCGCTCTCCGCTTTCCTGGCGGGCTCGCCTCCGCAGCCCGCGAGCAGGCCTGCCAAAAGGATCGCCGGAATGGCTTGCAGGGTCTTACTTGAGAACATCGGAATCTCCATTCAATGCGCCGGTGGCGGCTTCAAGTTGCACGGCGGCGGTGCGCTGGTCGTAAAGCGCCGCCAGCCGGCGCGTCTTCGATTCAAGCAGGGCGGTTTCGGATCGCAACAGGTCGGTGACCGTGGCGAGACCGCTCGAATACCGGTTGCGAATAATGCGCAAGCTCTCTTCCGCCTGCGCCACAGTGTCACGCGTCGTTCCGACGCGTTCCCGCGCGGCGTCGAGGTTCGCCTCGGCGCGCCGCACCTCCAACCGCACAGCCGCGTCCATCTGCCGCTCGCTCGCGGCGGCGGCCGTCTTCATCTGGCGCGCTTCGGCGACGGAGGCGCGCGTGCGGTTGCCGTCAAACAAAGTCCAGCGCGCGGAGGCGGCAAAGAGCCAGTTCGCGCCGCCCTTGCTCGCGATGTTCTGCCGGTCGGCTTCGAAGACGCCGTGCAATCCGATCACCGGCCAATACTGCGCGCGGGCCGACGCTTCCTGTGCGGCGCTGATCTCTTTGCCCAGCCGCGCGGCGAGCAGTTCCGGCCGCGACGCGACAGCCTGCGCTTCCAGCCCGGCGCCCGTCCCGGCAGGCAACTGCGCCGCTTCCATCGGCGTCGTGAGCGTGTGCTCGTCGTCGAGCGGCAGCCCCAACGCCTCGTTCAGTGCGGCGCGCGCTACTTTCAGATCGGCGGCGGAACGCGCACGGTATTCGCTCATCGCACTGGCATGCACCTGCACGCTGAGCACGTCGGCGTCGGTGGCGACGCCCGCGCGTTGCAGGCTGCGCGCCCGCTCCAGATCGGCGTTCGCGGACTTCAGCGATTCTTCGGCGAGCCGCAGGTTCTGCCCGGCCAGCGCCACGCCGTGATAGGCACGGGCGACGCCGACAGTCACGGCAAGTTCCATCCGGCGGCGCTCTTCCTCGGTCATCTTCTTGCCGAGCTGCGCGGCCTTGACGGCGTTGCGCGTGGCGCCGAAATCGTAGACCGTCTGATCGACGCTCAATTGCGATTGATAATTCGAAAGCGCGTCCGGCCGGTTCAGCGGACCGAGGTTGAAGTTGGCCGCGGTGAACTGATGCTGCGTCAGCAGAGCGCCGAAGACATAAACAGGGTTATTGCCTTCCTGGAAGCCTTCCGTATAGGTCGCGCGCGGCATCCAGCCGGAGCGGGCCTGGGCGATGCGCGAGCCGGCCGCCTGCACGCGGGCCGTCGCCGCTTCGAGCGACGGATGATGGGTCAGCGCCAGTTTGACGGCGTCGGGTAAACTGAGCGGCGCCTGAGCGTTCAACGTCAGTCCCGGCAACAGGAATAAGATCAATCGGGAGATTTGCATGATCGTGACCGTTTCGGTTGCGGTTACGTCATTCAGGATGCAAAGCGTCGCCCGTGGTGACAGTGCGATTGCGGTGTCACCACTGGCGCGGAAGTGCATCCTGAGGAGTGAAGGACGAGCTATGGAACTTACGGTGACCTACCTCGGCGGCGTGCAGTTTGAAGCGCAGGCGCGCGGCCACAAGATCTATTCGGACCAGCCCGCGGAGAACAAGGGCTTCGACGAGGGGATGACCCCGCCCGAGTTACTGCTGGCCGCAGTGGGTACGTGCGCCGGCTACTATGCCGCCGAGTATCTGAATCGTCATCAACTGCCGGCGTCGGGCTTGTGCATCCGCGTCAGCGCGGAAAAGGCGAAGAACCCGGCGCGGCTGGCGAAGTTCCTCATTGAAGTGGATACGCCGGGCGTGACCGATCCCGAGCATATAGAAGGAGTGAAGCGCGCCGTCGGCAAGTGCCTGGTGAAGAACACGCTCGCCATGCCGCCGGAGATCGTTGTTGAGGTTGGCGCGCACCAGCCGGCGCAGGCCTGAACGGGCCGATGCCGGTCGCGCGAAGCCGCTACGATGGTTGAGTGCCTGATCCGGTCAACCCCGAAGTGGAATGGGCCCGTCGCCTGCTCGCCGGAGATGCGGCGGCGTTCACGCCCTTTGTCGAGAGTTTCCAGTCCAAGGTGTTTCAATACACCTGGCTGATGTGCGGCCAGCGGGAAGACGCCGAAGAGGTGGCGCAGGATACGCTGCTCAAGGTTTTCGAGAGCTTCGATCAATTGCGCGAGCCGGAGCATGTCAAGGCCTGGGTTTTCCGGATCGCCCGGAACTATTGCCTGATGAAGCGCCGGCGCAGCGTCTTCGCGCCGGATCGCGAACTGTCGCTGGACGAGCTCATGCCGCGCGCTTTGCCGGACAGCGATTCGGCGGGAGTCGCGCCTTCGTCGCGCGTGCCCGATCAACGGGAGTTGCCGGAACAGAAGCTGTTGCGCAAGGAGCTGAACCGCGAGTTGGAAGCAGCCATGCAAGAGCTGCCCACGAACTATCGCTCGGTGGTCCTCTTGCGCGACGTGGAGGGTCTCTCGACGGCGGAAGTGGCGGACGTGTTGAACCTCAGTCTGGACGTCGTCAAGCAGCGGCTGCACCGCGGCCGGCTGGCATTGAGAAAACGATTGGCCGGCTATCTGGCGCCGGCCGGAAAGGTCTCCGCATGAACACCGCGAAACATGAGCACCGCGCGGTGGATCCCTCCTGCCGGGAGGTCTTCGAGCGTCTTTCGGAGTACCTCGACGGGGAGCTCTCGCCGCAGGACTGCGCGCACATTCAGGAGCACATCAAGGACTGTGCGCCCTGCGTCGCCTTCGTCGAATCGCTGAAGGCCAGCATCCAGGCGTCGCACGATCTGCGCCCCGCCAAGCCCGTTCACAAGCTGGATGCGGAAGCGCAGAAGAAGCTCACGGCCGCCTGGAAGGCTGCCTTGGAGCGCCGCAGCGCGTGAGCCCGAACGCGCCTATTGGCCCGCTTTCAGATACGCCAGCAAGTCTTCCATTTCGGAATCCCTAACCGCCGGCCACGTCTGTTTCGAGCTTTCCATCTGCCGCAGCATGCCCGGCGCGTGCTGAGTCAACGAGCCGATCAGCGTGTAGGCGTCAGGCACCGTTCCGGCGATCCGCGGTCCCGGTCCGCTGGTATGGCAACCGGCGCAGCCCTTGGCGGCAAATACCTTCGCGCCGCGCGCCGCGTTCCCGCTCGTCGCGGCGAACTGGAGCGACCAGACGTAGCCGGCCAGGCGCTTCATCTCTTCCGGGTTCAGCTCGCCCGACTGCTTCATCAGGCTCGAATGGTTCCACATCGCCGCCGACAGGTCGCTGATCGTGCGGAAGCCGGCGTGCTTTTCGAGCGCCCGCGCGCCCTTGTGGCACTCCGCGCAGCCCTTCACCTGGAAGAGCGTCTCGCCGGTTTCCGCCGAGGCTGGCTGGAAAACCGGTTTGTGCCCGCGGGCCCCCGGCTGCGCCCGCAAGTAAACGATCAGATCGTTCATCTCGGCCGCCGTGAGCGTCGGCAGCTTGCCGCCCTTTTGCGCCACTTCAGCGCGCATCGCCGGCGCGTGGTTCCACATCTCGCGAGCCAGATCGATCGGGTCGGACAACGTCTCCCACTTCAGCCCGCGCTTGCCCTCCGCGCCATCCAGACTGTGGCACTCGACGCAGCGCTTAGCCGTGAAGAGTTGTTTGCCGCGGGCGGCGTCGCCGGGAGCCTCCATGTAGCGCGCCGCATAAAAGTAGGCAAACAGATCGGCGCTGTCCTGGGGCGTCAGGTCCACCTTGGCGGACGTCTTCGCCAAAGCGCTCCACATCTTCGGCGCATGGTTCCAGAGCATTGCCACCATCGACGCCGGAGTGAACCCCAGGCCGCCCTGCCTGCCAAGATCGGGCGCCGTCGTTCCGCCCTGGCCGCCCACGCTGTGGCAGGCGACGCAGTTCTTCGATTGAAAGAGTGCGGCGCCACGCGTGGCGTCGCCGTTCAGAGACGGTGCGGCCGCCGCAAGTGCGGCGGCCGTCGTAATTCCAAGAACGATTCTGGCGAACATGGTGTGTGTACCTACATCAGGATGTACCTACATCAGGAAGCGAATCCCACTCATAATGGTGTGCGCCCGGAAACCTTCATAAAAATAGAAGGGCTGGTTCAGACCGTACCACTGCCACTCCCCATATAGCTGCATGTGCTTCGTCAGCGGTACGAGCAGTTTTCCTTGCGGTTGATAGTAGCGCGACGGGCGGCTGCCCGCCGTGGTCACGAAAGAGCCCCCAAAGCTGATCTTCGGCGTGACCGCACCCTTGCCGGGCAGAGTATATTCGGCCATCATCGACGCCGCATTCGCGTTGTCCACGTACAGCGACTCGTTCGTCGGATTGAACGGGAAGATGACCAGGTAGTTGATATCGGAGCGAATCTCCGAATGCGTGTAGTCCGCAATCAGGCTGAACCGGTGACCGCCGGGCAGCCATTGCAGACTGGCCGATTCCACCGCCGAGGTGAACTTCGCCGTCAGGCCCGAGTCCGGGTTCTGGTTGTGCAGGTAGCTCACATTGGCGCTGAAGAACAGGTTGTGCGGCAGCGTGAAGCGCGACTGGAAGCGGAGTTTGTTGTAATCCTGCAAGCCCGTACGATAGAACGTCTTCACGCCGTTCGACGCCTCGACGTCGCCGTTCAACAGAATCCCCTGCGTCGGGCGGTATTGGATGCCCGCCAGTCCGACGTGCCGCACGAGTTGCGCATTCTCGTCGGGAGTCGTCGTGCTCAGCAGGCCCGCGGGGACGTTCGCAGAACCCCATTCATAGCGGTATCCGCCGCGGATCATCAGCTTGCTCGTGACGTCCACCAGCGCCTCGGTCTGCGAACGATGCTGGTTCACGTCGAGCCGGGCGGTGCCCGCCGACGCCAGGCTGGCCGCCAGCCCGGACGACAGATAGAACAGACTGCTCAGCGTCGAGTTGCTGTTGTCGTGATACGACTCCGTCTCGAACGCTTCGCGAATCCGCACACGGTTCAGGATCCGGACTTCGGTCGAGAACGAGCCCGACGTGCGCGGCATGGCGGCACTGCCGTACACCTGGTCGAAGGCCGTCGAGTAGAAAGCGATGTTCGGCGCCGCCGCCGCGATGTTGCCTTGGGCGAGTTGGTTCAGCGTGGACGATATGTGGGGATCGGAATGATAGATCTGCCCGTAAAGGTCGATCCACGACGTCGGGCTGTACGTGGCGAAGCCTTTGGTGAAATTGCCGTCGCCGCGGATGTAGTACGCCTGCCAGCCGTTCATCAGATCGAGCAACTGCTGCAGGTACGGCGTGGTCCGGTCACCTGTGCCGTAGCCGTTCGAGTAGGCGCCCTGATCATCCTTGAAAATGTTGGAGCCCTGCTCGAATGTGCCATGCAGCTTACGCAGCGCGACACGCACGCCGCCGCGGAAGGTGCTCTGCCCCCAATGGACGTTGTTCACGACCGGGTACTGGTTGCTGGAACCGTCGACCAGCGTCGAGATGCCCGTGCCCGTGTCGGTGTTGCGCGAGTAGGCGATGTACGGCTGAATCCAGAAGCCGGGCAGGAGCAGCAATTCGTTGTCGAAGTTACGGGTCTTGGTATCGTAGGCGCGCTGGTTCATGAAGACGCCGGTGGTCGACATTGTCGGATCGGCGTACGACGGCAGGAAATTGAAGTAGGAAATGTTCGAATAGTCGGCCGTCAGACGGTAGATGCGGTTGCGCTGCATGTCGAGCCGCATCGAGTTGTAAGGGTCGCCCCAGCTATGCGCTTGCAGCAGAAAGCTGTCGGCGACGTTGTTGTCGTGCGCTGGCGGCTCATACTTCAGATCGACATTCACCACGCGCGGCCCGGATTCGAGATTGACGATGCTGCGATAAGTGTTCCAGTCGCCGCCGACATTCGAGACCCAGCGCGCGCCGACGTCGATAGTGCCTTCCACCTGCTTCTCTTTGGCCGGCGCCGCGGCCGGAGCCTCGGCCTTCGCCTCGGTAGCGGGTGCTTGCGCGGCGGTAGCGCTTGCCGCCGGAGCTTCAGCGGAAGCAGCGGGCGCCGCGTCCGCCGCGGCTTTCTTCTTTTTCGATTTTTTGGCCTTCCTGGCCGGCTTGCCCGACTCAGCAGCGTTTTGCGGCGCGTCCTGAGGAGCAGCGAAAACGGCCGCGGCCGCGAACATCAACAACAGGGCTAGTCTTTTCATCGCAGCAACCCCTTGTCGGCGTTGGAGCCGTGGATCTTCTGGTGGCAGGTGGTGCAATTGCGGAAGCGCGGCACGCGCATATCGTGAAACGCCGGCGGCGCGCTGCCGAGCGTCCGGCCTTGGGATGGCGACTGGAGATTCGAGTGGCACTCCAGGCAGACCAGAAACACCTCCTGGCGCGTCAGCATGCGCGGATTGACCGAACCGTGCGGCTCGTGACACGCCGTGCAGCCTTCCGTCTCCACGGGAGCGTGATTGAACGCGAACGGCCCGCGCTTGTCGCCATGGCAGTTCACACAGCCGGGCTCGGAGCCCATGCTGGCCTGACGCAGATTGCGGCTCATGAAACTCGAATGCGGATTGTGGCAGGACGTGCAGGCCATGGCGCCTTCCGGCACCTTGTGATGATGCGGCTTCAGGAACGACGCCGCGGCGGCCGTGTGGCAGCTTCCGCAGAGCTGGTTCACTCCGGCGTTGTGCTTGAGACGGACGAAGGAACTTTCGGCGCCGGTCTTGTGCATGTCGTGGCACGACGTGCAGGGAATGGCGTTGCGCGAGTGGCCGCTCTGAATCCGCCCGACGTGGGTGGACTGGTTGCGGTGGCACTCCAGACAGATGGCGTCGGTCTTCGCGGGCTTCTGCTTTGCTGGGTTCACGATGTCCGCCGCCGAGGCCGAGTCGGCGTGCTTCGATCCCATTCCGTGGCAAGCTTCGCACGCCTTGCCCGCCCAGCGTTTATTCCCATCCAGGTTGTGATGCGGGTTTTTGGCAAAGGCCTTCGAGATGTCCTCATGGCATCCCGCGCAGGTTTCCGAGCCCACGTAATCCAACTTCACGGGCGCCGCCGGAGCCGGAGCGGCCTGCTCGGAGGCGGCCGGCTTCGCCGCGCCCTCCTTCACCTCTTGCCTCGCCGCACCGGCGAGCTGCATTGCACCGGCAAACGCAAGAACGGCCAGCGGGATGACGAGATTCTGCAATCGGATCATGAAAGCTCCCTGACACGCGGTTCCGGCACGAAGGCCGGGCGGTCCGCTTGCCGCGGGCTGCCCGGCCTTCTTTATGACTTATGTTAGTTGGAAGCGTGCACTTTCGCCACGGAGTAATCCCCGTTGGGACCGTGGCATACGCTGCAGCTTTCACCGAGCGAAGACGTATTCACCAAAGCGTGCGACGCGGCGTCCACGGTGGCGTGGCAACCGAGGCAGGCGCCGGTGGTCGGATTGACCGGGTTGATGTAGCCGCGCGGGTCGTTGATCTGGGCAGTCGCCCCGATCGGCATCACGTACGTGTTCGGCAGGTGGCATTGCTGGCAATTCGCCAGATCGCCGGGATAGCCGACGTCGTTGAAGTTGTTCTTCGAACCGCCGAAGCCGTAGATCGTGAAATCGCGCGTCTGGTTCGGGCCGGAGTGGATCCGGTGAATCATCAATGCGAAATCGACGCTCTCGGGCGGATTCGCCGAGCCGTCGGCCGGCCGTCTGGCGCCGTCATTCTCGACCGGGTTGTGACACAGCACGCACTGCTCGATCTGGTTGCGGTTTTCGCCGTGCAGCGAGAGGTTCCAGTGGCAGTTGTTGCAGTTCGCCAGCGCCACCACCGCGCGCCGCGGCTTGACGGCCGAGCCATCCACCGAGAAGTTGAACACGACATTCTTCATGCCGTATTCAATCTGCCGCGCCTTGGTCGTACCCGCCAGCACCGTATCGTAACGCCGGCCTTCCACGCCGATCGTGTAGGTGCCGGTCGCCCCGGCCGGGATCGCCGTCTTGAAGGTGTAAGTGTAGGTGTCGCCCTGCAAAGTGGCCGATTTGGTCGGATCTTCGCTGACATAGCCATGCGCGTTGACACCGACGTAGTCCGAAGCCGGACCCGCCAGCACCAGCGCCAGGCGGTAGTTCTTCTGCGAGAAGGCCGACAGCGGGATCGTCGCGCCAGTCTTGTCCTTCACCTGGAACGCCACAACAGGGAACTGCCCCGGCGTGGTGTTCGCTACGGAGACGATCGTGCCCTGGATGCCCGGCAGCAGGCTCGACTGGTTCGGATTCACGTGCGCGCCGAGGATCGAGGCGTCGAAATCGACTTCGCCCTGCGGGACGTGGCAGTTGGCGCATTGTTTGTCGTCGAACTGCGGTCCGCCGGCGTGGTTCACGCCCGTGGCGAAGTTGACATCGTCATGGCAGGAGCCGCAAGCCGCCGCGGTCGGAGTCGTCGTGAACGCCGCCGCCTGCTTGGCGTCGGACGCATGGCACGCCTGGCACGTGTTCGGATTCGCCGGGAAAGCGATGTCCGAGTAGTCGTTATTGCCGTGCGAACCATTGATCTGATACGGCGTGCCCGCCTTCACGCTGGGCAGATTCTCGCCCATGTGAATCTTGTGGAACATCACCTTCATATCGATGGAGTTGCCCGTCTGCGGATTGATGTAGCCCGGGACGTGGCACAGGATGCAGATTTCCATCGTCCGCCGCGAACCGCCATGGAAGGCGATCTGGCTATGGCACTTGTTGCAGGTCGCCGTGGTGACCACTTCCCGGACGGTGGGCGTCCCGCCCCCGATCACAAAGCTCGACGTCGCATTGGCGTAGTCCGTCCCCAGATCGAAATCGGTCAGGTTGCGTGACGCCGTCATGCCCACCGTGACCGTCGCTCCAGCGGCGGCCGTGCCGGGCATCGCCGTCTTGAACGTATAGCTGTACGTTCCATCCGCATTCGTCACCAGCGTCCCGCCCGAGTCGGTTCCCGGCTGAGTGACGGTTGTCCCGGGCACCGACGTATTTTTCGTCGTCGTGATCGGTACGTATTGGCCACCCGAAGAGCCGGCCGGAATGTACGCCATGATGTAGCGCACCGAGACTGCTCCCGGCGTCTGAATGCCGGTAGCGTCCAACAAGGCGCCTTGCGGATCGGTCAGTTTGTAGGTTACAGTCACGGGGCTGCCTGCCGTATACTGCACGTTTGTGATTTGAATTGCCACGCCCGGACGTACGAAATTCAGTATGGCCGGATTGGCAAATGACGCCTTTGCACGACTCGAAAATGGGGATCTGGTCGAGCTTAACAGGGCAACGCTCCCTGCCATCAGCATCGCGACCAGGACAAACCCCATCGAGGCACGTGAGCGAGAACGCATTCGCATGAAAGCTCTCCTTCTCAACCCCAAGCAGAGGGATAGCACACTGACTCCCCGCCACCTCTCAGCCGGCGGAAAAATCACGAGAAATGCATAGCATCTTCCACTCCAAACCGTTCAGCCGGGTATGGAATAATTCGACAGTGCGTGTTTTCAATAGGTTATCGGAATTATGATGAAGCGTCTTTTAGAATTCAGGCGCGGTTTTAGCGGCGCGTCAAAAGCGTTGGGTGAAAGCCCACAGCCGGTTCCCCTGCGATCTGAGAAAAATGACGCCATCGCGGACAACAGTCTTCGCGCAGAGCGTTTTATGCCCCTGCTTCTACACCGCCGATAGTGTTGATTTATTCAACACTTCACATTGATGCCAGCCCGGATGTTACCATTGCACGCGTTTGCCGGGCTGGAGTTCCCAGACCTCGATCCCGTCCTTTTTGAGCAGCCCCGCCAGCTCGGCGGGCGTCCCCTTCAGAACTGGAAACGTGCCGAAATGCATCGGGATCACCTGCTTCACGCCGAGCATCCGCGCCGCCAGCGCAGCCTGCTTCGGATCCATGGTGAAATAGTCGCCGATGGGCAGGAAGGCCAGTTCCGGAGCGTACAGCTCGCGGTACAAGGCCATGTCCGAAAACACCGCCGTGTCACCCGCAAAATAGGCTGCGCGCCCATCGGCAAAGTGCAGGATAAAGCCCGCCGCCTCACCGCCGTAAACAATGGAATTACCGTCCTGAATGCCGCTGGAGTGGCGGGCGTCGGTCATGGTGACTTCCAGCGAGCCCGCTTTCTGGCTGCCGCCCTTGCCCATTCCGCCGGTGTTTTCGACGCCCTTGCCAGCGAGCCACAACCCGATCTCGAAGTTCGCGATCACCTTGGGATGGAACTTCCGCGCGAGCGCAACGGCGTCGTTCATGTGGTCGCCATGGCCGTGCGTGATCAGCATGGTGTCGATGCGATCGATCCGGAACCCTTGCGGCGCCTTGGGGTTGCCCTCGATCCACGGATCGAGCAGGACGATCTCGCCGTTTTCCAGCTTCAATTGAAACGTCGCGTGTCCCAGCCACGTGATCTCAATCATTGCCCAGTTCCTCCCTGTCGCGTGCGCACACCCGCCCGCCGCGCACCATGCCATTGCGACCGGCGGGCCGCTCACGAGGATAGCATCCCTGCCGCCCGGTCTAGCTCTCCTGCTTCACCATCTGCTCGGTGAGCGTCTGGAAGTGATAACCCATCACGGCCAGCGTCATGGCCATAGTGAACGACCGCCGGTACTTCGTCGCCGCGGTCAGCACGAATTTCCAATAGCTGAGCCGGGCCCGGCCCAGCACGCCCTGGCGCATGATCGACGTGAAAAAGGCGCGCAGGTTAGACCAGCTCAGGCGCTTCTGGTAATCCGGGTGGCAGCGGCTCAGAAACAGCTTCGCGCGCTCGTAGTACGCATCGCAGCTATAGATCCGCTTGAGCACGGACTGGTAGCCCTCCACCAGCCGCGCGGCATTCATGTGCGGCCGGAAGTTCAACTGGCAATTCGTGTTGTTGCCGTTCCCGGCGCTCAGAATCCGGCCCTCGCTCCGCAGCCGCCGGAACAGTTGCGTCCCCGGCATGGCCTCCAGCAGGCCCACCATCGCAATCGGGATCGCGCTCTTCTGGATGAAGTCGACCAGCCGGTCGAAGATGTCTTCCTTATCGGTGTCGAAGCCCAGGATGAAGCCGCCCATCACCTCCATGCCGTATTGCTGGATGGTGCGGATGCTCTCCAGCATGTCCCGCCGCACGTTCTGCTCTTTGTGATTGGCCACCAGGCTGCACGTATCCGGCGTTTCGATGCCCAGGAAGACGGCCGTGAAGCCGGCGTCTTTCATCAGTTGCATCAGCTCCGCGTCCTCCGCCAGATTCAACGACGCCTCGGTGGTGAAATTGAACGGACGGCCATGCGTGTTCATCCACTCGGCCATCGCCGCCAGCAGGACCTTGACGCGCGGTTTGTTGCCGATGAAGTTGTCGTCCACCATGAAGACCGAATCGCGCCAACCCGCCGCGTACAACTGGTCGAGCTCGGCCAGCACCTGTTTGACGCTCTTGGTCCGCGGGCGCCGGCCGTAGATTTCGATGATGTCGCAGAACTCGCAGTTGAACGGGCAGCCACGCGAGTACTGGATCGTCATCGTGTGGTAGTTCTTCATCTTGATCAGGCTCAGATCGGGCAGCGGGCTGTGCTCCATGCTGGGCCGCTCGTCCGCCTGATAGACGCTCTTCGCCGTGCCCTGCTCCAGATCGCGCGCCACTGCGGCCATCAGATCCTCGGACTCACCGATCACCACGTGATCGGCATGCAGCGTCGCTTGCGGCAGGCTGCTGGCAATCGGACCGCCGACCACCGTCCGCACACCGTGTGCGCGGCAGCGGTCGACGATCGCGACCAGATCATCCTGCTGCACGTGCATCCCGCTGACCAGCGCCACGTCGGCCCAGGCCAGGTCGGCATCCTTCAACCGCTCGACGTTGGCGTCGACCAACCGTTTGCTCCATGCGCGCGGCAGCAGCGCGCCGATCGTCATCAGCCCCAGCGGCGGCTGCGCCGCGCGCTTGCCCACGAACCGCAGGGCATGACTGAAACTCCAATAGGTGTCGGGAAACTTGGGATAAATCAGCAAGGCGTTCATTGCATCCACCTTGGCCACGGACGTCCGCCACGGCTTGCTGAATCGGGATTTCGGCGCTCGGTGACGGCGATGAAGTGGCCGCACGGCGCGGCCCTGCCCGCCTAGCCCCATTCCTTCGCCGCGGGCAAAAAAACACGCGCCCAGATCAAGTGTGATCCCGCCCGAGGGTCACCTTCAACGTCGCGACAAAAAGATTACAAACGCACGGTTCTGGAGCGAAAACGCGCGTGACGCATATCCCCAAATGTCAGACGGGCGTTCCCGTTACCGGGGAACGCCCGTCTATTGCCCCAATTGGGTGAAACTGCCCGCCAACACCCCGTTCCTGCCGCTCGAGTCCCAACGAAATCGAAACCTCTGCTTCGGCGGGCCTTTGAGCCAACTCACACCCAAGGCCACCCCGCGCGTGGGTTTTCCCACGGAATCAGCGCTCAACTCGTTGAGATCGTTGAACTAGGCACGGATCTTTTTGCGCAACAATCCGATTCCGGCCAGAGCTACTCCAATCAGGCCCAAGGTTGCCGGTTCGGGAGTCGCTGCCCCCGCATCGACACTGATGCTGTCCAGGACGTAATAGTTCGGATCATCCCGTATTGCGAACTGCAGCGTATCAGACCCTGTGCCAATGAGGTTCGAAAAAGTAAACTCGGTAAAACCAAATTCCCCCGCGTCCGCCATGCTCGCAAGAACCGTGCCGTTCCAGGAAACGGAGAAATCGTTTGGAGTGCCGCCGAGATTTTCCAGCCAGAAGCTCAGCGTGTATGGAACGCCTGCATTGGTGTTCAGGACCTGGGTCAGGTATTCGTCACTTCCCACCGCTCCAAACCACGCGCTATAGTTGCCGCTGTAAGCGCCATTCGTATCGACGAATGTAAAACCGGTATTCCCACTCAAGGACCAGCCTGAGAAATCGCCGGTCTCAAAGCCACCATTTGTCACGATGTTGGCTGCCGATAAGGTCGCTGCGCTCAAAACCACCGCGAGCGACATGATAGTAAGTCTCACCTTCCCCTCCCTTTAGGATCAACGGACAGAGATCTTCCTCACCGCTCGGGTACCTCGCCGGTGCCGCCTCTATTTTGTATAACCGATGTGCGACACCTGGAAACATAGCGCCGCGGTACCGAACTTCTAGTACTTTTTTCTCAATTGTGGGATTTGGTTCCCTAGGGAACCGCCATGTGGAGGGACCACCGCGTCCAGGGCTGACCGATCACGGATCGGCCGGGAGCACGTTCTGGCGTGCCGCGGCATCTTAACCCTTGCGGTGCGGAGGTTTCGGACGACGCAAGAGACTGAAACTCAAACGGCGAGCCAGGCTTCCCGCTTCTTCGCGGTCTTCCGCCGCCACGCCGTGACGCTCACCACTCCGCAAAAGCTGAGCCCATCGAACCGTCTCGCGTCACGGGCAAACGCGTGCCCGGAACAGCGCCGGTGCGTTACGCCCGCGTCAGAATCCGGTGCACGATCTCGGCGTTCTCCCGCACCTCGTCCTTGTACTTGGGGAACATGCCCACGTACACGGCGTCGGTCGGCTTGATGCTCTCGAAGGCCGTGCGGAACGCCTGTTCGACGCCACCGTCGGGAACGCGGCCGGCTGCCAGGATTTTGAACGCGAAGCAGGGTTTCTTCGTCTGCCGCATCACGTGGTACATGCGCGCCGGGTCGCTCTTCAGATACAGTTCCGTGGGCATCTCGATCGACTCGCCGCCCAGGATCTTCTTCTGCTCCTCAATAGTGCGCCGGCGGTTGTAGACGCAGCCGGAATAGAAGTCGACGTCCCAGCCCTTTTCCTCGACGTAGGCGATCACCTCGGGGATGTGCGTGCCAACGCCGACCAGCACGCCCATGTCGCGCACCTTTTTGCACCATTCCTTGACGGTGTCCATCTTGCCGCTCTGCCAGGCGTCATCGACGATTTCGCCTTGCCGTTGCAGCGCCAGCGGATGCAGTGCCCGGACCAGCTCGCCGGCATCGGCCTTGCTGGTCACCTGGATGATCAGGTTCATCTCGCCGCCCTCGGCCCGGAAGCGCGCGAGGTCTTCCGGCGCATGCGAGAGGTGGACATAATTCATGGCATTGATGCCGAAGCGCGTGCACTGGTGCATCACCGCGCAGACGCGGTCCGGGGTGTACCACTCCTTCATCGCCGCGCCGAAGTTGCCGTTGTAGTGCGCGAAGCCGTAAAAAGGATTCACGCCGAGGACCAGACGGCTGATGGAAGCGTGGAAGAACTTCATGTGCGGCACCTGCACATCGGCGGCGGGTTTCAACGCCGCCGGCTCCTGCCCGCCCGCCGCCACGGTGTTGACGCCGCCGGCCAGACCGGCCGCCAGGGCCGCGCCCGTCTGCAGAAAGCCTCTCCTGGTATTCGACATCTGCATGCTCCCTTCCTGACCGTGGGGCCAATGAAAGCGTTCAAATCGCCCGGCTGCAACGGGCCGCGAACATCATATCAAGGTCCGAAAACCTGGAACATTGCCATACGTCAAGCAGGGTCCCGGACGCGCCGAAGCCGGCGCCTACTCCGCGCGCCCGGTCAATTGCGGCTGCTTGGCTGCGGAAAAGGCGACGTTCGCTTCCGCGTCCAGCGTCACTTGATCGCCACTGAATTTGAGCGTCATTTGCAGGTGATACGGCGTATTCACCGCGCACAGCTTGAGGGTGCACGTGTTGTCGTCCAGCCAGGCAAACGTGCCGCCGAACGGCTCGCCGGCGAACTGCGCCATCTTGTCGATAAAGAGCGGCGCGTTCGATTTCTCCCATGCCCGGTAGCCGCTGGCGAAGCGCATCTCCTGGCCGCCCTGTTCGAACACCAGCGTCAGCGTCTTGCCGCCATCGCTTGAAGCCAACGTCAGGCCCTGTAGATTCCGCTCGTTCGCCGGGAACGCATACTTGCGGTTCAAGAACTTCCGGCTCTGCGCCGCGGTTGCCGCGCCGCGCGCCGGACTGACTTCGAGATGCGCCAACTCGCCCTGCAACCGTTTCACTGCTTCCGGGTTCACCGCCAGCCGTTGCGCCTGAAACGCCGGCAGCAGCTTATCCCAAATGACATTGAGCACCGCCTGCATATCTTTCACGCCGCTATTGATGGCGACCACCGCATCCTGGTCCGGAATCACTACGCAATACTGGCCGAACGCTCCGTCGCCGCGGAAGGCGTTGTGCCGGCAGCGCCAGAACTGGAAGCCGTAGCCCTGGTTCCAGTCGCTGTCGGGATTGCTGCCGTTGGAAGTCTGGCGCGACGTCGCCAGCGCGACCCAGTCGGCCGGAAGCAGTTGCTTGCCGTGCCAGTTGCCGTGCTGCAAATAGAGCTGCCCAAACTTGGCGATGTCCTCCGTGCGCAACCGCAATCCGTAGCCGCCGAGCGAAATGCCCTGGAAATTCGTGTCCCACACCGGATGGCCGATGCCCAGCGGCTCGAACAGCCGCGGGCCCAGATAATCGAGCACGGTCTGCCCGGTGACCTTCTGCACAATTGCCGAGAGCATGAACGTAGCGGCGGTGTTGTATTTGAAATGCGTGCCCGGCAGATGCGGCACCGGCTGCGCGAGGAACGACTTGGGCGAGACCTCGTCGGGCGCCGTCGGCGGTTCGTCCTGGTGCCCCGTCGACATCATCAGCAGATCGCGCACGCGCATCGCTTTCAGGTTGTCGCTCAGATTCGCCGGCGCATCGCCGGGGAAGAACTTCAGCACCTGATCGTCGAGGCTCAGCTTGCCTTCCGCGATCGCCAGGCCGACCGCCGTCGACGTGAAACTCTTGCTCAGCGAATAAAGCACGTGCGGATGCGTGGCGTCGTACGGGCTCCACCAACCCTCGGCGATCACCTGCCCGTGGCGCACGACCATTACTCCGTGCAGCCCTTCAATCCCGTTGAGCGCTTTGACGAACTCCTCCAACGCGCCGGACGATACGCCTTGCGCCTCCGGCAGACTCCGCGGCAGCGGCTGCGCAGCGCAAACCACGCCCGCCAGGGCGGCGACGAATAAAGCACGACGAGTGAGTTTCATAGGTCTCAGGGGCATTCTATCCGGTCCGGGGATTCCGGGAACAGCCCGGCGTATCGTTGTGCCGGGCCATGCTGCAGGGCTTGTTAACGGCGTCACGGTCGCACGCCGGAACGAGTCGGCCGCTGAACGCAAAGAACCTGCGCCACACAACGCCAGAGGCAGTTGCGCGGCGCAGGCAGTTATTCATCGATGCTCTGTGCGCGGCGGGTCAGACGGGTTGCGGCGATCGCGTCCGCAATTCGAGCCGGGCCCGGTTTCCGCTTTTCGCTGCCAGCCTTGTCTTAGTTGTGCTTGTCAACGAAGGTCAGCGTGCCAAACAGACCGTGGGCCTCGCCTTGAATGCCCGCGGTGAAGTAGAGCGTCGTGGCAGGTCCGGAGTTCGCACCGTTCCCGAAACCAAGCCCCCAAAGTCCGTCAATCGTGATCGGCCGACCCCGGCTCCCCCGCATCATGCCCTCAAACTCGCCTTCCTTCGCGTCGAATGTTGCGATCTGACCGCTGCCGAAGTTGCCCACCAGCAACTTCCCGCTCAGCTTGCCGAATCCCGCGGGCGCCATCGCCACCGCCCACGGGGAGTTCAGCCACGGTCCGTGCTCCAGGCGCATGAGCAGAGTCCCGCTGGCGGAAAACGCATCGACATACCCTAAGCCCGCCCCAGCGACGTCGTCATGCAGCGCGGCATCCTGTTTTGCGAATGTGACGAAGACCATGCCGCCAACGATCTGCACGTTGAACGGGCCGTAACCCGCAGGCACCCGATCGTCCATGAACGCGCCGGTGGGCAGGGCGACCGGACTGAAGTTCGTGTCGAAGACATCGACGCTGCCGCCCCGGAAGTTCGCCGCGTACAGGACGTTCTGGCCATTGAGAACACCGGTCGCGAGGCCCTTGTACACGGCGCCCGGCGAATTATTCACTTTGATCACCGCGTTTGCCGGGTCCACCGCCGGATTCCAGCCCGAAATCGTCCCATCCTCTGTTGCGAAGAGGAAGCGGGCAGGCAGGCCCGTCGCCAGTTGGAAATCCGTGCTCCCGTTGAACACGATTCCGGTTGGCGCGGACGTACCGGTCGCGCCCGGCGGAGGAACTGCCACCACCAGCGGACTCGCGGCCGGGAACGCCGCTCCAGCGCCGTTATAAACCAACGACAGCCCGGTCCCATTCGCGTTCAGCCACCATGGACTGGTGGAGCTGTGAACGAGGCCCCACGGGTTCACGAGATTCGTGTCCGTTCGGTCAGCCATCCCCGGAAGATCGGACACCAGGTTGTGCTGAACATAGCTGTGTTCTCCGAACGCCGGCACTGCCAAAGCCAACGTAGCCGCAACGAGCAGCCCCGCGTGGCGACGATCGAACCGCAGATTGATCATGGAATCTCCTTCCATGCCAAAGATACCGTCGGCCCCGGCAGGGGTTGTCCACGGGAAGTCAAGGCTCTGTAAAAAGTGTTGTTGCGGCGGGGCGCCGTGTTGATTGTGGGGCGAACCTCCAGGTCCGCGCGGGCTCTCCAGAGCCCGCCGACTAACTCGAATCCGGTCCGAGGAGGCCGCCCGCCCGGAAGTTTCCATTTTGCTGGCAATCGGAATTTCTCTTCCTGCCTTGGCAGCCCCCACTCGTTGCGTGAAATGCACTTCGTCTCGCGCTCCACCGCGGCTGGTAAAGCGCCTATTCCGAGCAGCGCTTGACAAGCGTACACTTCTGTACGATGTTCAAGAAGTGAATGGCAGCGAATTCCTGCGCAAGATCAAGCGACTGGCACGCCGGCGCGGTCTTGCGGTGGTAATCGTTCCGGACAAGGGGCATGGGAGTCACGGCCGTCTGTATTTCGGAGATCGCTTCACAACCGTCAAGGATCTCAAAAAGGAAATCGGCGCCGGATTGCTGGGCAGTATGCTCGACGATCTCGGCATTCGCGAGGAGGAACTGTGAGAGTCGAATTAGCATATCCCGCCACGTTCACTCCCGATGAAACCGGGCGGATCTTCGTCCGCTTTATCGATCTACCCCATACGGCGACCGACGGCAAGGACCGGACCGAGGCGATGACGGAGGCAATCGACTGCCTCGCCTCCGTGCTCTCCATCAGCATGAGTTTGAAAGAAGAGGTCCCAGCGCCTTCCCGTGCGCGCTGCGGGGTGGTGATGGTCCCTGTCTCGCTCGACGTGGCGCCCAAGCTTGCGCTTTATCAGGCGATGCGCACGGCGAAGATCAGCAACAACGAATTGGCCCGGCGGCTTGGCGTCAGCGAAGCCGTCGTGCGCCGCATGCTCGACCCCGCACACAAAACGAAGGCGTTGAAAATTCTCGCGGCGCTGGAAGCCCTCGGCACGCGGCTCATCGTGACAACCGAAGCAGCATAGAAGAACTTCGTCAGCGAGCGCGCACGTGGTGCACTCGGCCACTCTTCTGCATCTCGATGAAAAACAGATCAGCTGCCCTGCAACGCGGCAATCTGCCTGCCCGCTGCAACGAAAGTGGACCCGTGCTCGGGAGACAACGATGGCGATGTTCTGGAAAATCGGCCCGTATCTTTGATTTTCACCGTGAGCGGAAAGAGCCGCCAACTTCTGCGGCCCGTTCTCTACGAGATCACCGGTCGGGATAATTGCCTGTTTTTCTAACGCGGGACCAGGGCCGAAGGGCAGCGACGCGACCGTCAGGTTTCAACTGGAGAGCCAGCCGTTCACAACATTGAACGGGGGCTTCGCCTTCAAATTTGCCGAGGTGATTTCGGTCATCGTCCATTGCGAAACGCAGGCCGCAGTGGACCACTACTGGAAGCTGGTATCAGCACGCGGCCGGGCGGTTCAATGCGGCTAGCTGAAGGACAAGTACGGCCTGTCCTGGCAAATCGTCCCGAACGCGCCGCCGGAACCCCTCCAAGACAGTGATACGCACCTCCGGGATTGGGCGATGAAGCCATCGCGCCAGACGAGGAAGCTCGATCTAGCAACTCCGAACAATGCCTACCAAGGCGAGTGACAGCCGCGTGGCTTTACCAGATTCTTTCACGCTTCAGCAATTCCGAGGAACCGTCGGGTACGGCGCTCGGTCTGAATCTTCCAAAGGTACCAGTTGTCGTTCGGGCCCGAATACGTAAACACTCTTCAATTGAATATGCTGGCGCGCCCATGCGTACGCCTGATCGATAGCCGGCCAACCGCCACAGAAGATCAGGCGTCCGGTTCCGTCCTTATGCCAAACAGAATACTGGTTAGCCGGCAACTCGAGATCAATGCCCTGAACTTTTGCCGCAGCGCAAGTTCGTTCCCACAGGCCATTCACGTCCACGCTCATCTGTGCCCCCTCCTTAGGCGGGCGCTGTTATTCTAAGGCAAGAGACGACCACTTGCAACTCATATCTTGTTGAAACGTAATCGCTTGCAAGAACTCAACGGCAGCGCCAACTCAGCTTGGCGTGCTACAGCCTCGTTCGTGCTGCGCGATATCACACGAATTCTTCATCGAAGCACACGGCGACTTTGCCGCAGCGGCCGGTCGCCATCAGCGCGTATGCTTGGGCGACATCGTTCAACGCGAAGCGATGCGTGATCAGCTCGGCCGGATGGAGCTTCCAGGTCACCAGCCGCTCGACCAGTTCTTCCATCAGCCAGATCGACGTGACCCAGGAGCCGAAGATCGTTTTCTGATCGTGGATAATGTCGGGCGACGGGTTGAATTCGACGCGTCCGCCTTCGCCGAGGAAGACGATGCGGCCCCATTTGCGCGTGGCGCGGATAGCCGTCGCGCGCGCCTGGTCATTGGCCGAGCAATCGACCGCGCGCTCCACGCCGTTGCCGCCGGTCAGCTTCTTCACCTCGGCGACGTTGTCGGGACCGGACTTGAGCACCTCGTCGCACAGCCCCAGATCGCGCGCCAGCTTGAGCCGCTCGTCGATCACGTCGATGCCGATAATGCGGTTCGCGCCGAGCTTGCGGCACAGCGCGCCGGTGGCGAGTCCCACGGGGCCGAGACCGGTGATCAGCACCGCGTCGTTGCCGCTGATGCCGAGCTTCATCAGCCCCTCGTAAACCGTGCCAAAGCCGCAGGCGACCTGCGCCCCGTCGGCAAAGGACAGTTCATCGGGCAGAGCGACAAGGTCCTTCTCCTCGGCGAGCAGGTACGTCGCCATGCCGCCGTCGCGCTGCCAGCCGTAAGCGCGCCGGTACTTCGTGCTGGTGCAGGAGATCATGTAGCCGCGCCGGCAGTCGTTGCAGACCCCGCAGCCCGAGATGTGATAGACGATCACGCGGTCGCCCACGCCGAAGCGCCGGCAACCGGGGCCGGCCTTGACGATCTGGCCGCAAGGCTCGTGCCCGGCGATCTTGTCCTGGTAGCCCTCGGGCCCCTTGCCCAGGTGCTCGTGGTAAATGCAGCGGATGTCGGAACCGCAAATGGTCGACGCCTTCATCCGCAGCAACACCTCGCCGTGGCCCGGCTCGGGCACCGCGACTTCCTTCAGCACCGCCGTGCTGTCGCCGGGCAGGTAGGCGCCCAGCATCGTCTTCTCAATTGGCATCCCGCTCATTTCCGGCTACGCTCCTTCCCTCTTCTATGTACGCGGTGGGGCAGGCTTCAGCCTGCGCACCTGTTTCAACCGGTGCTGCCCGAAGCGGGACTGAAGTCCCGCGCGGACTGAAGTCCGCCCCACGCACTGCTACGGCGGTGTAATCTCGCCGTCCTGGTCCCACAGCGCTTCCCAACTCTGGCCATCTTTCCATAGGAAAACCTGGCCCTTGATCAGGCGGCAATGCCTGTCGATTCCGGCGATGGCCCGCATCTCCTCGTCCGTTAGCGGCGCACTCACCGTCGCTTGCAGATTCGCCAGATAATTCCTGCGTTTCGTCGAAAACGGGATCGGCGTCTGGCCGCGCTGCACGGCCCATTTCACGCACACCACCGCCGGATGCACGCCCAGCCGTTCGGCGATCCTGACGATCACCGGATCCTCGATATCGACGGTGTCGTCGGGCGTCCGGTCGCGCTCCGGCCGCGCGGGCGAGCCGATGGGACAATAACCCACGGGCTCGATCCCATTCGCGCGCACGAAATCGAACAGCTCCGGCTGCTGGAAGTGCGGATGCAGTTCCATCTCGTTCACGGCCGGCCGGACGCGGCAATCGCGCAGCAGCAGTTGCAGCTTCGGGACCGTCATGTTCGACGTGCCGATGTGCCGCACCAGCCCGGCGTCAACCAGCGCCTCCATCTGCCGCCACGTCCGCATGAAATTCTCATGGATATACGGCTGCGCATCGGGACTGCGCGAGTCCACGCTGCAACCGGGCGGATGAAAATTCGGGAACGGCCAATGGACCAGATACATGTCCAGATAATCGAGGCCCAGGTCCCGCAGCGACCGCTCGCAGGAGGCGCGTACGTTCGCGTGCATGTCGTTCCAGACCTTGGAGACGATCCACAACTCGTCGCGCCGCACGCCGCTCGCCAGCACCCGGCCGAGCGCCCGCCCGACGCGGTCCTCGTTGCCGTAAACCGATGCGCAATCGAAGTGCCGGTAGCCCACCGCCGCCGCGCCTTCCACGGCCGCGGCAATCTCGTCCGCGGAAACATGGTCCGACCCGAATGTTCCCAGCCCGATGGCCGGCATCAGCGCGCCCGTGTACAGCTTCCGCTGGGGCGCCAACCGGGGATCCACGCCATCCGAAGTGAACGTTACGCGCTGCTCGCTCATCGGCACAACCTTTCCCTGTCGAAAACCTCGCAACGGAGCCGCCACTGTCGTACGTCTCTTCAGCGTCGCGAGTCCGGTGCTGGAGAGCGCTCTAGCGGAGCTGCCCGAAGTGGGGCCGGCGCGCGCCGCAGCCGCATCCCCAGGTTTCGTCAAGAAATCGTTTACTTTCGACGTTGCCATCATATGTCCCGTCGTAAGAAGCTGTCAATACAGCAGAATGCTAGTTTGACAGGGAACCGCGGCTGATATAGAGTTAGCGATTACCGTCATGCCGGCACCGCTGCTTTTCGCCACCGCACCGCACTCGCTGCTGACCCTGAAGCCCGTCGACCTGATGATCGTGGCGGTCTATTTCGCCGTTGTCCTCGCCATCGGCTTCTATCTGAAACGCTTCGCCACCACGGGCGAGGACTTCTTCCTCGCCGGCCGCGGCCTGTCGGCCTGGGTCGCCGGCCTGAGTTTCATCTCGGCGAACCTCGGCTCGCTCGAAACGCTCGGCTGGGCGGCCATTGCATACCAGTTCGGAATGCTGGGCGCGCACGCGTATCTGATCGGGGCGATTCCGGCGATCCTTTTCCTTGCCGTCGTGATGATGCCGTTCTATTACATCTGCAAGACGCACTCAGTGCCCGGCTACCTGCAGTTGCGCTACGGCGCGCCGAGCCGCACGCTCGCCGGCTTGAGCTTCGCCATCATGACCGTCCTGATGAGCGGCATCAACATGTACGCCATGGCGCTCGTGATGCGGGTCGTTCTCGGCTGGAACATCAACGTGAGCATCTGGGTGAGTTCCATCACCGTCGCCATTTACATCTCGGCCGGCGGGCTGCTCTCGGCGATCTTCAATGAAGTGCTGCAGTTTTTCCTGATCTGGCTCGGCTCGCTGCTGATCCCGATCCTGGGCCTCATCGAAGCGGGCGGCTGGAGCAACATGATCGCCCGCATTAACGAGCGTTGCGGCCCGCAGTATACGCATTTGTGGGCCGGTCTGGGCTCGTTCCAAAGCAACCCGATGGGGCTGCACTGGACGGGCATGGTCTTCGGCCTCGGCATCGCCGTTTCATTCGGCTATTGGACCACGGATTTCCTGGTGGTCCAGCGCGTGATGACGGCGAAGAGCCTGCGCTCCGCGCAAATGGGGACCATTCTTGGAGCGTTCCTGAAGATGGCCGTGCCGCTGATCGTGACCATTCCCGGCCTGCTGGGGCTGGCGCTGCTGCCGATGAAGTTGATGCCCGAGGGCGCCGCGGTGGCCGCCGCCGCGCAGGGCGTGGCCAATGTGCACAGCTACAACGAGGTGCTGCCGCTCATGATGGCGCGCTACTTCGGCCCGGGCCTGCTCGGCTTAGGCGTCACGGCTCTGATTGCCGGCTTCATGTCCGGCATGGCGGGTAATGTGAGCGCGTTCGCGACGGTCTGGACCTACGACCTGTACCGCCCGCTGTTCCGCCGGAACGCTCCCGACGCGCACTACGTCCGCATGGGCCGCTGGTGCACGCTGCTGGGCGTCTTCATCAGCATCGGCACGGCCTACCTGGTGATGTACTTCTCTTCCATCCTGATTTACGTGCAGGTGCTGGTGACGTTCTTCATCGTGCCGCTATTCGGCACGGTGATCCTCGGCATGTTGTGGAAGCGCACCACGCCCGCGGGCGGCTTCTGGGGCTTCCTGGCCGGGATTCTGTCGTCGGTCGGCATGTGGCTGTGGGTGCATTTCGATCCGGGCGCCCTGCGCTACATCGCGCTTTCGCCCTACGCCAAGGACTTCGCCGAAAACCTGTACCGCGGCATGTGGTCCATGTTGATCAACCTGACCGTCACAGTGACGGTGAGTCTGCTGACCAAACCGAAGCCCGACGCGGAGCTGACGAATCTGGTCTACGGCCTGACCGCGCTTCCCAACGAGGGCCGGATTGTGTTCTACCGCCGGCCCGTTTTCTGGGCAGGCGCCTGCGCGGCGCTGCTGATCGCTATCAACGTCGCGCTCTGGTAAGGAGAAACTCATGAGCGGCAACGAGCATCGGATTCAGATCTGGTTCTTCATCGGCGTGACGCTGCTCGTCATGGGTCTGTTGATCACCGGCTTCGGTCTGTTCGACTTCATCACGGGCGTTACGGGGACGACGGTGTTGGCAAATCTCCACCCCGAATTGTGGTGGGGCGGCCTGCTGGTGATCGTCGGGGCCTGGTACACGTGGCGCTACCGCCCGTTTTCGCATTAGGCTAAGCAGCGAGGGGAAGGTATCACAGAATGCCGGTCCGAATGAAAGACATTGCGCGCGAGCTTGGAGTTTCGGTGGTGACCGTGTCCAAGGTGCTGCGCAATCACAGCGACATCAGCGAGGAGACGCGCCAGCGCGTGCTGAAGCGCATGAAGGAGCTCCACTACCGGCCGAACCTCGCGGCGCGGGCGCTGATCACGGGCAAGACGTTCACGATGGGCCTGATCGTGCCGGACCTGCTGCATCCCTTCTTCGCGCAGGTGGCCAAGGCGCTTTCGGGAGTGATCCGCCCGCGCGGCTACAGCCTGATCCTGTCGTCGTCGGAAGAAGATCCCGAGTTGGAAAAGCAGGAACTTGAGATGCTGCTCACGCGGCGCGTCGATGCGATCCTGATCGCCTCGGCGCAGTGGACCGTGGAGAGCTTCCGGCAGATCGAGGACCAGCAGATCCCCTATGTGCTGATCGACCGCAAATTCGTCGGCCTGGCGGCGAACTTCGTGGGCGTGAATGACGAGGCGGCCGGCATGCTCGCCACCGGGCATCTGATCGAGCAGGGTTGCCGGCGCATCGCGCATATCCGCGGGCCGGAGGTGAGTACGGCGATCGGACGCGCCGGAGGCTACCGTCTGGCGCTGGCGCAGCATGGGCTCACGCCGTTGCCGGGCTATGTCATTTCGATGGGCGCCTCGGGCGACGCGCGCGGCGAGGCGGGCGGCTACGAAGCCACCCGGACGCTGCTCGGGATGGACGAGCGGCCCGATGGCGTCTTCTGCTACAACGACCCGACGGCGATGGGCGCCATGCACGCCATTCTGGACGCGGGCCTGCGCATCCCCGAAGACATCGCCGTGGTCGGTTGCGGCAACATCCATTACTCGGATTTCCTGCGCGTACCGCTGACGACCGTCGATCAAAATAGCGAGTCGATCGGCGAGCGGGCGGCGGAGCTGGCGCTGGCGTTGATCGGGGCCAAGAAGCCCGTGCGCCCGTCGATCATCTCGATCGAGCCCACGCTGGTGGTGCGCGCCTCCAGCCAGCGCCGCGCCTGAGCCACGCCTCGCGTTGCAAGTGAAAGCGCCCGCCGGCAACCGCCTCTGCCCGAGTGCGCCACCGCCGGATTCGGCGTCCGGCCATCGCTTTCTGACCACAGGTCACAGTCGTCGCGCACAGCGACGCGTTTGATCTGGATCTTGTTCAAGTCGGCATTCTAACCGCCGGACTGAAACGTCAGCCCGACCTGCGCCGCGAGCGGGCCGAGCGCGTCGCCGGTGGCGGGCAGGCACGCCAGCAATTCCATCGCGTGCGAGGCGACCCACGCGTCCGCCGCCGGACCGGGCTGCAAGGAACCCTTCTGACCGTGCAACTGTTGCCACTGCGCCAGCCAACGCTGGCCATAGGCATCGAGCAGCGCGGGTGAAGCGCCATCGCGAAGGACCGCCGCGAGCGCCGTGGCCAGCTCGTGCGCTTCGGCCAGACCGGCGTTCATACTCTGCACGCCGACGGGCCCGGTGAGATGCGCCGCGTCGCCGGCCAGCCAGAGGCGGCCCTGTCCAAAGCCGCTCGCCAGACGCCGCTCGAAGCGCACCACGCTGCTCCACTTCAGCGGGCCGATCTTCCCCTGAAACCACGGCGCGCGTTCCGCGACCAGACGGCGCAGGTTCTCCTCCGTCAGCAGCGGATCGTGACCACCCCCGGAACGAAAGACGCGGTCCTTCGTGCGCTCCGTGGGAAAGTGGCCAAAGCCGGAGCGCTCCAGCACGTCCTTGATGCCTTCCACGCCGGGATCGGAATGGCCCGGCAGCAGGAAACTCCAGCGGCAATCGCCATTCGGCAGCGGCCACAACACGTCCGCCGTGCCGGATGCGAGAACGATGCGCAGCTCATGCTGCAGGTCCACATCGGCAGGAAACTCGAAGACCGCGTAGTACTGCGCCGGGCCGACCTCGGGGAAGTCGTAACCCAGCGCGCGGCGCACGCGCGAGCTGTAGCCATCGGCGCCGACGACGTACTGTACATCGAGCGTCGAGGAACCAGCCACCACCCACTCGGTATGGGCGATCGCGTAACCGCGGCTCTCCTTTTCGTAACGGTCGACTTTCGCGCGGATGCAATCCGGACCGGGCTCCGCGCCAGCCACTTCATACCGCCAACCGACATGAACTCCATAGCGGGCAAGAGCCTGCTCCAGCAGCCCTTCCAACACGTCCTGCCGCACGACGGCCAGACACTCCGCCGCGCCTCGGCCGTTCAAGGCGATGCGGGCTCGGGGCCCGGAGAAATCGCACAGCATCACGCTGTGCACCGGGTAGCCGTACGCGAACACCTGTTCGAGCAGCCCCAGTTCCTGGAAGAGCGGCAGCGTCTGCGGGTGCAGCGCCAGAGCGTAGCTGTGTGAGCAGGCCCACACTCCGGTATCGACGATCCGCACTGCAACGCCGCGCCGGGCCAGACACAGCGCGGCAAACAGACCGACCGGCCCTGCGCCGGCGATCAGGACTTCGGGAGGCTTATCACCAGGCATAGCTGTCACCTGAAGATGGCGTTTCTCGCTAGGACGCCCCGAGTATACACCGCCGTTTTCCCTTGCGAAGCGCTGTTCTTCCGCGGTGCCGCAAACTTAGCGGTTGCGAGTTGGTGTAAACCGGATTGGCGCCGTCTTAACGCGCGGCTGGTCATCGCCGGTGAAGCAACGCCCGTACCCGCAGCCACTGGACCACGTTGCGGGGTGCCACTCCAGCACCGAACCCCGAACGTCAGAGAGGGGGCATCCGGCGCACCGTGTATGCGCTCCTTGACGGCCACAGTAAAACCCGCCGCACCGGCTTCCGGCACGGAGCCGTGAAGAGAGCGCGCCCCGCGCAGCGGCCAAGGGCGGTATCCACGTGTCTACAGAAAGGCTGAAACTGCCTGAGGATGCCTGCCCACTCTACGGCTTGGCGGGCTTGTGCGGCACGGGCGCCAGGCTGTCGGGCTGCCGGCGCACCTGCTCGTAGTAGCGCCGGACAAACTCCTGATGACGCAGCGGGACTTCGTCGCGGCTCAGGTCGCCGCCCGCTTCGGTGTGCGAGGCGCTGCGGTTCAGATAGGGCGTGCGCAGTTGCGGATTGCGGGTGTTTTCGACCTCCACCATCATTTCGCCCTGCAGGTTCAGCGAGCGCTTCCCGATCAACTCCGAGAGCTTGCCCAGCGCGGCGGCGTCCTTGGCCATCTCGACGTTTTTCGCGCCGTCCTGCTTGCCGATGCCGCTGTGTTGCTGGTCGTCGGAGCCGGGCGACGGCGACTCGTTCCGCGACTTCTCCCCGCCCTGCGCGGAGTCGGCCTGACTGCTGGACGGCTGGTTTTGCGGATCGCCGGGCTTGGCCCGGCCAGGGCTGGGCGGACCTTGGGCGTTCTGGCGCTGGGCATTCTGCGCGGCAGCCGTCTGCTGGCTCCCCGCTCCGGCGCTGTTCGGCTTCAGCTTGTCGAGCATGCTCGCCAGGGCGTCGCGCATCCGGTCGAGCAGACCTGAGTCTTTCTTCTCGCCGCTCGCCGGAGATTGCTTTTTCGTATCGCCAGAACTCTGCGGGCTTCCGCCCAGGCTCAGGTTCTGCGCTCCCTCGGGCAGGTTGGCCTTCTCGCCAGAGTCTTCGGGCGAGACGCTGTCACCGGACTCGCGCCCCGGCGTTCGATCCGGATTGGCCGCATTCGACAGCGCGCCGGAGTGCGTCTGCCCGGCAACTTCGTAGTTTTTGAGAACATCGTCGGGCGCGTTAGCGGCCAGGGTGTCGCCGGGCAGATCCAGGCCGATGCCCTCTGGCTGCGGCGTGCGAACACCCGGGCGCGGCGCGTTCTTCGTGGCCGCCACCGGCTGGCCGGCGAAGGTGTCGAACATCACGTGGACCACGGAGGACGACAGGTCCAGCGTGCGCAGCAGGCCGTAGCGCAGGCCAAACAACGCCAGCACCGCCAGTGCCATGCCGCCCGCCCAACGCGAGGAGCGCGGCCAGTGCCAGCGCCATGCGGCAGCGGGATCCGCCGTGCGCGCGGCGTTTTCGGCCCGGTCAAAAATAACCGGGGCAAAGAATGACCTGGCGCCGGTCGCCCGGACATGCCAGGCGGAGGAGAGCAGGTCGCAGGTGTGCAGCGCCGCATCGAGCGATTGCGCCGTGCAATAGTCTCCCGGCAGACGCCCGCGCAAGCGCCAGAGCACCACCGCCAGAGCGGCGGCAAACGTCGCCAGCGGCACGTACCAGGCGACAATACCCGTGCCCAGCACGAGCAGTAACGCCGCGGCGCCCAAGGCTGCCGTCACGGCCTGGAACGAACCGGCGAGTACCGTCTGCCACAGCGCACGGCGGCGCGTGCGGCGGATCAGCGCACTCAGGATGGGCAGCTCGGCGCTCACGGAAGTACTTCCATTATCCGGGATCGGCGAATCGGACGCGGCTTGCGGCAGCCCGCTTCGCCGGTACGCCGCGGTTACGGCGCCGCCCCCTTGGATACAGTTTCAAACCGCCGCAAACAAAGCTTGCACGGCGGAATATACGGGATAGAATAAGGTCCGCATGTCTGGATTGTTCGCGGGGAGAACCGCGGTGATCACCGGGTCGACGCGCGGCATCGGCCGGACGATCGCGCTGCAGTTCGCAGCCGCGGGCGCCAACGTCGTTGTCCACGGCACGGACCGGGCACGCGCTCAGGCCGTGGCGCGCGCCGTCACGGAAGCCGGCGGATGCGCGGGCGTGTGCCTGGGCGACGTGACCGACGATGGCTTCGGCGAGGATCTGGCGGCCTATGCGGTGGAGCAATTCGGCTCCATCGACATCTTCGTCGCAAGCGCCGGCGTGTACTCGTTTGAGCCCTTTCTGGAAATGAGCGCGGCGGCGTTCCGCCGTTCTTTGGACGTCCATGCCACCGGCGCATTCTCAACATCCCAGGCAGCGGCGCGGCGCATGGTGGAAGCGGGCAACGGCGGACGCATCCTGTATCTGTCCAGCATCGCCGCCACTCACGCGATGTTCGGTTACGCCGCATACGCCGCGGCCAAAAGCGCGGTCTCGGCGTTGACGCGCGTCGCCGCGCTGGAACTGGCCGTCTACGGCATCACGGTGAACGCCATTGCGCCAGGCCCCGTGGAAGACGAGGTGATCGGCAAGTTGTGGGGCGCGGAGCGGCTGCGCGAACGCGGGCGGACCGTGCCGGCCGGACGTCTCGCGCAACCTGATGAAGTATCCGGCTTGGCCTTGTTTCTGGCGTCGCCGAAAGCGGCATACATTACCGGCCAGACAATCTTCATCGACGGAGGCGCGACGGCCGCCGGCGCTTTTGCGCACGAGGTCTTTAAGCGCTCGGCGCCGCCGGAAGAGTAATCGTTCCATGGTGGCGGCGCCGCTGCGGCTCTTCCCGCCTGGCCCGGCAACGCAGTGGGTTGCCGAATCGTGCGAATCTCAAGAAAAGAAGATCGTGATCGCGCTCGCGGCAATGCGGGCGAGTGTTTTATTTCCGGCGACAACGGGCGCCGCGCGCGTTTGACCGCGTGCTTCGTTCGCGGCGCGCGCTAGTGAATGAAGCGCCGGGCCTGGCAGGCGGCGCACGCCGTTCCCGCGCCGGCTGCGATTCAAGAAAGATAGGCCGAACTTTCCAACGTCATGAAACGAGCTGATAAGCCGACAGGCATTCTGTTGATCGATTGCGCCGACCGCAAGGGACTGGTCGCCACCATTGCCGAGTTCCTATACTCGCGCAACGCCAATATCCTGCACGCCGATCAGCATCAGGATCAGGAGCACGGGCTCTTCCTGATGAGAGTGGAATGGGACCTGGAGGGCTTTGCGCTCGACGACGCGGGCTTCCGCGCCGCATTCGCGCCCGTCGCCGAACGTTTCGGCATGCGCTGGCGGCTCGAGTATTCGCATCATCCGGCGGCGGTCGCCATCCTGGTTTCGCAGTACACGCACTGCCTGGCCGACCTGCTGTACCTGCACCAGAACGGCGAACTGCGCTGCAAGATTCCACTGGTGCTTTCCAATCACATGGACGCGCAGCCGCTCACGGGTTTCTATGGCGTGCGCTTCCATCACATCCCGGTAACGCCGGCGACCAAGGCGGAGGCGGAGCGCAAGCAGATCCAGTTGCTGGAAGAAAGCGGCGCCAAGTTGATCGTCCTGGCCCGCTACATGCAGGTGCTGTCACCCGAATTCGTGCACCGTTTCGAAGGCCGGATCATCAACGTCCATCACTCGTTCCTGCCCGCCTTCAGCGGCGCGCGGCCGTATCAGGCGGCGTTCCAGCGCGGCGTGAAACTGATCGGCGCCACCAGCCACTACGTCACCGAAGTGCTCGATGACGGACCGATTATCGAGCAGGACGTCACGCGCGTCTCGCATCGCGATCAGCTTGCGGATCTGGTGCAGAAGGGCCGTGAGTTGGAGCGCGTGGTGCTCTCGCGCGCCGTGCGCTGGCACCTGGAGCACCGCATCCTGCGCTACGCGAACAAGACCGTGATTTTCGATTAGAGCAGTTTCAGAGATGCTGTAGGCCGCTGGTGGTTTGCGATCTTGCGGGGCCGAAGCCGCGCGCCCGCGGTTTCCACATTTCAAGCAAGCTGCCCGGCGGCGAGTCGGCCCGGGGCGCGAAACGTATCGGCTGCGCGTCTCGCCGGAGCGTGGACCATATCCGTGGCGCGTCAAACCGGCGCGGGCGACATATCCAGCGGCAAGTCGAACGGTGCCGGCAAAGTATCCAGGGCACGTCAAACCGGTGCGTGGAACGTATCCGGCGCCACGTTTCGCCGGGACGCGAAACATTTCCGGTTGCACGTCGAAGCGGCGCGCAACGTATCAGGGCACGACTTCAGTCGTGCCGTCCGAACGCCCCCATCCCGGGCTTCAGCCCCCGCGGCTCTTCTTTTCGCGAGGTACGCGGCTGACAGCCGGCGGGTAAACGCGGAGCGCCATTCGAGCTGATCGGGCGGCGTGCGTTCGAGCCTCGTCGCCGGCTGCCCTCAAACGCCGCGCCATTTTCAGGGGCTGAAGCCCGATTCTTTTTAGCACGGGACGGCACGACTGAAGTCGTGCCCTGATACGGAGCCGATCAGCACCGTACGTTTGGAGCCGCGCCCTGATACCAAGCCGATCAGCACGGCACGTCTGAAGTCGTGTCCCGACACGAAGCCAATCAGCACGGCACGAGTGAAGCCGTGCCCTGATACGAAGCCGGTCTTGCTCGGATGTGCGCCCAGATGGGCAGCGCACTGACGCCGTGCAGAGCCTGGGGCCTGTCCCGCCACGCGGCGGGCGGCCGGGCAAGCACGGTCTATACTAATCCGGAAACACGGCTAGCGCCCGGCAAAAGGATTACAGTTCGCGCCCGTCGTCCCAGGCGAGCGGCGCCAGCCGCATGCACGCCGCGAAAGCGTCCTGGAACGCGGCCTCGCCGCCGAGTTCAACGTGCTCGGTGCGACTGAGCGTTTCGGCGATCAGCGCGTCGCGCGACGACGGCCGCAGCAAAAGCAGGCGCGTGCCGCGCAAAGCGGCGTTGCCCTCGGCCATCACTTCGGAGTCCGCGGGCAGCAGGCCGATGCGCTGCGCGCTCTGGGCGCGGACGTAGTTGCCAAACGCGCCGGCCAGATGAAACTGCGCCGGCTTCCCTGCCCCGAGGCGGTCGCGCAACAGCAGCGCTCCGGCGGCGATCGCGCCCTTGGCGAGTTGCAGCTCGCGGATGTCGGACTGTGTGAGCGTGACGCCTGCGGCGAGCGGAATCTCCTTGGCGCCGTCGCGCAGCCGGCCGGTCGGCAAGGCCAGCCCGCTCTCGGCGAGCGCGGCCGCCGCATCCACCAGCCCGCTGCCGCAGATGCCGCGCGGCACAGCGCCGCCGATCACGCGGCAATGCAGCGCGCCGTCGCGCCAGTCGACACGATCGATGGCGCCCGCGCCGGCGCGCATGCCCATGCCGATGCGGCCAGCCTCGAAGGCGGGACCGGCGGCGGTGGAGGCGCAGACGATGCCGCTCGACGAGCCGACGGCGACTTCGCCGTTCGTGCCCAGATCTGCAAATGCCGTGACCGCCGGGCGGCGAACCAGGCCGCAGGCGATCAGGCCGGCGAGGATGTCACTGCCGACGAAGCCGCCGATGTTCGGCAGGAACGTGACCGGGCCAGCGAGATCCACACTCCATCGCAACTCCGCGGCCGTGAATGTTTGTGCGGCGAGATACGGCGTGCGAAAAGGCGCCTCGGCCAGAGCGTCGACGGCGCATCCGCAAAAGAAGTGGTGCATCGCCGTGTTGCCGCACAGCAGCACCTCGTGCACGGTGCGGCCAGCGGCGAGGTGCGCCACCATTGCGCCGAGCGTTTCGCGGATCAACGCGCGCAGCACGCCGGGCGTCGCCATGTCGAAGCCGATGCGGCTCATCAGGTCCGCGCCATAGCGCGCCTGCGGATTGAGAGCGGTTTCGGTGGCGATGACTTCGCCGTTCATGAGATCGACAAGCTGTGCGGCGAGCGTCGTGGTGCCGAGATCGATGGCAATGCCGCAGCCTTCGCGCGGCTCGGCGCGCAACGCTTCGTCGCCCGCGAGAACCGGCGCGGACCACTGCTCCACCTCGACAGTCACCGGCCCGGCGGCCAGGGCGAAACAGCCCAGGCGCCAGCCCTGCGCAAGTTCGGCGTCAGTGAGCGCCTGGCGCATTTCGTCCGTCACCGGCACGTCGCCAGAGACGACGCGCACGCGGCAACTGCCGCACAACAGCGCGCCGCCGCAGGGGAACTCGACGCCGAGTTCAAAGAGGCGATCGCGCAGCGAGACGCCGGGCGTGGGATCGATATGAACGAGATGGCTCATCTTTCAAAAAGTGAATTAGACCGCAGACTGGCGGGACTGAAGTCCCGCGCGGACTAAAGTCCGCCCCACCAGACCGCCCGCTCAGTGATGCTCCGCGGCGTAACGCGCCATCGCGCGCAGGTTTTCCACCGGCGTGCCACGCGGGACCTCGCAACCGGCGCCGGCGATGTAGCGCGGGCCCGCCTGCGCATGGCATTCAGCCACCGCGGCATAGACACTTTCCGGCGTGCCGTCACGCAGCGTACGCACGGGATCCAGATTGCCGAGCAGCACCTGCTCCGGCCCCATCGCCGCGCGGCCTTCGGCGAGCGACGTGAAGAAATCGAGATCGACGATGTCGCAGCGCGTCTCGCCCATCCCGTGCGCGATGCGCTTCGTGTTGCCGCAGATGTGCAACCGCACGGGCACGCCGAGGGCGTGGACATTTTCGACCAGCCGTTTTTCCCAATCGAGAACGACCTGCGTGTACATCTTGGGTCCAACGAGCGAGGCCGCCGCATCGCCAATGCCCATTAGCGTTGCGCCCGCCGCCACTTGAGCCGCCGCGAAACGCGTCTCCATGCGGACCGCGAAGTCCATCAGGTCGTTGACGAAAGCGGGGTCGTCGAAAAAGTCGAGCATCAGCGCGCTCATGCCGCGCAGGTCCGCGGCCATGGCGCACGGGCCTTCGATCCAGCCTTCGACCAGCAGATCCGAGCCGGCGCGCCGGGCCAGTGCGCGCACGCCGCGCACCCGGTCGCTCATGCGGCCCGGCGCCTCGGGATCGGGCAGTTGCAACGCGCCGAGCTTCGTCTTGTCCGCGAGCAGCGAGGCGTCGCCGCAGATCGCGGGCGGCTGATCCTCGAACCACTCGATGGCGCCGCCCAGGTCGCTCACCTCGCGCGCCGGGTCGGAGATGGCGCTGACGTGATCGGCCGAGAATTGCTCGGCGATGCGCAACTGCGCCTCCGCCAGAGCTTCCCCGTCGCTCGCGTAACGGCGGTACGAAATGCCCGCCACGTCGGCGGCGAACATCATCGTGATGGGCATGAACGGCAGCCGGTCCGTCGCCGCGCCGTGAATCTTCGCCAGAATCCGCTCGCGCCCGTTCATTGCGCTTCCCCCTTTTCCGCGCGGATAATTTCAGAATCGTAACGGGCAACAATGCGCTGGCCGGGCTGAACGACCAGAAACTCTTTCGGATCCCATTCGCCATTCACCAGCATGCGGATCAGCCGCAGGTCGCCGCGCAGCTTCGAGTATTCCCAGTTATGCGCGTCGGCTTCGGTCTTCGCCTCGGTCTCGAAATGTGCGTCAGCTTCGAGCCCCGTCTCGATGTAGACCAGCCGGCGGTACGCCTCCTGGTACTTGTTCAATTCGGTGTAGAGGTAAGTGCCGTTGTCCTCGCCGTACTTGTCGATGAGCTTCTGCAACTCGACGCCCAAGCCGATCTTCACCTGCGCGAGCGGCACCAGCGTTTTGCCGCGTTCGAGCCAGCCCGTCGAGCGGAAGTACGTGCCCGGATGCGCGTTGAAGTACTCGGCGTAACGCTCGCGGCCGCCCATCAGCAGCGCAATGCAATCGTGCGCGCGCGGGGCAACCAACGGAACGCGCGCGGCGCGCAGCCCATGCAGGCCGTTGCCGCACAGCGCATAGCCCATGGCGACAGCATCGTACTTCACCGGATCGACGGCGTCGATGTGAAACTGCAATTCCTTGCGCATCGCCGCCGCGCCGTAATCGTGCAGACCCTTTTCGAGGAACTCCACATCGACCTGATGCGGCGACAGCGAAGCCGCGTTCGCGATCTCGCGGCACAGCACTTCGCAGGCAATCACGCGGAGGCGCATAAATCGAACTGCTCCTTCAGGGCCGCCACGAACGCGGGGCTGGTGCCGCAGCATCCGCCCACGAACGACGCGCCCGCCTGCAACAGCGCCGGCAGGTGCGCGGCAAATTCCTGGGGCGACTGGCGGTAGTGCAGCTTGCCGTCGATAACTTCGGGCAGGCCGGCGTTCGGCTTCATCCACAGCGGCAGTTTGCAGGCGGCGCGCATGCGTTGGCACAACGCAAGAAACTGGTCGATGCCCGCGCCGCAGTTCGAACCGATCGCGTCGGCGCCGGCCGCTTCCATGCGCGCGGCCACCTGCTCCGGCTTCGCGCCCGTGAGCGTGCGGTCATGCGCCTTGCCGGTGTCGAACGTAAACGAGACGATCACCGGCAGTCCCGTCGCCTTCGCCGCCCGCAGAATGATCTCCGCCTCGTCCGGATCGGATTGCGTCTCGATCAGCAGCGCGTCGGCGCCGCCGCCGGCGAGCGCGCGCGCCTGAATCTCATAGGCGTGCTGGACTTCTTCAGCGGAGACTTCGCCCGCCAGGATCATCTTGCCCGTCGGACCGAGCGAAGCGAACACCAGCGCTTTGCCGGCCGCGGCCTGCTTCGAGATGCGCACGCCCGCGGCATTGATTTCGGCGGCGTGAGCGGCCTGCTCCGCGGGCAGGCTGATCGGATTGGCGCGGAAGGTATTCGTCAGAATGACGCGGCTGCCCGCTTCAACGTAAGCCCGCGCCACGGAGGCCACGGCGTCAGGGTTCGACAGGTTCCACACGTCCGGGCAAGTGCCGGGCTCGAGCCCGCGCGCAATCAACTCCGTGCCCCAGGCTCCATCGCTCAACAGCGGACCGTTCTTCAGCCATTCGCCGATCTGGTTCATACCTTCCACTCCTACCTGTTTTGCCGGGATGGGGCAACCCACAACTTTTCGATCTCTTCGAGCGTCTTGCCGCGCGTCTCGGGCACGGCGAACAGGACAAACAGCGCGGTGAAGGCGCACATGCCGCCGTAGATCAGGAACGCGCCATTGCGGCCGAGCACACGCGAGAGCGTGAGGAACGTCATGGTCAGCACGGTGCACGCCACCCACAGCGCGACCGTTGCCACCGACATGGCGCGCCCGCGAATGCGCGTCGGGAAGATCTCCGCCAGCACGACCCACACGCCGGGTCCGAGTCCGACGGCGAACGCCGCCACGCACAGCAGCATCGCGCCCACGATCAATGCCTCGGGCGGATTGTTCCGCTGGAAGCACAGCGCGAGAATCACGTGGCTGATCGCCATCGCGCCGGAGGAAAAGATCAGCAGCGCCTTGCGCCCCAGCCGATCGATCAGGCCGAGCGCCACGATGGTGCAGACGAAGTTGATCAACCCGATCAGCACGTTGGCGCCGAGCGCGGACGTCGCGCCGACCTGGCTCGACAGGATCTTCGAGCCGTAGAAGAGCACCGTATTGACGCCGGCCCACTGCTGCATGATGGCCAGCACGATGGCGATGCCCAACGCGCGGCGGACGCCCGGCGCGAAGAGTTCGCCGAAGCTGCCGCTTTCGGCCTGAATCGTCTCTTTCAACGAATCGATGGCGGTGACCGCTTCGGCCGTGCCGGCGGCGCGCTCCAGGACGTGCAGCGCTTCCGCCTCGCGGCCCCTTTCCATCAACCAGCGCGGGCTCTCTGGGACGAAGAACAGCGCGACGAAAAACACGAGCGAGGGAATCGCGGCCACGGCGAACATGTAGCGCCAACTCCCGGCGCCGAGGAACGACAGGCCCCAGTTGGCGAGATACGAAAGCAGAATGCCGGAGACGATCGCCATCTGGTTCAACGCGACCAGACGCCCGCGAATCCGCGCCGGCGAAATCTCCGCGATGTACAGCGGCGCCAGCACGCTCGCGACGCCGATGGCCAGTCCGCCGAGCAGACGCGCAACGGCGAACTCCCCTAGACTATGCGGCAGCGATGCGCCGATGGCGGACGTGGCAAAGAGGAACGCCGAGAGCAGCAGCGCCTTGCGGCGGCCCCACAGGTCGCTCAGCCAGCCGCCGAACGCCGCGCCGAAGATACAGCCGACCAGCAGCGCGCTCGCCGCCATCTCGGTTTGCAGCTCGCTGAGCTGCCACTCTTTCTCAAGAAAGACGATGGCGCCGTTGATGACAGCGATGTCGAAACCGAACAGCAGTCCGGAGGTCGCGGCGACAGCGGAGACAAAATAGACGAACCCGCGGCTGCCCTGCCGGGAGATCCGGCTCCCCGCCACAGCCGTGGGCGCCTCGCGCGGGGCGGCCACGCGCTTAATTCCCTTCAGCCAGCAGACGGCGCGTCAGCGCGACGGCGGTGTTCGCGTTCTCGCCATAGCCGTCGGCGCCGATCTCGGTGGCGTACTGCGCAGTGACGGGTGCGCCGCCGACCAGGATCTTGATATTGTTGCGGACGCCCGCGGCCTTGAGCGCCTCAATGGTCGTCTTCATCGCCGGCATCGTCACGGTCAGCAGAGCCGAAAGGCAGAGCACCTGCGCGCCCTTGTCCTTGACCGCTTCAATGAACTTCTCCGGAGGCACGTCGGCGCCCAGATCGATCACATCGAAGCCGCCGCCCTCCAGCATGGACGCCACCAGGTTCTTCCCGATGTCATGCAGATCGCCCTTGACCGTGCCCACGGCGACGCAGCCGGCCGACTTCGCTCCCGAGGAGACCAGCAGCGGGCGGATCAGCGCCATGGCCGCCTTCATGGCGCGCGCGGCGAGCAGCAATTCGGGGACGAAGTAATCCTCCGCCTCGAAGCGCCGTCCGGCTTCGTCCATCGCCGGCACCATCGCGCCGGTGACCAGCGACATCGGCTCCGCGCCTTCGTCCAGCGCCTGCGCGGTCAACGCCGCCGAGGACTTCGCGTCACCCTCGAGCACGGCCGTATAGAGTTTTTCGAGATCTGCCATTCTCTTCTCCGGAGGGCGCTCAGCGCCCGTTGAATTCCTGCACTGCGTCGAGCATCGCCACGATGTTCGCGACCGGCGTGCCGGCCTGCACATTATGGATGGTGTTGAAGACGAAGCCGCCGTTTTTCGCGAACACCTCGCACCGGCGCAACACCTGCTCCCGGACCTCGCCGGGCGTTCCGAACGGCAGCGTCTTCTGCGTGTCTACGCCGCCACCCCAGAAAGTCATCCTATCGCCGTATGCGGCCTTCAGGTGTTCCGGATCCATGCCGGTGGCCGAGCACTGGACCGGGTTCAGAATGTCGAAGCCCGCTTCGATCAGCGGATCGATGAAGCGTTCCACGGCGCCGCACGAGTGCTTGAAGCACTTCCAATTCGTGTGGCGGTGGATCCACCCGCAGATCTGCTGGTAATACGGCAGGTACAGGTTGCGGAAAGTCGCCACCGAGCAGAACGTCGAGGTCTGCGTTCCAAAATCGGTGCCGCACAGGAACAGCACGTCGAGATCGTCGCCGGCCGCTACGCGGATCTTCTCCAGATTCTTGAGCGCAATTTCGCATTGCTTGCTGAAGATGGCGTGGACGTAATCGCGCCGGCTGGTGGTGCTCATGTACCACTCGGCGATGTCGCGGATGCCGCGCGGGTCCTTCAGGCTCGGCGCGGGCACCAGCGCGATATCGCCGAACGCCGTACCGCCGAGTCCAGCCACAACCGCCCGGCCCGTCGCGCGCGCGGCGTGCGCATCCGCGGCAATCTCGGCCACCTCAGCGTCGGTCAGTTCAGTGAATTCTTCCAGGTTGTCTTCCGGATTCAGGTGGTTTTCGTCGAAATGGTCCTGGCGGACGATCGAGTCGAAGAAGAAGCCGCCCTTCGGCAGACGGGCGCAGGGTTTCGCCTTCAGATCGCCCTGCGGATAAATCAGCGTGTCACCCTTCGCGTCGATGGTCGTGTTGAAATCGCCGCCGACCAGCACGTCGAGCCCGTTGAAGTTCCAGGGTTTCCAATTCTCATTCGGGAAGCCGAACATCGTGTTGCGCCGGAAGAGCCCCGCGGTGTCGATGCCCATGGCCTGCTGCAAGTCTGCTTCGATCAGGCCGAGCATCTGGTACGGCTCGTGTACCTTCACCGGATGCCGCTCCAGGCCGTAGTACTCGCGCAGCGCGGCCACGCAGGTCACGTGGATGCCGGTTACGGAAGTGGCGCCGAAATCGACCGGCAGCCGCGCCGGCTGGCGGTGATCGATCGCGTCGAGAACGATCTGACGGGAAGAGATTGGTGTTGTCAAGGTTGCCACGCCAGGCACTCCTGAAGCGCAAAAATTGCTGCGTTCAGCCTATCGGAATCTCAAGGTTGGAGCAACGGGCCGGACGCGGCGGCGTGTTTGTCCAGCGTCAGCAAGCGCAATCAAGAAAACCTTATACTGAAAGCAGTCCCGCCCCTGGTTCACGCACGAAGAAGTTTCACGCATGAAGAAGTTCTACCTCGAGACGTTCGGCTGCCAAATGAACGTGCACGACTCCGAAAAAGTCGTCGGCACGCTGGAGAGCCGCGGCTATGAACAGGTGGCGACACCCGAGGCGGCCGACCTGGTGCTTTACAACACCTGCAGCATCCGCGACAAAGCCGAGCAGAAGGTCTTTCATCGCCTGGATCAGTTCAAACGCTCCGGCAAGGACAAGCTCTTCGGCGTGCTGGGCTGCGTCGCCCAGCAGGAGGGCGAGCGGATTTTTGAGAAAGCTCCGCACGTCAACATGGTGGTCGGCTCGGCCAGCTACAACCGGCTGCCCGAGTTGCTGGTGCAGCTTGAAGCGGGCGCACGGCACGTGACGGGTCTGAGCCTCGACACGGACGCGACCTTCGAGACGCCCGTGACGCGGCGCGACAACCCGCATCGCGCCTACATCACCATCATCGAAGGTTGCGACAAACGCTGCTCGTATTGCGTCGTCCCCGGCACGCGCGGGCATGAGCGCAGCCGCACGTCGTCCAGCGTGATGGACGAGGCGCACTCGCTCGCCGCGCGGGGCTACACCGAGATTCAACTTCTCGGACAGAACGTCAATTCGTACCACGACCCGTCGCCGGCGGGTTGGGACTTCGCCCGGCTGCTCGAAGCCGTGGGCCACGTGCCGGGCATCCGGCGCGTGCGCTTCACCACGTCGCATCCGCGCGACTTCGTGAAGGAGATTGTCGACGCGATCGACCGCACGGAGACGCTCTGCAACATGGTGCACCTGCCCGTGCAATCGGGCTCGACGCGCGTGCTCCAGGCGATGGACCGGCAGTACACCCGCGACGAGTACATGCGGCGCATCGAGTGGATGAAAAACGCCACGCGCGACATCGCCATCTCCACCGACATCATCGTCGGCTTCCCCGGCGAGACCGAAGAAGATTTCGCGCAGACGCTGAGTCTGCTGGACGCCGTCGAGTACGACTCGATCTTCAGCTTCAAATACTCCATGCGCCCCAACACGCCGGCGCTCGCGCTCGGCGACCGCATCCCCGAAGAGGAGAAGGGCCGGCGGCTGATCGTCCTGCAGGAGCGCCAACGCGCCATTCAATTGCGCCGCAACTCCAAGCTCATCGGCACTGAGCAGGAAGCGCTGATCGAAGGCTTCAACTCCACCACCGGGCAGTGGATCGGGCGGACCTCGCAAAACCGGGTCCTGAACTTCGTCGCGCCGCCGCGCGAAGATGGGACTGTGCCGGAGCGCGAACAGGTGCTTGGGCGGTACGTTCCCGTCCGCGTCCTCCGCGCCGGCCCGAATTCGCTGGCCGGTGAATGTCTGGCGGCCTTGTAATAAGCCTGCGATTCGTGTAGCACAAGAGAAACGTGTGCGCCGTTTTCGTTCTCCGCTACGTCTAGTAGTCTGAGGAGGGAGTTGCGATGGAAATTGAAATGAAAATCCGCGGGCTGATGGTTGACCCGGTTACCAATACGCCCATCGTGATCCTGCGCGACTCGAGCGGCAACTCAATCCTCCCGATCTGGGTGGGCGTGTACGAAGCGAACGCCATCGCCCTGGAGATCGAAAAGGTATCGACTCCGCGGCCGATGACGCACGACCTGATCCGGAACCTGCTCACCGGCGTGGAAGCGAAGGTCAGCAAGGTGGTGGTGAGCGAGTTGAAGGACGAGACGTTCTACGCCGTCATCTGGCTGGAAAAGGACGGCCAGGTCATCAGCGTGGATTCGCGTCCGAGCGACGCCTTGGCGCTGGCGCTCCGGCTGGACTGCCCGATCTACGTCGAGGAACAGGTGCTGGCCAGCTCGCGCGCCGCAACCAACATCAGCGACAAGGTGAGCAACGACGAATTGCGGCGCTGGCTGGAAGGTCTGAACGACGAAGACCTCGGCCGTTACAAGATGTAGCCGCGCGTTTCACGCACCGCCGTTCGCCGTGGGACAGCCTCTCTTCGCCGTGGGGCGGTCCTCCAGGACCGCGCGGGCTCTCCAGAGCCCGCCGCGTTCGAGTATTCCCGCCGCCGCCCCCAGGCAAAACCGCGCAAATGCGCGGGTCATGGCCCATATCTTATTGATTCTAAACGCACAGTTTTACAAGAACCGCGCAAATGCGCGGTTTTGCCATCCGCGAGAGCCTCCGCCGACAGCCTCTTCCTCCCCGCCCGCGCTGTTCCTATGTCTTCGGACTGAACCCCTCCACCGTCAACAGAGGCTGCTCTTGCACCTGCAACTTCTTCCCGGGCTGCCGCTGACCCTGGCGCACCCTGGTAAAGCGCTGCGGTGCGCGAATCGTTCACCGTCCGCTGCGCCGTCCGGGAGCCCGCGGGACGCGCTTCGGCCGAGTTCTGCGTAGCGCTGAAGTGCAGCTCTTCGGCGTGTGCCGCGGCGCCGCCTGCCAGGCACGGCGCGGACATGGCGCGCACCGGTTTGGCCGCCAGCTTCGCGTGACTCCTGTAACAACCGGGCGCGGACCTTTCTATCGATAATCGGGCCTGTTACTCTCCGTCCAGGAGGAGGTCCCATGAAGCATCGGCTGACCCGCCGCTCCGTGCTCTGTTCCGCCCTGGCTCTGCCGGCTGCCCGGCGCCAATTGGAAAGTGCCCCGCCGCCCGCCGCGCTGCGTTACCGGACGCTCGGCAACACCGGTCTGAAGGTGACCGAACTCGGTTTCGGCTCCGAAGCGGTCTCCGACGAGACGGTCTTCGAGCGGGCCATCGAGTTCGGCATCAACTTCTTCGACACCGCGCGCCCATATCAGAGCGGCAACAGCGAACGCATTCTCGGCGCCGCTCTGCAAGGCAGGCGCGACAAGGTGGTGCTCTCAACCCGGAGCTACGCCAAGGATGCCGGGCAGGTGGCGCTCGACCTCGAAACCAGCTTGAAAGAGCTGCACACGGACCACGTTGAAATCTGGTACCTCGGCCAGCGCGACCGGCCCGACTCCGTTACGCCCGCGATGATCGAAGCGCAGATCGCCGCGCAAAAGGCCGGCAAGATCCGCTTTCGCGGCATCAGCACCCACCGCCTCGGAACGATGGTGGACTTCATCATCGAACATAAGTTCGACGTGGTTCAGATCCCCTACAACTTCGCGCTCGGGACCCGCCGCGACCCCTTCAACATGGATGCGAACAATCTCGACGCCGCGCTCACCCGCCTGAAAGCCGCGGGCATCGGCGTCGTCGCCATGAAGGTGATGGCGGGCGGATACCATGGCGAGGCCCTCAAGGAGAAGAACGCGGACATCCATGCCCGCCAGGGGGCGCGCATCGCGGCCATCCGCTGGGCGCTGCGGGACGACCGGGTCCAGACCACCAGCGTGCGGATGACGGACCTGGATCAGCTCGAAGAGAATCTGCGGGCCATGACCGGCGCCTTCTCGCAGCACGATGCGCAACTCCTCGCCGCTTACAGCGACGCGATCCGGCCGCAGTACTGCCGCATGTGCGGCGCTTGCGACGGACGCTGCCCGCAAGGCGTGCCAGTGTCGGACGTCGTGCGCTCGGTCATGTACGCCGACGGCTATGGCGAGTTCGACATGGGCCTCGCCGCATTTCAGCGCTCGGCCGGCACGCTGCGCTGCGGCGAATGCGCGAACTGCGCCGTGACCTGCCCCAACGGCGTTGCGGTGCGGCGTCAGATGCGGCGGGCGCAACGCCTGTTCTGTTAGAGCTGTTTCGGAATTAGTGTAGATCGGATGGGCGCCGTTCCTGCGGAGTCTGGAGATCGACGCCGCTGCCAGCACAGCGCCGCGAATGAAAAGCGCGGTCCCGCCGCAAGCGGCTGATAGCCAATGGGATACAACCGCTCCCTCACGGTCGCGGCTCCGTTTCAAGGCACTTCTCCGTATCGCAGCGGCAGGTCTGCGCCGGCAGTCTGAGTGTCTACAGAAAAACTGAAGCGGCCTTAGGCGACGCCCGGCAACACGTTCGGGGTCGCCTTTCGCTCCCGGCGCGATTGCGCATGCTCCGGGTGCCCCGCGCGCATCTATACAAGGAGAGTCCGCGAGAAAGAGCACGCGGAAACGCCGGGGCACGCCCGGCGGCCGCACGGCGGGATGCGCGATGCGATCGTCAGGAACAGGAGCTGCCGCAATGGAAAAAGTCATCCGGAGCGATGCCGAATGGCGGAAATTGCTGACGCCGGAGGCCTACGCCGTGGCGCGCCAGAAAGGGACGGAGCGCGCCTTCGCCAACGCCTTTCATGACAACCACCGCGCCGGGCTGTACTCGTGCGTATGCTGCGGCGCGGCGCTATTCGATGCGCGGACCAAGTTCGACTCCGGCACTGGCTGGCCGAGCTTCTGGGCGCCGGTTGCGCAGGAAAGCGTGGAGACCGGCGCCGATCTGAGCCTGGGGATGTCGCGTGACGAGGTGCTGTGCGCGCGCTGCGACGCGCACCTGGGCCACGTCTTCGACGACGGTCCGGCGCCGACGGGCAAGCGCTATTGCATGAACTCGGCCGCGCTTGTCTTCACGCCCCGCGATTGAACGCGGCGCGGTCCCCGGTTGCGAAGACCGGCGCCGTCTAGCGGAGCTTGAGCGATTTATCCGGGTAGGCCGGATGCGGCGGCACCGGACGCGGGTCCTTCTGGATCAGCGCTTCCAGATGCTTCACGGCCGCTTCAAGCTGTGCGTCGTGCCCCTCGAACGTCGCGTGCGGCGGGTTATCCACCACGATGTCCGGCTCCACGCCGTGGCCCTCGATCAACCACTTGCCCTCCGGGCCATAGACGCCGATCTCGGCCGCCGTGGCGATACCGTGGTCCGCCAGCGAGTTCGATGAGCTGAGCCAGATTTCGCCGCCCCAGGTGCGCGTGCCAATCAGCTTGCCCAGGCCGAGCCGCCGGAAGCCCTCGGCAAAGGCCTCGCCGTCGCTCGCCGTGTGCTCGTCGATCAGCACTACCATGTGGCCGCGGAAGGCGTACTGCATGTTGCTGCTGGGCTGGCCCACGCGCGGCTGCCAGTAGAACCAGGCCTTGCGCAGAAGCTTGCCGAGCAGCCACGAATCGATGTTGCCCCCGTTGTTATGGCGCACGTCGATGATCAACCCCTGCCGGTCGAAGACCGGGTAGAAGTCGCGCTCGAACTGCTCCATGTCGTTCGGACCCATCGCGCGCAAGTGCACGTAGCCGATCTTGCCGCCGCCCAACTCCTCCACCTTCTGCCGCCGCGCCAGTTCCCACTCGCCGTAGCGCAGCCCGAACTCGTCGCCCGTCGAAATCGGCTTCACCAGCACGTCGCGCGTCTTGCCGCCGTCCTTGGGATCCTTAACGCGCAGCAGCACCTGCTTGCCCGCCTTCTCGCGCAGCAACGCGCCGGGCGCGGGCGCGGCGAGCAGATCCACGCCGTCGATCATCGTCAGGATCTCGCCCTCGCGCACTTCGGAACCCGGCCGCGCGAGCGGCGGAGCTTCGTTCGGCAGGTCGGGATCGTAACGGTAGATGTGCTTCACCACGTAGCCGCCCGCGTTCGCGTCGCGCTCCAGCACGGCGCCGAGCGAGCCCATCGCCACCGGGTCCGACGGCCGGCGCATGTCGCCGCCGTACACGAAGATGTGCAGCGCGCTCAGCTCACCCACCATCTGCGCCAGCAGGTCGCTCAGCTCCGCGCGGTCGGTGACCCGCGCCACCAGCGGTTCATATTTCTCCCGCATCGCTTTCCAATCGACGCCATTCATGTGCGGGTCGTAGAAGTAGTCGCGTTCCAGGCGCCAGGCGTCAGTGAACATCTCCTGGAACTCGGCCCGCGGATCGAGCGAGAAGTTCCAACCCGAGAGATCCACCTTGGCGTCCGTCATGGCCTTGGGCGTGCCGAGCGCCGGGCCCTTCACATCGGAAGCGAAGACGTAGAAGTCCTGGTCCTTGCGCACGGAGAGTTTCTTGCCGTCCGCGGAAAGTTCGAAGCCGCGCACCTCGCCGAGCACGGTCTCGGGCTTCTCGCCCTTGTTGGCGATGTCGAGGCACGACAGTTCGCGCTGTGGCGGGAAACTGCCCGTACCGGCGATCCAGCAAAGGCGCTTCTCGGACGCCGCCAGATTGTCATAGTTGCCCGCGGGCGCCGGGACTTCCTGAATGCGCGCCGCCAGGCCGTCCAGATCGATTTGCACCACGACCTTTTTCTCTTTGCCGGCGTCCGCCGCGGGCTTCGCGTCGGCCGGCTTTTCATCGGCCTTCTTCTCGGCCGGTTTGGCTTCATCCGGCTTCTTCTCGTCGGCTTTCTTCTCTTCTGGTTTGGCGTCCGGATGCAGTTCGTCGGCCGGCTCGAAAGGCGAGCGCAGCCCCTTCTTCAGGGCCATCTGGTAGATCTTCATCGTGCGGTCGAAGTGCGGGTCCGGCTGGCGCGTACCCCACGGGCCGTAAACGGTCGTCTGCAGATTGCGGTCTGAAAGGAAGTAGAGCCACTGGCCGTCGCGGCTCCACGCCGGGCTGGCGCTGTTGAAGCGGTCCGACGTGACGGGCGTAATGGCGCCGGTCGCCACGCTGTAGAGCTTCAACTGGGCCATCTGGTTTGCGGCGGGTTCGGCGAAGGCGAGCCACTGGCTGTCCGGCGACCACGTCAGATCGCCGAAGTCATCCACCTTGCCCTGCGCGAGCAGCTTGTTTTCCCTGGTCTTCAGGTTCAGCAGCCACAGCCGCAGGTTCTTATCCGTGTGCGCCAGATACTGGCCGTCGGGCGATGCAACGCCATCCCAACGCAGCACCGTGGCGTCTTTGGTCAACTGCTCACCCGCGCCAATCCCGTTGGCCGGGTAGCGCCAGAATTCGGTCTCGCCGCTTTCCGTCGAGATCACCAGGATGCTCTTGCCGTCGGGCGAGAAACGCGCGTCGCGGAAGCGCACGCCGGGCTTGCGCGCCACCCTCACCAGCCGGCCAGGCTTGGCCGGAGCGACAAAGACGTCGCCGCGCGCCGTGAAGACCATCGCCGCGCCATCGGGCGCGACGTGGCCGGCGCTCAGATAATCGAGCGGCTTCTTCACCCAGCGCTCCCGCATCTGGTCGAAGTCCGAGGCGAGCACGATGGGCACGGGCGCGTCCTTGCCCGACTTCAGGTCCAGCAGCCATAGATCCGCGCCGCACTGGTAGGCGATGCGCCCCTCGGAGAGCGACGCCGACTGCGCGTCGAAATCCTTATGATGCGTGTGCTGCTTCAGGTCCTTGCCTTCACTCGTCATCGACCAGACGTTCATCACGCCGTCGCGGTCGCTGAGGAAGTACAGCCGGCCTTTCCAGAACATCGGATTCTTCGAGGTGCCGGCGTAGTCGGCGGTCAGCGCAACGGCCTCCGCGCCCGGCGTCCAGCGCCACAGGTTCTGCGCGGTGCCGCCTTTGTAGCGCTTGGTCTGGCTGCCCTGAAACGCCAGCCGCGTGAAGAAGACCGTCTTGCCGTCCGCGCCGTAGCTGGCCTCGGACGCCTGCTCCAGCGCCAGGATCTCCTGGCCGCCTTGCAGGCCGATGGCGACAAGCTGCGCGTCGGGCAGAGTGGAAAAGGCGCGGCTCCGGTAGAGCACGCGTCCGTCCGGAGTCCAGCCGGTGACCGTCGCGCCACCGCCAGACCAAGTCTGGCGCACCGGCAGCCCGCCATCGACGGGCATCGTGTAGACCTCGCCGGGGCCCTCGTATTCGGCAACAAACGCGATCGTCTTCCCGTCGGGCGAGATCGCCGCATTGGTCTCCTGGCCGGGCGAGGTGGTCAGACGCCGGGCGGTTCCGCCCTCGGCGGACACGCTCCACAGATCGCCTTCGGCGGTGAAGACGATCGTCTTGCCGCTGAGTGCCGGGAAGCGGTAATAGCCTCGTGAGTCGTTCGCGCTGGAGACCGACGCCAGCGCGCAGATACCCGCCAAAATTGCGAAAAATCGCACGGAAATACCCTCCGGGAGCCTTTTTTAGGGTCTTTTTTATCCTAATCCAGGAAGGGAGGAAATCCGGCGCAACTGTTGTTAATCTTCGTCCGGCTTGCGGTAGCGCTCGGCGATCTTGACCAGGACGACGCACAGCAGGAGCGTGCCAAGAGCGATCCACAGGAAGTTCAGCGAGTTCGCCTTGAGGAACTTGAGCGGCTCTTCGTGCAGCCCGCGGCCGACCCAGCACAGCACCAGATAGCGTGGCACGCGCGCCAGCACGAACGTGAGCACAAACGCAGTCCGCGAAACGCCGAGTGCGCCGGCACAGATCTCGAACGCCTTGAGCGGCATCGGAATCGGCACCAGCGCCGGGATGAATACGGTCACCAGACCGTAGTGCCGGAACCAGTCGCGGAACTTCTTGCCCCGTCCCGAGCTGAGCTTTTCTTCGAGGTAGCGTTTGCCGCCACGCCGGGCGATTTCAAAGAGCAGGATGGACCCGATCAACGAGCCGGCCACCGCGCACAGCGCCGCGGCCCACCAGTTCTCCGGCCGGTGCGAGGTGTAGAGCAGCAGGATGACATCCGGTCCCGACGGATTCGGGACGCCGGCGCCGTCGGCAATCGCCATCAGAAACAGGCCGGGCAAGCCCCAGGCCGACAGGATCGCAAGGAAGTGCTTCATTCGGCCTCACCGGCGAGCGGAAGCGCCAGGCGGTCACCAAAGCTATCGTTGGATCGATTGGTCAAATGTTCGTCCTTCGGGCACTTGGGCACAACCTCCCCAGTGTACTAATGACGCGCGGCAAATTTCGCTTTCTCCTGCATTTCGCGCACCCAATGCTCTTCGGACACGATCGCTATGGCGGCCCCTGCCCTGGCTAACTGCCGTGCCTTCTCAATCTTGTTCCCATAGAAGCCATGCGCCCAGCTCTTGTCCCCCCGTTCACCCACGACGAGGTAGTCCGTCCTGAGAGTTACTGTGTCCTCGCAGCGGCCACCTGCGCCCTGAATTGCGGCTTGGCAGTGGCGTTTCTGGCCATAACCAAACGTGCCGGTGAGAACAAAGGTTTTGCTGTCAAAACTGATTCGAGGAGGCGGACTCGTCAGGAAATCTCCGGTCGTCTTCGCGCCAGCGACGGAATCGCCGACGCAGTCGCATGGCTCAGCGACCGGCGCGCAGCGTTCCAGTGCCGCTTGCTTCTTGGTTCGAATGTGCTCAACCCAATCCGCACCTGTCGCTGCCGCCTCAATCTTCCTTTGTGGCAACTTATCCAAAACTTGGGCGAAAAATGGCCTCGCATCTTGGCTTGTTCGAGTCAGGAGCGCGAGCACGCCAGCAGTGTCCAGGTTAGCCCGATGGAGTTGCGAGCAATTGATCGCGAAATACCGAAGCAGGTCTCCCAAGCGTAAGGACTCACACCCCTCTGCGCGCCAGTCAATGTCGCGCATCGAGCACATCCAAGGAGTCGATGCAAAATCGGAGAACAGGGGAAGAACGAATCCCCTGTCAAAACTGGCGTTGTGGGCGATAACGAATTCCGACCTCACGAGGAGGGATCGAATTGCCGAATCGTCCAGCCGCTTGCCGATCAAGTGCTGTATCGACAACCCATGGACCGCCTCCGCATCGGCACTCATCGGCGTGGCTGGCTCGCGTTGCCCGCAGTACGAGTCAACGACCGACAGAATCCGTGCGGAATTCGGATCGAATGAGAACAGGTCTATCGAAAGCTCAATGATCTCGTCTCTGTACGGGCTGAAACCCGTAGTTTCGACATCGAGCACCGCACCGTAGTGGTTCACATCCATAGCACTAGCCTCGCCTGATCGCATAGGATGCTGATCAATCAACTATTCCAAAAAATCCAGCAGCCTAGTCTATCTCAGGTGAGTGAGCTTCGCCGAACAACTCCAACTGACTGCCTTCGAGTTTCGCCAACAGATCAGCCTCAGACCAAACAGCAATACCCAACTTCTTGGCCTTGTCGAGCTTTGAACCAGCCTTGTCGCCAGCAACGACTACGGACGTCAGTTTACTGACAGATTCAGTTACCTTGCCTCCAGCGGCCTCGATTTTCGACTTCGCATCTTCGCGCGACATCGAAGGCAATGTGCCAGTTAAGACAATAGTCATGCCACCCAATGGACCAGCCCCGGGCGCTTCGCTCGCAAAGCTGCCCGATGCCTCGCTGATGTGCTGAAAGAGCCGGTCCTTGCTCCAAACCTCCAAGCCGATCGCCCTTGCCCGTTCAGCCTTCTCTGCAGCGTTCGGTCCCTCACCAAGCACCAAAGCGGTCCGCTTGCGCCTGAGTTGCTCCACCGTGCCGCTTGTGAATGTGCCCCCGGCCGCCTTGATCTTGGATTCGATGGCGGAGTGGGTAGTCCCCGGAAAGTTTCCAGCTATGACGAACACTTCTCCGTCAAGAGGCCCCGCCGGGACCCAATCCTTCTTGCCATGAAACTGCAAACCCTCGTCCCTGAGCCGTTTGACCATAGCGGCATTGTGAGGTTCGGCGAAAAACTGTTCAATATTGTCGCTGACTTCATCGAGAACGTCCGTGCCGACAACGATGGCCGAGTGGGATGCCCTGATGATCGAATCGAGGTCCCCATAGCGGCGCGCCAAGTCCTTTGCAACTGTCGAGCCGACCCCTTCAATGCCAAGTCCGGCGAGAACTCGGCTGAAGGGCTGCTGCAGCGAACGCTGTATTGCAGATTGTATATTTTCATCCTGGCCCTTGCCGACCTCCCTGTTAGCCAAGATCTGATCAACCTGCGATTCGTATTTCGAAGCGATCTCCTGCACCTCTGCTTTGCTCACGCGTTGATCAGCAAATTCGTCAGGAAAGTCCTTCAACGACTTCCTAACGCTGGTGATCCAGCGTTTCCTCTCGCGCTCCGGAAGAGACTCCAAGCCTGCGAGCCATTCAGTAAGAGATGAAGCTTTAAGGTTTGCGGCCCACCCGACGCCCAGAGGATCAGCCAACTGATCAACTCCCGCAGCTTGGTGTCCCCGCTGAAGGGCAGCCTTAAGCGCAAGAAGTTTGGTCACGAGTTTCTCGCGCCGTTGGATCATTCTCAATCGGGTCAGGCTCTCGGCAGTCAAACGGTAAAGGTCAGGAATCGTCCTAACGAGCCCTCTATCCACCAGCTCATCGATGAGTTCTGGGCCAACCCCGTCGATATCCATCACGCCACGCGACGCAAAGTGCGTCAGCGATTCTTTCAGCCGCGCGGGGCAACTCGAATTCAGGCAGCGCCACGCCACCTCATCCTGCGCCCGCACGACGGCGCTGCCGCAAACCGGGCAGGTATCCGGCATGTGAAACGCACGCCGGTCCGCCGGACGGTGACGCACTTCGACGATCTTGGGGATGACATCGCCGCTGCGCTCGACCACCACCGTGTCGCCGATGGCGAGATCGAGCCGGGCGATTTCATCCTCGTTGTGCAGCGTCGCGTTCGACACGGTGACGCCGCCCACGACGACCGGGCGCAGGCGCGCGACGGGCGTCAACACGCCGGTGCGCCCGACTTGCACCTCGATGTTTTCGAGAACGGTTTCGGCCTGGCGCGCGGTGAATTTGAAGGCGATGGCCCAACGCGGGCTCTTCGCCGTCCAACCCAGGCGGCGCTGCTGCTCGACGGAATCGACTTTGGCGACCACGCCGTCGATCTCGTACGTGAGCGACTCGCGCCGCTCGCCCCACTCGCGGCAGAAGGCCAGCAGGTCATCCAATCCGGCGGCCTGCGCGATGTTCGGATTCACTTTGAAGCCCAGCTCACGCAGCTTCATCAGGTTCGCCCAATGGCTGGGCAGCGCGGGCTGGCCGTCGACCAGCAGGAAGTATGTGAAGTAGTCGAGCTTGCGCGAGGCGGTCTGCGCCGTGTCCAGGATGCGCAGCGAGCCGGCGGCGGAGTTGCGCGGGTTCTTGTAAAGGTCCAGACCGGCCGCGGCGCGCTCGGCGTTCAGCCGCTCGAAAGCCGTGCGCGACATGAGCACCTCACCGCGCACCTCGAACTTTGGCCAGGGGCTCTCGACCACCAGCGGCAGACTGCGGATGGTCCGCGCGTTGTCGGTGACATCCTCGCCCACCTGCCCGTCGCCGCGCGTGATGGCCTGTTTCAGCCGGCCGTTTTCGTACTGCACGGCCATCGACAGGCCGTCGAGCTTCAACTCGGCGACGTAGCTGTACGGCTCGCCGGAAAGCAGCTCGCGCACGCGTCCGTCGAAGTCGGCCAGCTCGCCTTCGTTCAGCGCATTGTCGAGGCTCAGCATCGGCGACGAGTGGCGGACTTTGACGAAGCCCTCGCGTACGGCGCCGCCCACCCGCTTCGTCGGCGAGTCCGGCGTGTCAAACTCAGGGTGAGCGTCTTCGAGTTCCTTGAGCCTCCGCATCATGCCGTCGTATTCGGCGTCGGAGATTTCGGGCGCGTCGAGGACGTAGTACAGGCGCTCGTGATGCCGCAATGCGGCGCGGAGCGCGGCGATCTCGGCTGAAACGGATTCCATAGGCACGGGCTCCATAAGCTCAGGTCTCTATAATCGTACCGAAGGGAGCAATTCGTTATCCCGACGCAACGCGCGGTCTATGTCATATATAACCCGCAGGCGGGCAAGCTGCGCCGCCATCCCCAGCTCTTCGAGCGCACGCTCGAGGTGTTGCGCCAGAAGTGGCCGGAAGTGCATCCGGTCCCGACCGAAGGACCGGAAACGGCCGGGCGCATCGCCGGCGAATGCGTGAGCCAGGGCGCGGGCCTGATCCTGGTGGCCGGCGGCGACGGAACCATCAACGAAGCGCTCTCCGGCGTGTCCGGGACGGACGTACCTTTCGGGATTCTGCCCTTCGGGACCGCGAACGTGCTCTCCAACGAATTGCGCATGGGCAACCACCCGGTGCGCGTAGCGCAACAACTCGTCAAGCGCTGCACGCCGGTCCCGGTCTCGCTCGGCCGCATGGTCGGCGCCTCCGGGGCACGGCTGTTCGTCTGCATGGCTGGAGCCGGCGTGGACGCCAGCATCGTACGCATTGTCAGCCCGAAGGTGAAAGCGGCGCTCGGCAAATTCGCCTACTGGCTCTACGCGTTCCAGCAGGTGGGTCGGCGCCTGCCCGAGTTTCGCGTGCGGACCTTGGGCCGCGAGTACACGGCGAGCTTCGCGCTGATCAGCCGCGTGCGCAACTACGGCGGCGACATCGAGATCGCCAAGCACGCCAACCTGCTGGAAGATCACTTCGCCATCGTGCTGTGCGAGGGCAGCAATTCGCCGCGCTACCTGAAGTACTTCAGCGGCGTGCTGTTCAACACGATGGAGCGCATGGACGGCCTGCACGTGCTGGAGGCCGCCAGCGTCGAGATCGAACCGCTGGACGACGCACCCGTCGATTGGCAGGTGGACGGCGAATACGCGGGCGCGGGCGCGGCGCGCTGCGAGATTGTCGAAGGCGCCATCCGGCTGCTCATCCCGCCGCCGTACCTGAGCGTGATGACGCCCGCGACCGTGCGGCTACAGTACGAATCGTTCTGACCCGAAACGGAGCCGCGACCGTGAGGGGGCGGTTGTATCTCCTTGTTTATCAGTGATTTCCGGCTTGCCAGCGCTCTCACGTTCGCGGCTCGGCGCTGCTGGAGAATGGCTGCACGCATGCGGGCCGTGGAAAGTCCGCGCCCCTGGAGGGCCAACCCACGGCGCCGCCCCCGCGAAGCACGCCGCCAGCCGGGGTTGCCATTGCGGATACAATACAAAGCACTGTGACGCCCGACGCTTCGTCCGCCATTGAGATCTCCGACTTGCGCAAAGTATACGGCGACAAGGCCGCCGTGGACGGCCTGAGTCTGACGGTGCCGCGCGGCTGTTTCTTCGGCTTCCTCGGTCCGAACGGCGCGGGCAAAACGACCACCATCCGCATGTTGATGGGGCTCGCGCCGGCAACGTCCGGCTCCATCAGCCTGCTCGGCTTGCACATGCCGGAGGACGACGTCGCGATCAAGGGCCGTATCGGCCTGGTGCCCGACGACACGCTGCTGTTCGACCATCTGAGCGGCGGCGAATTCCTGCGCTTCGTGGGGCGCATGTACGGCCTGGAGATGGAGACGGTGCGGCAACGGTCCAAAGAGTTACTGCAGTTGTTCGAGCTCGACACGGCCGGCCGCAAGCTGATTGCGGACTACTCGAAAGGCATGCGCAAACGCGTCGCCATGGCCGCGGCGCTGATCCACAAACCCGATCTGTTCCTGCTCGACGAGCCGTTCGAGGGCGTCGACGCCGTGGGCGCGCGGCTGATGAAAGAGATCCTCTCCGAGCAGGCGCGGCGCGGCGCGACGATCTTCCTCACCTCGCACGTCCTGGAAGTCGTGGAGCGGCTGTGCGAGCGCGTCGCCATCATCAATCAAGGCCGGCTTGTCGTGGAAGGCTCGCTCGATGAATTGCGCGACGGCGGGGAAACGCTGGAGGATCTGTTCGTGCGCGCGGTGGGCGCCGAAGCGCGCACAAACGAGACGTTGGACTGGCTGTAGAGGGAACGCGATGGGAACGAGTGCGGCCATCCAGTCCTGTTTTGAATGCGCGCGGAGCGGGGCTGAAGCCCCGCGCGGACTGAAGTCCGCCCCACCACGCAACGTTTCATTCCGCGAGGTGCTACGGTGATCCTCAACCAGCAGACGCGCGCCATCGTGTGGGCGCAGTGGCGCACCATCCTCAACCGCTTTCCACGCCAGAGCGCAGGGCGCATCCTGACGTGGTTCTTTTCCCTGCTCTGGTATGGCGGTTTTGCCGCGCTCGGCGTGTTGGCGGCCTGGGGCCTGCCACAGGTTGGCAATCCGCAGCTACTGGCGAAGATCCTCGAGAGCGGACTGCTCGGAGCTTTCCTGTACTGGCAGTTTATTCCGCTCATGATGGTCTCCAACGGCGTCTCGCTCGACCTGAAACGGCTGCTGGTCTATCCCATCCCCGAGCGCCGTATGTTCGGCATCGAGGTCGTGTTGCGGGCGAGCACGGGCACCGAAGTGTTGCTGGTGCTGGCGGGCGCCGCAATCGGTTTGTGGCGCAGCCCGATCGCACATTGGTGGGGGCCGTTCTTCCTGCTGCCGTTCGCCGCGTTCAACCTGTGCCTGTCGGCGGGCGTGCGCGACGTGCTCTCGCGCCTGATGCACAAGCGCGGCGTGCGCGAACTGGTGGTGCTGGGCTTTGTCGTGCTCACCCAGGTGCCGAACCTGGTCATGCACCTGGTGCCGGCCGAGAAGCTGCATATCTACGCCAACCGCTACGCGGCCATCAGCGCCGTGTTGCCGCTGCCGTGGCGGTGGACGGCGCACCTGGCCGTGGGCGAACTGTCGGCGACGGCTTTCTTCGGCCTGACGCTGTGGGTCGTTGTGGGCGTGTGGTTCGGCTACACCCAGTTCCGGCGCGGACTGCACTTCGACGAGGTGGCCGCGGAAAGTGCGAACCGGGCTCCGGCAGAACGTTCCGGGCGCGTGCCACTGCTCGACCGGATTGCAGATCTGCCGCTGCGGATCTTCCCGGAGCCTCTGGCGACGCTGGTGCAGAAGGAGTTGCTGACGCTGCCGCGCGTGCCGCGCTTCCGCCTGCTGTTCCTGATGGGCGCCTTCTTCAGCCTGATCGTCTTCATCCCGTTTCTTTCGAAGCCCGGCGGAGCGCCCAATCCCGGCTTCATGCAGCAGAACTTCCTGACGATCGTGGTCCTCTATTCCATGCTCCTGCTGACCGAGCCGTTGTTCGCGAACGTCTTCGCGTACGACCGTAAGGCGGCGCAGGCCTATTTCATCCTGCCCGTGCGCTTTTCGACCGTGCTGATCGCCAAGAACCTGACGGCCGGGCTGTTCATCGTGCTGGAGATCGCGATTGTGTGCCTGGTCACGCGCCTGTTCGGCATCGTCCTTGACGCCCGCGAGCTGCTGGAGAGCCTGGCGACGGTGTTGCTGTTCGCCGCGTTTCTGCTGGCTATCGGCAATCTGACCTCGGTGCGCTGCGCCCGCGGCGTGGACGCCTCGAACCCGTGGCGTGGCAAAGGCAGCGGCAAGGCGGGCGGGTGGCTGATGCTGGTCTATCTCGCCACCGCGCCGGCCGCGGTCCTGGCCCATCTGGCGCGCTACGCTTTTGACAGTGAACTGGCGTTCTTCGCCGTGCTGGGAGCGGCGTTGATTGTCGCGGTCCTGACTTACGTAGTGACCTTCGATGCGGCGGTCGAATCGGCGGACGAAGGACGCGAACGGTTTCTGGCGTCGCTCGCCGAGGGCGAGAGTCTGATGGGGTGAGAGTGAAATCAATCCTGGGATGGCTGGCACTGGCGGTGCTGCCGCTCAACGCCGAATGGCTGGAGCTGCGGCACGGGCCGTTCGTCGTCTACACCGACGCGGGCGCGGAGGCGGGACGCACGGCGCTGAACCACATGGAGCAGTTCCGTTTCGCCGTGGGCGAGGCCGTCGGCAAGCCCGAGCCCGCGCTCGCCTGGCCGGTGACCGTTGTCGTGCGGAAGGCCGGCAAGAACGCCGCCCCGCCGTTCTTCGGCTTCTCGCGCGACGGCTGGATTATGAGTTGGCCGGCCGGTTCAACGCCGCCAGCCGTGTTCCGCGCCTTTGCCAAGGTGATCCTGGAGAGCAGTGTGCCCCGCCCCATGGCGCCGGGCTTCGAGACGGCGATCGAAACGCTCTACTCGACGCTGGAGGTGCAGGGGCAGCGCTGGACGCTGGGCGCGCCGCCGCCCGCGGCGGACCGTACGCTCGAATGGGCGCTCCTGCACAAGCTGGCCATCACCGAGGAGAGCACCTCGCGCTGTCACGTTTTCCTGTCCAATCTGGCGAACGGCGCGGCGGAAGAGATCGCCTGGCGCAACGCATACGGCCCGTCCACCAGCGGACCGTGGACGCCGCAAATGCACGCGGCGGCCGAAGCTTATCTGCGGGCCGGACAGTTCGGGACGCGGATCCTACCGGCGAAGTTCATTCCCGAACGCGAGATGAAGGAGGTCCCGGCGCTGCCTTCCCGGATCCGGCTGCTGCCGGGCGATCTGGCGTTGGGGCGAGGCGCGCCGCCCGCGGAGATCCGGGCGGCGTACGAGACGGCGCTGAATGAGAAGGCTTCGCCGGCCGGGCACGAAGGACGCGCGCTGGCCATGCTGCTGGAAGGCAAGCCCGAAGACGCGCGTCAGGAGCTGGCAGCGGCGACGGCGCTGGAGGGCGCGGGTCCCCGGGCCTATTACGAGGCGGCGCGCCTGGAGAAGGATCCGGCGAAGAAGCTGAAGCTGCTGCAAGAGGCGGTCAAACTGAACATGCGCTGGGCGGAACCGTTTCTGGCGCTGGCCGAGCAGGAGCCGGGCCCCGTGCGGCGCGCAGTCCACCTGAAGAAAGCTGGCGAGCTGCGGCCGCGCGACACGCAGATCTGGCTGCGGCTGGCGCAGACGCAGTTCGACCTGAAGCACTTCGCCGACGCGGAAAAATCGATGCGCATTGCTCTCGAGGCCGCGCCGGACGAGGCGGCGCGGGCCGCATTGACCCAGCGCTTCGAGGACTTCCAACAGATGCGCGGCGATGCCGAGGCGGCGGCGCGGCAGCGTGAGCGGGACGCGGAAAAGGCCGAGTTGGAGCGGCTCAAAAACGACGAGTTGGCGCGCATTCACAAGGCCGAGGATGCCGCCAACGCACAGACCGGGCAACTGAAGGGACAGAAGCCGGTGCCATGGTTCGACGGGCCGGCAGCACAATCCGTCACGGCCACACTGAAACAGGTCGACTGCCTCGGCAAGCGCGCGCGGCTGGTGCTGGAAACGGACGGCAAGCCGTTGCGCCTGCTGATCCCCGACGCGAGCCAGATCCAGATCCTGGACGCGGCAGGCGCGGAGGGCGGACAAGCGCAGCTCGCTTGCGGCCCGCAGCGCCCGGCACGGCGTGTGAAGATCGAATATGTGGCCCGGCCGGACAAGGCGGCGGGCACGGCGGGCGACGCGGTATCGATCCAGTTTTTGGAGGCGAAGAAGCCTTAATTGGGCATTGATACACTTGGCACAACTTCTGATATGAATGAACAACCTGACGGCGTGAAGTGGTGCTGCATCAGCTTCAAGAGCCAAACCGAACATGCTGGAAAGCGCGGATTTGGGATTTTCGTTGACAATACGGCCGAACCACCATTTTTCGTAATTCAGCATCGCTCCCTTGATCCAGGCACGCCGAACCCGCGCGACATTGACGCCCTGCTGATTCTGGTCAGCAGTACGGGAATAAAGTACTGTCCGTGGTGTGGCAAGGAGCTTCTTAAGTGGTACAGACGTGACATCTCAAAGCTTTCGAGAGCCGACCTCGTTATCCCGCTTCGTTAAGACAATTGTGAGGCGGAAGTTGTGGCTTGGGCGGCCCTGATTTGTTTACGTCAAACACATTGGTCCCATGAACTGAGCAGGCACCGGGCCAGCACCGTATCGGTTTTCCTCTCGTAATGCTTGCAGGTGAGCATTTGAGCAATACGAGATTCCTGATTGTGTTCGGGCGGGCTCTGGAGAGCCCGCGCGGTCCTGGAGGACCGCCCCACCACGAGCGTGAATTCAAGAATGCAGAAGATCGTTTCAAACCGCTGGATTTCCGTGCGCTGGCTGGCCATTGCCGTCATCGCTTTGTCGTCGACGCTGAACTTCCTGGACCGCCAGGTGCTCGCCGCGCTGGCGCCGCAATTGATGCGCGAGTTCCGCATCACGGCGGCGCAGTACGGCGACGTGATCTTCGCCTTCTCGCTGTGCTACGCGCTGGCCGCGCCGCTCGCGGGACTGTTCATCGACCGGCTGGGACTGCGCCTGGGGACGGCGCTCGCCGTGGCCGGCTGGTCGTTCACCGGCGTGGTGACGGGCTTCACCGCGACACTCGGGCAATTGACGGTCTGCCGGTCCATCCTGGGCATCGCCGAAGCGGGCGGGATTCCCGGTACCGGCAAGGCCTGCGCCGTCTACCTGAAGCCGCAGGAGCGGGCCATCGGCAGCGGCATCACGCAAGTCGGCCTGTCGCTGGGAGCGATCCTCGCGCCGCTGCTCGCCGAGGCCTGCACGCACGCCTGGGGCTGGCGCTCGGCCTTCGCCGTGGCAGGCGCTTTGGGCTTTGTCTGGATCCCACTGTGGATATGGACTAGCCGGAGGGCCGAACGGGCAAGCCGGGGTGAGGATGCCGCGACGGGCGGGCCAGCCGGCGCACCGCCGGCGCCAGCCCCACAAAACGGAGCCGTCTCCGCCGGAGCCATCGTCGCCGACCGGCGCTATTGGGCGATTCTCGCGGCGAACGTGCTGTCGATGCTGGCCTACAGCCTGTGGGTCAACTGGACCACCATCTTCCTGGTTCGCGTCCACCACCTGCCGCAGCACGCCGCGAACGTGCAACTGGCCTGGATCCCGCCGCTCTTCGCCTCGGCCGGAGGGCTCGCCGGCGGCTGGCTGGCCATGCGCTGGTTCAACGGCCGGAACATTTTACAGGCGCGCATGAAGGCCATTCTGACCAGTGCGCTGGCCCTGCTCGCCACCGCTCTGGTGCCGCTGGCGCCCACGGCGAGCCTGGCGACGGCGCTGATCTGCGCGTCGTTTTTCGCCTGCGTGCTGGGCAGCGTGAACATCTACTCGCTACCGCTCGACATCTTCGGCCCGACGCGCGCGGCGTTCGCCGTGTCCGGCCTGACCAGCGTCTACGGCTTGCTGCAAGGCGCGTTTTCCTCCATCGCCGGGCGTGTCATCGAGGCGCGGGGCTTTGCGCCGTTGTGCCTCGCCGTGGCGCTCTGCCCGCTCGCCGGCTGGCTCGTGCTGCGCGTTGCGCTGCGGAAGGATCTCAGAACCGTATGACCCCTGAAATCTTCAAGATACGGCGAATGGAGGAGCGCGATCTGGAAGCCGTCGGGCACATTCAGACGGCCACCCCCGAGGCGTCGCACTGGCCGCCCGCGGACTACCTCGCCTACGACAGTTTCGTCGCCGCGGCGGGGGGCCGGATCGCCGGATTTGCCGTGGCGCGGCGCCTGCCGCCCGACGAAATTGAGATCCTGAACGTCGCCGTCGATCCCGGCCTCCGGAGGCAGGGAGTGGGCCGGGCTCTGCTGCGGGCTCTGCTGGCGCTGCCCGGCCGGAGCGTGTTCCTGGAAGTCCGCGCGTCGAACGCCGCCGCGCAGGCACTCTACGCGGGTGCGGGGTTCACTCTGAACGGCCGGCGAAGAAACTACTATCCGCCGCTCGGAGACGCCTCCGGACCGCGCGAAGACGCCGTTGTCATGAAAATGCAAAAGTGATAGCTTTTGGGTACGGCAGAGCAGAGAGGCCTGCCACGCCTATGTAAGGCCGTGCTACACGCTGGGCTGGCCGAGCTGCCCAGGGTTGAGAATGTGCGAAGGAGAACCAAGCCGAACATGGAGAACAAGGCTCTCGAAGAAGCGAAAACGTACTTGATGCAAACCAGCGAGGAATTCCGGACGCTGGCCGGGAAGCACGCTGAGTACTCGGCGCTTCTGAATGCTATCGAGGCGAAGTCTCGTCCGACCGAACAGGACGAGGCTGAGGAGCACCGCTTGAAGAAGCTGAAGCTTCGGCTCAAAGACGAGATGCACGAGATGATGAAACGTCACCTCGCTCAGTCGGAGGTGGCCTAACTTCGGCACAGTTCCGTGGGGAGCGTATGCTCTTCACTCACGCCCGATGGAATAATGCCCCGGTTCACCCCCGGGGCATTTCTTTTTTTGCGGCCCGTTTGTCCGCTTCTCCCGCCGTGCGCGCCGGATTCCCGCGCCTGGCTCCCGCACTTCGAGAAACAATGCGCCACTGCAAAGCGGAACCGCCCCTTGAAACGGAGCCGCGACCGTGAGGGAGCGGTTGTATCTGCTTGTTTATCAGTCAATTGCGGCGGACTTGCCCGCTCTCTGACGTTCGCGGTTCGGTGCTGCAAGCCGGCGCCCGCCGTCACGCTCCGCGAGAACGGCGCCCATCCGGTCCACGCCATTTCCGAAATCACTCCAAACAGACGCCGCTGGCCGTCAACAAACGCGCTCAGCGCGGGAGCGCCGCCCGGCTATTCCGGAAGGTACGCGCGCGTGCCGCTGAAGGCCGCCGCGCCGTCCTCGACGAAGACGCCCCACTCGCCTTGCGGCAGGTTGTACAGGCGCGTATTCATGGCCACTTGGTCGCCGGCGTAGGCCACACAGACCGTGCCATCGACGAGCACCGTCAGATGGACCGGCCGGCCCGCTTCCAGCTCCAGCGGACGTTCCAGTTCCACGGCAAAGGGCACGTCGCCCGAACGCGGCCAGGAATCGAACACCAGACGCTTCCGGGAAGGCTCCAGACGGATGTAGTACGCCGACTCGGCATCGCGGCTGGCGCGCAGCATCAGTCCGCAACCGCGCGTGCCCGGTTCGAAGCGAACCGTCGTCTCCAGCCGGCAGCGGCCGGGCATGACGCCGGCCGAGGCGCACGCGAACGTTCCCGGAGCCTTCACCGCCACCGCATCGGATTGCTGCTCAAATGCACCAACCGCCTTGCGCCATTGCGTCTCGCTCGCATGGGCGAAAGCATCCCGCACGGTGGATGGAATCCGCACCGCCAACGTGCCGTCGGCGGCCTGCATGAGCTCATGCACGACGAGATTTCCGCCCCAGTGCCAGCCGTGGTAGTCCTTGGCGCCCTCGCGCGTCGGATTCCAGCCGAAGAGATAGCGCCGCTTCCCGTCCGACGCGGTCTTGGCCGCGTAGAACGCACGCCCGTCAAAGGTGTCGACGTCGGGAGCGATCCAGGGCCCCGCGAGCGACCGGCTCATGCGGTACCGCGTGACAAGGCCCGTGCTGAACTCCGAGAAGACCAGATACCACCAGTCGCCCATGCGGAACAGGTCGGGACATTCATGCGTGAAGAAGAGGCCCGGCGCGTAAAACGGGTCGCGGACCTGCCAGGTGCGCAGGTCCTTCGACACGCTCAGCGCCGTGCAGCCGCGGCGGCGCGAGGGGCCGGTCTTCAGGCGCGCCGCGGTCAGCATCCAGTACTCGCCGGCGGCTTCGTTGCGGAAGACAAACGGGTCGCGCCAGTCGTTGGCCTCATAACGGTCCGCGGGCGCGAAGAACGTGTCCTCCGGGCGCTTCTCCCAATGCAGCAGGTCGCTGCTGACGGCGTGCATCACGCCCTCTTCCGGCTTGCCCTGCTCCCGCAAATGCGGATTGTGGCCGGTGTAGAAGATGTGATACCGGCCCTCGCCCTCCACCGCCGAACCGGTGAAGACATAGAGATCCTGGCTGGTCTGCGAGCCGCGCGGGAGCATCTCGCCGTGCTCGGTGAAGTGCACGAAGTCGGTCGTGCTCACCTGATACCAGGGCGTCCCTTCGCCGTGCCGCGCCGCGTCGCGCCAATCGAGCAGGTAGAAAAGATGGAAGCGGCCATTCGCATAGAGCGGGATGAAATCGGCCGCCCAGGCGCCGATGGGCCGGTAAAAGAAGTCGCGCGGACCGCCGGCTTCCGGCGTTGGATCCGGCGTGGCGGCGCCGTGCGCGAGCGGGGCGAGACCGGCGGCCAGGCCGGCGCGGGCAAATCCTCTACGCGACATGGACGGGAACTTGTTGGTCATCTGCGTTGTTCCTCCCGGCGCGCGTTCACTGCCTGTTGCCAGGAATGTGGACGGGCAAGCGTGCGCGTGGTTCTCCACAGCCTATCGCGCGCGGCACGTCGCGGGCCACCGCGATATTGCACTCCGGCGGCGCTCTTCATCGATGCGGAACAACGGCATTCTCCGGTGCGTGTTAAAACGGAGAGATTCACCCCGTCGTGAAGTCACTACCATGCAGATCTCAAAAAATGTGAAGCCGGGCGCCGTTCCGGCCAGGCCGTTAGATCCGGCGCACATCGAATTCGGAAGAATGTTCAGCCCGCACTGTTTCGTGGCCGACTACCGCGACGGCGCCTGGACGGGCGCCAGCATCGGGCCGCTGGAGGACTTCTCACTCCATCCCGGCGCGCTGGCCCTGCATTACGCGCAGGAGATTTTCGAAGGGCAGAAGGCGTTCGTTCAGCCCGACGGCGGCATTGCGGTATTCCGTCCCGAAATGAACGCCCGCCGCTTCCAATCGTCCGCTGAACGGATGGCGATGCCGAAAGTCGACGAGCAGGCGTTCGTCGACGCGGTCATGACGCTCGTAGAAGTTGACCGGGCCTGGGTTCCGCCGTATCCGGGCAGCCTGTACATCCGGCCGGCGATGATCGCCACCGAACCGCACATTGGCGTGAGCAGTTCGCACGAGTACAAGTTCTTTGTGATGACGGCTCCGGCCGGCAAGTATTTCCGCAACCTGGCGGCGGGGCCGGGCGCCGCGGGCGTGCTGGTCTGCGAATCGATGGTGCGCGCCTCGCCCGGCGGCACGGGCAACATCAAGACGGCCGCCAATTACGCCATCACGCTGCAAATCACGGCGCAAGCAACTGCCGCGGGGCTGAACCAGGTGCTGTTTCTCGATTCCTCGCCCGAGCGGCGGGTGGAAGAACTGGGCGGCATGAACGTGATGTTCGTGGAAGACGGCACGCTGGTGACGCCGCCGCTCGGCGGTACGATCCTGCCGGGAATCACGCGGGACAGCGTCATGACGCTCGCGCGTGAAGCGGGCCTCACGGTGCGCGAGTATGCCTACACGCTCGATGAGCTGAAAGACGGAGTGAAGAGCGGCAAGATCAAGGAAGCCATCGCCTGCGGGACCGCCGCGGCCGTCACTGGCATCCAGACTTTCTGTTTTGAGAACGGAACGCAGTTGCAGGTCGGCGCACAAGCACCCGGGCCAGTGACGTGTTCCCTGTTCGAACAACTCCAGGGCATTCAGTACGGCCGCTTGAGTGACAAATTCGGCTGGCTCCGCCGCGTCCAGGGCGCGGGAGCCTGAGCAGCCAGGCCGGACATTCCGGCCTAGGCTTGCGGTTCGAGCGACGCGAGCTGCCGGTCGATATAATCCAGTTCGGCGCGGAGCTGAAGCCGGAAGCGTTCGTTGCGCGCCGTGTTCAGTTCCTGGGACACGCGCGCACGATCCAGCATGAGCGATGCGCGTTTGTTGATGCGTTCCCGCTCCGCGGTTGGCATTGCGTGTGGGTTGTGGTGACCGGCGCCGGCGTTGCTGATTTGCGACTCTACGTCTTTGCTCTCCCAACCTCGGGCCATTTCGGCTGTGGCCTCCTGACTTTAGTTTACATCCACGTTAAATCCGGGCCATGACGGGCGGAGTGCGCCTTGTTGCGCCGCGTGGCTGCCGGTAGAATTCACACTTCAGGAGGATCAGACTTGTCTTCGACGCGGATGGTTTTACTGCTTGTTGTGGCCGCGGCCTGCACGGCGGCGCAGAATCCTGACCGGGGGCCTTTCGGCCTGCTCGATCTGCCGCGCATGAAGAGCTTCACGGCGCACCGGGTCTCCAGCGCCAACCGCTTCACCGGCAGCAATGACGACAGCAAGCGCATCATGCCGGGCGAGACCTTCGTCATGGCCGACCTCAAAGGGCCGGGGGTGGTCAGCCACATCTGGCTCACGGTTGCCGACAACGAGTACGCCTGGCCGCGCCTGCTGCGCCTGCGCGTCTACTACGACGGCCGGAAGACGCCGGGCGTCGACGTGCCGCTGGGCGATTTCTTCGGCGTGGGGCACGGCTACGACCGGAACCTCGACTCCCTGCTCGTGCGCAACAGCTCGTTCGGCCGCGCCCGGAACAGCTATTGGCCGATGCCTTTCCGCGCAGCGTGCAAGATCACGGTCACCGACGAAGGCGCGCGCCCGGTGACGATGTTCTACTATCACGTCGATTGGCAGCAGCACGCGTCGCTCCCGGACGACATCGGCTACCTCCACGCCTACTACCGCCAGGAGCGTCCCGCAATCGCCGGCCGGAACTACGAGTTCCTGAATATCAAAGGCTCCGGCCACTACGTCGGCACGGTGCTCAACGTCATCCAGGCGCAGATCGGCTGGTTCGGAGAAGGCGACGACCTCTTCTACGCCGACGGCGCCAAACATCCGCAGATCGTCGGCACGGGCACGGAAGATTACGTGAATGAGGCGTGGGGGCTGCGCGTTTCCTGCGGTCCGTGGGCCGGCACGCCCGTCGCGGAAGGCGAACTCATGGGCGCCCGGCTGACGGGCTACCGCTGGCACATCCCGGACCCGATTCCGTTCAAGGAATCACTGTGGGCCGGCATCGAACATGCCGGGTGGACCTACAACGCCGACGGCTCGGTGCGCTCCGGTTTCGAAGAGCGGCCCGACTACTTTTCGAGCGTCGCCTTCTGGTATCAAAAGGGCGTGAACGAGGGCCTGGCCGAGCCGCCATACGGCGAAGCGCGCCTGCCGTTGGGCAACGCCGAGCAGATTGCCGTCGAGGATTCCCTCGCGGACGTGAAAACCGTCAAGGGCCAGGCGACGGTGCAGCGCGAAGTCGACTGGGGCCGCGACCTGCTGTTCTTCGCCGCGAAAGACAAGGGCGCGCGGATCGACGTCCCGATCGACGTGCGGACCGCCGGGCGTTACGAGATCCTGGCGCGCATCGCGCAGGCGCCCGACTATGGCGATTACACGGCGCTGCTCGATGGCCAGCCGACGAACAGCGATAACCGGCAGGCGGCGACCTCCGAGGTCCCGGCAGCGGATCTGCCGGTTTTTCACAACTACCTGCCGGAGGTCTACGTCGCGCTCGACGTGCCGCTGGGCTGGCGCGAGCTGACGAAGGGACGCCACACCCTCAGCTTTGTCTGCGTCGGCAAAGACAGCCGCTCGGCGGGCTATAATTTCGGCCTCAACGACGTTGTGCTGGAGCGCATCCCGGAGGAGGGCGGCAACAGCGGCGCTCCGGCGCTGGCGGTCCCGGCGGCCGGACGGGACGCAGCAGCAGGCGCGCCGGTCTATCGCGGCGTCCCGCTACAGAGCTATCTCGCCGAATACCGGCGGGCGGCGGCAGCCCGGCCCGTGCTGCTGCGCGCCATTGGCGCCTTCGGACCCGATGCGGCGCCGGCCCTCGATGACCTGACGCACGCACTCAAAGACGCCGCTCCGGAGACGCGCATCGCGGCGGGCTGGGCGCTGTCCCAAATGGGCGCCACCGCGGCGTCCGCGGCGCCTTCGCTCGGCGCGGCGCTCGCCGATCCCGATCCGCGCGTCCGCAGCATGGCCGCCGTGGCCTTGCGCGCGCTGGGCCGGCACGCCGCCGGAGCCATGCCGGCGCTGGTGGCGGCCCTGCGCGACGAAGCGCCGTACGTGCGCGCCCTGGCGGCGGATGCGTTGGGCAACATCGGCCCCGGTGCGAAGTCCGCCGTGCCGGAACTGACGCAGCGCCTGCTCGGCACGGCCGAACCGGTGGTTTACGCTCTGCGCAGCGTCGCCCAGGCGTTAGGTAGCATCGGTCCGGACGCAGCCAGCGCTCTGCCCGCCTTGGAACAGGTCCTGAAAATGCACCGCGTAAGTTATGCGGCGCAGGAGGCGATTCTCAAGATCAGGCAGGAGCCCGTGCCGTCCTGGTATTGAACGCCCGGCGGGCGTGACGGCAAAAAGCGCGACATTCGCAAAACAAAACCCGGGGCCGGATCGTATAAGCAAAAGAGGGCCGAGGAGTACCTCCCGCCATGCAGCAGCGTGCCGCTTTCGCGTTGACCCTGGCCATCGCCATCGCCGCTACGGGATGCGTGTGCAATAACAACAACTTCCAAGCTCGCGAGGACGCGCGCGAAGCCGCCGCGGAGGCCCGCGACGGAGCGCGCGAGGCGGCCGAGGAAGTGCGCAACGCCGCCGGCGAGGTCCGCGACGAAATGCGCCAGGCGGCGGACGAGGTGCGGGCGGAGACCCGGCAGAGCGCGGAGGAAGCCCGCCGCGCCATTGAGGACGCGCGCGAATCCAAGCGGCAGGCCCGGGCCGACGCCGATCGGGCTTGGCGGGACGCCCACCGGGATTCCCGGCGCGAAGTGGATCAGGCCCGCCGGGATGCCGCAAGAGCCTTCCGGGACGCCGAACGGTCCAGCGAGCCGGCCGAAGAACAATAGTCCTTCAACATCTCCCGCAACCGATTGACTTCCAACCGCCGGAGGCGTATTCGATTACCAGCGGGAGGTCCCAGACGATGATTTCCGCCAAGCTGGTGCACCGGATCGAGGACCATTGGGAACAGGTGAGCGCCAGGTTTTTCCGCCTGATGCGCAGCAGCGCGGACATGCCGCACTTCACGCGCATGCCCGACTCCGAACTGACCGAAGTGTGCCGCCGCGTACTGCGCAATCTCGGCAACTGGCTCGTGTCGGGATCCGAATCCGATATTGCGTTCCATTTCGAGCGCATCGGGGCCGAGCGGCATCGCAGCGGGATTCCCTTGAGCGAGGCGATCCGCGTGGTGCAGTTGCTGAAGGACGCCACCATCAGCTTCATTCAAGATGAGGGTCCGATCGACAACTCGGTCGTGCTGTATGCGGAGGAGGAATTGGAGAATCAGCTCGGCCGCTTTTTTGACCTCCTGGTGTTCCATCTGGCCCGCGGCTACGAAAGCACGCCCGCGCCGGTTGCGGCCGCGCCGCTCCCGGCGTCCAAGGCCTGAACGGCGGATTCCACCGCGCGGGCAGGGTGCAAAGATCGAGATCCTGTTTTAATTTGTTCGCTTAGCCGTGCCCCGCCGCGCGGCGATGCGGCCGCCTATGTTACTCTGAGTGAGTAAACCGAACGAGAAACGAGGAGTGTGTACCCAGTAATGTCACTGGTGGCTGAAAAGAAATCTCAGGTAATCACGACGTTCCGTGTCCACAAGACCGACACGGGGTCGCCGGAAGTGCAGATTGCCCTGTTGAGCCAGCGGATTCAGGCGTTAACCGATCACTTCAAGACCCACAAGAAGGATCACCACAGCCGCCGCGGGTTGCTCATCCTCGTAGCGCGCCGCCGCCGTTTGCTGGATTATTTGAAGTCCCGCAGCCCCGAGCGCTACGTCAAAATCATTCAGACCCTCGGCATCCGCCGTTAGGTCTTCAGTAAACTGCCGGGCAGCCGATACGCTGACCGCAACTCATTCAAAATGGGACGAGCCTTCTGGATTTCGCACGCCGCAAGGTTGATGTGTGTCCGGAAGGCTCTCGTGCGTCATGACGCGCTTCGTCCCGCGAAAAAGTTTCCCCTTACGAAATATTGCAGTCGAGGCTGACCGGCAATCAGGCCGGAGGCCATGGAGAATTGAAGATGATACATTCCGTTGACATCGACCTGGGTGGCCGGGTCCTAACTCTGGAAACAGGAAAACTCGCCAAGCAGGCGCACGGCGCCGTCGTCGTGAAGTTTCACGAGTCGGTGGTGTTGAGCACGGCGTGCTCGAACCATGAGCCGAAGCCTGGTGCTTCGTTCTTCCCGTTGACAATCGACTACCGGGAATACACCTACGCCGCCGGACGCATCCCCGGTGGATTCCTGAAACGTGAAGGCCGTATGAGCGATCGTGAAATTCTCACGGCGCGCCTCATCGACCGTCCGATCCGCCCGCTGTTCCCCGAAGGCTATTCCTGCGAGACGCAGGTGGTCGGTCTGGTGCTATCCGCCGACCCGGAGCATGATCCGAGCACGATGGCCATCAATGGCGCCTCCGCGGCGCTGGCCATTTCAGACATTCCGTTCCATTACATTCTCGGCGGCGTTCGCGTGGCGCTGGTCGAAGGCAAGCTCATCGTTGATCCCACGTACGAAGAGCAGAAAGCGTCCAAGCTCAACATCGTCGTTGCCGGCACCGAAGAAGGCATCGTGATGGTCGAGGCGGGCGCCAACGAGGCGACCGAGGACGAAGTCCTTTCCGCCATCGAGTTCGGCCACGAGTGCTGCAAGAAGATCTGCGCCGGCATCAAGGAACTCGTCGCCAAGGCCGGCAAGCCGAAGCGGGCGTTCACGCCGCCGGTGCGTAATGAAGAGATCTACGGCAAGGTCGAAACCCTGGTCCGCGAGCGTCTCTCCGACGCGCTGAACACTCAGAAATACGGCAAGACCGAGAGCTACGCCCTGGTCGACGGCCTGGAAGAGGAAGCCCTCGCGCTGTTCGAAACGCCCGAGGACAAGCTGGAAGCGCACATCTGCTTCGAGTTGCTCCGCGAGCGCGTGTTCCGTCACGAGATGCTCGAACTCCGTCAGCGCCCCGACCGCCGCGCCTTCGATCAGATCCGCCCGATCAGCATCGAGCTCGGCGCTCTGCCCCGTACGCACGGCTCGGCGTTGTTCACCCGCGGCGAAACGCAGGCCCTGGTGACCACGACGCTCGGCACGAAGGAAGACGAGCAGCGGCTGGAGACGATCAACCTCGCCGAGACCTCGAAGCGCCTGATGCTGCACTACAACTTCCCGCCGTTCAGCGTCGGCGAAGTCGGCTTCATGCGCGGCCCGGGCCGGCGTGAGATCGGCCACGGCGCGCTGGCCGAGCGCAGCATTGCGCCGGTGATCCCGTCGGAAACCGACTTCCCCTACACGCTACGCATCGTCAGCGACATTCTCGAGTCCAACGGCTCGTCGTCGATGGCGACCGTGTGCGGCGCCATCCTGTCCCTGATGGACGCGGGCGTCAAGATCAAAGCGCCGGTGGCCGGCATCGCGATGGGCCTGGTGAAGGAAGACGACAAGTTCGCCATCCTGACCGACATCGCGGGCGCCGAGGACCATTACGGCGACATGGACTTCAAGGTCGCCGGTACGCGTAACGGCATCACCGGTCTGCAGATGGACATCAAGGTGCCGAACGTTTCCATCGAGATCATGCGGCAGGCTCTCGCGCAGGCGAAGGCCGGCCGGCTGTTCATCCTGGGCAAGATGGAAGAAGCGATTGCGGCACCGCGCGAAGAGCTGTCGCCTTACGCTCCGCGCATCTACACCATCACGGTCCCGACCGACAAGATCCGCGAGATCATTGGACCCGGCGGCAAGGTGATCCGCGGCATCACGGACCAGACCGGCACCAAGATCGACATCCACGACGACGGCACGGTGAACATCTTCGCCGTCGACGGCGACTCGGCCAAGAAGGCCCTGCAAATGGTCTCCGACATCGCCGCCGTGGCGGAAGTCGGCAAAACGTATCTCGGCAAGGTGGTCCGCATCGCCGACTTCGGCGCGTTCGTGGAGATCTTCCCGGGCACCGACGGCCTGCTGCACATCAGCGAGATCAGCGAAAACCGCGTGGCGAATGTGCGCGACGAGTTGAACGAAGGCGACCAGATTCTGGTGAAGGTGCTGGCCGTCGAGGGCAACAAGATCAAGCTCAGCCGCAAGGCGATTCTCCGCGAGCAGCGCGAGAAGCTCAAGGCGCAGCAGGGCGGCGCTCCGGCCGAAGAAGGCGCCGAGCCGCAGATTGAAGTGCGCAGCGAGAACCGCGGGCCGCGTCCGGAAGGCTCTGCCGACCGTCCGCCCCGCAGCGACCGTGGCGACCGTCCGCATCGCGACCGCGGTCCGCGCCGCGGCGGCCACGACCGGCACTAGATTCCAGTCCGCATAGGTACTGGCAAACAGGCGGCTCCCCGGCATGGGAGCCGCCTTTCCCATTCAGGGGTTCGACAGCAGCGCACCCGTAGAACGGTCAGGGTGGAGTCGTTTGACCGCGGTGCTAAACTTGAGTTTCCTTATTGAGCCGGGTTACGGCTTTTTGTCTGGGTCGAATTGGCCCGCAGGCACGCGTTTGAAACTCTCTTTGGCTGCCCGGCATCTTTATGAGCAGCCGCCTGTTCCACCCGGACATTTGGTTATTGGCTTTTGAATGAAACGGACTAGCTTAGTCACCGTCGCACTCTTATTTTGCCTGCACACCGCACTGCCTGGAAGCGCGGCGCAGGCCCCGGCACCCGCGGAACTAAAAATTGAAGTAACGGTCATCGACCAGTCCCGTCTCCCCGTGCCGGGGGCGCAAGTACAGCTCCGGCAGGGAGATGCCGTGATCTCGGCAATCTCGACCGACGAGACGGGCCATGCCGTGTTTCCTGGCCTCAAGCCCGGGCGTTACACCGTCGAGGCGACGCGGGACGGATTCGATCCGGTCGCGAAGCCGGATTTCGACCTGTCGGCCGCGAGTCCCGGAACGATTGAATTCACGATTGTCCCGAGCGCTGCCGCGAAAACAAGCGTCGAAGTCACCGACACGGTCACGCCCGTGGAGCAGGGCTCGGCGCCCGTGAATAACCTGCCGAAGGCGGAAACCAAGGACACGCCCAGCCGGCCGGCGACCGTCACCGATGCGCTGCCGCTGTTGCCCGGCATCACGCGCCAGCCCGGCGGAGGCCTGCAATTGTCGGGCAGCGGCGAGCACCGCAGCGCGCTGATTGTGAACTCCGCGGACGTGACGGATCCGGCCACCGGACAGTTCGGGCTGACCGTGCCGATTGACAGCGTCGAAAGCCTGAACTTCTACCAGACTTCGTTCCTGGCCGAGTACGGGCGTTTCACCGCCGGGCTCGTCTCGGTGGAGACGCGCCGCGGCAGCGACAAATGGAAGTGGGAGCTGAACGATCCGTTCCCGGAGTTTAATATCCGGAGCTGGCACTTGCGGGGCCTGCGCACCGCCACGCCGCGTCTCAATTTCGAAGGTCCGCTGATTGCGAACAAGCTGTTCTTTTCCGAAGGCTTCGAATACGAGGTCCGCAAGACTGCAGTCTACGAACTGCCATTTCCTAATAATCAAAAGAAGCAAAAGGGCATTAACTCGTTCGCGCAACTCGACTGGGTGGCGTCGGATAAAAATCTGGTTACAGCCACGGTTCACGTCGCCCCGCAACGGCTCGGCTACGTGAACATGAACTATTTCAACCCGCAGCCGACCACGCCCGACGCGAGTACCCATAACTACACCGGCACGGTCTCGGACAAATATACGCTCGGCGGTGGGCTGTGGGAAAACACGTTTTCGGCGACGAAATTCGACGCCACCGTCTGGTCCAAAGGCGATGCCGATTTCGTCATCCAGCCCCAGATCAATTCGGGGAACTACTTCGCCGGGCAGAATCGTGACGCCGAGCGCTACAGTTGGACCACGGCCTATTCTTTCGCTCCCTGGGATCGCTGGGGCTCGCACAGCTACAAGATCGGCGCCTACGCGGCGCGCAGCTTCGACGACGGCCAGTTGGTCGAGCATCCCATCGACGTGATGGGCGTGAATGGAGAGCTGCTGCAGCACATCGCCTTTACGGCCGGCGCACCCTTCAACAACTCCGACACCGAGACCGCGCTGTACGCGCAGGATCACTGGATTCTGTCGCCGCACGTGGCCGTCGATCTCGGCCTGCGCATGGAGCGGCAGGAGATTGCCCAAACGCTTCGGCTGGCGCCGCGTTTCGGTATCGCCTGGAGTCCCTTCACGCGTCTGGGCACCGTAATTCGCGCGGGAACCGGCGTGTTTTATGACCGCGTCCCGTTGGGCGTGTACTCGTTCGGCCAGTATCCAAACCGGGTCGTAACACTGTACGACAGCAATGGCCAGCCCCTGGGCGAACCCATCCTGTACCAGAACGGACTGGGCGAAGTGATCTCCCGGCAAAGCCTGATTTTCCGGCGCGTCCAACGCGGCAATTTTGCGCCGTATAGCACGACCGGCAGCATCCAGTTGGAGCAACCCATCACCCATTACCTGCGCTTGCGCACCGGCTACATGCAAACCGTGTCGAACGACCTGGTGATGCTCGATTCCACGCTGCCCGACCGCACCACGAACATCGCGCAGACCCTGCTCTCCGGCAACGGTACGGCGCACTACCACCAGTTCGAGGCCAGTCTGCGCGTGCGCGCCGGCGCGCACCGGGAACTGATGTTCTCCTACGTGCGCAGCCGCAGCACGGGCGATCTGAACGATTTCGCCAACTTCATCGGCAGCTTCCCGACGCCCATTATTCACGCCAACCAGGTGGCCACGTCGCCCATGGATGTCCCCAATCGCTTTCTGGTCTGGGGCACGATCCATTTGCCCAAGGGCTTCGGCATCTCGCCGGTCTTCGAGTACCGCAGCGGCTTCCCGTACGTTGTAACCAACGAATTCCAGCACTACGTCGGAATCCCGAATTCAACGCGCTTCCCCGAGTTCCTCTCGGCGGACGCGCGCGTGTGGCGGGACTTCCAGGTCAGCAAGAAGTACGCCGTCCGGCTCTCGGTCAGCGGTTTCAACCTGACGAATCACTTCAACCCGGAAGCGATTCACTGGAATACGGCGGACCCCGCCTACGGCCTCTTCTTCGGCGAGCGGCACCGGCGCTTCACCGCCGACTTCGACGTGCTGTTCTGACGGGCCGCGAACGGGGCCGCGAACGGCCCGCGCGACGCCGCATCGGCGCCCCACAGCGTGCTGGCGATCTGTGACAATGAGGGGCATGCCACAGGAACTGGGCCGGAGCTTTCAACACCGGATTGCCACGGCGGACGCGCTGCTCGCGTCGATCGGCGAAAGCCGCGCCAGCGAGGCTTTCCGGCCGGGCGGATGGCGGCGTAAGGAAGTGCTGGGGCATCTGCTCGATTCCGCCGCCAACAATCATCAGCGTTTCGTGCGGGCGGCGCTGGATGGCCACTACGAAGGACCGGGCTATGCGCAGGAAGAATGGGTGCGCCTGCACGCGTATGCTGAGTTGCCCTGGCAGGTCCTGCTCGCTTCCTGGCGCGACCGCAACGCGACGCTGACGCGCCTGGTCACGCGGATCGGCGCCCAGAGCCTGCAAGCGCCCTGCCAGATCGACGGCGAACCAGCCGTCCCGCTACAGGCCGTGATCGAAGATTACCTGCGCCACCTGGAACATCACGTCGAGCAGATCGCCGGCGGCGCGCCCGCGTAGGTCAGGCTTCGGCGGCCAGCGCGGCGCGCACTTGCAGATAGCTCCGGATCGCCTTCTCAATCGGCGGCATGGGCGCGATGCCGAGCGCCTCCAGCTTCGCGTTCGACAAGGCCGAATAAACGGGCCGGCGCGCGGGCGTGCGATACTCGCGTTCGCTGGTCGGCTTCAGTTCCGGCTCGAGCCCGGCGCATTGGAAGATGAGCCTGGCGTATTCGAACCACGAAATCGGCGTGCCGCCGCCCGCGTGAAAAATGCCCCGTTCCCCGCGCTCCACCAGTTCGGCCGTGGCGTGCGCGAGCGCCGGAGCATACGTCGGCGACGCAACCATGTCTTCCACCACGCGGATCGGCTGGCCGTTCGCGGCGAGCCGCAGCATCAGTTCGAGAAAGTTGCCGCGCGCCGTGCGCATGCCGGCCGGCCCGAAAACACCCGAAGTGCGCAGCACCAGCAGGTCGTCCAGATAGGCGCGCGCGTACAGTTCACCGCATAGCTTGGAGACCGCGTAGGCGCCGAGCGGATGCGGCCGGTCGTCTTCGGTGTACGGGCTGCCCTTGGCGCCGTCGAAGACGTAATCGGTGGAGAAATGAACGAGCTTCGCGCCCGCCTGACGGCAGGCCACGGCCATGTTGCGGACGGCGAGAGCGTTGACGTTGTACGCCGCCTGCGGTTCGTTCTCGGCGACGTCAACCATGTTGTAAGCGGCCGAGTTCACCACGAGATCCGCGCCCGTGGCGGCAATCACGTGCTCCACCGCGGCGCTCTCGGTGATGTCGACGCCGTGGCGGTCGTAGGAAAATACCGTGCACCCGCGCGCGGAAAACTCGCGCTGGATTTCATAGCCGAGTTGCCCGGCGCCGCCGAAAAGGATGACTTTCCCGTTCATATCGCACTTGAAATATAGCGCATACCGCGCGCCGGCGGCAGTGGATAGAGCAAGGAACCGGGCGTTTCCGGCGGCTTAATGAGAGCCGGCCGGAGCAGCCTCCCGCGGAATCCAGATGCGGTAGTCGCTCGCGGCGGCGAACGGCACGAGATGCAGCGTGACGTCTTTCGTCTGTGCGCCATCCACCAGCACGCCGGACAGCGCGTATACGCCGGGCCGCTCCTCGGTCAGACGTTCGCTGGGACCGGTCCCTCGCGCCGCCGCTTTGATATCCCAACCCGTGATCAGACCCTGTTGTTCATGTTGAGTTCTGACCTGCGCAGGCGCGGGCTTCAGCGCCAGCTTGCTGATGTCTCCCAGATCGAAGTTTGCGCCCTTATCGAGCGCGAGCACGAGCGGTCCGCTCTCGACGGCGAAGGAGTTCGGATAGCTCTTGCCACCGGCGACGAAACGTGTGGGCAAATCAAGTCTAATCATCAGGCTGTCGCCGCGCTTCCATTCGCGCGTAATGCGCAAGTACTCACCGGGCTTGCCGGAGAAGATCTCGCCCGTCCGATTGAGCTGGGCACGGAAGAACTCGGCCCACTCTGGCACGCGCACGGCCAGCGTGAAGACGCGCGGCTTATCCGGCGTCAGCGTCAGCCCGACTTTTCCATAGAACGGATAGCCGGTCCTGGATTCGATCAGGACGTCGTCGATCAACGCTTTGCCCGGTGTGAGAATTTCAATCGCGATCTCGTCCTTGCCACCGGCCTTGAGCGAGCCCCACGCCAGCGCCGGAAGCATCGAGATGCCGCGCGGTTCCGACGAGCGGCAGCAGTTGATATCGGTCCGCGGCTCCTTCTTGCCATTCACCGGCGTGAAGTAGCAGATGTTGCCGGTCTTGGGATCCTGCGCCGCGAGGAGCTGGTTGAACACGGTCCGTTCGAGCTGCGCGGCGTATTGCGCATCGCCGGTCAGGCGCAGGAGCTGCCAGTTCAATTGCAGCCACGTCACGGTCGCGCACCCCTCGCCGACGTCGTCCTTCTGCTCGCCGGGCAGATCGTAGTCGTCGCGGAAATGCTCGTGCGACGAGGTCGTGCCGGTCACGTACAAGCGCCGCTGCGCAATGTCGCTCTGCGCGGCCTCGACGGCCTTCAGGTAGCGCGGCTCGCCGGTCAGCCGGTACAACTCCGCCAGCCCGACCAAATCGGACATCATCTCGTAAGCCTTCGCATTGGCCGTCTTGAAGACCGAGCCGGTTGCGAGCAACGACGACACGATCTTCGGCCCGTTGGGCTGCTCCCAGGCCTGGTCGACGATGAAGCGCGCGAATTGCAGATAGCGCTTGTCGCCGGTGTAGCGGTAGAGCTGGCAGACGGGCTCCAGCACGCTGGTCGCGGCCATGCCGACGTGCTCGGAGGACTTGATGATGTCGTGCGAGCCATTTTCGAACGTCGCAATCAGCAGGTCGCCGATCTTGCGCGAGGCCGTCAACGCGCGTTCGTCGCCCGTCACGCGATACCAGGCGAGCAGGCCGAGCAAGTCGTACTTGTGCACCCACACATCCCAGCTCGTCCAACGTTTGTCGTCGGTATAGGTGCCCAGATAGCCATCCTCTTTCTGGCAGGCGATCAGCGCCAGCGCGATGCGATCCATCTGTGCTTTCAGGCGCGGGTCGTGCGTGAAACGCCAGGTGTTGGCGGAGGCGTCCAGGTACTTGCCCACGTGCTCGCCGATCCAATCCTGCACGCCCGGCTGGTGGCGGAAACCGGCCAGGACCTGCTCTTCTTCAATGTTCAGCAGCCGCTTCTCCAGGTTGATGCGCATCCGCTCGCCGAGCAGGCCGTCGATAGCCTGGGTCTCATAAGGAGCCGGGATAAAACGGTCCGCAACGGCGTCGCGAACCTTGGGCTGCGGCAGCGGCGCTTCGGGCGCGGCGGCCGTCAGGGCGATACTGGAAGAGAGAAGTGCAAGTGTGACGATAACAAGACGCATGAAGAACCCCGCTCTGGATCATATGCGCGCCGGGGAAGCCGACGCAAACGCAGCGGTCCGCGCCGAGCGCCTGAAGAAGGTCTATCGCGGCGCCGCGGGCGAGGTTCAGGTCTTCGAGAACATCGACCTGGCGGTCCGGGCGGGCGAGCGGCTGGCGCTGACCGGCGAGAGCGGCACCGGCAAATCTACGCTGTTGCATCTGTTGGGCTTATTGGACGAGCCGACGGGTGGCCGCATCTTTTATGGCAATAAAGAAGTGACGTCGCTCGACGCGGAGGAGCGGGCGCGCGTGCGCAATCTCGAGGTCGGTTTCGTGTGGCAGGAAAACACGCTGTTACCAGAATTTTCGGCGCTCGAAAACGTCGCGATGCCGTTGCGAATTCGCGGCGCCGGCAAGCACGAGGCCGAGCAGAAGGCCGCCGACCGGCTCAGGGAAGTTGGGCTGACGCCCCGAGCGCTGCATCGCGCGGGCGAACTTTCCGGCGGCGAGCAGCAACGCGTCGCCCTGGCCCGCGCGCTGGTGGGCGAGCCCCGCGTGCTGCTGGCCGACGAGCCGACGGGCAGCCTGGACGCCAAAACGGGCGCCATGGTGATGGATTTGCTCGAAGCCCTGCACGCACAACGCTCCATCGCCACCATCTACGTCACGCATAATCTCGCATTCGCGTCGAGAGCGGATCGGGTTTTAGAATTAGAATCAGGTCGGCTGGTATCGAGCGTCTAATTAGGTGACGGGCTTCGTTGCCTGTGAGTTGAGTTAAGGGGTTACCGGCGGGAGGAGTTTGGGGCACACTCAAGGTGTCTCCAGATGATCCGGCCACCACGAGGCGAGCACACATGTTCGAAAGATACACAGAAAAGGCCCGGAGAGTAATCTTCTTCGCGCGCTACGAGGCTAGCCAGTTCGGTAGTCCGTATATCGAAACCGAACACCTGCTGCTCGGACTGCTGCGCGAGGATAAAGCGCTAGCCAACCGTTTCCTGCGCTCGCAGGCCAATATCGAATCGATCCGCAAGCAGATTGAAGCGCAGACGACGGTGCGCGAGAAGGTCTCGACGTCCGTCGACCTGCCGCTGAGCCACGAGTGCAAGAAGGTGCTGGCCTTCGCCGCCGAGGAAGCGGAACGGCTCAGTCATAAGCACATCGGCACGGAGCATCTGATGCTCGGTCTGCTGCGCGAGGAGAAGTGCTTCGCGGCGGAGATCCTCCATGAGCGTGGCTTGCGCCTGACGCAGGTGCGCGAGGAGATTGCGCGCACGACGACGGAGAAGCCTCCGGCCGCGCGGCCGAAGGAAAGCTCGCTGCTGGGCGAGTTCAGCCGCGACCTGACGCAGTCGGCCATCGACGGCCAACTCGATCCGCTGATCGGGCGTGACTACGAACTCGAGCGCGTCATCCAGATCCTGTGCCGCCGCACGAAGAACAACCCCGTGCTGATCGGCGAGCCCGGCGTGGGCAAGACGGCGATCGTCGAAGGACTGGCGCAGAAGATCGCCGACGGCGACGTGCCGGCGTTCCTCGCCGAGAAGCGCATTCTGGCGCTCGATCTGAGCCTGATTGTCGCCGGTACGAAGTACCGCGGCCAGTTCGAAGAGCGGCTGAAGACGATCATGAAGGAGTTGATGGAGAACCAGAATGCCATCATCTTCATTGACGAGTTGCACACGCTGGTCGGCGCGGGCTCGGCCGAAGGGTCGCTGGACGCCGCCAACATTCTGAAGCCGGCGTTGTCGCGCGGCGAGGTGCAGTGCATCGGCGCCACGACGCCGGGCGAGTTCCGCAAATCGATTGAGAAAGACCGCTCGCTGGAGCGCCGCTTCCAGGCCGTCAAGGTGCCGCCGCCGGTCGAGTCCGACGCGTGCCGCATCCTGTTCGGCATCAAGGAGCGCTACGAAAAGTTCCACGCCGTGGTCTACACCGACGACGCGATCGAAACGGCCGTCTTCTCATCGAGCCGCTTCATTCCGGACCGCTATCTGCCGGACAAGGCCATCGACCTGATCGACGAGGCCGGCGCGCGCGTGAAGTTGCGCCAGACGACCTTGCCGCCGGAGATCAGCGAGATTCAGAAGCGCATCAAGTTCATCGTCCACCGCATGGAATCGGCCATCGCGAACCACGAGTTCGAGAAGGCCCGTTTCTATAGCGACGAGGAGCGCAAGGAGCGCGAGAACCTGCGCCTGATGAGGGAGAAGTACAACGTCGACGAATCGAACGCCGGCGTCGTGACGAAGGACGATATCGAAGACGTGGTCGCCCGCTGGACCGGCGTGCCCATGACGTCGATTCGTGAAGAAGAAGCGACCAAGCTGCTGCGCATCGAAGAAGAGCTGCACAAGCGCGTGATCAGCCAGGAGCGCGCCATTGGAGCGCTCGCCCGCGCCATCCGCCGCTCGCGCGCCGGCCTGAAATCGCCCAAACGCCCGGCCGGTTCGTTCCTCTTCCTGGGGCCCACGGGCGTCGGCAAGACCGAAGTCGCCCGCGCGCTGGCCGAGTTCCTGTTCGGCAGCGAGAAATCGCTGATCCGCTTCGACATGTCGGAGTTCATGGAGAAGCACTCGGTGGCGAAGCTGATCGGCTCGCCTCCGGGCTACGTCGGTTACGAAGAGGGCGGGCAGCTCACCGAGCGCGTGAAGCGCAACCCGTACTCGATCATTCTGCTCGACGAAATCGAGAAGGCGCATCCGGACATCTACAACATCCTGTTGCAGGTCTTTGAAGACGGCCAGTTGACCGACGGGCTTGGCAACACGGTCGATTTCAAGAACACGATCATCGTGATGACCTCCAACCTGGGCGCGCGCTTCCTCGACAAGAAGGGCCACCTCGGTTTTGAAGCGCAGGCCAACGCCGGTGTGCAGGCCAAGGTGGAAGAGATGGTCCAGGCCGAGGTGAAGCGGGCCTTCAACCCCGAGTTCCTCAACCGTCTGGACGAGGTGATTCTCTTCACGTCGCTGAGCGACGAGGATCTGCTGAAGATCATCGACCTGATGGTCGGCCAGATCAACCAGAACCTGGTCGCCAAGCAGATCAAGATCCGGCTGCTGCCGGATGCGGCGAAGTACATCCTGGACAAGACGATGACCGACCGCAGCTACGGTGCGCGTCCGCTGCGCCGCGCGCTACAGAAGTACATCGAGGATCCGCTGTCGGAAGCTCTGATCCAGGGCAACCTGCAGCGTCCCGCGGAGTACGAAGTCTATCTCGGCGAGACCGGCATCTTCTGCCGCCCGGTCCAGGCGGAAGGCGAAGTCGCGGTCGGCGCGGGAGGCGAGGCCGAAGCGCCGCAAACGCCCGGCATTTCGCTGTATCCGTTCTAACGTAACTGCAAATCAGTTGCGGCAAAGGGGCGGCCCGCGGGTCGCCCTTTTTGCGTCTCCAGGGCAGTTTGGGGGGGCTGCAGACACTCAGACCGCCGGCGTAGACCTGCTGCTTCAGTACGGAGAAGTGCCTTGAAACGGAGCCGCGACCGTGAGGGAGCGGTTGTATCCCATTGGCTACCAGCCGCTTGCGGCGGGACCGCTCTTTTCATTCGCGGCTCGGTGCTGGGAGCCTGCATCCGTCTCCGGACTCTGCCGGGACGGTGCCAATCCGGTCTACTTCCGAAGCTGCCCTAGAGACCGGCCTTCAGCAGCAGCGCCGCCAGCGCGGCCTCCGCTTCCGTCGCGGTGACGTTGCAATGGCCGAAGCGCGGCGCGGGGATCTGGACCAACTCCCTCAGGCTGCCCGTACTTTCGGCCTTTTCCCGATAGAGCGTCTCCTGCCAGAAGGGCACGACCGGATCGGCGAGGTTGTGCAGAGTCACCAGCGGATCGTGCAGCAGACCGCTCGTGTTGTATTGCTGCAAGCTGGTCAGTGCAGTTGGCGAGGCCGCAAAACGCGCGACCTTGGCGTTGAGCCGCGTGTTGTTGAAAGATCCGTTGTAGACCGTGCCGAGATTGTCGAACGGATTGCCGCCCAGCGTCGCCTGTGCGTCGGCCGTCGCGAAGACGTTGTACCAGAGGGCGTCCACGATCGCATCGCCGGCATTCCTGAGATCCAGGCCGATCGGAATCCGGGCGGCGGCGATCAATTGCAGCGTCGCGAGAAAGTTCGCGTTCACGGCTTTGCGCACGGCCGGCTCGTAGACCGTCGTCCAATTGATCATCAGCGCCGGTGGAATGTTGATTGCGCTCTCGCCGGGCGTGCCGGTTGTGAGCACGCCGGGGAAAAAGTAATCGAACAGGACGCGGACGTTATCGAAATAATCCAGTTGCTTGCGGAAATCGCCGACCGGGCCGCAGACCGCGACGCCGCCGCTATAGGTCGCGTCGCTCTCGACGGACTTCGCGGCCACCAGGCCCCCCTCCGACGCGCCGGCCACAAAATACCGGGCGACCGGGATCGAGAGAGCGTGAATGACATTGGTCAACGCCTTGGTGTCCTGAATCCCCTGCACCACCGCCAGGCCGTCCTTTGAAAAACTCGACGCCGCAAAGCCGAATCCCAGGCTGTTCAGCAGAGCCGGCAGGTTCGCGCCGCCGGGCAGCGCCAACTGGCTTTGCCACGCGCCGGCCGGTGCGCCCACTGGAACGTAGCCGTGCGCGAACAGGATCATCGCGCCGTTGTAACAGCTTGCGGGCTGCGGCATGTAGACGACGTATTGAGCGGGGCCGCTGGCGCCCTCGGGAATCCCATAGCTCCCCTGCGCGGCCAGCGCGCTGGTGCACTGGGCGGCCAGACAGACCGGCAGCAGGAGAAGCAGCAGGACAACACAGAATTTGCGCATGCATCCACCTCCGAAAGACTTAGCAACTGTACTTCACTTTTTTTTGCAGATGCAATGAGAAAGTGGCTTCGGCTTCAGCGGCGCGCGGTTAAATTGGTCGCATGCGACCTCAACCACTGATCGCCGTCACGGACGTGGAAGCGAGCAGCCGTTGGTATCAGCGTCTGCTCGGCTGCCAGAGCAATCACGGAGGAACGGTGTACGAGCAGTTGGTCTCCCAGGGCCAGCTCATCCTGCAACTGCACAGCTTCGAAGCGGAACACCATCACGGCCCGATTGGGAATCGGGATGACAAACCGTATGGCAATGGAGTGCTGCTGTGGTTCGAAGTCGACGACTTCGACGCGGTGATGCAACGCGCGACCGGGATGCGCGCCACCATCGTGCTGGCGCCGCACCGCAACCCGCCGGATGACTCGGGCGGACCGAACCACTGGGAGTGCTGGCTCCGCGACCCGGACGGCTATGTGGTGGTCGTCGCCAGTCCGTATGGCACGGCAGACGGAACCTGGCGCCCCACGGGCAATCCGTTCGGCTCCTAGGGCGGTTTCGGAATTCGCGTAGACCGGATTGGCGCTGTCCCACGAGCCTGAAGACGGATGCGCCCGTGGCCGGCAAGGAGCCGCGAATGGAAAGCGCGGTCACGTCGCAAGCGACTGATCGGCAACGGGATACAACCGCTCCCTCACGGTCGCGGCTCCGTTTCCCAGCGCTTCACCGTTGCCCGGCGGCGGGGCCGCGCCGACCGAGGGACAGCCCCGCGTTCAGCACGATGGCGAAGAGCGTGCCCGCCGCGATGCCGGCGATGTTGAGTCCGGCGACGGTCAGGCCGGTCATGCCCAGGCCCGTGGCCAGGATGATCGAACTGCCCGCCACGGCGAGGTTGCGCGAGTCCTCGAAGTCCACCTTCGCGTCGATCCAGATGCGCACGCCCATCAGCGTGATCAGGCCGTAGAGGATCAGGCTGACCCCGCCCAGCACCGGGCGCGGGATCGACTCGATCAGCGCGCCGAACTTCGGACACAATCCGAGCAGGATCGCCACGGCTCCGGCCATCAGGAAATTGTACGTGCTGAAGACGCGCGTGATGGCCATCACCGCCATGTTCTCGGCGTAGGTGGTCTGCGGCGTCCCGCCGCCGAAAGCCGAGACGAGCGTCGCCAGCGCGTCGCCCAGATAGGCCCGCCCCAGATACGGGTTCAGGTCGCGGCCCAGGTAACTGGAAATCGCGGCGATGTGGCCCTTGTTTTCCGCGACCAGCACGAGGAACATCGGCGCAATCACGATCAGCGCGTGCGTGCTGAAGACCGGCGTTTCGAAGTGCGGCAGTCCGATCCACGCGGCATCGCGAATGCGTGCAAGGCTCGCCGGATCCAGCACGCCCAGCGCCGCCGCGAGCGCGTACCCGGTAATGACGCCGATCAGAATCGGCAGCACTTTCAAAAAGCCCTTGGCGTGGAGCGGCACCAGCGCGGCCACCAGGAACGTCACGGCCGCGACGATGAGCAGCCGCACGTCCACCGCGCTGTTCACGGCCAGCTTCGAGTTGATCGCGTTCGCCACCGCCGAAGAAGCGAGGTTCAAGCCGATCAGCGCCACCACCGCACCCGTCACCACCGGCGGCATGAGCCAGTCGATCCAACGCGAGCCCCAGCGGATGGTCGCCGCCGCCGCTACCAGATACAGCAGCCCCGCGCCGGCGATTCCGCACAATGCGAGCGGCAGCCGTGCGGGGTCCCCGCCCGTGACGGCCAGCACCGGGCCGATGAAGGCGAAGCTCGACCCCAGGTAGCTCGGGACCTTCATCCCGGTGGCGGCGACGAAAATGAGCGTCCCGATGCCGGAAAACAGCAGCGCGACCTGCGGATTGAAGCCCATCAGCAGCGGCGCCAGCACCGTCGCGCCGAACATGGCGACGACATGCTGCAACCCCATCGGCACGAGCCGCGCAAAAGGAATCTTGTCTTCGGGATAACAGATGCCGCCGTTCAAACCTGAGCCGCCTCGCGTTCCATTCAGATGTTCTCGACCATTATGGCGCAGCGGCGCGAGCGGGCTTTGCGTGAATCCCGGCGAGTTCGATATGGCCCCCAGCAATACTCGCGCGCGATCCGCATCGAAACGCAGCGGCGGCTGGTCACGAACGCGTTGGACCGGCAAGGCAGTGTTGTGACGCTGGGGCGGCTCCAGCAGAAATCCTGAGTGGGGCGGACGTCCACGTCCGCGCCGGACCTGGTCCAGACCGGGTACATCCTTTACATAGTTCACCGGGGACATCGTTTACACTTTGCGGCACGCTCTTGAGTAGGAGCGTCTATGGGCTGGAAAGTGAGCGGGGTCGTGGAAGAGCGATTTCGGT